>QWCH01000001.1_pt1 | contig 1195478 bp, 1047 predicted proteins | sample 1972671 | NCBI WGS metagenome assembly QWCH01 (sample SAMN09866713, study PRJNA288562) | Human gut metagenome isolate term3_stool, whole genome shotgun sequencing... | isolation source: gut | host: Homo sapiens | place: USA: California | reverse complement strand
CATCACCGCGTGCGACCTACTAATATACACACCCCTTTTTGGGCTTGCAAGTACAAAAACTAGATTTGTTTCGATTCATATTTTGGACACAAATGTGAAATGACTAGTTTTGACCATCAAATTTCAAATACCATACTTTACCTGCTATTTCTTTATCCAGGCCTAGCGATAAGCTCCAGATTTCGTACGGTAGTATCGTACATTAACCGGTATTTTGAAGGCCTGCAGCAACGCCAGATACAGTACACAAGATCAGGTAGATAAAACGCTCACGTTCTTCGGGTGTAAGCGCATCGCTTTTCTCGCGCAAAGCAGCAAGCGCACGTACCTGAGTAAGAGACAGGGCATTTACATACGGAAGACGCATGCGAATAACAGGACCCAAAACACGTCTGTGTTCCAACGGCCAAGAGTTATTAGTAATAGCAAGAACCCAGCTGCGCGTAAGCTCCATTTCATCCAAAACCATCTTAGAAAGATCTTCTCGGTCTCCTAAGGCAAGGTACATACGCGCAATGTTGGCATCAGTCTTAGCCAGCGACATCTCTATATTGTCAATAAAGGTGGTAAAGACAGGCCATTCGGCATACGCCTGCCTAAGCAGCTCAAGATTGTTGATGGACTGGCAAGCCGTACCCAAGCCATACCAAGCCGCCAGGTTAGTGCGTGCCTGCGACCAGGAGAAAATCCAAGGGATGGTGCGCAAATCATCCAGGGATTTGGCACCCAAACCGCGTTTAGCTGGACGACTACCAATGGGCATAAGGCCAATCTCGGTAAGCGGCGTCACGATAGAGAACCACTCCGCAAAGTCTTGCGTATTGAGCAGTTGCAGGTAGTGCTGGCGAGAAGACGCATCGAGATCGTGAGCAAGTTGGGCATACTTTTGCGTAGTGTCGGTGTTGATTTCTTCGATAGAAGGTGCGGACTGCAAAAGCGTTGCTCCGGCAACGGACTCAATGTGACGACGAGCCAGCGTTGGATCGCCGTAGCGGGCAAAGATAACCTCACCTTGCTCGGTAAGCTTGAAATGACAATTAACTGAGCCTTGTGGCTGAGCCAAAACAGCACGATTTGCGGGTCCGCCACCACGGCCAACAGCACCGCCACGGCCATGCATGAGCACCAAATCAATATGGTTACGCTCTGCCCACTGGGCAATTGCCTGTTGAGCCGCGTGCAAAACAAGCGTTGCAGACGTAGGGCCAGCGTCCTTAGAGGAGTCAGAATAGCCAAGCATCACCTCAAGACGACGGTTGGTTTGGCTCATACGTTTTTGTACCTCAGGAATGCGAATCATGGCATCGAGAATATCGACGGCATTTTCTAGGTCTTCTACCTGCTCAAACAGAGGAATAACGTCCAAAACGGGGACGTCCTTCTCGTGAGCAAAGGCAAGACGGGCCAGCTCATACACATCGGAGACGTTTTGGGCAGATTGTGAGAACGAAATGATATAGCGGCGAGCTGCAATGACGCCATTACGGCGCTGAATGGAGCCAATAGCGCGGAAGGTGTCCAAAACTTCGCGGGTCATAGGTGCCAGTTTGCCGCGCTCTTCTCGCCTGCCGTGCTCGTGGACGTCTGCCAGGGCGCGTGTGTGGACCACGGAATGCTGACGGAATTCCATCTCTACCATATGGAAGCCGAAGGACTGGACCTGCCAAATGAGGTTTTGAACGGGGCCGTACGCCGCGCGCAGAGCACCTGCTTGAACAAGCGACTCCTGCACGATGTGTAGATCATTTAAGAACGCGTCGGCATCGTTGTACATAAGATCGGCGGTGCGGTCGATAGTTGCTTTAAGCCTATACGACATAACAATCATGACGGCACGGTGAAGCTCAGACGTACTCACCGTTTGGGCGCGAGAAGTCATGGACTCGCTCATCTCTACCTGGTGATTCCACAGGTTAACGAGCATATCCGAAGGCTTGGTACACAGCGCGTCAAGCGTAAGGTTGCGGCCCACATAGTACGTGCGCTCCATAAGTGCTGTAAGCACATGGCGGCGGAACTTCTCGGCAACCTCTCGGCTGACCTTAGCGGTCACGTTGGGATTGCCATCTCTGTCCGAACCAATCCAGGATCCGGGATGGAAAAAGGCGGGGCAAACAGGGGGAACAGTGCCTGCCTTATCGCCAAGCTCCCAGTCATCAAAGCGGCGATAGACCTCGGGTACCATGTCAAGCAGGGTGTTGTCAAAAATATCAAGAATGGTGTCCGCTTCCTCAACGGGCGTTGGCTTTTTAAGGCCAATGGGTGAGGTACGAAACATCGCATCAATTTCCTGCAACATCTGACGCTCGTTCTCTGCTAACGAGGCGCCACCCAAAGACGGACGCTCTTTAAGCAGGCCAGCAATGCGGCGGATCTTACCTTCTATGCCACGGCGGCGAGCTTCGGTTGGATGTGCCGTAAATACTGGGTGGAATTCCAGGCGCTTGAGCAAAGACAGGGCTTTGGCATGGCCACACTCATCAACCAGGCGGCGATACGCCACAGTTAGATCATTGATGGGGTTATACGCAAGCGTAGGAGGAATTTCCTGTTCGCGCAGGTGTAGGGCGTGCACACGATAGTTTTCCTCGCAGATATTAGCCAGGTGAAAGTAGGTTGCAAGCCCGCGCACCAGCAAGGTTGCTTGCGCCACGGGCAGAGAGTCAATGAGCTGGACAGCCTTCTTGAAATCTGCTTCGACCAGAGCTGGTGAATCTGCGGCAGCTGCAGTATTTGTGGCGGCAGCAGCGGTAGCGGCAGCAGTGGACGAATCCTCCACGGCGTTCGCGCCATCTGCAGCGGGCTTATCGGCAGAAGTAAGCGCAGCAGACTTAGAGCTTTGTGTGTGAATAAGCAAGGTGTGCGCTAAGAGATCATCAAAAGACTGGCGCAAACTGGGATCATATTCTGAGAGCACTTTGCGAACAAGGCGCAAAAACAGCGTCATCGTGCCACGAAGCTCATCAGGAATACCCGCTTTTATGAACAGGGCATCGTCTTTGCGTGCTTCCAAATCTTTTTGGTCTGTTTGAGGGGCGGACTGAAGGGGAGTTGCTGAGTCCACAATGCCTCCTTGGATTGGAGCTAACCAACAGCTAGCCAGCAAAAGAGTGACTAAGCGGTAGTCGGCTGGTACAAGCGTTACTATCACATTACTTTAGAGCATAGTCCTAAACCTGTGCTGCGTCATTGCTTTCCTCAAAACACGAAATACAATATCAACACTATGAAAAAGTCGAAGCTCAGACAAAGCGGATCGAAAAGACAAACAAAGGACAAGCCGTGAACCTGCGATTTATTATTTCACCTGCTAAGAAAATGAAGGTGACCGAAGAATACCCCTTTGCTACTGCTCAGCCTCAATTTATTGAGAAGGCACGCAAGATTGCAGCGCATTTGCATAACATGGACTTTGAACAGCTACACAAGCTCTGGGCCTGTTCACCGCGCTTGGCACATGAGTCGCTCCAACAATTGAACGAGTTGCAAGCAGGATTGCAGCTTCCTTTTGATCACTTAACCGCAGCAGTCTGCAGCTATAACGGCATCCAATACACCAACATTGCCGCCTCGGTAATGTCTGAGGAGCAGCTGTCATGGACTCAGGAGCACGTGCGTGTGATTTCCGGACTGTACGGATTGGTACGCCCCCTTGATGGTGTGTGTCCTTATCGACTGGAGATGCAAGCTAAGCTAAGCATGGACGGGGCGCATAATCTATACGAGTGGTGGGGTGATTTGCTGGCGCGCACCCTTATGGATGAGGCGGACGACATCCGCATTATTAACCTTGCATCCAAGGAATATTCACAAGCGCTCGTGCCTTACTTTGCAGACAAGACTATAACCTGCACGTTTTTATCGCCCGATGCAAAGTCGGGCAAATTAGTTATGCGTGCACCAGAGGTTAAGGCCGCACGCGGAAGCTTTATTCGTTGGTCTGCCGAGAAAAACATTGCGTCTGTAGCGGAGTTACATAAATTTGATGGGCGCGGTTACACCTTTGACGAAGTGCTATCGAGTAGCAACGAACTGGTATTTAGAAAGCAATGATGCCTGATGGGCACCGCAATAACGCTGATAAACACAGCAATACGTGCAGCTTAGAAGTTTGGTTCTGAAGAAATGCCCTCGTTGAGTTGGGTTGCAAGATCTGCAACAGACATATCCAATACTTCCGCAATCCAGCGAACCTCGTACACACGAAGTGAGCGCTCGCCGCTTTCCAACTTACTGAGAAAAGACTGATTTACATTAAGTTTCTCTGCGAGAGCAAGCTGAGTGATTCCATGTGCGCAACGAATGGCCTTAAGGTTCTTGCCGATTGTTTGATTACTTGTAATATCCATGAGGAGATTATTATCCGAGCTTAGAATCATTCCAAATTAGGATATAGTGGGATATACCTCCAGCGTGAGTTGGAGACAATGCGAACGATGACCATTCTTTGAATGGTCATCGTTTTTTAATGCGGCAGTACGCCGTCGCACCGAACGCCGCGTCACGCGCACCACACCGCACGCTACATCACACACCGCGTCACGCACGCAACATCACGCACAATAGATTGAAATACCCACTCGGATTTTGCTCCCTTCTTTTGTATTATCAAGATGGAGGGAATTGATGCCAACATTTCTCAATGACAGTCCAGTATTTGGTCCCGTGCAAAGCCGCCGCCTGGGGGTTTCACTCGGCATTAATTTAATGCCCGCATCGGGAAAAATATGTTCATTTAACTGCGCCTATTGCGAGAACGGCCTGAATGAGCACAGGCGCACCTCTGACGGATATACCACGTTAGACGAGCTTAAGACCGCACTTGATACAAAGCTTGCCCAGCTGGCACACAGCGCATTGCAGCCCACGGTTCTTACTTTTGCAGGAAATGGTGAACCCACTGCAAGTCCCCTATTTCCGCAGGCGGTTGAGCTGGTTCGTCGCCTGCGTAAGCTCTATGTACCCAACGCACGCATTAGTGTTCTGAGCAATGGCATGTTTGCCGATAAACCCGCCGTTCATCAAGCTTTACTGCAGGTAGATGACAACATTTTAAAGCTGGATACCGTAGATGCTTCCTACATTAACCTTTTGGATAGGCCTCAAGGCCACTACGATGTAAGCGAGCGCATTGCAGCCTATGCTTCATTTGGTGGACACATAAAGATTCAAACAATTTTTGTCAGCGGAACCATCAAAGGTATAAACGCAGATAACACAGCCAATACCTACGTAGAACCCTGGCTTGATGCTTTACAACAGATTAATCCTCAACAAGTGTTTATCTATACCATCGCACGTGATGTACCCGTTCCCACCCTCGCTAAAGCCGCGCCACAGGTGCTAGATAGCATTGCCGCTCGTGTACGCGACCTCGGTTTAGATGTTTGTGTTTCATACTAAGGTAAATCATCCAAAGAGGACCGGTTATGAATCTTCAACAGCTCAGATATATAATTGCCATTGCCGAAAGCGGTTCAATGAACTCGGTGGCAAAAACGCATTTTATTGCCCAGTCGAGCTTATCGGTTGCGGTTAAAGATCTTGAGCAAGAGCTTGGTATCACCATTTTTACGCGCACCAGCAAGGGCATTCGCGTAACGCGTGAGGGTGTTGAGTTTTTGGGGTATGCGCGCCAGGTTATTGAGCAGGCGGATCTTTTACAAAACCGCTATGCCGGCCACCCTGACCAGCTTAAACAGCGCCTCTCAATAAGTTCCCAGCACTACGCCTTTGTCGTTCGTGCGTTCACTGCCTTTGTCCGAACCCAGGAAGACAGCGGCTTTGACTTTACACTACGAGAAACCCGTACAACCAACATTATTAATGACGTTGCAGATTTTAGATCTGACATTGGCATCCTGTTTTTGAGTTCCTACAATGAGCAGGCCTTGCGTAGGCGCTTTGACGAGAATAACCTCAAATTTATCTCCTTACACAAAGCAAAGCCTCATGTGTTTGTCCGTAAGGATCATCCGCTTGCCAGCAAACCTTCTCTCAAGGTCTCCGAACTTGCTGATTGGCCGCGCTACACCTTTGAACAAGGCGCGCAAAGCTCCCTGTATTTGTCAGAAGAGCCGTTTTCGTACATTCCTCATGCACAAAACGTAGTGGTAAGTGACCGTGGAACTATGACCAGCCTGCTAGCCAACTACAACGGGTTTTTGATTTCCACCGGCATCCTATCTGATGAGATGTCTGGACAGACCAAATCTATCCCCTTGGAAACAGATGAGATCATGAACGTGGGATACCTCACCCACAGCCAGCGCAAGCTGAGCGAACTCGCTCAAGCGTTTATCGGCATGCTTCAGCAGGTAATTGCCGCGCAAAAAATGCACTAGCGCAGGCAAAGCCCCTGTTGGCTCCATCAATTTTAGTAACATCAGTTGTTAGTGACATCAGTTTTAGTGACATCAGTTGTTGGCAAAAAATCCTAAGGCAATGGTTCCGGGACCCGCATGAGTACCGATGGTCCCGCCCATGGAATGGAAGAGCAACTGAGGGATATTTTCCTTCCAGAGCAGTGCGCTATCCTGAACATATTTTTTGAGCAGCGTATCATCCAGCCCGGTATAGCCAACACAGAGCGGCAGGTCAAAGTTGATACCACCGCTTTTATCGACCAGCTGATCAAGCAAGTTGTTAGCTGCCTTGGAGCCGCGCGCCTTTCCTACCAGTGCAACCGCGCCCTCGTTCGTAGTGATGACGGGCTTGATAGAAAGTAAGGCACCAAGCGTTGCAGCTGCTTTGGGCAGGCGGCCGCCACGATGCAAATACTCCAAGGTGTCGAGAAGCGCCATGACGCGCAGATGTTCCACTTTGCTGGCAAGCTCTTCACACAGCGCATCAAACTCCACGCCCTCATCGACAAGCCTTAGCGCATACTCAACCATTGCGCGCGTACCCATGGAGGCGCTGAGCGTATCGATAATACAAACGCTGTCACCATAGGGTTGAGCTGCTGTAACAGCACTTTGGTGGGCACCCGATAAAACAGAAGAGATGGTAATTGCCACGACCTTCTCGTCTGCATTGCGTGCCTGTGCAAATGCTTGGTCAAAACGATAGGGTGTGACCTGACCTGTAGTGGGCATAACGTCCGTTTCCAGGAGCAGCTCATAAAAGCGCTGATTCGTCAGGTCAACTCCATCTAAATACGTTGTTGTTCCAAACGCAACCGATAAAGGCAGGACCGTAAGCTGATCGTGCATGAGGTCGGAAACATCGGCACCTGAATCGCAGACGATTCTAATTGTCATGAAGCTTCTCCTTCGTAGAATGCGCGTGCATAAAAGACACACGCTGCCCGCACGCATATACAACTATGCGGCTGTGTGGCTGACTTGCCCAATCTAGCTAGTATCGTGCTATAACATCCTTATTTTATCAAGAATTTCTTCTAGAACGCGGTACATAACCACGATATCTTCTTGAATGAGCTCACTGGCAGCAAGCCCCACCATGCGAGTGATAATTTCTTCCACTTGGCAGGCAAGCTCCATGCCTTTCTTGGTGAGAAAAACAGGGCTTCTGTACCCAACCGCTCCCTGGCCCTGGTCATCATGAGTTTGGGCATATCCTTTTTGCATCAGTGATGCAAGTGAGCGAGAAACTAAAGCTCGATCCACGTCAAGCGCACGGGCAATGTCTGCGCTGGGGATACCCTTGGGGTATTTATGCAAGCAGAGCAGGCATGAGGCATCGGTACCTTGCAGTCCAAAACGAGCCATTTCGGCTTTTTTGAAACGCTGCACTTCCTTATGAAGCGCAAAAATGAGTCCAGAAAATGTCTCGAAGCGCTTGGTGTCTACAGCTTGATTTGAGGCTGAGGCCTGCTGTGATGGTATTGATTGAGCCAACGCTCCTCCCATCTGAGTCTTTGACGCTCACTGGCATAGCCGTTGCATGCGCTCACGTACGCGCTGTGCCGCTCGCTACAACGTACATCATCGGTAACAGTTGTTGATTTATCAACAAGTATAGTAGCACTCTTTACTGTAAATGTTGAGTAATCAACATTTAGTCAAATTGAGCGCAATCTTCACACCTCAACCTTCCAACTTTGATAGGCTTACCTTTGATAGATATGCTCTACTCAATGCCCTACTCAATGCTCCATCCAATGCCCTACTCTTAACGGCTCTTAACCGGAGAAAAATATGAATGTAAGCGAAGCAATCGAACACGCAAACGCCCTCGCCTTCCCTGGCTTTTTAATGGACGATGCCACCCTTACCGCAGATCGAGCAGCTAATGAAGATGCTATTTCCCAGCTGCTTGCCGCATGGCGTGCTTCCTATGGTTCAGATGATCCATTTAACTTTGAAATCGTGCGTTCGCTGGCAGATCGTAATCGCACTACCTGCGACAACTTTGGTATCGAACGCCTACAAAACCTGCGTGGATCCAGTTTGGCTCAACGACTTTCCGATGATGATTTGGTCCGCGGCGTTGCTGCCATGCAGCATCGCAGCCCTAAAATTGTTGCTAAAGAAGCTGGTCTGGGCCTTAATGACCTGAATATTGCATACCTTGCCGCACCTATTTCTGGCATGGTGGTAGGCATTGATATTGAAACCACTGCGCGCGATCCAGATCGTGGCTATATTGTTAATGTTGGCCTTGAGTTTATGCAGCTTAGCGTAGATGCAAAACCAACCGATCCCTACCTGGCATATTGTGGGCTTCCAGATATGTACCAACAAAAGGGTGTACCTCTAGCAAACATTCACCACATTAGCTGGTCTGATATTGAGGGTAAGAAGCCTTTCCGCGAGGATAAGAAAATGCAGGCTGCACTTCTCGCCACACTCACACGCTTCCCCTATATGGCACACAATGCAGCCTTTGAGGACTCCTGGTTTATGCTGCACATTGATGGCTATGCGGAGGCGCGCAAAGCTGGCAAGATTGTTCCCATTGATACGCGCGATATTTGTCGCCGCGTAGACCCTGAGACCAAAATTTTACCCCATGAGCAAAGGCCGGCATCTCTGGAAAGCTGGGCTCGCCGTCGTGGCACCTTGGAAGCCGGTGAATCCGAGAAGCACTTAGGTCTGGACGACGTTGACCTTATGTTCCGCACGGTTCAGGCAGAGTTTGCACTTCGCAACATGTTTTAAGTGGTATAGCGATAAGGGCATGGTGTAGCCATGTCCTTTCATAAAGTTTCTTACTTAAAACCCGATAGTGTTGGAAAAGGTATAGTCACCATCGGTAGCAATAATCAAATAATTTTCTGAGTTGCTAAATTCCTCGTCGCAAGCATCCACGATGTATACCTGTTTAAACTGTTGGCTTAACACCTGGACAACGTTTTGCAAGCCTGCAAGACCGGTCTTATCGACAACATAATTAACAAGATACAGGCCGTTTTGCGCAAGCCGCGCATGCACGGATGCTACGCCTATCTCCCCTGCCAATGACGCTGCTGGCACCCCAGCCGCAAAGACATCGTTGAAGATGACGTCATAAGTGGCATCGGTATACTGCAAATAGGATGTTGCATCTGCACAAATAGTGGTAAGACGCCCGGTAATCTGTGTCTTAAACTCACGTTTGAGAGCATCCAAATAAAACCACCTATGTGCGATGGCGGTAATCTCTGGATCAATCTCACACACGTCTACCTGCACGTTCTTATCGTGAGCAATAAGATATTTTGGATAGGTATACCCGCCGCCGCCAAGCACCAGCACTCGCTGAGCATGCAGGCCAGATTCACGCATTGCACGAGCGCAAGCGCGAAAGTATTCAAAAGGCAGCTCATAGCGATTTTGATCCATATACGTAGCACTTTGAACCACACCACCAACACAAAGCAAACGCACAGCTCTGCCCTTTTGATCGTAGCTGGTGTAAATAAACGCTGAGCCAAAGGAGGTAGAGCGAATCAGATGTGGATCATGGCGCACCCAAGCGCGAGCAACCAATGCAGCAGTTACTGAGGCTGTTGCCGCTGCTGTACCAATAATTCCCGCAAGCATCAATCTAGATTTGCGCGTCATAATTCCTCCCAAATGGTGGTATATCTTACTTATAGTACCTAATGGCACGCCTTGTAGTCAGTCTAAGAAAGAAGTTTTAGATGAGTGATTTTGCAAGTTTGGCACATGAGCACTATTCATGCCGTGCGTTTTCTGACAAGCCTGTAGAGCCTGAGCTTATCGAGAAAATCATTGATGTGGCTCTTGCGGCACCTACCGCCGTCAACAAACAACCTTTTAGGCTTTGGGTATTAAATGGGGATGCAGTAGAAAAATTTACTCGCCATACCCGTTATGACTTTGGTGCGCACTCCTACATCATAGTTGGTGCAGCTCCCCAAGAGTCGTGGACGCGCAGCTACGATGGGAAGAACTTTGCCGATGTAGATGCCTCTATTGTTGCTACGCATATCATGCTAGCTATTGCAGATTTGGGGCTTGGCACCTGTTGGCTAGGCTCTTTTGACGCACCAGCCCTTGCCCAAGAGCTGCCTGAGTTGGCTGGCTATGAACTTGTTGCTGCCTTCCCCATAGGATGGCCTGCCGCAAACGCTCATCCCTCCCCCATGCACACCAGGTCTCGCGAGAAGGATGAGCTCGTAAGCTATCTAGACTAGCGGCCGCGTAGGTTCGCACCTAGGCTCGTCATGCTCTTGCAGCCACGCATGCATAAGCTCTATATACCGGGGGTTGTCGTCCGCAAAACACATGTGACGGCAGCCCTCAAACAATTCCCAGCGCGTCTGAGGCAAGCCATCAAACATGGTTTTTGCAACCAGCGGCGTGCAAAGATCATCCGTGCCGCTCACGATAAGCGCAGGTACCTTGATACTGGGCAGTGCTTCCGTATAATCCCAATCTTTAAGTGTGCCTTGCGGCATAAGTTCATTGGGTCCCCAGGCAGTTTCATAGCACTCGGTGCCAGACTTTTTGGGACGCCTCAAACACTCGGGGGCATCTGGACCATAGCTGTCGTCACAACAATGAAGCTGCATGTAGTGGTCTATCGCCTGCGCGTAGGCATCAGAGCTATAATCACCGGTTTTCTCGGCATAATCCAGTGCTTCCCATTCATGCTCAGGAAGCATGCGCGCCATTCTATGGTTTTCTTTTCCCCACAGCTGCGAAGAAGGCAGCGTGCTTGAAAGCACAACCGACTGCACACCCTTTGGCTGACAATCCGCCAAATACGTAAGCGCCAGCATACCGCCCCAAGACTGGCCCAGCACATGAAAGCGCGTAATCCCAAGATAATCTATCAGCGCCCGTAGCTCATCGACCCAGGTTTGAGCATGCCACAACTCTGGATGCCCTTCTACAAAGGACTGACCGCAACCCAACTGGTCGTAACTTATAACAGCACGACCGTCATCGGCTAGGCTATCGAGAAGCTCCATATAGTTGTGGGTAGAGCCGGGACCGCCATGCAACAGGATAAGCGGAGCTTGTTTTGGTGTGGTGTGTGCACTCCAGTTTCCAACAATGCGATAATACGTTTGATATCCCATAAAAGGCATGAAGCCTTCGGTAACTATGCAACCCATTTAGACCCTTCCCGTAGCAAGAATGTTTTGCAAAGCAGCTTCATCCAGAACGGTTACGCCCAGCTCTTGTGCCTTTGTTAGCTTTGATCCAGCAGAAGCTCCTGCCACTACGTAACTCGTTTTCTTAGAGACGGAGCCGGAAACCTTTGCACCCATAGCGCGCAAAGCAGCTCCTGCCTCATCACGCTTCATGGTTTCCAACGTGCCCGTCAACACAAAGGTAAGGCCAGCAAGAGTTTGAGCAGGCTGCTCGTTGCTACCCTCATGAGGTTGCTCAAGCAAAACGCCCGCACTGCGGAGACGTTCAATAACAACAAGATTTTCTGGAACTGCAAAGAAATTCTTAACGGATAAAGCGAGCTTCTCGCCAACCCCATCTACCTGCATGATCTCTTCTAGAGAGGCCTCATACAACGCCGTAAGTGAACCAAAAGCAGCCGCCAAAGACCGTGCAACCTGCTCGCCCACAAAACGGATTCCGAGTCCAAACAACACACGTGCAAGGCCGCGGGTTTTAGACTCATGCACCTGATCCATGATTTTACCTGCAATGGTATGGCCTAACAGGATTTGGTCACCCTCCGTGTGGTCGGCAGTGCTGGTTTCATACACACGCCCTGTGGGAGTGGCCGCCAAAAGCTCTTCTGTGAGCGTGTCATAAAAATCTGCAACATCCCTCAAAACACCTTGTTCAACAAGGCGGCGAACAATCTCATCCCCCAGACCGTCTATATCCATAGCTTTGCGGCTGCCCCAATGAATAAGCCGTTCTGTAGCCTGAGCAGGGCAATCAAGGCTAACGCAGCGATACGCTACCTCGCCCTCTTCACGCACAATGGGACTCCCGCAGCTTGGACAGGTATCCGGCATGGTCCATAACGAGCGCTGACCATGCGCTGCCGCCAACTCGCCCGATACAACCGGTCCCACAACCTCTGGGATAACATCGCCAGCCTTATGAACGACAATCGTATCCCCCACGCGCACGTCTTTGCGACGCACTTCATCAATGTTATGCAAGGTAGCGCGCGCGATGGTAGAGCCTGCTACGGTTACCGGATCAAATTCCGCTACAGGGGTGAGCACGCCGGTACGACCAACCTGAACACGAATTTCTCTCAAGACGGTTTGGCGCTCCTCCGGAGGGAACTTAAACGCAATAGCCCAACGGGGTGCACGCGCCGTAAAGCCCAAGTGATTTTGCAGCGCAAAATCGTCCACCTTAACCACAACACCGTCAATGTCATAATCCAGCGTATCGCGCAGGAGCAACGCATGTTCGCAATACTCATGAACAGCCCGTGCCCCTTCCACGCGCTGAGCATGCGGGTTTACCGAGAAACCACAGGAGCGTAGCCACTGCAAAAAGGCATGCTGAGAAGACAGGTTAAGGTTGGACTCATCAGCCACCGCATAGATGAACGTTTCCAGATCACGAGCAGCTGTTACCTTTGCATCTTTTTGGCGCAAAGAGCCAGCAGCTGCATTGCGAGGATTGGCAAAGGGCGCACGACCAGCTTCATCGTTTTGAGCATTAAGACGCACAAAGCTATGGCGTGGCATATATACCTCGCCGCGAACTTCGACGCTTTGTCCAAAGCCCTTATCGGTCATGGTTGTAAGCCCATCACGGGCAAGCGTGGCAGGAATGTCCTGGATGGTGCGTACATTTGCCGTGACGTCTTCCCCTATAGTGCCATCACCTCTGGTAGCTGCGCGTACAAACTGCCCATCCGTATAGGTCAGAGCAATCCCAAGGCCGTCAATCTTAAGCTCGCAGGTATATGCCACACTACCCACAGCACCAAGAGCTTGTTCTGTGCGGTGAAGCCACTCATCAAGCTCTTCAAGATCCATGGCATCATCAATGGAGTACATCCGCTGAGCATGGCGCACGGGAGCAAATTGCTCAGACACATACCCGCCAATGCGCTGGGTGTAGCTTTGCGGTGTCACCAGCTCCGGATGCTCGGCCTCAAGCTGTTGCAGCTCGACGAGTAAGCGATCAAACTGTGCGTCCGTCATCTGCGGGTCATCAAGCGCATAGTACTGGTATGCAGCATGACTCAAGATCTGATTGAGCTGTGCCGCACGCTGGGCGGGCGTTTGTGCTTGCATGGCCTGCGTGATTGGAGTGTTAGACTCCCGCTGGTCTTGCTGGTCTTGTCGCCCACCCTCGTCAAAGCCAAACAACGATGGTTGATCTTCTTGGTCTTGCATGTTCTTGTCTGCCATATCTACCTCGTGTTATTCACAAACAATTTGAGCGGAGCTGCCCGTGTTTGTTGCGGTAACTTCAATGCGCTTTGGAATTTGCTGACGCAATTCTTCCACGTGGCTAATAATACCCACCAAACAGTCACTCGACGCAAGCTCAGACAGAACATTCATGACTTGATCGAGCGTGTCGGGATCAAGCGTTCCAAAGCCTTCATCGATAAACACGGTATCAAGCGCAATACCGCCCGTCTGCCGCTGCACATAGTCTGATAAACCAAGCGCTAGCGATAATGACGCCTCAAACGATTCTCCACCAGACAGGGTGTCCACAGGACGTGTTTTTCCATTCCAGCTGTCATACACATCAATATCCAAGCCTGTTTGACGACGTCCCTTTGCTTGATCAGAACGAACCAGCTGGTAGCGCCCGGAAGACATGGTATGCAGGCGATAATTAGCGCAGGTAAGCACCTGATTAAAGTAGTAACTCATAACATAGCGCTCAAAGGATACGCGCTTGGCAGTGGAGGACAGAGCACTGGTAATATCGCCCGATGCTACACTGGAAACCTCCCGTGCTGCTTGCCAGGCCTGCTTTAGAGCAGGCAACTGAGCATAGAGCTCGCGCATGCGAGAAGAAATTTGCTCATTATGCAAAAGGCTTGCCGACAGCTTTGTAAAAACTTCTTCCCTCTGGCGTGTTATGGCACCGGCCTCTTCATATGCTCGCTGCAGGTGAGTGCTGTCTTCAAGGATACTATCAAGCGTAAGTCCCAGCTCTTCCAAACGAGACAATGAAACATCAAAGGTTGCCTGCGCAGTCACGAGCTGCTTCTTCGCATCATCACAAGCCGTTTGAGCTTCCTGATAGCCACTTTCAAGCTCCGCACGCTTCTGTTTGAGCCGCGACAAGTACTGCTCTGCAGCCTCTTTTGTGTCAAATTCCAGGGCACCCAACAACTCATCCACCAGCGAGCGCACACGAGTATCCTCAAGCTGTGCCTCAGATAGCTGAGCTTGCGTCTGCTGTTGTTGTGCTGCTAGATTGGCCAGCTGGGCCTCCAGTTCTTCTACAGCCTCTGCCTTTTTTTGCAATATGGCTTGGCGAGAAGAAGCTTCTGTATATGCAGCTCTCCACTTTTCTACTTGTTGAGTGTCTTGTTTCAAACAATCAGCAATCTGTGTCTGTGCCGTTGTCGCGTCCGAAACATGTGCTTGTAAAAACTCAGAGGCGGTTTGTATATACGATGTTTGAAGCGCGCGGTATTTCTCGGTAGCAGAAATATGGCTTTGCGACGCCTGTTCATAGGCTTGTTGCGCCCGTTTTACTGCTTGCGCTGCTGTATCGAGCTGCTCTTTTGTGGGAGGTTCATCCGTACTGGTAGCAGGTAAAGGATGATCAGTTGATCCACAAACGGGACAGGGCTTTCCCGCTTGCAAGCTTTTTGCCAAAACATAGGCACTGCCTGCGGTAAAAGCATCCATAAGAGCATCTGCCAGTGCCTGCTTGTGATCCCTCACATCCCGAGCACCCTTAAGCGCATCTTGGGTTTTCTCGACAGAAGCCCGACTTGCTTGTATGGATGCATACTGATCGGATAGCTGCTTGGTATGCGCAATCTGTTGCTCACAGTGCTCTATGTCTTTGGACAGCTGAGCCACTTCTTCCGTAAGCTGAGGGAGCTCTTTTTGTGCTTGGAGTGCCTCTTGATAGTCCTGCTGGATGCGTTTTTGCGAAGCCTGTTGTTCACGCTGCGTTGTATCCAACTCAGTGAGCTGTGTTTGCAAACGTTCCAGCGTTTTTTGGTGGTCAGCCAGGGCATCGTAGCTGGGAAAACTTTGTTCTAGCTGTGCTTTTTGTGCGATAAGCTGCTCATATCGCTCTGAATATATGCTTTGTATCTCATCAAATGCTTCTGTTGTCTGAGCATGTACAGCCCTCATGCGCGCAACTTCACTGCAATTTTGCTGAGCCACCTCAAGAAGCTGCCTCTTATGACGAAGTTGCTCAAGCTGTGACTGTGTCTCATGCTCCTGTTTTCGGGCCTGGTCAAGCAGCTCTCTTGCGTGAGTAGAAGCACCAGAAAGCTCTTTGAGCAGTATATCTGTAGCATCTATGATAGCTTGCTGAGGTACTGCACGAATAGCATTCTCTTGTTGCAGTACTAACAAACTATCCTGGTTTTGACCAATATGTTGTACTGCCTCAAGGTCGAGATGAGCAAACTCGTTGGCAAGCAATACCATCTGTTGCTCATATGCCGCTTGTGCTGTTGCCTTTTGCTGCTTAAGAATCTCTTGAAAGCCCTTGAGCTGCTGAGTCATAAAAATCTTGCGTAGAATTTCTTCTCGAGCGGAACTTTTTGCTGTTAACAACTCACGAAAAGCACCTTGAGCAATCATGGTTACCTGGCGGAATTGATCTGCATCAAGACCTAAGAGCTCTACGACTGCCGCAGTAACCTTAGTGGGCGCATTTTGGATCACGGTCTTGCCACAAAGCAATTCAGCCTGTGGTGAACGCAGGGTTGTATCATCTCCCCCACTTGATCTACGACGTTTCTTGACCAGTTGAGCGGGTTCGCGCCTCACATGATAGTTCTTACCATTGTGCTCAAAGCTAAAGCTAACGGAACAAATTTGATCAGGAGAAGCGTAATTGCTACGCAGCTGGGCAGGATCACGACCGCCAGATGTCTCTCCATAGAGCGCAAAGCATAGGGCATCAAAGAGCATGGTTTTACCGGAGCCTGTATCTCCGTAAATCAAGAACAGACCATGCCGCCCAAGCTCTGTGAAATCTATAGTGGTTTGCTGCACATAGGGGCCAAAGGCTGTGAGCAAAAGCTGCAGAGGCTTCACCTACATCAACTCCTTTGAACTGTGTGCAAGCGCTTGTACTACCAGAGCCTCTTCTTCTTGCGATGCCTGCTTGCCAAGTTGATAAGCAAAAAAGTCCAAGAACAGCTCTTTGAGACTGCTGTTCTCTAGCTTTTCCTGCGAGGGCGCCGAGGAAGTACCTGCTACAGTGTTTACATGTGACTGCACTGTTATTCCCGCATAGTAAGGCCACAGATACTTAATGCGAGCCACCACATCCACAGGGTTATCTTCCACCACTGTTACGTGAACAAAATCCTCTTTTTCTTGCTCAGACTGTGTAGCAGCCAGCTGCTCCAGTTCATCCAAGGAGCCTTCTACTACTCTAAAATCATGCAGAGCAGAGAATGGCATCAACGTATGATGCAGCTCTCCACTTTCTAAAATGTCTACCAGCACAAAACTTTTACATTGCCGTGCTTCTGAGCTGGAATATTTAAGTGGCGTACCGCTGTAGCGAATCGTAGGACGACCAATGCTTTGTGGAGCATGGATGTGTCCTAGCGCTACATATGCAAAGCCATCAAACACGGAAGCATCTATGTTGTCCAACGTGCCTACCGAAGGACCAAACCCACCGCGCTCTGACTCACTCAGCTGAGGCTTCATGCTACCCGCTGTAATAAATTGATGAGCAACACAGACATTGGGTCCATCTGCAAAAGCCGGATGCCTACGGATTGCGGAAACAACAGCACGCAACGCCTCTTCATAGCTACTCAACGAAACTTGTTCCTCTTTTTGCAAGGCTATCCAAGCACGAACATCAGAAGGTCGCACAAACGGAATGAGCCAAAAATTAACGCCTGCAACACTAATAGGCATCAGTTCACCAGTAAGCTCACCGGCAATATGAATACCTGACTGAGTAAACAGACGTGAACCACAACCCAAGCGAGCACCGGAATCATGGTTTCCACTCACCACCAATACAGGAATGTTTGCCTGCGCCATACGTGTAAGAAACTCATCCCATAAACGTGTTGCATAATCTGGAGGAGCTGGTGTATCAAATATATCTCCCGACACTACAAGGGCTTGCACGTTTTGAGAAACTGCAGCCTCTAATAGCTGGTTCATCATGTAGCTCTGATCTTGCTCTAAAGAAAAGTTTGCAATTTTTTTACCCAGATGTAAGTCTGACGTGTGAATGAACTTCATGAGCGTCCGTAACTCCTCATTTTTTGGTACACCTGCAAGCCTTGGCTAAAAAACATCAACCAAACTTTTACCTTACATTTCTATTGTACGTTGTTGCTCGGACACATAATAAAGAAGAGGTTGACCTTATGGCCAACCTCTTCTTTCTTAGCTTTCTCCAAAGCTTTTAGGACGCAACGTTCTTATCGCCCTCTTGCTCTTGGGGTACCGTACGTAACTCAGCACTCCAATTATTCTTCGTCATTTTTACGACGAATACCAAAGTGAGCACCCAGCGCCGCAATACCAGCAGCTGCTATACCTGCAAGGGTACTTGCACTCGTAGCAACATCCCCAGTCTGAGGAATCATCTTCTTGGACTGAGCCTTGTTTTGAGGCGTAACCTTGGTCTTACCGGTACCAGGCTTAGAAGGCTGGTTGGGGTTATCCGGATTGGAAGGATTGTCCGGGTTATTGGGGTTGTCAGGGTTATCAGGATTGTCCGCGGCCTTAACGGTAAGCGTAAAGCTAATAGACTTGTCGGTGGGATCAGTGGTAGCATCCTTGCCCTCAGGCCATTGCTCGCCATTCCATACAAAGCTAAATGCCTTGCTGTGACCGCCAGGAGAAGTAGCGGTTGCCTTCATGCTTCCTGTAATAGTACCCACCATGGTAAGTTTGGTACCAGGAGCTACGTCGCTATTGACCATCAGGTCATGCAGGGTAAGCTTCATCCAACCGTTTGCATCGCCAGCCTTAGCTACGGCATCCTGGAGCTCAGAGTACTTAGTGATGCCGTCCTTGAGCTTCAAGGTCACAGCAACCTTGTTGCCATTAGTTTCTACCTTAGTAATCTCAAAGGCATCGCCAAAGTTTTCAGGGGTTGCCACGACATTAGCAGGAATGGTAACACCCTCAGGTGCCTCAAGGGTTGCTGTAAAGCTGCACTCTGCAACATTTACCGAAATCTGAGACTTATCTACACCTGGATAGAGATTCTCAATATAAGCCATCTGCTTCTTAATGGAGTCAACATTCAGAGCACCGGTGTAGCTTACCTTACTGCCAGCGATCGTAGTAAAGATCTCATCATGCTCTGTGTTGTCGCCAACCAAAAGGTCTGCAGGCAACGTTGAGATTACGGTGGTAGGAGTCTGAACCGATGCCTGAATTGCCTTGGGATCGGAAGCTATACTGTCCTTGCCATCCGCCCACTGCTCACCATTCCAGGCAAACGAGAAGGCCTTGGTTGTAGAGCCATGGGTTGCCAAAGCATCAAAGAAGCCAGATACCTCAGCAGTTGCTGTAAGAACCTGGTTGTCAGCAACATCAGAGTTGACCGTAACATTGGGGAGTGTAAGGCTCATCCAACCGTTTGCGTCGCCAGTTGCATCTACAAGCTTTTTAAGCTGTTCATAGGTGGTAATGTTGTCAGCTATGGCCATAGATACCGTAGCTACGTTATCCTTCACTTCTACCTTAGTGACCTTAAAGCCACCAAAGTTCTTGAGCTGCAGGGACTCCGGAGTGAGATCTGTAGGCATAGTCATGCCTTCAGGCAGGGTAAGCTTGGCCGTAAAGCCAAAGTCCTTTATCGATACACCAATCTCGTTGTGTGGTGTATTGGGATATAGAGCCTCAATAGCAACCATCTGGTTTTTGATGGATGTGACATTTACAGAACCTGTTACATCAACCTTTTGCCCAGCCAGTACGCCATACACATCTTCATGTGTGGAGTCACCATTGATGAGAAGGTCAGCAGGAAGTGTTTGCTGAACTGTCTTTACGGCAATAATAGTATGTTGGATCGTGGTATTGTCTTTAGCATCCTTGTCCCTACCCCTCTCGGATTGGGTAGCCTTCCAGCTAAAGTCAAATTTCTTTGTTTTACCGCTTGCTACAGAAGCTATGGCGCTAAAGTTACCTTCTACCGTACCGGTTGTAACAAGCTTTTGATCATTATTGAGCTTGCTGCCGTCCAACGTAAGACCGCCTACTGTTACTGAAATAGGGTGCTCTCCCGTTTGAGCAGTCTGTTCAGCATCATCCATACCAGTAGAATCAACAGCATCCTTGAGTGCCTGGTAATTATTGATACCATCCACTAGCTTAAAGACAACGCTAACCGTCTGTCCCTTTACCTCAGTAGAGGCAACCGTAAATGCCTTACCCAAGCCCCTTGTAGTAATAGTAGGATTCTCAGGAACCTTTACTCCTTCTGGGAAGGTAACTGTTGCAGTAAAGGTAGAGGTAGTTCCATCAAGAGTAATGTTCTTATAGTCAGACTCCTGAATCTGTGGATACAGAGCCTGAATACTTTGCATCTGATCTTGAATTTTCTTGGCATCAATCTGACCAGACATAGAGAAGGACTCTGAGTCGGTCTTTACAAACTTGGCATCCTTGCTGCTGATAAAGCCATCACTGTAGATATCTCCATCAAGTGTAGACTCTTGGCTAATCACCTGAATATTTGGATCGGCCTTCCACTTAAGGTAATAGGTTGTGTCACCGGTTATTTCAGTAAAGTTATTAATAGCTGCTGCGGCGGCACCATCAGCATCAGTGAACCAGTAAGAGTAGCTAGTTCCGTAAACGATGCCAAAAAATTCTATTTTTTTGGTAAGTTTATCGAGAACAGAATACTTCTTTGTAGCAATGGAAGAAAACGCTGCCTCATCGTCAATGGGAGAATAAAGTCCAGGAGTTCTAGTACTCACAGAAGAATTCAAAGACTTCAGAAGCGCGTCGAGCGTCGTGTTATCCAAAACCTTTGCTTTGGCTTTTACCGTTGCTACCTCGCCACCCTGAGCGTCTGTAGAAATCTCAAAGACATCAGGATTCTTCTTAAATACACTGTCCTCTGAGAAGGTGCCACCGTTTGCCGAGAAACGCACCGTTGCCATCTGATCTTCCCACTGAGCATACAAATCAATGGACCCCTTGCCAGCAGGAACAGCAATGGTTTGATTGGGAGCGTAACTCTGCCCCTTGCCATCTGCCTGAGTATTCCAACCCTTAAAGGTCTTGCCCTTAGGAGTAAAGGCTGGATTTGCAGAGGCTATGGTCTCGTAGGACAATACCTGTGCGCTACGATCTGCATTCTTGCCCTTATCGATATAGGCAACATCCGTACCACCAGCATTATTGTGGTAGGCCACACCATAGCTATTGGCATTCTCTTTCCACTTAGCGTAGACCGTTGTGGCAGAACTAATCTTTGCGGTAGTTGCATCAAAGGGTTTCTCAGCACCATCAACCTTGTAGAACCATCCCACAAAGTCATAGCCTATGGCAGTTGGATTCTGAGGAACTTCATTGGTTCCCGCTGCAGGAGTAGCATTAGCAAGAGAATAACCACGCATAGCGGTAACTTCCTTGCCAGTGGTTGTACCATCTGTAAACGAAGCGGAAACCGTATCCTGAGCACCAGGCTCATTAAGTTCAAAGGTTACCTTCTCTGCAGGAACCCAAACATGCTTCTGACCATCAGATGATGCATTGGCTACAGGATAGGTATAGGCATTACCTGCTATATTAAGTGGGTTAAGCTCAGTTACGCTTGAGTCGATAAGCGTAAAGAGCATAAGTTTCTCATTGCCGTTATCCGTACCATTGGTAGGAACAGTGCCCCCCGCAGAGCTATTGTAGTTAGGTACATAGGACACATGGTAGGATCCACCAAGAACCACATGGCTGCCACCGGACTGTGAGGCACCGGTATGGGAGTTGGCCGTTGCAGGTGTCTCCACAAGAGAATTTCCGATAAACGTAATAGAGCCTTTTGCCTGTGCACCATAGAGTGCACCGCTGTTCTTTCCATCACCCTTAATGGTTGAATTTTCAAGTATCACTTTGCCTGTATTGACGTTAAGACCACCGGTTCCGCCATTATTGAAATCAAGTGTTGAATTGGTGATGGTGAGGGGGCCATCCGTTATGCCGATAGAAAGTCCTGCCTCGCGTCCACCGTTAATAGAGACGGTAGAGTTGGAGATGGTGCCCGTATTTTGAATGGTTGCACCAGTACGCTGCGCACCCTGAGGACCGACCGCAACGGTAAAATGTGAATCGGTGAAACTTGGCTTGATATAGAAACCGCCATTGATGCCCGCAACGGTAAAGTTGGCATTTTTAAGCGTAAGCAGCTTTCCATCAATCCAAGAGCCACTCAGTGTCCAGCTGATACGCTCCGTATTCTGAGAAGTAACGGTAACCGTACAATTCTCAAACACAGCAGAAGCACCATAGAAGTTAGTCTCACTCTTGTCATTTGCTGTAATAACAAGTTTGTCGCGACCAGCGCTGCCTCTAACAGTACCATTCAGAGAAATTCCGGTTGTACCGTTGCTTGCCGAAGCATTGTTCTCGAAATTATATATGCCATCAGTTATAAGAGAGCCTGCTTGAGCTATAAGAGCGGTGCTAAACCCAGACATGGAAAGCTTCGCGCCATTGGATGCTTTGAGAGTAGCATCTTTAGAGAGAATAAAGCCGTTTTTGCCGGCGCCAGTAAAAGTAGCGTCTCCGTAAATGTCCAGTGTTGCTTTGGCCGGAATAGTTACGGTTTCGGTAAGAGCAAAGGTGCCCTTTGCGTGTACGGTTCCACCATCCGACATTGCTTTGAGTGCAGCTTCAAAGGTCTTAAAAGGAGCGTCTACAGCACCGGATGCTGTATCATCGTTACCATTTGCACCGTCAACATAAACATCTGCCAAGGACTTGGGTGCTGGTGCGGTCACCCTATTGGCTGCACGCTCTGTATTTGAGGCAGGCGCAGCAACAGAAGGAGCTGCAGTAGCAGAAGGAACTGCAGGAGCAGAAGTAGGGGCCTCAGCAGCTGTGGCGGGCGCTGCAGCCTCGGTGAGCTTATCGCTCAGCTCAGATGCTGGAGTAGCTGGAGTGTCTGTTGTAGACGCAGGCGCTGGCTGAGCTGGAGCTTCACTTGTAGTAGCTGTGGTGTCCGTTGTTGAATCATCTACAGCAAACGCCTGAGCGGGCGCAAGTGAAAGGCACAATGAAGCCGAGATGAACGCTGTGAGAGCCTTGTGGCCAAATGACGGTGGCACAGGACGCACATTGTTGGACATAAATCCTCCAATTTTCTTTGCGGCTGCCAATAGGTGTGTTTGTGCTGTTGTTTTAGCCGCCGCTTTGCTAAACAAAAGGTTGAACACATAAAACCTGAAAAACTAGATACTTATTTAAATATTCTACTAATTTGTCAAGTCTTTGAATAGGCTTTCCTATATAAAACTTATGTAAAAATAGCCATACTATTTTCTGAAAGAAGTATATAGATAAAGTTTGGTGGAGCAGGAGCAACAAAAGATACTCGTAAGCCTGAAAAAGGTCGCTCATAGCATGAACGACCTTTTTTAATCAGAATATACGCAGTTTGTATTACTGCAGCGCAATGCCACAACACTACAACACCATTACACTGCCTACAGATGCTTCAAACAAAAAGCACTGGCTTAGAGTTCAACAGTGCCCAGCGCCTCTTTAAAAGCATCCGCTGCGTCAGACTGCAATGCCAAACGAGCGTTGGTAGCTGCCCATGCTGCAGGAGTACCGGTATCACAACCCTCCATAGGGTCAATGACAAGCGCATACATCTCTTCTTCGTCTAACAAGCGTTCCATAGCATCCGTAAGCTGAATCTCATTGCCAGCACCAGGTGTTTGATCCGCCAAAAGCTCCATAATGCGAGGAGACAAAAGATAACGACCCACAATAAACAGGTGGGAAGGGGCATCTTGTGGAGCAGGCTTCTCGACAAGCCCCGTAACCTTCCAAACGGCACCGGTCTGCTCACCCGAGGCCTCTACACCATCGAGCGAACCTACACATTCACCTGCAATAATACCATAGCGGCTTACCTGATCTTCTGGAACAGGTGCTACGGCAATGACGGAAGCATTGTTGTGAGCGCGAGAAACCTCTGCCATCTTGATATTCATTTGCTTGCTTGGAACAAAGTAGTCACCCAGCAGCACAAAGAAGGGCTCATCGTCCACTTTTTCTGCAGCACAATGAACCGCATGACCCAAGCCTAAAGCCTCATTTTGATACACAAACGATACGGGCAGCTCTGCTGCAGCGCGAACCTTAGCAGCTTCCTTATTTTTACCGCGCTTCTCGAGCATCTGCTCAAAGCCCGTATCCGCGCAAAAATATGCCTCGATCTGGGGCTTATCATGAGAATTAACGATTATGCACTCATCTACTCCTTCGGGAGCCAAGGCTTCCTCAACAACGTATTGAATAACGGGTTTATCAATAACGGGAAGCAACTCCTTGGGAGTGCATTTTGTGGCTGGTAAAAAGCGAGTGCCGAGGCCTGCGGCGGGAATAATAGCCTTCATAGTATTACTGTTCCTTTCACGTTACGTGTGCGAACCAACTGCGCACGGCTACAAATAAGTTGAGGATACGTAACTGGTAGTACTCTAACCTATTTGCGTTGTTTTTTGCGATGCTTCACAGTAATAGCTAGATTTTTAAACCATGTTATAAGGCGAGAAGACCGGCGCTCAAGGCAGCAGTATGGTGTGCTGTACTTCCTTTCCCCGCGCCGATAACCCTGATGTTTGCTCGTGCCAGATCCTGAGCCAGCTGTAAAAATGCTTGTTCATCTGCACTATCTTGGGAGTCTGAGCAACCTGAGCGGTCAGGGCATATGGTCATAAGCGTACCTATGCCATAACGCTGTGCGCTATCGACAAGGTCCTGTGCAAGAGTCTGCACAGAAGGTTGCACGGGATCGCTCGCATCCAAGCACGCCGCAAATAAAGCGCCTACAGAAAGTAAAACATTGCTTATGCCAACAGCGTCTGCTCCTACATCCACTAAACGTTTAACCTGTGCAGACAATTGATCCTTGTGGTAGTTGGAAGTCACTGCCTCTGCGTCAAGCGCGCAGATAAGAGGCCGTGAACAGACAAGCCGTGAAGCATGAACAGCACAAACAGCATCCTCAATGTTGGTCATACCAGTAATAAACAGGGCATGGACCTGAGCATCTACCAAAGCACGAGCCTGCTCTGTATACAGTGCACGGACCTGTCTTGCTGCAGGGCTATCCTGATCATAAACAGGAATGTGAGCAGAGCTCATGGTACCTATCACGAAGCGTGGCCCCACTGCATAGGCTGCGCGAGCAGCTTTATCGCACAGCTCCTGACACACGAGACCTTCCTGCAACTCTGCTAAACGATTGCTGGTACAAGCAGCTGTTTCTGTTAAAAGACCGGTAGCACCACACGCAGCTTGCAGCTGATACAAGCTCGTGAGCATCTCCGGTTCATACTGCACCCACAAAGGACCTGTTATATCTTGGGCGGCAGGCAGCTGCGCTAACGTCCGCGAAAGATCACCAGAAAGCAAGAGATTCTCACCGGCTTGGCCAGTGAGAATCTTTCCAAGTTCATTTGCTGCTTCTTCACAAGCATCATCATGCGTGGGGCGCTCCCATAAAGAGCTTGCATAAAAGCCTTGATGTGTAAGCATGCTCTGCCTTCAAACTATCGTTGCAATTGCAATTCACAGGGAGCAAACTCTTAAGCCGCTCGTTTCTGACTTATCGAGCCCTGTGGTCTACTGAACTCTGCGGCTCCTAGCCCTGAGCTCTGGACTACTCGACATTCTCGTTTTGATCGAGCAAAAAGCCTTGATCAGCCAAAAACTTTGCCCAGCGACGCAAGGTATCACGGGACAGGGCATGCTCCATAGTACAGGCCTCTTCATTGGCAACCTCAGGCGCTACGCCCAAGCCCTCCTCAAGAAAGGCGCGAATCAAGCGGTGCGCATGCCATACCTCAGAGCCATACTCACGGCCGGCCTCGGTAAGTATGACGCGACCATAGCGGTTTTGCTCTACATACCCCGCATCCTTAAGCGTGCTGATAGCTTTGTTAACGCTTGCTTTGGAAACGTTAAGCTGATCAGCCACGTCTACAGAACGGATACCTGCGGAACTGTTTTCGGCAATCGTAATACGGTAAATAGATTCAAGGTAGTCTTCGTTTGCCATAGAAAGGCGGTGTTTATCAACAAAATCTTGTTCTGACATAAGGTATACCTCCAGGCGGTAAATGTTAGCTCAAGTTTACCCCATCGCCTTGAGAGATATACCAGATAATTTTGCAGGCAGCTCCCATGCAGATCTTAGGCAGCTCTTAGATAGGCCCCATTCAGTGAGTCTATTAAGCGGATCTATTGCGCGCTTCTTAAAGAGCGTGGCACCCTAGTCTTCCTCGAGCTCAATGGACGTACGCTGAGCATGAGCACCCAGCCCCACGAGCTTATCGACAAACCCTTCGTAGCCGCGATCAATATGATGAATGCCACTGATGGTAGTAATGCCATCCGCCACCAGACCAGCCATTGCAAGAGCAGCGCCACCGCGGAGATCGGGAGATTTAACCTGTGCGCCAGACAAAGCAGGAACGCCGTGGACAATAGCATGATGGCCTTCGATCGTAATATCTGCACCCATGCGGTTGATCTCACTGGCAAACATAAAGCGGTTCTCAAAGACATTCTCGGTAATGACGCAATTGCCATCTGCCAGAGCAAGCACGCACATGGCTTGGGCTTGCACGTCTGTTGGGAAGCCTGGGAACGGAAGTGTTTGAATATCTACCGGCTTGAGCTTTCCTTCTCGAGAAGCAATGACCTCGTGCTCTTTGCGCTCAATGGTAATGCCCATGGCCTCAAATTTACGCAACACCATACCCAGGTGCACTGGCTCAAAACCGCGCACCCGAACAGGGCCGCCGGTCAAGCCACCAATGGCCAAAAAGGTTGCCGCCTCAATACGATCACCAACAACGCAATGCTCAACAGGGTGCAGCTCTGCAACGCCTTCAATTTCAATCAGAGGCGTGCCCGCACCACGAATATGAGCGCCCATTTCATTGAGCATGTTGGCAAGGTCAACAATCTCCGGCTCACGTGCGGCGTTGTCAATAATCGTCGTGCCTTGAGCGTGCACCGAAGCCATCATAAGATTCTCGGTAGCGCCTACGCTTGCAAACTCTAAGGTGACCGATGCTCCTGTAATGCCCTTTGGTGCGGAAGCATGAATGTTACCGTGGGAGACATCAAACTCTACACCCAAGGCTTCGAGCCCCAAGATGTGCATGTCAATCTTGCGAGCACCAATATTGCACCCGCCTGGCATGGCAACAACAGCCTTGCCAAAGCGAGCCAGCAAAGGTCCTAAAACAGCAGTTGAAGCACGCATTTGTGCAACGAGCTCATAGGGCGTTTCCCATTTATCTACGTTAGTAGTATCAATGAGAAGTTCGTGCTTGCCTAAAACGGTAATCTGGGCACCAAGACGTTTGAGTACTTTGCCCATGATGTGCACGTCAGAAATATCAGGAACGTTGGTAAGGATGGTTTTGCCCGGAGCCATAACTGTAGCAGCCATAAGCTTGAGCGCAGAATTTTTTGCTCCACACACAACCACTTCACCCGAAATGGGGTGACCACCCTCAATTTGAATAACGTCCATATCGCCCCCGTTACGTGCGCTCGTTAAAATCTGCTATGCCCCCATTTGCCCATATTGAAGCAAGAGATCACACCAGTGTATCTTGTTTTCATAATAGGCACGACGGTGGTCGTTCTGAGGAAGCGCGTTGCGCACGTCCACTGCTTTCTGCCGTGTATCGTTAACCTGCGCGACATCAATATCATTAATGTCACGTGCATGGTCCGCGATAATAACCACCGAGTCATCGGCAATCTCAGCATACCCACCAGAAACAATAACTTTCTGAATGTCTCCACCATCTTCGGGTAGCGCAGACAGGCGTACAACGCCATCGCCCAACGCACAAATCTCCGGCGCATGACCTGGCCATACACCGAGCTCGCCGGTGTAGGTGACCAGGACTAAAGATGCAACATTACCTTCGTATAGCTGCTTATCGGGACGCACAAATTTACAGGTAAGATACGCCATCGTTACCTCTCGTCTGCCTGTGCCTCTTCGGCCATCTTGCGAGCGCGCTCGCGAACGTCGTCGATGGTACCTGCAAAGCGGAATGCCTGCTCAGGGATGTCATCACATTCGCCATCGATAATAGCGGCAAAAGAGCGGACGGTATCTTCAATACGGCAATACACACCGGGATTACCTGTGAACTTCTCGGCAACGTGGAAAGACTGTGACAAGAACTGCTGCACTTTACGAGCGCGGTCTACGGTAAGACGCTGCTCTTCCGAAAGCTCGTCCATACCCAAAATGGCAATGATGTCCTGTAGGTCGGAGTACTCCTGCAAGGTTTCTTGAACAGCCGTTGCTACACGATAGTGCTCCTCACCAACTACGGAAGGATCCAGCGCGTCTGATGAGGACGCAAGGGGATCTACCGCAGGATAGATGCCCAGTTCCGTAATGGCACGAGACAAAACCGTTGTAGCGTCCAGGTGCGTAAAGGTGGTTGCAGGCGCTGGGTCTGTAAGGTCATCTGCCGGTACGTAGACAGCCTGTACCGAGGTAATGGAACCTTCGCGCGTAGAGGTAATGCGCTCCTGCAGGTCGCCCATCTCGGTAGCCAAAGTGGGCTGATAGCCTACTGCGGAAGGCATGCGGCCAAGCAGTGCGGAAACCTCAGAACCAGCCTGGGAGAAGCGGAAAATGTTGTCAATAAACAGCAGTACATCCTGACCCTGGTCACGGAAGTACTCTGCAGTGGTAAGACCTGCAAGGCCAACGCGCAAACGTGCTCCTGGTGGCTCGTTCATCTGTCCGTAGACCAAGCATGTCTTATTGATAACGCCGGACTCGGTCATCTCAAGGAACAGGTCGGTTCCTTCACGCGTGCGCTCACCTACGCCGGTAAAGACGGAGGTGCCGCCGTGCTCTTGAGCCAGATTATTGATGAGCTCCTGAATCAGAACGGTCTTGCCAACACCGGCGCCACCAAACAAACCGGTTTTGCCACCGCGAACATAGGGCTCGAGAAGATCGATGGACTTAATGCCCGTCTCAAAAATCTCAGTCCTAGTGGTAAGGTCATCAAACTTGGGAGCTGTGCGATGGATGGGATAGTAAGTCACATCATCTGGAACGGGAGAACCATCCACAGGACGGCCCATAACATTCCAAACGCGACCAAGCGTAGACTTACCAACGGGCATCTGCATAGGTGCGCCCGTATCATGTACGCGCATGCCGCGCTGCAGGCCATCGGTAGAATCCATGGCTACGGTACGTACAACGTCATTAGGAAGCTGAGACTCTACCTCTAAAACGAGGCGCACCTCACCCATAGGTGTGGTTCCTCGTACTTCCAACGCATTGTAGATGCCGGGAACATGATCAATAAACTTAACATCGACAACCGAACCAACCACACGAACAATAGTGCCGTCACCAGCACTACGATGCAAATACTCGAGCTCTGCCTCCTCGAATACGGTTCGCTCTTGTGCCTTTTCTGCCATTAGTTGTCCTCCAATGCGGACGCGCCGCCAATGATCTCATTGAGCTCGGTGGTGATGGAGCTCTGCCTTACACGGTTGTACATACGGCTCAGGCGTGTGATAACTTCCTGAGCATTGTCCGTTGCGGACTGCATTGCGCGGCGGCGTGCACCATGCTCTGCTGCAGCGGAGTCCAACAACGCGTGAAAGATAAGGGTACGAACGTAAGCGGGCATAAGATAGCCCAATACTTCCGAAGCTGAGGGGTCAAACTCAAACAAGTTGTTGTAATTACGCTCAACTTTGGACACTGCTTCCGGACTACGAGGCGCATTAGGAATCATCAAGTTTGCGGTCTCGATAGGAAGTACCTGCTCAACAATCATATCTTGATCCACACGGTTGCGAGCATGTTGATAGTAAATTACGACCTTATCGATACTTTTATTGGTATAGCCATCCATGACATATGAAGCGATACGATCCGCTTGGTCCATAGTTGGCTCGGACGACATACCCAAAAAGGACAGCACAGGCTCCATCGCGCGAGACTGGAAGTACTCCGTAGGTTTTCGTCCGCAGGTAATGATACGAGACTCAATGCCCTGCTTGGCAAGACGCTCTATCTCCTTTTGCGCCGCACGCTGAAGCATGATGTTAAAACCGCCCGCTAAACCGCGGTCGGAAGCAATAAGAATAAACAGAACCGTCTTTGTTGTTTCACGCTGCTCTAACAGCGGCTGAGAAGTGTCAAGGCTTGAGCCTACTACATTGGAGAGCATGCGCTTAATGGCGTCCTTGTAAGGAGCAGCCTGCTCTGCTCGGTCCAATGCCTTGCGAATCTTTGCGGTGGAGACCATCTCCATCGTACGCGTGATCTGCATGGTTGCGGTAACCGAGGAGATGCGCTTTGATATCTCTCGTAGATTAGACATGAGTAACCCTTAGTCCTTCTCTACATCTTGGTCTACATCTTGAGCTGGGCTTGAAGAAGCAGCCTCGCTCTTAAAAGAGCTTAGACGATCAAAGTTGCCGTTGAGAAATGCTTCTTTGAACTCAGTAATTTGACGCTTCATTTGATCCGCCAAAGCATCACTGATGCGCTCAGAACGAATCTTGTTACGCACCTCAGGATGACGCTCTTCCATATAGACTGCCAGCGCATCACGGAAGGGTACTACCTGGCTGACTTCAAGATCATCCAAGAAGCCTTCCTTACCTGCAAACAGGACAATGATCTGATCTGCCACATCCAAGGCGGCATACCTTCCCTGCTTAAGCAGCTCCATCATACGAGTACCGTGGCTGAGCTGGTACTGCGTGGTTGCATCAAGGTCACTACCAAACTGAGCAAATGCCTGCTTCTCACGGAAGGCAGCCAGGTCCAGACGAAGAGTACCTGCAACCTGCTTCATAGATTTAAGCTGCGCAGAACCGCCAACACGAGAAACCGAAATGCCCACGTCTACTGCAGGGCGCTGACCCTGGAAAAACAGGCTCGGCACCAAATAGATCTGACCATCGGTAATGGAGATGACGTTGGTAGGAATATATGCAGAAACGTCGCCTTCTTGCGTCTCGATGATGGGCAGCGCCGTCATAGAACCGCCACCATGAGCATCATTCATCTTAACGGCACGCTCAAGCAAGCGAGAGTGCAAATAGAAAATATCGCCAGGATACGCCTCACGTCCGGGTGGGCGATGCAGCGTAAGTGACATCTGACGGTATGCAACCGCCTGCTTTGAAAGGTCATCGTAGACAACCAAAACATGACCACCAGGATGCTGCTCATCCGCAGGATTGCCGTCCTTGTCGTTATACATAAAGTACTCGCCAATGGCAGCACCGGCCATGGGGGCAATATACTGCATTGGTGCAGAATCAGAAGCAGAAGCCAACACAATAATGGTCTTATCGAGAATACCGTGCTGAGCCAAGGTTTCCTTAATAGCGGCAACCTTTGAAGCTTTCTGACCAATAGCAACATAGATACAAATCAGATCGGACTCGCGCTGATTGATGATGGTGTCGATTGCAATAGCAGTCTTACCCGTTTTACGGTCACCAATAATAAGCTCACGCTGGCCGCGACCGATAGGCACCATAGCATCAATTGCCAAAAAGCCTGTCTGAACTGGCTCGCATACCGGCTGACGATCCATAATGCCAGGAGCCTTAAACTCAATGGGACGACGGGCGGTTGTGCTCAGAGGGCCAAGACCATCGATGGGCTGACCAAGTGGATTAACAACGCGACCAAGCATTTCACGACCAACAGGGATATCCATAATGCGCCCTGTTGCGCGAACTTCATCGCCTTCTTTAATGGCATCTACATCGCCAAACAATACTGCACCTACGCGGTCCTCTTCCAAGTTTTGGACCAAGCCGTAGGCACTGCGACCCGTAGCAGAGCTTGTAAACTGTAAAAGCTCTCCAGCCATGGCAGTTTTAAGACCAGAAACAATAGCAATACCGTCACCCACCTGGGAAACAGTAGAGGCTTCGCGCTGGTCCACAGTCGCGTTGATCTGAGACAGCTGCTGACGCAGCGTTCCCATAATCTCAGCCGAGCTGATTTTTTCTGTCATTGCTCATCACTTCCGATATAAGTGGCGGCAAGAGACTTTCTGATGTTTGCAAGCTGTGCGCGCACCGAAGCGTCGTACCTGTCTCCACGAATTTCTAACACAATGCCACCCAAAATTGAGGGGTCAATGCGCTCGTTCAAATAAATGGACGCATGCAGCTCGGGTTCGAGCTTAGCCCTAATTGCCTTGCGCAATTGATCGTCCATAGCAACCGCGGTGGTTGCCGTTACCTGCACAATATCGGTCTCGTTGTCCAAGATATTTTTATACTCTTGAGCAACGTTTTCGAGCAGTTCCATGTCGTTGTTATTGTGCATGGATGCCAAAGTTTCCAGTACCTCTGGCAAAAACTTAAGCGCATGGTTTACCTGCACCAGGTCGGTATTAGCCCTACCCTCTTTCTGAGCAGCCTCAATCAAGGCGCGAGCATACTGCTCGGCCTTGGTGGTCTGAGAAGTGCTACTCATGATTGGTGCTCACTTCCTCGAGGTACTTCTCGGCAAGACGGCGCTGATCATCCTCAGACAGGGCCTCGCCAATGATCTTACTTGCAATCTCAACCGAAAGATCAACAACCGAGGCAGAAAGCTCAATCATGGCCTTCTTGCGCTCTGAATCTACGGTGTCATGAGCCTTTGCAACAATGGCGGCAGCATCGGTACGCGCCTTGTCTATAACGCGCGTGCGCTCAGCCTCGGCATCAAACTTTGCCTGAGCGATAATCTCATCCGCTTCTTTCTTTGCATCAGCAATGCCAGCCTCATACTCTTGACGGGCCTTCTCGGCAGCAGCTTTGGACTGCGCCGCGGCGTCAAGGTCATCCTGAATCTGCTGTTGACGCTTTTGCATCATTCCAAGAACCGAAGGCCAAACCAGCTTGGCCAGAACAATCCAAATGACCAAAAATGCGATAAGAGCAGGGATAAACTCGGCAGGCTTAGGAAGCAAGATGTCTGCACCAGAAATACTTTCTGCAAGTGCAACCTGTGGCATGCACGCAAGGCTTACCACGCCAACAACACCAAATGCGCCTACATGCCCTCCCTTAAACCTCATGTCGTGCCTCCAACTCATATAACTCGTATCTTTATTTCATCATGATGGTAACTACGAAGCCAATCAGTGCAAGAGCCTCAACAAATGCAGATGCAAGGATGAACACGGTAAACAGACGACCCTGTACCTCTGGCTGGCGAGCCATGGAATGTGCAACACCAAATGCTGCAAGACCAATACCAAAGCTGGCTCCAATAACGCCAAGGCTGTAACCGATAACTCCCACAATTCCTCCTTTATCATTCGCCCTTTTACGATGGGCGACCTATGACAACAAGCTATATGCCCAACAGATTATAACCATCTGTGTGAAGCCGTTATTCCTCTTCTTCTACTAACTGAATGTACACACTGGACAACAAGGTAAAGACGTATGCCTGGATAACACCAACCAGGATCTCTACCGTATAAATTGCTATCAGGATAACTACCCAGAACACGGAAGCTCCTGCTTGTCCCAGTGCAACAAGCGAGAAACCCTGCAATAGGGGCTCAAGGAATAGAGAAGCCAGAATTGCAAAGGTGCCCATAACGATGTGGCCTGCAAACATGTTGCAGAACAAACGGACAGCAAGCGTAACAAGGCGCAAAAAGGTAGAGAATACCTCGATAAGCCAGACAAGCAGATTGATGGGAAACATGACACCTTTAGGAGCCAAGCTTTTAATGTAACCCCATGCGCCAAGGCGTTTCATGCCCGTATACACAAAGTAGATAAAGGACCACACAGCAAGTGCGCCCGTAACACCAATGGTGCCTGTACCAGGATGTCCTCCCGGAAGCAGACCAACCATGTTGTTAATCAAGATGAAGAAAAACAGCGCAGCTAAAAATGGAAAATGCTTTTGCCACTTATCGTCCAAGAGGTTTTTGCAAATGTCTTCCTTTACAAAATCAACCACGCTCTCAACGCCATTGACAAAGGCACCTTGCGGAACCAAGCTCTGTGCTTGCTTCTTTTTGAACACAAACAGTACAACAAAAAGCAAGATAACAGCTACGCCCATCCAAAATATGTAGTTGGTAAGGCCAAAAATCAGGTTACCCTTGATGGGCAGGGACATAAAACTGCCAAGCAGCTCTTCCATCTCGCCTGATAGATTGGAAAGAGGATTCACGATTCGCCCCTTCTGTGAGACTCCGCTTGATAAGAAAACAAGCGAAAAGCCCTCGCTGACTCAATTCCCCAAAACATAAGGAATGTTACCACTACCGCAAGCGCAAACGTCATAATTTGTGTTGCGGCTACTATCTTTACAATTGCCATGACTCCGCAAAGCAATAGATATGACCAAATAACCCCAGCTAATCCCATGGCAATAGACGGACAGGTATCGTTTACCCGAGCACGCTCAAAAAGATACGCACAAGGAGCACATCCCACTAAAGCACAAAAAATGCCTAAACCAATGAGGGCTATTGCCATCCCAACACACCTTCGTTTTACACACTATGACATAACAACTATACCCCTAGCCCCAGACAAAAGTAAAAACCCGGCGCCGCAAACAAAGCTGCGACGCCGGTTACAAGCGACGCGGCACTACTCAAACGCACAAGATAGGCATCGGATGATCTTAGAGAGCATCCTTAATAACGATGTCGCCTTCCTTCATGATAACTTCCATATTGTCGGGAGTAAGATCATGAATGTTGTTGGCTACATCGCCGTTAACAACCAAAAGATCGGCAGACTTACCAGCCTCAAGGGAACCAAACTCGTCCTGTTTGTGGACCATCTTAGCGCCGTTGATGGTAGCAGCCTTGATGGTATCCATGATAGAAATGCCTGCCTTATCGACAAAGTCATACATCTCATCAATGGTTACCCAGCCGTAAGGAGTTACAAAAGAGAAGGAGTCAGAACCAATGGTGAGCGTGACGCCTCGGTCATTAGCCTCACGTAGATTAGCGTAGGTACGCTGGAGTTCTTTCTCGACAATCGTGTCGCCATCGTACTTGTCCAGCTCGGGCGTGTACACGGGAGGATAGGTGGCATACCAGGTAGGAAGGAAGCCGATAGTCGGAGTAAAGAAAGTACCCATCTCTACCATAAGGTCCATAGTCTTGGCATCCAGCTCAAAACCGTGAATGAGCTGCTCACAACCGCAACGCACGGAGTCATATGCGGCGCTTACGTTGTTGTAGGAGTGAGACCATACAGGAATGCCAACCATTGCAGCCTCGTCGCACACTGCCTTGATTTCCTCATAGTTGTAGTGCTGGTCACGACCGGAGTCCCAGTGCCAGATGCCGCCACCGGTTGCCCAAATCTTGATGGCATCGGGATTCTCGCGAAGACGACGACGTACCGCCTTACGCAGATCCCACGGTCCGTCTACCTGATCACCCCAAGGATGTGAATCCTTGGAAATCTGTGAAGGCAAATGATGCGAGTCGCCATGACCGGCCGTGCGGCAAAAGCCCAAGCCTGTAGCAAAGATACGAGGGCCTTTCATGATGCCCATATTTACTACGTCACGAATAGCAATACCGTTGCGGCCAATTTCACATACCGTGGTCAAGCCATGGGTCAAAGCATCATACGCCTGCTTTACCGCTACCGTCTGCTTTTGGGCTACCGTCTCGATGACCCAGTCATTATCGTCATCGGTCAGGTTACCGGAAAAGTGTAGGTGCGTGTCGATAAGACCAGGCATGATGGTCTTGCCCGTGATGTCACGAACCTCATAGCCCTCAGGAATCTCTGTGCGAGGACCAGCGTAGGTGATTTTCTTGTCGTCTACCAGCACCAAGCTATCCGAAACGGGAGCAGAGCCGGTACCATCTACCAAGATACCACCTACAAATGCGTACTTTGCCATACTAAATCCCTCCTATTTCCAAACTTCCTCTATCTTTGGCATAGGGCTCCTCTTCCCTATACCTTGATACCTACCTTGTACTTACGTAGTTGCCTTCTTGGCACCAAAGGCCAGCAGGATGATGAAACCCACCACAATCCAGCCGATGGTAATGGCCCACTCAACCGTATTAAGTGCCGCAGGGCTAAAGGGCACAACCATAAGGGCAATGATGATAAGCCCGGCGCAGATAGCAGCTAAAATGCCAGCCATACCGCCGTTTACCTTATAAGGACGCTTGAGCTCAGGCTCAGTCTTGCGCAGCTTAAGGCATGCAAAACCTGCCATGGTGCACGCAAAGATAAAGCCCAAAGAAGCTACGTTGGTCAAAGGAACCAGCATGTTGCGTCCCAAGAAAGGTCCAATCAGTGTAAGGATTGCCAAAACGATATTGGCTGTTTTGGGGGCACCTGTCTGAGGATCAATCTTTGCAAACGAGTCGGGCAACATCTGCTTGCGGCCAAGCGCCAACATCAAACGTGTGGAGGCACCAAAGAATGCATTCATGGGTCCCAAGGGTCCCAGTGTTGCAATAATAAGCATGGCAATATAGAAGAACAGATTAATGCGCTCCAAAACTGCCAGTGCAGGCACTGCAGGAACAACAAACTGGTGCCAGTCTATGATGGTGCCAAAGGCATAGATACAAATGAGATAAAACCCACCCGATGCAAGAAGCGCCAGAGCCGGAATAATGCCAAACTTCTTCCAGTCAAGTCCCTCAGAAGCCTCTTCTGCCTGCTGAGGAATTGTGTCAAAGCCTGCATAGAAGAACGGTGTCATTACCAAAACAGCAACGATTCCTCCCAATAAGCTGGTTGCGGTAGTATCGCCACCAGCGGTATTGCTCACCTGCGAGAATACCGGCAGCGCATGAGAGGGTGAGCCCGTTACAAAAGAGATAATCATGGCCAAAATCATGCCTGTGAGCAATGCCTTCGTAAGGAAGGAAGAAAGCTTAGCTGCAGCTCCTGCACCACGGAAATTAAGGAAAATGACCAGGACTGCAAAACCAAGCGCAATAACGGTTGGCCACAGATACACATCTGCCCCCAGCAGGGTGTACAGCTTAACCGAACGCAACCATGCAAGTGCAGGGAACTCTGCAAAGCGGTCGGTAAGCAACGTGGAGATTGCAATTGCCTCCCAAGGACACAGCGGCGCATTGCCCAAAAGCAGCATCCACCCCGTAAGAAAACCAAGCTTGCGACCGTAGGTACGGTCTACATACTCAATGATTCCTCCCGAAATAGGAATAGCCGCCGTAAGCTCGCCAAATACCATGCCGATAGGAACCAAGAACAGTGCACCCAACGCAAAAGCAATCATTGCAGGGATGGGACCACCGCCCATAACCATCCAGTTGCCTACCAGCAAAACCCAGCCTGTTCCAATAATGGCGCCAAAACCAATGGTAAAGAAATTAAAGAGCGAAAGCTCCTTTTTCATTCCGCCAGCGGCTTGGGCTTGTGCATTTTTATCTGCCATTCCATCTCCTTTCTTGTACATCTAGCCACCTGCGTTGTGCTGCTAGCTCTCGCAGCACAACTATCCTTGAGCATAGAATACGGATTATCTGCATAAATAGACGTGTTGATTCATCTCAGTGTGTGTACTTGTTTGATAATCGGAAAATATTTAATGATTAACGGTCGTAGGCAGTGCTGCTTTAACCCTGCCCTGGCTTTACTACCCCGCCGCTATCCCGCCTGCTTCCTGTGGGAATACATCCACAGTCCCTGCTGCCAGCCAGGCGCGACCTATGCTCCGCCTGCTTCCGGTAGACAAAACCACTCCTTTTGAGGAATATCATCTTGTGTTGACCTCTTGTCTTAAAAAGACCATGGATAATAGAGGGGTCAGAGGAGCGTTATGAAGTACTTTTCTAAAGACAACAACAAGGGTCTCCACCTGCAAAGGACGCTGTCACTTTGGAATTTGTTCACGATTGCCTTTGGAGCAATTGTCGGTACCAGCTGGACGCTTTTGGTAGGAAATTGGATGGTGCTTGGCGGCGGTCCTCTGCCCGCCATGTATGCCTTTTTGCTCGCCACCTTTATTTTGGTGCCCATTGGCTCTGCCTTTAGTGAGCTCGCCGCCGCTATCCCTATTGCATGCGGTGCTGCCGAGCATACCTTTAGAGCCTTTGGAGAAATACCCTCCTTTTTATGCGGATGGTTTTTGTTGCTGAGTAATGCGCTTATCTGCCCTTGGGAAGCCATCGTTATCTCTAGCCTGCTGGCCGACCAAGTGGCCGCCTTCCCAGCGTTTGCCTGGCTGCGCAGCATCAAGCTCTACACCATCATGCATACAGATATCTATTTGTGGCCTGTACTCATTTCTGCAGTATTTTGTGTCTGGGTTATACACAGCAATTTACGCGGCGTACAGTCTCAGGCACGCCTGAGTGCTTTTTTGGTAAAACCTCTACTCTTGGGCATGGCTTTAATCCTGCTTATCACCCTGTTTGCCGGCTCTGCAAACAACATGCTACCCACCTTTGTGCCCGTGAGCAGCCCTGCCTTAGGAAGCACCAGCGCTCAAAGTCTGCCCGGCGGCATTATTGCGGTACTTGCTATCGCACCGTTTTACTATGCCGGATTTGACACAATTACCATCCATGCTGGAGAAGCAGCCCCTGGCATCAACTGGTCAAAATTTGGCAAAGTTATTTCTTTGGCAATCATCGCAGCCGGCTGTTTTTACCTGGTATCCATTTACTCTTTTGGCAGTTTAATGCCCTGGCGAGAATTTATTCAAAGTCCCAGCCCTGCCTTGAGCACCCTCAAGCAGCTTAATATTTTTGCCTACGCTGCCATGATTGGCATTATGATTCTAGGCTCCCTAGGACCCATGAATGCCTTTTTAGGCGCTTCGTCCCGCATTGTCTATGGAATGGCACGGCGCCATCAGCTGCCCTCCCACCTCATGCATCTGAGTGAAACAAGCAATGTCCCTGATGCCGCCTGCTATATTCTGGCGGGCGTAACGGTTATTGGACCCTTTTTGGGACACGACGTACTTACGCCACTGGCAACCGTTGCTTCTGCAGGTTTTATCTTTTCTTGTGTAGCAGCCGCTTTTAGCTGTCTTAAGCTGCGCTTTAGCGAACCAGATCTTGCACGCCCTTATCGGGTTCCGGGAGACATGATCGGCATTGGTATTGCCTGCATCAATAGCCTTATTTTGCTGTTTTTTATTGTGATGCCGGGAGCTCCAAGCAGCTTAACCGCTTCCAACTGGCTACTCCTTGTGCTATGGACCTGCCTTGGCTCTGCACTCTACAGGCACACTCACAAAGGATTTACTCAGCAGATGCCCCAAGACGAGCTATGAACCAGCAATCCCCAGCTCTTCCTTGACAAACGCTGTCCTGCGACGTGAAACAGGAATCCTATCTTCACGATCGCGCAATGACAACTCAAACAAACCGTGATCGGTAGCATGCACTTTAACAATTTGGTTTTTGTCTACGATAAAACTCTTGTGGACGCGGATAAATCCTTCTGGGGTCAGACGATCTTCCAAAGCTCCTATAGAACTCTTAAACAGATACGAGTTGTTCTTGGTATACACACTGGCATAATTGCCACGCACTTCTGCATACACAATGGTATTCGCGAGAATATAGGTCTGCTTATTATTATGTTCTACCAGCAAGCGTGAGTCTGTGGTCACAGACTTGTTTGACTGACCTTGCAGTGCCTCTACCTTATCCAGCGCATGCTCTACTCGGTCAAGTTCTACGGGTTTGAGCACGTAATCTACGGCATCAAGGTTATACGCATCCACAGCAAATTCTGCATAAGCCGTAACAAATACAATGGCTGGAGGATTGGTAAGGTTTTGCAAAAATTCGGCGAGCTGCATGCCGTTGGTACCGGGCATGGAGATGTCCAAAAATACAATATCAATCTGGTCTTCTAAGATGGCCAGCATGGCAGCGCTAACACTGCCAGCTTCTTGTACCTGTGCGATACGAGCGTCCTGCTCAAGCAGGTACCGAAGCTCCGCACGGATGGGTGGCTCATCGTCAACCGTTAATACCTTCCAGGAATTCATCTTCTTCCCCTTATGAACCCAAAAGTTACCCTTACCCCATACCACGTGCCTGCTAGATTCTTGATTGTAGCAGGAATTCTACTCGGCTGTTTTACTTCTACGCGGTGCACCAACAAGCTTAAAACGAACTGTGGTACCTTCTCCCAGTGTGGATTGAATATCAATCCCCGACCTAAAATCAAAAAAGTACCGAACACGAGACATAACATTGCACAGCGCCAGTCCGCAACCCTTTTGCAGTGGTTGCTCGGTGCGCGCATTGCTATCAAAAGCGGATGCAAGAACTTCTGGTGGCATACCAACACCGTCATCTACCACGGTGATCTCTACGCCATCATCAATGGACTTGCTGCTAAACCCAATATGCAGCGGCTCTATCTCACGCATGCCATGCTTCACGCAGTTTTCCAAAATGGGCTGGAGAATAAACGGTGGTACTAACATGTCCACGGTATCCGGATCCAAGCTGGTGGTGATACACAAACGATCTTCTCCATAGCGTGCTTGCATTAACGTAATATAGCGCATGCCCTGCTCAAACTCGCGCGAAAGCGGAATGAGACTTTCTGCGTCTCCCAGGGTTTGTCGATAATAATTTGAGAAGTCAATAAGCAAGGTACGTGCGCGTCCAGGATCGGTGCGCACCACAGAAACTATCGTTCCAATGGTGTTAAACAAAAAATGAGGATCTACCTGAGATTGAAGCGCGCGCAGCTCAATTTGAGAAGAACGCTTAAACTGCTGCTCAAGCTCATAGGAGACCAGCTGCGAAGAAAGCAGCTCACCAAAGCCCGTAGACAGAGCAATTTGGCGCTGGTCAATCTGGCCAGCGCGCGTGTAATACAGCTCGATGGTCCCCACAACCTCATTGTGCACCTTAAGTGGCACGACAATGCCGGCACGCAGGGGGAACATGTCGTTTGAGGGAACCTCATCACGATAAAAGATTTGCGTCTGCCCGGTTTTGACGGAATCGAGCGTTGCCTGATTAACAGGATGCCCCATAGGATATTTATCGGCATTTTTACCGGCTGTTGCCAGCATGAGGCTGCCATCGGTCACAGCAATAGCGCTGGCAAACGTCTCGGGCAGGATAATGGAGCAAACGCCTGTAGCCATCTCGGGCGACAAGCCCTGGGAGGCAAACGTAAGCAATTGCGATGCCGTTTGAAGGGTACGATCCGTTGCGGTCAGCGTAAGATCATCCGGCAAAACTATGACATAGGCGTAAAAGAAGCAGAGCAAAACAAAGGCTGAAATAATAATCAGCGCAGGCACGGGGTTGGGATTGGTGTGCATCAACATGAACAGCAAAACCAACAAAAAGATTGAACAGCCCACCAAGAGGTAGCCCACCATCTTACTGACGTTGTGGGCCCAACGCGTACGGTTGCGATATTTCTTGGCAAATACTGATGACATCTTACAAAGAGCTACTTTGTGCCATAGATACGATCGCCAGCATCTCCTAAACCAGGCAGGATATAGGCATGGTCATTGAGCTGGCGGTCAAGCGCACAGGTATACAGCTGAATGTCGGGATCAAAGTCTAAGACCGTCTTTACGCCTTCGGGTGCTGCAACCAACACTAAGGCACGAACATCCGTCGCCCCTGCCTCACGCAAAAATTGAATGGCAGCGGTAAGCGAGCCGCCCGTTGCCAGCATGGGGTCAACAATCAGGCACGTACGATTAGCAACATCGGAGGGAAGCTTGCAATAATACTGATGAGGCTCGTGCGTTTCTGGATCACGATACATACCAACATGTCCAACACGTGCAGAAGGAACCAAGCTCAGCATGCCATCCACCATGCCCATGCCCGCACGCAAGATGGGAATGATAGCAACCTTTTTACCAGCAATGCGCTTGCATGTTGCCGTCTCCAAAGGAGTCTTTACCGACACGTCTTCCAGGGGAAGATCGCGCATGGCCTCATAGCCCTCAAACATGGCCAGCTCGGTTACCAGCTCACGGAATTGCTTGGTGCTCGTTTCCTCATTACGCAAAATGTGCAGCTTATGCTGGACCAAAGGATGGTCAACAATGGTAAGATGAGACTCGTCAAAGATAGGCATACAGGTTCCTTTCGTAACAGTGTGTTTTCACTGGTAGATGAGTATTTTTCTAGCGAGAAATGCCTAGGCGCGAAAAGAGAGCGCGCACCAGAGCGCTATGCTTGGGTGCCCTCAAAGTTTGCATCGTCCTCACGCATGATTTTCTCGACACGCCCCGCATGACGGCCGCCAGCAAACTCGGTGGTCAAAAACTCATCCACAATCTGCTTGTTTACCTCAAGCTCGGTAAAGCGTCCGGAAATGCAGAGGACATTGCCGTTGTTGTGCTCGCGGAACAGATGAGCAAACTCGGGAGTCTGGATAACGGAAGCACGAATACCAGCGATTTTGTCTGCTGTGAGCGCCATACCAATACCGGTGCCACAAATAAGAATGCCTCGGTCTGCTTGACCAGCGGCAACAGCGCGTGCGACCTTATCGGCAAAGTCAGGGTAATCCACGCGGTCCTCATTGGCAGGCCCAAAATCGCTTACCTCGTAGCCCAAGACTTCAAGATGCTCAATAAGGGGTGACTTCTGGATAAACCCGGCATGGTCGGATGCAATGGCAATGCGCATACAAGCTCCTTACTCATTATGTTCGTAGGCTAAGCGTACCGCAAATAACGCTTTGGATGGAGGCGGACAAAAAATTAGCGTGAGATGGCCTTACGGACAGCAGCTCGCCAACCCGCAAGCAGGCGTTCACGCGTAAGCCCGCTCATAGATGCCGTAAAGACATCTCCGTGGGAGGCCAAAGACGCCACTTCTTCACGGCTATCCCAAAAACCACAGGCGATACCAGCAAGATACGCAGCACCCAGAGCGGTTGTCTCATTTTGAGGGGTACGCACTACCTTGATATCCATAAGATCTGCCTGGAATTGCATGATAAAGTTATTGGCCGATGCCCCGCCGTCTACTTTAAGTGCCGTCAACTCCTGACCAGAGTCTGCCTCCATGGCTTTAAGAATGTCATAGGTCTGGTAGGCCAAAGACTCACAGGCGGCGCGCACCAAGCGAGCACGATCCACACCACGGGTCAGTCCACAAATAACGCCCCGGGCATCTGCATCCCACCATGGGGCACCCATACCGGTAAATGCGGGAACAATGTAGCACCCACCTGTATTGGGAACGGAACGGGCTATGTCCTCAGACTGGGCAGCATCGGTAATAAGCCCCAAGCCATCGCGCAGCCATTGAATAACGGAACCCGCCTGAAATATGGATCCTTCTAGCGCATAATCAAGATGTGTATCGTCTGCGATGCCAATGGTGGTTACCAGGCCGTTTTGTGAATCCGTGGGCTTCTCGCCCAGATTCATAAGCATAAAGCAGCCAGTGCCGTAGGTATTTTTAACGCTCCCTGGCTCAAAACAGCAGTGCCCATACAGCGATGCCTGCTGATCTCCCGCCACACCACAGATGGGCGGCTGATGCGACATGATGTCTGAGCTCACACTCCCGTAGTGTGCATTGGACGGAAGCGCCTCCGGCAACATGGACAGAGGCACGCCCAAAATGTGGCACAAATCCTCATCCCAGCACAGACGATGAATGTCAAACAGCATGGTGCGACTGGCGTTGGTGTAATCCGTTGCATGCACCGCGCCAGCCGTCAGGTTGTAAATAAGCCAGCTATCGATAGTGCCACACAGCAGATCTCCTGCAGCAGCCATCTCTTGAGCGCCATCCACATTTTCCAAAATCCACTTAATCTTGGTGGCCGAGAAATACGCATCGGGAATAAGGCCGGTACGCTGGCGAATAAGCTCATCGTAGCCATCGGCGATAAGAGCATCCACAATGGGGGCGGTACGACGGCATTGCCACACTACAGCGTTGTAAATGGGCTGACCCGTACGCCTGTCCCACACAACAACGGTCTCGCGCTGGTTAGTAATACCAACCGCACAGATCTGATCGGAATGGACGCCGCTTTTAAATTGTACCTCCGCCATGCAGGCAATTTGGGCAGAAAGGATTTCCACGGGGTCCTGCTCTACCCAACCCGAATGCGGATACGAGATGGAAAGCGCACGAGAAGATTGAGCAACCTTCAAGCCATATTCATCAAACAAAATGGCGCGCACGCTGGTGGTCCCAGCATCCAAACTCATAACGTATTCGCGGGTATCGCGCTGACCAAACGTGCCGGCGCCAGAATAGAGCGTTTGTGCAGCAGACATACCGTGCCTTCCTTGCTTGTTAGGACAGAATGCGATGCCCCAAGACCTTCTCGATTTGAGAAAGTGGCACGGCACCACGACGCAGCACACGAGTTTCTCCCTCGGTGCAATCGATAATAGTACTTGGCCCATGGCATAAATTGGGAACACCATTAAAAGCAATATCTGCAGCCTCAATCATGCGAGGGTCAACTTGCGAGAAGTACTTTGGAACTTCATGCAGGTGGCGGTTGGCACTACTTACAATAAGCGGGGTACCACAGGCATGAATAATGCCTGCCACCAAGGGGTGTGAGGTCATGCGAATGGCCACGGTCTGATCCGGACGTGCCAAAGCTTGAGGTACGGCAGCAGAAGCACGAACCACTAAGGTAATGGGCTGCGGCCACATTTTGGTAGCAATTTCTAACGCGTCTTCCGATAGCTCACAACCCAACACTTCCAGCTGATGCCGCGAAGCAACCAGCCACGGAAACGCAGAACTCCGATGACGATTCTTGCTGGTATGGAGGCGTTCTATACCATTAGAGATCCCATTGGAGGATTTATTTTTACGTAAGAGTTGCGTAGCCATGATGTAGGTGGTGTCAGACGGCATAAGTACAAGGCCACCATTATATAACACAGTTACAGCATCATCTATATCGCGCGCGCTTGGATGGACACAATTACATATGCGTACTGCTCCATCAGTACTCATGGCCAACTCCCAGCTAAAAGACATGTGTAGATATGTGTTACAAGGTACTATCACGGACTAATCACGTACTACTATCTCTTACAGGTATAGCGTGAGTATCCCGGCACGCGAGCGATATTTCGATGAATGGAGATCTCTTTCGGTAAGGCACTCCATCGAACACGTCCCAGCGCAAAGGATGGCACTCAAGCACAACGTGTGCAAAAGGATGTTGGTGGCACGAAAAGACGGAGAGGCCGTGCGAAAAGCTGCTAGTTGTGGATATCTTGCTCAAGCCACTCAATAAGCTCGTGTATAACCTTGCTGCGATCCGGCTTAATTTCATTGAGCAGCTCATGGCGAGCATGTGCCACTATCTCGAGCTGCGTGTTGGTAAGACCGGCCTTGCGGTACTCCTTAAACACTCTCACCGGACCAGCACCATTTGAACCCACCGGGTCCTTCTCGCCAGAAATGATGAAGAGAGGCAGTTCTGAGGGAATGCGAACAATTCCTTTGCGGTCTTGTGCCTGTTGAAGCAGGTCGGCTATCACCTTGTAGCCACTGAGAGAAAACATCCAGCCGCAGGCAGGGTCCTCCATATACGCTTTTGTAGCGTTTGGATCACGAGAAAGCCATTCATAACCGCTCAGTCTATCCTGCTGCATGGCGGTTTTCTCGGCAGGACTCAGATCAATTTTTTTGTTGTATCCGCCTGCGGCCAGCTGATCCACCAGAGCCGAACGATAGTCCCAGCCATGGATGCGCGCCTGCATGGCGAGAATACCCTTGAGCAGCGGCAAGCCAGATTGCCAGTTGGTGCCCATAATAATGGCGGCGGACAGCCCCTGTCCGTAGTGCGTAAGGTAGGCACGCACCACAAACGAGCCCATCGAATGCCCAAAGAGCACGTAGGGGACGTTGGCAAAACGCTGCTGCATGAGCAAACGCAAGCTGTGCTGATCCTCAATAAGCTGCTGAGCGCCCGCGGCAGGATCATACACGCCGCGCTTGGAGGGGTCCGGCGTAGTGGCACCATGCCCAAGATGATCGATGGCGCACACAGCAATCTTATGCTCACAGAGTGCGCGTGCAAAGGATTTATAGCGCATGCTGTGCTCCACCATGCCGTGTGCAATTTGTACCACTGCTTGAGGGGCGACAAGGACGTCCTGCTGCGCTGGCACCCACAACTGTCCGCGACAGGTGGTTACCCCATCCGCTGAGGTAAAGCTAAGAGGCTGGCACACTATGGAGTAGCGTGACTGCTCGTTGGTTGGTGTGCTGGTGGTATCCATATGGGGCTCCAGGGTATGCGTAAGAGACGATACAAAAATACGGTGCAGAGCGAGAAAAGCACTGCGCTGCGAAAGGCAGCGCCAAAAGCAGTCTAGTGCAGAAGTTTACTGTGCGGCCACACGCATAATATCCGAAGTTGGAATGGCACCTTCGCGCAGGATAAGCGGCTGTCCATCACGCTGTCCTACAATGGTAGAAGCAATAGCAAGCGGTGCTGGGCCGGCATCGATAATCAGATCTGCCTGTTCCAACAGTTTTGTACCAACCGTTGTACCGGAAGTAGCTGCAGGAGCGCCATGGATGTTTGCACTTGTTGTAGCAAGAGGCATGCCAAGACGCGTAATGAGCGCACGCACCAGATTGGAATTAGGTACGCGCAAAGCCACCGATCCATCTGCCTTGAGGTACTCTTTAGGCAAATGAGAGGCCTCATTAAGCACAAGGGTAAGCGCACCAGGCCAAAACTCTTGAGCAAGACGCATCATCCATTGCGGCAGAGAACTTCCATAGGCCAAAAGATCCATGGGGTCTGCAATGAGCAGCGGCAACGTCTGTGTGCGCTCGCGTTCCTTAATGGCAAAGATACGCTCATGACCAGGATTGTTTGCAAAGACTGCGCAACCAATGCCGTAGACGCTATCTGTTGGCATAACGCACACGCCGCCATCTGCCAAAACCTGCACTGCCTTGCTGATGATCTGTGGCTCTGGGGTATCCTGATTAGCTGTAACAATAGTGCCCATGATGGTCCTATCCCGCAAGAGAACAGGTCAAAATACGTGGCCTGTGCGTTAAATCTTTTACGATGCGAACGGTTTCCCACACGCCCTGCGCTTTTGCTAAGTCGGCAGCTTGATCCAGCGAGTCTTCGTGCAGCTCCACACAAAGTACGCCTTGTGGATGCAAAACCTGAGGTGCCACGGCAAGCAGGCGCCTCAACACATCTAGGCCATCTGGTCCACCATCGAGCGCCAGATACGGCTCATGGTTTTTGACCTCTGCAGGAACTTCTCCCTCTAAAACGGCAGTGGGAATGTAGGGCGGATTGGATACCAACACAGAAAAACTCCCCATAAGCTGCGGATCCACACCAGACACTAAGTCACAGCTCACAATATCCACAGCATCCTCTAAGGCAAGCGCATCACGATTGCGCGTAGCTAAAGCAATGGCCTTCTCGGATATATCAGTTGCTACCACATGTGTTCCGGGGCGCTCGCTAGCAAGAGAAAGTGCAATGCAGCCTGTGCCGGTACCCACCTCAAGCACATACGGACTCGAGGAGCTGAGCGAATCCAGTGCCTCAAGCGCTACGTCTACCAGCACTTCTGTCTCGGGACGAGGGATAAGAACCCCCTGCTCACAGCGCAGGATAATATGCCTAAACGGCATCTCCCCTGTTACATACTGCAGCGGCTCCCCCTTGCCGCGACGCTCCACAGCCGTATGCATACGGCCCAGCTCTTCTGGAGTAAGCGGCTTATCAAAGTTGGTATAAATTTCCACACGCGATAGACCTGTTACGGCGTTGATAAGCCATTCGGCAGAGAGGCGGGGGTGTTCATCACCCTTACGCTCCAAATACCCCGTGGTCCACGAGAGAATACTGCCTATTGTCCAGGTCTGTTCCATATGCTGTGTTTAGGTATGTGTAGCTATGTAACTTAGACAGCTTGCGCGAGTTTCTCGGCACGCTCAGCTGCGGCCAGTGCCTCAATGACGCTTGGTAGCGCATCGCCTAGCAACACACCATTATACGTGCTGTTAAAACCAATGCGGTGATCGGTTACGCGGTCCTGAGGCTGGTTGTAGGTGCGGATCTTCTCGGAACGATTGCCATGGCCGATTTGGCTCTGACGCTCCGCGCCCTGCTCTGCCTGCTGACGCTCCAACTCCATCTCATACAAGCGAGCACGCAGCATCTGCATGCAGACCTCGCGATTTTGGATTTGCGAGCGCTGGTCCTGGGACTGAACGACCGTATTGGTAGGCAGGTGGGTAATGCGCACTGCGGAATACGTGGTATTAACGCACTGTCCACCAGGGCCAGAAGCGCAGTAGGTATCAATACGCAGATCTTCCTGCGCAATCTGAATATCAATCTCGTCCGCCTCAGGCAAAACCGCTACAGTAGCCGTGGACGTCTGGATGCGCCCCTGGGATTCAGTCTTGGGAACACGCTGCACACGGTGCACGCCGCTCTCAAACTTCATAACCGAGTAGACCTTATCGCCTGTAATCTTGAACTCGATAGTCTTGAAACCGCCGGCGTCGGAAGGACTGGAGGATAAAACCTCAATCTTCCACTTGCGAGAAGCAGAAAAGCGCTGGTACATGGCAAAGAGATCTCCGGCAAAAATACCTGCCTCATCTCCGCCTACGCCTGCGCGGATCTCCACGATGGTGTCCTTCTCATCGTTGGGGTCCCCTGGAATGAGCATGATCTTGATCTCTTCCTCAAGGCCAGGAAGCAGCGCCTCATTGGCAGAGATGTCCTCCTGCAGCATGAGCTTCTCATCTGCGTCTGCATCGTGCAGCATCTCCTTTGCTGCATCAATATCGTCCAGGGCCTGGAGGTACTCACGGGCCTTGGCTGCAAGATCAGATTGATTGGCATGTTCTTTTGCAATGCGCGCATACTCTTTGGGATCCGAAACAACGGCGGGATCCACCATCTTTTTCTCAAGCTCTTCGTATGCAGCGATGAGCTTTTCTAACTTGTCACGCATGATAACTCCTCAAAAAATGTCGCACGAATGCGCTGGTGCACTGCCATGCCACACAAATGTTCAAATGTTTGCTCTACAGATGGTACCACCTACAGCTGGATTTTATACGCGCGAACAATTCTTACTGCTAAGGGCTGTAAGTATGTGCGCAACATGCACATAGTTGGACTGCTTGTATGGGATAGAGGCATACACGTTCGGGGTGTGTCGTAGCACCACGGAAAGACTGCCCTGGTGAACAAGCGGATGGGGCATACATGTTTGAGGCGTGTCGTAGCGTTATTAAAATTAATAACGCTACGACACACTCAGGCCTTAGATACCAATAGATCAAACGTAGATGTAACTCATCCCATCCTCGACACGGTGCGATGTCCCCAAACCTAAAGAAAGCCCGCCAGAGATTTGGCAGGCTTTCTCGGTTAGGTCTTTCAGCACTTCAGTTACTTTGGCCCTTTTGCACATGAGTGCTTCGGCGCCTTCGGTACCTCAACATCACGGCGCTCAGAATGCTAAGGATTGCTTAGATGGTTTGCTCGGTACGGTCAATGATGTCATCCTGCGTTGCCTTGGAGAGCGCGTTAAAGAAGGCGCTGTAGCCAGCAACACGCACGATAAGATCCTTGTGATCTTCGGGGTGCAGCTGGGCATCCAGCAGTGTTTCACGGGAAACCACATTAAATTGCACGTGGTAGCCATGCAGGCGATTAAAGAAGGTCTGGACCATCATCTCAAGCTTTTGCTTATTTTCATCGCGCGCAAGCATTGCAGGAGTCACCTTCTGGTTAAGCAATACACCGCCAGTGATCTTCTCGGTAGGAAGCTTGGTGATGGACTTAAAGATTGCAGTGGGGCCCTGCTTATCGCAATTGTGAGAAGGACTGCATCCTTCGGCCAGCGGATCGTGAGCATTGCGGCCATCGGGCGTTGCCATGGTGCCCATGCCCTGCCCCACGTTTGCAGAGATGGAGCTGGTGCCGGCGTAACGAATGCCGCCAATGGGACCGCGGCCGTGACGCGTAGAAGGATACTTCTTGATCTCATCAATGTAAGAGTCGTAGGCCTCTACCACCAAGTTGTCCACATAGTCGATGTCGTTGCCGTATTTGGGTGCCTCATCAATAAGCATCTGCTGGATCTTTTGGTGCTCTGGGGACTGGAAATCATCGAGAAGCGCATCCCAGAGCTGCTGGGGTGTGATTGCGTGCTCCTCAAACACGAGCTTCTTAATAGCAGCAAGGGAGTCTGCCATGTTGGCAATGCCTACCTGCAAACCAGAGATGAAGTCGTAAACGGCGCCGCCTTCCTTAATGGTCTTGCCGCGACCAATGCAGTCATCCGTCAAAGCAGAGCACAAAACATCCGGGACGTCCTTCTCGGAAGCTTTGTCGATGGTATTTTCTACAATAACGGAGTAGCGCGTCATCTCGCGGATGGTCTTATCCCACGCTGCCAGCAGCTCATCGTAGCTGGTCATATCTGTGAAATGGCCATAATCACGAGTAAAGCGCTCGCCGGATGTGAGGTCCACGCCGCCGTTCATAGTACAGAGCAGCAGGCGGGGGAAGTTGAGATAGCTCATGCCTGTGCAGCGATATCCCCATTTGCCGGGGACAGCCGTTTCCACGCAGCCGATGGCGGAGTAATTGTATGCGTCCTCCTCTGACACACCCCAAGAAATGAAAGAGGGGATGATGACCTCGTCATTATTGAGTGCAGGCATACCAAAGCCCAATTTCATAACCTCGACGCACTCGTCAAAGAATTTCTTGTCGATGTTGGCGTGGTAGCGAACGGTCAGGTTGGGCTGGGTCAGGCGGGTTTGAGCTACGGACTGCAGCACAAGGTAGGATAGCTCGTTAACGGCATCTTTTTTATCCTGCGTCTGTCCGCCAATCGTTACGTTTTGATACATGGGGCTGCCGGCGGAAGATGCGGTATGCGCCTTGCTACGGATCTTCTGGACGGTAAGCGTCTTGATCCACAGATTGGTAAGCAGCTCCAGCGCCTCATCGCGCGTGATGACACCGCTCTCAAGGTCTGCCATATAGTACGGGTACATATACTGGTCAAAGCGGCCAAAAGACAGGGAGTGACCGTTAGACTCAATCTGCAAAAGCACCTGGCTAAACCACGCTGCCTGAACCGCCTCACGGAAACTCTGCGCAGGCTCAAAAGGCACCCTGGCGCAAATATGGCTCATTTGCATAAGCTCTGCCTTACGCTTGGGATCCTTCTCTGTTTGTGCCATCTGGGCAGCAAGCTCAGAGTAGCGTTGAGCATAGCGCTGAGCAGCATCAATAACGATCAAACACGCTTTGTAGAACATGTTTTTATCGACAGACTCTGGATTAGTAAAGTCCAAAGCTGCTTGCTCTTGAACAACACGCTCGCGATACCCGCGCAAGCCCTCCTTAAGCAGACGCTCGTGGTTAATGGCTAGATGCGCATCGCCTGCATTGAGCTTGCCCTCCATACCAAAAACACCCGTGCGCATAAAGACGGACACCTCATCTGGCAGCAAAACCAAACCACGATCGCGCAGCGTATTATTTTTCCAGTAAGGAGCAATGTCACGGATGCGCTGCTTGTCCTGCTCGGTAATGTAGAAGACATCTCCGTCACGCTTTTCAAAGCTATCCAGTTCATCCACGATAAACCCAAGCGTGTACTCAGGGAATACCGGTGCGTTGCAGTTCTTGCTGGCCTGGTTGCCAGCAAGCAGTGTTTTGTCCTCAATGTAAATGGTCATGTTGTCCAAAATGTGTGCCAAAGACAGTGCACGACGCATAATGGGAGGCTGATTGAGGGTCTCTTTATACGACTCTGTGCACAAAACGGCGCGCTCGGCATCTACAAAGGGTTTCTCATCCAGAACTTCCTCACGGAATGCCTTCATGCGGTCCGTTAATGCACCAAAGTGCTGTGTGTTCTCCATGATTGCTTTCCTTACTTTATGACATTTCATATGTTTGTACGATTATATCATTTTTGTACAAATCATATTTTGCTTTCGTTCGTAACTAATTTTGGCAATAGTAGAAGAAAATGTCAATGAAAACGTTCTGAAATTCTCTTTTTATTTATGTAAGAAAGCTATTTTGCTTTCGTTTATACTAAATACAGCACGAGAGAGGAACTATGCAGACTGCAACTATTTTTAACGTACAAAAATTTAGTCTCAACGATGGCCCTGGCATTCGCACGGTAGTCTTTTTTAAGGGCTGTCCCCTGCGTTGTTTTTGGTGTGCCAATCCAGAAAGCCAGCATCGACTTCCCCAGCTTGAATGGAATGAGAAAAACTGTACGGCATGCGGCAGCTGCATACAGCTTATCCCCCATGCTGGTGTCAGCACCACAGCAGGTAAACCTCATGTAAACACTGCCAAAGTGCGCGGCGATTCGCCCGAAGCTCAAGCAGCCATTAAGGCCTGCCCTGGTAAAGCACTCAGCTGTACGGGCAAAATCTATACCACCGATGAGATACTAAAGCTTTGTCTGCAAGACAAATTGTTTTATGAGGACTCCGGCGGTGGGGTCACCCTTTCTGGTGGCGAGGCCATGACCTGGCCTGATTTTTGCATCGAGCTCTTAGAGAAGCTTCGTGCTCACGGAATTGATACCTGTATAGAGACCGAGGCATACGTCTTGCCAGAAACCTTTGTAGCCATTGCACAGCGTCTGGATCACATGCTTATTGACCTTAAACACTGGGATAGCTCACAGCATGCACTGGGCACAGGTGGTGGCAATGAACTGGTGCTGTCTAACATAAAAACAGCTTTTGATATGGGTCTTGACGTTTTGGTGCGCACGCCCATCATCCCCGGTTTTAATGACTCGCTTGCCGATGCGCGTGTCATGGCCAAATGCCTGAGTGAGCTGGGGGCTACACGCGTACAACTGCTGCCTTTCCACAATTTTGGCGAGAATAAATATGCACTTCTCGAAAGGGACTACCAGTTGGCTGGCATTCCCAACATGCACGCAGAAGATCTCGCAGACTTTGCGCAGCAGTATAAAGACTGCGGTATAGAGGCGTTTTTTTAAGAAAAAGGCGTGTGCCTCTTTCTGGCCAAGCGTATTTTCCAACACAAACATGCTACCCCTCAAAGGAGCAGCACGTATATATAAGCATATGATAGGGTGTGTGACGATATACAAATATGTGCAGTTGCACATCCGAGTGTACGTCCGAGTGCACATGCAGCGGTACACAACACTGCATACAACCAACCTATATCGTGTGACTTCCAAACGAGCGCTTTGATGAAACGATTTTCTCGCGACCCAGGTGGTTGTAGATCACATGCAACACGTCATAGCCTTTGGACAGGATGAAAGGAAGCACCTGCCCATCGTCCGTGACCACTTCAATGCTGCGGACAAATTTGCCATACACGTCCACGCGGACCTGCTGAATGTTCTTCCACGGGATGGCGATAAACCCATAGCCTGACGCAGCAATAAAATCAATACCGCCGTTACCTAATGCAATACTGCCCGGCTTTGGGTTAAAGACACTCAGCGTACAGTTTGCCTTAGCACTGAACTCTACAACATCATTAACAAAGGCAAATTGCTCTTCTGTCTGTTCAAGTTGTTTAGTGCGAACATCACTTGGATCATCCGACTGACCAAACGCTGCCGCTTTCTTTTTTAGAAACTCAAACATAGTCCTCAACCCATTGCCGCATAGAAACACTTAGAAAATACCGATAAGTGCACCCAAGATACCCAGCGCAAACAGTGCAAAGATGATCGTGATGGGGCTTACGCTTTTCTTGAGCAAATAGATGCACAAGAAGGTCAGACCAAGGGGAAGCAGTGCAGGCAGCAGCTGATCAAGCATGGACTGCAGCGTAGTGGTACGTACAACCGAGGCAACACCATCGATCATTTGGATGCTATCGGTACCACTCAAAGATGTAACACCATTGACACCACCAGCCAGCACATCGGGGGATACGGCTGAGCCGTTAATGGCGTCTGCAAGGCCCGTTACTGCAGGATAGGTATCTGCTGCCTTAGAGAGCACTGCTTTAGAGAAAATAACCTTGTTCATGGGCATGGATGTCCAGCGAGGAATCAGAACACCCATGATGAACATGCCTAGGATGGATGCACCCATAGTGATCTTTTGCAAAAAGCCACCAGAGAGGTCCTTAGTAATGTTGGTACCCTGCTTATAGCCAAACTCCTGGGTGTACCACATAAAGGACAGGCGAATGACATTCCAAACGAGGAAGAAGACAAAGGCACCTGCAATAGAGCCAGAAAGAGCAAGGGATGCGCAGAATGCGCCCAGCACAGGACGGATGGTACCCCAGAAAATTGGGTCACCGACACCGGCCAGAGGACCCATCATACCAATCTTAACACCCTGAATAGCAGCATCTTCTACCTCTACACCGGCTGCACGCTCCTCTTCCAAGGTCATCTCTACACCAAAAATGGGGCTGGCAGGATAGGGGTGAGTGTTAAAGAACTCAAGGTGGCGCTTGAGTGCTGCGGCCAAATCTTCCTTGTTGGGGTACAGCTCCTTAAGAGCTGGCCCCATGCCGTAACACCAGCCAAGTGCCTGCATACGCTCGTAGTTCATAGAACCCTGCAAAAACTGGCTCTTCCACCAAACCTTACGGCGGGTTGCTTTGCTAACGCGCTTTACTTCCTTTACGGAATCGGTCATTGTTCTCACACTCCTTTTCTACTCGTAGTCATTCAAGATGGAATCAAGTTGGGCCTCAACGGAGGTACAGCCGGCTCCCCCACCGCCGCCATTAAATTCAGGCTTAAGGTTAAGGTAAATAAGAGCAAGACATACACCGATGATGCCCATGCCAATAAGGGTAATTTGGCTGATAACAGACAAAACAAAGCCAATAAAGAGGAAGGGCCAAAGCTCGCGCGTAGCCATCATGTTGATGACCATGGCATAACCAACAACAACGATGAAGCCACCAGCAGCTGCAAGACCACCAGATACCCAAGCAGGAATAACCTCAAGGGCAGACTGAACAACCTCTGCGGGAACCGCAATAACAAATGCTGCAGGAATAAGAATACGCAGGCCCTGGAGCAGTAAAGCAAATAGGTGCAAATTATTTACCATGGTCAGATTAGCCTGCTCGGCTGCACGGTCTGCCAAGTGAATAATACCTACGGTGATAGTACGTACAAAAATGGTCAGTACCAAACCAGCAACTGCCAAAGCCATTGCCGAAGCAACGCCGTCAGCTACGGAAGCGCCCTTCATGCATACCAAGATTGCAGAGGCAACAGAAGCAAGTGCGGCATCTGGTGCAACAGCAGCACCAATGTTCATCCAACCAAGTGCAATCATCTGGAGCGTACCGCCAAGCAGTACGCCCTCCATAGGATGACCAGTAACAATGCCAATAAGAGTACAGGCTACGATTGGCTGATGAAACTGCCACTCATCCAGTACGCCTTCAAGGCCGGCGAGAAATGCAACAAACAAAACGAATACGATCGACAAAGTGCCCATATCTCCTCCTTTTTCTTATCCGGGGGATTTACTTATCTAAACCAGCTTTAACGACAAGGTCCCACACATTTTGGGGCTTATCGGAAGGCACCTTTTGTGCCGTAAGCTTAAGACCATGCTCGTGCAAGTACTTAATAGCGTTGGCGTCATCTTTGTTGACGGACAGAGTGTCATTAAGCAAGACCTTGCCCGCAGAGTGAGCCATAGAACCAAAGTTGACAGCCTCAAATTCAACGCCGCCCTCAAGCGCGCGAACCACATCTTGAGGAGTTTCAAACAAAAACATGGCCTTGGTGCCGCCAAAGCGAGGATCGTTCCAGATCTCAATAAGCTTGCTTACGGGAATTACGTTGGCGCGCACCCCTGGTGGTGCTGCCTCGGTGATAAGAGTCTTGCGCATGGTATCTTTTGCAACACCATCAGAAACGACAATGATACGAGTGGGGGTTACCTGCTTGGTCCACGCCGTTGCCACCTGACCATGCAGCAAGCGTGAGTCAATGCGAACCAGCGCGGTTTTAATCTTGCCGTCGCCAATCACAGTGCCAGGCTTAAGAGCCGTGCTGCCTGTATCCTGAGTCTTCTCGGGAACAGCGCAAACCACTACGTTGAGCTCCTCGGGAATGATGCTCACACCGCTCGTAGCGCCATTGGCAACGATGGCAGCAATCTCACGTGCACGTGCTGCATCACGAGAATCAAATGCCGACAAGAGCATGGGCAGACTCAGGCCAGAGACAAGCACCCAGTCCTCCTGCTTTTTCTCGTCAAGCAGCGTCCTTGTTTGGTTGTAGGGAGTACCACCCTTGAGATCCACCAAAAACAAAATATTGTCTTGGTTGGAGAGGGATGATACAGCCGTTTGCAAACGCTCTTTAAAGTCCTCTGGTCCCATATCGGGAGTAAGTGAAACAAGTGCCACGTCTTCCTGTTCGCCAAAGATCATCTTTGCGGAAGCGTAGGCGCCTTCTGCAAGCCCACCATGACTTGCAAGAACAATACCGACCACTGACTACCTCCAATCCTAAACGTTTCCTTAGTGTGTGCGGGATATGTGTATCCCGTGAAAACTTTGTAGAGTATACTATATAGCTTCGTTCATAACAATATTACTTCCGAACATAAGCATTTTAGGCTTCAGTGGTATATCAGTGATTTATCAGCAGGTAAACAGGGTCATATCTAAGCTTATGTCTAATAAAAAAGAAACTATTCTTGCCCAGATGCAAAAATAGTTTCTTATAATTTGCTTTAAGCTGTATGTAGTACCATATGCGAACTGCGCAAATGCGCTTTGTGTGTCAGCGAGAAGGCCTCACATTACGCTATACACAAATGACGTCAAGCCCCAACTGCTGCGCTTGTTCTCTATATTCGGGCTGTATCTGATTGTCCGTAATAACAGTAAGAGGTCTATCTTGGATGCGCAGAGGAACGGCTCCTGTGGACGAGAATTTCTCGGACTCCGTGAGCACAATGACCTCATTGGCAGATTCCGCCATGATGCGTACCGACTCTGCGCGCATTTGATCGGAGTTGGTAAAGCCCATAGTGCGAGACCAGCCATCGGTTCCAGCAAAGAGATGCTCTACAGAAAACTCACGAGCACACAGGCGCACCAAAGGACCTACGACGACCTGTGAATCTGGCTGAACAAAGCCTCCAAGCAACGTGGTGTTGATAGAGGGAAAATCACGCACATAGGTAGCAATAAACGTGCTGTTGGTGACGATGGTGATATTGTGCTTGGTTGCTGCAATCTCGCGTGCCAGCAAAGCACAGCAACTGCCATTTTCAATCATGATGGTTGACCCATCCGACAACATCTGCGCTGCGCGCTTAGCAATTTGGAGTTTTTCCGTATAGTGATAGGCAAGGCGCCCATTTACATCATTGGGATTGGCAAGCAACGCAAACCCATGTTCACGCACCACTAAGCCTTGTGCTTGAAGCGCATCTAAATCCTTGCGAATGGTTACATTAGAAACGTTAAGAAGCTCCGAAAGCTCAGATACTTCTATACGCTTACGGCGAGTGAGAATTTCCAAGAGAGCGCTGTCACGTTTAGACATATAACCTCACGAGTTTTGTTCGTAATTACAAGGCTGCTTAGTTGGTAAGTCTACCCGCTTATGCACAAGAATAAAGCGTAAAAGGTAAACGGTTTTTCCGAATACCCTTTACGCTTTTACTGTCGCTGCAGGCTTATACGCTTGCACTCGAGCAGGTAATAAACAAGTGCACCTTAGAACTCAACAGGCAGGTCATAGTATGCGCACTTAAGAAGCTGTTCCATCTCTTCTTGCGTGGGCTTACGAGGATTGGAGCCGGTGCAAGCATCATCAATTGCGTTAGCGGCAATAGTGGGGAGCTTCTCAAGGAACTCTGCCTCATCAATGATAGAAGTCTCGGACTTGGTGCCACCCTCGCCGTAGTTCTTGATGCCTTGAGGAATATCCAGCTTGTCGTTAAGATCGCGGATATACTGTACCAAAGCAGCTACCAGCTCTTCATTGGTAGCACCCTCAAGATGCAGAATTTCCTTAGCTACAAAGGCATAACGCTGCGCTGCACGCTCATCCTTGGCATTAAACTGAATAACCTTGCCAAGATACATAGCGTTTGCGCAACCATGAATGACGTGGCCGCCACTAAATGCAGCACCAGTCTTGTGTGCCATGGAGTGTACGATGCCAAGCAGTCCGGAAGAGAAGGCAATACCAGCAATGCACTGAGCATCGTGCATGTGCTGACGAGCTTCCTTATCGCCCTTGTAAGACTTAGGCAACCACTCGGTAATCTCGCGGATACCATGAAGGGCATTGCCGTCGGTATACATAGAAGCAACGGTAGAAACATAGGCCTCAATGCAGTGTGTCAGAGCATCCATACCGGTGTGAGCGCAAAGCTTTGCAGGCATAGAATAGGTAAGCTCAGGGTCTACGATGGCAACATCAGGCGTAATCTCAAAGTCTGCAATGGGGTACTTAATGCCCTTTTCGTAATCAGTAATGATAGAGAAAGCGGTTACCTCGGTGGCGGTACCAGAGGTAGAAGAAATTGCACAGAAGCGGGCCTTCTGGCGAAGCTCTGGCAGACCAAATACTACGCACATTTGCTCAAAGGTAGTCTCGGGATACTCATACTTGATCCACATAGCCTTAGCAGCATCGATAGGAGAGCCACCACCAACAGCAATGATCCAGTCAGGCTGGAACTCTACCATAGCAGCAGCACCCTTCATAACGGTCTCTACAGATGGGTCAGACTCAACGCCCTCAAAGAAAGCAACTTCAAACCCAGCAGACTTAAGATCTGCCTCAATGTCCTGCAAAAAACCGCCGCGGCGCATAGAGCTGCCACCAGAAACGATCATTGCACGAGAACCCTTGAAGTTCTTTACCTCATGACGTGCACCCTCTCCAAAGTACAAGTCGCGCGGATTAGTAAAACGTCCCATTTTCTCCTCCTTTTGGGCCACAAGCTTTGTGCAGCCAACTTTTTGGGAATCCGTTACTTTCTAGTATAGCCCCTCGCCTCCATAAAATCTCGAAATATTCCGGTAAATTTATTCATTTCAAAGCATATTTTATACATTTATTGCTTTAGAACCTGTAAATGACTACTATTTACTAGTCATTCTATACAGTACCCTTATGTTGCTGTTGCAGTGTGCCTACAGAGCCGTTATGCGCCCACCGATACCCTTGTAGACACAGCAGCTGTAGCTCCTGTGACGCACGGCTATTTTGGGTAGTATGGAAGCCGTCAAACAGAGCGTGTGTATCAAAGCAAAGGAGGCCACCATGTCGTATGATCCCTGGACAGAAGACTATCAACGCATGAGCCTCTGCTTTGCCAAAACCTTAAACTGGTCAGATACCGATGCTGCCACCAAGGCCATCGCCGACTTCAAGCGTGCCTATACTCAGAACCGCCACTCCCTGCCCCAGACGGACTCTGAACGTGCCTTTCATTTGGTTGCAGAAGCAGCATCCCTCATTGACTACCGCCTGCCCTTCTCGGATGAAAATACTGCCGAGAAAATCATCAATACCGCCCATGACTTGCTCAATGAGGCAACCACGCTGGATAAAAACTGCCACGATGCCCAACGCATGTTGGCGGCATCGCGCTGCCCCAGCTTTGAGGCCTATTATCGCTTTCTCAAAGACCGCCTTGACCAAGTAAGATCTGACTGTGAGGCTGCTCGTGACGCAGTGTGCGGTCACACCATACTCGATGAAGAGCTTGCAAGAGAGCTGGCCATGCGTCCTTATATACGTTGGGCAGCAACGCTGGCTGTTCGTGCCCTCATTTGTGGACGGTATCGTGTTGCTGCGGATCTCTTGCAAGAGCTGCTGGACATAGACCCACAAGATAGGTCAGGGGCGCGGTATACCGCGGCGTTAGTATATGCCAAACTCGAGGATGAGCAGGCGCTGGAGTCCATTGCACTGTGCACTCTGCGCTTAGGCGATCCTGCGCATGAAGATGCGTGGATGCTTCTGGCCCGCATTGCTCTGGCCTATAAACGCCGAGATATTCAAGCAGCGGAGCTCTTTTTGCATGAGCTTATGAGCAGCTATCCACAGGCAGCCGCCGTTCTCATGCGTCAAGATGAACTACCCGATGGTGTGTTTTGTCGGATTTCTGTACGACCCTTTAGCGAAGATGAGCTTACCCTAGCCGTTTCTGAAGCAAGCGTCTTGCTGCAAGAAGGATGCGACGACGGAGCGCATGGTCCGTTGGGCAATTGGCTTGCAAGACGTGCAGAAGATTTGTTGAAGAGTGAGGCATAAATGAACCTATGGGATGAACTTCTCGAGCGCATTAGGACGAGAAAGGCGCAGGACCTTGGTCCTCTATCCATTGCTGCTGGAGTAGAGCTTGACGATGCCATTAGCAAAGATCCCCAAAAGTTTATTACCACAGCTGAAGACAGAGCCTTTTATATGTTTGTACAGTTAATGGACACCATTGCTGTTAAACATGCTGCTTTTGAAGGGTTGGAGGATGAGGATTTTTACCAAAAGCGTACACAGTGGCTTACGTTTATTAACCAGTCCTGTACAACTATTTTGGCCACGGATCCCCACTGCACCGATGCAAAAACGCTGCAAATCCTCTCTGAGGATTATCCTCCAGAGCGTACTTTTGAGCTCCTCGACTCTCATGCCGTGAAGTCAATTTCTCGTCGGTATATTTCTGACGCGTGGGAAAATATTTATGCGCGCCCTTCTCTGCGCGCTCGTGCAGCAGCATCGCGCGCCATGTTAGAAACCGCGCGCTATTCTCAAGCTATACGCACCTGTGAAACCCTTATTCGCAGCGACCAGGCAGATCATGTTGGTGCTCGATATACGCTGGCACTCGCATATGCTCGTCTTGAGCTGGAGGAGCAACTCGAAGCGCTGGAAGCAAGCTATCATCATCGTAGCAATGCTTGGTTTGCCCTTGCTCGTATTATCTTGCTTTACAAGTTGGATCGCATGAGTGCGGCCCGCCGTGCCCTCCAGGGTTTTATGCGCGCCTACGAAGCTGGCTCCTTTTTGCTGATAAAGCCCATATATGTAGAACTGTATTTGCCAATTAGGCCCAGCTTTGACCGCGGTAGTTTTGAAGAAGTTGCTATGGCCTGCTCAGAGGCTGAACCCATTTTGATGGACACGCCGGATCTGATTACCTGGGCACAAGAGCACGATGACTTTGTGAACCAAGCAAAGAATTTTGCACACGATAATGGCTTTGAGTGGTAAAGTTTGCTTTCTTGTAGGACTTTTGGCATTTATTTGTTATACTTCTTACGCATTCGTCCCCATCGTCTAGTGGTTAGGACATCGCCCTTTCAAGGCGGCAACACGAGTTCGAGTCTCGTTGGGGGCACCATAGCATGAGTAACGGCTTGGAGTTTCTCCAAGCCGTTTTTTGTTGCTACTTTGTTGAGCAGATATAAGTACATTGTTTATTCTTCAAGTGAATGGAACACGGGCTCCCATGCATCGAAGGTGCAATACTGCTGATACCCCAAGGACAAAAGACGCTTCTTAGCCAAGCCAATATAAGCACCCAAATTGCTTTCTCTATGAGAATCCGAACCAATGGTAATGATGCGTCCACCCAAATCCCTATACAGTTCCAAAATTTCTGTACAGGGCGTAAGATCAGGCAGTCCATAGCGAAAGCTTGAGGTATTAAGCTCAATGCCCTTTCCATCTGCAATCGCCTGCTCCAAAATTGCGGCTACCATATCGCGGATATTCTCGAAGGGATACAAATTCTCTGCGCCCACCAACTCAAGTTCATAGCGCTTGATTAAATCGAGATGTGCGAGCACGGAATAGTCTTTGAACTTCTCAACTACGCTCAGAAGCTCATGATAATATGTCTGATTGTATTCTGCTTGGCTGCGTCCCTCCATGAACTCACCGGTCCAAAATTCCAGGTTATCCACCTGATGAACAGAGAGCAGCGCAAAGTCCATACGGCTGGCATAGCGCCGCATAAGTGTTTGATACTCAGCAATATACTGTGTTTGGACGCCCAACTCTAAGCCTGTTTTTATCGTCAAGCCTCCCAGATGACGCCCACTCCCAAGCTGTGCAAACTGCTCACGAACTGCCTCTATTGCTGGAAAGTAGCGTTCATAATCCACATTAAGCAACGGCTCAAGCACGCCGTCTGGATTTTTATGCATACGTGCTGCAGAATGATCCGCTTGATACTGCTCCACATCCAATTTAATGCCATAGTCCACATGATCCGTAAAGCAAAGCTCATCTATATTGTGGCGAATAGCATCACGACAAACGTCCGTCATAGGGTACCAAGAATCATCAGAAAATTCGGAATGAGCATGGTAATCGGCAAGCATGATGGTCCTCCCTCGCAACGTCTTACTGTGGCGTGCACCCACAACACAGGTTCGCATGCCACATAAAAGGCAGTCATCCACCCATGTGAATGACTGCCAGTATAGACCAAGCAGCTCCAGCCATGCCTACAGCACTGGTGCCGATACATTAAACGCCAAGGTTAAACGTCAAAACGCTCCACACCCTCGCGAGAAACACGTGCATGGAACAAAGGTGCCTCCACTGCTTTTTGTTGACGAATATCCAGTGCATCCATAAAGATATTCTCGGCAGCATCCAAGAGATCCTCATTGGCAGCGTATAGCGTTGCCAACAGATCACCAGGCTGGACGGCATCGCCAGTCTTTTTAGCAAGCACAATACCGGCAGAGTAATCTATGGAGTCTTCCTTCTTTTCTCGGCCCGCTCCTAAGGCAACGGAAGCAATGCCGCAGCGCTCGGTATCCATGGCAACAATACTGCCTGCGGCAGTGGAATGCAGCTCACGCGACTGACGAGGCTCAACCAAAAGCTCAAAGGGATTATCCAGCAGATCCGCGTTGCCGCCCTGAGCTGTCACCATTTCTTTAAGCTTGGCAAAACCCTCACCGTTGGCAATTTGGCCACGTGCCATATTGCGGCAACTATCCATAGAGCCCTTGCCAGCAAGGTACAAAAGATTGGCCGCCAGCTCAACACAAATGTCGGTCAAATCCTTTGGCCCTTTGCCCTGGAGCGTAGTTGCGGCCTCTGCCACCTCAAGCGTATTGCCAATGCACATACCCAAAGGACGACCCATGTCCGTAATAAGGGCAACCGTCGTACGGCCTACCTCTTCACCAATAGAAACCATTTCCTTTGCCAGAGCAATGGCATCGTCTACGGTCTTCATAAAGGCACCACTGCCACATTTAACATCCAACAAGATCTTGTCGGCACCGGCAGCGATCTTCTTACTCATAATGCTCGAAGCAATAAGTGGCAAGCTATCTACCGTAGCGGTAACATCGCGCAAGCCATACAGGCGCTTGTCCGCAGGAACCAGATTGCCGGTTTGGCTGATGATCGCCACACCAACCTCATTTACAATCTGCACAAAGCGCTCGGAGTCGATTGCAACGGACAAGCCAGGAATGGATTCCAGCTTATCCAAGGTGCCGCCCGTGTGTCCCAGGCCGCGGCCACTCATCTTAGCCATGCGCACGCCCAGCGACGCCACAAGAGGTGCCACAACTAGCGAGGTTTTATCGCCCACGCCACCGGTAGAGTGCTTATCCACCTTGATGCCACTAATCCCAGACAGGTCTACCACATCACCGGAGTGCACCATTTCCATAGTAAGCGTGGCCGTTTCCCGCGCATTCATGCCCTGGAAATAGATGGCCATGCACAGAGCAGATGCCTGATAATCAGGAATCTCACCCGTAGCATATCCCTGGACAAAGAAGGCAATTTCCTCGTCGGTCAGCTCTTTGCCATCACGTTTTTTCTCGATAAGATCGTACATCCTCATACTATCAGTCTCCTAGTAATGCTCATGATTACACGCAGCGCGCTCTAGATTGTCGGGACCAAAGCCTTGGGGGAGCAGTTCGGCGAGGCTGTAGACCTTGTACTCATCTGGCGTACGTGCCAAAATCACACGGAAGCTCTGCGGATCACAAAACTCGCGCATAACCTGGCGACAAACGCCACAGGGTGCACACCAATCAGAAATGGGACTTCCTGCTGCGCCACCCACGACGGCAATGGCAATAAAATCAAAAACTCCCTCACTAACCGCCTTAAAAAAAGCCGTGCGTTCCGCACAATTCGTAGGCGTATAGGATGCGTTTTCAATATTGCAGCCATGCCAAACCTTGCCGTGAACATCCAGCAATGCCGCACCAACAGAGAATTGAGAATACGGCACATAGGCCTGCTCACGCGCAGTAATTGCCTCTGCTACCAGGGTTTTATCGTCAACCATACCTCCTCCTTCTTCTTATAAACGTGCCTATAAGCTGCCCATAAACAAGAAGTGCGCCCAGCAACAAAGCCGAGCGCACTTGCCTTACGAGCGTACGCTCTTCCTTCTAACGAGAGCCCTTGATGTAAGGAACACCGTCTGCCTTGGGAGCAGCAGAGCGACCCACAAACAGGATAAGAATGATGATGGTAAGCACATAGGGAAGCATTGCCATGATCTGAGTTGGAACAGCAATAACGCCGCCGCCCAGCATGATAGTGAGCGCCTGTGCCATACCAAAAAGCAAACAGGCTGCATAGGCACCATGAGGCTTCCATTTACCAAAGATAACGGCAGCAAGTGCAATAAAGCCCTGACCGCTAATGGAGATCTGCGTAAACTGAGAAACGATTGCTAAGGTTACCGAAGCGCCACCAAAGCCAGCGAGCATACCAGAGAGCAAAACGCATACATAGCGCGTAAGCTCCACATTGATGCCAAGGGTATCGGCAGCTGCGGGGTGCTCGCCAACCGCACGAATATGCAGGCCCCACTTAGTTTTATAGAAGACAAACCACATAACAAACGCAGCGATAAGACCCATCACAACCGTAACGTCAACATTAAAGGAAGCAAAGGGCGTTCCCGCAAAGGCACTATCACCAAACAGCTTGGGAAGCGTGGCTACAGGGGGCGTCATTGCCGCGTTATCAAAGAGCAGACGGCAGAAAAACAGAGCGATGCCGGGAGCCAACAAGTTAATAGCAACACCAGAAATGGTCTGATCTGCACGGAAGGTAATGGAAGCAACCGCATGCAGCAAAGCAATGCCTGCTCCCGCAACACCAGCAGCTATAAAGCCCAACCAGGGGTTGCCGGTAAAGTAACTAACGGCACTTGCGGTAAAGGCACCCACCATCATCATGCCTTCAATACCAATGTTTACAACGCCAGAGCGCTCGGAAATAACGCCGCCCAACGCACCAAATACCAGCGGCGTAGAATACATGAGCGTGATGCCAATAAGCAGTAGAAGACTAGTGAGCATTGCTTGCTCCCTTCTTCTCAATACGGCTAATGATCATAGGCAGTACCTGCGACAAAGCCATCAAAAACACGATGGTGCCAATCATGATGTTAATGATGTCCGAAGGCGCACCAATAATCTGTTGGACGCTCTGTCCGCCGTAAATAAGACCACTAAACAAGAACCCTGCAGGAATACATCCAAGGGGAGAAGATCCAGCAATAAATGCCACCGAAAGTCCGTTAAAGCCGGCATTCTCAAAAGCAGCCAAAATTGAAATGCTATGCGGAGCTATGCCGGTAATGGTAAGAGCACCTGCCAAACCGCACAGACCGCCAGAGATAAGCATGCACAAAACAATGTTTTTGTTTACACCAATGCCCGAGAAGAGCGCCGCATCGCGATTAAAGCCTACCGCACGCATCTCATATCCAACTTTAGTATGCTTGAGCAGCCAAGAAATGCCTATCGCGGCCAAGATTGCAATGATGATACCAAGGTTTACATCGGTCTTTACCAGCATATCGTACAGCCAGGGAATGCCGCTCAGTGCATCCTGACCAGCCTCGGAAAGCTTCCAATTAGGAAGAATCATAGTAAAGCTGGAAGGATTAACAGGAAACGTGCTGGTGGAGTCCGGCTGGTGGAACGTCTGTGTGTTAACCACAAAATTGCAGGCATACAAGCTAATCCAGTTAAGCATGATGCTGGTAATGACTTCATGAATACCAAATTTAGCTTTAAGAAATCCGATAAGCCCGCCAACCAAAGCGCCGCCTAAAGTACCGGCCAAAATAACCAGAGGAATCTGCAAAACAGCTGGCAGATTAAGGGAAATGCCTACAATGGTGGCAAAAATAGTACCAACGATGTACTGACCCTCAGCGCCAATGTTAAACATACCTGTCTTAAATGCAAATGCTACTGCCACACCGGTCAGAATAATGGGGGTTGCCTTAATAATGACGTTGGAAATATATTTGGGCTTGCCCAAAGCGCCATTAAACAACGCACCAAACGAAGCAATGGGGTCATACCCAGCAATTGCCAACACAACCGCAGCAATAATAAATCCAAAGAGGATTGCTAAGACTGTTGCCGTAATGGGTTTCTTTAAAATCTTAACGAGGGTATCCATTATTTTGCACCTCCTGCCATCAAAAGGCCAATTTCTGACTCGGTGATGGTTCCCTGTGCAAATGTATCAACAATAGCGCCATCATAGATAACTGCAATGGTATCGGCAACGTCCATAACCTCATCAAGCTCAAGAGAGATGAGCAAAATTGCACAACCCCTGTCACGCTCGCGAATGAGTGCCTTATGGACAAACTCAATAGCACCAACATCAAGACCACGGGTTGGCTGAACCGCAATCAACAATTTAGGATTGCTGGAAACTTGACGAGCGATAATAACCTTCTGTTGGTTGCCGCCAGACAAGCCGCCTGCACTCGAATGCTCGCAGTTCGCAGGACGAATATCGTATTCATCAATAAGCTTGTGCGTAAACTCGTCAATCTTGGCGTAGTCAAGCATCACGCCCGAACCAAAGCTATCCTCGCCGTGACGCTCTAGTACCATGTTTTCTGATACCGAGAAGGGCAAAACAAGACCCCAGCGGTGACGATCAGAAGGCACGGTGGATACGCTGGTATCAATAACCGTACGGGGTGTAGTGTTAGTAATATCCTTACCACATACGGTAACGGTGCCACTTTGTGCCTTGATCAAACAATCAATGGCATCTACGAGTTCTTTTTGGCCATTACCATCAATGCCTGCAATGCCAACAATCTCACCCGCACGCACTTCCAGATTAAGGCCTTTAACAGCTTCAATGCCGCGCTCGTTGTTTACATGCAAGTCACGAATTGATAGGACCACGTCGCCAGGCGTAGCCGGGGTTTTATCGACCGTAAGATTAACATGGCGACCAACCATCTTAGAGGCAAGCTCGTCCTCGGTGACCTGAGATACATCAACGGTACCCATATAAACACCGCGACGAATGATGGTACATTCATCTGCCGAGGACATAATCTCTTTAAGCTTGTGCGTAATGATAATGATGGTTTTACCCTTGCTTACCAAATCACGCATAATCTTAATGAGTTGCTCAATCTCCTGAGGGGTAAGCACTGCGGTGGGCTCATCAAGAATAAGGGTGTCAGCACCACGATACAGTGCCTTGAGGATCTCTACACGCTGTTGCATACCAACGGTAATGTCCTCAATGCGCGCATCTGGGTCTACCTCAAAACCATATTCCTCAACAATGGAAGCAACCTCAGCACGGGCACGCTTCATATCCAACACGCCAGCTGGTCCACATACCTCATCACCCAACACGATATTCTCGGTAACGGTAAAATTCTCTACCAACATAAAGTGCTGATGAACCATACCAATACCATGCTTAATTGCCTTGGTAGGGTTGGTGATGTCTGCTTCCTTCCCGTTAAGAAAGATAGTGCCCGCATCGGCCTGGTATAGACCGTATAAAATGTTCATAAGCGTGGATTTACCCGCGCCGTTCTCGCCCAAGATTGCATGAATGGACTGCTTTTTTACATCGAGGTCAACGCCGCTTAGAGCAGTAAAAGCTCCAAATCTTTTGACTATGCCGTGCATCTGTACGGCGTAATCGTGACTCGCTTCCATAACACACTCCTCTTGCGTACTTCTAAAAAAGTGAGGGCACCCACAAATCCGGGCCGCCCTCACCCATCACAGTAGTACGCGTGTTTTACTCAGCAGCGCTACAACTTACAGAGCTGCAACATACTCGTCGTACTTCTCCTTATTCATAGGAGGTACTACGCTGCCATCCTTGAACTTACCTTCAAACTCAACAGCTGCCTTGTATACTGCATCGTCAATGTGAGGATGATCCTCAGGAATGCCTACGCAGCCTTCTGCAGCGCCCAGCTCAATATTGCGGCCGCCCTTTGTGCCACCCTGGATCTCTGTGGATACCTCGATGATGGCCTTATCTACCTTCTTAAGTGCGGAGGTAAGTACGTTGTCAGGTGCGAGGTATGCCTGGTCACGGTCTACACCAATAGCAAACTTGCCGGCTTCCTTAGCTGCCTCAATAACGCCAGCGCCTACGCCACCTGCTGCATGGAATACGATGTCGCAGCCATCGGAGAACATCTTGGAAGCAATAGCCTTGCCCTTTGCAGAGTCAGAGAAGGAATCTGCATACTGGGTAAGTACCTCAACGTTGGTGTTGTTCTCCTTGTTTGCGTAAGCAATACCAGCCTTGTAACCATAATCAAACTGGTCAATAACGACACCGCTAATGCCACCGACAAAACCAACCTTGTTGGTCTTGGTGGTGCGAGCTGCAATGTAGCCAACCATGAAGGAGGGCTCCTGTGCGCGGAAGGTTACACCGGTCAGGTTATCAACGGGCTTCTCGTAAGCGTTGTCGATGATGGCAAACTGAACATCCTTGTTCTTTGCAGCTACATCGGCTACAGCATCTGCCATAGCAAAGCCAACGCCCCAAATGAGGTTAGCCTCATCGTCTACAGCCTTATCCAGGTTGGAGGCGTAGTCAGACTCCTGCTTGGACTCAAGGTAATTAACCTTCCAGCCCTTATCCTTCTCAAGCTGCTTGAGGCCTTCCCAAGAGCTCTGGTTAAAGGATTGGTCATTGACGCCGCCCGTATCGGTGATCATAGAAATCTTGTAGGAAGACTTGGTCTCAGAGGCACCCTGAGAGCCACCCTTGCTACATGCGCCCAAACCAAGCGTTACTGCAAAAGCTGCAGAAGCGCCCAAAAAATCCCTGCGCGAAAGATTTTTGTTCAACATACCTTATTTCCCTTCTCTAAACCCAAACTCTTGCCACGATAATCCGTGCGCATAACAATACGTACCACTATTTTTACGCAAGTGACAGTGCGACTTCCATCATCTGCGTAAAGCTCGTCTGGCGTTCGTCCGCCGGCAGAGAAGCGCCGGTAAGCGGTAGGTCAGAAATGGTGCAAACACACAGTGCTTTCTTGCCGGCACGTGCTGCGTTCATGTAGAGACCAGCCGATTCCATCTCTACAGCCAAGACACCCATGCCTGCCCAACGCTCATTGACCGTTGGGTCATCATTGTAAAAAACGTCTGCGGAAAGCACGTTACCCACATGGGTAGGTACGCCGAGTTTCTCGGCAGACTCTACCGCACGACGCAGCAGCCCGTAATCTGCAATGGGGGCATAGGTGCCAGGCAGACGGTACTGTGCTGCGTAGTTGGAATCCGTGCAAGCACCCATACCAATTACCAGGTCACGAAGCTGTACTTGGGGTGCCAAGCCGCCGGCAGAACCAATGCGGATAATGGCATCCACATCATAGAAGTTATACAGCTCATAGGAGTAAATCCCGATAGAAGGAATGCCCATACCACCGCCCATAACAGAGATGGGCTTGCCGTTATAGGTACCGGTGTAACCAAACATGTTACGAACGGTATTAAAGCACTCAACGTTTTCTAGGTAATGATCTGCCACATACTTGGCGCGCAAAGGATCGCCAGGCATAAGCACTGTTTTAGCAATTTGACCTTCATGTGCTGCATTATGCGGGGTTGGGGTAGCCATTACTTATCCCTCCAAGATTTCGCTCAAATGAGACGTGCCCTGCTCGAGTACGGGAATACCCAAGTATTCCAAAACGGTGGCAGAAACATCTGCAAACGTAGTGCTCGTACCTAAGTTTGTATTGGGCTTAACCTTCTTACCAGCAATAATCCAAGGCACATACTCACGAGAATGGTCTGTAGATGGCGTTACTGGGTCACACCCGTGGTCTGCCACAACCATAAACAGGTCATCCTCACGCAGCTTAGAAAGCATAGTGGGAACGTGTTTGTCAAAATAGGCAAGCGCCTTGGCATACCCGTCTACGTCATTGCGGTGGCCATAAATCATGTCCGTGTCTACCAAATTGATAAAGCACAGGCCCTCAAAGTCACGATCCAACAGCTCAATAGTGCGCTCAATGCCCTCGGGGTTGCCAGAGGTAGGAATAGTCTCAGTTACTCCACGGTGAGCAAAGATGTCCGCGATCTTACCAACAGCAATAACCTCTTTATTTGCATCCACAATGGCGTCCATCATGGTAGTGCCGGTGGGCTCCAAAGAAAAATCGTGGCGGTGCGAGGTGCGGGTGTACTTGCCGTTCTCTCCAATAAAGGGACGAGCAATAACGCGAGCTACGCCATGTTTTCCTGCCAAAATTTTGCGTGCCATACGGCAATACTCATACAGCTGCTCACAGGGAACAACGTCCTCATGTGCTGCAATCTGAAAAACACTATCCGCAGAGGTATACACGATAAGAGAGCCAGTCTCTTTCATTTGATCACCAAAGTCACGAATAACATCCGTGCCCGAGTACGGCTTGTTGCACAAAACCTTACGACCGGTCTGATGCTCAAACTCTTCTATGATCTCTGCGGGGAAACCATCGGGATAGGTTGGGAAGCGCTCAGGTGAAATTACACCAGCAATCTCCCAATGACCTACCGTAGTATCCTTGCCCTTTGAAGCCTCACGCAGACGCATGTAGGCGCCAGCTGGAGCCTCAATAGGAGCAATGTTGGTGTCATAGACAGACTCGAGGGCACCATCAATATTGAACAAACCAAGATCGCGCAGATTGTCCATGGAAAAATAGGAGCTTGTAGCACAGGCGCACAGCGTATTGCTGCCCTCATCGCCATACTCGGCCGCATCAGGCTCCTCGCCAATTCCAAAGCTGTCTAAAACAGTGATAAATACACGCTTTGCCATATTACTCACCTACAAATAACCATGACCGTAGTTTTTATGCAGTCTTACTTATGCTGTTACGTAGCCGTACCTATAGTCTTGCTTGCGATGTGCTTACGATGGCCGTCGTCTCTCCTTAATATTTGTTAAGCATAACAATCCGGTGAGCGGTAGCTAAGCTTCTGTCGGTAGACGGATGTTTATTCCGTGAGCGGTAATCCCAACACTTATTTAGAAAGCAAGTACAAAAGGGGTGTCTTTTCTCAACAAATGTTGAGAAACCCTGTTAATACCTACTATTTTTACATAAACAGGTGTTTGTTTAGACCCCTCCAAACAGCCGTTTGCGAAATACTCAAAAATGACCCTTGACAGATATACATTCCATCCTATACTGAAGCTCAAGAACTAATCTCTTGTTTATATATCTAATCTCTTGTTTAGTAAGGAGGAACGGATATGGAGCCACTCACCGAGCGAGAACAGCAAATTCTTGGTTGGATTGAAGAAAATCCCTATATTTCTCAGCTTGAGTTGGCGCAAAAGGCTGGTATTTCACGATCTTCCGTGGCGGTACACATTTCCAACCTCACTACCAAGGGCGCTATTTTAGGACGCAGCTATATTGTTCGCAAAGATCCCTACGTAACCGTTGTAGGTGGAGCAAATTTAGATATTGCTGGCAGACCCTGCGCTCCCCTGCGTGCTCAGGACTCCAATCCTGGCATAGTTACCACCTCCCCAGGAGGAGCCGGGCGCAACATTGCGCATAACCTGGCACTGTTGGGCGCCCAAGTAAAGCTCTTAACCGCATTTGGTGATGATGACAACGCCATCTTCCTACAAGAGCGTTGCCGTACTGCAGGTATAGACATCACTGACGCCCTGATTGTTTCTGGCGGAAGCACCTCTACCTACTTGTTTATCGCAAATGAAGCCGGAGATATGGAGTTAGCAATCTCTGATATGTACATTTACGAGAAGCTCACTCCCGACTACCTTGCTGGCAAGATAGATCTCATTAACCACGGTGCTGCCTGTGTTATTGACACCAATCTGCCCACGGAATCCATCAAATTCCTGGCCGAGCACGTAAAGGTCCCCCTGTTGTGCGACCCAGTTTCTACTACCAAAGCTGAGAAACTTGTGGGTGTGCTCAACCACATTCATACCCTCAAGCCCAACCGCCTTGAAGCAGAGCTGCTAAGCGGTGTGCCCATTACGGACAAAAAGAGTCTCAACGCTGCCATTGACGTGCTCTTGGATCTTGGTATCGAGCGCCTGTTTGTCTCGCTTGGCTCTGATGGCCTGTTGGTTGCCGATAAAAACGAGCGCTTTAAGCTGGCTCCGCTTAAAGCAAAGGTGGTCAACACCACCGGCGCCGGTGATTCTATGATGGCAGCTATTACCTGGGGCTGGCTTAAAGGCTTTAGCCTCAAGAAATGTGCCCAAGCTGGCTTGGCTACAGCTGCACTTTGTATTGAAAGCTCCCAGACCATTAGCAAGGCTGTCTCGGAAAGTGCGGTGCTGGAACACATGGCACAAGCAGCTGAACGCACAGCCTAGCACCAACGGTTTGCATCCTCTTGTTTTATATCCTCGCAAACGATGCCTCATCATGGGGCCCATGGAAAGGAACTGGTTATGAACGCAGAATCTTTAAAGAAGCATTTGGTCGTATCCCCCGAAGTACAAGATGCCCTGGACAATAACAAGCCTGTAGTTGCTCTGGAGTCCACCATCATTTCTCACGGTATGCCCTATCCCAAAAATGTAGAAACCGCCCTGCAGGTAGAACAGATTATTCGCGATAATGGCGCAGTGCCCGCAACCATTGCCATTATCGAAGGCAAGCTGCGTGCCGGCCTTTCTGCAGATGAGATAGATTACTTGGGTAAGAAAGGCCTTGAGGTTACCAAGGCAAGCCGTCGTGATATCCCTGTTTTGGTTGAGCGAGGTGCAGACGGCGCAACTACCGTTGCTGCAACCATGATTGTTGCCAATCTGGCTGGTATTTCTGTGTTTGCAACCGGTGGCATTGGCGGCGTACATCGCGGCGCAGAAACCACCATGGACATCTCTGCTGACCTTGAAGAGCTGGCACAGACTCCTGTTATGGTTATCTGTGCAGGCGCTAAATCAATTTTGGACCTTGGCCTTACCCGTGAGTACCTTGAGACCAAGGGCGTCACAGTCTTTGGATACCAAACTGACGAACTGCCCGCTTTCTATACCCGCAGCAGTGGCTTTAGCGTAGACTACCGCGTAGACACCCCTGCTGAGTTGGCGCGCATTTTCCACACCAAGTCTGAACTGGGCCTGGGCGGCGGCATGTTGGTTACCAACCCCATCCCTGAGCAGTACTCCATGGATGCGGATTCCATTAACGCAACCATAGAAGCAGCTCTTGTAGAGATGGACGAGAAGGGCATTGCCGGCAAGAAGATTACACCTTTCTTGCTTGATAAGATCCAAAAGCTCACGGGCGGTGCCAGCCTGGAGGCCAACATTCAGTTGGTATTTAATAACGTTGCCTTGGGTGCTCAGGTTGCTTCTCAGCTAAGCGAGCAACACGCGTAGGCAGCACGCGTAATACAGTGGGCATACGGAGGTCAACCCCGTGCCTTTCTAGGTACTGTAAATATAGCTAGAGTAAGACCCGTGCAGCTAAACTGCACGGGTCTTGTTGTAGTGCTTGGTGTGTTGTTTGGCCTTGATGTAGGCTGACTTTGCGTAGTGCAGCTTTTGCGTGATACGGCTCTTGTGCAGCCTAACCCTCCACAATGGCAATGGAGGCGCTTACACCCAAACGATCAGCACCAGCCTCAATCATAGCCTCTGCCTCTGCACGGTTGTGGATACCACCAGCAGCCTTGACCTTGCACTTATCGCCAACAGTTTTACGCATCAATGCAACATCAGCCAGAGTTGCACCACCCGTGCTAAAGCCGGTAGAGGTCTTTACAAAGGCAGCACCTGCAGCAACGCAGTCCTCACAAGCACGAACCTTCTGCTCATCTGTAAGCAGGCAGCACTCAAGGATGACCTTTACGGGGTGACCATCAGCAGCCTCTACAACAGACTTAATGTCGTTGATAACATACTCATCATCACCGTCAATGAGCTTACCTACGTTAATAACCATATCAATCTCGGCGGTACCATCTGCTACTGCCTGCTTAACCTCGGCAACTTTGCCGGCAGTATTGGCAGCACCGAGCGGAAAACCAATACAGCTGGTAACGCCTACACCGGAGCCCTCAAGGCGCTTAGCCGCAAAAGCGGTCCAACAGGTGTTGATGGAAACCGTAGCAAAGTGATACTTCATTGCCTCATCACACAACTTGGCAAGGTCTGCCTCGGTAGCATTTTGCTTAAGATTGGTGTGATCGATGTAGGAAGTAAGTTCCATGAGTGCTCCTTTTCAACGCTTTGTTTAGTGTATGAATATAACAGCGTATCACTAATTGGCGTGTCGTTTAAAGCAATCAACCATTCCTTCAGCAGTCGTTTGAGACAGAATGTCCGCCACCGCGTTATCATCCATAAACATGCCCATCATGGCCTGCAGCACTTCTACCTGGCCTTCTGCGTGTTTGAGAAGTCCCAAATTAACAATGAGCTTTGTATCAATGGGATGATCTACCATGCCGGCCATTGGCTCAAAACTAATAGAGGTCTTGGGCTTGATGATTGCAATGTAAGGCTTAATGATGTGCTGAGGATCTACATGGGGAATTGCTACGGGGAGGTTTTCAAATAGCAGGCCCGTAGCATAGGTGCGCTCGCGCTCTGTAATGGCAGCACACCAGCTGTCCTTTACATAGCCCTTCTCCATCATAATCTGAGAAAACTTTTGGAAGAAATCTACGTAATCAGTAGCCTCAAAATCAAAAAAGACCAGTTCAGGGGTATAAAGTGATGTGTCAATAGAACTCATACATGCCTCCTTAGGCAAGGGGTTGTGCACCATTAGCAAAAACGTTTACTACATCGGTAAAGTCATCCACAAGGCGCTCATAGGCTACCGTGGTCATATCATGCCAATAGACAATGGCGTCACTATTGTGAGACGTACGCTCTGCAACCAGTGAACGAACAGCTTCAGCTGCAAATTTTACGCCATAGGTGTAGTAGTTGATCTTACGAATACCTGCATCAATAGCCTTATGGTAATCCTCATTGGACACCCCTGAGCCACCATGCATAACCAAGGGTGTACGCACGCGCTTACGAATATCTGTAAGTACATCAAAATTAAGATGAGGCTCACCCTTATAAATTCCGTGAACGGTACCAAACGAGCATGCCAAAATATCCAAACCTGTGCTGTTGATAAACGCTTCTGCTTGTGCTGGGTTGGTATATACCGCACCGGATTCCTCTGCAGTACCTCCCTCATCACGAGAGCCAGCCTCACGAGAACCCATGGATCCTAGCTCACATTCCAAACCCGCATCAAAGGAAGCGCACATTTCCGCTGCGCGCTGCGAGTTGGCAACATTTTCTTCATATGGAGTATATGAACCATCAAACATAGCGCCCGTAAAGCCCATTTCCAAAGCACGGCGCATATACGAAAGCTGCTCGCAATGATCCAAATGTACGCAGATAAGGGCACTGGAACGCTCTGCAAGCGCAACCATAGCAGGCCCGATAGCATCAAGAGGAGCAAAAGGTTCATGGCCTTGTGCATGGGACAGAATAACGGGATACCCGGTTTTCTCGGCAGCATCAATGGCAGCGCGAACTGCCTCAAGGCTTGGCGTGTTAAAAGAGGCGATTGCCATGTTGTTTTGTTCGGCAATGGCACAAATGTCACGAAGATTTACCAGCATTATTTCTCCTTTATGCAAAAGGTTGGGGACTATTTCTTATGGGCATCCTGCTCGTTTAAGGTGTGCTGTCCGTACCTATGGAACACAGCAACCGCTTCATCAATTTGCTCTTGAGTCATTTCAGCCATAGGGAGACCAGTTGAAAGTGCAACAGAAACGGTTTTTGCAGCCTCCTCTAGATACACGCATGAAAAGAGTGCTTGACGCAGATCTCTACCGACGGCAATAACCCCATGGTGTTTGAGCACAACGGCAAGCCTATCTCCAATTGCCTTTACTGCTTCAACACCCATGGAAAGACTTCCTGGATCACCATACTGGGCTACATGACAAGTTCCCTCTACAGCATTTGCCATCGTAGACAGATTGCAGGGAATCTCATCCATAACAAGGCCTAATCCCGTTGCATAGGGCTGATGCGTGTGAATTACTGCGTTAACCTGAGGCATCTTTTTATAAATGTAAAGAAGTGCTTCCGTATCGACAGAAGCTTTACGGGTGCCCTCAACAATATTGCCGTCTATGTCTACAACAAGAACATCTTCAAAGGTCATATCGTCATAAATCATGCCAGAGGGGGTAACTAAAACAAGGCCATTGGACATGCGGGCACTTACATTACCGCCAGAAAGCGCGACAAGACCATACCGATCTAGCTTAAGGGCAGCATCTAGGATTTCTTGTTTTTCCTTTTCAAACATTTTGCTACTTCCTTTTTTTATTCTTGATATATTCCGAATTTACGCGACGAGCACGGGACTTTAATGAGTCTGGATTTATCTTATAATCCAGTTCATTTATCTGAGCAAAAAGCTCTTTGCCATCAGAAAATACCTTTGTCGGAACCCAATATCTACCTTTAAAAATAGTGTGATTGTTCACACGAATATACGTTTTTCCAGAACTCGGAAATGGACGAACTAAAAAGGTAGAAAGCTCATCGATCTTATAGCTGTGTACTCTATTGAAGCCAGCAAAAGATATTTCTGAATCGCTCAGAGTAACGATCTCAGGATTAGAAAGTGAAATAAAGGTATTCCAAACTTGGTAAAAAGCGATGATAGCAATAAAAACCAATAGTCCTGGAGGAAGTATTGGATAAAAGAGTGCTAAAGCAAGGCAGATAATCATTACTGCGATGCACACTACTCCTACTAGCACGACTTCAATAAAGTAGAACGGTGCCTCATATGTATACTTCTTTTCCAATGTTCCTCCTAATAAAATCGGAGCCCCTCAATGAATGATGAGCTCCGATTTTTACAACACTGTTACGAATAGCTCCAATATTTCAGAGCTATTCCTGCTCAGTGGATGCATGAAGCTCAGCAGCTTCTTTGATAATCCTTGCACGATTCCAAACGGCAAGAGCAAGCGCGCCTGCTGCAACAACAACAAGACCAATACCGTTTGCAAAAGAGCCAATGCGAACAATAAGCCAAGTAAGTGGATTAGCGCCATCACAAATGGAAGAAATTGCTGCAGCTCCACCCATATCAAACTGTACATTTGCAGCAGCTTGAGTGATAAGTGGGGAAAGATCGGTAGCAATATACAGGCCAATGATCAGAACGATAACACCAATAAGAATGCCACGGAAACCATTATTGCGTACAACTGGAGTAATAAGTACGAACATCCAAGGAATTACTGCCAAGTCAGCAAAAGGAAGTACTTTGTTACCAGGCAAAACTACTGCCAAGAAGATGCAAAGAGGTACTAATACAAATGAAATTGCCAATGTAACGGGATGTCCAACACCAACAGCAGAGTCAAGGCCAATATAGATCTTGCCACGATTTTGGAAACGAGACTCTACAAAGCTAGAGGCTGCATCAGAAATAGGCAGTAAGCCTTCCATGAGAAGAGCTGCCATCTTTGGAATAAGAACCAATACTGCACCAAGAGACACACCAAGGGAAAGAACCGCAATAATAGACTCTTGAACATTTGCAGGATTCCAGTAAGCAAGGCAACCAATAACGATACCAATTACCGTACCAAGAAGAATAGGCTCGCCAAAGACACCAAACTTCTTTTGAAGTGTATCGGTATTGATATTAATATCCTTCACGCCAGGGATCTTATCGAATACCCAGTTAAAAGCCATAGCAATGGGAGCATAAGCAGTAGTAAAACCATGGGGCAAAGAGACACCAGGCATGCCTAACGATTCCTCTACCAAAGGAGCCGTGTAGTCGCCGAGCACCATAATAATGATCATGTTTAGGATTGCAGCGATAATACCAAAGGCAATGTTATTGGTAACAATAGCAAGCAGTGCTCCGGTAAAAGCAAAGTGCCAATAGTCCCAAATATCAACATCAACCGTTTGAGTGGTATTGGTAAGCAGCATAACAATGTTAATCACAAGACCCAAAGGAATAATGATAATACCAACGGTGGAACCCATTGCAATTGCTGCTGCCGCAGGCCAACCTACATCGACCACAGTCAAAGAAAGACCAAAACGACTTACTATTGCCTGTACTGCAGGAGAAAGTGTAGTTCCCAACAAGCTGTTAATGACAAGGTTTAAACCAATGAAACCTACGCCAACAGTAAGACCAGCACGCAAAGATTTACCAAATCCTGCACCCAAGATACAACCAAGTATCGTGAGTACAATTGGCATCATTACAGAGACGCCAAGTTTTGAAATAAATTGGAAGAACCCAATTACAACTTCCATGTCTTTTCCTTCCTAGATCAATGGGATTATCTTATTCTTCCATTAGCTTAAGAATTTGTTGATCTGTAGCCTCTGTACCGCGACCCATTAAATAAGGAACGCCGTTAACGTAAGGGCAATGCAGTTCGGTAGGAGCGATAGATGTCGCAACGATAAAGTCATAATTCCTAGATTTTTCTGGAGCAGAGGCAAGCGGCACCTGAGTAATCTCATATTGACCTTTATAGCCATGCTCATCGAGAAGGGCTTCTACCTTCTTGCGCGCAATCGTAGAAGTAACAATTCCGGAACCACAAGAAAGCAAAATATGCTTCATTTTTCCTGCCATTGTTCAAACCTTTCTAATAGATGACTTTGCCTATTCGCCCATTACAATAACGCGAATCTTGCGGGTGCGCTCACGCGTGCGGTCGTAATCTACAAAGAAGATGGAAGCAAGGCCGTTCATCTGCAGTGCACCATTCTCCACTTCAAATACGCATGAACCACCTAATAGCGTAGCACGCAGATGCGCGTCCCCGTTCCAAAGCATGGTACGATCTCCATCAGGAAGATAGCTTGCTGCAGAAGGCCAGCTTTCCACTTCCTCAAAGTGTTTCTCGCCAGGATAGCGATAGGTAGACCAATCCTTTTGCTCAGGAAAGATCTTCTGCAGACCGTCGTTAAGATCAGCCTGCAAAAACAGGTCGCCTGCACCCGTGCGATCATGATCAAACTCATCCGAGAAAAGCGCACAGGTTGTGTGGCAAGAAATGACCGTAACGGTTCCCTCTTTGATGTCAGACTCTTGAACCAGGGCATCTACCTGCTTAGTTATGTCAACGTAGGTAGGCTTGCCGGACTCAGTCTCTACCGTTACCAGACCCTTATAGACACTCATTAGTTGTTCTCCTTTGCAAGATCAGTGCGCGCACGATCCAAAGCTGCAAACATTTCTTCCAGTGTTGCAAAGGGGTCCTCTGCTGCAACAATGCCAGAAGTGCCGCCCGTAGCGTCGCCACCATACATGATGGCGTCGTATACATCTTGACCCGTAGAAATACCTGCGGCCTGCAGCACCATCGTATGAGGGGAAATTTCCTTTACCGCCTGGGTAGAGCTGCGCATATAGTCCTCATCCGCAATCTGACCCGTGCCAATAAGACTGGTAAGCTCGCAAGTCATAATGTCGGGATGGAGCTGTGCAATAGCACGTGCCTCCTCTACAGAGTCTGCGCAGACACAGGTGAGAATACCTACTTCATTGGCACGGGCAATAGTTGCTGCCAGCTCATGAAGGGTCAGGGGATTTTCTGCATGGTTAAGGAAGCATGCCTTAACTCCTGCGGCAGCCAAGGCTTCTGGCAAAACGTGACCCATACCACGACCAGGCTTTAAAGACTCCATGGTCTGTGCGCAAGGGATCAGGTGAGGACACTGCTCAATAATCCAAGGCAGGTCAATAAGCTGAGCCGTAAACAAAGACTGAAAGCCATAACGCTCACACAACTCGTCAGTCTTTTTTGCAAGCTTGCGGATCTCTTCTCCGTACAAGTAGGACTTAGGATTTACTACAAAGAACGGACGTTGCAGAACTGCTTTTTCCATTTGGCACTCCCTTGCAAAAGCGTATGGGTACACGGTCACGGTTACAGGTCACTAACTTGTATATACTTTCATGAACAAGTTTATGCACAAAACGTGAATAGTGCAAGAAGAATTTGTCATTGTATTGGTTATTAGGTTGATTAACGCTCCTGAGTGGCTATTCCCACTATCTCCTGCCCAGCCTTAAACCAGGTATAGCTCCACTCCACGGGTGTATCATCATCAAGCAAAATGGTTTGTTCCAAGAGTAAAACGGGCGCTGTTGCATCTACCCCCAGATAGCTACCGTGCTCATCCCCGGCCACACGAGCCACATAGCGCATGTGAGACGTCTTAACGTTTCTGCCAGAACACTCCTGCACCGCATCAAAGGCTGATTCACTCGTAAAATCAACCGTATCAAGACCGGGGCATTCTTTCAGTGGATAAAATCCTTCTTGGCACATGATGGGTTCATCTGCCACCAAGCGTATGCGACGTATAAACATAACGGGACTGTCAACTGGAATATGTAACTGAGTAGCTACTTGAAGTGTGGCATTGAGCAACTGTTTGTCCTGGACAACGGTAACAAACTGCTTGCCCTGTTGGCTGAGCGACTGTGCAAATGAAATTGGCCTCTCACCCGCGGGATGAGAGATAGCATGGTCCTCTACAAAGGTGCCACTTCCGTGAATAGACTTGAGCAAACCCTCTTCTATCAAGGCGCTCAATGCTTTGCGCACGGTGCCGCGTGAGATACCATAGCGTTTTACCAGGGTATTCTCTGAAGGAATGCGCTGCCCCGGGACCCACTCACGCTTATAGATTTTCTCGCGAAGAGCACTGGCTAGTTGCAAATGCAAAGCAGGCTTAGAGGCGGTCTTATTATTTTTTGAACCATACGAAGAGCTTGGCATAGCGCATCAAACCTGTTATCCCTGATAAACCGAGTAAGTTCTCGTACACGTGTGATGGATGCCCAGAGAAAAGCTGGTAGGGGCGGCGGGACTCGAACCCGCAAGCCTTTCGGCCAGGGATTTTAAATCCCCTGCGTCTGCCAATTCCACCACGCCCCCACACAGGTACTGCACTATCCTACCTCAGATTTAGCACAGATGCGAGACTTGGATTTCCCAATCTTCAAAACTCTGCACACCGCATTGAGCGGCATACGCCGCCTGCGCTAAACCATACAGCAAATCATGTTCGCTCACCTGCATACAGGAAGCATCTGCCGCGCAAAGCAAGGCCTGCACCGCAATGGCACCACCTAAAATAACACCCGCACGAGCGGGCTGTAGCCCTACCACCTGTGCTCGCTGCTCTGTGGTCATACTGCCGAGAAGTTCGGTGAGCTCAGCTACGTTTTGCGTAGTAATGCGAGAGAGGTGCACAACAGAAGCATCGTAGGGTTGTAGCTTTTTGTCCATTGCCACAAGTGACGTAGCTGTTCCTCCCACCGCAACAATTGGCAGAGCTGTGTTGTACTGACCGGCGCTGTGCAGCGCAGCGTTGCGCAGTGCAGCAGGCATATGCTTGGTAAATAGCTGGCTGCAGTAGTCAAATGCCTGCTTGCGCGCTACTGCCGTTGGCGGGTTGGATGCAAGCAAAAACATATCCGTAATGCGGCGTGCGCCAATGGGAAGGGAAATAACATCCTCTAATTCCAACTTGCCTGATGCCTGTAGGCTACCAACTGCCAGCTCTGTTGATCCACCGCCACTGTCACACACTACAAGACGTCTACCGATAAAGTCTGATGCTACGCCCATAAACGTAAGACGCGCTTCTATTGAACCCGGAATAATATGCGGCACTAGACCTTGCTCCTGAAGGCCCTTGAGCAAGAGCGCACTGTTTGTTGCTTCCCGTGCAGCGCTGGTAAGCGTGCACACAACGGTGCGTGCACCCCACGCACGCGCCTCATCTATAAAGCTAGCACTTGCAGTCAGTACCCTATTGATAGCTGCATCAGACAAAAATCCTGACTCTGCCAGGCCTTCTCCTAAGTCACATATGCGAGACTCTTTTTGAATTGCGTGCAGTGTTTTATCAAAAGAATTAAACTCTGCTTTAGCTAAACGTGAGGTAACTGTCCCAATATCTATACATACGATTTTAGAATATTTTTCTACCCTAGACATATTGGCCGCTCCTAAAAGCTTGTTGCTCGCTTATGAGAACATGTGTCGTTAGCATGCCTTGGATTATCGTTACCGGCTCTAGATTTGACTCTGGCTTATCGCTCGCTTACCTTGGGTGGCTGATAAAAGAAAACGGTATCGAACACCTTGATATACCACGGATCATCCGTAGAAACACCATCCAAAGAGTTCTTAGATGCATCAGCCTTGGCCTCGGCGCTGTCGTCCGTCATGCCGTTGATGGTTACCGACGTTTCCCCCTGCTCTACATACCCGCGCTTACGAGCCTCATCCTCGATGCCTTCTTTAGACTGGAGACGCGTAACGTTGTCTTGCAGCGCAGCGTTGTCCTCTTGGAGCTTTTGTAGCTGCTTGGTGTACAGCTCCGCATCCCGATGAGCAGAATACCAGGCACGCACCGGAGCATACAAAGAAATAATCACCAGCAATATGGCGCCTAGGACCACAAGCACACCACGGTGGTTTCCCAGTTTAGACCGCCATACAGCAAGCTGTTGCAGCTTAGTGGAAGGCTTTTCTTGCCTGCGAACAGCTCGTTTTTCCGCATGAATACGTCCGCCATCAGAGGAGACTTTTGCCCTCTCTTGAGTCATCCTATCCTGAGGCGCCTTATTTTGGACCGTCTTATTTTGTAATGATTTTGCTGTCTTTGTGGGCTGAGAAGTCCTTCCGGCTCCAGAGCGCTGAGCCGTACTGCCCGTTTTGCTTGACCGAGCAGCCCGCGTAGTCTTCCCACCCTTTTGAGCTTTGAAAGAAATTGTATCGTCAGCTGATGCCATGGTTTAGTTCATTTCTGCTGTGTTTGTGGCGTGCAACCTACCTCGCGCAAAGGCATGTTGTGTGGTGTGCCTTTAGTTATATCAAACCCACTCACCTCAGGCAGCGGTGTCAACGCAACAATCGCAATATTCGCAAGCCTGAAGAGTGTTTCTATAAGATATACCAACTAATCCGTGGACCCAGCGTTTGCATCCGTAGCTCCAGCGTCCGCATCCGCAAGCCCAGCATCCATAGCTCCAGCAGTGCTCGCCGCCTCAGCAGCCTTAGCCGCATCCCACAAAGCCTCAAGCTCATCTGCGGAGTAGCTCTCCATCTCGCGAGAAGAGCTGTGGGCCTGCATCTCCATCTGTGCCCAACGTGCGCGAAACTTGCGATTAGCCCGACGCAGTGCTTCTTCTGCGTCAATGCCTTCTTTACGCGCCACGTTTACCAGCGCAAACAAAAGGTCACCAAACTCCATAAGCGCCTCTGGCGTCCCGGGCTTCTCGGCCAGAAACTCCCTGCGCTCCTCGTCTACCTTATCCCACACATCCTGGGTAGACTCCCACTCAAAGCCAAGCTGAGCCGCGCGCTTAGAAATCTTTTGAGCCTGCATAAGCGCAGGTAGTGACACCGGTATGCTATCGAGAAGCCCCGCGGATGCCGCATCATCGTTGCTGCTGCGCTCGGTCTTCTTGACTGAGTCCCAAATCTGAAGCACCTCATCCGCATCCGACGCATCCAACTCACCAAACACGTGCGGATGACGGCGCACGAGCTTCTCATTGAGCTCATGACACACCTCATCGAGGGTAAACTCATCGGCATCGTCTGCAATCTGTGCATGCAACAATACCTGCATGAGCACATCTCCCAGCTCTTCTTGCAGGTGAGGAAGGTCGTTTGCCTCTATGGCATCCACAGCCTCAAAGGCCTCTTCTATCATGTTTTTTGCAATGGACTGGTGCGTTTGAACCTTATCCCAAGGGCAACCATCCTCCTGGCGAAGGCGCCAAATTGTCCGTGCAAGTCGATCAAATTCCGGATGGGTGCCGGGCGCCCCAGCACGAAGCAAAGATTGTGCATCAGCAGCATCGGTGGCATGGCTCATGGTATTTCTCACCCCTATTTCTCGCTCGGGAAGCGGAAGCTCCACGCGTAGCGGGAATCTGTCATAAGCTTCATTACATCGCGTGACCAGGTGTTAATGCGGGCAGTATCCGCATCGCCCGCAACGGCAGCTTCCATATCTGCCACCACATAGTTAAGCGCCAGTGCACGCTTTCCCACCGTGATGGTCTCCACCTCATTTTGTGGCCAGCTACGGAAGGTGGCGGTGTCCGCACGAGGATATTCCATACCTTCCAAATAGCCTTTGTCGGTAGCAATTACATAACGCTTTGGCTGCTTGGCCTGCAGCGTAAGAGTAATCACGCCCAGCTGGCCTTCTGCATTGCGCATGGCTATAGCACACTCGTCATCCACGCCGGTTGGAGCGGAATTTTCTAGCGAGACAAGCTGTGTGGGAGTACTTAAAAAGAAGGTGCGCACCAATGAAAAGGCGTACACCCCAATATCGAGCATGGCCCCACCGCCCAGCTGAGGATTAAAGAAGCGGGATTGTGCATCAAACTCATGGAATGAACCAAAGTTAACCTGCGCCAAATGTACGCGACCAAAGTCTCCCGCCTCTAAACGGCGGCGCAGCTCCTTGTACAGCGGCATGTGCAAAATGGTGCATGAATCCATGAGCACCAGGCCTTTATCGGCAGCAAGAGCTTGCAGCTCATCAAGCTCAGCAGTGTTAATTGTGATGGCCTTCTCGCACAAAACATGCTTGCCAGCCATAAGCGCTAAACGGATATAGTCTGCATGCGTAGTATGAGGCGTTGCAATGTACACCACATCAATGGCTGGATCTGCCATGACCTCATCCACTGAGGTATACGTACGCTCAATATCGTAGCGTTGCGCAAACGCTTGAACCTTGGCAGGCGTGCGGCTAAACGCGCCAGTAAAACAGCGTCCCGTCTGCGCCAAAGCTTCCGCCATCTCATGGGCGATAAGTCCGCAGCCCAGCGTAGCCCAACGCAGCTGAGGAGCACGATTAAGCGAAGCAAGATCTTCAGAAGATATTTCTATATGCTTGGTACGCTGTGGATTCATGGTTTTCTATACCCTTCTAAGCATGAGCAGCGGGCGCCTATATATCAAATTGATAACGACTGCCCACATAATACTGTTTACCAATACAGAGAGGTTTTTTATTTTGGTCTAGAAATAAAACATGCAAGTAAAGAAGGGCAGACCGAGGCTGAATAGATAAATTACTTGCCTGCCGAACATTAGCATTTACCGCCTCAATAGTACGTTTATACGTACTTTTTGGATACCTACCAGTAAGATCTTTCATGGCGGCAAAGATAGATACATCTTCTAAATCTGCCGAGAAGAGCTCTGTAAATCCCTCATAGGGCCAAAAAAGATTCTCTTCAAAAATAGCCATATCATCGGCGGTACGGATACGTTTGATATACAAAAGTAAAGCGCCCTCGGGTAAACCCAAAAATTCTCGTTCTTGCTCACGAGCGGGTACGATTTCTCTGCTTATAACATGGGCACCGGGTTTGACCGACACGCTCGCACATAAATCAGTAAATGACTGCACTAAATTGGACTGCAAAAAAGCGCGGCTCATGTGCGGTGGTGCGACAAAAGTTCCCTTACCCTGACGTTTAATCAGATACCCATCAGCACACAGATCTTCAATTGCTCGCCTTACGGTAATGCGGCTTACCCCGTACTTCTCGATAAGTTCCTTTTCCGTAGGAAGCATCTGGTCTTCAACATACTCCCCAGTTTCAATTGATGATTGGATCTCTTCATAAATTTGTTGGTACAAAGGTGAGGGCATAACAATCTCATTCATATAGACATATGCAGTAGTAAAGATTTATTTTAAGCTATTGTGAACGTATAAAAGGCAAAATATCAAGTAAACGATCAACCACCACATGGGCTTCGCTTTGGTCGAGATGACCTGCTGAATATTGAGCAAGTGCAACCACCACGGCTCCGCTCGCAAGGCCCGCCTGAATGCCTGTGGGAGAATCTTCTACAACCAAACACTGCCAAGGCCGCACATGCAAAGCTTGCATCGCATTCCGATAAATATCTGGCTGTGGTTTGTGATGTGCACACTGGCTCCCGCTGATAACAAAATCGACCAGATCTCTCAAATCCTGAGCGTCTAAATATTCAGAGATCATGGTAGGTTCTGAAGAAGAACAAATGGCAGTCAGCACGCCGCGTGCATGTAATGCCTTAAAGAGCTCGGGGGCTTGAGGATTGCTTCTCGTCGCATAATCAATAGGATGCGTCGTGCGGTACTCATCATATTGAGCACGCAAACAAGCACGTAGTTCCGCGTTATCCGGTACCAATGTTTCCCAAATAGCTTGATCATTAAAACCAGAAAAATCAATACCGCTCTGAGAAGCTCGTCCAACAGCTTTGAGAAAGGCAGCACGACGCTGATTGTAAAAGGATTCTGAGTCAATAAGAACTCCATCCATATCAAAGAGCACGGCGCGCACATCAGTAATGGCAGCCATAAAGGTACCTCCTTAGTATGTTCAACAAAAAGGAGACAGGCCTAAACCTGCCTCCCCTACCGATATCTTTACTATCAATTACGCAGTCTGAATTAGTACTCAAGTTTCCACATATAGCGACGAAGCGTGAGGGGGTGTTGGCGCTCTTCTGCAATAGCTTCTGCGTATGCACGAAATACAGAAGTATGTATGAAGGGATTAAAATACGTTACCACTTCAGGACTCACGGCAGAAGAAAGGCCATAATCCTTAGAATCAACCACAGCAACCTTGGCACCAAAACGGTTGAGAAAATCTAAAGCACGTGAATCAAGGGAACGTGTTTTGCCTTCATTCATCATAAGAACGAAGGGGACATCCTTATCAACAATCTCAAAGGGACCGTGGAAAAATTCACCCGAATGGAAGCTGCCGGAGTTGATCCACTGCATTTCCATCATGAGGCAAATAGAGCTCGAGTATGCAACCTGCATAGACGAGCCAGAACTCATGTAGTAAATGATCTCATCATCTTTAAACTCTTTACCAAATTGCTCGGCAAGTCCCTTTGATTGGTTGGCGGCACGCTCACCCAAATCAAAAATAGTATTGAAACCATCTACCATCTGGTCGTAATACTCATAGCCCTCAACCTGGTTGCAAAACTCAACAGCAAACGCCATCACATAGCCCATTTTTTCAAGCTTAGCCGCATAGTTTTTCTCAAAGCCATGAACGATAACGTAATCGGCCTGTTTGGTAAGAGCAGAATCTGCAGCATGCGTTACCGAAATAACAGTTGCACCTGCCTTCTTGGCTACCTCAATTGACTCTACGGTCTCTGGAGTACCGCCTCCCAAAGACGCTGCAATAACGACGCTATTCTCGCCAAGCCATTGGGGTGTATCGGTATTAAACTCTGCAGCGGTATAGTGAAAAGCGCGCAATTTCTTTGCAGCATCCTTGAGAAAATAAAAACCAGGGTGTAGTTCAGAACTTGATGCACCACACCCGACAAATGCGATGTCATTGATGGTGTGATGAGACAATACTTCAGAAACAATCTGTTTAACACGAACAAGGTCAATACTATTTTCCATAACACAAATCCTTTCGCATGGAAGAGCTTTTATGAGACATACCTACATACGCAGCAGGCATTACGCAAAGATGCCGCAAGCACTCAAAATCAGGCCGCCTGCAATGCACAGCACAAGGAGCCAGCCGGTATTAACGCCTTTCCTAATGAGATAGAACATAAGCATGGAGATGCCCAGTGAAAGCATCTGAGGAATAATGCCATTAAGAATGTCCTGTAGAGCAGTGCCTCCTCCAGGAAGCGTAATAGGCGTAGTAATGCCAATAAGTGTTGCTACCATGCCACCAATAGCCATGAGTCCAACGATGCCTGATGCATACATAACCTTTGCCATAATGTTGGAGCCTTGGAGCTTCTCGAGATACGAGTTGCCCATTTCATAGCCAAACTTTCCCGCAAGCCAGGTAATAGGTGCTGAGGTGAGAATCGAAATCAGCATTGCAATAATAGGACCAAGAATCGAACCCTGTGCAGCAAGCGAAGCACCTAGACCAAATGCGATAACACGAATAGTGCCTTGGAAGAAGGAATCGCCAATACCTGATAGCGGCCCCATGAGGGAGGTTTTAATAGCGGTAATAGACTCAGGATCTATGCTTTCTGGATCGCGCGCATACTCCTCTTCCATAGAAGAGGCCAAGCCTAATACAAATGCACTCGTCTGAGGTGTGCAGTTATAGAAAGCCATGTGGCGCTTATATGCCTCTTTGCGTTTCTCTACTTGCTCTGGATCATTCTCGTCTGGATAGCAACGATCAATAGTAGGAGCAATGCCATACAAAAAGCCGAGGTTCATTTGACGCTCATAGTTCCAAGAATCCTGAATTGCCCAGGAGCGCCAGAAGACTTGGCTATAGCGTTTACGAGGAGTGATCTCCTTGATGCTTGTATCGTCAGCCATGAGTACTCTCCCTTAATCCTCGTCATCTTCAAGTGGGTCGTAATCTTCATCAGAACCAGCTGTAGCAATGGCTACCTTGGTCTTACCAAATTTAAGCGGTAGCAAAATTGCGGCAGCAAGAACGCCGAAGATGGAAATTGCAGTTACGTCGATGTTCAGGTAGGCGCAAGCAAAGAAGCCAACAAAGAAGAAGGGCATCATCTGGTTGCCCACCATGAGTGACAAAAGCAGTGCTAGACCATAAGCGGTAAGGAACTTACTTGCTAGATTAAGACCATTGGTAACCCATTCGGGAATCGCGTTCACAATACCCTGGACAAAATCAGTGCCCAGATAGATCGCCAAAAAGATTGGAATGAAATACATGAGTGAGTACAAAACGGTACCCCATACGATGTGAAAGTTTGTTGCCTTCTTAAACTGCCCGCTCTCAATTGCAGAATCAGCACTGTGAGTAAGAGCAGCAATAACCGTACGAAAAGCAATGCCAAGCAGCTGACCCAAAACAGCTACTGGTACAGCAATGGCAACTGCAGTTTCTGGAGTGGTACCCGTTAAAATTGAAAATGCCGTTGCAATAATACCGCCCATGACCATGTCAGGAGGAACAGCAGCTCCTACCTGAACCAACCCCATACTCATGAGCTCAATCGTTGCACCTGCAGCTAAGCCCGCAGGAAGATTACAGAGCACTAGGCCAACTAATGCAGAGGTAATCAGAGGCTGCTCACCATTAAGGCGACCAAACAGCCTTGAGTCAAGAATGGCATATACGCCAATGAGACCAATAAGCACCGCTGTCCCCAGTGTGTTCATGTGCTCCCCTTTCCTCTAAAACCCAATACTTATATTCGAATACCGTATATAGAACATGCTTGATATGCTTGTGTGCTTCATAGTCTGGTTAGCTCTTCGGCAGAGGAGCCAGCCGTTTGCTGCACAGTAATCTCAACACCCATAGTAAGAAGCTCTCGGGTATCTTCCTGTTGTTGTTCGGTTAAAAAGACGGATTGGCCAACCTGCTTTGCGCCGTCGACATTTGCTGTGGCGCCATAATTGACTTTGGTAATGGAGGGGTATTTTTTAATAAATGCCAGTAAATGAGTTGTAGAACCAAAAATAAAAATAATATTTTCATTCAGCTGTTCAATTTTTGGCATTTTCTCAAGAGTCTGATGAACGCTAAAAATGTTGACGCGTACGCCTGCGGGTTTTGCAAGCTTGATAGCACTTTTCTTAAGATCATTACTTGCTGTTTCATCATCAACAATAATGATACGCTGGGCATTTGTTGCCTTTACCCAACTTACAACTACTTGGCCATGTAAGAGGCGGTAATCCAAACGTACGAGTTTAATCATAAAATATCATCCTCCTCATCATCTAAGCTCTGCATAACTAAGGGGTTGCAATACACCACTCCATCTCTTGCGACATCGAGTAATTCGGAAATATCCTCAGCCAAAAGCGTGCGATCAAATGAAGTAACTAACGACAAAACCAAAGGCATGTTCATGCCACTCAGCAGATGCATTTGAGGATATTCTGGTAAGAGAGAAACCATGTCATTGTTAACGCTCGAACCAAGCATGTCAGTTACTACGACAATCTCGTCATCCGGTAAAAATGTTGAGAATAGATCTCGTGCCTTTTGAGCCATGCTTTGCATGTCATCTCGAGCCAACATAAGCACATACACATGGGGAATATCGCCCACAATCATTGTGAGAGTGTCATAGATACCTGCAGCTAATCCACCATGTGAAGCTAAAAGAATGCGTCTCATAACATATTTCTCATTTCTAGTAAGCGCGTATATACAGCAGTACTGTCATTTGTTCTGTATGGCATACGCTTCACTCCAATTTGTTATATATGTTTATCTATATCTATAACGTCTATAACCTTTAATACATCAGAGAATAGCACGGAACCTTGCCTTTGAAAAGCATGAACTGGCAGACGTCTCAAGTTTTTTGAGACGTACTGCAAACAAGCGCACGCCATCTCTTGAGACCGCATGCGCTTGTACTTCTACCTTGTACTTCTATAAGGGGAGAGGTTTTGATTACTTACTCTTCGTCGTCTCCGCCAACTTCTTCCAGCACACCCAAGGCAGCGGGAAGTAGCTCTTCTATGCTACGCGTCGCAGAAGTAGCTGCACTTCTAGCAAACGTACCACGTTGTCTATGAAAAGGATACGCCAGTTTCTTGGTCTTGGGATATACCAGCGCACCTCGCTCACGCAACTTGAGGCTTGTATCGCGAGGAACTTCAAGTCCCACATACACCAAACGACCCTCTGTAAGAGCAACTGAACTCACGCCCAAGCGTTGGGCACGAATGCGAATGCGGGCACGATCAAACAGATTGCGGCCAGCCAAAGGAAGCGTTCCATAGCGCTGCTCTACATCCTGCTCAAGCGCGTCTATCTCGGAAAGTTCCATGGCGCCCGCCAGCTGGCGGTACACCAGCACGCGTTTATCTACATCGGGGATGTACTCATCGGCCAAGTAAAAATCTGCCTGGAGGTTAATGGTCACTTCTACGGGAGGCAAATCCGCAGACTCGCCGCGCGCCTCTGCTACAGCCTGGCCCAACATCTGGGTGAACAAATCAAAACCTACACTCGATAGATTGCCATGTTGCTCGCCGCCCATTAACGATCCTGCACCGCGAATCTCTAGGTCGCGCATGGCAATGCGCATGCCGCTTCCCAGCTCTTGGAACTCATTGATAGCCATCAGACGATCTGTTGCCTCGGGCGTCAGCGGAAGCTCACCGGGAAACATGAAGTAGGCATAGGCCTGAATACGACCACGACCCACACGTCCCTTAAGCTGATACAGCTGCGCCAAACCCAAACGCTGTGAATCCTCAATGATCAGGGTATTGGTATGTGGATTATCAATACCGCTCTCAATAATGGTGGTAGCTACCAGCACGTCAATCTCGTGCTCTTCAAAGCTCATCATCACGTCTTCGGTCTCGCGCGCGCTCATCTTGCCGTGTGCCACGCCAATGCGTGCCTCTGGCACTGCCTCTTGCACGCGCGCCACGGCATCTTCGATAGTAGTCACGCGATTGGACACGTAGTAGACCTGACCTTTACGCGCCAGCTCTGCACGAATAGCCGCACAAACCACATCCAGATCAAATTCACCTACGCTCACCTGTACTGGAATACGCCCAGGTGGCGGGGTCAAAACCAGCGACATATCACGTACGCCACTCATGGCCATCTGCATGGTACGCGGAATGGGAGTAGCAGAAAGCGTAAGTACATCTACCTGCTCACGCATGTTCTTGAGTTGCTCTTTATGCTGAACGCCAAAGCGCTGTTCCTCATCAATAATGATAAGACCCAGGTCATGTGGGTTAACATCACTGGACAACAAGCGATGCGTACCAATGAGGACCTTAACGTCACCAGCTGCAAAGCCTTCAAGTGCCCGGCGCTGTTTTGCCGGAGTTACGAAGCGTGAAAGCACGCGAACATCCACATCAAACGGGGTAAAGCGCTTGAAGAACGTCTGATAGTGCTGCTCGGCCAAAATGGTTGTAGGACACAACACCATAACCTGCCTGCCGTCCATAACCGTTTTAAAAGCAGCACGCAGCGCCACCTCGGTTTTACCAAAGCCCACATCACCACAGAGCAGCCTATCCATAGGACGGCCAGATTCCATATCCGCCTTGATATCTGCAATAGCATGGGCCTGATCTGGGGTAACGTCATAGGGAAAGCTCGCTTCCATATCCAGCTGAGCCGGCGTATCGGGCGCACAGGCATGTCCCGCAACAGATGCACGACGTGTATACAAATCCACCAGGTCAAAGGCAAGTTTCTTTGCACTCTTACGCGCCTTGCCGGTAGCACGGGACCAATCTGCCGTATTCAAACGGGTTAAGCGCGGACTCGAGCCATCGGGTCCAATGTAGCGAGTAATGCGGTCTACCTGCTCCAAAGGCACAAAGAGCTTATCGTTATTGGCATACTCCAGCAAAAAATAGTCGCGCTCTTTGCCCGAGACTTCCTGGCGGACAATGTCTGTAAACAACGCGATGCCATGCGTGGCATGCACCACATAATCGCCCGGCTTAAAGGGGAAGGTCACGCTGGTTGGATCCACACGCCTACGGCTGCTGCGCTTAGCCATGCGCTGCGTTAAGTCCCCTACCGAGAAAATCGCCAAGCCTGCCTCGGGAAAAATCGTGCCCGCCGGTACGGGCGCATCAATAAAGCTTACAATTCCACGCTCTAAGGGCTTGGCCTGCTGATCTGCCAGCTTGTCCAAGACCTGCACCGCATTGTCCGCACTGCTCGACAACTCTTCACAAAAGGCAATACGCTCGTCATTAAAGCTCAGCTCAAGCGCTTCTCGAGCGCCACGATCGGGCACAGCAAACGCAATAGCCATGTTATTTTCTATGCAGCCGCGCATACGACCCAGCAATTTAGCGTCAGATCCCGCAATGCCAGGTTGGCGCACTTCCAACTTGTGCACCAACGAGGTCCCAGCACGCAAAATTGACGAGAAAGACAGACGCTGCTGCGTACCAAAATCCATTTCGCGCGGCTCTGCAAACAACCCGTCAAGCTTAGCTCGGGCAGCCGACGCAGCCGCATGCAACTCATCATTTTTGCGCTGACAATCATCAAACAAAGCGCGTGGCTCAGACAGCACTACCAGCGTCTGTTTGCTCATATGCGCAAGCACCGATGAGGTAGACCCATACAGCTCTACCAGGTACTTATCGATAACAGGAGAGGCACAACGAGCTTCAATCAGTTCCAAATCCGCAGCAATGGCGGAATTTTCCTGTGCACTGTTATAGAGCGCACGCTGTGCGGTGGCCACGGTTTTATCGGTAAGAGCAAGCTCACGGCAAGGAGAGATGACCACAGATGCAAGGTCGCCAATGGTTTGTTTGGTAGACGCCACCATACGGCGCACGCGATCAATCTCATCGCCAAAAAATTCTATGCGCACAGGCGCCGTAGCTTGAGCGGGAAACACGTCTATGCTATCCCCATGGATGTGAAAGCTGCCCGGAGCTGCCGCTTCACCATCGTCCGCATAGCCCATGCCAACCAACAGGGCACCCATGTCCTCAAAAGGCACCTCATCGCCCACGGCAAAACTGCTGCTTGCCCAGTAACCAGAACCCACGGGCGGTACTTGACGCATAAGGGCACGCGCGCTGGCAACCACAATGCAGGGCTTGCCTTGCGCCAAGAAAGAGACCGCAGCACAGCGAGCTCCAATCACCGCATCATCGGCCGCAACGTCTGCCCAAGGCAGATCTTTACGCTCTGGATAGCGCGCTACGTTGTCCAGCCCAATCCACGCAGAGAGCGTGCGGGCCACTCTATCGGCAGCCTCTTCTCCAGAAACCACCATCAGCGTAGGTCGAGGATTGCGCGCCCACAGGCTGGCAACTACAACAGGACGAGCAGACTGAGCTACCGCCACATCACAATCTGCACCCGCGTCGAGATCATGGACCACATCAACCATGGCGGGGGCGCTTAACAAACTACGAGAAATTCTATTGATGAGCACGGATACGCTCTCCATCCTAAAATGACATGCTAAAGCCGACTACACTTACGGTAGCCGGGAATAAAGGTATAAGTTGCTCATATTTTACCCAACGACTACACTAACAGCGCCAAGAGAGGTACCATGCCGCGAGAATCCAAAAAAGCTAAATGCGCGCGTGCGCTTGAGGTTTGTAAACGCATGAACCAGCGCTACCCCCAAGCCGAGTGTGCTCTGCATTTTACCGACCCCTTTACGCTGGTCATTGCCGTGTTGCTCTCTGCTCAAACAACCGATAAGGCCGTCAACTCCGTAACTCCTACCCTGTTTGAAAAGTGGCCCACGGCTCAAGCCATGGCCGGCGCCTCTCCTGTAGAAGTGGGAGAGGTTATCCATCGCTTAGGCTTTTTTCGCACAAAATCCCAGCATGTGGTGGCAACGGCCCAAAAGATCATAACCGATTTTGGCGGCGAAGTCCCCCATACCATGGAGGAACTCACCTCTCTGCCTGGCGTAGGACGCAAGACGGCAAATATCGTGCTTAACAACGCCTTTGGAATTGTTGAAGGCATTGCTGTAGACACGCATGTTTTTCGTATTGCTACCCGCCTTAAGTTCACTCATGCCCCTTCTCCTGCTGCTGCCGAGAAGGACATCTTGGCAGTTATTCCTCGTGAGATGTGGGGTCCCGTTAACCACCAATGGGTGCTGTTTGGGCGCGAGATTTGTGATGCAAAAAAGCCCCTTTGTGCCGAATGCCCCATCGTGGATCTTTGCCCTAGCGCCTTTGTTGCACAAGGCAATCCCGTCAAGAAAAAGAGAACCCGGCGCCTTGCCTAGCCTGGCGGGTCCCACGTTGCAACGCCCCGCCTTGCCTAGGCCAACAGCTTCTATGCACGCCCGAACTTCTCGGTAAGCGCTCGTAAGGTAGCACACGAGGCATCAAGCTGATCCCATGAACAGACCCATTGCCAGTTATGCTGGGTGCTGCCTGGGATATTCATGCGGTGTGTATCATCCAGGCCAAGCACATCCTGCAATTGCACGATAACAAGCGACGCATTGCTCCCCTCAGCAAGCGTGAGCATTTCTTGCGCCCGAGCACCCGCGTCCTGTTTACCAAAATGATCCTCACACCAGCCAACCAGCGTTTGCGTGTCATGTGTAGTTGTATACGCCACTTTATGCGCCGGCACGTACCAGCCATCTTGCGAGAAGTAATCCGAGAACAAAGACACTTCCATGCCATAAAAGCCGCAGCTTGCCATCAGGGCACGGACAGCAGGAGTCACCATACCCAGATCCTCAGCAATAACGGGCAGGTTGCCAAAACGCTCATACGCCTTTTGAAAGAGCTCGCGACCGGGACCCAAGCACCAGTGACCCGCCTGTATCGGTAGGTCCTGCGGAATAGCATAATATGAGCAGAACCCTATAAAGTGATCGAGGCGCACGTAGTCATACAGTTCAAATGAACGAGCCAGTCGCTCGAGCCACCACTCATATCCAGTGGCTCGCATGGCATCCCAGTTATATACGGGATTGCCCCAGCGCTGTCCCTCACTTGAAAAAGCATCCGATGGAACGCCCGCAACCAAGGCTGGATTCCCCAAAGTATCCAGGGCAAATAAATCCTGATGCATCCACACATCCGCAGAGTCGCCTGAAATATACAGAGGGATGTCGCCAATGATATGAATACCACGCTCGTTTGCATAGCTATGCAGCGCATTCCATTGGCGTTCAAACTCAAACTGATCGCGCCGGATAGTTTTGGCAACTTGGCTCAGATGAGGCCGCTGCGCAAGATAGTCCGCAATAGTTTTCTGGTCATATGTGCGCAGGTTTTCAGGCCAGTCACGCCACAGGACACCTTTTTGATCGTACTTAAGCGCCATAAAGTACGAATACGGGATCAGCCAAGAGGCGTTCTTATCTACGAACTCGTGATAGTCTTTTTGAGAAAAGCCTGCCCGCTCATACTGAGCGCGCTCTCGTGCAGATATAAACTTTACATTGTTTGCAAACGCAGAGATTCCTGCATACGGAGATCCAAATTCATCTGTGGGATTAACCGGCAATACCTGCCAATAGGTCTGATGTGCTTGTGCCAACCAATCGCAAAAACGACGCGCCGAGGCACCTAAGCAGCCCTGTTCTCCCTCTACGGCACCTGTCTCATCAAGCGCCTCCGGCAATGAGCTGACATGGCACAACACCCCTGATCCTGGCACCGGAACTGCTCCCAAGCTTTTATCGGCATGAAAATACAGAACGGCAGACCCAAGCGGTGGCAAATTCAGCTGCACCACACCGTTGTCTACTACCAGTTTTTGCCCGGCGATAAGTTCATCCACGCAGCTGCCCAACAGCGGCACCCGTACTTCGTGCGCCACAGCGGGGTTTCTATTGATAAGCACCGCCACACTTTGATTATGCTGGTTGTTTTTTCGCACAAAACCAAAGACCTCATCGCCCAGATCCAAAGTAAAGAAGTGGTCAGCCTCAGAGAGCGGCAGCGTTTTGCGCAGGGTAAGAGCATTGCGGATAATTGCCTGGCAGTCTGTATCTTCATGACCCCAGGGAAAGGCCGCACGATTAAAGGGATCAGTGGTGCCTTCTAGTCCTGCCTCATCACCGTAGTATATGCAGGGAACACCAGGTAGCAGCATCTGCACAAGCGTTGCCAGCCACAAACGACCCTTTGCAAGACCTCGCTCTGACTCGCTCAGGCGATAAGAGCCGTGTTGCCCGTCCATGTTGTGCGGATCAGGAGCGCCCAATAAGGTAAGAATGCGCGCTGTATCATGCGTGCCCAGCAGGTTAAAGGCTTCTACAAAGGCATCGGGGGGATAGTTTTCATGCATGGATTCCATGCGTTCACGCAGCACCGAAGCGCTCATGTCTCCACGCACGTACCCAAGCAATGCCTCGCGCAGGTTGTAATTCATAACGGCATCCAGCTCGTCGCCCAAAAAGTACTGACGAAGCTTGCCATAGCTTATTTTATTGGAGGCGTCTTCCCAAACCTCGCCCAAAATAAGGGCGTCGGAGCGCTCTGCAAGCGCGGCGCGGCGCAGCTCCTTAATAAAGTCATCAGGCAGCTCATCGGCTACATCAAGACGCCAACCACGTGCCCCCGCACGCAGCCAGCTGCGAACCACTCCATCTTTACCAAACATATAGTCGCGATACGTTTGGGAATGTTCATCTATATCGGGCAGATCATCCACGCCCCACCAGCTTTGGTACTCACCTGTTTTCTTGTCAAACTTATACCAGTCACGATACACAGAGTCCTTGCTTTGGTAGGCACCAACGCTGTCATAGTTGTTGTACTTGTTAAAGTACAAACTATCGCAGCCAGAGTGGTTAAACACGCCGTCCAAAATGATGGAAATACCCCTGTCTTGGGCTTCTTTGCACAGCAACGTAAAGTCTTGCAGATCTCCCAATAAGGGGTCTATTTGCAGGTAGTTGCCTGTGTCATAGCGATGATTACTAGCAGCTTCAAAAATGGGATTGAGATACAAAATTGTAATGCCCATACCCTGCAGGTAATCAAGCTTTTCTCGAATGCCGTTGATGCTCCCGCCGTAAAAATCCCAGCGCTGCACGCGGCCTTTCTCGTCACGAATGTAGTACGGCGGTTCATTCCAATCCTGTTGGATGTGACGAGCAACCCCATGCGGATGAAGCCGCAATGCCTGCTGTGCACGCTGCTCCCAGTTTTTATCGCGAGAAAAGCGATCGGGAAAGATCTGGTAGGCTACGCCTCCACGGTACCAATCGGGCTGGGTGGTGCGCGGCGTATAGGCGGTAATCTGGAACGAAGGACCCATCCATTCCCGTAGGGTTCCTACGCCACCTACCTGGCCCTCGGATGCCCCATAAAACCACTGATGGCCCTCTGCATTTTGCAGCCTAAAGCAATACCATACAATTTGCGCCTGGGTAAAGGTCGGCGTGCAAGAAAACCGCAGGTGGTCGTCTTGTTGCGATGCCTCCATGGGGATAAGGGTCTCACCTTTGCCGTCTATCCAGATGCGCAGATCACAGCTTATTTGACTGGTTTTGTCTTCTGTGGTGACGGGGCTGTTCTCATCCCATACGTCTAAAGATAAACGTACGACACTATCCACGGGGACAGCGCCGTACGGGAAGCGATATGCTTCAAGACGACTATTATGCAGTGCATTCATAAGGTAGTTAGTTTCCGCTCTTTTTCTTTAGATAACGATCGACCTCAGGATGTAGCTGGTGGTAGAGATCCACATAATCATCTGCCGCACAATGCCATCCAAAATCAACCGACATAGCCTGTTTTTGTATATCATGCCATTCTTTTTGCTGCGTCCAAAAGATCTCCGCTGCAGTATAGACGGCATCAAGCATTTCATCTGCATTAAAGTGAGCAAAACTAAAGCCAGTGCCTTCATGAGTAAAGCGATTGTAGGACTGTACTGAGTCTACAAGACCTCCAACCTCATGCACCACAGGAAGCGTTCCGTAGCGCATGGAAATCATTTGAGAAAGACCGCAGGGTTCAAACCGAGAGGGCATCAAAAAGAGGTCAGAACCCGCATAAATTCTTTGTGCCAAATCTGCATCAAAGCACAGCTTGGCACGGAACTGATCGTGATAGCGCCAGTCAAAGTATGCCATTGAGTTTTCATACGTGGCGTCGCCTGTTCCTAACACCACCATCTGAATATTGCGCGACATCATATTGTCTACGCCATATTGGATAAGATCCAAACCCTTTTGTTCCGTTAGGCGACCTACAAAACCAACGATCAGTCTGTCTGGATCTTCTTCAAAGCCAAGCTCTTTTTGTAAGGCAGTCTTACAGACTTGCTTTCCGGCAAGGTTTGTAACAGAGTAGTTTTTTTGCAGACAAGCGTCCGTTGCAGGATCATACAGTGTGGTGTCTATACCATTGAGCACCCCCTGAAAACTATCGCCCCTCCGCTGGAATTCAAATTCTAGCTGCTCACCAAAATACGGGTCCTTGAGTTCATTAGCATAAGTAGGGCTTACGGTAGTAACCCAATCTGAATATCTCAAAGCACCCTTCATAAAGTTGATGCTTTGTTCATCACAGTGCAATTGATCCACCGCGGCAGGCACTTCATGCAGTCCGAGAATATCTCCCAGCACATCGTCAGAATACTGCCCTTGGAACTTAACGTTATGAACCGTGAACACCGTCTTAACGTTGTTGTAGATCTCGCCAGAGTAAAACTCACGCAAAAATACGGGCGATAAGGCAGTCTGCCAGTCATTACAGTGCAAAATATCACAGCGAAGCTGCTCAATTTGGCTTATCGCCTCTACGATGGCCTTGGCAAAAAAGGCAAAACGCTCACCGTCATCAAAGTAGCCATACAAGCCATCACGCGCAAAATAATATTCGTTGTCTACAAAGTAATAATCTATGCCACGGTATACCAGGTGCTCTATACCGCAATACACGCGACGCCAGGACAGAGGAACATAAAAATCTCCCAGATGCTTCATTTTGCTTTTGAATTGCTCCGGAATGGAAGCATAGTTTGGCGAGATAACCGCCACTTTACAGCCGGCTTCACGCAGGGCAAGGGGCAAAGCTCCTGCTACGTCTCCTAATCCACCAGTTTTTGAGAAGGGTGCAACCTCAGATGACGCAAACAAAACTCTGAGCTTTCTCCGTACGCGACGCGTTATATTTTTAGGCATACCTAATTATTTCCTTTCCGCCGAATCCAGATTGATTCTGGTGTCCCGCGCAGCTCGGTGCTTGCCGAAATGACGTTATTCCGGTCTATGATGGCATTTTCTACCCGTGCGCCGCTTTTAATCACGCAATTTTGATACACGATTGCATTGGATACCGTAGCACCTGGCTCAACCACAACATTGCGACCCAAAATAGAGTGAGAAACGGTTCCATGTATGATACTACCAGCAGAAACAATAGCATTGCGAACATAGCAGCCGCGCTTATACATTACGGGAGGCGTGTCATGAGCTTTTGTAAGTATAGGACGCTCTGGGGTAAAGAGCTCTGACATAATGTCAGCATTGAGCAGCTCCATACTCCGATGGAAATAGTACTCCACGTTAAAGAGAGCCGCAGAGTACCCCGAGAAGTCATGCGTACGTACCGCGAGCCGGCCAAAATCGCCCGTCATAGCCTCAAACAAATCCAGATAGTCTGCCGAGGAATACCAATTGAGCAGCGACTCAAGCATGGTGCGCTTAATAATAAACGTGTCCATAAACGAAGTATCACCAAATGCAACACCATGGTGGATACCCTGTACCCGACCATCATCATCCAGCTTAAAGCCCATCAGGTCATCTTCGTCGCGCGTTGCCCGCGTTGTGAGCACGGTAATATCGGCTTGGCTTTCTTTATGGCTGTTAACCAGCTCAGTAAAATCCATGTTATAGACGATATTGGAAGCAGAACAAATGACATAATCTGCCGTCGAGCGATCGAGAAACAGCTTGTTGTTGACAAGATCGCGAATGAGGAAACGCGCACCTGTGCGAGACGTACCAAAAGCAGAACCCGGCAAGAGGAACAGGCCACCATTTTTGCGATCGAGCATCCAATCTTTGCCAGAGCTAATGTGGTCGATAATAGAGCGATAATTAGAAGGCATAATAACGCCTACGGTGCGGATACCGCAGTTAACCATATTGGAAAGAGCAAAGTCTACAAGACGGTAACGGCCGCCATAGGGCAGTGCCGCAATGGGACGATCAAAGGTCAAGTCACTTGGATGTTTTGATGAATAGTTTGTCGTAATAAGGCCGATGATTTTATCCATGCTTATTCATCTCCCTTCCCAACCACTACGTTATCTCCGATAACTGCTGTATCGCGTGTGGCATCTACACTCCCAATGGCAACGTTTTCTTCTATGACAGAATTTTCGCCTAGGATGGCCCTAATAACACGGGCTCCATCTTTTACATGAGCGCCTGGCAACAGAACGGAATCTTCCACCATAGCGCGTGAACCCACGTAGACGTCAGTAGAAAGAATGGAGTGCTTCACACTGCCAAAGATTTTGCAGCCATTTGCTACCAGAGAATCAGAAATACTGCCATCCGGGCCAACGTAATGAGGTGGACGTACGGGCGCATTGCTCATAATGGGAGCGTTTTTAACAAAGAGATCAAATTCGGGATTATCTCCCAGCAAATCCATGCTTGTCTCGTGATAGCTTGAGATAGTCCCTACGTCACGCCAAAAGCCCTCAAACCGGTAGGTGTAGAGCTTGTAATCATCTTCAAGCAACTTAGGAATAATATTTTTGCCAAAGTCATGGTCAGAACGCTGATCAATAGCATCTTCTTTTAGCGCATGAACGAGTAGCTCACTATTAAAGATGTAAATGCCCATGGAAGCCAAATTGGAATCAGGCTGATTGGGCTTCTCGGTAAACTTAATGATGCGGTCATCGTCATCCTGGGTGATAATGCCAAAACGAGAAGCCTCTTCCCAAGGCACTGGCATAACCGCAATGGTCAAGTCAGCACCATGGCGCTTGTGAGTCTCCAGCATATCGTGGTAGTCCATACGATACAGCTGATCACCCGAAAGGATGATGACATACTCAGAACTATTAGCTTGGATAAAATCAATGTTTTGATACACTGCATCTGCGGTGCCTTCATACCATGCACCGCCTGTCTCGGTAGCAAAGGGAGGAAGAATGGAGACGCCGCTATTCCGCTCATCCAGGTTCCAATCCGCACCCGTACCTACATAGGAATGAAGAAGATAGGGGCGATACTGTGTTAGTACTCCTACGGTGTTAATACCGGAGTTTACGCAGTTGGAAAGTGCAAAATCTATGATGCGGAACTTGCCGCCAAAGGATACCGCGGGCTTAGCAATGTTGCGTGTGAGCACCCCCAATCTACTGCCCTGACCACCAGCAAGAAGCATTGCAATGCACTCTTTCTTACTCAATGTAAGCACCTCCACTTCTTAATCTGTATAGGATTGCATCTTATATTCAATTATATGTATATACATGCCCTATATGTTCCATATTTCCTCAGCATAATCGCGAATAGTTCTATCACTTGAGAAATAACCGGAGCGAGCCGTATTAAGAAGCGACATCTTGGCCCAAGTATGTACCTCATCAATAGAGCTTCTCAACTGTTGGAAGGCGTCGGTATAGGCACAGAAATCCTTGCAGACATACCATTGGTCGTTGTTGATCATCAACTCATCGCGCACTGACTCAAAGTTGCCATTCAGACGCGCAAGCGTTCCGTCCGTCAGCTGGTCTATGCAGCGTCCCAAACGCTCATGCTGGTTGTGGTATTCATCCCATACCATGTAGCCTTCACTTTGGAGCCTTGCAATATCCTCGACATGCATGCCAAAAATCTTGATGTTGTCCACACCGACAAGGTCGGCAATCTCGATATTGGCACCGTCATAGGTACCAAGTGTAATAGCTCCGTTAAACATGAGTTTCATGTTGGAGGTACCAGAACCCTCCATGCCAGCTGTGGAAATCTGCTCGGAAATATCGGCGGCAGGATAGATGAGCTGCGCATTAGAGATTGCAAAATTAGGAACAAACGCAATCCGTATGTATTCATTGGCACGCGGGTCATTATTTATAACGTCGGCCAACGAGTTAATAAGACGAATGACTTCCTTTGCAAAGGTGTAGCTCTGCGCTGCCTTACCTGAGAAAATAAACGAAGTTGGCAGGGGCTTATAAGAAGGATCAGCCAGTATATGGTTGTACAGATCCAAAATCTTAAACACATTAAGCAGCTGACGCTTGTATGCATGGAAACGCTTAACCTGTACATCAAAGACCGAGTGGGGATCCAAAACTACCCCCGTAGTGCGGGCAATATAGTCCGCTAGACGCACTTTATTTTCATGGCGCGCCGCATAGAGCTGCTCATGCAAAGAGCTGTCGTCTGCATACTGTTCAAGGTCACTAAGCTTAGCGGCATCATCGAGCCATTCATTGCCAATAACATCAGAGATCACGCGGGAAAGCGCAGGATTTGCCTCACACAGGAAACGACGGTGAGAAATGCCGTTAGTCTTGTTGTTAAACTTTTGGGGCGTAAGCGCACAAAAACCTTTGAATACCTCACGCTTAAGGATCCCGGTATGAATGGCAGAAACCCCGTTAATCGAGTGTCCGCATACGATGGAAAGGTTTGCCATGCGTACCCGACCATCCCACAGTACCGCGGTCTGAGAAGCAATGTCATGCCAATTGTTATCCTTAGGCAGCGATTCAATAAAGCGCCGATTGATCTCATCGATAAACATATAAATGCGTGGCAACAGCGTACGGAAGGTGGTAATGGGCCAGGTCTCTAAAGCCTCAGGCATAACCGTATGATTGGTAAATGAAATGCAGTGTGTGGTAATGTCCCACGCCGTATCCCAATCGAGCCGCTCTACATCTACGAGCAAGCGCATAAGCTCAGGACCACACATCGCAGGATGCGTATCGTTGGTATGGATAGCAACACGATCTGCAAAGTGTTCCCAATCACAGCCATAATCCTTTTTATAGCTGTGGATAATGGTCTGCAGGCCAGCTGATACAAAGAGATATTCCTGCTTGAGGCGAAGCAAGCGACCATGCTCACCTGCATCATTGGGATACAAAATGGTAGAGATAGCCTCTACATCAGAACGGAACTTGTTGGCTTTTGCATAATCGCCTGCGTTAAACGCATCCAAATCAAAGTTTTCCTCGACAGGCTCTGCGCTCCAAAGGCGCAGGTGATTGATCTTGGTCCCACCAAAACCAACGATGGGAACATCATACGGAACAGCGCGCACCCGCTCGCCATTCTCGACAGAGAACCAATACGCACCATTATTGTCTTCATGGCGAACTACCTCGCCGCCAAACACAACTTCCACCGCACTGGAGTCACGCCGGGTTTCCCAAGGAAAACCTTTTGCCAACCAGTTGTCGGTTTGCTCTACCTGGCAGCCGTTAACGATTGCCTGGTGGAACAGGCCATAGCGATAACGCATACCATTGCCGTAGCCGTCAATATCCTCATGCGCCATGGAGTCCAAGAAACACGCAGCAAGACGGCCAAGACCGCCATTGCCCAAACCCGGATCACATTCTTGTTCCTCAACGGTATCCAATGAGATGCCCAGATCTTTAAGACCATCGGCCACGGTATCTCGGACGCCAAAGTTAATGAGGTAGTTGTCAAGCAGCGGTCCTATTAAAAACTCCAGCGAGAAGTAATAGACCTTCTTTTTTTGCAGCTTACGAGAGCGCTCTTTTGAAGCAATCCCCCGCTCACGCGAGATGGTTGCCACCATATTGGCAAGTACTTGGTAGTATTCATCGTTGGTACAGTCTTGAAACGATTTGCCCAGCAGAGATTGGCATTCGGTAATGAACTGATCAGTAAACGCTTCTTTTGGCTCAAAGATAGGGCTCATCTATTTTGCTCCTTTAGCTGCTTGAACCTTTTTAGGGCGTGCCGTTTTGTGCTGGGTGGTTTTGGATTGCTTTGTCTTGCGTGGCTTTGGCTTCTGCTGCGCAGTTTTAGCCTGCGTCTTTTTGGGCTGTGTCTTTTTAGACTGCGTTGCTTTAGTCTGCGTCTTTTTGGGCTGCTCGGCTTTATGACGCGCTGCTTTAGGACGTCCTGTTTTCTTTACACACGACAAGACCATGCCGCCCAAAGGAGGAATACGCATAACCACCGATTGATCACAACCGTTCCATGCCACATCCTCGCTGCGCACATCCTCTGTGTTAATCACGCCTGAGCCACCAAAACGCGCGTCATCAGAACTGAAGACCTCACGCCATATGCCAAATTCAGGAACACCTATACGAAACTCTTGGTAGCAAGCAGGATTAAAGTTCAGCACTACGACAACATCATCCGCTGCATCGTTGCCATGCCGAACATAGCTAATGAGCGACTGTTCGTTGTTGTCCGCGTCAATCCAAGTAAAGCCCTCCTCTTCATACGACTTTTGCCAGAGAGCAGGTTCATGCTGGTACAACAGGTTTAATTCACGGATAAACTCATGCTGCTTATGATGTGCTTCATATTCCGTCTCTAAGAACCATTCAATGGATTCGTAATACCGCCACTCGATCCATTGGGCAATCTCATTTCCCATAAAGTTGAGCTTGGCCCCAGGATGCGTCATTTGGTACAGCGCTAGCAAGCGCATACCAGCAAATTGGCGCCAGTAATCCCCAGGCATGCGGGTAATGAGGGAACATTTACCATGAACCACCTCATCATGACTGAGTGGCAAGACAAAGTTCTCATTAAACGCGTACATAAGAGAAAAGGTAAGCATTTTATGATTGCCAGGACGGAAAGGAAAATCTGTCTGCATGTAATGCAGAGTGTCATTCATCCAACCCATATCCCATTTATAGTGAAAACCAAGACCACCTACTGAGGGTGGATAGGTAACCAAGGGCCATGCCGTTGATTCCTCGGCAATCATCATAACGTCAGAAAAATATATGCCAACTACGGAGTTAGTCTGACGAATAAACTCAATGGCATCAAGGTCTCCCTCATCGCCATACTGATTAAATTTTTTGAGTTTCTCGTCATCCACGCCAAAATTGAGATAGAGCATGGAGCTTACGCCGTCCATACGAATACCGTCGGCATGATAGTACGACAACCAGTACAAAACATTTGATATAAGAAAGCTGCGGACCTCGCCACGAGCAAAATCAAACTTGTACGTGCCCCAATTTGGATGCTCCTCTTTTTCATAGAGCATAGATCCATTAAAGGCTACGAGACCCTGCTCATCTCGACAAAAACCACCAGGTACCCAGTCCAAAATCACGCCAAGGCCAGCCTTATGGCAGCTGTCCACAAAATGCATGAATTGCTTTGGATTGCCATACCGTGCCGTTGGCGCATAGTACCCCGTGGTTTGATATCCCCAAGAACCATCAAAGGGGTGCTCCATAACGGGCATGAGCTCCAGATGGGTGTAGCCCATCTCCTTGGCATACGCTACCAGCTCATCAGAAAGCTCGTCATAGCTTAAATAACTTCCTGTTGGCTTTTCTCCTTCAGGGGTTTCAAAATTTCCACTGCGTTTATCGTGATGGCGCTTCCAAGAACCCAGATGAACCTCATAGATATTAAGCGGGCGCTGCGTATGCGGTTGTTGAGCACGCTGTTTCATCCAGGCAGTATCGTGCCAAGCATAATTCTCAATATCAAAAATGCGCGAAGCGGTCCCAGGCGGGCACTCCGACCACACCGCATAGGGATCGGCCTTGTATAAACCCTTACCATCCTTTGTTTGAATGTAATATTTATACAAATCCCCTTGAGAAACCCCTGCTATAAAGCCTGACCAAATACCAGAATTGGCATCAAGCGTAAGCACATGAGCATTAATATCCCAATGATTAAACGACCCAACTACCGAGACTGACACAACATCGGGCACCCAAACTGCAAAAACATAGCCGTCTTTTCCCTCATGAGTGCAGTGATGTGCTCCCATTTTTTCGTAGCTTTTGTACCACTCACCCTTTTTCATGATGAAAACGTCAGCATCCGTTACGGTCCTACTGGCACAAGAGATATCCATACCAACTCCAGTCCCCGCATTAATAGAAAAGCGTTCCAGCATCGCTCATACAGACCTTGGAAGCTTTATGGCTACACAATACCTTTACGTATTCTCCTTTAAGTTTATACAATTAGAGGACTTTCGTAGCTGAAATATTTCTGTAGTGCTTTACTTTTAACCAAATAGAACATGTGTCTTAGTCTGGCTCTGTAATTCATCCTGACAAATGCGTGGTTCTAAAGCAGATGTGCTCATCGGCTCACGTCTTTAAAAAAGCCGACGTCCTAAAGACGCCGGCTTTAACAGTACTACTTTTGCAGTATAACTAGGCTACAAAATTTGTGTTTAGTAATGCTTAGTAGTTAACTACCTGCTCCTCAAAGTAAGACTGAGGATGATTACAGGTGGGGCATACCTTAGGAGCGGTTGCACCAACGTGCAGGTGACCGCAGTTGAGGCACTTCCAAACCTTTACACCCTCGCGAGAAAAGACGCTGCCGTCCTCAACGGAGGAGAGAAGCTTCTTGTAGCGCTCCTCATGTGCCTTCTCGATAGCGCCAACCAAAGCAAACTTGGCGGCGATCTCAGTAAAGCCCTCTTCCTTAGCGGTCCGAGCAAAACCAGCGTACATATCGGTCCACTCGTAGTTCTCGCCAGCAGCGGCATCCGCCAGGTTTACTGCAGTAGTGGGAACCTCGCCGTTGTGAAGGTACTTAAACCAGAGCTTTGCATGCTCCTTCTCATTACCAGAGGTCTCGGTAAAGATATTAGAAATCTGTACATAGCCCTCTTTTTTTGCCTTGGAGGCATAGTACTCATACTTGGTGTGAGCCTGAGACTCGCCAGCAAAAGCAGCCTCAAGATTTTTTTTGGTTTGGGAATTTTCAAAATCTACTGCCATGATTTCCTCCTTTTTAATGCGGACTCCCCTCCGCACGTCTGTGTTCATTATAGCCAATCGAAAATGCTACTCTGGGACAATCATTCATTTATTTCTCAAGATGAGCTTAAAAATTTTGCTAAAAATATCTTGCGACAAAAGACCGCTGGTTATGGCTTTACCTGCAAAAATGTTGACATAAGCTAACAAGGAGACTTTGTTAAGATGCCAGCTTAGGCAAGCCAGCCGCCCTCAGTTTTCTGGCAAAAACCTTCGGAAGAAAGCTCTTCTAAGAGCTTGATAAATTCCGCGTGCTCCACCACGGGGCGTCCCGCTTGCGCCTCTTGCTCATTGAGTGCCAGCGCTAATTCCAGCTCGCCCATGGGCGTGGCAAGACGACGTGCCGCAAGCAAAATACGTACTAATTCGGCACGCTTTTGTCGATGCGATCCTTCAAACTTTGATTGCTTGGCATGAGATCGAGAACGGCGTGACGGATTAGGTACGGTCTTCTTTAAATAGGCACCGTAGTCGAGAAGCGCATAGTACCAGCTACGCGGACAATCCTGTGGATTGGAAGCATCTGCAGGACAGGTTTTCTGGACAAGCGGAATAAGCTGCTTGTCAGATACCCCCTCCTGACCAGGGAAAAGTTCGTGCAAAAATACCGTACGAACGTTGGTTTCTAGATAGACGGCACAAAGATTAAAGGCAAACGCGCGAATACCCGCAGCTGTTGCTTGGCCGATACCGGGTAAGGCCACCAAATCATCTACCTGGGTAGGAAAGCCATCTAAGCGTGCTGCCAGCTGCTGTGCAGCTTTGTGTACACTCAGCGCTCGACGATTGTAGCCCAGACCCTGCCATTCATCCAACACATCTGCAGAATCCGCTTGCGCGAGCACCTCTATGGTAGGAAAGCGTACGAGCCAACGCTGCCAACGACCATCTACGCGAGACACTTGCGTTTGCTGGAGCATAACCTCACTAATCCAAATATGATACGGATCACGGGTATTGCGCCAAGGCAAATCTCGATAGTGCGTCTGGCCAGCTTCCAGCACTTTTGTACGAAAAGCACCGAGGTCTGCGGTCGGTTCTATGGGCAACTCTTCAGACATGGGTATTTGGATTAGAGATCTTCTGGATGCAGATCTTCTGTTTGATCGTCTGCTGGCTGGAGGTTTTCCATAGCTGGTGTACGCAGCGTTTCAAATGCAGAACTGTTCCAATAGCCTTGGGGCAGCGAGGGTGCCTTAGTGCCAAAAACAACATCGGACAAGCTAACCGATGCAAGATAATCACGCAGCATACGCGAGGCGCCGCACCAAATGGGATTAAACGCACAGTGAGAGCTGCGTGGGCAGGGGCCACCATCCGGGCCATTCCAATCACAGCCAGAAATTGCAACGGGTCCTTGACAAGCCTCTACTATCTCAAGCAGCGTAACGGTTTTGGGGTCAATCACAAGCTTCATGCCGCCACGAGCGCCACGAGTTGACTGAATGATACCCGCAAGAGTCAGGTCATGCTGAATAGAACGAGCAAAGGAATACGGCACGTCATTCTTTTTTGCAGCGGTTCTTACCGATAAAACCGTTTTGCCATCATGCCGAATAAGCTCTGCTAAAATACGCAGCGCGTAATCTGTCTTTCTGGACAAATCCATGCTACTCCTCCAAGCCTGTACATGCCCATAGCACGTAGGCTATTGTGCCCATACGCGATAACCCTTATACCATTTTAAGGCGCAAACGTACGAGGCACATCATCACAATAAAAAAGAGCCTCTTAAAAGAGGCTCTGAAGCAGGCGAATGGCGGGATGTAAGGGACTTGAACCCTCGACCTCCGACGTGACAGGCCGGCGCTCTAACCAGCTGAGCTAACACCCCGTGCTTAAGTGCGAAGTAGATTATATCTAGAGAAGACCGGTGGTGTCTAGTACTTTTCTCAAAAAAAGTTTGAGACAGCCGTACACACAATTCCTTCTCAACCGCACATCCCAATATCCGCTTATGCCAACGGCACCGTAGTGGATGCGTTATTGGCGTCGGTCAAAATCAGCGAGCTCTCTTTAAGTTCTACTTTGGAAAGCACTCCGTTGCCCTTTACGGGATTGCCTCCCTTGTCGGAAACCTTAGCAGCCACCGAACCGTCACCCATGGTCCACGCCACAATATCCCAGCTGCCATCAGACAGATTTTCTGGAATGATAAGCGCGCCATCATACAGCACCATACCTACTGGCGTACCTTCAAGCTTAGTAAGCTCAAGAGGCTCGGAGCTACCCTTTGCCGTGCGGGTAAGAGAATAGCTGCCATCATCATTCTTTTTAAAGGCATAAGAATAATCATCGTAGGTAATGGCATCATCTTTGCTTGCCTGAGTGCGCTCTACGCGCGTTCCCTCAGAATTAGTAGTCGGCTTTTTGAACAGCGTAAGGTTTACAACAACAAAAATAGCTATGACGACAACAGCAGCGAGAATAACCACCAGCAGATGCTTACGCGATACCGTGGTTTTTTGGGTATGGGTAGTAACGTTCTTGCGTGCCTTGTTGGAAAGCTTTTGAGAAGAGCGTTTTTTACCCTTGCGGCTTGCACGCACAGCGGCAGCACCAGCAGCAGCTGTGGAACGATTGGAAATAACCGCGCCTTCGTCACCAGAAAGCGTAGCAAAAGAGGATGTGTCATCCAGCGGGGCAGGACGCGGCGCATCCGTAGACGTCGCCGAAGAAGCCACCACCTCTTCTGACGCAGCATCTAGATCAGTAACCGGTTCAGCTGACACAGGGGCTGTGGGGATGGTTTTGCGGGTAGGCGCAGGTACGGGACGCTGTGAAACAGGCCGTGCACCAGCTGGAGCCTCTCCCCTAAAATGCCGACCCCTACGAGAATCTGGGGAATTGTTGTCTGTTACGGACATCTATATCCTTCCTGCTATGCCTCGCGACGCGCCTCAATAGCACGACCCAACGTCACCTCGTCAGCATATTCAAGGTCTCCGCCAACGGGAAGTCCACTTGCCAGGCGAGAAACCCTCACTCCTAAAGGCTTAAGCGTGCGCGCCAAATAGGTTGCGGTGGTCTCTCCCTCCACATCCGGATTGGTAGCCAGAATCACTTCCGTCACATTGCTATCAGACAGACGCGCTACCAACTCCCGCACATGCAGCTGATCTGGACCAATCTTATCCATGGGCGAAATAACACCACCCAATACATGATACAAGCCCTGATATGCACCGGTGCGCTCAATTGCTGCAACATCACGAGGTTCAGACACAACACAGATGCTTGTTTGATCACGGCGCAGATCTTCACACACATCGCACTTCTCGCGCGTGGCGTAGCTAAAGCAAACAGGACAAAAATGCACCTGCTGTTTAACATCGAGAATAGCTTGCGCCAGACGCTGTGCCTCTTCTGAATCCGTTTCCAGAATATGATAGGCAATGCGCTGCGCAGATTTAGGACCAATACCCGGCAGGCGTCCCAATTCATCCAACAGGCGCTGAAGTGCACGACTTTGACTTACTGTTTCTTCCACAGCTTAGCCTACATCAAACCTGGAATATTAAGACCGCCCGTAATAGCGCCCATCTGCTGACTTGCAAGTTCCTGTGCCGAGTTAAGAGCATCGTTAACAGCTGCCATAACCATATCTTGAAGCAGTTCTACATCGTCTGGATCCACCGCTTGAGGATCAATCTGAATGGAGGTAATACGCATATTACCGGTAGCGCTTACCTTAACCATGCCACCTCCCGCGGAAGAAGAAACTTCTGCATCTTTAAGAGCCTCTTCCGCCTGAGCAAGCTGTTCTTGCATCTTACGAGCTTGTTTCATCATTTGAGCCATATTCATACCCATAGTAAGCCTTCCTATTTTTAATCTTCCTCGCTGTAGTTTACAAAATCATCGTCCGCCGTGCTCCCAAAGTCCGCCTGATCCATCCCCTGCCCACTGTCTTGGCCATCTACGTTATCCGTCACAGCCGTATCCTCTACAAGAGCGTCGTAGAGATCCGCCTCTTCCTCACCCTCCGACTCTGGCGCAATGGTCGTAAGCGTTACAGGCCCACCAAACACATCTTCAAGCAGAGCTGTAAGGTCACTTGGAACCTCTTCGGGAAGAGCGGTTCTTGCCGAGAAGTACGAGTCTGCTGTCTTGCCCTGCTTAGTGCGTTTTGTTGCCGGCTTGGGCTTAGCGGCAGGTTTTGGCGTGCTGGCGGCAGGGGTTGTAGGTGTAGGTGTTGGTGTAGCCGCAGGCGATGTTGATGGTGCCTGGCTCTCTTCCCAAGGCGCAGGCTCAATATCACCGTATGCATCTATCGGCACACGCTCCTCAGCTGATGGCTCTGACGCCATTTTTGGTACCACGGCTATACCTGCTGGAGATTCTGGCTTTGGCTCAGATTTTGGTTCTGGTTCTGACTGGTGCTCCGGTGCCGATACTGATTTTTGCTGTTTTGGCACTTGCTGAGGTATTGGTGTAGGCGCAGGCGCAGGTGTTGCTATAGGCTGGGCGACCAATGACGAAGCCCCTGCCTGAGCCGTTGGCATATTGGATTCAACATATTCAATACCGCGCTGGCCAAACACCTCTGCCACCACCGATTGAACTTCCTTCATAACCTCAGGACGAACCAACATATTCATAGCAAACTTGGAGCCTGCAGGCAGGCTTACCGTAAGCATCTCACCAGAGTCTGCAACAAGTACTGCATTCATAAGTAACGAGCTGCGAGAAGGAGCTTTTTGGCGCAGCGTATCCAAGACCTGTCCCCAACCGCGCATAAGCTCAGGGCTACCAGGTGCAGATGAAGAGATGGACGAAGACGCAGTTTGCTGAACGGTTGGTTTCACAGCCGGGGCCGGAGCCAGCACTGGGTCCGGGGCCGGAACTGGCGCTGTTACCGCAGGTGCAGACACCGGTGTAGGCTGCGGTGGCAAAGCGGTTTCGGCAGCGGTTGGCTGTGATACTGGGGTAGCCTCAACAGCAGAAAGCTGTGCCATAGGCGGTACGGCAGCAGCCTCCACGGGCTTCTCGACAGAGGGAGAAACGGTGGGAGCATCAGTGCGCTCGGCGGGAGCCGCAGAAGTGGCGGCTGCAGGAGGCGTAGGATCCGCAGCAGATGTGCTAGTCGTAGCAAACGCGGCTGTCGCGCAGGCAGCACCTTGGACAAGCTGGGCTTCAAGCACGGCAATACGCTCGGCAAGAGCCTCCAACGTAAGCTCAGACTCAGGGCGAGCCAAACGCGTAAAGCAAACTTCCAACACCAACCGCTGGTTGGTTGCCATGCGCATCTGAGAAGACGCGTGGCCCAGCTCTACCAAAATCCGAGAAAGACGGTCCACCCCACCCACAAATTGCTGTGCCTCTTGGGTGAGCTGCGCGGTTTCTTCCGCCGTGCCAACAATAAGCTTGGCAGGATTTCCACCAGCGGCAATAACGTACAGGTTACGAATATGCGCTGCAAGTTCACGCGTAAATTGTAGCAGGTCATGGCCGTTATTTACCAGCTCAGCGACCTCATTAAAAAGCGACACCACATCACGCTTGGCAAGGGAGGCGCTCACCTGACCCAGCTGCTGATTGCTGAGAGAACCCAGCAGGTCATTAACGTCAGTCAGAGAAATACTACCCGCGCCAAACACGGAGAGCTGCTCAAGCATGCTCAGTGCATCACGCAAACCACCATGAGCGTGGCGTGCCACCAACTCAAGCGCTGCCTCATCGTAGGTAAATCCCTCGGCAGTACAGATATACGCCAACCGTCCCGCAATATCGCTGGTAGAAATAGCATGGAAATCAAAGCGCTGAACACGAGACAGTACCGTGGCAAGAATTTTTTGAGGGTCCGTGGTGCACAGGATAAAAACAACGTGTGAGGGTGGCTCTTCCAGCGTCTTAAGCAAGGCATTAAACGCCTGGTTGGTGAGCATGTGAACCTCATCGATAATATAGACCTTACGCTGTCCGCGCACAGGTGCATAGTTCACATTGTTGATAATTTCATCACGTACGCTATCTACACCCGTACGAGAAGCAGCGTCAAGCTCATATACATCAGGGTGTTCACCTGCTGCAATAAGCTGGCAATCCTCACAATTACCGTCGGGCAGGCCATCCGTGCCCCCCTTGCAGATAAGCGCCTTTGCCAGCACGCGAGCCATAGTGGTTTTACCGGTGCCGCGAGGGCCGCAAAACAGGTAGGCATGACCGGTACGGCCTTCCATAACGGCACGTTTAAGCGTGTTTACAACATGGCTTTGACCAACCACGTCATCAAACGTTTGTGGGCGATACTTGGTATACAGCGATTCCATCCGCATGTCCTTAAGAACAAATCGGGTTCATTCTACGTTGAGAAAACCATTTTACTGATGCAGTTTACCGATGTTCTATTATACCCATGCGTCCTAGACAAGGATATGAGCCCTAAGCCTGGTGACTTGCTCTACCTGCGCGAACACGAGCACGTTCACGTAAAATCTTTTGTCGGATTTCTGGAACGCGCACAGGATCCATAGCGGGAACGCCCTCCAGTTTGTAAGGAATACCCAGCTGTTGGTACTTAGTCTTACCCATGGTGTGATAGGGCAAAACATCCAAGCCAACCACATTATCCCATTGGGCAATAATGCGGCCTATACCTGCAAGCTCCTCGTCTGTATCGGTAATACCAGGAACAACCACGTGGCGGATGATTACCGGAATTTTACGACGCGCAAGTTCGTTTCCAAAGGCAAGCGGATCGGTTTGCGGAAGGCCACAAAGCTCTTGATGCCCCACTGGATCAGAATGCTTAATGTCTAACAAAACCATGTCGCAGTGGTCCAACAGACGGGAAATCTCCTGGTAGTGTTGCTTATTATGCGGATTAAAACTGCTGCCAGAACTATCGAGGCAGGTGTGAATTCTGCCAGCAGGCGCCTTATGAGCTGCCTCAAATAAATCCGCCACAAAGCCTGCCTGTACCAGCGGCTCGCCACCACTTACCGTAAGGCCACCGGAGCGATAAAATGGGCGATTACGCTCAAAGGTTTTAAGAAGTTCTTTCACGGTAGTTTGGGTGCCCGCACCAATTTTCCAGCTATCCGGATTGTGGCAATAGGCGCACCGCATGGGACAGCCCTGCATAAAAACCACCATGCGGCAGCCCGGACCGTCTACCGTGCCAAATGACTCAATAGAATGGACCCGCCCACAACTTGTGAGCGGGTCTTTATATGACGTGTTGTCTGGTAACTCAGACATAGGTGCGCTAGTGCTCCTACATTGCCTCGTGGAACGTACGAGAAATTACATCATCCTGCTGCTTCTTGGTAAGCGAATTAAACTTTACCGCATATCCAGAAACACGAATGGTGAGCTGAGGATATTTCTCAGGATGTGCCTGGGCATCCAGCAGCGTATCCTTGGTAAAAACATTAACATTCAGATGGTGGCCGCCCTCGGCAACATAGCCATCAAGCATGTTAACCAGATTGTCTACTTGGCTTGGTGCAACATCACTCGTTTTCATAAGTGCTCCCTCCTAGAGCAGATACACGCACTGGCACACGGCCAGTGCGCACAAACTATTAGCTCGCTACTAATCTCGATCGGACAAGCCCTCTGGTGCAGAAGCATCAGCGGAGCAAGCGCAATCTACCGCATTCTCAAAGCTCACATTGCTAAAATCCAAATCAGGCATATGACCTAGATCAAGCTCAGTGCCGTTAAACATAACGTCCTGGTTCTTGCCCAGCGCGTTAGGAACAATACTAAAGGTGTTAGAAATACCATCCTGAGCATCTGCAAAAGGTAGCTTGGCAACGGAAGCCAAAGAAGCAACAGCGCCGTGCGTATCACGATGGTGCATGGGATTGGCACCCGGAGCAAAGGGCTGACCAGCGCGACGGCCGTCAGGAGTGTTGCCCGTAGCGTTACCGTAGACAACGTTGGACGTAATGGTAAGGATGGACGTGGTGGGTACCGCATCACGATAGGTGGGGAACTCACGGATAATAGCCATGAACTTCTCGACAATATCATGGGCGATAAGGTCTACGCGGTCATCATCGTTACCATACTTGGGGAAGTCGCCCTCCGTTACAAAGTCGGTAACCAGACCTGTCTCATCTCGGACAACCTTGACCTTAGCGTACTTGATTGCGGACAGAGAGTCTGCCACAACGGACAGGCCAGCAATGCCCGTGGCAAACCAGCGATGAACATGCTCATCGTGCAAAGCCATCTGCATGCGCTCATAGCTGTACTTGTCGTGCATGTAGTGAATGACATTGAGCGCGTTGACATACACGCCAGCAAGCCAGCGCATCATGTCCGTATACTTGTCCATGACATCATCAAAGTCCAGGTAATCGCCCTCTACAGGACGGAACTTAGGACCAATTTGCTCGCCAGTCTTCTCGTCACGGCCGCCATTGATAGCGTAGAGCAGGCACTTGGCAAGGTTGGCACGTGCACCAAAGAACTGCATTTCCTTACCAATGCGCATGGAGCTTACACAGCAGGCAATTGCGTAGTCATCGCCGTGGTATACACGCATGAGATCGTCGTTCTCATACTGAATGGAGCTGGTGCTGATGGAGATCTTTGCACAATAGCGCTTAAAGCCCTCAGGCAGGCGGGTAGACCACAAAACCGTAAGGTTGGGTTCGGGGCTGGTACCCATGTTCTCAAGAGTGTGCAGATAGCGGAAGCTGGTCTTAGTTACCATGGAGCGGCCATCAATGCCAATGCCGCCGATGGACTCCGTTACCCACTGAGGATCGCCCGAGAAGAGCTCGTTGTACTCAGGGGTACGAGCAAACTTAATCATACGCAACTTCATGACCAAGTGGTCGATGATCTCCTGCACGTCCGTCTCGGTCAAAAGACCTGCGGCCAGATCACGCTCTGCATAGATGTCCAGGAAGTTGGAGTTACGGCCAATGGACATGGCGGCACCATTTTGCTCCTTAACAGAAGCGAGGTATCCCATGTAGAGCCACTGAACTGCCTCTTGGAAGTTCTGAGCAGGACGACCAAGATCCAGACCATAAATGGTGCCCAGCTGCTTAAGCTCTTTAAGGGCACGTATTTGCTCAGAGAGCTCCTCACGATGGCGGATAACCTTTTCCGTCATGGTGGAAGAAGTACCGTTCTTCTGAGCATTCTTGTCTGCAATCAAACGATCCACACCATACAGTGCAACGCGACGATAATCGCCAATAATGCGGCCACGGCCATATGCGTCGGGCAAGCCCGTAATAATGTGACTGTGACGACAAGCGCGCATCTCAGGCGTATAGGCATCAAATACACCAGCGTTATGCGTCTTACGATAGTTGGTATAGATGTCTACGACCTCAGGGTCTACGTGGTAACCATTCTGCTCACAAGCAGCAACGGCCATACGAATACCACCGTTGACCATAAGCGCACGCTTGAGGGGCTTATCGGTCTGTAAGCCTACAATTTTTTCTAGAGATTGATCAAGGTATCCCGCCTCGTGGCTGGTGATGGTGGAAACCACCTTGGTGTCCATGTCCAACACGCCATTGTGCTGACGCTCCTGCTCAAACAGGTCCATGACCTGATCCCACAGTTTGGTTGTTACCTCTGTTGGACCAGCAAGGAAGGACTCGTCACCATCGTAGGGGGTATAGTTAGATTGAATGAAGTCGCGAACATTGATTTCGCGCTCCCATTTACCACCCACAAAATCATGCCATGCGTCTTGCATACACCACACACTCCTTATAAAGGATTAAGCTACTATCCCATAGGATACTCGAGTATAGTGCATAGAATCGCATAAAAACTTGATTAAACTCAAAATGTTAGTAATTTACTAGGATTTGACTAGTAAACCGTGGTCAACTTTTTCAAATTTGTCTGGATACGGACTAAAAAAGCTAGTCTTTTTTGCCCATGCGGCTCTTAACCAAACCAACAACCGTTGGTATCACAGAGACTATCACAATGCCTACGATAAGTAATTCAAAGTGCTTTTGCACAAAGGGAATGCCACCAAAGAAATAGCCCAGCAGTACAAACACTGTAGACCACGTAAGACCACCCAAAATGTTATAGATCACAAAGTTGCGCCAGTGCATGCCGCCCATACCTGCAATAAAGGGCACAAAGGTGCGAATAAAGGGGAAGAAACGACCCAAGAAAATGGCAAGATGACCCCACTTATCCAGAAATGCCTCGCTTTTTTGAATGTGTTCAGGCGTAAGAGCCTTAACCTTGCCAGACTCAATAATCTTGCGCCCAAAAAAGTGACCAATCATAAAGTTACACTGATCGCCCAAAATTGCCGCGGCCCAAACCACAGCAAGCAGCAAAACGATGTTAAAACCGCCGCCCGCAGCAAAAAACCCGGAAGCAAATAGTAGGGAATCACCAGGTAAAAAGGGGAAAAATACCACGCCTGTTTCTACAAAAATAATGAGAAACACAAAGCCATAGGCAATAAGGGGACCCGCTGCAATAGCACTGGCAATAGCCGTGCGAGGGTCACGAAGCAAATGAACAAGGTAATTAAAAAATGACATACCAACCGTCCTTAAGGGCGTTACAAAGCAAGCGTGCTGGAACAAAGAAACCCTCCTGCCAACAATATGGTAGAAGGGCCTCAACAAGTACGCTCAGCGGGAACGGACGCCCGCCAGAGGCCCCTTATGGCTGCTGCCTCCCGGCCCTGACCAGGTTCGGAACATGGCGTCGCCCGAACCCGCTGAATGCACTAGCACCTTAGTATACGTACAACTGCCTTGCTTTTCTAGGTTTTCTCGCCGCTTCTTGCAACACCCATAAAAATAGTACGCTACAAATTGTTGACACCAAAGTTTGCTCTATAGGGTACGCTAGCTTTATTCCGTATCGTCCACGCCTGCCAGAAAGGTCTGTCATGCATAACACGTTTTGTAAAAAGCCCCTTTGGGAAGTGAACGACCGTCTGGTACGAGTGGCTCAGGGTCAGGAGCCTGCCGACACCGTACTTCGTCATGCAACTCTTGTCAGCGTTACCACACACGAGCTTCTACAAGATGCGGATATTGCCATTGCAAGCGGGCGCATTGCCTACCTTGGCATTGCTGGCCATACGGCTGAGCACTGCATTGGCGAGAAAACCGTGGTGGTAGATGCCACGGGCCTCTACGCCACGCCCGGTCTGATTGATAGCCACATTCACATTGAGTCTTCCATGGTTGGCCCTTCTGAGTATGCTCGTGCTGTTATTCCTCATGGCACCACGGCTATTCTGGCCGACCCTCATGAAGCCGCTAATGTTCGTGGCTTGGACGGCGTCAAATCTATGTGGGAAGACGCTGCTCGCACACCGCTTAAAGCCATGCTCACCACGCCTTCTTGTGTGCCAGCGGTACTGGGTGTTGAGGACACCGGCTCCAGCATCAACGCTGCCCAGATTGCAGAAACCATGACCTGGCCCCAAACCTATGGTTTGGGCGAGATGATGAATTTCCCCGGTATTCTAAACAATGAAAGCAATGCTCTTAATGAGGTGCGCGAAACCCTTAAAGCAGACCGCCGGATTACTGGCCACTATCCGGTGGCGGAGACCGACCGCGGTTTAGCTGCCTACATTGCCTGTGGTGTGAGCTCGTGCCATGAGTCGATTGCCATTGACGATGTCGTGGCTAAGCTGCGCATGGGCATGTGGGTCCAACTGCGTTATGGCTCTGCTTGGCATAATCTACCTGTCTATTTGCCCGCTTTGCTCGAAAAGGGCATTGACCTGCGCCACTGCCTGCTTTGCTCTGACGATAACCACCCCAACACGCTGGTCTCCGACGGTCATATGGACCGCATTTTGCGCAAGGCCATCGAGCTGGAATGCGACCCCATAACCGCCCTGCAGATGGCCACCATTAACTGCGCCGAGTACCTGGGCATCGGAGATGATATGGGCTCCATCACTCCCGGCAAGTGCGCAGATCTTGTTTTGATGCGTGACCTTACGAGCTTTGAGGCTGTAGCGGTATACATCGATGGTGAACTCGTGGCCCAAAATGGCACTGCCTGCTTTGAGGTTGAGCCTTTTGCTTGGCCTGAGTTTATGACCAACACGATGAACCTTGGTCGTGAGATCACGGCAGAAAGCTTCCGTATTCCTGTGCCAAGCGCAAAGGGTGCAAGCAGCCCGAGCAGCTGTAAGGTGCGCACCATTAGCGTTGACGCCGGACAGGTCATCACCAAAGATACCACGGCTACGGTACCTGTAGTGGATGGTGCACTGTGCGCAGATAAGGCTTCTGACCTGCTTAAACTATGCGTATTTGACCGCCACCATGGAGCAGAAGGCACCCATGCGTTTGGCTTTGTTCACGGCTTTGGCATCCACGGCGCGCTTGCTCAAACCGTTGCACATGACGCGCATAATTTGCTGGTCATGGGTGATAACGATGAGGACATGGCGCTTGCCGCTCGTACCCTTGCTGAATGCGGCGGCGGTGAAGTTGCTGTTGCAGATGGCAAGGTATTGGCCTTGGTTGAGCTTCCCGTGTGCGGCCTTATGAGTACCCTAAGCGCAGAGCAGGTTGCTGCTCAGGTAGAAAAGATTGAGCAAGCCTGGGTGGAGATGGGCAACACCATGCCCTCCCCCTTCATGACCATGGGCATCATGTCACTTGCTTGCATCCCCGAGTTGCGCCTTACCAACCGAGGCTATGTAAACTGCACTACCTTTACCATGGAGGACCTTATCGTTGAGTAGGTCTGAATAATTAGCTGAATGAGGCATTCTTTGCCCTGCTCAGCTTGGTGCCCAATTAAGAAATGAGGAACTATGGCGCAGCCACGCATTACCAGTACCCTTACCTTTGACGAGAAACTCTTTGAGGAGTACTTTGCGGGCATCCTCTTTAACTTTAATTTTAACCTTATGGGCTGGATCTTTGGCATAGTGGTTGGCCTGGCTTTGGTACTTGGTATTGCAGAAGCTCTTACGGGCGCTACCATTTTTTGGCCACGCAGATTGTGGCGCAAAACCTATACACGCTTTTTTGTGCGCCATGGTGTAGACAGCGATGCGCCCCGTCCTTGGACCTGCACGCTACGCAGCCATGCAGGTCCCAACCAGGTTGAGATGAGCTACCTAACCAAAGACGGCAGCTTTGAAGTCTTGAACCAGTCATACAAAAAGTTTGACCGCATTTTGGTAACCAAGCACCTTATTGTGCTTATCACCCACTTTGATCTGGGCAGCCCCTTTGATTTTTGGCATCGTGATACGTATGCAAACGCTCTTGCAGACCGCGAGGCAACTGAAGATGCCATCTTTTTACGAGGTTCCATCACAGGCATGGACAACAAGCCACTCAGTGACGAAGACTTTATCGCCTATGTTGGACGCAAGATATCACGGCACTAAAAGCTACCGGCAAGCTACCGGCGCTTATCGCGATAAAACGCTATGAGCGAGCGCGTCGATGCGTCCTGCTGCGCCAGTGCTTCATCATCATGGAAGGCAGGAGTGATCTGCTTTGCCAGCTGTTTGCCTAGCTCTACGCCCCACTGATCGTAGGAGTCCAAGCCCCAAACCGTTCCCTCAACAAAGGTGATGTGCTCATACAAAGCAACCAGCTCACCAAGGGCATGTGGAGTAAGCGCACTACCAAAGATAGAGGTGGTTGGCCTATCGCCACTAAATACGCGAGCGGGAACCATCCATTCTGGCGTACCTTCCGCGCGCACCTCATCCGCTGTCTTGCCAAATGCCAGCGCCTTGGTTTGTGCCAAGAAGTTTCCTAAGAACAGCTCATGGACATCCTGCTGACCATCACGAGTGGGATGGACAGGGTTAACAAAGGCGATAAAATCGCAGGGGATTTTACGAGTTCCCTGATGAATCAGCTGATAAAACGCATGCTGACCATTGGTGCCGGGCTCTCCCCAAAAGATCTCGCCCGTATCGGTAGTGGTAGCCGTGCCATCCCAACGAACAGATTTGCCATTAGACTCCATGGTAAGTTGCTGCAAATATGCTGGGAAACGGTGGAGATACTGGTCATAGGGCAGCACTGCATGCGAGCTCATGCCAAAGAAGTTGACATACCATACGTTAAGCAAGCCCATAAGCGCCACGACATTCTTCTCCAGAGGCGTGGTAGCAAAGTAGGTATCCATATCATGGAAGCCCTCGAGAAGCTCCTGGAAGCGCTGCTCGCCAAACGCCACAATAAGCGCCAGGCCAACTGCGGAGTCCACAGAATAGCGACCTCCTACCCAATTCCAAAACCCAAAGGCATTGTCTGGGTTGATGCCAAACTCACGTACCAGTTCCAGATTGGTAGAAACGGCAACAAAGTGACGCTCGATAGCGTTTGCAGCTGCCTGGTCTGAATTATCAATGCTACCCGCTGCACGCAACGACTCCAACAACCAGGTCCTTGCGCCGCGAGCATTCGTAAGCGTCTCTAGGGTAGTAAAGGTTTTGGAAACCACAATGACCAGCGTGGTCTCTGGATCAAGATCAGCGGTTTTCTCGGCAAGATCAGTTGGATCAATATTGGAGACAAAGCGGCAGGTAATTCCTGCGTCGGCATAGGGTTTGAGGGCCTCGTACATCATATAGGGTCCCAGGTCAGAGCCACCAATGCCAATGGAAACCACCGTTTTGATACGCTTGCCGGTAACACCTGTCCACTCGCCGCTGCGCACCTTATGGGCAAAGGCATACATGCGCTTTAACACCTCATGGACATCTGCTACAACATCCTGCCCATCCACCATAAGCGTGCCAGCCTGCTGGGCCGGGCGACGCAAAGCGGTGTGCAAAACGGCTCGGTCCTCGGTGGTGTTGATATGCTTACCAGCAAACATGGCATCGCGACGCTCCTCTAAGTGGACCTCGCGACCAAGCTGGCACAACAGCTCAACCGTACGCGCAACAAGCAAGTTTTTAGAGAGATCAAAACGCAAATCATTCACATCAAAGCTTAGCTTCTCCACGCGATGAGGATCCTGATTAAACCAAGTCTTGAGCAGATCAGGCTGGTTAAAGTCCGTATCATAATGCGTTTGTAGTAAAGCCCATGCATCTGTTTGTGTTGCATCTATGGGCTTGTTGATTGCTGTGCTGATGTCTGACATATGATTTTCCTTTCACTGAAGGATCCACGACATTAAAACGGCTCTCCCAAAGCAGGAAGCTGCTTAAGAGCATGCCACATTTTGAGCTTAGATGCTTTATCTGACAGCGAGGCTTCAAATCCTCCGAGGTTAAGCACGCGCATGCCCAACAGCATAACCAGGACGCCTTTATCGAGCATAGCATGCGTTATATCTGGCAGGGCTGCTAATTCATCTGCATAGGCCTCGCGCAAAACCTGGGCCGCTGCCTCATCACATACAATAATGGTATCGGGATCAAATGCGCACAACGCTTCTCGCAGGATGGCGGGGCTGAGGGGTGTACCACCTACTGTACAGCTGGACAGGCCACCCCAGGCTTGGGGCGCATAGCCCAAGCGTTCAAGTGCTGCACGCAGGGCAACTCCATCGGGACCAGAAAACAGCTGGGTTGTGTCCTCGGCGCTCAGCAGGCCCTTGAGTAATACGACGGATGCCGCAGCGTTACCAGCCATATACACACCGCGCACCGCAAGAGCTGTAAATTCATCCTGTGCCTTAGAAAGATAGGCCGCGCGACGGGTTTGTCGGTCATGTGCCATGCGTTCCACCACATTCCAATCATAAATTGATTAAAACAAATTGTACCGCGCGTCATAATTGTGGCGGGCTGGGTACAAAAACCTCAGCTAAATAATTTACGGGCAAGCTGCCCGTATCGAATGGGAGGAACAATGGCTTCTGAGAAAGTAACCAGCTCTACCTTTGACGCTTTGGTAGTTAACAGCGATAAACCCGTGCTCGTAGACTTTTGGGCAACCTGGTGTGGTCCTTGTCGCGCATTGGGTCCCGTTGTTGAGGAAGTTGCGGACGAGATGGCAGACAAGATTGTTGTCTGTAAGTGTAACGTGGACGACGAGGCAGATCTGGCCACTAAGTTTCACATCGTGTCTATCCCGACCTTGATTTTGTTTAAAAATGGCCAGCCTGTGCATACCATGGTAGGCAACATGCCCAAAGCTTCCCTCATTAAAGAGATTAGCGAGAATCTCTAATTGTGTCTTGTGCAAACGCTATCCCGTAAGCAAAACCTCCTGGTTTAACCAGGAGGTTTTTCATCTCTTTAATCTAAAAGAATGATCTCGGCAGAAATAATCTTCTTTTCCGCCACAACAATCTTTCCGCAGGTTGGTCCCATCATGGTGCGAGGATAGCTAGGACTACCAGGATTCATGACCAATACCTGGGGCTTCTCGTTTTCCACAAACGGCCTATGCGTATGGCCACAGATTGCAATATCGCAGCTGTCCAGATCCAGCATCTCATGATAGTGGCAAACCTGCCAGCGCAGGCCTCCCAATACAAAACGGGTAACCTTGCCAACTTGAGGGCCATACAAATAAGACCCATCATTATTCCCAAGACAGGCATACACCGGGGCAAGTTTGCACAAGCTATCGTAATCTCTTGTCGAACAAATATCCCCTGCATGCACAATGTAGTCATTGCTTGCAAGCTCTGCCAGCAGACAATCGGATAGCATCCCGTGAGTATCGCTCACAATGCCAACAGAAATCTCATTTTTAGCCATGATATGCCCTTAGTACAAACACTCTGCTATAAATGACGCATGAGTAACGCTGAGCCGTAGTTAGATGCCCAGCGTACGCTTAAGCTGAACAACACGACGGCGAGAAACAGAGATTTTTTTATCCGTAATCCCGCTCAGGCCCAGCTGTAAGTTACCGCTAGAAACACCCGCTACATCCTCAATATACTCCAAGTTAACGATGTAGCCACGATGCACTCTAAAGAAGCCATGCGAGGACAGTTTATTTTCCAACTGCGCCAACGATGTGGTGGACAAATACCTATCGGTATCTGTGTAAATGCAGGAATAGTCATCTTTTGCTTCAATGTAGCGAATGGTGTCCACAGGAACAAGCACCTTACGCCCGGCCTTCTCGACAGGGATGCGCTCAATAGCGGTATGTCCCTCTGTAGCAGGAGCCAAACGTTTTTGCACCTTATTAAGCGCTTGCGATAAGCGCTCGCTCTCCACCGGCTTCATTAGGTAGTCCACGGCGTCCACATTAAAGGCATTCAGTGCGTACTCGCTGTGCGCGGTAACAAATACAATGACCGGTGGATTTTTTATCTTTTGCATGGCCTCTGCTAGCTGCATGCCTGTTGTTTTTGGCATAGAAATATCCATGAACAAAACGTCTACACGGCCCTCCATAAGCTTTTCTACAGCCTGGCGAGCATTAGAGGCTTCCACGATATAGTCTACGCGACCGGTCTCTTTAAGCAGATAACTGAGCTCAGAGCGCGCTGGGGCTTCATCATCAATTATCATCGCAGAAAGCATATCTTTACTCCGTTCTAGCAATCTCAAAACGAGGAAAACTATTACGCAACCGATAGAACACTAATACTAGCAAATTTCAGAGGAGCTAGAGTTTATTTGCCACCGCATTGGCAAGACGGATGGTAATACTTGTGCCCTCGTCTGGGCGTGACATTATCTCTATACCCGAATCGGCGCCAAAAATATGCTCGATACGCTCTTGCACGTTACGCATGGCAATCCCCGTGCCCTTCTCGCTGGTAGCATCTGGACTGACAGGCTCACCCGCCAAGCGAGAAGCAGCCTCCTCGTCCATGCCCAAGCCATCGTCCGTAACAGAAATCATGATGTCATCGCCTTCTGTAGCAATGTGAATATCAATGTGGAGAGGTCCATCATCGCGCATGGCATGCCGCACGGCATTTTCTACAATGGGCTGAATGATAAAGGCGGGAACTTGAATTTGTCCACAACCAGGCTCTACATACTCCCGCTCTATGATGCGGTCTTCTCCAAAGCGTGCGTGCTCAAAGCTGAGGTAACGACGTGTTTGCTCGAGTTCCTTCTCGATAGAAATAAGAGCCTCTGAATTTTCCAACGTCTGACGATAAAACGTTGCAAATTCGCGCAAGAGGGTTCGAGCGCGCATGGGATTAGTTCGCGTAAGCGACGCCATGGTATTGAGGATGTTAAAGAGAAAATGAGGATTGATCTGAGCCTGTAGGGCCTTAACCTCTGCCTTGGCGGTGAGCTCTGCCTGACGCTCCAGCTCCTCTGCAGACAACTGAATGGATAGCAGGTTTGACAAGCCCTTAACCAGGGCAAACTGCGTACGATTTGCCCTTCGCGGATTGTGATAATAAAACTTGACCACACCTATGACTTCATCGCGCACCTTGAGAGGCCCTACTATCCCCGCGGGAATTGTATGGGTGCCCGCAGCGCCCACGGTAGTAATTTGCTTGAAGAGTGTGGTGGTCCCTGTTTGCAACACCTCCTTTGTTGCAGAGGTATGGATGGGTGTGCCCAGGGGATACTCGGATGCCATTTTGCCCTCATATCCCAAAACGGTATGAGTATTGGTAATGACCACCGCATCTGCATCCGCATACTTAAGCATGATTTTGCAGATGGCATTTGCATTGTTGTAATTAAGACCGTCCTGCAACACCTCGGATATGTGGTATGCAGCATGCAAAACTTGCCGAGTGGTATTGGTTCGTATTTCTTGCGGATAAAAAATGCCACCCAGCACCAAAATGAGAATAGAGCTTATTGCGATAAGGACAATGATGGCAAGCTGCAGATCCATATCCTCAATGAGCGCGTAGGATAAAAATAAGATGGTAATAATTCCCAAGACACTACCAAGTATAAAAAGTATTTGGTAGCCATGCTCATCAATCCGGCGCATTACTCTTCTTCCGTCATCTTCTTAATAAAAGAGGTTTTGCTCAGGACGGTAGCCAAAGGTAGGCCTAACAAATACAGCACCACAGCCTCACCCACACCAATGGCGATAAACCCAAAGAGGTACATGAATGCATAGCTGCCCTCAAGAGAAATGGAGGTAAAGGGAATGGTGTAAAACCCGAGACCTGCAAGAATCACTGGTAAATAGGCTGGGACAATAAATGCGTTTGCCAGCACGGGGCCAAGCAGTGCAAGCCGAGGCCTCTTGCGCAAACGCCAGGTAATCCACGCGCCCACAAGTGTGGCAAGGGATCCGAACACCACATCAAAAAGACCTAAAGCTCCCGAACCACTTAAAACAATATTGGCAATATTTGCAATAACACAGCCCAGCGCTAAGCCGGGAACGGCATCTGCGGTAAACAAGGCTAAGACGACGAGTGCTTCCGAAATCCTAAACTGGACAGGACCCCAAGCAAGGCCACTTAGAAAGACAAGAGCAATACTGGTGGCAGCTGCATATACAGCAGCAATCATGCCAATGCGTGCAAGGCGCGTGGTCTTGTTTACATTCGACAAAATAAGACTCCTTACAAAGACAACTCATTTAGTGTAACGCATCGACCACAATTTTATAAATCATTACGCCCCAACAGATCCATGCTGCGCCTGTATCTTCTTGCGCTCTTTTTCAAGCAGCGTATGGTAGCTCTGTACAAATTTTTGTGCCATGCCTGTGTCGTAGCCATCGGCAGCAATCACTCCATGCTCATCAGAGCATAAAAATACCTGGTCAAAAGCCATTTGTTTATGTTCCACTTTTTCCACTAGGTCTGAGTCATACACTACGGGAATGCCTAGCGTACGCGCCAGATCTGCAACCAGTAAAGAAACGGCTGAGGTAAACGTGCCCTGTTCCACTCCTGCATAGAGTGTCTCATTTTTAACAACCCACAGCGTTTCCGGTGCAACCCCGGTCTTGTGCGCCTCATGATAAGAAATTTGTGCGCGCTTGATAAGAGATGCAAGGCTGCTGGACTCCAGCGCAGCATAAGGTCCGACCGTCATAACTGCCTGGCCCTGCTCGTCAATTATCACCATAAGCACACCGTCTGGGTACTCAGAAGAGCCGCTGTACAACGTCCACTCTAGGTGTTGTTTTGCCCACGCAAGGAGCTTGCGAGATACGGGTGCGCCGGCTATCTTGCGTTTACCTAAAGCGCGGAGCAGACGATTTTCTAACGGCAAGGTTGAGGAACACAAACGCCAGCGACACACAATTGCTGGAGTTCCCAGCTCAAACAGTTGTTCTGCCATCTGATCCATCTCTTTCTCCTGTTAAAGCATGCAGCTCATGGTACACAGCACGACGAAATATATGTCGTAGGTACTATAGCTTACAGCCACGCCAAAACCATAGTATTTGTATTGTAACCAGCGCTCGAGAAAAATTATCTAACAGCGGTAAGCGGTTTTTAAGTATGGTGTCCAACAAAAACCGAGCCAGAAACTCATGGTCTCTGACTCGGTTTACATACGCTAAAGCCTTAAAGCTTTAAAGTCCAAGGGTTAAAACAAGCGTGATCACACCGCTTATTTCTTTCCACCCTTCTTCTTAAGGTAGTAGGCAACTCCAACCACTACAACTGCAGCAACCACTATGAAGGGCACTGCTACGGTTGCGTAATCACCCGTCTTAGGAAGCAGTTTTCCTAAGGGATTCTGAGCGCTTGGCTTGTTGGTACCAGGCTTGGTGTTGTTGCCATTAGGCTTGTCACTACCAGGCTGGTTATTGTTGCCACCAGGCTGGTCATTACCATTGTTAGGATTATCTGCCTTAACAACCGTAAACTTGCTGCTTACCTGGCCATCGGTAGAAACAATAGTAATGGTGTGCTCGCCCTCGGCAAGGGTCTTGGTAAAGTCAGCGCTGAGCGTAACCTCGGTGGAATCACCGGATACGGTGTAGAACTGAGGATCTACAACCTTACCATCTACCTGGACCTCTTTGAACTTATTGGAGGGAGCATCAGAGGTAAACAGTGCGGTCTCGCCCTGCTTAACCTCAGCGGTCTCCTGGATCATCTTGTAGGCAGGGCAGGTGTTCTCTGCTACAAAGTCCTCGCCGGCAAGCTTGGAGTAGATGGCTGCGGTAAGGTAGCGATAGTCGTCTTGCTGGTGAGCCTTGTTTACCAAAGTGTTGGCAAAGGCAGCTATGTTCATACCGTTTTGCTGATAATCAATAGCCTGGATGGAGCCCTTGTACTTCTCGATAGCCTTCTTGGTCATGAAGCCCTCAAGCAGATCATCCTGTGTGGTCTTGATAAGGACCTTTCCGCCATCAGGAACCTTGGTAATGTAGCCACCACCATAGCCGTACATCTTGAAGTCGCCTTCATTTTTGTAGGTGGCAGTAATGATGTCATCCTCGGGGAACTCAACCTTACTAAAGGCGTCATAGCCCCACCAGTCATTATCGGGCTCGGCTGCAAAGCCAGGCATAAGGTCATAATCCTTGAGGAACTGCATGGCATCTGGCGTATAGGCAACATAAGGAATGCCAGCCTTAACCTTGGCGGCTACCTCATCTGCATTTATAGGATACTGAGAGCCAACAATAACGTTAGCCTCGTCCAGGTTATTAGTAAGCTCAAAGCCCATCTGAGTCTGGAGAGCAAAGATGTCCCAACCATACTCGGTGCTCAGACGATTACGATAGCCCTTCATACCAACCTCGTTACCATCTGCATCGGTAACAAAGTCAGAACTACCAGCGGGAACATATGCCTTGATAGCATTGTTAAGTTTCTTAGCCTTAGGAGCTTCCTCGGTGCTTACTACATCCAAGGTCCACTTGTCCTGAACCGTGCTGAGGTCAGCAGCTGCTACCACATAGCTACCGGCATGCTCGCCCTCGGTGATAAGACCAACGTTCTTGCCATCCTTAAGCAGAGCGTTTACTGCATTGATGGCGTCAAGGCCGTTGTTCTTAATAATAGAGATGCAACCCTGGCCCTCATACACCGTTGCGGTCTTGGGAGCCTCGGTGATCTGATCCATAGCGTCTGCAGCAAAGACACCAACCTTGCGGATGGTATCCATATCAAAGCCGCGGAACTCAGCAAAATTGGTTACTGGCTCGGAATACAGCGTGTACTGAGCCCAATCGGAAATTACCAGGTTGGGGTACAGAACGCAGTTAGCCATATTACGCTTGGCTTGGTGCATATTAACAATAACGGTACCGGCAGCATAGGTCTTGTCGCCAACGGTTACGTCCTTGTTAAGCTGGTCGATCTTTACGCCATTGTGCAAAAGCAGAGCAATAGTCTTGCTTGCAGCAGCACGATCCTGCTGACTTTGAGTGTCCATAGGAATGACGTAATACTCGGGGAAGAAATTGTGGTTCTCATTGTTCTGAGGACGGAAGGTATCAGCCTCGGCACCAGCCTCGTCATACTGGTTTACGTAGTAAGGACGAATGGTGTCCGCATCGATGTTCTCAATACCACGACGGAAGCGCTCAAGCTGGTTGAGGAACATACGATCCTTATTAGCAGCGATAAAGTCTGCGTTGCCGATAAAGCCATACTCAAGAGCATATACAGCATCCACATTTGCGTTTGGAGCCTCAACAGTGTAGGCATTGGTACCGTGCATCATGGCGTACTGAGGTGTGTAGCTCGTAGACATGTCGTCAAATGGAGTGCCCCAATACTTGGAGCCATCGCTTTTCTTCTCGAGATAGTCACGCATGGGCATCTGTACAGAATTGATGGTCGCATTGTTGGAGATGGATGCGCCCATGAATGCCTCACCCTGCTCGAGTGCTGTATCAATAAACAGGTCATACTCGTTGTTGGGGTCATGCGTAGGAGAGCAGGGCTCTACCTGATACTGCTCATAGTAACCGTGTACCTCGTGCAGGGACAGAGGGTTCCACTGAGACAGGAAACCAGACATTGCCTGAGTTTCGGGCTGTGTCTGATAGGTGTTGTCGCGGTTGAGGTCAAACATATTGGCGTTAGTGCGGACGTTTACCGCACGAGCGTCTGCATTCTCGGAAGGAATGAGTACGAAGAACATGTCGTCCAACAGCTTGGAGGGATCAAAGGTCCTGGTCTCCCTGTTGTAGTACTTGTCAAGTTGCTCTTCGGTCAGATCTGCAGAATCAACACTACCGCCGCCGCCATCGCCGCGCAAATAACCAATACCGGTGACCTTGTCCTTAATAAGGTCAGACCAGACCTTACCATCTGCGTCCATCTCAGTGGCAAGCTCCTGCTTACCAGCATCGGTGAGGCCGGTTACGGTCTTGTACTCAAGAGGCTTGCCGGTGGAAAGGTCGCGCATGAACTGCATGACTGCGTCTACAGCTACGATCTCATCTGCATGAACGTTGCTGTATACAACAGGTACCTTATACTTAAGCGTGCCAGCCTTCACCTCTTCTTGAACCTTAGCAGGCTCGGACTCCATACGCTGCTTGAGCGCCTGGTAGTTGTCCAAGTCTTCCTTAGACTTAGCTACAAAGACAGCCTGAATGGGGCGACCCTGTACCGTCTTGCCCAGCTCACGGATCTCTGCATACATACCATTGGCGTTAGCCTGTGCTACAAGCTCGGGGAGTTCCTGATAAATCTCATCCTGAGTACGGAACTCATCGTAGGGCCTGAGATCAACATCGGTGCTGTACAGCTCGGTGCCGTCTACAGAACAAGCCAGCTTAAATGTGCCGGTATAGTCAAGCATCGCGGAACGCACTAAAGCACGGGCGCGCAAATCAAGACCGTCAACACCAAAAAGCATCTTGTTGCTAAAGGTAAGAACGATGCTTGGAATACCATCTACCTCTTCTGCCTTCATGGTAATGTCGTTAAACATGGGCTGAGAGGGAATTTTGTTGTTCTTACTTAGCTGAGTAGCTACTGTTTTCCAGTCTGCCAAAGGTCCGCCCAGATACTGTTTGGGGTACACCTCGTCAGGCATAATGCCCTTATCGCGAGACAGGGTCCAGGTAACCTTACCATCATCAATCTGCTGCTGAAGTTCTGCTACGCTCGTAGCCTTTGTGGGAACTGTTGCCTTATAGGAGCGCTCCTCCGTCATGGAGATGCCCACCTTTTGACCTGCAACTGCCTTCGCATCAGTACGTTCAAACTTCCCTGCCGCTTCGGCCTGAGCAACCGTTGCGAGTAAGGCGCGCTGATTAACAAAGTTGGCTAACGGAGGAGCTGCCACCGTTCCCAAGCCCAAGCTAAGGACGAGAGCTGCAATTACAGCTTTCTTCCTGTTTTGTTGGGATGCCATGAACTCACCTTCCTTCTTCACGAAAACACAGAAACAAATACATGCAAACCATATGGTATCGACAAGAAAACTTCACTGCTCTGACCGCAGGGCGATATTCGATAGACGTATGTTATATCAGGCGAACGGTTTGGCACGTGAGGCGCCGCACAGTATGTGTGCTGATACAAAAATAAAAGACCGCCTAGCACAGCTTTACTGCCCGCCTACAGATAATCAGAGCGCTTTTTGACGGCTTGTAGTTACAATGAAATAAGTAATATTTTTTGACTGCTTAAGAGATGCGGTCTGTAACTACAAAGGAGCAATCATGGGTGAGCCAATCGACGATCTGGGCATTACGTTCCGTATGTTTGAAGACCATGACTTTATGGATGTTGCCACTCTGTACACCCACATTTGGACGAAGACTGTTGAACTTCCTGATGACAAAATTTTGTGTGGCTCCCTTAGCTTAGCTGGTTCTTTGCTGCGCTCGCCCCTTGGCTACGTTGCCGAGAAAGACGGTGTAGTTGTAGGCGTTTGCCTTGGTGGACTGAGTCCCCATGGCAAACAAACCTTTGTTGAAAAATGGAGACCACGCTTAGAAGAGTTGATAGAGAAGGGCAACACCCGCGTTGAACAAACCCAGAGCCGTAGGCTTGAAGGAAATCTTTTTGGCGATTTGCGTGAGCATAAAATAGCCGACGATTTTATCGCCAATAACCCCGACAATCCCTATGCGCAAGCAGAACTGAATCTCTTAATGCTGGAGCCCGCCCTTCACGGCAAGGGTGTTGGCGGCAGGCTCATAGACGGTATGCTCAAGCTCTTTAAGGAAGCTGGCGCTCCAGGATTTTTCTTAACGACCGATACGTCTTCTAACTGGCATTTCTATGAGCACCGAGGCATGCAGCGCATCCAAGAAAACCCTGACCCCAATGATCCTGGCTGGGCGAGTTTTCTCTATGGCGACCTGCTGGCGTAGGGGCGTGCTGGCGTAGAGGCATGTTGGTGTAGGGTTGCTGGTCGGAAACCCGTTGATATGGCAGCCCGTCAGCGTAGGATTACCAGCACGACAATCTTGCTATAACAAAAGGGTCCAACGCATGCACGCGAAGGACCCTTATCATAAGCGCGTTCTTCTGAGGCGAAAGGCCTACTTTAGCGCATGTTCACTTAAGCGGAAGGCTCCTGCTGAGTGATGCAGTGGATATTGCCTCCACCGTACACTACCTGCTCAGACTGGACGCCTACTACCGTGTACTCACCCTCGCCCCAGGTTTCATCGTATATCTTCTGAAGGGTCTCAAGGGCAAGTGCGTCGTTCTTATCGCCATACTGAGGAGTGATAACACCCTTGTTGGTTACTAGGTAATTCATGTATGACGCAATGAGGGGCTCATCGGGAACACGGGGCTCTGCGTTCTCATCAATATCGATAGAATCACAGGCTTCTTGGCTCATAAACAGGGGGTTCACGGGCATGGGAAGCTTGTATACCTTGAGCTTGCGGCCCTTTGCATCAGTTGCGTTGGAGAGGGTTTCATACGCTGCATGGCACTGGTTATAGAACGGATAGTCAGGATCGTCAGTCCAAATAACCGTCACTACACCCGGTGCAACAAAGGTAGCAACATCATCAATGTGACCGTTGGTCTCCTCTGGATCAATACCCTCTTTAACCCAGATAACCTTCTCGACACCCAAGTACTCCTTAAGGTGCTCGGTCATGTACTCACGAAGCTCCTCACTCCAAGGCTGGTATTTAAGGGCAAAGCTCGGCCAAATGCCCGCATTAGGTTCATCCACGCGAACTGCCGAAGCAGTGCGGCCAGGCGATAGCAGGCACTGATCGGTAACAATGACAGTGCCCTCGCCATCAACGGTAATGGAACCGCCCTCAAGAATCAGGTCGTCAGGACGATACCTGCGAACGCCAGAAAACTCTGCCATCTTCAAAGCGATTTGCTCGTCCTTGTCCCAGGGGAAATACAGTCCATCAACCATGCCGCCGTAAGCGTTAAAGTGCCAATGGTTGGCGCGCTTCTCGCCCTTGCCGTTGATTACGTACGTTGCGCCGGTGTCGCGGAACCAAGCGTCATCGGTGGTCATCTCCAGAACCGTTACGTTCTCATCATCCTCAAACACGGCCTTGCAGTTTGCATAATCTGCCTGGTTGGTGCACATGACAACAGGGGTAAACTCCGCGATGGCGCGCGCCACATTTGCATATTGCTCTTGGGCAGGCTTTGCACCGTGCGCCCAGGTGTCAGTGCGATGAGGCCAGCCCATCCAAACGCGGTCTTGCGGAGCAAACTCTGCGGGCATAAAAAAGCCATCTGCCTTAGGGGTGGACTCGGATTCGGTAATAGTACGCATACAAAACCTCCTTGTTAAGCCGTTACGTTATGCCTGAAGCTCGTTGATTTTATCGAGAGCAGCGTGGAGCTCTGCCTTAGCGGAATACTCAACATCCTCGTCGTTGAGGGGAGTGCGCTTACCCAGTGTGGCGAGAAGAGCGCGGATGGAGTGCTTACGATTTTCAGCCTCATCCCAGCACAGGGAGCGCTCGGGACTATCCATAACCTCGTCGGTTACTTCCTCGTTGCGAGTGGCGGGCAGGCAGTGCATGAATTTTGAGTTGGGGCCAGCATAGTTCATCATGTCCATGGTTACCTGGTACTTAGGATAGAAAACATCCATGTAGTTCTCGCCAGACTCCTCCTCATCGTACAGGCCATACCACACGTCGGTGTAGATAAAGTCTGCGCCCTTGATGCACTCAATGTCGTCAGAGATAACAATGGTGCCGCCAGACTCCTTGCAGTTTTTCTCGCCAATCTCCATGAGCTGGCGGCCAAACGCCGCACGCTCCTCCTTGGTGCCCACGTGCAAACCACCGTCGCACACCTGGTGACCCTTAGGTCCGAACTGGACGAACTTCATGCCGACCTTGGAAGCGATGAACATGAGGGAGACGCAGACCTGGGTTGCGTCACCAATGAAGGCGAGGGTGCAGTCCTCGATCTTCTTGCCCTCGGGCAGGTTCTCGAGCATCGTCATGAGGTCGCCCATCTCCTGCGTGGGGTGGTTGAACTCGGACATGCCATTGATGACGGGAACCGCGGAGCCCTGAGCAAGACCCGCTACATCCTTGTGACGATTAACGCGAGCCATCATGATGTCGAGCAAGGAGCCCATAACGCGAGCGGTATCCCCCAAAGATTCGTGGCCGCCAAGCTGAATGGTGCCAGGGCCATAGAACTGCGCATGGCCACCGAGGTCGGTCATAGCAGTCTCAAAAGAAAGACGGGTGCGGGTAGATACCTGTTGGAAAATCATGCCAAGAGACTTGTTACGAAGAAGATGAGGATAATATCCATCAACCTTGATGGCCTTCTTCATTGCAATGGCAAGATCTTCAATGGCTAGAATCTCTTCCTTAGTAAAATCATTGGTATCGATAAAATCCTTAGGCATTGCCATGAGACACTCTCCTTTACTGAATTGCTCAATTGCTTTACTGGACAGCCAAGTAGCTGGCGGTGCTGCATTCTTACACCTTCAACCTTAACCACTTGCAACAAAAAAGCGAGTTTATCCTTGGTGTTTAAATATCAGCGGTAGCTATACCTAACCTAAACTCCCTCATAAGCTCTGATGCCCCGCAATTTTGGCACCCCTCTATCCATCATTAATATTAATAATGGATAGAGGGCATTTACTCTTTATTCCCCGGGCTTATCAACAGCTGTATCGACGGAATTGTCGGTCTTTCCTTCAAGGCCTTCATCGGCAAGGCGTTGAGCGGCAAGTTCGGGAGTAAGGCCCGCATATTCCACCTTGCGGCCACGAGCAGACCATATCCGGACTACCTCACCAAGCAAAATAAATACAACAGTACCAATGAAGAAGCTCCAGTCACCCTCAAAGCCAGGAAGAACAATGGTTGCAATAATGCAAAGCACCAGCTCGATTGCAGGGACAACCAAGGCCACCATCTGCATGGCACCCTTAAAGGGGAATTTAAACACGCGCTCGCGACCCGGATCAACTTTACGCAGCTTGAGGAAGGCTGGGAACATGGGGATGTAGCTGATGAGCAAAAACACCACGTTCATCGAGAAAAGCATCCAGAAGATATTGTTTGAGATGGTCTCATTGGGAATGAGCTGCAGACACAGGGCTAAAGAAGCCACCACTCCGTCTACGATAGCAGCACCGTTGGGCATCTCGGTCTTTGTACTCTCCCGTGCAAAGACCTGAGGCATATTGCCGTGTTTTGCTGCATAATCTGCAACAAAGTTCACACCAAAGGACCAAGAAGCCATATTGGCAAAAAGCGTAAGCAAAAAGGCAATAGAAATGATGCCAAAAATTGGTGAGCTGCCAACCATAGTCTGAACGGCAACAATCATGCCAAAGTCAGGATCGATTGCGTCCGCAGGAATAGCCGCGCCAATACCAAAGGATGCAAAGAGGTAAATGGCTGCAATTGCTAGACCGCCCAGAATGATTGCCTTTGGAATGTCTTTCTCGGGATGCTCCATATCAGAGGCAAAGGTGCACACCACTTCAAAGCCCATAAAATTAAAGAGAATGATGGACAAATTGGTAAGCGCAGAGCCATCAAAGCTAGGAAGGAAGGTTTGTGCGGACATATTGGAAGCAAAGCCGTTTTGCGTTGCATACCAAATCCCAAGAGCACCAACAATAACTGCAATGGCTACTTTAATAATGGCGCCACCGTTTAGGATCCACTCGGAGTCAGACACCTTTGAGAACGACATAATGACAACGACCCAGACAAAGGCCAGCTCAATAGCCATCTTAGCAACCATAGTAAACTCAATACCAAAAACCATGCCAAGGATGTCCGGAAACAGCGTTGCACAAGAAGCAATCCATAAAGGATAGTTAATCCAGTAATACCAAGCGACACGGGCGCCCCACTTGTCACCAAAGGCCTCACGAATCCAGTCGTACAGACCACCATCGGAATCATAGGTAGTGCCGAGCTCAGCAACAACCATACCGTAGGGAAGCAAAAAGGTGATGATCAAAAAGATCCACCAGAAGAACTGTGCGTTGCCAATGGCTGCTGCCGGTGCTGCAGCTTCCGCTACAAACACAACGCAGATCACAGAAAGAATCACGCTCAAGAAACTGAATTTTTTCTTCTCCATTGTGCAACCTCCTTTCAAAAGGATGTAAGCTACATGAGCATGCACTTTTATTGCACGCGATTTCATCTTTTACGATGGAACTTATGAGCCTGTTGGTCCAGCTCATTTGAGTTTATGAATGTTGACGGTTTTTAAACCCCAATAAACTACTGATAGAGCCCAGGTTTACCTAAGCTAGAGTTAGCCATATAACTCAAGGGGTTTATATCGTTAGAAATGAGACGCTGCCATGAGTTTATTCTTTTTCGTGTATACCATTGCGTTACTTTTTATATGTATTGCAACGGCCAGCATCTGTGGTGCAGCCTATGCCGTCTCTCATAGAAATCGCTATATCCCGCAAGCATTATTCTTTATTTTCTATTTTGCGGAGCTTGCAAGCATCTTTGGTTCCGAATGGATGGTGCAAAACATTTCTACGATCAACCCATCCAATTATTACAGCGTTGACCTTCCCGCATTCCGCATTCTTATTGGCGCCGCAATTCTGTCTTGCTTCTGGTGCGTCGTCCTCGACATTGTTGACGTATACCACGCGCGAGCTGTGGTCATCCCTACCGTCATCTTTATTATTGTGTGCACCCTTATTATAGTGACGCTACCCTATGGCCCATTTAAACAATGGCTCTTTTACACTATGCGACAAATCTCACTCATAGCCTGCCTTATTTATGCACGCTATCGCTACCACAAAAGCAACGATGAAATCATGCATCAGCGACTTACCAAGCGCGTCAACATGATGGCTATCTTAAGCGTTTTGATTATCTGCATCCTTATCGAAGACAGCATTGTAATTCTTAACCTGCCCATCCCTGGACAGGACAGCATCTTTGCAGCGCTGTTTCTCTCGTCCCGTAATTTTTCCGAGAACATCACGATGCTGTATCTTGCCTATACCGTAGTGCGCCCCGCCTTTGAGATCATAAGCCTTCACTTTAATGAACCCCCAGAGGCAAAGGCAGACGAAGCCGAAGCAAACCGTCTTACGGTCCACATCGAAGATCGTCTGCCCGCTTATGCTTCTGCACACGGCTTATCCAAGCGCGAGCGCGAGATTTTGGGTCTTGCTATGCAGGGTAAGAGCAACCGTGAGATTGCTAATAAGCTCATTTTGGCCGAAGGTACCATCAAAACTCACCTACACAACATTATGAAAAAGTGTAAGCAAGCTAACCGAGAAGACCTGCGTCGTGATTTTTGGGCCAGTTAGTCCACAAGCTAGCTTACAAAGTAGCCCGCAAGTTAGCCTACGAGAACCCCTAATGGCGGAAGTGGCGATTGCCGGTAAAGACCATAGCAATCCCGTGCTCATCACAGGCTGCAATGGACTCATCGTCGCGCATGCTGCCACCAGGCTGGATAATGGCAGTTACGCCATACTTTGCCAATAGGTCTACCGTATCACGGAAGGGGAAGAAGGCATCGGAAGCCGCAACCAACCCTGTTGTTGTTAGCTCCATGCGCTCACAGGCTTTCTGTGCACGCTCGCAAGCTAATAGGGCAGCATCAACACGGTTGGGCTGTCCTGGTCCCATACCAAGGCCAGCCTTATCCTTAGCAACCAAAATTGCATTAGACTTAACCGTTTTGCAGACCTTCCAAGCAAACAGAAGATCGTCCATTTCTTCCTGGGTAGGTTGACACTTGGTAGGAACGGTAAAGCTCGCGCTGTCCTCATCAACATGGTCGATGTCCTGCACGAGGATGCCGCCATCTACCGCACGAACCTCATGGCCAATTGTGCGGTCTACGCCACCGGTTGCCAATACGCGCATATTAGTGCGCTTGGACAAACGTTCAAGCGCTTCAGGCGTATAGCTAGGAGCGATCATGACTTCAACAAACTGCTTATTAACGTCCGCAAAGTGCTCTACCAATGACAGCGGTACTTCTCGGTTGACAGCAATAATGCCGCCAAAAGCAGATACGGGATCGCAGGCAAAGGCGCGATCGTAGGCAGTGGTGACGTCTTGGGCTGTTGCAGAGCCACAGGGATTTTGATGCTTAAGAATGATAACGGCAGGATCATCAAACTCACGCACAGCGCTCCAGGCAGCATCGGTATCGAGCAAGTTGTTATAGGACAAAGGCTTGCCCTGAATTTGCTTTGCTCGTGCAAGGGAATGCTCAGATGCATCGGGATCCACATAGAACGCCGCAGCTTGGCGGGGGTTCTCGCCATAGCGCAGATCCTGTTCCTTAACAGCACGTATGACCAGGTGCTCGGGGAACTCAGAGTTACCCTCGTGATGCTCAGAACCATCTTTCTGATCCGAATCAAGCTGACCAGCAAGCCAGGTAGAAATGGCTGTATCATAAGCCGCCGTGGTGGAGTACACCTTAAGTGCGAGCCTGCGGCGCGTTTCCAAGGTGGTAGCGCCAGCATGAGCACGCATTTCATCCAAAATGCTGTCATAATCAGCTGGATCACTGACCACTGTCACAGACTCATTATTCTTTGCCGCAGAGCGCAGCATAGAGGGGCCACCAATATCAATGTGCTCAATTGCATCTGCAAAGGTCACGTCAGGCTGAGCGATGGTTTTCTCAAATTCATACAGGTTAACGCATACAAGATCAATCATTTTAATATTATGAGCAGCGGCATCCGCCAGATGCTGCTCATCATCACGACGGCACAGCAGACCGCCATGCACCTTGGGATGCAGAGTCTTAACACGCCCATCCATCATCTCAGGAAAACCGGTGTACTGCTCTATAGGCGTAACGGCAACGCCAGCCTCTGCCAAAAGACGCGCGGTGCCCCCCGTGGAAATCACCTCGACACCAAACTCAGTTTCGAGCGTCTTTACAAACTCAACAACGCCTGTTTTATCAGTTACCGAAACAAGTGCGCGCTTAATGGGCATCTCGGCCATGGAGTCTCCTTTGGGGTCACGGTTTACCTAGTGTTAGTGTAGCGTAGACGAGAAAACAGTACAGCATGTGAGGGTAATTCATAGCCATACAACGAAATAGAGCCCGCCGAAATCGACGGACTCTATTTTTAAGCCTTTGTTTTAAACAAGTGCAACTTAGGCGTGAATGCGAGTACCGGAAAGGCCGGCCATAGCCTCGGCAGCCTTATCCAAAGAACCAATGATGCACACGCGGCCAGGACGGCTCTCTGCAAACTTAACAGCAGCGCGAACCTTAGGCTCCATAGAACCCTTGCCAAACTGGCCCTGCTCAAGGTACTGACGTGCCTCTTCAGTGGTGATGTCCTCAAGATCCTTCTGATCAGGCTTGCCAAAGTTAATGGCAACGTGATCAACAGCGGTAAGAAGAACGAGGGTGTCTGCAGAGCAGTCCTCAGCGAGAAGCTCACCGCCCATGTCCTTATCGATAACGGCAGCCTGACCCTTGTAAGCACCCTTATCGCTGTAGTCACGAACTACAGGAATGCCGCCGCCGCCACAAGCGATAACGATAAACTCGTTGTCCAGAAGGTTAAGGATGGACTCGTTCTCAACAATCTTCTTGGGCTCAGGAGAAGCAACAACGCGACGATAACCACGGCCGGAATCCTCTACAAAGATCATGTCAGGATGAGCTGCCTTCTCTGCATCTGCCTGCTCCTTGGTAAGGAATGCACCAATGGGCTTGGTGGGGTTCTGGAATGCAGGATCGTCAGGGTCTACCTCAATCTGAGTTACAACAGAAGCAACGTGCCAACGCTTGTAAGACTTGTGCATAGCGGCACCAATTGCCTGCTGCAGGTGATAGCCAATGTAGCCCTGGCTCATAGCACCGCACTCAGGAAGGTCCATGGTGGGGATGGACTCGTCGGTCTGGTTTGCATAGGTAAATGCCTTTTGGATCATGCCAACCTGAGGGCCATTGCCGTGGGTGATGATGATCTCGTTGCCCTGCTCGATAACCCTAAGCAGGATGGGGGCAGCGTTGCGAACGCGCTCAATTTGCTCTTCGGGGGTGTTGCCAAGAGCGTTGCCACCAAGGGCGATGACGACGCGGCTTGCGCCAGACTTTGCCATTGTGTCTCCTCTAGATCGACGGATTGTCCACTCGCGGTATACGAATGGGCGCGAAACAAAACGCGCTATCAGTGCAATGGTAGCGCGTAGCTACTGTAAAACAATTTGATATATTTTGCACGCCTGTAAACGGTATTTTTCTCAAAAACATAAGGGGATAGCTGCTTCTGTAAACCAGCTGTCCCCTTATTATCTAACATGCATAAAATTACGAGAAAGGCATCGTTTTATAGAATATTTATTCAAAAACGCTTTGCGGGCGAACGGTAGTGCCTTCACTAAAAGTGCTTAAAATGCACCGCCGCCTCCGCCGCCGCCGAAGCCGCCGCCTCCGCCACCGGAAAATCCGCCGCCGCCTCCGCCAAAACTACCCCCACCAAACGAATCCCTTGAGGAAGCAATAGTGCTTGCTGTAGCACTACCCAAAACGCTGCGATCGAGAGTCGAAAGTGGTGAATCAGTCCAGCTGTAGCTGTTCAGCCATATATAGGTTGGAATGCTTTGTGCATCATCCACATACTGCGGAAGAGCAACCCTAATTTCTTCAAGCACCTTTTGAGAAACTCCCAGTGCCACAGCAATAACCAAAAGCTTGCTCCACAAAACTACATCGTTGGGTACAGCCTCATTGAGACGTGTAAAATCGTTAAACCAATGTTTAAGCGCTTGCAGTTTTGCGTCAAGTTCTACACCTTCGACAGATAATTTTCTCATTTTACGCGCTTTAGAAGTAATCCACACCATGGTACCTACCTGCAATGCAAGATACAAAGGCCAAAGCCATGCAGCGGGACCAATCAGGTTTCCCCAGTCCGAAAAAATAAAGGGAATCACTATCGCCATAGGCGCAAAGGGCACTATAAACACAAGTCCGCACAGAACGGTCATGAGCCATACCCTGTTTTTATGGGTATCCTTAAAATAATGTTTATGGTACGCTGCACGCTCTGCATTAGCAGTCCATGAGTTCAGCCAGTTTGCATACTTTTCTGGCTTTTCCTTTGCCACTTCTTCTAGATCACTCATACGTATAACTTTGTGCGTTTCATTGCTTGACTGCTGTTTTGCCTTACTGGCAACCTTTTTGAATAAGAGTTCGTAGGTGGCACGATCAATAGAATCCGTTAGCTCCTCGGGTTCCTTAAGCGCTGTAAGCCTCCAAGAAGCTGATCCGTCCTTGTCATCTGCCTGCTCAATACGCAAAGCCTTGATAGCACTTAGGTGCATAATCCCCGCAGTAAGAAACATGCTCTTGCACTTTCCTCTGTTTTGAAGAATCGAGTACACCACGGGATTATCGTGAGAAGGAACATCGCGGAAATATGTGTCTTTAAAAAGCGGCTCATGCAAACGACGATAGCGAGCATAGTTTTTATATGCAAAAAATCCCATCAAAAGGCAGGTTATGGGCGAAGCTGCGATAAAAATGTTCTTGAAGTAATCAGCCGCAGTCTGGGTGTATTTTTTACGGCTTTGCTCATACTCACGCATACTCTGACGCCTTTGATTGGCCTGCTCGGCCCATTTTGTCTCTTCGTCGATAATAGCATCCAGCCTCTTTGTCGAGATAGGTGTGACGTCGCCCACCCAACTAATGGGAAATGTAATGCGTGATTCGGCAAATTCATAAGTCCCGACCCGATCAACGGTAAAAAGAACACCCTTTTTATCTTTTGATTGAGTAACAAGTCCCGTAAGAGCACCATGACCCCAAGCACGGACATTGTCTCCGGGAACAACGCTTTGCCCTTCTGGAACAGGTAGATGAATTTCACAACTCACATTATTTGAGGGAACATCCCAGCCGTCAGAAACAAACTTCCAATATAGCTCTGCGCAATCCGACCATACGGAGACCGCATTATTGATGCGGTAACTAATGACGTACGACTGTTGCTCACTTCTAACGGGATGAAAAATCTTAACGCGCTTGACGCCCTCCTCGTTAAGCACCTGGAAGGTATCGTCATTCTCAGAATCATTTTGCGTAAGCTGGGTGTATGGAGTAAGCGAACCTTTCTCGGCAAGTCCCGCTTTGATGTCCGTAACCGTAATGGCACGACCATCGTAAACCCCTTCTGGAATCTTCCAATACACGCCATTAAAGCGACCGTTAAAGTTAAACGTGCGATTTTCCACTACGTCCATAGAGCCATCAGGGTTAACGGTAGCATCAATCTTGACTTGCTCGATTGAGTAGTCTTTTGCCCATGCCTGATGTGGCAATCCGAACAAAACGACCAAGACTGCAAAAAGCCAGCAAAGTGCTGCACCAAACGTCAGCCGTTTCAAAATAGCGTACTTCTTCATAGGGCTCCTGCCTTACAGAGCAAACGGTATTGCGTTACCAATAACGATATATAACGATGGTTCGTTATTAATCTAACTATACGATATTTTCTAACCATACGGTATATTTTGCAGGTTCATATCCTTGTATGGGTGAGCTACCATAAGGGTCATGCAGCTTCAGACCTATACATTTCCTCATCCCACGACTGTGGTTGGCCGCTTTGCGCCCTCCCCCTCTGGTCGCATGCATTTGGGAAACGTGTTCTCCCTGCTTGTGGCCTGGTTAAGTGCCAAACACACCGGAGGAAAAATCATCCTGCGCATTGAAGATATTGACCCAAGAGCCGCCAATCCCCAACAAGCACAGCTGCTCATGGCAGATCTTGAGTGGCTTGGTCTTTCATGGGACGAAGGCCCCTACTTCCAAAGCAAGCGAATTAAGCTCTACGACCAGGCCATTGCGGATCTTACCAACCAGGGTTATACCTACCCTTGTTTTTGCACACGCGCAGAACTCCATACCGGATCTGCTCCTCACGCCTGCGATGGCAAATATGTCTATCCGGGCACTTGTCGCGCGCTCACATCAGAACAACGCCAGCAAAAGGCTCACGAGAAAATGCCGTCCATACGCTTACGAGTACCAAACCAAGACGACAAAGCTGCTGTATACAGTTTTTCTGACCTCGTACAAGGCGTTTATCGACAAAACCTTGCTACTGATTGTGGTGACTTTATTATCAGGCGCGGCGATGGTGTATATGCCTACCAGCTTGCCGTTGTTCTTGATGATGCACTTATGGGTGTTAACCAAATTGTGCGAGGCTGCGATTTAGTAAGCTCAGTTCCAAGGCAACTCTACCTACAGGATTTACTGGGTGCTCCGCATCCCAGTTATGCTCACATTCCGTTGTTAATTGCCCCTGATGGGCATCGTCTTTCCAAGCGCAACAAAGATCTTGATCTGGGTGCTCTTAGGGCTCGCGGTGTGCTGCCTCAACAAATCATTGGTTGTCTCGCCCACCTTTTAGGATTGGTTCCGCCAAACACTGCGCTTACGCCAGATGAACTCCTAGCAAGTTTTAGCTGGGATACGCTTTTGGAGTGTCCGCAAAATATTGTTGTAACGTCTGAAATTTTTGATACAAACGTATAGTTATACTAACAAAAATTGCTATAGTAGGGTATTATTCGTATGCACCATTATTTGGAGAGCTGACCGAGAGGCCGAAGGTGCTCGCCTGCTAAGCGAGTATAGGACCAAATCCTATCTGGGGTTCGAATCCCCAGCTCTCCGCCAGAACATTATGAGCGTCTACTAGCGTTTTTGCTGGTAGACGCTTTGTTTTAGAAGCTTTAGAGAAGCCGTAAGAACGCACCCCTGCAGTGGTAGATAGTGATCCATATTTCATTACTTATTCTTTCATTTAATAGATTTTTTACTGTGCGACTCAGAGGATTTTTCGGCTTCAAATGCCTTTTGTGCTGCTTGAGATACTTCAAAAGCGCTTGGAATGCCAGCTTCAAATTCTTCTTGGCTTTATGCTTGTTCTTTCATTCGCAGCTTTTCCTGTACAGATAGGCTCTCTATAAGCTTCGCAAGTCCTTGTGTATCATATGTTTCTATCGCTTCAAGATAGCTGCTTTTCGATTCAACAGGAATAACGATAGGGGCAACCTTAGCAGCAATAAGCGCTCGGTTGAGTAGGATACGTCCAGTGCGACCATTGCCATCAACAAAGGGATGTATATGCTCAAAGGTAATGTGAAAGGCTGCCTCTTTCTCAAATATACTGTCATAAACTGTATGTACATGGTTATAAAGTAACTGTTGCATAAGCTGATTTATCTCAGAGGCTTTAGGTGGGACATACTCGCTTGAACGAATGTAAACCTGAGTCTTTCTATAGCCGTCAATGTCGTTGATATTCTTATTGATTTGTATAGCAATATCCTTAATAAGTCGCTCGGTAAGCTCCTCGTAAGGTTTTTGCAGAGCTATTTGAAGGGCATACTTATGGTTAATTGCATCGTAGAGTTCACGAGCAGTAGCATTTACTTTCATGGAGTTGTCGTTCCATAAAATCGCATAGGTATCTGCAAAAGAAAGCGTAGAGCCCTCGATGGCATTTGAGTGGTAGGTAAAGCGAGTAATAAAGTCTTCAAACCACAAAGAGTTGGTATGCATATAAGAAAGTATGTCCATATAATCACCAACCAAAAGCTTTATTGAAGCAAGAATACCATGATTGATTTCAATATATCGTACTGTTAACTTTTTTTATGCGAGCCACTGTCTGTCGCTTATGGTGGCAATGCTAAGAAACTTGCTGTTGACTATCACAACGAAGGATACATAAATTAGATACGTATAGATACCAATAGATATAAATATCTATTGGTATCTTTTTTAAAAGGTGGTGTTTTCAAATCTAAACAAGGATGAAACGCTTATATCTAATGCTTTAGCTAATCTATATAGAACATTAATTGTAATATTGGCCTCTCCATGTTCTGCGCGCCACAAATATTTATAGTCAATATTTGCCATATAGGCTAGGTCTCTCAATGATAATTTCTGAGATTCTCGTGCGGTGCGTATTGCATTACCCACTAGCCGTCTATATTGGCTTTCATTTATTTCCCCAGTTGTGTCCATATCTGGAGTTTATTGTTTAGTAAAAAATGCCTGTTGGTATATAAACCAACAATTGCTACAATCATAAGAAAGCTGTACGAAAGCTAAAAAGTTATCTATAATTTGTTTTAGCTAACGCACTTTAAACTGCCCCTATATCTCGAGAGAAGGAGAAGATCTTTATGGGCCCGCGAAGAAAGTTCTTACAGCAGGTGTAGCAACGATTATGGCTACCGGCATGGGATTGTCTGCGGCAACATCCGCAATTGCAGAGACAACCACCACGCCGGATATGGAGCCAAAGGTTGTTGATAATAAGCAGACGGTAAAGAAGGTTACCGAGCAAGACGTTACCGATGCTAAGAACAAGAGTGATGAAGCTCAGGCTAAAGCGGATAGCGCTAAGAAGGACGCTGAAGACGCCAAAGCTACTGAAGACGCAGCTAAAAAAGCACTGGATGACGCTGTAGCCCATCTCAAGGATGTTGAGGCCGGTGCAGCTAGCGATATCGAAGCTGCCGAAAAAGGCGTTACAGAAAAGCAAGCTGCCTATGATAATGCAGTTAAAGCTCGTGAAGAGGCAGAGGCACAGCTGAGCACTGCTAACGACAACTTTAAAACAGCTGTAAATGCTTATGCAACTGCAAAGGCTCAGCATAAGGAAGCTCAGGCTACAGTAGGAGACGCCGATCTAGCCTATAAGGCAGCTCAAACTAAAATTGAGGACACCGAAAAGGCTGTAGTTGCTGCCAAGTCTAATGCTGAGACAAAAAATAAAGAGCTTCAAGCTGCTCAGGATGCTTTGAAGGAAGCTGCTGCTAACGAGCAAAGCGCTAAGGCTGCTGCAGACAGTGCCGCTGAAGCACTCGCTAAGGCTAAGGAAAGCGTAGCTACCACGAAGGATGCTGAGTCTAACGCTGAGACTGCCCTGAAGGATGCTCAAGCCAACCTCGAGAACGTTAAAAATGAGGCTAACGATAAGATTGAGGCTGCTAAAAAAGATGTTGCAGAGAAGCAAACTGCCTTTGATGAGGCTCATGCAGCCGCTATCGAAAAGGCTGAGATAGCTGCTCAGTTGCAGGAGGATGCAAAGAACGCTTACCTGCACTATGCAACCCTGCTTGCAGAGTATAATGCTACTCACACACAGCAGACTGGCTCTAAGAAAACCGTTAAGCCAGCACCTAAGCATATGAAATCTGACAAATCAAAGCAGGCACTTCCAAAAACTGCTGATCCAGCAGCTTCTGTACAAGCACTTGCTGCAATGGGCGGTCTTGGTGTAGCTTTGGGCGCTGCAAAGAAGTATAAGGCTAAGCATTTCGCATAAATTTTCTTATAGGTACATGAAGTCAGGATATAGGATATAATTTATCTCCATGTTAGAGGCACCTACACAAGTAGGTGCCTCTTTTCTTACGCTTTAAATCTGAAAATATTTTAAACACTCAGACAACCTCTGTATATATGCACCAGAGTATTGAATCTGGAATACCCAATGCAGCAGTCAGGATTAGCAATGCCTAGTTATCAAATGGTGCCTTAAATAGGGTAATGGGGGTTTGCTTTATGCCTCACCCCGCATTTTATAACCATGGCATAAGCTTTTCATTTACCTAATGCTGTTTAATATTCAAAAAGTTAAATTCTTGCTTGACACCTTTCAGGACTGGTGGCAATATAGTTAAGCACACAGACGCGGCGTTACCTCAGCTGGATAGAGGGCCTGACTACGAATCAGGACGTCACAGGTTCGAATCCTGTACGCCGCACCAGTTGTAATTTCAAACCGGGTTTATCCCGGTTTTTTATTAGCGCTGTAAGCTATGAGGAGCCATAAGCCTATATCAAACTTATAGGCTTTCGCTGGCCTCAACGTACCACAATCTCGCTCTTATCCCCCCAGAGCGCTCCAGCACCGGCCTTCTAGGGTCTAAAGTGGGTAACACCATCCATTTGAGCAGCATAGCTATAGGTGATGCCCTCATGATCCAACAAATCCATCAGATCAGCTAGAAAATACTCCTCATCGCGCAGCTTTCCGAACACCACCTCAACAATATCATCGCGCTCATTCCCAAGCGCAGTAGCCACAAGGCAAAGCTTGTCTTTCCGGATGCGGATACTATGCACATAATGCTCACGGTCATATACGCCCACAACACCCGACCCAAAAAGTTCCTCAGTTATTTCTAAATCCCCAACCCTGTTTACAGATACACTTTCCAGCTTCCTATCCATACCAATCCTCTTATCTCCATCCTCTTTATGAGATAAGTATAGCAAATACAGAACATATGTTCTAGTACAAATACTCGCAGATCACAAATATCCCTAAAGCATGAATGCCTAATAAAAACCCTCCTCACCGTAGAAAACAATGAGGATGGAAATGCACAAACTGCCCGTAAAAAGCATGCAAAACGTGTTAAGGTTGTTGCTCCTATTCAGGCATGATCTTCTCGATACCACCCATATAAGGACGAAGCGCCTCGGGAATAGTAATAGACCCGTCCGCATTTTGATAGTTCTCCATAATGGCAGCCATGCAACGACCAACCGCAAGGCCAGAGCCATTAAGGGTGTGAACCAGACGGGTTCCCTTAAACTCAGAGGGATCCTTGTAGCGAATATTAGCGCGACGCGCCTGGAAGTCCCAGCAGTTAGAGCAGGAAGAGATCTCCTTGTACGCATTGTAGCTAGGCAGCCATACTTCAATGTCGTAGCACTTGCGTGCCGAGAAACCAATGTCGCCCGTGCACAAAGTTACAACATGATAAGGAAGACCTAAGGCCTGTAGGATGGCTTCTGCTTCGGTCACCATGGACTCAAGCTGATTCATGGAGTCCTCAGGCTTGGCAAACTTAACCATCTCTACCTTATCAAACTGGTGAACGCGAATGATGCCGCGCGTATCGCGACCAGCAGAACCTGCTTCCTCACGGAAACAAGGGGTAAAGGCGGTGTACATCAAGGGCAGCTGAGAAGCATCCAAAATCTCATCACGATGGATATTGGTAAGCTGAACCTCTGCCGTAGGAATCAGGTACAAATTAGGCTCTACATGGTAGAGATCCTCATCAAACTTGGGGAGCTGTCCCGTACCAAACAAAGAATCATGATTGGTAATGACGGGAGTCCACCACTCTTTAAAACCTGCCTTAAGATGCATATCAATAAAGAAGTTGATAAGCGCACGCTCCATACGAGCACCCATGCCACCCAGCAGATAAAAACGAGTACCTGCAAGCTTTACGCCGCGATCAAAATCAATCATGCCCGTAGCAGGACCGAGATCCCAGTGTGCTTGAGGCTCAAAATCAAACTCACGAGGAGTTCCCCAGCGGCGAACCTCGGGGTTGTCTGAGTCATCCTTACCGTAGGGAACGCTCTCATCAGGAATGTTAGGAATGGCTGCCACCAGAGCAAAGAGCTCATCCTCTACAGAGCCGCGCTTCTCGTCAAGCTGAGCAATGCGGTCTTTGTTAGCAGACACCTGAGACTTTGCTGCCTCGGCCTCATCCTTTTTGCCCTCGCGCATGAGCTGGCCAATTTGCTTGGAAATGGCATTGCGCTCAGCCTGCAGCTGCTCTACCTCAGCAATGGTTGCGCGGCGCTGCTCGTCCAACTCAAAAAAACGCTCACAGTCCCAATGCGCGTTTTGCCTTGACTCACAGGCTTTATCCACGGCATCGGGGTTTTCTCGTACAAACTTAATGTCGAGCATCAACAGGCCTCTCTCGCTTAAAAATCAATGAATCATAGATGGTTAAAGTATATACTTGTATGTCATCTTACAAAGCGAGGCTTCAAAAGCATTGAGGGGCATTCCACATGGCTGCCATTGGCGATATTCTTAATTGGCTTTTTCATACACGTCCCGGCGTGGCATGTCTGTTGGCTGCTAGCGTTGTTATTTTTTCAGTTGTGGCCTTCGTTTCTGAAAAGCGCGGTCGCAAACGCTATTACAACCACGAGCGCTCCGATGACGACGCGGGCTGGAGCCTTTTTGATGATTCTACGTCTGACACAGACTCTGACGAGAAAACCAAGTAGCAGATACGTATGGAGACAAACAGCGGATGAAAGGTGACTTTCATCCGCTGTTTTACAGCGCAGTACAAAATTCTTGCTTATAGGACAAAGTCCTTGACGCAAAAAATCTAGCCGCAAAATTCTTCCTGCACAATTCTGGCTGACTGAGGATTACTGCTTTTGATACTTAGGCTCCCAGCGATACGCTGCCACGGCAGCAGCAACATCTTCCAGCTCTACCCCATTGAGCTTCTCGGCAAGCGCCTCTTGCGCAACCGCCTCTGCAACCGTGTTGGAGAATTGCGTCAAGAGTGAAACAGGAGGAATCGTTGCAGCACCGGATTTTGTGGTATCAACAAGACCGCCCAAGGAGTGTGCCGCCTGGGAGATCATGCCGTCAGTTAACAGACGAGCCTGCGACACAAGAACACCCAACCCAAGACCCGGATAGATTAACGCATTATTAGCCTGGCCAATCTCGTAGCGCACGCCCTGATACTCAACGGGATCCGAAGGAATGCCCGTTGCTACTAATGCTCGGCCCTCTGTCCAGGTGATAAGGTCTTCTGCCGTTGCTTCGGCAAGCTTAGTGGGGTTACTCAGCGGAAAGATAATGGGGCGCTGGGTGTGAGCCGCCATTTCTCTCACCACGGATTCGGTAAAGGCACCGTGAACTGTAGAGGTTCCAATCATAATACCGGGATGTACAGCCTTGACCACAGCCTCAAGATTGGTGAGCTCATCCGCATTTTCAAACTCAGAACGAGCGCGTGCAAATGGCTTTTGCTCGAGGGTTAGGGTATCGTCATCATCAAACAAGAGGCCTTGGCGGTCCACAAGGTAAAACTTCTTGCGAGCCTCTGTCTCAGACATGCCTTGGTCAATATACTCAGACAAAATACGGTTTGCAATACCTACACCTGCTGTCCCTGCGCCATAGCACAGATAGGTTTGATCGGTGAGTTTCTCGCCAGAGATCTCCAGTGCGCCTAAGATGCCTGCAGGCTAATAATGCCCGTACCTTCAATGTCATCATTAAACGTTGGGTGCTTGTTACTATACTGGTCCAGAATACGAGCCGCATGGTCTCTACCAAAATCTTCAAAGTGCAGGTAGAAGTAGCCAAATACCTTCTCGGCAGCACGTACAAAACGATCGACAAAATCATAATAAGGCTGGCCATGTTCCCGCTTTTTGTGAACCCCCAAATAGAGAGGATCATTGAGCAGGCTCTCACGGTCAGTTCCTGCATCAAGCACTACCGGAAGAACGCGGGCCGGGTCTATACCAGCTGCAGCGGTATAAACCATAAGCTTGCCAACGGAGATTTCAACACCATTGGTTCCCCAGTCACCAATTCCAAGAATGGCCCCTGCATCGGTGACTACCACCAAGTCAATCTCGCGACCGTCCGCAGCGCGACGCAGCACGTCCTCAATATTGGGAGTATCAAGCGTGAGATAAGCCGCCTGCTGGGGATCCATGAAACTTTGTCCATACTTCTCAATATCAATTGCGATAGTGGGGTCATAGACCACGGGCATGAACTCTTCCACATGCTGGCTAAAGAGGTAATAAAAGAGCGTACGATTTTTGCTAAAAAGATTCATCAAATAATGACGAGCAGCAAGCTCAGACTCACACGCCTTATATGCCTGATAGGCAAGCTCAGCCTGCTGGTCTATGGTCTGGATCTGGAGAGGCAAAAGTCCAACAAGTCCCAGGGTATTACGCTCTTGCTCATCAAAAGCCGTACCCTTATTAAGAAATGGATCTGCGAGTACCTCGTAGCCGTGCTTCATGTTGTACCCTCTTCGCGCTCAAAGCGTTTGTTGTATCGACAGCTTATTGTACTGCCGATAAGTGCGCTGCGCGACCATATACATCGATAAAAAGCTTATAGAGAAGGATTTGAAATGCGCAAGAATGAATACACGCGCTTAAATATTCATAATGCTAATAAAAAACCTCCGGTTGCCCAGAGGTATTTTGACATATGGTGCGGGCGAAAGGACTTGAACCTTCACGAGATTGCTCCCATACGCACCTGAAGCGTACGCGTCTGCCAATTCCGCCACGCCCGCATGCAGAGGTGATTTTACACCGAAATTTTGCCACATAGCAAGCTATAAGGGTAAAATATTTTAGAAAACACGACACAACCGCAGCTAAAACAAACAAGGAGGCGCCGTGCACGATCAATCGTATACCAATACTGTTTTGCGCCGCACTGCGCTTGAATCTCCAAATACCACCCCTGAACTCTTGCTTGGTCGCTATCGAATTTTGGAGACGAGAACAAACGGCGGTTTTGGCAAGGTAGAAATTTGTTGGGACACCCGCCTTCAGCGGAGAGTTGCCATCAAGTGCCTGCCCCTTTCTACGGAACAAAGCCCACACGTCTCTACCTCAACCATGCAAGAAGCACTTATGGAAGCGCGCACTGCAAGCATGCTGGCTCATCCCAATATTGTGACCATGTACGACTTTGAATGGGACGGTAACTATGCCTACCTTGTTATGGAGTATGTGGATGGCGTCAACCTCGCTGAGCTTCTCGCCCGCGTAGAAGGCGGTACTCTTACGGGAGATGAATGCGCACATATGCTGGACGGCATAGCGTCTGCCTTGGCTTTTGCACATGAAAACGGCGTATTGCACCTGGATATTAAGCCAGCAAATATCATGTTTGATCATGCAGGCACCCCCAAGCTTGCAGATTTTGGTATGGCAACACTGGCTTCGGCAGCCGGATATGGTGATGCCCGCGGCGGAACTATTGGCTACATGCCGCCAGAACAAATTGAAGGCGCGCTGGTGGATGAGCGCTGTGATCTGTTTTCGCTAGTTGTCTGTTTGGTACAGGCGCTCACGGGCACAAACCCCTTTTTAGCTCCCACGGCAGAAACTTCATCCAAGCTCATTTACAAGGGTGCAGAGGAGTACTTGGCACAACTGCGTTTAGACTTTGGACCCCAGCTATACGATGAGTTTGCACAGGCTCTAGCTGCAGATGTTACAAACCGTACTTCATCCATCAAAGCGTTTGTTAGCGCTGTTATAGAGATGCTTGGTAATACCACAGCCGGCAAAGCTTCTTTGGCGGAGCTTCTCAGTCAGGTGACCAACGATGAGCAGCCCGGCGCCGTAATGCATGGTAGACCGCTCACCCTACCGGAGCGCGTTCCTTGGCTTGCTCCTGTATTAGTGCGCACCACTATCGCAGCCCTCAGCTACCAAACAGCACAATTCGCAGTACCGTTTTTGGGACTTGCCGACAAAAACATCGAGCTCGTACTTGTTTGTGTGGTAACTGGTTTGAGTGCTGCACTGCCAAACTTTGGCTCAGCTTTACTGCTTGCCCTCTGCTTTGCTGCTCTGTGCACCGCAAGTAGCGCACTGAGCTATACCACCTTTGGCTTAGCCCTCATAGCTCTAGTCATCCCTGCAGCTTGGTGGATTTGCACTGGAAGAAAACATGGCACTGCAAGTCTTGCCCTGCTTATGCCCAGTGTTTTTTCTACGGGATTTGCGAGCGTAAACCTTGGCGCCACCTACTTAAGTCCCCTCCATGCCACGAGTACTGCCTGCGTAGGCTGGATTTTCTCGCAATATACAGCCGTTGCCCACATAAGCGGCCTTTCTCTGGACAGCGTAGGGCTTCTCATCCAGCGCTGGACCTGGCATCCCACGGCGCTCTTAGAGTTGCTCGGCTTTAGTCTGGCCGCAGGAATTGCCTCCATCCTTGTACATAGAGGCGGCAAACTCTTTGGCATTTTGGGGCATACCGTTGGTCTGCTTCTGGTTTTTTTCACTCTGTTTGTTCGTATCCGGGTGGAGAATGGCGGTATATGGTCCGCTCCCCCTATGTTAAGCATGCTTGTTGCGGTAATCTTGTTTGGATTATCGTGCTTGATTACTGTAATTTTCCAAACGCCCGGCACCCCGCTGGAGGTTGAGTAATGAACTTTCTAAATACCTTTGAATCGCGCATCGCGAGCATTTTTGGCGCGTCCGCAGAGGGCCAGGTCGCCCCATTTTCCTTTAAGAAACTGGCCAAAAAAACCTTGCGCGAGCTCAAAAATGAAACCTTAGTAATTAATGATGTGGACACCGCTCCCGCTCTTATTACCATTTTGGTTTCTGCAGATGATGACCTGCAGATGCGCCCCTTTTATAGCTCCATCTCAACCGAGCTGTCTCAACTGCTGGAAGCTCACGCCACTCAAAAAAATCTGACACTCGTGGGAACTCCGGTGGTTCGCTTTATGGTGGACCCAAACTTGCGGCGTGGCAAGTACTCTGTTTTTGCAGAAAACGTAGAGGCCGATGTTTTGGAACGCCTTCGTATGGAAGAAGCTGAGTTCCTAAGCGATAAGTTCATGACAAACGCAGCAAACAGCGTCCCTGCCGCCAATGCACAGCAGCCTTCTCGCGCGCAAAACCACAGCCACAAAAAGCGTACGATGGAACCCCTGCCTGATCCCAAACCTCACGTTGCTTTGGATGACTCTGAGGCTGGACTCAATGTCATTCCTGCAAGTGAGACAAACAATCCCGTGGTGCTAAACACCAGCTTCCCTTCGGTACCCATGCCCACGCCAACGCCAATCATTCCTAAGACGTCTGCCGCGGCAGCTCGTGCTGCCTCTGCAGATATGGCCGCAAACATCGCTGCAGGTGCAGCTGCTGCACAAGCCGGCGCCTCCGTTGCTGCCTCTGCTGCTCAGGCCGATGCCTCTGTTGCTCAAGCCAACCCCGCTCCCGCACAAGCCGCTGGTACCGAGATGCCTAAAACGGTACGCCGTAACGTGCCTCTCGTAAATTCTCGCTCTCGTCATGTGTCCACAACTCAAACCCGCACTATCCAGGCACTGTTTATCAACCGCATCTCTGGCAAAACGTATCCTGTAGATGCGAGCGGTGTCATTGTGGGCCGCGAGCGCGCGAGCGCAAACATTGTGTTGCATGACCCCAATGTTTCGCGCAGCCATGCCCAAATTAGCTTTGATGGAGTTTCTTGGCACATACGAGACCTTAATTCCACCAACGGAACACAGGTTAACGATGTGGACATTGATGAATGCATTCTGCGCAGTGGTGATATGGTTACCTTTGGTCTTACCACACTTGAATTCAGGGAGGACTAATGATTGACCTCGTCCTGTTTGCCGGACGCATTCTTCTTGTTGTCCTGCTCTATATCTTTTTATCGTTCGTAGCTCACACAGGCGTTGGGTTCGTACGTGGACAACGCCGTGATGCCGCTATTTGGTGTATTGATGTCGAGAAAGGCCCTAAGCAGTTGCGCGGTTTGCACGTAGACGTTTTAGGCCCTGTTGTAGTGGGACGCTCACAATCATCCGATATCACCATTGCTGAACCCTATGTTTCTTCCACGCATGCGCGTTTTACCATCCAAGGCCCCGCCTTGGTGGCGGAGGATTTGGGCTCCACCAACGGTACGTATGTAAACGGTCATCCCATCACACAGCCGGTTACCTTGCGCGACAGCGATGAAGTGCAGATTGGTGACACGATTATGAGGGTCAGCCGCCGATGAGTGACAAGCTCAATCCTGACATAACGGCTCCGTTTTCCCCCATCGACCAAGCAGCCACAGAGGAAAATGCGCATCCTGCAGCGGCTACTGAGCCCACGCAGGACGCCGGTGGTGCTCTGCCAACTGCAGCTACAGAATCCAAGCCAGAATCAAGGCCGGAGTCCAAACCGGAATCCAAGCCTGATGCCACTCAAGAAGAACAGCCTCGTACGCCGGTAAACGCTCCGGGCGTGCAGGCTATTGATGTCGAGAAACGCACTCATTCCGATACGGATACCGGAAAAACCCTTCAGCTTTCTTGGGGTGCTCGCTCCGATGTGGGACTGTTACGTGAGCATAACGAGGACTCGTTCCTTGTTCACGCACCTCTCTTTTGCGTATGTGATGGCATGGGCGGGCACGCAGCTGGCGAAGTAGCAAGCGCCATTGCCGTGCGCAGCATTGCAGAACATGCCCCTGCCGTTGCAGATGACGTGTTACTGGGCGCCTCGGTAGAGCTGGCAAACACCGCTATTGTCGATGGCGTACGTCAAGGCGTTGGTAAACCCGGCATGGGTTGCACCGCCACAGCAGCAATCTTAGAAAACAATCGTCTTGCCATTGCCCATGTGGGCGATTCACGCCTGTACGTGCTCCATGAGGGCACGCTTGTTCGCGTTACCCACGACCACTCCTTTGTAGAAGAGCTGGTGGATGCGGGAGAAATTACGGCAGATGAGGCCCGTACGCATCCTTCGCGCTCCGTTATTACGCGCGCGCTGGGATCGGACCCCAATATGTATGCAGACCACTTTACGCTTGATATAGAAAAGGGCGATCGCATTATTATCTGCTCCGACGGCCTATCATCCATGGTATCCGACAGCGTTATCGAGGATCTGGCGGTCTCCAGTGCCACTCCCCAACAAGCTGCGGACAACCTGGTGGCTCAGGCCCTGGCAGAAGGCGGCTATGACAACGTAACCGTTATTGTAGTAGACGTTATCAATAGTGGCAGTGCGCTGTTTCATCGTCACGCACGCCGCCGCGTGTTCATAACTTGGCTTATAGCAATCCTTACACCTATCATGCTTCTTACCATGAGTGCTTGGTTTGTTGTACAAAACTCCTGGTATATTGGGACCAACGGTACCACCGTTGCCATTTATCAGGGGGTAAATTCTGCACCCTTTGGCTACAAACTCAGCACGCTTTCTGAAACCACCTCTATCAAGGTTGCCGATCTTCCAGAGGCCACGCAACGCCTGCTTGAGGAAGGCATCAGCGTTTCTGACCCAGAGACGGCACGCAAAACGGTAGAAGATTACCGCGACCAAATTACCAAAGAGAAGGACGAGGCGGCTTCTAACCTCGACACCATGAAAGCTCAAGATGCACAAACAACCTCGAAAGAGGGTGACTAAATGCCAACACCTTCTGGAAACTCAAGGCGTACCACCGAGTTATTGCTGCTCGGTTTGGCTGCCATTCCCGTAATTTTGCTCTATGCCTTGTACGTTCTTAATGCAAGCCTAACCGTGAGCCTCTCCACGCTCGCCGTGCCCATCGCTTTGTTTGTAGCGTTTGCAATCTCACATATTGCGGTGCGCATCGTTGCCCCAGAGGCGGATCCTGCACTGCTACCCATTGTATTTTTGCTTTCTGGCACCGGCATTACCTTTGTAACACGCCTTGCCCCCAATTTAGCAACCAATCAGCTCATCTGGCTCTTTGTCTCCATTGCAGCCATGATAGCCGTACTGATTGCCGTTCCCAGTCTTGAAGGTTTAAGCAAATACAAATTTACCATTGGCATTGTAGGCGTTGCTCTCTTGCTGCTTCCCATGATCATTGGTACCGAGAAGGGCGGCTCAAAGCTATGGCTTTCCTTAGGACCCTTCTCATTCCAGCCGGGCGAGATAGCCAAGGTGTTGGTGGTCTTGTTCTTGGCAAGCTATTTTGCCGATAACCGCGAGCTCTTGAGTGCCTCTACCAGACAGATTGGTCCTCTGGCCATCCCTCGCTTACGAATGCTTGCTCCCGTATTTATTATGTGGGGCATTAGCCTTTTGATTGTTGTATTTGAGCGTGACCTGGGAAGTGCTCTGCTGTTCTTTACGATCTTTGTCGTGATGCTCTATGTCACAACGGGACGTATGTCCTACGTCATAGTGTCTGTATTACTGCTCTGTATTGGTGCATTTGCTTGCTACCATCTCTTCTCGCACGTACGAGTACGCGTAGATATTTGGCTTGACCCGTGGAAGGATCCTTCCGGCAAAGGCCTGCAAATCGTCCAATCGTTGTACTCGCTTGCAGATGGTGGCATGCTTGGCACAGGTATTGGCCGTGGACTGCCCGGTCTTATCCCCGTCGTTGAATCTGACTTTATCTTCTCGGCTCTTGGTGAGGAACTCGGGCTTTTGGGCAGTGCTGCCATTCTCATGCTCTATATTCTGCTTGCCGTTCGCGCCTGCGCTACGGCTGCGCGCGCTAAATCAGATATGGCTGCTTTTACCACGGTTGGCTTGATTACCTCTCTATCATTCCAAGCTTTCCTCATCGTTGCTGGCGTTACTCGCTTTTTGCCCCTTACAGGTGTAACCCTGCCCTTTATTAGCCAAGGCGGCAGCTCGTTGTTGTCAAGCTTTATCATTATCGGCCTCATCTTACGTGCAGGCGATGAGGCGACCGGTCGCAATGAGGAACTTCAAGGCAGCGGCACCATCAAACAAACGGGAAAACGCTTTGCATCGGTAGCACATGGTAGCCACGTACGTGGACGCTTTGGCCTACAAACACCGGAATCTGGTGTGCTGGGGCGCGTTGCCTTAGGCAACCGTCTTACCCTGCTTATCCGTTCGTTTACCTTGCTGTTTGCACTTCTTATCGCCAACCTGACCTATGTTCAGGTCATTCAGGCGGCCAATTATCAAAACAAGCCCGGTAACAACCACACCATTGCCAAGAGTGCCTTTGTACAGCGTGGTGCCATTCTCACCTCTGACGGGAAAACCTTAGCGGAGAGCATCAAACAAGAAGATGGTAGCTATCAGCGCAGCTATCCTGCTGGCAGTCTTGCAGCACATACCGTGGGCTATCTCTCCACACGCTATGGCGCAACAGGCGTTGAGGCCTCACTCAACGAAACCCTTACCGGACATGCGGATTACTCCAATTGGCTCAGCGCGCTCTATTCTCTATCTGGTGCCCGCATCCCCGGCAACACAGCAATGCTTACCCTGGATTCGCGTATCCAACAGGCAGCAGAAGACGCACTCTCCGGACGCGTTGGCTCCATTGTTATTCTCAATCCCACTACGGGTGCTGTTTTGGCAAGCGCCAGCTCCCCCACCTTTACCTACGATACGATCGCTGAGCTTATTGCTCACGATGACGGCTCAGGTGCCCTGATCAATCGTGCCACCCAGGTGCGTTACGCTCCAGGCTCTACCTTTAAGCTGGTTTCACTTGCAGCTGCACTGGATTCCGGTGTTACCACTTTGGACACCACCATAGAGGCGCCTGCTTCCATGGATATTGGCAATGCCAAGGTTACGAATGATCATGACGCGGATTACGGCACCATTAGTCTGCAAAAGGCCCTTGTGGTGTCTTCCAACACAGCATTTGGCCAGGTAGGAACCAAGGTTGGACCAGACCGCCTGGTCTCCTACGCCAAGGGCTTTGGCTTTGAAACCCAACTTGGCCAGGACTTCTCATCGGTCTCATCCGTGATGCCAACGCCCAGTGAAATGACGGAATGGGAAACCGCTTGGGCAGCCTGTGGACAGCCAGTTGGTGAACACAACAGTCCCGCAGGACCTCAATCCACCGTCATGCAAAATGCTGTTATTGCAGCAGCTATCGCAAATGGCGGCATTGTAGAAAATCCGTATATTGTCTCAAAGATTTTGTCGCCAGAAGGGGCTACTATTGCCAGTACCGGCACCAAGTCCTTGGGACAGGCCATCTCTTCTGACACCGCAGACGCTCTTAAACAAGCCATGCTTGATGTTGTAACCAGCGGAACAGGTACAGCAGCCCAAGTACCAGGAGTAAAGGTTGCTGGTAAAACTGGTACAGCACAGGTTGGAAATAGCAAGATAAATTCTTTGTTTGTTGGATTTGCACCTTACGATAAGCCCACCATCGCAATTTCCATTTGTGTTGAAGGGGCCAGCAATGAAGACATCGAAGGCCTTGCGGCACGGCTTGCTGGAAAAGTTTTGAGACAAGCGCTTCAAGCTCAATCCGAAGGAGCATAACCGTTACACTAGGGGTATATCCCCGCACATGGATTGGAATTGTACTTTAAACGCACTCGGCGGGATGGGAGAGAAAATGCCGTCAACTGTTCTTGGTGGCCGTTACACGGTCCAAGATAAAATAGGCACGGGAGGCATGGCGGTTGTATATCGCGGCCTCGACAACGTGCTTGGTCGAACCGTAGCAATCAAAACGATGCTTCCTCAATATGCGTCAGATCACTCCTTTGCTGCACGTTTTAAGCAGGAGGCGCAGGCGGCAGCAGCGTTGCAATCCCCCTATATCGTCTCTGTGTATGACTGGGGCAAAGACGGCGATACCTATTACATTGTGATGGAATACCTCCACGGCACAGACCTCAAGAGCGGCATTCGTAAGCATGGAGCGCTGGACTGCCGTAAGGTCGCCCAGATTGGCTCTCAAATTTCACAGGCCTTATCGGTAGCCCATCGTCATGACATTATTCACCGCGACATCAAGCCGCAAAACATCATGGTACAGCCCGATGGCAACATTAAGGTCATGGACTTTGGTATTGCGCGCGCTAAGAATAGCCATCTTACTACCGACAATAACGTGCTGGGCACCGCACATTACGTATCCCCCGAGCAAACACAGGGCAAAGTCCTTGGGCCGACCTCTGACATTTACTCTTTGGGCATTGTGATGTACGAAGCTGCCACCGGTCGCGTACCTTTTGAGGGTGACGACGCAATTTCTGTTGCGCTCAAACAAGTTAACGAGCAACCCGTGGCTCCAAGCAAAATCAATCCTCGCGTAGATCAGCAGCTTGAGGGCATCATCCTTAAGTGTATGCAAAAGGATTCTGCCGCTCGCTTCCAATCCGCAGACGAACTCTCCCGCGTTTTGCGTGATTATCTTGCTGGCCGCATGTCTGCTGTTGCGGATGCAACTTCTGTTATAAACGTTGCCGGCACAGCCGACGGTACAACCCAAACCATGCACATGGCCACCCCTTTGATTCCTGCTGCTAATCGCCCCAACGCAAACAGCGCAAGCCGTAACTCCGCTGGCCCAACAAAATCCGCTACAGAGCAAGCAGCACAGCGTGCCAAAAAGCGTCGCAACATTATGCTTATTACCATGGGTGTAATCGTTGTTGCAGCTATTGCCATCTTTGCAGCATGGCAGCTGTTGGGCAACCAAGCTTCTCAGATGCAAAAAGTACCTAATCTACTTAACCTCACGCAAGAACAGGCTGTCCAGCAAATTAACAATACTAAGTTCTTTGAGGTAGGAAACATCAAGGAAGAGTACTCCAGCAGTATTGAACAGGGCAAGATTATTGACCAAGACCCCAACTCAAGTAAGACTGCTCCAAAGGGCACCAAGATTAACCTGGTAGTTTCTAAGGGAGCAGAGCCAGCATCTAAGGTTAAGGTTCCAGACCTATCCAACATGACGCCCGCAGAAGCAGAAGCAGCACTGAGCGCCGTTGGCCTCAAGGCGCAAGCGGGCGAATCGGTGCATTCTAACGATATCGAAAATGGTCATATTGCGGCACAAACACCCGCTGCAGGCTCCACTGCAAAAGAAGGAGATACGGTAACTTATCAGATCTCCCTTGGTGCGGATGAGGTATACGTTCCCGCTTTGCAAGGTGCTTCTTTAGAAAATGCAAAGAGCTCGCTCACTACGGTTGGTCTCACCGTGGGTAACATAAGCTATGACTACAGCAGCTCCATTCCTTCTGGCTGCATAATCTCTGCCTCTCCTACCGGCAGCGTAGCTAAGGGCACGGCAATTGACCTCAAGGTATCTAATGGTCCCAAGCCCAGGACCAACACCGAGAACAACAATAAGCAAAACGGTTCCAACTCAAACGGTAACAACAGCTCAGAAACCAAGAAACCGGGATCTGATCCGGGCAACTCAAGCTCGAGTGACAGCCAGTAAGCTGCCGATAAAAGCGCCGTACACGCAAGTACCTCTATATGCAAAAAGCCGGACAGTATGTCCGGCTTTTTTGTTTGCTTGGTGCCCCCGAACGGATTCGAACCGCCGACACCAGGTTTAGGAAACCTGTGCTCTATCCCCTGAGCTACGAGGGCAAGGTGACACTATCGTGCACTGCTACGTGCTATCGTGTGCATGCACATTTTACATCATGCGCGCCAAAGATGTGTTGCGCGCAAAACCGCACCACAGACTCACTCACAAGAACATCCGCAAAGTCGCTCGCCAGCGTACCCACAAGGTTACTTTTTCTTGCGATCCTCTTTACGGCTCTTTGTCTCTTGCTCGGCAATATCATCCTTAATGATGGAGTCAATCTTTTTGGCACTCATACCGCGTACACGAGAGTCTGCCAAATCACGCAAGGGACGAATGCGAATATAGTCATATATAAATGCGGCAATGATACCGGCATACGCAAGCACAAGCATGACCAAAGAGGCCTTGCCCCAAGGAGTGCTAAAGTCTGCAGAAGTTCCCTTTGGCGCCACATACATAAGTGCAAAAGAAACAACCGTGCTCAGCATGCCAACAATAATGAGTGTCCACCACAGCCTACGCTTACGGCGATACTCCTCATTCTTGTTAAGTACGATATTGGATGCAGCCACCAAACGATCGCGCGCCTCATTTTCCTGACGACGAATTTCCTTGCGCTGCTCCTTGGTAAGATGCGTAGTTGAACCAGCCTTCTTGTGTGTCTTGCCACCACCAGCAGCAACTACGCGTACGCCAGAAGCCGCTTCACGTGCAGGCTTTGCGCGGGCAACAGAACGCTTCATAACGCCACTGGACGTTTGTTCCTCATTCTCGGCTGTCTTCTCGCTCTTAGGAGAGGCGCTACGCGTTGCCTCAAACTCCTCACGAGCTCCTTGCAATGTATCACGCCAAGACATGTGACTCCTTCACAGGAACAAACGGCTGACCCGTAATGATTTCATACGCTTCTTGATAGCGCGTTGACGTACCCTCAACGACCTCGGCTGGCAGGTGAGGAGCTGTACCCGTCATATCCCAGTTTGCCTTAAGCCAATCACGCACATATTGCTTGTCGTAGCTGGGCTGCACCTTGCCAGGCTCATAGCCCTCTGCAGGCCAAAAACGGCTGGAGTCCGGAGTAAGCGCTTCGTCAATAAGCGTGAGTTTACCATCAATAATGCCAAACTCAAACTTGGTATCTGCAATGATGATGCCACGCGTTGCAGCATATTCTGCCGCCGCTTTATAAATTGCCAACGATGCATCACGGATCTGTTGAGCCAGCTCTACGCCAATGATCTCGCAGCAGCGCTCAAACGAGATATTCTCGTCATGGTCACCCAACTCCGCTTTGGTAGAAGGCGTAAAGATAGGCTCGGGCAGCTTGGATGCCTCAACCAGACCATCGGGCAACCTAATACCACAAACCGTTCCATCCTCATCGTAGGTCTTCTTGCCAGAGCCTGTAAGATAACCGCGCACAATGCACTCTATGGGAATGGTCTGTGCCTTTTTTACCAGCATGGCACGACCATTCAAGTACTCAGCATACTGGGCATAGTCTTGGGGGAACTGCGCGGTGTCCATGCTCAGCAAATGATTGGGAATAAGATCAGCAAATTTATCAAACCAAAAGGCGGAAATGCGTGTGAGAATTTCTCCTTTAAAAGGAATCTCATCAGGCAGAATAAAATCAAACGCACTAATACGATCACTTGCTACCATGAGCAGGCTATCGCCACAATCATATATGTCACGAACCTTACCGTGAGAGTCGGGACGCATATCCATAGCCGACATTTGCCATCTCCTTACGCGTTATACGCATTGTTTATCGATAAGCCCGGTTGGACCTATTCATCTATTGTAGCGGACGAGAGTTCAGAAGGACGATACTCCCGAGGAAGATGTAAGGTAAATGTAGTACCTTTTCCAAGTTCTGACTCTACCGAAATATAGCCGTGGTGCCTATCGACGATTTCTTTGGTAACCGCCATGCCAACACCAAGACCGCCGGACACGCGTTCACGACTTGCATCAGAACGCCAAAAGCGGCTAAAGATACGCGAAAGATCTTCTTTTGCGATGCCAATGCCGGTATCAGAAACCGAAATCCAAACATCATTGCGATCCTGACCAACCTCTACTACAACCCACCCACCCTCAGGGGTGTAGCGCAGAGCATTGGACATAAAGTTAATGACTGCCTGGTTAATCATATCCCGGTCAACCTCGGCATAGACCTCTTCCTTAGGTACCTCGGTCACAAAGCGCAAGCGCAGTTCCTTATCGGCAAACAGCTGCTCTTGGCTGGATACAATACCGCGCACCAGACCTACGAGCTCGGTCTTTGTTGGGTTCATCTTTGCGGTACCGTTTTCCATACGGGATAGCGTAAGCATGGCACTTACCAGGCGAGAAAGGCGTCGCGTTTCGGAGGCCAGCGTTTCCAAGCGCTCATCATCACGGGGCAACACACCATCCTGCATGGCCTCAACCGTAGCAAGCATTGCCATGAGCGGCGTGCGCAGCTCATGGGCCACATCGTTGGTAAGACGACGCTCCAGCTGCAAATCTTTCTCCAGAGAGTTGGCCATATCATCGAAAGTCTCCCCCAGCTGGCCAATCTCATCTTTACCCGTAAGACCACTGCGCGCAGACAGCTCGCCGTTGCGAATCAGTCGTGCTGTAGAGGTAATCCTGCGAATTGGCTCCGCAAAGCCCCGAGAGATAAGATAGCCAATCACGCTGGCGATAAGCACCGCAATAACAGCAGCTAAACCAATTGCCATGTACGAGTTAGTACGGAAATCTGCATCGTTTTTGGTAAGGAAGGTATCCGAGCCGTTAACCCAGATGCGTACCTCACCCACTTTGACATTGTTAGAGGTAATAATATCTGCGGAAACCACGCTATTGCCGTCTTTAGAGTTAAGGGCTGGTACAGAAGAGCTGGCACGACCGACCTTATCGCTCAGATAAATGATCAGGCCGTCCCTATTAAGGACTTGCACGCCCACGTCGGTAGAATAGCCAACCGTAGTGCCAACCGATGCGAGTACATCATGTGTCCAGACATCCCCGGCGGCCTCATATTCTTGTGCCAGCACGTTAGCCGTAGCCGCAGCTACTCGCTCCATATTGGCACGCGTGTAACGCTGAAATTGAGCTTCCCACACAATGCCCAGCACCACAAGCAAAACAATAACGCTCATGATTGCCATTGCAGAAAAACCAAGGGTTAAGCGGGTGCCAAAGGTATCACGCGTGGCTTGGCCATGACGCGTTGTCTTCCATGCAGCCTTGGTTGAGTCAGAAAAGGACTCGCCCATGTTTTGCTGGCGAGTCCTTTTTCCTATTACAAAATTAGCCATGCGCTACTTCTCGTCTGTGGTTCCAGCTTCCTTATTACCGCCCTCAAAGCGATAGCCTACACCATGAACGGTATACAACCAACGAGGTGAACGAGGGTCATCGCCCAACTTGGCACGCAGGTTCTTTACGTGAGAGTCAATCGTGCGCTCATAGCCCTCAAAATCATAGCCCAGGACCTTCTCGACAAGCTCCATACGGGTGTACACGCGTCCTGGATAGCGAGCCAGGGTGGTAAGCAGCTTGAACTCGGAGGCGGTCAGATCAATTTCAGCGCCCTCAACGGTGACCTTGTGACCGGAAATATCAATGACTAAGCTACCAAAGTCTAGCACCTCTACCTGGGGCTCTGCCTCTGCATGGGCACGACGCAACAAAGCGCGGACACGTGCCACCAGCTCACGGGGCGAGAAGGGCTTGATAAGATAGTCATCTGCACCCAGCTCAAGGCCAACAATACGATCCTCTACCTCGCCCTTTGCGGTAAGCATAATGATGGGCACATCAGAGGTATCGCGGATGGCGTGGCATACACGCTCTCCCGACAGCTTGGGAAGCATAAGGTCAAGAATGATAAGGTCAAAGCCATGCTTTTCAAACTCTTCCATAGCAGACTGGCCATCACCTACGCCACGAACCCAGTAGCCTTCACGCTCTAGATACGCTGCAACGGCATCACGAATTGGCTTCTCATCCTCTACAAGCAAAATCTTTTTTACATCCGAAGACATGTTGGTCTCCTCTTATACTTTTACTCATCAATCCATTGGTGCAAAACTACTGTAGCTTTACATTCTAACGCAGGTTAATAAAATTTTCATCTACGACAAGGCAAAAGACCTTACGATAACAACAGACGGATACCCGGTACCCTTGTTCTTTATAGTTGAGTACGTTACAAATTCATTGGTTACGCCATCGCGAGCGGGATATTCTCCGTAGTCCAACGCACGGTCATTTGCAGGCAAGATAGCGTAGGTTTTTGCAGCGGTATCCACCACAAAATATGACGCCTTACTCTTAATAAAATACACGCCTGCCTCTGTACCGCTCACAACAGCAGCCGGCTCGCGTGACAGCGCAATAAAGCCGTTGGAATTGTTGCCAATATACGTGCCCATCTTGCCCAGCAAGCCGCCCGAATTATAGTTAGCTTCAATGGAAATAACAAAGGTATCGCCAATGCGGGTGGCATAAAAAGGCTTGACGCCAACCGGCAAAATAAGTTGGTCTACCTGGGAAGAAAGGTCATTGCTCAAGTCATAGGTGGTTACGCCATACAAAACACCTTGCTTGGAGGAGACGCGTGGCGCAAGCGTAATGGTGGATCCAGAAACAGAAGGAGCCATGCCAAAACGACCAGCGCTTTCTACCACAGAGGTAGCTTGTGAGTCTCCTAAATTCCAAAGGTAGCCATTGGAATTTTCTGCGGAATGCTTTCCCGAAGCAGAGGGTATAACCTGCCAAAACACCTTGGTACCCGATACGGCCATCTGTGGCGGATCATAGGAATCATCCGCTTCCCACAGCTTGGAAGCACTACCCGCAAATGCGCCACCCTCAAGTTTTGATGCATACAATACCCAGGCACGCGTAATGAGGTTAAGCTCTACCCACGCATAGGCGCTATCAGAGCATGCAACGTCATAGACAACCCAACCAGAGCCATCTGTGGTAATGCACTTAGGCACCACGTCGCTTAGGTTTCCCGATGCTGTCGAGAAAACCGAGCCCTTGATAGGCTGCGTTGCGGTATCTCCCGTTGCCATCACAGGCAGCCAGCTACCCTCGCCCGTATGGATTACCGTTCCCAGTGGCAAGGACCAGGAACCTGACTGTGCGTAGGGAAGATCTACCTCTTTGTACTCATCCAAAATGCTTGTTGCCGCATTATCGTCCAACACCGTAGGCGCTTTGTTTGTATCATCCGCGGGGTGCTTACAGCCAACAAGCGTGTTAAGAGAAACGGCCACCACTCCCGCAGTGGCCGTACCCTTCAAAAAACTACGACGAGTAATTCCAGCGTACTTTTTGGTCATACGAGTCCTCAAAACTTACTTGCTAGTCCTCAAAACTCACCTGTTCAAGGCGGTCAAACACAATGCCAACACGCGTGAGGAATGACTGGGGGTCAAAGATATTTTTGAGCTCTTCGGCGCTTAATGTACAGCGCTCATCTGCCTCAAGCTTCTCGCAAAACGTGCTACCCGGCTCGCACTGCTGAATCTCACGCCAGGTTGCCATAGCGTTTTCTTGCACAATCTTGTAAGCATCCTCGCGAGTAATCCCTGTATCCACCAGATGAAGTAACACCTTCGACGAGAAAATCAATCCGCGCGTCTTATTGAGGTTAGCCATCATTTGTGCAGGGTACAGCACCAATCCGTCAACAATACGGATTAGGCAGCTAAACATATGATCCAGCGCAATAAAGCTGTCTGCCAGAGCTACACGCTCGGCCGAGCTGTGAGAGATGTCACGCTCATGCCAAAGAGCAACGTTATCAAACGCAACCTGGGCATTGGCTTTTACCACACGCGAAAGGCCGCAGACCTTCTCGACAGTAATGGGATTGCGCTTGTGTGGCATAGCGGATGAACCCTTTTGCCCCTTGCGGAATGGTTCCTCTGCTTCCAGCGTATCTGTCTTTTGCAGATTGCGAATCTCTGTTGCAATACGCTCACAACTGGCTGCCACCGTTGCCAAAACGCCTGCTAAATAGGCATGATGATCACGCGAGATAACCTGCGTAGACAAAGGATCATGCGACAGGCCAAGGCGCTTGCATACATACTCTTCTACCGCAGGGTTAATGCTGGAATACGTACCCACCGCACCAGAAATTGCACCACAAGCAACATTTTTGCGCGCATCAATAAGGCGGTCCAGATTACGACGCAGCTCCCAGGCCCAAGAGCCAAACTTCATACCAAAGGTCATAGGCTCTGCATGGATGCCGTGCGTACGGCCAACACATATGGTGTCGCGCTCCTCAAAGGCGCGGCGTTTGCAAATGGCTCCCAGCTTGCGGCAATCCTCGATAAGAATATCAGTGGCTTGAACCAGCTGATAGCACAGGGCGGTGTCGCCCAGGTCAGAGCTGGTCATTCCGTAATGAACCCACCTACTTGGCTTAGGATCACCTTCGGGAACCTCGGCATCAATGTAGGATGCCATATTGGTGAGAAAGGCAATGACATCATGGTTGGTGGTTGCTTCAATCTCATCTACCTCGGCCTTGTTAAACTTTGCATGATTGCGGATCCACTCAGCCTCTTGGCGCGTAATGCCAGATTCGCCCAACTCAGCATGAGCCTCGCAAGCCAGCACCTCAATTTCTTGCCAGATGCGGTACTTGTTCTCAAGCGTAAATACGTGACCCATTTCGGGGTGAGTATACCTATCAATCATGCGTTGTCCTTTCGAGGAGAGATGCAAGCTAGAATGCCCTTTGATTGTAACCCGAGCTAAGACGGGCTTAAAACCTTCATATAGGACTACATCGAATTCATGGTGTGCGCAGTTGATACGTAAACAAAGAGACAGGCGCGGTGATCTGTTTTGACAAGTGCCTATAAAATTTAACTGAATGTGCAACAAGCTTACCAAATGTCTCTATTTTATATATTGACAATGAGTTTTTTCGGGTATTTTTATAAAAAAAGTACTTTGGTTTTTATGGAGATAAACCATGAAGCTAAGTTTTACAAAAAATGGCACGGTGGCATGTACACCCATACAATTTGCTTATTTATTCAAAAATTATTCCTCATCATAATTCTTATACCACTGCCTTTATAAAGATGGGGTGACATCATGGAGCAACAAAAGCAAGGGACCGACCTTACAGGCCGTGCAAAAGTTATATACCTTACTGGAGGATATATTGCATTAGCAACTTCTTTGCTCTATCTACTTTTCCCACCATCGCCACTGACAGACTTTATTTTTAAAACAATTATAGTCAGTAACTGCATGCTGAATATTTATCTATGGAAGAAATACTTTCCTGACAAAATAGGTAGCTTGGTACTTAATGTTATTTGTCTTATTTTATTTCTTTTTATTATTGGTCATTAGTATATATTAAAAATTATTTATATATGCTACTTATTTCTTGCACTATTTTAAGAAGAAGTTAATCATTGGAGTGTCGAAATACTAAAATGAAAGACAAGGTCATTCACATAGTCACTAGAGCTGCATCAATACTCGCGGCTCTCTTGATACTTATCTTCTTTTCGCGCATAGTACCAGCTTCCGATGGAGTGCGCTTGTTTATCTGGAACTGCTTTGTGATTGCAATTTCCGTTGAAGCACTTGCAAACCCTAATGCCCCACAAAAGCATAAGATTGGAGCTATTGTTGCCCTTTGTGTGAGCCTGCTCCTAACGTCGTTGTTGCTCTGTATATCGTGAATAGGCTTATGGGACAAAAATATGTAGATAAAAGCTTCATACAAATAAACCCCAGGAAGCTTAGTTTCCTGGGGTTTCTCATCAAAAATGGTGGGCCGTGTGGGGGTCGAACCCACGACCTTGGGATTAAAAGTCCCCTGCTCTACCAACTGAGCTAACGGCCCAAAAAATGATGCGCGCTTATTCTATCACGCTTGGTCATCCCATGCCCAGCTGCCATCAATAAACACAGGAACCTCTTCATCATTTGCCGTAATTCCCACAATATTCAAATCGTCGGAACCAATCATAAAGTCAACGTGCGTGTGCGACTTGTTAACGCCACACTCGAGTAGCTCCTCGGGGCTCATATCTAATCCGCCCTCGTAGCACTCAGGAAAGCCAGTGCCAATAGCCAAGTGACACGAAGCGTTCTCATCATACAGGGTGTTATAAAAGAGCACACCGCTCTGACGAATGGGCGTAAACTTAGAAATCAGGGCACATTCACCCAGGTACTTTGCGCCCTCATCGGTATCGAGGATGCTTTTAAGAACTTCTTCACCCTGAGCCGCACCAAAATCTACAACGTGCCCATCCTTAAACTCAAACCAAAAGTCCTTAATGGTTACACCATTTCTTACCAGCGGTAATGCCGAGAAAACCTTGCCGTTGGCACGCATGCGGTCAGGTGTTGTAAAGACTTCCTCGGTAGGAATGTTGGGAAAGAAGCGTGTTCCAGAGACAGTAGTAGCAGCGCCGCCTTCCCAAACATGCTTCTTGGTAAGACCAAGCGTAAGATTGGTGCCGTTAGAAGAACTATACCGCAACCTATCGAACTTATAGCTATTAAGAAGCTCAAGGTTTCTATTAAAACGAGCGTTATGCTCTTCCCAATTCTTGTGGGGATCCCCCGTAAGAGAGCGAGACACAGCCAAGATTGCTTCCCAAAGCTTAACCATAGCCTCATCCTCAGAAACGTCCGAGAATACCGTGGTGGCCCATGCCTTTACCGGAACACCAGCAATGCACCAGACGTTACGACCAAAGTCCATGCCATCGCGAAAAGAGCTGCATTGTGAGTTACGTGCACGAGACGCAGCGGCCGGCTTTGCAGGATCAATGCCGGCAAGTGCCATAGGATCCGAACCAGCAATAAACAAAAATGCCGCGCCCTTCTCGGCAAGAGAATTAAGCTGCTCTCGCTTCCAAGAAGGTACCGTCTCAAAGTAAGAAACAGGACAATTAAGATAATCCAGGCGCGCAAGAGGCTCATCACCCCATATCATAGTTACATGCCCAACCCCAGCAGCATAAGCCTGTTCTACAACAAGGCGACCAAACTCGTATGCCTCTACCGGACACTGAACCACAAGTTCCTGACCCGACTGAATTGCAGCACCGTCCTCCACGAGCAATTTTGCATACGCTGTGATTGCATCTTTGAGTTCTTCCATGCGGGTAGCACACGCTTGCTTTGTCATAGCCATAGAACTGTTCCTCTCATATTTGGGGCACTCGGTTCTTTATACAGCAAAAAGCCGTGGATCATCATTACTGGTTTGTTCACTTAAGCAAAATATCAATGCATCATGAACCTGCTTGGCAAGGGCGTTTACCTCAGAGACATCACTTGCTTTAAAAACAAACAGTTTCCGCCAAAACAAAAGATTGCGGGCCATAAAGCAAGAGTACAGCCAAAAATGGGTGATCGACATGATGGACAATCCATGCCTAATATACCAATCGGTGGTATTGGTAGCCTCATACTCTTCCAAAAAACTTTTAACCTCGGAGTTTGAGTCCAGAGGATAATCCGGAATGATATAGCCTTCATGGCGTGCAACCGCCCATATGACCTCGTCCGCTTTAGGAAAAAATGCGAGCTCGTCCCCGCTAATTTCGAGCGCAAGGTTCATGAGCGCTTCAGCAGAAACCGTAGTGGGTAGCTGATATGCTCCGTCTGATGTGCGATAGGAATCAAGTAGGGTTATAAGACGCTTGGCCATGGGTGCCATCAAACGAGCCATACAACCTCCCAGCTAAAAAACAAAGCCCCAAAATTGGGGCTCTACGAGTCTTTTGGAGCGGGCAACGGGATTCGAACCCGCGCATGACGGCTTGGGAAGCCGTTGCCTTACCACTTGGCGATGCCCGCTTACTTTTTCGCCGAGCAAAGCGGCGCAAAGAATAGTATACCGTGCTCGTTTTCGCAGAACAAGGTAACTCCATGGAAACGGGCCTATTCGCACGAAATACTTTTTGCAAAACAATTTGTTTGTAGTTGTTGGATTTGTGTTTGGCTTGGCTTCTAGCATGGTGCTCGTACGCATTGTACTGAGAAGAAGCTAGAGGAGAAGCCTATGTCTTACATGTTTCACCACCCTCAACCTCCCAATAAACGGCATTTGTTTACTGTTGTCCAGCGCATACTAGCATTTTGCTTATGCTTTCTTTTAACCGGAGGTATGATTGCACCTTCATCGCTTGCTCAATGCACCACATTAGCCCTGGCAAAAGGAGACCATACAAAGCAAGAAAGCACTCAATCCTCGGAACAAATCTATCCACAAACAGAAGAGTATCTTGGTCAACACCTGGACATGTCTTTGATACAAGATACCTCACCTTCTCATGATGATAACAACCCATCGCCTCTATCGGGTTTTCAGACGCTTTTCTCGCTTAGCATGAACTACGCTCGCGCTTTAGGAGCGTCTTTAGCCAAGCCAAAGCTCAGGGATTCCGGACATACCATGACGGTCAAATACACCCTGGCAGATGCGGATGTTTTGGCACAGGATGCAACTTTGGACAGCATATGGGCTCATCAGCAAACTGCCCTTGATACGATTGTGGGACAGTATGAGTCTGCAGTGCATTTGTTTGACGCTTCCGATACATACTATGCTGCTTTTATTGATGCGACCAAGCTCACGCATGGCGGCACCGTTTACGATACCGTTTTTGCTGTGGATAACACATCTGGCACACGTATCCAAGGCGTAATTTATGACAGTGGTTCTGGCATTGCCTATATTCCAAAGACTTTGTTTACTAACCAACAAGGCCAAGAAATTGCTTTTGGCATGCAGGCTCAACAGCTCGTAGGTATAAAGCTTAAAGACGGACTACAAACACAATTTCAAGTACGTGTAACAAGTGATAGAAAAGACGTTAAACCTCTGGCTGCCACTCAGGTTATTGACGTGGACTCTCTAGAAAATACTGTAACCATTCCGCTGCTGGATAAAGCCCAAGCCTCAAAAATCTCTCTTGATGACCTTGTTGCCTATACCGACAGCAACTCACAACCGTATAAACTCAGCGCTCAAAAAGGAGCATACTACGACAAAAATACGGGCGAGCTTACGTTGGCCCTCTCCCCCTTTGCTCAGCCTTCCATTACCCTCAAAATTACAAGCAAAAAAGCCATCGACATGCTCATGGACACCTTAGCCCCTGCAACACCAGCATATGGCCTGGCGCATATATCTAATCCAGACGAAATGGCCATGTGGCCGTGGGGAAAATTTGACTCTATCGACCTTTCCCAGATACATGTTGGCGATAAGTACGAGTTTAAAACCAACGTTTCCTATGACAGCGCCTATTTTCGTGCCTTTGCTACAAACTGCTCTCCCTACATTTATGCATGGACAAACAATAGCGTGGGTTATAAGGGAGAAGAATCCACCGAAGTTCTTATCGATAAGCTCTTATCTGGAGCTACCTGGGACGACATGGCAAACCAACTTGCAAAACTTTCTGAAGCAGAGGGCACCGCTATTAACCTTGTTGATGACGTAGCTTTTGCGCTAAGTTTTCCTTGGAAGCATTCTAGTTCTTCTGGCTGGGACTTTAGTGGTCTTCATGCTAATGATCCTCACACGAATGAGACAAAGGGTTCTGGCGTACTCCCCATGCTTTGTGGCCATGTAAAGCAACCAAAGAATGTGGTAAAACCCGGCACATACTCTGAATGCACGGCTATGCTCAGAGTGCTTGCTAAAAAAGAAACGGGTGATACCCCCTATGTTGTCCTTGGGTTTGTAAGTCCTCAGGTCACTACACAGTCTGGCGTAGCAATTGTGAAATTTGGCGTGCTACAACCAAAGATCCAAACTGAGCTCCTTGAAACCACAAATCAAAGTCACACTATTGCTCACTCAGATATAGATGAGGTCGCTACCACTGCAGAGGATGCAACCTCCAAAGATAGTGTGGATACCGTAAGCTCATCTCCAATCAAGCTACAAGACAAAATTTCTTACTCTGGTCTTGTTACAGGTGCTTCATACTCACTTAAAGCGAGCTTGGTTGATGCGGATACGGGTAAGAAGCTTGACCCCAGCTTCGGCAGCGTCGTGTGTGAAGAAAAATTTAGCCCCAAAGAGTCATCCGGAACCATAGATTTGCACTTCTCGCTTGATGACTCCAATGAGCTTCCCCACCGCATAGTATCGTGTGTTTCTCTGTTTGATGCCAGTAGACAAGAGATTGTAAAACACCATGATCTAAACAATAAACAGCAAACGGTCTGGATACCCACTATTGTTACTCATTTGATTTGTGATCTGACGCAAGAACAAATGGTAAGCCTTGATGCCACACAGCAACTCACAGACAAAACGCAGGTGCATGGTCTAATTCCTGGAACGAAATATATCCTCAAAAGTGAACTTATAGATGCAGACGAAGAACAACACCCGGTTTTATCCGAGCAAAGTTATGAGTTCGTAGCTCAAGACACTGATCTTGATCATGACAGCGCTTTTGAATTGGACAGACAGTCGATTCGCAGTACAAAGCTTGTAGCACAAACAAGCCTTTACGAAGGGACTCGTTGTGTTGCCACCCATGCACGTTTGGATAATGAACAGCAAACCATTACTGTTCCTGCCATAAAAACGCAACTTATAAACAAGCAAACGTCGGACAAAACAATACAGGACTTTCCCCTAGAGCTTAGCGATACCGTTTCTTACTCCGGTCTTACACCTGGTAAATCATACAAAATGGTTGGCCTATTGATGGATAAAAAGACAAAAGAGCCACTCCGTCTTAACGATAAACAGCTTCCAGCTTCAGAGGTAGAATTTACTCCGGATACCCCAAGTGGTGAGATAGAGGTTTCTTTCACAATAGATAAGCAGCCTGATGACAACATAGACGTCGTTGCCTTTGAAAAACTATACCTGGATGAAGTTGAACTTGATAACCACGAAGATTTTGATGATGCAGATCAGAGCTTCTCAATCCCTAAGCCTCCCGAACCTCCTACACCACCTACACCACCTGATCCTCCTACGCCTCCCACACCTCCCGAGCCACCCACACCTTCTACACCTCCTACGCCTGAACCGCCCACACCACCGCAACCTAAAACTCCACCAGAGACGTTACAGCAGCAAAAAATTAAACTGCCCAAAACGGGAGATCTTTTAAGTGTTGGTTTTATTACCTGTCTTGTAGCTGGAGGTTGGTTTGCTATACGTGGTTCACGATTTTTTAGAAACCCTAAATAGCTACTGGAGCTAGTAAGGCATTAAGCTAACCTAGATTTTCTATAAAAGAATGGTCCCAGAAAGAGTGAGTTCTATCTGGGACCAAACACTACAAACTATTGTGTTGCTGCTGTTTTATGTGCTATGAACGACGGATAAGTTCACAAATAAGTGCAGAAACACTCTTTATCTGCCTTGGATCAACTTCCTCAATAACATCGTCTGCGGTGTGAGACAGTGCAGGGATACCATTTTCATCAACACCAGCAAGGGTAACGGAACGCATGGAAGAGCGCATTGCATTGGTTGCGTCTGTATCACCCCAACGATGACCAGCTTTTACCAAATCAATGTGCAGGTCGTTTGCGGTATTGGTAAGCAATCGAGTCAAACGACGGTCTGCACGGCGGCTATGATATACGCCTTCATTGGTATACATGGTTAGTTGACCAGCACCAATGCTGTCCAAATTGATAACAAAAGAGCCTCGACAAGACCTACGATACTCCTGCAAGAACGCCGTCATTCCCGCATGATCAAGAGAGGAAGATCCAAGCGCAACAAGCCATATATCATGACAAAGCAGCTCATCATCAGACATGGATAAAACAGCATCGCGCAGCTCTTCATCCGTAGGAACATCTTCACTTGTTACCTGATCGTTAGGCTCGTCGGTATTCTCGTTAGCTTCACCCTCGATTACCTGGAATTTAGAGTTGCGCGTTGCGCCACCCTTCCAAGGAGTGTCAGAGTCATCGGAATCGTGAGAGGCAGACTTGGTATCATGGTCGGCAAAATTATCCCAAGAGCCAATCTTGTTGCCATCAGTCTTGGCATCAAAGTCTTCATCTACGCCAAGATATTCAGAAAGGGACTCGTCGGTTTGCTTCTTCTTGCCAAACAAACGGAGTTTTTTCCGAGCGGAAGCCTGACTTGAAGCGTGCATAACATCAGCACTAAGCTTGGATACGGTAGGTATACCAGGTTGAGCCGCTGATTTATCGTCTACCAGAGATAGTTGAGGTGTATTATGAGCATCCTGTGTTGCATGAGCTGGCTTTGGCATATCCTCCTCAGCCATAACAGGTGCATCATCAACAGTTTCCGGGCTGAGAGGATCAACCTCTGCATGAGAAGGATCGGGCAGGTCAAACAAAGAAACACGGCGTGCAAGATTAACCTGCTCTTCTGCACTTAAATCAGGAAGCTCACTTGTCTTAGAAGCAGCTGCCGCATTTTGGGCTATAACCGTCTCATCAAGTGCGGGTACGGCAACGGTTTTTTCTGCCGTACTATCTGGTGCTGCACCATTCTTTGTAGCGGGTACCTCACCTTCTACTGCTGCAGCATTCTCTTGATCAAAGCTTGTCTCTACCAGAGGCACATCAGAAGGTGCTGGATGACGCATTTTGCTGGAGGCAAAGTCCTTAACACGAGAGAAGAAGTCTGTCACGGCAACAGGCATCTTTAGGTGAGTGGTCTTACCCGCAGTCTGGTCAACTCCATCAACAGGCCCCTGAGAAAACTCTTCATCTGCAGGATTTTGCTCCACTATGGAATCAAACGTAGAAGCGGCAGTGACAGAATCAGCCTGATCAGTCTGTGGAACTACATACTCGATAATCTTGGGCTCTACATATTCAATCTCACAAGAAGTGGGGAGCATGCCCAGTTGACGCAGTACCTCTTCACCATGGCGCACGCCAATAACTTCTTCATAGCGCGGTTGTGGTTGTGGTTGTGGTTGTGGTTGCGGCATTACCGCATCTTCACCGTCTGTTTCCCCATCAGCGATGTCATCTTGGTCGCTATCCTCAGAAAGCGTTCCTTCCTTTTGGAAAGCTTGTACCTTCTCTTCCTCAGTGGGACGAAGGGTTGCAGCAATATCAAACAATGCAGCTATAGAAGATTTATTGTCGTTAGCACCAGTAGTGCAGCCCATACGACGTTCAGCCAAAGTAGCAACGCCCACGCAACAAGGAGCAAGACCAGCAAGAATGCCTACAAACCAAAGGAGTGTACGGAAGCCACCAAGAATAACAAAGGGCTGGAAGATCACGCAAAGCGCAACAAGAGGCACACTCCATACAGCAGCAATACGAATATAGGGCTGTGCCTTTGCAATCGCAGGATTAAATAAGAAGTTCTCGTAGGGAGTATCGTAATGAGCAACGATCACAATAGGACGGTTGCCCTTAGAAACCAAAGGACCGCACGCACGATGTACTGCAACAACGTTTTGACTTTTTGCAGGAGGAGTACGGCGCGTAAATATATCCTTGCCCATAACATCCATAACCAGCAAAACAGCTGCTGCTAGAGTAATGAACATCGCAACAACAGACAAAGGCGTATTGCCAATGTGTGAAAGCAATATGCCCACAAGCAGAATAATCTGCATAATTGCCCTGATGATAGGCGCCGCGGTGGAAGCATCAAACTCCTGAACGCTGGTCTCTAAACCACGAGATAAAAAGAATGCTTCGATGTTTTGCGCCTCTTGTAGCTCTTCTTGGCTATTTGCCGGAGCAATGGGTGTCTGCTGATCGAGATACTCAAGGTACCTATTAGTTCTGGTCGGCATAAAAGTTTTCCTTTGGACCTATTTGCTACATTTTGATAGTCACGCTAAGAGTATACGACCTAAAACAAAATATCGCACTTGAGGAATGGTTTATTGGGCTATTTAAGGCCTTATACGGATAGATTTTCCTTAATCTCTACGCCTTTTTTGAGCTGCCGACTGCAAGACCTTGATAATCTCGGATCTTTTTATCGGTTGCTGCAAGCGCCTCGGCAATCTCTTTATACGTATCAAGCGGTTTTTTAAGCGCTGCTTCATACGCCTCACTTAAGAAGATATCGGGAGTTTCTGGTAGCTGTTGAGCCAACTCTGAACTTGCTGCTTCACGCTTGTTGTAGTCCTCAATACTTGCTTGGGCGCTATCAAAATCCCCTGATGCAATAGCGTTGTCCGAATCCATCAGAACCTGGATTGCATCTTTACGAGCAGCCAGGTACTTCGTATACACTGAATAATCAGCCTCAGAAAATGCCTGTTCAGCAGCGTTTTCAAAGCTTTGAGCCTCGGTGATGTCTTCCATTGCAGCCTTATCAAACCCAACGGGCACGCTTGCGTCCGTAACAGAAGACTCCTCCCCTGCAAGGGATTTTGCATATTCTGCTGCTGCCTCCACGGATTTCTCGATATTGGAGTCCGCAGACACAGCTTTTTCCATAGCCTTGGTGAGCAAAGCTTTTGCGTTAAAAGCCCCACCATCTATGGTGAGCACTTCCTCACCGGCTTCGATAAGTTTACGGCGCTGGCCAACGGAATCTTGTAGGGCCTTAACAACAGCGCGCTCATCATCGCTCATAAACTCGTCTAATGACAAGGCATTTCCCACATGCATCTGAGCATCATCTAAAGAAGAGCTACTCTTTTTTGCCGCTTCTTTTATCTTGGTAAGCTCATCGCTTGTTTTAGAACCCAAGTCAGATGTAATGGTGTTGTTAAGCGGAACGATAGCCGCATCACTCTCTGAAACAGAAGCAATAGCTGCAGAAATTTGCTCTTTTGCTTGAGCGGCCCCCGTCAAATGGCGCCAAATAAGATACCCGGCGCTTCCCAAAATGATTAACGCAATAAGGCTTGCACCAATTTTAATAACGAGAGGAATTTTCTTTTGATCGCGCCGAGGCGTGGGCGTATTAGAAACCGAGGCATCTACAGAAGCGCTCGAAGTGTCTGTATTTTGAGACAAAGCGCTCTTATCCGCTGCTATATGGCGCGATGTAGATTTACTCATGTAACACGCTCCTCTCGCCTCTAAACTATCTGAACCACCATCTGAATAGCAACCTCATGAATTATCTAATACTATCAAGGATATAACAGTATCAGAAATCGATAAAAGCATGAGGAGGGCTCGTGAGCGAACAAACAGACTTGTTTGCAGAGGATGATTTTGGGGCGCCTTTGTCTAAAAGTGAGCAGATGGCAGAACGTGTTACCTCATTGGCAGTGCTGTTTATGCATGCTTCTGCACCCCTTTTGCTTACAGAAATAACGGCGGCGCTCTATGCTCAGCTGTCAAAGTCTGCTGCCGAGAAGGCCTTTATGCGGGATCGTGCGTACTTAGCGCAGTGCGGCATATCCATCATTTCCGTCCGGGATGAATCGCTTGGTGATGTATACACACTGGACAGAAAGGCCACCTTTGCCAACGAGGCTGCTCTTAGTCTGGATGATGCGGCAACCATCCAATCGGTTTGTGCGCCGTATCTCAGCCAACCTGATTTTCCTTATCGAGAAGATCTGCGTATGGCGCTGGCAAAAATCCACAAAGTATTTAACCAGCATGATAAAACTCCTGATACAGCTAGTCCTACAAACACCCTGAGTGATTCATCCGCTAATGCAACACTTTCTACAAAACCGCCCACATCACGCATGCTTGCCACACTCCACAGCTGTTTTGTAAACCGATGCAGCTGCCAAATTACCTACTGCAATGCTGCAGGAAAACTCAGTATGCGGCAGATTGCAGTGCTCGGGTTATTCTCGTCACGCGGGCGCTCTTATTTTGTGGGAGCACCTATGCAGTCTGAAACATCCAGCTCCAATGAGGCTGAGTCACACGGCGCGAGCCTCAACCAAACCCCTAGTGGAAATCTTAACCTCAACGATATCCGTGTTTTTAGAGAAGACCGCATCCAGAACGTAGTACCTCTTTCTGTGTCCTACACCATTCCGCAGACTTTCTCTGTGACAGACTATCTTCTCCTCCCCTTTCAATATGGAGAAGAGCAGGTAAAAGCACTGTTTTGCGTTCCTTTAGAGCCGGAATGTGTTGTTTTGGCTCAACAGCTCAACAGCTCGTCCTGCAGCTTTGATCAAAAACAAAGCAAGCTTGCCATATCAATAAATCCTGCACGCGTACGTGACGCTGCTCGCTGGGCTATTGCACAGGGATTTATCCCAGACGAACCTCCTGTATTAGTGGAGGCATATAGCACACTTCTTAAGGAGGCTTCGCATAATGGCAGGTAAACCCACACACGGCCGAAAGGGTGGGCAAACCACCCTTAAGCAGCTTACCGTTTTGCTCGGCGCTCTCACACAATCCGACAAACCCATTCAAGCGCAAAGCGTGGCGCACAAGCTTGGCATCTCATATGAAGAAGCCCAACGCCTTATGGATCTGCTTATTGACGTAGCAGGAGATGAAACCTCCTATCTGCCCCTCACCTTTGGCGAGAATGACAACGAGCTTACCCTTATCTCTCCGGCCAGTGCAATACGGCCCCTGCGACTTACTAAAGCAGAATCGATTGCCCTTATCGCCGCACTACAGGCATGCGGGTTTGACAGTAATACACCGCTGTACCAAATGGTCCAGAAAGGCTACACGCAAATCGAAACGAACACGCAAGAAATTGCACGGACTGTTGCCAGCTCCCCCACTCTTACAAATCCCGAGGTACTCCTAGAGTGTATTAAAGCGCTTGGCAATAAGCAGTGTCTGAAATTTATCTATGCTTCTCAACATAGCAACACAAAAAAAGAGCGACTTGTTATCCCAAACAGACTGTACTTGCAAGATGGTTTGAGCTATTTGGAGGCGCATGAGTTTGCAAGCGGCCAGCGGCGGACTTTTAGGCTCGATCGTATGGACAAGCCCCAGCGCATGGATCCACCTTTGTCTCCATCCCATATCACGGACCAATCCAAGACCCAGGGTTCTTCTTTAGAACAGGATCCTTCTTTGGAAACAACAACTATCACGCTACTGGATCCTGTATTAGAAGAGCTGTACCCTTGGCACCCAGTAAAACGTACACAACATGCCGATAAGAGCGTCGAGCTTGTTATTCCCAACTACGGCTCCCCGTGGCTTATCCGTCATCTTGCTGCCTGTGGAAACCAGGTCAAAATTAAAGACCCTCAGCTAAAAAAGAAGATCTCAGACTATGCCCAAGACCTTCTCGCCAAGCATATGAATTAGCGGTTTTGTACGCCTTCTAGTACGGGGATGGTTGTGTGTCCTTCCGGCACCAGCTATTTGTGTGAGCTGCGCCACAGCTCAATGTAGCGTCCGATATGTGATGCATCAAGTGCCGTATAGTTTTCTGTCGGCAAGCTATGCAGAAATTGCTTGCCATACCCTTTGGTCATAAGGCGAGAATCCGCCAACACCAGCACGCCCACATCCTTTGAACTGCGAATGAGGCGCCCTGCAGCCTGTTTCACAGAAATGACTGCCTCGGGAAGCGAATGGTTCCACCAAGAACGGTTTTCTCGTATATCACGTTCTTTAGAGAGAGGATCGTTGGGACTTGCAAAGGGCAGCTTAGGAATAACCACACAGCGCAGCGTATCCCCCGTTGCATCAAAACCCTCCCAAAACGATTTAAGCGCAAAAAGTGACAGCGACGTTTGTGACAAAAACGTATTGCGCAGCTGTTTGGTTGCAGCACCGCGCTCTTGCATGACAAGATCCAGACCTTCTGCTGCTAGTCGTGATTGCAGGCTCTCGTACACGCGCTCCATCTCGCGGCGGTTGGTGAACAAGGTAAGCACCGAACCTCCCATAGCCTTATGAACGTCAAAGAGAAGGTCCTCGAGCGCTTCTAAATAGTCCGGACTGTTTGGCTGTGGTAAATCACGCGCAATGAGCACACTCATGTTCTTGTCGTAATCAAAACTGGAAGCCAAACGCACATCTTTGTGCTCCAAAGCAGGCAAGCTATCGACGCCCACAGAATGATTAAAGTGCGTAAAGTCATCCCCTACTGCAATAGTTGCAGAGGTAAAAACGGTGCTCATGGTCTCGGGCAACCACTTTTCCGCCAGCTCTGTACCAATGTCGATCTTCTCGGCCAAAAGCGCTCCACCGACAAGACCGCCGTGCTTGCGAGTCATGCGCACGGAGTATACATAGCTCTGATCCTTACCAGCAATGATGAGCTTAAGTCCATCAAGAAGGTTTGTCAGGCTGCGCAGATCAGCAGAAAGTTCTGTTTTTGGCTTTTTGACCTGCTCAGTAATTTCTCTCTGTGCCTCAAAGAGGAGTTTGGACGCCTCATCCAACGCATCTATAGCAGGATCGGCAGCTTCTACAACCGCCTGCCAAGCCTCACGGTCACGCAGCTGCTGACTAATCCAAATGGTTTGTGTGTCATATCCGCGCGAGTAGCTCTGCTCTTTGCAAAACTCTGCTACCGCCGAGAAAACCTCGCTCATTGCAATAGATGCACGCGTGCAAGCCGACGCAGCTCGGGTAAGCAAGGATGTTATGACCGCAGAGCCTTCCGTACTGACTGCCTGAACAAGCAGCTCATGAATGGCACCGGTACGTGCACCACCAAGGTTTTCAAATACAGCGCGGGCAGCGTGATCAGAAACTTCCACCGCCCATTGTCGGCGTGCCTCATCTTCCAAAGAATGCGCCTCATCCACGATCCAGTGGCGAATGGGAGGCAAAATGTTTCCTTCTGCAGCCACATTGCGCAGTAGTAAGGAATGATTGGTAACCACCACGTCTGCAGACGCTGCTCGGCGGCGAGCTCCATGAACAAAGCACAGTTGAGGAAAGAAGGGACAGCGCGCATGAACGCACTCTTCAGAGGTCGTAGTAAGTAAAGAGCGCGGCACGCTGCGCCATTTAATGCCCAAGGAATCCAGATCACCCGAAGGCGATTGACAAGCATAGGCAAGCGTTACTGCAATGGCAGTCAGCTGATCTTGAGCAATGGTTGCTTGCGAGCGCATGTTTGTATCGACAGCTTGTAGAGGCAGATTGGTGTAGGTAGCCAGCAGCGCCTTGCGCAAACAGGGATAGTGCTCGTAACCCTTAAGCGCAAAGTAGCGCACCCCCTGTTCCAGCGCGCCATCTAAAGCAGGCAATTCATGCGCAACCAACTGATCGGTAAGAGCGTTGGTTTTTGTAGCCACGCCAACAACAATCTTGTTGCGCTGCGCATACAAAATGCTTGGCAATAAATACGCCATGGACTTGCCTACGCCCGTTCCCGCTTCTATAGAGCGCGATGCGCCAGACGCCTGAGCTTCTCTCACCTCTTGAGCCATTTGCAGTTGTTCAGGACGCAGTTCAAAGGCATCATACATGCGAGAAACACAACCAGATGGACTAAACGCAGCAATAATCTGATCGGAGGTAACGGGGTCGAGCGGCAAAGTTAACTCTGCCGCATCCATGCGGGCCGGCAAATCATCAACGAGCAGCTCACGACGGATCTGCTCAAGAGCAAAGGGTTCCTGATCCTGCAGGCCGGCTAAATAGCTAAAGATGGGCCTAAGACTCCAGTGCACATCCGTATGCATGTCTGTAAGCGTTTGCAGCAATCCCCCACCAAGGTTAAGCAGGCCACATAATAAAACTGGCCAAATACCAGCCAGTGCGGCCACATCATCAATTGCGCGGTGAGATACCGGTGCGCAGTCAAACATGTGTGCAAGGTCGGCGAGCTTATGAGAAGACAAACGAGGTAAAGCAATGCGGCTCAACGCAAGCGTATCAATCCAGTTGTCACTAACCAGCTTGCCACCCTTGACCTTCTCGATAAATGTCCTGTCAAACGTAGCATTATGTGCCAGAACGGGCATCCCGCCAACAAAATCCGCTAGGGCCGCCACAGCGTCTTCTGCACCTGGCGCATCTGCCACATCAGCATTAGAAATATGTGTGAGCTTGGTGATTTTCTCGGGAATGAGCGTATGGGGATGCACAAAGGTCTGAAACGTGTCGGTTATTTGGCCTTCTTCAATGTGCGCCGCGGCAATTTCTATGAGCTCGCATTCTTTAAACGATAAGCCCGTAGTTTCTGTATCCAAAACGACAAAATCGTCTACCAGCAGACCAAAGTCTTGTTGGTTCGTTTGCTCGCGAAGGTTTTTATACTGTTGGGCGATAAAAGCAGGTGTGTCGGGCAGCAAGAACTGCTCGACCAATGAAGCATTTGCTATTTGTGCCATATATCCGCCTATGCGTCCGCCTGGGTACGCTCAAGCGCGAACTCAATAAACTTGCGACAAAGCTCGGGGAACTCTATACCGGCATGACGTGCAGAATCAGGAAGCAGTGAGGTTTCAGTCATGCCGGGAATTACGTTTGTTTCAAGCAAAATAGGTTCATCATCTGCGGTAACAATAAAATCGCTACGCGACGCTCCCCTACAACCCAAAGCTTTGTGAGCTTCACAAGCATAGTGTTGGGCAAGAGCATAGGCCTTCTCAGAAAGTCTTGCAGGAATAACGTGGTGCAAAGAAGAGGGCTCGTACTTAACCTTGAGATCATAGAACTCTGCACCGGTAACGATCTCTATTACAGGAAGCGCCTGTGGGTCAGCATTGCCAATAACAGGTACGGTAATTTCAGTTCCGGTAATGCAGCTCTCAACCACAGCGGTGTCGCCGTCGGCACAGGCAAGCTTAATTGCTTCGGGCAGAGCCTCAGCAGATGTTACACGTGAAACACCGTAGCTTGAACCATTGCTCGCCGGCTTAACAAACAAGGGCAAGCCATAGGTTTGTACGAGTTTTTGCGCGACTGCCTCATTAACATCCTGATCTACTGCGATTTCACATCCATCAGGAGTGGGAATATCTGCTGCTTGAAAAATTGTCTTTGCGACCTGCTTCTCCATTCCCATTGCCGAAGCTAAAACTCCCGAGAAGGTATAGGGCAAACGTAAAATTTCGCATAAGCCCTGAATACAGCCATCCTCACCATATGGTCCATGCATTGCAATAAAGGCAACGTCATAGTTGCCTTTCTCGAGCTTGGACAACACGCCCTTCTCGGCAACATCAATAAAATCTACCTGTGTAAAGCCCGCCTGGTGCAAAGCTTTCTCACATGCACGGCCGCTTGCTAGCGCAATTTCACGCTCGTCAGACCAACCGCCAGAAAGAAGTGCGACTTTGCAGACTGTGACATCAATGTTGGTCATTGTGAAACTCCTCATTAGGAACGTAAATGTACGCTAGACTTTGTATAACAGTTCTTTGTATGAGGATACTCCACTCTGAGCTGTATCCGTAACTCATAGATAAGGTTTAAATATGAATATAGAAGACGCAGATTTTTTGACTCCCTCAACCACTGCCACTTCTACCCATACTGATATCCGCTCATTATCCTCTGATGAACTTATGAGTGTCTTGCATGCTCTAGGACAGCCCACGTTCCGTGCTAAGCAAATAGCCGACTGGCTCTGGGTTAAACATGTCACGTCATTTGACGATATGAGCAATCTACCTGCTTCTTTGCGCGAGCAGCTTGCAAATACCTTTGTACTTGGTAAGACAAATGAGCTTGCTCGCCAGTTGTCTAAAGACGGTAGCCGTAAATATCTCCTGCAATTTGCAGATGGGGCTTCCGTTGAATGTGTTGGTATGCCGTCTCGTAACAAACTTTCTGTATGTGTGTCTTCACAAGCAGGCTGCGGTATGGCTTGTTCATTTTGTGCAACCGGTAAGGCTGGTCTTAGTCGTTCTCTTACCGCAGCAGAAATCTACGACCAAGTTATCCATGTTGCAGAAGACTTCGGGACACGCGCCACAAGCGTTGTGTTCATGGGTCAAGGCGAGCCATTTGCCAACTATAATGAAACTATGAAGGCGCTGCGTTTGCTTAACTCTCCAAAAGGTCTTGGCATTGGTGCTCGTCATCTCACGGTATCTACCTGCGGCATTATTCCCATGATTCACAAGTTTGCAAATGAGCCGGAACAATTTACTCTGGCCGTTTCCCTACACTCTGCTGTGCAAAAAACGCGCGACACACTTATGCCTGGTGTTAAACGCTTTTCTTTGTTGCGCCTTTGGGATGCTATGCAGGAGTATGTCGATAAAACCGGACGTAGACCGTCTTATGAATACGCTCTTATCGGTGGGGTTAACGATACAGACGATGAATTAGCAGCGCTTTGTGATTTTGCAAGTGACACCATGGCCCACATTAACTTAATTATGCTTAATGAGGTCCCTGGATCTCCATTTAAGCCTTCTACAGACGCTCGGGCTCAGACATTTGTACGAAGGCTTGCACAAGCTGGAGTTGAGTGCACTATTCGTAATTCACGAGGCAATGATATTGCGGCAGCCTGTGGACAACTCAAACAACAGGTTCTTAAGTAACCATACCTATATATACAAGATATCCTAATTAGAACATTTGTTCTAATTAGGATATCTCTTACAACTACTTTTCCAGATTGCTCCACTGTTTTCTTACAGAATCCTGCAGTGCTTCAAGTGTTTGATCAAGTTCGTTCTCATTTTTACTAAACACGCGTTCAACGTTTTCTTTTGTACGAATAATGTCTTTTATTGATTTTTGAACCGCTGCACGTACCTCTTCCCTATCTTCTTTAGTTAAAACAAGGAAATATGTAGCAGAAGCAATCGCCGCGGAACCAGCAAGCACTTTTATTGCTCCGTAAATACGTTTCATGCTCCATCACTCTTAAAGGAGTCTAAGATTCTTGCAAGATCATCCTCATCTTTGAATTCAATCTCGATTTTGTTCTTCCCACGAACCTGTTTAACACGAACATTCGTATCAAGGGCAAGTCGTAATTGGCGCGCCGCACGCTTGAATGATTGTGGAGTAGCTTGGCGGGGTTTTGTTTCCCCTTTCTCGCCAGAAAATAGCGGAGCAAGAGATTCTGTCTGTCTTACCGATAAATGCTCTTCTACAACTTTTTGTGCAAGTTTTTCTCTACCCTCTTCTGTTGGCACTGCAAGAATTGCACGCGCATGTCCAGCACTCAAACTTCCATCCAACATATATTGTTGAACACTTTCGGGAAGATCAAGTAAGCGCACAGTATTTGTGATTGCAGATCTTGATTTAGAAAGTACTTTTGCAAGTTCTTCCTGTGTCATTTTATTTTTTTTAATAAGCTGCTTATATCCTCGTGCCTCTTCAATGGGATTGAGATTAGACCGTTGTAAATTTTCGATCAGTGCTAGCTGTAAGATTTCTTCATCTGATACTTCTCTAATGATTACAGGAACATCTTTAAGTTTTGCAAGCTTTGCTGCTTGATATCTACGTTCTCCAGCAACAATCTCATACTTAACGCCTTTTTTACGTACAAGAATTGGCTGTAAAATTCCATTCTGCTTAATAGAGTTTGCTAGTTCTGCTAGAGCTTCTGGTTCAAATATTTTGCGAGGCTGGTTTGGATTTGGAGTAATAGAGCTTAAAGGGAGATTTGAATCTGCCTTTATTGCGCTAACTTCATGATTCGCTTCACTGATAAGGGAGCCTAGGCCTTTTCCAAGTCCTGATTTAGCCACGTCTTGTCACTTCCTTTGCAAGTTTTGAATATGCTAAACAACCTTTGTTGAGGCGTGAATACTTATTTATCGGTAAGCCATGACTTGGTGCTTCTGCAATCTTTACACTTCGTGGAATAACTGTTTTAAATACCTTATTTTTAAAGTATGCACGAACTTCTTCTACTACCTGATTTGATAGGGTTGTACGACTATCATACATAGTCATTAGTACACCAAATACCTCTAAATCAGGATTGAGCTTACTTTGAACCATTTCCATCGACTCTAAAAGCTTAGAAAGCCCCTCGAGAGCGTAGTATTCGCATTGAATAGGAATTATAAGGCTATCCGCTGCAACAAATGCATTAATTGTCAACAAACCAAGTGAGGGAGGACAGTCGATAAACACGTAATCAAACTCCTCCTTAATGCTATTGATTATTTCTTTTAGCACATACTCGCGCTTTTTAACGTTTACTAAATCAATTTCTGCACCAGCTAATTGAATTGTCGCAGGTAATACAAAAACATGAGGCTCTATTGTCTGGATAATGTTTTTTGTTACATCATCTCCATTTAACAACACGTCATAAATGTCAGTTTCTAGCTCTTCTTTATCAATCCCATAACCACTTGTTGTGTTTCCTTGAGGATCAAGATCTATCACTAAAACTTTACGTTTTAGCTCTCCAAGTGCAGAAGAGAGATTTACAGCAGTGGTAGACTTTCCAACACCGCCTTTTTGATTAATTATCGAAATAACTTTTGCTATTTCATCTTCTTTGTACTTACTAACGTCTCTATAGTCCATTTAAGCTCCTTTTTGATACTTTACTCAAAAGAATAGCAGGGGATAGATCAATGTTTCACATGAAACAATGATCTATATTACAAGAACCGGTTTCTTTCATATTTAACGTGTCTGCACAAACAAGAACCTAACAATCATTTACAGTTAGGCGAGTGGTTTATTTTTAGCCATTCCTACCATTCGTGGTAACTTTACAGATGCATTATTTTGCTTTTTAAAGATTAAAATCTCTCTATGACCACTATTCTGGGGTAACTCAAATGTTTCACGTGAAACATAACTAAGCCCACACAGTTTAGCTGCTTTTAGTCCAGCACTAAACTCTTCTTCACTTATTTGCGCTTTTGTGGTTATAAAACGTCCATTAAAAGATAATAAAGGCGCAGCATACTCAACTAAGGAAGCTAAGGGTGCAACAGCACGAGCACAAACTAAATCAAACTCATTTCTGTGGTCTAAAGCATAGGATTCAGCTCTATCAGAAGAAGTACTTATCCTATTATTTAGATTAAGAGAAGAAAGAAATTCAGATACTGCAACCACCTTCTTAGTCACAGAATCTAAAAGAACGCCGTGAGCATCTGACATAATAGCTAGAGTAATTCCAGGAAATCCTCCACCTGTTCCAATATCTAAAAAAATAGAAAAGTTCTCAGGAGAAGCAGCTTTATACACAAGCAGAGAATCAATTAGATGGAGGCGCACTGCTCCTTCTGTATCTGTAATGCGTGTTAAATTAAGAACCTTATTCTTTTCCATTAAGAGATCTAGATGTTCTAGAAGCATATCTTCTTGTGTGGGGGAGAGAGTAATGCCAAAACATTCTGCCTCTTTCTTTAATTGCATATGGACAGCTCGATCATTTAAAAACATATTCTCTCCTGACAAAAGTACTCGCATCATGATTTTTTGGCATAAAAAAGGGGACGGCTTAAAGCCAATCCCCTTAATAATATCTTGTATAGAAGAGAAATATTACTCAGAATGAACAGCTGTAATAACAACATATCGCTCTGGATCTTCACCTTCAGAGTGAGTAATAATCCCATCATCGTTAAGTAAAGCAAGGTGTACCAGACGTCGTTCATATGCATTCATTGGCTTTAGGCGAACGCGACCGTTTGTTTTTGCTCGTGATGCAGCAGAAAGAGCAATGGTTTCAATTTTCTGTTTGCGACGGTTTTTATATCCTTCAATATCAACAATAACAGGGAAGTGAAAACCAAGTTTTCTGTTGACTAAAGAAGAAACAAGCATCTGAAATGCATCTAACACTCTTCCATGACGTCCGATAAGGACAGCAAGGTTTCCACCATTTACATCAAGAATGAGTTCGTCTTCATCACCCTCATACTCATCAATATCACAGTGGTTCTCATTAAAGAAAGAGAGTAGCTCACGGACACAGCTAATAGCAAGATCCGCAATGGCATCAAGTTGGGCATCAGAGAACTTCTCGCCAGCTTGATGAGTAGCCAATAGACCTTCTGAACTTGTTTCTACTATATCCGCGCTGAGTTCATCAGCCATAATTTTCTCCTTTAATTACTTCCTTAAATAATGCTGAAATAAAGAAGTAACTAGTTCTTCTTGTGTGGACGAGCTTTCTTTTCTTTACGGACAACATTAACGACTACCTGATTAGCAGCACGGTCAGCTTCTTTTTGGCGGATACTTTCCATAACTTTGTTGGTAATAAAAAGCTGTTGAATAACACCCCAAGCAGCAGATGTATCGTAATACAGAAGAACACCGACAGGTACTGACCAACCAAACCACATCATCATAGCTGCCATTACAAACCCCATAACCAGCATTTGAGAACGCTGCTCCTCAGAAGAGTTTGAAGAGTTTAAATACATGGGGATAAATGTTAATAGACCAAAAGCAACATCAAGAATGATAAAAACCCATGCCGCAGCAATACCGCCAGAAGCAAGTGCACCGGATACAGACTGAGACAGGGAGTCTAAAATACCAAAAAAGTGGGCTTCTGCAGGAAGATTGTTACGAAGCACTGAAAAGAGAGCAAAGAATATAGGCATCTGTAAAAGTATAGGTAAGCAGCCACCTAATGGATTAAACTTATTTTCAGAATAAAACCTTTGCATTTCTTCGTTCATACGCTGAGGATCGTCTGCCCAACGCTCTTGAATCTCTTTCATTTCTGGCTGAAGTGCCTGCATATGAGCAGAAGATTTCGTGGAACGCAAAGTAAGGGGAGTAAGAATAAGGCGAATGGCAAAGGTCAACACAATAATTGCAAGACCCCAGTCACCGACAAGCCCAGCTAAAAAGGCGAGTACTTGATATAAAAAGTTAATAAACCAATCCCACATGTTTCCTCCGCACGTGTAGATTATTAAGGAACAGGATCATATCCACCTTTATGAAATGGATGGCAGCGTGCAATCCTCTTTAGAGCTAACCATAAGCCTTTAATAAAGCCATGTTTATACAGTGCTTCAATTGCATATTGAGAGCAGGTGGGGGAGTAGATACATGAATCCGGTAGTGCTGGAGATATCCATTTTTGATAAAACTTGACGATACAAATGGCAGTTTGAGCCGCTTTACTCGTCATTGTTTTACACTCCCTAAGCCCCTCAAAACCTTTTGTAAAGGTGTTGCAGCGCTGTATCAAGCTCACGTACTGACGCATTAGCTGTTTTGTTGGTTGCAAAGAAAATCACAGAAAGACCGTCCCGAGGAATATCACTCCTGCGGGCGGCCTCTCGGAGAACACGCTTACAACGATTGCGAAAAACTGCATTTCCTAGTCTTTTAGCAGCTACGAATGCAATTCTTGTTGGAGCGTTTTGATCTTCTTTAACAAACGTAATGCGTACGAGTGGATGTGATGCACGCTTACCATTAGTGAAGACCCGCTCAAATTCCTGTTTGGATTTGATGGTCTCCATAAGATGCCTTAAACGGTGAGACGCTTACGACCCTTAGCACGACGGCGAGACAGAACATCACGTCCTGCTTTTGTAGCCATGCGAGCACGGAAACCGTGAGTCTTAGCACGACGGCGCTTGTTTGGTTGATAAGTACGCTTCATTTTTTATTCCTCCTGGATTACAGGTTGGTGAATTCTTATATCAAGCCTTAGAATTGTAGGGAATACCACTGCTTTCTGTCAATGTTCCTCTTAAGTTCATGGTTTAGGTAACTTTTTATTCATAATCTGCCATGAAATTTCATTCTTAGCAAAAGAAAAAGTATTCATTGCTGAATACTTATGTCTTAACTGTTATTATCTTTCATGAGTTTTCATTCACTTTCACGCACTTATCGACAAGTTTTTATCAGCTGTTGAAAACTTTTCTTCAACGTGAAAGTTATTTTTTGAAACTTTCAACAAGGGACGAAAGTTTGTTGATAAAGGAGTCATGTATGGCACGGGATTTCTTTCCTTTTGTAGAGGAAGAAGCCAAAAAACCTCATAATTCACTTGCAGAAGATAGTATTGTTTCCTATCCTGCGCGTATCGCTGTATATGATGATCCTGCTGTTACACCCCGTGTTGTCGTGTTAGAACCAAGCAATATTCGTGATTTTCTTTCATCCCTTACAGAAACGGTTACAAAACTTTCTCATGAACAAGGTGGAACTATTCCTTTTACTATCATTCGCGAAATAGTAGAAAACTATATTCATGCAGAATTTATTGAACCCACTATCACCATTTTAGATGGCGGAAATACCATTCGTTTTTGTGATCAGGGTCCTGGAATTAAAGAAAAAGAAAAGGCGCTGCAATTTGGTACCACATCTGCGACAGACCTGATGAAACACTATATCCGTGGAGTTGGTTCTGGCTTGCCAATCGCTCAACAATATATGCTTGATAAGGGCGGTTCACTCTCTATTCAAGACAATATTTCATCCGGTACTATTGTGACAATTTCTACTCGTCCTATGGGGGAGGAATCTCTTCCTATTACTCCACATGCTTCTTCTCAGCCCATAACCAAGCAAGCCGCTTATTCTGATCAAACTCTAAACCAGCCTGGCATATCCGCTCGGCATGCAGATTTTTCATCAGCTACAAAACCAGTACAAACACCTACAACTGACCCGTCTTTAGAAATAAACCTGAGCTCACGTGGACAACAAGTCCTAACGCTTTTCTCGACAAAACCAGAAGTTGGCGGAAAAGAACTTGTAGAGCAGTTTGGTGGTTCTCAACCAACCTGGTCGCGCGAACTTAAAATGTTAGACGAGCTTGGTCTCACACATAAAACGGGACAAAAACGCCAATTAACGGCGCTGGGCAAGGCATATGTAAAATCGATCAGCAAACATTAGAGAGTTTTCGACATTCCCCACAGAATCTCATATAATGAGTTTTCTACAATCTTAAGGCAACGTTTGGTGGGGCAATGGAAAACACAGTAGATTCCTACGCACAAGCACTGTGGAGCGACGTGCTTGATTTAGCAATGGGAATGGAAGAATTAGGTGCTTCTAAGTGCGCTATGTTAGAAAAATGCACACCTTATTCTTTTACTGGTGATTCTATTTCGGTGCTCGCACCCTCGCGCTTTATGAAACTTCAAATTGAGAAGATCACGCCGCTTATCGAGAAGTGCTTGGAGCAAGTAGCTTTTGAACACATTGCCTTTACTGTAGAAATTAATCTTGCAGCAAAACCCGTAGTGAAGACTTCATCTGTTGTTTCTCAAACGGAACTCCAAAACCTTGCTACACAAAATACTATAAGTGATAGTTTATCTACATATAGTACAAACTCGCAACTGAGCGCACAGACTCAAAATACAGCTGCGTATAATCCAGTACCAATCACTTTAGTTTCTACAAACCAGCAAACACCCAGTTTGGAACAGCGCCGCACAGCAAACCCTTTGATTGCAGATGTAACAGAAAACGATTCTAAACTCACCTTTAACCGCTTTGTTGAAGGTGAAGAGAATATGCTGGCTCTACAAGCAGCAAAGCAGGTAGCGGATGGCGTTAAAAATTACAATCCACTTTTTATATATGGTCGAAGTGGTCTAGGCAAGACCCATCTTCTTAAAGCTGTTCAAAACTACATTCTTCAAAATAATATCAATAAGCTTTGCGTATATCGTGTAAGCCATGATTTTATCAGTGAGTATGTCACCGCAATGAGCGAGACCTCTGCAGAGGTAAAAGAGGCATTTCGTAGAAATTATCGCGATATTGACATTCTTATCATTGACGATATTCAATTTCTTAAAGGCCCTGGTAGCGTTGGATTTTTCTTTGATTTGTTCAACTATCTGGTAGACCATGGGAAGCAAATAGTTCTTGCAGCAGATAAATCGCCCGCAGAGCTAGGGCTGGGCAATCAGGATTTTGACGAGCGTATTATTTCTCGTTTAGATTCTGGTTTTGCTTGCCCTATCCAAACACCGGACTATGATCTTAAGCTTGCGCTCATTAAAAATTTTTATAAACGTGCCAAAGAGGATGCTCAGCGAGAAAAGCTGGTGGGTTTTGAAGGCACAATTTCAGAAGAAAACCTGCATCTTATGGCAGATCGCGCGGGCACAAATATCCGTGTGATTGAAAGTTTTTGCCAAAGCTGTCTTTTAGAAGCAACTAAGTGTGAACGCGCTGGTAAGACCCTTGAAAGAGAAGGTATTATCAAGCTGGCTACACAAAAGTTTGGTACGTCGCAGCGGGTAGTTACTATCGATCAGATCTTAAAGGTTGTAGAGGACGCATATCACGTATCTCACTCTGACATTGTTGGACAAACCAGAAAAAAAGAGATTATGATGCCGCGTCAGATTGTTTGTTATCTTGCACGTGAAATGACAGACAACACCTTAGAACAGATTGGTAAGCATGTTGGCGGACGAAAGCACGCAACTGTTTATTACAGTGTAAGCGAGGCAGAAAAAGCAATTAAAGAGTCTCGTGTTCTATACGATAGAGTTATGCAGCTAAAAGACATAATTCTCAATGACTAAGTAAGGAGTGTTAAAAAGCTCTCAAAGACCTTTCAAGTTGTGTTGGTAAGTGTTTGATTTTTGTAATATGAGTTTTCTACAATTTAAGAAACGTAAGGAGTGTAGAAAAAGTTTCAATAGATGGGATACAAACTTTTAGGCATCAACCAGCACAAAGATTAATATTTAAACGTTTCAACAAGCATTATTATTACTAAGTTCTTTATTGTTAAATAAGTAATATATATAAGGGGCACGTTCATGATTTTCTCCGTAAGTCAGTCTTCTTTAGCAAAGGCTCTTTCTATTGTAAGTAAAGGTATGAGTTCTAATGCAACTCTTCCTATTCTTACAGGAGTTCATCTGTCAGCAGCAGACGGTATGTTAGAGTTGCAATCTACCGATCTTTCCATTTCTATTCGCTGCAAGATTCCTGCTAATGTAGAAGATCCTGGCCAAACAGTTTTATCTGGTAAAACGCTCCTTAATATTGTAAAAAACCTTAGTGGTGGGACCATTCGTTTTACTACAACTAGCTCAATGTGTACGATAACCTGCGGATCTTCTCAGTTTAATTTGATTGTGCTCAATCCTGTAGACTTCCCAGAGTTTCCTGAGTTTGTGCTCGAAAGGTCTGTAGAACTTCCTGCTACATTACTTTCTACAATGGTAGATAAAGTATACCGTGCAACTTCAAAAGACACTTCTCGCCCTGTATTGTCCGGCGTTTTAATGACTGTCGAAAATAACGTGATTCGTTTAGTAGCAACAGACTCTTTCCGCTTGGCGGTCTGCGATACCAACGTGGAAACTTCTGCACTTAACGATGGCTTTGAGATGATTATTCCCGGTACCGTATTTCATGATGTGCTTACTATTCCATCAGAGAGCGAGACTATCTTAATTGGCAGTACTGATAGTCAAGTTGTTTTTGTTTTTGGTGATACTACTTATGTTTCCCGTCGTATTGAGGGCAATTTCCCTAACTACAAGCAACTTCTTCCCACTTCAAGTCAAACAACAATAAAATTGTCTTCATCTGATCTTTCTGGTGCTCTTAGGCGTGTAAGTACCATCTCTACCACTAATCCCAAGGTTTGTATGGATATTAATATGGATGAGGCAAGTATTAAGCTCTCTACTTCTTCTCCTGATATGGGGGAAGCGTCTGAAACGCTACCAGTAGAAGTAGAAGGCAATCCTATGACCATTGCACTTAATTATCGCTATATAGAGGATTGTGTTTCTGCAGCGGGTTCTGACGCGCAACTTACACTTGAGCTGCAAGACGCAATGCGCCCTGCGGTCTTTAAGACTTGGGGAAAGATTAACTATTTGTATTTGCTCATGCCCGTAAGGATGTAGTTTGTGTCGCTGTTAGTCCGCGAACTTTCACTCATACACTTTAGAAATGCCCAAGATAAGACTCTTATCATGGGTCAGGGGACTACTATTCTTATTGGTCCTAATGCAGTAGGTAAGACCAATACAATAGAAGCGTTGCATCTCCTAACAACAGGATCATCTTTTAGACACGCCCGCGCTTCAGAGTTGCTCTTACATGGAGAAGAACAAGGTCGTGCCTGTGCGCGGCTTGAGGGGGACGGGCGTGTTGTTACGGTTGAGTGCACTGTTACTGCAAATAAAAAAACCTTTAAGCGCAACGGCAAGGCCTGTCGAGCTCAAGATCTTCTTGGTACTCGTATGTCTATCTTGTTTTGTCCTGATGATCTAAATAGCATTAAAGGCTCTGCAAGCTACAGGCGTACCGCTCTTGATGCCTTTGGCTCTCAAGCGCATAAAAGTTATAACAATGTATTGCGTACCTATACCCGTGCAATTGAGCAACGCAACGCCCTTCTTAAAGATCCTTTTGTAGATACCTCAGTACTTACTGCATGGGATGAATCCATCGCTTTGGGTGGCGCTACCCTTCTTTCACACAGGATTGGCCTCTTTAAGCAGCTAGTTCCGCTTATTCAAAATGCCTATACAACTATTTCTGGTGGGGAAGTGTTGGACTGTACCTACCAAAGCACGATTTCTGACAACATAGTTGATCTATCTCGAGAAGAAATCCAACAAAGCTTTTATGAGAGGCTCCAACAAAAGCGTGAAGATGATCTTCGTCGGCTGCAAACAACAGTAGGCCCCCATAGAGATGACCTTCTCTTTAGTATCAATGGAGTAGATGCACGAACCTATGGTTCACAAGGACAGCAGCGCTCTATTATGCTGGCATGGAAAATGGCAGAAGTGCAACTTGCCCAGCAGCTTGTTGGCGAGAAACCCCTGCTTTTGTTAGATGATGTTATGAGTGAGCTTGACGTAAGGCGCCGTGAAGCAATGTTGTCGTTTATCTCGCAAGGAATTCAAACAGTAATCACCACTACGGATGCATCGTACTTTTCAAAAGAGGTATTAGAACAAGCAAAGGTGATTACTTATGGCTTATAAACGGCGCACTATAGATTTACAGCCAGAGGGAATGAAGCTTGTTCAAAACCATATATATAATGCTGCTGAACTCATGGATGGCTTACTTAATTCAGATCTTTCTAGTGGTTTATCGGATAATCAAAAGGCATACCGTGCGTGGTTTGGTGCCAACGGAAAATTTGAACAAGCTCATACCTGTGGAGTCTTTTTAAAAGATATGTCCGCACAAAAGCGTCTGCCCGTATTGTATGTGTATATAGATAAAAGTGGCGTTTTGCAGGACTTTACAACCAATAAAGAAATCTATATAGTCCGTTTATCACATTTTGGGTTCGAGGTATCTGATATTCAATTTAGGTTATCTAAATATCCTAAACGCCAAACACCATCCCAGCGTGATAAAACTGATATGTCTAATAAGCCACCTTTGCAAGAACTTACTCAAAAACAAAAAAAGCAAGCACATGACTTAACAAAAGGACTTTCAGAGCCACTCAAAACAAAAGTCTACAACGCGATAATTTCTTCAATGAGGAGACAAACGAGTAGGGAATCATTTAAGTAGATAATCTACCGTTAAATTGTCTCTGAAAGCTTTACAGAGGCATTTTTAAGTGTTCAAAATAAGCTTTTTTACACAGGCATAGTCATAAACGAACAAAACGAGTAAAATTTATAGTCACTTCAACAGTGTTGGTTGTACAGCCAAGTCATTGAGCACAATTTTATTTTCATAGAAGGGACGGGTAGTGGCAGCTCAAACGAAAAAAGAGAACTCTTACGATGTCGATGAAATTCAAATTCTTGAAGGCCTCGAAGCAGTTCGTAAGCGTCCTGGTATGTATATTGGTACCACCTCTGCATCTGGACTTCATCACTTGGTATGGGAGATTGTAGACAACTCAGTAGATGAAGCCATGGCAGGGTTTTGTAAAAAGATTAAGGTAACCGTACATCCCGACAATTCTATTACGGTAGAAGATAATGGTCGCGGTATTCCGGTAGCCATACATCCTAAAAAGAAGATTCCTACACTTGAGGTTGTTCTTACTATTTTGCACGCTGGTGGTAAGTTTGATAACACAGCTTATAAGGTTTCGGGCGGTCTTCATGGCGTAGGTATTTCTGTTGTAAATGCTCTTTCTAAACGTCTTATTGCGCAGGTAAAGCGTGATGGTTTTATTTATGAGATGGAATTTTCTCGTGGTAAAACCACCAAAAAGATGACTAAGGTTGGCAAGACTAAAACTACTGGTACAACGGTTACATTTTGGCCAGATGAAGAAATTTTTGAAACAACCACCTATAACTTTGATGTACTGAATGATCGCCTGCAGGAAACAGCGTTTCTCAACCGTAACCTTAAGATCATTTTGACGGACGAGCGCGAGCTAACGCCTCGTACCGTTGAGTACTGCTATGCTGGTGGCATTGTGGACTTTGTTAAGTTCCTCAACGATGGCAAAGATGTTTTGCAAGGTCTTTCCAAGCCTATTTTTATTGAAGGCAAATCTGATCCAAGTGCCCCTGCTTCTCAAATGGGTGAGGTAGAAGTTGCGCTGCAATGGAATAAGGGCTTCTCGGAGCGTACGCTTTCTTTTGCAAATGACATCTTTACCGAAGAGGGCGGCATGCACCTTACCGGTTTTCGTAATGCCCTTACTAAAGTGATCAATGAGTACGCTAAGAAAAATAATCTAATAAAAGGAAAAGATCCCGATCTTCAAGGTGATGATATTCGAGAAGGTCTAACGGCGGTTATTTCCGTTAAGCTGCCCGATCCGCAGTTTGAGGGCCAAACTAAGGCAAAACTGGGTAGTTCTTATATGCGTACGCTTACCAACCGTGTGGTATCCAATGGTTTGGCAGAGTATCTGGAAGAGCATCCTACCCAAGCAAAAGATATTTGTAAAAAGGCCATGCAAGCAGCAAAGGGTCGCTTGGCTGCTCAAAAGGCACGTCAGGCTACACGCAAATCGCCACTCCTAGGTTCTTCCATGCCTGGTAAGCTAGCAGATTGTTCAGAAAAAGATGCCGCTCGAACAGAATTGTTCATTGTTGAGGGTGATTCCGCAGGTGGTTCTGCCAAGATGGCTCGCGACCGTGGTATCCAGGCGGTATTGCCTCTGCGCGGAAAAATTTTGAACGTGGAGCGTGTTCAGCAGCATCGTGCGCTTGATTCTGACACCATTAAATCTCTTATTACAGCAATTGGTACGGGCATTGGTGAGGAGTTTGATATCCAAAAAGCTCGATATCATAAGATTGTTATCATGACGGACGCTGATGTAGACGGTGCGCACATTCGTATTTTGCTGCTTACCTTCTTCTATCGCTATATGAAACCCATGATTGACGCTGGCTACATTTACGTAGCCCAGCCACCTCTTTATCAACTTAAGCCTAAAGGTCACAAGAACGGTAAATATATTTATACCGATGAAGAGCTTGCTTTAGAGGCACGTCAGTTTACGGATTCTTCTAAGTACACCGTTCAGCGCTATAAGGGTCTTGGTGAGATGGACCCCGAACAGCTGTGGAGCACCACGATGGAACCAAAGAACCGCATCCTTTTGCGTGTGACAATCGATGATGCTATGGCGGCTAATAGGGCGGTTTCCGATCTTATGGGCTCGCAGGTAGAGAAGCGCAAAGACTTTATTCAAACCCATGCGCGTGACGTGCGCTTTCTGGACATTTAAGACATCTAAGAAAGGTATATCGTGGCAGACGATACAAACAATCACGACGATTTCCTCGACGACGATGCCGATACTACCAACGAGTTTGATAATGACTTTGTTGATGAGGAAGAAGACTACGAGCCTGAGACAGACGAGTTCGATGAGCTTGATGACGGCTCTGACGATTTAGAAGATGAGGACCTCGCAGATGTTCAGAGCCCTGTGCAGCAGGGCTCCCTGGGCGGAGGCGCTGGACTTTCTCGCACTATTTCTGATGAAGCCGGTACTCGTATCTCTTTGGAAGATATCCATGGCGGCGCCATTAAACCAACTGACATGAGTGAGGAAATGAAACAGTCCTTCCTCGAATACTCCATGTCCGTTATTGTCGCCCGCGCCCTACCTGACGTTCGCGACGGCCTCAAACCGGTACATCGTCGTATCTTGTACGCAATGAACGAGGCAGGCATTACTCCAAACAAGCCCCATAAGAAGTCCGCCTGGACCGTTGGTGAAGTTATGGGTAAGTACCACCCTCATGGCGACTCTGCAATTTATGAGTCCATGGTACGTATGGCCCAAGACTTTTCTATGCGTTTTCCTTTAGTGGATGGTCATGGTAACTTTGGTTCCATTGACGGTGACCCCGCTGCAGCAATGCGTTATACCGAGGCCCGTCTTACCCGTGGTGCCATGGAGCTACTTTCTGGCCTTAACGAAGACACAGTGGATTCTCAGCCAAACTATGATGAGTCTCTCTCTGAACCCGCGGTGTTACCAGCGCGTTTTCCTAACCTGTTGGTAAACGGGTCTTCAGGTATTGCTGTTGGTATGGCTACCAACGTACCCCCTCACAACCTGCGTGAGGTAGCTGCTGCCATCAACATGATGATCGACAATCCCGAGGTAACGCTTGACGAGCTTATGACCGTGTTGCCTGGTCCCGACTTCCCAACCGGTGGCATTATCATGGGTACCGAGGGCATCCGTGATGCGTATGAAACGGGCCGCGGCTCCATTACTATTCGCTCCAAAGTGCATGTGGAGAACATCAACAAGGGGTCCCGCCAGCGTTTGGTTATTACAGAGATTCCCTACCAGGTAAATAAGGGTCTTCTCCAGGAAAAAATTGCGCAAGCGGTTAACGAGAAAAAAATCGATGGCATCAGCGATATGCGCGATGAGTCCAACCGTAAGGGCATGCGCATTGTACTTGATCTAAAGCAAGGTACGGTTCCTCAGGTTGTGCTCAACAACCTGTACAAGCGTACACAACTTCAGGCTAACTTTGGTGTTATCGACATTGCGCTGGTAGACGGCGTTCCTCGCGCCCTTTCTTTGCGCGAAATGCTGCACTACTACATTCAGCATCAGATTGATGTCGTCACACGTCGTACTACGTATCGCCTGGATAAAGCACGCAAACGTGTTCATATTCTTGAAGGTCTGCTTATTGCTGTCGATAATATCGACGAAATTGTGCATATTATTCGCTCTTCGCATGACGATGCCGAGGCTAAGGCACGTATGAATGAGCGCTTTGGTATTGATGATATTCAAGGTGAAGCAATTCTTCAGATGCGCCTACGCCGCCTTACCGGCCTAGCTCGTGATGAGCTTGCTACTCAGATTGCAGAGCTACATAAGCAGATTGCCTACTACGAGGATCTTCTTGCCCATGAGGACAAAATCCTTGGGGTTATCAAGGAGGAGTTAGCGGAAATTGTTGCTAAATATGGTGACGATCGTCGCACCAAGATTTCTGCGCAAGAAGCCATTGACCTGGATGTTGAAGACCTTATCGCCGAAGAAGATATGGTGGTTACCGTAACGCGCACTGGTTATGTAAAGCGTCTTCCTGTTGCTACCTATCGTTCACAAAAACGTGGTGGCAAGGGAGTTTCTGGCCTCTCGCTTAAGGAAGATGATTTTGTCGAGCATCTCTTTGTGTCTTCCACCCATGATTATGTGTTGTTCTTTACCAATCTTGGAAAGGTATATCGTAAGAAAGTCCACGAACTACCTGTTGGTTCGCGTGCTTCTCGCGGTTCTGCTCTTGTCAACGTGTTGCCGCTGGCAGAAGGAGAGCATCTCAAGGCGGTTATCACTACCCGTGATTTTCCTGCCGACGAGTACCTCATGTTTGCTACCAGCAACGGCATGATTAAAAAGACAGCCATGAGTGCCTATGACCGTACTCGCCATGACGGCATTATTGCTATCAATCTCAAAAATGGCGACGAGTTGATTGACGTGCGCCGTGTTAAACCAGGATTCAAGGTCATTTTGGTTTCCACAGACGGCAAGGCAATTGTTTTTGAAGAGGATCAAATCCGCGCAATGGGCCGCGATACCTCTGGTGTTCGTGGTATTACCCTTAAGGGTACTGCCAAGGTTTTGGGTATGGAGATCTCTAACGGCCAGGGAGACCTGTTTGTTATTACCGAGAAGGGCTATGGTAAGCGCACGCCCATTGCTGACTATCCCGTTCATAACCGTGGTGGCCAGGGAGTCTTTACCATCCAAATGACTGCTCGTAAAGGCGAACTTGCTGGTATGAAGGTTGTTGGCCCCCAACATGAGCTGGTTATTGTGTCCGAAGAGGGCATCCTGATTAGGGTAAAGGTCAGTGACATCAGCAAGCTTGGTCGTTCTACTCAAGGCGTAAAGGTCATGAACGTCTCTGAGTCTGACCGAGTTACCGCAGTTGCTCGTATGATTGCCAAAAAGGCGACTGCAAAGAAAGTTGATGAGAATCAGACTTCGTTTGATCTGCTTGCCGCTGGCGAGAAAAGCACGAGTGAAGAAGCACCAATAGACATTGGTGAAGAAGAGCAGATCGCTCCTGACTTAGATGATGAAGAGTAATCGTTAGAGGATATCTAAGGCGCAATTCAGTATGATGAGTTGCGCCTTTTTGTGCTTTATCTATAGTTGGCAGTCGTATATCTGATGCACTGTAGTGTGATGGGAGCTTCATGGTGCGGAGGAAGTTTTTATCTAAGAGAAACCGTACAACCACAGGCCTTATTGTGGGTGTGCTTATTATCAGTACGCTGTTCCCGTCCTTTGCACAAAATGGTTTTAGCCAGCTGGTAAGTGCAGCTTCTCACTTTTTGCCACTGCAGTCTCAGCAGGTTCGTACAGTAAGCTCAGCGTCAGGTAGTCAAGCAAGACAGCAGGGATATACCAGCTGGGACGAGCAGGAAAGCTCTAACTATGTTCGCCTTGTTGGTCCTTCTCGTATAGATCAGGTCGTGGAGAGCGGGCAAGTTTTATATGCCGGTCTTGATAGCTTAGGTCGTACGCTTGAGGTTCATGCTTGTATTACGTATCAAATGATGGAAGGTGGTATGGCGCGCGAGCGCGAACAAATGTCCAATCCTTCTGGTTGGCCTCGCAAGAACCCTGAGGTTCAAATTGAGCTGTATAACGGCTCGTTTTATAGAGGGCGCCTTTGGAATAGAAGCCATCTTTTGGCAAAGTCTTTAGGTGGTAAAGAGACTGTAGAAAACCTAGTTACCGGCACGCGCATGCAAAATGTGGGAGCTAATGATGGCCAGGGCGGAATGGCCTTGGTGGAAACAGCAGTAAGGAACTGGCTTAAGGCACATCCCTCTGGTACCGTTCAGTTTGTGGCAACCCCTATTTATGAAGGGGATGAGCGGATCTGTCGCTCAGTCATTGTGGATGTAAAGACTTCCGATGGGTTTATCGACGAAGAAGTAGAGGTCTATAACGCCGCAAAAGGCTATGAACTTAATTACTATACCGGTGAAGCTATAGCACAGCAGTAAGTTGGCATATGGCCACTTGCTTATGATACAAGAGGATTAAAAGACAAAGAGGACTTACGAGAAATCCTCTGGAGAAAGCCCTTCAATAAAGCTATGAAACTCAGCGAGCTCTTTTTCTTGCTCATCTTTCTTAATCGTTTTAAAGTCAGGATATGATGCTGTCATAAGTACGTCAGATTCTGCAAAGATGGGTGCTTTGGTGCGCACAGCGAGCGCAACGGCATCCGAAGGACGGCAATCAATAGCCTTACGCTCTTTGTTTGCGGTAAGCAAATGTACCGAAGCAAAGAAGGTAGGCCCTTCAACTTTAGAAATGGTAACACTGGTAACCGTAGCACCAAGCTGGGTGATAACAGCTTGAAGTAAATCATGAGTGAGAGGGCGCTGGTGAGGGATATTATCCACACCCATGCCAATAGCACTTGCTTCTGTCATGCCAATACGGATGGGAAGCTGCGTTTGGGCATAAGGACTTGAACTATGACGAGGGCGAAGGGTAATGAGCGAAGTAGCCGGTCCGTTGCCAACAACAATAGATTCAATGTCCATACGAACCATGCTCATGTCTTCACCTCGATTCTTACTTTTTGCTCAAAGATATGTGCTAGCTATGTTACCCAAAAACATTGTAAGAATACAAAAAATATGTTGACCTTTTAAATTTACTGACGTATTATGTTTTCTTGCGTTGGGCCCGTAGCTCAGTTGGTCAGAGCGTCCGGCTGATAACCGGGAGGTCACAAGTTCGAACCTTGTCGGGCCCACCAACACTTCGTCAATAGTCACCTTAGCGCTAGCCGAGTCGCCGCTAAGGTGATTATCGCCGGGGCCTTAGCTCAGCTGGGAGAGCGCGGGCTTTGCAAGCCTGAGGTCAGGGGTTCGATCCCCCTAGGCTCCACCAAGAATATGCAGCCGGGAGGTTTTACCTTCCGGCTTTTCTTTTACTGCAGTTCATACGGCATATACAGCAATATATCAGATACATCTAAGTAAGATTTACAGAGCTAGCACAAAGTGATACCTTATAGGTTGACATATCATGTGATATATCTCAGACTGACGCATGAAACGTTGTGTGGCTTCATGAGATGAACCACAGTCATATGCATAGGGCGGGAACCCTTGATGCTAAGGAGGTGCCAACCATGAGCGATGGTAGTCATGTTCGAGAAAACACAAGCTTAAAAGGATTGGTGCCTGCCAAAAGGGGAGACAGACACCGCCGGTAGTGTGTGAGTGCTGTCTGTTTTTATCTATGCCATGCCACTCTTGCTGCCGGTTCTTGCGGTCATGATGTGCAATTAAGCATTTCCGCAGGCATCCCCCGGATCGGAGGTGGCTCATGAAGACGCTCACCAATACAGTTCTGGCTAGGATTGCTACAAAGGGATTGTTCACTCATAGCGCTCCCAGAACCTATAAAAAAGATACTCGTAAGGCATTCCAGCTTGAGTGGCTGCGTAACGTATCTACCCTTGATACAAACGAGGTCTTTGACGAACTTAATACTAAGCGCAAAGGACTTTCTGCCAGCGAAGTAGAGCTGTCTCGTGCTGCTTGGGGTTCCAATGAGGTAGCCCATGCACACCGCGATCCTGTGCCACTGCGCTTTCTTAAGGCATTTGCGGACCCCTTTACTGGGATTCTCTTTTTGCTTGCTGTGGTGTCATTGGTTACCGACGTTCTTCTCGCCAGCCCTGCCGATCGTGATCCTTCGACCTTCTTTATCATCTTTGCAATGATTCTTGTGTCGGGCACGCTTCGTTTTGTCCAAGAGGGCAAGAGTGATGACGCTGCCGCTGCACTCGCAAAAACCATCCAGACCACCTGTAACGTAGAGCGCGAGGATATGGGTCGTGTGGAAATACCGCTGACTGACGTAGTTGTGGGTGACATTATTCACCCGGCCGCTGGTGATATAGTGCCTGCCGACGCACGCCTTGTCCAGGCACGCGATCTCTTTTTGGGCATGTCGTCCCTTACGGGGGAGAGCCCTCCTGTTGAGCGCACTGCTGCACCCTGTGCTCTTCCCAAAACTGGCGATAAGCGCGCCGTAAGTGATTTTGGCAATATCGTGCTTATGGGTTCTACGGTAATTTCGGGAAGCGGCGTGGCTGTAGTAGCAGCTACGGGTGCTAACACCATGTTTGGCGGCATGGCCACAAGCCTAGGTGCCACGCGCGGTAAGACCGCTTACGATGAGGGTATTAGCTCGGTGAGCAAGCTTCTTTTGCGGGTCATGCTGGTAATGGCTCCACTGGTGCTTGTGATTAACGGGTTTACAAAGGGCGACTGGCTTTCTGCGCTGTTTTTCTCGCTTTCGGTTGCTGTTGGACTTACGCCTGAGATGTTGCCCATGATCGTGACCACTTGTCTTGCAAAAGGGGCAGTAGATCTTTCTCACGACCGCGTCATAGTCAAGCACCTTGACGCCATTCAGGATCTTGGCGCCATGGATGTACTTCGCACCGACAAGACCGGCACCCTTACCGAGGACCAGGTAGTACTTGAGTACCACCTTGACCTCATGGGCAACGAGGATCCGCGCGTGCTGCGTTATGCGTTTCTCAACAGCTTTTTTGAGACAGGTGTCCGCAATCTTATTGACTCGGCCATTATCTCTCGTGCAGCCGAAGAGACAAACCAGGGTACTGCCGGCGTTAATGTAGAAGAGCTTTCTGCACGCTGGCACCTTGTGGACGAGGTCCCCTTTGATTTTGAGCGCCGTCGCGTGAGTGTGGTGGTTGAGCATGATGATGGGCGTCGGCATATGGTCACCAAAGGTGCTCTTGAAGAGGTGCTTCAGGTTTGCACGGAGGTGGAATATGACGGCCAGGTGTTGCCGCTTGGCAGTGATATGCGTGAAAAAGTTCTTTCCGTTGCCTATGGTCTTGCCGATAAAGGCATGCGCATGTTGGGTGTTGCTCGCAAGGTAGATCCAGCTGAAGTTGGCGTGCTTTCCGGCAAGGACGAGCAAGGCATGACGCTCATAGGTTACCTTGCGTTTCTCGATCCACCAAAGAAAAGTGCTGCTCAGGCCCTGCGCTCTCTGCATGAGCATGGCGTGGCAACCAAGGTGCTTACGGGAGATTCACTGCGGGTTGCTTGCACGGTGTGTGAGAGCATTGGCCTTCAAGTGGAACAAACGCTCGATGGTGTTGCTGTGGCACAGCTGTCCGATGAGGAGCTTGCGGATAAGGTAGAGCAGGTCACTATCTTTGCCAAGCTTTCTCCCGATCAAAAGGTTCGTGTGGTGCGTGCTCTGCGTGCGCGTGGCCATGTGGTTGGTTTCATGGGCGATGGTGTGAATGATGCCGCTGCTATGACCGCGAGTGACTGTGGCATCTCGGTTGACTCTGGGGCCGATGTTGCCAAGGAATCAGCAGATATTATTCTTCTCGAGAAGGACTTAGGCGTTCTTGAGCGTGGCATTGTAGAGGTCGTCGTACCTTCTTTAACATGAATAAGTACGTAAAGATGACGGCAAGCTCCAATTTTGGCAATATCTTCTCGGTTTTGGTTGCCAGCGTGTTTTTGCCATTTTTGCCCATGACCGCTGTTCAGTTGCTACTTCTTAACTTCATCTATGACTGTGCCTGCGCTGTCATCCCCTGGGATAGGGTTGATGCGCAAGAGCTGAGGGTGCCTCAAACATGGAGGTCTGGTTCTATTGCGAGCTTCATGCACTGGATTGGACCTACGAGCTCGGTTTTTGATGTTGTGACCTTTGCGGTACTCTTCTTCTGGATTTGCCCCGCTGTTTGTGGTGGCAGCTGGTCCACTCTTGTAGGAAATCCTACAGCCATGGCAAGTTTTGTAGGTACCTTCCAGGCCTGCTGGTTTGTTGAGTCCATGTTTACCCAGGTGCTCTTTATATACCTTGTGCGCACGGAGCGCATGCCCTTTATCCAGAGTATGGCCGACTGGCGTGTGCTGCTGGTAAAAAAGCTCTATGTGCGTCATTTTGGACGCTTATTGTAATATTGGCTATACTGTGTGCCATATAACGTTTTAGCTGGTATACGGCTGGTATACAGCGTATACAAAGCTGACGTAACAAGCTGTTACTTGTTATAAGGAGGCGGACATGGGACTTTTTGATGCATTTAAATCTTTCAGAAAACCCGTTGAGGTAGACCAAGCAAAAAGTGACGACACCAAAGCTCGTATGCGCGCTCTTTTTGACATATGGGTTGAGGAGGGATCCAGCTATCAGATAGCTTATGGCTTCTCGGAAGATATACGTGGAGCAAATTTTGGCTTTGGACGCACGCTTTCGTATGAGTATCAAAACTTTATTTTGGGTTTTCGTACTTCAGACACTAAGTTGGTACTTTTAGCAGTGAGTCCAGATCTTTCTGAGGCCGGAGAGCCAATAAGTTATACACCCCAATCAGTAAAGAAAACCAACTATGTTGCCATGACCGGTCAGTATTATCTGCAATATGGCAGCGCTTTCAAAAAAGAATTCTTTAATCTATCGCTGCCCAAAACGCTCGATGATCTTATGTCTTTAGATTTTTATGATGAGGAAAGCTTCTTGTATATTGATCAAAGTCAAGAAGCAGATGCTTGGTCAGAATTTTGGCAGAACTTTAGCAAGTAGAACGAGAATACAAATGATCGGTATGTTTCCCAATTACGTGTTAGCTGCTATGTCTGCAGGGTTTCTCGTCTTTTGTTTTATCCGTCTTGTTGTACAAAAAGCAAAAGTGTTGGCTGTGGGTGGTGGTATGGTCTCGCTCATTCTGCAAATAATCCTTGCACTTATTATTTTTGTGATGTCGGTTTGGGGTATTGTGACCAACACAGCTATTCAAGATATCCAACATCTTATTGAGCAAGCAGCCGCGCAAGCAATCATTTGCTAAAGACCAAGAAAGATCTTTGTGTACCGTTCATTGAGGTTGACAAGCGCTCTCTCTCGACAACGCCATAGTTTTTCTCGTCCTTCTGGGCTTTTTATATACACTGCTTTATAGGTGCCAAACGGCTTGAGGGCATCAACCAGCAGAGTAACGTCCTCTTTGCGCTTTGAGAGTACCTCAGGACAGGCAAAACTGTGGCGGTAATGTAGTATTCCAAACAGCCCGGCTCCGCTTTGCTCGATAAGCACATAGCGGGGGTTGTCAATGGGGGAGAGCATTTGCTTGCAAGCTTCAGCAAATACGTGCTGGTCATGCAAGGAAACCCCCTTAAGCGAGACGGTAAAATACGATTGAATGGGATTGGAGTCAACCTGAATTCTGCCGGTTTTACCAGAAAGCATGCTAGCTTGTGCTAGGGCTGTATGAAGCGCTTTGCCCATACGATCCAAACGTCGTTTTGGCGAGAAGCGCAGTATGAGATGCAGCGTTAGTTTTGTGAGCAAAAAGAGACCTATAATCTGCAACACCGTAAAGATACCAAAGATAAAAAGGTTTCCTCTAAACAGAGCAATAAAGCCCCTTGCGTGCATACTCTCAAGAATCAAGCTGCTTGCTAGCCAGTCTATGCAGCTGATGAGTATCAAAGCAAGTGTGTTGACAAAGGTAAAAGCAGATAGTCCAAATAAGGCGGGCACCTCATCTGTTTTGCAGGTCTCACTAACCGACGGTTTGATAGAAGCGTCTAGTATGTTCTGCCATGCCTCTGTTACAGCCTATCTGTTGGCTGCTCGCCGCTCCATTTGATGGTTTATTGCCTCCAAATGAGCCTCGGTAAAAGGTGGTTGTACGATACTTATGCGATCAATACCGCTTTTTATGCAAGAGCTTTCATATGCAGGAGCTATAAAACAGTCAAACCGTCTTGTGAGAGTGTCCCAATCTTGACCCAGGATCGCTTCATCCTGTTTGAAGTCTGAGCCATACAAAAGATCAAGAAGCTGTTGGTCTGGTCCAAACGGCGGCTCTACCGTTACAAGATGCCAGATATTTGCGCATTTATCGGCCTGTTTTGCATAGGTACGAATGGCACGTCCCCTCATCTAGTTGGAGAGCATAAAGCTTCCTACATATGAAGCCAAAATGAGGGTGTTAACACAAGGGGAGTCCCATCCTTCTCCAAGAAGGGCAGTCGTGCCTACGAGAATTTGAATAAGCCCCTGCTCAAGAGCCCGGGTTAGGATGCGTACACTCAGTTGATTTCCACCAGAAAACTGCGCCTTTACATAAGGGACAGGACCGGCTTCTTCCAAAGGAGCAAATGCAACAGTACCGTTGTATTGTTGCGCAAACGCACTGAGCTGATCTTGGATCGACACAGGAACAATGACAAGCGAACCGGTAAGAAGCGCGATGTTCTGTGCTTCTCCTACGCTCCGCCGCACGGCCTCAAAAATAGGGACCGCGCCAATTTGAGTAAAGCCAGTGTCACGACCGATGAGGTTGGTTGCATCAGCTCGGATGTAATCGGTGAGAATGACCATGCGAAGATCGTCTTTTAAGCAGGACGATTCAAGCGTGGCAATGCGCTGAATAGATTGCATCTTTCCAATAGAACCCGCCAGTGCGCGATTAAGTTTTTGGTTCGAGAGCAGGTTGACTTGTTTGCGGGTAATAAGTCCATGCTGAGCAAGACAATGGCGTATGGCTTCCGCATAATCAGCACCAAAAAAGTCGGGATTATCGAGAATACATTGCAGTGCACGTTCTGCATCTGTTGGTTTATACCGCCCCATTCGTTTATGGGGAAAGACCGCCTGCATCCACCAAGCGGGAACTTCAGATCCTATATGGCGTACAAACCGCAAAAGCGCCCGAAACTGCTCTTCGTGGTCCAGTACAAACTGGTAGTTTTTATCGACAAGATCGGTGTTGATGGCGCAGTCAAGATTGTGAAGCAGGCTGTCTATAAGCTTTTCTTGTTGTAGCTCCTTAAGCGCCGCATTTGCCTGCTCTCGATAGCACTTGGTAAGAAGCCGTTCACTGGTAGTTGGATAACTAAAATAGATGTAATCCTGGTGCGGACATAGTGCAGCTTCTGCCACAAGTTCGGGGACAAAAATTTCTTCATCAATCTCACCGCATACATCCGTATAGCGTTTCCACTGGCTTGGCGTAGAGTCATAGGGCGGCGTGGCTGTGAGGGAAATGACAAATACCTGTCCCTTAAGCGCTTTTATGAACGCCTCCAGCGCTCGCTGCCACTCCGCGCGAAGATGGTGGGCCTCATCAAGGCAAATGGTGGTAATACCAGCCTGAGCAACAGCAGCTAAAACGTCAAAATTAGTAAAATCCTCCACACGCTCTTCTTGGAGATCTGGCTGGGCTTGTTTATTGTCCTCTTCCTGGAGCACTTGCTCATCTTGCTCATCGGCCTTGTTGGCGGTATCTGCATCCTTTGTTTTGTCGGCAGAGGCTTTTTGAACCCATGCCGCATGTAAGGATTGATATGTAATAGAGGTTATGATCTTTGGGTCGAGCAGGGAATACGAGACAAAATCGTGCTCCTGGCTGTCTTGTGTAAGGAAGCCATCTGCAAAGCGTTCTCCCCATTGTTGGCGTATGGCAAGAGATGGAGACAAAATAAGAGCTGGCTTTCCAAGGCGGCGGATCAACTCCAGTCCAAGAATCGTTTTTCCACTGCCGGGAGCTGCAACTATATTAATGGCTTTATCGGCTTGATATGAAGAAAACGCATCAAGGATGCGCTGTTGGTAAGACCGAAACGGATGCTTATAATGCAGGTCACGCAACTGCATGCTGTAGTCTCCCTTAAAGAATGGCACCGTATGTAAGAAGGTAATTAGGTTATATATTGTAGTCTATAGCATGCTTCCAGTATCCTTCTGGAAGGAAAACGACTGTAAGTAAACCGTGTGAGGAGCATATATGCCACACATTCATGGAGCTGTAACCGCTGTATCAGATGCAGAGTTTAAAGAGCTTGTTTCACTCAGCCAGGCGCAGGCAGAGCTGCTTGCACAGACTGCAGGTCTTGCTATAACCCTAAGCAACGCTATGGAAGCAGTTGCTGGTTTTATTCCGTGCGGCCACGCCTTTTCTGAGCTCTTTGTTGGGCTTAAGCTCAGTTTTGGGGACGCTGAGATCAAGGATGTTCAGATGGCTCTTGACGGAGTCCGTGCCCGAGCAGAGCACGTTTCTGCCCACAGGGGTGTCGATAAGGGCGAGCCGTTTGATCTTATCGCTGCTATGAAAGCTTATACTGCTACGGCCGCCAAGCTCTCTCAGCTTGTAGCAAATCTGCATGTACTGGCCAGTCTTGCAGAGCGTGCACAAAGGTTGGGATCTACAGATGATACGCTCAATAAGGCCATAGCGGTATCGCTTGCGCTTGCGGCAAAATCGTCCGTCTCTGATTCTGAGCTTGCGCAGGCAGCTGATAACATAGCTCAGTTAATTCCTCTTGCGCTTGAGCTGGCATAGCTCACAGGCTTACTGAGGTCGCAAAACCCTGATGAGTGGTTTACAAAGAGCGGCAAGTGCTGAGCCTACAAGCAGCCCTAAGGCGAGTGCTAAAAGTGTTGCAAGACAATTGAGTCCCTGCTGGATAAAACTCTCCATATTTCGGATCAGCAGAGATGAAAGTGCATAGTGGAGCAAATCTCCTGGAATAAGTGGAATGAGTGAGGGGTACACGAAGTAGGCAGATGGCGCCTTATAAAAACGTGCCAGCACCCCTCCATACAGTCCCGCAACGAGCGAAGCAACAAAAATAATGAGGGTGTGTGAGCTAATAACGGTTGGACCTACAACAATAAAAGTTCTTACTACAGCTCCGCCAATTCCTGCGAGCACCAAGTCCTCTTTGCGTATATGAAACACTATGCCAAAGGCGTAGCTGGCCACAAATGAGAGCACAATGTAGACGATACCAATTACCATGACGTGAGACCCCCTAAAAGCAACACTGCAGCGTAGGTTCCCAGCGCCAACATGAGCGATTCAAGGGTTACTCTTACGAGCAAGAGACTCCCGTTCATCTCGTTTCCTCTGACGAGACTGCTAAAGGCATTAGCAAGCGGAATACCGGGAATCATCATAAGACTGATGGTAATTACTACCATACTTCCGCTATCTCCAAAGCCAGCTCTTACGGCGAATATGGTAATGCACGTGGCCACAAACATACCGAGGGCATTACTGACAATGGCGTCAATTTTAAAATGGTTGAGTACTTCAAATACGACACAAACCGCTGTTGCACACACCACAGTAGCAAGTGCATCGCGAACCGAACCACCTATTAGTATGCAGATACAAGTAAAGGCTATAACTTGAGCAGGCATGGTGATTATCTTGGGAAACTCATGCTTTTCAAACACAGACCCAAGCATGTCCATAAGCTCCTTTGGCGCCGGCGTGTTCTCACACACCTGTATCCGTAAATGGTTGAGGTGCCAAAGTTTTGCCAGATGAATGACAGAGCCTTCAATAGAGGTCTGCCGAGTATGATGCATACCATCAGATGAGCAGGCAGAAAGTACAATAAAATTACTTGTGGTAATTGAGCTCATCTCTTTCATTTCGTACGCTTGAGAAATGCGCTTAAGAGCCTTTTCTACGTACTCAACCGTAGCACCAGCTTGAAGCGCTTCCTTAGAAAAGCTCAGCATAAAATCGAGAAGCTCGTCAGTTTTATCCATACTCCGTCCCAAAATCATGGTAGGCACGAGTGACATAACGTAGTTTCCAGTTTATGGCACTACGCTCGTTAGAAAAAGCAGTACTTGAGGCAATCATCAAAAAATGTCGTTAGAAGCCTCATTAGAATCCGGTATAAAGATGCAAAAGGCTGGGCAGCTGGTATGGTAGGTGTGCCAAGCAGTAACAAATCTGCAGGCTCTGTGACAAAGTGCGCTGTGCAGCCTGTATTTGAAATGCAAGAGTATTATTAGTGCAGTTATTTCGCTTAACGATAGGGGATTTGTGGCCCAAGATAGTCAATATGATCAGTCGAGTGTCGTTTCAGAAGAGCTGGACGCGCTGTCATGTGATCTGCTGGGATCGGCATTAGATGCACTTGCAGCAGGGGTAGAGATATGCGTTATTACTTCGGTAGAAGACGCCGCTGGCACGCGTGTAACCAACTCGTTTTCTGAAGACGGGATAGAAGCCTGTCTTGATGAGGCCCACAACTACATAGCTGCTCTAACCTCGGAAAAGGCCGTGCGCCCAGATAAGCTTGGGTCTCCCGTACGCTATGCCATGGTATATGAGGGCGCTGTAGACTTAGGCAACGACGGCTATAAAGACGCCCTTATCCTTGAGTTTGCCGAGAAAGGCCAGCGGGCTTTTTCGGCCTACGTATTATGGCAAGGTTTTGGTGCAGGAGAAGCATTCCAATGGTGTGATCCTGAGCCCGCTGGTGAAGTTGATTCACTTTTGTAACGGTTTGTACTACGCTGTATCGTCTTGTACTACATTTTTGCGGGGTTTCTCGGCAGCGTACAAAATATAAACCCGTATGTTTCGTATAACCTGTATGTTTTGGTTTGATCCTAGATAGACAATGAGAAAGTAGGAACCATGCTCCAAGAGCACATTCGCAATATTGCAATTATCGCCCATGTTGACCACGGCAAGACCACCCTGGTGGATAAGCTTCTGCGCGCAACGGACGCTTTTCGCGATAATCAGCAGGTAGAAGAGCGTGTTCTGGATTCAAATGATCAAGAGCGTGAGCGCGGTATTACCATTTTGGCCAAGAACATTTCCATTGAGTACAAGGGCGTTAAGATCAATGTTTTGGATACGCCTGGTCACGCAGATTTTGGCGGCGAGGTAGAGCGCGTTTTGAAGATGGCAGACTCTGCGCTGCTGCTGGTAGATGCCGCAGAAGGTCCCATGCCACAAACGCGATTTGTGTTACGCCACGCCATTGATGCCGGCCTGTCCATCATGATTGTGGTTAACAAGATTGACCGCGATGGTGCAGACCCGCAGCGGGCCCTTAATGCCTGTCTTGATCTGATGATGGATCTGGGCGCCACGGATGAGCAGCTCGAGTTTTCTATGGAGCACGTTGTCTATGCAAGTGCTGTTAATGGCTTTGCTCGTCTGTCTCCCGATGACGATACCAATGATATGTATCCGCTGTTGGACATGGTTGTTGATGAGCTTCCTGCTCCTGATGCGGATGCAGATGGTCCTTTGGCTATGCAGTGTGTAACCATCGACCACTCCACCTATGTGGGCCGCATTGGTATTGGTCGTGTGTATTCGGGCACAATCCACGCTGGCGATAAAATCCTGGTTGTTAAAAACGATGGTTCACGAGCCATGAGTCAGGTTAAGCAGCTGTTTACCTTTGACTACCTGGGCCGTAAAGAATGTACCGAGGTTTGTGCTGGTGATATTGGAGCCGTGGTGGGTGTGGATTCCACCGATATTGGCGATGTGTATACAGATCCAGATAATCCCGTTGAGCTTGACTCCATTGAGATCGATCCACCAACGTTGGCCATCGTATTTGAGGCATCTACCTCGCCTTTGGTTGGCCGTGACGGAGATATTGTTGGTGGTCGTCAGCTTAAAGAGCGCCTGATGGCGGAGCGTGAAAACAATGTGACCATGCGCATTGAGGAGCTCCCCGACAAAACAGGCACCGAGGTAGCCGGTCGCGGTATTTTGCATCTCTCTGTTTTGATGGAAACCATGCGCCGCGAGGGCTTTGAGTTCCAGGTGGGTAGCCCGCGCGTGCTGTTCAAGAAGGACGAGAACGGCAATAAGCTTGAACCTATTGAGCAAGCTGTCGTTGAGTGTCCCGCAGAGTACTCTGGCAAGGTCATTGAGGTGTTTGGTGATGCGGGCGGCACCATGACCAACATGGAAACCGGCGGCGTTCAGACACACCTTGAGTTCAAGATCCCCACACGTGGCATTATGGGCCTTAAAACACGCGTCCTCAATGTAACTCATGGTGAGGCTGTCTTTTACCATACCTTCTTGGAATATGGTCCTTTTGCTGGCGATATTGGTTCTCGTCAGAACGGTGCCATGATCTCTATGTCTACCGAGAAGGCCGTTGCATATGCCTTGGGTACCCTGCAAGAGCGCGGTCAACTCTTTGTTGGCCCTGGTGATGAGTGCTATGAGGGCATGCTTGTGGGCGAGCGTTCCCGTCCTGGTGACATGGTGGTTAACATTGCCCGCACCAAATCTTTGGGCAACCAGCGTTCTTCCACTGCTGACATATCGGTGCAGCTTACACCTCCACGTGTTTTCTCGCTCGAAGAGGCGCTGGAGTACATCATGGACGATGAGGTCGTGGAGATTACGCCTAAGAACATTCGCATGCGTAAACGTATTCTTAACGCTACTGAGCGTAAGAAGTGGGCCGTTCGCTCCGGTTTGGTAAACAAATAAGCCGTATAGATACAAAATAAGCTGTGTAGCTGCGAGGTTAGCGTTTTTTGCGTACCGTTTTTGCCTTTATTTTCTTGGCGCTGGCGGCAACCTTAGGTGCCAGATCTACTTCCGTAGGTAGTGTCATGTTGTAATGAAGCGACAGCCTGCGCAGGCACATGGTTGTAGCAACGCTTGCTATGGCAGAGATTTCCAAATTGTAGTGACTGACCGCGGCCAGAGAATAATACACGACAGAACCGCCAATAGCTGCGACGGCATAGAAGTTAGAGCGCTGGAAGATGCGCGGTGTGTCACCCAAAAAGACGTCGCGCATCATACCGCCGCCCACACCAGTGATGACGCCCATGAGCATGCAGGCTATAGGGTATAGGTTGTAGTTAATGGCCTTATCGGTACCCGCCACTACAAATAAGCCAACAGATAGAATGTCCAACCAGTCTAAGAGGTTGGGGTAGCGCTTGATAAATTGTGGAAAAAAGTAGCCAACGATGCCTGTTGTTATGACAAAAGGAATGGCATATGGAGATTGCAACATATAGACACTGCCAACTTGCATAGCCATATCACGGACCAAGCCGCCGCCCAAGCCACACAAAAAGCTTAGGCCAATATAGCCAACCAAGTCTAATTTACGCTCTTGAGCTGCCCAAACTCCCGCTAAAGCACCAACAATAACGGCAGAAAGGTCTAGCCAAATAGGTATCTGAAGCACATGATCTCCTGCAGGGTAAAAACGGATACGCAAGTATCTTACTAGGTCTTGCAAGGACTTCGCAGAAAAGTTCTTTTCTTTTCGGCGAGAAATACGTTATACTATCCGGTGCGTTTTCAATTAAGGAGAGTTGTCCGAGCGGCTGAAGGAGCACGATTGGAAATCGTGTAGGCGCCGAAAGCGTCTCCGGGGTTCAAATCCCCGACTCTCCGCCAGGTTATTTCACGGCGCCGCAAGGCGCCGTTTGTGCATCTGGAGAGGTGGCAGAGCGGCTGAATGCGGCGGTCTCGAAAACCGTTTACCTCTTATAGAGGTACGAGGGTTCAAATCCCTCCCTCTCCGCCAGTGATACCAATGCTTGTGTATTTAAATAAATAGAGTTGATATATTTTTAGGGTCATCACCTTTTATTTGGGATTACGTGACGATAAAGACCAATCTTGTCTATAATTTGACCAATTATAACGATCCATAGATAAAGCGTTGATGGGAATCTATATGGCTCAGCTTAAGTTTTCAAACAAGCAGTATCTCACACGTTCATGGCGTATGCTCACGCGTGAAGAGGGTTGGTTTAAAACGGTTTTGTTGCTTACCCTGTATTCTCTCATTCCTATTATTGGTGGAATGGTTACCTTGGGCGCCTCATATGAATGGGCGCGTCTGACTGCATGGGGCGTAAAATCTTCTCCCAAACAAAAAGGTATCAAGTTTGGTAAGTGTCTCAAGACGGGCTTTGTTGCTTTTGTTATCCTGCTTATTTGGCAGGTTGTTATCGGCATTCTTATGTCTGTGTTGGAAAGTATTGTTCCTGCCATAGGTGGTATCTCTTGGCTTTTCATTGTCTTTGCAGAAGTTCTTGCAGGAGTTTGTGCACTTTATGCAACTATTTATGATCGATTTGGTGCTGCATTTAGCTTCTCCAATCTATGGAAGATGGTGCGCCATGATTGGAAGGGCTTACTTAAAATTACGGGTGAGCAATTCAAGATCGGTCTCATAATTTTCATAGTGTCCATTCCTGTAGTCTTTATTGCGGGCATGATTTGGTTTGGGTCGATCTCTTATACAGCGCTGAATCAGCTTGAGATGCTCAATGAGACTGCCATACCATCAGGTCAAGCTGTCTTAATTGCATTTTCTGTCTTAAGCGATGCCCTTGTTAGTCTTGCGCCTGCTTTCATCGTATTTTGGGTTATTGGTAGTGCTATTACGACTGTTATTAACTTGCTTACAGCCAACATGATTGGCCTCTGGATGCTCCAATTCAAAGTTTTTGAGTGGGGTAACCCAGACGATCCCCTTCCTACGCCCATGACCCCAGCTGATCCTGGTCAAACCTCAGATGCAGCTGCTCCTGCTGGAAGCCCTGTTGCACCCGTAACACCACAATCATCAGATGTGTCTGCAGCACCAAAGGCACCAGAGATGTTGGTAGCTCCAGAAGCTCCTGCCGTATCAGATGAACCTGCAACACAAGCAACGCCTGTCATACCAGTTGAGGTTTCTGAAGAGCCCGAGGTTTTGTCGCCGGCACAGGAATCTACAGAGGCTGAAACTTCACCAGTAGAGGATGCAGCTGAGGCGTCTGAAGCTCCAGTAGAGACCTCAGAAGTTTCTCATGAAGCCGCGGCAGATCATGAAGCCGCGGCAGAAACAGAAGAAGCATCAGACGATAGCCTCTCTTTCTGTCCCGAGTGTGGCAGTAAGGTTCCCGAGAACGGCACCTTTTGTCCTCAGTGTGGTACAAAGCTTAGAGAATAAGGTATCTCCTGTCGTATAGCTTCTGTATCATAGTGATACCTGTTCAGCCTCCTGCAGCATGGTGCTGTGGGAGGCTTTTTATAATCAGCTGGTAAGACAAGCGCATTTGGCTGCTGTTTAGATACCACTGTTGTTTGGAAAGTGTTTGTGGTTGTTTGGGCATGGTTAGAGATAGATAGTAAACTTCATTTATGGAGACGCACGGGAGGTATACAAAAAAATAAGCCTTCACGTGGTGGTACAAGAATATTGTGATACCATTGCAGACCGAACCTTTCCTGCTTCGGGTGCAACCTTCACATCCCGAAGCCTTGAGCCCAGAGGAGGTGACAATATGAAGGCTTATGAATTGCTGTTTTTTGTCGATCTATCTTCCAATGAGGAAGTACGCGCTGGTGTAATGAAGCGCATTGACGTTGCTATTTCCGATAATGGCGGTCAGGTCGATAATGTCGAGGATTGGGGCAAGCGCAAGCTTGCTTATGAGATCGACAAGCTTACCGAGGGTGACTATACCCTTATCAACTTCCATGCAGATCCAACTCAGATTGCAGAGCTTGATCGTGTTCTGCGCATCAATGATGCAGTAAAGCGTCACATGGTTGTACGTCGTCCTGACAAGGATTAGTACTGGAAGGTGGGCTTTGTGCCCACAAATGAGAGGCAGTGATCACAATGAGCATTAATCGCGTGATTATCAGTGGAAACCTTACTCGCGAACCCGAACTTAAGGCAACTGCTGGCGGCACTCAAGTCCTTTCTTTTGGTGTTGCCGTTAATGATCGCCGTCGCAACCCTCAATCTGGTGAGTGGGAAGACTATCCCAACTTCGTTGATTGCGTCATGTTTGGAGCTCGTGCAGATGCAGTTGCACGCTTCATTAGCAAAGGTTCCAAGGTTGCTATTGAGGGCAAGCTTCGTTACAGCTCTTGGGAGCGTGATGGTCAGCGTCGTAGCAAGCTTGAGGTTATTGTTGACGAGATCGAATTCCTCTCTCGGAATCAGCAAAATGCCGGCGGCAACGTAGGCACCTTTGCAGCTTCCGCCCCTTCGGCACCTGCAGCAGTGCACCCTGTTCAGGCTCCGCCTACCGCTGCCGATTATGCCGATGAGGATATCCCGTTTTAAGAATGCTCTGCGACTATTGTCGCTAGACGAAAGGTAACAAGACATGGCTACTGATTATCAGCGTCAGCCGCGTCGCAAGTATTGCCAGTTCTGCAAAGAAGATACGGACTTCATTGATTACAAAGATGTTCAGCTTCTTCGCAAGTACATGACCGATCGTGGCAAGATTAAGCCCCGTCGCGTCACTGGCGCCTGCACGCAGCACCAGCATGACATTGCGCTTGCAATCAAGCGCGCACGAGAGATGGCACTTCTGCCGTACACTGTTCCTGTAGTGTCCAGCCGTGGTGGCCGTCGCGAGCGTAACTAGCCCACAGTTCGTAACCAAAATCGGATGCAAAAGGCATTCGATTGTTTAAGGAGTGTCCATGAAAGTCATCCTCTTGGGTGAGCTCAGGGGCAAGGGTGGCGAAGGCGACGTCGTAGACGTTGCACAGGGCTATGCGGAGAACTTCCTGTTCCCTAACCGTATGGCTCTCGCTGCGACCCCTGGCAACATCAAGCAGCTCGAGGAGCGCCGTCATAACATCGCAAAGCGTGAAGAGAAGCGCGTTGCAGATGCTCAGGCAACAAAGGCAGCTCTTGAGGGCAAGACCGTAACCATCGACGTTAAGGTTGGTGAAGAGGGCCAGCTGTTTGGTTCTGTTACCAACACCATGATTGCTGATGCTGTTAAGGCTCAGCTTGGCATCGAGATTGATCGTAAGCGCATTGAGCACAGCACTATCAAGGTTGCTGGCGCTCATGTTGTAGTCGTTAACCTCTACCGTGAGATTAACGCTAAGCTCGATCTTCTCGTAGGCGACGCTTCTACGCTAACCAGGGAGGCTTCCGATCAGGAGACCACCGAGGAAGCTGAAGAGGCTGCCGAGGAGACTGTGGAAGAAGCAACCGAGAAGCCTGTTGAGTAAATCAGCAGGGTTTAAAGCTGGCGCAGCTATTTCAACAAAAATATAGTTAGTCAAGCTCCTGGTTTTAGTTTTTACACAGTGCACTTATTTACAAAAGCCCTGTTCACACGCTTAGGTGGGGACAGGGCTTCTCTTTGGACTAATAGAAATACCAACTTTACCTGCGGAAATAGCATAACTGCAGCTAAAATAGGTTGCTTTTCTACTCAACTGGGGTTTTGTAAGAAGATGGTTTTGCACAATACAAATTTGTCGAAAACCGTTCGCATAATTGAGAAAAATTTGTCGAAAACGTTCAAAACTCACATTCTTCGAGATACGGTGAAGTAGCTATCAACAATGCGGTTTTTAAAGTGCTAAACGCACTGTTTCTTAACAAATAACCCCTTGATTTTGATTTACTATTCTGGAACAGAAAGAATGTTGGAAGGACCTATAGTGAGCCCTCGTTTCCAAGAAAATGATAACCGCTATACTGCCGCGGCTTCCACGCCTACTGTGGAGGCTGGCGCAGCCATGCCGCAAGACTCTCATGCGGAGGCTGCTGTGCTTGCTGCAATGCTTATCTCGGCGGATGTTTTGGAAGAGGGTCTTTCCTTTTTGCAAGAGGATGACTTTTATATCCCTTCTCATCAGCTCATCTTTGCGTCTATGCGTGATTTGCACGATACGGGACGTCCTGTTGATGCCATCTCTTTGGCAGACACGCTTACTAGTAAGGGAGAAATAGAGCGTGTGGGAGGTCGTGCCTATCTGGTTGATTTATCAGGTAATACGCCTGCGTTGGCTAGTTGGCAGTATTACAGTGAGATTTTGCGTCGTAACTCAACCTTGCGCGAGATTATTAAAACCTCGTCTCAGATTACTGCGCTTGCTTTTAGTGCGCCTGAGGACACCAAAGAAGTGGTTAATGATGCAGAAAAAATGCTGCTCGGCGTAACCAATCGCGCTATCCGCTCTACCTATTCGGGCATTTCAGAGGTGATGGAAGAGCTCTTTGAGGAGCTGGATGAGCAATCAAAAAATCAGACAGATGTGCTTGGGGTAAAAACAGGATTTCCGGGTATTGATAGGGCGCTGCTTGGTATGCGTGCTGGTCAGATGGTGGTTATTGGTGCACGTCCTGGCGTGGGTAAGACATCCTTTTGTCTTAACCTTGCAGTAAATGCTGCTGCAAGTGGTGTCTCCGTTGCGCTTTTCTCGTTAGAGATGAGCAAAAAAGAGATTGCTCAGCGTCTGTTATCGGCACAGGCAAAAATAAACCTACAGGATATTCGCTCTGCAAACATTCAGGATCATCAGTGGGCACAAATTGTGCAGGCAACCTCTGAGATTTCAAGCCTGGACATTATGATTGACGACACCCCCGGTACCACTATTACAGAAATTCGTGCCAAGGCTCGTCGTATGCTGCATGGCAAAGAAAACGGCATTGTTATCATTGACTACCTGCAGCTTGTTTCTCCTCCATCAAATGGTCGTCGTTCTGATTCTCGTGCCACCGAGGTTTCCGAGATGAGCCGTGGCATTAAAATTATGGCTAAGGATCTTGAGGTTCCCGTTGTTGCTCTGTCGCAGCTTAATCGTCAGGTTGCAGATCGTAAAGGCCAGCGTCCACAACTGTCTGACCTGCGCGAATCGGGATCCATCGAGCAGGATGCGGACATCGTCATTTTGCTTGACCGCTCCATGACCGAAGAAGAGGCGGCGCGCGAAGACCGACCGGACGCTAATGTAACAGATTTCATCATTGCAAAGAACCGTTCTGGTCCTTTAGATATTGTTCATCTGGTCTTTATGCCGGGGTCTACCAAGTTTGTGGAGCTGTCTCGCGAATACGCGTAAGGCGTAGCTCACGCGCTTGGAATATGCAGGGTACACGCCTGAAATACGCATATGATAGATACGGAATAGACACGGGATATACACGGATTTTAAAACATCAATCCCTTATACTAGGAAACCGGTAATAGCGTGCAAAGTGTGCGCTCCAATGCATTTTTGAGAGGGAAGTTTATGTCTGCATCCGTATTGGTGGGAACCCAGTGGGGCGACGAAGGCAAAGGCAAGGTCACAGACCTTATTTCTGCTGATTTTGATGTTGTATGCCGTTATGCCGGTGGTGCAAACGCAGGCCACACCGTTATTGCAAACGGCCACAAGCTTGCTTTACATCAGGTGCCATCCGGCGTTATGTACAAAGGTACCTATCCGGTTATTGGTAATGGCTGCATTATAGATCCTGAAGTGCTTCTCTTTGAGATTGACATGCTGGAAGAGCAGGGCATCTCTTGTGATGACCTCAAAATTTCCGGCAACGCCCATATTGTCATGCCGTATCACAAAGATTTAGATGGTGCGCATGAGAAAAAACTGGGCAAGAATTTGATTGGTACTACCAAGCGCGGCGTAGGGCCAACCTATATGGACAAAATGAATCGTACAGGTCTGCGTATCCAGGACATGCTTGACGAGAAAATCTTCCGCAAGAAACTGGACGCCGCTCTGGCATACACCAACCCCATTTTGGAGAAGGTATATGGCTTGCCTACTTACACCGTAGACCAGATTTGTGAGACCTATCTTCCTTTTGCAAATCGCATTCGTCCTTATATCGTAGAGAGCTCCCTGTTCCTTAACGAGCAGATCGAGGCGGGCAAAAATATTCTCTTTGAGGGTGCTCAAGCAACCATGCTCGATATTGATCATGGTACCTATCCCTTTGTTACCTCTTCTAACTGTACGGCTGGTGGTGCTGTTACGGGTTCTGGCGTTGGTCCCACCCAGATTAAGCGCGTGTTGGGTATTGCAAAAGCCTACCTTACCCGCGTGGGTTCCGGTCCTTTCCCCACCGAGCTTTTTGACGAAACAGGAGATCTGTTGGGTAAGGTGGGCCATGAGTATGGCGTAACCACGGGTCGTAAACGTCGTTGTGGCTGGTACGATGCAGTGGTCGTAAATTATGCAACGCGCGTCAATGGCTTAACGGATTTGGCAATCACCAAACTCGATGTTCTCGGTTGCTTGGATGAAATCAAGGTATGCGTCGCCTATGAGTGCGATGGCAAGCGCTATACCACCGTTCCGGAGCATCAGAGCGTGTTCTACCATGCAAAGCCTGTGTACGAAACCCTCCCTGGTTGGAAGTGTGACATTTCTCAAGTGCGCAATTTTTATCAGCTGCCGCGTGAAGCAAAGGACTACATTGATTTTCTGGAGCAGTTTGCTGGCGTACGCGTATCTATCATTACTGTCGGTCCTGATCGTGAGCAAACGATCAATCGTTATTGGAAGTAAAACGTGTCTGAGCTCGCTGACAACACTGCTTCGTATGCAATTGTTACTGACACCATGTGCGATTTGCCCGGCGAATGGCTAGCCGAGAAAAACGTCTGTGCAGTACCAATGTCTATACACATGCGTCGCGGTAAGGTCGTGCGAGATTACGTAGATGTATGCGTTCCTGATTTTTATATCACGCTTGCACAGGCGGAGGGAGAGCTCACCACCTCCGCTCCGTCTGTGGAAGACTACAAGGGTCACTACCAGGAGCTTCTCGATAAGGGCTATGAGCACATTATTTCGGTTCATGCATCCAGCGTGTTGAGCAACTCGTACAGCAACGCTTGTGCTGCTGCTCAAGCCATGGGCAAAGAAGCAAACATTGCTGTGATAGATTCCAAAACCATCTCCGTGGCCCAAGGGTTTATCGTTGAGGATTTAGTCGCAAGCTGCAGCGCTGGCGTGTCCTTTGAAGAAGCGCTTGCTCATGCAAATATGCTGTGTGCATACGCCCAGCTCTATCTGATTCCCGCGTCCGGCTATAGCATAGGCCGCAACGGTCGGCGCGTATCGGGTCCACGAGGAAAGCTTCATCAGCTGCTCACGCGCATGTCGGGTACGCGCGAGTTGTTTGTGCTGGACGAGAAGGACGGGTTTGTTCGCATCGCATCCAGCACGCTTTTAGTGCGCTTGGCTGGTACCATCGTTCGTAAAATGAGCGTGTATTCGCATGAGCATGGTCCCGTTGCGTATGCAGAGATTGGTTCTGGCATGCCGCGGGATTTAGCCATGATAGAAAAGCCTATGAATACCAACGAGTTTGAAAAGCGTCGTATCCGCATTTCTAACATGTGTGCTACTACGGCAGTTCATGTGGGGGTAGGCGCGGTGGGCGTTGCCTTTATACCCGATGGGCTTATCGCTGTCCTAGATACAAGTGCATAAATAAAGGTAGCCGCGTGCAACAAGCATGCCATAAAGCTATCGCAAAGTTACTACGAGGAAGAGACTGTCCAATGAGCATTATTGATTCCAAGCTAAATGTGTTGTTGTTGGGTTCTGGCGGTCGTGAGCACGCGCTGTTGCAGAAGATTTCTGAATCTAAGCGTGCGGGAAACCTCTATGTATGTCCCGGTAATGGTGGTATGTGGCAGCTTGCCCAAAAGGTAGAGCTTAATCCTAATAGTCCCCAAGAGGTTGCGGAGTTTGCTCGTGCGCATGCTATAGATCTTGTGGTTATTGGTCCTGAGGCTCCCTTAGTAACGGGCGTGGCAGACGCGGTGTCCGCTGCAGGTATTGCAGTGTTTGGACCTACTGCCAGCGCTGCTCGTATGGAGGGCTCCAAGCAGTTTGCAAAAGAGATTATGCAGCGTGCTGGTGTTCCAACAGCAGCGTATAAGGCTTTTACCGATGAGCAAGCTTGCGCTGCATACGTACAAGAAGTCAATGGCCCTGTTGTTGTTAAGGCGGATGGTCTTGCTGCAGGTAAAGGCGTAATTGTTGCTCAAACAACGCAGGAGGCGCTTGCCGGCGTGCATGAGTGCTTTAGCGCTTTTGGCGATGCAGGCAAGGTGGTTGTGGTAGAAGAGATGCTCAAAGGCCCCGAATGCTCCTTGTTGGCGCTTACGGATGGCAAGACCCTTATTCCTCTAGCTACCTCACAAGATCATAAGCGTGCTCTGGAAGGGGACTGTGGTCCCAATACGGGCGGCATGGGCGTATACTCTCCCGTTCCTTTTGTGACAGATCAAGAGCTTGCAGCCATGGTGGAGATTGAACAAAAAGTGGTAGATCAGCTGGCGTCTGAGGGCATTACCTATAAGGGCTGCCTCTACGGCGGGTTTATGCTTACCAAGGATGGTCCCAAGGTGTTAGAGTTTAACGCTCGCTTTGGCGATCCAGAAACGCAGGTGGTTATTCCTCGTATGCACGCAGATCTTCTCGATGTCTTTATGCATATTGATGCAGGCACCTTGGATCAAACAACAATTGACTGGTCAGAGAGCTGGGCGGTCTCGGTGGTGCTTACCTCTGCAGGATATCCGGGTGCTTACAAGACCGGAAAGGTTATTACTGGTATCGAAGAGGCACAGGCGCTCGAGGGCGTTACCGTGTATCAGGCAGGCACCGCACGTAACGAGAAAGGCCAGCTGGTTACGGCGGGTGGCCGTGTTATCAACGTAACCGCCCTCGCTCAAAGTTTTGAAGCTGCTCGTGAACAGGCGTATGCTGCCTGTGATTTGATTGCTTTTGAAGGAAAAGCCCTTCGCAGAGACATTGGCTTGCGTGCCTTGCGCGGTCGCGATACGTGGGAGGTCTAGGATGTCTGATCTGGTCAATCTTGTTCAAAATTTTGCTCAGCCAGACGATCAGTCAGATGCCTATCCAAACACTCGCCCAGATGCCCAGCCAAAAGTTTCGCTTGATGCTCACTTAGATGATGAGTCTCTGGAGCATCATTCTGGACAGCCTCAGCGTCGCAGTCTTGTTTTGGGAGATAATGACCCCTCTGATCAGGATTTGTATGAGCACATTAGCTCAGAAAATCGTGTGTGGGACGGCAAGATTTTCTCGGTAGATCGCCTTAAGGTAAAGCTTACAGACGGCCGAGAAGCAACTCGTGATGTGGTGCGTCATAGTGGTGCTGTAGCTATCGTGGCACTTACGGATGATGGACGCATTTGCCTGGTGCGTCAATATCGCACAGCGCTTAACCGTGTAACCGTAGAGATTCCTGCTGGAAAACTGAAACCAGGAGAAGATCCTCTGGATTGTGCGCGTCGTGAGCTGCTGGAAGAGACAGGCATGGTGCCTGCAAGCATTGCGTATCTCACCACTATTGCAAGTTCTGCTGGTTTTTCGGATGAACTTATCCACATTTACATGGCTACGGGACTAAGCTTTACCGCTTCCAACCCGGATGCAGATGAGTTTATCAACGTGGACCTTGTTACTTTAAATGAGCTGGTAGACGCGGTATTAGACGGCCAGATTGAGGATGCAAAAACAGTGGTTGGCGCGCTCATTTGTGACGCGGTGGCCCATAGACTTTCTCCACAGACAGATGATGAGGTGCAGTAATGCTGCCAACTTTTGCGTATACTTAGTTCGCAAAGGCTGGTAAAAGAGGGTGTTAATGGGGTTTCACAAGGCAAAGCATAAAAAGTTTTTATCCTCTGATGAGGCTGAAAAGCTCTTTGAAACGGTGGACGAGACAGGCCACTCCAATAAAGAGGTTGCCGAAATTCAGCGCAAGCGTCGTGCCGAGAAAGGCAATGCGCAGGATGTAGACCCGCTGTCCAATACTGACCCTTCGGGATCCACCATTGATCGCACCATCAGGCGTACGGCTGTTGGTTTTGTTGTGATTACGCTGATTGTTGTGACGCTGGCACAAACAAGTTGTGGCGTTATTCGTCGCGTTACCACAGGCCATCTCTCCAAAGAAGTAAACATCACTACGGTGTCTCGCTCTATGAGAAATGGTATTGGCTGGGGCAACGGCTTTACTTCATTTCCAGAGGAATTTTCTGTAGAACAGGCGGACGAAAGCTCGGGCGTTGTTGAGGTAACGGTGATTGACACCACATCAAACAATGCGGCAGAAGCATTTTCTTCCGCTCAGGTTCAGGCGTCTGCACTCTCCATTAATGCACTGCTCAATCCTAAGGTTCATGCCGTCATTTATCACGTTAACGTGCGCGTGGATGATCACGGTAATTTTTTGCACAATACCATGTTTGGGTTTTTGCGTCCGGTAGGTACTGTGCGTAACTTCATGACCTTTATCTGGACCAAAAACACCTCTGATCAGGGCGTTAACTTTACCTGCCAGATTACCGGACTGGATGAAGAAACCACCGCCGGTATTCGCGATAAGCTCCAGGCAAATCTGGTTCTGAGTAAAATCTTGCCCACAACACAAGGCACTGAGGACCAAAAGAATAAGGCCGCCACTACAGCTAACACAACCACCGAGACCGCTGGCTCAAAGTAGCGCTTGGGTGCTCGTCACGTGAGTACTCGGACGCGCACCGCGTGAGCGATTGCGCGTCCCGCTACACGAGTGACTGCACGTCCGGCATGCTAGCGCTTGTCTACCAAAGCAGTAAGCTCGCTCAGCACCAGCTCAAAGCTGACGCCACGATCCAGATAGTGTGGTTGCTTGGTGGTTACCTGCATGGCTTTACGCACGGTGTTGCCAGCAAATTCTGCAGCGGCGCGGAAGCTGCGGCCACTCATCAGTGCGGCAATACAGCAAGAAGCATAGAGATCACCGGTCCCGTGCAGCATAAAGGGCAACAGCGGGGAGCAAATCTCTTCCATCTCAAAATCTTGACCGGCCAGATAATCGCGAATATAGCCATCGCCACGAATGATGCCTTTTACCACCACGTTTTTTGCGCCCATCTTAAGCAGCGCCTCGCAAATCTTTTTGATGGTATCGTCAGTGGGAGCGGTTTGAGGATATTCAATGCCCGCCAAAATACAGGCTTCGGTCACATTGGGCGTCAAAAGATCCGCGCCATCTACCAGCTCACGCATGGCATCGCAGAGCTCGGGCGTATAGGTGGGGTACATCTTCCCGCCATCGCCCATCACCGGATCTACCAGGTGCAACGCATGAGGATACTCTGCGTACAAGCGCTTGATGGTTGCTACCTGCTCGGCTGAGCCCAAAAAGCCAGAATACACAGCGTCTAAATCCACATCTTCTTGCTGCCACGCATCAAGATAGGCCTCAAGCATGGGCGTGGTATCGTGCATATAAAAAACCTTATAGCCCGTATGTGCCGAGAAAAGCGACGTAGGTACCGAGCACACGTCACAGCCGCCTGCGCTCAGAACAGGGATTGCAACTCCAAGAGAGCATTTACCGTAACCACACAGATCGTGAATGGCAGCAATACGGGGAATGTACTCATCGTGACGAGTGTATAGAACAATATCAGATGCGCTGCTCATGGGTCCTCCGACCAAGTAGAGTATGAATATTTTTTACTATGCAATTTTACCGTGCAATAACAGTGTATGGCATAGCTGTAGAGAGGCATAAATGTTTTTACACGTATACTAAATAGTATACGAATACTCACATAAGGAGGACTCATATGACACAGACGCCTGTGGTAGGAATCATCATGGGATCAAAATCAGACCTGCCAGCAATGGAAGCATGCACTAAGCAGCTTGAAGCATTTGGCGTTCCCTATGAGCTGATCATTGCTTCTGCTCACCGCAACCCTGCCAAGGTTCACGAATGGGCATCTTCTGCAGCGGATCGCGGCTTAAAGGTTATTATCGCTGCTGCTGGAAAGGCAGCACATTTGGGTGGAGTAGTGGCGGCCTTTACGCCTCTTCCCATCATTGGTGTTCCCATGAAGACCTCTGACCTAGGCGGTATGGATTCTTTGTTGTCTATGGTACAGATGCCTTCTGGTGTTCCTGTAGCCTGTGTTGCTATTGGCGGTGCCAAAAACGCAGCTATCTACGCTACTCAGATCTTGGGTGCTACACTGCCTGAATATCGCAAGATTGTTGTGGACTTTAAGCAGGGTATGGCCGAGGCGTAGTGTATATTTTTGAACGGTAGCGTTTTTATCAAGAACTAAGGAGACGGCATGCAAAAGACGGAGTTGTTGGAGCTTATCAAGCAAGCTATGAAAGCACAGGATAAAACCCGTCTGTCTATTCTTCGCCAAATCAATCAAGCCATCAAGCAGATTGAGGTGGATGAGCGCCGCGAGGTAACGGAAACAGATATTGTTGCCTGCATCAAGAAGCTGCAGAAGGTTACTAACGAGGAGCTTGAGGCCCTGCGCGGTGCTGCTACCGATTCTCACACTCAACGTATTGAGTCCTTGGCCGCTCAAGCGGACATCTTATCTTCATTATTGCCTAAACAACTTGCTGGTAAGGAGCTCGAAGCGCTAGCCGATGAGGTCATTGCTTCATTAGGTGCTACTACCAAGCGTGATATGGGTAAGGTTATGGGTACACTGACCAAGCAGACCAATGGCAATTTTGATAAGCCCGCTGCTGCTGTATATATTGGCAGCAAGCTTGCATAAGTAAAGGATGTATCCATGGCCCAGCATTTCTCGTCAGCTCATAATCAGGGGGAAGTGACCTCTCGGTTTAAGCCTGTTTCAGAGTCACCCAAAACTACTCCAGAGCCACCCAAGAAGAAGCATTCTGTCTCGCGCATCCTTTCCAACATTTTGTTGGTTATTGGCATAGTGCTTTTGGGTGTGGCCGGATTTATGTGGGGTAAGGCTCAGTGGGATTATCACGAGCAAGACAAGATTAACGAGAAGCTCGCTGCGTATGCACAGGTCCCTCAAAAGGGCGGCGCTCCTACGGTGGACTGGGAGGGCCTTAAGGCCATCAATAAAGACGTGGTTGGATGGATTCAGATCCCCAACACGGTCATTAACTACCCTGTTTACCAGGGAAAAGATAATGATCACTACCTTAATACCAATGCGGAGGGCGTGTATGGTGTGGGTGGTCAGATTTTTATGGACTACCAAAACACCAAGCCTGGCATGCTTGATCAGCAGACCATTATCTATGGTCACCACCTTAAAAATGGTGCTATGTTCAAGCAGATTTCCGATATGGATCAGCAGCAGTTCTTTGATTCGATCGACACCATCTGGTATGTAACAGAGACGGCAACCTATGAGCTGCAGCCACTATTTTTGTACTACACCACGGGGGAAGACACCTCGGTCAGACAGTTTAACTTTGATACAGAAGACGCGTTTCACGATCAGCTCAATCAGAAGCTTCAAAAGGCGGTTACCAAACGCTCTGATGCGGCTCAGCTGATTCCCAATGTTAAACATGTGCTTACTCTAGGTACCTGTGACTATATCGAAGGCTATGGTCGCACCATTTTGGTATGCGCAGTAAAGAGTGAGGTTAGCACCTCATCGCAATCCTAAGCGTAAAGGAGTTTATTCATGCATCACTCCCAGCTCTCGGGTGAGGTATTTGACCTGGACGAGCAGGATAGCCTGCATGACGAGTGTGGCGTTTTTGGAGTATGGGCTCCAGGACGCGACGTTGCTCGTTTGACATATTTTGGTACCTTTGCACTGCAACATCGTGGGCAAGATTCTGCCGGCATTGCTGTTGGTGATGGACAAACCGTCTTGGTTCGCAAGGACTTAGGTCTTGTTAACCAAGTCTTCTCTGATACAGATTTAGCTGCCATGCCTGGCAAGGTTGCCATTGGTCATGTGCGCTATGGCACTTCTGGTGCAAAAAGTTGGGAAGCCGCTCAGCCGCACCTGGCTGTTATCAACACCACCATCATTGCGCTTGCTCATAACGGTACACTGGTCAATACGGATTCCTTGCGTCAAGAGCTTATCAAGCTGGGTATTCCCTTTCGTTCCAACACAGACTCCGAGGTTGCCGCCAAACTGGTTGGGTACTACACCCAGCAAACCGGCCACTTGCGGCAAGGCATTGCACAAACCATGGAGCTGGTAGAAGGCGGCTATGCCATGGCTTTGGTTCGAGAAAATGCCCTGTATGCTTTCCGCGATCCCAATGGTATTCGTCCGCTTGTTATTGGCCACTTAGATGCCGTTGACGATAAGCCCGAGGGCTGGGTAGTTGCCTCTGAAACGTGCGCGCTTGACATTGTGGGTGCCACCTATGTTCGTGACGTTAACCCTGGTGAGATCGTGCGCTTCTCAGACGATGGCATGATATGTGAGCAGGGCATTCCTGCTCGCCGCAGTGCACAGTGTGTGTTTGAACACATCTATTTTTCTCGTCCCGATACACGCGTTCAGGGTAGGTCTATTTACTCTATGCGCTACAACATGGGTCGCCAAATTGCGCGTGAGTCTCCTGTGGATGCGGATATTGTTATTGGAGTTCCAGACTCCGGCATGCCTCCTGCGGAAGGATTTGCTCGTCAGTTGGGTATTCCGTTTGGTGAGGGGCTTATTAAAAACCGTTATGTACAGCGTACCTTTATCCAACCAACGCAGGATTTGCGCAAGCTGGGAGTTCGTCTCAAGCTTAATGCACTGCCTGATAACATTGCAGGTAAACGTGTGGTTATGGTGGATGACTCCATTGTGCGTGGCACTACATCCATGCAGATTGTTCGCATGCTTAAAGATGCTGGCGCTAAAGAAGTCCATGTACGCATTAACTCTCCCGAGGTTGTCTGGCCCTGTTTTTATGGTATTGATACTGCCGTGCAAGAGCAGCTTATCTCGGCACGAGCAAATACCCAGGAAATCTGCGAGTTTATTGGGGCGGACTCCTTGGCGTTTTTGTCGGTAGAAGGCATGCTCAAATGCGTTCCGGAAGGCTCGTATTGTACGGCGTGTTTTACGGGAGAATACCCGGTTCGTATCCCCGATAGTTTTGCAGCTAATAAGTTTTTGGAGTCCAAGACTCCGCTCTACCTTGATTGTTGATAGCCGCTCTACGCAGCAGCTATGCCAGTTGCCATACGTTTCCAACAGGAAGGTCATGCATATGTCCGAGCAGGTTAAGCACATAACATACGCCGATGCAGGAGTAGACGTAGATGAGGGCGCGCGTGCAGTAGATGCTATTAAAGCTGCTGTTGCCAGCACTTCTCGGCCGGAAGTTGTTGGAGGCTTGGGAGGCTTTGGTTCCTGCTTTTCTCTGCAGGCGTGCAAAGAGATGACCGATCCTATTTTGGTGTCCGGCACCGATGGAGTAGGCACCAAGTTGGCCATTGCCCAGTTGCTTGATCGTCACACCACGGTGGGAGAAGATTTGGTGGCCATGTGTGTGGACGACGTTGTTCCCATTGGTGCAGAACCTTTATTCTTCTTGGATTATGTGGCTATTGGCAAGCTTAAAGCTGAGCAGGTGTCAGAAATTGTTGGTGGTATTGCCCAGGGTTGTCGCAAGTCTGGCTGCGCTTTGGTTGGCGGCGAGATGGCCGAGCACCCCGGCGTAATGAACCCCAATGACTACGATTTGGCTGGTTTTGTGGTTGGCGTGGTTGATCGTCCAAACATGCTTGGTCCTCACAGGGTTCAGGAGGGCGATGTTATTATCGGCTTGCCCAGCTCTGGCATTCATTCAAATGGTTATTCCCTGGTGCGTAAGGTTGCCATTGAAGGCAAAACGGTGGAAGAGCTTAACCAACCTCTGGATGAGCTTGGAGGAGAATCCCTGGCAGATGCCGTTATGCGTCCTACTACCATTTATGCGGGTGGCCTTATGGCTGCTCTTAAGGCTGGGGCTCCCATTCATGCTATGGCCCATATTACAGGCGGTGGCATTACAGAAAATCTTAACCGCGCCCTGCCTTCTCATATAGACGCCGTGGTGTATCGTGGCGGTGAGGAGGGTCCTGCTTGGGATATGCCTCCCGTTATTCCGTATATGGTGCGCCGTGCTGGACTTACGCTGGATGAGGCATATAAGACCTTCAATATGGGTGTTGGCATGAGCATTATTTGTGCTGCTCAAGATGCAAACACGGTGTGCGAGCTTCTGTCCGAGCAAGGATTTGAGCCCTTTAGGATGGGCGAGTGCGTAGAGGGCACGGGCAAGGTGGTTTATAAATGAGCATCAAAATAGGGGTATTGCTCTCCGGTAGCGGAACCAATCTCCAGGCGATTATTGATGCCATCGAGAAGGGCGCGCTTGATGCAAGCATAGAGATTGTTATTTCTTCTCGACCCAGTGCGTTTGGTTTGGTGCGCGCCCAACAAGCAGGCCTGCAAACTATGACACTATCCAAAGAAGTCTATGATGATCCTTTAGTAGCGGATGCCCTGATTGCAGCAGAGCTTAAAAAGTACAACGTGGATTACGTGGTAATGGCTGGTTACATGCGCATGGTCCACGCGCCCATTTTGGATTTGTTCCCCAACCGTGTGGTTAATTTACACCCCGCCCTGCTGCCCAGTTTTCGTGGAGCGCATGCCATCCAAGATGCCTTTGACAGCGGCGTAAAAGTGACGGGCGTAACCGTACATTTTGCAGATAACCGCTACGATTGTGGGCCTATTATTACTCAGTGTCCCGTGTCTATTTATGAGGACGACACGGTCGAGGAGCTTGAGGCTCGTATTCATCAGGTTGAGCATAAAGTATATTCAGAAACTTTGCAGCTTATTGCAGAAGGCCGTGTACTGGTGCAAAATGATGGGAAGGTAAAGATTTTACCATCGGCTGTCTAAGCCAAAATTTAGCTTCCGTTTATAAGAAATGGATGTGCGCCATGAAGCGAGTGCCGGTCAAAACGTACTGTTTGGCAGCTCTTATCGTCAGCTTTGTCGTAGTGTTTGGATTTACTTCCACTGGGCTGTCAACAGCTGCATTGGCACAAGAATCTAGCACAGTATCCTTGGCTGCAGCACAGGATGACAGGCCAGCTGGCGCGCAAGATAGCGAGCAAACCAAGCAGGACGATGCGCAAAATAAGCCTCTTTCTGGTTGGCATGAGCAGGGCGGAAAGCGCTTCTTCTACCATGAGGACGGTAGCGTCCATACTGGTTGGCTTTATGTAGATGGCCATTGGTATTGGGCAGATACTTCTACCGCAGAAATGGCCAAGGGTTGGCGTCTTATTAACAATGCTTGGTATTGGTTTTCTCCTCAAAACGGTACCATGGCAGCATCTCGGACTCTTACCAATGGCAAGTGGTCTGACTTTTCTTCTTCTGGAGCCTGGAATGGATACGCCTCTGGTTGGGACTACAGGGATGGAAAATGGTACTGGCTTGAAAGCGGAGTAAGGGCCTCAGGCTGGAGATATATCCGTAACACTTGGTATTGGATGGATGCTCAGGCTCAGGGTGCCTGTGTGCAAAATCAGATTCGTCAAATCAATGGTGCATGGTATGCCTTTAACTCATCTGGAGCGATGGGGAAAGGTGGCTGGTGCGTAGCAGATGGCTCTTGGTGCCTTGCTTCTGATTTGGGCGTTCTCAAAAGGGGCTGGCAGTATCTTAATGGGATCTGGTACTGTATAGATCCCGGCACATATCGTATGTGCACAGGCTATCTTCGTGTAGGAAACAAGTCCTACTACTTTAAGCCTTCCGGTGAGATGGCACTAGGTTGGGCATACGACACAGCCCAGCGCAGCTGGTATTACGCGCAGCCTTCTTCCTCAGATGGCCATCTACTTTCTGGTTGGCAAAAGCTCAATGGAAAATGGTACTATCTCGATCCTGCCACCCACAAGATGAGCACTGGCTGGCTTACTGTTGCCGATACAAACTACTATCTAGAGGGATCAGGCGCAATGGCTTCTTCTTGCTGGAAGCAAAGAGAAGCTCAAACTTGCTGGTTGGATGCCTCTGGCCGTGTTTCTGTGATACAAGAAGATAACCATATACGTTTTGCTAATGGCACCGTTCCACAAGATGGGCTCACAAAACTTGGCGATAGTTGGTTTTATCTTCTTAACAATACCGTTCAATATGGCACTCAGGTTATCAATGGTAAGACCCATGTATTTGACGCAAAAACAGGTAGGGCACTTTCGGGTTGGTATACTCCAAGCAAAGGGCAGACGTATTACTACTCGGAACAAGGTCAGCTTTGTACTGGCTGGGTAAAGGTCAAGGGTACCTGGTATTACCTTAACTCTCAGGGAGTGCTACTTAAGGGCTGGCAGCAGCTGGCTGGTGTGTGGTATTACCTTGATCCCTCAAATGGCAGTATGCATACGGGCTGGCTGCACCATACCAACCACTGGTATTGGCTTGATAATTCAGGCGCGATGGCAAAAGGATGGAAGACCATCGGGTCTATGTACTTCTACTTTGATCAAAATACGGGTGCGCTCCATGATCCACAACAGGAAGCAGAAACACAGGCTCAGCGTAGTATTGTACAGGCGGCCTATGCAACTCCAAGCCCAGGTGGTGGGCTTTGTGCTATGTGGGTTTCTCAAGTGTATAGCAGAGCCGGTTTAGGCTATCCAGATGGAAACGCCTGCGATATGTTTTGGAATTATTGCAGCTCTTCAAACCTCTATGATTTGAAAGTTGGCATGATCATTGCCGTTCCCTCTCATATGCATACCTATCTTGGCGGGATATACGGTCATGTATGCATTTATGTTGGCAACGACACCGTGATCGATAATGTGGGTTATGTAAGAACAATGCCGCTCATTGAATGGCTCGATTATTACACTACAACGCATAGTCCCAAGTGGGGCTGGGCAAGTTATTCCAATCTTGGTTAGTATCACCGTAGCTGCCGTCTATATGATAAGAGGTGTGTGCATGAAGAGATTTTCATTTGCCAAGTTCGGTTTGGTGACTCTTGGCCTGAGCATTGGTATTACGTGGAGCTTGGCTTTTACAGGAGCGTTAGCCTATGCACTGCCGGCTCAACAAGAAGATCCTCAAGAAGCGTCCCAAGAGCAACCTCAAGAACAACCCCTTGTTGGTTGGCATGAACAGGATGGAAAGCGCTTCTTTTATAACGAAGACGGCACCCTTCACACGGGTTGGCTTCATACAGAAGGTCACTGGTATTGGGCAGATACTTCTACAGGACAGATAGCAACAGGTTGGCGTCTTATTAACAACGTTTGGTACTGGCTTTCTCCTCAAAGCGGTACCATGGCAGACTCTCGCACCCTTACTAATGGCAAGTGGTCTGATTTTTCTGCTTCTGGAGCTTGGATCGGATATGCCTCTGGTTGGGACTACAGGGATGGAAAATGGTATTGGCTCGAGAGTGGCACACGCTCTTTAGGCTGGAAGTATGTACGTGGTGCATGGTATTGGATGGATACCCAAGGCGTTTGCGTGCAAAACCAGATTCGTCAAATCAATGGTGCATGGCATGCATTTAGTTCTTCTGGAGCAATGGGACAAAATGGTTGGTGCGTAGCAGATGGCTCTTGGTGCCTTGCTTCTGATTCGGGTGCTCTCAAAAGGGGCTGGCAGTACCTTAATGGCACATGGTATTGCTTGGATCCTGGGACATATCGTATGTGTACAGGTTATCTTCGTGTAGGAAATAAGTCTTACTACTTTAAGACTTCCGGTGCAATGGCTCTGGGTTGGGTCTTTGATGAAACTGATCGTTGCTGGTACTATGCACAGCCTTCTGCCTCAGACGGGCACCTACTTTCTGGTTGGCAAAAGCTCAATGGAAAATGGTACTATCTCGATCCCACGAGCTATAAAATGCGTACCGGATGGCTTGATTATGCTGGCGCAAGCTACTATTTGGAAAACTCCGGTGCGATGGCTTCCTCTTGTTGGAAGCAGCAACATGCTCAGGCATGTTGGTTGGATGATTCTGGTCGTGTAGCCGTTATACAAGAGGGTGACCATATACGTCTTGCCAATGGTGCGATTCCCCAAGACGGACTCACAAGACTTGGCGATAGCTGGTTCTATATTCTTAACGGCACCGTCCAGCACGGCACTCAAGTCATTTATGGAAAAACTCACCTTTTTGACGAGCAAACCGGCAGAGCTGTTTCGGGATGGCATACCTCAGACGATGGGGTAACACGCCACTACTCAGAGCTGGGACAGATAAGCACTGGCTGGGAAAGAGATAAGACCGGTACGTGGTATTACTTTGATAACAATGGAATAGCGCTTACAGGCTGGCAGCAGCTTGACGGAAAGCGTTACTATCTCGACCCCTCCAATGGCAGCATGCACACAGGTTGGCTTTTCTACAACAATCACTGGTATTGGTTTGATAATTCAGGTGCAATGGCAAAGGGCTGGGTACAGGTCAAAAGCGGCTTCTGGTACTATCTGGATTCTGATGGAAAAATGCTTACAGGCTGGCAACAGCTTGGCGGTAAATGGTACTACCTCGATCCAAACAGCGGAAGAATGCAAACTGGATGGATTTGGGATGGTAAGAAGTATTATTTCCTAGCGAGTGACGGCCATTGGATTTCGGTAAATGCGCAGTACTATGACATGTTTAGCGCAGCACAAAGCTATTCAAGTGCAACAAATTACCTTATCTGCGTTGATACATCTGGTTGCAGAGTTGGTGTGTACTATGGGCAATACAATAATTGGACTCCCATAAAAGAGTTTGTCTGCTCTCCCGGAAAGCCATCAACACCTACTGTTACGGGTGAATTTAGTGTTCAGTCTAAGGGTTATGTTTTTGGGCATGGCTATAGCTGCTATTACTACACACAGTTCTACAATGATTATCTTTTCCACTCTGTTCTTTATAGGCAAGGGACGTTTAACGTTCTGGATGGACGTCTTGGACAGCATCTTTCTCATGGCTGCGTGCGCCTTGCCATCGAGAATGCCAAGTGGATTTATGATTATGTTCCCGCTGGATCAAAGGTTGTAATCTGGTAGACCTTTGTAACACAGCACTATACTGTGTAAAACATTTTAAATGATTCGATTCACCTCCCATTTCTTGGACTGAAAGTAAAGCTCAAGAATGGGAGGTTTGTTTTTGCCCAGACAGGGTTTGTAGTTATAACCCCATTTTGCTGTATACGCTGCATAGCGTATGTTTTGGCAGGCATAAAAGGCTTACGAAATAGGGTTTTACATCAGGGTTTTACGTTCTTGACTTATACATATTCAGCCTATACACTTTATAAGTTAACCTCATATAACTATTTTTGAGTCAAGGGTTTATCGCCCCTGACCGGAATGGAGTGCATATGCGCAAGCTTCTGTCGCGCCTTCTTCTGGCGCTGGTATTATGCATCGGCTTAGCGCCAATCAAAGCCTTTGCGACACCAGGAGAGGAGGGACAGGTTGAAAAAGCAATCATTAGCTATAATCCGGCACAAGGTTCAGATGTTGATGCCTTAACGGAGCAGATTATCGCTAACGGTTTAGCGGGTGACCAAGATTTTATTGAAAAGCTCTACACCAATGGACTTGAAGCTATTAAAAAGCCTGCACAAACACCCACGCAAGCCGTAAAAACGCTCGCCCTTATACAGGCGCAGGCGTATCTTAGCCAAAAATCAACGCTTGACCTTATCGCCTCGTATAAGGCTGAACATAACACTTCAATCGAGTATCACGCATACTGGGCGGGCAATATCCTTGTGATCAGTGCTCCCCAAGATCTTCTAGAGAAAATAAAGCAGCTACCGGAATATAAGAGTCTATCCAAGGACGGGACAATCATACAGGATCCTGTCGAGAAGCCCCTGCTTTTTGGATCTTTTAGGTCCGCACCTGCAGATCCCAGAGAGGTAGAAGAAAACCTCAAGCTCATCAGGGCAGATAAGGTGTGGAGCGAACTCAATATTGATGGTAGCGGTGTAACAGTAGGTGTTGTTGATCAAAAAGTTGACATTGACCACCCCGCTCTTAAGACCAAGTTCAGGGGCTACGACTCCGCCACGGGAACGGCTGTCACCGAGGGCAACTACCTGGATCTTGTCAGCAGCCCTTACCCTTCCGACCATGGTACGCATGTAACCGGAATTATTCTTGGTTCCGAAACGCGTGGGCCTGCTGGCTCAAGCTTTGACTACAACCGTATCGGTGTGGCTCCGGGTGCCAACTTTATTGTTGCCAGCGCCTTTAGAGATGGTGTGGGAGCGAGCAATGAGAATATTATTAAGGCCTGTCAGTGGATGATGGCTCCGGGCGGAGACCCAGCAAAGGCGCCAAAAATCGTCAATCACAGTTGGTCTGACGGATCAAATAAAATCGATCCTTGGTTTGATGATATGGCTCGGCAGATGCGTGCGGTAGGCATCCTGAACGTTATGTCTTCTGGGAACAACGGATCGGAACTTGCGCCGAGCGGCTCCTTGGATAACCCTTCAGGATTGTCCGATATTTTTACCGTTGGAGCTTGTGATCTTTCTGGTAGTGTTGCCAGTTTCTCTCGACGTGGCCCTGTTGCAAACAACGCGTCTCTTATCAAACCGGATGTGGTTGCCCCTGGTGTTGGGGTTCGCAGTTCGGTTTATGGTGGTGGCTACGCCAGCTGGGATGGAACTTCTATGGCAGCTCCTCATGTCGCTGGTGTTGCAGCGCTGGTTTGGTCTGCAAATCCTGATCTCAGCCTTGATGAGGTAGAGGCCATCTTGCGCGAGAGCGCTCAAATAAAAACTGATAGTTCCTATCCTAGTAGCCCCAATATGGCATATGGATATGGACAGATTGATGCATACAATGCTGTTTCCATGGCATTAGGCAAGATGAATCAAGATGACACGAGCGCTACCGGTGCAGATTTGGCGTCGCTGAAAGTTAAGGTAAACGGATCGAGTGAACCACTGCAGCTCAACGCGGACACTGATATACAGGCCTCTATGGCAAAAGAAATTCTGAAAGATCGTCCTTATCAGCTGAGTACGAGCATTAAAGATGCCACAAAGGTGGCAAAGGTGCTCCTTCGTGTAAGTTCTCTTGAGGACAGCACAAAAGCTCAAGAGTTTGAGGGCACTTCTCGCTTTAATGACAAGAGTGTCTATGACGTAACAATTCCTGAATCCACACTTGAGGTGGGAGAGTACATTGCCCAGCTGATAGTGGTAGATACGACAGGGACGGAGCATGTATCCACTCCTATTGAATATAGAGTGAGGGAATCTCTGACGCCTGACGAATACGCTTTTGATTTTGAATCCGGGGCAAACGGCTTTGCTTTTACGGGAGATTTTTCTGCTGGTACGGCAGACCTTCAAACCGATCCCAAACCCACCAGTGGAAATGCCCTTATGGGACTCAAACTTGGTTCCTATTCTTTGGGAATTGAACCATCCTCGACAGCCCAACTCCCCCAGCTTGATCTGAAGGGTGACATAGCCGTTCAGGCTAGCAAGATAGAGCTTGTCTGGCATGAGTATCTTGATTGGGATCAGGCAGTGGCAGGTGTACAGTTAGAGCTTAACCCCAAAGAAGGACAAGCCGCCTCACTGCTCAACTATCCCACTAAGCTGTCTTCCGAGCGTGGTACGTGGGTTGAACGCAGGATCGATTTGACGTCCTATAAGGGTAAGGTTGTTAATCCCTTTGTCTTTAGTATGAGCAATCAAAACACTGCCGGTAATGGTTTTTACATCGACGATGTTCATCTGGAGCTGGATGGACAAGCCCCGCAGCAGCAGGGTCTTTCTCGTCAGGAAGCTTTTGGAGACTTTACCAGTACCGCTCCAGACACGGGGGATACGTATCAAGGTCCTCTTGTTGCCGATATTGAAATTGCAGCAGCTGGACTGAAAGGACAGACCGGCCCCGATGGTGCTTATGTTTTTAGCAAGATCAAGCAAGGTACCTATACCGTTTTGGTTGGAGCTCCGGGATACAAGTCCAAAGAAATTTCGGTTTCTTTAGATAAAAAGTCAAATGAGCTTGAAGTCAACCTGGAAAAAGATGACCCATCCAATGAGCCAAATCCCAATGCAGATCGTCCGACCGCAGAGCCTGGTGCTGGTACTGTTGGTTTTGCTTACGACAATAACAACCCTTTGGGTGGAGCAATCCTGCATAAAACTGTAGGAAGAGGTTCTGCTATTCAGGTAACCGCGCCCAAGGACGGCGTTCTTGACCATGTCATGGTATACGCTGCCGGCAACAACCCAATTTTAAAAGACGGGCAGTTTGAGATTAGTGTAAAACAGGTAAATAAACTTGGTCGACTCATTGATCTCATGAAGCCACAGCTTGTGCAGGCCAAGAGCGGTACCTGGAATCGCTTTGACTTTAGAGATCTTAAACTTGCCATGCAGGGTGACGTATATGTTGTGGTAAAGCAAGTTTCGCCGTCAGGAGCAAGCCCAGCTGTGGCTCTGGACAAGAGCGTGAGTAGAAATACGTCCGCTTATGCTCGGTGCTTTATCTATAACGGTGACTTTAACAGTATGGCATCTGCCGGTTATCCGGGTGCGCCAATGATTAGAGCGTACTTTGCAACTGGACAAGACGTTCACGATCAAGACCCTATAAACCCCACCTTTGACACGGCAATCTCAACTACGCCTACCGCTGATCCTCTTATCGAGGAAGGCCAAGCGGCTAAAGATATCGTGACTATTGGTGACTACGATATCAGCCCTTCTCGCGGCATGATTGTTGCCTATCACAAGGTACAGGAAGTTTATGAAAAGCAGCCAAAGGAGGAGCGCGTTATTAGCGTTCCCGATACTATCGGTGGCGTAAAAATTACACAGATCGGTCCTGGTGTCTACAAGGCTCCGTCCTGGCAAGGCGGAGAAATTGAGCGGATCGAGATACCTGAGGGTATTACGTGCATTCATGAGAATGCCTTTGAGAAGTCTGGCGCCAAAGAAGTTATGCTTCCCTCCACACTGGAGTACATCTATAGTGGCGCTTTCAAAAAAGCACGGTTTAGTTCACTTAATCTTCCCGGTTCGCTTAAGCATATCGGGCAGAGTGCTTTTGAGAGCTGCTCAGAGCTGACAAGCATTGATATTCCTGACAGTGTAGAGACCATAGAGACCGGAGCGTTTAAGGGTGATAATTACGGTTCAGCCATGAAACTTGAGCACGTTAAGCTTCCCAATAATCCCAAGTACAGCTTTATTAGCAGTCAGCTCTTCCAAAACAACAAGAATCTTAAGAGTATCGACATTCCCAAGCATATAAAGAGCATTGGGCTTTATGCCTTTGAAAAGGCAGGGCTTGAAAGCCTTGTCCTGCCTGAGGGCCTTACAACCATTGGTGAAAGCGCATTTAACGCCAACAAAATCAAAGAGGTCTACCTTCCCGACTCTCTCGAAGAGATCGGAAACGACGCTTTTGCCGGTAACTACAAAAGCTCCAACGAAATTGAGGAGCTCAAGTTGCCTGCAAATCTCAAATACATTGGCAGATCTGCTTTTGAAAGCAACAAGATCAAGACGGTCATTTTGCCCGATAAGGTTGAGACGGTACGTTTTGGGGCCTTTAGCGATAATCCCATCGAAACAGTGCGTTTGAATAAGACCATCATGCCGGAGGTAGGTTCAAATGGTAAGTTCCGTGGGCTTAGCCCCAATGCCTTCCCATCGGCAACCACGTTGAGTTACTACGACGAGAGCCAGATTAGCGATGAAATGCGTAGTAATCTGACGCCTGATCCGGCTGACCCTAACAATCCTCCAACTAAATTTGTCAAGCTAAGCGATGCTGACAGTCAAAAGAAAACCCTGAGCTCTTCTGACAATACCTTTAAGCTGACGGGTTCGGCCATCAATCTTGGTACAGCAACTACATTCCAAGTGGAAAAGACCAATCTAGCAGATGATGACCTTGCGCAAATTGCCGCCCTTCCGGGAGCGCCTAACGTGCTGCAAGCTTACAACTTGAAACTGACCGACGTAGGTGGTCAGCCGGTTGATCCCGAAGGTTCATTTGAACTGGCAGTAAGCGCTTCTGCAGCTGGAAGCTGGAACAATAAGCTGCTTGTGTATAAGCCTTATGCTGCTCAGACCTGGACGGTGCTTCCTCTCAATTTGAATGAGAACCAAGCTGCCGTACATACTCTTTCGCGTTTGGGTACCCTTGCCCTAGCAGAGGTCGCCGATACTACTGCGATAGCACCTAATCCCAACGATATCGACTATGGCGTACCATCGTCTAGGACAATTAAGGATCCTGAAGTACACAATAACGACAATACCGACGACCCCGCAAATCCAAACCCCTCAGATCCGAACCAGCCAGGAGGTTCTAACAATTCTGGCCAGCAAGATCAATCTGATGGACAGACCGGCACCACAGCTGCAGGTACTTCTCGCCATGGACAGAGCAAGCGTAAACGTGTTCTGCCTGACACGTCGGATTCTGGAGCAAACATTGGCGGCTTGCTGTTGATTTCCGGAGCAGCGTTGGGTGGAGCTCTGTGGGTCTCTTGCCTTAGTAGGCGGCGCACGCAAGTAGGGGAGTAGTGCCTAAGGAGCGGATTAACCTTGCAGGCAGAGTGCGTATAGGACTATGCCTCAGGCCTTACAATAATTAAATAATGTTTCAAAAACGGTTACGCGCTCTTTTCCCGGGTTAAGAGCGCCACCGTTTCCACATGGATTGAGAGAACTCCAAGTATAGCTACACTTTTTTGAGTGCACACTATTGATAGTGGGTGCACTTTTTAACGATAGGAAAAGCTATCGTTAAAAGGTTTAAGATTGGCTTGATAACTTGGTTTTTGAGCATAAAAAACAAAAAAACAGCCTAGATAGGATTCCCTCTAGGCTGACTTTTGTAACATTTCAAATGCTCACATTCTTTTATCTTTTACGATGCCCTTTCAACATCAACACTAATCTCTGATTTAAAAGTTACGCTGAACTTGTCCTCGTAAACTTTTATTTTCTTGATGTACTTTCTTACCAGCTTCTCGTCATATTCACTAATATCGTGACGCTCATTTTTCAGAAAATCTTCCATTTCTCTGATTCGTCTTTTAGCATCTTCTTGACCTGCTTTTTCTATAAGAAGCTGCTGTTTCTTAACTTTAAGTTCATCAATCTCATCAGCTATTTTCGTGTAGTCTTTTTTAGCTTTAAGCAAGGTTAGTAGTATCGCTTGTTTGTCCGCGATTTTTTTATCAACCGTTTCAATCTCCCTTAAGTTGTTGCCCGCGATAATTTCTCTAATATTGTTATTCAACGTATCCAATACTTCATCCGGTATACTAAACACCTTGTTTATGGCTTTCACTGTAGCAGACTGCAGTTCTTCCTCTTTTACTGTCGGAGCATCACAAGCACTAGGACCATTTTCCCATCTGGTACAACAACGCCAAACAACAGAATGCACTCCTCGATTGTTCCAAGCAATTCTTCTGTAAACATCCCCGCATTTAGAACAAACACATAGGCTGGATAAAGCGTACTTACTGGAATAAACTCTCCTTTTTTATTCTCCTCACCGCTAAACATGTTGGCTCGTCTTACCATTTCTTCTTGAACTTTAAAGAAAATATCTCTTGGAATAATCGAAGCGTGGCTATCTTTTACATAATACTGTGGTTCTGTTCCATCATTTTTTATACGAACATGGTTGATAAAATCTGTCGTGATGGTTTTTTGTAAAAGAGCATCACCAATATATTTTTCGTTTTGCAAGATGGTTTTAATATTAGACAAGTGCCATTTTAAATGCCCGGCACCGTTTTTAATGCCGTCTTTTTCAAGGCCCTCCGCTATATCTCTAAGACTTGCTCCTTCTAAATATTCTCTATAAATCCTTCTTACGACTTTTGCTTCCTTTTCAAGAATTACAAGATTCCCTTCATCGTCTTTTGTGTATCCTAAAAACCAGTTATGGTTGATTTGCACTTTACCTTCCTGGTAGCGGAACTTAAGTCCAAGCTTCACATTCTGAGAAAGCGACGCGGATTCCTGTTGAGCTAAAGAAGCCATGATAGTAAGCAATAGTTCTCCGCTTGCTTCCATGGTGTTGATGTTTTCTTTTTCAAAAATGATCGGGATATTTTTGTCTTTTAACTGTCTAACAAACTTTAAACAGTCGATAGTGTTTCTCGCAAAACGGCTAATCGACTTAGTGATAACCATGTCTACTTTGCCACTCATGCAATCGTGGATCATGTCGTTGAAACCGACACGTTTTTTCGTGTTGGTTCCTGAAATACCGTCATCAGCGTAGATGCCAGCAAACTCCCAGAGAGGATTTCTTGAAATGTAATCCGTATAATGCTGAACTTGCGTGTCATAACTTGTTGCCTGTTCTTCACTGTCGGTACTGACACGACAATACGCTACTACTCTTAACTTCGGCTTATCTTTATGCTTATCTACCGTATTCCCTGCTATTTTTCTTGGTGGAATAATTGTAACGTTGGCACTCATTTTACGCCTCCCTTGATTTGACTGTACGCGTATGCTGCTTGCCGATAAGGATCATCGTATTTCTTTTCTATAACGCCTATTTCGTACGTGAAATCTGTTGTAATTAAAGGTTTTAGCTCTGTTGTACGAGGTTTTTTTCTAAAATTGTTGGCTCTTAACTGCTGAACTTTATAAAAAGTTTCTTCATCTAAAAGACTCGGGTAAAGCGATGTTCCTAAGTACGTTTTATTTTTCAAAATATTGCTAATTACAGAATGTGTTTTATCAATGTTCACCGCTCGAGCCGTTTCAGAAATCGTTCCAAATTCTAAGAATTTACGAAAAAGCTCTCTCACTTTTTGAGCCTCTTTTTCATCTATAACCGCTTTACCGTCTACTATTCGGTAACCATATGGGATGTGTGCCATGTTTCTTTCACCTCTTCTTCTAATTCCAATCCGCATTTCAAACGAAAAATAAATTCTGTTCTGCTTTTAACTACGACATCGTCTACAAAATCCAGAAAATCCTCGTCCTTAAACTCGCAAAATACTTCTGTGACGCTTACGAACCGTTGAAGTTTTTGCGCCTCGTTTAAGTGCGTTAAGTTACCGTTTAAGCTGTTAGAAAGCTGAAGTTTTTCCTTAAGACAAGTATCCATTTCCGTTTTAAGCTGATTGCTTTCCAGATAGTAGGAATCCATCTCAATGTAACCACCGGCTAGAAGCTTACTGAGTACTTGCTCCTGTTCTTGCAGCTTAAGCTTTTTTTCTTCAAGTTCGATAACCTTGTTCAAACCGTCTTTACTATTCACGTTTCTTAAGCTTTTTATGAAAGGCGTTAATATCTGAGCGTATGTTGCTTTGAGCTTGTTAAGCAGTTGAAGAAAAGCTAATTTAACATACTCCTCTTTTACAGCTTTCATAGGGCAGCATTTAATTTCACGTATATGCTTGGTACAACACCAAACAACATAGGCTCCATCTTTTTTATGCCGGTCGTGTTTCTTTAACCTACTATGGCAATTACCGCAGTAAAGTTTCCCTGAAAACACATATCTAGCAAGGTATTTATTACTACCGCTAGTGATATTTAGTTTTAATTTTCTCTTCTGTCTCAGCTCATGCACAAGATTAAAAATTTCATGACTGATGATAGGTCTACCATAAGCCAACGATCCTGCAACGAAACCACCGTGGTCTTTTGCAAGATCACGGTCTGCTTTTTTCATTTTTGCATACTCTTCCGCTGACTCTGAGGTGCGAATCGTCACTTTAAGACGGTCTTTCAGCTCATCATAGGTGATGGTCTTATTAACCCATGTCTTTGCCTGCCTGTTGTTACCGTAAGCGATAGCTAAACTACGCATCAACATTCACCTCCAAATCCTTATCCGTAAAATACTTAATCGGCTGCCTACGTTTCTCTGCCAGATTGATTTCTACTTGCATGCCGCCTGTGATTTTTTCTCCGAACACCCACAGCTCGTTGCACTTGCCTAAGAGGATAATGTCCATAAACATCGCATCCCCTCTATGCTTTTGATTCTCATCATCCATAAACGGGAAAAGCAGGTGTGGAGTGATAGGGATTGCTCCGCGTGAATACGCGTAAGCCGCACACCGAATAGCATGTTGCACGTTTCTTTCTTTATCTCCACGGTAGGGAGCACAAATGTAGACGATAGGCCTAAAATTCGGTGTTGTTTCTAAATGTTTTTATAAGTCTTACTCATCTTTAGCCTCCTTATCTATCTTGGTTAAATACCATTCAAGCTGGCGTTTTCTAGCTTGGAAATCTGGTGTTGAGATAAGAAGACCTGCATCAATTTTCTGCAAACGATCAATTAGATACATTTGCCCTGATGTGAGATAAGGACGTATGCTTTGCCCTTTCTCAAGGCCGTTTGTTTCTCTTACTTGTTTTGCGGGCATCCCTAAAACAAGACGGTTGATCATGTCGCACTCATTGCTGTAGTGATAAGCTTTCGGGTGGTCATAAACAAGACTTATATTTTCTGTAAGAACCGGAAACATCTCTCTTGCAGACACAAGGGTTGTTATGAAATCTTCCATCTTATTGAACTGCTTAATATAGAGTTCCTTGAACTTCATTGCTTTAGGGCCTGTATAGCCCATTGCTAAAATGGTGAATCCATCTCTGGTTAGCAAGTAACACGGAAGCTTTCTGCCTGTTGAATCCTTATAACTACTGAGCTCAAAGTTGAGTTCAGTAAATTCTTCACTGAGCCCAGATTTGGGTTCAGTTATTGCTTGGATATCACGAATCACATGAGAATGCCTTTTTTCAAAGAACTGTGCGATAAATCGGCTGTCTACTCTGGCGGTGTTGTTCTTGTCAGCCATAATGCCGTAATTATTCATTGGAATCATTGCTTGCATGGTGAACACCTCCCTTTAATGTCTGCGATAGCTCGCTAACTGAATATTGAAGTTCTTTGATTTGCTGATTTTGGATCTTGGCCATCAGCTCTAACTGTTCAATTCTTTTCTTGATTGTCATCTACATGACCTCCTTCGAATTATTGGAGGAGTTAGTTCCTCCTATGAAGTAGCCACGGCGGATGCCAAAATCTGACGCTTTTTTGAAATTCTTTACTAACTTTTTCTCAGCTCGCTTAAGTTTCTGTGTAATGTTGTTAGCCAAGCGATCCACGGCTTTTTTATAATCAGCCTCCGTTTCAAAAGCATCACGGCTAAGCATGGATGCAGCCTTTTCGTTAATCGCCATATTCCTAATACGGACAGCCATAAAAAGATCAGCCACATCCGGCTTTAAAATCGAGTAAACAAACGATTCAACTGCCCTATATTCTTCTGAAGCTTTAATCTGATTTACTGTTTTGAAAAAGATGCCAGAGTCTCTAACATCACTCATGCAAGACTCATAATCATCAGTTTCCTCACCGTCTTCACCGCTGTAAGGTCTAGTAAAGCCTTTATGTCTCTCATATTTATGCAGAGAGTTATACTCGGGACGGTTAAACTCAGCATCTACTTTTTCTTGTGCTCTTTTCTCAAACTCTTCTTCGCTTTCATCGGGAAGAAGGTCGATATTAAGCCAGCCTTTAACCTCATTAAGCTTGAGGTCGAATGTTGTAAAATGCTTGTCACAACGTAATTGAATTCTCATAAAAAATCCTCCATCTGATTTCCGATGAAGGAATTTCTTGAATTCAGCTCAAATAAGGCATGACAAAACACCACAAGCTAGAATGAAGAATTCCTTCATCTTGACTTGCAGCTGCCTTATTCGGTAAGACCGCTGTACTTATTTAGTTGTTCTATGCGGACTCCGAATAATCCTTAGCTAAGGGATATTTCCGCATAGAGGTTGAGGCTGATGCCTCGGCTGGTGCATTCTGATTGAATAATCAGATCTGCAATTACTTAGATTTTTTAGAGTGGTTACTTTCCACTTTTCTTTGTTTGTGCGAGAGCACTGCCAGCTACAGACTTAGATGTCTTGCTATAGCGTCCATCACGCATCACTTTGCTAGCCTTGGAAGCTACTCGCTTCGAGGTCTGCTTAGTATTCTTTTGCATTTTCATCACCTCACTTTCTGTTTTGCAGTAGAGTGAATTTGAGTGAGTTAATAACTTTTTACGCATGTTTTCGTTGAATTTCATACGTTTTGTTCTTATAATAGTTATTAATAAGTCACTCATTTTTTGCCTCTTTCTATCTGCTTGATTAGAAGATAACCTGAAAAAATTGGACTTACACTCGGTTCAAAATGGACTTATTGGACAAAAAATGGACTTTTAAGGTGGAGGATTTTTAGCATGGAATTTTCATCCTGCAGTGAACCTGTTCAGAAAAGTTGTAAACCTAAAATCAATAATCAAGGTGTCTTTATAGCTAGCTTATTCAATGCCATGGGGAGTAAGTTTTTTCCTAAAAACACACAAACACCGCGTGATTATGAAATAAAAATTTTTAAGGGAATTAGGCCCCTCACTATTGATATGAAACGTTCTGTTGTCAGCCCTTTTCCTATTAAGGAAGTTACTACATTTCTATCCAGCCACATGCAAGACGATAAAATTCAAGACGTAGCTTCAGCCTTTGGTTTCCCAAGCTCGATAAAACTCGATAAAGACTTTTTAGCCCAAGCTATTGCTCGTCAATATGAGCTAATTTTTACTAGCGATGGCAGCGAAGTAGAAAATATTGTGTGGAATGAATACCAAAGAATAGCCAATGATCAAGAGGAATCTGATTTTAGTAAATACATGCCTCTATACCCTGGTGATGCAGTTAATGATTATTCAAATATAAATTGGATAGAAGCAAACACATACGAGATAATAAAAGTTAAATTCGATATTCAAAATACTGGTTCAGTAACGTGGCTAAACCGGAAATTAGTTTTTATAAAAGAAAAAACATCCTGCCCTATTCCAAGGACAGAATGTGAAATAAATATTCCGAATATTGAGCCACAACAAAATTTTACAAGAGAGATAGAAATGGAGACTCGAGGATCTGAAGGAGATTTTTGTTGTCGTTTTGAAATGGTTGATTCCAATGGTAACAACTGCTTTCCAAATAGAAACATATTCGATATACGCTTAAGAATTTCTTTTCCATCATAACAACGGAGGCTTTTAATGAATAACAAAATAGAAAAGTGGACAAACCTAAAAGATGTTCAAGCTTATTTAGGAGTCGGACGCGAAACGATCCTACAGTGGATAAACAAACGAGAAATGCCTGCTTATAAGGTTGGAAGATTATGGAAATTTAAGCTATCTGAAGTCGATGAGTGGATTAGATCAGGTGGTGCTTGCGATGATGAGAGCGAAAAAGACCATGAAGAAGTAAAATTAGATTGTATAGAAAGCCTCGCTCAAAGCAATGAGGCAAAAGTGAGGGATAACAATGGCTGCAATTAACGATTTAATCAATCAAATAGATGATCTTGAGCTGCGAGAGCGCATTAAAGCTGAAGTTGATAAGCTGTCTAAGCAGAAAAAATTCGGTCTGGTTTTTGAAGACCACGTGCCTGAATGTACCGCACTCTATGATGTTCCAGTTCATGTTGGCAGCAAAGTAGCTCTTAAAGATAAAAAGATTAATGACGTATATGTTGTTAAGGCTATAAACGATGATCAAGCAACTTGTGCGAACACTCAGACCAAAGAGACTACAGAGTTTTCCCTTGATTCTCTTGTATCTATTGCCGAATTTGGTGAGGCAATTTACCCTTACTTAAAGCCGATTGATAGTATCGAAAACGCACCAGATAGCAGCCTTTGGCATACGCTCATTGAAGCAGACAACTACCACGCACTTCAGCTTTTAGAATACCTTTATGCCAGTAAAGTGGATTGTATATATATCGACCCACCTTATAACACGGGAGCAAAGGACTGGAAATATAACAACGATTATGTGGATTCTTCCGATGCGTACCGTCATAGCAAATGGCTGTCTATGATGGAAAAACGTCTGAAACTGGCTAAAAAGCTACTTAATCCAGCTGACTCTGTGTTGATTGTGACAATTGATGAAAAAGAGTATTTGCATTTGGGATGCCTGTTGGAAGAACTGTTCCCTGATGCAAGAATGCAGATGGTGAGTAGTGAAATTCATCATGGAGGAACAAATAGGAAAGATGAATTTTCTAGAATCAATGAATTTATTTATTTATTTTTTAAGATTTGGAAAAAGCTCTATCCACAAGGACAAGGTTGCAGGAAGTGCAAACATTCCATGGAGAAGCTTTAATAGGAGTAGCTGGAAACGTTCACAACGACCAAACTTGTTTTATCCAATATATGTAAATAAAACTACACATAGAGTTGTAAAAATTGGGAGTTCTTTAAATAAAGATGAAGGAATTGGATCAATACCAACAATAGATAATTGTATTGCTGTTCTACCATTTAATAAAGATAAAAGTGAAGGCATATGGCGTTTGTCTTCTGAATCAGCTAACGCATTATTAGAAAAAGGATATTTTAAAGTAAATATTAAAAACAATAAATACTCATTTTCTTATTTACTTAGTGGCGTTATTAGTGATATCGATAATGGAAAAATTGTTGTTGAAGGTAGAGATCAACAAGGATGTATCATTGCTCATTACCCTGAAGGGAGAGAAATCACACCATCAACTCAATGGAATAATCCATCTCATGATGCATCACAATATGGATCTGTTTTATTGCGTAAATTTATCGATGATAAATTTACATTCCCTAAATCACTCTATGCAGTAAAAGACTGTTTAAATTATTTTGTACAAGAAAATAAATCTGCCATCATCCTCGACTTTTTTGCAGGTTCTGGCACAACGCTTCACGCTGTAAATCTACTCAATGCTGAAGATGGCGGACACCGACGTTGTATTATGGTCACCAATAATGAAGTTTCAGATGAAGAAGCCAAAAAGCTCAAAAAAGACGGTTTCAAGCCTGGAGATCCAGAATGGGAACGGCTTGGTATTGCTCATTATGTAACATGGCCACGTACTGTTTGCTCAATTAAAGGCGAAGATATAAATGGTAATCCACTTAAAGGCACGTATCTTGATAGTGAACGAGCAATGGCAGATGGTTTCAAAGCGAATGCTGCATTTTTCAAGCTTGGCTTCCTAGATAAGAACGCTGTTGCACTTGGTAGACAGTTCAAAGAACTCTTGCCTGTTCTTTGGATGAAAACAGGTTGTGTTGGCTTATGCCCTAAGATTGAAGAAGAATCGTTGCCTTCTATGCTGATTTTGCCAGAAAACGCTTTTGCAGTGCTGATTGACGAGCATGCTTTCCCAGAGTTTATGACAAAAGTTAATGATGAGGATAGAATAAAACAAGTTTTTATCGTCACTGATTCTACAAGCGGTTATCGTGAAATGATTTCTCATCTTTCAATCAAAAAATCCTATCAACTATACCGCGATTATTTGGATAACTTTCGTATTAATACGGGGAGGTAAAGCATGAAAGTATCATTATTCCCATTCCAGGAAATAGCACTCAGGAATCTCCGTATGAAAACGGCAGAAGCACTAGGTGCATATCAAAGAACACATACACCGCAAGTAATTTCTTTTACTGCCCCAACAGGTGCAGGTAAAACAATTATTATGACTGCGTTTATTGAAAACATTTTGTTTGGTGATGAAAGCTATCCTGAACAGCCTGATGCAATCTTTGTTTGGTTATCTGATTCCCCTGAGCTTAACGAACAATCGAAATTAAAGATTGACACTAAAGCAGATAAAATAAGACTTGGTCAATGTGTCACTATTACTGATGAAAACTTTGATAAAGAGTTCTTAGAGGACGGACATATTTATTTCTTAAACACTCAAAAAATTGGTAAGGATAAGAATCTTACCAAAACGGGAGACAATCGTACCTACAACATTTGGGAAACATTAGGTAATACCGTTTATGAAAAATCTGATCGCCTGTACTTTATCATTGACGAAGCACATCGCGGAATGAAAGATAAAGCGGCTGCTAAAGCTACAACAATTATGCAAAAGTTTATAAAAGGTAGCGAAGATGACAATCTTGTACCTATGCCCGTTGTTATTGGCATGTCAGCAACATCAGAACGCTTTAATAAACTAGTTGAGGAAACTTCATCCACCATACAAAAAGTTGTTGTATCTCCTGATGAAGTTAGAGCTTCGGGTCTTCTAAAAGATCGTATTGTTATTTCGTACTCTGAAGAATCCTCTGTTAATAAAGCAATGGCCGTTTTACAAGCAGCTGCTGATGATTGGAAAAACAAGTGGGATCACTGGTCACAATACTGTTATGAGCAGCATTATGCGTATATAAACCCTATTTTTGTAGTTCAAGTAGAAAACGGTAGTGCCTCTCAAAAATCTGCTACAGATTTGGATGACTGTCTTCATAAGATAGAGGAGCGTACGGGTATTAAATTTGCCGAAGGCGAAGTTGTCCACACTTTTGGAGATACGGATTCAACGATTACCATAGCAGGCCTATCCGTTCCTTACGAAGAGCCATCCAGAATCCAAGATAATAAGAAAATTAAGGTTGTATTTTTCAAAGAAAACCTTTCAACTGGATGGGATTGCCCTAGAGCTGAAACTATGATGAGCTTTAGGCACGCTAAAGATGCAACATATATTGCACAGCTTTTAGGACGTATGGTAAGAACACCTATGCAAATGCATGTGCAGGTAGACGATACCTTAAATGATGTACACTTATTTTTACCATTCTTTGAAAAAGATACCGTGGAAGATGTTATTAGTGCATTGCAATCGGATGAAGGTGGAAGTATTCCCACTGATATATATGGGGAACCAATTGAAAACAAAAGACTAGTTACACTAACAGTCCACCCAAGAAAATCATCTCCTTCGGTTTCAAAACAGACTTCGGGACAAGGTATATTAGATGCATTTGTTGCGCACATACCATCTAATACACCATCTAATTTAGCTGCCCATGCACAAGAAAATATGAATGAGCTTCAAACGACCCCAGATGTCCAAACACAAGATGTGCCTGAAAAATTACAGCCTACAGCCATGTCTATAATGGACAATCTAAAGCACATAGATAATATATCTGCAAACAGAAATGATTCTTCTGCAGAAACAGATGCTACATATGTAAATGACTCTAAAGTAGCAACCACATGGGTAACTTGGAACAAGTCAAGCGATGATATGAGTGATAAGGATCCAATAGAGGCAAAATTCTTTGATCTTGATCGAGAAAAAATTGTAAAAGCAATTAATGATTCAGGACTTCTTACATATGATGTAAGAAGAATACGTATTAATGACTACCTTAAATCTATGTTTGCACTCGTTCGTCTTTTGACACAAGCAAATATAGATTCTGCTGCTTTGTCAGGTGTGCAGTCTGACATTGTCCAGCTTATTTCAAATCATGTTGAAGAACTTAAGGCACAAGGAACATATGATGAACTTGTGCAAAAAGCGAAAGAATTTAAGCTTGCGACTAAAGTATTTGATGTGTTTGGAACAAGTATTAAAACAAGCCAAGATGAAACCTCTTTCTTCACAACCGATGCAGATATTGATAGACAATTTAGAGTTGCAGAGACACGTCTTGGCTCCGAAGGCATAGGTAATGCCTACCTTAACAAATACCTTGATTTTGATAGACTACCTGAGCTTAAAATCAATGTCATTCTTTTTGCAGCGGATACTGAAAGCATTGAAAAGCTAAATAACTATGCAAAAGAGAAATATCATGCCCTAAATGATAAATATCGCAGGTATATGGTGAAATTAACTGAATCTTATAGAAAACAATACGATAGGATTGTGTCTGATGGCGATATTATCAGTAAGCACAATCTAAGACTTCCCGAAACTATTACAGTTCCAGATGATGCTAACGGCAAAGTTTATTATGATCACCTTTTTGTAAATGACGAAGGATTTGCCAAAATTAAACTGAATGACTGGGAAATGGGAGTTTTAGAGGAAGAGTCAAAGCGTGATGACTTTGTATGTTGGTTAAGAAATCCTTCCAGAAGCTCTTGGTCTTTATGTATTCCATACGAACAAGATGGCGAAATAAAACCAACATATCCTGACTTTATTATTATTCGTAAAGACCCTGTTATGACTGGTGAATTCATCATTGATGTGCTAGAACCTCATAACCCCGCTTTTAATGACAACCTTGGTAAAGCCAAAGGTTTCGCTGAATACGCTAGACAAAATCCAGGAGTTGGCAGAATAGAGCTAATTCGAAAAAGTAAAGATGCAGCAGGTAAAACGCGTTTTAAGAGGCTTGATATGTCCATGAGTTCTGTACGTGACAAAGTATCTAAAGCTATGACCGATGAAGAACTAGTTCATATATTTGATACTGATGGAAAATTTGAATAGTTATCGTTCGAATTAAGATGAAAGGAGGCGCAAGATGAGTCCAATTCTCAACTTCTCAAATCAAGGGAATAACCTTAGCTCTATATTTACTGAAGTAAAACATAGCGAAAGCTTAGGACTTGTAAATCCGGAACAGCTTCGCCTCTTTCACCTTAATGTAAGTAGCAATCTGTTTAATTTTGCAAGTTTAAGCAACTATCTAATAAATATTGTAAGCGAATATGTATTTTCTAGAGCACAAGTAGAAAAATTAAGCCAATCATCCAACCCACGCTCAATTGGAATACAGGCTCTAAGGGTAATGAAGAAAAACGGAGCTGCTGATGTTAGAGGAACAGGAAATGAGCTAGGAGAAATTTTACTCTATGCTTTTTTGGAAGATATCCTCGGAGCACCAAAGTTATTCAGTAAAGTAGAGCTGAACGCTTCTTCTACTTCGTTTGGCAAATCAAGTGATGCAGTACACCTACTAACACTAGAAAACACACCATTCCCTTGTTATCAAACAGTATTCGGTTCTTCTGACATTACTGGGGACATACGTTCTGCTATTGACAATGCTTTTACTACTATCAACAAGGTAGAGCATGATATAAAAAGAGTTGATTCTATACTTATAGATAGCAACATTTTTGAAGAGTCATTTGATGCTGAAACTGCGGAAAAAATAAAGGATATCATGGTTCCATCAGCCAATACTAAGATGGCTAACGACATAGCATATGGCGTATTTCTTGGGTATTCCTTGGGATTAAATCCTCAAAGCAGATCTAATTTGGATTTTCTTAAAGCTATGGACGCAAAAATGCAAACCGATATTAAACAGCATGCATCTTACATTGCAAATAAAATAAAGCAATTTAATCTTGGCACACACTCCTTTTACTTTTATATCGTCCCATTTAACGATGCTGAAAAAGATAAAAAAGAAATAATAGAAGATTTGCTAATGTAAGTGAGGTGTTATTATGAGCGATGATAAAGTTAAATTAGGTGAAGCAATATTTAATTCAATTAGTGAAAACGAATATCTAAATAAGTTATATGAAAAAGCATTGCTTTCTTACGCACAAAAAACGCTAAGTATGCCCATTGATAACAACTCACTAAATAGCACCGAACTACATGACCTTTTACGATTTGCTGATTTACTCTCAAAATCAAATCATGCAACAAAATATGAAGAACATAAAATGTGGGCACAAGAGATTATCGTGCTGCTAAATTTCTTATTTCCTGATAATAAAAACATTAAAGCGTTTGGTGGCTCAGTATTTTCAAATACTGACAATACACGTGGCATTAGCATTTTGAACACTGATTTTGAGGATCCTTTTATTCTAAGTAGACTATTCCAAGAATACAAAAAGTCGTATCTACGCATTCCTTCCCAAGAAAATATGCACTTTTTCTCTGCTCAAAAACAAGCTTATGACCATCTTAATGATAAATATTTTAGCTATTCCGCGCCGACATCCATGGGTAAGTCATTTCTGATGAGAATGTTTATAAAGGAACAGATAACTAACGAAAAACATCAAAATTTTGCCATCATTGTGCCAACTAAGGCATTAATTAACGAGGTGTCTCAAAAAATAATACGAGAAGATTTGAATGATCTGTTAAGTAAGAAAAACTATAAAGTAATAACTGCCTCCACAGATATTGCCTTAGAAGGAAAACATGATTTTGTTTATGTATTAACGCCTGAGCGTCTCTTATATATGCTCATCGCTCATCCAAACCTTAAAATTGATTATCTATTTATAGACGAAGCACATAAGCTTTCTGCTAAAAATGGCAGAGCTCCTTTTTATTATAAAGTAGTCGATATGCTTAGGAAACGTAAATGCCCACCAAAGTTTATCTTTGCATCCCCTAATATACCTAATCCAGAAGTATATTTACGCCTTTTAACCGATATAAGTGAAGGAGATGTATCGGCATTAAAAACATCATTTTCTCCTGTAACTCAGATTAAGTTTTTGCTTGATCTTAAAAACAAGAAAATGTCTGTTTATAACCAGCATTCCAAGAATCTTATCGAAGTGGCGGATGTCAAATCAGGAAATATACAACTTGCAGATTTCCTACAAATAGTTGAATCCCAAAATCGATCCAGTGATATTCCTAATCATCATCAAACTATCGTTTATTTCAACTCTAAAAGTAAAGCTGTTAATACTGCTAAAAATTTTGCTGATAGATTAAATGACTTAAACGATAAAGATCTCAATGCTTTATCTAATGACATTGCTACATCAGTACACAAAGATTATTATCTAGCTGACATCATCAAAAAAGGTATTGCCTATCATATTGGCTATTTGCCTTCTTCAATTCGTATGAGAATTGAAGATCTATTTCGTGCTGGTAAAATTACGACCCTATTCTGTACCAGTACACTTCTCGAAGGCGTAAATCTTCCAGCTGATAACCTATTCATAACTACTAAAAAAGTATTTACTCGTAAAATGACACCTGTAGACTTTAAAAATCTTATAGGCCGAGTAGGAAGAATTGAATATAATCTTTATGGCAACGTCATATTTGTTACAGAATCCGACGACAAAAGCGAATCATCGGAATACGTAGATATGTTAAAAACTGACGTTCCGACACAATTGTTATCAATAGAAGCTGGGGCTGGTGTTCTTACAAAACCAGAAAGAAAATATATCGTTAATACGCTTAAATCTGGAAGCGTTGTAATCGAAAAAAGAAAGAATAATCAAAGTGAAGAGTCATATGAGCTAACTAGAAAGTTTGGTCTGATTCTAGCAAAAGACATCGTTACAAATAACAATAGTTTCGTGCGTCAGTCATTTTCCGACTTATTAACTCCTACAGACGAAAAAAATATAAAATCTAAACTGAACGAAAATGGTTTTGTACCAGATGACGATATTAATATTTCTTCTGATCAGACAGCTGCTCTTTCTAAAGCAATAATAGATGGTCTACAATATCCACAACGAAGTGATGGTCACTTTCATTACACTGATATAATGGAGTTCCTTGAAAAATTATGTACTATCTTTAAGTGGGAACAATATGAATTTTCTACATTAGGAAAAGTAACTAACGGACAGCATAAAAAATTAAGCTGGTATGGCGTTCTCCTAATGCAGTGGATTTCTGGATTAGGACTAAACAATATCATAAATGAAGGCATTGATTATCATCGAGAGCACCCAGATAACTTTTGGATTAGTAAAACTCAAATAGTTACATACCAAGATACGATAGAATTTCGCAATATTCTTTTTGCTGACACCCTTGAAGTAATCGATAATATTATACTTTTTCGTCTATCGAACTACTTCTTAAAGTTTTCTAATGAATATAAAAGAATACATAAAGTAACTTCTTTCTCTAACGACTGGTACGAATATGTTGAGTATGGAACAACTAACGCTGAAACTATTATGCTGCAGAGAATCGGATTTAGTCGCGAAACAGCAACTTATCTCAAGCGCCACAAAGAATATTTAATAAATGCGGAAAATGGTCAGTGTAAACTAAAAAGAACTCTTTTAGAGTGCCCTAATATTAGTGTCAGAAACGAAGCTCAAAATATGATTTTGAATATGCCAGAAGTATTTGCCCACAAGATATAAAACGACTAAACAATGTAAAAACAAGATAAGATAACTTCAAATTAAATTTTACCTTGTTTTTTGTTTCATAATCACATAACTCCACTTCACAAGGTGGGTGCAAAGTGGGTGCACCTTTTAACGTTAACATCCTGTGCACTCGACCCCAGAGCGTTGACATCTTCCCTCATACAGCCAAATCACGCTCAAAAGCCGCGAAAGCCCAGCTTAAAGCCGCTTCGCATTAAACCTTTTAACGATAGCCCTCGCTAAGCCTTGCTACACAAGGGCAAAAATGCACCCACCTATTAAGCCTTTGACATCAATACGACAGTCTCGTCTGTATTTTCTGTAACCCGAAAATATTTGTTGCCGACTTCCTTGTCCGCTGGCTTCAACGTTCCGTCCTCGCGGCGGCTCACTTCCAGCGTCCTCTTGTCGCCGTATATCATCGGCAGCTTGAAGCGAATCCTGCTGACGATACCCTCGCCATGCTTCCAGTCGGCATCCGGCACAATCTCTATCGTGTCGATAAGCTCCGCGTAAAACGTCTTTCTCGTCGCCTTATCCACCTTGCCAATTGCCTTGCCGAACTCCGTAAGGAAGAGCTTCACTTCTTCCACGGTTGCCTCGCCTTCGCGTGCGCCGTCAAGACGCCTCTGCGCCTCATCAAGCTTTCGCTCGGCATCGTCGATTTGCTCGTAGAGCTTGTCCTGTCTTTCCTGCAAGTCCCTGTACTTGCGCTCATAGGCTGGCTCCGTGCCGTCCATAGCATCCATCGTCGCAGACAATGACCTGATGGCTGTTTCGAGCTTCGCCACCTGCTTCTCCTGAGCGGCAATCTCGCCCTCTATAGCTTCGGTGTCCTGCATCTCGTTGTGCATGTACGTCAGCATTTCGGCGATGAGCTTGTCGTCGAGACAAACGCCTATGACGTCGTCAATCTCCTTGTCGATAAGCTCCTGCCTGTACTGCTTCGTGAACGTGCAGTCCGGCCCGAACGCCTTCTTGCTGTACTTGCAGTTGTAAGCGTGGGTCTCCTTGCCAAGTGTTCCATCCTTCTTGACCTTGCCCCTCGTGTTGGTCGCAATCATCTTTCGCCCACATATAGGGCACACGAGCAGACCCGTGAGCAGGTTCACGTGGTCGCTGCGCTTGCGCGGGAACGGCGTGGACTCCGCCTCGCGGCGCTTCTGTGCCTCATCGAACAGCTCGGGCGACACTATCGCCTCGTGCTGCCCCTCGCTTATCTGCCAGTCTTCCTTGTCCTGCCTCACCGGGCGAAACTCGTTATTTTCGCCCTCGACCTGCTCCATGCGTCGCCTGCCATAGGCAATCTTGCCCGCATAGACGGGGTTGTCTAGGATGTTCTTGAGCGTCCCCGGACTGAAGAACACATACTTGCCGTTGCCCCTCGGTTCCTTCTTGTAGCCGTGCTCGTTGAGCCACACGGCTATCTTATGTATGCCGTCTGGCGTGTGTACGTATCGGTCGAAGATAATTCTCACGACCTCCGCCTCGCTCTCCTCGATGACGAGCTTGCCATTGTCGAGGCGATACCCGAACGGAGCCTGAGCACCGTTCCACAACCCATTGCGTGCCTTCTGATATCTTCCGGCAGTTGTGTTCTCACGGATGTTATTGCGTTCCAACTCCGCAAAAATAGAAGACAGCGAGAACATTGCTGACCCAGTCTTCGATGACGTGTCGAGCTTGTCGTCAATCAAATACAGATTTACGTTATAACTCTTGAGCTTGTTCAGCGTCACGAGTGCATCAGCAGCATTTCTGGCAAAGCGACTCATGTTCAAGACCACGATGTAGTCTATGTCTCTGTTTTTAGCGATGTCTGCAAGCATCTGTTGGAACTGCGGTCTTCCTTCAATGTTCTTGCCGGAAGCGCCTTTCTCCTCCTTATAGATGTGGACGAGCTGCATGTTCTGATATTTGACATACTCTTTAATCTGATGTTCCTGATTTTCGAGGGAATAACCCTCTTCAGCTTGCATATCCGTAGAAACACGGATGTAGCCGACCGCTCTCAGCGCCTTCTTCGGCGCTCTCTTTCTCTTTGGCACCTTATGAACTCACCTCCTTAGTTAAAGTAAGCCCGAGACGGAAGTGCTCCATCCCGGGCTGAAATACTCACTCGTCAAATATCTCGCCAACAAACTCCGGCGTAACATATATCGGATACAGTGTGTCATGATTCACCCAACCATTTACGTCATCCACAAATGCGTCGTAGTCGCAGTAGTTACGCAAATCATCTGAACCATCTTTCACCGGGAAAGTGATAAAAAACAAAGTTTCATACCAACCATCTCCAACACAATCAGCTCCATCCGATACGCTAAAATCCATTCCCGGATAATTTTTCTTAACCTGGTTGAGCCCTTCTCTTATGCTCGAAACCAGCAAAATATCGCCATCCTCCACTTTTTCGTCAATAGCTGCCAACCAATTCCAGACGCATTCCTTTGCCATAATCATTTCCTCCTTTTGACTTGTTTATTATTTATTAGCACTCGGGGCGATTATCGCCCCGAGAAGTGCTCATCAATGATTTAACCTACTTCCTTGATGCTTGTCAGTGCTGATTCACATTCTCTTAGAACAGTTGACATGAATGAGTCCATATACACCCAGTCTGGTGTGCCTGAATCATCAACAGGAAGATATACAGATAACTGTGATGCTTTATCCCAAACACATTTATTGTCATAACTGAAATGCTCTTTAATTGCGCGTTCAATAACAGTTGCAAGAAACATCAACGTATGTTTTGATGAAACCTCATGACACGGCTTTATGAGGTATGCATCCCATAAAACTCCTGTCTTCTGAGGCTGCGCATAAACATCGCCTGTAGCTATTGCTCCATTCTGCACAATGTCTATTGTCATTTCAGCGGTCTCAAAGTCTGATTCACGCCCGTAATACATAATGCCGTTATTGCCATGTTTAGCGTTTACCAGAGGTAGATTAAACTCTCTGGTCTGTTCCTCTGAAACATCTAACGTCTTGTTGAAGTCAGGGTTCTTGATATTCAACTGTAACTTCTCGAACAAGTCTCCAATCTTAAACGGCAGCCAACTAGATATATCAACCGCAGACTTCTCTTCCTTGGCAAGCCTGAGATTGCCAAGGCAAGCCTGAGATTCGTTCATGACATTCTGCATGAACAAATCCATGTAAGCCCAATCTGGCTTACCAGATACGTCGACAGGAACCATTATTTTCAAACCCGGAAGAACAGTACTTGAAATCTGGTCAGAATACAGGATACTACCCAAAGAAATCTTAATCACTGTTATCAAGAAAGACGCAATACGTTCATTCAATTCAATATCAAGTGGTTTCAAGCAATGTACTTTCATGTCCAAAGACGCCTTATTTGCTTGATAAAATACCGTTCCAAGAAAGCTCACGCTAATAAAATTCTCATAGACTCGGTAATTCGCATCATCAATATCCTCGTAATATCCAGCGATACCATTATTGACACCCGATACAGTGATACGTGGCGTAAAACCTGACACAAGATTTTTGGTAGCAATCCAACCACCTGTCGGAACCTGAACATTACGACCCGTTTTTTCGGTTTCGAATAAATCGCCTACGACAAATTCTTTCCATCCGCTCGTATCAATCTTCGTCATCGCCATCACCATCTCTCTGCATTGTCATAGTCACAGATTCGTTATCAGCGCTTACACGGCTTGAATACAACGCTGTTTCAAGCAGCTTCTCTCCGAAAGTCTTAGCATCGATTCCTTCCTTGAACATGAGATAGTCCATAGCGGTTTTCTTGAAGTCTTCTTCAAAAATCGCAAAAGGCTTCTGTGGAACCTGATACGACAGGTGCTCGTCAGACTTGACCCACTGGCATGTGTCGTCACCTGACTGCTTCTCGACCACATCGACCCAGTAGTCCTCGATAGCAGCCCATTTGCTGTGCACATCATGGCGGCCTTTGTTCTTGACTGTCGCAAGCCCATCGGACTCCATATAACAAGCGAAAATGTCCTTGGCGTCTTGTCCGATACCAGTCTCAAACACAAAAATGCTCGTAGTGATGCCCACTCCAAAAAACAGGTCTTCAGGAAGCTTGATTACCTTCTTCAGGCGATGATGTGAAAGGATTCGCTTCATCTGAGCCTTTGAAGCCTTTTCAAGCTTCTTATCTGGAAGGATGAACGCGCAGGCTGTATGGGCAGGCACGCTGTCAAGAACATTCTCGACAATCTTCATGCAGCCGTACTTATTCTCATACGGCGGATTCATCAGAACTTTCGTGATTTCCTGTTTGCCAATCCACTCGGCAGCCTTTTCCGTTCTAGCATCCAGCTGTTCGAGATTTGTCTTTCCATCCTTATGAATCAACATGTTTGCGCAGGCAAGGGCATAAATCTCGCGGTCAAATTCGATACCGTATAGCTGATGTTTCTTGATTTCCTTTGCCTTATTGGTCTGTGAGCCACCTGACTCCTGAATCATATTTGCCATCGCCTTGACCAAAAATCCGCCGCTGCCACACGTTGCGTCCAAAATACGGTCATCCTTGTTCACCTCAAGGATGCGATACATGAAGTCGGTGATGTGCTCAGGTGTGAAAATCTGCCCCGACTCCGACTTCTTCTTATAACGGTTGAACTCATTGAAGAAGATGCCCATAACATCCTCTCCGCGCCATTCACTAGAATTGACGCACTCAGAAATCTCAACTACCCAATCAATGAAATCATTGATTGCCTTCTGATTGTCCGTCGTGTTCATCTTGATGTCGGAATACTCCTCCAGCAAGATGTCAATCTTCGTGTTCTGGTTGCGGCTGCTCTCAAGCGATTTCGACAGAACCGAATGAATCGCCGTATGAAACGTCTGATAGCCCATATCCTTAAGCCTCTTCAGTCCAGCACCGTAACGCTCAGCAACCAGCGCACAAGCTGTGAAAATCATGCGATGATACAGGTTCTTGATGCCAAACTCGAAGTGCAGGCAGTTGTTAATCTTTGCTGTCAGAGTGTAGATACGTTCCTTATCAATGTTATCGACGTTGAAGAGTGAAACGTAATACTCTACGTTATGCAGAACATTGCTGCCCTGTGCCTTGTACTCTTTCTCACCCTTGAACACGCGCGTATCGTCGCCATTGTAGAGAACACCTACAACATGCTCGTATTTCTCCTCGATGATACGGATGTTTTTCAGAACCTCATCAACCTGTGCCTTGCCGAGACTAATCTTGCTTGCCTTAGTTTCAAGCACAACGGCTGTATCTGCATGATTGTCTGGCAGATACCATCCATCTGGCTTGTCTGATACACCCAAAAAACCAAGTTGATTGAATGTCGTCAACTGACCAACGCCAGACTTCACGCCTGCTTTATCTTTGAACCCGAGGATATTACGAGCAATATCACGTACCTCATCCTCAGTTAAATTCTTTGCCATTACCCCTCAGCCTCCTCTGCATTTTTCTCAATCCACTCACGCAGCATTGCTGAGATAGATTTCTCCCTCTTGGCTGCAATGATTTTCAATCTCTTCTTATCCTCTGCCGTCACGGAGAGCGTCAGCTTCGTTCGCCTGACGTCTCCTGAGGGCTTCTTTTCGTCTTTCTTATTCATATAAAGCTCTCCTGTGTACGTATTCACGTAATTACGTATTATTGTACAACATTTCACCAGATAAATCAACCTTTTTCGTATCCAGCAAGACCGTCTGAAGACGGTCGAGATTGCACGAAACAAAGGAGGATTTCATGGATTTCAACGATTACATCAAGACCTACGAAGACCTATCAAGGCAGGTGGGCGGCATGGTTCTCGCCAACGAGATTGCAAGCCGTCCGCTAGAGCTAATAAATGGTGATTTGGACAATGAGATATTCCAGTACTTCATCATTTCCGACCCCGATTTCCTGCTAGAGCACACCGATGAGGTGGTTTTCCAAGACGAGGAACTAGACCTGTACATCTGGGGGATAGACCATTTCGGGACGGCATGGTCTGGCGTTCCTGTCCCTGAACTTCACTAGACGCAAAATAGCGGCTCCCAATTACGGGAACCGCTATTTTTTACTCGTACTGCTCGCCATCAGTCTTACCTGCCGTTCTGTCTGCTTCATAGACATCCTGCATGTGGCTTGTGACCCTTCTGCCGCCTGTTCGGCTCATCTCGTGGTCAATGGCACGATTCGCAGCCTTGAGTCGCTTCTCAGCGTCCCACATGTTCTTTCTCGACTCGTAGAGACGTTTTTCTGCTTCCTCGCGTGCCTGCCTTCGCCGCTCCTCAATCATCTGCCTCATAATCTCTGCCAGCATCTGGGTAAACATGTCATCGAGCATTCGTTCAAACGGTGTCTTGCCCTTCTGATTACCTGCAATCTTGAAGCACTGGCTTAGACCATAGAGGTTCGGCGCCTTGTGAGCCTTCAGCTTGTCGAGGTTAGCCTTGTCAGCCTTGAACTGCGCACGTGCCTCGTCCACGTCGACTTGCAGTTTCGCCGTGGTCTCGGCGATATTGTTCTGTGCGTGGCACATATCGTTATATATGGCATCGCCTCGCGTATCGACCTTTCGTCTGCGATATTGAGAAGCCAGAGCATCCGTGAAGTCCCTAACATCCTTAGAATCGACCTTGTAATCATCCAGCAGGGAACAAGCCGCCTCATCCTCTGCGTGACCTTTAATGGGTTCCGTAACGTCTTCTGAGGCATTTTCCTGATAGATTGGTGCAACTGTCGGCTTCTGTGCTTCTACGGGCTTCTGAGCCTCTTTTTGCGCATAGTAAGACTCGATAGAATCCTTCGTCATGTCATCGGCGAGAAGCTTTGCCTTGCGGCGGCGCTTGCGGGGCTTGTCACTGTAGATGTCCATCATCTTGTAGCACCATGCCTCGTGTTCCTCTCCGTCCCTGCCCTTGCGTTTCTGCTCCATCAGCTCGACACCGTAGACCCCGAGATTATGCTTGAACTCATCAAGGGACTTGGATTCATCACGCGCCCGCTGCACGCGGTCGCCCAGCCTCTGCTCGAACGCATCGCAGCTCTCGCGACGTTTAGTCCACGTCGTGCCTTCCTTGAGCCTGTCTCGCTCGAACTTGGGCGTTCCGATGACGGACAAGCCCTCCTCTGCTGCAAGCTCGTCGCTCGCATTCTTGACCTCGAAATGGCGGCGATTGTCACGCAGGGTCTGACCTGTCACCTCGTCATGGTTCACGACGAGGCAGTGCGCATGGACACAACCACCTTTGCCGTCGTTGTGCACGGTGACGTAACACATCGAGTTGGGGTAGAGCTTCTTGCACAACTTGTAGCTATGCTCACCTGCCATCTGCTCGTCCGACTCGTTTCCAGCCTTCAGCTCATCAGGCGAGAAGGAGACACGCACCTCGAACGCCTCATAACGCGATGCGGGGTGCCTCTTGTGCATCTCCTCGGCATATATCGCCATGTCATCTCTGGGCATGTCACCGACCTCATAGGCAGCCCTCGTCGTGCCTTCGGCTTCGTGCATCTTCTTCTTTTCGCCGTTGCCAAGCTCGGTGTAAATCATGCTCGCTTTCGCGTTCTCAAGCGGATGGATATACGTTGTCGCCATACGTCTCACCCCCGTCCTCTGGAAGCCAGAAATCCTTCGCCCTCATGTAGTCCTCGTAGTCGAAAATCTTGTCGGTCTGCTCACGCGAGAACTCCTCTCGTGCGTCGAGCAACTGAGCGTCGATGCTCGCAAATTTGAACTGCAAATCCTTCAATTCTGCTAGCACCTCAGCCTCTCGCATCGGACTCACACCGAAACACTCTCGATAGCTCGCACTCGCGTTCAAACGGCGAGCAATCTGATTCAGGTTGATACCGATTTTGTTCACCTCGGCAGTGAGTAAATTGAGGTCGGAATTATTCGTGATAATCATTTTGTGCACCTCGTGGTTTAGCGCCGCATCGCGAAGGTACTGCGACACCGTCACGCCCCACTGGTTCGCCTTCGATTTAATCGCTGCCGCCTCGGACTCGGTAACGCGAATCTTGACGGTGCCCGACTTGCGTTTTTTCTCGCTTAAAGCAGGTCTTTTTCCTGCATGTTTCTTATCGTTCTTCATGACTGGAATCCTCCTTGTAAATTGATGGAACATGACGCTTCTGCGTCATGCGCAAATTGCGTAGAAAAGGGAATTAACGCAAGCAGACATCCTGTGCGTACAAATCCTCGCTTCGCTCGGATTTGACGCAGGATGTAGCTTGCGGGGGCTTCGCCCCTCGACCCCTCAGATTCAGACCCCAGAGCACGGGTCTGATGGTGCCGACGACTCGGCACGAAAAGGCACGACTGCCCCACTGAAAATCGAGATGCAGGTACGCCCATCCGATGAACGGATGAGGCAATGCATCGCGTCGGAAAATCGACCGCATGCCCACTGGAACCGGACGGACATAGCCGCGATTTTGGGACGCTTGCTGGTCTCGCATTGGCACTACCGTGGTCAGCAAGTGACCAAGAAGGCGCCAGAATGGAGACCAAAATCAAGTGACTTGCTGCAAGCATGTCAGTCCTCCTCGGACGAGGATTTGTCACCTGATGCAACGGCAGATGCTACGCGCTCAAGCCCCGAATAAAACTCCTTCAAGTTATCCGGCGAGCAACGCTTCTTCCAGTCATTGCCCGTGTAACTCTCATTCATCCACTCGTTCACTCCGTAATCGAGAATCAGACGCTCGGGAGCGTCCATCTTCGTGCCACGACGGCAACTATCTGTTACCGTCCACCCGGGACAGTCTGGAAGAATCACACGCATCTGCTTGAGAAATGCGCCCTTGCCAACCGGCTTGCCTTTGACGTTGCGTGTATACCAATGGCAATACAGGTCGTAGAGAAACTGATTAGGCACCAAGTCCCACACGAGCTGCTCCATGACTTCTGCCATGAAGGCACGCACCGGGTCGTTGAACTCCTTGTACTCACTCAGCAAGTCAAGACACGCCTTAGGCGGGTCAAGCTCGTAGCAGTTCGTCGTAGCCAAAAGCTTGTAGAGGACGTACTCGAGCACTTTCTTACGCCCCAGATAGTCGTCCTTGATGTACTTGCGCTCGCACCCCTCGAACTGCTTGTTCATCGGGACGATGCATAGACGGCGGTAAAACGACGGGGTCTTGTCCTTGACACGTGGCATCGAATTGACGCACTGCACCATCATCCCACGGAACTGAAGCTTGACCTTGCTCTTGAACTTGCGGTCAATCGTGACAAGGTCGCCCGTGATGATTGACTTCAAGGTCGCTGCGCTGTCAATGTATGTATCCGTGTCGTTCTCGTCGGTGATGATTGCCGATGCGTTCAGCAAATCATCAAGCCCAAACTGCTCAGCGAACTGCTTGAGGTTGATTGACGTGTGCGCACCATCGCCAAGCAGATTCCTCATCAGTCGGCACAGCGTACCCTTGCCGTTGTTGCCGACCTCAGACAGCAGCCAGATAGAATGGTTCCACGGCACATTAGGGCGTATGACTGCGCCCAGAACGCGCCAGAGGAAAGCCGCCACCTCAGGGTCATCAGAGAGACCTTGCATCCAGCTGTCCACGTCCCAGACCTCGCCGTCGGGCATCTCAATAAACTGATTCGGCGCATTGTCGATAAAATCCACATGCGACTTCATCGTAAAGACAAGCTCAGGGTCGAACGGCATCAAGAACTTGTTCCCGTAATCGTAGATGCCGTTTCCGACGGCAACCAAATCCGCATCCGCACATGGTGCGACAACGGGCGCCAAGACCTTGAGCGCCTCCAAGACAGCCTTCCAGTTACGATAGTCATCAATCGCGTTGTACTCGGATGCCAGAGCGCAAATCTTGTCCTCGTCGAAGTCGTAGATTCCCTCGTCCGCACCTTCGTAGACGTACATGCCGAGCGCGTAGTTCTTTGTCTTGGTGCCTCCGACATTGATGCGGCGCACGCAGTGGCGATGGATGAGAATCAAGGCAACCTGCCTCGCCGGTAAGGTCTTGAGCTTCTTGTACTTGTCGTCGCCCTTCATGGGGGACGGAAACTCGCCAGACCCAGGCGGGTCTTCCGGTCCCTTGTTGTAGACGGCAATCACCTTGTTGATAGACTCAAGAATCTCTCGCTTAATAGTCATGGGAGACGGCGGATTGTCCATGTCCATCTGTTCCAGATAGTCCAGCGTCTCAAAATCAATAATTTCATCGTATGTTTGATTCATTCCTTATTTCCTCCTTTCAGGATTTAGCTTCTCGTTCAACCCATGTAGAGGAAATACCTTGCATTACCAGCAGTTTTGTGGTATCCTATTAATAAGTTGAAGTGGTTGTCCCATTTGCTTGCGTAGGCAGGGGGCAACCTTTCTTTTTGTCTTCTTTTACGGATTGATGTTGTTTCCCGCGAGGATATAGTCGCGGAACTTCTCGCGTGCAATGAGCTTGCGCTTACCACTCATGAGGACGAACTGCGACGCATCCGGCATCTTCACGATTCGCTGCATGCGCGTTCGTCCGATGTCGAAGAAGACCGTCGCCTCGTCAAGGGTCAGAAAATCCTTACAGGCAAGCGCCGCCATTAGACTTGCATATTCCCCGTAATTCAATTCGCCGAACTTCGTGTGCTTCGTCTTGGTCTTTACTGACATGTCTTTCTCTCCTCTCATATTTCGATAAACAAAAAGGGCGGCAAACCGATAGGATTTCTCCTAAAGGTTCACCGCCCGTTTCCATTCGTGCGTTAACGTGTTGGTCGCTTTTAAGTTCTTCCCCAAACTGTGAAACAGGGTCGCTCAAATGCGATTATCACGCGTGAACTATTCAATTACTACTAAATTATATCACACGCAAATGCTTATAGCAAGCAAAATCAGGCCTTGAACAGCCAAAACGGCACCTAGAAAAGCACCCCAAAAGCCCGAACCCCAACACCATCAAGAGGAAAAAGAAATTCAGGGCACAGAAAAAGAGGCAGAAAATATTTTTTTGAGGGCAGTGTGTGGGAAAAATGGCACCCCATTTTCCCACGCATTTTTTCAACAGCACGTTGGGATTCAAGGCAAATGTGGGGATGTGGGAAATTTTTTTTCAACTCCCCCCTATATAAATCAAAAGAGGCACAGGTAAAAAATATATTACATTATTAGATATTTTTTACCACATTCCCACAAACGCTCTGAAGCCCTTGACTATCAACAAAAAGTGCGTGGGAAAATCAAAAATGAGTTTCCCACGCAAAAATAGGCATTCGCCTTGAACGCCTTGATAGTCAACAAAAAATGTGTGGGAAAAATTAAAACCAATTTTCCCACACATCCCCCGACCCTACCTGTGCTCTGCTTTTCTTCTTCGTGTGGCGAACGTCGCGGCAGCGCCGGGAGGCACACGCTCTCTATTTTCCTTACTTTTTTGCAAACAAAAAAAGAGCCGAGCAGGCTGTCTGACAGCCTCCTCAGCCCGTATGCCACTAAAATGCTCTAAAACGCGTTTTAAGCGTTTTTGCGCCCTCAGACGCATAAGTCGCTTAACGTCTAAAAACGCCTCTACGAACTTCCTATAGCGTCATCTTGAAATATCTGAATGCATCCACTATCGCATCGCGCTTTTCCTTCGGGCATTGAGGTCGATTTTTTGCAGCCATGCCTCCCTTTTCGTAGGAGAACTGCTTCTCAAGCCCTAATTCGTCTTTCACGGTCGCGATATTCAGCGTCGATACCTTCAGCCCGTACTTGTCAAGCACATACGCCTGAATCTGCTTGTACGTCGCCTTCGGCGGCAGCTTGTCTCGCTTTAGTTCCTTCACGTCAATATCAACGTTCACGTACCCTGCGACATTTTTTCGGGTTAGTAAACAGACCGTCTCAACGTGCTTGGTATGTGGAAACATATCCACGGGGGTAACAGACGCTAGCTTCCAGCCCTTTTGATGCAAAAACCACAGGTCACGAACTTGTGTTTGTGGATTGCAAGAAATATAGACAATTCTTTCAGGATGGCAGTCGCTGGCGGCCGATAAAAACTCAGGAGTGGATCCGGCGCGCGGTGGATCAAGCATAATAACATCGTAGGTTTTATCGCTCTGTTTACTAGAAAGATATTCTGTTGCATCGGCTCTGATAAAGCGTGCGGTATTCTCTAGGCCATTGGCGCGAGCGTTGCGCTTGGCGTTCACCACAGCTTCCTGACCGCGCTCCACACCAACCAGTTTTATATTTTTGCAGCTATGAGCTGCGCATAAGCCAATGGTGCCTGTACCGCAGTAGGCATCCAGCAAGTGCGTGCCAGGCTTTAGCTGTGCAGCTTCCAGCGCAAGAGAGTAGAGCTTCTCGGTTTGTTGGGGATTGGTCTGATAAAACGAGGTAGCTCCAAGCTCAAACCTACAGCCGAGCAAACTATCGTGAATGACGCCTGTGCCATATAAGACATCATTGTGATTGCCCAGCATAGCATTGGTGCGTCGGGTGTTTACGTTTTGAACAATGCTGGTAATCTCGGGGTGCGCGGAGAGGAGTTCATCCACAAAGCGCAGCCGTTGAGGAATATGGTTGCCGTTAGTAACAATGGTGAGCAAAATCTCCCCACCCACCATGGCTTTTCTCACAATGGCGTGGCGCAAAAGTCCCTTGCCCTTGTCCTCTTGGTAGGCGCTCACGCCTACGCGTTCTGCCACGCGAGCAACGCTATTAAGAATGGGGCGCAGACTTGCCTCTTCTACCAGGCATTCTGCACAGGGTACAATGCGGTGTGATCCCTGCGCAAAAAAGCCGCTGCGAATACACCCTCGCGTACCAGGAGCAAAGGGCGTTGCAGCTTTATAGCGATAAAAACGAGGCTCGTCCATACCAACAATGGGCAAAACCTCGCAGCCATCTGCCTTGGCAAGGTCTTCAAACAGGCTAACCATTGCCTCTTGTTTGCGTCGCAGCTGAATGGGGTAGGGCACACTAAGCCACTCACAGCCGCCACATTGGCGAGCAATAGGACAGGTGTAAGTGCGGTATCCCATGCATCCTCCAGCGCAGTAATCCAGATCAGCGATCAAATACAGTAAGCAACAGCTACGTTGATAATACCCCGCTTTGTTGGGATCTACCTGTCACAGTCTTAAAAAGTCCGTCTCCCGATACTTACTTTCCAGCCGCACATTTGCGTGTAAAGTTAAGCAAAGAGGCTCGCCACACAGTCATGCGGGTCCACCTCCTGGCTGTGCTGCGACCGTAAGGCTCGAGCATACTCGTGCGAGGAGGCTATCATGTCACAGCTAGACAAAGTTAGGAATGTGGTTTTGGTAGGACAAGGCGGCGTGGGCAAAACCATGCTGGCCGAAGCCATGTTGCATCTCTCAGGCAAAACATCAAGGCTGGGTGGCCATGCGGGAACTAAGCCCACGCTAGATTATGATGAGCAAGAAGAGCGTCGTTCCTTCTCTATCTCCACATCTATTGCGCCCATTATCTGGCAAAACACCCGTATCAACGTGTTGGACGCCCCCTGCTATCCCGATTTTATCGGTGATGCCTACGCCGCAATGAGCGCCTGTGAAACTGCTCTCTTTATGGTAGACGCCACTGAGGGCGCACAAACCACTACCACGCGTCTGTGGTATGCAGCAGAAGATCTGTCTTTGTCGCGTGCAATTTTTGTCAACCGTTTTGATAAGACCGAGAAGGACTTCTATGATGTTCTGCTCGATCTGCAAGAGCACTTTGGTAATCGCTTGGGCGCCGTAACGCTGCCCTGGGGCTCTGGCGATACCTTTGAGGGTGTTATTGACGTTATCCATATGGTTGCTCGTAAGCTGGTTGATGGCAAACCGGTTGAGCAGCCCATTCCAGAAGCATATGCAGGCATGGCTCAAGCTGCCCATGATTCACTCTGTGATCTGGTTGTAGAGGCAGATGACGAGCTCATGCTTAAATATTTAGATGGCGGTCAACTCAGTCAAGATGAGCTGGAAAGTTTGCTCCATCAGGCCATCGTTAAGCGCATTTTTGTGCCCGTGTTTGCAGGTTCTTGTGTGCACGAAGAAGGCATTATTTCCTTCATGAACAATGTGGTGGAATACTTCCCCACGCCACAAGACTACGGCCCCGTGCCGCTTGTTAATGGTACGGCACTCAACATTGATCCTGGTGATGATCGTCCTGCTGTTTTTGTGTTCAAATCTTTGAATGACACGCAGTCTGGCCGTCTGTCCTTTATTAAGGTGCTGGCGGGCACGGTTAAGGCTGGCACAGAGCTTATCAATGCGCGCACCCGCAAGACTGAGCGCCTTACTCACCTCTATATGATGTGCGGTCATGCAACCGCAGATGTTGACGTTGCGGCTGCGGGTGATATTGTGGTTGTCCCCAAGTTGGACGCCATGACGGGAGACACCCTTTCCGTAACAGGCAAGGTAGAGGCTGCTGCCTTCCGCTTCCCCAACTCGCTGTACCGAATTGCCATCGAGCCCGATAAGCGTGGCACAGAAGACAAACTGTTCACGTTCTTGGAGAAGAGCTGCGATGCAGATCCAACCATGAGTGTTTTTCATGACGAAGAAACCGGTCAAACCATCATCTCCGCCATTGGTGAGGCGCAGGTTTCCGTTTTGCTGGAGCGCTTAGAGGAGCGTACAGGCATTACCGCTCACACCACCGCTCTGCGCATTCCGTATCGCGAGACCATCCGTCGCACCGCCTCTGCCCAAGGCCGTCACAAAAAGCAAACGGGTGGAGCAGGACAATATGGTGATTGTTGGCTGCGTGTAGAGCCCAACCCCATGGTTGGCTATGAGTTTGTGGATGAGGTCGTGGGTGGCCACATTCCCCGCGGCTTCATTCCCGCTATCGATAAGGGCGTTCAAGAGACCATGAAGGAAGGCGTTTTAGCCGGCTATCCCATGATTGATGTCAAGGTTGCGGTATATGAAGGCTCGTATCACCCGGTAGACTCTAATGAAATGGCCTTTAAGACGGCGGCGCGCCTTGCCTTTAACAAGGCGGTTGAACAAGCAGAGCCGGTATTGCTTGAACCTATGGCTCACATGGAGGTCTCCATTCCAGAGAGCTACGCCGGATCCATCATGGGAGATATCTCTGCAAGCCGTGGCCGCGTTGAGGGCATGGAAGTTACCGATAAGGGCTTGACCTGCATTAGCGCTACAGTTCCCCTGGCAGAAGTTGCAGATTATGCAACAAGACTTCGTTCGCTTTCTCGTGGCACCGGCGAGTTTAGCCTTGAGATATCTGGCTACGAGCAAGTGCCTCATGACGTTCAGCAGCGTCTGGCAGATGAGTATGCTGCCAAGCGCGCAGCGGGTACAAAGTAGGCGTACCAGCAAAAGACATCAGTTCACGGCTCATAAACATGACTGGTAAGAATGCCTTTTGAACTGGGTATATAGGGCTGCACTTGTGGAGGCGAGTGCAGCCTTTTTTACAGCCATTTTTGTGTGACAAGTGCGTGCATACAACGATGCAGGTAAAGCTGGTAAACTACTCGTATGTTGTTTGCTGGCGTAGGAGCGCCAACGTTTTTGGAGGATGCGATTTCTCGCATGGACATAGTTATATCAATTGTTGTTACCGTACTTCTCACCTTAGTAAACGGATACTTTTCTATGGCAGAAATGGCTTTGTCTACAGCAAAGCGTACGCTGCTTGAGCATGAAGCATCGGAAGGGGATGCCCGTGCGGCTGTTGCAGCCCAAGCGGTTGAAAATCCGGATTCATTTTTAGCGGCAATTCAAGTGGCCATTACCTTGGTAGGCTTTGCGTCATCTGCCTTTGCGGCAACCAGCCTATCGGCACCCTTTGCAGCTTGGATGATCTCTTTGGGCCTTGCGGCGTCCGCAGCTCAGGTGGCAGCACCGGTCATCATTACCCTGCTTATCTCGTATTTTTCCATCGTAATAGGCGAGCTCACGCCCAAACGCATAGCCCTCAGTGACGCGGAGCGCATTGCAGAGGCTGTGGCCGGTCCGCTTATGGCTTTTTCAACCATTGCTCGTCCTTTGGTATGGCTTACCTCTGCCAGTGCAGATGGCGTGGCGCGCGTGCTGCATCTTAAGGCAACGTCTGACCGCCAAATGGTCTCCGAGGATGAGATCAGATATCTGGTAACGGACACAGATGAGTTGTCCGAAGAAGAAAAGTCTATGATCCACGAGGTCATTGGCTTGGGAGATACTATTGCTCGTGAGGTCATGGTTCCGCGTGTGGACATGACTGCTGTGGAGGACTGTCTGTCTTGCGAGGCCGTGTTGGACATCATGCGCACCACGGGCTTCTCGCGCATTCCCGTGTACCATGAGGAAGTTGACCACATTATTGGCATTGCTCACATCAAGGATCTGATCGAGTCGGTTTTGGCTGGCGAGAAAATCGAGCGCTCCGTCTCTCAGTACGTCCGCAAGGCGGATTTTGTACCCGACACCAAGGACATCATTCCGCTGCTTTCTCAGATGCGTGCCGATCATGCGCAGATGGTCATCGTGGTGGACGAGTATGGCGGAACTGCCGGCGTGGTTACGATAGAGGACATCGTGGAGGAAGTTGTGGGCGAGATTGAGGATGAGTTTGACCCAGACAACCGGTACCTCACCCAGCTTTCGGATACAGAATGGCTGGTAGATGGCCGCTATTCCATAGATGATGCCATAGAGCTTGGCTGGCCTTTGGCGGACTCAGGCGAGTACGAAACCATAGCGGGCTTTGTGCTGGACCAGGCGGACTCTCTTCCCAATGCTGGCGAGAAGTTCGTGGTAGATGGATGGACGTTTAAGGTGGTTTCCGTGCGTGGCCGGCGCATTGCAAAGGTGCGTGTGAGTGCTCCCAAACCTACCTCCACCGACGATGCTGCCGCCTTAGCCACCACAGATGCTCTTGACGGAAAATCTCATACCGTTCGCTAGATGGTGAACGGTATTTGTGCAGGTATACGTTCCTTCAAACAGTTTCCACATCATATTGGTAGTATGAGCGGGTAAAATTTTTACGCACATACAAATACGGTTCGGCAGAGCAGGGGTAAACACAAAAGTAGGTTTCCCAAGCTCTTGTCGGCGAGGCACAAATCAACTCTAATTAAACAACGCCTCAAATATCGCGGCAGCGCGTGCTTGGTATTGCTGTTGCGACGGATAAAGGATGTAGTTTGTTTAGTAGTTCCAACAAGGTACGAATGTGGTTACTTGGTGTGGGTGTCACGCTTGCTTTTATGCAGCTTGATAGCCTGCCAGCCCTTGCTGAGGATGTTCAAGCAATTGGTGTGGGTGACACCACCTCTGAGGTTACTTCAAGCAATGGTTTCCATACGGCTAAAGCCAATGGCTCCGGTAATGAATCTTCGGTACAAGCGCTTTTGGACACCCACCAACACCTGACCTATCAGGTTCACAAACTTGGCCCTACCGAGACCAACATTAAGCCCGGTGCGGTAATCCAGGACGGTGTTGTGGTTATTAACCAAGATCAAGGCTGGAAAAGTGGTCGTGCTTCGGCCTATACCATTGCCGACAATACCGGTGGTACTGCAACTGCTTCTGGTATACCTCTGACCGAGACCAGCATGACGGTGGCCGTCCCCATCTCATCACGCCATCTTATCGGCAAAAAGGTAGAAATTTACTACAATGGGACTACCGTTACAGCAACCGTTACTGATACCGGTGGATTTGCTCCCTATGGGCGTGATCTTGATCTAGCTGGTGGCGTGTGGCGCGCATTGGGTGCCAACTCCACTGAGGGCTGGGGTGTTAGAACGGTGAGCTACCGTTTTCTCTAAGCATAACAAGCACAGGGAGGCTTTTGTTTGATGGGCCAAATAATCGAAATTCAAAAACTAACCGTTGGACCCCGCTACCTAACCGCACGCATTCATATTGATGAAGAAGCTCCCCTGTTTACAAACGAGGATCTTGAGGGCACCACGCGTGTTTACAATCTCATGCCCCAAATATGTGAGCATGCCTGCTTTGGCGATACAGGAAAAACCTTTAAGGACGCTTTGCCTGCTACCGAGATTGCCCATCTGTTTGAGCATGTTTCGGTAGAACTTATTGCGCGCACTGGTTTGGGCGGAGCTGTTTCTGCGGGTCGTACCATACCTATTACCAGCGTGGACACCCGCACCTTTGATGTTAGCTTGGACTGCCCCGATGATGCGTTGGTCGCCGGCGCACTTTCTAGTGCTGCTTGGATTTTACAGTGGGCCTACACCGGTGGCGGCAATCCCGAGCCAGGCATCGATGCCATTGTAGAGGGTCTTGTCGGCATGGTTGCCTCTTTAGATGATGTATCTGCTGATGAGCACAATGACGCACCCGCCCCCGCGCAGGAAGGCACATCTGTCCCTGATCAGGCAGCCGCCATGGACGAAACATCTGATGACGAGCAGAAACTTGCTCCTGAGGCAGAGCTGCGCGCAGAGCTGCGCGCAGAGTCTGACGCAGCAGAGCCTGGTGTAGAGTAGCGCGTTGGTCATATCTACGATATCTATCAACTAAGAATGGGCGTTTTACGTACACCACACTGGTATACTTAAGCGCATAACCGAGTACGTATCGCCAGGCTTTGCTGGCTGTATGGAAGGACGCAAGATGAGCAAAAAGAGTGGATTTGGATTTGTGCTGGGTACTGTTTTTGGCGCAACTATAGGTACGGTAGCCGGCTTAATGCTTGCCCCTCGCTCCGGTGCAGAGAGTCGTGGTATGGCTGCTGATGTCATGAACGACGCGTGGGATAGTGCAAAGGATGCCTATGAGGCAACCAGCCAGTCCACTGCCGAGAAGGTCGCTCACATTCGTCCTATGGTGGATGCCACCACCGATGAGCTGCGCGCAAAGGTAGATGCTGCACGTGAGCGCATGGATCAGGTTCGCAGCTCTTTGTCTGATACCGTTGCTGTTGCTTCTGTTCAGGCTCAGGATGTTATTTCTAACATTACCAGCCAGGTAAACAGCGTTGTTAATGAGGTTACTGCTAACGACCCCATAGAGGTAGAGGTCCAGGTAGAGGTAGAAAAAGCTGATGACGCTCCATCTAACAGCGCACAGAGCGCAGATCACACGGAGGCTGCAAACAATACAGAGCAGGCAGAGGCCTAAGTAGCCCGCTATACTCAGTACTGCAAGGTAAAAACTGCTAAGGCGCTATCTTGTGGTAGCGCCTTTTTCTTTTATTACTTTCGATAAAGCACAACAAAGCTGCGAGGTGCCCATGCTGTCGCTTTCTCAAATCCAAAACAGCAAAGTTTTTACAACCAAGCCTACCAAACAGACAGATGAGCTTGCTCTTAAGCGTTTGGGCAAGGTCCACCAGCTTGTATTTGCACCTGACGGTAAGCAAGTTGTTGGCTTTATGGTCAAACGCCCCGACGTAGTTGGCATGATCAAGCGCGACGATGTGTTTTTGGCGTTTGACTCGTTTGCCGTTTGCGATGAGGGTCTGTATTGCACTAACGAGAAGACCGGCATGGGTCAGCCAGCCATCAAGCGCCTTGGTCTTGACTGGGAAAAGTGCCTTATCTGGGCCGGCATGGACGTGTCCACAGCAAGTGGCAAGAACCTTGGCTACATTGTTGATTGTGACTTCAATACTGCTACCGGCGTGGTGCAAACCTTTAAGGTCTCCAACAGCGGCGCGGCTAATGCGCTCATTGGCACGATACACATTCCAGCCGATTGCATGCAGGGCTACCACAACCAAACCATGATTGTCTCAGATGACGTTCCTGTGCAGACCTTCTCGGGAGGCTTTGCTGCTAAGGCTGGCCAAGCCGTTGGTGCTGCTCAGGTAGCTGGCGCGCAAGCTGGCAAAAAGATAGCGCAAACCGCCGATAAGGCCTTGGAAAAAGGCTCATATTCTTTAGGACGCGCCTTGGGCAAGGCAAAACATGCTGTCATTGAAGCTACACAGCTTGATCCGGACGTGCCAGAGCTTGAAGCACAGGGAGTCAAAATTTCTGCGTCTGATCCAACCAAATCAGCCGCATCTGAGTCCCGCACAGCAGACAAGAGCGATCCCCAAAAATCTGCAGCTCAAGATAGGAGTGCGGTAGGTTCTGCATCGGCAGCCGCAAAGAAAAAATCCTCTTCCGATGACGCTACGGCAAAGGCTGCGCGCGCGTTTGGTAGAAACCTTTCAAAAACGCGTGGGATGTTTGCTGCGTTTAAGGAAGAATTTGATAAGAACAGCAAGTAAACCGTTATATACTCTTGAATGAACAAAGGCTTTCAAACAAAGTTTAAACACGCTCGGAGGGCACATGGCACGATCTGGTGATCATTACACACCGCATTCCCGTAAGGATACTTCCACCAATAAGGCTTCCACACGTAAGGCTTCTACCAACGGCGCACCGTCTCAGGGTCCTGCGCGCACAGGCGCACATATGAATACTGCTTCTGGCACTTCTCGCCAAAGTACGCCGCGCTTTACCTCTACGGGCAAAGCGGGTGGGTATGCGGGGGCAACGCAAAATAGCCCTGCTTCTAAGAACCCCTATTTGCAGGCGCAGCGTTCCAATAGCACTGCCCAGCGTGAACATGTTGGTTTTGTAACAGCCGACAAGGGCTTTGTTGCTACCAAGCGCCCTATAACGGGGAATAAGCGACCCAAACGAGGCATAACACGTCGCGACTTTGTGATGCTGGGCGGTCTGGCTGCTATAGCCGCGGCCCTGCCCATTGGCTGGAATATCTTCCGCCCTGTTGAGGTGGTCATCAATGGTGCTCGCCGCACCTATACCGTAAATACCGCGCTGAGCGACATCATTGCTAAAGAAAAGATTAGCGTAACCGCAGGTAACCTCACGAGTGTTTCCGGCAAGGTTCTTACGGAGGGCAAGGGTTACGCGTATTCGGTCAAGGTGGACGATAAGGACCTGTCGTTTGATGACGGCAACAAGTACAAAATCCACGGCGGTGAAACCATTACCATTGGTAATGGCGGCGACATTATGGAGGAGTACACCACCGAGATGGTAGAAACTCAGCCCAAGCTTACGATGGATGGTGCTTGGGGCGGCGTCACCTACGTTTCTCAATGGGGAAAAGTTGAGAAAAAAGAGCTCCGTACCGGCAAAACCTCTGGTGAAACCGCTGACGGCGAGGTAAAGCAAGAGGGTCAGGACTGCGTGCTCAAGACCCGTAATCTGCAGCCCAAGGACGGCAAAAAGCTCATCTCCATTACCTTTGACGATGGCCCAAGCGTTTACACGGAGCGCTACCTCAAGATCTTGAAGGATCGCGGTGTGGTTGCCACCTTCTTTAATCTGGGTGAGAACGTGGATTCTATGCCCGAGCTCTCCAAAAAGGTTATTGATGATGGTCATGAGATCATGAGCCACACCTACCATCATGATGTACTTACCAAAGACTCCGCCGAGCGCGTTCAGTCTGAGCTAGACAGCAGCTTTGAGTCCATCAAGAAGGCCACGGGCGTAGAGACCACCATGATTCGTCCGCCGTACGGCGCCTTTACCGAGAAGACCTGGTTGGTTACGCAGGGTAAAATGAGCGCTTCCATTTTGTGGAACCAAGATTCACTGGATTGGTCTCGTCCTGGTGTGGATAAGATTGTTGCTAACGCAATTAATGGCATCCAGCCGGGCTATATTATCTTGATGCATGACGGCGGCGGCCCACGTGAGCAGGACCTTGAGGCTCTGCCGCAGATTATTGATAAGCTTCATGACCAGGGCTATACCTTTGTAACCATTACAGATCTTATGAAGGCAGACGGCAATGTGCCTGAGGACATCGTAACAGGTAAGGCAAAGATGCCCGAAGATGCCGTTTGGCCTACCGAGATAGGCTAGCAGTTGAACAATGAGGGCTGTCCTAAAATTAGGACAGCCCTCATGCTATTTGTTATAGAGTTGCGGTTCTGTTAGATGCCCATAGCCTGTAGGGCAAACATTATGACGGTCAAGATGGTAATAGCAACAATAACAAACCAGGTAAGACCATTCCAGATTTTGCCATTGCGATACTTGCCCATAAGATGAGTGTCGCTGGCAAGTAAAACCATGCAGACAAGCAAAACAGGCAAGGTAATGCCGTTAATGATCTGCGCAACCATCAAAATGCCAAATAGATCTATATGGGGGATCAAAACAATCAAGGCACTGAGGATGGTAATGGTTGTAATAATGCCACGATAGATGGGCGCCTCATGCCAGTTGCGGTCTGCGCCACGTTCCCAACCAAAGGCCTCGCATACGGCACTTGCAGTAATGCCTGGTAGTACACACGCTGCCAAAAAGGAAGCTCCAACCAAACCAATAGCAAAGAGGGCAGAAGCATACTGTCCTGCCAAAGGAACAAGAGCACGTGCTGCATCTGAGGCACTGGTCACCGCAATGCCTGCGGGGAAGAGCACAGCGCCGGTGGTGAGAATAATAAACCAAGCAATAATGCTCTGAGCTACGGCACCAGAGACATTATCGGCACGCTGAGCAGGAATATCTGACTCATCGAGGTTTTTCTCGACAACATTGCTGGAAACCATAAAGATCATGTAGGGCGAGATTGTGGTACCAACACTTGCTACCAGCAAAGAAATGTAGGCGGTGCTGCTGTTGAGCTGCGGGACAATGGTTTTGTACAGTGCCATGTTCCAGTCCGGCTTGCCAATAATGCCCGAGACAATATAGGTGATAAAGACCGAGCTAATAACCAGCAGGATTTTTTCGATACGTCGGTACGACCCGCTCATAGTAAGAATCCAGGTACCAATAGCAGCCACGGGAACGCTGGCATAAATGGGCACACCAAACAGCAGCATACTGGAGGCAATGCCGGCAAATTCGGAAATGGTTACCGCAAAGTTTGCGATGATAAGCGCCAGCATGGCCAAAGCGGAAATACGCACGCCAAAGCGCTCTCTAATAAGAGAGGCAAAGCCTTTACCGGTGGCACAGCCCATGCGAGCGGAGGTTTCTTGGACCACTACCAGTAGCAGCGTCATGATGGGAATGGTCCACAGCATGGTAAAACCAAAGGAAGCCCCGGAGGTAGAGAAGGTAGCAATGCCGCCGGCATCCATACCCGCAAATGAGGTAAGAATGCCAGGACCCATAGCGGTTAGGATGGCAGCAATGCCCGCTTTACCAGCCTTGCCTGCTGCTGTGTGAGAAGAGCTTGCTAAAGCGTCTGAAGCGGCGTCTTTGGTAGAGTGCTGGGATGTACTTTGTGTTGGTGTGGACTTGTGCGTTTGTGCTGCCATGCTATACACCAATTCCGTACACCAAAACAGCAGCAGTAGCTATAAAGACCAATGCCGAGATGACCATGGCTACAGCAGCAAGAGAGGTACCCGAGTTTTCCAGATTTTTCTCGTCACGCTTACGCAGGATGGTTAGATACAGCGGAGTGAGTGCAAAGGAAACCAGAATGCCCACAACGCAAGAGCTAATGCCCTCCATTAAAATGGTGTTTTGCACGCTGTTTTGAGAAACCACGCTTACTAGGCTGCCAGAAATCAAGCCTACAAGCAAAGAAAATACTATGCCAAGACCAAGGGAGGACAGGGCAAAGCCAAGCATGGTAGGAGCGTCCTCATCATCTGGGTCATATTCGATAAAGGAATTGGTTACCAGGTTTGCTGCATCGTTACCGGCGATAATAGCAACGGGAAGCATAGCGCCCAAGAGGAAAATATTGAGCCAGCCTTGGGAAGCAAACAGAGCAGCCAAACCAATAAGGCTGAGCATCCATATAAAGAACCACATCTCATTGCGCATGAGCCACAAGATGCCCTCCATGGACCGGTGGCCCTCGGAATCACCGCTGGAAGCACCGGCAATCTGTAGGTCTTCTGCGTGCTCTTCCTCCAAGACGTCTAGCGCATCGTCTACGGTTACAATGCCCAGAAGATGGCGATTATCGTCTACAACGGGCAGGGCAAGCAGGTTGTACTTAGCAATGGTCTCTGCAACATCTTCCTGATCGTCCTCGGGGCTTGCAACAATCAGTTCGTCTTCAATGGCAATGTCCGATAGCTTGGTGTTAGATCCAGCAATAACAAGCGCGCGCAAGGTAACCAAACCGCTAAGACGTCCTTCCGCGTCTTTGAGATAGATGTAGTGGACAGTCTCAAAGTCCTCATCCAAACTGCGCAGGGCTTCTATGGCATCGTTGACCGTGGCATCTTGCGACACCAGCACGGCTTCGGAGGTCATGATACGACCAGCGGTATCTTCCTTATAGCCCAACAGCTGCCTAACGGCCTTTTGCTCTTTAACACCCATCAAGCGCAAGAGCTTCTCGGCCTTTGCGTAATCGAGTTCGGAAACCAGCTCTGCTGCATCATCGGGGTCCATCTCGGATAACATGCGCGAGGCGTCAAGCTCTGCCATGTCACCCATGATTTCTGCTGCTTGGTCATCATTAAGCTCCGCCATGGCCTCTGCCGCCTGCGTATCATCAAGCTGGGCAAAAACCTGCCCGCGCAAACGGGGGTCGAGCTGCTCGATAATATCTGCGATGTCTGCCGGGTGCAGCTCATCGAGGGTTTTATGGGTAACGGAGAGCTTTACGTTGGAGAGGTCACGATCCAACAGGTCCATGTAGTTCCAGGCAATAACACGCTCGGGGAGATCTTTGCCAAAGTTGCGCATTACGCGCACCACGAGCTTCTCGATAGTGGGAGAAAGCGAGCGGAGCAGGCCGCGCACACCAACCTCCGCACCCAGCAAGCGCAGCTGGCTGGAGCTGGTGTCCGATAGCTTGAGATCGTTTACGCGAACTACCTTCATACCGCGCGTGTCTACAATCTGCTTGTTAAGCAGATCGCGGGCGATAAGCACTTCTTCCGGCTGAAGATATGAGAACCTGATATCCGTAGAGGGAACGGTAAGGTGGACTTCTTCTTCATCAAAGGACGCTACATACTTGCGCCACGAAATCATGAAAGGGGTCTTGCCGGGGCCTTGGAAGGCAAGAGAGGTAATGCGAGGAAAGACCTCGCCTGTTGCAATGCCAAGGTCATTGACGACACCAATTTTATTGCCATCAGCATCAAGTACTGGGTTTCCCAAAAGCTGGGAGAGATAAATCATGCATGCTCCTTCCAGCTGTGTACAAAAAACGTGTACACAAGCGTAGCGCCGCTTACGCGGTGCCGGTCATACCCCTCGCGGTAGACTCGGCAGAGCACACCACGGGGGCTATCGACTGTGAGGTCGAGGTTTCATGTTGCCCCTTCTACGAGACTGCAAAAAAGCGCTGTGCATACGAGGTTTAGCGCATTCTTATTGTACACAGCATTTTAAAAAAGAGCGGCAAAAATGCCAATTTCTTGTTTAATCTATTTTTATTTCTGGGCGGGGTTGTGCGGGCGCGCAAACGAGAAGCCCTTGCTGCATTTGTGCACATAAAACCCCTACGGCATGGTACTTGTGGCCGTAGGGGTCTGCGTTACACGTGAACTTTACGCGTGAACATTACGTGTGAGCTGTATTTAGCAGCGCTTAGAAGGAAACCTTGGGAGCCTGACGATCAGCTTCACTGGCGACCTCAAAGCCCTTACGTGCGGTAAAGCCGCCAAACCCAGCAATCAAAACACCGGGGAATGTTTGGATGGCGTTGTTGTAATTAAGCACACAATCGTTAAAGCTCATGCGAGCATAGGAGATCTTGTCCTCGGTGTCTGCAAGGTCTGTTTGGAGCTGCTGGAAGTTTGTGTTTGCCTTGAGCTCAGGGTAGGACTCAGACAACGCAAACAGCTGGCGCAATGCTCCGGTAATCTGGTTGTTTGCATCCATAGCCTGCTCGGGCGTGGAGGCGTTGACGTAATTGCTGCGAGCCTGAATAACTGCCTCAAGCGTTTGGGATTCGTGAGAGGCATAGCCCTTTACCGTCTCTACCAAATTAGGGATGAGGTCACTACGACGCTGCAACTGTGTATCGATAGTTTGCCAAGCGTTGTCACAGCGATTACGCAGACCAACAATGTTGTTGTACAGGCCTATAAACATAAAGACGAGTACAGCAATGATTACGATGGCAATAAGTACGGGCATAGGAGTCCTTTCTCAGTGTCGCTGACTACAAGCGCAACGACGTATCATTAGTATACCCATCCTTATTACAAAGGTATATAAAAAGCCTTGCAACATACATCAGAAGTGTTTACGCTGCAAGGCTCATATCAGGCAAATGGCGGAGGGAGAGAGATTCGAACTCTCGGAACGCACAAACGCTCAACGGTTTTCAAGACCGCCGCATTCAACCACTCTGCCATCCCTCCGTGGTGTAGCTATTCTAGCGCATCTCACGCTACTATAGAGTCGTCAACTTTAATTTAAGGTGGTCTATGTCTATTTCGCGCACAACACAGCCAAGCCTTGAGCGACAAGCCCCTGGTGATTCCCAGGCAGATGCTCAGAATGCCCAGGCTCAACAGGACGAGAAGTTCATGCAGCTTGCACTAGAAGAAGCTATGCTGGCAGCCGCAGAAGGCGAGGTACCCATTGGCGCGGTGGTAGTGTGTGCTGGTGAGGTTGTGGCGCGGGCACACAACAGGCGTGAGCAGGATTTGGATCCCTCGGCGCATGCGGAGTTTTTGGCCATGGTTGCTGCCAGTCAAGCGCTCAAGAGGTGGCGCTTGAGCCGTTGCACCGTATACGTCACGTTGGAACCCTGCAGTATGTGTGCAGGACTTATGGTTAATGCGCGTATAGACAGGTGCGTGTATGGTGCGGCTGATCCAAAAGCAGGCGCACTAGGAACCCTCTATGACATGAGTCATGACGCGCGGCTCAATCATGAGTTTGCCGTAACAGCAGGTGTACGAGCGGATGAGGCCGCCCAGTTGCTGCGCGACTTCTTTCGGGTTCGAAGGGCTTCTCGTCAAAAAACAAGCCAAACAAGTGATCCTAACAACAATAAGTAGCTGCTGCTAGCGTTAGAGAAGAATGTGGTACAGCTTACCGTCCTCGTACAGGCCGTAGCTGTGGCTGCCATCTTTAGGGATGCTTATTGATCCAGGATTGAACAGCGTAATGCCATCATGACCGTCCACCTGCTGATGAACCTTTTTGTGTGTGTGGCCATACAAAAAGATGTCGCCTGGATTGAGGGTAGGCCATCTGTCAACACTGTTGTGCAAGCCCGGTCCCCATATATGGCCGTGGCTTAAAAAGATAGTCTTATTGGTCTGAGGGTCAAAGAGGGTATTGGAATCCGCCATACAAGCAAAATCCAGCACCATCTGATCCACTTCTGCCTCGCAATTCCCGCGGCAGGCAATGATTGAAGGCGCGAGCGGATTAAGTAGTTCAATAACCCTTTTAGGATCATACTCGCGCGGAAGGTCGTTTCTGGGGCCGTGGTAGAGCAGGTCTCCTAACAGCACCAAACGGTCGGGTTTTTGAGCGGATACGGCTTCAACGAGTTTTTGACACCAGTATGCAGAGCCGTGGATATCCGAGGCGATAAGTAATTTCATACTACCTCCAGCTGTCTTGTCTGTAGCTAGTATAGCTTGAATGGGGTCTCGCAAAACAAAGTGCCACCATAAAGTAAGGCACCATCTCAAAGCAAAGCGCTGCCTTAAAACAAAGTGCTCTACAAAAGAAAAGGGACCGCGAGGAACGGTCCCTTAGCTGTCTCTTACTGAGAAAGACGAGGTTGTAAGAGGATGCCTACAACTAGTCTTCCACAATCTCGGTGATAGCACCGGTGGGGCAGGCATCCAAGCAAGCGCCGCAGGCAATGCAGGAATCCGCATCCATTACCTGAGCGCACTCATCGCCCAGCTCAAGAACATCGCAAGGGCATGCGTCTACACAGGCGCCGCAAGATACGCACTCATCGGCAACAATAACTGGGTGAGACATGATATTCTCCATTCCTTCTTATTTCTCAACTCGCGTACATCCCTCCCCGAATGTAGCTATGCGAGTGATTCCTCGGGTTGAGAATAGCATCAGCGGGGCGTAAATCAAGCACAAAAGTGGATTCTTTTTAAAGATGTTGGAAATTTCTACGAGAAGTTTCTGCAGGTAAACTAGTAGGAATTAGTTGAGAGCTCAAAGTTTAAATGTGTGCAATTAAAAAATATATCAATAAGTCACTTAGATTTTGTATAGTGGTCCAAAGCATGGGTATCAACCAAAATGTACAACAGTACTAGCGCACACGCTAGCATATTTGGAAGGATAGATTATGGGTAACAAAATTCTTGGTATCGACCTCGGTACTACTAACTCAGCAATGGCAGTTTTGGAGGGCGGCGAGCCTACTATTATTGTTAACGCAGAAGGAGACCGCACTACTCCCTCTGTGGTAAGTTTCCGCTCTGATGACCGCGTGGTGGGCAAGGCAGCAAAAAACAGTGCTGTTGCAAACCCCACAAACACGGTCTTCTCGATCAAGCGCTTCATGGGTCGTCGCTTTGACGAGGTAAGCTCTGAGCTCAAGACCGTTCCTTACACCGTAAAGTCTGGTCAGGGCGGCCGTTCCGTTGTAGAAATTGACGGCGAGGACTTCACTCCAGAGCAAGTATCCGCAATGATTCTCTCTAAGATGAAGGCAGATGCAGAGAAGTACTTGGGAGAGACCGTAACGGATGCAGTTATTACCGTTCCTGCATACTTTAATGACGCACAGCGTCAGGCAACTAAGGATGCCGGTAAAATTGCAGGTCTGAATGTTCAGCGTATTGTTAACGAGCCTACGGCTGCTGCTTTGGCCTACGGCCTTGATAAGAAGCAGACCGAGCAAAAGGTACTCGTTTTTGACCTGGGCGGCGGCACCTTTGATGTCTCCTTGCTTGACCTTGCGGACGGTGTTGTAGAGGTTTTGGCCACCAACGGAGACAATCACCTGGGTGGTGATGACTGGGACCAGCGCATTATTGACTGGATGGCAGACAAGTTTAAGGCCGAGAATGGCATTGATTTGCGCAATGATCCTATGACGCTTCAGCGTCTTAAGGAGGCAGCAGAAAACGCCAAGAAGGAGCTGTCTGCTTCTTCTCAAACCACCATTAACCTGCCCTTTATTGCCATGGATGCAAACGGTCCTAAGAACCTGATGTATGACCTGTCCCGCGCAGAGTTTGAGCGCATTTCTCGCGATCTGCTCGATCGCTGCAAGGAGCCGGTAACCAAGGCCTTGCATGATGCAAATGTTGCTATCTCTGAGGTAGACGAGGTTATTCTTGTTGGTGGTTCCAGCCGTATGCCAGCTGTTCAAAATCTGGTCAAGCAGATGACGGGCAAGCAACCCAATATGTCTGTTAACCCGGACGAGGTAGTTGCAGACGGTGCAGCTGTTCAGGCCGGCGTTCTAACCGGTGACGTGGAGGGTATCTTGCTGCTGGATGTAACGCCCCTGTCCCTTGGCGTAGAGACCATGGGCGGCGTTATGACCAAGATGATTGATCGTAACACCACCATTCCTACCTCCAAGACCGAGGTGTACTCCACTGCTGCAGACAACCAGACCTCGGTAGAGATCAACGTTTTGCAGGGTGAGCGCGAGCTTGCGCGTGACAACAAGAGCCTGGGTCGCTTCCAGCTTGAGGGCATTCCTGCCGCACGCCGTGGTACACCTCAGATTGAGGTCACCTTTGATATTGACGCAAACGGCATTGTTAAGGTAACCGCAAAGGATAAGGCCACGGGCAAGTCTCAGCAGATCACTATTTCTGGTTCCACCGCGCTTTCCGATGATGAAGTGGATCGTATGGTTAAGGACGCCGAGGCTCACGCAGAAGAGGATAAGCGTCAGAAGGATGAGATTGAGATCCGCAATCAGACTGACTCTTTGGCTTACAGCACCGAGCAAACCCTTAAGGAGCTGGGCGATAAGGTAGAAGAGGGCCTCAAGAATGAGGTTCAGGCCGCCGTTGATGAGGCCAAGAAGGCTCTTGAGGGCACTGACATTGAGGCAATCAAGTCTGCTTCCGAGAAACTCCAGGAGGTTGGCCACAAGCTTGCAGAGGTTGTGTACTCTGCAGCAAATGAGCAAGCTACAGCAGACGCTTCTGCAACGTCTTCTGATGCTTCCGATGATGTGGTTGATGCAGACTACGAGGTAGTAGACGACAACAAAGAAGAGTAAGGGGATCGGACATGTCTGAGGACACACAAAAGCCCAAGGATGCCGAGAAACCCGAAGAGCTTGAGCAACAAACACAAGCGCAAGACGGGGTAACAGGCGCTGACGACTCGGCCAGCGCCACCCCCGGCGCGTCTGCTCAGATGGATGAAGAAGCCCTGGTTGCAGAGGCAATTCGTCGTGGAGAAGCAGCGGCAGAGGCTGACATGAAGGCGCAGGCAGACACCATCCGTTCTGAGCGCGATGAGCTGGCAACCAAGCTTGAAGAAGCCCTGGAAGCTAAAGAAACAGCACAGCAGCGAGCTGCTCGCATACAGGCGGACTGGGAAAATTATCGCAAGCGCACCGCTGGTGAGCGTCTTGCGGAGCGCGCTTTAGCTACCGAGAAGCTCGTGCTTAATTTGCTTCCCGTTATCGATGATCTTGAGCGTGCTTTAGCTCATGCCAATACGGTTTCCGAAGGCAATGAGGATTTGGCTTCGTTTGCTAGCGGCGTAGATGCTGTGCGCACCAAGTTTGTGGACGTGCTTGGTCGCGAGGGGGTTGAGGTCATTGACCCCGCAGGCGAGCCGTTTGACCCCCTGGCTCATCAGGCCGTAGGGCGCGTGGATGATACCAATGACTTTGCAGATACGGTGCGCGACGTATATCAGTTGGGGTACCGTATGGGAACCAAAGTCATTCGTCCCGCTATGGTAAGCGTGACGTTTAATGGGCCAACGCGTCCAGAGCCAGCTGTGGAAGAGCCGGCAGATGAGGCTTCTGCTGCGGATGAAGCAGCAGACAAGCCCGAGTAACATAACACAGAGCTCACGCCCGGGTCCTTCTCGGGCGTAGCTGTTTGAAGGGAGGCGAACTTCTCCATGGCAAAGCAAAAGACCTATTACGACGTTCTTGGCGTGAAGAAAAACGCCACCCAAGACGAGATTAAAAAAGCGTTTCGCTCGCTTGCCCGTACTTATCATCCTGATGCCGGTGGTGACGAGAAGAAATTCAAGGAAATCAGCGAGGCCTATGACGTACTTTCTGACGAGAATAAGCGTCGTGAGTATGACCAAATGCTTATGTTTGGCGGACCAGGCAACGGCAGGTATCAGACCTACACCAATGGCACAGGCTCAGGTTTTAACTGGGCAGATGTGATTAACTCTGCCGGTGGTGGTATGGGCGGATTTGATTTCTCTAGCATTTTTGGCGGTGCAGCCAATCGTCCCCAAAAGGGCAGTGATCTATCCCTTGCGGTAGAGGTAAGTTTTGATGAAGCCTTTGAGGGCACAACGCGCAAGGTTACTTATCGTATCCCCTCTACGGGTGAGCAGCAAACCCTTACGGTAAAGGTTCCTGCTGGTGCCGTGCAGGGCGGTAAACTGCGCTTTAAGGGTCGCGGAGAGTACGGCCGTAATGGCGGAACACGCGGTGACTTGGTGGTTACTACCAATATTGCCGAGCACCCCCTGTTTAAACGCGATGGTGCCGATGTACACATAGAGCTTCCTATTAGCATGTACGAGGCTGCCTTAGGCTGTGTTTGTGAGGTGCCCACACCTCAGCATTCTACGGTTTCTATTAAGATTCCCGCAGGTACACAGGATGGCAAGAAGATGCGCTTGCGCGATTTGGGCGCACCCAATGTTAAGCGCAAGGGGAGCCGTGGTGCGCTGTACGTAGAGATCCGCGTAAAGATTCCAACGCATCTAAGCGAGAAGGAGCGCACTGAGCTTGAGGCATTGCTCAAAGACGATACGCGTACGTATCGAAAGGATGTGAAATAGTATGGCTCTGGGCGAAGATAGTTTTCCTACAGGCAAGGATAAGCCGCTTTATATGATTAGCGTTGCTGCAGAACTTACGGGTATGCATCCTCAAACGCTGCGTATTTATGAGCAAAAAGGCCTGGTTAATCCTGGTAGGTCTCGCGGCAATACACGCCTATATTCCGTGCGCGATATTGAGCGCATTAACCTTATTAATAAGCTTACCGATGAGGGCATTAATCTAGCGGGCGTTATTCGTATTTTGGATATGCGGGAGCGCTATCATGAGCAAGAAGAAGAGATAATCACCTTGCGTGCTCGTATTCGTGAGCTTGAGGATGAGGTGCGCGAGCTTAAGATGCGCGAGCGTATTACCGCTTTGGCGCGCTATGAGGGTTCGAGTCCAGAAGTAGTCATGCGGGGCCTTCTTGGTGAGTATCACTAGCGGCTGCATAGGGCACGCTCCATAAGCACGTACATAATCTGTTTTGGGTACATGTAAGTGAAAATCGGTGGAGATACGTTCCTCGCCGATTTTTCTTGTATAAAGAAACCAATGTGATATCATAACGATATATAGAGTCCAGCGCTTCTATAGGAGAAGCTCGCAACTCATCGTGTAGAAAGAGGCATCATGTCCCAGAAAAATACAAACGCAAGCGTCGAGAAGGAGCTACATGCCCAAAGCGGTTGGCTTATGTTGGCAGTGACCCTCGTTTTATTCCTTGCGGCTATTCTCTTTTTTATCCAGTTTGTTGCCCAGATGATTCAGATCGATGAACTTGGTATGATGCCAGGGTTTACAGATTTTATTCCACTTGTCATCTCTATTGTGTGTTTTATTGTTGCCATAAATCTTTCTAATGGGTTTTTTAGTTTGCAGCCTGGTCAAGCCCGTGTATGTGTCCTGTTTGGTGATTATGTGGGTACTGTTCGTGATACAGGTTTCCGTTGGGCTAATCCTTTTTATGCAAGAAGCCTAGGTGGTGCACATGTGGTTGGCACCAAAAACAACGTATTTACTAATCAAATAGAAGCAGCAGAAAGCCTTCATAAGTCTATTATTTCTGTCCGTGAGCGCACCCATAATGGAGATCGCATAAAGGTAAATGACCGTATGGGCAACCCTATTGAGATTGCAACTGTGGTTGTATGGCATGTGGCAGACACCGCCAAGGCGCTGTTTGACGTGGACGATTACGAGTCTTATGTAAGCATGCAAACAGAAACGGCTTTGCGCCATGTTGCGAGCGTGTATGCCTATGATCACATGGAGGATGACGATACTGCTGCTACCTCCATTACTTTGCGCACCAATATTGAAGAAGTATCCGATACGCTGCAAAAAGAGCTGGAAAACAGGCTTGCTCCCGCAGGAGTTGCTGTAAGTGATGCTCGCTTGACCCACCTTGCGTATTCATCTGAGATTGCCCAAGCAATGCTGCGTCGTCAGCAAGCAGAGGCAGTTATCGCTGCTCGAAAGAAGATCGTAGAGGGTGCAGTGTCCATGGTAGATATGGCGCTTAAACAACTTTCTCGTGACGGCGTTGTAGAAATGGACGAAGAGCGCAAGGCTACCATGGCTTCCAACCTTATGGTTGTCCTGTGTGGCGAAGCCGAAGCACAACCTGTTCTTAATACAGGCTCCTTGTACTAAGCTGAAATATTGTGGCAACACGTAAACAATACCCTCTAAGAATTGACCCAGACATCTGGGATGCTGTTCAACGTTGGGCAAATGATGAAATGCGCAGTTCAAATAGCCAGATTGAGTGGATACTGCGGGATGCACTCAAGCGCTATGGACGGCTACCAAAAGATTCTTCAAAACAAACTATGAAATAGAGTGAGCACCGTATAGAGAATGTCTTTATACGGTGCCTCTTTGTGAGGAGAGCTCTGGGAGCCTCATCCTGTCTTAAAACTCAGTTCCTTTATGCTTGCTCATCAAAAGAGAGTGCTTAGATAATCTTATATAGATAGACTTAGATTTTTGAATAAACCTCCTCTCACGGGGAATACTTCGTAGTGATAAAACACGCGGAGACTCCGCATTGTGAGAGGAGTATGAGTATGAGAATTGATAAATGGGCGGTAACTGCCCAAGAAGCATTACAAGCGTCGGTTGGTATTGCCAGTGAGGCACAGGCGGGCGCGGTGGAACCAATCCATTTGCTCAAGGCGCTTATGAGTGGTGGCGAGCACAATCTTAAGGCCATTGTGGAGCGCATTGGCGCGGATCCTCATCTGATTGAGGGACAGGTAGATGCCAAGATTGCCGGGATGCCCAAGGTGTCCGGTGGCATTGCTCAGATGGGGCTGTCCAACGAGTTTGGGCGCGTAGCAGATGCTGCAGAAAAATTTGCTACCAGCATGGATGACGCATACGTGACCTCGGAACATCTGCTATGTGCTTTGTGCCAGGTAAAAAGTGATGCCTCCAATATTTTATCGGCGGCAGGCGTTACCGATAAGCGCGTGCGTGAAGCGTATGCAAGCCTGCGCGGGGACGAGCGCGTTACCTCTCAAGACAACAAGCAGCAGTTTGATGCGCTTGAGCAATATGGTCGCAATGTGACAAATCTGGCGCGTCAAGGCAAGCTTGATCCGGTTATTGGTCGTGTGGAGGAAATCCGCCATACCATCCAGGTGCTTAGCCGTCGTACCAAGAATAACCCAGTGCTTATCGGCGAACCAGGCGTTGGTAAAACCGCTATTGTAGAGGGCCTGGCGCAGCGCATTGCGTCTGGTGATGTGCCGTCTACGCTTAAGGATCATGACGTTATTGAGCTGGATATGAGCGCGCTGGTGGCGGGCGCCAAGTATCGTGGTGAGTTTGAGGACCGCCTTAAGAGTGTGCTCAAGGAGGTCAAACAGGCAAACGGCCGCGTGGTGCTGTTTATAGATGAGCTGCACACCATTGTGGGCGCCGGTGCGACCGAAGGCACCATGGACGCAGGCAACATCCTTAAGCCTGCACTTGCCCGTGGTGAGCTGCATGCTATTGGTGCTACAACCCTGGATGAGTACCGCAAATATATCGAGAAGGACGCGGCGCTGGCACGTCGTTTCCAAACCGTTTTGGTTTCTGAACCCTCTGTTGAGGACACCATTTCTATTTTACGTGGCCTTAAAGAGAAGTATGAGCTGCATCATGGCGTGCGCATTACCGATGCGGCCTTGGTAAGCGCGGCGGATCTTTCCAACCGCTACATTGCAGACCGCTTCTTGCCGGATAAAGCTATTGACCTGGTAGATGAGGCTGCCAGTCGCCTGCGTATGGAGCTGGATTCCATGCCCTCAGAGATTGATGCGGTAGATCGTCAGCTTACCCAGATGCAGATAGAAGAGCAGGCACTGCTCAAGGAAGAGGATGTTGCCAGTAAGGAGCGCCTCGATGCCCTGCGTGCAGAGATGGCTGATGTGCGCGAGAAGCTCGACACCATGAAGGCAGATTGGCAAAACGAGAAAAGCGCCATCGACCGCGTGCAGCAGCTCAAGCAGCAGTTGGATGATGCTCGGGGTGAGGAGGAGCGCACCACCCGTTCTGGAGATTTAGCTCGTGCGTCTGAGCTGCGCTATTCTACCATTCCAACGCTTCAACGTGAGTATGATGAAGCAGAGCAGATCTTGGCCTCTAAGCAAGAAAGCGGTGCACTGCTTAAAGAGGAGGTTACGAGCGAGGAAATCGCTGCGGTGGTATCTGCTTGGACAGGCGTACCGGTATCTAAGATGATGCAGGGAGAGATTGAAAAGCTCAAGAACCTTGAGGCACAGCTGCATAAACGCGTAATCGGTCAGGATGAAGCAGTATCTGCGGTGGCTGCTGCAGTGCGCCGTAGCCGCGCTGGCCTGTCTGATCCCAATCGTCCCATTGGTAGCTTCTTCTTCCTAGGACCCACGGGTGTGGGCAAGACTGAGCTTGCAAAGGCGCTGGCAGAGTGCCTGTTTGATGATGAGCGTGCCTTGGTGCGTATCGATATGTCTGAGTACATGGAGAAGTTTAGCGTCCAGCGCCTTATCGGTGCTCCTCCAGGATATGTGGGCTATGACGAAGGTGGCCAGCTTACCGAGGCGGTGCGTCGTCGTCCCTATGCAGTAATCTTGTTGGATGAGATGGAAAAAGCTCACCCCGACGTCTTTAACGTGCTGCTCCAGGTGCTGGATGACGGACATCTTACGGATGGTCAGGGCCGTGTGGTCAACTTCAAGAACACCATCATTATCATGACCAGTAATATTGGCTCTCAATTTATTGCGGGTGCTCAAGCTTCGGATGACCCCAAAGAGCTCACCAAAAAGATTGATGAAGCCATGCGTCAAGCCTTCCGCCCGGAATTTCTCAACCGTATTGATGATGTGGTTACCTTTACGCCACTTGGTCTTTCGGATATCGAGAAAATCGTGGACATTCAGCTTAAGGATGTTCGTAAGCGCCTTTCTCGCGAGCGTATTGAGCTTGAACTTTCGCCTTCCGCGCTGCAATCCTTGGCACTTGATGGACTTGACCCCGTGTATGGCGCTCGTCCGCTCAAGCGCTTGATTCAGCGCCAGGTAGTGGACAATGTTGCCAACCTCATTATTGAGGGAACGCTTACAGAAGGCGATACGGTCTTTATGGATGTGGGAGACGATGGCAAGTTGATTGCTCAGCGTGCTTAAGCGAGTTTTCTTAGGTAACTAACAGCTATCTACGTTTGTAGGTAGCTGTTTTTGTATGGCTTTGACCTGTTGAATGTTTTTAGAGTAGACCACTCCCATGGAGTGACTTTGACTTTAAAGCATTTTCGGGTAAGGTTATTTCTTGATAAAATACCAACGGGGGTTGTTATGATTTGTCCTAACTGCGGTACAGAAATCCCCGAGGGGATGGCGTACTGTCCATCGTGTAGCCAAAAGGTGATAAAACACCTATCTGAAGAGGCCTCTGCACTGGCTTCACTTGAGGCACAAAGTATACCGGTCGCACCAAAAGATGTATCAGGAGCACCAAAAGGTGTGCAGGATACACCAGGTGTATCAGACGCGTTAGGTACGTCACCTACTACAGACATACCAAAGGCGTCAGCTGTGTCAGGCGCCTTAGATATCTCAGATACCTCCGACACAGCAAAGACAGTAAGTGTTTCTGAGTCTGCTCAAGATCAAAAAATTTCCTCGGAGGTGCTTCCGCACTATGACGAGCATAGCGTGGTAGTTCGCCCGGTAGAGGAGAGCGAGCCCATTTTAGCCTCTTCGGATTCTCGCCCTAAAACGCGTGAAGAAAAGCGTGCTATGCGTGCTCGGTTGCGTACCATGCGCATTGCTCTAGCGCGTGGCATTGAACAGCACGGTGACCCCCACCTGCATGTGCACGATAACGATCTTTCTGCTAAGGCAGCCCCTGTGCAGCCCATTTCCCAGGTTAAAGAAGTGCATATGTTTCGTCGCCAGATCATTATGGGGATCATACTTGCTCTTATAATTTTGACCGTGTTAAGCGGCTTGTATGGGGCGTGGAACTCAGGGCTTATCGGTGGTGTGGTTGTTCCGGATGTCCGAGGTCGCAATGCAGCAGATGCAACGGCTGTTCTTACCGATGCTGGCTTTACCGTTAACCTGGATACGGCCTACGTAGATGGTGCGTCGGGTCTGGTGGTATCCATGACTCCAGAGCCGGGTGAAAGGCAGTCGCACGGCCAACTTATTACGGTGCAGGTGAGCGAGCCTCGCGTTATACCAAATGTTGTTGGTAAGACCTATCGAGAAGCCAGTGCGGAGCTGGATGCGCGTGGCTATACCACCGTGGTTGTTGTGGGTGTTGATGCAGTGAAGGACTCTGATATTGTGTTTGCTGTCTCTCCAGACCAAGGTACGGCGCTAACGGCTTCTCAACCCGTTACCCTTACTGTGTATCGTGCGGAGTAGCGTATGTCTTCCGATAATTCCAAGCGTTCCGATAAGCAACCAGTTAAGCCACAGTCCAAGCCACCAGCCAAGCAACCATCCAAGCCGCCAACCCACCCAAAAAATAAGAAAGCTGCGGAAGACCGCAGCTTTGCTCGACCAATAAATGAAGATGATGACGGTTATGATCCCTGGTCAGATAGGCCAGCCAAACGCGAACCCTTGTTTCAAGCTGATCCGTGGAACTAGGCTTACGCCAGATAGATACGTGCATGAGTTAAGCACTTACGTCGGTTAAACGCCTGCGCCAATGGGACATTCACGCCAATTTACGCATCTGCACCAGACATATGAGCGACGTCATCAGAAGAAGCGTTGGGCAGCACAGAGGTGCAGTGGGGGCACCTTGTTGCATTTTGTGCAATCTCTGTCTTGCAGTAAGGGCAGGTACGAGCAGCAGCCTGCTTGGTATCGTCCTCCTGTTTTTTGAAAATCTTTGCGGCCTCTTGGGCGGATTTCACGACGCGCAGCAGCATAAATACCACAAGGGCAGTAATTAAAAAGTTAATAATGGCACCGATAAAAGCACCAAAATCAATGGCCTGCTCACTGCCGGGAATGGGGATGGAAAGACCAGAAACATTGCCCGTGCCACGTGTTGCGGCGGTAATAAGGGGGTTGATGATGTAGGTAATAAGCGCCGTTACAATGGCTGTAAAACCGCCACCAATAATTACACCAACAGCCATATCCATCATATTGCCGCGATTTATAAACTCGCCGAATTCCTTCAAAAATTTCTTCATGGGGGTACCCTCTCCTTGGTAGTGCTCCCTTTTACTTTTTAAGTGCTCATGGCTTGAGCATGAGACAGATGTCTCTCAATAGCCATCTATTAAAAATACTCTATGCAGCCGTATGGCCGATAAAATGCCAGAGAATTGCCACAAGCACCGCAAGGCCCGTCACGACAAGTACGGTAATAACGGCAGAGCCAATCCTTGAGCGTCGTTCATGTGCCGAGAAAATCGTGCGGCGCCCTTTGGGTATGGACAAGTACTGTCCATAGGGAAGATCATGACGCAGCTGGGGCATCTCATTGCGGGACTTGCGATACGCGCGACCAGAAAGTGGGCTGTTCGTGTGCGCGGTATAGTTTGAATCATGGCCAGCATGTGCGTAAGCATCATCCACGGCAAGATCGTCCACAGGGTCAACGGTGCGATGGGGGTTGCTTGGCCTTACATAGCTACGGTGACGGATGTTCGCATCCTTTGTGGCGGCATCTTTTGCACTGTTGTAAGAAGCCGGCGAGGCAGAATTTTGTTGCGGGTCAACAAAAGGATTTTCTGCAAGAGGAAACTCTTGGTCGGTGTGCATATCAGAATTGTCCTGTGACATTGCGCTCTCCCGTACAAAGATGCTATGAGCCATAGGTGTCATGAGCTATAAGAGATAAGACCTACTCATATCATACCTGTTTTCCCAGTTTGCGTGTGGTGATTGACGGGAGGGCTTGTCGATAAGCTCGTACAGGCTTGCCGCTCGATAAACTCGTACAGGCTTGCCGCCAGTTACGCTATGGCTACGGGGGCATCCTGAGCTGCGCACATAAGCTGCAAGGAACCGTCGGTTGTGGCCGCGCGGGTGCCGGTCTCATTTTGTGGAACTGCACCAACGGCGTGCGACAGGGCTGTAACCGCCAAGCTCGGACGGTTATTTTCTTGCGATATATGCATACCTATTACGTGCTCGGTCCTTCTCGTAACCAGTGTACTCAGGGCGTCGCAGGCCTGAGCGTTTGATAAATGGCCCCGCTCGCCACCAATACGCTCTCGTAAAAAGAGGGGGTAGGAGCTGTGTGCAAGCAGTTTTGGGTCATGGTTGGTCTCCAAGGCAAGAATGCGCGTGTCGTTCAAAAGCTCCTGGGCAGCCTGCGTAAGCACGCCCGAATCCGTGCAGTAGCCCACGCAATCTCCGTGAGCTTCAAACCTAAAGCCAATGGGGTCGGCCACATCATGGGAAGTGGGAAAACAGCCCACGCGAATGTCTCCAATTTCAAAATCTGCATCACGCGCGATGATGTCAAAGGGCAACGCCGCTAAGTGCTTGCGCGCAGTGGCGGTACCTTTGGTTGTAAGCAAAGGCCCTTCGGTGTGCTTACACCACACACTCAAGCCGGCGGTGTGGTCAGAATGCTCATGGGTTAAAAGCGTTGCCGCAATATCAGACAGGTCAAGGTTGAGCGCGGCGGCACGGTGTGTGAGCTCGCGATAAGAAATACCACAATCGATTAAAATTTTAGTCCTGTCAGATGCCACTACGCAGGCGTTTCCCTTAGATCCGCTTGCTAGAATATAGAGCGTAAGCTGCGGTTTCTGAGCATCAAAAAGAGTGTTTGTCATACAAGCCTTTCTCAACAACGTAGTTGTAGCTTACCAGGAGCCTCGGACACAGCAGGTATAAAGCACAAAAAACGGCGGTACAATCACGATTTAAGAAGCGCGACTCGTTAAGAAGCGTGACTATCTAAGAAGTACGGTCGTTGTATAAGGAGACCCATGACAAGCGTTGCTCGCCGATATGCCCAAAATACCATGGCGTTTGAGCGTCCTTCCGGGCGCGCTGCCTGGGATGATCATGCGCCCGTGGTTCTTATGGTGTCAGGAGGAGCGGATTCAACGGCACTGCTGGTGTTGGCGGCAACGTCTACGCTCGATATTGCGGATGGGAGAGGTGCGGCGCGCATTGCAAAGGAGCGCCTGCATGTCTTGCATGTAAACCATGGCCTGCGCGGAGAGGACGCCAATCAGGATGAGGCGTTTGTACAACAGCTGTGTGCGCAGTTTGGTATCCCGTGCAAGACCGTGCATGTTAAGGTGGCAGACCTCGCCGCTCACTATGGCGGCAATGTAGAAAACGCTGGCCGAGAAGTTCGCTACGCTGCAGCGTATCAGCTTGCTAATACGCTTTCTAGCCAACTAGGCACTCCTCGTCAGGCTGCGCGAATCCTGACCGCCCATACCGCAAATGACCGAGCAGAAACATTTTTTGCCAATGCCCTTACCGGCACAGGCGCTGCCGGGCTGTCTTCTATTCCGCGCCGACGTAATCGCATTGTGCGCCCCTTGTTGGACTACACGCACGAGGGGCTCTGTGAAATCCTGGTAGTACGCGGCATTGGCTGGCGAGAAGATACTACCAATGCAGACACGCACTATCAGCGTGCCTTTATACGTCATGAAGTGTTGCCACAGCTCAAACAGAGGAACGCTCAGGTAATCCAAAGCATAGGAACCACCTGCGAGATCCTTTCAGATGAGGATGTGTATTTGTCCCAAGTAGCAGCTCAGGCCCTGCGTACCATACAAACGCGCAGCCAAGATGGGCTTCTTGCTTTAAACGCGGCAAAGCTTGCGGCAATGGACGTAGCAATTGCGCGCCGCGTGCTGCGTCGAGCGATACAGACGGTGGAGCCCGAGTGTCGTATAGAAGCGCAGCACATCCATAGGGTGCTGAGCATTGTGGCGCAAGGTGCGGGTTCGGCAACGCTGCCTATGGACATAGACTGTCGTGTGGAGTTTGGCATACTGTTTGTGCGCGCGCAGGGCAGGACGCACGCCAGCGTGCACGTCAATGGACATGCCGCCGCTCACACAGGTGCGTACCAGCGTACGCCCCAGTGGCTTACGGTCCCCAATACGGCGGTGCTTGACGATAAAACCCGCGTCACAGCACGGCTTATTACGGTGCAGCCAGGTACAGACCCCCAGCAAATTGCACGAGCACACGGCAAGGAGTGGGAAAATACCTCTGTCTTGTTAGATGCGCAGCTTGTGGGCACTGTTGGACAAGGAGCTAAGCTGTGGATTGATAGCCCTCAGCCGGGGGATGTGATGTGTCCGTTGGGCATGCATGGGCAATCAAAAAAGCTCTCCGACCTTATCGGCGAAGCAAAAATTCCTGTGTGTGAGCGCAGCGCGCTTGTAGTGGTTCGCACCAAACCAGCGGGCCCAATTGTGTGGGTTGCGGGCGTTCGTGCAGATGAGCGTTTCCGTTGTACAGACCAAACAAAAGTGCTGCTAGAATTAAAAACTCATATCATGTAAATATGTGCGGCTTGGCTGTACCTTAGTTGCAGCTGAACAGCACGGTATATGCGGCGGAATGCTAAGAAGGGGAAGGCCATGGAGCAAATTCATCCTGATATTACGGATGTCCTTTTGAATGAAGACGATATCAAAGAGATCGTTTTGTGCATGGGCAATCAAATTACCGCTGATTATGAAGGTAAGAACCCCCTGATTGTTGCCGTACTACGCGGGGCATTTATGTTTACCGCAGATCTTATGCGCGCTATTCAAACGGATTGCGGAGTGGACTTTATGGCGGTTTCCAGCTATGGAGATGGCGCAAAAAGCTCCGGCGTGGTCCGCATTATCAAGGATTTGGATACCAAGATTGAGGGCCGTGACGTCATCATTGCAGAGGACATCTTAGATTCCGGCCTTACACTTTCTTATTTGATCAAGGCTCTGAGCGCTCGCCATCCTAAGTCCATAGAGATCGCTGCATTTCTCGAGAAGGACATCAAGGGAAAAAGGCCTGCCGTTACACCACGGTATGTGGGTGCACATGTGCCCGATGCATTTGTGGTTGGGTACGGCCTGGACTTTGCAGAGTGCTATCGTAACCTGCCCTATATTGGCGTACTTAAACCCGAGGTATACAGCTAAGGTATACCGGTAAAACATAGAGGAGTTTTATTCGTGAGTTTGAAAGACAAGAAGGGTGCACCGCGCAATCCACGTAGTCCGCGCAATCCTCGTGATCCACGTGATCCCTTTACGGGGGAAAATCAGATTCGCATTCCCCTTGCGTATATACTTATTGGTATTACGTTTATTGCATATTTAGTATTTGCCTTGCAAAACGGCTTTCCCTTCCAAAAACAGGCAGATAAGCTAGCTACCAGCGAGCTTATCACTGCTATTCGTGATGACCGCGTGTCTGAGGTTACCTATCGTGATGCAGACGGCTACGTTAAAGGTAAGTATTGGAAGGCTGCTTCCGATAAGGGCAACAATGATACTTTATCTGATTTTACCAGCACGTATGTTGGTGCTGATTCTCTTGCAGAGCAGATGGCTAAGCATCCCAAAGTAAAGTACGTAGTGGATACGTCTAAGCCCAATGCGCTTGGCGATATGTTACTGCAAATTGTTCCAACCATCCTTATGATTGGTGCTGTGCTGTACTTCCTCAATCAGATGATGGCACAAAACAGTCAGGCCATGCAGTTTGGTAAAGCAAAGGCTCGTGTAAGTGAGCAAACCCGTCCCAAGGTTAAGTTCAAGGACGTTGCTGGTATTGATGAAGCTGTTGAGGAGCTCAAAGAGGTTCGCGATTTTCTCGCCGAGCCTAAGCGTTTCTCGGATATGGGTGCGCGTATTCCACGCGGCGTGCTATTGGTTGGCCCTCCGGGAACGGGCAAAACGCTGTTGGCAAAGGCCGTTGCTGGTGAGGCAGGCGTTCCGTTCTTCTCTATCTCCGGTTCTGACTTTGTAGAAATGTATGTGGGTGTTGGTGCCAGTCGTGTACGTGACCTGTTTAAGGAAGCAAAAGAGGCTGCACCCTGCATTATCTTTATTGATGAGATTGACGCAGTGGGCCGTCAGCGTGGTGCCGGTCTGGGCGGCGGACACGATGAGCGCGAACAGACGCTTAACCAGCTGCTGGTAGAGATGGATGGCTTTGAGAAAACCGAAGCCGTTATCTTGATTGCTGCTACCAACCGTCCCGACATTCTTGACCCTGCTTTGTTGCGCCCTGGTCGCTTTGATCGTCAGGTAACGGTTGATCGTCCTGATGTGCGTGGCCGTGAGCAAATCTTAAAGGTGCACTCTGCGGGTAAGCCTCTGGAGGGCAGTATTGATTTTGCCAATATGGCAAAACTTACACCTGGGTTTACTGGAGCGGATTTGTCCAACCTTATGAATGAGTCTGCTTTATTGGCGGCGCGTCGTAATAAGAAAGCTATTGGTCAGTCAGAGGTAGAAGAGGCAATGGAGCGTATCATTGCTGGTCCCGAGCGTAAGAGTCGTGTAATTACGCAAAAGGAGCGCAAGACCATTGCATATCACGAAAGTGGACATGCGCTCATTGGTCATTTGCTGGACAACTCTGACCCCGTACACAAGATTTCAATTGTGAGTCGCGGTCAGGCCCTGGGCTATACGCTGCAGCTGCCGGATGAGGATCGCTTCTTGCAGTCTCGCAGTGAGATGCTGGATGATATTGTGGTGCTGCTTGGTGGGCGTACGGCAGAAGAGCTCTTTTGTGGTGACATTACCACTGGCGCAAGCAATGATCTTGAGCGTGCTACCAAGCTTGCTCGTAACATGGTTACTCGATACGGTATGAGCGAAGCGCTGGGAACGCGTGTGTTTGGTGAGCCCCAACACCAGGTGTTCTTGGGCCGTGACTATGCAGACAAGCAGGATTACTCGTCTGAGACTGCTAAACGCATTGATGATGAGGTAGAGCGCATTATGCGTGAGGCTCATGAGCGCGCAACCCAGATTTTGAACGGCTGCCGTGATCAGATGGATACTATGGCTCGTGTCTTGCTTGAGCGTGAAACCGTAGAGGGAGACGCTATGATGGCGCTTCTCAACAATACCTGGGATGAGTGCCAAAAAGAGCATGACTCCACCGAGCAAGACAGCAGCTCTCAAGAGCAAAAGGGCACATCCGAGAAGGTACAGGAGAAGGAGAGCAGTCCAAACGATGAGGATTAATCAGAAGTCCTATGACCTAGGTGCGGCAAAGTCGTCCATTCGTGAAATTGCAGCATACGCAGCAAAGCGACGCAAAGAAATTGGCGCCCAAAAGGTCTTTGACTTCTCGATTGGCAATCCTTGCGTTCCTGCCCCCAATGCAGTGTGTGCGTCTATCGAGAAAATCATCGCGCTGCCACCAACACAGGTGCATGGCTATACTCCCGCGGCAGGCTTGCCAGCAGTAAAAGAGGCGCTTGCTGCCTCGTTGTGTCGCCGTTTTGGTGCGCAGACTGCCCGTGCGCAAGACTTGTATTTGACCTGCGGCGCTGCAGCGTCACTTTCCATCACGCTGCACGCCGTTATCAATCCGGGCGATGAAGTGGTGGTTATTGCACCCTATTTTCCCGAATATCGTGTGTGGATTGAGCATGCGGGCGCTCGTTGTGTAGAAGCACCAGCTCATGAGGGTGATTTCCAAATTGATCCTGAGTCTTTGCGTGCCGCTCTTACCCCACACACCAAGGTAGTTATAATCAATTCTCCCAACAATCCCGTAGGAACTATTTATTCGCAGGAAAATCTTATGCAGACGGCTGCTGTTTTGCGGGAACGCTCTGAGCGCTTTGGTACAGATATTTTGTTGCTGGCAGATGAGCCGTATCGTGAGATTAGCTATGGTGCTGAGGTGCCTTGGATCCCTGCCATCTATGCCAACACGGTGGTGTGTTACTCGTATTCTAAGTCTCTGTCCTTGCCGGGCGAGCGCGTGGGCTGGGTGTTGGTTCCTCCCACCAATCCATATAACGAGCAGCTAGTGTTTGCGGTAGCAGGGTCTGGTCGAGCTCTGGGCTTTGTCTGTGCACCAGCACTGTTCCAACGTGTTATTGCAGACTGTGTAGATGAGCCCTCCAATGTAGAGGCGTATGACCGCAATCGTCAGGCCCTAACAGATGGTTTGCGACGATTAGGTTATACCTTTGTAGAACCACAAGGTGCATTTTATTTGTGGCTGAAAGCGCTGGAACCAGATGCACAGGCATTTTTTGAGCGCTGCCGTGCGCATGAATTACTACCCGTACCCTCTAATAGCTTTGGCTGTACGGGCTGGGTACGCTTGGGTTATTGTGTTTCACACCAGACTGTACTTGATTCCATGGTCGGCTGGGCCGCGGTGATGCAGGAGTACCAGCATGAACTATAGTCGCTGTGATGTGCACACACATACCCTGTACTCAAGGCATGCCTATTCTACGATTGCCGAGAATATACATGAGGCTGCTAAAAATGGCTTGGAGCTGCTGGGTAGTGCGGATCACTTTAGTTCCATGCTGTATGGTGAACCCTACGACATACGAGACTTCCAGTATTTTTTGAATTACCATGCGTGGCCCCGCAAACGAGATGGTGTAATACTGCTTGGGGGTGCTGAGGCGGACATTGTGGACTTAGAGGGTAATCTCTTTGGCCACAATATAAGCGTTGCTACCAATATTACTGGTTCTGCCTATCATGTTGTTCCCACACTCAAAGAGCTGGTCTTTAGCCAGCTGGACTATGTGGTAGCAAGCGTGCATAATCGCGATTTTGCGCAGGGAGCATCTGTAGCACAAACCACGCAGATGTACCTGAACGCCCTGCAGGATCCCAAGGTACACATACTGGGACACCCAGGACGCGCCAATGTTTTATTTGACGTAGACGAGGTCCTTATCTGCGCAAAAGAGCTGGGCAAGCTGATAGAAATTAACGAGCATACTTTGGCTTCCCAACAGCAATTTAGTGAACCTTGTCAGCATATTGCAGAGCGTGCAGCAGAACTGGGCGCGCAGATTGTGATCTCCAGCGATGCACACTTCTGTGGTGAAATTGGTAAGTTTGAGAATGTCTACCAGATGCTCAACAAGATTCATTTTCCAGAAGAGCTTGTAGCAACTCGCAGCGCTCAAGCGTTTTTGAGCTCTCTTGAGCGCAGTGGCGTTATGCCGCAGGCAACACAGCTGTTTTAAGAGTGCTACAAGGCTAGCGTAAGCTCCACAGGGCAGTGGTCGCTACCAAACACATCTGACAGGATAGAAGCGCTGGTAATCTTTGGAGCAAGTGACTCAGAAACTAAGAAGTAGTCAATGCGCCAGCCAACATTGCGTTCACGTGCGCGCATGCGGTAGCTCCACCAGCTGTACGCATCAAGGGTGTCAGGGTGGCAATGCCTAAAACTATCGACAAAACCTGCCTCTAGCAGCTTAGTAAAGCTCTCGCGCTCCTCGTCAGAAAAGCCAGGATTCATGTGGTTGGCGGCAGGATTTTTTAGGTCAATTTCCTGATGGGCAACATTGTAATCGCCACAAGTTACTACGGGTTTATCGCGAGCCAGCTCAGAAAGAAAGTTGCGGTACGCCTCATCCCAGGCAAGACGTACGTCTAGGCGCTTGAGTTCATTTTGTGCATTAGGGGTGTATACATCAACAAACCAAAACGCATTAAATTCCAACGCACACACACGGCCCTCGTTGTCGGCTTCCTGGGCGCCAATGGTGCGGATTACCTGTAAAGGAGTTTCTTTAGAAAAAACGGCGGTACCGGAGTAACCTTTACGCTGTGCATAGTTCCAGGTTTGTGTGTAGCCGGGCAAGTCTAGATCAATCTGGCCCTCTTGCAATTTGGTTTCTTGGATAGCAAAAATGTCCGCATCCAAGGAGGCGAAGATGGCGTCAAAAGCGGGATCTTTTTTCATAACAGCGCGCAAGCCGTTGACATTCCAAGAGATAAAGCGATGGTCACGGCTCTTTGCTGCGGTATTTGCGTTGGCAATAGCGGCTTGAGTGCTCACAATACAAATCCTTCCAAGCATTCTTGATTACATGCTGTGTTTTCTCACGTTAGGAGTTGTACCCCAAAAACTAAGGCGGGTACAATCGATACACAAGAACTAAAAAGGAGCATCTATGTTACGAGACAATACGGCACTATGGCGCTGCGGCTCACATGAACTTTCCTTATCGCGCCCGCGCATTATGGGCGTACTCAATGTAACGCCCGATTCTTTTTCCGATGGAGGAGCATATGCGGATACCGATGCCGCTATTGCACGCGGCATGCAGATGTTGGATGAAGGCGCGGATATCATTGATGTGGGCGGAGAGTCCACGCGCCCTGGCTTTACGGCCGTCAGTCCCGAAGAGGAGGCTCAGCGCATTGTGCCCGTGGTCCGCGCATTGGTGGCAGCTGGCGCGATTGTCTCGGTAGATACCCGCCATGCCGAGGTAGCGCGTATGTGCGTGCGCTTGGGCGCCTCCATTATCAATGATGTAACGGGCTTTACTGATCCCGCCATGGTGCAGGTAGCTGCAGATAGTAACGCGGGCGTAGTGGTTATGCACGCTGGAGAAGTGGCCGAGCACGCACCGCGCCAAACGGTGGTCCTTGATAGCGCGCCCGGATCAAAACCTTCTGTGGCTGCTGCAAGTTCTTCTTCCGCGGGTGCTCCCAGCTCTTCTGTCTGTGGCTCCACCACTACCAATTCTTCTGCCGATACACCCGTGGAGGCTGCCGCAGCCAACACAGATGCAGCGGACAGCAGTGCAGATAAAAACTCCTCGCTCGATGCGCTCATGCAGCAGTCTGCTGCCGGTGGTGTTACAAGTGCTCCAACTGTACGTCTGTCTGGTAGTCGTAGGTTTGCCACGCCCGACTCCGCTCCCATCATGCGCAATGTTATGGGCTTTTTGGGTGACCAGGCTCGTACCCTTGCTCGTGCTGGAGTGGATCGTAGTCGTATTGTGATTGATCCAGGTCCTGGCTTTGGCAAATTAGCAGATGAGGATGTAGTTATCCAGCGCGCTACTACCAAGATGGTCTCTATGGGCTATCCCGTGCTGTGCGCTGTTTCTCGTAAGCGCTTTGTGGGTGCTGTGTCTGGGGTAACGCAGGCATCTGCACGTGACAACGCCACGGTTGGCGTGATTATTGCAGCGGTAGAAGCAGGTGCTCGTATTGTGCGCGTGCATGATGTAGCAGCAGCGTACGAGGCGCTTACCAGCTATTGGACGATTGCCCACCCCGATGAGCGCCGTGCCTTTGTGGCGCTTGGCTCTAATGTAGGAGATCGCATTGGCTACCTTGCTAAGGCGTGCGCTCTTATCAACGCCATTCCCCTTACCTGTGTCGTAACGGTAAGTCATGCTTATGAGACGGAACCTGCCTATGGCATTGCAACGCCCGTCGCAAATGCTGTTGCAGAAATAAAGACTCAGCTTGCCCCCATGGTTTTGCTCGAACAGCTTTTAGGGATAGAAAACCAGCTGCATCGTCAGCGTCCGGCAGACCAAAAAGGACATGGCCCGCGCACTATTGACTGTGATCTAGTATGGATGGAAGGGGAAACTCACGCAGGCAAACGACTGAGTTTGCCACATCCTGGTTTGGGTGAGCGGGATTATGTGTTGGTTCCTATGGAGGATATTATGCGTGATCCTGATCGCTTCCTAGCGCATGCTGGCGTATCAATCTTGCCAGAGGAACAGCGTGTTGGTTTAGTTCGAGAAGATCTAGGCGTTCTTGAGTGGGACTAGCGTACATGGCGGGGCTTACGTAAGGCTTTCGCATAATAAAAAGAGGAATATACATGCAGCATTTGTCGGCTACCTATTTGTCTACCTGCAAAAATAGTATAGAGACCGCCAAAGATCGCGCCCGAGAAGGCGCTCCTCACGCAACCCTGCTCTATAGCGGGTTGCAAAAAGAAGGTCGGGCGCGCATGGGACGAATCTGGCATTCGGTAGAGGGCTGTTTACACATAGCGCTTATTGTGCGCCCACAGGTTGGGATGGCATATCTAAGTGGGTTAACAACGGTGTGTTCCTTGGGGGTTCTTGATGCTCTGCGCAGTCTTGGCGCTACGGATGTACGTCCCAAGTGGCCAAATGACCTCATGTATAACGGACATAAGCTGGGTAGTGTTTTTGTAGAAGCTGGTTGGGGCGAAGGCGTTTTTGCTGTTTGCGGAATCTATCTTAATGTCAATCAAAACCCGCAGCTGGCACAGCGTATCTCCAGTTCTTTTGATGGCTCTCCTCGTCCTGCTGCTCCAGCTTTTTTGTCGGATGTTCTCGCTAACCTTGAGTACGAGCAGCTTGCCACCACTATTGGTACGGCGGTGCTTGATCGCGTAGATGCTTGGGAACAAATGATTGTTTCTGGCAGATCTGCTGCGGGTCCTATTGTCTCGGTACTTAATGAGTATTACGACCAGATGGATCTTCTTGCTCAGAACGTAGAGGTGGTGCTACCCGATGGGCGCGTGGCTGTAACGGGTATGCTTGCGGGCATGGATATTTGGGGACGAGTAACGGTGCTGGATGCTCAGGGACGTGAACATGAGATTGCACCAGAGCAGGCATCGGTGCGACCCGCATCCTAGACTTGCTGCTGCTTACATATTTGATAGATGCCATAAATAGTAAGGTCTGCATCTACCACGTCAAATACGGCGGTGGCTTTGGATACGGTTGCAGCAAGTCCGCCGGTAGCTACGACTTGTGCGCGCTGTGCGTGAGGGTGGCGCTCGGCCAATTCTGTTTGAATGCGCCCAACCAGTCCTTCTACCATAGCGGCAGATCCAAGTATCAAACCGGATTGTACCGCGGTTTCTGTATTGGAGCCCAAAGCGTGTTTGGGTGCAATGAGCGGCACGCTAGACAGCTTGGCAGCTCGCGAGAAAAGCGCTTGTGCAGACAGCATAAGCCCTGGCATGATGGAGCCGCCCACAAAGGCACCAGTGCTATCTACCACATCAATGTTGGTTGCAGTGCCAAAATCTACCACAATAACGGGCGCACCATACCTTGTTCTAGCGGCCACTGCATTGGCAATACGGTCTGCACCCAGCTCATAGGGATTGTCCAGAGCAACGCTAAGTCCACAGTCTAGATGGGCGTCTATTATAAGGGGCTTGGTATCCAATATTCGGCATAGCAAAGCCTGCCACTCTTGAGAAAGCACGGGTACTACGCTGGCAATAGCTGCGTGAGTTACGTCAGACAGGCTCATGCCCACCATGGCAAAATAGCTGTGTAGAAGGCTATGGAGCTGGTCTTTTGTGTCTGCGGTGTTAGTTGCCATACGCCACTGATGCACAAGTGTGCCCTCATTATCAAATACACCAAGCGTGGTTTGGGTATTGCCACAATCTACAGCTAATAACATGTGCTACTCCTTGTCATATGTACCGCCGTAATTGTATAAGTATCATAAGAGTCTGTGCACAACACGTGCAATATCCATGAACTCGCTGCACAAGACGGGTATATGTGATACTATTCCAACCCTGTATGTTCCAGATACAGCTGGAATGCATTCGCTCTGGTCGGAAACCAGAGCCGTTAGAAGGAGTTTTATATGAAAACTGGTATTCATCCAGAGTATGTAGAGTGCACAGTTCGCTGCACCTGCGGTAACACTTGGAAAACCCGTGCTACTAAAAGTGAGATAACGGTTGATCTGTGCGATAAGTGCCACCCCTTCTATACCGGCCAGCAGAAGCTGGTAGATACCGGTGGTCGTGTACAGCGCTTTGCTGATAAGTTTGGCGGTGCAGCTGCACAGCAGCTTAAGAAGGCCGAAGAGGCCAAGGCCGCTAAGGCTGCTAAAGCTGCAGAGCAGGCTGCTGCTAAGAAGGCTGCTGCAGAGGCTAAGGCTGCCGAGAAGGCCAAGCGTGCTGCTGAGTTTGAGAAAAAGGCTGCAGAGCAGGCTACTTCTCAGCCTGAAGAGGATGCATCTGCAGAGCAAGCAACTGAGGAAGACGCAGCCGAGTAAGCTTTATTACCAGCCATAAGAGCGTATATGCAAGAGGCCAAGAAGATTCTTCTTGGCCTCTTTTGAGCACTGCATGCACGAGTACAGATGGCAGCACAGGCAGCAGTGTATGCGTTTTGCTCAAAAGAACCGTTCGCAGACATTTATGGGCACATGGCGCATTATAAGCATCGTACAGCAATATATAGCCTTGTTTTAAGTTGCTTATAATACTAGGATTAATATATATAACTTTTAAATACGTTATAAGTAGGGAATATCTATGGGTAGTACTAAACGGTTTATTTCATCTTTACTTACTGCACTGCTTATTATGCAGTTGGCATTTCCTGTGAGTGCTGCCATGGCAACAGAGCGGGAGGGGGGTATTCCCAGACTGTCAACAGCTTTAGAGCAGCTAGCAACCAGTAGTGATACTTCTGTTTCTGCACCAGCGTCTGCAACGGATGAGCCATCAGTGGCTCCAACGCAGCCTCAGCCTGCTGCGTCTGCACCCACTTCTGCAACAACCGCAGCAGAAGACCGTTCTATTGCTGCAACAAACCAACCCGTCATAGAAGCGCGTTTGGTATCTACAGACGGCAAAACCAACTACGGATCACTTAGTGACCCCAAGACCGTACTCTCTCTTCCGAAGGGTCAGCAATTCAAGCTGCGTCTCCATGCGGTGTTCCCCTCCGCATCTGATAAGTCCATCGACGTGGCCTTGACCTACGGCATGGATTGGAATAATTCGAGCTTCAAATTCGACACGACAGCGGGCTGGTACGGAGAGCTTCAGAAAGACGGCATCATCACCCCGAATAAGCAGACCGAGGATTCCAAGAAGCCCGTTTCGGTGTACAACTGGAAATCCGCGGGCACGCTTACGCTGAAGTTCCAGGACACCACCCAGGAAGTCACCTTCGACGTGCCCATGGGCCTTCAGACCTACGATACGGGCCTTGCATCCATCTCCGATGCCATCACCGTCACCCAGAACTACACCAAGGAAGGTGAGGCTCCGACCGCATTTCGACTCAGCGCCGATATCGAGGTCACCAAGCGGGCTGCGCTTTCAAAAATCGGCTTCGGGGGGGGGGATTACTCCCAGCTCTTGAACAGAAACGGCAATATCGAGGTTGGTTTGGATGATTCTCGCGGTACCGGCCACAATGTTTCCTGGATGGCCAATCTGGATGACGGCTGGGGCGTAAAGCGTGTGCTCGAAGACTACTTCTATGCGATGCTCGTCCCGGAGAAAGCGGAATATCTTGGTCGCTACAGCCCCGATGAGGACTATGGCGTAAAAGAGGCAGACCTCAAGGTTCTGAGCCCGGGCGAGAAGTTCACCATGAGCACCGGCGTTGAATATACCGTTCCTGCCGGCAAGAAACTCTACGTGTGGGAGCGCAAAGACAACATCACCACCCCGGTCATCGCCGATCAATATCAATTCAACCCCATGTGGCGCTTCCCCAAAAAGGACTTCCCCGTAGGGAGCATCGCAGAGATTAGCCAGTTTGATGTAGGGGTGAAGTACTACGACCCGACGGGCCAAAGCGCCTACCTGCCTTACGATGCAAGCCGTCTTAAGACGATGAGGTACGAGATCGTCGAACCCCAAGAAGACGTGTATGCAAACAGTACGTTCGTCGCTAAGGATACCAATCTAGAGCGGTGGGAAGGCTATATCGCCGATAACGAGGTATACCTGGGAGGTCCTGGCTTCGAGCATACGCAGGAGCGCACCCTCGGCTACTTTACGGTGGGAAACCGCGGCACGGGAAATAGCCGGCACAAAACCATCATCATCGATTACGATGTCAACGACACCAAGATCGCTGGTGTGACGGCGCAGGCGCTCCCGCTAATCTCTCGCAAGAAGAAGGACGGCACCCCGCCCACCCAGGTGAGCGATTTCAAGGTCACCCTTTGGAACAGCAAAACCGACGAGACTACGGACTATACGATCGAGGCATCAAAGCTCAAGCAGCGTTTCCGCGTGGAAGACGTATTGGGCAAGCACGTTGAGGGCATGTATATTAAGCATATCGAATACAAGATCGATACCATCCCTGCTCGGACTCCGCTGACTGCGTGGGGAAGGAGCGGTACCGGCAAAGAAACCACAGAGGAAGACGGATCTTTGTTTTTCTTCGGCAACGTCCTTACCAATGAGGTGCGTGAAAAGGGCCGCTGGGGAGACGATCCATCTCTGTTCAAGACCGTCATCCGTATTGAGAACACGGGTGCGGAAGAGCCGGATTGGACGTATCGCAATCAATACAAGTGGGACTTCGGCGACGGCAAGGGTGAAGTCGTGTTCCAATATCCCGGCCGCTCGGCGGATCATGTGACCATCGGTCACACTTTTACTGCCTTTACCGGCAAGAGCTTCATCCAAGGTCATGGCCCGGTAACCGGTTGGCATAATGGAACGTCATATCCGCTCGAGTTTGTGGTGGGCGATACGATTCGTGACCAGTACTTCAGTTATTTCACGCCGACTTGGGACGGCTGTGCGAGGGGCATCCAGACGCATAAGGCTATGTACTACATCAGCCCCTTGGGCGATGATCTGAGCTTCAATATGACCTACCGTTCCATTGGCTCCAAGGACGCTTGGTTGCAAAAGGGTGCCGATCCGAACAACATGAGCCTCAAGCAGCCCGACGTGTCGGAGGTACCGGCATCCGACGCCTTGAAGGAGGTCTATCCCAAGGCGAAGGTCTATAAGCTCGACTTCTCCAAACTCACGTCCGCCCAAGACATATACGATACGCGCGCCTACGGTCCGTCGGTGTACTGGAAAGAGTCTGCCGAGGCGATCCCCTATGCCATCAACGCGGGGTACTGGGCGTATACTGCTGATTTCACGCTTCATGTAAGCTTCGCCTCCGATCCTGCGAAGGACGTGCCGGGCGAGTATACCCAGCTGATGTGGCTCGAATACGATACCGATACCGACGAAGATCTCGTCTATGGTTCGGGTATGGTCAAAGACAAGTGGGATCTGAACGGCAACGGCAGTACCGAAGACATGATCGGCCGTCCCATGGGAAGATGGATCGTCAGCGCTCCGACCGATCTGGTCGTACGGTCTGCCGCCAAGATGGCGACGCAGCCCGATACGTCGTATGTCACCTACGACGGTATGTCCAAGACCCTGATAGGCGCCAACAGCACCGTCGACCATCGTTTGGTCGCGAACAATCCCACGCAGTCGGACGCCAACGGCCTGACGATGTACTGGCCTGTGCCGAAAAAAGATCAGAACTGGGGCAAGGCGCTCCAGCCCAACGGTGCCTTTCAGTTCGACTTATTCCTTAATGGAGGGCTTAAGAGTCAGCTTCCCGAAGGCTATACCATCTCGTATGCAAAAAATATAAAGCCAACTTCACAGGCGCTCGATTGGGATAGTTTTGAGTGGACCGATGAGAGCAATACTGCTTCTTGGACACAAGAAGACTGGGACGCCGTTAACTTTGTTCGTATTTCTTCCCCCAAGGATCGCGCTTTTAATGCTGGCACAAGTCAAGAATTTAAATTCAATCTAACGTTGCGTGACGTTGCTCCCGAGGATTTTGAAAAGAAGCTTGTTGATGTATTCACACCAGCTTATTTGCGGGACCTCGGTTCTGGAAAGGGCTATCGCTATGGTCAGCCCGTAGCCATGACCCCCACTTCTGGTGTGCTAAGGGGCATTGCTTGGGTGGATGCAGACTTTGATGGCACGATGGATGAAAGTGAGAAAGCTCACGTTGTCTCTGGTGTTAAGCTTGAGCTCTATAATTCATCCGGCAAACTGATGGACACAGCCGTAACGGATGAAACAGGAGCCTATGAGTTTAAGGGTCTTAAGACTTGGCCTTCGACTGCTTCTGGTGAGCTTGAGCCTTACACTATCAAGGCATATAACCCCACTGATCCTAAGTCTGCAGACGCTGGGAGTTTTGTGCGCTTCTCGCCAACAAAGGGCGATATGGTAATGACTGCCTCTGATGATCAAACTACAGCTACGGTAGAGGGCGTTTCTATAGACAAGAAAAATGCCACGAGCCTTAATATTGGTCTTTCGCGGGCAACCAAACTTTATGTAAAGAAGGTTTGGGTTGAGGGCAAAAATGCCGATGGCACAGATGGCACCGGTATTACACATGATCCGGTAGAGGTTTCGCTTCTTATGGACGGCAAAGCTGCTAAGAATTTTAATAATCAGGAAATATCGGTAGCTTCTCTTGCTGGCGCAAATGCTAGTCCTTGGGAAGCCTCTTTTACAGATCTCCTTGTAAACAATCCTGCTACTAATACTCTTGCCAAGTACACGGTTAAGGAAACATCTGTTCCTGAGGGCTATGCTGATTCGTATACATATGAGACTAAGGAATCTAAAGACGCACGGACTGGCGAGGCGTTGAGTTACACCGTGGCAACTGTTACCAATACGCGAATCCACGGTAGCATTGAGATTTCTAAGACTGATAAGACGGATGCCAAGAAACTTTTACCAAATGCCACCTTTGAACTCAGAAAAGATGGCGTTAAGGTACGCGAGGGTACAACTAACAATAAGGGTGTGCTCACATTTACCGATATTCCGTATGGCGACTACACCATAGTGGAGACCGCTGCTCCTAAAGGCTACCTACTTGATTCAACACCACAGTCTGTAAAGATTGAAACCCAAGATCAGGTTGCAAAGGTGACCTTTGGAGACGAGCAAATAAAAGGCACTGTTACTGTTACCAAGACTGACAGTGCTGATCAGCATATCAAGCTTAAAGGCGCCACCTTTGAGCTACGCCAAGGCGATAAGGTTGTTGATACTAAGACTACTGGTGATAACGGTGTAGCAACCTTCAAGGATGTCATCTATGGTGACTACACCGTAGTAGAAACCAAAGCCCCAGAAGGTTATGTCCTTGAGCAAACCGCTAAGCCTGTAGCTATCTCCGAGAACGGTAAGACGGTCAATGTAGATGCAACCAATGCCAAGATCAAAGGCACGGTAACTGTCACCAAGACCGATGCACAAGATGCGACTAAGACACTTGCTGGCGCTACGTTTGAGCTACGTCAGGGAGACAAGGTTGTTGACACCCAAACTACCGGTGACGATGGCATTGCTACCTTCAAGGATGTTGTATACGGCGACTACACACTGGTAGAAACTAAAGCCCCACAAGGCTATGAACTTGATCAAAAGCCTTTGTCTATCAAGATAGAAAAAGACAAAGTACTCCTTAAGTTTGAGGTGAAAAACGCCACCATACCCGCTAAGACAAAACCTGTGATAGGTATTCTTCCAAAGACAGGTGATGCAAATAGCAGCATTGTTCCCGTGTTGTTTGTATCTGCAGCGTCTGCTGCTTTTGCGTGGGTGCTTCGTAAAAAGAGGAAGCAGTCGTAGGAAACGTAATTACCTATGCGCTTGGTAGCTCGTGCGCAGAAATGCTAGATTCTCATGAGCCGTTGGGGTGTACTCTAGCGGCTCATTTTTACTTATTTACGCTTGGATTTTTGGCTGATCATACCAATGTGCTGCACTGCCATAATCCTATTGAACAATTTGTGTCCTTGGACGGAGTTTGATTAATAGGGTTGGGAGTCTAAGTAAGAGCCTCAGCGCTCTTAGTTGTGAGCTGCAAGCAAAGCTTGCATAGCATCACACCAGCCATCAGTGGATGGGCGTGTGGATACGTAGGTGTTGGGATGCTTGGTAAGTTTGGCTGCAGCATCAGTATGTTCAAAACCATTACTCATAAAGAGAAACGTGCCAACAAAGTCTGCCATTTCACAATCTGCTGGTGAATCACCCGCGGCGAGCATTTGGTCCTTTTCGATATGCAAGAGCTGGGCAAATTTACCAATGCCCGAGCCTTTGGTAAGGCCATGGGGCATGATGTGGTAGGTATGAATATCTTGGGGATGCGCCATATCTACATCCTGCAGCGTTGTACTGCCGTTCATGCGCTTGACCAGGCCATTATCAGCAAGATATAGAGGAAGAGGGCAGCTATCGAGTAGTGCCTGGACCTCAAAAGCCTCTACGCTGCCACGCAAAGCAACGCTTACCTCGCGGTATTCAAATCCCACGTAGTTGTCATGATAGGTTTCCAACTTGCCGGGATAGCGGGCAATAAGTTCGTCTACAATGCCCGTCTCGCAGATACGATCGTGCGGGGTCTTGAGGGATGCATGGTTGTAGGGCATGTCTCCGGTAAAGTAGACCCACTCGGGCTGGCTGCCGCTTTTGGTACAAATAAGGCCGCCCATCTCTGCAATCCAAGCGTCAAAGCCCAAAATGCGTGAGTCCTCAAAGGTCATGGCACGATTACGACCGGAAACGGGCACCACGATAATGCCAGCTCTGCGCAGGTCTATCAGGGTTTGGATAAGTCGTGCGCTGGGGAGGTGAGAGCTGTTTTGCACGGCCGAGGCGCCTGTAAGCATGGTGCCGTCCAAGTCCGTCATAACGTAGTGTATTTTTGCCAAGCGTGCCTTGTCCTGTGCGCTTATAGGGGCGGTGGGAAACGTTGGTGTTGCAAGGGTGCTGTCGGGGCTTTGAGCAGCAAAATGCAAAGTTGTATGCCGTGTAGGCGTGTTCATGTTATGCCTCTAGCTGCTTGGTGCGAGAGGCGGCCATAGCCTGTGCAAAAACATCGCCATCACAGGGCATGGGGACAAACGCATCTCCTCTATGCATCCGTGTTTCATCTCCCTTGGCAAGCAGACATACGATGCTGTCTTGCTCATAAGACTGTGCTACTGCAACAGCGCGCTCGATAGCAGCTGTGCGATCAACAATAATCTCGTAAGTAGCATCGACAGGTGTGTGAGTTGCCATTTGAGCACAGATCTTCTCGGCAGGCTCATTCCAGGGGTCCTCAGAGGTGTAGATCATAAGATCACACCACTTAGCGGCCTCTTCTGGTAGTTCCTGGCGACGCTCATAAGCTTTGCCGCCAGCACAGCCAAAAACAGCAACAATTTTGCGACCAGTAAACTCCTGTTTAACGGACGAGAAAAACTTCTTAAATGAGAGGCGATTGTGGGCGTAGTCAATCAGTCCCACAACATGGCTGGTAGAGGCGGGAGAAATTTCCATACGACCTGGCACCTGACAATGAGCCAGCCCTTCACAAATCTCTTGCTTGCTATAGCCCATTTGCTGTGCCATACCAATGGCACATAGGGCGTTATCTACGTTAAACAGACCGGCCATGCTCAAAAAGACGGTGTCGGTCCAGTGTGGGGTGTGACACACAAAGCTCAGCGACCCAAAGCCCGGCTCTATGTTTTTTGCCCAAAGGTCGGGCAAAACCGTGTGCACAGTGCCCTCCGCAGATTGATACCTGTGTGCAGAACAACCAGTGGCACTATAGGTGATTTGTTTCTCCAAGCTAGCTGCGGCGGTAAGCACGCGATCCAACTGATCTGTTTCTAGGTTAATCACGGCTGTGTTGGTAAGTGAGAAGAGCTTAAGCTTGCTGGAAAAGTAGTCCTCAAAGTCTGAGTGCTCGTTAGGCGAGATATGGTCTTGGCCAATGTTGAGCCATCCGGCTACGCCTACATGTAGCCCCAACACGCGATCATATTTAAGTGCCTGGCTAGAAACTTCCATAATCATGGGGCTGTGGTCAGAAGCCTTGGCGTGGGCAAGGTGACGCCAGAGATCAGCGGCTTCAGGGGTGGTGTTGTGGCTTTCTTCACGCTCAATGCCGTCGTAGGTTTCAATGGAGCCCATAATAGAGGCGTGTGCATAGGCCGTGCCTTTATCGCAAATGCTGCGCAGCATGTATGCTACCGTGGACTTACCTTTGGTGCCGGTGATGCCTGCAATTTGGATGCTTTGATCGGGATAGTCCCATGCGGCAGCAGATAGATATGCCATGGCGCGGCGTATATCATTAACTACCAACACGGGTGTGTGGGGGGCCAGTGCTGCCAGCTTTGCATAGTCGGTATCTGCACAGGCGTATGCAACAGCGCCTGCCGCAAGGGCAGCCTGCAAGAACTGTGGTTTAAAGGCAGCGCCTTTGCAAATAAAAAGGTTGCCGTTTTGAACAGTACGAGAATCGCATGCAGCACCAAAGATGGACAACGGCGTGGTGGGGGAGCTTGGCGTGGCTTGTACAAGCAGCTGATGCTGGTCAAGTAAGGCGGCAAGCTCTGTAAATGTTGTTGTATTCATAGCTGTAAGTATACGAATTGTTTGTTGGGGCTGCATGGAGGTATAAAGAGTTTAACGGGACTTCAACAAAATTGTGGAGGAAGGTAAAATCATTTTGCATACGGGTTATGGTTTATGATAAAATTCTTTCCGCATTCGGGCGATTGGCGCAGCGGCTAGCGCAGGTGCCTTACACGCACAAGGTCGGGGGTTCAAATCCCTCATCGCCCACCATGTATATGTTTCGAGCCCGGTAGCTATGCTATTGGGCTCGTTTGCTATTTGGGGGTGCTGTTATGGTGCAACCTAGTTTTCCTATTGGTGTGTTTGATTCTGGACTTGGCGGTATGACGGTTGCTCGTGCTCTGTCGGAGTATATGCCGTATGAATCTATTTGGTATGTGGGAGATACCAAGCGTTGCCCCTATGGTGTGCGTAATCAGGCAGAAGTAAAAAACTTTGCTCTGCAGATAGGCAAGTGGCTTGCTAAGCATGACGTCAAGCTTATGGTCATTGCCTGCAACACGGCTACAGCAGCAGCCTTCCATGCCTTACAAGAGCAGCTGCCCCTTCCCGTTATAGGTGTGATTGAACCTGGGGCGTCTGCAGCGTGTAGGGTTTCTCGCTCGCGTAACATTGGTGTGCTGGCTACGCAGGGAACTGTTACTTCCAATTCTTATGCGCAGGCGCTTCATGATTTGGATGCGACTATAAAGGTTACGCAGTGTGCTACGCCGCGCTTTGTACAAACGGTAGAAAGCGAGCTTGCACGTACCAACCATCTTTATCAGGGCTGGAAGCTTAATCCAGAGATTTTTGACACACCTGAGGTTCATGCCATGGTGCGTGAGGATATCTCACCCCTTCTTGATAAGGACATTGATACCGTGGTGTTGGGGTGTACGCATTTTCCTTTACTGTCTGCTCAGATTCAAGCGGTGCTGGGTGAGGACGTACATCTCGTAAATCCTGCCGACCAGACCGCGCGAGAGGTAAAGCAAACGCTTGAGCAGCTGGGTATGTTGGCAAGTCCTTCGGATGTGATTCGTGGCGTGCATGCAGAGCCTGCATATCGCTTTGCTACTACGTCGGACAACATCACCTCTTTTGCGGTGGCTGGTACTTTTGTTTTTGGCCACGACCTGGATTCTGTCGAGCATATTGAGCTTTCTGAGCTGGAAAATCTATAGGAGGATAGCGTGGCAGAGATGTTGAGAGCTACCGATACTACCGTCGAGTCTCCTGAGCTAACTGGGTCATCCGAATCACTCGGATTGGCTGGGCCGGAGCTGTCCGAGCGCTCTTTTGGACGAGCACAAAACCAAATGCGTCCTGTTACGCTTACGCGTGACGTTATGAAGAACGCTCAAGGCTCCTGTATGGCAGAATTTGGTGATACACGCGTGCTGTGTAGCGCCACTATTGAAGAGTCGGTTCCCAAGTGGCACCTGTCTTCTCGGGCGGGATGGGTAACGGCGGAGTATGCCATGCTGCCCGCTTCTACTAATAGACGCACCGCTCGTGAGTACAGGGGGCGCAAGGGTCGTTCTATGGAGATCGAGCGGCTTATTGGTCGCAGTTTGCGTACCGTTGTGGACTTACATGCCCTGGGAGAGATTACTGTTACGGTGGATTGTGACGTTATTCAAGCAGATGGTGGCACAAGAACAGCATCTGTAACAGGCGCTTGGGTTGCTTTGCATGATGCGCTGTTGGCATGGGTAGAAAAAGGTAAGCTTGCTCGACTGCCATTAAAAGATCAGGTAGCTGCTATTTCTATGGGTAAGGTTGGGGGCCAGCTTTTGCTGGATCTTGACTACGCAGAGGATAGACACGCGCAAGTAGACATGAACCTTATTGGCACCAGTGATGGTGGCATCATTGAGATTCAGGGCACCGGGGAGCAAACACCGTTTACCTGCGTTGAGCTCGCTGAGTTTATGAGCATGGGGCAACAAGGTATTGCTCAGCTGTTGGAACTGCAAAACAAAGTAACCAATTTTAGGGAGTAAGGAATTAACATGGCTGTAGAAGCGTCTGCGCTTGATCCCAACAACACCGTGGTAGTGGCAACGGGCAATGCACATAAAGTAGTAGAAATAGAGGCCATTTTGAGCGAAGTATTACCTGATGTGCGTTTTGTTGCGCTGAGTGAGTTAGGTGAGTTTCCCGAGCCGGTAGAAGACGGAGACAGCTTTACGGCCAACGCGCTCATTAAGGCACGCGCTGCTTTGGAGCAGACGGGTTTCTCGGCCATTGCAGACGACTCCGGCTTGGTGGTAGATGCATTGGATGGCGCACCTGGCATTTATAGCGCTCGGTATGCGGGTGAACATGGTAATGATGAGGCAAACAATAACAAGCTGCTTGGTGAGCTAACATTTGTGGATGACGAGCAACGCAGTGCGCATTTCCACTCCAGCGTGGTATTGGTAAAAAAGGACGGTACGGTTTTGGTGGGCGAGGGTAACTGTCCCGGTACGATTGGCTATGCTCCCAAAGGCGAGAATGGCTTTGGCTATGATTCGCTGTTTTTGCCGGACGCCATGCAGGGTTTGACCATGGCGCAGCTTACTCCTGAACAAAAAAACAGTATTTCTCACCGTTTTTATGCGCTTAAGGACTTGGCTTCTCAACTTTAAGCTGTTGTACTTGCATGTAGTGTGTCATTATGTGTGCATGTAGTTTTTATAGAGGAGGGCACAATGAAGATCATCCCTGCCAAAGACTATCAGGACATGAGTCGTAAGGCAGCAAACATTATTTCTGCCCAGGTTATTCTTAAACCTGAATCAGTTATTGGCCTTGCTACGGGTACAACGCCAATTGGTGCGTATAGCCAGCTTATTGAATGGTACAAAAAAGGTGATGTGGATTTTTCCCAAATGCGTACCTACAACTTGGATGAGTACCGTGGTCTTGAGCACGATGATCCTCAGAGCTATCACTTCTTTATGAATGATAAGTTCTTTAACCACATTAATATTGATCCCAACAATGTTCATGTGCCGGATGGTGCTAACCCCAATATTGAAGAGGCCTGTACTACCTACGATGACATGATCGAAGAGGCAGGTTTTTGCGATTTGCAACTACTGGGCATTGGCAACAATGGACATATTGGCTTTAATGAGCCGGATACCGCCTTTTCTAAGGGTACGCATTGTGTAGATCTTACCGAGTCAACTATTCAGGCCAATGCTCGCTTGTTTGATACGCCTGACGATGTTCCTCGCCAGGCCTACACCATGGGTGTTCAAACCATTATGATGGCTCGTTCCATTTTGGTAGTAGCGAGTGGTTCTGCTAAAGCGGATGCCGTGTATGACATGTGCTTTGGTCCTGTTACACCTCAAGTTCCTGCTTCTATCTTGCAGCTTCACACCAATTGCGTTGTTGTGGCAGATAGCGAAGCCTTGGCTCGTTGCGCTTGCTAAAAGTTTTTTTGCTAGGGGTTAGGCAAGGCAGCAGAGGGAACCATCGTGATTGATAAAACGTCTGCATATAATACATCGGTATATACACAAGAAGAACTCTCCATTGATCATGCATCAGTGGAGAGTTATCTTACGCACATTGCCTTTGTCTTTCTTATTGGCGGGCTTGCCGGGTGGCTGTACGAAGTATTTATCGGTGCACCGCTCAACGGTGAGCCCATAGATCTTGGCCATGGTGGCTTAGGCATACCCTTTTTGATGATTTACGCCATTGGTTCGGTGAGTATTGAACTTGTTTTTGGGTTGAACCGCAAACCGTTGCCCGCTGTTATACAGCTGTTGGGATCAACGCTGTTAGCAATAACTTTGGAGTACAGCTCGGGGCTTATCATGCTGCATGCATTGCAGGTGCAAGCTTGGGATTACCGGATACCGGGCTGGGATTTTTTGACCACACCTGACGGGCTTATTTGTTTGCGTGCCTCGCTTACCTTTGGCGTCATGGGATTATTGCAACTGCGTGTGATAGACAGGCTGTATGAATGGCTGGCTCGCAAAAACTTTTGGGTGCTTTTAGTAGTTGTGTGGGGCCTTATAGCTGCAGTTACGCTGGTTTTGCTCAACGCATTTTTGTTCCACGTCGTAGATGTGGGTGACATCTGGCGCTAATCATTATGGGCGACACATGGCCTTTCTTAACCACATGCCGCTCATCTTTATATTGGCCTTAGTGACTGGGATCAGTGCACTTGAATGAGCGTGTCTGACTCCGTACAGCTGTGCTTAGTGCAAAACTTAGTGCAAAATGGTGAACTCTTTGGGATATGAGTTCAAAATCTCGCAGCCATCTTCTGTGACAATCAGCAAGTCCTCAATGCGCACGCCTACCTTACCAGGGATGTATACGCCGGGTTCTATCGAGAAAACCTGACCAACCTGCACGGGTTCATCGTGAGTAGAAGAGACGTCACCAGGCTCGTGATCCACTAGACCAATCTGATGGCCCAGACGATGGGTAAAGTACTCACCCCAACCCTGAGCAGCAATAACGTCGCGGGCCGCTTTGTCAATCTCTGCAAAGCTAACGCCGGGGCGCACGATGGCCTCGGCTGCCTCATTTGCCTGGCGAACGGTTTCGTACACGCGGTAGGACAGATCGTCAGGCTCGATGTTTTTCTCGCCAGCAAACCAGAAGGTGCGGGTCATATCAGAGCAGTAGTCATCTTGCTTGCATCCCACGTCAAACAGCACGATCTGCCCGTCCTGCAAAACGGTATTGTCGGGTTCGTGATGAGGGTCTGCAGCGTTGGCACCAAAGCTTACGATAGGCTCAAACGAGTGGTCCTGTGCTCCCAGACGACGGTACTCGGCTAAAAGGCGCTCCGCAATGCTAAACTCCGTAACACCGGCCTTAACCTGCGAGCGTAGCCATGCCATGGCCTTATCGTTAGTGGCAGAAGCCGCGCGCATAGCCTGCTGCTCTGCGGTGTCCTTGATGGAGCGAGCGCCATCTACCGCATCAGAGGCAAGCAGGTAGTCCTGTGCAGCACCGGAGTGCATAAGGGGCAGCAACCACTTGGCAGCCAACTCTTTGTCTATGCCCAACGCCTGGTCATGTAGGCACTGATCTGCAAGCAGGGGAATGGGATCGTCCGTGTCATCAAACAGGATAACGTTGGTGCAAGCACCAGACGCATCGGGAAAGAGGCGATTACAAAACATAACGGGCTCTTTATCCGCTGCCAACAGCAAGCCGAAGAAGCGTTCAAAAGGCAGGGTGTAATACCCGGTAAGCCACTTGATGGACATGGGATCGCAAATAAAAATTTGCATAAGACCGCGCGCTTTCAGATTGGTCATTACGCGCGTTATGCGAACATCGTTCATAGCTGTCCTTTCACGGTATTGTCTAGGGCAATCTTACCCGTTTATCCAAAAAGCATCGTACTTAAAGGTTTGTTTAATTGGTGGTTGGGTTGAGGTCTGCAATTGAGCCTAGTATTATTCATCTTTAGCTAACTATGATTATTCTCACAAATCCGCAGTTGGCGGACTGGAGGTTTCTATGGAAAACGAGATGCCCCCTGCAAATAGGGTAGACCTGATTCGCGAGAAGCTCGAAGAGCTGCAGGGCCAGCGTTTGCGTGTGCGTGCAAATATGGGTCGCAGCCGTATTGTTGAGCGCACAGGTGTGCTTGTGGGCGCTCATCCGTCTTTGTTTATCGTGGAGGTAGAGGAGCGTCGTGGTCGCACGGCGCGTCAATCGTACCAGTATGTGGACGTTCTTACGGGTACGGTGGAGCTCTACAACAGTGATGATGGCGAGAAGATCTTTGATTTTGTCATCGAAGAGTAGCGTTGCGCATCTGACGCATCCAAAGTAGCTTCAACAGAGAGCATAGATCCTAGAGCATAGAGCACAGATCCAATCTGAAGACCCAACAATCCTATCAGGCAACCTTCCTATTAAGCATATCTCGTATGACAGACGATACCTCTCCATCGCAGTTGCGTTATGTGGCGCCGGCAAAAATCAATCTCTACCTGGGCGTCCATGAGGGACGCGACGCGCGCGGCTACCACGGCGTAGACTCCGTGATGGCAGCCATAGACTTTTGCGATACAGTAACGGTTGCTCCCGCGCCCAAGCTTTCCGTGAGCTGCCTGCCCGACGTGGGCTGTGTGGATTCATCCAACACCTGCTGGCGCGCTGCCGTTGCCATGGGCAAGTCCTTTGATTTTGAGCCGTCGTACGCCATTTGCGTGCACAAACACATTCCTCCACAGGCTGGTCTGGGTGGCTCGTCTTCCGATGCAGTGGCCACCATTTTGGCGCTGTGCGAGTTTAACCACCTTGATCCCACTGCCGAGAAGGTCGTGGAGGTAGCACGGAGCATTGGTGCAGACGTACCGTTCTTTTTACGGGGCATTCCCTGCTATCTGGACGGTTCGGGTGATACCCTGCGCGAAGAATTTAACACCCTGCAAGGCACGCCCGTTGTGCTGGTGCGTCCTTCTGGCTCTGTGGGTGTCTCGACGCCCGAGGCCTATGCAGCCTTTGATGCGTCTTGTGTGCCTACGGGGAATTTGCAGGCAGTGCTTGAGGCATTGCGCTCTGGCAACTGCGATGAGCTCTATGCAGGCATGGATAACAACCTTGGTCCCATTGCGTGTCATCTGTCTTCTGAGGTAGCAAGCAGTGCGCAGTGGCTTAAAGAGCAACAAGGTGTACGTGCCTCACTGGTAACGGGTTCGGGGAGTAGCTCCTTTGCGCTGTGTGAGTCCTCTGAGGTGGCGCGGCGCATTGCGCGCGATGCGCAAGCGTTGGGAATGGATGGGCTTGCTACGCGGATTATCAATCATGGTCCGCAAAGGATATAATTATTTGTTAGGATACTTCTGCTAGCATCATTGTGCTATTCATCGGGTTGTGGCTCAGCTTGGTAGAGCGCTCGGTTCGGGACCGAGAGGTCGTGCGTTCAAATCGCATCAACCCGACCATTGTATATTCAAGCCATCGCGTCTGCGGTGGCTTTTTTTGTTGCCTGGTTGGCAGGGTTGGCAGGGTCAGGCGCTGGGCAGACGGCTTGAATAGGCGTGCGCTGTGCCGTGCCACACTGCAACGTGTCGTGGCATATGTCGCACGATGTCGGAGCGTTATTAATATTAATAACGCTCCAACGGGTTTACAAACTAAAAGAAATGCCTCTGGAAATAAAGGAAATGCCGCTTGCATAATGGCACAATAGAAGAGAGCCAAATACACATGCTCAGCGCCCTATATCTCTGGAGGCAGTATGAAAATCGCTGTTGTTGGGACCGGACTTATTGCCAGCTATGCGCTGCCGCATCTGGCAAGCTGGGGCTGGGATGTGGTCGCCCTTGTGGGTACCGCTCGGTCCGCACAGAAAACCCGTGAGTTAGCAGCGGCCTATTATGCACAGGCGTTTGAGAGCCACGACGATTTTCTCGCTCTTGTGAAGCCCACCACCGCCAGCACTGCGAAGCTAACCGCCCCCACCACCACCTCCACTGCCAACACCGCGGAATCAACCGCCTCAGCTGCCCCCAGCCTTACCTGCGATACCGTGTATCTTGCAGTGCCTAATCACCTTCACTACCAGCTTGCTATGCAGGCTATACAGGCAGGGCTTAACGTTATTCTCGAGAAGCCCTTTGCAAGCAATGCCGCCCAAGCGCAAAAACTTGCTCAGGCATCGCGCGCCGTCGGTGTGTTTGTGTTGGAAGCCATTACTACGCTGTATCAGCCTAACTATCGTAAGCTGCAGGAATGGTTGCCGCGCATTGGCCAGGTGCATATTGCCTCGGTAAACTACAGTCAGTACAGCAGCCGGTACGATGCGTTTTGTGCGGGCAGTATTTTGCCCGTGTTTGACCCGCTAAAGTCCGGGGGTGCGCTCATGGATTTGGGAACGTATTGTATTTCTTGGCTGGTAGGCCTGTTTGGCAAGCCTGTATCCGTGCGCTACCAGGCAAACATTGAGCGCTCCATTGATACCTCGGGTATCACTACGCTGGACTACGGTCATTTTAAGGCGGTTGCTATTGCCGCTAAAGATTGCGCTGCGCCAAGCTCCAATGTTATCCAAGGCACCAAGGGCTATCTTACGCAAGAGCTGGCTCCGAGCATGGGCGGCGCTGTCACCCTGCATTTGAACGATGGCACTCAAGAGCACTATGATGCAGCGCTACCAAACCGCATGGAAGCGGAGTTTTGTGAGTTTGCTCGGATCATAGCTCAGAATGACCGTGCCGCTTATGAGCAGCGCCTTGAGCAGAGTTTAACCATAGCGCAGGTGCTTACAGAGGCACGGACCAGCGCTGGGATTGTGTTTCCCGCAGACGAGCTGAGCAACAAAATGGGCTCTTAGCAAAGTGAAGCCGGAAATGTAACGATTATGCGACGATATAGGTGCTTCGGGGCTGTTTTTCGGATAAGGATTGTATCGTTAGAGACATGAAATCAATTAAAGCAGTGTTTGCCAAAAAGGCACATCAAACAACTGAAGAAAAGTTTCATGAGATGATCGAGCGACCCATTGGACCTCTCATCACCTCTTTGGCAATCCCGTCCATTTTTGCCAACCTGGTTACCGCCATATACAACTTGGTGGACATGTATTTTGTGGGACATATCAGTACGGCTGCCTCTGGTGCTATCGGCATCTCATTTGTTGCTATGACCGCCATACAGGCGACAGGATTTTACTTTGGGCAAGGCACCGGTAACGCTATTTCGCGTTATTTGGGGGCCAAGCAACAGGAAAAAGCCAATATTATGGCATCCACAGGCATAGTATGCACGCTGACCGTTGGCTTGCTCATTGCCATATTGGGCAACCTCTTTATTGAGCCGCTGTGCATCCTTGCTGGTGCAACGCCCACCATTTTGCCGTATGCCAAAACATTTATCGGCATTATCTTGTGCGGGGCTCCCTGGATGGCAAGTTCTATTTTGCTTAATATGCAGCTTCGTTTTGAGGGCGAATCGCTCTTTTCCATGCTGGCAATTACGACAGGTGCTATTCTCAATGCCCTGCTTACACCTCTGCTGATTTATGGCTTCCATCTGGGCATTGCCGGAAGTGCTATCTCTACCATTGTGTGCGAGTTTATCGGCTTTGTTTTATTGTTGATTGAAACACAAAAGATTGGACTGGCGCCACTGTCTCTTACCTGGGTTCGCCCCAGCAAAGAGCTTTTCCGAGAAATAAATAACGGTGGTACGCCTTCGTTTGTACGTCAGTTGATGCTTGGCATTGCAACCACCCTGCTTAATAATGCGGCAGCGCCGTTTGGAGACGCTGCTGTTGCCGCTATGGCCATTGTGCAGCGCATTACTGGTTTTGCCAACTATATTCAGATTGGTATTGGTCAGGGCTACCAGCCGGTATTGGGATACAACATTGGGGCTCGGCATCATGAACGCGTACTTGCAGGCTATAGTTTTGCTTTGCGCGCTTCAACCATTGCGGTGCTCGCTATTGGTGTTTTTACCTGTATATTTGCGCCCCAGCTCATTTGGATTTTTAGGCAAGATCCGCAGGTGGTGACTATTGGTACCCTTACGCTGCGTCTGGCAAGCTTTTCTGCTGCGCTTACCGGCGTTGCCATGATGACCAACTTTATGCTGCAGACTTCAGGCCATGTGTGGAGCGCGTCCATCCTTGGTGCCTGCCGTTTGGGCTTGGTATTGGGTCCTGTCATAGTGGTAATGGCATACTTCTTTGGCCTGTTGGGCGTACAGCTTGCGCAGCCCGTTGCTGACCTTATTACCTTTTTTGTGGCAATCCCCTTTGCCAAGATTACCCTTTCACAATTTAATACCACAGCCAAGGTGGAAGAGAGCATCCGAGAAATTCAAGCGTGGATTTGGGAGTAGGGCACAGATACTCTGCGTAGCCATGCGGCTGCGTACGTAGTGTTTCTCTGTGTGACTGTCTTACTCTACGACGTAGGACCTCTTAGCAATCACGTCACGTTGCTACGGCACAGTGTTTCTCGCTCCCTTTTTCTTAAATCTAATACCAGTAACTATAAATAAACTGAAAAACAAGATAGATGGACCACCAAACGCCCTACAGAAAACACCCGCTTTGGTTTAAAAAGCACACAAGAGAGCGCCACATCTAAAACTGGTATTTCTTGTAAAATACCAGTAACTGCAGGTTATTTGAGTGAACGGCATGTTTTCTTCGGTAAGCGTTAGCTTGATAAAAACCAACACAAAAATGGTATCCACAGATAGCAGAAACGCTAAGATATGGTGTAAATGGTATGTGGTAGTAACCACTTATCTGGGGAGGCTTGCATGGTTGGCTTTATCATTACCGGGCATGGTGATTTTGCAACGGGGCTATACAGTGCGCTTGCGATGATCGCTGGCGAGCAAGACGGAGTGGTTGCAGTTACCTTCCACGAGGATGAAGCAGCAAGCTTTGGCAACAAGCTTACGGATGCAATAACAAACCTGCGCGCCACAACCGATGGCATTGTCATATTGTGTGACCTTATCGGTGGCACTCCCTTTAACCAGGCCATGTTGGCTGCTCAAGCCTTTGACAGCGTAGAGGTAGTGGCAGGCGTCAACCTGCCCATGCTGCTTGAGTGCATCATGGGACGCGAGATGGGTATTGGAGTGCGCGAGTTATGCGTCAACGCCGTGTCATCTGATGTGCTTGGTATCGCTCACATGTCAATTGATGCCGTTACGCAGGACGAAGCTTCGGATGCCGCTTGTTATGATGTCGATTTTGATGAAGAAGAAGGCATCTAATGACAACAGAATCCTTTACACAGTCGATCTTAGGTGCTTCAGTGGCGCTGCTTATCCTGTTTGCACTTATCGGCATAGTGCTGTTTATCGTTACGTTTATGCGTACCCGCAAAAAGAAGAATGCCTACGCACACGTGCATAAAAACATGGCGGTTGGCCAGCGTGTGCTTTTTGCTGGCGGTATCTACGGCACGCTGGTGCGCGTGGGCAAGCAGACCTGTGACGTAAAGATTAAATCGGGCGAAGTTATGGAAGTGTCTCGCTATGCCATTCAAGAGCTGGATGAGGACGCATAACGCATAACAGCTGTCGACACTGCCCAGGCAGCACCTAAGCAGCACTTAAGTAGTGTCCGGACAGCATCAAAGTAGATCAAAGCAAATACCTACGTAATCGCACGACGAGCTGGTCATAAGAGGAAAGGAGCAACCTATGGCGGAGCCAAATATCGTTCTTGTGAGGATTGATAACCGTTTGCTGCATGGTCAAGTTGCTACTCAGTGGGCAAAAAGTATTGACTGCAATCTTATTCTGGTGGCTAATGATGACATTGCGGGCAACAAAATGCGCCAAAACCTGTGCAACATGGCGGCCCCACAGGGCATGGCTACCAGGTATTTCTCGCTTCAGAAGACCATTGATGTCATTCACAAAGCCGCCCCTCGTCAGCATATTTTTATCGTTATTGAAACCCCGCAAGATGCGCTCAAGCTCGTTGAGGGTGGTGTGCCCATCAAAAAGATCAACATTGGCAACATGCACATGTCTGGCGATAAACGCCAGGTAGCAACCTCTGTTGCCGTTGATGATGAGGATGTTGCCACCTTCAAGAAGCTCCAAGAGCTGGGCGTTGAGCTCTTTATCCAACGTGTTCCCACGACGCCGGTTGAGTCTACCGAGAAGCTCTTTAGGTAGGCGTTATGTAGCTGTAGGTACGTATATGCACCTCTGATTGGTGTATCTACTCCCTTTCTTTTGGGCGTCGCATGCCGGCGCCCACCCCCTGGGTTGTGAGCGTGTGTCGTAGTGAAGGCAACGCACGCACGACAAAGTACTTCACATGGTCAAAAGCACGTATATATGAAAGGAGGTTCAAGGATGGATTATTCAGCTCTCCAAGTTATCCTGGTGTTCCTGGTAACATTTGTTGCTGCAATCGACCAGTTTAGCTTCCTCGAGTCCTTGTATCAGCCACTCGTCACTGGTATGGTGATTGGCCTCATCCTTGGCGACCTACCCACGGGCCTTATCGTCGGTGGTACGTATCAGCTTATGACGATTGGCAACATGCCTATCGGTGGAGCTCAGCCACCTAATGCCGTTGTTGGTGGCATTATGGCAACCGTTTTGGCAATTTCGCTCAAGCTTGAGCCTAACGCTGCTGTTGCTCTTGCTATTCCGTTCTCTTTGCTCGGTCAGTACGGTGTAACACTGATCTTTACGCTTATGTCTCCTCTTATGAGCAAGGCAGATCAGTACGCGGCCGATGCCAATTCCAAGGGCATTGAGCACATCAACTACCTGTCCATGTGCTTGCTTGGTGCTATTTTTGGCATCGTAGTAACCCTGTTCTTTATTGGTGGTTCCACCATGGGTCAGGCCGTTGTGGACTCGCTTCCCCAATGGCTCACAGACGGTCTTTCCGCTGCTGGCGGCATGATGCGCTTCGTTGGCTTTGCCGTGCTTCTTAAGTTCATGATGAACAAAGATATGTGGGGCTTCTACTTTATGGGCTTCGGTCTTGCCCTTGTCGTCTCCGGCATTGCAAGCTTAGCCACCCCCGCTCTGCTCATCCTCGCGCTTATCGGCTTTGGCATTGCCTACTGGGATTACCAGCAAAATACGCAGCTCAAGGGTGCTGTTGCTGGCTCTGATTTTGATGGAGGTGAAGAGGATGGCATCTAAGGAGGAACTCACACATTACAACAATCTAGAGCCTGCGGCCGACCTTGACCAAAAGACTCTTAACAAGATGGCATGGCGTTCCTGCTTCTTGCAGGCATCGTTTAACTACGAGCGTATGCAGGCTTCTGGCTGGCTGTACTCTATTCTTCCTGGCCTTGAGAAGATCCATACCGATAAGGACGATCTCGCCACATCCATGACGCATAACATGGAGTTCTTTAACATCCACCCCTTCTTGGTAACCTTTGCCATGGGCCTTATCCTGTCCATGGAGCAGAAAAAGGTGGATATTCCTACCATTCGTGCCGTGCGCGTCTCTTTGATGGGTCCACTTGGTGGTATTGGCGATGCCCTGTTTTGGATGACACTCGTGCCTATTACCGCGGGCATTTGTTCCAACATGGCCATTAGCGGCAATATCTTTGGCCCCATCCTGTTCTTGATCATCTTTAATGCGGTGCAATTTGCACTACGCTTTGGCCTGATGAACTGGTCCTACAAGTTTGGTATGACCGCTTTGGACTCCCTTATGGAGCACATGCAAGCCTTTACGCGTGCTGCTTCCATCCTGGGTGTATTTATCGTAGGCTGCTTGACCGTAACCATGGGCGGCACCCAAATTAAGGCAGTGATTCCCAACGGTACCACGCAGGCCTATGTTGCCCATGTTGCCACTGTTCCCACCAAGGACGTAGACAGCTTTAAGGTCATTACCAAGGGCGATAAGGACGTCACGCTTTCCGGTATGGTGGATGCAAATGGCGAGCCTCTTGCTGGTACCGATGCTGACGGCAACGCAGTTACCGCTGGTTCAAAGGACCTGGGCAACGGCATGAGTGAGGTCACGTACATGGAGATGGTTGAGTCTCCGGTAAACATTGACATTGCAAACATCTTGGATAGCATCTGCCCCAAGCTGGTGCCTTTGGCAATCGTTATGCTTCTGTACTTCCTCTTTGTTAAGAAAAACTTCACGCCTATCAAGGCTATTTGCCTTATCCTGCTAATTGGTATCTTGGGTGCAGGACCCTTTGGTCTGTGGCCCAGTATCTGGGGTTAAGCTCTAACCTTTAGATCTATGGGCGAGGTTTGAAGGCGTATGGGCACAGCGTCCATGCGCCTTTGTTTTGACACGAGGAAGGCATGTGGCTTATGGCTATGTCATCAAGAAAGCAACCGTTGTACGACCAGCTTGTGGATGTACTGCGAGAGAAGATTGAAACTGACATGGTTGCCAATGATCTGCTGCCATCTGAGCGTGAGCTCTCTGAGCAGTATGGTCTTTCTCGAACCACCGTACGCCTTGCTCTACAAGAGCTGGAATCCTTAGGACTGGTAACGCGCCAGCATGGTCGTGGTACCTTTGTAGCCGATATGACCAATCGCGCCACCGATCTTTCCAGAGCGTACAGCTTTACCGAGGAAATGCGCCGCCTTGGACGTACTCCGCAAATCAAGGTACTCGAGTTTAAGCTCATGCCCGCAGCAAAACATGCCAGTAGTATGCTGTGTTTGCACCTGGGTACCAAGGTGTTTAAGCTGAGGCGCCTGCGTCTTGCCGACGGCGTTCCCATGATGATTGAGCAAAGCTATCTTCCCGCAAGTGAGTTTGTCTCACTCTCGGAACAAGAGGTAGCTACCAAGCCTTTGTATGACATTGTCGAGAAGGACTACCACCAAAAGATCCGCCTTGCCAATGAAGAGTTTAGGGCCAGCACTGCCCGGCGTGAAGAGGGAGAGCTTTTGGGCATTCCCGAAGGTTCTGCTGTGCTTAGGCTTTCTCGCATTACCTTTAACGATAAGAACGTGGCCATTGAATATACGCACAGCGTTGCCAGGGCTGACCAGTTTAAATACAAAATAGTACACCGCAGGGGATAGTCCTGTGGCATAAGAGAGGAGTGCGTACATGTTTGACAAAGCTCGTGTTGAGCTCAAGGCTCTTGGCGCAGACATCACTACGCATGAAATTGCACAACAACCAGATCTTTGGTTGGATACCCTTGATATTTATTTTGCTAACAAGGAGAAGATCCACGCGTTTCTCAACTGCGCCAAGACCCTGGGTAAAGAAGGCATAACCGATATTATCTTTACGGGTGCTGGCACTTCTGCCTATGTGGGCGATACGCTGGTGCCATATTTACGTCGCGTGGGAGATGCTAGCGCTTTTGACTTCAAAGCAATCCCTTCAACCGACATTGTTTCTGCTCCGTATAACTTTTTGTGCCCCGAGCGTCCCTGCGTATTGGTGTCCTTCGCACGCAGCGGCAATAGCCCAGAAAGCTTGGCAGCCGTTGAGATCGCTCGCAGCGTTGTGCACAACATCATGTTTCTTAACATTACCTGCGCTCCCGATGGCAAGCTTGCTGTTCTGTCTGAAGGTGCTTCGGACACGCTGACCCTCCTTATCCCGGGTGCAAATGACCAAGGTTTTGCTATGACCGGCAGCTATAGCTGCATGGAGTTACTCAGCGCTTTGATTTTTGATGGAGCTAAGGATGATCAGAAGGCCTCATGGGTTGCCCAGGCAGCAGACATGGGCAAGCATGTTATAGCCCATGAGGACGAGGTTACCTCATGGCTCACGGATGATTTTGAACGCATTACCTACCTTGGTTCAGGTGCTTTGGGTGCCATGACGCGAGAAGCTCAGCTTAAGATTTTGGAGCTTACTGCAGGTAAGATTGCCACTTCCTTTGACACGTCTATGGGCTATCGTCACGGGCCAAAATCCTTTGTAAACCATCGGACGCTGGTATTTGTGTTTGTAAGTAATGACAGCTACACCCGTCACTATGATTTAGATATTTTGCACGAAATTGCGGCCGACAACATTGCGTTGCATACGGTTGCAATCCAGCAAAGCGCACAGACCATCTTTGAAGGGGATGCTATAACGTTTGCCAAGCACGCAACTCTGTTGCCCGATGCCTACCTTGCGCTGCCCTTTATTATGGTGGCGCAGACCATCTCTTTGTTTACCTCACTGAAGGTGGGTAATACCCCGGATACGCCTTCGCCCACCGGTACGGTCAACCGTGTGGTTAAGGGCGTTACCATCCACGAGTTCGAGGCGTAATGATTACCACAGTTACGCTCAATGCATCTATCGATAAGGCCTACCACATGGATCAGCAGGTGGTAGGTGGAACTGTCATGCGCGTGCATGCCGTAAAAAACAGCGCGGGCGGCAAGGGGCTTAATGTTGCCCGCGCGGCAAAGATTTGCGGCTCACGGGTGCAGGCAACGGGGCTTGTCGGTGGGTTTAATGGCCGTTATTTGGAACAGCTCACCGAGCAAGACGGTATTGTAAGCGCATTTGGTCACATTGCTGGAGAAACGCGGAGCTGCATCAATATTTTGGACGAGCGCTTCTCGTCTACGGAGTTTTTGGAACCCGGTTGTGAAGTGAGCGCACAGGAGTTAGAGGAATACCTGGAGGAGTTTCCCCGCATCATTGCTCAGTCTGCTGTGGTAACGATTTCCGGGAGCCTGCCTGTGGGTGTGCCCATACATACGTATAAGCTGCTGGTTGAGATGTGCAAGCAGGCCGATAAACCCATCATTTTAGATACGTCTGGTGAGGCGTTGCTGCAAGGTATCTCAGCACATCCTACGATGATAAAACCCAATCAAGATGAGCTTGAGGCACTGTTTGGCGTCTCGGCCCAGTCACGCGCCGATGTGCTTACCTGTGCACAGCGCCTGTATGAGGGCGGTATTGCGCAGGTAGTTATTTCTTTGGGTGGTCAGGGTGCTTTGCTGGTATGTGAGCAGGGGACGTTTCAGGCAATTCCGCCCGCCCTTACCGTTGTCAATACGGTTGGTTGCGGGGATTCGATGGTGGCTGCGTTTGCGGTTGGTTTTGAGCGAGGCATGAGCGCACCTGATGCCTTGGTGTATGCCGTGGCAGTTGCGAGTGCTGCAGCGCTATCTACGCGCACAGGACACTATGATCCTGCTCACCGAGATGAGATTTTGCCACAGATTGAGTTAAGAAAGCTGGCATAGGCTAAAAAGCTGGCGTAGGCTGGCAAGTTTTCGGTTGGTCAGGACGGTTGCGTATCAAGGTGGCTGCGTACCAAGGCGGCTGCGCGTGCAGTGTGGCTGTGTAGCCCCTACACCTCACGTCCGTTGTCAAACCTGCTCACATCCAAGGCCATGTCACAGGCAATCATCACGTTATTGGCGCGCCGACCAGGTTCATCTGCGGCTTCGGGCAGTAGGTATACGTGTGCAAATTCTTGCTTAAACGTCTCGAGGGTTTGGTACAGGTGCTGGGATTTTTTTCCCTCAAGCGGCGCAATCACGTTGGCTAGATACAGCCCCTTTTGTGTTAGGTGCTCATGAATAATACGAGCGCCCTCGGCAGTCCCCATGGGTCCCAGTGGTTTTGCGCCAGAAAAAGCATCGTTTATCACTATGTTAAAGCTGTGGTCACTGTTTTGTAGCCAGATCCAGCCATCGTCACACACCAGCTCCAGCCTGCCGCTTTTCTCGGTAGCATAGGTGTGAATAAGCTCATCCAAAAAGAAGTGTTCACGGGCAAGGGCAGTGATGGCAGGATCAATCTCCACTGCGCTTACCTGCATGTGGGGATAGTGGGTAATCAGATATTTGGGGAGAGAATATCCGCCGCCGCCAATAACGGCACAGCAATCTTGAGGCGTGGTGTTCTCGGTAAGGATAAGAACGCGCGCAAAGCTGCGGTGGTACTCGCATACCAGCTCATTGCGCAGCTCAGGGTCGGTGTAGGTGATGGATTGAAAGGTGTTGTGCACGTTGAGCAAGCGAATGGGCGTGCCGTCTTGGTCCTCAGAGTCAAAGATGAGCGCACGGCCAAACATGGTTTTGGGGATAAAGGTAATGCCACGCTTCTTAAGGCCCCAGGCAAGCAGGTGCTTAAACACCACTGCCATGACCGCCCAAAGAAGGAGGTTACCGCCCCAAAAAAGTATGGTAGATGTGTCTAGACTCATAAGTTTCCGCTCTGATGTGAATAGTGAGTACCATTTATAGTTCTACGTGGTAGGATAACTGAATGCGTAAATAAAGTTTGTGTGTTTTGCGCATATACCTTTTATACTGAAGAGTACAAAATTGTGTACAACGGGCCAAAGAGTCCATTTATACGGAGGTAGCTATGATTCTTGGAATGGGTCCCACCGAGCTTATCATTATCTTGGCAATTGTTCTGGTTATCTTTGGACCTAAGAATCTTCCTAAGCTTGGTAGTACCGTTGGCAAGACCGTTAAGAACATCCGCGAGGGCATGGAAGAGGACACCAAGTCCGCTAAGGATGAGGTAACAGAGGCTGAGGTTGTCGATAAGGACAACGAGTAAGCTCACTTTCTTATTGCTTGCAAATTTTGCGCCTATGCACAAGCTGCGCCGTGCCTTTTGCACGTCTGCAGGGTATCCACTAGTTATTTCGATTTAGAGAGCAGAGCATGGATAAAGAGATCATCCTTACTCCCGAAGGCCGACAGAAGCTTGTAGACGAGCTCGAATGGCGTGAGGGCGAGAAGCACACAGAGATTATCGCCGCCATTAAGGAAGCACGTGAGCAGGGCGACCTTTCGGAAAACGCCGAGTACGACGCTGCTAAAGAAGAGGAAGCTCAAAACGCAGCTCGCATTGGCGAGATCCGCAAGATCTTGTCCACCGCCAAACTTGCAGGGGCAAGCACGGGTCGCGCAAAGATAGTATCCATTGGCTCCACCGTTGAGGTTTCTAACGAGAAGGGCAAGAAGTCCTCTTACACCATCGTAGGTACCACAGAGACGGACTCGCTGTCCAACCGCATTTCTAATGAGTCCCCCGTTGGTGCTGCTCTTATCGGTGCCAAGATTGGTGAGACCGTAGAGTATGTAACTCCATCTGGTAAGACGCGCGCCTTTAAGGTTGAGAAAATATCGAGGTAAAAGGAATCCCATGGCAACAGATCAAGAGACGCCGGTAAATATCAACGATGAGCGTGCTATTCGTCGTTCCAAGCGCCAAGCTCTTATCGATGCCGGCATTGATCCCTATCCTGCTCGTTCTGTGGTAACTGCTCATGCCGCAGAGCTTATTACAAAGTACGCAGACTTAGCAGATGGCGAGAATACGGAGGACGTTCAATCCTTAACGGGTCGCATTCGCGCTTTTCGCCGTCAGGGCAAGTTGGCGTTTATTGTGCTGCAGGATGTAAGCGATTCTATTCAGCTGTTCTGCCGCTGTGACGTGTTGGGCGAGGCTGCGTGGGAGCTGCTAAAGCAGTTTGACGTAGGCGACATCATTGGGGTTACCGGCCCCGTTGTGCGCACCAAGCGCGGCGAACTTTCCATTGCGGCGCAAAACATCCAGATGTTGGCCAAGTCTTGCCGTCCGCTACCCAACAAGTGGAGCGGTCTTACGGACAAAGAAACCCGCTATCGTCAGCGCTACGCAGACCTTATCGTCAATCCTGACGTTATGGCTACCTTCCGCATGCGCTCGCGCATCATTTCTGCTATCCGCCGTTATATGGAGGAAAGCCAATCCTATATTGAGGTCGAGACTCCCATTTTGCAGGAGACCTTAGGCGGCGCTAACGCGCGCCCCTTTGAGACGCACTTTAATGCGCTTGACCAAGAGTGCTACCTGCGCATTGCTACCGAGCTCCACCTCAAGCGCTGCATTGTGGGCGGCATGGAGCGCGTGTTTGAGATTGGTCGTCAGTTCCGTAATGAGGGTATGGACCAAACACACAACCCCGAGTTTACCTCTATGGAGGCCTACTGCGCCTACTCTGACCTTGAGGGCATGAAGCGCTTAACGGAAGGCCTGTTCCAGGCGGTTGCTGCTGCGGTGGGCAAGGGCGAGGTCCTGAACTACCAGGGCCAGCAGATTAGCCTTGCTGCTCCATTCCGTTCCGCTTCCATGAGTGAGCTGGTCAGTGAGGTTGTGGGTGAGCAAGTTTCTATGGAGACGCCCCTTGAGCGGCTTCGCGCACTTCTTAATGCTCACAAGTTGCCCTACGAGAAGGAATGGGGTGTTGGCAGGCTTATCTTTACGCTCTACGATGAGCTGGTAGAGCAAACGCTGGTTAACCCCACCTTTGTGTGTGATTACCCCGTTGAGGTTTCCCCTCTGGCCAAGCGCAAGCCCGAAGACCCCCGTCTGACTGAGCGCTTTGAGCTGGTTGTGGCTGGTCATGAGTATGCCAACGCCTTTACCGAGCTCAATGATCCGGTAGACCAGGAAGCTCGCTTCCAAGCTCAGGTGGACGCAAAGGCTGCCGGTGACGATGAGGCCATGGAGTATGACTACGATTACGTTCGTGCGCTTGAGTACGGCATGCCTCCTACCGGTGGTGTTGGCTACGGCATTGACCGCATGGTCATGCTGTTTTGCGATGAGCCTTCCATTCGTGATGTGCTTTTGTTTCCTCACATGCGTCCCGAAGCCCTGGGTGCTGGCAGCAAAAAGCAGCAGCAAGCAGAGCAGGTGCTGGATGCAGGCATTTCTCGCGAGAAGGCCTTTGAGCTGCTCAAACAGTACAACAAGGATGACTATCACCTCCTGCATGGCCAGCAGGTAGAGGCTCTGATGTGCTACTTTGCTAAGCAGTATGATCCTGCCAATGAAGCGTTTTGGGGCATTGTGGGCTTGTTGCATGATCTGGATTGGGAAGTCTGTGGGGATGATGCGCAGCATACCGTAAAGGCTGCAGAATTGCTGGCAGAGGCTGGCGCCAATCCCGCTTTGGCTCATTGCATTCAGACGCATAATTACGATATAAATCCAGAGCTTCCCGAGCCGAGCCACAAGATGGAATGTGTCCTGTTTGCTGTGGACGAGCTGTCCGGGCTTATCAACGCCTGTGTGCGTATGCGGCCCAGCCACTCCGTGATGGACTTTGAGCTCAAGAGCCTTAAGAAGAAGTTCAAGAACAAGAGCTTTGCTGCCGGCTGTGATCGTGAGGTCATTAAAAAGGGTGCTGAGCTTATGGGTATGGAACTGGACGAGCTTTTCTCGGCAGTCATTGCTGCAGAAAAGGAGCTGGCCGGCACAACGGAGTGCTTTGAGTAGCCGGTCACAGCATTGTTCATAGAGCATGGTTGCTGTTGCTCACTAAAATTCATCTAACCAAGCAGCTCTGACAAAAGTCGGGGCTGCTTTTGTGTAGAAGTCCTTAGGCAGACGCTTGTGGGATGCTTGTAGGTATTGCAAAGCAGCATACGGGGTACACATCAAAGCAGCAAATCAGGTCATTGCATGCAATGACGGGAAGGGGCTATCCCATATGTTCGAAAAATTTACGGATAAAGCTAAGAAGGTCATGTCGCTGGCACAAGATGAGGCGCGCGGCCTTGGGCAAATGTATGTAGGTACCGAGCATCTGCTCCTAGCCCTTATCAAGGAGGGCGGCGGAATCGCTGCTCAGGCGCTGGAAAAGCTTGAGATTAGCTATGAGGAAGCACTGGCAACCATCAAGGAGCTGTCCAAGTCAGAGGAAAAAGAGGTTCCGGGCGGTCACATTCCTTTTACGCCACGTACCAAGCGCGTACTGGAAAACGCCTATCGTGAGACCATGCTGCACGGCCAAACCTACATCTCTACCGAGCACTTGCTGCTGGGCATTGTGCGCGAGGGTAACGGCAGCGCTATGACCGCGCTTGCACGCCTGGGTGTCTCGGCAGATGCGGTGCGCAACGCCGTCAACGACCTTATCGATAAGAGCCCGGAGTCCACCCGTCCCACGGCACAAGTGCGCATGGGTGGCGATCCTATGATGATGGGCTCTCAATCTACCGAAGGCTCCATGCTGGAAGAGTATGGTCGCAACCTTACTCAGTATGCTAGTGAAGGCAAGCTCGACCCGGTGATTGGTCGTGACCGTGAGATAGAGCGCGTTATGCAAATTTTGGCGCGCCGCCAGAAAAACAACCCGCTCATCTTGGGTGATCCCGGTGTTGGCAAAACTGCCATTGCAGAAGGCTTGGCGCAGCTTATTGCTGCTGATGAGGTGCCCGACATCCTGCGGGGTAAACAAGTTTGGACGCTGGATGTGGCCGCGCTGGTCGCCGGCTCTAAGTACCGCGGTGAGTTTGAGGAACGCCTCAAAAAGGTGGTTCAGGAAGTGAGCGAATCCGGTAATGACATCTTGTTCATTGACGAGATGCACACCATTATTGGTGCGGGTTCTGCCGAGGGTTCCATTGATGCGGCTTCTATCCTCAAGCCGCCTCTGTCACGCGGCGAGATCCAGGTTATTGGTGCAACCACAGCAGAGGAGTACCGCAAGCATATAGAGAAGGACTCCGCCCTTGAGCGCCGCTTCCAGCCCGTTATGATAGGCGAGCCTTCCATTGAGGATGCCATTGAAATCATCCGCGGTCTGCAGGACCGCTATGAGCAGCATCATCACGTGCGCTTCTCGCAAGGTGCCATTGAGGCTGCGGTTACGCTTGCAGATCGCTACATTCAAGATCGTTTCTTGCCCGATAAGGCCATTGATGTGATTGATGAGGCGGGTGCTCGCACGCGCATTCATACCATCAAGACGCCGGATTCCATTGTGGAAGTGCAAAATCAGCTCAAAGAGGTGACGTCCAAAAAGTCCGAGGCGGCATCTGCGCAGGAGTTTGAGGAAGCAGCACGCTTAAGGGATCAGGAGCGTGAGCTTACGGCCCATCTTGAGGAGCTAGAAAAAGCCTGGCGAGAAGAGCTTGACGCCAAGATCGTGGACATTACCGAGGGCGACATCGCAGACGTGGTAAGCAGCATTTCTCACGTTCCTGTTTCCACCCTTACGGAGACTGAGGCCTCCAGGCTTTTGCGCTCCGAAGAGGTGTTGCATCAGCGCGTTGTGGGTCAAAACGAGGCGGTTACCGCGGTGTCTAAGGCAATCCGTCGCAGTCGCTCGCCGCTCAAAGATCCGCGCAGACCTGGTGGTTCGTTCATCTTTTTGGGACCTTCGGGCGTGGGTAAGACCGAGCTTGCAAAGTCACTTGCCGAGTTTTTGTTTGGCAGCCAGGACGCTCTTATCAGCTTTGATATGTCTGAGTTTATGGAAAAGCACAGCGTGTCCAAGCTGGTTGGTGCCCCTCCGGGATACGTTGGCTATGACGAAGCTGGTGAGCTTACCAAGGCGGTGCGTCGTCGTCCTTATTCCGTCATTCTGTTTGATGAGATCGAGAAGGCCCATCCGGATGTCTTTAATGTCCTTTTGCAGATCTTGGACGAAGGTCGTCTGACTGATGGTCAGGGTCGCAAGGTAGACTTTTCCAACACGGTGGTTATCATGACCTCCAACATTGGTGCTCGTGAGATTGCCACCACCACTACCATGGGCTTTAGTGCCTCCGGTTCCAATGGTCTGTCCGATAAGGAAATTAATTCCCGCGTTATGGGCGAGCTCAAAAAACTCTTCCGCCCGGAATTCCTTAATCGTGTCGATGAGATCGTGGTCTTTAAGTCTCTGACCACTAAGCAGTTGCGCGGCATTGTTGATCTTATGGTCACGGACCTGCGCGATCGTATGATCAAAAACGGCATGTCCATCGAGCTTACCGATGCAGCGCGTGACCTTATCGCCAAAGAGGGTACGGATCCCATCTATGGTGCCCGTCCCTTGCGCCGTGCCATTCAGACCATGATTGAAGACCAGCTGGCAGAAGAAATGCTCCAGGGTAAGTGGCAAGCAGGAGATATTGTGCTGGTTGATTGTGATGGCGACAAGCTAAGCTTTACGCGCAGACAAGGTACCATCCCGCAGCTGTCCAAGCGGGTGCATATGGAGCTTCCTAGCGCACGCAACAGTTGGACTGCAGGAGCTCCTGCAAGCTCGCATCCATCGGGTACGGGTATCAGTGATTCGGACTTGTCTGCGGCAAGCGAGTAAGGCTGTCGATGTCTGCGTAGGGATTTGGCGGTTTGCACCAGGTCCCTGCGCCTGCACCAGGTCCCTGTGCTAGCTTCTGGGCCTGTGCTAGTAGGTCCCTGGTGCCGGCTTATGTGCAACAAAGGTTTTACAGAGAGATGCTGCACGGGGGAAAGCCCCTGCGCTTCAGGCGCTATACTAAATGTATCTGTCTATTGACAGCAGTGAGTGAAGCGTACTAACAACAAGGTAAAGGAGCACACATGGAGAAGCCTTTGGATGCCGCGGTTGAAGGTTCCCTTGATGAGGCCATCCGCCTTACTGCTCCCGGAACCGCCTTGCGCCACGCATTGGATATGATCATTGCGGCTAATCTGGGTGCTCTTATCTGCGTAGGAGATTCGGACCGCGTGCTAGCTGCGGGCAATGATGGCTTTCCGCTCAACATTTCTTTTACGGCAAACCGCCTGTTTGAGCTGTCAAAGATGGATGGTGCGATCGTTATCGATCACGACCTGACGCAAATTCTGCGTGCCAATTTTCATCTCAATCCAGATCCGTCTTTGCCTACAACAGAAACGGGCATGCGGCATCGTACAGCTGCTCGTATGAGTTTGCTTACCGACGCCATGGTTGTCTCGGTATCCGAACGCCGCCAAGTAGTGAACATCTACGTAAAGGGACGTTCATATCAGCTGCTTGGTGTTGCTGAGCTTATGACGCGTGTAAGCCAGCTTTTGGCAACGCTGCAAACAACGCGCCAAACCCTGGACCGTAGTTTGTTGCGTTTGACCTCGTTAGAGCTGGATAATTACGTAACGCTGGGCGATATTGTGAGCATCTACAACCAGTTTGAGCTGCTGAGCGTTACCGACCAAAGTTTGCAAGACATCATTGCACAGCTTGGCGCCGAGGGGCGTACGGTAGAGATGCAGCGCTTGCAGCTGGTAGGCAATATGGACAATGAGTATAACCTTATGATCCGTGACTACTCCAGCTGTTCTACCGTGGAGGAAGCGCACAATATTCGCAAGCAGTTCCAGGCATTGGCTGCCAAAAATGACCTGGACGCTAAAAATGTTGCTGCGGTGTTGGGATACACGGACCGCACAGAAGACAGCGTCATGATCCCCTTGGGTCTGCGTACCCTTTCGCGCATTTCCGTGGTGCGGGAAGGCATGGCCGATAAAATCGTGGATGAGTACGGCTCACTGCAAGAGTTGCTGGATGACATTCAACAAAATCCTGAGCATCTGGATGAGATTGGTGTTCGTAACTCGGTCATTTTGGCAGACAGCCTGCTTAAGATGCACGGAAAGCGCTAAGCGTGAGGTGCGCCGTAGAACAACAGGCTGTACAGCCGCTGGGTGGTTCTGTGCCACAGGTACAAGCACAGCCTCAGCCTTTGGATGGCTTTCAAACCAACCCAGATACCTGTGCCATTATTGTTGCTGGTGGTCGCGGTCTTCGCTTTGGGGGCCCGCGCTCAAAGCAGTTTGTGGATCTATGTGGGTTACCCCTTATTAGCTGGTCGATCCTTGCGTTTGATGAAGCACCCTCTATTTCTTGCATTGTGATCGTCTGCGCGCCACAACGCATGGATGAGGTACGTGCTCAGACGGTTGATATTCTCACGCTGCATAAGCCTGTCTATTTTGCTTCCGCGGGTGCAACGCGCCAAGAATCCTGCTATTCAGGTTTGTTACGCTCTCCGCAATCAGCGCAGTATGTGGCCATTCATGATGCGGCACGTCCTTTGGTAACGCCCGAAGGCATAGAGGACACCATTGCTCGCGTGCGCGCTGGTGCAGATGGAGCACTGCTTGCGCATCCTGCAACGGACACGCTTAAAATTGTCGAGCAGGGCACCGTGGTGCAAACCCCTGATCGCTCCTGCTATTGGTATGCACAAACTCCGCAGACTTTTGGTCGTGAAGCAATTCTTGATGCCCATAGGCAGGCGCGCGTGCACGCCCTTGTGGCTACAGATGATGCCTCGCTCATGGAACACTTTGGTGCGGTGGTAGAGGTGGTGGCCACCCCGGCTGCTAATATAAAGGTGACGGTCCCCGAAGATCTTATTCTTGCGGAGGCCGTGTTGCTGGATCGTTTTGCCAAGGCGGCAACCGGGGGTGAGCTGTAGTGCTTCGCATTGGACACGGCTATGATGTGCATCAGCTCGTGCAGGACCGCAAGCTTATTTTGGGCGGCGTAACCATTCCGCACTCCCACGGGCTTCTCGGCCACTCAGATGCAGATGTGCTCACCCATGCATTGGCAGATGCCATTTTGGGTGCGCTGCGCGAGGGCGATCTGGGCAAGCTGTTCCCCGATACCGATCCCGCCTACAAGGATGCAAATTCGTTGGAGCTTTTGCGCAACGTGGTTCTGCTCATGCGTACACGCGGGTTTGAGCTGGTAGATTGTGACTGCACCATTGCTGCCCAAGCTCCAAAATTGGCGCCGCATCGGGAGAAAATGCGCTGTAATTTGGCGCGTGCTATGGATGTTCCGGTAGAGTGTGTGGGTATCAAGGCCACTACTACCGAGAAACTCGGTTTTGTTGGGCAGGAACAGGGCATTGCGGCGTGGGCTGTTGCCCTTTTGCAAAAACAGTAAGTACCGCACGGAGTAAGCACTGCACGGAGTAAGCACTGTAAGTAAGCACGTAAACATAAGCAAGGAGACGTCATGCTTATATATAACAGCCAGCAGCATAAAAAAGAGGAGTTTGTGCCCCTTGAGCCTGGTAAGGTTCGCATGTATGTGTGCGGACCAACGGTATATGACCAGATTCACATTGGCAATGCTCGTACTTTTTTGTCGTTTGACGTCATCCGCCGCTACCTACAGTACAAGGGCTTTGACGTGGTCATGGCCCAAAATCTAACAGACGTGGACGACAAGATCATCAATCGTGCCAATGAAGAAGGTCGCAGCGCTGCTCAGGTGGCCGAGGAGTACTCCTGTGCGTTTATCGACATCATGCATGCCTTTGGAGTGGAAGACCCTACCATTCGGCCCCGTGCTACGCAAGAGATACAAGCCATGCAGGATATGATCCTGACGCTTATTAAGAAGGGCCACGCGTATGTGGCCGCTAACGGGGACGTTTATTTTTCTGTACGTTCCGAAAAGAACTACGGCATACTTTCTGGCCGTAATTTGGACCAGCTACGTGCGGGGGAGCGTGTGGAGGTAAACGAGGACAAGCACGATCCCTTTGACTTTGCCCTGTGGAAAGCCGCCAAACCTGGCGAGCCCAGCTGGCCAAGCCCCTGGGGAGAAGGTCGTCCTGGCTGGCACACAGAGTGCTGTGCCATGATTCATCGCTATCTGGGTACACCCATTGACATCCATGGGGGTGGACAGGATTTGGTATTCCCTCACCATGAAAATGAGACCGCGCAAGCTATGTGTGCTTGGGATGCGCCGCTGGCAAATACCTGGATGCACACGGGTATGCTGCGCGTGGATGGTGAGAAGATGTCCAAATCTCTGGGCAATTTTTACACGCTTAAAGAGGTACTGGACAAGTATCCTGCAGATGCTGTGCGTCTGCTCATGCTCCAAACGCATTATCGGGCTCCGTTGGACTTCTCATTTAGCCGCCTTGAGGGAACGTTGGGCACGCTAGAGCGCCTTAAGGGTTGCGTTCGCAATCTTATCTGGGCAGCTCAAGCCTCTGCGCATCCCGAGCATGAGCTTGCGGATGCGGACAACGCCTTAAATGCCGCTGTGGCGCAAGCTCGGACAGACTTTATCGCCCAGATGGACGATGACTTCAACACCGCAGGCGGTTTGGCTGCTATCTTTACGCTCACCACCGCCGCAAACACCTATCTGGATCACAATGCGGGCACAGTGGTGGCTGCTGTGGCCACAAATGCTGCAAATACCCTGGTAGAGCTGCTTGGCGTATTGGGCATCAAGCTCTCTACTTCCGCTCACGACGAGCTGCCGTCAGAGCTGCTTGGCCTTGCCGCTCAGCTTGCTAACTATGCGGGCACGTCTGTAGAGGAAGCCGCCAAGGCTCTGCTTGATGCCCGTCAGCAGGCACGTGCCGAGAAGAACTGGGCGCTTGCAGACTCCATCCGCGACGCCATTGCCGCGCTTGGACTCACCATAGAAGACACCGCCGCAGGTCCGCGCCTTACCGTAAAGGGGAGTACTGCTCGTGGCTAAGCCCAATTCGTCCAAGCGCCCCAGCGCTTTGCGCGCTGGCGGGAGCGCTCGCTCCAGCTCACGCTCCGGCAATGCTGCGCGGGGTAAGGGTCGTTCCGGGAAGTTTTCGCAAGAGCATACCCAGCGCCACGATCGTGCCCAGCGCAATGAGCAAGGCAAACGGCAAGAGCGCGCCCAGCGCTCAGGGGCTTCTCGCCATACGAAGCGCCCTGATGGCAAGGGATATGCCCAGCGTGCCACTCATGCGGCGGCTCGCGACACATCCTTGCTGTATGACCTTATCGAGGGCAGGCGTGCCTGTGTAGAAGCACTGGACACCGGTTTGCCCATTGCAAAAGCGTTGGTTTTGTCGGGAGCTACCGGGAGCAATGCGGCACAGGATGCGTCTCTTAAAGAGCTGGTAGATCGTCTGTCTTGTGCTGGTATTCCCCTAGAAGAGGTACCCCGCGCTATTTTGGATAGCCTGTCGTCTCACGGCGCTCATCAGGGGATTATTTTGCGCACACGTCCGTTCCAGTATGAGGAGCTTAGCACTATTCTTGAGCGTGCAAGCAGCAAAAATGAGCTCATTGTAGTGCTTGATCACGTAACGGACGAAGGCAATTTTGGTGCCATTGTGCGCAGCGCAGAGGTGGTTGGTGCAGCGGGTGTGATCATTGCAAAAGCACGTGCTGCTCGTGTGGGGACTGCTGCCTATAAAACGTCTGCAGGTGCCGTGCTGCATCTGCCTATCGCCCAAGTTTCTAACCTGGCTTCCGCCCTTGATGAGCTCAAGGCTGCTGGATTTTGGGTGGTAGGCTCTACGGAGCACGCAAGCCAAGGCGTGTGGGAATCTCCTATGAGTGGTCGTCTGGCCCTTGTTATGGGATCCGAAGGCAAAGGCATTTCTCAACTGGTGCTCAAGCACTGTGACTTTTGCTGCAAGTTGCCCCAGCGTGGCTCGGTAGAATCTCTCAACGTGGCCCAGGCTGCAACGGTTATGTGTTACGAATGGCTGCGTCAAAGCACTTTAGCTCAAACTGAGGCGGCGGCAGCCCAGGCCCAGACATCCCAGGCCCAGGGTGTAGCGCATGAGTAAAAAGCCCCTCGAACTTTTGGTGGTAGACGGCTATAACGTTATCTTTAAGACGCCGCGCTATACGGGCCTTATGGATACGCCTCCCGCAAAGGCTCTTTCGGCAGATCCCTTTGATCGGGCGCGTGAGCTGCTTATTTCTGATGTTGCTGCATATGCTCAGCGCCGTTTTGAACCCGTTATTGTGTTTGACGGTTCTGGTAACGTGAGCCCGGATCGCCCCAATCTTACCCGTGCAGGTGTACAGCTTATCTTCTCCAAAACGGGAGAGAGCGCGGACAGCGTTATTGAGCGCTTGGTGGTGCAGTGCCGCCTTGAGGAGCGCGACGTAACGGTGGTAACTTCAGACAACACCATCAGGGCTACGGTTGGTGGTATTCCTGTTACGCGTGTCTCCAGCACTGCTCTTATCAGCGATGTGCAGATAGATGAGGCAGAATCGCAGCAAACCATGGCCGACCAAGGACGCAAACATCTTACTGTTGCGGATCGTCTTGATGCAGCAACTATCGAGAAGCTTAACAAGCTGTTAGGTAAATAGAGCTACGCAAGCAGTTCTTCGAAACTTTCTATAAAGACTCAATAGCATATAAAGGAAGGTTTTTCATCCAGCCCTGGTCTTTGTAATGAGCAAGAGAAAAGCGTATGCAGTGAGAAAGAGCGTAGCTCTTTGCAAAGTATGCAAGGCTTTTACTTGTAACATTAGCTGCAGACTTTACTTCAAGAGGAATAACTTCTCCGTCACACTCACAGATAAAGTCAACTTCAGCTTTGTTCTGTTTTCCGTCTGCCGACCAATATGTGGGTTGCTTTTTTGAGGCTATGAGTTGTTGACAGATAAATTGTTCACTGTATACGCCCTTTGCGTGAGTAAAAAGGGCATCTCCATCAAAAAGCGTTTTTTCGTTAAGGTGTAATGCTGCGCCTAAAAGACCAATATCAAGAAGATAGAGCTTAAAATTGCTGGGGTCCTCGTAGGCAGATAAAGGAATTCCTGGCCTGGTAATTTTGTTAACCTTTGTTACAAGACCGGCATCCGCAAGCCAACTAATAGCATCTTTATAATCACGCCCACGGCCACCAGGACGCACTTGAGAGTATATAAACTTTTTACTGCCATTTTCTCGAGCAATTTGTAGAGGAACTGAACGCCAAGTCTCTCTTATGTGCTCTGCTTCAAGCGGTGAAGACACATGTTTTGAAAAGTCATGCTCATAGTCAATAAGAAGTGCATCTTGGATTTGGCGCGCTTCGCTCAACAATCCCGTAGAGATATAGGCTTGCACTGCGGCTGGCATGCCTCCCACATATAAATAACTACGGAGTGCATCTTCAAAAGACTCGCTCATGACGTGCATGAGTTCATAATCTTTTTGAGTGATCAAATCTGCCAATCTATCCTTGCCCAAAGCTCTCAGGAATTCCGAGAATGTCATAGGGAAGAGATCAAGATAGTTAACTTTTCCCACAGGCCACGAAATGCGGGTATCACTACCTGCATTGTTTTCTCTGTTAAGAGCTACTCCTAATAAGGACCCCGCTGCAATAACAGGTATGTGAGGCGTTTGTTCACAAAGCATTTTGAGCGACGTGATGGCACGCGGACATTCCTGTATTTCATCGAGAAAAAGAAGGGTTTTCCCATCAAATAGATTGGTGTTGGTATAGGCACCTAAGGCGGTAAGAATGCGCTTTGGTTCTAATGATCCCGAGAAAAGCTGTTGGATTGCCTCGTTATCAAGAAAGTTGATAGAGGCAAAATGCTTAAAATCTTGTTTAGCAAATTCTTCTACGAGCCATGTTTTTCCAACCTGGCGCGCGCCTCTAATGATTAGCGGCTTACGATGCATTGAATCATGCCAGGCTTTAAGCTTTTTAAGTGCATATCTTTGCACAGAGTAGCTCCATTCATGAGTGATTATCTTTTGTATATAGTATACCTAAACTTTCGGAATCAACCAAAATTGGTGGTTTCCGACATAGGAATCAACCAAAATTGGTTATTTCCGACATCGGAATCAACCAATACGGCTGAGTTTAGAACACTGTGTGCAGTGTTTGGATGAAGGTATTACGTAACCAATGCATAAAATAAAACTACATAACAAAATAAATGGGCCATTAAGTAGACTTGAAATGATCACTTAAAGTAATATAAAAAGCAAAAGATATACCTTCTGAATACAGATGGACTGCTCGAACTGCTTTGTTCGGGTTTGTAAGAATAGGGGAAACATGAAGCTGACCAAAAGGCTGCTAACGACAGTGCTTGCATTTTTGCTGGTGTTCTCGAGCATTCCTGTTCAAGCACTCGCCGAAGGACTGGGGGGGGTTCCGCTGATTCAGTAACAGCAGTGGAGCCAGATAACTCCACTACTGAAGAAGAGTCTCATCAGACTGATAACGTTTTTGCGGATAAACCGCAGGATATCAGTGCCCCAGAAGCTCCAGCAGCAAAAGAGCGTAGCTCAGCTCTAGCTGCAAATAATGACGATACCTCACGTGTAGATCTTCGTATTGGCTCTCTTAATGACAAGGCAGTTGTCGAGGGCGATACCACTCATTTAACCTTTGAGCAGATTGAAAATGTTGTTGACCTTGATATTTCAGGTGCAACGTATAAATTGGACAATCCTTCGCTGCTTGTTAAGGTTCCAAAGACCAAAAAAATCCAAAATCTTACCTTCACTAAGTCAGAAGTCGCTAAAGAAACAAAGAAGTGGGAAGACGATGATTTTTACTATTACCAGTTCTTCTTCACTAATCTCACCGGTGGCATGCGTTTGACTTATACGCTGAAGTTTCAGTTTGATGGTCATACGGCCGTAAACGGAGATACTATCAAAGTAGAGGCACAGCTTCTTGACTCAGCTGGTAAAGAGGTGACAAAGGCAACCAAGACCTTCACAGCAAAGACAGTGCCTTTTGCCGTATATTCAAGTGAGGGAATTTCAGGCCTCTCTAGTAAAAAGACAGACGCTGTTGATGGTGTAGCTATTCCAGAAGGCAATCCGGCTGGACTTGTGCCTAACGGACATCGCATGGAGTCAACAATGGTAGTTGACGATCCTACAAGCCCAACAGCACCACCTCTGGGTAAGTACAGCAGCAGGGCTGGGCGCCGTACAAATGTCTTTTTCTCGTTTTATCCCAATACACCTGCTGGTACGCCAGGGCTTGCTGGTATTGCGTATCCGAAGAATGCAAAGGTTGTTGTTACCCTGCCTGCTGGCGTTGTTGTTCCCCGTCTAAATGAAGGCGTGACTATCGAGAAGCGCTCTGACGGTAGCTCTGTTGTTACTTACCGTGTTGATAACCCACAATTTGACAGTGTCAATTTATCGCATGTCTTGCCGCATACAAACAACCGAGCTGCTGTACTGGCAAAAATCTCAGGCGATAGCCAAATCCTTGTTGATTTTAGCGATGTAGCACTAAATACTGATCTGCCCATTACTGCTGACTTTTATGTCAACACCAATGCTGATGGCTCTGGAGGAGAATACATTGGCAGTCGGAACGAGACGTTCTTTTTCAAGCCAGTTGCTTTCAAACAGAACCCTGGAATTCTGAGCATGTCTCGTAATAGCGATTTTACCCTTTTCATGGATCTTCCAGGAAACATTGATACCAATGCACAAATATATTCCTATGGCAACAAGCGGATATTTGTTGGCTCGATAGATCGTACTGACGCAGGCATGGGGATCGAAACCTCTGTGTGCAACTCAAATAATGGAGGTAGTTCGTCAGATCCATATTCAGGAGGCGCCGCAAGCTTCATTAAAGAAATCGAGTTTATTCCCAGCGAAGATAATGCGAGCGGACTATTTTATAAGTCGTTTAAGTTTCTTGAAGTTAGGAATTGTGGAGATTTCTGGCCAAATGACCTGTGGTCCCCTCATCTGCAGAAGTTTATAGATGCAGTCAACAATAATGACAATACGAGTCTGTATGGCGTGACAGCCGACGGCGATGAAGAGTTGATTCAAAAAGGCGTAAAATACGGACAAGAAGTACAGATTAACGACACTGAGCGCAAATATGCCAAGCTTGTCCTGCACTTCGCTGATCCAGTAGAGTTCAATAACGACTATGCGGTATTTCGCGAGTATCTCGGTTTGACGGACGCTGAAACTCAGCGTCTCGATGCACTCAGTCAGGGCAGCACGCTCAAATATGAGTCGTGGGCGGTCGCATGGACCAAAGACCACAAGTCCGTCACGACTCGAGATGGCTACCAATATCGATCGGATTTATACGTAGGACCTGTTACTCCAGTGGTCGATGAGTACCTCAACAAAGATACATCTGTACCTAATTCAAACGAGAGCAAGGAGTTTACCCTCAAGGTCGGCCCCTTCCTTCCAGTTGCAAATGGATATGCGGGAGCAGGCGATCCATACCGTGTCTACAGCGCTTACGGCACGCTTAAAGAAATCAAGAAGATGCGCACCGTCACCCTCTTACCGGCAGGCATTAACTACAAGGGCTGGGAAAAAGCAGACGTCGGCAAAACGTTCGGTAAAAATCCAGAGACAAATAAGCCATGGGAGACTTGGGAGGGTCTCAAAGAGCCACAGGTTCGTTTTGTGTCAAATTACCAAAATACGGGCCAAGATGCCGTGGTTATTGATTACGGTGATGTTCCTGTAGGTCAACGTATGCCGATAAATCTCAAGCTTGAGGCATCTAAATATGCTGCGCCCGGTAAGAGTAATATCCCTACATACATGAGCTGGGATGATAACGACTATATTCGTCCTTATAAGTATGATCCCAATGCTGAGAACAAGGGTCCGAATACCTATGTAGATGCTCTTGATATCGACGGTGACGGCAATACGTCAGAACTCTTCATGGTGCGTTGGTCAACAGTGGACTATACGCCGCCGCGTGAGCTGCAGATGACGGACTTTACCGCTTTTGGTGATGCCACTGATCAGTCTCAGAAATTGAGCTATAGCATGGCCACGGTTGGCGATATTGGATATCCAGCCGCTCTACAACTAAAGATTTATAATAACTCGCTTAATGATGTGCAGTCCTTGAGCTTGATCGACGTGTTGCCCTATAAGGGAGATCACACGATTGTTGCAAATTCCGAGGGCACATATTCGGGGCGTGAATCGACCTTCTCAATGCCTTTGACATCAAGCATTGAGGATGCAAACACGTCTAAGGTCAATAAGAAGTTTGAGTTCTTCTATCAGCTGACACCACAAGGTGCCGATTTGGCTTCTGTGCGCGATGGTGAGTGGTTAACGGCGAGCGACATCACCGATAGAGGCCTGGACTGGGGTCTCGTAAAGTCGTTTAAGGTCGTGCTTCGTGAGCGGCAGTCAATTAAATCGCAGTCTGACGAGAGCATCATAATCCCGGTTAAGGTGCCCTTTGATAAGACGCTGACCGATGAGGATGTGGCGCACAACAGCGCGGCTTTCTCGGTAAATGGCGGTACCGACTATACCGAGGCAAACGTCACGGCGACAAGGGTAGCGCCATACAAGGTTGAGGGTCGGTATTTCTTTGATAAAGATAAGGACGGTATTTACGACAAGTCCAAGGGTGATGTTCCCTTAGCGGGTCGCACCCTAACCCTGGTGAAGGCAGGCCTTGCGGGTACGTCGTCTACTGGTGTGCCGGGTAAGGTAACAAATCCGGATGGGTCGGAGATTGAGCTGGTAACAGATGCCGATGGTTGGTATTCTGCAACGGTATATGGTCGTGGTGACTACCGCATCCATGCAACCAAAAATAACTACGAGGACTTTGTTACGACAACGTCTGATGAGGAAGAAGGCAATAACCTTGACCTCTCAACAGCAACAAGCAATGCTGCGACAACAACTGCTTTGGCGCTGAGTCCCATTGCTCGTACCGCTCGTCGAAATATTGCTGTTACCGCAACCATAGGTTCAATTACGGTTGAGAAAACTGCTGCGGATGAGGTAGACAACACAAATAAGGGCAAAGCGCTTGCTGGTGCTGAGTTTGCCTTGCAAGATGTAAATGGCAATCCCGCAACCGATATCTCGGGCAAGGTTGTTGCCAACCAAACCACCGATGCTAAGGGTAAGCTGAGCTTCTCAAATCTGCTGCTTGGTAGCTATAAGGTGGTCGAGGTAACTGCTCCTGCGGGGTATACCGTAGCCGATGCTCAGAACGTAACCCTTACCACGGATGCTCCTAATGGGACCTTGGCGTTTAAAGATAGCCTTGCGCGTACGAGCATCCCTGTCACTAAGATTTGGTCTGACACCAACAATCAAGATGGCACTAGACCAGAAAGCGTTAGCTTTACGCTTATCAGAAACGGTAAGGCAACCGATACCAAGCTTACGCTTACAAAGGCTAAAAACGCAGATGCCCAAGATCCCAATACCTGGAAGGGCGCGTTTACAAACCTTCCCGCCACCACTACAGCTGATGAGACCGTAGACGGAAAGACTATTCCTGCGGGAACTGCCATTAGCTATGGGGTAGAAGAAGATGCGATTAGCGCTTCTGCAGGGTATACGGCTACAACGTCTGGAAGCGTTACTGAGGGCTTTACGGTTACCAATACAAGAACTCCCGACACAGTCTCTGTAGACGTTACAAAGACCTGGGTAGGTATTCTTCCTGAGACTGCATCCCCCGTTACCGTACGACTTCTTGCCAATGGCAAAGATACGGGTAAGACGCAGGAGCTTACCAGTGATAATGCGTGGTCCGCGAGCTTCTCGGATCTTGCTAAGAATGAAGCAGGAAAAGCTATTACCTATACGGTTGTAGAAGATGGTGCAAGCAATGGGAAGATTACCCTTGCAGGCATTGACTACACGGTAGCGGTAAAAGAGGAAAACAGCTCAGGTAACCGCAGCTCTTGGTCTGTGACCAACACAATGACAAACCCAGAAGTGACCGTTCCCGTTAAGAAGGCCTGGAGCGACACCAACAACCAAGACGGTAAACAAACAGCTTCCGTAGAGGTATCTCTTGTCGCTCAGGTAGGAGAGACCAAACTTACTGACCTCAAGGACCTTGAAGGTCATGCAATCTCTAACCTTACCCTTGATAAGGATAACGACTGGCAAGCGAGCTTCTCTAAGCTTCCTACCTATACCAATAAGGGTGAGAAGATTAGCTACTCCATCAAGGAGGAGAACGTTCCTGCAGGCTATAAAGATACCGTTGAGATAAATGATGAAGGTGTCTATATCCTGACCAACTCCCATGAGTTGGAAACTATCAATGTTCCTGTTAAGAAAGTGTGGGTAGACAACAACAATGCTAAGGGGCTGAGGCCTCAGGCCATCAAGCTTACCTTGTATGCTGACGGTGTTGCTACCGATAAAACCCTTACCCTTGATGAGGCCAATAACTGGTCTGCCAGCTTTGATAAGCTGCTTAAGTACAAACAAGGCTCACAAGGCCAAGAAATTGTCTACACGGTTGTAGAGGACAAGGTTGATAACTACAGCGCAAGCTATACGGGAGACAATACCGCCCTTACTGTAACCAACACCCTGGTAGGCAAGGTATCTGTAGGCGTTACAAAGACCTGGGTTGGTATCAATAAAGAAGCAGCCCCATCAGTTGAAGTTCAGCTCTACGCTGACGGGAAAGCACAAGGTGCTCCTATAGCACTTACCAATGAGGGTGAGTGGAAACATAGCTTTGAGGGCCTTGATCAGTACACGGCTGCAGGCAAAGAGATTGCCTATACCCTACAAGAAGTAGGAGTAGATGCTAACAACAAGCTTGAGGCAGCTGGACACAGCTACTCGGTTGATATCCAAAACCCCTCAACGCACTCTTGGGTCATTACCAACACTCTAGACAATCCTCCTCAGGACATAGTTGTTAACAAGGTTTGGCAAGATCACAACAACCAAGACAATAAACGCCCCGATACTATTGTGATACGGCTTTTGGCAGACGGTGTTGAGCAGGCACACGAAACCCTGAGCACCGACAAGCAACACAACAACCAAAGCCATACCTTTAAGGACTTGCCTACCTATAACAACAAGGGTGAAAAGATTGTCTATACCGTCCAAGAGGATGCTGTAGATGGCTACACCACCAAGCTTGACCAAAACACCCTTACCATCACAAACACCCACGAGCTTGAAACGATTGCTGTTCCTGTCACAAAGACGTGGAAAGATAACAACAATGCCCTTGGGCTAAGACCTAACAAGGTTGTGGTTGAGCTCTTGGCTGATGGGACACCTACCAACAACACCCTTGAGCTTACGGCTGACAACAACTGGTCTGCAAGCTTTGAAGGTCTTGTTGCGTATCGCGCAAACAAGACGGGTGAGAGAGTTGTCTACACCGTGCGTGAGCAGCCTATGGAAAAGGTGGGTACGAGCGAGTACTACACCCAAACAGAGAACAAAAACGTCGGTACCACTGAGGCTCCCGCCTATAACATCACCAATACCTTAGAAGGCAAGATAGATATAAATGTCGCTAAGGTCTGGGAAGGCATTAACAAAGAAGCCGCCCCAGCAGTTGAGGTTCAGCTGTATGCCAATGGACAAAAGCACGGTGCGCCCCTCACGCTTAATCGTGATAATGACTGGAAGCTTGTTTACAAGGGACTTGATCAGTTCAAAGACGGACAAAAAATTGTCTATACGCTAGAAGAAGTAGGGACAAAGTCTCAAGATCTAGCCGATGGCACCCACACCCTTGTCTATCAAGCAAAAGACGGCCACAGCTACAATACGTCCATTGATCACACGGATGATGGATATACCTGGACTGTTACCAACACTCTTATAAACCCAAAGATGACCATCAAGGGCAAGAAGGTCTGGCAAGACCAGGACAACAAGGACGCCTCTAGGCCTCAAGACATTATCGTTACCCTGCTTGAAAACGGTAAGCCAACCGATAAGACCCAAAAGGTTACATCCTCCTCAGACGGCTCATTTAGCTTTGAAGACCTTCCTTCCTACGATATGGACGGAAAAGCTATTGTCTATACCGTAGACGAGCTTGAGGTGCCGCAGGGCTATGAGAAAAAGGTAGAAGGCAGCGCAGAGTCTGGCTTTACTATTACCAACTCTCATACTCCTAAGCCTACGCAGACCCCCAAGCCTGTACAAGCAATGCCAAAAACCGGAGACACTAGCCTAGGTGTGGCACTGCCATCGGTGGCAGCCATAGGACTTTTGGCGCTTGGCGCGGCGCTGCGGATGGGGCGTCGCTTGACAAAGAAACAAGATGAGTAAAAGTCTGCTCATCTAAGTAAGCTATCCTTAAGGCAAATACATGCCTTAAGGAACAACAAGAGCCTTGCTACGTGGTAGTGAGGCTCTTTTTGGGTGAGATGGTAAGTAGTCTGGTAAGTAACCCCACAGAGCTGCTTTTAGAACCAAACGTGGAAATATCCAAGTTCTTCTCGCCAGATGTTTAAAGATACGCTATTATTACTCACGCACAGCTTGTGCAACCAGTTTGCTGGTGTAGCTCAATGGTAGAGCCCTGGTTTTGTAAACCAGTTGTTGTAGGTTCGATCCCTATCACCAGCTCCAGGCGATGTACGGAGCCTTTGGCACGGGTGCTAAGGGCTCCGTTTTTATCTCGGTACTGCGCTTGGAAACATGCACGATTTATCTGCAATTGTGCAGGAAACGTGACAAGGTAACGCCCGGCTGGGTGGTATGTATTGACAACCTACCTATTCGGTCGTAATATTTCCTCCGCTTGCAAGGTTTTTTGTTCTGCAAAGCAGCTTGAAAATATATGGGGATATGGCACAGCGGCAACTGCGGCGGACTGTAAATCCGCTCCCTCTGGGTTCCTTGGTTCGAGTCCAAGTATCCCCACCATGCCCGTGTAGCTCAGTAGGTAGAGCACTTCGTTGGTAACGAAGAGGTCACCGGTTCAAATCCGGTCGCGGGCTCCATATTTCAAGCACCGCCATGCCGGCGTAGCTCAGCTGGTTAGAGCACACGGCTCATACCCGTGATGTCACTGGTTCGAATCCAGTCGCCGGTACCATGAATTCTTGCGGCCCTCTTGGGCCGTTTGGAATATATAAGCAAGTTATTCGTTGGATAGCCTACAAAGCTAGTTCCAAGAGGAGGATGGCACAATGGCCAAGGAGAAGTTTGATCGTTCCAAGCCACACGTAAACATTGGTACCATTGGTCACGTAGACCACGGTAAGACCACTCTTACCGCAGCAATCACCAAGGTTCTCTCCGAGACCGAGGGTTGCCATGCAGACTACACTGCTTTCGAGAACATCGACAAGGCTCCCGAAGAGCGTCAGCGTGGTATTACCATTTCTGTAGCTCACGTTGAGTATGAGACCTGGGAGCGCCACTACGCTCACGTAGACTGCCCTGGTCACGCTGACTACGTAAAGAACATGATTTCCGGTGCTGCACAGATGGACGGCGCTATCCTGGTAATCGCTGCTACCGATGGTCCTATGGCTCAGACCCGCGAGCACATCCTGCTTGCTCGTCAGGTAGGCGTACCTTACATCATCGTATTCCTTAACAAGTGCGACATGGTAGACGACGAGGAGCTCATCGACCTCGTAGAGATGGAGACCCGTGATCTTCTCTCCGAGTATGACTTCCCCGGCGACGACCTGCCTATCGTTCGTGGCTCCGCTCTTGGCGCTCTTAACGGTGAGCAGAAGTGGGTTGACTCTGTTGTAGAGCTTATGCACCAGGTAGACTCTTACATTCCTACCCCTGCTCGCGACAACGAGAAGCCCTTCTTGATGGCTATCGAGGACGTTATGACCATTTCTGGTCGTGGTACCGTTGCTACTGGTCGTGTAGAGCGCGGTCAGCTCAAGCTCAACGAGCCCGTCGAGATTGTCGGCATCAAGGACACCCAGAGCTCCGTATGCACCGGCATTGAGATGTTCCGTAAGACCATGGACTTCTGCGAGGCTGGCGATAACGTAGGTCTGTTGCTCCGTGGTATCAAGCGCGAGGACATCGAGCGCGGTCAGGTACTCTGCAAGCCCGGCTCTGTAACTCCTCACAAGAAGTTCACCGGTGAGATTTACGTACTGACCAAGGAAGAGGGCGGCCGTCACACCCCATTCTTCAATGGTTACCGTCCTCAGTTCTACTTCCGCACCACCGACGTAACCGGCTCCATCGAGCTCCCCGAGGGTGTAGAGATGGCTATGCCTGGTGACCACGTCACCATCAACGCTGAGCTTCTTTACCCCATCGCTATGGAGGAGGGCCTGCGCTTCGCTATCCGCGAGGGTGGCCACACCGTAGGTGATGGTCGTGTAGCTACCATCGTTGGATAAACGATTAAGCTGACGTTATCAGACCCGGCGTCTTCGCAAGAGGGCGTCGGGTTTCTTTTCTCTATTGGCCTTACCGTTTGTTTTGATTGTTTTGTCAAGGATAGTTGCAAGAAGCTCCTGGTGCTTGACAAGATAGGAAGCAAGATGGTAACGTATCCCACCGCGTATAACTGAGAAATACTCTCAGTTATTTGGGTAACTGGGAGGTTTCATGCGTACTATGGTCACCCTCGCATGCACCGAGTGCAAGCGTAGGAATTACACCACAGATAAAAACAAGAGCAACAACCCCGAGCGTATGGAGTTGAAGAAGTATTGCCCTTGGTGCCACAAGCACACAATTCATAAGGAAACCCGCTAGGTTTTTCTAATACGCCAGTAGTTCAATTGGTAGAGCATCGGTCTCCAAAACCGACTGTTGAGGGTTCGAGTCCTTCCTGGCGTGCCAGTCAATACACCGGCCCGTCCCTTACCGGGCGGGCCGGATTTATGAGATGGGGTCATATACCCGAAGGGATGAGTTCATGGCGAACAAGGAGCGCAATAAGAGGAGTGCCCGTAAGGCTCGTGCACAAGAGCGTGCTGAGCGTGAGGCTATCCAGGCTGATGCCGCTTCCAATTCCCAGACCAAGGCGACAGCTAAGCCTGAGGTAAGAAAGGCGGAGGCAAAGCCTAAGGCACACAAGCGTCCTGGCTTTATCAGGCGTTCGCTTGGTTGGTTTGGTGATGTCCGCACGGAGATGCGCAGGGTTACATGGCCTACTAAGCCAGAGCTTAAGAACTATACCGTTGGTGTGCTTGCCATGCTTGTTGTGTTTGGCATTGTCATTTGGGCGGTTGACTTAGGCATCGTTGCGCTTCTTTCTGCATATGCAGGGTTGGGGGCAAAGTAATGGCTAAGCGTTGGTATGTCATTCATACATATTCTGGCTACGAGAATAAAGTTAAGGCAGATCTCGAACATCGTATTGAGACCTTTGGTTTGGAAAACGTTGTTGTAGACATCCAGATTCCTACCGAGGAAGTAACCGAGCTCAAAGAGGGTGGCAAGCGCGAGACCAAGGAAAGCAAAGTATTCCCTGGCTATGTGCTTGTTCGTATGGAGATCGATGACAATTCTTGGGCTGTTGTCCGCAACACTCCGGGAGTTACAGGCTTTGTAGGCATTGATGGAAAGCCTACGCCCCTTTCTCGTGACGAGTTTAACAAGATTATGCGTCGCTCCAGCAAGAGCGCAGATGCTCCTCGTCCTACTTCTACAGATCTTGAGGTCGGACAGTCCATCCGCGTTGTTTCTGGTGCACTTGCAGACTTTGATGGCACCATTTCTGAGATTATGCTCGCTTCGGGCAAAGTTAAGGTTATGCTTGCTATCTTTGGTCGTGAGACGCCCGTTGAGCTTGATATAGACAAGGTCGCGGCAATTAACTAGCTATTCCACCTCTTGCTTCTTTCGGTGAGGAATGCTTCTGAGGCAAGAGCGTATATAGACTTTATTACAGGTAACTATAGGTACACAGGAGAACATCATGGCTGAGAAGAACGTAGTTAAGTTCATTAAGCTTCAGATTCCTGCTGGTCAAGCAAATCCTGCTCCTCCAGTAGGTCCTGCTCTGGGTGCTGCACAGGTAAACATCATGCAGTTCTGCCAGGCATTTAACGCAGAGACTAAGGATAAGGCTGGCGATATCATCCCCGTTGAGATTTCCGTATACGAGGATCGTAGTTTTAGCTTTGTCTGCAAGACCCCTCCCGCAGCCAAGCTCATCATTAAGGAGCTGGGCATCAAGGGTGGTTCTGGTGTTCCTCAGCGCGATAAGGTCGGTCAGCTTTCTCAGGATCAGCTTCGCAAGATTGCTGAGATCAAGATGCCTGATCTCAATGCTAATGATATCGATGCAGCAATGAAGATTGTTGCTGGCACCGCTCGTTCCATGGGCGTTACTATCGCAGAGTAATCTGCACACTCGTTTTTGCTTGCCTCACAAGGAGTGCAAGCTTTAGGTGGGAGGGCACGCCGCCCGCATGTACCACACAAGGAGGATTTATGGCAAAGCACGGTAAGAATTATCGCAACGCTTCTCAGAAGGTCTCTTCAGACCTCTACAGCCCCAAGGCTGCTCTTGAGCTCGTAAAGGAGCTTGCAAGTGCTAAATTCGATGAGACCATCGACGTTTCTATCCGTTTGGGCGTAGACACCCGTAAGGCAGATCAGAACGTTCGTGGCTCCATCTCCCTTCCTAACGGCACCGGCAAGACCGTTCGTGTTGCAGTATTTGCAGAGGGCGAGAAGGCCCGTGAGGCAGAGGCTGCTGGTGCAGACATCGTAGGCGCAGATGATCTGGTTGCTTCCATCCAGGCTGGCAACTTTGATTTTGACGCTGCCGTTGCAACTCCTAACATGATGGCTAAGGTTGGCCGCATTGGTAAGCTGCTTGGACCTCGTGGTCTGATGCCTAACCCCAAGCTTGGCACCGTAACCATGGATGTTGCAAAGATGGTTGGCGAGCTTAAGGCTGGTCGTGTAGAGTATCGTGCGGATCGTTACGGCATCTGCCACGTACCTCTGGGCAAGGCTTCCTTTGAGCTTGCTGCATTGGTAGAGAACTACCAGGCTCTTATCACCGAGATTTTGCGTGTTAAGCCTGCAACCGCTAAGGGTCGTTACGTTAAGTCTGTTGTGGTTTCTTCCACCATGGGACCTGGCGTTAAGGTAGACGGCACCAAGGTTCGCGCCCTTATGGAGGACTAGTACCGCCTAGGTATACCTGTTTTACTTTTTATCTCACCAAACCATCTTCCACTTTCTTTAGGCAAGAGAGGGAAGGTGGTTCTTTTTATGGCTCGTCTCACCAGTAAAGAGGAATGCAACCTATAAGCCTAAAGCTAATAGCCCTATTTTTGTAAGCCTCCTGATAGCCAGATGGTATAGACTTAAATAAAATAATAAAGAAATATTTTTGAGTTGTACTTCTGAAAAGCGGTTTGGGTAGGGGGTTTGTATGAAGAAGATTAGAAACCAGACTATTCGAATGGTTTGTTTTGTCATTATCGGAATCGTGACTTCTCTCATGGTGGTAGCGCATTCTTTTCTTGACACGTCCATCTTTAGAGGGGATGCAGCGCAGGCACTCTTTATAAGTGGTATAGTTTTGCCATTTATTCTAATGTACTACACCATTCGTCTTTGCGATGACACCTCTCAGGTAGTGTTACCAATAGCAAGTGTAAGCCTCATCCTCTTTACCATTGGAGTTTTTCTTTTTACTGAAAGTCTCTGCGAGCTCCTTAAGCTTCCCGTTTATCATGCTGAGTACGCTGAGTATACTTTAAATTCCAAAAATGTTGTTCGATCGCCGCACTTGCTTTATGTTGGCTGTACCATTTTGTTTTGTATAGTGGAATGCATTATTACGACTATTGTTGTGCGCTTAGGTAAACGCGGGAACTGGGGCGCTTCTGCTGCCAATGGCGTAGGGGTTACAGGTCCTTCTCAGTCCATGCAGTCGATGCATCAGCCGGCACAGCAAATGCAAATGCCAATGTCACCAATGCCGCAGGCACTAGTAGCGCCAACTGCACAGCAACCTCAACACGGCGATGGATCTTTTCAAAGAGCTGCTCAATCAGGCGATAAAAACTCAGATTACGATCTCGATTCTTTCTTAGGAAATTAGCGTAGCTGAGATAAGTATGCAGCCCTGCAATATGTATAGCTGCGGGATACCTGTTTATTCCTAAAGCACCTCATCTCACCGATGGGGTGTTTTTTTGTATAGCAAATACAGGTATTGTTTATGGTTGACGATAGGGTTTGGCAAATTTACTCAACAAGCTACGCTACTTAAGGCAAACACTAAAGTTTCTGATAATGACCATGAGAAAAAAGATAGTAAGTCTGCAGTAGATACCTATGGTGATGAGGCGGTAGCAAACTACCTTTATAACTTGATTCAAGAACCGAGTGCTTAAGCATGACAAAACTATGGAATAACAGCGCAGTACGCAGGACCTTCTCGCTTGTACTTGACGAGAAGACCGTCTCGTTGCAAAATAATCAATTGCTAAAACACAAGTTTTAGCAGACGTTTAGCACGTCCACTGCCAGAGACAGCTGGTGCCCACAAGGGCCTAAGGGGAGCAGTTGCACCCGCCCGCCGAGGTGGTCTAAAGAGCTTGTATCTTCTGACCCCGTCTGGCAAAAGTTGGCGGGGTCTTTGCATGCAAGGGCCCACCGTGCAGGTGGTTCGTGCCCGAGCTATGCATAAAGGAGGTGTCACATGCCAGCACAGTCCAAGTTCGATATGCTCGAGAAGGTATCTGCCTCTCTCGAGAATGCTGCAGGTCTTTTTGTAATCGACTATCGCGGTCTTTCTGTAAAGGAAGCACAGCAGCTTCGTCGTAACCTACGTGAAGCCAATGCAGAGATGAAGGTCTACAAGAACAACATCGTAAAGATTGCTCTTGAGAAGGCCGGTCTGCCTGCGATTGATGAGGTACTGATCGGTACCTGCGCATACGTTTTTTACGAGAACGACCCTGTAGATGCAGCTAAGGTCATCAAGGAGACAAGCAAGTCTCTGAAGAAGATTGAGTTCCTTGGCGGTATCGCAGACGGTAAGGCAGTTAACGCAGCAGAGGCAAACGCTATCGCAGATCTTCCTTCTCGCGAGGAGCTTATTGCCAAGTTCGTTGGTTGCATTTCCAATCCTCTTTCCGGCGTTGTCCGTGTACTCAATGGCCCCGCACAGGGTCTTCACACGGTGCTTTCCGCAGTGGAGGACCAGAAGAGCGCCGCATAGCAGCGTGATTCACCCAACTTTTACATTGAGCTAAGGGCATCAAGAGGGTGCCCCTAACAAAGGAGAATTGACATGGCTGTCACCAAGGATGAAATTATTGAGGCTCTCAAGGAGATGCCAGCGCTCGAGCTTTCCGAGCTTGTACACGAGCTTGAGGAGGTATTCGGCGTATCTGCAGCTGCTCCCGTTGCTGCTGTTGCTGCTCCCGTTGCTGCTGAGGCTGCTGAGGAGAAGACCAACTTTGACGTAGTTCTCGAGGGCTTTGGCGAGAACAAGATTGCTGTTATTAAGGTAGTTCGTGAGCTCACCTCTGCTGGTCTGAAGGAGGCCAAGGAGATGGTAGAGTCCGCTCCTAAGGCAATTCTTGAGGGCGCAAAGAAGGAAGACGCTGAGGCTGCTAAGGCTAAGCTCGAAGAGGCTGGCGCTGCTGTAACCCTTAAGTAAATCCTTTTTTGGATATACCTCTTACAAGCCTTACCGCTGTAAGAATAGGTGTGAGGGCAGTTAAGAGAGTAGCTTGTTCACAAGCAAAGACCCCTGGCCACATGCCGGGGGTCTTTTTTCGCTCTGATTTGCCAATAAAATCGTTCACAAAGCCAGCTGTTTGGTGTACACTAATAGGTCCACACGGTACCTACATATTCTTATTTTTGTTTAAGCAGGTAAACAGCTTGTCTGTTTTCTTTACTGTAAAAAACAGCTAAAGTCAAGCATTTTAATTGACCAAACCTACTTCCTTCGGTAAATTATTAGATTGCGATATTTGTCGCATTATGTCGTTCCGAAGGAGGAAACACCTGGTGCCTACCACAAAGATTTCCACTACTACCTCCGCAAATGCACGTGAGCGCGTGAGCTTTAGCAAAATTCGCTCTAACGTCGAGCCACCCAACCTCATTGAAGTTCAGAAGGAGTCGTTCCGTCGTTTTATGACGACCGGTTTGGACGAAGCCTTCGCAGAGGCATCTCCTATCGAGAATGCCGCTGGAACTATGGAGGTTTCGTTTGGCGAGCATCAGTTTGGAGATCCTGCGCACACCATAGCAGAATGCCGTGCAAAGGATATTTCTTATCAGGCTCCCATGCTTGTAGAGGTTCGCTTCGTCAACAAAGAGACAGGCGAAATTAAGGAGCAGCTCGTATTCATGGGTGATTTCCCACTCATGACCGAGCGTGGTACGTTTATTATCAATGGCTCTGAGCGCGTTGTTGTTTCTCAGCTTGTCCGTTCCCCAGGTGTGTATTTCTCTGAGGAGACGGATAGCGGTGTGCTGGTACACCGTGCCCAGTTTATCCCCGCCCGCGGTGCATGGCTGGAGTTTGAGGTCGATAAACGCGGTCAGCTTGTGGTATCTATCGATCGCAAGCGTCGTCAATCTGCAGCCTTGTTACTGCGCGCCCTGGGCATTGCAGAGTCCGATGATGACATTCTCAACCTGCTGGGTGATTCTGACGTAGTCCGCTCCACCATCGAGCGCGATTCCGTACAGACCCGCCAGGCTGCGCTAGAAGAGATTTATCGTCGTCAGCGTCCCGGCGAGCCCGTTACGGCAGATTCTGCTCGCTCGCTGCTTGATGGCCTGTTCTTTAACCCCATGCGCTATGACCTTGCTAAGGTCGGCCGCTACAAGATCAATAAAAAGCTGACGCTTGACACAGAGGCAGATGTCACCACGCTTACCGAGGAGGACATCGTCGTTGCTCTGCGTTATTTGCTTGCGTTGCATGCTGGCGATACTACCAAGAAGGTTGACGACATTGACCACTTTGGTAACCGTCGTGTACGCACGGTAGGCGAGCTGGTACAAAACCAGTTCCGTATCGGCATGAGCCGTATGGAGCGCGTCATTCGTGAGCGCATGGCTTCTCAGGATGCGGACGACATCACACCGCAATCCCTTATCAACATCCGTCCTATTGTGGCAGCAATCAAGGAGTTCTATGGCTCTTCTCAGCTGTCCCAATTTATGGACCAATCCAATCCGCTTGCTGGTCTTACCAATAAGCGTCGTCTTTCTGCGTTGGGACCTGGCGGTCTTGCGGGCCACAAGTCCGGCTCCAGCCGTCGTACCAATGTTCCTACGGCAGTGCGTGACGTTCACAACTCTCACTATGCTCGTATGTGTCCTATCGAGACCCCCGAAGGACCAAACATTGGTCTTATCGGCTCGTTGGCACTGTACGCCCATGTAAACGAGTACGGCTTTATTGAGTCTCCGTATCGTCGTGTTGTGGATGGCACCCTTACGGACGAGGTCGTATGGATGACAGCAGATGAGGAGGAGCAGCACAACATTGCTCCTGCTAACACCCCTGTTGATCCCAAGACGGGCGAGTTTATTGAGCTCGATCCTCTTACCGGCAAGCTTGCCAAGCCCACCCGCGTGGTTGCTCGTACCCGTGACTTTGACGGTTCCTTTGGTGCACCTGCACAGGTGCCCGTAGAGGACATTGACTTCATGGACGTTTCTGCCCGTCAGCTTTTGTCGGTAGCAGCAACGCTCATTCCCTTCCTTGAGCACGATGACGCTAAGCGTACCCTCATGGGTGCAAACATGCAGCGTCAGGCCGTGCCCCTGATCAGGGCATCCGCGCCTTTGGTAGGTACGGGCATGGAGGCTCGTGCGGCGCTTGATTCTGGCGAGATGATCTGCGCTGTTGAGGACGGTCGTGTTGTAGAGGTAGACGCGCTTCACGCAGTGGTTAAGGGTGCCAGTGGCGAGAAAAGCTACGAGTTCCCCAAGTTTGAGCGTTCCAACCAGTCCACCTGCATTAACCATCGCCCCGTTGTTAAGCTTGGCGATGACGTTGTGGCTGGTCAGCCTTTGGCAGACGGTACCTCTATTGATAAGGGTGAGCTTGCTTTGGGCAAGAACTTGCTGGTAGCGTACATGCCTTGGGAAGGCTTCAACTACGAGGACGGTATCGTTGTTTCCGAGCGTGTGGTAGAGGAAGACCTGCTTACCTCTATTAACATTTCTCGTCATGAGGTTGATGCCCGCGATACCAAGCTTGGCGCAGAGGAAATTACGCGTGAAATTCCTAACATGTCTGAGGACATGGTCGCCAACCTTGATGAGGACGGCATTATTCGCGTTGGTGCAGAGGTCGGCCCTGGTGACATTCTGGTTGGCAAGGTTACCCCTAAGGGCGAGACAGCCCTCACCGCAGAGGAGCGCTTGCTGCGCGCTATCTTTGGTGCCAAGGCCCATGATGTCCGCGACACCTCTTTGAAGATGCCTCATGGTTCCTACGGCCGCGTTGTAGAGGTAGTTCGCTTTAGCCGTGAAGCCGGCGACGATCTGCCCCCAGGAGTAAATGACCTGGTCCGCGTCTTTGTCGCCCAGCGTCGTAAGATCCAGCAGGGCGATAAGATCTCTGGCCGTCACGGTAACAAGGGCGTTGTATGTCGTGTTCTTCCCGTTGAGGATATGCCGTATATGGCAGACGGTACACCCATCGACGTGCTGCTCGACCCCCTGGGCGTTCCTTCTCGTATGAATGTGGGACAGCTGCTTGAGTGCCACCTTGGTTGGGCTGCAAGCAACGGTTGGGACACTACGTCGGATCAGTCTGATACCTACGTGCCCGGCCCCATGTTTGTCTCGACGCCCGTCTTTGATGGCGCCAATGATGAAGAAGTGGCAGAGGTGCTGCGTCGTGCCAACGTAAACTTGGTCAACAAGGCCAAGCAGGAGTATGGCGAGCATATCAACGAGGCCTTCATCCCTCAGCTCAATGACATGGGCAAGACCACGTTGTATGATGGCCGCACCGGCGAGCCCTTCCGCGATCAGATCACTGTGGGCACCAGCTATATCTTGAAGCTTGGGCACATGGTTGACGATAAGATCCACGCTCGTTCCACCGGTCCTTACAGTCTGGTAACCCAGCAGCCTTTGGGCGGTAAGGCTCAATTTGGTGGTCAGCGCTTTGGTGAGATGGAAGTTTGGGCTCTGTACGCATACGGCGCTGCCAATGTGCTCCAGGAGATTTTGACCGTTAAGTCCGATGACACCATTGGTCGTGTTAAGACCTACGAGTCTATCGTGAAGGATGAGAATGTACCTGCTGCAGGTACGCCTGAGTCCTTCAAGGTTCTTGTCAAGGAAATGCGTTCACTCGCACTTTCCATTGAGCCTATCAACTACAAGAAGGTTTCCAGGAACACCGCAGCCAACACCGTATCTGACCAGAGTGTGGACGATGTATTCTCCGCAGTAGATGAGGCTGCTTCCTTGATTGGGGACCTATCTAACGCTGCAGACGTCGAAGTTCTTGTCGGCGACGTCCAGAACGATAAGGAGTAACAAACGTGGCAGATTTCGATAGCACCGACTTCGATGCCATTAAGATCTCGCTTGCTTCTGCCGATCAGATCCGTAGCTGGTCTTTTGGTGAGGTAAAGAAGCCTGAGACGATTAACTACCGTACGCTCAAGCCAGAAAAAGATGGCTTGTTCTGCGAGAAGATCTTTGGACCAGTCAAGGACTGGGAGTGCTCTTGCGGTAAGTACAAGGGAATTCGTTTTAAGGGCATCGTATGCGAGCGCTGTGGCGTAGAGGTAACCAGTGCCAAGGTTCGTCGTGACCGCATGGGTCATATCGAGCTTGCCGCTCCTGTGAGCCATATCTGGTACTTCAAGTCTCCTAACAGCTTCCCTCTGGCTCGTTTGCTTGATGTTAAGGGCAAAGACCTTGAGAAAATTCTCTACTTTGCAAGCTATGTCATTACCGAGGTAGATACCGAGGCCCGTGAGGCCGATAAGGACGATCTGCGCGAGGAGCTTGCAGCCGATATTGAAGAGCTGGATGCAGAGCGCGATGAGCAGATTGCGCGCGTTCGTGAGCAGGGAGAAGACTCTGGCAACAGCTTTGATGATGTAGAGCCTCTGACCGCAGATGAGGTGCGCGCCGAGGTAGCAGACATCGAGGAAGAGTACGAGGAAGAAAAGAATCTTCGTCGTGAGGCGTATGAGCGCTTTATGCAGCTCAGCAAGCGTGATCTCATCTCTGATGAGTCCCTGTTCCGTGAGATGAAGCGCTACTATTCCATCTACTTTAAGGGAGGCATGGGCGCCGAGGCAGTACGTGATCTTCTGCGCTCCATTGACCTGGAGAAAGAGTCCAAAGAGCTGCGCGAGATCATCGCAGACGTAGATGGTCAGAAGGCCAAGCGCGAGAAGGCCGTCAAGCGTCTGGAAATTGTCGATGCCTTCCTGGAGGGTCGTAATGATCCTGCGGACATGATCTTGGATGTTATCCCTGTTATTCCGCCAGATCTGCGTCCTATGGTTCAGCTTGATGGTGGTCGCTTTGCCGCGTCCGACCTCAATGACCTGTATCGTCGCGTGATCAACCGCAACAATCGCCTCAAGCGCTTGCTTGATCTGGATGCTCCCGCAATCATTGTCAATAACGAGAAGCGCATGCTGCAAGAGGCGGTAGACGCGCTGTTTGATAATGGTCGTCGTGGTCGTCCGGTAACCGGTCGTGGTGGTCGTCCTCTGAAGTCTCTTGCAGAGGCACTCAAGGGCAAGCAGGGTCGCTTCCGTCAGAACCTGTTGGGTAAGCGCGTAGACTACTCTGGCCGTTCGGTAATCGTTGTAGACCCCCAGCTTAAGCTGCATCAGTGTGGCCTTCCCAAGGCTATGGCACTGGAGCTGTTTAAGCCCTTTGTCATGCGTCGTCTTGTTGAGCTTAACAAGGTTGAGAATATCAAGGGTGCTAAGCGCGCCATTGACCGCGCTATCCCTGCGGTATGGGACGTTTTGGAAGAGGTCATCCAGGACCGCCTGGTATTGCTCAACCGCGCCCCAACGCTGCACCGTCTTTCCATCCAGGCATTTGAGCCCGTTTTGGTAGAGGGTAAGGCTATCCACCTGCATCCTCTGGTTTGCGCACCCTTTAACGCAGACTTTGACGGCGACCAAATGTCGGTACACGTACCTCTTTCCACGCAGGCTCAGACCGAAGCACGCGTTTTGATGCTTTCGTCCAACAATGTCCGCAGTCCAGCCTCGGGCAAGGTGCTTACCGTTCCTTCTCAGGATATGGTCTTTGGCGTGTACTTCCTTACTACTTCCAAGGATGAGGTTGCTGGCCAGGGTCGCGTATTCTCCAACTTCGATGACGCTATGAGTGCGTACGATTCTCGTAGCGAGCTGGATATTCAGGCAAAGATTACGGTTCGTGTAACGGCTGCTGACGCTAACGTAGAGAAGAACGGCAAGAAGTTCTTCCGCGTTCGCAATGGCCGCAATGATGTTGTGGACTTTGATGTAACCGACGCCGCCGCTCGCTTTGAGACCACGGTTGGGCGCATTATCTTTAACCGTCAGTGCCTGCCTGCAGACTATCCCTTTATCAACTACAAGATGGTAAAGAGCGATATGAGCAAGCTGGTTAATGACTGCTGTGATCGCTACTCGCTCACAGAGGTAGAAGAGATTCTCGATAGCATCAAGTATGCTGGCTTCCACTTTGCAACCCGTGCAGGCCTTACGGTCTCTGTATGGGATGCGGTCATTCCTGATGACAAGGAGCAGATGCTTGAAGAAGCACAGACTGCGGTTAATGAGATCAACGAGAACTACGAGGATGGCCTTCTGTCCGAGCGTGAGCGTCACGCCGAGGTAATTCAGGCGTGGACGGCATGCACGGAGGAGCTGGGCTCTAAGATGTTGGATGGCTTTGCAGAGGACAACCCCATTTACATGATGGCTGATTCCGGTGCTCGTGGTTCTAAGACGCAGCTGCGCCAGCTTGCTGGTATGCGTGGTCTGATGGCAGACATGTCCGGCGATACCATCGACCTGCCCATTAAGGCAAACTTCCGTGAGGGCCTTGAGCCTTTGGAGTACTTCATCTCTACCTATGGTGCCCGTAAGGGTCTGGTAGATACCGCGTCTCACACCTCCGACTCCGGTTATCTAACCCGTCGTTTGGTCGATGTGGCCCAGGACGTTATTGTGCGCGAAGAGGACTGCGGTACTGATGAGGGCGTTACCTACAACCTTATCAAGCCTGGTACCACCGACCTCAACACGGATCTTATTGGCCGCTGCGCCCTTAATGACATCGTGGACGAGACGGGCAATGTGGTTCTTGCCAAGGATGAGTACCTTGAGTCCGCAGACGACATTCAAAAGCTTGTTGATGCGGGACTTAAACAGGTTGAGCTGCGCGCTTTGCTTACCTGCCGCTCCAAGTACGGCGTATGCCAGAAGTGCTACGGTTGGGATCTTTCCACCCGTCGTCCCGTCAACATTGGTACGGCAGTTGGTATTATCGCAGCTCAGTCCATTGGTGAGCCCGGTACTCAGCTTACGATGCGTACCATTCACTCCGGCGGCGTAGCAGGTGCAGACGATATTACGCAGGGTCTTCCTACCGTTGCTCGTATGTTTGACGTTGTAGGTAACGTTAACGAGAAGATCTTGGGTCGTGAAGCAGACCTGGCCGAGAACTCCGGCGTTCTTAAGATTATTCCTGAGACTACCGACTACATCCTTCAGATTGTGGATCCAGAAGACACCACCCGCATTATTGTGGAGAAGAAGGTTCCGGTATCTGTTCGCTTTATGCCTGGTATTGAGGACGGCTGTACGGTTCGTGCTGGTGACCAGATTACCAAGGGCTTTGTAAACTTCCGCCGTTTGCGCACGCTGACGGATATTGAATCTACGATGCACATCTTCGTAGAGTCTGTTAAGGATGTTTATACCAGCCAGGGCGTAGATTTGGACGACAAGCACATTGAGGTAATTGCTCGTCAGATGCTGCGTCGTGTTCAGATTACCAACCCCGGCTCTTCTCGCTATCTGCTTAACCAGTATGTGGACCGTTACGAGTTTGCGGATACGGTCAAGGAAATCCAGCTTGCTGGTGGCACGCCTCCCGAGGCAACCCCCGTTATCCTGGGTACCTTGCGCGTTGCAAGCTCTATCGATTCTTGGCTGTCCAGTGCATCGTTTATCCGTACTGCTGGCGTCCTTACCGACGGTGCCATTAGAGGCGAGGTTGACAACCTGCTCGACCTTAAGTCAAACGTTATTGTTGGTAAGCAGATTCCTGCTGGTACTGGTCTTTCCGCCTACAACGATGTTGAGCTTACCTATCACGGTACGCCCATTACTAAGTCAGCAAACGAGAAGACCTTGCCCGAATGGGCACCTGATATGCTTAAGGATATTGAGGAGAAACTCCCTCAGCATCTTGACTGGGTGGGCGATGAGTACCCCATGGGTGGCGTCTATTCCAAGAATGGCCGCACGCTTTCCAGCGAAGAAGCTAAGCTGTATCTGTTTGACGATCTGGGTGTATCTCAGCGTTGGACCAACAAGTTTAGCGAGGTTGGCATCGAGACCGTAGGTGATCTCATTGGTAAGACCGAGGATGATCTGCTACGCATTGATGGCATTGGTGCTAAGGCCATTGAGGAGTTGCGTGACGGTCTTGAGGCACATGACCTGCTGTATATTCTTGAGCCTGATGATGATGTTGCCGATGATGAGGACTTAGCACAGTTGCTTAACATGGTATTTAGTCCCGATGATGACGGCGATATCATGCTGGGCACGGCAGCTCCTGCAACACATCGCTTTACGGATGAGTTGATTGGTGCTCCTTCTTCTAGTGGTAGCTCTGACATGGAGGCTATCAATGAGGATCTGGATTCTCTTGATGACCTGTTAAGTCAGGTGGTTCGTCAGGAAGACGCAGCCGCAGCAGCTGATGACGAAGAAGAAGAGTAGGTCTTTGTAAGCTTTATCTGCTTACGACATAAGCGTGAACAACCTCCCGTTTTCTGTATTGAAAGCGGGAGGTTTTTTAATGTTTCTGTTGTACGTTCATAGCTTGTGGTGTGCAGTTCGTAGTTCAGGGCTCGTCGTTGCGTTATTAAAACTAATAATGCAACGACACAAAAAAATGTGCTCAGGCTGTGAAGTCAGGATACGCCCGGTACCGTGGTGTGTTGACGCTCAAGCTTAAGCGTTGTATCGTTCCACATTGCGACAATTCTAGGTGATGGTGCTGCGTCGCCTTTGAGGGTTAGCATATTTGTTTATCAATAGGTAAGAAGGAGAAAACTTTGCCTACAATTAATCAGCTCGTTCGCCAGGGCCGTGTGAGCGTCAAGGCCAAGTCTAAGAACGCTGCTCTCCAGCACAACCCACAAAAGCGTGGCGTGTGCACGCGTGTATTCACCACCACCCCTAAGAAGCCTAACTCGGCTCTCCGTAAGGTTGCTCGTGTACGCCTGGTAAATGGCATCGAGGTAACCGCATACATACCTGGTGAGGGTCATAACCTTCAGGAGCACTCCATCGTGCTTATCCGTGGTGGCCGTGTTCGTGACCTTCCTGGTGTTCGTTACAAGATCGTCCGTGGTGCTTTCGACTGCGCAGCAGTTCAAAACCGTAAGCAGAGCCGCTCTCGCTACGGTGCTAAGCGTGGCTAATTAACCAAGGATTACACATTCGTTCCCTAAAGTTCTGAGGAGAAAATAATGCCGCGTCGTGCAGCAGCAGTTCGTCGTGAGGTTCAGCCTGATGCCGTTTATAACAACAGGCTGGTCACTCAACTTATTAACAAAATTTTGCTTGACGGCAAGAAGTCTACCGCCGAGCGCATCGTATACAGCGCCTTTGATCTGGTAGCCGAGAAGACCGGTGAGGATGCCCTTTCCGTATTCAAGAAGGCTATGGACAACGTACGTCCTACCCTTGAGGTTAAGCCTAAGCGTGTTGGTGGCGCTACCTACCAGGTACCAATGGAGGTTAACTCCCGTCGTGCTACTACCCTTGCAATCCGTTGGCTCGTTGGCTTTTCTCGCACCCGCAAGGAGAAGAGCATGTCAGAGCGTCTTGCAAATGAGATTGTGGATGCCTCCAATGGCGTTGGCGCTTCTATCAAGAAGCGTGAGGACGTATTCAAGATGGCAGAGGCTAACCGCGCCTTCTCCCACTACCGCTTCTAATTGGAGGGTCTGGAGTAATTTATGGCAAAGGTTAAGTATAAACTCGAAGATCTTCGTAATATCGGCATCATGGCTCACATTGATGCAGGTAAGACCACAACTACCGAGCGTATCCTTTACTACACCGGCAAGACCCACAAGATTGGTGAGGTTCATGACGGTGCAGCTACCATGGACTGGATGGTTCAGGAGCAGGAGCGCGGCGTAACCATTACGTCTGCTGCAACTACCTGCTTTTGGAAGGATCACGTCATTCAGATTATTGACACCCCAGGTCACGTAGACTTTACCGCTGAGGTAGAGCGCTGCTTGCGTGTTCTCGATGGTGCCGTAGCTGTCTTTGACGCTGTAGCAGGTGTACAGCCTCAGTCTGAGACCGTTTGGCGTCAGGCTTCTAACTACAATGTTCCTCGTATTGCGTTCATCAATAAGTTTGACCGCATTGGTGCAGACTTCTTCCATGCTATTGACACCATGAAGGAGCGCCTGTCCGCTAATGCAGTCGCCATTCAGATTCCAATGGGTGCAGAGGACCAGTTCTGGGGTCTTGTTGACCTTGTCACCATGGAAGCATGGGACTTCAAAGAGGACGCCAAGGGCATGATCTTCCCCGAGAAGATGGATGCTATTCCAGAGGAGTTTGCAGATCTTGCTGCCGAGAAGCGCGAAGAGCTTCTCGAGGCTGCTGCCACCTATGACGATGAGCTCATGGAGATGATCCTTGAGGATCAGGAGATTCCTGCAGATAAGCTCAAGAGCGCTATCCGTGCTGGTGTTCTCGCTAACGACCTTAACCCGGTATGCGTTGGTTCTGCATACAAGAACAAGGGCGTTCAGGAGCTGCTTGACGCGGTTATCGATTATCTGCCTAGCCCCTTGGACATTCCTGATGTTGAGGGCACTGATCCCAAGACCGGCAATACGCTCACCCGTAAGGCAGACACCAAGGAGCCCTTCTCGGCTCTTGCCTTTAAGGTTATGACTGACCCCTTCGTAGGTAAGCTCACGTATTTCCGCGTATATTCTGGTCAGGCAGAAGCTGGTAGCTACGTGTACAACTCCGTTAAGGATGGTCGCGAGCGTCTTGGCCGCATCCTTGAGATGAACGCTAATGACCGAGTAGATCGTGAAGAGTGCTCCGCAGGTGATATTGTTGCAGCCGTTGGTCTGAAGAACACCACCACTGGTGACACCCTGTGCGATGAGCACAACAAGATCATTCTCGAATCCATTGAGTTCTCTGATCCTGTAATTGACGTTGCGGTAGAGCCCAAGACCAAGGCCGAGCAGGACAAGATGAGTGTTGGTCTTGCCAAGCTTGCCGAGGAGGATCCAACCTTCCAGGTTCACACCGATCATGAGACCGGCCAGACCATTATTGCTGGTATGGGCGAACTCCACCTGGAGATCATCGTGGACCGTTTGCGTCGTGAGTTCAAGGTAGACGCAAACGTTGGTAAGCCTCAGGTTGCGTATCGTGAGACCGCTGGTCATGCTGTTCAGCATGCAGAGGGCAAGTTCGTACGTCAGTCCGGTGGTCGCGGTCAGTATGGTCATGCCATTATCGACATGGAACCAGCTCAGCCCGGTACCGGCTATGAGTTTGTTAACGCAATCGTTGGTGGTGTTATCCCCAAGGAGTACATTCCTTCTATCGACAAGGGCATCCAGGAAGCTCTGAACAGCGGCGTTGTAGCTGGCTATCCAGTAGTGGACATCAAGGTAACCCTCGTTGACGGTTCATACCATGAGGTTGACTCCTCTGAGGCAGCCTTCAAGATTGCTGGCTCTATGGCTATCAAGGATGCACTCAAGAAGTCCGATCCTGTTTTGCTTGAGCCTATCGAGGACGTCGTTGTCGAGACTCCCGAGCAGTACATGGGCGACGTCATGGGCAACCTGTCCAGCCGTCGTGGCAAGATTGAGGGCATGGAGGACCGCAAGGATACCAAGATTATCCGCGCTAAGGTGCCTCTGGGTGAGATGTTCGGCTATGCAACCGATCTTCGTTCCCAAACTCAGGGTCGCGCTAGCTATACCATGCAGTTCGGCTCTTATGAGGCAGTCCCCAAGGCTGTTGCCGAGGAGATTGTAAGCAAAGCCGGCGGTAACGCCTAAGAGACAAACCCTTACGAGCTCTAAGCTCAATGATGGAGGTACTTAAAGTGTCAAGCCAGAAGATTAGGATTCGCCTCAAGGGCTACGATCACGAGGTAGTAGATCAGTCCTCGAAGCTTATCGTTGATACCGCACAGAAGACTGGTGCTCGCGTTTCCGGCCCCATTCCTCTGCCCACCGAGCGCAATCTCTACACCGTGATTCGCTCACCCCACAAGGATAAGGACAGCCGTGAGCAGTTTGAGATGCGTACTCACAAGCGTCTCATCGACATTCTCGAGCCTACGTCCTCTACAGTCGATTCGCTTATGCGTCTTGATTTGCCAGCAGGCGTAGACATTCAGATTAAGCTCTAAGCAACCAGCTTAGTAAGCAGGTGTTACGTGCTAAGAGCCCTTGGGAAACCAGGGGCTCTTGTTGTATAGCCCATCTATAAGGAGTACCTATGTATTGTTCACAATGCGGCGCTCAAAATTCTGATGATGCAAAGTTTTGTACCAGTTGTGGTTCGGCGCTTCATGCTGTATCAGCCTCTGCTGCTACAAAAGGACCCGCTAACCCAGCAAAGGAGCCGGAGAAAGATTCGGTATCAGAGGCAAAAGCTTCTATGGGTCAGATGTTCAATTCTGCCGAGAAGGGCGTCCAGCAGGTTGCAGAAAACATTTCAAAGAAGCGCTACCGCGTATTTGAAGAGCCTAAAACAAAGCTTACTATCTGCATACTCATAGGGGTTATCGGCAGCGTGCTTGGCTGTATAATGCCCTATTTCACCGCAAGCTTTACGAGCTTTATGCGTGCTTCGCGCAGTGTTTCTCTCATCCAGAGCGGCGATGGCTTTTTGATCATCCTTGGGGCAGTTGTTACGTTTGTTTTGTATAACCTTCGCAAGGATAAGGCAGGTGCGGTGTGTAGTGGCGCTACCGCTGCAGTAGGCCTTATCAATATCTTCCATACCAACTCTGTTGTTGGTAATTCAGGTATGGGCATCTTTTTGTCGTATGGCATCGGTTATTATCTGCTGCTAGCGGCATCAGTGGTCTTTGCGATTGCGAGCTATCTTTTGTTCAAGGAGCTTAAAGCGAGCAAGTAAGCATGTAGGTAAATCTTATAGATACGCCCGACTACGTGGATATGTAAGCCGCAGGTAGATGCCAAGCTATTTATACGTAGACATTGTGAAGTCATAAAAATGCGTCTACAATAGTTAGGCTGCACCTATAGGGTTTATAGGCCTTGTGGGTGCAATCACACAGGTTGTGGTCCGCTGGGGAAGAGCGTAGGGTGCGCTCTGTAGGTCCTATGACCACCGAAGGTAAGGATTAGTATGGTCAGCACGATTCTCGGCCGCAAGCTTGGGATGACGCAGGTATTTGACGAGAATGACAATGTCGTACCTGTAACCGTAATCCAGGCAGGCCCCTGCGTTATTTCGCAGGTCAAGACCAAAGCAACAGACGGCTATGATGCTGTACAGATTGGCTTTGGTGACATCAAGTCCAAGCAGGTAAATAAGCCTATGGCAGGTCATTTTGCCAAGGCTGGCGTTGAGCCCATGCGCACGCTGCGTGAGGTTCGCGTTGAGGATGGTTCTCAGTTCAACACCGGTGACGTGATTTCTGTAGCCGATTTTGCTGAGGTTGCTTCTGTAGACGTTACCGGCACTTCCAAGGGTAAGGGCTTCCAGGGCACCATCAAGCGTTGGAACTTCCACCGTGGACCTATGACTCACGGTTCTCGTAACCAGCGCAAGCCCGGTTCTATTGGCCAGTGTGCATATCCTGCACGCGTCCGTAAGGGCCTCCACATGGCAGGTCACATGGGCGACGAGCGTGTAACCGTTAAGAACCTTAAGCTGGTTCAGGTTGACGCCGAGCAGAACATCATGCTCGTAAAGGGTGCTGTCCCTGGCGGTAAGAACGCTATCGTCTCTATCCGCATGGCCTAAGGCCACACAGTACCAAGTCTTTAGGCTAACAAGGAGAACATGATGTCTAAGATCGAAATCAAAAACGCTGAGGGGAAGGCTGTAGACACAGTCGAACTTTCCTCTGACGTTTATGGCATTGAGCCAAACATCCCTGTAGTACACCAGGTTGTGGTATGCCAGGCTGCTTCTATGCGTCAGGGCACTCACGCAACCAAGAATCGTTCTGCTGTTTCTGGCGGCGGCGTTAAGCCTTGGCGTCAGAAGGGCACCGGTCGTGCTCGTCAGGGTACCATCCGTGCTCCACAGTGGGCTGGCGGTGGCGTTGTCTTCGGACCTACCCCTCGCTCTCACGCACGTCGTACTAACGCTAAGGAAGTAAAGCTCGCACTGCGTTCCGTACTTTCTGGCAAGCTTGCGGACGCCGAGCTCGTAGTAGTGGACAGCCTCAACTTTGATGCACCCTCTACCAAGCAGGCTGTTGCTCTGCTTAAGAGCCTTGAGCTTGCGGGCAAGCGTGTTACCGTTGTTGTTTCTGACGAGGACATAAACACCTTCTTGTCCTTCCGTAATGTCGAGAAGGTCACGGTAATTGGTGCCTCTGAGGCAACGGCAGCATCTCTCATCGACAACAAGGCACTTATCATGAGTGTTGATGTTGCTAAGCACTTCGAGGAGGTGCTCGCATAATGAACTCTGCATATAACGTAATCATTCGCCCTGTCATTTCTGAGCGTTCTTTTGACCTTATGAGCCAGCATAAGTACACCTTTGAGGTAGCACAAAATGCTGCTAAGGAAGAGATTGCTGATGCCGTGGAGAAGCTTTTCAACGTTCGCGTTGTAAAGGTCAACACCATGTCAGTAAAGCCTAAGAACAAGCGTGTTCGCTACGTTACCGGCAAAACTCGCAGCTGGAAAAAGGCAATCGTTACCCTTGCCGAGGGTGATTCCATTGAGATTTTTGGCAACCAGCAGGTAGCCGAAGCGTAAGTTTGGTAGTAAGGCCCCCACAAACGTGGGGGCATACGTAATGTGTCGTGCGTTATATGGATACGCTCGGCACCGTGGTAATCCGGTGTTACTTCGCTCGAGGCGAAAGCCTCAATCCCTTAAACGAAGTGGCTAACGGATAAAGAAAGGGAAAGTTTTATGGGAGTTAAGCACCTTAAGCCCACAAGCGCGGGCCGTCGCTTCCAGACAATTTCGGATTTTGCCGAGATTACGACGGATAAGCCAGAGAAGTCCCTTCTCGCCCCGCTCTCTAAGCATGCAGGTCGCAACAACAATGGTCGCATTACCACCCGTCACCAGGGCGGCGGCCACAAGCGTCAGTACCGCATCATTGATTTTAAGCGCAACAAGGATGGCATTCCTGCTAAGGTTGCCACCATCGAGTACGATCCTAATCGTTCTGCTCGCATTGCACTGCTTCACTATGTAGACGGCGCAAAGGCATACATTCTTGCACCCAAGGGCCTCAACGTAGGTGATACCGTCATTTCCGGCACTGGTGCAGACATCAAGCCTGGCAACTGCCTGCCTTTGTCTGACATTCCAGTAGGTACCTTGGTACACGCTGTAGAGTTCCAGCCTGGTAAGGGCGCTGCAATTGCACGCTCCGCTGGTACCTCCATTCAGCTCATGGGTAAGGATAATGGCTACGCAGTACTTCGTATGCCTTCCTCTGAGCTTCGTCGCGTGCTGCTTACCTGCCGTGCAACCATCGGCGAGGTTGGCAATGCGGATCACTCCAACATTACGGGCGGTAAAGCTGGCCGTAGTCGTTGGCGCGGCATTCGTCCTACCGTACGTGGTACGGTCATGAACCCCGTTGATCACCCCCACGGCGGCGGCGAGGGCAAGAACCACACTTCTGGTCGTCCTTCTGTATCTCCTTGGGGCAAGCCATCCAAGGGTGCTAAGACACGTGACCCGAAGAAGGCTTCTAACCGTCTGATTATTCGTCGTCGTAAGACGAAGTAAACACGAGTAGTAGGAGATATTAAATGAGCAGAAGTCTCAAGAAGGGCCCGTTTGTGGAGACTCGCCTCCTTGCGCGTGTTGCTGCACAAAACGAGGCTGGCACCAAGGACGTAATCAAGACCTGGTCGCGTTCCTCTACCATCTTCCCCGAGATGGTTGGTCATACCATTGCTGTTCACGATGGTCGTAAGCATGTTCCCGTATACGTGACCGAGTCTATGGTTGGTCACAAATTGGGTGAGTTCGCACCAAGCCGCACATTCCGCGGCCACAAGGTTAAGTAGGGGAGGTAACGACAAATGGCAAACAACACCGCCTCTCAGGAGGTTCGCGCAACCGCCAAGTACGTCCGCGTTGCTCCCCGTAAGGCTCGTCTCGTCGTTGGTACGATTCGCAATCTGTCCGTCGATCGCGCTTTGGAGAAGCTCGCTTTTACCGAGCGCGCCGTTTCCGTTGATGTAGAGAAGGTACTGCGCTCTGCAATTGCAAATGCCGAGAATAACAATGGTCTTCGTCGCGAGAACCTCGTTGTTAAGGCTGCCTTCGTAGACGAGGGTCCTACGCTTAAGCGCATTCGTCCTCGTGCTAAGGGCTCCGCTTCACGCATCAACAAGCGCACGAGTCACATTACTGTAGTTGTCGCTCCACGAAAGGAGGCATAAGAGCATGGGTCAGAAAGTTCAACCTACTGGCTTCCGTCTTGGTATTACCGAGAACTGGCGTTCCCGCTGGTTTGCAGGAAGCAAAGAGTATGCTAAGAACCTCGGTAACGACCTCGAGATCCGTCGTTTTCTCGAGAAGCGTCTCGCTCGTGCTGCTCTCTCCCGCGTGGAGGTCGAGCGTGCCGGAGATAAGGTAAAGATCGCTATCTTTACCGCTCGTCCTGGTATTGTCATTGGTAAGAAGGGTTCCGAGATCGATGTGCTTCGCGCTGATCTCGAGAAGCTCTGCAAGGCCGAGAAGGGCCAGGTTACCGTAGACGTTGTAGAGGTAAAGCGTCCTGAGCTCGACGCAAACCTCGTTGCTCAGTCCATTGCTGAGCAGCTTGAGCAGCGTATTGCTTTCCGTCGTGCTATGCGTAAGGCTGTTCAGTCTGCTCGCAAGGCCGGCGCAAAGGGCATTCGTATTCAGTGCTCTGGTCGTCTTGGTGGCGCCGAGATGGGTCGTCGTGAGTGGTACCGCGAGGGTCGCGTACCTCTGCACACCCTGCGCGCAAAGATCGACTACGGCACCAGCACTGCTCGCACCACCATGGGTGCTTGTGGTGTAAAGGTTTGGATTTATCTTGGCGAGAAGCTTCCTGGTCAGCCTGCACCTAATCCTGCACTTGAAGGCACCAGCCGTCCTCGCCGTCGTGGCGAAAGGAGGAGCAAATAATGCTAGCTCCTAAGCGCGTACTGCACCGCAAGGTTCAGCGTGGCTCCATGAAGGGTGTTGCCAAGGGCGGCACCAAGCTCAACTTTGGTACCTATGGTATCCGTGCTGAGGAAGCCCACTGGATCACCAACCGTCAGATCGAGGCTGCTCGTATTGCTATCACCCGTCGCATGCGCCGTGGTGGTAAGGTCTGGATCACCATCTTCCCCGACAAGCCAATCTCTAAGAAGCCTGCCGAGACCCGCATGGGTAAGGGTAAGGGTAATCCCGAAGAGTGGGTAGCCGTAGTAAAGCCTGGTCGTATCATGTTTGAGATCACTGGCGTTGCTGACGACGTTGCTCGTGAGGCTTTGCGTCTTGCGCAGCACAAACTTCCTATTAAGACCAAGATTGTTACCCGCGCCGATCAGGACGGGGAGGATAAGTAATCATGAAATCGACTGAACTCCGCGAGCTCTCTGATGAAGAGCTTGCTCAAAAGCTTGAGGACGGCCGTGCTGAGCTGTTTAACCTCCGCTTCCAGATGGCTACCAGCCAGTTGGATAACACGGCGCGTGTAACCCTCGTTAAGCGTGACATTGCGCGCGTCCAAACAGAGATGCGTGCTCGTCAAATTGCAGCACAGTCTAAGTAGATCGCAGGAGATAAAATATGAGCGATATCGAATCCAGGAATTCGCGCAAGCTCCGCACTGGCGTCGTTACGTCTATCTCTGGCGAGAAGACCGTGACCATCCAGATTGTGGATCGCAAGCGTCATCCCAAGTACGGCAAGATGATGACCATCACCAAGAAGCTTCACTGCCATGATGAGAAGGGCGTTGCTGGTTTGGGCGACACCGTTCGCGTTATGGAGACTCGTCCTCTGTCTAAGACCAAGAGGTGGCGTGTCGTTGAGGTCGTTGAGAAGGCCAAGTAAGCACGATCTTTAAGTATTCCACTCCATGCCATGTGTGCCGCTCGATGGGCACACCTCTGGCAGGATATGTTCGGAGGATCTGATGATTCAAATGGAGACCATGCTCGCAGTTGCCGATAACTCCGGCGCGCGACGCGTGAAGTGCATCAAGATTCTGGGTGGTTCCAAGCGTCGTTACGCCGGCATTGGCGACGTCGTCATTGGTGCTGTTCAGGAGGCCACCCCTGGTGGCAATGTAAAGAAGGGCGATATCGTACGTTGCGTTATCGTTCGTACCGTTAAGGAGACCCGTCGTAAGGACGGTAGCTACATCCGTTTTGATCAGAACGCATGCGTTGTAATCAACAAGGATGGCAATCCTATCGGTACCCGTATCTTCGGGCCAGTGGCTCGTGAGCTGCGTGACCGCAAGTACATGAAGATCGTCTCTCTCGCACCTGAGACGCTGTAGGCAAGGGAGCGAACATGAAAATTAAGAAGGACGACCTCGTAGTAGTTCTCTCCGGTAAGGATAAGGGCAAGCAGGGCAAGGTTTTGCGTGCGCTTCCCTCTGAGAACAAGGTTGTTGTAGAGGGCGTTGCCATCATCAAGAAGGCTATGCGTCCCAACCAAACAAACCAGCAGGGCGGCATCGTATCCATGGAGGCTCCTATCGATGCTTCCAATGTTGCCCTCATTGATCCCAAGGATGGCAAGCCTACCCGTGTAGGTGTGCGTGTATCCGAGGATGGCACTAAGGTTCGCTATGCAAAGCGTTCCGGTGAGGAAATCTAAGCACACGCTTGATTTTTTTGATAACTTACAAGACCTCATCCATCTGGATGGGGTCTTTTGGTATATCAGGCACCCTCATCAAGTCACGGTAGCCATGCCTGTGCAGACAAGGTGTGAAAATATCGAGATAATCCACGAAATAGTGGCATTGTGCGATTCAAATCACTAGACTGTATCGGTGCATGTCTATGCAAAGTGGGCGTGCTATGGCCCTTTGCATGCCAAACAAAGGGGTGCGAGGTGGTCCCCGCGCATAAGCCACCATGAGTTAAGGAGACAACATGGCAGATCAGAAGGACAAAGTAGTCCCTCGCCTTAAGGAGCAGTACTTCGCCACCGTTCGTGACGAGCTCCAAAAGCAGTTTGGTTACACCAACGTAAACATGATCCCTAAGTTTGAGAAGATCGTGGTTAACATGGGTGTGGGTGAAGCTGCAACCGACGCTAAGGCAATTGACGGTGCTGTAGCAGACCTTCGTGTTATTACTGGTCAGCAGCCCATCGTTACCCGCGCTCGTAAGTCTATTGCAACCTTCCACCTGCGCGCCGGTATGCCCATTGGCGCTAAGGTCACGCTTCGCGGTGACCGCATGTGGGAGTTCCTCGATCGTTTGATCTCTGTTGCAATTCCTCGTATCCGCGACTTCCGCGGTATTTCCGATAAGAGCTTTGACGGCCGTGGTAATTTTTCCATGGGCGTAACCGAGCAGCTTATCTTCCCTGAGATTGATTTTGATAAGATGGATCACACGCGTGGCATGGATATCACTATCGTTACCACTGCTCATACAAACGAAGAGGGCAAGGCTCTTCTCGCCGCCTTTAACTTCCCCTTTAAGAAGGACTAAGGCATTTATTATTTTGGTAAGTCGCGCCTTGGTATCCACCAAGACGGCTTTATGAAGGAGGATTTGTGGCTAAGACATCGATGATCGTCAAGGCTTTGCGTGAGCCGAAGTACTCTACGCGCACCCAGAACCGTTGCCAGCGTTGTGGTCGTCCCCACTCCGTGTATCGCAAGTTTGGTCTGTGCCGTGTGTGCTTCCGTGAGCTTGCAAGCAAGGGCGAGCTTCCTGGCGTAAAAAAGGCCAGCTGGTAAGCAGCTGCTTGCTTAAGGAAGCAGCCATGTAAAGGCGCTTTTACCACGGGTTTAAGCGAACCAAACATGGAAATTCATCTCTAACAAAGGAGAAAACTACATGAACGTTACCGATCCTATTGCTGATATGCTTACGCGCATCCGCAATGCGAACTCTGCTGGTAAGGCAAGCGTATCCATGCCTTCCACCAAGGTTCTCGTTGAGATTGCTCGTGTTATTAGCGAAGAGGGCTACGTAGAGGGCTATGTCGTAGAGGACACCAAGCCCCAGAAGACCTTGACCATTACCTTGAAGTATGGTCAGCGTCGCGCTAAGACCATCAAGGGCATCCGTCGTATCTCAAAGCCTGGTCTGCGCATTTACTCTGCAGCGCAGGATCTGCCCCGTGTATTGGGTGGTCTTGGTACCGCAGTTATCTCTACCTCTAAGGGCATGATGTGTGACCGTGACGCACGCAAGAAGGGCGTTGGCGGCGAGGTCATCGCTTATATCTGGTAAGACTCTAAGGAATTAGGAAAGGAGACACCGTGTCTCGTATCGGTAAAAAGCCTGTCCAGATTCCTTCTGGAGTCACCGTGACAGTAGATGGTTCAAAGGTAAGCGTAAAGGGCTCCAAGGGCGAGCTTACACGTACCTTCTCTGAGCTAGTTAACATTGCTCAGGAGGGCGAAGAGATTTTGGTTTCACGCGTAGATGATTCCACCGAGTCCAACGCACAGCAGGGTCTTGTACGTACGCTTATCAACAACATGGTTATTGGCGTTTCCGCTGGTTTTGAGAAGCAGCTTGAGCTTACCGGTGTTGGTTACCGTGCCGCTCTGAAGGGCAAGGACCTTGAGCTTTCCTTGGGCTATTCTCATCCCGTACCGTATCCTGCACCTGAAGGCATTAGCTTTGAGGTACCCGATAACACTCACATTAACGTAAAGGGCATCTCTAAGGAGCAGGTTGGCCAAGTTGCAGCTGAGATTCGTGCCAAGCGCGCTCCAGAGCCTTACAAGGGCAAGGGTATCCACTATGTTGGTGAGCACATCCGTCGTAAGCTGGGTAAGGCTGCTAAGTAACCTCGCCTTGCGAATAAAAAAGACCGTCACCCCGTTAGGTGCCGGCATAAAAAGGAGTGTTAATGAACAAGTTTAAGGCAAAGCAGCTCGGACTTAAGCGCCGTCAGCGCCGTGTTCGTGCCAAGATTTCGGGTACTCCCGAGCGTCCTCGCTTGAGCGTACACCGCACCAATGCCAACATTTATGCACAGGTAATCGACGATGTCGCTGCCAACACCATCTGTGCTGCCTCCACGCTCGACCCTGAGTTCAAGGCAACCGGCAAGGTAGCTTCTAACATTGATGCTGCCACATTTGTAGGCGAGCTCGTTGCAAAGCGCGCTGTCGAGAAGGGCGTAACTGAGGTTACGTTTGATCGTGGTGGCCGTGTCTACCATGGTCGTGTCAAGGCACTCGCAGATGGCGCCCGCAACGCGGGCCTGAAGTTCTAGGAGGAATTTAGATGGCACGTGATCGTAAGCGCCAGCAAGAGACTGATCTTCAGGAGCGCGTAGTATTCATCCGCCGCGTTTCCAAGACCGTTAAGGGCGGCCGTCGTATGTCTTTAGTCGCACTCGTAGTCGTAGGCGATGGCAAGGGCAACGTAGGTCTTGGTTCAGGTCGTTCCGCTGAGGTGCCTCTGGCAATTCAGAAGGCAGTTGACGATGCTAAGAAGAACATGTTTAAGGTACCCATTACCGAGTCTGGTTCCGTACCTCATGCAGTAGAGGGCCACTATGGCGCAGGCCGCGTTCTTATTCAGCCTGCAGTAGAGGGTACCGGCGTTATTGCCGGCGGTCCTGTACGTCCTCTCTTTGAGCTTGCTGGTATCACCAACGTACTTGCAAACTCTCTTGGCACTAATAACGCACTTAACATGATTAAAGCAGCCGCAGAGGGTCTCAAGGAGCTTGAGAGCCCCGAGCAGACCGCTGAGCGTCGTGGCCTGACCGTCGGCGAGATGTTCGTCGGTAAGGAGAACTAATAATGGCAGACAAGACTCTTAAGGTTACGCTCGTTCGTAGCGCCGTAGCTTCTGTAAAGAAGGACCAGACGGCAACATGCCGTGCAATGGGCCTTCGTAAGATTAACGACGTAGCCGTACTTCCCGATAACCCCAGTGTCCGAGGCATGATCTTTAAGGTCAAGCACCTCGTGACTGTAGAAGAGAACTAGGAGTTAGCCACTATGCAACTCAACGATCTTCGTCCTGCAGAGGGTGCAAAGAAGGCCCGCAAGCGTGTGGGTCGCGGTAACTCCTCTGGTTATGGCACCACCGCTGGCCGCGGTCAAAACGGTCAGCTTTCCCGCGCTGGTGGCGGTAAGGGTTCAGGCTTTGAGGGTGGTCAGCAGCCTTTGGCTATGCGCCTTCCTAAGCTTCCTGGTTTCCGCAACATCAATCGTGTCGAGTACGCTGCTGTAAACGTATCTCGTCTCGATGGTCTTTTCTCCGATGGTGACACGGTTGACGGTGCCGCCTTGGTAGAGAAGGGCGTAATCAAGTCTGAGTTTGTTCCCGTTAAGGTCCTCGGTGACGGCGAGATTACTAAGAAGCTTACCGTCAAGGTGGATAAGGTTTCCGCTTCTGCTCAAGCTAAGATTGAAGCGGCTGGAGGAAAGGTTGATCTCCCGTGCTAAAGGGAATCGCCAACGCATTTCACATCAAAGAGCTCCGTGGCAAGATTTTGCTTACGTTGGGTATTTTGTTCCTGTACAGGATTGGCTCGCACATTCCTGTACCGGGCATTCCCCTTGCAGGCATGCTTGCTGCGTATAAGAATGCGGCTTCTAATGCAAGCTTTATTTCGGTGCTCGACCTGTTTTCAGGCGGCGCACTCTCTCGTGTTTCGCTGTTTAGCTTAGGCATCATGCCCTACATCACTGCAGAAATTATCATGCAGATGATGCAGACCGTTGTTCCTTCCTTGAGCGAACTTGCTAAAGAGGGCGAGTCCGGCCAGCGCAAGATCACACAGTATAACCGCTATATTACGATTGTACTTGCGTTTATCAGTGCTGTTGGCTACCTGTTCTTGTTCAAGAGTCCCGCTTTTGGTATCAACTTTGCAAACAGTGGCGCGCCCGAGCTTATCATGGACATTGTGGTTGTGGTAACCATGGTTACCGGTGCCATTATGATCATGTGGCTTGGTGAGGTTATCACTCAGCGCGGCATTGGTAATGGTATGTCTTTGATCATCTTTACCAACATTATGAGTGGCCTGCCTTCAGCAATTCAGGGTACCGTTCGTGCGTCCGATAAAGGCCTTTTGTATGCAGCGCTTACGGTATTGGTCATTGCGATCGTTATTCCGTTCATTGTATATATCGAGCGTGGACAGCGTCGTATTCCCATCCAGTATGCAAAGCGCGTTGTGGGTCGCAGGATTATGGGTGGTCAGTCTACCTATTTGCCCATTAAGGTAAATACGGCAGGCGTTGTACCCATCATCTTTGCTTCTGCAATTCTGTACTTCCCTGCACAGATTGCTGTGTTCTTCCCAGGTGTAGCTTGGATTAAAAACATGGCTAATGCGGTATCCGCAGGCTGGATAAACTGGACTCTTTCTGTTTTGCTGATCGTCTTCTTTGCGTACTTCTATACTTCCATGGTATTTAATCCAGAGGAGACAGCAGACAATCTTAAGAAGCAGGGTGGCTTTATTCCTGGCGTACGCCCCGGTGCCGCAACCGCTGCGTATATCAAGAGCACACTTGATCACATTACGCTGCCTGGTGCTATCTTTATGGCACTTATCGCAGTCGTTCCTTCTATTGCATTTACCTTTACGTCCAATGCGCTTATTAGGACGTTTGGTGGTACCTCAATCCTGATTATGGTTGGTGTTGCAATGGACACCATCTCTCAGCTTGAGGCACAGTTAAAGATGCACAACTACGAAGGCTTCTTTAAGTAAAGAAGGGTGACGCAGATGAACATCGTATTGCTCGGCGCTCCTGGCGCAGGAAAGGGAACCCAGGCACAAAAGCTGGTGGCTGAGTTTGGAGTAGCACACATCTCCACGGGTGACATGCTTCGTGCCGCCGTTAAAGCTCAAAGCCCCTTGGGTGTAAAAGCTAAGTCATTTATGGACGCAGGTACCTTGGTACCCGATGAGCTTATTATTGACTTGGTCAAAGAGCGCCTTAGTGCACAAGATGCACAAAAAGGCTTTATCCTGGACGGTTTCCCTCGCAATACTGCTCAGGCACTTGCTCTTGACGCTGCATTGGAAGCTATGGACAAGGCTATTGACGCTGCCTTGTTGGTAGATGTAGCTGCCGATGTTATTGTCGAGCGCTTGAGCGGGCGTCGCACCTGTAAAGTATGCGGATATACCGGTACCGCTGCAGATCATGCCTGTCCTCGCTGCGACGGAGAAATGTATCAGCGTGATGACGATAAGCCCCAGACCATTAGGCAGCGTCTTGCTGTCTATGAGGAGCAGACCTTGCCACTCATAGCGTACTATCAAGAGCGCGGTTTACTCAATAAGGTTGACGGCGATCGTCCTGTCGATGTTGTTTACTCGGATGTAAAGGATCAGCTCGGTTTATGATTATTATCAAAACACTGCAGCAGATCGAAGAAATGAAAGTCTCTGGAGCGCTGTCTAAGATGGCGCTCCGCCGCGTTGGCGCTGCAATCAAGCCGGGCGTGAGCACGCTTGAGCTTGATCAAATTGCGGAAAGCATCATTCGCATGCACGGCGGCACCCCAACCTTTAAGGGATACGGCGGCTTTCCAGGCTCTATTTGCGCAAGCATCAATGAGCAAGTAGTCCATGGCATTCCTTCTGCTGACGTTCGCCTTTCGGAAGGTGACATCATTTCTATTGATACGGGAGCAACGGTCAACGGTTGGGCGGGCGATAATGCCTGGACTTTCTTTGTTGGCGAGCCTTCTCGTGAAGCAAAGGCCTTGTGTGAGGTAACTCGCGATTGCCTTAAGGCAGCAATTGCGCAGGCACTCCCTGGCAATCACCTGGGAGATATCGGTAACGCTTGCCAAGAGCTTGCCGAGAAGAACGGCTTTGGCGTGTTGCGTGAGTATGTGGGTCATGGCGTTGGTCGTGATATGCACGAGGAGCCAAATGTTCCCAACTACGGCAAGCGCGGTCGTGGCGTTCGCCTGCAGGTTGGCATGGTAATTGCCATCGAGCCCATGATTACCTACGGAAGCCCCGTTGTTGAGGTAGCCCCTAACGGTTGGACCGTCTCTACGGTTGATCGTTCTTTGGCTGCACATTACGAGAATACCGTGGCAATTACCGAAGACGGTCCCGTAGTAGTTTCTGCCGACGATAAGGGCGCTTGGTGCTCCCTCTATGGTGGGCAACTTTAAAATCTGTGTTCAATTAGTGACGATTGGTCAAAATGCCTGCAGTTTAGGTATGATGTCTAATCGCCGATATTGTGCGAGGAGAGGTATACACCAGTGAGCAAACAGGACGCAATCGAGCTTGAGGGGAAAGTACTTGAGCCACTGCCCAATGCGATGTTCAAGGTTGAGCTCGAAAATGGAAGCACCATCCTGTGCACCATCTCGGGTAAGATCCGAATGAACTACATTCGCATTCTTCCTGGTGACAAGGTTGTAGTGGAGATTTCTCCCTACGATTTGACTCGTGGACGCATTACATACCGTTACAAGTAGGTAAGCGTCTTGTCCCCTGTGGACACAAACGGTTATTCACGCCTGCGGCTGGGCGAGTAGATAGCGCATGATCAGCTCCACCTGATCAGCCACCATAGCACGAGGGTTCGTAATAGAACTATCGAGAGGAACTAAAATGAAGGTACGTCCTTCCGTTAAAAAGATGTGCGATAAGTGCAAAGTCATTCGCCGTCACGGTAAGGTATACGTGATTTGCGAGAACCCGCGCCATAAGCAGCGCCAGGGCTAAGAGAGGAGCACGAAGTTGGCCCGTATTAACGGTGTTGACCTCCCACGCGAAAAGCGTGTCGAGATCGGTCTAACTTATATCTACGGCATTGGCCGCACCAGCGCTTCTAAAGTTTGTGAAGCTGCTGGAGTAAATCCAGATACTCATGTACGAGATCTTACTGAGGACGAAGTAACAAGGCTTCGTGACGCCATCGACGCTAACTACACCGTCGAGGGTGACCTTCGTCGTGAGGTTCGTCAGAACGTAGCCCGCTTGATGGAGATTGGCTGCTACCGTGGCCTTCGTCATCGTAAGGGTCTTCCTGTCCATGGTCAGCGCACCCACACGAACGCTCGTACCCGTAAGGGTAAGCGTCGTCAGGTCGGCGGCAAGAAGAAGTAGGGAGACTAGACAATGGCTACACAAAAGAAGAACGCTCGCACCCGCGTAAAGCGCTCTGAGCGTAAGAACATTGCTGTTGGACAGGCTCACATCAAGAGCACTTTTAACAACACAATTATTTCGATTACTGACCCTCAGGGTAACGTAATCGCATGGCAGTCCGCTGGTACCGTTGGCTTTAAGGGCTCTCGTAAGTCCACTCCTTTTGCTGCACAGATGGCAGCAGAGGCATGTGCCAAGGCAGCTATGGAGCACGGCCTGCACAAGGTTTCCGTGTTCGTAAAGGGCCCCGGCTCTGGTCGTGAGACCGCCATTCGTTCCCTCCAGGCTGCTGGCCTTGAGGTTTCGAGCATTCAGGACAAGACCCCCATTCCGCACAACGGTTGCCGTCCGTGCAAGCGTCGTCGCGTGTAGTAAGGAAGGATCACTAACATGGCAGTGGATAGGACGCCTGTTCTGAAGAGGTGCAGGTCTCTTGATATTGATCCCATCGTTATGGGCATCAATAAGAAGTCCAATCGTACGCCTAAGCGTACGCGCCGCAACGAGTCCGAGTACGGCCGTCAGCTGCGCGAGAAGCAAAAGGCTAAATTCATTTACGGTGTTCTCGAGAAGCAATTCCGTGGCTACTATGCCAAGGCTATTAAGATCGAGGGCATTACTGGTGACAACCTGATGACGATTCTTGAGAGTCGTCTTGATAATGTTGTCTTCCGTCTTGGTTTTGCACGCACTCGTAAGGAGGCGCGTCAGACGGTACGTCACGGTCACATTACCGTAAACGGTCATCGTGTTGACATTCCTTCCTATCGCGTAAAGGCTGGCGACGTTGTTGCCGTAGCTGCTAAGGCCAAGGATTTGCTTCCTATCAAGGAGGCTTTGATTTCCACCGAGCACATGGCTGTACCCGCCTGGCTTGAGGTTGATATTGAGAAGCTCCAGGGCAATGTACTGCAGCTTCCCACTCGTGATCAGATTGATCTCGACATCGACGCTCAGCTCATCGTCGAGCTCTACTCCAAGTAGTCCAGCTCTGGTTGGAGGTATACATGTCCGAATTCATCCGCCCTACCGTCTCTGTTGAGGAGATTAGCGACACCATTTCACGCGTCATTGTTGAGCCTTTGGAGCGTGGTTATGGTGACACCTTGGGTAACTCCCTGCGTCGCGTTCTTCTTTCCTCACTGGAAGGTGCGGCTGTTGAGGCAATCAGGATTGATGGCGTTCAGCATGAGTTCACTTCGGTAGAGGGCGCCTATGAAGACGTTACCGATATCGTTTTGAACGTAAAAGAGCTTGTCTTCCAGGCAATGGGAACAGGCGATGAGGCTGAGGCATCCATTAACATTGATGGTCCTGCAACAGTTACCGGTGGCGATTTCTCTGTACCAGCAGAGTTTAATCTTATCAACCCTGAGCACGTGATTTGCCACCTTGGCGAGGGTGCTCACCTGTCAATGTCTTTGCGCATTGGCACTGGCCGTGGTTACGTGAGTGGCGAGGACAACAAGCGTGATTCCGATCCTATCGGCATCATTCACATTGATTCTCGTTTCTCTCCTGTGCGTCGCTGCGCTAAGGCTGTAGAGCCTTGCCGCGTTGGCCAGCACACGGACTACGATCGTCTTATCCTCGAGGTAGAGACCGATGGCTCCATCGCACCTCGCGATGCTGTTGTTGAGGCCTCTAACATTATCAATCAGCATATGAGCGCCTTTATGGCTCTTGCTGAGCAGACCGAGGAGCCCGAAGAGCAGTCCATCTTTGCAGCCGAAGAGACGGACGACAACAGCGATCTTGATAAGCAGATTGAGGACTTGGATCTTTCCGTACGTTCTTATAACTGCCTCAAGCGTGCAGCAATTCATTCTGTACGTCAGCTTGTTGAGTTCTCCGAGAACGATCTTCTCAACATCCGTAACTTCGGCGTCAAGTCCATCGAAGAGGTTAAGGATAAGCTCGAATCGATGGGTCTTGGCCTTAAAGCTTAAACCCCGCCACTTACACGCTTAGAGGAGTAGTAAGAATGAGGCACAACAAAAAGCGCGGCATGAAGCTTGGTACCAACGCAAGCCACACCAAGGCCATTAAGAAGAGCCTGGTTTGCGCTTTGCTGGCTAATGACCGCATTAAGACTACACAGGAGCGCGCCAAGGCTATTCGCCCTGATGTTGATCGCGTAATTACCTGGGCTAAGAGAGGCGACCTTGCTGCTCGCCGTAATGCCATTGCTAAAATTGGTGATGCAGCTCTGGTTTCTGAGGTCTTTGATAAGGCAGCTCAGGGCTTGTGGGCAGACCGCAATGGTGGTTACACCCGCATTATGAAGCTGGGCGCTCGCAAGGGTGACAACGCTGAGGTTGTTATCATTGAGCTTGTGAACGAGCCTGTAGCTTCCAAGAAGGCTGCAAAGCCTGCAGCAAGCGTAAAGAAGGTTGCTCAGCCTGTGAAAAAGGTAGAGGAGCCTGCAGCAGAGCCTGAGGCAGACGCCACCAAGGATGAGGCTGTTGAGGCAGAAACTTCTGAGACTGAGACCACCGAGGTAGAGGCTTCTGAGACAGAGGCTACTGAGGCTGCTGACGCTGAGTAGCTTATAGCTAATGCATTGATAAGAGGTCCACTCAGGTGGGCCTCTTTTCTTATGTAAGGAGAGGAGGGCACGTGATCGAGTTTAAATCAGTGAACTATGCATATCCTCGTAGTGATACGAGCTCTGCTGCTTTACGTGCCCTCTCACTATCGGTAGCGCCGGGGGAACACGTATGCATTGTTGGAGCAAATGGCTCTGGCAAATCTACGCTGCTGCGCTTGGCTAATAAAACGTTGCTGTCAAGTTCTGGCAGTGTCGTGCTTGATGGGCAGGAGCTTGAAGCTCTATCTGCGGAAGAAGTCCACAGGCGCGTTGGCATGGTAAAGCAAGATCCTACCGTGCAGATTGTGGCTTCTCTGGTGTACGATGAAGTTGCTTTTGGCCCCCAAAACCTCGGGTTGTCCGCGTCCGAAAGAGACGCGCGTTGTAAAGAGGCATTGGAGCTCGTTGGCCTATCCGGCTTTGAACAAAGAAGCACGCATAGTCTTTCTGGCGGTGAGCAGCAGCGGCTTGCGCTTGCTGGCGTTTTAGCTATGAGGCCAGACTATATCCTGCTCGATGAAATTACCTCATATCTTGACTGGGGTTCTCGGCAGCGTATACGTCAGATCGTTGATGGTCTGGCACATGACGGCATGGCTGTGGCTGAGGTAACCCATTATGCACAGGACGTAAAACATGCCGATAAGATTGTCCTGTTGGAGCACGGCTGCATAAGTTGGCAAGGAGCAACAGAAGAGTTTTTGAGCTCACCAAAGTTGTTAGAGCGCTCATGCTTGGTGGGTACACCTGCCTGGGCTGGCTGCGGCTCTCGGTTCTTTGTTGGCACCCCTAAGGCTCAGCATGCGGCTAGCGATAAGCCAAGCGAGCAAGGCAGACAAGGCAAGCAAAGCGCACAAGGCGCACGAGAGGGGCAAGGAGCCTCTCAGAGGCAGGTGCTTCAGGCATCACAGCTGTGTATCGATGCCATCTTGCATGATGTTTCGCTTGAGGCAGGCAGGGGAGAGCTGCACATTATTGCTGGTAAATCAGGTGCAGGTAAGTCTACCCTTGCGCGAGTGCTATCGGGTCTGATTAGCCCTCATGCTGGGTGGGTTGTCTGTGAGGAAGCCAAGGTACGCCCTGGAGATGTAGGCTTAGCGTTTCAGCGTACGGCAGATCAGTTGTTTTGCGATACCGTGCTGGAAGACGTTATGTTTGGACCGCTGCAGCACGGTGCGTCAGAGGAACAAGCGCGTGATCGTGCTGTTGAGGCGCTGCAGCTATTGGGTATAGAACCACAATGGCATGAGCACAATCCGCTTAGTTTATCGGGTGGGCAGGCTCGGCGTGTGGCGCTTGCGGGCATTATTGCACTGCAGACGAAGGTATGCATCTTTGATGAGCCTACAGCTGGCCTTGATGCGCAAGGGCGAGCAGAGTTTCATGCCCTAGTGGCCTCGCTGTGCCAAGCAGGCCGTACCGTTCTTGTGATAACGCATGACCTTGAAGAATGGCTGGATCAGGCTAATGCTATAACACTGCTGAATAAGGGACGTATTGCGTGGTCGGGCGCCTCACACAAGGCAAGGACAGCACTGGCAGAGGCGGGGATTTTAGAAGACCGAGAAGCGCAATCCTGTTTGGGCAGGCGCTCATGAAACCGACGATACCATTTGGCTCCTACAGCCCTCAACAAAGCTGGCTCCATGCCCTTGATGCCCGCATAAAGGTCCTGTCCCTGATCGTGCTGCTCGTGGCAAGCCTGATGGTTCACTCGGGAGCAGGATTGGCGTGTCTTGCGGGATTGTTGCTTGGTGCGCTCGTGGTTTCACATGCCAGTCTTAGTAGCTTGCGGCAGGCAGCTCAACCCCTGGCCCTTATCACTGCAGTAAGCTTGCTGGTAAATGGGCTTGTTTTGGATGGAACGGGTACGCTTGTGCTGGTGGGGCCAGTTGGCCTGGCAACAGCGGGGCTTGCACGCAGTGCTCAAGCGTTGGCGCGAGTGTATATCTTACTTGGGTTTTTCTTGGTTATAGCCACAACAACTACTGCTTTACAGCTAGCAGAAGCGTGTGGAAGAGCTATCCAGCCCCTCGCGCGCTTCGGGCTACCTGTGGGCGACATCACCATGGTTTTATCGCTTGCACTGCGCTTTATGCCGCTGTGTGCCGAAGAATATCATCGGATCATGCTGGCGCAAAAAGTGCGCGGTGTCCGGTTTAATACAGGCAGCATTGCGCAGCGGCTGGAAAAATGGCTTTCTGTATTGGTGCCCGTGGTGGTTGGCTTGTTTTATAAGGCGGATGAGCTTGCCATTTCCATGCAGGATCGCTGTTATGCCAGTGCGGTAAGAAGGCATGAACCAAAGCCATTGGATGGTCGCGATGTTGCGCTGTTTGTGGTGGTTACATTGACAAGCGTACTTGCCTGTATGATGTAACAAACGTACAACAGAGGACGGGTAATGCAAGCAGTGCAAGAACATGAGGCAACTATGGTACTCAAACTGGGGTATCGTGGTGCGGGCTTTTCTGGTTTTGCAGCCCAGCCGGGTGATGTGCGCACCGTAGCTGGAGAGCTGAGTCGTGCACTGTCTGTGTACCTGCATAGACCCGTAGAGATTACCTGTGCAGGGCGCACGGATGCGGGTGTGCATGCGTTAGCGCAGCATGTGAGTTTGCCCGTGTATGAGCATGAGTTGAGCCTCAGTGGCCCGGTTATCAAGCGGGCGCTTAATGCCCTGGTGGGAGATGACATCTCCGTATCCGAAGTATATAAGGCACGTGCGGGTTTCTCGGCACGCTTTGACGCAGAAGCTCGCAGCTATCGCTATCGTATTGCAGACGGCTGGACAAGGCCGGTTATGGCATGGGATCATGCGTGGTGGCTGCGCACTCAGCCAGACGTTAAGGCCATGAATCGGGCGGCTCAAGCGCTGGTAGGGGAGCACGATTTTAAGAGTTTTTGTAAGGCGGCCTCTGCGGTAGACAAGCCAACACAGCGCCGGGTTTTGTCGGTAGGCGTGTCTCGCATTGAGGAGGCGGGCGAGCAGCTCATTGCGGTGGATATTACGGGCAATGCTTTTTTGCACTCCATGGTGCGTACGATTGTGGGCAGTCTGGTTGAGGTAGGCTGCGGTCGTAAAGAGGAACGCTGGATCCGCGAGGTGTTGGCACAGTGCGATAGGCGTGCGGCAGGTCAGTGTGCTCCAGCAAAGGGCCTGGTATTTACCGCAGTCCACTATCCTACGGATTCATTTGAGCCCTGGCTATAAGAGAAAGACTGAGGAAAGGTTGGGCATGAAACAGCGTAAGCGGTATGAACGAAGTGATGTTTCGGCACCGGGCGCGCATAAAACACGCAATGCGCTGGTCATACTGGCCGCTTTAGCGCTTGTGCTTGGTATTGGTATCTTTGCTCTGTGGAATCTTGCACAGAAAAATTCAAATTTGGGCGATACGGACTTATCGGGATCCATCAAAAAAGATGGCGGCAAAAATATTGCTACCGGCAACACGCAGCTTTCAGATCATGCCGTTACCACGGTGCTGGTGTTTATTCATGCTGATAATGACGAATCGACTCTGAGCTCTGTTAAGCTGCTGAGTCTTGATCAAAGTGCAGGTAAAGGCTATATAGTGAGCTTGCCCACAGACATGGTGGTCAGCTTGGATGGTGCGCAAACAACACTGGCTGAGGTGTTTAGCAAGCAGCAGTCTCGGGGCAGCATAGGTGTGGTTTCTGGGGCAACAGGGGTACAGATCTCGCACGTTATGGTGGTGGACTCGCAGGGCTGGGAAAAAGTGCTAGGGCTTTCCAGTGTTGGCGCTACGCAGCTTGCGAGACAAGCAAAGGATTTGCTCGGTTTGCTCCATACAGATATGTCGGCGCCCGACTTGCTTAATCTTGCAGAGACTGCCCATGGCATTGGGAGAAAAAATCTGGCCATAGTAGATGCTCCCTGCACCAGTGTTGCTGGGACGGATGGTGCAACCCAAACGGTAGTTGATCCTGAGCAGTTGGGATTAACCATCGGCACCTTGGTGGAAAAGTAGTAGGGTGGCAAGCCAGTAGGATAGCTGAATGGCAGGGCGCCAAGCAATCAGCCGGCCATTCAGCAAACCAACCAACTCATGCTTTTCTCGTTCCTCAACTGTTGGGTTCTCGTGATGCATTAAGCTACAGGTAAACTATTGTCATAATGATGTGGCAGATTGGTTGTAAAAACGTGACAGAAGCCGGGGGTTTTATGGCTCGCAATAATCCAAAAGTCTCGGTAATTATGCCCGTGTATAACGTTGCGGCGTATGTTGGTCGTGCAATAGAGAGCTTGCAAGCCCAGACTATGAGCGATTTTGAGCTATTGGTGATTGATGATGGCTCACAGGATCGCTCTGGGGATATTTGTGACCGTATGGCCGAGAAGGACGTTCGTATTGATGTCTTTCACACTCCTAATGGCGGAGCTCCGGCGGCGCGCAATTTGGCGCTGGATCATGCGCGTGGTCAGTACGTGTACTTTATGGATGCGGATGACTGGGCAGAACCGTCCATGCTCGAAGAGATGGTGGCCTTAGCAGATGAGCAGAGTGCACAGCTGGTTGTAGCTGGGTTTTATATTGATACCTTTTATGCCAAAAATAGTAACGAGCACCTCAGTGAGCTTAAGTCTCAGCCGTCTTGTGTGTATACAACACAGGAAGATTTTAGGGCCCAGGCCTATAAGCTATTCGATGAGAACCTACTCTATACGCCGTGGAATAAGCTGTTTTTGCGCGCACGCATTGAAGAGATGAACCTGCGCTTTAGGCCTACGTTTTGGGATGATTTTCCCTACGTGCTGGACTATATCCGTGATATAGATAAGGTGGTCGTAACGGAAAAAGCCTACTATCACTTTATTCGCTCGCGCACGGAGTCAGAAACAGCACGGTGGCGCCCCCAGATGTACGAGAAACGCGAAGAAGAGCATGGCTGGATGCTGGATTTGCTTGAGCATTGGGGTCTATCAGAAGATGCCGCGAGCAAAGAAATGGTTATGCGCCGCTACGTTGAACGTCTTATTGGCTGCATAGAAAACGTGTGCAATCCCGCGGCACACCTAACGCGCACTCAAAAAGTGGAAGCCATCCGGCAGATGATCAGTACGCCGCAGGCGCAAGAAGCAGCACGTGTTGCTCAGCCTCGCTCACGGGTTATGCGTACGCTTATAAAGCCCATTATGCAAAAAAATGCAGTTCAGGCCTATATCGAAGGCTCGTTTATTTCATTGGTAAAACGTCACAATACCCGTATCTTTGCGACGCTTAAGGCTCATAGGTAGTATATGGCTTGTATTTTTGTTGTTGAGGATGATGCATCCGTTCGTGAGCAGCTTTGTGTACTGCTTAAAAATGCCGGTCACCGTGTTGTGCTCCCAAACAGTTTTGAAACCATCGTGGCAGACGTTTCTGTTGCCTCACCAGATATTGTTTTGCTCGATCTGGGGCTTCCAGGTACGGACGGGCAGTATGTGCTGCGGGAGCTGCGTCAAAAGTCTACGGTACCTGCTATGGTATTGACCAGCAGGGCCTCGGAGCTGGATGAGCTTATGAGCATGAGCTTGGGGGCAGACGGGTTTCTCGCCAAGCCCTATAATGGGCAAATATTGTTGGCCCATATAGATGCCATCATGCGTCGAACACAGTCTGCAAACGCGAACTCTCGGACGCTCAGTTTTGGGGGCATAACCTTGGATCTTTCCCGCTCATTTGTGTCCATGGGCGAGAAAAGCGTGGAGCTGACCAAAAATGAGCTACGTATCTTAGAGACGTTGCTGCAGGGTAAGGGCGCTATTGTGTCGCGCGAGACCATTATGGAAGTGCTTTGGAACTCCGATGAGTTTGTGGACGACAATACCCTTACGGTTAACATGAATCGCCTGCGTCGCACCCTGGATAAGGTCGATGCGGGAGGGCTGATTGTTACTCACCGCGGCCAGGGTTATTCCATAGCAACACAGTCATAGCAACTATAGAGGCAGCGCTATGCTTTTTTCGTACGGTAAATCTCATGTGTCATCATTGGTGTGCTGCTTGCTAGCAGCTGCTATACCGGCGCTGTTAGCATATGTTGCTGGCATGAGCCTCGACTTTTGCTTGTTGTGCATGCTGCTGGTCCTTATGATGCTTGCCATTGCTGGGGCGGTCAATTATCTGCGCGTTGCTTCTTTTTTGCGCTCACTTGAACGCATTGCGCAGCAAACCAAAGATGTTCCTGCAGCCCATGCCGCAATTGAGCTGCTGGAAAGACCAGACTTTTACGAGGGAGAACTTGCTTATAACGCATTGCGCACCATTGTTTTGGGGTCGCAGCGTCAAACTGCAGAGGCTCAAGCGCAAATGAATCAATATCGTGATTATATTGAGACCTGGGTGCATGAGATTAAAACGCCGCTTGCCGCGGCACGGCTTATGTTGCAAAACGAACCAACGTCTTATGCCCGTGGTTTGCAGGCAGAGCTGTCGCGTACAGAGGAACTTGCCGAGCAGGCTTTGTATCTGGCACGCAGTACCTCTGTCGAGAAGGACTATGTCATTTGCCAGACATCACTTACCACGGTGGTAAACACGGCTATTAAATCCCGCATGCATACCCTCATTGCAGCGGGCATGCACGTGGACACATCTGATGTAGTGGCACAAGATTTACAAGTAGCCTGTGATTCCAAGTGGCTTGTATTTATTATTGGGCAGCTTATTGATAATGCCGTGCGTTATCGTAAAGAGCAATCGCAAAGTGCCGACATGCAAGAAGCCGCTACGCAAAGTGCCAGCGCGCAAGGCGCCAGCACGCAAGATGCCAGCGCGCAAGACGCCGGTGCGCAGAACAGCACGTGTGCACCAACCGTGCGCTTCTCGGCACGTATATGCAACGACAATACCGCCTATGAGCGCATAGATCTCCACATATGGGACAACGGTTGCGGCATTGCGCCAGAGGATATCAGCCGAGTATTTGACCGTGGGTTTACGGGTCAAAATGGTCGCAAACACGCGCGTAGCACCGGTATCGGCCTGTATTTAGTGGCACAGTTGTGTTGTAAAATGGGTCAGACCGTAACGCTTACCAGCTTGCAAGGCGAGTGGACCGATGTTTGTATCGGCCTGCCAAACTTACAAAAGTGAAAGCCAAGCGTAAGCTAATTCGATGGCATCAGATGCTTGAACATCCGATGATAGGAGTGTCAATAAAGCCGCTTGGCTCGTAAGTCCCAGCAAGCCGTCTGACAAGGCATCCGGCACGCAGCCTAGCGCAATCTATTTGGAGGACACTCTATGAATAAGCATATGATGAACACCCCAAGAAGCTACACCAATGCCTGTCCTGCGCTTGTGGTTTCTCAGGTAGAAAAAATCTATGGCGGTGCTGACACTTCCACGCGTGCTTTAGCAGGTGTTAGTTTTACGGTGCAGTCGGGAGAGATGGTCGCCATCATGGGTCCTTCCGGTTCTGGTAAATCCACCCTGCTTAATTGCATTTCCACCATTGACATGCCAACAGCAGGTACTGTCGCCATTGGCGGACAGGAAACCGCAACGCTTTCCCAAAAGAAACTGGCAGCATTTCGTCGTGAAAGCCTAGGCTTTGTTTTCCAGGATTCTAATCTGCTCGATACCCTGACTGCCCGAGAAAATATTGCCCTGCCACTCTCTATTGGACGTGTCCCTGCGGCTCAGATTCAGGATAGCGTGACTCGCGTTTCTACCATCCTTGGCGTTACGGATGTTTTGGATAAATATCCTCATCAAATGAGTGGCGGCCAGCGTCAGCGCGTTGCTGCTGCACGCGCCATCGTAACCAACCCCACTCTCATTTTGGCAGACGAGCCTACTGGTGCTCTGGACTCTAAAAACGCCCGTATCCTACTTGAGTGCTTTGAAAAACTCAACACCACCCAACAAGCAACAGTGCTTATGGTTACCCATGATGAGTATGCGGCAAGTTGGTGCCAGCGCGTCATTTTTATTCGTGATGGCAAGCTATTTGCCGAGCTGGTTCGTGGCGATAAACCCCGTCGTGAGTTCTTCGATCGTATTATTGAGGTTGTGGCTACGATTGGTGGTGACGTAGATGCTCGTTAAGTTAGCATTTCGTAATGTACGTCGCTCTGCCCGTGATTACCTGGTGTACTTCTTCACGCTTACCATTAGCGTTGCTGTCTTTTATGCTTTCAATACGATTGCCGTGCAAGCAGATTTTTTGAAGACTGATGCGCGCGAAATGGTAAAAGCAATCTATGGTCTTATCGTAGGATTGACCGTTTTTCTAGCGATTATCACTGGTTTCTTGATGGTATATGCCAACAACTTCCTTATGCGTCATCGCAAAAAAGAGCTGGGTTTGTACCAAGTGTTAGGCACGCCTCGTTCTATGGTGGCTCGAACCATTACTTTGGAAACCCTGCTTGTCGCTGCTGCAGCGCTGGTAATTGGTTTTTCTACAGGCGCCCTTCTCTCTCAGGTGCTGTTGTTTGTAACTGCCGCGCTGTTTGGTTCTAAGGTTGAAGAATTTAAATTTTTCTTCTCATCGCAGGCATTTTTAACTACCTTTTTCTGCTTTGCCGTCATCTTTATCATCATGGTGTTCTTTAATTTGCGTTCCCTGCGCAAAGTTCAGCTGGTAGAGCTTATGAGCGCCCAAAAGAAAGCCGAGAAAACCCACGTAAAGAGCTTGTTTTTTCCTACTCTTGTGTTTGTTGTTGGCGTGGTGTGCGTGGGCGTTGCCTACTGGCGTCTTAACACGCATGGCTTCCCTAAACTTGGTGGCTCCGGAACTGAAGTGGATTTTCTTGTTACTACGCTGCTTGTGTCAATTGGTACACTCATTTTGTTCTATGGTTTAGCGGGAGCTCTTACCGCGCTTGCAAGACGTTCTAAGAGCTATTATTTCTCGGGATTGCACAGCTTTAGTGTACGAGAGATATCCAGCCAAATTAACACCAACTCCATCTCCATGGGCTTTGTTTCTCTGATTTTGTTTTTAGCTATTACTTCAGTTACAACTGGTATGAGCATTACTAGTGCTTTGCAGGCTGCTCAAAACGCAGCGCTTCCTTACAGCGCAAGTATCCTTGCATATGGTGGTGCCCAAGAAGACGGCGCTGCAGATTTTATGGGTGCTTCTGAGCGCCTTAAGGCTGCTGGCTATGATCTGTCTAAGCTTGGCAAGGTGTCTACTATGCTACTGCGCATGCCCAAGGGTTGGGAAACCAACGATCCCAGCATTGCTTCTCTTACCTTAGGTAGTTTTACTGAGGCCGCTCATATGAAGCTACCTTCCGCCTTTAAAGACGCAGATGTAGCGAGCAAGGCGCTTCAGGCTATCAGCTTGGATGAGTACAATGCTCAGCGCGAAATGATGAACATGGAACCCATTACCTTGGCTTCTGATGAGTACCTGGTTACATCTAATATGGATGATGTTAATCAAATTTATGCAGCAGCTCTCAAAAATGGCTATATCATTGAGGTTGCTGGGACCAAGCTTAAGCCCTCTGGCTTGGGTGCTATTTCTGATGTTTCTGCCAACCTCATGAATTTCTCGATTGCAAGCAATTCAGGTACCTTAGTTGTTCCCAATGAGCTGATTGATGCTTTTATTCCTCGTATAAGCGTTATTAACGTGGCATATGCCTCGACAAGTGCTGCCGATATTGCTAAGAATGATGAGTCTATTAAACAAATCGGAGACCTTGATAGCGCTACGTTGTCTTCGCTGATATATAACAAAGAAGGCTATTCAACAAACGCCATTCAGATATTAACGCGCACTGATATGCTTGAGACAGCTAAGGGGCTGCGTGGCGTGGTAACGTATCTGGTGTTGTATATAGGCTTTGTATTGACCGTTATCTGTGCTGCAATTTTGGCTATTCAGCGCTTAAGTGCAGCTTCTGAATCAAGTGCTCGCTTCCGTATCTTGAATGATCTTGGTGCTTCCGAGAAGGACCTGCTGAGTTCTCTGAGGTTCCAAACAGTTCTGTCTTTTGTGGCTCCTTTGCTGGTAGGTATAGCTCATTCAATCTGTGCATTGGTTGTGATCGTTGAGATTATCCGCTCTTTGGGTGGGGTAAACATTGCTACCAACTCGTTGCTGATCGCAGGCATCTTTATAGTGGTGTACGGTGGTTATTTGGCGCTTACCTATGGTATGTCCCGCCGCATGGTGCTCAATGCGCTCAGTGTCAAGCGTCATAGCTTGTAAGTCCAAAAGGTTTTATTGATACGAGCTCTTTCAACAACAGCCCGTAGCTCATTTAAAAACAGCTCGTAGCTCATTTGAACTGCGGGCTGTTTATGTATCTGTATGTGCCGGCGGATAGGTAAGGAAATGCGCAGTGAGCATGAGATTGGGTGTTTGGTCTAAAACCGCTACCTGGATGCTTACTCAGCGAGGATGCAACTACGTTTTTCTGAGCTTATACAGGTCTGAGTATATATAGTGCCTCCTAGATGTTTCTCAATAAGGGTGGCAAGTTGACAGAGAGCTTCTGCCATTTCTTGGGTGCGTTTAGGATCTACGCACTCAGTGACGATAAACGCATTGCGAGTTGTATCGGTGATGGCGGTACGTTGCCCATCTCGCCAATTAAGGCAGCGGCATACTGCGCCAGTATCATCGAGGTAAGCTAACTCACCGGGAAGTGTAGGATCCGATCCTTCTCCTAGAGGATCAAACTCGTCTCCACCATCGGTTATAGTGAGGACAAGGTTGCCAACAAAGCTATCTACATCCTCTGCCCCAAAGGGCAGGGCATAGCGTAAAGAGCAGGCATTGTAGATATCTACGAGCGGTGTAATATCGCCTATAGGATTTCCTTTGGATACGCGCTTGAGGAGATTCTCAATAGAAGCGCGAGCACCCTTCTTTGTTTTGAATTTCTGATAGGCTTCTCGCCATACAGCAATAACACTATTTTTAGAAATCTGAGGGTCTTCTATCCATGTTTCTGCTTTAAGGTTGGCGTGAACAAGCAGGCTATGTATAGCCGCTTTATCCTCATGAGATAGTTCATGAGGAGTTTTAAGCCCTGTTGCCACAACAACGCCTAATTGAGCCATAGGAAAGATCTGCCAAAATGAGTCGTCTACGATGAACTGTTTCATGAGTACCCCTTCTGTCGTATCGAGATCAGTACATGACGTCATAGACATCCTCTGCTATTTGTCTTGGTGCGCTGAGTATCTGTTTATGTATTGAGCGTCCGCTTATGTGATTTATTCCTCCCGTACCCGAATTAAAACATGAGTTGAATAAACTAATAGTACTATTGGTGTATATGCAAAAAGATAGGTATATATGGGAGTAAGTATGGCTATTCCTCGTCGTTGCAATGAAAGTGATCGCACCAAGGTTTTGGAATATATTGCCAAAGATCCTGAGGTCACCACCTTTATTATGGGTGATATAGAGCAATTTGGTATGGGTGATCCCGTGCGTGTGTTTGCCCTTGTCAATGATGACGGCAGCTGGGATAGCATAGTGCTTATGTTCTACGCCAATTATGTATGCTATAGCCAAAATCAGCTGTTTGATGCGCTGGGCATGGCACAACTCATTAAAGAAGAAATGAGCGAGCTGTTCTATGGCAGCATCAACGGACCTTATGAGGTTATCTCTGCAATCGCTCCTTTTTTTGACGAGCTGTCGATAACCTCTTCTAATCTTGCGCGTTTAACTGCGCTTAATACCAATAAAATTGCGCCCGCGCCAGACGGCACGAGCATTCGTCCTCTTACGGAACAAGATTATGATGAGCTCTTTGCCCTTTTAGGCAGCACCGATGAGTATCATGAGCTGTACCGTGATGCTCGTTCTATAGCAATGGCAAAGCAACAAAAAATAGCAAACGCTGCTCATGGCTGCCTTACGTATGGAGCATTTTATGAGGGCAAGCTTGTCTCAACAGCTTCCACCAGCGCAAACAACTCTCTTTCATCTATGATCATTGGTGTGTGCACGCGTAAAGATATGCGCAATTATGGATTAGCGACGGCCGTGGTGGCCCAACTCTGCACGGATGAATTAGCAGCGGGCAAGAAGTTTTTGACGCTGTTTTATGATAATCCCACGGCAGGCCACATTTACAAGCGCATTGGCTTTGAAGAGGTAGCACAATACGCTATATTGCGTTAACCGCGAATACCTAATGATTGAGAAACAACAAGATATGCAAACTATGCGGGCTATGCAAACCATGCATGGCACAAGGGACTATGAGTGAGTAGGTAATAGCAAAGTAATGACAAAGATTAAAGCTGTATTTTTTGATGTAGACGGTACACTCTTTTCCTTTAAAGATCATGCAGAACCCCAGTCCACACGCCAAGCGGTGCGCAAGTTACGCACAGCGGGTATTATGCCTATTTTGGCAACGGGCCGTCCGACCTATCAATTTAACGGCCTGGATCTTGAGCCCTTTGAAACCTTTATTACGCTTAACGGACAGCTCTGTTTTTCGGGTGACGACGTGTATCGTAAGGTAACCGTAAGCCCAGAAGATGTACGAGTTATTGTCGAGCGCACGCAGGCTGGCTTGCATCCTACCTTGTTTATGGAGCGCGAGAAGTTCTACGTTTTTGAGCATACCGATCGTGTGAGCGCAGTAGAGGATCTGGTAGGGATTACCTTCCCCTCAGGTGATGCCTCTTGGGCCTTAGGCAGCGATATTTACCAGTTCAACATCTATCAGGATCCTTCGCTGGATCAGGATATTTTGGACTGTACGTCCAGTGTTACCATTACGCGCTGGACGGATTTGTTTGCCGATGTATTCCCCAAAGGTGGCGGTAAGGCCGCAGCGATTGCTCAGACCTTAGAGTATTTGGGCATTACTCCGCAAGAGACCATTGCGTTTGGTGATGGCGGCAATGATTTGTCCATGTTTGAGCTGGTGGGTACTGCTGTAGCAATGGGTAATGCGTCTGATGAGGTAAAGGCTGCCGCTGATGTAATTACTGACGATGTTGATCATGATGGCATTTATAATGCCTGTGTCCGACTTGGTCTTATCGACGCATGACGTATAAAACGATGCGTGCGGACACTATCTACCAAAGGCAAGCTATAAAGAAAGATACAGCAGGCAGAAGAGCTTTATGGTTATCTTAGGTGCGTTAGTTAATGGCATTGCTGCTGTTGTAGGTGGTGTGCTGGGTGTGGCGGTAGGCACAAAGCTCAAGCAGGACCTAGGCGATTTTCTTATGGTGGGCATGGGTCTGTGCATTGTTCTTACGGGCGTGCAGGGCATGGCCGCTGGAGGGTCTGTACTACAGGTAACTCTTGCCATTACTTTGGGTGGCATTATTGGGCATCTTCTTAATTTGGATGGCATCATTCACCATTTTGGCGACCGCATCCAAGGCCGTATGCAAGCTTTTACTGAGGGCAATCCTGTGTTTGCCAACATCTCTGCTGGTTTTGTTAACGCAACCCTCGTGATCTGCATTGGCTCTATGGCCATTGTGGGTTCGCTGCAAAGTGGGTTGACCTTAAATCATGCTACCTTATTTGCAAAGTCTCTGATGGACATGGTTATTACCATGTTGATGGCCACCACTATGGGAGCGGGTGTTATCCTCTCCGGCATTGTGGTATTTGTCTATGAGGCTCTGCTTAGCCTTGCGGCAAACGTTATTGCCCCATACCTAACACAGGCGGTTATTACACAAATGCTGGCAACGGGTTCCTTGCTTTTGTTTGCCGTTGGCTTAAACCTGGCAAAAATTACTGACATCAAGGTAGCCAATTTTCTTCCGGCCTGTTTTCTGCCCATTGTGCTGGTGCCTATACTTATGGCCTGTGGGTTGATGTAGCGTCATGTAGTGTTGTTTATGCCGTGCTGTGTCGTAGCGTTATTAATTTTAATAACGCTACGACAGGTTGAAAAGACAGGTCGAAAACTAAGGCGGCTTGAAAACTAAGGCAGCTTTGCCTGTGTGAAACAGTCTTTTGTTGTTATGCCTCCGTGGCGGCGCCCATCAGGGGAACGATCGTCAAATCAAGCTTCGATGTCTCAAGTAAAGCTTGACTACCAAAAACGCAGATTCCGCGCTTCTCACTGAGGTCAGAAAGTGCTTCTGCACGTTCACGGACCTTCTCGACAGTGGCATGAAGTGCCTCTTCACGATGGCGGAGACGCACTTGAGGATCTTGACCGCTCATGCGCATAAGATCTTGTCTACGAACCAGTGCGTGGGGCTTGGTGGGCGTGTCAAAACTAGAAACGGTGCTTACCACGTAGCCAGTAAACTCGTCATCGCTGGGGCTCCAGGTCTTGAGCCATTGAGCGGTGTTTTCATAGCGCTGGATCGTGGCATCTACGTTTGGATCGCGGTAGGAGAAGAAGCGTGCAACGCCGGTATTGGTAGTGTCAAAGCTGCAGCCATACGCACCACCACGTACACGGACCTCATTCCATAGGTAGTCTAGGATGATTGCGCGGTTTGCAACAGCCCAAACGCCATCAGAAACACAGCCATCTGCCTGGCCGTCCTTGCCCTCAACCACAAATACGACATTGCCAGGAACGGCAAAAGCCTCATTCTTAATACGTGGCTCGGGGATCTGCAGCTTAGACGTAGTATTGAGGCCTGTGTTGGAGTCCTGACCGTTGCCGGCGGGTATGGATGCGCCTGTGGGCACGGGCACGGGTGCTGCAGTTGCAAATTCTCCTATGGCTTCCCACCAGCGAGCAAGTTCATCATCGCTTCCGGTAAAGCTCAGCTCCATGGTATCAGCGGTAAATATGTCGTGAGTCATGCGCTCAAGGGTGGCACAGAGCTCATCCGCACGTTCATCAAAGTGGTCGATAAGGTCGCAGAGGAACTGATAAAAATCAACACCATTGAGCTGCTCGGTAACCAACGCATTCTTACGGAAGTAAGAGAGCATGCGGTTGATGGCGCACGAATGGCCAGCGCCAATAAAGGCTTGCTCCATACTAATGCGGCGCTGTTGAAGGGCATTAAGGATGCGATCCTTATCTATGAATTGGGTGGAAGACCAGATTTCTGCAGGAATATGCGCAGCGTAAGGGAGCTTCTCGCTCAGAGACGCACTGCTTACAACAAGTCTTGGGCACGCGGCGTGCACGTCATCTACTCTGCCCGTGCTTTCCACAAAGAACGAAAGCCTGCCAAGGTTGGTCTCTATGAGTGTGTCGAGCTCAGCGGCACTGTGCTTGGCGGTTTCCAGCTTACCCAAAAGGTCGCTCAGGATACTTACGTAGGGCAGGTCATCCCAGGCAATGTTGCGCAGGTCAAAGTAGCTGTAGATATAGTTGATGTGTTTGGTGGGTACCTCGTGCACATAGCTGGGAGCCGGATAGCTATCCACCAGGTGCACGCCGGGTTCAGGAGCGGCAGGGCCAATGTCCTCTATGCCGAGTATGGGCAAGCTGGCAAGTGCCTCGGGGCTGTCCGGTGCATCCTGTTCTGCGCGCAGAGCTGCTGCTTCACGGGAGATGTCTGCAAGCTGTTCGCTCGTACGTGTGGCTGCAAAGGCTGCGAGCTCTTGTACTTCTGCGTCTGCATCGCCCTTCTCGGTAGGAACAAGCTCAACCTGAGCGGAGTGAACAGAAGAGCAGATGAGCTCGTCCAGCAGTGTTTCATACCAGCTGTTTTCCAGCGCTTGGCGCAAAAAGGCCAACGAGTCCTCATAATGCAGGTAGCTGATAGGGTTAGCGTCGTCATACAGCCAGCTGTTGAGAGCTTGCATGGCTAAAGCCACTCCGTCAGGGTAGCCGCCCCACTCGCTTTCTCGCAGATTAAACTCTGCCTGCGCTAAAGAGGCACCGATGAGGTGGTTGCCAATGCCTTTGTCGATCAGCTCACGGCAGGTGGTATACACCAGCTCGCGGAACGCGTCTGCGACGTCCGGCTTGGCGCCCTTGAGCTCAATGAGCACAAAGGGCTGAGCTACGCTATCCACGAGGTAGCTCACCACGTCATCGCCCAGATTGGCGTTAAGGATTGCACGTTTGAGGGGCGCCTCGTTGGATCCCATGAGCGCGTCCATGAGAATATCCACGCCGAGCACGCGCGTACGATCCTTTGCCCCGCCGATAACAAAGCCCAGGGTAACGCTGGCATTGTCGGGCGTGGTGGCCATGGTTATCTGCGCCGGGGAAGCTACAACGGGCTGCTGGATAGCCAAGGGGTTGGGAGCGTTGGTAGTGCGTGTGGGTGCTGCACTGTAGCGCGTATCGAGAAACGCAAGAGCACGCTTGATGTCCAGGTTTCCGTACAAAATGGTGTAGCTATTGGAGAGCGAGTAGTGACGTGCGTGGGTGTCGATAAACTCGTCATAGGAGAGTTGCGGGATAGCGCGAGGATTGCCACCAGATTCAAAGCGATACGCTGTGTTAGGGAAGAGCTGGCGGTTCATCTCGGCTATCATGATTTCGTCAGGATCAGACAGGGCGCCTTTCATCTCATTAAAGACAACGCCATTGTAGCTGAGCGTTTTGCCATCATCTGACAGCTCGTAATGCCAGCCTTCTTGCTCCAGAATGCGAGGACGCTTATAAATGGCTGGGAAGAGCACGGCATCAATATACACGTCCATGAGGTTATACAAGTCTTGCTCATTGGTGGACGCTACGGGATACATGGTTTTATCGGGGAAGGTCATGGCGTTTAAAAACGTCTGCATGGAGGTCTTAAGCAGGTTGGTAAAGGGTTCTTTTACTGGAAACTTATCCGAGCCGCAGAGCACTGAGTGCTCCAAAATGTGAAATACACCGGTGTCATTTGTTGGGGGAGTTTTAAACGCAATGCTAAAGGCCTTGTTGCTGTCTGCATTTGCCAGCCACAACGTGCGTGCACCCGTAGGATTATGGCGTATGACATAGGCTCCACCTGAGATTTCTTCAATTGTCTCAAAGCGCTCGACGGTAAAGTTGGCAATGGTTGTGCCGTCTGCAAGCTCTGGGAGCTGTTCTGTGTAGTCCTGAGTGTTCAGTGTGCTGGTCGGAATATTCCTATCTGTGGTAGTATCCATGCGTTCCTTTCATACGTGACAAAGATATGCCCCGTGCATGTTTGAGCATGTTGACGCTCATTTTTGTCTGGCTAGATGGTACCCTCTTTTTGGCATTTGAAATCATTTTATTGGACTGGGGGCAGCGTGACCAACAAGCTACCACAAGAATATACAGATACCGAGGTAAAACTGGAGTCGAGCAAGACAGCACAGAAGCGGCTTTTGCGGGGCGTGCTTATTACACTTGCTGGTGGCGCATGTTGGGGTATTAACGGTACCTTTGTAAAGATTTTGCTTGAGGTATACAACATACCTGAGCTATGGCTGGCATGTGTACGTGAATTGTTTGCGAGTGTGTTGTTTTTAGCTACGGCCTACGTGGTTAATCGGAGCAGTCTTACGAGCATTCTCAAAAATAAAAAAGACCTGTTTAATCTAGCGTGGATTTCTATCGTATCCATCCTGATGTCCAACGTCTCATATGTCATGACCATTAGCTATACCAATTCGGCTACCGCTACGGTATTACAGGCGCTGAGCGTGGTCCTTGTCCTGTTTTATGTGTGCGTACACAATCGGCGGCAACCACGAGGTCGTGAGCTTATAGGTATTGTGTTGGCAATTGGCGGCACGTACTTATTGGCAACGGGAGGTAATCCGTCTGAGCTTAACGTGCCACTCTTGGGTCTTATATGGGGCGGAGCATGCGCGCTTTCTGCTGCTGCGTTAGCAATTTTGCCGAACGATCTGCTCAATAGATGGGGAAGCTTTGTGGTAAATGGCTATGCCATGCTCTTCTCGGGCCTTGTCCTTGCGCTGTATGTGCAGCCATGGAATTACATCCCTAGCATTGATGCAGCTGGTTGGGTACTCATTGTGTTTTCAATTGTGGTGGGAACCTATGGTGCCTACGCCCTGTTTTTGCAGGGCCTGCATGAGGTGGGCTCTGTACGTGCAAGTATGCTGAGCACTTCCGAACCCTTGGTTGCTATGATCTCATCCATCTTGCTCTTGGGTACGAGCTTTTCAGTTACCGACCTCATTGCCTTTGCCATGATTATTGTGATGGTGTACCTAACGGCATAGACCTTGCAGGTGCTGAAGGGTTGGCGCGTGCCTAAGGCTTGCGCAGGCCTCGAGTTTGCGCACACAGACCTTGCAGGTGCTTAAGAGCTTGTGGATTTATTTAACAACTAGGATGTCACAGGAAGTTGCACGGAGCAAAAACGTAGAGATGGACCCCAACAGGGCATACTTGATGGGGGACAAACCACGAGCACCACAAATGACAAGATCCGGATCAATGGGATCGAGAAGCTCCTCTTTGAGGGTCTCGCGAACACGCCCGTACTTTACAACAACCTCAACGCCATTGATATCTGGGTCATTTTGCACGGCTTCAACGGTTGTCTCGATAGACTTGCGGAAGAGATCTTCGAGCTTAGGGATGAGGTCAATAGGATACGTACCTGCGGTTTCCAGCGCTGTGGAATCCATAACATGGCCAATGTAGAGCTTGGCATGATTGTTTTTTGCTACAGCAACAGCGCGGTTGAGTACCGTATCCTGCTCCTCGGTGCCGTCCAGCGCAACAAAAACTTTGTTGTATCCTAGGCTTTCATAGTTTGACATGTTGCCTCCTCCGTCCGTGGAGTTGTTATTATAGCTATCGTACCCTTGTTGTGCCTTTGGTATTTAGGATTTTTGTTAGTGGTAACACAGGCGGCTTTGCGCGCGGAGCTTTGCGCGTACCATGGATGGGAAAGCAACGTAGTGGCGTTGGGGTACGACCAATCAGAAAGAGAAGCTCGTGGACCTGCTTATAGAGATTCTTAAATCTATCCTTTTTGGCATTGTGGAAGGCATTACCGAATGGCTGCCCGTTTCATCCACAGGTCATATGTTATTGCTGAGTCAGTTTGTAACGTTGAACGTAAGCAAGGACTTCTGGGACATGTTTTTGGTGGTTATCCAGCTGGGCGCCATCCTTGCGGTTGTAATTTTATTCTTTAGCAAGCTCAATCCTTTATCGCGTACCAAAGATGCCGCCGAGCGCACTAACACTTGGAAGCTTTGGGCCAAGATCGTTGTTGCCTGCGTTCCTGCCGCTGTTGTTGGCATTCCGCTGGACAACTGGATGGAGGAGCATCTGGGAGGTCCCTTTGTTATTGCCGGTGCTTTGATTGTGTATGGAATTATCTTTATTGTTATCGAGAAATACCGAGAAGTTCGTGCAAAGGCACTGTTGGCACAGGGCGAGAAAGCCGTGGCGGCAGCGCTTGTTGGGAAGGGGGCTGCATCGGGAGCCTCAGCTCCCAAGCACATGGCAGTGCCCAACATACATGATGTGAGCGTATCCGAGCTGGCCGATACTGAAGCCAAGATTTCCGATGTATTCCAGATGACCTGGCCTGTGGCTTTGGGTATTGGTGCATTCCAGGTACTCTCTATAATTCCAGGTACTTCTCGATCCGGTTCCACCATTATTGGTGGTTTGCTCCTTGGCTGTTCTCGTGCGGTGGCCGCAGAGTTTACCTTCTTTTTGGCAATTCCTGTCATGTTTGGTGCAAGCCTGTTGCGCTTGGTAAAGTTTTTCCTTAAAGGCAATGCCTTTACGAGCGCTGAGCTTATGATTTTGGGCACTGGGTGTTTGGTGGCGTTTGTGCTGTCGTTGCTTACGGTTCGCTTTCTCATGAGCTTTGTAAAGCGTCACAACTTCCAGCCTTTTGGCGTGTATCGAATTGTGCTAGGAGCTTTGGTTATTGCATACTTTGCGCTGGTCTAACGCGTGCCAAAGGTTTGGACAAAAGTATTGAGAAGCCAGCGATGAAACCGGCACGACCAGGGAGGGTTTGATGTCGAGAAAACCGACAAAAACGTTGAAGATCCTGTTTGTGTGCTATGGTAACATCTGCAGGTCAACCATGGCGCAATACGTCATGCAAGACTTGGTGGAAAAAGCCGGACTGAGCGATGCCTTCTTTATTGATTCTGCTGCTACTTCCACAGAGGAGATTGGTAATCCGGTTGACCTTCGCACACGTTATCAGCTGGAGCAAAAGGGTATTTTTTGCGGGAACCATCGTGCACGTCAGATGACAAAGGCAGATTATGCATCATTTGACTATCTTATCGGCATGGACTCAAATAATCGACGCAATATGATGCGCATACTTGGCACAGACCCCGAGCATAAGGTTTCTTTGCTGCTGGATTGGTCGGGCGCTTGCCGCGGCATTGCAGACCCCTGGTATACCGGGGATTTTGCTACTACCTACGATGATGTTCTCGAAGGCTGCACTGCCGTTCTTACAGCCCTTCAAAGCCAGCTATAAAGCTTAACGCACAAGTATTACGCTAGCCAATCGGGGAGTTCAAGGCTGATCACCTGCGCAGCGCCACGAGCAATCCTGCGAGCAACTACGTTTACCAACTCATAGCCCTTCTCGACAGGCGTGAGCACAAGAGCGTAGGCGTCAAGACCTGCAGTCTGTAGAGGAAGTGCGACAAGCGTCTGATTAAGCTCGGTGCTATAGACGGGCGCGATGAGTCGATAGTTGCGCTGAGCCGCTTTAAAAGCCGTGGTGCACGCATCAAAAAAGTCCTGCTTTGACAAGGTTTCCAAGATGGAGTCGGGCAGCATATTTGCAAGGTGCTTGGCCGGGATTTCCAGTTGGGCGTTTGTCGCAATATAAAGCAGCTGTGCATCCATCTCAAAATGGGGAGCTTGGGGTAGCTGAGGTAGAGCAGCAAGCTGTTCTTGCAGGCCAGGCGTGTGCGTGGTGCTAAAACCAGCAAATTGCCAAGGAGTTGCCTTTGCAGATGGCGTAAAGCACAGGTATATATCCTCATTAAAGGGTGTGAGCAGGCCAGTGTTAAAGGCGGCAAAAGTGCCGTCAGCGGTTTCAGACAAGCGCTCACTGTGCTGCGCACGATAAAACACCGCACTGAGATACGAGCACAATTCATGCGGTGTAAAGCTATGAGCAGGCATGAAGTCTTTGAGTGCTGAGGCCACATTTTCCCAGCTACCAATTAGTGCATACTGAGCAAGAGCAGTGAGTGCAGCAGCTTGAGGCTGGGCTGAGGTACGAGTAATGAGTAGCTCATCACAGGCGCAAGAAAGTGTCTGGTTAGTATCATCTGTCTGCCGATAAGCGCTGTCTGAGGTGCGGTTATTGTTAGTGATAATACTTGTGACTTTCCAGGGCTTGCTGGTAGTGGAAGCCCGATTTTTTTGGATGGTAACCAAGGTATTAGTGCTGGTTGTAAGAACAAAAGAAATTGTGCTGCGTGTTCCGCTGAGAGATCCGGTGGAGCGTGCAACAGTCCAGCTAGTTTGCAACAGTTCAAGTGCGTTGGTATTAGCGGGGGTACAGTCGTAGATTTTTTCGAGCAGATCGGTGGGGCAGGCAACGTCGTTGATAAAGTCTTGAGGTAATGAGGACTGCAACACTACTGGAATATAGGCTTCTACCTGAGATGGTACTGCAAAAGTTTGTGCAGGGATCGCAGGCTCACCGCTTTGTTGTTGAGGGGTGTGAGTAATGTTGAGCGAGATTGTTGGCGCGGGTATAGAGGGGGCTTCTGGTATTGGTGCGGGAGCTGGCTCAGGAGTGAGATCGGGTTCGGACTCAGGATCAGTTGTTGGATCGGGTGTGAGTTCGGACTCGTAAGTGGGTGCAAGATCAGGAGTAGGCTCAGGCTCGGGTTCAGTTGTTGTTACAGCTATGGTCTTAGCCTCGACGTCAACTTCGACTGTAGTCATGGTTTCAGGCTCAGGTTCAGCTATGGGTTTGGAAGCTGGTACTTCCTTATGGCGTGGTTTTTGTGGGCGAAGTGCTTTTGCACTGTGCCTACGCTTCCAAGGTTTTCTTTTTGCGGCAGCTTTATCAGCAGCGCTGGGTTCATCGAGCTTATCGAGAGCAGAGTCAAATTCCTCGTTAGGTATGATGGTTACAAAAACACGACCCTTTTTAAAAACGGTTAGTTTCACAAAATCGGGTAGTGCTGTCATAAGCGCATTGATATCTGCACAATCTAAATCTACTGGAGTAATTTCATCGGCCATCAATATGGCTTCAACCGTGGACAAGGGAGTTTGTATGCCACACCCCAGCTCCTCTTTGAGAAGTTTGTACAGGTAGAGAGCATTATTTTTAGAAATTGTAGCCATGGATGACCTTTCATAAAAAGTCTTAGTTCTTTTAAGCATAAAGTACCTTGCTGTCTGTAACATCAACTTTTAACAATTATTGCTCTCGCATACGCTTGACAGGCCTCTTTCCAGAGGAATATTATTATTCATGAACATATGAGCAAGTATTTATATAAAGAGGAGATAGAGGTCCTAATGTCTTGCTCTTGCCATACAGATCATAAGCATGAGGTAGATATGCAGGGTGAGCATACCCTTGAGCATGAACACAAGCATGAGTGTTGTTCACACGAGCACCAGCATGACCATGCGCATGAGCACCAGCATGGTCACGAGTGCTGCTCGCATGAACATCATCACGATCACAGCCACGCTCATGGTCATCAGCATGCACATAACCACCGTACGCATGATCATCAGTATAGCCATCATCATAACCATGAAGAGAGCTGTGCTTGTGGTTGTGGACACAGCCATTCACATGGTGAGGAAGAAGAAAATAAAATTCCGCGTATCATAGCGTCAGCAATTTTGTTGGTAGCTGCCTTTGTGTTTACTAAACTCATAGACCTGTCTCCAGCGTTGCAGCTGCTGACATACCTTCCGGCATATTTAGTTGCAGGGTATGACGCGTTGCGTGAGGCAGGGGAGTCCATTATTGAGCGTCAGCCCTTTAATGAAACTCTGCTTATGGCTATTGCAACAGTGGGAGCCTTGCTTATAGGTTTTATTCCCGGAGGTGCTCCGGAGTTTGCAGAAGCCGTGTTTGTCATGCTGTTCTTCCAGGTAGGAGAAGCATTTGAGGATGCCGCACAAGACAAAAGTCGTGATGCAGTTTCTGCCTTAGTGGACATCCGTCCTGATGTAGCAAACCTGTTGGTAGCAGAAGAGGTGCATACCGTATCTCCGACTCAGGTTCACCCTGGTGACGTGATTGTAGTACGTCCTGGTGAGCGCGTCCCTCTCGATGGTGTAGTAACAGAGGGCACGTCAAACCTAGATACCGTAGCGCTGACAGGTGAGTCTGTTCCGCGTAACGTTGTTGTGGGAGACAGCGTTTTGTCCGGTTGCGTTAATCTGAACGGCGTTTTACAGGTAAGAGTTACCAAGGAGTTTGGTGAATCCACTGCATCTCGCATTCTTGATTTGGTAGAAAACGCCTCCAGAGGCAAGTCCACTTCCGAGCGCTTTATCACGCGTTTTGCCCGTGTGTATACGCCTCTTGTTGTAGGGGCAGCGTTGCTGGTTGCTGTTGTTCCTCCGCTGCTGTCAGGTGATTTTGTTGCGCATTTTGCAACCTGGTTGCTACGTGCACTCACCTTCCTCATCGTGTCCTGCCCCTGCGCACTGGTTGTCTCGGTACCCCTGTCCTTCTTTGGCGGTATTGGCGCAGCGTCCAAAAAGGGTGTGCTCATTAAGGGTTCCAACTATCTTGAGGCGCTGTCTCATGCAGACACCATTGTCTTTGATAAGACGGGTACGCTTACCCAGGGCATCTTTAAGGTGCGCGTTGTTCATCCCGAGAACATTAGCCCCGACGAGCTCCTGCATCTTGCGGCTCATGTAGAGCGCCACTCCACGCACCCCATTGCCGCTGCTTTGCGCGAAGCCTATCCAAATGAGCAGGACTCTTGCAGCATCTCCAATATTCAGGAGCATTCTGGCGAAGGTATTATCGCCCAGGTTAACGACAAGAGCGTTGCGGTTGGTAATCATAAGCTCATGGAGAGCCTTGGCGCTCACTGGCATGAATGCAGCTTTAGCGGTACTACCATCCATGTGGCAATCAATGGTGTCTATGCTGGCCATATTGTCATCTCTGACGAGGCTAAGCCCGAAGCTGCTCAGGACCTGGCCGCTCTGCGTAAGCTGGGTATTCGCAAGACTGTCATGCTTTCTGGTGATCACACAGAGGTCGCTGCGGTTGTTGCAAAAAACCTTGGTCTGGACGAGTTCCATGCCAATTTGCTGCCTGATCAGAAGGTTGATCAAGTGGAGGAACTGCTCCATCACAAGCCTGCCGATAAAACCCTTGTGTTTGTAGGCGATGGCATAAATGATGCACCTGTGTTGGCTCGTGCTGATGTTGGCATTGCCATGGGTGCTATGGGCAGTGATGCTGCTATTGAGGCAGCTGATATCGTGCTTATGGACGATAGTCTACACAGCATTGCCGATGCCATTATGCTGTCTCGACGCACTGTGCAGATTGCCCGTCAAAACATTGTTTTTGCCATTGGGGTTAAGCTGCTTATTCTTGTTTTGGCTGCCTTTGGCCTTGCACCCATTTGGCTGGCTGTGTTTGGTGACGTAGGCGTTATGGTTTTGTGTGTGCTCAACGCTTCAAGGGCATTGCAGGCGTAAGCAGTGGTTTAGTGGCGGTGTTGCGCCATCACTATGCAGCTTCGCGAGGAAAATGAATCGTAGTTTTTAGCTGCTGTACCTTTTGTTTTTGGAGCGGAATTGCCTGTTACGCAGGTTGGTGACGGTACCTTCCATACCGTGAGGAATATACTCGAGTTCGGATAGATCTTTTGGTAGATAGTCCACAAGACTCATCGACATGGGTAAATCAATTGAAGTGGGGCGTTTACCAGGCATAATTTCAAAACCATGTACGGAAGCACCTCGAGCAGTCAGACGCAATTCATAGCCAGTTATCGGCTCATCAGGAAGCAGCTCTCGTACGTTATCGCTCTTCCAGATAAGTTTATAGCCTGCGGGCTCTATTTGTGTAAGGCTAAACTGATACAGCGGAACGCTGTCTGTTTTTAGGCATACCCGTCCTGTAGGTGCAAGAATTTCTCTATAGCCATCCAACATGTGAGCATGGGTAAGGCGATGAGCGCATTCCTTTTTACGTGGGTGGGGTGTGGGAAAGTTAAGGTATATGTGGTCGATCTCGCCAGCCGAGAAGTACGTATTGAGTGCCGTGGCATTACCAGGAACAAAGAGCACGTTGGGTAACTGGGTCTTATAGGCACGTTCGGCGGCATAGGCTATGCAAATAGGTTCATAGTCCATACCAATAAAGAGGATGTTGGGATGTTGTGTTGCACTCTTGCAGGTAAATGCTCCTTTGCCACAACCTAAGTCAAGGTATACCGCATCAAAGCGCGGGGGCTTGGTAGCAGAAATGCTGGCGGTAGCACCCAAGGAGGGATAGCACGCCTCAGCCCAGTGGCCTTTAAGCGTCCAAGGTGCAGGTTCAATATACGTGCTAAAGCGCTCAAGGCGCTCCTCAAGAACAAAGTTTTTTGGTAAGCGTGCATGGAGTGCGTGCATGGCGCTATCCTTATCGGCTTAACAGCTCGTCGAGGGTTGAGCCATACGGAGGTAAAAACTCTGCTACAAAGTCTGCCACTTCCGGCAGCTCAGAAGCGAGGGCATCCACACATGCTTGGCAGGTTTGTTGTGCGCAAGCAAATTCTGCGTTGCCTGCCTGGGCTTCTTCGATGCATTTGATGAGCGCAGAGATCTTATCGGCAGCCTTAACCAGACGGCGTAGATAGAGCTCGTCTTCAGAAGGTTCCTGTGCTTGGTATAGGTCTGCATAGACGGCGCGCAAGTCCTCTGGCAGCGTGTTGATGAGGGATTCTTCTGCCAAGGCCTCCACGTCTTTGTAAGCGTCATGAATGCGACCGTTAGCGTATTTTACGGGGGTGGGCATATCACCCGTGATGATCTCGGACGAGTCATGCAACAGCGCAATGACGGCTGCGCGATTTGCATCAAGAGTGCGGCCATAGCGCACGCAAGCAAGCGTGGCAAGTACATGGGCAATCAGGGCAACATCCAGTGAGTGCTCGGACAGGTTTTCCTCGCGAGAATTGCGCATGAGGGCCCAGCGATTGATGTATTTCATGCGGGATACAATGGCCAAAAAGGTAGATTGCTGCCGAGCGTGTTGTTGCTGAGCGTGCTGCTGTTGCGTACGCGTCTGCTGGGCATGTTGTTGGTCTTGTCGTTGGCTATGAGGTTGCGCCATGAAGCTTCTCCTGCGCGTTGGTGGTGGGTACGATCAAGCTACGTACTTTGAGTAACACGCAGCACTATAAGCATATACTGTCTGCAAAGCTGGCGTCGGCGCGATAAAAGAAGGACATGAAATCGTACGATATTTGACGATATTTGCACCTATAGAGCAGCGGTCTCCTGAGCTGGCCTGTGCAAAAGCTCGCTTACAGCAGCCCCTCCTACAATGAGAAGCGCACCTAAGGCGCGCGCTGGTGTCATAGTCTCACCGAGCAACAGTACAGATAGGAGTACGGCGCTCAGCGGTTCCAAATATCCCAATACAGCAACCTGCTGTACGGGCAGCTGTGCAATGGATGAAAAATAGAGATAGCAGCCAAGGCCGGTGTTTACGAGTCCAATAGTTACTATGCATACAAGTGACACCAGGTCATGGGGCAGAGCAAAAGGCACGCCGTTTCCAAGCTGTATAAGGCTATAGAGTCCTACAACAATAAAACTTGCACTCATCTGGATGGTAGCGTTAGCAAGTCCCGTAATGGAAGGTGCTTTGCGAGAAAAGATAACCATAACAGCATACATACAGGCGGAGCCTAAGCCCAAGGCCAGTCCATAAGGGTTGAGCGTGTAGCCTGTGTTAGTGCCCACTACCAGTGCAGCTCCTATAAGAACGGTACAGAATCCAGCTATGCGAGCCGGCGTGAGTTTCTCGCCAAATAATAAAGGAGAAAGTGCCATAACCAGCACCGGACCGCAGTAGTAGGCCAACGATGCAATACCCACGCCTACCAAGGTGTATGCCTCAAACAAAAAGAGCCATCCGATCCCTAGCGCGGCACCAGAAAGAGCCAACAAGGCGAGTTCTTTACGGTTAATCCCGACAAGTGCTTGGCGATTGGATGCAAAGAGCAGGCCTGCTAAGCTGAGCGCTCCCAGAAAGGTGCGGGCCAATACAATCTGACTGCTGGTAAGCGCTATGCCTGCAGCAACAATGCCATTAGAACCAAAGAGCAGCAAAGCAAGCAGGTATTTATTGCGCGGTGTACACATACGTAATCCTTGGGGTTGTAGCACTGGGCGTGTTGTTGTGAGCAGTGGAACAAAAACCTCATGCATAGTAAGTGTCGTATCTCTGCAAGCTCAAGAAAAGCGAATACTTTGCATAGGATGTATGACAAAATAGCATTGTTGTCATATACACAAGTGTTCAGTTAGGTGTAGATGCCCCTAAGGTATGCAGAGGTGGGACACAATGGAGCAAAACATCACAAAATACCAGGCGTTTATAGAAACTGCCCGGCAAGGTAGTTTTACGCGTGCGGCACGCAGGCTGGCATATTCCCAGTCTGGTGTAAGCCGTATGGTTAATGATCTAGAGCAGGAGTGGGGTATTCGCTTATTGGAGCGCGGTAAGCATGGCGCTCGTTTAACTCCAGATGGTCAGCGTATTTTACCGCGCATTGAGCAAATCTGCAGTGATCAGCGCTTGCTTCAGGCAGAGGTGGATAACATCACCGGTATGCTTACGGGCAGTATTCGTATTGGTACATTTTCCAGTGTGGCTACTCATTGGCTGCCCCGTGCTATTAAGAGGTTTCGTGATGACTACCCCGGCATAGACTATGAGCTGCTTATGGGTGACTACTCCGAGATAGAAGCCTGGGTGGATGAAGGCCGTGTGGACATTGGGTTTTTGGCCTATGCCCCTCAAAAACCAACGCTTACCTTTGAGCCTCTGGGTACGGATGAACTCATGGCGGTTCTTCCCGAGAAACACCGTCTAGCACATACATCTACTGTTAACATTGCAGATCTTACGCGCGAGCCCTTCTTATTGTTGGAGCGTAAAGGCGTAGATGAAATTACGCCACTCTTCGTAAAGGCGGGCGTTGAACTCCGCCCTGCACTTTCTACCTGGGATGACTACACTATTATGTCCATGGTGGAATCAGGCTTGGGCCTCTCCATTTTGCCTGCGCTTATCTTAAGGAGAAATCCGTATCGTTTGGCAATTCGCCCCTTAACACAGCGTGCGCACCGTACCATAGGGTTGGTACACCGCGGTCAAGACAACCTGAGTGTGGCTGCACTGCGCTTTTGTGAGTATTTGAGCCGCGTATCACAAATAAGGCGCCGCTAACACGGCTAGACAAAGAGGCTAAAGCAAAAGACCAAAACAAAGGATGGGTGCGTCCGTCCTGGTATGAGGAGAGTAAAGACACTATGGCAGAGTTTATTTATCAGATGTATAAGGTTCGCAAGGCCTATGATGGCAAAACCATTCTGGATGATGTAACCATGGGTTTTTACCCCGGAGCCAAGATTGGTGTTGTGGGGCCAAATGGCATGGGAAAATCTACCCTGCTTAAAATCATGGCAGGAACCGAGGACGTTTCTAACGGAGAAGCCCGTCTTGCTGCGGGCTATACCGTGGGCTTGCTGCAGCAAGAGCCACCGCTGGATGAAAGTAAAACGGTTAAAGAAAATATCGAGCTTGCGTTTGCAGACCTGCTTGCAAAGATTGACCGCTTTAATGAGATTGGCAACCTCATGGCCGATCCCGATGCAGACTTTGATGCCCTCATGGCAGAGATGGGCAAGCTGCAGGATGAGATCGATGCCGCCAATGGTTGGGATTTGGACAGCCAGCTTTCTCAGGCTATGGATGCGCTGCAGTGTCCCGACGCGGATGAAAATGTGGCTCACCTCTCCGGTGGTGAGCGTCGTCGTGTGGCGCTGTGCAAGCTTTTGCTTGAGGCACCTGATCTGCTGCTACTTGACGAGCCAACTAACCATTTGGATGCCGAATCCGTTCTATGGCTTGAGCAGTTCCTCAAAAATTATCCCGGTGCCGTTTTGGCGGTAACCCACGATCGTTACTTCTTGGACAATGTGGCCCAATGGATCTGCGAGGTTGATCGCGGAACGCTGTACCCCTATGAGGGTAACTACTCCACCTATCTGGAGACTAAGGCTCAGCGTCTGGAGATGGAGTCCCGCCAAAATGAGAAACGCGCCCGTAAGATGAAGTCCGAGCTTGAGTGGGTTCGTTCTTCTCAGAAGGCTCGTCAGGCCAAAAGCAAGGCTCGCCTGGCTGCATATGAGCAAATGGAGGCAGAGGCTCGTCGCACCACCAAGGTAGATTTTACAGACATTCACATCCCTGTGGGTCCTCGTCTGGGCACCAAGGTTTTGGAAGTTGAGCACCTGCACAAGTCCTTTGGTGACCGCGTGCTCATAGAGGACCTAAGCTTTACCTTGCCACGCAACGGCATTGTTGGCGTGATTGGCCCCAACGGCGTGGGCAAGTCTACGCTCTTCAAAATGATTACCGGCTCCGAGCAGCCCACTTCTGGTGCACTTACCGTTGGTGAGACTGTTGCGCTTTCCTACGTTGATCAGGGTCGAACCGGTCTTGATGCCGAGAAAACCGTGTGGGAAGTTGTGTCTGACGGCAATGATGTGATCCATGTAGGAGAGACAGAAATTCCCAGCCGCGCCTATGTAAGCGCGTTTGGCTTTAAGGGTACGGATCAACAAAAGCGAGCCGGCGTGTTATCCGGTGGTGAGCGCAATCGTCTTAATTTAGCGCTTACGCTCAAACAAGGCGGCAACCTGCTCCTTTTGGACGAGCCCACCAATGACCTAGATACTGAGACCCTAGAGAGTCTGGAAGAGGCTCTTCTGGAGTTTCCGGGGTGCGTAGTGATTACCAGTCACGACCGCTGGTTTATGGACCGTATTTGTACACACATCCTGGCATGGGAAGGCACGGATGAAGCGCCTGGTACCTGGCATTGGTTTGAGGGTAACTTTGCGGATTACCAGAAAGACCGCGTAGCTCGACTGGGTGCAGAGGCAGCTCGTCCTCACCGTCTGCACCGTAAGCTCACGCGCAATTAACGTACCAGTTAGGATTTTTCTATGGCTTATAAGTCGAAACAGATGATTGTTATGCGTCGCGATTTGCATATGCGCAAGGGAAAAATTGCAGCTCAAGCTAGTCATGCTTGCGTGGAAGCCATTCTCATGGCGTTGGCTCGCGAGAAACGCTTGGACCAGGTGCGTGTTGCTCACGACAACTGGGTGTATTTGGACGAAGGCGACCAAGAGCCTACGCCCTTGTCTGCTTGGTTTGAAGCAGGAGTTGCCAAGGTTTGCGTGTACGTAGACTCCGAAGAAGAGTTGCTGGAGCTTGCAGCACGTGCCAAAGAGCAGGGATTTGTGTGCGCTTTGGTGCGTGATGCGGGGCTTACGGAGTTTCATGGTGAACCAACGTTTACCTGTTTGGCGCTTGAGCCGTTGTTGCCAGAACAGGTAGATCCGCTCACGGGAGAGCTGCCTTTGTTCTAAGGCCACTAAAAAGGGAGTAAGAAAGTAGATTGCCATTTTGGTTGGCACTTGGGGTAACAATACCTATCTTGCGTTGTGTCGTGTCATTATTAATTTTGATAATGACACGACACATCAAGAACTAAAGATACTGTGGGGGATTGAAGAGCACAGCAGCGCTAAAAAATAAAGGGACTGATGCCAGAAGATGCTCTGGAACCAGTCCCTTATCAGTAAGCTCAAGCTTTAGTTCACGCTGTCGTTAATCCAGCATGTCGGTAAGCGTGGACATCAAAGGAGGCGTGACTTGCTTCTTGCGGCTTACTACGCCGTGCAAAACAGCCATGCTATCAACAGGCTTTACGCCAAAAGCACGCTCAATGACTTCTTCTGCGTTGTCGCCCCAATACAAAAGCTCAGAGGTTTGGGACTTAACGTCGGTAAACAGGTAGAAGACCAGAGGAATGTCGTTAGCAGCGGCACCATTCTTGAGGTAGGGGCCAACCAAAGCCTCTGCGGCCTTGCGGCTATTCTCGGTCATGAAGCTTGCCTGACCAACGCCAAAGCGCACCTTGCCGCGCGAGAAGACCTTGAAGTCACCACCAAAAACGTCCTCAGCGGTACGACCGGTAAGGTCTGCGCCGGCATCAAACATGGCGTCGGAGTACGCGTCCACGTCCTCACCGCAAAGGGCAGCGAGAGCGCGACCCGCCTCAATATCGCGAGGAGTGCAGGTGGGGGAGCGGAAGCAAAGGGTGTCGGACAGGATGGCGCTCATCATCAAACCAGCAATGTTGGCGGGAATTTCCACGCCTTTCTCCTGGTAGATGCTGTACAAGATGGTGCAGGTGCAGCCCACGGGCTCAAGGCGCATGCGAATGGGGCCGTCAGTCTCAATGGAGCCCAGGCGGTGGTGGTCAACAATCTCCATAAGCTCGGCCTGCTCAAGACCATCAATGGCCTGACTGCGCTCATTAAAGTCAACCAAAATAACGTGCTTCTTGCTGGGATTGAGCAAATCGGGCGAGCTTACCATGCCGGCGTACTTGCCCTTCTCGTCCAACACGGGGAAGAAGCGGTGCTTGGACGTAGTGATAATTTCCTTGGCGTCATCAATCGCGGTGTTTACCGAGAAGTGCAACAGCTCTGCCGCGGGACGCATCTGGCTGGAAACAGGCATGCTCATGGCGTTGGCACGGTCCTCTTCCAGGCTGTCCAGGTTTGCAAAGGCGATGTCTCGGATGGCGATAAGCCCTTCAAGCTCGCCGTCTTTATCGACTATGCACAGAGAGCTGACGTTGTTGTCGCGCATGCCTGCCCAGGCTTCTGCCAGAGTGGTGTCGGCAGAAATGCCCGGGACTGCCTGGATCTGGGCGTCCTTGATTTGAGGCGTAACGGTGGTAATGAGCTGTGGCTCGTTAAAACCAAAGTGCTTGAGTACCCATGCGGTTTCGCGGTTAAGAGCACCGCAGCGGCGGGCTTCATAGATGGGCTTGTCAATCTGATTTTTGAGATATGCATAGGAAATAGCTGCACAGATGCTGTCGGTATCGGGGTGCAAGTGTCCAAAAACGTTGACCTTGCGAATATCGTCGGTCATGTGACCTCCTTGTCGTGTTTGTACTGTTTTGTGAGCGCGCGTAAAGTACGCGGCACAGTTCTTAAACACGTCGATTTTGCCACTAAATGCCATATACGTGCGGGTTTTCGCCTAATGAACATACAAATGGGCGTTATATAGGTATGAAGCCAATGCCAAGCAAGCACCAAGCCAGTGCTACACGTCCGTGCGGTCATGGTTTATGGGGGTGTAAAACAGCTGGGCACGCTTTTGCGGACTGTCTGCTTGCCCCAGTACCCACATGGTTTTGGCAACCAAGGCCTCGGTAGACATGTCCGCAGCACGTAAAATGCCCGGATGGTTGGCATAAGCTCGACCCACCTCGTAGACTCCCAAATCCAAACCTTCCTCATCTACCTGTGTGGTGATAACAAGTGTTCGGCCGGAGTCAACCCAATCAAAAATTGCTTTCTCGTAGGAAGCATCCGTGTGTTCCGGGATGCCACCAATGCCAAAGGTTTCCAGAATAATGGCGGAATAATCACGTTTAAGCAGCTCAAAGATGGATGGATTGAGCTCGGGAGTGAGTTTGAGCACCAAGACCTTCTCGTCTAGCTGGCGATAAAAGCGTGGATGCGCAACAGTCCCTTTGAGAGCCTGGTCGCTCGTGTGTGCAGAAGTGCGAATGATTTTGTCGTTACGAATAACCGCTATAGCAGGGAAATTCATGCTGTTAAACGCATTAAAGCTCATGGTGCGCTGCTTGTGTGCGCGGGTGCCGCAGATAACCTGGCCGCTAAACACAATAGACACATCCCGCGAGGCATCATCGTAAGCGTACAGCAAAGATTGATACATATTGAGCTTAGCGTCGGTAAAGGGGTTGCCTATGGGCTGCTGCGAGCCGGTAAGCACAATGGGCTTGGGTGAGTCTTGAATAAGATAGGATAGCGCCGCTGCTGTGTAGGCCATGGTGTCTGTGCCGTGCAGTACTACAAAGCCATCATAGGCGTCGTAGTTTTTCTGAATGAGCCCAGCAATTTCCAGCCAGTTGCGCGGGCGCATGTTAGTGCTGTCAATATTCATGGGCTGCACGTAATCCAGATGACATAGGCCGTCAAGGAGAGGAACTTCTTGTACAAGTTCATGCCCGGAAAGCGTGGGTGTAAGTTCGCCGGGCTGACCGGTGGAGGCAATGGTGCCGCCCGTGGCAATCATGAGGATAGTTTTCATAGCTCACAGCCTTGCTCGTTAGATGCTCAGACGAAGTAATCACGGATACAGTGGGTAGGACACGTGCTTGGAGAACCGCTTGGAGAACTGCTTGAGTCAGATGCCTGTAAAGACATCCAGAGGGCAGCTCGATACAAAATAATACCTGTATTTGACTCACAACAAAATAAGGACCTGAGAGATAATGAAGATGCGAGAGATAGAGGTGGAGGCAGGGAGGTTTCATGAACGATTTTGTATACTACACGCCTACACAAGTGGTATTTGGTCGTCACTCTGAAGAGAAGCTCGCCGAGCTGGTGTCTGCTGCGGGTGCGCATAAGGTGTTGTTGCATTATGGATCGGGCAGCGTACAACGCACAGGCGTATTGGACCGTGCAAGGCAGTCTTTGTCTGAGGCAGGCATTGCGTTTGTAGAGCTTGGCGGTGTGGTGCCCAACCCGCGCTTATCGCTTGTACGTACAGGTATTGAGCTTGCGCGCACCAATCAGGTTGACTTTATTGTTGCCTTGGGCGGTGGCTCTGTTATTGATTCTGCCAAGGCTATTGGCTATGGCGTTGCCAATGAGGGGGACGTGTGGGACTTTTATTTGCGTCGTCGTAAGCCCAGCGCCTGTTTGCCCCTTGGGGTGGTGCTTACGATAAGTGCTTCGGGTTCTGAGATGTCCAACAGTTCTGTGATTACAGATGACTCATGTGCGGACAAGCGTAGCTGCAACACAAACTTCTCGAGGCCAGTATTTGCCATCATGAACCCCGAGCTACTCTATACCTTACCAGCGTATCAAACGGCGTGTGGAACTACGGACATCTTGATGCATACGATGGAGCGCTATTTTACGAGCGGCCCAACCATGAAGCTTACGGATGAACTTGCCGAGGGTCTTATGCGTACCGTGCTGGATGCGGGGCTGGTAGTAGTTTCCGATCCCTCTAACTATGATGCACGTGCCGAGCTCATGTGGGCGGGTTCACTGTCCCATAATGGCCTGACGGGCTGTGGTGGTGACGGTGGAGACTTTGTTTCTCATAACCTTGAACACCAGATGAGTGGCATGTTTGATGTTGCCCATGGTGCTGGGCTTGCTGCTATTTGGGGTAGTTGGGCGCGGTATGTGTATAAGGATTGCTTGGATCGCTTTGTCCGCTTTGCACGCAAAGTGATGCTCATTTCAGATGTCACGTTATCTGAGGAGGATACCGCCCTTGCGGGTATCTGTGCTATGGAGAATTATTTTCATCGTATTGGCATGCCAACCACCATGCATGAACTGGGAATAACGCCAACAGATGAACAGTTGCAAGAAATGGCTCGCCAATGCGCTAAAGTAAACGGTGGTTGTAAAGGTTCGGCAAAGCGCTTATACGAGCAAGACTTTTTGGCTATTTATCGCATGGCGCTGTAGTGTTGTGTGCGGATAAGGAGAGATGCATGTCTCGTTTACAAAGACAGTTCAAAATTTCATGTCTTGTGCTACTGTGCCTTGGCCTGGCGGCAGTAGTATTTGGTCTGGTAGGAGGGCTTGCTCACTTCAGCACCCCTATAGGCATTGCAGCAAGTTTAGTGCTTGGCGCGCTGAGCGTTTTTTATGGTTACAACAGCGCCATGGCAGCCAATGTCCCCGCTCAAGCAATTGGCCAGCGTAACAACTTAGGCATGGTACTTCTGCTTTCCATCATTGTTGTGTTTGCTACGCTGAGCGGAAATGTGATGGGGCAAAAACTTCCTTTTACGGTAATGGGCTGCGTCCTTGCTGTAAGTGCTCTTGTGTGCATTGTGCTGTGCAACAAATTAGCATCGGAAGTTGATCGATAAGAGCTTAGAACGTACAAGAAGCAAGAAGTTCCTGACGAGAAGTTCTATTGCTGCGCGCTAACAAAACAGCGCCAAACTCCACAACAAAACAGCGCCAAACTCCACAACAAAACAGCGCCAAACTCCACAACAAAACAGCGCCAAACTCCACAACAAAATGACTGTATGCTATAATTACCTGCATAAATATAGCAGAGGAGCAATTATGAAGAAGTATATGCCACGCATTGCAGATGAAGTATTAACAAGGAGGCTTGAGGCGCGTGGTGCGGTGCTCATCCAAGGGCCAAAGTGGTGTGGTAAATCCACTACTGCAGAGCAGCTGGCACAAAGTACGATTTATATGCAAGATCCCTCGACACGTGAGCAAAATATGATGCTTGCAAAGGCTGATGCTTCTCGTTTCTTGTCAGGAAAAACTCCTAAACTTATTGATGAATGGCAGATTATACCTTTTATTTGGGATGCAATCCGTTTTGAGGTGGATAAGCGCGGTGAGTTTGGCCAATTCATTCTTACCGGGTCAGTTACCCCTCCAAGCTCAGAGGAAATAACTCACAGTGGCACAGGACGCATTTCTTGCATGACCATGCATACCATGTCTCTTTTTGAGTCTGGTGACTCTAGCGGAGAACTATCTTTGCAGCAGCTCTTTGAAGGCACAAATGAAATACAAGGTACCTCAAATAAAAACTTAGAAGACCTCGCTTTTCTTACCTGCCGAGGTGGGTGGCCTATGGCAATTGGGCAAAAGAGAAACGTAGCACTACAACAGGCAATTGATTACGTAGAGAGTTTGGTGCAAAGCGACTATTCCAAGGTTGATGGTATTTCTAGAGATCCACGTCGCATGATTCTAATCTTAAAGTCATACGCACGAAATCTCGGTACACAAGCAAATTACTCAACAATAAAGTCTGATATTGCTGCTAATGAAGAAAATTCAATTAACGAGAATACCATTGCTTCATATATTTCGGTTCTTATTAAGCTGTTTGTAACAGAAGATCTTTGTGCTTGGAATCCAAACATCAGATCAAAAACTGCTATTCGCACTTCAAACACTCGGCATTTTACAGATCCGTCTATTGCAGCAGCAGTGTTAGGTTTGGGACCTAATGATTTAATGAATGATCTCAAGACGTTTGGGTTCTTCTTTGAATCACTATGCGTAAGAGATTTACGCATATATGCCCAGCGCCTTAATGGCGAGGTGTATCACTATCGGGATAAAACTGGTCTCGAATCCGATGCTGTTGTTCATCTTCGTGATGGACGGTATGGCTTGGTAGAAGTGAAGCTTTTCTCGCAAGATCATATTGATGAAGCTGCAGCTAATCTGCTTAAGCTACAAAACAAGATTGATACTTCGCGCATGAAAAAAGCATCCTTCCTCATGGTGCTTACAGGCACACCGTATGCCTATAAACGCGAGGATGGAGTTATTGTCGCTCCACTTACTACCTTAGCCCCCTAGGTGCCAAACTCCACAACAAAACAGCGCCAAATGGTGGCACCGCTTTACTTGTGGTAGTAGGCACCACTCTCAAATCGAGGCTCGCAGCATACGTTAATGCCCAGTTGCCTATATACGCGCTCATCCGTAGCGGAGATAATGACAGAGAAGTATGCGTCACAGCCATACAGCTTGCTTGTGGCCTCAATAACGCGCTTAGCCTCTGTGTTGGTAGCAGAGCTAATGGAAAGCGCGATCAGCGTCTCATCCGAATGCAGACGAGGATTGTGACTATGCAGATGCTCCGTCTTAAGACGACCAATGGGCGCCAGTGCCTCATTGCTCACCACATAGGTGTCTTTATCTACCCCCGCAACACGCTTTAGGGCGTTGAGCAGCAAAGAAGATGCAGCACCCAGCAAAGAGGATGTCTTGCCCGTAACGACCGTGCCGTCTGGCAAAACCATAGCTCCAGCAGGTGCGCCTGTCTCGGTAGCTTTTTGTAAAGCCGCGCTGTGAGCAGGCGAGAAGTTCTCGTCTACGCCAACCTCTTTCATGAGCAAGCGAGCTTTGTCCAGCTGAGAAGTGCCAACACCGGTGCGCTCGATCTTCTCGGCACAATGGAAGTAACGGCGCACGATCTCATTTTTTGCAGCAACGCGGCAGATCTCGTCATCACTGATGCAGTAGCCCACCATGTTTACGCCCATGTCCGTGGGGGAGGAATAGGGGCAGGTGCCCAAAATGCGCTCCATAATGGTCTTGAGCACGGGGAACGTTTCTACGTCGCGGTTGTAGTTAACCGTGACTTCACCATGCGCTTCCAGATGGAAGGGGTCAATAATATTGTTGTCACCCAAGTCCAGTGTGGCGGCCTCGTAGGCGATATTAACGGGATGCGCCAAAGGCAGGTTCCAAACAGGGAAGGTTTCAAACTTGGCATAGCCTGCGTTGGTTCCATGTTTGTGCTCGTTATACAGCTGAGAAAGGCAAACAGCTAGCTTGCCAGAACCAGGGCCAGGAGCCGTTACCACCACAAGCGGGTGTGTGGTCTTTGCAAACTCGTCCTTACCAAAGCCCTCATCGCTGGCGATAAGATCTACATTGGAGGGATACTCAGGGATGGGGTAGTGCCTGTAAACTGCAATACCCATATTTTTCAGCATGGCCTTGTATTGCTCAGCTTTTTGCTGACCGCTCCACTGTGTGATAACAACACCACCAATGGCCAAGCCCATGGTACGAAAGACGTCCATCAGACGCAAAACGTCCTCTGCATAGGTTATGCCAATGTCACTACGACGTTTGCCATGCTCGATATCATTAGCGTTAATGGCAAATAATACCTCGGCCTCATTGGCTAAGGTAGCCAACATGCGTGCCTTAGAATCAGGAGCAAAGCCGGGCAATACGCGTGAAGCATGATAGTCATCAAGCAGCTTGCCACCAAACTCTAAGTACAACTTACCGCCAAAATGTGCAATACGATTTCTAATACGTTCCGCCTGCATTGATAGATACTGGTTGTTATCAAAACCAAGCTGCATACATGCCTCCGATAGCAATTTTGCTCACACCGCGCTTTTACATACGCTAAAAAGTCTCTCACACTGACACGAGGAATGAGTGCTCGCAATACAATCTCATCCAAAAATTCGATTATAAAATCAATGTGAGGAAGCAGCGGACAGCATGAGCCGTGGCAGAAGACAGCATGGGCTGTGGCAGCGGACAGCATGAGCCATGGCGGTAACAGCCAGCATGGGTCGCTGCGTCAAACAGTAGGAACTGCAGCAGTAAACAAAACCTTATTTTTAAATGAGCTTTCCTACATTTTTTAAATCATAGCAATAAGGTGGGAATAAAAGTGGCATACTAAAACTGCAAGCGCACGCGAAAGGTACACGCACAAGCGCGTTATCCTTGCAACCAGTCGGGGTTGGAGAGCCCCATAGGAAGGAACAATTATAAAGATTGCTCAGCATATTGAGGGTCTTGTCGGCAAGACCCCTCTCGTAGATCTCTCTGCTTTTGGTTCTGATACCACTTACATTTTTGCAAAATACGAAGCAACAAATCCCGGAGGCTCCGTCAAGGATCGTGTAGCTCAGTCTATGGTTGACGCTGCCGAGAAGGACGATTCTCTTGTGGCGGGGGGGCACTATCATTGAGCCAACATCGGGCAATACCGGCGTTGGTTTGGCAATGATTGCAGCAGCTCGTGGGTATCACATGGTTTTGGTAATGCCAGAAACCATGTCCGTTGAGCGTCGTAAGCTTGCTGCATCCTACGGCGCACAGATTGTGCTCACCCCCGGTAGCGAGGGGATGAAGGGATCCATTGCAAAGGCTCATGAGCTGCAACAGGCTACGCCCAATTCGGTGGTGCTTGGTCAGTTTGATAACCCCGCAAATCCTCGTGCACATTACCTTACCACTGGCCCAGAAATTTGGTCTGATACTGAGGGCAGTGTAGATGTACTGGTAGCCGGCGTTGGTACCGGTGGAACTATTTCTGGTACCGCTCAGTACCTCAAGGAGCTCAAACCGCAGCTGCTTGCCGTTGCCGTGGAGCCTGCAGAATCTCCCGTGCTGTCTGGTGGTAAGCCGGGCCCTCATAAGATCCAAGGTATTGGTGCCGGCTTTGTTCCTCAAAACTATAATGCTCGTCTGGTCGATGAGGTTCTTACGGTGACCTCAGCTGATGCCATCGCAAGCAAAAATCTTTGGCAGAGGCGGGACTTTTGGTGGGCATCTCCTCCGGAGCAGCCGTTGCGGCAGCAATAAGGCTCTCTTTGCGACCAGAGCTTGCGGGCAAAACTATTGTGACGATACTTCCAGATACGGGTGAGCGCTACCTGTCCATGGAACTCTAAGAGGCTGCCATGGCCTTGTTATTTAGGAGTTTCTCGTCTTCTGCTGAGGCCGAGAAACCTATGACCTCCACAGCTTTTACTCAAGACAATGTGTCTGCAATGCCCTCGACGCTACAACTTATCAGGGAGGATCTTAATGTTTTTTTAGCATATGATCCTTCTACAAGTTCTAAGCTTGAAAGCCTTGGTATTCTCTACAGGCTTTAGAGCGGTACTGGGGCATAGAGTTGAATATGCGTTATGGCAAAACGGGCATACGGTGCTTGCTCGTATGCTTGCAAAACACACCCGCAGAAAAACAGGAATAGAAATCCATCCTGCCGCGCAATTTGGTAGACGTGTCATTATTGATCATGGCATGGGGGGTTGTTATTGGCTCAACGGTTATTGTTGGTGATGACGTTTTGATCTACCAGGGTGTAACGCTTGGCGCAAGCGATCCTCATCAAGATGGACGCCGCCATCCAAAGCTGGGAAATGGGGTGTTGGTGGGCGCTAATGCGGTTGTACTTGGTGGGATTGAAGTAGGCGACAATGTCAAAATTGGGGCTGGTGCCGTTGTGGTTAAAGATGTGCCTGCAGGGCTTACTGTAGTGGGAGTGCCTGTCCACAAATCACAGCTGCGTGATGTTGTAGAGCAATAGGACAAAATTAAATCAAAAAGAGAGACTTGGCAGGCAACCAAGTCTCTCTTACCGATATGCTACGAAGTGTAGGTCGTATCGTGTTATAAAGCGTGGGTCTTACGCAAGTGCTTTGGTAATGGCAGCAGCCGCAGTTTTGCCTGCGCCCATTGCCAAAATAACCGTTGCGGCACCTGTTACAATGTCGCCGCCAGCCCAAATGCGCTTATCGGAAGTCTGGCCATCTTCATCAGCCTCAATGTAGCCCCACTTGTTTAGTTTCATGTCTCCAATCATGGGGGCAAAGGGGTTGGCATTGGTGCCAATAGCAGAAATGGCTACATCACAAGGGATTTCCTCGATTGCACCCTCAATGGGTACCGGGCGCCTACGGCCATCTGCATCGGGCTCGCCCAGCTCCATTTTCTGCACGCGTACCGCGGCTACAGCGCCATCCTCGCCAGCAACAAACTCCAGGGGAGAAACAAGAGGCATGACCTCCACGCCCTCTGCCTTTGCATGATGCAATTCCGCCTTACGAGCAGGCATTTCTTCCTCGGTACGACGATACGCAATGATGGCATGTTCTGCACCTAAGCGCTTAGCGGTGCGAACAGCATCCATAGCTACATTGCCGCCACCAAATACCACAACATTCTTACCATGCTTGGTGGGCGTATCATACTCGGGGAATTGGTTGGCCTTCATCAGATTAACGCGGGTGAGGTACTCATTGGCAAAGAATACATTGGGTAGGTTTTCACCAGGGACATTAAGGAACTTAGGCAGGCCTGCGCCCGTTGCTACGTAAATAGCATCAAAGCCCTTCTCAAACAGCTCAGACGCATCGGTAATGCGGCCTACTACGGCGTTGTACTCAAACTTAACGCCCAGCTGTGCCAAAGAGTCAATTTCACGCTTTACAACGGCCTTGGGCAGACGGAACTCAGGAATGCCATAGACCAAAACGCCACCACCGGTAAAGAATGCCTCATAAACGGTAACGTCAAAGCCATTGCGGGCAAGTTCACCTGCGCAAGTGATGCCAGAAGGGCCAGATCCTACGACGGCAACTTTCTTGCCATTAGCAGGGGCAATGGCAGGCTCAGAAGCAAGCTCTGGCTGATCGCCAATAAAGCGCTCCAGCTGACCGATGGCAACGGGATCGCCTCTACGGCCAAGGATGCATTTGCCCTCACATTGGTTTTCTTGAGGGCATACACGGCCGCAAATTGCGGGCAGCATAGAGTCCTCGTGGATGATGTCAAGAGCGCCGCCAAAGTCTTCCTCGCGGATTTTCTCGATAAAACGAGGGATCTGAATGTTTACCGGGCAGCCATCCACGCAGAGGGGCTTTTTGCAGTTAAGGCAACGGTTTGCCTCGGTGATCGCCATCTCGGGGGTATAGCCCTTATCAACAGGACGAAAATCCTTTGCGCGCTCGGCAGCGGGTTCTTCATTATCAGGCGTACGGGGCGCCTTAGCATTGGGTACGTACCTTCCATTTACCTGTGGCATGCGCACGTCGCCTCCTCGTAAGCTTTGAGTGATTGACCTTCCTCGGTAAGGTAGGATGCCTGACGCATGCGCAAGTCATCCCAGTTAACCTTGGTTGCATCAAAGTCGGGGCCGTCAACGCAAGCAAACTTGGTCTCGCCGCCAATTTCTACACGGCAGCAACCGCACATACCGGTGCCGTCAACCATAATGGGGTTGAGAGAAGCGGTAATGGGGGTATTGTACTTCTGCGCGGTAAGCGTAGAGAACTTCATCATAGGCACAGGACCAACGCAAAATACCTGGTCAATTGCGCCTTCCTGGAGCAAACGCTCCAAAGGTGCTGTTACCACGCCCTGCTCGCCATAGGATCCATCATCAGTGGTGATGTGAACATGATCTGCATCTAAAATCTCACGGAACTGGTCTTCTAACAGCAGAAGACCCTTGGTGCGAGCGCCCATAATAGCGTGGACTTCATTGCCAGCAGCAGCCAAAGAACGAGCTACAGGGTAGGCAATTGCCAAACCCACGCCGCCGCCAATAACGGCATAACGACCCTTGCCCATCTCGGTAGGCATTCCCAAAGGTCCCGTTACATCCTGCAGCACATCGCCCGGTTCATAGGTGGATAGAAGGCGCGTGGTCTTGCCAATCACCATAAAGATGAATTCAACCCAGCCTTCTTCGTCACTCCAGTCTGCGAAGGTAAAGGGCACGCGCTCGCCCATTTCATTTGCACGAACCATCAAGAATTGACCAGCATGTGCATGCTTTGCCATCTCGGGTGCCTCGATGCGAAACTTGAATACCTTCTCAGAGAACTGCGTCTTTTCGAGGATTTTATACATTAACCGTACTCCTCTCCGCTTTCTCCATACGGCGTGATACACCCTCTCCTTAAGAGCGCATCATTTTTCCTTCCAAGCTGTGTACTTATGCATAAAAGCACATGCACAGCTCCGTATATTTTATACCAGAGTATGTGACTAGGTATATTAAATTGCGTAGATATATATAATCAGCTTTTAGAGCAGGGTTTGTATACCGGCAGAAATACACGTTTGACAGAGGTCTGCACCTGCCTGTGCATTAAACATAAACTCCTTGCGCGCGGCACCCTTAAGCTCACGCAAGACATAGCTTGCTACATCCATCTTTCCGGGCGGGCGACCAATCCCCATGCGCATCCGAGCAAACTCTTTGGTTGTAAGTTTGTCCGCGATAGAGCGCAAACCGTTGTGCGCATTAAGCCCGCCTCCAAACTTTATGCGATTTTGACCTGCGGGCAAATCTACCTCATCATGGATAACTAAAATTTCCGCAGGGGTAATCTTATGAGCGCGCGCCACCTTAGAAAGCGGACCGCCACTTGTATTCATATAGCTTTGTGGCTTAACGAGAAGAACGGGTCTGTTGGCAATGGTAAGCTCTGCAACGTGTGCGCCCGCTTCGTTCTTCCAATAGTGCACGTTGTATGCCTGGGCAAGAGCATCTACTACGGCAAATCCAATGTTGTGATAGGTAAACGCGTACTGCGGCTCGGGATTGCCCAAGCCGCAGATAAGCCGAATCTCTTTTGTGTTTACGCGAGACTTGTTTGAAGCAGACATATGCAAAACAGGCAGTGTCTTACATCTCGGAATTGCCGCCGTGCACGCCACTGACGGTTTTATCGGCGTATACGGCGTAAATAGCATCTGCTAGCTCTTGTGCTACAGAAATGGATTTAATCTTGGAGCCCTCTGTATTGGCAATAGCGCAGGGGATAGCATCGGTTACTACGCACTCCTCAATGGGAGCCGTCTCCAAGCGCTCAATAGCAGCGCCGGAGAAGATGCCGTGGGTTGCGCAGACATAGATGTCACCCGCGCCCATTTCTTTAAGCTTGCCAATAGAGCCACACAGAGTGCCTGCGGTGTCGATCATATCGTCATTGATGATGCAGGTCTTGCCCTTAATATTGCCGATAATACCCATGACCTCTGCAGCATTGTGCTTGGGACGGCTTTTGTGAGCAATGGCAACCTCACAGCCCAAATAATCGGACAGCCTCTTAGCTACCTTTGCGCGGCCCATGTCAGGAGACACAACAACCGTGTTGTTCATGTCAAAGCCCTTGGTCTTAAAGTAGTCACCAAAGCGATAAAGTGCAGTAAGATGGGTTACCGGGATGTCAAAGAAGCCTTGAATCTGACCGGAGTGCAGATCGAGGGTAATAATGCGATCAATGCTGGCAGCTTCAAGCAGGTTTGCAACAAGACGGGCGGTAATGGGCTCGCGGCTGGCAGCCTTACGATCCTGACGAGCATAACCATAGTGGGGAATAACAGCCGTAAAGTTGCTGGCGGATGCGCGGTGCGCAGCGTCGGCAACAATAAGGGTTTCCATGAGCAGGTCATTGACGTTAGCACCTGCAATGGATTGTACGAAAAATACCTCACTGCCACGAACGGTCTCTTCAAAACGGGCGTAGATCTCGCCGTTAGAGAACTTCTCTATTTTAAGACCAGACAGCTCAAGGTGTAGAACATTTGCAATGCGCTGAGCAAGCAGTGGATTGCCGGTACCAGTGTAGAGCCTGATTTGTTTCTCTACGTTAAGGGGCTGGCACAGAGTTTCGTACATTACTTGTCGCCTTTCTCGAGTCGTTGCTGCCTTGCGGCTGCGTAGCCTTCCTTTATGACCTCACGGGAGCGCTCAATACCAAGCGCGCCGGCGGGGACGTCCTCATAAATGCAAGAACTTGCTCCGGTAATGGCGCCTTCTCCAATAGTTACGGGAGCTACCATCATAGTATCCGAGCCTATGAAGGCATTGTCACCAATTATGGTCTTATTTTTGTGAACGCCATCATAATTGCAGGTAATGGAACCGCCGCCAATATTGACGCCGCTGCCCATAGTAGTGTCCCCAATGTAGGACAGATGAGGTACCTTGGAGCCATTGCCCACGGTGGAGTTTTTAAGCTCAACATGGGTACCGGCTTTGGCACCATCCATAAGATGAGTACCACCACGCAGATATGCGCGCGGCCCGCAGCTCACATTGTTGTCAATGGTGGAATCTACAATAATGCTCTCATCTACCAAGCAGTTATCGCCTACGCTTGCGTTGGTAAGGCGTGTATTGGGGCCGAGGGTGCAGTTAGTGCCAATGCTCGTACGACCAAACAACAGGGTGTTGGGCAAGATCTCCGTGTCTTGTCCAATGTGTACCTCAGGTCCAATCCATACACTGGTAGGATCAAGCATGGTAACGCCTTGTTCCATGTGCCGATGGTTGATGCGCTGCTGCATAATGTTAGTGGCCTGGGCAAGTTGTACACGAGAATTAACGCCCAAAAGCTCACGGTAGTCTTCACAATGCACGGCAGAAACCGCGAGGTGGCGACTATTGAGCCAGGCAACCATATCGGTCAGATAATATTCACCTTGAGCGTTATTGTTGGATAGTTTTGTAAGGCCTTCCGCAAGGGCATTGCCCTCAAAGCAGTAGATACCAGAGTTGCATTCACGCAGCTCTTCTCGTTGTTCTGGGGTGCAGTCCTTATGCTCGATAATGGCTTTAACCTGTCCGTCTTCTGTATAGATGCGGCCATAACCCTCAGGATTGGGAGGGGTCATAGTAAGTACGGTACAGCCGTCATAGCGCTCAGTGGACTGAGCAGCAAGCCAAGAAATAGTTTCTGGACGTACGAGGGGTGTATCTCCGTACAAAACAACAAAACGGCCATGGGCGGCAAAGGCATTGCGGTTGGGATACAAGGCTTCAAAGACGCAGCGTACGGCATGACCGGTTCCGAGCTGTTGGGGTTGCTCGACAAACTCGACGTCATCAAAGTTACTCAGATAGTCGCGCACCTCTTGTCCGCCATGTCCCACCACCACAATAATGCGGTCGCAGCCAGCACGACGTGCGGCATCAACAGCCCAGCCTACAAGGGGACGATCAAGCAATGTGTGCATAACTTTAGGATGACGGGACTTCATGCGCGTACCCTCGCCTGCTGCGAGGACTATCGCGGTGAGTGGCATTACTATGCCTCCAAGGAAAAGATTAAGCCGTCAAAATGCGACTGGCTGGGGCAGAGGGAGTCGAACCCCCATTACAGGCACCAAAAACCCGTGTCTTAACCATTGGACGATGCCCCAGTGCGCGTTACTAGTGTATACGACAAGTAGTGTTTTTTGCTACTACTAATTTGAAAATGCTTCGCAAATCGCATCAAGTAACATAACTGCCAACGTTTGCGCGTCAGAAGCGGAGAACGTTCCGTCATATTCCGCGCCAATGGGAAGCTCAAGGCGCACTAGAGGGTGAGCCAAGCGAGAGCTTTCACAAGCGGTGCGAATGCGACGGGGGAGCGTTTCTAAGTCATCTACTTCTACGTTGGGAATGTTGGTATTGTACGGAAGCATGCTGGGCGAGAGCAAAAAGACCGTCTTGCTGAGCTTGGTATGCTCATCCACAGAATCGATAAGCTCAATATCTGCGTCGGTTACGGTTGCCTGAGCAAGGTTCCACAGGCGGCCGGCAACGTTGCGTGAGATGGGATCTGCTGCGCTAAAGGCCAGGTGTGCGTGCTCCAGCACAGATGCAGCGCGCGCAAAGCTCATGCCTATCTGAGGATGAGGGCCTGTGGCAGGTTTGCCATTCCATACATGGTGCAGGCGCATGATGGCGTCAAAGGTATCCGAGAAGGCCATACCATCGGCGAGAAGCCCAACGTTTTCCTGAAATTGTTTGATCGCAGCTTCTGTATGTACGCCGTAATAGCCATCGGGTTGACCGCAGGAAAATCCTAAAACGTTAAGGCGCTCTTGCAGGATTTTAATGTCACGTCCGTGGAAATTGGGAAGGCGCAAATACAGGGTGCGCTCACCAAACTCCCAGCTCTCATCTACCAGTTTTGCCCAGCACGCTGCATCCACCTCACTGGAGAGCGACAGCTCATGATCCAGCCTAAAACGAGTGACTGCCGTGGCGGTTGAACTGCCAAACGTTGCATTGCGGCGCTCGGCATCGTTGATGCTGTAGCCAAGATTAACCAGGCGCTCCTGGATATCTTCCACGGCAACTCCGCTCATGCCCTCACGAATGGGATCCATCTATCCTCCTCATGTACCCGACAACGGTGCCCTCAAAGCACCTAGCCCAGGCGTTCAATAAAATAGTCTGCCATAGAGTATAAAATTTGCTGTGCATCGGTGGCTAGTTGAGCGCCATCCAGAGCAGCCTTTGCCTCAGCTACCAGCGTGCGTGCATAGGATTGCACATAGGCAATGCTGCCTGCTTGTTCCATAAGCTCCACGGCATGTGCAAGCTGGGTTTGATCAGTGGTTTTGCTGCAGAGAAGTGCTATGAGCTTTGCGCGGGGTTTCTCGCCAAGCTGAGAAAGCGCATGCACTACACACAGTGTACGCTTGCCTTCCGTGATGTCACTGCGCCAATCTTTGCCCTGATCGGCAGCGTTTCCTATCAGATTGAGAAGATCATCTTGCAGTTGGAAGGCAAGACCCGCCTTCATGCCAAACGTGTTGAGCGTATGGAGTTGTGCATGAGTTGCCTTACTCGTGCACAGCGCACCTGCAACTAAAGGAATTGCTGCAGAATAGTAGGCTGTTTTGTGGGCAGCCATATACAGGTAGTCAGCTTCAGCGATATCCCAGCGATCATCATGCGTCCAGCCCAGATCCAGCGCCTGGCCTTCTAGGGTGTGTTCCTGCATTTGGCAGAGAAGGTCGATGAGCTGCACCTTTATAGAGTCAGACAGCTGTGTGCTACGCACGATGCGTGCAGTTACGTTAACCAAGGCGAGGTCACCAATGTTGATGGCACCACCGATACCTTGCGTGAGATGCACACAAGGCTTTCCGCGGCGTAGTTGGCTTTGATCTGCGATGTCATCGTGAATAAGCGCTGCACTTTGGAAGTCTTCAATGGCTGCAGCAACGCTGAGCGCATCTTTTTCATTTCCGCCAACAGCAAGAGCGCCTAACAAACACAGCGCCGGACGAGTTCGCTTGCCGCCTTGGGCTGTAAATGCCTGGAGTGGGGCGTACAAGAAGCTGTCCAAATCGTTTGCGGGACTGGTCTGCTGGGCAGAAGAAACCCGCGGTGCGCTAGTCTGCAAATAGGCATCAATGTGCATGCGTGTATCGGCAAGGTAGTGTGCAAAAGCGCTGCCTTTGTCTGATGCAGGCGTGGATGCAGGCGTAGGCTCAGGCACATGCGCGGTTGCAGGCGTATGTGGAGTTGCAGGTTCGGGCGTGCTTGAAGACGTGGTCATGAACTAGCCCTCATAGCCATTGGGGTTATGAGACTGCCAATTCCAGGAGTCACGGCACATGTCGTCCAAATCATACTGTGCCTCCCAGCCCATGAGCTGCTTAGCTTTGATGCAGTTGGCATAGTTGGCGGTAACATCTCCAGCACGGCGCGGCTCAATGACATACGGCAACTCTTTGCCGCAGGCTGCCGAGAAGGACTTGATAACGTCCAAAACAGAGCTTCCCTTGCCTGTACCCAGATTGAAGATCTCAACGCCGGTGCGACTTTCCATCCACGCAAGTGCTGCTGCATGACCGCTTGCCAGGTCACAAACATGGATGTAGTCACGTACACCGGTGCCGTCATGCGTGTCATAGTCATTGCCATATACGTGAACGGCCTCGCGTTTGCCTACGGCTACCTGAGCAACATAGGGCACAAGGTTGTTGGGAATACCCTTGGGATCCTCACCCATAAGTCCTGAAGGGTGAGCGCCGATGGGGTTAAAGTAGCGCAGTAACACTACATTCCACTCGGGGTCAGCGGTGTGTAGGTCGGTTAAAATCTGTTCAATCATCCACTTGGTCCAACCGTATGGGTTGGTAGCGTTTTTCTTGGGGCTGGCCTCGGTAAGAGGCAGCGCATCGGGATCGCCATATACCGTGGCAGAGCTGGAGAAGATAATAGACTTGCAACCATGCTCACGCATGACATCTACCAGCGTTAACGTGGATGTGAGGTTGTTGGTATAGTATTCAATGGGTTTAACCACAGACTCACCAACCGCTTTGTACCCGGCAAAGTGAATAACAGAACTGATGGTATTGTCGTCAAAAATGCTGCTGAGCGCTTCTCGGTCACATACGTTTGCATGATAGAACGAGAGTTTCTTGGCCGCTTGCTCGCCTACGATAGCATCAATGCGGTCCAAGACTTTCTCACTTGCATTGGATAGGTCATCTATAACCACAACGTTGTAGCCACTTTTAAGCAGCTCAACGACGGTGTGACTGCCGATAAAACCCGCACCACCGGTTACGAGTATGCAGGGCTTGTGTGCGGTCGTTGCAGTATCCATGTTTCCTCCGAGCCTCGCGGAAGCCAGGTGGGCAACCGCAAACTGTTAACGTTTCTTTGCAAGTATAAGCGAGCTACATGAATTGCATGTGCATAGACAAAACAAGGTGCTAACATGCATCCATTACATACAAACGATAGCGAGGTATAACATGGCGTTTGACTTCATGCGCAGGCTGCCTATCCCACAAGAAATCCGCGAGATGATGCCCTTGTCGGCAGATGCCAAGCAGCGCAAGCTGGTATTTGATGAGGCAGTGGCCAACGTGTTGCGCGGTAAAGATACACGCAAGTTGCTTATTATTGGTCCGTGTTCAGCTGACCGCGAGGACGCCGTTTTGGATTATATGCTGCGTCTAGCTGCGGTTTCCGAGCAGGTTGCCGATAAGCTCATTCTCATTCCGCGCGTGTATACCAACAAGCCTCGCACCAAGGGCACCGGTTATAAGGGCTTGCTGCACAATCCTAATCCGCAAGCGGGGGATGATTTGTTGGAGGGCGTGAAGGCCATTCGTCGCATGCACCTGCGCGTGATCGAAGAGACGGGCATGTACACGGCGGACGAGATGCTCTATCCCGCTAATTATCAGTTTCTCAAGGATCTGCTGGCGTACAGCGCGGTGGGCGCGCGTTCTGTAGAAAATCAGGAGCATCGTTTGGTTGCTAGCGGCATTCCTGGTCCTGTGGGCATGAAAAACCCCACGGGCGGCAGTTTGGATGTGATGCTTAACTCCATTTATGCAGCTCAGCAGTCACAGACCTTCATTTATCGTAACTGGGAAGTCAAGACGAGCGGTAACGACTTGGCTCATGCCATCTTGCGTGGCTATGTTGGTTCCGATGGACGTACCCATGCAAATTACCACTACGAGCATCTTGAGCGCTTGGCCGATTGTTACACCCCCGATATGTATGCCAATCCTGCAGTTATTATCGACTGTAATCATGACAACTCGGGTAAGCGTCCGCACGAGCAGGTGCGTATTTGCAATGAGGTGTTGGACAGCATGGAGCGCTCCCGTAAGGTTTCGGGGCTGTTTTGTGGCTTCATGGTGGAGAGCTATTTGGAGGATGGTAACCAGCCTGTTAATGGGGGCGTGTATGGCAAGTCCATTACCGATGCCTGCCTTGGCTGGGATGCGTCCGAGCGCTTGATTTTCTCGATGGCCGAGCGTCTTTAGCACGCATGGTTGGTGAGCTGCTGGCACATGGATAGCGCGTGCAGCTAAAACCCGCAGCTAAACAAAGGCAAGGATTCCTAACATAAAGCAATACAAAAGCGTGATGCCGCAGGCAAGGGCGTCACGTTTTTTGTAGCGTAGGGGATGCCAGTGAGAACGGGTGGATCCACCCTCATAGCAGCGTGCATCCAGTGAACGTGCCAGCCCGTTGGCATGACGCAAGGAGCTTGCAAGCAGCGCAATGATGACAGGAATAAGAGATTTGATACGGGTGTGTACGTGTCCCTTATGTATGCTGGCGCCGCGGATGGTCTGCGCGTCCATGATGGAGCTGGCTTCTTCTGCAAGCAGGGGGATAAAGCGCAACATGAGCGAGAAAACCATCGCAAGTTCATGTGCAGGAAGGCCCAGCTTGTTTAAGGGTGAAAGCAGAGCATCAAAAGCGTCGGTAAGCTGAGTGGGCGTGGTGGTAAGAAGCAAGATTGCTGCAGCTACAATGGCAACAATCATGCGCAAAGAATACAGCAGCGCCACACGGATGCCCTCATCGGTAATGTTGAGCACGCCCCAGCTAATAAGGGTTTCTCCACGGTGCACCATAAGCATGTTAATGAGACCGAGGGCAAAAAGCATGGCGATAAGAGGCTTTATTGAGTCAAGCAGCTTGCCGGCAGGAAGGCGTGTAGCACGGCTGAGCGCCACGATGTAAAGCAGGCCAAATACAAGCTGAATAGGCGTTTGAATAAAAAAGGCGGAGATCATAAGTACCAGCGCTGCCAAAATTTTTGTACGTGGATCAAGCTTGTGGATGGCAGAAGTACCAGCGAGATATTGACCAATGTTTAAGCGAAAGGCCATGGGTTTCTCACCGCCCTTGTATGAACAGCTGCAGAAGCTGTGTCAGGAATAGCAGGTGAGAGTAGGTGTATCAAGGTTTGTATGAGCTCATTCATGGTGAGCGGCTGGCCAAGGCTGAGATGAGGAACTTCTGCTTCAAGCGCGTTCGCAAAAATAAGCGGATACGGCAAGTCAAGTCCCGCTGCGCGCAGGCACGCACGATTATGCGGCTGATAGATCTCGCGCGGTGTTGCACACATCAGGATGCGCGACTGATCCAACACAATAAGCCTATCGCTTGTAGCAGCGTCTTCCATGGAGTGAGTGATTTGCACAACGGTAGTACCGCGCTGATTGATATGTACCAGCAGTCTGTGAAGGGTTTCTCGGCCAGCAGGGTCAAGGCCTGCAGTGGGCTCATCCAGCAACAAAATTTTTGGCTGCATGGCCAAAATTCCCGCAATGACACACAGGCGCGCTTGACCACCAGACAGCTCAAAGGGGGAAGCGTCTTGTTTGTGGAGCAGCCCAACTTCTTGGAGTGCTTGCCGTGCCTTTTTGTTGGCTTCTTGTGTCGAGAAGCCCAAGTTCTTGGGGCCGTATGCCACGTCTTCCAACACTGTTTGAGCAAAAAGTTGTCGTTCCGGATGCTGCATAACGTAGCCTACCTGGCCATGCAGTTTGTGTCGATCTCGCTTGTTGGTCAGGTTAAGCGGGCCAACAAACAGCTCGCCCGAATCTGGATGTTCGAGACCACAGATGAGGCGAGCGAGAGTGGATTTACCAGAGCCAGTTTGGCCAATGATTGAAGTATATGCTCCTTGGGGGATCGTAAAACTTACCTCATTAAGCGCAACGGAATCGCTGTGTGAGCTGCTTTTTGCGTAGGAATAGCTGAGCTTGCGTGCTTGGACGGCTGGGACGTCAGACGTAGTGGGAGTAACGGGTGTGCCGGACGCAGTGGGTGCACCGGACGCCGTGGGTGTGTTGGATGCGCCACTACGACTACGGTCTGTTGTGCTGACGGATTGCAGCTGCAAGGCAAGCTGTTGGCAGAGGTTTTTCTCGTCACAGGTCCAAGAGACAGGCACGCCTTCCTGTACAAGCTTGGCAGAAAGCTGGGCGATAAAGGGCTCCTCTAACTCGAGCTGCGCCAGCTGATCTACCTGAGAAAAGACTACTTGTGGCGTGCCATCCAGCACGATCTTGCCTTTGGAAAGTACGAGAACGCGGCTTGCTTTGAGCGCTTCTTCCATGAAATGAGTGACGTGCACAATGGTGGTGCCCTGTGCGCTGAGCGCATTCATAACGTGCATAATGCCACGTCGGCCGCGCACATCAAGCAAGGCTCCTGGTTCATCCAGTACCAAAAGTTTTGGTTCCATGGCAAGCGCACCTGCAATGGCAACACGCTGCTTTTGTCCGCCAGAAAGATGTGAAGGATTTGCTTTGGCATAGGCATCTAAGGCAACACGATGAAGCTCGCGTGTAACACGCTGTGTGATCTCTTGCGGATCTACGCCAAGATTTTCTGGGCCAAACGCAATATCGTCCTCCACGATGGAAGTAACAATCTGATCATCCGGATTTTGAAACACCAGGCCCAGCCAGCGACGAGCCTTCCTATAGGCTGCAAAGTTAGTAGAGCCTTTTGTGCATACTGCCTGGTCTATAAGCGTAACGCTGCCTTCATCTGGTGCAAGCAGACCACAAAGCACAGAGGCGAGACTCGATTTGCCAGAACCATTTGCGCCTAGAACACAAATGCGCTCGCCTGGGTTTATCGACAGATTTATGGCATCAAGAGCCGTCTGATTCTTGTACCGTAGGCTTACCTCGCTCAGATGTGCAATAGGTTTATTTGATAAGGTGTATGAGCTGTGCGCGTTTGACATGCGTAGTGGCTTACTCTGACAAAGCCTTGGTAACCGGCTTATATATAAGGGCGGTAACCACGCAGTTGATCAGCACCTTTACCAGGTTAAAGGGCAGCAGCGCGGGGACGATAAGCGCTACAACATCATTAAAACTGGCGCCCATGTACAACGGGGTCAAGATAAGGTTGCCCACAATACAAACAGCAATGCTGCAAATGGCGCCAACCACCATAGCGATAAGGGCACCCATGCGTGTAGGTTTGCGCTGATACACAATGGTTGCAGGCACTGCGAGTGAAATAGTTGCCAATACCGCCATAATCACACCATAAAATCCAGATTGCGTTGCAAAGTGCACGAGGTAGGGCAAGATTGAGACCACTACGGCAGTTGCTGGACCAAATGCAAAGCCTGAGATAAGTGCTACGATGCCCGAAGGGTCATATTTTAAGAACTCAAGACCAGGCAAGAGGGGAAACTCTAAGAGCAGCGTACAGATAGCCGAAACCGCACAAAGCAGTGATGTAATGGCAATACGCTTGGTAGTCCACGTACCTTGAGCGGTGGTGGAATGAGAATCGTGACGCATATTTGAAGTGGGTTGTGCCATAAGGCGCTCCGTTTCTTCCATCCGGACTATACCGTTGGCTCTGGATTTGCACCAGATCAGCCGATCTTTTCGGCGCGCGGGCTTGGCAAAGCGCCTTACCGCCAGTGGGGAATTGCACCCCGCCCTGAAACTGTGAGTAAGAGTATAGCATGTAAGGCTTTTGCTGAATGGGTTATACTCGTGTGCAAGTTTTTTAATTAAGGAGTGAATCTTTAGCATGTCTGATTCGGGTAACGATAAGCCCTCACTTGCCGAGCGTTTAGTAAGTATTGCCGGCGAGGATAACGTCTATTTTAATGAGCCTTTAAGTGAGCACACAACTTTTGCCGTTGGTGGTCCTGCGGATATATACGTAGTTCCCGACACGCTGGATCGTGTGCGCGTGCTGATTGCTGCCTGTCGCGAGTTTGATACTGACTATTTTGTTTTGGGTCGCGGCAGTGATCTGCTTGTTTCCGATAAGGGATATCGCGGTGTCATTATTGGTATGGCAGATGCCTTAGATGATCTTACGGTAGAGGGTGAGCGTGTTATTGCCCAAGCTGGTGTTTCTCTTGCGGACGCGGCAGAAATGGCCTGTGCTTTGAGCCTTACTGGCATGGAGTTTGCCTGCGGCATTCCTGGTACGGTGGGCGGAGCCGCCTTTATGAACGCTGGTGCCTATGATGGCTGCATGGCAGATATTATTGAGTCTGCACGTGTGCTTACACCGCAAGGCGAGATCTTGACGCTTTCCAATGAGGAGCTTGAACTGGGATATCGTTCCAGCCGCATCAGCAAGGAAGGCCTGGTGGTTTTAGAAGTCACGTATCTGTTGCACGAGGGCAATGAGGCGGAGATTCGTGCCAAGATGGATGATTTAACTGCTCGTCGTGAGTCCAAGCAGCCTCTTGAGCTGCCCAGCGCTGGCTCTACCTTTAAGCGTCCCGAGGGATACTTTGCGGGCAAGCTCATTATGGATGCTGGCATGCAGGGATATCGCGTGGGTGGTGCCGAGGTCTCCACCAAGCATGCTGGCTTTGTGGTTAATGTGGACCATGCAAGCGCGGCTGACGTACGAGGCGTTATTGCGCATGTTCAGGAGGAAGTGCAGCGTCTGTTTGGCGTGCATCTAGAGCCTGAAGTGCGCTTCTTGGGCGAGGAATAGCTAGGCAGGGGGGCGTGGCAGACTGTGGTAGACCATAGTAAGCTGAGCTAGCTTACAGACTGTCGATAAACCACAGCCCGCTCGATCGTTTAGTTCTTAAGTGAGTTCAGCGGTGCTGGGAAGCGTCCACCACGGTGTGCTAACACTGTTCCTGCATTGGGGTTGACATGCATAACCGGTGCAGAACCAAACAGGCCGCCAAATTCCAGCACATCGCCCTCTTTGCAGCCAATAGCGGGAATGACGCGTACGGCAGTGGTCTTGTTGTTAATAACGCCAATGGCCATTTCATCTGCAATAATGCCAGCAATTGCCTCGACGGGTGTATCGCCAGGAATAGCAATCATATCCAAACCTACGGAGCAAACGCAGGTCATAGCTTCGAGCTTCTCTAAAGAGAGCGTGCCAGATTCGGCAGCTGCAATCATACCAGCATCCTCGGATACGGGGATAAAAGCACCAGACAAGCCGCCAACGGATGATGATGCCATAACACCACCTTTTTTAACGGCATCATTAAGCATAGCAAGCGCGCAGGTGGTACCAGGACCGCCCGTAGTACCTACGCCAATGATTTCCAAGATGCGTGCAACGGAGTCTCCAACTGCGGGGGTAGGAGCAAGGGACAGATCTACGATGCCCTTCTCGACACCCAAACGCTGCGCTGCCTCACGGCTCATGAGCTCGCCCGTGCGGGTGATTTTGAAAGCGGTCTGCTTGATGCGCTCTGCCACGTCCATCATATTTGCACTGGTAGGAAGGCTTTCCAGAGCACTTGCCATAACACCAGGTCCAGAAACACCTACGTTAATAACGGCGTCTGCTTCACCCGTGCCATGAACAGCGCCTGCCATAAAGGGTGAATCCTCAACCATGTTAGAGAAAACTACAAGCTTGGCGGCACCATAACATTGAATGTCGGTGGTTAGTTTTGCAGCCTCTACAATCTTTTGAGCCATGAGTAAAACAGCGTCCATGTTAATGCCGGCGCGCAAGCTCGCCACGTTTACCGACGAACAAACGCGTTCAGTGGTTGCCAGTGCTTGGGGAATGGAGTTGATAAGCCGGCGGTCACCATCACCAATGCCCTTATGAACAAGAGCAGAAAAGCCGCCCATAAAGTCAATGCCCAGTGTTTTTGCAGCGCGATCCATGGCATGAGCCAAAGGAGTGAGATCTTCATTGGGGCAGGCGGCAGCAATTTGTGCAATGGGTGTTACCGAGACACGCTTATTGACAATGGGAATGCCGTACTCTCGCTCCAAGGCCTGTGCCGTTGGTACCAGATTTTGCGCTGTGGTGGTAATGCGGTCATATACTTTGGTGCACATGCGTTCGAGATTCTCGTCTGCGCATCCACCCAGGTTAATACCCATGGTAATAGTACGAATATCCAAATGCTGGTCCAAAACCATGCTGCGAGTTTCTGCAATTTCTTCAAGTGAGATGTCCATGGATGTCCTTTCGATGGCAGCGTAGCGCCCGTATGGTACGCAAGAGAGGTACGTTATACGGTAGATAGCATAGTCAATAACGGACTATTTTTCCAAAGAGTTTACTGTGCCTGTGTGAACTGCCGCTTATAGAGCAAACTACACCGCTGAAGTGCTTGCTTCACGCAGTAATTACTCGGTGCCAGGTAAGGTGGTTGAGCTTGTGTAGGCTAGCTTTGTGCTGCCACCACACATACGACCATGTGCTGCATTAAGCGCATCCTCAAGAGGGAAGAGGGCGTCAAAATCTTCTGGTGCATCGGACATGACTACAAATATATAGGGTCCGCAGTCCGAGAAAACCACGCCGGCATCTACGGTTGCCTCAGAGTTGGTGCCGTCCTTTGGATACCAGCCAGCCTTAGCCCATACGGTATAGTAATCGCGCAAAAGTCCACCCATGGAAGTGTGGTTTGACTGGGCTAAGAAGCCGGTAAACTCTTGAGCACCCTTCTCGCCAGACGTCCCATAGCGATAAATTTCTTGCCATACATTGGATAGCTCTGTGGCACTAATTTCGGGGTAGTAGTGTACGTATGCTATTTTTCCTGCATTGGGTGCGCCGTTTTTGGTAAGCCAATCGCCATAGCTAGACAGGCCAAATGTTTGGATAAGCCTATGGAAGGATTCATTATCGGAGTTGACAATGCAGTTTTCTGCTGTGTTGGATAGTCCTCCAGCGCCGCCGTGTATCTCGTACACCATGGCCGTGTAGGCAGCTTTGATAGCGCTTGCAGGGTATAGAGGTGTGTCGCTGTTGTAGGCAAGAGATCGGTTGGTGTTGATGTCCAAAAGCGAGAAACTCAGCGTATAGCCATGCGCTTCAAACGTTTTTATGGCGCTCACAAGCTGGTTATACGTAGAGGTATCCGTAAATCCTTCAGGGACGTGTGCCGTTATGTTGTCTTGGTTGTAATCTACGATGGTGGCATTTTTACTCGTGTTAAGAGTATCGGCGCTATCAGAGTTGCCGGTAGAAGCTGTAGTAGTAGCTTCGTGTTCCGTGCTGTTATTTGGATCCTTGCCAGCCGTTTGACGCGCGTTGCAAGAAATAAGAACAATACACAAGCCTACGATACTCAGAAGCCCCACGACAAGAGCTATAGCTATGGGTAATAAACGGCTGCGTTCTGGGATGCGTTCTGGACTGCGTTTTGGTGAGCGAGAAGCAGCTGTGGTAGTCGGGGTTTTGCGGGTATGCTGCGCACGTGTAGTGCGTTTAGTATGTGGAGCGCTTGCAGTGCGTGATTGGTACTGCTGAACGCTGCGTGCCTGTGCCGCTTGTCCAAGCGTTGAAGACCGGCGAGCGTTGTAGGGGTTGTTACGAGGCAAAGTCAGTTCCTTTATTGACCGTTTGAACTGGTGTGCTGCACGACTTTCTTTTGAAATACAGGCTATGAAGCAAAGTGACTCATACAAAGCAAGCTATCAGTATAACAGCACTTGAGCTGGACTGTAGCAGTTTCGTGTTTTTGTTGTCAGATACAACATAAAGGGTTCTGAGTGGTGCAATACTACACAAACTGTTACTTACTATACATAGTGTGTAATGAGTAATACTTTTATTTCATAAGGAAGGACACTTTGAGCGCTTACGTAAAGGGGAGTATGTATGCGTACAAGGACTGTCTGTAAATCTACACCAGCCGTGTTGGATGCAGCAGGCGCGTTGGATGCATCAACTGTGTCAGTCGCGTCAACCGCACCAACCGTATCAACTGCACCGGATGTGTCATCTCGGTCCACTCGTACAGTAAGCATTGATAGGCGTATTGTTCGGACACGTCGTGCCCTGCGGGATGCCTTGGCAACAGAAATTGAGAAAACCGGGGATTTATCGCAGGTAACGGTTACGGCCGTGTGCAACAGCGCCCAGATTACGCGCCGTACGTTTTACTCTCATTTTAAGGATATTCCTGATCTGGTACGCGTTACCGAAGAGGACACGTTGGAAAGCTTACGCCCTTATATTGTGCGCATTGCAGCAACAAATTTAGAAGAGTTGCAGGATGCTATCTCGCACTTGCAGCCCTGCCCAGGTGCTGTTGAGGCTTTAGAGTTTCTCAAAGAACGCGGTAAATATATGTCGGCGCTGCTGGGCAATGGCGGAGATCCGGGCTTTACCCACCGCATAGAGCTTCTCGTTCGTGATGTTGTGCAGGATCGTGCAGCTAAGGGCATCAATGAATACGTAGGGGAAGCACTTTTGGATTACTACCTCACCTATGCAATTTCTGCTGAAGTAGGCGTTTTGGTGAGGTGGCTTACGTGCGGCATGCAAGAGGATGTAGAGATTGTTTCTCGCATGATGACAGCACTTATGTTTGTGCGCCCTGGAGATCTGTACAACAGGCAAATGAATTTTAACGTAGGCGCGCTTGGTGCAGCTATTGCGTTTTATGAGGGGGAATAACTATGACAAACCATGAACTCTCTAATCGTGAGCAGGCACGAGCAGCGCGTCCACTGGACTTGGTGGCACAGGGCGCAGAGCTTCACCCTGCACATCCTACCGATTTTTCTCATGCTTGTTTGCGTTTGGGCATTGATGTTGGTTCTACCACAGTAAAGCTGGCTATTATTGACGAGAATGGCCAGCTGGTGTACGCAAACTATCAGCGTCACCACACCGATGTACGCGCAACGGCACGTGAGCTGTTTGAAAAAGCACAAACCTATATGCTTGGCGCACGTATGCGTGCATCAATTACTGGTTCCGGTGGTTTGCTGCTGGCAAAGTGGTTGGAACTTGAATTTGTTCAGGAAGTTATCGCCTCTAAGCGCGCGGTAGAAACTCTGATTCCTCAAACCGACTGCGCCATTGAGCTGGGCGGTGAGGACGCTAAGATTATCTATTTTGATAACGGCATTGAGCAGCGCATGAACGGTACTTGCGCGGGCGGTACGGGTGCATTTATTGACCAGATGGCAACCTTGCTCAAGACGGACGCATCTGGTCTCAATGAGCTGGCCAAAGATGCTACGCATATCTATCCCATTGCAAGCCGCTGCGGCGTTTTTGCAAAATCGGATGTGCAGCCACTGTTGAATGAAGGCGCGGCTCCCGCCGATATTGCTGCATCTATTTTTCAGTCGGTAGCCAATCAGACGGTGTCTGGTTTGGCTTGTGGACATCCCATTCGTGGCTATGTGGCCTTTTTGGGAGGTCCTCTCAATTACCTGTCTGAGCTGCGTAATCGTTTTTACGAGACGCTCAAGTTGGATGAGGAGCATCGCATTGTTCCCGACAATGCTCATTTGTTTGTGGCAACGGGTGCCGCACTGGCGGGTGAATCTGAGCAAACGATAAGTTTAGGCGAGCTCATAGACCTTCTCGACAATTTGGGGGACGTACAGGGCAGCGAGGTTGCGCGCCTAGAGCCCTTATTTACTACGGATGAGGAGTACCAGAAGTTTCGTGAGCGCCATGATAAGCAAGTGGTAGCTAAAGGCGATTTGTCTGCTTATGCAGGACGTGTCTTTTTGGGTATTGATGCTGGTTCTACCACGATGAAAGCCGCTGCGGTGGGAGAAGATGGCCAGCTTCTGTACACCTGGTACGGCAATAATGGTGGTGATATTTTAGGCACTGCCCAAAAGATTATGGATGACTTTTATAGCAAGCTGCCCGCGGGCTGCGCTATTGGTCATGTCACCACCACGGGCTACGGAGAAGCCCTGCTCATTGAGGCTTTACGTGCAGATTCAGGAGAGATTGAGACCGTAGCTCACCTCCGTGGTGCCAAAGCATTTATCCCCAAGGTGGACTTTATTCTGGACATTGGTGGCCAGGATATGAAGTGCTTGCAGGTCAAGGACGGTGTGATTGAGCATATTATGCTCAATGAGGCCTGTTCTGCGGGCTGTGGTTCATTCATAGAAAGCTTTGCGGTCTCGATGGGCATGGATGTGCGCGAGTTTGCAGCCCATGCCGTTAAGGCAACGGGCCCAGTGGATTTGGGTAGTCGTTGCACCGTATTTATGAATTCTCGTGTAAAGCAGGCACAAAAAGAGGGTGCAAGTGTTGGCGATATTGCCTCGGGCTTGTCGTATTCGGTCATCAAAAACGCGCTGTTTAAGGTCATTAAACTGCGCGACTTTTCCGAGATTGGTGACTACGTAGTGGTACAGGGCGGCACCTTTATGTCCGATGCTACCCTGCGTGCTTTTGAGCTGCTCACCGGCAGGGATGTTATCCGACCTGACATTGCCGGTTGTATGGGTGCCTACGGCGCCGCGCTTCTCGCCCGCGATCGTGCCGGAGAAGACGGAACCTCCACTTTGTTGGATCGTGAGTCCATTGCAACGCTTAAGGTCAAACACTCCAATGCCCATTGCGGTCTGTGCTCCAATAACTGCTTGCTTACCATTTCTAATTTTGGCAATGGGCATAGGTTTATTACGGGTAACCGCTGTGAGCGTGGAGCGGGCAATAAGAAAAAGAAATCCGACGCCCCCAACCTGTTTGCGTATAAAAACAAGCTGCTGTTTGATCGACCATCGCTGGATAAGGATAGTGCGCCGCGCGGCAGTGTAGGTATCCCTCGCGCGCTTAACATGTATGAGAATTACCCGTTTTGGCATACGTTCTTTACGGAGCTGGGCTTTAGCGTGGTGTTGTCCGACCCCTCTTCTAAAAAGCTATATGAGTCCGGTATAGAATCCATGCCTTCGGAAAGCGTATGCTATCCCGCCAAGCTTTCGCACGGTCATGTGATGAACTTGCTCAAAAAGAAGCCGGACTTTATTTGGATGCCCTGTATTCGCTGGGAGCGTATTGAGGATACGAGTGCGGGCAACCACTATAACTGCCCCATTGTTATGAGCTATCCTCAAGCGCTAAGCCTTAATATGGATGAGCTTTCCGCTCCTGACGTGCAGTTTATGGCTCCGTTTATTCCGTATGACAACAAAAAGGAGCTCAAACGTCGCCTGTATGAGCTGGTGTCTGTCCAGCGCGAGCAAGATGCAAAGCAGGGCAAGGGTGTCTTTCGTGGCAAGCATATTACGCGTGCAGAGATTGATAAAGCGGTTAATGCTGCTTGGCAGGCAGATCTTGACTTTAAGGAAACCATGCACCAAAAGGGTGATAAGGCACTGGCGTGGCTCGAAGCCCATGATGGCCATGGTATTGTTTTGGCTGGTCGTCCCTATCATAACGATGGCGAGATTAACCACGCTATCCCAGAGCTTATCGCTTCCTTTGGGTTTGCCGTTTTAACCGAAGACTCCATTGCGCACAAGATGCAGCCTGAGCGTCCCATTCGTGTGGTTGACCAGTGGATGTATCACAGCCGCTTGTACAGGGCAGCACGTTTTGTGGCCAGCAGAAATGACCTGGATTTGATCCAGCTTAACAGCTTTGGCTGCGGTTTGGACGCTCTGACTACCGATCAGGTGCAGGAGATCTTGGAAGCGTCGGGCAAGATCTATACCGTGCTTAAAATTGACGAGGTATCCAACTTGGGTGCCGCACGTATTCGTATCCGCTCTTTGATGGCGGCCTTGAGCGAACAGCGTGCAGAGCTTGAGCGTAGCGTGGGTGAGGGCCAGCCCGTACCAACGCAGCGCCCGGCAGCAAGCGCAGCGTGGCAGAAGCAAGAATTTACGAAGCAAATGTTTGATGAGGGTTATACCATTTTGGTTCCCCAAATGGCGCCCATCCACTTTGATATTCTCGCCGAGCTGCTGCGCCAGTATAAGTACAACGTTGTTCTGCTGCCTTCTGTAGATCATGGCGCTATTGAGGCTGGCCTGCGCTATGTAAACAATGACATTTGCTATCCCTCCATTTTGGTAATAGGTCAGATTATGGAGGCCATTGAGTCTGGTACGTATGACCTTAATAAGACAGCTGTTCTTATTTCTCAAACGGGTGGTGGCTGCCGCGCAACCAACTACATTGCCCTTATCCGTAAGGCTCTGCATGACGCCGGACATGATCAGGTGCCGGTTATCTCGCTTTCTGTAGCAAAGAGTCTGGACGAGAATAACGCTGGCTTTAGCATCATGAAGCCTGGTTTGATTTTGCGTGCTGGCTTTACGCTGCTCTTTGGTGACCTTATCATGCAGCTTTTGTACCGCACGCGTCCCTATGAGACGGTTGCAGGATCGGCGGATGCGCTGTACGAGAAGTTCATGGAGCGCGCGCGTAAAGAAATACCTACGATTAGCCGGCGTGCCTTTTATGCGCTGTGTCAGGACGTGGTTGACGCGTTTGAGGCCCTGCCTCTTACCAATGACCGCTCCAAGCCTCGTGTGGGTGTGGTGGGTGAGATTCTTGTTAAGTTCCACCCCACAGCCAATAACGAGCTGGTTAAGGTTATTGAGGCCGAAGGCTGTGAAGCCAATGTGCCCAACCTCATGGACTTTTTCTTGTTGGGTCTGTCCAATCAGATCAACATGAAGGATGAGCTGGGAACCAAACTTTCAAGCAGAATGGCCAATGCGGCTGGCATCAACGTGGTGCAGGGGCTTCGCCAGCCCATCAACGACATGCTGGAAAAGAGCACGCGCTTTGAGTCCTACGGGTCCATCTATGAGTTGGCGGAGAAGGCCAGCCAGATTTTATCGTTGTGCAACACCATGGGTGAGGGATGGTTGCTCACAGCCGAGATGGTAGATCTTATCGACAGCGGTACGCCCAATATTGTGTGTGCCCAGCCGTTTGCTTGCTTGCCCAATCACGTGGTTGGTAAGGCGGTTATCAAGCGCTTGCGCCAGATGCATCCCGAGTCTAATATTGTGGCCGTGGATTACGATCCAGGTGCATCCGAGGTAAACCAGCTTAACCGCATTAAGCTCATGATCTCTGTTGCAAAAGAGAATTATCGTAACAATCCTCAGGGCGGGTTTAAGCTGGAAAATCCTGTCGATCCAACGCGTCACGTGGTGGCTCCCTATGTGGACGAGAAACGCGGCGGGTTTGAGCTACCGGATACGCTGACCGTTGGAGATGGCGATGCGTGTGGCACGGGCTGTGGCACGCATGGCGGTTCGTACTGTGACGTAAGCGCTGTGAGTGATGACGCTGCAGGAGATGCAGACTTTGCTGCGACGGAAGGCATGGGGATGATGCTCAGTCCCGAGCAGTTGGCGCGGCTTAAAGCCGCTAAGAAGGCTGCGGCTCAACGTGCTCGCCAGCGGTCGCACAGTAAGGATTGATTTGCTGCCGTTGCCGTAAGGGATGCAAAATCTAAGGGATATCTTGTCCGCATTCCTCTAAACTGGGATGCGGATATTGGTATTGGCTTGCAAATGCGTTTGCAAACAAAGGAGTAGGTATGACGGATAGTACGACCCCCCAAAATTACACAGGTACGCCCATTCCAGAAGGAGTTTCTGATGTAGTTGCTCGTTTTATGCGTTATGTACAGGTTTATACGACGTCTGATCCCAACAATGACACGCAGGTGCCTTCCACAGCAACGCAGTTTGATATGGCTCGCATGCTGGAAGCAGATTTGCTGGAGCTGGGCTGTGAGGATGTAGCGGTAGATGAACATGCCTATGTTACGGCTACGGTTCCTGCTTCTGCTGACGCTCAAGGTCTGCCGGCACTTGGCTTGTGTGCGCACATGGACAGCGCGCCCGATGCACCTGGTAAGGGCGTTGCTCCTCATATTGTTCATTACGAGGGCGGACCTTTGGTAAGCGGCATTGTTAACGGTGAGCCCGTGCAGTCTACGCCAGAGCAGGTGCCTGACCTCGATAAATTCGTAGGTATGGACATCGTGTGCTCTGACGGTACGACGCTGCTTTCCGCTGATGATAAGGCCGGCGTTGCAGAGATTATGTCTCTTATCGCACGCCTGAAGGAGCATCCGGAGATTGCGCACCCTACGCTCAAGATTGCGTTTGTACCAGATGAGGAAATTGGTCACGGTGCGGAGTTGCTGGATCTGGACAGCTTTGGTGCAGCATGGTGCTATACCGTAGATGGCGAAACCTTGGGTGAGGTCAACTACGAGACCTTCTCGGCCTGCGAGGCCAACATTACCTTTACCGGTGTGATGGTACATCCGGGTTCTGCCAAGGACATTATGGTTAATGCCATTACGGTAGCGCGTGAGTTTGATGCCTTGTTGCCAGCTCATGAGCGCCCCGAGCACACTGAGGGATACGAGGGATTCTTTATGCCCACCGAGATTTCCGGTGACGCTAATGTGGTTAAGCTGCAGTATATTGTGCGCGACTTTGACTCTGCTAAGTTTGAGGCTCGCCAGCAGTTGCTGTTTGAGATTGCCGATTTTCTCAACAAGCGCCACGGTGAGGGTACGGTAGAGATTTCTATCAAGCCTGAGTACCGCAACATGGCTGAGTGCTTTGAGGGTCTGGAATTTTTGGTAGACAATGCACTAGAGGCTAATCGTGAGGCGGGCATTACAGATGCTCATTGTGTGGCGGTTCGTGGTGGCACCGATGGCAGCCAGCTTACGTTCCGCGGCCTGCCTTGTCCCAACATTGCAACGGGCGGATACAACGCCCACTCCGTGCGTGAGTTTGTGCCTGTACCCAGCTTGGAGATTACTGTTGACGTGCTGGAACATTTGGTTACAAAGTTTGCGGTGGCTCAACAATAAGTTGCCTGTGTGGCGCCGCTGGCAAAGCGGCGCCATTCTTTTTTAGATTGCTTAGATTGCTAGATTGCTTGGATCGCGTGGAATGAGTTCTTCATGATAAAGCTTGTATTAACTGATATGGACAATACCCTGCTGCCCTTTGGAGATGCGCAGATATCTCAGGATACGGTTTGCGCAATCCACAGGCTTCTTGATGAAGGAATTCATTTTGCGCCAGCAACGGGGCGTGGTTATCAGGATTTATCGGCATTTTTTAAGCCCGATCCTAGCATCTTAACCACGGCGATTGCCTGCAACGCTTTGGAAGTTTGGCTGGATAATAAGCCGGTATTCCAAAAGTTTTTCTCGGCAGAGGATTTGCAGATCATTGCCCGCTGTCTGTCTGATATTGATGACGCGGGGCTTGTGATAACAGCTGACGATCCGCGACCGTGGATTGTTGGTTTGCATGTCAAAGACACGAGCAAACTCGATAGCCCGGGAGCGTTTCCCAGTGGCTACATTTTGACCGATACCATCCCTGAGGTACAGACTTTAAATGTAGGTGTGGTGTTTGATTCTGAGCGCATAGACCCGCAGGATATGCAAAAAAGGTTGGCGCAAGTGGCACCTACGCTTGATTTTCTCTACACCTATACGGACTGGCTTGACGTTGCTCCTAAGGGATGGTCTAAAGCTGACGGCGTGCCTATTTTGATGGATGCGCTGCATATCACCAAGGATGAAATTGTGGTTTTTGGTGACGGTATCAATGATCTTTCCATCATGCGTGCGCTGCCAAATTCCGTTGCTGTTGCCAATGCGGTGCCAGAGGTTGCAGCGGCTGCCAGGTATCATATAGCAAGCAGCTCAGAGTATGCAGTTGCACGGGCTTGTCACCAGATTGCAGATGCTGCAAAAACGGGAATGCTTCCCGAATTTATGCGCTCGTAGTTGGCTGCAGATGGTTATAGTTGGTTTATAGATAGCCATAGTTGGTTGAAAGGTGTGCACATGATTAAACTTATTGCCTCTGACATGGATGGCACCCTGCTTAATGAGCATAGCGAGGTTCCGCCGGAGACGTTTGACCTGATTATGGCTCTGCGCGAGAAGGGCGTGCATTTTGCGGCGTCTTCTGGCCGTCGGTACGACACGCTGTGCAAGTTTTTTGCACCCGTGCGTGAGTACATGGACTTTGTCGCCTCCAATGGAGCGCAAGTTTTTGTGAACGGCGAGGTCGTGGATCGTGAGGTTATGAGTCATGCATCGCTCTTGCGCCTGATTGAGGTTGTGCGTCGTTTTGATTGCTTGCATGTGGCTTTGTCCGACAGGGCCCACACCTTTTTGTATGACGACTACGAGGTGTATGAGCGAGAGATAGACAAGGACCTTCCCGATGCCCACCGCATTTATGATGAACTGAGTCCTAACGTCAACATTCTCAAGGCATCCATCTACTGTGATACCGCCGAGTACTTGATGGACATGCAGTATGCGCTTTCTCGCGAGCTGGGAGACAAGTTTGCTTTTACGCCTTCTGGCAAAAAGTGGATTGATGCCAATCAGCTTGGCGTGACTAAGGCAACCGGAATTGCGCAGGTCATGCGTGCTCACGGTATTGCACGTGAGGACGTCATGGCATTTGGCGACGCCATGAACGACTACGAGATCCTGAGCTTTGTTGGCCATTCTCGCGCGATGGGCAATGCGCGTTATGCCATCAAACAGATTGCCGATAAGGTTATCGAGACAAACGTGGAGCATGGTGTTCAACACGAGATGCGTGCGCTGCTGGAGAGTCTGTCGTAGGGTTTGATCGCGCTTGCAAAACAACGACAAACAGCATCTCTGAAGAGGCAAAACAAAACGCTGTAAAGAGGTCGTTGGATGTTTTTCGACGACCTCTTTTTTGATATACATTTTGCATTTTAATACCAAAAATATGTTGGTGCTAAAGGGTACACTAGTATGATTAATTAAAAGATAAATGATTGAGAGGTGACTTTATGAAAGCATTAGACATTGCAAACGCCTTTATCGTTTCGCATGCAGACGATGGCTTTATTACAAATATGAAACTGAATAAGCTTGTGTATTTTGCCTACGCTACTGCCCTGCGCGATGGCGTCACCCTTTTTGATGATGAAATAGAAGCATGGCAGTATGGCGCTGTTATTCCTGAGGTGTATAGTGCTTTCTCTCGTTATCGTTCTCAGAAAATAGATACACCAACATATATGCCACCAAAAGATGCGTTTAAGTACATACAACGCATTTGGAGCGCATACGGGTCTTTAACGGCTATTGATATTATGAAGTTTTCTCATCGTGATGGTGGTGCTTGGATTAAAGTCTATGGCCATAGTAAAGCTATAACTGATAGCGATATCCTTGCCTCTTCCGATGGTGTTGACATGCCTGATATTGCTCACTCGCTAAGTGCAGCAATGAGTCGCTCGGTCAAGCGTTACGCTAACGTGCTTGAGCGTCTTGCTACGAGCTAATATGGATATCTTTACCAAACGACTTGTTTTTGATCAAGAAGAGCTTGATGCAGTCGTTGAATCAGTATTGCAACTACATGATGAAGTATTGGCAAGCACAGACTTTTTAACCTATAACGCACATCGAGAAAATGAAGAAGACGCTGTTAGCTCAGCAGCTTATAGCGTCTTTTGTGTGCCCTGCTTTGATAAACGATATGCAACAGCGATTAATCAAATAGCATCTTTTTGCGTCCGCTTAGCAAAAGATCATGCCTTTGCTGATGGCAACAAGCGCACTGCATCCATGGTGCCGCCTGCTATGATTGCATATTATTCAAATGGTAAGTGTACCTTATGTATTAATGATGACGAACTGTATGAATGTATAGAAGGTGCTGCAACAGGGCAGATAGACGAACTGGCATTTGCAGAAATTCTCTTAAGCAAAATCAAAATGCAATAGCATACAAGCTATCTCTTGGTAGGATTGAGGTCTATAAATAAAGAGTACAGATAACTGGTGCCACTCGTGTATGGGTAAACGATTAGCAAAAGTAGCTCTATGGACTCTATAAAGAGGTCGTTGGATGTTTTTCGACGGCCTCTTTATGCTTGAGAGTCTTGCTATAAGTTCATCGAAGAAAATGTAAAGAGACAAGCACTGAATAAATCTGCTCAAAAATGAGTATAACAGTACTAACGAAGCCCGTTGTTTGTAAACAGGGTACGGGCGGCGCAGATCGTAAAAAAGACTAGTTGCCGCTAGTCTTTTTTTATTGATGGTTTTACGTCTTCCGCGTAGCGTCTGACATTCCTTGATACGGACTTCGTTAACCCTAACAGCATAGAGCTTTGGATAAACTCAGAATTAAACAAATAACTAGCTTAGAACTAACAAAATAAAGCGAAGACGCAATGGCGCTGTTATTTAAGTAGCTAATTTCTAAATGATTTATCAAGTAAGCGCTTCTCATTGACGCGGGACAAAGAGAGGTTCCCTTATAGGTATTCATAATTTCGTCATGTTTTGCCAGCTATTATTGACAAAAGAAGGGTGAGCGCATAATATTATCAATTGCGCTTTGGCGCTCTTATAGTGCGGGGTGGAGCAGTCTGGTAGCTCGTCGGGCTCATAACCCGAAGGTCGTTGGTTCAAATCCGGCCCCCGCGACCAAAATCAAAGCCCTGACCTGCGAAAACAGGTCAGGGTTTTATTTTGATCGATATCTGGTTGCCAACCTGGCCGACATTTTATCGTCAAAAATTTTTCGTGGGTAGTCAAAAACGCCGTGAAAACCGCTCTCTGGTTGTGGTGCGACGCAAGCATTAGTTGTTAATATGCGCCCTAGCGCAAATATGATTGCGTCACAAAGAAGTCTTTTGTGCTCCAACGCAAGAAACCAAGGGCGAATTTACACCCTGGAGCTCGTGAAGAGTGGTGATAGAACTGCCTGAAAAGAAATTAAAAAAAGCTAAATGAGACAGACAAGTAACCGGTGCTCTTTCTACCAGCAACACCGGCACCAATGGTTTATTTGGCGCTATCATCATTGGTCTGCTTGCGGTAGTTATCTTTATCAAAATATCTGGTGTCGAGAAGCTCAAGGTCAATCTTGGTGAGGGTGTACCTCCTGCGGTATCAAACTCATTTAACGTATTGATTCCCATGCTTATCACCCTGTCCATTTTTGGTTTGCTCTCCGCTCTTCTTGCTGTGTGCGCCGAAACTGACCTGCTTACCATCATTGCTACTTGGATTTCCACTCCGCTTAAGAGCATCATGAACGCCGGACCTTGGGCGGTTATTGTTATCTATACGTTTGCAAACTTGCTGTTCTGCGTGGGTATTCATCAGTCCACTATCTCGGGCGTTACGGTAGAGCCCATTCTTACCATTCTTATTGTGGACAATATGGCTACCTTTGCTTCTGGTGGAACCATTGCTCCTGACCACTATATGAACATGCAAATCATCAACAGCTTTGCTCTTATTGGTGGTTCAGGCTGCACCTTTATGCTTCTGCTGGATACATTCTTCTTCTCTAAGTCAAAGACCAGTAAGACTGTGGCAGCAATGTCTATTTTGCCTGGCATCTTTAATATTAACGAGCCAGTTATTTACGGGTACCCCATTGTTTACAACATTGCGCTCATGATCCCGTTTGTTATCATTCCAGATCTGTTTATTGGCATTACGTATGGTCTTACCTGTGCAGGCATCATCAGCCCTTGCATTGCTCAGGTGCCCTGGACTACGCCTCCCGTGCTTTCTGCTCTGCTGGCTACTGGGTTCGACTGGCGTGCTGCCGTTTGGCAAGTGCTCGAGATTATTATTGGCATGGCAATCTACCTGCCCTTTATGAAGATTTCTGAGCGCGCAACTGTTCAGCAAGAGCAGCTTGCCGAAGCCAATGAGGCATAAAAGAACTCATCTTTGTGGCGCTGGATGTTGCCTCTAAAGACGTCCAGCGTCTTTCTTTGTATTCCTTTTTGTTCTACCTTTTGTATGAACGGTATATAAACAGCGATAAAAGCATCCGCAGGCGAGAAAGGAAGCCACCTATGAAAAAGATTTTGTTGTGCTGCAATGCTGGGATGTCCACCAGCCTGCTAGTGCAAAAGATGCAAAAGGATGCAACGGATCGAAACCTTGATGTATTGATTGAGGCTCGTCCACTTAATGAGGCAATGGATCATCTAGAGGCTGATGTCATCCTGCTTGGCCCACAGATTGGTTATACCAAGGGCGATTTTGAGAAGGCCACAGATATTCCCGTAGAGGTTATTTCCATGCTTGATTATGGCCGCATGAATGCAAGCGGTATTAATGATTTTGCTTTAAAACTGATGGGGGAGTAGCCATGACAGCAGAAGATCTCGAGGCTTTGCAACTTACCTGTTTTGAGATCATTGGGTATGTGGGTGCTGCTAAGTCTAGCTATGTAGGCTCGATTGCCAAGGCAAAAGAGGGTGATTTTGAAGGCGCTGAATCATTGATCCGCGAAGGTGATGACAATTACAACAGGGGTCATTCTGTTCATATGAAGCTGTTACAGGCAGACGCTGCGGGCGATCGTGATCCCGTTGCTCCACTTATTTTGCTTCATGCAGAAGATCAAATGGCAAGTGCTGAAACCGTCAAGATCTTAGCTACCAATTTGATTGCTGTTTACCAGGAGCTTAAAGAGCTGCAGAAGTCATAAAACAAGCTGTAGCAAACTAAGGTTGAGCAAATAAAATCTCAGGTTCGTGGCTATCATACCGGCGCCTACTTCAAACTAACTGTCAGTTTTACAGGGTTATGATCCGTGTATTCAAAACCGGTATCAATGGTCTTTACCGTATCAATTTGCACATTATCAGACACAATAAAGCCGTCGATCATATAAAACTGGAAGTTCTTATCGTTAGCGTCGTAAGGGCGGTCAAGTGAACGACAGCTTGGGGTGGTGGTATCCATAACAGCAGTAAAACCATCACTAAACTGACTGGTATCCAGCATGCCTGCTTGCCAGAGCTTACTGCCTCGGGCGGGATACGCACTGGTATCTATATTGCTAAAGGATTGATTGAGGTCACCACCAGCAATGACATAATTGCCTTTTGCACGCTCCTGCTTCATAAGGTTTGCAAGCTGAGCAGTTTGGGCGGCTTTGCCTTCGCCTTCATCGTAGGCCTCTAAATGGAGGTTAATCAAAACGAGTTCGGCAGTACTGCCCTGTATGGGAAAGCGTTCAACAAGCAAACAACGCTTGAGATTGCTCATGCTCACTGGCCATTTGAAGGGAATGGGAAGCTGAATGCGTTCAGCCTCGCGGGGTTGGGCGCTTGCTAGTGTTTGAATGCCACTCTCTACATGACCAATGGGAGGTAGGGGGTAGGGCACAAAGCCTACCTGGAAGTTGCGAGCAAATGCATACGTCCAACCATCGGGGAATGCGGTTTGGAGATCCTTCTCCTCGTTGATGCCGTAGGAGCGGTTGGAATTGGCGTCCACTTCCTGTAAAAACACAAAGTCTGGGTTTAGTGACTGTAGGGTGCTTTTGATGTGGGTAATGTTGGATTGAACGCCATCCTTTGAGACACTGGTGACGTTTTTCCCGCCGTCCATAAAGAAGTCCGCCTCTTTGGAAAGTCCACCATAGCCAATATTCCAGCTCACAATGCTGAATGCCTTGTCTTTAGAAATGGTGCTGCCAGCATCACCGGCATTGCCCTCCACGGTAACAGCCTCTGTGTCTGCAGGCTTGAACTCGGTGATAGAAAGCCAGCCGATAAAAGCAAGAGCGGCTAGAACAATGGCGCAAACAAGTATGCCAAGCGTCTTTAGAACTTTGCGTATCATGCGTAAGCTCTCCTTACGGTCAAACAACCTTACGGTCAAACAACCTTACGGTCAAACAAGTTAATCGCGGACATCAAAACAAACTCCCGGCAAAATGACGCGCTTCCGACAAGATGACTCGCGGTGTTTGAATTGAACCACTTCTTTAATTGTCCCATTATAAGGGTATATGCATGTCAGAAAGAAACATAGGTGTGCAGGCGAGAAACGCTATAGGTGAGAGGTCGTCAATTTCATGAAAACACAGGTGGGTTCACGTGTTCGGCAGTTCTTTTTTAGTGTATTTATGGGCATGCTTCCAGATACGCAACAAAAGATTTCTGGCCCCGGCTCTTTACTTAAAAGTATAGATTTGCTGGTACAAAAAGACGTGCACACTATTTTGTTGGTTACCGCCCCCGGAATGCTTAAGCGCGGCATGCTTACTGAGCTGCTGGATGGCTTGGCAGCTCAAAACATAGCTGTTCATATCTTTAGCGATGTGCCGCCTGATCCAACGGACGAAAGTGCTCTGCTTTGCGCTCAACAGTATGTGCATCATACCTGCCAGGCACTTTTAGCTATTGGCGGTGGTTCGGTTATTGACTGTGCAAAGATTGCTGGTGCGCTTGTGGTAAATCCCGGAAAGTCCGTAGCAGATATTTCTGGATCCATGCAGGTAAAAAAGAGCCTGCCCTATTTTATTGCCGTTCCTACAACAGCGGGAACGGGATCTGAGGTAACGGCTGGTGCGGTGATTACAAGCACAAAAACGACTGCCGATGCACGTGCACAAACAGACTCTCATGTAGACGCAGGCACGGGCACAGGTAGTCATTTTAAACATCCGGTCAATGACCTGCATTTGGTTCCCGATGTGGCGCTTTTAGATCCTCAGCTCACGCTTAGCATGCCTGCAAAGCTCACGGCGTATACCGGGATTGATGCTCTGTCCCATGCGGTAGAAGCATATACCAACAAATTTGCTCAGCCAAAGACCAAGCGTGCAGCATGCCGAGCAGTACAGGCGATTTTTGCAAATTTACCGCAAGCATATGAGAATGGGCAGGATTTGCATGCACGAACAGAGCTGCTTGAAGCATCGTACGATGCGGGGTATGCCATTACACACAACTACGTGGGGTATGTCCATGCTATCTCTCATGCACTTGGCGCGTTGTATGGACTGCCGCATGGGTATATCAATGCGATACTTATGCCTCAGGTGCTGCAAAAATATGGCCTCGCCGCATATGATTCACTTGCGAAGTTGGCTCAGTGTGCGGGCGTGGCGCAAGCAGATGCGTCTGCCAAACAAAATGCCGAGGCCTTCATTAAGGCGTTAGAGCAGCTTAACAAGCAGCTTGGTATTCCGCGGTCTTTGGATCAGCTTGCTAAGAAGGACTTTGACTTGATAGCCACGCGTGCACTTGCAGAAGGAAACCCCACCTATCCAGTTCCGGTTATGTGGAACAAGCAAGACATTATTGAAGTGTTGGAAGCCGTTGCTCGTGGATGAGGTTGACATGGATAAGCCGATGTATCGTTGTGGGTGGGGCAATTACGATGAGTATTCTCGGGCCTATCATGATGAGCGCTGGTGTAAGCCCGTCCATGACGATGATGAACTGTTTGCCATGCTTGTGTTGGAAGGAATGCAAGCAGGCCTGTCGTGGAACTTGATTCTTAAGCGAGAGACCGGAATTCGTGAGGCATGCGATGGACTGCGACCGACACAAGTAGCGCTCTATGATGAAGCCAAGATCCAGGAACTTCTCGATAATCCCGCGATGATTCGCAGCGTTCGTAAAATTCGTGCGATGGTGGAAAACGCTCAAGCATTTTTGCGTGTGCAAAAGGAATATGGCAGCTTCGATGCCTATATTTGGAGTTTTGTGAGCGGGCAACAGATCGACCATCAGCTGGTATCCGAGAAGGATATGCCGGCAAGCAGTGAGCTTTCTGAGGCGGTAAGCAAGGATCTCAAAAAGCGTGGATTTAAATTTGTAGGCCCCGTTATTGCGTACTCATATATTCAGGGTATTGGCCTGATAAATGACCACGTGTTGGACTGCTCATTTCGCTAGTACCGCTGGCGGAATACTGGCGTTTAACACCCCAATACTTGGATTTAGCTGGGCTACTATTGGGACAGTTAAAAGCGTTTGGGGGGTTGTAATGTCTGCAAAGAACAATCAGAAGCTTAAATTGCTGCATGTTATGCGCATTTTACAGACGGAGACCGACCCAGACCATGGACTGACCATGCCGCAGATCATTGAGCGCCTGGAGGAGTGCGGCATTTCTTCCGAGCGCAAAAGTATTTATGCAGATATTAGTGTACTTACGGACTTTGGTTGGGATATTCGCAAGCTTCCCACACAGCCTGTTTCCTACGCATTGGCGGAGCGTGATTTTGAAATTAGTCAGCTTATGCTGCTTATAGATGCGGTGCAGTCAAGCAGGTTTTTATCGGAAGGCAGCTCTCGTGCACTGGTAAAATCCATTAAGCAGATGGCGTCAAGTCATGAGCAAAACAAGCTTAACAAGCAGGTACATGTGCATGGTCGTCCCAAAATGCAAACACAGTCAGATTTTATTGTGGTCGATAAACTCCAAGAGGCAATTGCACGTAAGCGTGAAGTTTCATTCCATTATTTTATGTATAACGCGACAAAAAAGCGTGTGGCTCGTAAAGACGGCGCGGCGCATGTGGTGACGCCTGTCAACCTCACCTATTCTGATGGCAATTATTATTTGGTTGCGTACAGTGATACGGATGAGCAGATTCGCAATTATCGAGTGGATCGCATGGACTGCATTACCATCTGCGATCAGGAGACACAGTGCAACGATGTCATTCGCTCATATGACCCAGATGAAGTGGGTAAATGTGCATTTAGCATGTATGATGGCAAACGGGTGATGGCAACGCTGCGCGTAGATGCAGACGTGATGAATGTACTAATCGACCGTTTTGGGGCGGATGTATCGGCCGTTCCTATAGATGATGGCGCTGCTGCTCGAGTAACCGTAGCAGTTAAGGAGAGTCCCGTCTTTTACGGCTGGCTTGCTACGCTGGGCACAAAGGTGACTGTCGAGAAACCCGCGTCATTGCGTACGTCATACGCCGACTGGCTCAAAGCGATTGTCGGCAGGTATGCGTAGGTCTTCTCGATAGAGACAAAGCTTCTTAACAGTGATAAATCCTCTCAGCAGAGACAAAACTCCTCAGTAGAGACAAATCTTCTCAATACAGGTAAAGTTTGCTTGACATTTATGTCAGACAGGGTAATACTATCTTCAACAAGTATGTAAAGGACGCTTTACATATAGCTCTAGAGCAGTGCGACAAAAAGTAGTAATCGGACAAACGGGCAAACGCAAGAGCGCTGTTTGCAGTGTTCTTCGGCAAGTGGTTTACAGGGAGGCGTAATGGAAAATAGGATCGTTTCTCTCAGACAAAAGCATGGACTTACTCAACAGGGATTGGCACAAAAGGTTCAAGTGACGAGGCAGACGATTATCTCACTAGAAAAAGGCAAATACGATCCGTCGATTGGGTTGGCGCATAAGATTGCGCGTGTGTTTGGCCTGCGTATTGAGGACGTCTTCATCTTTGAGGAGGACAACTAATGAATATCAAAAGGCAGTTTTTGAGTACTGTCCTTCTGTTTGCGGCGGGTGCAGTGCTCATAGGTGTATTCAATTTTGCGGTTCACAATAGCTCCTTGCTTGGCGCAGGCTGTGGCTGTATTGTTGTTGGTTGCATCAGCGCATATCAGTTATTTCGGCGTCAAACAGATAGTGCGTATGCCAACAACCAGGATGTTGTCAGCCATGATGAACGTAACCTTATGCTGATGGAGCGTGCTCAATCAAAAACATTTGTTATTATCGCAGTAGGATTAGCTATTGGCATGATCGTTTCTAGTCTGATGGGACAAGAACTTATTGCGCAAGTTATATCGATCATTTTTGGACTGATATTTGCTACGTATGTAGTGGTCTACTGGATTATACGTAAAAATAGCTAGCGAGAAACTCTATGAAAACCCGTTAGTGCTTCTAGCTTGCGTGTATGTACAACAAGCAGCTGCCTCTCTTTTAGGGGCAGCTGCTATTTTAAGGTCAACTGGTAAATAACTTGCAAGGGCTAAAAGCCGGCTACATCACCAATTTCATAGTGATCAACTTCATCAGGTTTGATGCCAAATCCAACTGCTTCAAACTTCCATGTGCCGCCACCCTTGAGGTTATTTGTGTTGGCAAGAGCTGTGCCAATTTGATTTCCGTCTTTATCGTAGAGGACATAGCTGACTTGAACATAGTGTGCTTCTGAGTCGGTGTTATTAGTAAGAATACCGCTCATCTTCCATGAGTAGCTATCGGATGTAACCGTTTCATCGCTAATGCTATATTTTTCCTTCTGCTCTGTTTGAGCTTGTGTAGTTGCAGCTTGCTCAGAAGAGGTATTTCCAGCATCAGAGGATTTGTTACCTTGTCCTCCGACAATTGCGCCAATAGCAACTATGGCTACTACGACAATGACAATAAACTTAAGCTTGCCACTCTTTTTCTTCTCATCGGCCATGATTTTCCTCCTACGAGTTGATGAATGCCATTGCTAACTACGTTAAAAAATACGGGGGGGGGGTATTCAAGGAAAAAAAATAAAAATCGGCCAACGGATTATTAAATACAGCTAAAAAATGTGAACAAACAAAAATGCAGCCAGTACAAAAGACATTGTACTGGCTGCACTAGATTTGTTGGAGACAAGTTCGGATTGAATGTCCCTAAGATAGGACGGCTGAGACGACTTACCTAATCAGATCGAGCATCTCGTCAATATTTTTACGACCAAATTCAACCTTCTCGCCATCGTTAATGATGATGCACGGCACGCTCATAACGTTGTAGCGATCTTTGAGCGCGGGGAAGTGACCCGCATCATATACGTGCGCTGTGACGTTAGAATTAAGCGATGCAATGCGCTGAGCTGCACTTACGGTGTCGGGGCACATCGTACAGGTGAGCGAGGTGAGCACCTGGATCTTTGTGGGGGTCGCCAGCTCCTGAATAGCCGCGCGTGTAGCCTCGGGCAGAGCCTGGCCTGGCCCACTCACGTTATAGATTCCCAGTACAAACGGGGTAAACTCGTGTCCGCCTGGCACACCATGGAAGGCAAGTCCAGAGTCTGCACCTTCAGCCGTGCACACGTGAACGCAGGGCGCGTCAGTGTTGTTTGTATCGCCGGTAGTGCCGGTAGCGCCATCAGCACCGTCCTGACCTGCTGTGCTTTGGACGGTCGTGCGCTCTACGCGAATCTTATCGCTTAGCGACGCCAGCTCAGAGCAGTAGGCGTCGAGCTCTGCAGAAATGGGTCGGTCGTCCAGCTCTAGCTTGAGCGTTACGGGTTTCTCCATACGGGCAAATACCGCATTGAGCTGGGCTACCATGTCTGCCGAGAAAAGCGTGGAGCTTGTGTCATGTGCGTCAGTCGTAGCAGAGTCTGTATCTGCACCGGGTTTCTCGGTAGCTGCTTGTTGCGACTGATTGGTGTTTTGGGTAGGACGCTGGGGTACAATGCCTGTCTTGTGCTGCATAGCTGCCAAGTGGTGTTCCATTTGGGTGGCGGCACCTGCGGCTTCGCCCACAGCGGTTGTTACCTGACGCAGATCCTTTACGCATACATCGCCCGCAGCATAAATGCCTGGTGCAGAGGTTTGGCACTGCTTGTTGGTAATGATGTTGCCGCGAGGATCAAGCTCAACAATATCCTTAATAAGGCCCGTTGCGGGAGTGTATCCTGCTAGAACAAACACACCAAAGGCATCACCTTCGGGTGCCTGGTAGTGGGTGAGCTCACCTGTTTTCATGTTGCGATAGGTAAGTGAGCGAGGCATGGAATCACCAGTAAGCTCAACGACTTCGGTATTGGTGTGGATGGTGATCTTATCGTTAGCGCGCGCCGCCTCTGTAGAGGCTTGAGCGCAGGTAAAGTCATCGGTAATCATGAGGATGTGAACATGCTTGGCATACTTGGTCAAGAAGACGCTTTCCTCGGCTGCGGCAAAACCGCCTCCTACCACAAAGACATCCTTGCCCGTGAAGAACTCTCCGTCGCAGGTAGCACAGTATGCAACGCCATGACCCTTAAACTGGGATTCACCCGTAAAGCCAATTTCGCGCGGCTTGCAACCAAGAGCCAGCAGGATACCAAAGCAAGAAAAATCACCGGCGCTTGTATGGACAGTCTTGATGTCACCCTCTGCCTCAAAACCGGTAGCTTCTGCGAGCTTGAGTTCGGCGCCAAAAGCCTGTGCCTGCTCACGCATGGTTTTGGTGAGCGCGCGTCCCGAAGTGCGGCCAATGCCGGGGTAGTTAACGATCTCTTCTGTGATGTTAATCTGGCCGCCAAACTCGTCCTTCTCGATAACCAAGACGCGGTAGCGTGCACGAGCCAGATAGATTGCTGCGGTAAGGCCAGCAACGCCTCCGCCGACAATAACGGCGTCGTACATGATGTCTGTAGATACTGCAGCGGGTGCGGTAGCAGTGGCATCCGCGGAGGATTGTGTCATGGAGTCTCCTTTGCAATGACGATAAAAAGCCCGGCGCACCAGCACCGGGCTTTGAGCAATGTTCCCGGATGAGGGAAGTAAACGTGTGGCTGCACGCAGCCTCAAGCGTGCTCGTCGTAAGTGCGTGCCCTTAGGCGCGCACGGATCTAGTAAGGCTTACAGCATGCCTACCAAATCAAGGCTGGGCTTAAGGGTCTCGCCACCGGGCTGCCACTTAGCGGGGCATACCTGGTCACCGTGCTCGGCAACAAACTTTGCAGCCTGAACCAAGCGCAGCAGCTCCTTGGCGTTACGACCAATACCACCAGCGGTTACCTCGTATACCTGGATGCGACCCTCGGGGTCTACGATAAAGGCACCGCGCTCTGCCAGACCGTCATTCTCGATAAGAACCTCAAAGTCCTGGGCCAAGACGTGAGCGGGGTCAGCCAGCATAGGATAGGTGACCTTAGCAATGCGCTCGGACTCCTCGTGCCAAGCCTTGTGGACAAAGTGCGTATCACAGGACACGGAGTAGACCTCACAGCCCTCAGCCTGGAAATCTGCATAAATCTCAGCCAATTCTTCTAGCTCAGTGGGGCAAACAAAGGTGAAGTCTGCGGGATAGAAGAAGAACAAAGACCACTTACCAAGTACGTCAGCCTTGGTAACAGTTTTGAAATCGTCGTTTACGTATGCCTGGACAGAAAAATCACTAATTTCTTTACCAATGAGAGACATAGTACCTCCTAAAAAACGCTGTGTTCTTGTACTGCGGGGTGCAGCACCATGCGTAGTGTACTGCATCCACAAACAGTATTTATCCTAAAGTTACCCTTTTCTTACCGTTATTGATATGAGAAAAGTAACATTTTTAGTTAAATTACACTAACATTTATGCAATGTCATATCGTGTCATATTGAGACAGTGTAGTATGAGAGGTAGTTTTGTTGGTGCTCGATTGCAAAGGAGAAGAGCATGACATTCGATTTTACAGGCAAGCTTGTGCTTGTTACTGGTGGTAACTCTGGCATTGGTGCAGAGATTTCCAAGGGTGTTGTAGCAGGCGGCGGGCATGTTGTTGTGTGCTCATTCGATAAGGAAGAAGTGGGCCAGCAGTTTGTCAAGGATCTTGGCGAGGGCAACTACTTCTACTTTATGGACATTTCTGACGCTGACGCTGTTAAGAAAACGGTTGCACGCATTCTTGAGGAGTGTGGCGATGTTAACGTGCTTATCAACTGCGCTGGGCGCGTAAGCACCGTTCCCTTTGCAGAGGTAGACGACGAGGAGTGGGCAAAGACCATCAATACCAACCTCACGGGTACCTACAACCTGACACACGCTTTGTGGCAGCACTTCATTGACCGTGGTGGCGCACGTATCGTTAACGTTTCTTCTGTTGCCGGTAAGATTGGCGGCGGCTTGCTTGGTACCGTTGCATATGCTTCCTCCAAGGCTGGAGTTAACGGCTTTACTAAGGCCATTGCCAAGGAAGGTGGCAAATACGGCATTTCCTGTAACGCGGTTTGCCCTTCATTTACCATCACTGGTATGACCACGGCTCTTTCCAATGATCCCGAGAAGTACAACAAGGTTATTAGTATTATTCCTCTGGGTCGTCCCGCTCAGCCTTCTGAGCCTGCCCAAATGATTCTGTTCTTTGCTTCTGATGCTGCAAGCTTTGTCAATGGTGAAATTGGCGATTGCGACGGCGGCATTGTAATGGACTAGGTGGAGCTTTATGGCAGAAAAAGAACCGCTTTTCATCCATCATCCTTTTAAGGCTTTGGGCCGCATTCCAGGTGCAAACATTTTGGTGCCCCTGTTGCTTGGCGTTGCTATGAACACATTTCTTCCCGACGTGTTTCCCACGTTGGGTAGTTTTACTTTGGCAATGACCAATAAGGGCACTGCTGCACTTGTTGGTGCTTTTATGCTTTGCGTAGGCGCAACTATTTCATTTAAGAGCGCCCCTAAAGCGGCTCTTCGCGGTGCCATTATTATTATCTCTAAGGTAATCTTCTGCGTTGCCTTAGGGCTTGCGGTATTGTTCTTGTTTAACGATAACCTCTTTGGATTGTCTGCGATGGTTATTCTTGCCGCTTGTTCTGGTGCCAATAATGCAATGTATTCTGGCCTTATGGCTGATTACGGCAATGAGTACGAGCAGGGTGCTGTTGCCATTACTACCTTAGTGGTTGGTCCTCCAGTAACCATGATTACCCTTGGTGCGGCTGGTCAAGCTCCTCTTGGGTGGTCTTTACTTGGTGCTGTTCTACCAATTCTTACCGGTATTGTGCTTGGTAATTGCTTCCCCAGCATGAAGAAGATGCTTACCAGTGCCCTTCCTGCCATTATTGTTATGACTTTCTTTTCAATGGGTTGTGGCATGAAGTTTGATGCGCTTATCGACGCTGGTCCTTCTGGCATCTTGTTGGGTATCATTTGTTCATGCGTTGGCGGCTTTATTAACTTCTTTGTAGATCGTGCAACAGGCGGTACTGGTATTGCAGGTGTTGGCATCTCTAGTTGTGCTGGCGCTAACGCTCTTACTCCGGCCGCCATGGCCGAGGTAAGCCCCGCTGTTTATGGCGGAGCAGCTCTTGCAGTTGCAAATGCTCAGGTTGCTGCCTGTGTTATTGTGACGGCAATTCTGACGCCACTTATTACAGGTTATGTTGCAGAGCATTTTGCCAAGAAACAAGAGGTTGCTTCCGAAACCGCATAAGCGCAGATGTTGGCGCAGCGCCTAGCGCAGTGATAAGCACAGCGATAAGCGCGACGATAAGTACGGCGATAAGGAAAGCAACTCTGATAGGTGCCCCTTTGTTGGATGGCCAGCAAAGGGGCACTTTTGTGTACTGGAGGTAGGGTTGTAGCCAGGTATGCAAATACAGCCAGGCATACAAAAGAGGTTACGCTAAAAGCTCGTGCCAACTGAGTAGCGAGTAGTACTAGCTGCACTAGTTGCAATGCTGGCAGGGCCTATAACCTTTGGCGATAAGATTTTGTAGGGTGTCATGCACGTATAGTTTATTGCTTTCTTTCATGCGTGCTACATCTCTGCAGCCAGGCTGATGAATCACCCTTGTTTTCTTGTTGACAATCCAATCCTGCGCCTGCTCTTCTGGCTAGCTTACTGATGAGGTACCGGCCTCTGTTGTACCCGTTGCTTCATTGGTATTCTCGGCAGGCTTAGATTCTTCTACTGGCTTAGGAGCTTCTTCAACGACTACGGTATAAGAGGTGCTGCCAACGAGATTATTGCCATGTTTGTCACTGCCTGTAATGGTAACTGTATACGAACCAGTGATGGAGGTATCGACAGCGCTTACTTTTTCACCAGTGGGAGAGGTAATTTCTAAGGTATACCAGCCGGTTTTATAAGCAGTCTTTGTAGAGTCTGTCTTTATTGGCGTAGGCTGTTGTTCAACAAGAGCAAGTGCTCCGTCAACAGGATCTTTTACCTCTATGTTGCTTGTAGGATCAAAAGTATCGCCCTGAGTGATTTTTACCGTTGGTTTTTTAACTTGACACGTTGGCCCCTGTGTATCCTTCACAACACACGTGATAGAGCCAGTGCGTTTACCAGCATTATTAGAAAGCGTATAGCTAATTGTTTGCTCACCAAGCTTTGAGCAATCAATTTTTCCATCTACGGATGCCTGTACATTCTTATCGGAGCTACGAAAAACATCGGAAGCGGTCAGTGTGTTTGTATTGTATTCAAATACGTATGAGGTACCATCTTTTTGTGGTGTAGGCTGGATATCGCTGAGCTCAATTTCAGCTTTTGCGAGAGCAGTTTTGAGTTGTTCAGCTTGGTGCGCGTTGGTGCATGCACTAACAAACACTATTGCAAGAATAAGACTTTACAATACCAGCAATAATTTTCCTTTGCCGCGGCATAAGTTTTAGACCTCCTTGGATAGCTTTATTATCCGGTACTTTTTCTACAAGCATGCGCCAGACATAGCGCAGTAAAAATCAGAAAGCAGCTGCAATAACCACAGGTAGAAGGATGGGGGCCAAACTGGCAAATACTGCAAGAATAAGGCAGATGACTATGACGTGAATGCACCAACCAGCAGCACTAAGTTTTTGAGGCTCGCCTTTAAGGTTGACTCTGCCTAATAACCAGTCTAGCAACATGTTCCTCTCCCTGAGTTGGTTTAAAGGTGGTCTCAACAGTGATAGTTTACGGTACCTTATCGGCAGTGTTTCTCAGTCCTATAGCCAAATCGGTATTAGGTAGTTGCTATAAGGTAGATTCAGCTTATATGGTTATAGCTGTATGGTAGTGATGGTACGAAAACGATTTTTGGTGGCCTTGTCGTTACAGGATTGCCAGTTCAGGTGCGGTATAGCGGTCCTGCATAAGCTGTAGGTGATGCTCCATATCTGTTGCAGCACGGGCGGCTTCTCCTACGGCGGTAGCTACCTGACGGAGCTTTTTGATGCAGACATCGCCTGCTGCATAAACGCCCTCAACGGAGGTGCGGCAGTTGCTGTCTGTGACAATGGATCCGCGCTCGTTGAGTTCCACTACGCCCTTGACCAGTGAAGTGTCTGGGGTGTAGCCAGCTAAAATAAATACGCCAAAGGTGTCACCATTTGGAGCGAGGTATTCCTTGCATTCACCTGTTTTGGTGTTACGGGTAAGTAAGCGACGGGGAACTGCATCACCCGTTACCTCCAGGACTTCTGTATTGGGATGGATTGAAATCTTTTCATGTGCGCGGGTTTTCTCGGTAGCTGCTGCCGCGCAAGTGAAGTCATCTGTGACCATGAGGATGTGAACATGTTTGGCAAATTGGGCCAGATAGACGCTTTCCTCGGCCGCGGCAAACCCACCGCCAATAACAAAGATGTCCTTGTCCTTAAAGGACGCTCCATCGCAGGTAGCACAGTACGTTACGCCGCAGCCCTTGTACTTTGCCTCCCCGGGGAAGCCAAGGGAGCGCGGCGCACAGCCAATGGTCAGAAGAACTCCGTAGCTTCTAAAGTCTCCGGCAGTGGTGTGTACGGTTTTGATATCTCCCTGCACGTCTATGCTGGTGGCCTCCGCAATGAGCAGGGTGGCACCAAAGGATTTCGCCTGTTTTTGCATAGCGCGGGTAAGCTCTCGACCGCTGGTGCGCTCGATGCCGGGGTAGTTAATGACCTCTTCCGTGATGTTAATCTGGCCACCAAACTCTTTTTTCTCAACGAGCAAAATTCGGTAACGTGAGCGAGCAAGATAAATAGCGGCAGTAAGTCCGGCAGGACCGCCTCCAATAATGATGGCATCAAAAAAGTTGTTGTCGGCAGCGGTTGTGCCGTTGTCGTTTGCGCTGCTGGTGATTGTATTTGTGCTGGTAGTACTAGTGTCAGCGGTAGTGCTGGTGGACATGAAAGGCTCCTTTGTTAAGCATGCTTAATGCTGGCGATAAAAGAAAAGTGCTTTGCAGTTCCATCGTTCAGTTTTGTCGTTCTATACGATTTTGTAGTGCGATTAATGTTTCTGTTGTCTTTCAATCAGGAGATTAGGCCAATACTTTGACCTTCAAATAATCTGTATAGTATTTGCGCTGTGTGGTAGAAATTTGCGGGTGAACGCACGCAACATATGAATGAATTTGTTTGAATTATGTATATGTTGGCTGCTGAGCGTGTCGTTTTGCAACGGTTCCGTATGTGTGGTGTTCCAGTCTGATTTGTTGCTTTACCAAGTAAGCTAACACGATGTTTTAATCGTCAAATAAACTCTTTTCAAAGCCGTGGATAGCTTCTGTAAGTGGCTTATACCTGTAGTTATAAAACAATCTAAGCCTGTGAGATCTGTCTTTGTTTGGTGTATAAACAACGGTTTTGAAATTACAATAGGCATCAAGCTTGTTACGTCGTGCTGTGGTGATAATGGATCCACATGCTACGGCTTCCGTAAGATCACAGCCTACTATTTTCTTATCGAGAATATCAGCTTTCAGTTGCATCCATAAAGGATTTTTGATAGCTGGTCCAATAACTTTAATAGTTTCATAGCCAGAGAGTGCCATATGAGAATACAGCCCATATAGTTCGCATGCTATACCAAGGTGTATAGCAAATAGGAGATCGGTGCGGCGTGTATTCTCGGTAAGGCCATAGAACACCCCCTGAGCTTTGCTTGATCGTACTGGGGGTCCGCTACCACGAAGGTGGGGGATAAAGATTTCATTGGGAAGAGTAAAGTTCTTGCTCAGATAGACATCACGTAACTGTGGAAGAATAGTTTGATTAAATACATCTAGAGGAATGTCGAGCATATCAAGAGCCCATTCAAATGACAATCCCGCAGCAGGCAATGACGCATACAGAGAATATGTGCCATCATTAAGATACATGCCATTAGTAATCTGATATTCATGTTGATGGCTGCCGATTTTTGGCTTTTCTGCAACAGCTAAAATGCCCTCGGATGTACCGGTGGAATTGAGTAGTTCTGTATCTGGCTGAAGCAGACAAGCAATTGAGCCAGACATGTGGTCATGTCCGGTTACTGCAATTTGGCAGTTGGAGGATATGCCGGTGGTCCGAGCGATTGAGTCCTTAATGACGCCTCTGAAAGTTCCGCTTTTGACAAGAGGTGGAAAAAGTGTATGAGGCAGATCAAAATAGTCCAAAATTTCAGCCGATATTTCAAGACTATTGATGTCGAGAACGGCGGTCCGAGAAGCAAGAGTGATATCTTGACCAACAGCGCCGCATAAGACCCAAGCGATAAAATCAGCCATGGGAAGCCAGGTTTTCTTCTCGTTTACCGTTCATTTGCCGCCATTTGCTGTTTTTGAATACAACAAATTTGTTTTTCCTATAGTTAGCTCCAGTTAACTATATAATTAGTTTTTATCGACGTATGCGTCGGTATGGTGGGAAAGTAACGAGTGCTGGATGGTAAAAGAGAGAACTTGGTATGGTTGCAAAAGAACGTTTAAATCCACAGGATAGAAAAAAGGAAATTAAACAGGCTGCCGCCCAAGTTTTTATCGAGAAGAATTTTATACACACCACTATGGAGGACGTGATTGCAAGAACCACGCTTTCAAAAGGTGGCGTATACCACTATTACAAAAGTACCACGGACATTTTGTACGACATCATGCTGGATGGTATTGACTATAGAAATGATGTCATAAAAAGCACCATGGATGACCTTGTCGAGGGTAAAGAAGACGAGTTTATGGTGTGGCAGATGTACAAAAAGATTATTGATGATACTCCTTCGATGGAAATCTATGTTCAATTTTTGCTTGCCAAAAGAGATAACCCCAAGCTTGAAGCGTTGTTTAAGGAGCTTCAGGAAAAGACGCGAGAAGGACTGTCCAAAACTATGGGGCATGGTGCTGATGCAATGCACTCCGATGAGTTTTTTGACTTTCAAACGTACCTTATCAATTCATTCATTCTCGGAGCGGTAGTTCTTGGAGGGAGAGACAGCTTCAAAAAGAATAGTCCACAGCTTTTGGCTGGTCTTGCTGCGCTAATGGCGCCAGCCAAGCAATAAACACTACATGCCAAAGATGGCATCGCGGCATTGTAATAGACAGGAGAAAGTAGGCGATATGAACATATATAAGCGGATGTTTGCATATGTCCCCAAATCCAAGTGGAAGGGGTATTTAGCAGTCCTCTTTTCCGGCGTATCAGCACTTATGATTGTTGTCGGATACTTTTTTGTATACCGAATTCTGGTTGAGCTGTTGGCGACACAGAACCTCACACAAGCACGAAATCTTGCTCTTACGACTATGGTAGTCCTTACGCTTGGAGGTGTTCTCTACTTCCTGTCCGGCTTGTTTTCACACATGCTTGGTTTTCGTCTTGAGACCAACCTTAGGAAAAAGGGCATTGATGGCATCAGTAAGGCTAGCTTTAGGTTTTTTGATACCCATCAATCTGGCGTGGTGCGTAAAACCATTGACGATAATGCCGTTAAGACGCATACCTCTGTAGCGCATATGATTCCCGATATGGGACAGGCGTTCCTTACTCCCATCTGCGTGTTTATCATCAGCTTCATCATAGACTGGAAGCTCTTTGTAGCACTTCTTGTCATGACGGCGCTGGGCGTGGGCCTGATGGCAAAAATGATGGGTGGAGAAACCAGCTTCATGCAAATCTATCAGGACGCCCTGCAGAAGCTGAGTGGTGAAACCGTTGAATACGTCCGAGGTATCCAGGTTATCAAGATTTTTAAGGCTGACGTAAAGTCCTTCAAGGCGCTCTACGAAGCAATACAAAACTATGCAAAATATGCCTATGCCTACGCGCAAAGTTGTCAGATTCCGTATGTGACCTATCAGTGGCTCTTTTATGGGATTGCTGCAATTGTCATTATTCCAGTTGTCCTGTTTTTATCGGTGTTTTCTGATCCCGTCTTTCTGATGGTTGACCTCATTATGCTGCTCTTCTTGTCCGGCATCATCTCGGTGTGTTGCATGAGAATTATGTATGCAAGCCAGTATATCTTTGAGGCAACCTATGCACTCGACACCCTTGAGAAGCTTTACGCAGAAATGTTTGAGGACAAGCTCTCCTTTGGCACAGAGACCGCGTTTTCTTCCTACGACATTGCCTTTGATCAAGTTTCATTTTCCTATGGCGAGAAAAGCGTCTTTTCTGATCTATCCTTCTCGCTAGAACAAGGGAAAACCTATGCACTGGTAGGATCGTCCGGTTCTGGTAAGTCTACCATTGCAAAGCTTTTGAGCGGCTTCTATAAGGTTGATTCTGGTGCCATCAAGATTGGTGGAAAGAGCATTGAGTCCTACACAGAAGAGACAATGACAGAGGCTGTTTCGTTTGTCTTCCAAGATCCCAAGCTTTTTAAGCTGTCGATTTATGACAACGTTGCCCTGGCAAAGAAGCATGCCACGCACGATGAAGTTATGCAGGCGCTTTATCTTGCCGGCTGTGACGATATTCTCGATAAATTCCCCGAGAGAGAGCGTACGCTTATTGGGTCTAAGGGTGTTTATCTCTCTGGTGGAGAAAAACAGCGCATTGCCATTGCCCGTGCCATGCTTAAAAATTCCCCTATTGTAGTCATGGATGAGGCATCAGCTGCTATTGATGCAGATAACGAATACAAGCTCCAGCAATCGTTTAAGAACTTGATGAAAGATAAGACCGTCATTATGATTGCTCACCGCCTGTCGAGCATCCAGGATGTCGATGAAATCATCGTCCTTGAACAGGGTGCTCTTGTTGAGCGTGGTAGCCATGCTGAGCTTATGGCACAGGATAGTACGTATAAACAGCTGGTTGAACTCTATAACACAACCAACGATTGGAGGTTGTAGGATATGAGAGAGCATCTTAAAAAGAAATTTCAGCTCACAGATGAGGGCGTAAAAGGGACGCTCCATGCTATTAAGCTGTCATTCATAGTGTATTGTCTTCTTTTGGCTCCAGTGTGCCTTCTTATGCTTTTAGGCAATCAGCTCATTTTAGGAAACGTGTCAAGTACCTGGGAGTATATTGGCATTGCCGTGGTGGCTTTGGCGCTGTTGTTTATTGCACTCTATTTTGAATATGACGCTATGTTTAATGCCTCGTATAGGGAAAGCGCTAATTTGCGCATTGATATCGCAAAGACACTGGCCAATCTGCCCTTGAGTTATTTTTCCAAGCACGATCTGTCAGATCTTGCCCAATCCATCATGCAAGATGTTGCAACTATTGAACATGCCATGAGCCATTCAATTCCTAAGATATATGCATTCTATCTTTTTATTCCTGTTATAGGGTTTATGCTGCTCTCAGGAAATGTGTGGATGGGGCTTGCTGTTATCGTTCCAGCTCTTTTGCGCGTCCTTGTGCTCGTGATATTTCAAGATCAAATAGTTTCTGGAAACGCCCAATACCATCAGGTGCTGAGGGATAATTCGGAAAAATTCCAAGAAGTCATTGAAATGCACCAGGAAATTAAGGGATATAACCTATCGCAAAAGATCCAGTCTGAGCTTAATGCCCAGATGGAGTATAGCGAGAAGGTCCATTTGGCTAGTGAGACTAAAGCCATTATCGCGCTCTCTACTTCTTCTCTCTTCTCGTTTATAAGTCTTGGTGTTGTCCTGGCAGTGGGCACACAGCTCCTTATTGGTGGCCAGATCAACATCTTGTATCTGCTGGGCTATGTACTTGCTGCCATGAAGATTAAAGAAGTGGTTGATGTTTCAAGCGAAGGCTTCATGGAAATTCTTTATGTAGCAGCTCCTGTTGCTCGCATTAAAGAGATTAAAGAGGCAGTTTTGCAAGAGGGTCAGGATGTAGATTTGAGCTCGTTTGATATTGAGCTCAACCACGTTTCTTTTGCCTATGACGAGGACACGCCCGTTTTGAAGGATGTCTCATTTACCGCCAAGCAGGGCGAAGTCACAGCGCTTGTGGGTGCATCCGGCTGTGGTAAGAGTACGCTGCTTAAGCTTATTTCTCGTTTGTATGACTATGACGCGGGCTCAATTTGCATTGACGGCCAAGATATCAAAGCTATCAGCACAGATTCTTTGTTTGATAAGACGTCCATTGTGTTTCAGGATGTCATCCTCTTTAATACCTCCGTCATGGAAAACATTCGTATTGGTAGGCCAGACGCAACAGATGAGGAGGTGATTGAAGCAGCACAGCTTGCCAACTGCATTGAATTTATCGATAAAATGCCCGAAGGTTTTGATACCTCTATTGGCGAGAATGGCGCAGAACTCTCAGGCGGAGAACGTCAGCGTTTGTCTATTGCTCGTGCCTTCTTAAAGAATGCGCCAATTTTGATTCTTGATGAAATTGCGGCAAGCTTAGACGTTGAAAATGAGCAGAAGATTCAGGATAGCTTGAATAAGCTCATTCAGAACAAGACGGTTATTGTTATTTCTCATCGTTTGAAATCGGTGGAAAACGTTAACAAGATCGTTGTGTTAGATGATGGTCACGTTGAAAGCGTGGGGAGCCATCAAGAACTGATGTCTACGTCAGCGATATATCAAAACCTGATACAAAAGTCTCAACTGGCTGAAACATTCAGCTATTAAGGAGTGTTTATATATGGATACGCAAAAACTAAAGGTCAAGGACCTGGTCACCATTGGTGTTTTTGCTATCATTTATTTTATTGTCTACTATGCAGTGGGCATGATTGGACTCGTTCCCATTTTGTACTTGGTGTTCCCCGCAGTATTTGCTGTTGTGGGAGGCGTTATTGTAATGCTATTCATGGCAAAGGAACAAAAGCCATGGGCGTTCTTCATTTTTGGTACGCTTCCTGCTCTTATCGGCTTTATAGCAGGCCATACGATTCTTTTCCTTGGCCTGTCAGCTCTTTTGGCGCTTATTGCTGAGTTTATTCGTCGTCAAGGTAACTACAAGTCTTTCAAGTACAACATGCTTGCCTATGCTATTTACAGCATGTGGCCTGCTGGCTCTTTAATGCAGATTCTTTTAATTCCTAGCATTGTGGACTTGCTTTCTCAAGCGATGGGTGCAGAGTATACCAACGCTTTGTTCATGCTTGTTACCTGGCCAAATATGGCTCTGGTCTATGCATCAGCATTTGTTTGCGGTATTGCAGGTGCCTACATTGGAAAGTTCTTCCTCAAGAAGCACTTTGAAAAAGCAGGAATTGTTTAATGAGAGCGTTCCTACAAAAGATCGCCAATCCAAACCCAGTAACAAAGCTCCTGGTAGTTTTGTTACTGGGTGGTACTATGGTCAGGCTGGTACCAAATATGTGGGCGCTTGCCATTGTGGCTATCATTTCTTGCTATTTTTGCCTACACGGATTTGTTAAAGATGGCATAGTCCTCATGGTTATATCAGTGATTCTTTATGAAATTCCCAACTATGATGTTGTATTTCACCTTCCATTTGCGCTTAAGGTAATACTTTCGTTAGTGATAACACTGCGAGTACTCCTACTTCCAATTGTGGCGGGTAGTTTTTTGATACGAACCTCTGATGTGGGAACCATTCTTTCGTCAATGGACATGCTAAAGATTCCTCAGGCGATTTCCATTCCCATTGCGGTAATGTTTCGCTTCTTCCCCTCATTTCATGAGGAGAGAAAACATATCAAGTGGGCTTTGCAAATCAGAGGTATAGCTGTTTCTAATCCACTTTCGTATCTTGAGTACGTAACCGTGCCTCTGTTGGTTATCTCTTCCAATATCGCAGATGATATTGCCAAGGCAGCAGAGGTCAAATGTATAGAAAACCCTGTTAAAAAAACGAGGTATATCAAGGTGCCGTTTGGTGTGGCAGACCTTCTCTATCCTGGGTTGATTATCTCTTGTGTGATGATGGGTTGGCTATGGTAGAAATCAAAGATATGAGCCTTGCTTACAATCAAGATGCTCCGGTCATTTCAAAGCTTTCTCTGGACGTAGCTCCCGGGGAGTGTGTTTTGATTGCTGGTACAAGCGGCTCAGGTAAATCCTCAATCATAAATGCCATCAACGGCCTCGCAACGAGATACGATGGGGCAGCAGTAACTAGGAGTGTTGCCTACAACAACAAAGATATTTCTCAGATGCAGATCTTTGAAATAGCTCAGCTTATCTCGACTGTTTTTCAGAATCCAAAAACGTATTTCTTTAACGTTAATACCACGCTTGAGCTGCTTTTCTACCTTGAAAACCTGGGTCTTTCTCGAGAAGAGATGGACAAGCGCATGCACAAGATGCTCTCGCTTTTCCCGATTGAGCATCTACTAGACCGCGATATCTTCCAGCTGTCTGGAGGAGAAAAGCAAATCTTGTGTGTTGCCTCCTGTTATATGGCAGGCACGCAAACAATTTTGCTTGATGAGCCTTCTTCCAATCTTGATGGCGCGTATATAGATCTTTTGGGAGAGGTTCTCAAGCTGCTTAAAGCCGAAGGTATCACGCTTATTTTGGCGGAGCATAGGCTCTATTACGCCATGGATATTGTTGACAGAATCGTGTATGTGGACTCAGGCGCCATTACTCAGAGCTTTACCAAAGCTGAGTTCATGGATTTGTCGGAAGATGAGCGAAAGGCATTGGGTCTCAGAGCAGCCAAAAAGCCAACACTGTGCTTGGATTTGGATACTCAGGAAGGTGATCTGTGCGTTCAGAAGCTTACCCGTCCCTTTAAGACTCAAAAGAGCTGTTTGGAGATAGATGAGCTTTCCTTTAGCTTGGGAAAGATCTATGGAATCGTGGGCAATAACGGCTGTGGAAAATCGACCTTTGTGAGGTCTTTGATTGGTGTCGAGAAGGAATCGAAGGAAATCGTTTCTTTTAAGGGGAAGCCTCTTTCAAAAAAGGAGCGCATCAAGCTATCTTCTCTTGTCATGCAGGACGTCAATCATCAGCTGTTTTCTGATGAAGTATCCAGTGAGGTTGCCCTTGGCACAAAGCAGGTAGATACGGACAAAGTCCTCAACTTGCTAGAGCATCTGAACCTTTCTGAGTATAAAGAACGTCACCCTTTAAGCCTTTCGGGCGGTCAAAAGCAGCGCCTTGCCATTGCCTCGGTACTCTACGATGAATCAACGTTCATCTTTTTTGATGAGCCAACAAGTGGTATGGACTTTGCCAATATGGTGCAAATTTCTAAGCTTATTAAGGAAGCCTCTCACGAGAATAACATTATCTTTATCATCTCTCATGACGTTGAGTTTTTGAATATGACAGCAGATTACGTGGTAGACATGAGCGTTTATCGACACTAGCTGCTGGAGCGCTTAAAAATATCTGTTCAGAGTCTGTTTGATGAAGGATACCGCATTCGCTCATGTCCGGCGCAAGAACCCAAACGTGAAGGGCATTAGTGAGCGCCAGATAAAAGCATATATGCTTTCCTATATTTTTCCACGCGCTTAAGATCTGCCACAGTAATCTGTGGAAGACGCTCCAAGTTCATGTTGTCACACAAATCAGCCATTTTTACCGCTTTTGCATCTGTGTCACACGCTATGTTCTCGACATACTCCATGTAGAGGACGCCTTGTTCATGAGTAAGCAACTCCACAATCTGAACGATACGTTCACTAATACCCTGAGCAAGTAAATCATCTGCAGTAATGGAAGTGTCTTCAATGACATCGTGGAGTAGTGCTGCTGCTTTTTGCGTATCAGTAGCACAGTTTGCAGCTACACGCTTTGGGTGGTCTATATAGGGCTTGCCTGCTTTATCAACCTGTCCAGCATGAGCTTTAGTAGCTATAGATAGGCTCAGTTCGACTTGTGATTGCATGGCTGGTCCTCTCGCTTTGCCATATACGCAAGATTATTAAGCAAGATCAAGGATAGACACCCAAATATACTCTCGCTGTAATAAGAGCAGGCACTACGTATAGGAGCTTCTCATTTTAGGTAATGCCAAGAGAGATGCCGTACTTTGAGGCAAACTCATCCTTAATTTCATCAGGCGATACCTGCAGGGCAGCTGCAAGCTCAAAGAGACAACGAGAGCTTGCCAATTTAAAAATACGCTGATGGTAGATGGAGGGCCGCTTATTTTGCGACCGTGCTTGAGAAATGCGTGACCTGAAAGTCTTTGCAATGCGTAGCACATCTTCACATGAGCCTTCACGAATTGCCTGCTTATAATACGACTCTTCAAGCGAGGCATTCTTTTGTTCACAGACAGTGAGCTTGACATTGGGATATTCTTCAATCAACGAGCGAGCGTCCTCTTGAGAAATAACAGACCTCAAACGACCTTCTTGTGCCAAAGGAAACGTAATCTGAGTGTTGTGTTTTTTACTCAAGGGGACAAGACAATACGAATCGGATTGCTGATGCGAGACATCGATTACTTGACAAACTCCTTGACCGGGATGAACGACAAAGTCACCAACGCTATACATAACTTAACCCCCTTCGGATTAAGATAATTATAGCAAAATTTGTAAAAATAGGCACATTAACTGCACAAATATTAATTACTGAATAAAAATATGAAGCATTCTTATTTACAAAATATAAAAAATGTGCGCAAAAATATTCTTTTTTGAGAGATGTAGGAGCTTATTTGTCTGGAACTCAATCGCAGGTGCTAAACAGTTTTAGTCTGATGCGCCCTGCGCTTCGGTTTGAGCGGCTTGGGCGGCAGGCACGTTTGCGTTGGGCTGATTTACAGGCTTGTTGGCAAGGTATAGGGCAACAAGAATGCCAAAAATAATAAGCCCAACAAGTCCTATGGTGCCGGTCTTTTTATACGTACTTACTGGTACCGGTCTTTCCGAACAACGGGACATGACATACCCCCTTACAAGGCAAAATGCTGCAGAGGCACAAGCAGTAAAACACTTCTATATACATCATAGACATTTGCAGCCAGCATTAAAACAACAGCTTAGAACGTATAGAGCGCCTCAGTTTTTGGGCATAAAGGTGTAACAAAGCTTATATTTATCGGAGATGATTGCTATGTCTTTAGCGCCCACAACCAATAGTATGGAGCTTATCCGTCAGAGGCATGCGGTTCGTTCGTATACCGCCCAGCCTCTGCCACAAAGCATAGTTCAAGCACTGCAGTATGAGGTAGATCAGGTAAATGCAGAGTCTGGTCTATCCTTCAAGCTTATGGTCAATGAACCTACTGCCTTTGCTGGTTTCTTGGCCCATTATGGTAAGTTTTCCGGTGTGTCTAACTACCTTGTCATTGCAGGACCTCAAGACAAACATCTTGATGAGCTCTGTGGTTACTATGGCGAGAAGGTCGAGCTTAAAGCAGTAGAGCTAGGCCTTAATTCATGCTGGGTGGCGCTGACGTTCTCTAAAGCAAAAGTAAAACAACTAGTAGCTTCTGGGCATAGACTTTTGTGCGTCATAGCACTGGGTTTTGGCACTACTCAGGGCGTACAGCATGCCTTTAAGTCAGCAGCATCGCGTTTTGTGGGACTTCCCTCTACTGCGGCTTCCTCTAATAAGAAGGAGCGTACGTGGTTTGAGGCTGGTTGTGAAGCTGCAAAATACGCACCAACCGTGCTTAATCAGCAGGCCTATTGCATTACTCAAACGTCAGAAACTACCGCCCGGATAGAAAACAAAGGCGGCCCTAGTTCTGGCATTGATTTAGGAATTGTGCGCTATCATTTTGAGCTGGGTGCAGCACATGGAGCAGGTCAAACCACTTTTGTGTGGGACAATCCACTTCCTCGGCTGATAATAAAATAAAAAAGATAGAGTTTCCAGAAGCTAACTTTGATACTATACATATTTACCACGGCTAACTTTTTATAACATATGCCCGTACGCGCAGATGTTTGCTGCGTTTGTCGGTGACAAAAATAAAGTAGCCATATCTATAGGTCTCATGTTAGACGATTGGAGAATCATGCCGCCAAGTTCACTTGGGAGCTCAAGGCAGCTTATGCGTAAGATCTGCGTAGCTGCTGCGAGCTTTTTGTTTGCTCTTATACTTTGTGCCCTTCCTTCAACTGGGGCATATGCTGCCGTACCAAGTACGGTTGTTCAAAAGCAAGACACGCAACAGCCAGCGTTGCCAGAAGGGATGGCAACCTATGTTGTAACGCTTAAAGATGCTTCGCCAGATATTGCTGCTGGTCAAACACCCGATCAATATATTGCGTCCTTGCAACAGCATGCGCAAACTACACAAGCAGACCTCATAGCGTTTCTCGATAGTAAACAAGCTACTCAAGAGGTACACTCCTATAAATCGTTTTATATTATCAACAGCCTCAGTGTGGTAACTACCGCCGATGTAGCAGAGCAGCTGCGTGCTCGTCAGGATGTTGCGCAGGTTGTTGTGAGCGGAGAAGTGCATACGCAAAAGCCGGTAGAGGGCAAGACCGCAAAGCCGAGTTTGCGTTCTGATTTCTCGCTTTTTGATATGTTCAGTGCCAAGGCATACGTTCCTTGGAACCTTAAAACCATCATGGCAGATAAGGCGCAGGCAGAAGGTATGAATGGTGCCGGTGTTGTCGTTGGAATTATTGACTCCGGCGTAGATGCAACACATCCTGCTATCAAGAATGCATGGCGTGGTAACACTCCGGGTATGGAAGCTACCAGCTGGTTTGATGCGAACAATCCCTCTGATCGCACATCGCTTCCAACCGATGCTACGGGTCATGGCACCCATGTTGCAGGTACCATTTTAGGAACTGATCCCCAGAACAAGTCGCTGTTAGGCGTAGCTCCAAAAGCCCAGTGGATTGCCGCCAAGGTTTTTGACTCAGAAGGTGAAACCTCACTTGACAGGCTTATTGCAGCCGGTGAGTGGATGATGGCACCCACAGACGAGAAGGGCATTGCGCACCCAGAACTCCGTCCTCAGGTTATCAACAGCTCCTGGGGTGGCAAGTCAGAAAATGAGTTCTATAGGGACATCCTTAAAAAGTGGCGCGCCGTTGGTATTTTGCCGGTTTTCTCGGCAGGTAACGTAAGCAGTTCAAATGCCGGTGGTGAGGGTTCTATTGGAACGCCTGCAAGCTACCCCGAGGCCTTTGCAGTTGGCGCGCTTCGTAAAGACGACAAGATTGCTAAGTTCTCTTTGCGCGGGCCTTCCGACTATGAAGGGGACATCAAGCCTGATATCAGTGCTCCGGGCGTTAACATTTTGTCGTCTGTTCCCAACAATCTGTACGCCTTGCGCTCTGGTACCTCTATGGCAAGCCCCCATGTTGCTGGCGTTGCTGCTTTGGTATATCAAGCAAATCCTCAGCTGACGCCAGACCAGGTAGAGCAAATCATCACATCTACCGCAACACCCTTGTCCGATGAGGAAAATGTATCTAAGCCTAACCATGCGTACGGCTATGGCAAGATCAATGCGTACAATGCCGTTAAAGCAGCTCAAAAAGCTAAGGAGAGCGGTTCGGCAGACGTAAACAACAACGGTCTTGCTACGCTTAGCGGTAAAATCTTGGCTCCCGGTCAGGACGAGGGAGCAGCCACCATCAAGCATTCTACGCTCAAGACCATGTTTAACTCTGCCAACTTTGACGTGCAGGCACAGGTGTCTGACGACAATGGCGTTAAGAGTGTGGTGTTGTATCTTGCCAAGGACGGCTCTGACAATTATACCGAGCACCCCATGACCCTCATAAAGGGCAGCAAGAAGGATGGCGTGTATTCGGCAACGCTCAAGCCCTCTGATCTTGCGGCTACGGGTGGTAGCGTAACCTACTATATTGCCGCGGTAGATGTAACCGATAAGACCAGCAAAACTACTACAGCTACCTGTGCCGTTAAAGATGGTATTGGAATTGGTTACAAGAATGACTTTGAGGAAGAAGTAGACGGCTTTGAGTTTGGTGGTAAGACACCTATGTGGGAGTGGGGCACGCCACACTCCGGTCCTAACTCTGCAGCTTCTGGCTCCAAACTGGTAGCAACTAAGCTCGATGGTACCTATAAAGGTCTTAAAGACACCCTGCTCATCACTCCTGTTATTGACTTGAGTAAGGAATCTCGCTCTGCGGTGCTGCGGTTTAAGCATTGGTATGAGCTTGGTGTTGGAGATAATGCCTTTAACGACACCGCTGAGGTGTGGGTAGGCGAGCTCCAAAATGAGGGTACGGATAGCGAGAAGTACAGCTATAAAAACGTACAGCTTTACAAGTACTCTTCTCATAATGAGTGGAAAGACGAGTATATAGACCTTTCTGCCTATAAGGGTAAGAAGGTAGTTGTGATGTTTGCTCTTCGTCATGGTGGCGGCTTTAGTGAGCGCACAGAAGCCGGTTGGTACATTGACGACCTGGCTATTGAAGAGGCATCAAATGAAATGCCCGCAACGCCTTCTGGTAATGTGGACCTTAGGGTGAGGAATAACTACCGCGTATCCTATGAGTTTGATCCTTTGGACAATCCTAAGATTACGCAGTACAACCTCTATCGTTCCACCTCTCCAACAGGTGATTTTGTAAAGGTTAGCTCTATTGATAAGCGCACTGCAGGCAGCTATACGGCCAGGCTTGTTGATGAGCCCACGCCACAAGAAGGCACGTACTACTACTGTGCTACTGCACAAATTGGTGAGCGCGAAAGCGCAAAGTCTGAGGTTAAATCTGTAACGTTTACCCAGGGCACTAAAGTTTTGAGCTACAACTTTGAGAAGGACGACGACGGATGGACATCTCCCGCGGATGCCAAGGGCACTGCTTGGACACGCGGTACGGTGGACAGCCCCAATCCCTTCCCAGATTCCAAGGTTGGTTCCATGCCTTCTCCCGATCAGGCAAAGGGTAAAAATCCCGATAGTCCTACGGTGTGGGGAACAGAGCTCAACACCTTCCGTAAGGCAAATGCAACCTACACGCTTGTCTCGCCAACCATGGACTTGTCCAAACTGACGAGTGCGCGCGTGTATATGCAAATGTGGTACAACACTACGGGTCGCAAGGGCGCTGATGAGTGGAGCGTCTATGATGATGACCGCGGCAAGATCTTAATCAGTGCCGATAACGGCAAGACGTGGGAAGAGCTCTTTAACCTTGACGATAAAACGGTTGAAGAGAAGAACATCAATGGTCGTAATCGACTCAAGAACTACTGGTTCCTCGATGGTTTTGATATTCCTCAGAAGTATCTGACCAACAGCTTTAAGATGAAGTTTGAGCTGTCTACAGGCTCTGAAGTGGACGGCGCAACCGCTGGCGGTTGGTATATTGATGATGTTTCTATCTTTGATACCGCGCCAAAGAATGAGATTGTTCCTCATGCAGCTGGCGCACAACAGGATGCGGGTGATGACGCATCCACTGCTTTGGCAGTTCCTGAGACCGCTCATGAAAGTCACACCGCTTTGGCCCTTAGTTCAACTTCCGGGACCTTTGCTCCCACGCAAAAGCCTCTTATTCCTGTAGAGGGCACTGTTACGCTCAAGGAATTGGGTACCAAGGTGTCCAGTGAGCCTGGCAGCGGCAACTATAGCCTACAAGCTCCTGCTGGAACCTATACGGCAGTGGTAGAGGCAGAAGGTTATAGCACCAAGGAAGTTCCTGTTACGCTTACAGAAAAAACAACGACGGTACAAGATGTCATATTGTCTGATATCAAGTTGGGTTCTGTGAGCCTTACGGTAACCGATGGTTCCAACAAGTCCATTCCTGAAGCACAGGTCAAGTTGTATCGTGACAATGTTGGAGACCCATCGTATGCAACCTCTGCAGCTTTTCCTGCGACGATAGAAAAGGTATATCCCGGCAGCTATACCATGGTGGTTTCTGCTCGTGGTTATCAGAGCGTTACACAAACTATTACTGTGGCAGAAGATCAAAAGCTGCAGCTTGAGCCTATCAAACTGGCTCAGTTGGATACCTCTGGAGATAACGGCAAGACCAGCACCCTGTCACACGATGATGGCAGTGCAGAGTCCTATCTCACCGACGTAAAGGACGGCAGGAGCCTTGGCGTGCTTGTCTCTAACGATAAGCCCGTGGAGATCAAATCTGTTCTTATGTATCTTGCGCCTCAAGATGGTGCTGCGCCGTCAACGCAAAAGTTCAAGGTGAGCATTTACGATAAGAATCAGCCCGACGGCTATCCTGGTAAGGTTTTGTTTGGACCGTATGAGGTAGAGGTACAGCCAAAGCAGGGTTGGAATGAGGTTGTGTTACCGGAATCGGTGCAGGTAAATGGCGATTTTGTCATTGCTTACACCCAAGTAGGGGATGAGAAGCAAGGGCCTCGCATGTGTGTTGATGAGAGCACGGCCGGTCTTGGCCATTCTTATCGCATGGTAAATGGTGCGTGGAATGATCCAGATGATAAGGGTTCGTATATGATGCGCGCAGTGGTGGCGCCGGTGGTAGCTTTGCCGCTGCCAGATGATCCGTCTACACCGGATGACCCCTCTACACCCGACACGCCCGACACTCCGGATAATCCTGACAATCCGAGCAACCCATCCACGCCGGATACGCCCGACAATCCCTCTACGCCGGATGTACCTTCTACACCCGACACTCCATCCACTCCTGACACCCCTCAGGATCCGGGCACCAGCCAGCCTTCTGGAAAGACGGCTGCTAATCAAACAGCTCAGTCTCGTGCTGGCAGCATGAAGACAAAGTCTTCCTCAGTGTTGCCAAACACTGCAGACAGCTCTTCCAAACAGGCATCACTTGTTGTAATGAGTGCAGCACTGCTAGCACTTGGAAGCGCTTATTTGCTACATAAAAAGCTGTATGAGCAGGAGTAATGCCAATACAGTACTGAGTTAGTAGGAAGCTCTCGAGGAGGTTGAACTTCTCGAGAGCTTTCGTTTTTAGATAGGCTCGATGATCCGGACAATATCGATAAGCTAGATGACTTCGTTTCGTAAAACCTCAACGACGCTAGTAGCGCGTGTCTTGCGCAGTGCATATACCACACTGAGGATCAGAACCACAATGACACAAACCGACGCATCCAAAAGTAAAGAAACTGGCACTTTGAAGGTTGCAAAATTGCTGCTCAGTGCTGACATATGGACTTCTGCAATTACTGACTTCCAAAAAATCCAACAGGCACCAAGAGAAATCACTGCTCCTATCGCCAGTCCACGCAAGGCATAGCTGAGACACTCACACACTATCATGCGTTTAAACTGTTTCTCGTCCATACCAATAGAATGGAGCACTGCAAATTCACGCGTGCGCAGCAGTATGGAGTTGCACAAGGTGTTAAACACGTTTGCAATGGCGATAAGAACCATGATGGCAGTAAAGAGAACAAGAAAGAGGAGCAAAGTTTGGGTGACGAGCTGGGCATTACGACGGTTGGTGCTCAGATCGGCAAGCTCATACGCATTGCTTTTAAGGCCAGCATCACGCAGGGCATCACGGAGTTTTTCTGCTGCCTCAGCGGAGTTTTGTGCCGTGTAAAACAGGTGCATCATAGTGTTGTCATTGGCGGGCATGAGCTTTTTGCCAAGCTCTGGTGCGAGATACATCACCAGGTCGCTGCCGGACCCTTGCGGTAGGTAAGGAGCTTCGGTTTTAATGTTTTGTACCTTTGCAATGCTGGTTAGCTTGGTGACGGAGATCTCGTTGCTCAACGTGTCAAGTGTCACATAGCTGGGTTGATCAGTGGTCTTAGAGGTATGGGAACTTGTGTTCACGCCAGAGCCGGTATTGGTATCAGAACCGTTTGCGCTTGCTTGTTGTTCATCAGGATAGATGGGCGTAACCATGCGACCAGCGGAATCGAGCAACAAAGGAAGGCTGCGTTCACGTGACCAGCTATAGAGCTCCATAGTAGTAGGTGAGTCAAACGGTTCAATCATCTGCTGATTCTCGTCTATAAACGCGACAAGGGAGTTCTGTACCAGTGCGCCATTTGTTTTGTCTACCTTATATTTTTCTGCAAGCTTGTTCCAGCTTGCTTGACTCGGAACACGTATCGAAAGAGGAGCTACAAACACATTGCTCTGTTTGTCGTAGTTTGTGTAGCCCTGTGGCGTTGATCTAAAGTTTTCAGGAGAATCGCTGAGGTATGAGCGCATACTCTGTGTGAGTGAACTGCCATCTATTGCAGCTGATGCTTGAAAATCAATTTCGCTTTCCTGGCGGGTCAGTCCTGCAATGCCACTCTCAACACGCTCAACAATCTTGGCGGATTCCAGCGCAGTATAGTCCTTGCTGGAATACAGAGAAAGACTCAGATCTGCATCAGAATAGCTATTTTGTACATTGATGAGGGGCACTATAGTCCGAATAAAATTACCGGTAATAACGATAAGTGCCACGCTTATTGCTAGAGAGACCACAATGGTAGTTCCACGAGAGCTTTTGCGTGAGAGATTGCGTGAACTCAGCATGCCTGCAACACCAGCAAAATGCGCATACCATCCGTGTGCCTTTGAGCTCAGCTTGCGGACGCGCCGCTTGCTCATCTTGATGTCGGCTGTTTGGCGAATAGCGCTTATGGGAGATTGCCTGCTGGCCCGTGCTGCAGGAACAGCGGCTCCAATGAGAAGTACCAGCAGTTCAAAGATAGCGGCGAGGGCTAAAGCAAAACCATTTACATGTAAGCTGACCGTTTGGTTAGTACCGTAATTGAGCAATGCCGTAAAGCCTTGCTTAGTAAGCTGTAAGGTAAGAGCAACGCCGCAAATTCCAAACACAATACCAAGAGGAATGCCAATGATGCCAATCAGCAGAGACTCCAAGTAAACGCAACGCCACATCTGTTTTTTGGAAGCGCCCAATGAGGACAATAAACCAAATTGACGGGTGCGCTCTGCAACGGAAATAGCAAAGAAGTTATAGATCAATACGATTGATGCGATACTAATAAGTACGGCAAGGAACAGGCCAAAGTTCCACAGGGCATCCCAGTTTGAGGATTGCCCGCGCAAACCCTGGTACTTCATTAAGTTGGTATGAAAAATCGTTCGTGTGACGTCGTTAGGATCCTCTAAGGAAGTGGAGGACTCGTTGTTAGATGCACCATTAGTATTGGTACCGGTGCTTGGGCCAAGAATGTTTTGCACAAAGTCTGTTACTTCATCCTGTGTTGAGAAGTCCGTCATCTCAAACCAGACCATGCCTTTACCCTGAGTGGCATAATTGGCAGACTGAGAAGAGGCAAGGGCTACCAGTATGTTATCTCCGGCAACCAATGAGTCCCCATAAAACGCGGTTGAGGTTTCGTAAAAGCCACTTACGGTGTAACTTTGGGTTTGTGTGCTATTGGTGTCGCTGTCGGAGTCGTCGTTGGCATGACTGCTATCAGCGCCTGTGCTGTTAGTTGGTTTGACATAGATGGTGCTACCAACGCCGATCTTCTCGTCAGACCACAGGTTGGGATCTGTAAATTTGACATCCTTATAGCGTTCGGGGAGGACTACTTCATTGGTTTGCGAGGGATAGGAGCCTTCTGTAATGGTAGGCGTAATGGTCAAGCCGCGCGCAGCATCCGCTGTTCCTTTGAGCTGTTGTGGGAGGGTGCGGATTTGAAACGTATCATTGTCAGATCTGGTATAGGTATCACCAGAAAGGCGCGTGCTACTGAGCACCGTGGAGCTTGCTGCAGTTTTGGTGTGTTGGCTTGCCACCAGCTCATCAACTTTTTTGGGATCCACATTTTGTGACATAGCACTCCATGATCCCTCATAAGCAATGGTGCGCTTGAGCATGGCTGCATGGAGGCTCGTTACTGTGGTAAATACTCCACAGATAAGTGCGGTGGACAATACCACGCCCACAATAGAAACAGCGGTGCGAGTTTTATTAGCGCTGAGTGAGCGCTTGGTAAAATTAAACAAAATGGAGTTCTTCATGGCTGTCACCGCCTATAAAGAACGCGAGGAACTATGACGCTCATCAGAAACAATGCGTCCATCTTCTATGGCAATAACGCGCGATGCCATGAGCGCCACATCCTCGTCGTGTGTAATTATGACTAAGGTCTGATTCAGATTTTTGTTACTCGAACGAAGGAGCTGCATAATCTCGGCAGAGTTTTTACTGTCCAAATTGCCCGTAGGCTCATCGGCTAAAACAATAGCTGGCTCATTCATCAGGGCGCGCCCAATTGCCACGCGCTGCTGCTGTCCGCCAGAAAGTTGATTGGGCAGGTAGTTCTCATAGCCGTTGAGGTTGAGTGCATACAACAGCGTCTTGAGTCGCTCATCGTTTACCTTACGACCGTCTAAACGCATGGGCAAGGTCATGTTTTCCGTGGCGGTAAGCACCGGAATCAGATTATAAAACTGATACACCAGGCCCACTTCACGACGGCGGAAAATAGCGAGCTGTTCATCATTGCGTGCATAGACATCTTCACCATTAAGGCGCACTGTGCCTGAAGTGGGACGATCAACACCGCCCAAAAGGTGCATCAGAGTTGATTTTCCTGAGCCTGAGCTGCCGATAATAGCAACAAACTCGCCGCGTTCAATCTCAAAGCTCACATCGTTTAAGGCGGTGGTCTGTGCTTGGCCACTGCCGTATACCTTACTTAAATGTTCAACCGTAAGAAAGCTCATCGTTCCTCCCTTAACAGATGGATGGTTAGGTTCCATCCTGCCAAACCAGTCTGTCAATTGCGTGACAAGCAGATGACAGTTTTGTCATTGTGAGCGTGTGCTTGGTTGGATGCGTAGTTTTATCTGGCGGTTTCAGCGGCTCCAGCGACTCTAGCGGCGTAGGCTTGCTCAGTTACCGTATGTTCTTAGCTGCGCGACCTTGTTTAGACAACGGCTTTATAAAACGCAATCTCAAAGCAGGCACCCGTAACCTGCCCGTTAGCATCCTTGTTATTAAAGGCACGGATGCGCCCATCTTGCGCAAAAATTATTGCCTGTGTTAAGGAAAGGCCAATGCCTACCCCTGCCGGGTTAACGGCAGAGCTCGTCTCATCCACAGGAGTTGTGCCCCGATAAAAGCGCTCAAAAATATGGGGGAGTTCTTGTTCATCAAAGCCACTACCAGTATCGGTAATACTAATGCGACAGGCCAAAGTATCTTCCGTGGCAGTTACGGTAATGCTGCCACCTGCAGGGGTGTGCTCAAGACAATTTTTAAAGATGTTTTGCAGCGCCTCGCTAGACCAGGCGGGATCGCCCTTAAAGCTGATGTCTTTATCGATAGACTGCACAACGGTAATATCGGCCAAATCTAGTGCTACTTCTAAGGGGCGTAGAGCGTTGCGTACTAAGCCGCGTACCTCGACATCCTTTTGCTCCAAGTGAATGGTTCCGGCGTCAATGCGCGCTAGGCGCAAGAGGGTTTCTATGAGCCAACACATGCGGTCAATCAGGCGCTCACCATGACGCAAACGACGTGCAATCTCGGGGTCTGACGTGTGCTTGCGGATAAGTTCCAGTTCAAGACCTAGACTGGTCATGGGCGTGCGCAGTTGATGACTAATGTCTGCTAATGAGTCTGCCAAAGATTGGCGCTCGGCTTCTAGCTGGGTATTTAAGCGCACGAGCTTGCCAAAGGTTTTATCAATTTGGCTACCCAACAAAGCTAGCTGCCCTTCACGCATATCTGCAAAGGAGAGCGGCTTGTCCGTGTGCAAAGCATCATCAATGCGCTGGGTTAGCTTGGCGATCTGTTTGGTATGCCACAGCATACAGCCCAAGTGCACGCAGCTCAGAAGCAGTGCCATGATGCCTACGATAAGCGCGCTCTTCTCGCCAGCTAACAGAGCAGCAACAAGTGTACACAGCAATCCCACAGCCAACAGACAGCCAAGCTCTATGCGCAAATGTTTGTTATGCAGCATTAGTTCCATGCTTCAGCCGCCTTATAGCCACGCCCGCGCACCGTTAGAATAATGCGAGGCTCTACTGGGTCGTCTTCCAACTTTTGGCGCAAGCGCTTTATATATACAGAAATGGTGTTGTCTCCTACGTAGGCACCCGCATCATCCCAAAGCGCTTCTCGCAAGGCATCGCGTGTTATGAGGGTTCCGGGATGCGCAGCAAGTACAAGCAGTAGGCGATACTCAATAGCGGAAAGATCAATTTCTGCACCGGCCTTGCTTACACGGGCTCGGGCTGTATCAATGATCACGTCACCCGTTTTAAGTAAGGATTCTGCTGCGGGGCGCTGTCGGCGCAAAATTGCAGCAATACGCGCCAGAAGCTCGCGAGACCTAAACGGCTTGGCAATGTAGTCATCGGCTCCCATGGACAGTCCCGTTACGGTGTTAAATTCATCACCTGATGCCGTCAAAAAGACCACGGGCAGATTGGGCTGAGCAGCTTTGATGGCTGAGCAGGCGGCAAAACCGTTGCCTTGCGTCAGACTAATATCCATAAGAACAATATCAAATGCCGCAGCCGTGGGTTTCTCGTGAGCAGTCGTAAGCTGCATCCTATTGCCACGCTGTATCTCACTACCAGGCTGTGCGCCGGTGGCGTAGGCAATGGCCGCGTCTTGCGTGTCACAGCACACTACCTGTGCGCCCTCGCTTATCAAGAGTTCAGAAAGCGTACGCACAATATCTCGGTCATCTTCTACCAACAAAATTCGGGCTTTCATGATGTGTCCTTATCTCTTTTCCTTATGCATACTTTATCTGAATTTGGAAATAAGCTTGTAGACGGATCCATGTACAAGCTGGTATAGAGCGTTTATATCCAAAGTATTAAGTAAATCCCACTTAACTTTAGGAAATTATCGAAAAAATAACTCACTCTATGCAGAATTTTCTTTTTTGGAACTGCTGTGCATGGAGTATTATTGAAGGGCATGGGCGTACCTTTAAGAAGGAAGGGTCGGCCATGTGCTTTATGAATGCTTTATTGATGCCGCTTGCATACGAGTGGTTCGCTATGTTCTAAGGAGAGGAAATGGCGAGAAAATTCAAATCCATGGACGGCAATGAGGCCGCCGCATGGGTGTCGTACGCTTTTACGGAAGTCGCAGGTATTTATCCCATTACGCCTTCTAGCCCCATGGCAGATCATGTAGATCAGTGGTCGGCGCGCGGGCTTAAAAACATCTTTGGAACCCCTGTCAATGTTGTAGAGATGGAGTCCGAGGGCGGTGCTGCTGGTACGATTCACGGATCTTTGGGTGCTGGTGCTCTTACCACCACCTATACCGCTTCCCAGGGCTTGCTCCTTATGATTCCTAATATGTACAAGATTGCTGCAGAGGGTCTTCCTGCGGTATTTCATGTGAGCGCCCGTACCATAGCTACGCATGCTCTTAATATCTTTGGTGATCATTCCGATGTTATGGCTGCTCGCCAAACCGGTTTTGCCATGCTTGCAGAAGGCAACGTGCAAGAAGTTATGGATCTTTCTCCTGTTGCACACCTTTCTGCCATCTCTGGCAAGGTGCCTTTTGTAAACTTCTTTGACGGTTTCCGCACGTCTCATGAGATCCAAAAGGTTGCTACCTGGGATTTTGATGATTTAGCAACCATGCTTGACCGTGATGCTGTCCAGGAATTCCGTGATCATGCTCTCAATCCAGAGCATCCAGCAGCTCGTGGTTCTCATGAAAATGGTGATATCTTCTTCCAGCATCGTGAGGCCTGCAACACTACCTATACTGAGCTTCCTGCCATTGTTCAGGGCTATATGGACAAGATCAATGGGAAGCTTGGCACCAGCTATCACCTGTTTGATTACTATGGCGCTGCCGATGCAGATCGCGTTGTCGTGTGTATGGGTTCTTTCTGTGACACTCTGGAAGAGGTTATCGACTACCTCAATGCTCATGGCGAGAAGGTCGGTCTGGTAAAGGTACGTCTATATCGTCCTTGGTCGGTCAAAGATTTTGTTGCCGCGCTTCCTGCAAGCGTTAAAAAGGTTGCGGTTTTGGATCGTACCAAAGAGCCTGGTTCCATTGGTGAGCCTCTGTATCAGGATGTAGTCTCTGCCTTGTATGAGGCTGGCAAGACTGAACTTGTTGTTGTGGGTGGCCGCTATGGTTTGGGTTCCAAGGATGAGCCCCCTGCGGCAGCCTTCTCCGTCTATGAAGAGCTTAAAAAAGACGCACCTCAGCGTGAGTTTACGATTGGCATTGTGGATGACGTTACCAACCTGTCCCTGCCCATGGATCCTGATGCTCCTAATACGGCCGCACAGGGTACTATTGAGTGCAAGTTCTGGGGTCTTGGTGGCGACGGTACCGTTGGCGCAAACAAGAACTCCATCAAGATCATTGGTGACCATACCGACAAGTACGTACAGGCCTACTTCCAGTATGACTCCAAAAAGACGGGTGGCGTAACCATTTCTCACCTGCGCTTTGGTGATGCACCTATTCGCTCTCCGTACTATGTAACCAAGGCAGACTTTGTTGCTTGTCATAACCCCAGCTACGTCATTAAGGGCTTCAAGATGGTCCGTGACGTTAAGCCTGGCGGCGCCTTCCTGCTTAACTGCCAGTGGAGTGATGAGGAGTTTAACAAGCACTTCCCAGCAAATGCTAAGCGCTATGTTGCCAAGAACAACATTTCTATCTACCTCATTGATGCAACTGATCTTGCTGCCAAGGTTGGCATGGGCAAGCGCACCAACACCGTATTGCAATCCGCATTCTTTGCGCTGGCAAACATTTTGCCTGCTGCCGATGCTTTGCAGTACATGAAGGATGCTGCCGAGAAGAGCTATGCTAAGAAGGGCCAGGCTATCGTCGAAGCTAACTGGAAGGCTATTGATGCTGGCGCTACCGCATTCCACAAGTTTGATGTTCCTGCGGATTGGGCAGACGCAAGTGATGAGCCCAGCCACCTGAGCCTTAAGGGCCGTGAGGCCATTGTAAAGCAGGTAAAGGAACTGCTTACCCCCATCAACCTTATGGATGGCGATTCCTTGCCCGTATCTGCCTTTGCTCACAACGCAGATGGTCAGTGGGAGCTTGGTGCGTCCCAGTACGAGAAGCGCGGCACTGCCGTATTGGTTCCTCATTGGGATGAAACCAAGTGCATCCAGTGCAACCAGTGCGCTTATGTGTGCCCTCACGCAACCATTCGTCCCTTTGCCATGACTGAGCAAGAGGCTGCAGCTGCTCCTGAAGCTACCCGTATGGTTGATCTCAAGATGCCTAAGAATACCGGCTATAAGTTTGGTATCACGGTCAGTCCTTTGGACTGCATGGGTTGCCACAACTGTGCAAACATCTGCCCTGCAGGAGCTCTGAGCATGGTTGCCCAGGAAGATGAGCTTGAACAGCAGCCCGTTTGGGATTACATCTATAGTGAGGTAAAGCAAAAGGACGAGCTGTTCTCCTCAAAGAACGTAAAGTCCTCTCAGTTCCACAAGCCTCTGCTTGAGTTCTCTGGCTCCTGTGCTGGCTGCGCAGAAACCAGCTATGCTCGTTTGGTAACGCAGTTGTTTGGCGATCGTATGTACATCTCCAACGCTACTGGCTGCTCTTCTATTTGGGGTAATCCTGCAGCTACATCGCCCTTTACGGTTACCGCTTGCGGTCATGGTCCTGCATGGAATAACTCTTTGTTTGAAGACAATGCAGAGCATGGCATGGGCTTTGAGCTTGGCTATGAGTCCCAGCAAAATCGTCTGGTTGCGGCAACACAGGCGTTGCTTGAGTCCGGTACGGTATCTGATGAGTTTGTAGAGGCTGCTACTGCTTGGATAGAGAACCGCAATGACAACGGTCGTTCACAGGATGTATCTGCGGCCTACATTGCTGCTCTTGAGGATAATGGTTCTGAGGCAGCTCAGGCAATTCTGGCAGACAAGTCCTTCCTCTCCAAGAAGTCCTTCTGGATCTTTGGTGGCGACGGCTGGGCCTACGACATTGGCTTTGGCGGCTTAGACCATGTTTTGGCATCTGGTCGTAACGTTAACGTCTTTGTCTTTGATACTGAGGTTTACTCCAACACCGGTGGCCAGGCTTCCAAGGCATCTAACTTTGGCCAGGTGGCACAGTTTGCTGCCGCCGGTAAGGACGTAAAGAAGAAGTCTCTTACAGAGATTGCCATGAGCTATGGCTATGTATACGTTGCTCAGGTAGCAATGGGTGCAAATCAGTCTCAGACGCTCAAGGCAATTGCCGAGGCAGAGGCATACGATGGTCCTTCTCTGATTGTTGGTTACAGCCCCTGCGAGATGCACTCCATCAAGAAGGGTGGCATGCAGCACGCACAGGAAGAGATGAAGAAGGCAGTCGAGTGCGGCTACTGGAACCTCTTCCGCTTTAACCCAGAGGCCGAGAAGGGCAAGAAGTTTAGCTTGGACTCCAAGGCTCCTAAGGAAGGCTACCGTGACTTCCTCATGAATGAGGCTCGTTATGCTCGCCTTACTACCGAGTTCCCCGAGCGTGCAGAAGAGCTCTTTGCTCGCAACGAGCAGGCAGCTATGGAGCGCTATGAGCACTTGCTCAAACTTAAGGAACTGTATGCCGAGCTGTAAGGTGTCTAAGTTCTAGTCTGCACATATAGGTGTTTCTTAAGAGCCGGAGGACAGATGTCTTCCGGCTTTTTTGCAAAAGGGGAACATCAGTAACGCGCAATGTCTTATATAACAATGTTCCTTTTTGCTATACTTATGCTATAGCTCTTAATGAATGGGGGTTGAGCAGCATGAAGACCTGGACCCTAAGAATATCCCTTGCCCTCCTTGGCTTGCTCGCCATAGTGGGAATCATTTTTTCATTTGGAGCGGTTCAAGAACTAACGTTCTTGAAAGAGGGATCTGTTAATGGGTTTAAGATTGATGACTCATATAGCGATCATAAAAGCGGTTTAGGCGATCCTTCCTTCCATACAGAAGATACCAGTAGCCGTTGGCAGCTGGTTGATACAAAGCAAAACATTACCAACGGAACGTTTGAGGCAACAGAAGACCCCAATATATTTCTGCTCAAAGATACAGAGGGAAATGAGTATGGTGTTGCGCACCTAGCCTATGCCTCAGGTAAAGGAGATCAGGGCTGTTTGTATCTCAAAAATAAGTCTGGTACAGCACTGTTCGATAAAGTAAGTAAGCATTCCAAGTTTTATGAAATCCGTGGTAAAGACGTCGTAACAGTGTATTCATAGTGTTTTGAACCATACCTTCTGACATAACCACTCGCTTTGCGGGTGGCTATGTCGTTTAAGATGCCTTTGTATCATATTTTTTGCCAGGTTTGGTGAGCAGTTCATAGAGTGAGAAAATAGAACTATCGATCATATACCTTCATAAGGAGTTTTGTATGAATCAGTTGGTTTCTCGCCGTGAAGCGCTTGGTTTGTTTGGTGCTGGCTGCCTCTTAACACTATCGGCGTGTTCCTCCACGTCTAAAAATAAAGACTCAGCTCCAAAAACCGAACAAGCTGCTAGCACGGTAACGGTACGCGTTGCCGCGCTTAAAGGCCCTACTGCTATTGGCCTTTTGCCCATGATGAAAGACACCTCCGGTATTCCTACAGCGGATAGTGCCACCACGCCACAAAAAGCTGAAGGCATTACCTATTCCTATACCATTTCTGGTGCGCCCGATCAGGTACTACCTCTTGTTATCAAAGGGGATACCGATATTGCTTTGGTACCCTCCAATGTTGCGTCGGTGCTTTATAACAAGACTAAGGGTGCTGTACAGGTTATAGACATCAATACCTTAGGTGTGCTGTCCATTGTTAGTGCCGACACATCCATCTCTACATTTGCAGACTTAGCAGGTCGTACCGTATACCTTGCTGGTCAGGGTGCAAGTCCTGAGTATACCTTCCGCTACCTGCTCAACCAAGCTGGTCTTGCCGATAAGGTTACGCTTGAGTTTAAGAGTGAGCATACCGAGTGCGTAGCACTTCTTTCGTCTGATCCCCAAGCTGTGGCCATTCTTCCTCAGCCTTTTACCACTGCCGCTATGGCAAAAAATACCAGTCTCAAGGCTCCCATCGCACTGGCTGATGTTTGGAGTGAATATGCAAAGGATACGGGCAGCCAATTTGTTACGGGTGTAACGGTGGTCCGTAAGGAATTTGCCCAGCAATATCCCGATGCTATCACAGATTTTCTCGCTCGCCATACACGTTCGGTTGATGCCGTCAACAATGATCCTGCTTCTGCTGCAGCCCTAGTGGTGGAGGCCGGCATTGTTGCTAACGAGAAGATTGCCGAGGCTGCAATTCCAAACTGCAACATCGTGAGTGTGACGGGAGAAGCCATGAAGAAGGCACTTTCTGGCTATCTGAGTGTGCTTAATGAGTTTGATCCCACTTCCGTGGGCGGCAAACTTCCCGATGATGATTTTTATTACAGTGTTTAGAACGGCATCATGAGGAATTTGAAACTATTCACTATATCTGACAGTGCCTGTAACAAGGTGCTATCACGTATTGGCGCCATTATGCTGTGGCTTATAGTTTGGTTGCTCATTGCGCTGGCAGTTGATAATGATTTGATTTTAGTAAGTCCCTTTGTTGCCCTTGCACGTTTAGGGCGCATCGTTTGTTCTGCCGCCTTTGCAAGCGCCGTGGGCTTCTCGTTTGTGCGCATTGTGCTTGGTTTTAGCGTTGGGTTTGCTGCTGCATTTGCTCTAGGCATTGGAGCTGCGCACTCACGGCTTCTTAAAACCGTGCTTGAACCTGCTGTCTTAGCGCTTAAAAGCACACCCATTGTGTGCATCATTGTGTTGTTGCTTATGTGGGTGGGATCCAAAGGCGTTTCTGCCCTTGCCGTGTTTCTTGTTGTATTTCCTGCAATCTACCTTGCAACACTACAGGGCATGGAAAGTTCTTCGGATGATCTGCAGCGCCTGTTGGAAGTATTTGGCGTTGCTTCTGCTCGCCAGTTTTTAGCCGATGGCTACCAACAAGTGCTCCCATACCTGATTGCTGCCAGTAAACATGCCTGTGGCATGGCTTGGAAAGCCGGAGTGGCGGCAGAGCTAATTGGCACACCCACAGGCTCTATGGGGTATTTCATATACCAGGCAAAAGTTTTGTTTGAAGTAGGCGATGTATTTGCTTGGACCATTGCCGTGGTAGCTTTATCGTGGTTAGGCGAGAAGTGCTTTGTGTGGTTGCTTGCGCAATCTGGCGGCTGGGCTCTAAAACTGTCTTTGCTAGGGCTTACGCCGTCTCGTGCCACTGCTGGGCAGCCTACTGCTGGTGATCGGTTTGTTGTTAAGACAAGCGCCACTGGTAATCGACCTACTGCTGGGGGAGTAGAGCTTGTGCGTTTGTGTGATGCCGTACTGGGATACGACTGCAGCTATGCAACAGATGCTTTTAATTTTGTCCTACACCAAGCTGAATGCCTTGTGATCTGTGATCCTTCTGGTGCAGGAAAAACCACGTTCATTAATAGCATTGCAGGACTTCTTCCTGTTTTAGAAGGCCAAAGACATGTTGCTCCTTGGCTAAGGTTCTCTCTCATGAGCCAGCAAACCTTATTGGTAGAAGCACTGTCTGCCGTGCAAAATGTTCAGTTGGTATGCGGAGCATATGTATCAGAGCACAAGATTCGTACCGTGTTGGGCGAGCTACTGATGCATGATGAGTCTGAAGCTGTGTTAGATAAGCCTGTTTGTCAGTTATCTGGCGGTCAGCGCCGTCGTGTGGAGCTTGTCCGTGCGCTGTTGCATGATTCAAATGTGGTGCTGCTGGATGAGCCATTTTCATCATTGGATTATAAGACGCATGAACACGCAGCACAGTTTGTGAAGGACTATTTAAAGGGCCGTGCTTTGTTGGTGGCTTCTCATGCTTCAAATGAAGCGCGGCTGCTTGATGCAACCGCGCTGGAACTATTTTGTAAGAATAGCTCTGATTTGTAAGGGTGGCTCTGATCGAGCATTACAAGTTTGAACTATACCGTAAGGTGGCAGTAATCCCGTAAGGCAGCATTAAACAGCACTGTCAACAGCACTGTCCGCAAGTGCTTCCTGTAATGCGGGACTGAGCGTTCCCTGAGATAAGATGGTTACCTGGTGCATAGCTCGACTGATGGCAGTGTACAGGCGGCGGCGAGATAGATCTGAGTTGTCATACTCCGTTGCCTGAGCATCGGGGATGATGACCTCGTCAAATTCTAAGCCTTTAGCCAGCGCAAGATCAATAAGAATAACGCCCTCTTTAGGAAGTGGCTCATTATCGCGTACGCGCACCACGGTATCACCGAGCTGCTTGGCCAGCCAAAAGACGCGATCCTTGTGGGCACAAAGTACTGCTGTTAGACCTTCACGTTCATGGGCTTGCGCTACTGCTTGGCGTATGCACGCCAGATATTCATCGGTATTCTCGATAGCCATAACTTGGGGTTTAACACCGGGACGATGAATGGAGCGTAGGGTACGTCGTTCGCTGGGATCCAACAAGTGGCCAAAGAGTTGCGTAATCTCTGGAGAAGAACGGTAGCTGGTGGTGAGCTTGATGGCCTCGATAGCACCATGGCTTTGCACAAAGATGTCTTTGATCTCCTCAAAGCTAGCAGTGCCCTCAAAGATTGCCTGATGTTTGTCACCAAGCAGCATAAAATGAGCGCGTTTAAAGTAACGCGAAAGCACAATGAGCTGCGTGGCGGTGTAGTCCTGCACCTCATCAATAAGAACAAAGCGAGCATCACGAGCGTTTATGCCAGTAATGAGCATCTTAAGGTAGAGCCACTCCGCTGCAGTCAGGTGATCTGTTTTGAGCATACGCATACCAATGCGATCAAAGCGCAGCCAGTTTACCTTCTCGATCTCTTCGTGGGCATCCGAGAAACGCAGGTCAACATAGCGTTTGGCATAGGCTTGCGTTTCCTCGTCATTGACGGGATTGAGGGATTCTCCAAACAGCTCTACCTGCTCTTCGAGACTAAGAGAAAGCATTTCCTCTTGAAGGTCTTCGTTTTTAGCAAGCTGGCCTAGGCGGCGATTCAGCCGCTCATGCAGCTCATCCTTGGTAAGGGCAATGAGCTTAGGACTGGGTGGGAACTGAGAAAACTTTGCAAGGGCTGAGGCGATTTGTTGGGACTTAAGGAGCACCGTGTCATGCATGCGGATTTCTTTGAAGTCTTCATCTTGGAAGCTCAGACCAGATAGGGCTGCTTGTAGAGCAACAAGACTTTCTGGAGAATCATCAGCACCGGAATTGCGCTCGGATAAGCCAAGCTGGGACATGAAGCTCTTCCAAGTAAAGACCTGTGGATTAGACTCGCCAAGGGAGGGGAGTACTTGGTCAATGTAAGACTCAAAGACACTGTTGGGTGTAAAGAGATACACCTGGTCAGGGCGTAGTGTTTCTCGCTCTTGATAGAACAAATAGGCAATGCGCTGCAACAAAACGGAGGTCTTGCCAGAGCCTGCAATACCATCAACGAGCAGAGCTGGGACATCGGCATGCCGAACAATTTGGTTTTGTTCACGCTGAATGGTTGCGGTGATTGCTTGGAGCTTCTCGGAGTGATGCCGCTTGAGGGTATTGAGCAGCATGGAGTCTTGGATGGCAACCGTGGTATCAAAGTAGTTATGCAGCGTGTTACGAAAGATGTCATACTGCCGACGCAGCTCCAGCGTAACCCTGCGCTCTTTCCCGTCCACCAGATAGGACGTTTTACCCATTTGCTGGTTGTAGTAGGTTTCCGCCACGGGGGAGCGCCAGTCCACAATGAGAGGGCGACGTGCATTATCGGTCACTCCTGCAGCGCCAATGTAGATGTCACGCGCAGGTTGGTTGGGGCGCATCTGCAGACGTACCATGGCAAAGTAGGGGCGCTGGAGCGCAAGAAGGATACGCCGTAGTTTGTCTACCGAGAAATCATGGTATTGGTTATAGGCATCAATGACCGCATTAAGCGTTTCTATTGCTGCCAAGGTTTCCATGGTTTCATCCGCGCCACCAAAGTCTATGCGGATCTCATCCGAAAGGTCTCGCAGGTCTTGAGCAGCACCTTTGTGAGCGGTTTCTAGCTCTGAGTTAAGGGCATCGCGCAGCTCGACCAGCGTGTTATAGGTTTGCGTTAGGTGCTCTTGCTCGGCAACAAATATGGGATCTTGTTGCGTGAGCTGATCAGCGGCATGAGCGGTGTTGGAGGCATCAGCGGTATGAGCGGCATGAGCGGCGTCGGCGTGTGGACTGCCCTCGCTGGGATCAAATGTATCTTGAGACATATAACCTTTTTCTATTAGTCTTCTTCTACGGCGTTGGCAATAAAGCGCTTGAGTTCATCCAAACCTTGTCCCGTTTCCGAAGAGGTAATGACCATAGCCATACGGTCCAAGCCAAACTGTTTGGCAAGGGCGTTTGCCTGGGCATTTTGTTTATTCTTACTCAGTTTGTCTGCCTTGGTGAGGGCAACAATAAAGGGAATTTGATTTGCTGTTAAGAAATGCAACATCTGTACATCCAGCTTTTGAGCATCGTGGCGAATATCCACCAAAGCAATAACCAGGTTAAAGCTGCGATTATCGCTAAAGTAACCATCGATAAGATCTGCCCAGCGCTGACGTTCACCCTTGTTGACCTTTGCAAAACCGTAGCCGGGAAGGTCTACAAAACGAATCCCATCCGCCTCAAAAAAGTTGATAGTTGCGGTCTTGCCAGGCTGAGAAGAAACTCGAGCCAGTGCTTTGCGACTAAACAGCTTATTGAGCAGCGAAGATTTGCCTACATTGGAGCGGCCAGCAAACGCAATCTCTGGAGTTGTGGACTCTGGAAGCTGCGCGGCAGTGCCAAAAGAGGCTTCGTAGCGCGCATTTTGGTAGTTGATAGCCATGAGGTCCTCTCAAAAGCAAACATACTAGGAGATAGATAATTCTACCAGCCAAAATATTAGCGGGACTGAACATCCTCAAAAAAGCCCACACGATAGTTGGTAAAGATGGTTGAGCCTTCCTGTTGTGTGGCATCCAAGTCTACATCTGCCCAAATGCCAAAATCATGATCGCCTTCGGGATCACTAAAGATTTGGTGAACATGCCAAACATGTGCGCTTTTCTCGTCAGATTCATCAATGGAGAGATAAGCGGTGCTGCGTGCGTCTGCGTCCAGCAGGATTTCTGTGTGCACCTCAAAATACGCATCAAGTGCCTGTTGCCACACCAGTTGGCGCCAGCCCCAATCGGAGTCAAGATCGCCGAGTTTATCGGTACGACCAAAGGCGGCAAGGCGCACGCGCGCAAACAGGGAGTTGCGCACCAAAAGGGTAGTGCCATGACGATCAACCACAACGGCATCGGGGGCATGAGGAGCGGCATACTGTGCCCCCTGGTCCTGTGAGCTATCCTGAGACCATTCATCAATAAGGCTGGAGTCCGTGGTGCGCACCACAATAGAAAGCCAGCTAATGATGTCGGCCAGACGCTCATCTATGAAGTGCTCGGGAATGGTGTGTGCGAGCGTACGATACGCATCGGATAGATAGCGCAAAAGCGTTCCCTCGGAGCGGGAAAGCTTGTAACAGCTGCTATAGGTTTTAAAGTCAGAAGCGGACTCAACCATTTGGCGCAGTATGCTCTTGGGGGCTAGGGCATAGTCTGCTGCCCAGGGCACCTGCTCACAATAGCTGGCAAAAGCCTGTGTAAGCAGCTCTTCTAGAGGTTTGGGATAGGTGATTTCCTGTACCTGTTGCATGCGCTCGTCATATTCCACACCTTGTGCTTTGAGCGTTGCCAGTGCTTTGCTGCGCAGCTCTTTTTCTTGAGCGCGCAAAATCTGGCTGGGATTGTCCAGCGTTGCCTCCACCATGGAAATAAGGTCGAGGGCATAGTTGGTATCTTGGGGATCGAGCAACTCAAGGGCAGCCAACATAAAGGGCGAGAGAGGCTGGGTAAGCAGGAAGTTTTGTGGCAGATCGGTCTCAAGGGCGTAGTTGGCAGGACCAAGGGGTGTGTCTGCAGGAACGTCTCGAGAGATCACTTGTGCGTCTAACAGTGTTGCCAGCACCTCATCTATATGCTGAGAAAGCTCCGCTTTTTGAGCATCTGTCTGCGCAGATTCATCCACGAGCGCATGAAGGCGACTCCACGCATCAGCGCCTTGTTCCACCCCTGCAAGCACTATGGAGTTGGTAATTTTGAGGTGTGGGCGAAGAGGCTCTGGTGTAGCTGCAATGAGCCGTTCAAAGGTTTTGTTGTTCCAGCTGACAAAGTCGTGCGGTGGTGTTTTAGGTTTAATCTTGCGGATCTTCTTGGGATCTCCAGCTGCCTTAAGAAGCGCACGTGCACGCTCAATGTCATATTCATTTGCCTGAGCAATAACGCGACCCTCTGTATCAAAGCCAGACCGCCCTGCACGTCCAGCAATCTGATGGAATTCTCGTGCGTTAAGCCGTCGCATACGATGGCCATCAAATTTGGTGAGTTGTGTGAGCAGCACGGTGTGTATGGGCACGTTAATCCCCACGCCCAAGGTATCGGTTCCGCAAATAACGGGGATAAGTCCTTGCTGTGCAAGCCGTTCTACCAGTAGGCGATAGCGTGGCAGCATGCCTGCATGGTGTACTCCAACGCCGGTAAGTAAGAGCCGTTTAAGGGTTTTGCCAAAGGCCGTGTTAAAACGAGCACCTTTAAGCGCGTCTTTAATCTGATCACGCTGTTCTTTGGTGGATACGCCATAACTGGCTAAGGCTTGGGCACTTTTAACTGCAGCTTCTTGCGAGAAATGCACAATGTAGAGTGGGGCATCCCCGTCGCGCAGCGCGAGCTCTACCGTGGCCTCCAGGGGTGTCTCGACAAACTCATACGATAAGGGCACGGGACGCGGTGCCGTAAGTACCAGATCAACGGCACGACCTGTATGTTTCTCCAGAGCTTGTGTGATGGCATTCACGTCACCCAAGGTGGCGCTCATCAGTAAGAATTGTGTATGCGGTAGCGTGAGCAGTGGAACCTGCCAGGCCCAACCACGATCAGAGTCGCCATAGTAGTGGAACTCATCCATAACCACGCAGCCTATGTCTGCTTGCATACCAAAGCGTAGAGCATCCTGTGCAAGGATTTCTGCGGTACAACAAATAATGGGTGCCTGTGCGTTTATGACCACATCACCGGTAATCATGCCCACATTGTCTTTGCCAAGCACGTCACACAGGGCAAAGAACTTCTCGGAAACCAACGCCTTAATAGGGGCAGTGTAATAGGCGCGACGATCGGTGCACACCGCAAGAAAGCATAGACCCAACGCCACCAGAGATTTTCCTGAGCCGGTAGGCGTGCCCAAGATTACATGGTTGCCTGCCGCAAGATCGAGAAGCGCTTCTAGCTGGTGATCCCAGGGTTCAATAGCTTGGTCTGCAACCCAGTCAAGGTACAGATCCAGCGCTTCATCTGCGGGGATATTTGCATAGCTCTCATCATCGGGCCAAGGAATGCGCTCACCTAGTGTTACTTGGGCGGGGCAGTCGGTCATAGTAAGCCTTTCTTGCTTGAAGGTGTCGGTTTAATCCTACTCCACCACCCAGACATATAAGGCCACAAGCGCATATACTTATACAGGCGTACTGTTCTGCAGACGTACTATAGACGTATTGTTGTGCTGTACCTTGTTTAGCTAAGCTCAAAGGAGCATTCATGGATAAAATTGCAAGTTTTACGGTTAATCACTTGGTCTTAGAACCAGGACTGTATGTATCGCGTAAGGATCAAGATAGTACAACCGGGTCGGTTATTACCACCTTTGATCTGCGCATGACCGCTCCTAATAGGGAGCCTGTTATGAATACGGCAGAGCTGCATACCATTGAGCATCTAGGTGCTACGTTTTTGCGTAATGATGAGCAGTGGTCTAGCAAAGTGGTGTACTTTGGACCAATGGGGTGCCGTACTGGTTGTTACTTGGTGGTGTTTGGTGACTATAGCTCGCGCGAGGTACTTGATCTGGTAATACGTATGTTTGAGTTTATACGAGACTTTACCGGAGACATTCCTGGCGCGGCGCCTGAAGAATGTGGCAACTACCTTGATCAAAACCTTGGGATGGCTCGGTGGCTTGCACGGCGGTATTTGGATAACACACTGTATGTCATTGACGATAAACACCTTGTCTACCAGGACTAGTCCAGGACTAGTAAGAGCAACCGTACAATGCTGTATACGCAACAGGAGCACGGGTTTCTCGTCCGTGTTATGTGCGGTATTTTGCGGTATAGTAGTCCGGTTCGAGTAAGCAACCGTGAGGATGTATATGGTCATTCCAGATTTACAGCTGTACTATCGCCCTACCTGTCCGTTTTGCGTTAAGGTTCTGCGCTTTATGGAGCGTCACAACATCACTATAGGCTTGCATAATGTGAGTGAAAGCCCTGATGACCTTGCCTTTCTTGTGACAAAAGGTGGCAAGCAGCAAGTGCCCTGTTTGTTCATAGATGGGGCGGCTCTGTACGAGTCTGATGCCATTATTGAATATCTTGATCGTGTTTTTGCGTAGCAACTACGATTGATAAGCGACTTTCGGGTCGCTTTTTTTGTGCTACTTGGTATAGTCTGACTAAGGATGAAAGGCGTGCATCGTGAGTAATCAATCAACTGGTCAGTCATGGCATGTGGCTTCTAAAAAACCTGCTACAACGGCAAACAAAGCACTTGAACAACTGGTGCAAACAGCTCAAGAAGCGCTTGTTTCTGGCAAAGCGGTACCAGAGGCCTTGGATGCGCTACAAGCAAACGCTGCATTGCTTGATGCAGTAAGCTGCGTGGATTTGTTGGAACGTGCGGCATGTTTAGGCAATCTGGCCATACTGCAACGTTTGTGGAGCATGCTGGCACCGTTTGCCTATTCATCATGGGCGCTTGCTTTGGCATTGCGCTGCGGACATGAGGATTGTGCGCGCTGGCTGCTTATGCAGGGCGTGGATCTTTTGGCCGATCCTAACCCGCAGGTGCGTCGTGATATTGCCATGTCCGTGCACGATGGTGTGTATACGCGCTTTGATCTGGTCCGTTCTAGTCCTACGCTGTTTTTAAACCTGATGGATCAGACGGTTGCGACCGAGATCTTTGAGGACTTTAGTGCTCATGAGGCCTTGACGGGCGCCGCCTACACGTTTCCCACCAATCTACAAACCACCTGTGACGTTGTGTACACCTTAGCCTCTGAGGGGCTGTTTGATGCAACGGTTTTTGATGACGTCTACCGAGCCTGTGTGGTGCGTGCGTGGCATAGCATTAGGCACGCCTCCGAGCGCGATGACGTTACAGCAGATATATGTTTTGATTTGGCGCGCAAACTGCTTGTTTTGTATAACAGCCATGAGATGGGTTCTCCTGTTATAAAGCAGGTCATGGGTGCGCTGGTGGTGCCGCGTGCGGATAGCCGTGTGGTGCGCTTTGTGTGTCAACAGATGCCCTCTGTTTTTCTAGGGCGCCTCACTGCACTTACGTGGCTGCAGGCAGATATTGATCTTGTGGTAGAGATGGTTGGCTACCTACGTCCCAGCAAGCGCATTGACGCCAATACCACACTTTTGTGTGTGCTCGCAAAAAATGGCAAAATTGCCCAGCTCAAACAGGTTGGCAATTGGCCTGACGCCTTTGATGAGAAAAGCTTTGATAAAGCCATAGATGCCGCATCCCAAGCGGGCTATGCAGAGGCAGCAACGTGGCTTCTCAGCCGCAAGCACCAGCTTTTCTCGCCCGTTGTGTCGGATGATTTTCTCGATGAGTTCTTGTTGTAGTACGTTTGTGGGCTACAGCCTGTAAAAGGAGGTAGACGTGGATTCGCAAGAGTCTGCTTTGGCGCAGCGCATTATGCAGCTTACGCAAGGCATGCTGGTGGCAAACAACCATTTTCTGGCGGGTTCTTTGGGGCTCTTGCAGCTGGAGCTACGTGAGCAAAAGCAGAGCTTTTCTACGAATGGCTCAGTATTGTTTGTAGATACTCACCGTGTCATTACTACCTATTTGGAGGAGCAGCAACCTCCTTTGCACGATTACGTTCATGTTTTGGCACACTGTTTGTTTTTGCATCCCTTTGTGGGCAGTCATGTGCACAGCGCTGCATGGAGTTTGGCGTGTGACATCATTGCAGAGATGATCGTGGCAGATATTGTGGGTGCACGTCCCGGAGAGCGTGGCGATAAGATCGAGGCTGTTCTTGAGGCTCTCTATGATGATTTTGCTGGAAAGTTAACTGCTGAGCGCCTCTATCACAGCTTTAGTACGGGCGGCTATGCCAATATGCGCTCCATATGGCAGCCCTTGTTCTTTGTAGATGACCATGAGGCATGGTTTGCTTCTCATGCGCAGTCGCTGCCACAGCAACAATCGGGTTCTCGTAGTGAGTCCAGCAATCAAGGCCCTGGTGGCACAAAAGCTGGTCAACAGGATTTTAGTGCTCTACCACAGGACTCAGGCACCTCTGACTCAAAAAGCCAAAGCTCAGAAGCTGCAAAAGACGGTTCTGACTCGTATAGGGATTCGGGTGAGGAGCTGGATAGGGAGCTGGATGAGCCTGCTAATCTTGAGCAAGCATCCCAGCTTGACCAGGCACGTGAGCAAGAGAATGCTGCACTGTCCGAGCCGGACCATACCCAGCAGCAAAGCGCCACGATCAAAGAAAAAGAGGCCCAGCTTTCGCTTACGCCAGAGCAAATGAAGCGTGCAGAGGAGAGTTGGTCAAAAGCTGCGCGTTCTATGCGCGTGGACTTGGAGACGCTTTCGCGTGAACGCGGCTCTAAGCTGCGCGGACTTATGCACCAGCTTACTGTAAGTCAACATGAAGAGATAGACTACCGGGAGTTTTTGCGGCAGTTTGCAACCTATCAAGAGGATATGCGCTTATCGGAAGATGAGTTTGACTACATTTTTTACACCTACGGGCTGTCACTCTATAAGGATATGCCGCTGATAGAGCCGCTGGAGTACAGCAATAAAAACCGTATTCGGGACTTTGTCATTGTGCTGGATACCTCCAGTTCGGTCACAGGCAAAATCGTGCAGCAATTTGTGGACACCACCTATGACGTGCTGTGCAGTACAGAGTCTTTCTTTGAGAAGATAAACGTACACATCATCCAGTGCGATCTACAGGTGCGCAGCGATACCAAAATCACGAGCGTGCAGGAAATGAACCAGTGGCGACAAAAAATTGATCTGCATGGCTTTAGTGGTACCGATTTTAGGCCGGCATTTCGCTATATTCAGGAGTTGCGTCAAAAAGGTGAATTTGATGATCTTGCGGGCGTCATTTATTTTACCGATGGCTGGGGCATATATCCAGAAACTATGCCACCATTTAAGGCAGCTTTCATCTTTTATGATGAAGACCATCGTCCTGATTTGGTTCCCGCATGGGCCATTCAGCTCACTATAAATTCTGGTCAGTTTGAGTCTCTGTCCGTTTATTAAGCTCACACAAGGAGCCGTGTATGAACATCAGCGAAGCAACATCCCAGGTAGAAGGTGCAATTAAAGCATACTTGTCCAAAGATGAGTTTGGTGCGTATCGCATTCCGTTTATGATGCAGCGTCCGCTTATTCTTATGGGACCTCCAGGTATTGGTAAAACGGCTGTTGTTGCTCAGATTGCTCAGCGCATGCACATCAATTTTGTGAGTTATTCCATCACGCACCATACGCGTCAGTCTGCGTTAGGCTTGCCCTATATTGATACATCCGAATTTGCCGGCCAGCAGTATCGCGTTTCTCGCTATACCATGAGCGAGATCATTGCGGCGGTTCATGATGCCATTCAAAAAACGGGCATTTCCGAGGGCATCCTCTTTTTGGATGAGATTAACTGTGCAAGTGAAACGCTCATGCCGGCGATGTTGCAATTTTTGCAGTATAAGACTTTTGGCCAGCATCAGCTTCCAGCGGGTTGGGTTATTGTGTGTGCTGGTAATCCGCCCGAGTATAATCGCGCGGCGCGTGAGTTTGACCCCGCTATGATGGACCGTATGAAGCGTATAGACATTGAGGCAAACCTAGATGTTTGGCAAAAGTATGCGGTTACTTCTGGCGTTCATCCAGCTATTACTACCTTCCTATCCAATAAACCCGAGGCGTTTTACAAGGTTCGTGCCGCAGCAACAGGTGCACGCATTGTTACGGCTCGTGGTTGGGAAGACCTCTCACGCATGATCTATGCCTACGATGCCGAGAAAATCAAGGTTGACCTCAATCTTATTTCTCAGTACATCCAAGACGGGCGCATTGCAGAAGACTTCTCCTTGTACCTTGATCTGTTTCGCAAGTATGAAGATGACTACAAGGTGGCTGATATCTTAGATGGTTCGGTAGACAGCAGCATTGTGTCTCGTGCTGCGGACGCACCGTTTGATGAGCGCATTGCCGTAGTCAACTTGCTCATAAGCGTCATTCTTAACGAAGTGCATGCGCAGCAGATATACGAGCAGTCCTGTCGAGCACTTAAAAACCAGCTTGTGGCTTTAGCACCTACGGCCACCAGCAGCTCTGACATGCCCGTGCTTACCAAGATAGACGAGTGTGCTTCTCAGGCTACAACCAAGCTGGTGGATGCACAAAATGAAGGCAAGGTATCTTCCGAGCAGCTATCCAAGCTCACGAGTAGCGCCTCGCTTTGGGAGCAAATTCGCATGCAAGCACATCGTGCGGCGATGGAGCCTGCCGTCCAAAGCGCTTCTGTTCAAGATGCTAACGCCATGGTTTTCTCGGCAGCAAAGGAAGCATTCAATGATGCCTGTCGCGTGATGGCACAAGACGTCCATACCATTACAACGCATGTGAACAATGGACTGGCATTTTTGGAGGCTTCTTTTGGGAGTGCTCAAGAAATGCTGGTTTTGGTGAGTCGTCTGTCCTGTGACCATGTCTTTATGGCCTTTGTTTGCGCACATCCCATTGAGGCATTTGTACAACAAAGCAAAGCCCTCATGTTCCATGAACGTGGTCTGGATCTGTTAGAAGAGGCTCAAGCGCTTGTTCAAGATCAGGAGATTATTCTGTAGCGACATGTTTTAAAGCCGTAGATTATATTGGTTATATACTAGGTGCTATCTATCATATAAAAACCTTTGTAGAAAGGACAAGATAATGGCTTGTACAACTATTTTGGTAGGTAAGAAGGCCTCACTTGATGGCTCTACCATCATTGCACGCAATGAGGATTCTGGTTCCACTGAGTTTAACCCCAAAAAGTTTAAGGTGATTCAGCCATCAGATCAGCCTACTACGTATACCAGCGTTTTGAGCCACGTATCCATTCCTCTGCCCAACAATCCCATGCGGTACACCTCGGTACCAGAGGCTGTGGATGGCCATGGCATCTGGGCTGCTGCCGGTGTAAACGAGAAGAACATTGGCATGACAGCAACAGAGACCATCACCTCTAATGAGCGCGTTTTGGGTGCCGATCCTTTGGTTGAGTATCGTCCTGCCAAGGGCAAGCCTGGTGATGCGGACTGTCAGCCTGAAGTTGTGGGCGGCATTGGTGAGGAAGACATGGTTACCCTGGTGCTTCCTTACATTAATTCTGCTCGTGAGGGCGTGACGCGCCTGGGTGCTTTGCTGGAGCAGTACGGTACCTATGAGATGAACGGCATTGCTTTTTCTGATACCGATGAGATTTGGTGGCTTGAAACCATTGGTGGCCATCACTGGATTGCTCGTCGTGTCCCGGATGAGATGTATGTAACAATGCCCAACCAGCTGGGCATTGACGCCTTTGATTTGGACGACGCAGAGGGTGAGCAGCGCATTTGTATGGCAAGCGCCGATCTTCGTGAGTTTATCAAAAAGTATCGTCTGGATAAGTTGGATGGTACCAATGAGCTGAGCCTTGGTTGGATTGATGTAGATCCTGAGGCGGGCCATACCGTCTTTAATCCTCGTCTTGCGTTTGGCAGCAAGTCCGATGCGGATCACGTATACAACACGCCTCGCGCTTGGAATATGCACCGCGTGCTTAACCCTCATATGGAGTGGGATCAGAAGGGTACGGGTTGGCTGCCTGAGGAGGATGACATTCCTTGGTGCCTTGAGCCCGAGAACCCCATTAGCATTGAGGACGTCAAGTATGTGCTGTCCCTGCACTACCAGGGAACACCCTACGATCCCTACAGCCACTATGGTGATGACTCACAGCGTGGTAAGTATCGCCCCATTGGCATTAACCGCAACGGAGAGCTTTTGGTTATCCAGTTGCGCCCCTACATGCCTCAGGCAATTCAGGCGGTCGAATGGCTGGCCTATGGCTCCAACGTGTTTAACGTTTTGGTACCGTTGTATGCCAATACTAACGAGAACCCCGAGTATCTTTCTAACACTACAGCACGCGTAACCAGTGAGAGCTTCTACTGGGCCAACCGTCTGGTGGCTGCTTTGGCAGATGCCCACTATCGTGAGTGCGCATCCCATATTGAGCGTTACCAGGAAGCCTTTGGTGCTGCTGCTCGTGCTTCGCTCAATCGCTGCGATGACGCAATTATCGAGAAGGACCTTTCCTATGAAGCTGCTGCTTCTGAGCTTGCTCTTGCCAACCAAAAACTGGTAGACGAACTCAAAGTACAGACCGACGACTTGCTGGACAAGGTTTTGTTTGACGCAAGTCTTGGAATGCGCAATGGGTATTCTCGCTCTGATGCCTAGCGATAAGGAATAGTGTGCGCTATCCGCATCCGCTTGGACCCTCTCAAACAATCGGTGTAGTAGCTCCTTCCTTTGGAGCTACTACTGAGCCGTATATATCTGCTACAGCCTCTGCATACAAGCAGTTTGCGCAGCGTGGATACGCGGTACATGAGTGGAGCTGTGTTCGTGCTAGTGATGGCATAGGCATTTCTTCTACACCTTTGCGATGTGCACAAGAACTCATGGATGCCTATTGCGGCTCTGAGGATGATGTCCTGATTTCTGCAGGGGGCGGCGAGCTTATGAATGAGGTTATCTCTCATCTTGATTTTGAGAGACTTAACGTCGCCCAGCCTAAGTGGTTTATGGGGTATTCGGATAACACCAACTTTGGGTTTTTGCTCCCAACGCTTTGTGATATTGCTAGTCTGTATGCTCCCTGTGTTTCAAGTTTTGGGATGCAGCCTTGGCATGGTGCTCTAGAAGATGCGTGGGAGGTGTTTACCACAGCTCAGGCAGGTAAAACCCTTCGGGTTCATTCATATGAGTGCTGGGAGCTTGACTCACACAAGGATGAACAGCATCCGCTTGTACCGTATAACACGACTGAGCCATCAGATATTCTCGGCTTTGTACAGGGGGTTCCTGAACCTACGATAGCTGCTCAAGGTCGCTTGTTGGGTGGGTGTTTGGATATCCTTATCAATCTGTGTGGTACGCGTTTTGACAGTGTCGCTCGCTTTAATGAGCGTTATGCTTCCGATGGCGTGATATGGTTTTTGGAAGCCTGTGATCTTGGCCCTCTCCAAGTGCGCCGGGCGCTTTGGCAACTGGCAGAGGCGGGATGGTTTGCTTGTGCACGGGCGCTTGTGTTTGGTCGTCCCTTGCGTAAGTTTGACCAGGCATTTGGGCTTACACAGGAACAAGCGGTTCTTGGTGCCTGTGCTGAGTTGGGCATTACGGTTCCCGTTATTCTTAATGCAGATATTGGGCACCTCCCTCCTATGATGCCTTTGGTTTGCGGGAGCGTCGGGGATCTTAGGTTTGAAGATACTTCTTTACACGTCACGATGACGTTGATATAAGCAGCTTGTGAGGTTTGTTATATGAGTAAGGTTCTTGTGGCAATGAGCGGTGGCGTGGATTCTTCCGTTGCTGCCCAGTTATTGCTTGAACAAGGACATGAGTGTATTGGTGCCACTATGATGTTGGCGCGCAATAGCACCTGCTGTCGTTTGGAAGATGCTATTGATGCAAAGTCCGTGTGTATAAAATTAGGAATTCCTCATCTTACCTTTGATCTCACCCGCGAGTTTGACCAAGAAGTCATTAGGCGTTTTGTAGAGGGATATGCTGCCGGTGCTACTCCCAATCCTTGTATTCAATGTAATCGCTGGCTTAAGTTTGGTTTGTTTTGGCAGCGTGCCCAGGCATTGGGCTGTGAATACATTGCAACGGGCCATTACGCACGTGCACAACGAGACGAACAAGGTATCATGCAGCTGTATACTGCTGCAGACACGCTTAAAGACCAAAGCTATGTGCTGTATCCTTCGGTGCCTGAGGTGCTGGAACATTTGCTTTTGCCTTTGGGAGATATCGCATCAAAAGATGAGGTACGCGCTATTGCCCAGCGCTGTGGATTTGACAATGCCCACAAGCACGATAGCCAAGACATATGTTTTGTGCCCGATGGAGATTACGCCGCCTTTCTCGAGCGCCAAGATGGATTTGATTCGAGTGAGGGTGACATTGTCGATATGAACGGTAAGGTGCTTGGTCGTCATAAGGGTATTGGTCACTACACCATTGGTCAGCGCAAGGGCCTTAACGTTTCTCTGGGGAAGCGCATGTATGTAGTGGATATTGATCCTGTATCCAATACGGTTGTGATGGGGGACACCAGCGCCTTAATGAGTCAAGATTTTGATGCAATTCAAGCGCTCTGGCCTTCCGGTGTTGCCCAGGATGTTATTCATGCGGATGCAGTGGTGTCCTATCATGGCTATCGGCATCCCGCTACCATTACAAGAACGGGACAAGAAAGTTTTCATGTGCACACAGATGAGCCAATCCGTGCTATTGCGCCTGGTCAATCTGCTGTGATTTACGATGGCGACCGCGTTGTTTGCGGCGGCATTATCATAAAGGGGAACCATGTACGCGCTTAAAACAGAAGCTGCTTTTGATTCAGCACACTTCCTCACAGACTATTACGGCAAATGCGAAAATCTCCATGGACATCGCTGGCGTGTTGTTGTGTATATCCAGCAAGAAAGTCTGCAACAAGAAGGAACGATGAAAGATATGGTTGTGGACTTTGGTGTGTTTAAAAAGGAGGTTCGTGCTTTAGCGGACAGCCTTGACCATACATTCTTGATTGAAGAGGGTTCCCTTAAGCAAAAGACCCTCGATTGTTTGGTAGACGAGGGCTTCTCGCTTACCCTGCTGCCTTTCCGTACCACGGCAGAAAATCTTGCACGCTACTTTGCTCAACAGCTCCAGCAAAAGGGCTTGCCCGTCTCGCAGGTGGATATGTATGAAACTCCTCTTAATTGTGCGAGCTATTACAGCGCATAGCCATATTGCTATGAAACTGTAGTAAGGTAGGACTACTACTCAGGTAAAGGAGGCATCAATGGCGCACAAAGCACTGCAAGGCGTAAATCTTGACGGCTGGCTTATGCTTGAGTTATGGGTAACCCCCGAGCTCTTTGCAAAGACCTCAACCCTTGATCCTATTGCTTTGGCAAACAAACTGGGTAGTGAGGCGTATGCCAAGCTCATGCATGACCATGAAGAGAGCTTTATTACAGAGTTTGACTTTAAGCAGATGGCAGCTCGTGGCTACAATGCGGTGCGCTTGCCCGTGCCTTGGTATGTGTTTGGCAAAGATGGTCCGCTGCCCGGGTTTCATACAGGCTCCATTGCGTATGTCGATAAAGCCTTTGAGTGGGCAGAACAGTCGGGCATCAAGATTTTGATCAATATTGTTTTGGCGCCAGGTGCCGATAAAACCGGCAATGCGCTCAGGATGAAAACAGACTTTACCCCTGCTCGTCGTAAGGCCCTATTGGAAATTGTGGGTATGCTTGCTGCACGTTATGTGGGACGCAGCTCATTTTTGGGCATTGAGCCCTTGGATGAGGTTGTTACCATGTGTCGTCGGGGTCTTAACGTGGAGCCGGGCATGCCTTTATCGCACTTGCGCAATCTGTATCGTGATGCCTATGCGGAAATCCGTAGATGTGCTGGTAACGGTCCTGTTATTGTCTTTTCCGATGCTGGTCGTCATGGTAACTGGAAGCATTTTATGGCATCGAGCCGTTATGAGAATGTGTGGCTGGATACGCATCTGTATCGTCCAACCTCGCTGCCACTCTCAACAGCGGGGGCAAATGCCCAACAGCTCTTGAGCGCCAGCAGAGAAGCGCTTGCTCAAGCACGTACCAGCGGGCTGCCCGTTATGGTGGGCGAGTGGTCTGCTGCGCTTTCTGTACCAGGAAAAACTACCACGCTTGAAGGACGCATTGCGCAAGAGCGCCTCTTTGTTGCACAGCAAATGAGCTTGCTGTCCGTTTGTCCTGCGTGGTTTTTCCAAACGTGGAAGACTTCGAATAGGCTGCCTGGCTGGGACGCGCGTGTTGCACTATCAAACTTTGAGCGTGATATGCTTCGCTAGGATTCTGTAGTATGTCAAAACACGCAGGTCAAACAACAGAGCAGCATACGCAAACGATAGGTTCTGCACATACAGGTATCCTGTCCATTGTGGGCACGCCCATTGGCAATTTGTCAGATACATCACCGCGGGTCATGCAAACCCTAAAGGATGCCGATGTGGTGTTGTGTGAGGATACGCGCGTTACTGCTAAGCTTATGAACCACTTTGACATTCATGTGCCGTTGGAGCGCTGCGATGATAACGTTATTGCTTCTCGTACGCCGGTGGTGCTCGAGCGTTTGCATGCGGGGCAACGCATTGCTTTTGTTTCTGATGCAGGCATGCCCGGCGTATCTGATCCAGGTCAGTATTTGGTGGATGCTGCCTTGGACGCGCAGCTGCGCGTTGAGGTTATCCCTGGTCCTTCTGCGGTCATTTGTGCATTGGTGGCTTCAGGCTTTGCCATGGATCACTTCTTCTTTGAGGGTTTTCTTCCTCGCAAAGCATCGGAGCAGCGTAAGCGTCTTGCTTGCTTATCAACCATTCCTGCTGCATTGGTATTGTATGAATCTCCACATCGTGTAGTGGCCACGCTTGCATGTATTGCACAAGTATTTCCTCAGCGGCAGGTGGCGTTGGTGCGCGAGCTTACCAAGGTGCATGAGGAGGTAGTGCGCGCGTCTGCTCCTCAACTTGCGCACATGATTGCACAAAGGCAGACCTTGCGCGGGGAGTGCGTTATTGTCATTGCGCAGCCCTCAGAGCAAGAGCTTTCTTTGGCGCAGGTAGATGATGCCAAGGCTCTAGCCCATCCCGCTACGATACAGGAGGCTATCGAGCAAGGCGTGCAGGAGGGCGAGTCAAAATCAGCGCTTGCAAAGCGTATTTCAAAACAATTTGAACTCTCACGTTCTGAAGTATACGACCGTATCGTGCAGTACAATCAGAACTTGCAATAAGCATGTTGTATCATCCATGCCAAGTCCGTCATTAGGAGATTTACGTTATGGCAGATAAAAAGCCTTTTTACATCACAACACCCATCTATTATGTAAACGCAGCGCCCCATCTGGGAACCGCGTACTGTACCATCTTGGCAGATGTTCAGGCACGGTATCGCCGGGCAATGGGCTATGACGTTAAGTTTTTAACGGGCATGGATGAGCATGGTCAGAAGGTGGCAGAGGCCGCAGCTAACCATGGTATGTCCCCCCAAGAGTGGTGTGACAGACAGGTTCCTTTATTTAAGGATTTGTGGACACAGCTTGAGGTTTCTAATGATGACTTTATCCGTACCACGGATAAGCGTCAGTTTAAGGCGGTCCAGCATCTTTGGAACAAGATGCAGGAATCCGGATACCTCTATAAGGGCAGTTATGACGGCTGGTACTGTGTTCCAGAAGAGACCTATTTTACGGAAAATCAGGTCCGTAAGTCCGATGAAGAGCACCAAACAATAGGCGAGCATCTCTGCCCCGATTGCGGTCGTCCTTTGGAGCGCGTGCAGGAAGAGTCCTATTTCTTCAAGCTTTCCGCATTTCAGGAGCCACTGCTCAAATTGTTTGAAGAGCACCCCGATTTTATACAGCCTTCGTTTCGTATGAACGAGGTTCGCAGTTTTGTAGAAGGCGGCTTGCAGGATCTTTCCGTTTCTCGTACGAGTTTTGATTGGGGCATTCCTGTTCCCTTTGATACCAAACATGTTACCTACGTTTGGTTTGATGCCCTTCTCAACTACATGACTGCAGTTGGCTATGGCGCGGATACGCAAGAAGCACGGGCTCAGCTTGCCCATTTTTGGCCTGCTCAATACCACATTGTGGGTAAGGATATCATTCGCTTTCACTGCGTTATTTGGCCGGCTATGCTTATGGCAATCGGTGCTCCGTTGCCCGATCATGTTTTTGCGCATGGCTTCCTTACGGTGCGTAATCCCCAAACCGGGGCTGCCGAGAAAATGTCTAAGAGTCGCGGCAATGCCATTGCTCCTTCTGATGTTATGGACCTGTTGGGCATTGAGGGGTATCGCTATTACTTTATGACCGATGTCTCCCATGGCGAGGACAGTGCTATTAGCTTTGAGCGTATGGAACAGGTCTACAACGCGGATCTAGCAAATAGCTGGGGCAACTTGGTTTCTCGCGCTTTTAACATGAGCGCAAAGTATTTTGATGGCGCTACGCCCGAGCTTAATGGCTGGCTGGATCATACGGGCACGCTCCGCCAAACAGCTACTGGTTTGGTTGAGCAGTATTGTGCTTGTATGGAGCAGCTGGATTATGTTGGTGCTAAAAATGCGGTCATGAAACTTGTCCATGCAGCCAATCATTTTATTGAAGAGAGCGCTCCTTGGAACGTTGCCAAGGATGAATCTCGGGCAGAAGAGCTCCGTAATATTATTGCAGACCTTTTGGAAAGTATTCGTATCAGTGCCTTGTTGTTCATGCCATTTATGCCTAGGACCTCTGCAGAGGTTTTGCGTCGCATGAGCCTTGAAGAGCAGATTGTGTGTGACAATCTTGTTCAGGCATGTGCGTGGGGTGGCCTTGTAGGCGAGGTAGTTATAACTAAAGGCGACGCTCTCTTTCCTAGGATTGCTGCTAAAAAGGAGTAGCTTGTGTATTCGCCGTATGCAACGCCGCGTGCAACACGGGCTGTTTTGGAGGCATTTGGCCTTGCTACCAAAAAGCGTCTTGGGCAGAACTTTTTAGTAAATGACCAGGTTATTGGTCATATCTGTGACTTAGCTGAACTAGATGGTAGCTCAAGCATTGTGTTGGAGGTTGGTCCTGGAATCGGTACCCTTACAGCAGCACTCTTACCTCGCTGTAAGGCGCTGTGTGCCATAGAGGCAGACCCCGAGCTTTCACAGGTGTATGCCTCTACCTTGGCACCCTATACTAAGCGCTTTGCTTTGGTACAGGCTGATGCTCTTAAGGTAACGCCAGCTATGATTGCGCAGGCCTTGTCGTCTTTAGAGGGCGTTGTGCAAAATACGCTGCCTACTATCTTTGTGGCAAATTTGCCTTATCAAATTGCTGCAACCGTACTGCTTAAGTTCTTCCAGCAGATCCCCCAGCTTTCGCGTGCGGTGGTCATGGTTCAAGCAGAAGTAGCGGACCGCATAACTGCTGTTCCTGGTACTAAAGCGTATGGTGCTTATACTGCAAAGCTGTCATTGTATGGCACCACTACGGGCAGATTCGAGGTTGGACCTGGCAATTTCTTCCCACCACCTCATGTTAACTCTGCTGTTGTGCGCATAGACCGGGCGATGGCCGCGCATCCAAAAACCCAGGTACCGCTTACACAGCATGAGCTACAGCAGGTGGCACAGGTTATTGATGCTGCTTTTGCACAGCGTCGTAAAACCTTGCGTAACTCACTGGCCTCATCGGGATTTGCAAAAGAAGCTATCGATAAGGCTTGTGAAGCTTGTGGCACCAACGCGGGTTCTCGCGCAGAAACACTGTCTACCACTGATTTTATTTCGCTTGCATTTGCGCTGGCACACAGCAAGCCTCGCGCGTAAGGGAGATGTATGACAACACAGAGTCAAGAGCTATGGGCTTCTCAGCAAGAGGCCCTGTATGCTGCCATACAAAAGCAAGGAGTACTGGCCGCTCTTGGTATCAAGGATGGTACGCTCTTTTTTGATAAGAAACATCGTCCAGCTCCCGCTGCACAGCCTTTGGCGCCGGTAGCAGATACACATGGGCACCTGACAAGCTTTGAGCAGACCACTGCTGCGGCAGCCCTTGCTCGTGCTGCTTTGGCAGGCGTGCGTATGCTGGTGGTGCCACTGGATCAGATAGATGAAATCCCACGGCTCTTTACAACGGTGGCAGACTGCATCGCTTGGCTTGATGCACAGGTAGAAGAGGCGCATGAGCTTTTGGAGCTGTGTGCGCATGAGGGGCTGACTGCCCCCGAGATAGCTGGGTATGAAACTGTGCCGCCACTGCTGGATAGTGTCTATATAGTCGCAGGGGCGCATCCGTATTCCGCACAGGTATATATGGATGAGCCAGCTCAAGCACGCGCTAAGCTTGAGGAGTTTCTCGCCAGTCCACGCTGCGTAGGAGTGGGGGAGATTGGCATTGATTTCGGGCTGTATAATACCTTGCCTGCTCAGGTTCAAAAGCAGGCGCTGCTCGATCAGCTGCGAATAGCGCAAGAGCATCAACTGTGCGTAGAGCTGCATATACGTGATGCAAATGAACCAAACAATGCACAGGCTCATGAACTGGTGCTGGAAGTATTAGAGGAAGTGGGTGTGCCTAAACAGGGTATTGAACTGCATTGTTACACGGATGGGCCAAAGGTGTTGCAGCCCTTTATCGACAAGGGCGTCTATGCAGCATTTGGAGGTGCCTGTACGTTTAAGCGCTCAGATGATATTCGTGAAGCTTTGGCACTGATGCCTCTGGATCGTGTATTATCCGAGACGGACTGTCCGTATATGGCGCCTGTTCCTCTGCGTGGTAAAGAATGCGAGCCGTCTATGATTATGCATACGGTGGACTGTATCGCACGGGTTAAGCAGGACACAGCGCAGCTGCCGCGCGAGCAAATATATAAGTCTTTGTGGGATAACGCTCATAGATTTTTTGCGTTGTAACAAAAGTGGGACTATCGTAGGCAGTCAAGGCTGAGCTACCGTAAGTAGCAAAGCTTACTGAGCTTAGCAAAAGAATAAGAGCAAACTATACAACCAATGAGGACGACGATTCATGACCTATTTTGTTAAACCACATCGCCGCTTTATGCTTACGCTGTGCATACTCTCATTTGCATTGCTTCAGGTACTTGGTATTGCTGTTGTGATTGTATATTCCATAGCTAGATATATCCTCACTCGCACTGAACCTAGTACCACTGCCATTATGTTGGTGGTTATTGGTTCGTCAGCGCTAGCAGGTATTTTCCTTCTCTCTTTGCTGGGGAGCAAGCGCGCTATTGCGTTTCATAAAGAAGATGTGCGGTATGCACTTGGTAAAAGCAAGTACCTCATCGTGCTGGCGTTTCTTCAGTTGATCATTTCTATTGTCGGGATAGTCACAGAAAAGCAAGCAATCATAAGTACGTGGCCGATTGCCATGCTGCAGACTTTTGTACTGTGCGTGTTTGTAGGCATTTCTGAGGAAGCAATCTACCGCGGTATCGTGCTGGGAGGATTATTAGCGCGCTTTGGTAAAACGCGCAAAGGGTTTTATGGAGCTCTTTTTGTTGCGGCACTCATCTTTGGTGTTATGCATATTACGCCTGGTACAGAGCTTACGAGTATTACCATTGCGCAGCTTGTGCTCAAAGTTTTGCAAACAGGTATCCTGGGGTTGTTCTTCTCGGCCTTGGTCGTTAAGCGCGTAAACTTCTGGGGTGCTGCATTCATTCACTTTTTGTGGGACTTCATTTTGTTGTCCAGCGAAGCGCTGGTGCAGCAGTCTATCGAAATAAACTATGTCTCCAGCGGAGAAGACGGCATGGCAGTTGTTTTCTATTATGTCGTGATTATTGCGCTGCAGATTCCGCTTGTTGTAAGCGCGCTGCGTACCTTTAAGCAGACGGCAACACCGTATTGTGGCTGGCTTTCTGACATTGTGGTGCTAAACGAGCAGGGCAATGAAGTTGTGGTAACCAACCCAGAGCTTGTGGCTGCATGCAATACTGGTGAGCAAGCAGCACAAGCAGTGCTTGCCCGGCTAGATCCAGCACAACCACAGCCTGCGGGTGTTGCACGCTTTGTCAGCAGTGCTGCAACAACGCCTTCTCATAACGGATCGGTCCCTACGCCGCCGGCAGGTTTTTATGATCTTTCAAAGCTAGAGGATTCTGCACCTGTTGCACCCACTGCGCCTGTTACCCCTGCTGCGCCCAATGCACCTGCTGCCCCTGTTTCATCCGACCTGCCTCACAGCGCAGCTTCTGGTTCTGCCATCCAACAGCCAGATGACCGTCCGCCTAGACCTGCAGGCATGTAAGACCCCACAAGCATAAAAGTAGCTATAGTAGAAATACGACTCCTTTGCTTATGACAGGGGAGTCGTATGTCATTATTATCAGCACAAATGCCAGCGCCATCAGTGGTGCCAGAGTCCTTGGCAGTGCCAGCATCACAGCAACCATCGCTTTTCTCGTCATTACTCAGCACCACAAGTGAAATACTGTGGCCAACACGCTGTATTAGTTGTAATGCTCCAGGGGAGCTTTTGTGTGCACACTGCCGAGAAGCGCTTGCATGGATAAACCAACGTTGGGCATGTGTGGATTGTGGAGCGCCCTTTGGCTGGCTTACCTGCTCCTCTTGTGACCATAGTTGGGAAGCACTGGACGGGGTGGTGTGTGCCACTTCATTTGTGGGAACCTGTGCGCGTATGGTCGTTGCACTTAAAGATGAACATGAGACACGGCTGGCGCCCATACTGGCGGCAGCTATGGCAACTGCACTGGATGAAGCGCAGGGTTGGCAGCATATTAATTTAGCTGTCTTCGATGCCCTTATGTTTGTGCCGGCTACGCACAAAGCTTTTGTGCGTCGTGGCTTTGATCACATGGAGCTTGTCGCCTCCGCATTGAGTGCATTTATCGATATTCCGCTGGTAGACGTATTGGTCCGTCGTCAGGCGCACGATCAAAGAAAGCTCAACAAAACTCAGCGCGCGGCAAATCTTGCAGGTACCATAGAACTTATCGATGATGTGCGTGCAGCAAATGTATTGCTGGTAGACGATGTAGTAACCACGGGTGCGAGTATGTGTGCTTGTGCTCAGGCGCTTAAGACTTCAGGAGTAAATCAGGTTATTGGATGCGGCTTTTCACGAGTGTGGTAGCTGCTGGTATAATGTGCTGGTCTTTCATCAGGCTGTGGTTGCGGGTGTCAAGGAGATGCCCTAGTCCAAGGCAGACGAGGTCAAAAGGATCCACGTAAGTTTGGGTGTGCGCACGCAAGCGAGCATGGCTCGTCCTAGAAGTAAGTCGTACCGTCCGTACTATATGAGAGGCATACCGTCTCGCGGGCGAGAGAGTTAGTAGTAAGCATGTTGCGGCATGTACGCAAACGCTCCAGTATGCGAGTGTGGGGTCAAATACCAGGTCAGCTGGTGAAAGGCATCTGATTAAACGAATAGGTAAAAGGATTTTGCAATGTCTACAAAGCCGCGTCTCCTCTTTGCTGTACCGCTTATTGCTGCTTGCATAACCGGCTTAGCTGGTTGTTCTATTCCGCTTGTGGGTGAGCTTACACAAACATCGGTAAACGATGCATACCAGACGCAGGTTAATGCCTTGACTCCGCGCGTATCGGATGCCTCTTTAGTGACTGAGCATACGCTCACCGTTGGTTTAACGGCTGCATCTACGGTAGCTCCCTATGCAAGCTCTTCACAGAATAACTCCTATCAGGGCATTGATATTGATCTTGCGTCTATGATTGCGGAACAGCTGGGTTTGCAGGTTAAGTTTGTAGCGGTAGGCAGTACGGATGAGCTTGGTCAGACCTGCGACATTGTTATGAACGTGCCTGCGGACACCACTTCTTCTGACTTTAGCGTGGTGGGTACGTATACGGCTGCTGCAACAGGGTTTTTTACCAAGGGCGAGGCAACTACAACCAAGGCAACGGATATTTCCGGGAAAAAAGTTGGTGTACAAAGCGGGTCGGCTACCAAGACCGTGCTTGAGGGGTCTTCTCTTAAGGTGATAGAGCAGGAGTATCAAAACTTAGATGAGGCATTTAAAGGTCTGGAAAACGGCGAGGTAGACTATGTTTTGTGTGATGTCCGTCCCGGTGCTGCACTAGCACATAGCTATTCTGATATAAGCTTTGTGGCTACGCTTGATGACCCGTCTTTTATGGGCATTGCGGTACTTGATTCTAACTCTGAGCTCAAGGGTGCCTTGGATACCGCATGCAAAACGCTTGCCGATAAGGGCTTGCAAAAGTTGGCAGTGACGCGCTGGATTGGTGATATGCCTTCACTTTCTGATCAAACCAAATTGAGCGACGTTCTTCTCAATGTCAATAAGACAACTACCAGCGCAAATACGGATACATCATCCACACAGACCACTACTAATTCCTCTGCAGATGATGGTTCAACCGCCGGTTCCAATGCGGCAGTCCTGTAGCTTTTGTGAGAGCAGCACAGAGTGGTTGTTGGGATTGTCCGTAGGCGTATTTATGCCAAAACGGATGAAACATCAACACAGGTTTAGGGTACGTCTTAACTAAGAAGATGCTTACATCCGAGTAAGCATTTTTTACAAACAGGGAGGCACGTTATGGTTGATATCAAGGTATCTGGGCGTAAAACCACGGTTACCGATGCTTTGCATACAGCAGTGGTAGAAAAAATTGGCGATGCCCTTAAGGTTTTTGATATTTCTCCAATGTCTTGTGACGTTGTTTTGCGTGTAGATAAAAATCCTTCTAATCCCACTGCTCAGACGGTTGAGGTTACGGTTTTTGTTCGTGATAATGTAGTACGTGTAGTGGCTTCGTCTACAGATATGTACTCTGCTATTGATGAGGCTGCTAATAAGGTTTCTCGTCAGCTTCGTAAGTACAAGACACGTGTTATTGATCGTCGTCAGCGTGCTGCTGCTCCTGAGTTTGAGTCCAATGTTTCTGATTTGTCAGAGCTGTTGGAGCCAGAGGATGACGAGTTAGTTCGCGAGAAGGTCGTGGATTTGACGCCTATGACAGAAGAAGAGGCGCTGGTCCAAACCGATCTTATCGGTCACGATTTCTATGTTTTTGAGAACGCAACTACCGGCCTTATTAATGTGGTGTATCGCCGTCATAACGGTGGATACGGCATCATTAAGCCTAAGATTGAGGATGTAAATGAGTAATTCTTCCGAGGTAACATCTGGCTCTATCATGGACTTGGCGGGCGATGATATCAAACGTTTTCAAGCGCACAGAACCTGTCACATCATTGTAGATTCATGTGCGGACTTTGATCCTGATGTAGTAAGCCAGCTGGGTGTTGAGGTTATTGAGTTTCCCTATGTCATAGACGGTGTTGAGCACTTTGATGGTAGCTGGAAATCCATGTCGGCTCACGATTTTTATGACCGCATGCGTAAGGGTGCTCGTGCAACTACCTCTGCTATAACACCCGGGCATTACTTGGAAGTGTTTACTAAGGCAGCTCAAAATGGTCTGCCCACCTTGTATCTTGGTTTTACTGGTGGCCTGTCGTCCAGCATCGATGCTGCGCGGCAGGCTGCCGCTCTGCTTAAAGAGAGCTATCCAGATTTTGAGCTGTACGTGCTGGACAACCTGTGTCCCTCTCTTGCGGCCGAGCTTTTGGCCATTGAAGTAGTGCGCCTTGCTGGCAATGGTCTTTCTGCGCGTGAGTTGTATGAGTGGGCTTGTGACGCTCGCTATTTTATTCAAGGCTATTTTACCTTGGATAGCTTTAGTGCTCTGGCTGCTGGTGGTCGTATTCCTCCTGCCGCAGCTCAGGTTGGTGGTAAGCTGGATATCAAACCTGAGCTATCCTACGATCTCAATGGCTCTCTTGTCTTGCGAGGCATGTGCCGCGGCCGTAAAAAGGCCTTGCGTGCCATTATTAAGGACTTTAAGGAAAACTATTCACACGATCCTTCGCTTCCCATTGCCATTGCTACCGCGGATTCCGAGAAGGATGGGGGCTGGATAGAAAAAGAAATTCGCAAAGAGCCTGGTTGCGAGGATGTAGTCATTATTCGTAGTCAAATTAGCCCGGTCATTGGTTCTCATGTGGGTCCGGGAATGGTTGCACTGGCTTTCTGGGGCGGAGATCGTCGAGAAAAGATTTCTCTTACCGATCGTATTGCTCGCAAGATTAAGAATTCAAAGTAATGGTAAAGCGCAGGTATAATGGCACATTCAAAGATTGAGCACGTTGCTTTTATTGGTACTGGAACAATGGGCGCGCCCATTGCAGGCCATATGTTGGATGCGGGATATACACTCACGGTCTATAACCGCAGTAAGGATCGAGCGCAAGCTTTGATCGACCGTGGTGCTACTTGGGCATCTTCTGTTGCACAAGCCGTACAGCAGGCGGATGTGGTCTTTACCATGCTTGGCTACCCTGCAGATGTAGAAGAGGTATATCTGGCAAGTGACGGCTTGCTCAAACTTGCTAAGCAAGGGGCATGGTTGGTGGATCTTACCACCTCTGCTCCAAGCCTTGCGCGTGATATTCATGATGCGGCAGAGGTGCTGGGCATGCATGCATTTGATTGTCCTGTTACCGGAGGACAGGCTGGTGCACAAGCCGGAACGCTGAGCGCTATTGCCGGTATTTCTGAACAAGATGCTTCACCTGTTGTAGACCTGCTCAAAACCTTTACGAGTAAGATTTTCTACTTTGGTGCTGCGGGTAAGGGTCAGGCAGCAAAGCTGTGCAACCAGGTATCCCTTGCTTCATGTATGGTAGGCATGGCAGATGCTATGGCTTTGGCTCAGCAAAGCGGTCTTGACGTGCAGCAGGTATTACAGATGATTGGCAGCGGCATGGGTGCTTCTCGTGCTCTTGTGGAGCTTGGTCCTCAAGCAGCGCAGGGTGATTATCGCCCCGGTTTCTTTACGGAGCACATGCGTAAAGATATTTCTCTTGCCTTGGCAGAAGCTCAGGATATGGATCTTGCCCTACCAGGCGCGGAAACTGCGTATACACTCTATGATCTTCTCTGCCAGATCCATGGTGATCGTTTGGGTACTCAGGCGCTTACTTTGCTGTATGCAGAAGAAGCGGATGCCGTAGCCGCTGGTCTTGATTGGTCTGTCTTAGACATGGATGACAAAGACACTACTGCTGACACATGCGATTGCGGTCATACGCATGCTCACAACAATACCCATGAATGCGGCTGTGGCCATACGCATGCTCACGACGAGCATTGCCATCACCACCATCATTAGGAGTTTAGAGCGTGGGAGATTCTTTGCAACAAGCCGCAGGAAGCAACCTCAGTTTTGGAGTTGCCATTGTTGCGCTGGTGCTTTTTGTTTTTGGCACTGTTTTAGGCGAGCACCTTGCTGAGTCATGGGGCTACAAACTGGTGACTCGTCGTGACTACCTTTTAGCAAACATAGCCTGGTTTATGGCTGGCGTTGTGTTGTCTAGTCTTGTGTGGGTAACAGGGTGGACTACCTTAGCCGCCTTTAGCTTTGGTATGATTGCCGGAGGGATGGCTGGTTTTAAAATTGCATTTGGTGAGTCTGTTGGTCCTTGGAAGTTTGTAGACCAGCTCTTCAACACCAATAAGCGCCACGTAGCTGCAGCACAAGATCATCAATCAGTTGCTCGCAGAGAAGCGCGGCGTAAGTGGAAAGAAGGCAAAGGTCCTGAACCAGAACTGATGAGTGTGCAGCAGCCCGCTCATTCCGATTCCAAGACGTCCAAAGAATCCAAGAAAGGATAGTCCTTTTTGTGAATGATATAAGTCAAAGCTCTATGGCCGTGTTTATCGATTACGAGAACTTGGCACTCGGTACAGGTAAACGTAAGCGTAATGGTCATCAAGAGCCCGGTCCCGCCCCTGAAGTTAAGCGGATTTTTGAGCGCTTGGTAGATAAGGGCAGGATTGTAGTAAAGCGTGCCTACTGTGATTGGCAGCGCTTTGATACGGCAATAACGCCTTTGCATGAGTTGGGCATAGAGCTCATTGAGATCCCTGATCGTGCATTTACCGGCAAAAATTCTGCAGATATTCGCTTGGCTGTGGATGCTGTAGAGATGTGCTTGAATCGTGAGCACATTGATACTTTTGCCATTTTGTCGGGTGACTCAGACTTTTCTCCCTTGGTATCTAAGCTTAAGGAGTTTGGTAAACAAGTCATTGGTGTGGGCATGAAGGCATCCACCAGTTCCTTGCTGGCAGAAAACTGCGATGAGTTTATGTACTACGAGGACATTATGAGCGCAGGGCGTATTCCTGACTTCACCGCTAAAGTTCCTGCCGAGAAACACGAGTGCTATCAGCTGCTGTTTGAAACCATTGATGCCGTGCAGTCGGAGAGTGACTCTGCCATCTTTGCATCGCAGCTTAAAAGCACCATGCGCCGTAAGCGTCCACAGTTCTCAGAGCGCAGTTTTGGGTACCGTAGTTTTACCAAGCTTCTCAATGAAGCAAGCTCTTACGGTTTTATTAAAATTCATACTGATCAAAAGAGTGGAACAGCTGTTGTAGACGGTTTTTGCGAGTAGGATGTCCTGCTCGTTGTGATACGAGATATAAGTGCGTAAGGGGATGTAGTATGTCTCATAGTTCTTCCGAGCAGATTGAGCAGCTTGTTGATGCACTTTCTGGTTCTGTGCGTCGTGAGCGTCAAGAAGCGGCTCATACCTTGGCTACGATCACCAGGCAGGACAGTTCTGCCATGGCAAAACACGTAGATGCCCTGGTAAAGGCCTTACGTGTTCCCGAGGCACAGACCCGTTGGGAAGTGTTGGACGCGCTGTCCATCTTGTGTGCCGAGAACCCCGATAAGGTAGCCAGTGCCTTTGCGGGAGCCGAGGACTCATTGTTTGACGAAGCATCTTCCACGGTGCGCCTGTCTGCATTTCGCATGCTCACCCGCGTAGGATCAACATCGAGCGCACGCTCTAAGAAAGCATGGCCTTTGTTGGATGAGGCCATCCAATGCTTCCATGGTGATGCCGAATATCGTGATATGCTGGCCTGCCTGCTTGAGTTTGCACAGGGAGATATTGCTGCCGATGTACGCGATGCCCTGGTTCAGCGTGTAGCATTTGACGCAGAGTCTGCTCATGGCTACATCCAGTCTTTCTCGCAAAATATCATTGATGCCACAAAACAAAAGGCTGCAAAGACGGGTAAAACTACCAAATCAAAAACTCAGTCAGCTGCTAAAGGCTCAAAGCGCGCTAAGGTTGCGTCAAAGAAAAAGGCAGCTGAGCTTAAGCTTAACGAGGAATAAATAGAGGTTGTTCTCGCTCTATGAATGTTCATTGATGCTACACAACACGACATGGCGGTCGTGTTAGCCTTATTACCCGAGTAACGTTTGTATGCACTATTTCTAATGAAAGGTACGTGTATGACAGAGCCCGAAAAGACGGATTCTACAGAGAAGGATCCTATTGAGCAGGATTCTGCAAAGAATGATTCCATGAAGAAGGATCCTGTTAAGAAGGATTCTACAAAGAAAGATTCCGCTAAAAAGAATTCCTCCAAGAAGAGTTCTTCCTTTGCAAAGAAGTCTGTTTCTTTGCCGGTTTACATTTTTGTAGTCGTACTTGCCTTGGTTTTGGGTGGCGTAATTGGTCATTTTGCCCTTGGTTCCGCTGGTTCTGCTACTGGCAAGACCACGCTGAGCGAGAAGGACTTGGATTTCGTAGTAGGTACCATGACCTATAAGGGTAAGACAGAGAAGATCACTGCTCGTCAGGCAATTGAGGCAACAAGCTCCCTTAACGCTGCCAAGAATGACAAGGGTGAGTATAACGCTCCTTCTGCAGACAGCGTACTTGCCGTTGCTCGCAATAAGATCCTTGCAGATGCGGTAGAAAAAGAGGGCATCCAGGTATCTGATGATGACATCAAGGCCTTTGCAGAGTCCACGCTCAAGACCAGCGACTTCAAGGCTTTGGCTTCTAAGTATTCTATGACCGAGGATCAAGTCAAGGAGCTTGTTAAGAAGTCCGCTTCAGTAAAGAAGTTGCGCGACAAGATTGTGGAGGCTGATAAGCTTACCGCCCCCACCGCACCGACCGCTCCTTCGGATGGCAACAATGATACCGCCACTGCAGAGTATGGTGAGTACATCATTGATCTGCTGGGTGACGAGTGGGATGCCGATAAGGGTGACTGGGCTAAGACGGACGGTGCATACTACGCCGTTCTTAAGGATGAGAAGTTCAGTGCAGATTCTGCAACCTACACGCAGGCACAGGCTGCGTATCGTGTTGCATACCAGAAGTACTCCGCTGAGTTCTCCAATGTCAACGCTAAGTGGACTAAGTATGTAAACGAGCGCCTTTCTCAGGCCTCTATCCAGATCAACTCTCTGACTTCCTAAGTGTGATTTTTACAGCGAATGCTTAATACATACGCTACAGTACAGAGACGGGGGCTTTGGTTCCCGTCTCTTTTTATCGAGAAGCTCAAGGAGGATGGTATGCGTGCACTTATCAGTAGCTGTCTGTTGGGCGCGCGTTGCCGTTATGATGGGGGAGCTAAGCGCTGTGAGCCTGTCGTAGACTTTGCTAGTAAGACAACTACGCTTGCTATTTGTCCAGAGCTTGCCGCTCAACTGCCTGTGCCTCGTCCGCCAGCAGAGCAACGAGGGTCGTGCGTGGTATTTAAAGATGGTACGGACGTAACGAATGAGTTTGTAAAAGGCGCACAGCAAGAACTTATGCGCGTAAAGGATTTTGACCTTTGCATTGCTATCCTTAAAGCAAAAAGTCCCTCTTGCGGAGTAAATAGGGTCTTTGACGGGAGTTTTACGGGCAATTTGGCCTCAGGTGATGGAATATTTACTCAACTACTAAAACAGGAGGGGATTTGCGTGGTTACAGAAGAAGTACTGCAAGACGTTAAGCCCTCGGTCGAGCATCCCGTGGCTATTATTTTGGGTACAGGCCTAGGTCATCTGGCAAGTTTAGTAACGCCTGTCCGCCGCATTGATTATTACGATATTGATGGCTTTCCTACGGCGGCAGAACCAGTAAGCGGTCACAAGTTTGAGGCAACTGTTGGTACGGTAGATGGTGTACCCGTTGTGGTCTATCCTGGCAGAATCCATCTCTATCAGGGATACTCTGCGGCTGAGGTTGTGTCACTGGTGCGTCATGCCCATCATTTGGGCTGCAAAGACATTATCTTTGCGTGCGCTACTGGCGTGGTTTCCGGCAACGCTCGTCCTGGTTTGGGCGTTTTGACAGACCATATCAACTTTACCGGAGCAAATCCTCTGGCTGATAAGGATATGCTGCGCGATCTTGATACGCCCTTTGTAGGCATGCAGGATGCCTATTCTCCTTATTTGCGCTCACTAGCCAAGGGGGTTGCAAAGGATATGGGCATTACGCTACAAGAGGGTGTCTATGCGGGCACGCTTGGCCCAAGCTTTGAAACCGCTGCTGAAGTCAATGTGTTGCGCAGCTTTGGTGTGAGCTATGTGGGTATGTCCACCGTGTGTGAGGTCATCATGGCACATGCGCTGGGTATGAACGTGCTTGGCCTGACTCTGGCTACCAATGATGCGGGTGATCCCACGGTTGATCACGAGACTATTCGTATTCAGGCCGAGAAGCATGCGGATGATTTTGAACGTTTGGTTCGTGGTGTACTTCACTTATTGTAGTTTGTGATAAGGCCTTGCATGAAAAGCGATTTATACGTATAGTTATCAGTCGCACGCCAGCTTAGCTCAGTTGGTAGAGCACCGCTCTCGTAAAGCGGGGGTCACCAGTTCAAGTCTGGTAGCTGGCTCCATATTTGCACAGGTAGATGGCTTATCGCTGTCTACCTTTTTTGTTTTACAGTTAAGCGAACAGTTAATTACTAGTTAAACTATCCAGCACTACTAGCACTGTGATCATCTCTATTTGGGTATAACGGCAGTAACGTACAACCAAAACGCTCAGCACCTCACATGCGTTCGCGTTTAAGATTGGAGATATCATGGCAAGCTCTGATTTGCAGCTTTATATCAAAAATGGCTGTCCTTTCTGTCACAAAGTCATAGCCTTCATGGAGGACAACAATATCGTATTGCCGCTGCATAACATTTCTGAGTCTGATAAAGATCGTGACTTTTTGGTAGAGCACGGCGGTAAGCGCCAAGTTCCCTGTCTGTTTATTGATGGCAATGCTCTGTATGAGTCCGGCGACATCATCGCTTATCTGGCCAAGACCTATGACGTATCTGCTGCCACAGAGTCTACCGAGAAAACAGTGGAGCCTGCAGATACTATGCCAGAAGGCGCTAGCTGCACTATTGGTGGTGGCTGCAGCTTCTAAGGCGTAAGCTGCCTCCCCATATTCGGATATTCAGTTGCTTGTTTAACGTGCTATCTGCATGGAATGTTCTAGTCATGGAGATAGCACGTAATTCTTCTTAATCGTATATAAATTGAACTACTTTGAACTTTTTACTGCACAGTAGTGCTATTCTAATTCCTAAGTTGAACTTATGTACACAGAGATTGAACTTTTGAGAGAAAAGTCTGTTTATCTGTGGGATAAATTGAACTTGTGCTTGTTGTATTCGTACCTGCATCCGTATAAGCATATCGGCAACTTTGGAGTGACATGCAAACAACTTTTGCAACGCGTCTTAAACAGGCCATGGGGAACAAATCACTCAAGCAAGTGGATCTGATTCGCATCGCTACAGCTAAGGGCGTTAAACTTGGAAAAAGTCAGCTCTCTCAGTATGTGAGTGGCAAAACAATTCCCCGTCAAGAGATTCTTGATTTTTTGGCACGTGAACTTGAGGTAAGTTCAAGTTGGCTTGAACAGGGCATTCCTATGGGTATCAGTTCATTTAACTTTACTGCTGCTGAGGAAGCAAAAATCAGTACGGGTGTACCTACAGCAAGCAAGGATGTTCATTCTCAAGGTATGTTGCAGCATTCAAGTTTGTCCAAGGCATCAACGGAGGCACCAATCATGCGCGAATATAAGAAGTCCAGTAAGCTCGATTCCGTCTTGTATGATGTCCGCGGTCCTGTAGTGGATGAGGCAAACCGCATGGAGGATCAGGGTATTCACGTTTTGAAGCTCAACATTGGTAATCCTGCACCATTTGGTTTTCGTGCGCCTGATGAAGTTGTAGCAGATATGCGTGACCAGCTTACGGATACCGAAGGCTATTCTGCAAGCCGCGGTCTTTTCTCGGCACGTAAAGCAATTATGCAGTATGACCAGATCAAGCATATTCCCAATGTGCAAATGGAAGATATTTATACGGGTAATGGTGTTTCTGAGCTTATCAACCTGACCATGTCTGCGCTCTTAGATACGGGTGATGAAATTCTCATTCCGAGCCCCGATTATCCTTTGTGGACGGCCTGCGCCACTCTTGCAGGCGGTACGGTTGTACATTATTTGTGCGATGAGAAAGCGGAATGGTATCCGGACTTGGATGATATCCGTTCTAAGATTACGTCTAACACCAAGGCTCTTGTCATTATCAACCCCAACAACCCTACGGGTGCCTTGTATCCACGTGAGTTGCTGGAAGAAATTGTAGAGATTGCCCGTGAGCATCAACTCATTCTCTTGTCAGACGAGATTTACGACCGCTTGGTTATGGATGGGGAAGAGCATGTCTCTATTGCCTCTCTTGCTCCGGATTTGTTCTGCATTACCTACAATGGTCTTTCTAAGTCCCACATGGTGGCTGGATACCGCATTGGTTGGATGACGCTTTCCGGCAATAAACGAGCCGCGCGCGATCTTATGTTGGGCATTAACATGCTGTCTAACATGCGTTTGTGTTCTAATGTTCCCGCACAGTCCATTGTTCAGACCGCTTTGGGTGGACACCAGAGTGTTAAGGATTATCTTATTCCTGGTGGGCGCGTATATGATCAGCGTGAATATGTATACAACGCCCTCAAGGACATGCCTGGCGTTAGTATAGTTAAGCCCAAAGCTGCTTTCTATGCCTTCCCCAAGCTTGATCCAAAACGCTTTAACATTACTGACGATGAGCGCTTTGCTCTTGATTTGCTGAGCGACAAAAAAGTTCTTATCGTGCATGGTAAAGGCTTTAATTGGGAGACTCCTGGATATTTCCGTATTGTTTATTTGCCTCGTTTACAAACTCTGGAAGATGCTATGGGTAAACTTGCTGATTTCCTGAGCTACTATAGTCAGTAAGAGTGGAATTTTGTTGTGAGACGTGCAAATGGGAGCAGGTAGCTGTTCCATGTATGCATAACCAAGAGCATAAGCGTTTGTTCAAAGTACGTATAACCCTATCGGTGGTCAGACATTTGATGGCCGCCGATAGGGTTATTTGCTCTCTGTAATAAGCCTTTTTGTTGTGCGGTACTATAAGAAGTAGCAAAAAGTGAAGTCTGCTCTTGTGGCGGAGTGCATCTTCCCGTACACTTGCACAACAGCTCTTTTTGCTTGTAGCCGTCCAACTCTTGGAGAGATAGCATATGATTGATTTTGGGCAGTTTATTGGCATGCTCCAGACCAATCCCTTTTTAGCAATAGTTATGTTTTTGGTGCTGGGCACCATTTTTGTGAATGGCGCAACCGACGCCGCAAATGCAATCGCTGAACCTGTTGGTACCCGTGCAATCAACGTGGACTCTGCGATTATCATGAGTGTCGTATGTAACTTCATTGGCCTTATCGGTATGACGTTTATTTCTACTGCGGTCGCAAATACCATAAGCGGTATGGTGGATTTTGGCGGTGATACCCATGCTGCATTGATTGCGCTGGCCGCCGCAACGGTAGGCATTGTAACCTGGGCATCTATTGCATGGGTGTTTGGGATTCCCACCTCCGAAAGTCATGCGCTCATTGCCGGCTTGACCGGTGCTGCTTTGGCGGTTCATGGTGGGTTTGGTGGCGTTAATGCGCACGAGTGGATTAAGGTTATTTACGGCCTTGTGTTTTCTACATTGCTCGGCTTTTTTGCGGGCTGGGCGCTCTCCAAGATCATTCCGCTTTTGTGTCGTAATGCAAACCGCATACAAGCAAACGAGTGGTTTCGTAAGATGCAGGTAGTTGGTGCTGCTGGTATGGCAACCATGCATGGTGCTCAGGATGGACAAAAGTTTATGTCTACCGCCATGCTCGCTGTGTTGTTCTCGGAGGGCATGAGTCCTGATGGCGCAACGTTTCCGCTCTGGCTGATGGTGTTGTGCGCTGCCATTATGGCAATTGGCACCGCAATTGGCGGCAAGCGCATTATTAAAAAAGTTGGTATGGATATGGTAAAGCTTGAGCAGTACCAGGGGTTTGCAGCGTCTTTGAGCGCTACCTGTGCCTTGCTTTTGGCCACGCTTACGGGCTTGCCCGTTTCTACCACCCATACTTCGTCCGCTGCTATGATGGGGGCGGGCGCAGCAAAAAATCCCCGTTCAGTTAACTGGAGTGTAGCAAAGGAAATGGCCTTTGCATGGCTCTTCACCTTTCCTGGATGTGGTTTTATCGGTTTTGCCCTTGCTAAGGTATTCCTCATATTGTTCTAAGGAGAACACATGCCTCGCATGAAGAAAGAAGATCAGTTTTATACCATGCTCAAGGACCTTGCTCAGACCTTGTCTGATGCCGCCGATGAGTACGTAACCATCTTTGAGGATTACCCTGCGTCGGAGTCTCATATCCCTCAGATGAAGGTATATGAAAATCAGTGCGATCAGAAGGTCTCTCATATTCTCAAGGAGCTCTACTCTTCCTTTATCACGCCTTTTGAGCGAGAAGATATCTCTGCTTTAGCGTTTGCTATGGACGATATTATCGATAATATGAATGCTGCAGCTATGCTTTTTGATCTGTTTAGCATTAGTGATATGCGCAAAGAGGCACCCCAAATGGCTCGTCTTACCAAGCGTGCGGTGGATGAGGTTAAAACCATGATCGATCACCTGCCCAATTACAAGACTGACAGGTTGGTAATGGAGATGTCCATTGCTATTGGTAGTGTTGAGGATGAGGGCGACGTCATTTATCAAAATGCCATGCGTCGTTTGTTTACTGATGAAGAGGCAGGTAGATATACCCTTGCATGGGTGAGGATGTTTGAGATCATGGAAAAATGTATGGATGCCTGTGATCATACCGCCGGTGTTGTTCGCTCTGTTGTTATGAAGAGCGCCTAGCATACGTTTCATCCTCTGTTGTGCGTTTGATGCTCTATACAAAAAAGCCCGGTTGCTTATAGCGAGCAATCGGGCTTTCTTATGAGTTCTATTCTCTTGAATGTTCTCTTGAGAAGTTTGGTGCGAGATACAACGGTAGATCTTAGGCAGCCAAACTCTCCTTGGCCAAACGAACATCGTCGTAGCGTGCAAGACCCATGAGCTGTGCGCTTTTTGATTCGACAAATTCAGGGTGACGATGCTCATAGGTAGAAAGCACGATAGTCCAAGCAGGAATAAAGGCAACATAGAGAGCAAAGAGAACGCTGGTAGCAGGAGCACCAACAAAGGCAAGAATACCAATGACAGAGGTTGACCAAGGAACCAAAGCGGGAATGACTGCGCTACTGTTCTCAATATCCAAAGCAAGTGCTTTGTTAGAACCCTCACACCCGTCGCACAGCTGAGCGGTAAGCATGATGCAAACCACCTGGTCACATGCGATGATAGAGGTAATGATTGCGGTTAACAAAACACCAATAAAGGGTGTGGTGTGCTCAGCAATCTTTTGAACCATGCCACGAAGATTATCCAAAAGACCAGTACCGTTAAAGATGCCAGAGTAGGTGGAAGCAACACCTACAAGGCAGACTAAGTGAAACATGCTCATGATGCCGCCACCATTAACCATAGAGGCAATGGCATGATCGGTGGTTTTAAAGCCAAAGAGCAGCAGACTAGGAATGTCCAGAATGCTCATACGCTGCACAAGTACACAGATAACAAGAGCACTCATGAGACTTACGATCATGGTCTTCTTTACGTTTACATGCAGGAATGAAAAGACAAGCACAATAGCAATGGGGATCAATGCAAGAGGAGTCAAGGTAAAGACAGAACTAAATTTCTGACCAAAATCAGGAGCCATAGATGCACCAGTACCGCTCATGCCCAAAAGGGTAAAGACAAGGCAAGTCAAAATAAGAGGAACAAGTGCGGTACGCATCATACGGCCAATATTATCTTGGACATTGGTGCGGGTAAGATTGCCAACCAAGGCTGCTGAAGAACTCATAGGAGAGCAGCGATCACCAAAGAAGCAACCACTTAAGATAGCTCCGCCCAACATAGCAGGGTTAGCACCCATAACCTGACCAATAGTAAAGCAAGCAACACCGGCAGTTGCTGCAGTGCCAAAAGAGCTGCCGCACAAAAAGCTCATGCCGCAGCAAATCAAAAATGCTGCAACAAGAATGGTAGAAGGCCTCACCAATACAGCAGACCAACTTGTGATGTAGGGAATGGTTCCCGCTGCACGCCATGCTGCCGTGAGCATGCCAATGATGGCAAACAAGATGAGTACGTGTGAAACGGTTTTTACTCCAGACAAGGACATATGCAGTATTTCTTTTGCAGAATGTCCGCGCCAGAGACCATATCCTACAAATAAGGCTAAGCCAATGAGAAGTGAGGTAAGAAGGGGGGTTCCAATAATGATTCCTGAAATAAGAACTGACGCAAATGCGATAAGAACTATGGTTTCTACCATAAGACTGTTGCAACTCCCGAATGCTCGTTTCTTGCCGAATTATTCTTGCACCTGATAAGATACGAGCGAATATATAGTAAGTCCAACTGTTAATATTGATATGAGTTACAAAAAGTACTTGTAATCAGTAATCAATGGGCAATGAGCGTGCAGAACGGTACAAAACAATACGTAAACGGTGCTGTATTGTCTCTGAACGGTTTGTGAAAAGGCGGCATCTATGAATTTCCAAAGTATGGACTATTTCGTGGCTATCGCAGAAGAGCAGAGTTTTACAAGGGCTGCAAAGCGTCTGCATATCACCCAGCAAACGCTTTCTGCCCATATTGCGGCGCTAGAAAAAGAGTTGCGCGTAAAACTTGTTAATCGCAGAGTTCCGCTTTCGCTTACGGCTTCGGGTCAGGAGTTTTTGAACTATGCGCGTCGCTTTAGAAACCAAGAGCGTGATTTGCGCCATGTTTTTGATGACATCGCAGGCGATAAACGAGGCCTGTTAGGTGTGGGCATTGCCTCTACTCGCGGCCACATCATTATGCCCGATGCTATCACGCGTTACCGCAGCAAGTATCCAGACATTCGTGTGCGTATATACGAAGGCGAGAATACCGAGCTTATCGAGCTTCTCAAAGAGGGTCGCATAGATATGGCAGTCAGCACGTTAAGCTCTGCGCAGTCTCAACTGATTGTGCGTGATCTGTATGAAGAAAACATTGCGCTGGTGGTATCCAATCAGCTGCTCCAGTCATTGTATGGAGATGATGCCCAGGCTAAGGTAGCGGAGGTAAAGCGCAGCGGTAGTCTCAAGCCGCTCAAGGAGTTGCCTTATTTGTTGCTAGGCGAGAAGGACGTCCCCGGCAAGATTGCTCGTCTTGAATTTGAGCTTGCTGGCTTTAGGCCTAACGTTGCCGTGTATTCAACCAACTCAGAAACACTGTTTGCACTTGCTCAGCGTGGGGTGGGCGCAGCATTTTGTCCCAAGGAAATGGTTAAGGTAAAGTTGCAGTCCAATCCCAATCCAGATTTGCGTACCATTGAGCTGTCTGATCGGGCGCGCTTCAAGGTATCAGCGGCATGGCTTAAAACGGACCACGTGTGGAGCGTTATCGAAAGCTTTTATACCACGCTCGTGGAACTCACAAACGATCGTCGAAAGAAAGATCTTTAGGGGTATACTTCATCCTCAATCAGCATGGAAGGTGTGTTGGCATCCGCTTATACATTTGTGGCCATGCTGTGAGATGCACTAGAGGTGCAGGAGAGGGGTCATCATGGCTCAAAAAGTTCAGGGTACCGAGGATTTATATGGCGGCTACATGCGTGCTTGGCAATATATGCAGGCGATTGCGCATGAGCTCTTTGATACATATGGATTTGACCTGATAGAAACCCCAGCGCTTGAGCAGCTGGACACCTTTGTCCATGGCATTGGTGAGTCCACAGATGTGGTTCGTAAGGAAATGTTCCGCGTTGTATCGGGTGCTTTGTTAGAAAGACTGCTGGGGGAGGGCAGCGAGAACAGCCTTAAGCCACGTCAACGTCTTGCTTTACGTCCCGAGGGAACCGCTGGTATTGTACGTGCCGTTGTGGAGAACAACATGGTGCCCCAAGGTTCCTCGCCAGTAAAACTGTGGTATGCCGAGCCAATGTTTCGCGGTGAGCGTACGCAAAAGGGTCGTCTGCGTCAATTTCATCAGGTTGGTCTTGAGTGGTTGGGTGCTCCGGATCCTGCAGCAGATGCCGAGTGCATCATTATGCTCATGGAATTTTATTACCGCTTAGGCTTTGATATGTCCAAGCTGCGCTTGTCAATCAATTCGATGGGTGATTTGTCTTGTCGTCCCGCCTATCGCGAGAAGGTCAAGCAGTTTATTTATGATCACAAAGATGAAATGTGTGAAGACTGCCTTGAGCGTGCACAGATCAATCCGCTCCGGAGTTTTGACTGTAAGAACGAGCACTGCCATACGATTATGCAGTCTGCTCCGTTGGTGACAGATAATCTTTGTGAGGACTGTGCAGCGCATTATGCACAGGTAAAAGCATATTTAGATGCTGCTGGTATCGCGTATGTGGAAGATCCTACGCTGGTACGCGGTTTAGATTATTACACCCGCACGGTCTTTGAGGTAGAAGTGCTGGATGCGGGTGTTGGCGCTATTGGTGGCGGCGGTCGTTACGATGGCTTGGTGGAACTTGAGGGCGGTAAGCCCACGCCTGGCGTTGGTTTTGCTGTTGGCTTTGAGCGCATCGTGCTTGCATTGGCAGCCCAGGGTGTTGACCTGCAGGGAGATGAGCCCAGCTGTGTCTATGTTGCTTGTGCAGCTCCCGAGCAGCGCCCTGCCGTCTTTGAAGCAACCCTTGCTCTGCGTGATGCCGGCTTGCGCGTAGAGGCAGACTACCAGGGTCGCTCGCTTAAGAGCCAATTCAAACAGGCCGATAAGCTCAACGCTTCTGTATGTGTGATCATTGGTGCAGATGAGCTTGCGCATAACAGCTATACCCTGCGCAATATGAACACACATGAACAAATAAGCATTGCAAAAGATGCGCTTATCGATGAAGTTATTGAACTTATATACGGTGCTGAGTTTGAAGATGATGCAGAACTTTAGCCAGCGCTCTACCTGCTAATTTGCGCAGTGCTTAGACCGGGGCGCGTGCTTAGGCCTAAGCATATATTACAAAAAGCTGCTGTCTCTTCTCGATACAATTACTAGGGATGTCACTATGGTGGCATCCCTGAATTGAGTACTATCCCTTACACCGTAAAATCAGTTACATTTTGTCCCGTTACCAGAGGTGGACCAGTCCCTCGATGGCATACCAGGCTAACAAAATTGTGAGAATGACATTAACAACAGTTTCAGCCTTTGTGAGTGTTTTTCTTTCCTGTTTAAGCTGCACTATAGCAACGATAGTTGCCATTGTTGCTGCTATACATTGGAATAAATACATATTGGTGTGGAAATAAAAGGTACAGGCTGCATAGGCAATGATGCTTACAATAAAGAGCAGATTAAAAACCTTGATTGCAACTTTTTTAATGTTGGCATCCATAAGTAAGCATCCTCCTCAGTTTTTGATTACAGGAAGCTGTTTTTGTGCTCAAGCTTTTGCAGGTCGCCTACGCACTGCTCTACATACTACTTTGTGACTTAGATTTTATTACATAGTCATATTTTTTGACCATACCCGCTCAAAGCTTTGTAATGCTACGGGTTATCGTCGTCTAACTGTTTCAAGCCTTGCTATGATGTACAGCAAAGAACTCATGGATCTAAAGGGGAGGAGAGATACATGAGTAATACCATGCGTGGAGTGTATACCAATCTAACGGAAATTCGCCGCAAGGTATTTAGGGAAGTTGCGGCTATTGCTTACGGCAACACAGATGATGAAGCGACGAGTTTGGAAGAGTTGCCTTACAAGATTATTCCCGGTGAGATTGCTACATACCGAGAAAGCGTATTTTTGGAGCGCGCTATTGTCGCCGAGCGTATTCGTTTGGCGTTGGGTCTACCTTTGCAAGGCATTGATAAGCCTGCGCCACTGACAGATGGTATTGAAGCTGCATTGAAGCCAGAGACGTACTATGAACCTCCTCTTATTAACATTATTAAGTTTGCATGTAATGCCTGTGCGGACAACGTTTATCGAGTAACCGATGGTTGTCAGGGCTGTTTGGCGCATCCATGTCGTGAAATTTGCCCCAAAGGTGCCATTAGCTTTGTGGACAAAAAGGCCTATATCGATCAGGAAAAGTGCATCAAGTGCGGGCGTTGTTTTGAGGTGTGCCCCTACCATGCCATTGCTCACCATGAGCGTCCTTGTAGTGCAGCATGTGGCATGCACGCCATTTCTTCCGACAAGAACGGTCATGCAGATATTGACTATGACAAGTGTGTGTCGTGTGGTCAGTGTTTAGTTAACTGTCCATTTGGTGCCATTGCCGATAAAAGCCAGATCTTTCAAGTTATACAGGCTATGCACTGTGGCGAGGAAGTCATCGCTGCAGTAGCTCCTTCCTTTGTCGGTCAGTTTGGTGGTAAAGGCAATGTAGGAAAGTTGCGTGAAGCCTTTAAACAACTGGGCTTTAGCGGTGTAGAAGAAGTTGCTTTGGGTGCAGATTTGTGCTCTGTAGAAGAGGCACATATGTTTTTGGAAGAGGTGCCCGAAAAGCAATCCTTTATGGCTACCTCGTGCTGCCCTGCTTGGTCTGTTATGGCAAAAAAGGAATTTCCAAAGTATGCCAGCAATGTAAGTATGGCGCTTACGCCTATGACGCTTACTGCGCGCATGATTCGCCGCGAACATCCTGATGCAAAGATTGTTTTTGTTGGGCCTTGTTCCGCAAAAAAGCTTGAGGCTATGAGAAAATCCGTGCGCTCAGAGGTTGATTTTGTTCTAACCTTTGAAGAGGTAGCGGGCATGATGGAAGCAAAACATATTGATTATGCCAGCTTGGAAGATGACAACAACTCAGACTTTAACGTAGCTTCTCACAATGGCCGTGCATTTGCTATTTCCGGAGGTGTAGCAGCAGCGGTTAAAAACGTTATCCAGTCTGAGCATCCAGAGATGGAGGTTGCCGTACAAACGGCGGATGGTTTAGAAGAATGCCGCTCGCTTATGAAGGCGGCCACTAAGGGCAAGTATGATGGGTATCTGCTTGAGGGTATGGCTTGTCCCGGTGGTTGTGTTGCGGGAGCGGGTACCATTAACGCCATTAAGAAGTCTGCTGCCTTGGTAAGCGCCTATTCGCGCAAGTCTCCGCACAAGATTGCTTCTGAATCCGGGGTGGAACAATATTTGCCAGAGCTTGAACGCGACAATGACTACATTGTGATGGGTCAAACTGAGGTTGCAGAATCCGATGAGGCAACGCGTCCTGTGCAGTAATGGTTACGTACGCATAACGATACATGCACAAAAAGAAATTGAAAGTTCGTAGAAGCAGCTGTCCTTAATAAAGGGCAGCTGCAAAAGAAATCGTGATAAAGCAGGCATTACATAGTCCATAACTTTTTATTAGAAATGGCAAACAGAGGAATGGTGCGCATCCAATCTTGTTTTCGGTAGTTGGATAGGCTAAATCGCAAGGCTAAAACTTCTGGGTTTTTATCGACAAATGAACGAAGACATTTTGATCGCAAATTTTCTTCCGCCTTCACTTCGATGGCGCAAATCATATTTGCGTCTTGAACGAGAAAGTCAATTTCACCGCGGGAATTCTCTGCAGACCAATAATAGGGTGTAAGACCGCATTCACTGATAAGCTGTTGGCACACGTATTGCTCGGTAAGAGCACCTTTAAACTCCGTAAAGACACGATTACCATCGATAATGGTGTATCTATCGAGGCCAGACATGGCGCTCAACAAGCCAACATCTGATAAGAATAATTTAAAAGCAGTGTTATCCATATAGGGACGTAAGGGTAAACCCGGCTTGGATATACGTTGTACGGCAGTGGCAATGCCAGCCTGTGTTAACCAGGTAATACCAGATTGATAGTTTTTAGCACGGCTTCCTTTTGCAACATGACCAAAAACAAATTTCTTGTTCTCTCTACCTAGATGAGCAGGTATAGAATGCCACGCGGCAAGAGCATATTCTGTTTGCATTCCACTCAAATGTTTGGAAATATCAAATTCATAACCCCGTAGTATGTCTCCTTGCACAATACGGGCATCTTCAGGCAATCCTCGATTTAAAAAAGCATTAACAGCTTCAGGCATACCTCCAACGTAATAGTACAGACGTAAAAGCGGTATTAATTTGCTGGAAAATGAGTTAATCATGGCAACATCGGCAGTATCGATAAGCTTACACAAGTTTGCGTGCTGTGTTGCTACAAGAAATTCTCGAAAGCTTAAAGGATATAAATCCAGGGTCGTAACCTTGCCAACAGGATAACCTGTACCCTTATGAAGGGTAATCCCTAAAAGAGAACCTGCGGCTGCTATTGCATATTCGGGTTCGTCTTCGCAGAAATACTTAAGCGAAGTGAGTGCTTTGGGGCATTCTTGTATCTCATCTAAGATGATAAGCGTTTCATTTTTTATGATTGGTTGGTTTGTCTCAAACTGAATGGCAGAAATAATTCTTGATACATCATATCCCTGTTCAAATTGCTCTCTCATCGCGGCGTTAACATCAAGATTGATATATGCAATGTTTTTAAAATTGAGTCTACCAAACTCTTTAAGGAGCCAGGTTTTTCCCACTTGGCGTGCACCATTTAAAATAAGAGGCTTTCGATGAGGACTATTCTTCCAATCCAGCAGTTGAGTCATAAGAAATCTATCCATAGTGTGCCTGACCTCCTCATCTCTTGTATTGATGCTGTGCGTTCTCTCTTTGTGGTGCTAGGCATACAGTCGTAAATACATCCTTATTTTTGCATATATTTACAAAAATAAGGACTTAAGAATGTAGAAAATAACATTTTTAAGGACATAAAAATGTCAAATTGCTTTTAATTTAAACATTGTGACAGCGTTTATGCATAGCGGCTGCAAAGTGTGAGATAGATACAAGAAAGCTGCCCTCGTGTATATAACAAGAGGACAGCTTTTGTGTGAGAAGTGCGCTACCGTGTAATAATGTTAGTCGCATACGTGCGAAAGTCGAAGTGCGCTATTCCTTCTCACCTTTAACCGAAGCATAAAATTTGGCAGAATCAAATACATCCTTAATGGTATTTCCGCCAACAAAGGGGATAGCAAGAAATTCATCTACCGTAGGTACAAGGTCACTGCAATCAATATAGTGGTTCTTCTCATTGCGTTTACTGGTGTCTTGAGCCCTCCATGCCTGGAAGTTTGCATCGGTAAGGTAATACATCGCGCTGCCAACCTTCATGTAAATGGAGTGTTTGGTATGGAGGTAATCTACCAGTGCATCGTAATCCAAATCCAGAGTCTCACTAGCCCTCTTTCCCATGGTTGGTCCTTTCCTAGTAGGGACAAGTTCCATTACCCAAATCTTACCGCTCTATGCGCGTATCTTTCACGGCTGTAAGACCTTCTCGGGAAACGGAATGTTAGTTAGGTAGAAGGTAGCGCAAGCGTAGAGGTTTCATTTCTTTTTTGTTCTAGGTATGAAGGCCTTTGTATGCTGCTACCATAGGAAAAATGTGCGCAACTCACGCTGTCTACGCCGGTTGCGTCGTCTGAAGGTATAGGTCACCCGGACCGACACGGGGTGATCCAGACGAAAGGAACACTATGCATTCTATGCACACGCACGACTGTGGTCAGCTTCGCAGCTCCGATATTGGAACTACGGTAACCCTTACTGGTTGGGTGTGGCGTCGTCGTGATCACGGCGGGCTTATCTTTATTGACCTGCGCGATCGTGCAGGTGTAACCCAGATTTCTTTTGACCCTGATCACTCTGGTGGTTCGGCATTTCATCAGGCCGAGAAGGTCCGTTCTGAATGGCCCATCAAGGTGGTTGGTATTGTCCGCAGTCGTCCAGAGGGTATGAATAACCCCAAGCTTCAAACGGGCGATATTGAGGTACTGGTATCAGAAATTGAGGTACTCAACACGTCAAAGACGCCTCCGTTCCCCATTGAGGATCGTCTGGACAGCTCTGAGGATGTGCGTTTGCGCTATCGCTATTTGGATCTGCGCCGCCCTCACATGATGAGCAATTTGCAACTGCGCTCTGATTTTACTTTTGCGTTGCGTCAAGCCTTCCATGACCAAGACTTTATGGAAGTAGAAACTCCGGCACTCTTTAAGTCTACGCCCGAAGGCGCTCGCGACTTCTTGGTTCCCAGCCGCGTGCAGCCTGGCCATTTTTATGCGCTGCCACAGTCGCCTCAGCTGCTTAAGCAGATGCTTATGGTTGCCGGTGTTGAGCGCTACTACCAAGTGGCAAAGTGTTTCCGTGACGAGGATTTGCGTGCGGATCGTCAACCTGAGTTTAGCCAGGTGGACATAGAGATGAGCTTTGTGTCTGAGGACGACGTGATGTCGTCTTTGGAAGAGATCTTGTCCAGTGCCTTTGCCAAGGTGGGCGTAGATATGCCCGTGCCTTTGCGTCGTATTTCTTATTGGGATGCCATGGATACCTATGGTGTCGATAAGCCCGACACACGCTTTGACATGACCTTGCATGATGTGAGTGACATATTTTCTCAGTCTCAATTTAAGTTGTTTGGTAGCGCCGCTACCACCGATGGTCAATACGTCAAGGCTCTTAATGCCAAGGGCGCTGGCAAGTGGCCTCGTGCTCAGATTGATAAGCTCGCAGATGCTGCCGCTGGTTTTGGTGCCAAGGGTCTTGCTTACATAGCATTTCGCGAGGATGGTTCTGTTACCAGCCCCATTGTAAAGTTCTTCTCCGAGGAAGAGATGACAAATCTACGTGAGGCTATGGAAGTGGAGCCAGGAGATTTGGTCATGTTTGCTGTGGGTAGTCGTCTTGATACGGATACCATTTTGGGCGGCATGCGTACACACATGGCTAACGCTTTGGACATCAAGCGAGAAGGTCATGACTTCTTGTGGGTTGTTGACTTCCCCCTGTTCCACTGGGATGAGGACCGCAAAGCCTATGCGGCAGAACATCAGCCCTTTACTCAGCCACTTGAGGATCAAATTGAGCTTTTGGATAGCGATCCTTTAGCCATTGGTTCTCATACCTACGACTTTGTCATGGATGGATACGAGGCTGGCGGCGGTGGCATGCGTATTCATGACGCTGCTCTTCAGATGCGTATTCTAGAGAAGCTTGGGTTTGATGAGCACAGCGCGCGTGAGCAATTTGGCTTCCTCATGGAAGCCCTGGAGTTTGGTGCTCCTCCTATGGGTGGTTTTGCCTTGGGCTTGGATCGCGTTTGTATGCTGTTAGCTGGTTGTGATTCCATTCGTGATGTTATGGCATTCCCTAAGACGAGTTCCGGCTCTGATCTTATGAGCGCTGCCCCGAGTGAAGTCTCCACGCAACAGCTTAAGGAAGTATCTTTGCGTATACGCTAGCCTTAAACGACCTTGCAGATGATCTCAGCGACTTTGCGGGCACGTCTGGATATAAGCTTTGAACCTGAGCTTTGAACAGAGGCTTTGGGCATTAGTTTGATACCGAGAAAATCCTGTGGTTCAGTGTGAGCTACAGGATTTTTCTTTCTCTTTTATGTTGTTCTCGCTGTGCTATGAAGCAGGGGTATCAGTAGGGCTACAAGGTAGGCGCATCAGTAAAGTACTGAGGGAACCGTTCCATAACAACATCAAGTTTTTGTACTGAGCTGTTAATTTCTGATTGGATAGCTTGGTTAATACCAATACTGTCATTAATTCCCAGATATAAATACTTATACAGCTGCTGACAATAGTGTGTATTGGGCTCTATAAGCTTGGTAAGAAGCAGGATATAACGCAGACGCTCTAGGGGCACCGTCGCCTGATAGAGCAATTCCCACAGATAGCCTTTGTGGGCCGCAGTATAAAGCAACTCCCAAAACTCACTGGTAACTTGAGTGTATAAATAAATATCTGCAGAGCTCTCTACTAGCTGTTTTTGTACTTGAATATTTTTGTTTAGTTTTTGTAAGAACTCATCAGATACATTGCCTACCAGCTGAGAAATAATTATTGGTTCAATAACAGAGCGCAAAAAAATGCCTTGTCGTAGAGCATCAATACTAATAAGGGAGACATGGGTGGCACTTTGGGGTGCCACATCAACCAGACGGCGATCGCGCAACAAGCCAATTGCTTCATGAACAGGCGTGCGAGATACAGCGAGCTTATCGGCAATAAGGCGTTCTCGTATCCATGCGCCAGGAGTCATGTGCAGCATGAGAATGTTGTATTCCAATACACGGTAGGCGTATGCGGAACCGGTCTCACTCTCTATACGAGGAAGCACTACCAGAGAATCGGTAATGGACTCAGGTTTTTGATTGCCTCCAATGGTTGTTGCGCTCATAGCACACCTAGCTTCTTTGCTGTTTCAGTCTGTTGTCATAGCGCAAATATATCAATTACGTATAAATCTGAGCGATATAGTGGAGCGTTTTTCGATTATTGGAGGTAGAAGACTCGTAAGCGTTGCTTTTTAGTTAATGGTTAGGAGTGTGTATACAAGAGCATCGTTTGTACACACACGTTCAATGACTTCTTCTCGTGGTGTTAGGGCAATATGGTTCTTGTTGAGTCTCGTAACATTACAGGAGAAAGCGGGGGTGTAATTTAACGACAACCCACTCTTACCTACCGCTCTGCGCAAAAATTATTACATAAAAATAGTTAACCACGGTTGCCATTAGTGTTTAATCAGGTTAACATTGTCTCTCAGTCCAAGTTAACACTATCAATGTTACTGTGGATTAGGAGTAGGTATATCTGTTTGGAGCAGGAAATGAGTAGCAATTTTACTGATGGTACGCGTACCTCTGTTTCTGCTACACCACAAATGCCCTTATCGCTCATTCATGATGGTGGGATTGTGCATGTTGCCCGTATCAAAGGCTCACCGTCTATGCGTCAGCATCTTTCAGAGCTCGGCTTTGTAGAGGGAGCTGAGATTAAGGTTTTATCCCGCATCAATGGCGATGTAGTTGTAGGCATCAAGGGATCCACCTTTGGACTTGACCGCAAAATGGCATCTCACATTTATGTAAATTAGCTTTTACCTTATAGATAGCTTTTAATTTGTGTATTAGTGACGCGATGGAAGGAAGGAATATGCCAACACTTCGCGATGTTAACGTTGGTGAAGCTTGCACAGTAGTCAAGCTTACAGGCACTGGTGCAATTAAGCGCCGTATTATGGACATGGGCCTTACTAAGGGTACAAGGGTTCTTGTTCATAAGGTCGCACCACTTGGTGACCCAATTGAGGTAACCGTACGTGGGTATGAGTTGACTCTGCGCAAAGATGAGGCTCAGGTAATTGAAGTGACCGATATTGTCGATACGGTCGATGTTGTAGATACAGCCGATGATGTTGTTACAGAAGCGTAGGTAGGGAATTATGGCAGATATGATCAATATTGCACTTGCTGGTAACCCTAACTGCGGTAAAACCACGCTGTTCAATGAGCTAACTGGATCAAATGGCTACGTGGGTAACTGGCCTGGCGTTACGGTTGAGAAAAAAGAGGCTACCTGGAAGAAGGACAAGAACGTTCTGTTTACCGACCTTCCCGGCATCTACTCGATGAGTCCTTACTCTCCTGAAGAGGTAGTCTCGCGTGACTTTGTCATTAACGAGAAGCCCGATGCTGTTATTAACCTGATCGATGTAACCAACATCGAGCGCAGCCTGTATTTGGCAACGCAGATGCTCGAGACCGGCCGTCCTGTTGTTGTCGGCCTTAACATGTGCGACCTTCTCAAAGAGCGTGGCGATGTAATTAACGCCGCACTGCTCTCCGAGCGTTTGGGTGTGGATGTTCTTGAGATCTCTGCTCTGCGCAACACCAACGTTACCGAGCTGGTAAACGCCGCAATTGATGCTGGCAAGCAGCATAAGGTTAGCCAGGGTATTAAGCTGTTTACTCCTGAGGTTGAGTCTGCATTGCAGGCCATTGCTTCTGAGATCAAGGACAAGGTTGAGCCCCACACTCTGCGTTGGTATTCCATCAAGCTGTTTGAGCGTGACGTAGAGGCAATTAAGCCCCTTAACCTGTCTGAAGAATCTCTTGCTAAGATCGAGACGCTTATTACCCCTGTGGAAGAGGCGCGCGATGATGACTCTGAGTCCATCATTACCTCAGATCGCTATGAGTGGATTTCTTCCATCATGGAGGAGTGCGTAACCAAGGCTCCTGCTCGGCTTACTATCTCTCAAAAGATCGACAAGGTCGTTACCTCTCGTTTGCTGGGTATTCCCATCTTTATTGCAGTCATGTCCTTCATGTACTGGTTTGCGCTGGTAGCTGTAGGTACTCCTGCCAGTGACTGGGTTAACGATAATCTGTTTAGTGACGGTTTCTTTATCTCTGCTTCTGGTTCCAATGCCTACACAGAGGCCAAGGAAGCTTGGGATGGCGAGCACTATGGCGATAAGGTCGAGGGCTATATTGCCGCTGCCGAAGAGGCTGGTGTTGACACCGAGGGTGTTGCAGATGCAGTTTCCGAGGGTGACACTGAGGCCGTTACTACGTTTGCTGCCGCTGCTAAAGAGACAGGCGTTGTTGCCAAGGATGTTCCCATCCATGATGAGGATGGCAACCTTGTAGATGTTGATGACGAGCCTGTAACTAAGGTTGATGCAGAAGGTATGCCTGCCGATAAGAGCGTTCAGCTCCAAACTATCGAAAAGATTGACGCAGATGACTTTGTGGCAGCTGCTGAAGGCGCTGCAAATGAGCCTGCTGCCGAGGATTACGAGGGCTTTGTTCCTTCCATTCCTACTGCTATCGAGGGCTGGCTTACCAATGCTGGCGCATCTCCTATGATGGTCTCTTTGGTTACAGAGGGTATTGTCGGTGGCGTTGGTGCTGTTTTGGGCTTCATTCCTCAGATGTTTGTCCTGTTTGTTTTGCTGTGCTTCCTTGAGGACTGCGGCTACATGAGTCGTGTTGCCTTTGTTATGGACCGTGTGTTTCGTCGCTTTGGTCTGTCTGGTAAGTCCTTCATTCCTATACTGGTTTCTTCTGGTTGTGGCGTTCCTGGCGTTCTGGCAACTAAGACCATTGAGAACGAGAATGACCGTCGTATGACCGCAATGCTTACTACCATGATTCCTTGTGGTGCTAAGCAGCCCATCATTGCACTGGTTATGGGCGTTTTGCTGGGTGGCTCTAAGGCCTGGTGGATTGCTCCTATGTTCTACTTCTTGGGTCTTTTGTCCATCATTATCTCTGCAATCATGCTAAAGAAGACCAAGCCCTTCTCAGGCGATCCTGCCCCATTTGTAATGGAGCTTCCTGATTATCACCTTCCAGCACTGAAGTCTTGGTGGCTGCATGTTTGGGAGCGCGTAAGCGCATATGTTAAGAAGGCTGGTACCATCATCTTCTTGGCTGCTGTAGGCATTTGGGTTCTGTCTCGTTTTGGTTGGGCTACCTGGGATGGCGGCAGCGGTGCCTTTGGTTTCCTTGAGAGCCTTGACGGTGCTCCTGAGGAGTACATGGATTACTCCCTGCTGGCTGCTGTTGGTAACTGGGTTGGTACTATCTTCATTCCTCTGGGTAACAATTCTTGGCAGGCTGCCTCTGCATCCATCTCTGCACTTATCGCTAAGGAGAACCTGGTTTCTACCTTTGGTGCCCTGTATGGTTTGGGTGATGCTGGCGAGAACTCGGTATCTATGTGGAACGGCTTTGCCAACATGTTTACCTTTGGCGGTACGTTAAATCTGGGTGCTATGTTGGCGTTTGTAGCGTTCAACATGCTTAATGCACCTTGTTTTGCTGCTATGGGTACCATCCGCAAGCAAATGGATGATCCTAAGTGGTTCTGGTTTGCCATTGGCTATGAGTGCGGCTTTGGTTGGGTAGTTGGTATGATTATCTACCAGCTGTACGAACTGGCCACCACTGGGCATTTTGGTGTATGGACTGTTATCGCGATTGTTGCCTTGGCTGGCATGTTGTTCCAGCTGTTCCGTCCTATGCCAAAGCACGAGCATACTGACGACAAGATCGTAGAGAAGCTTGCGTAATCTACTACCTCTGGCCAGCCTTGTTCTAACGACGAGGGTGTGTGCAAGCGCCTGGTCAAACTGAATATTCCTCGCATCATGGCATTACTGTTATGGTGCGAGGTTTTTGTATAGGTGAAGACCGTGTTTTGAGTTGTTTGCGTCGGGTCCTTTTTTGTGGGTGGAGATGGACTATACTATACGAACATATGTACGAAAATAAGAGAACATATTCGCATGACTATCTTAAATCCGACGAGGAGCGTATATCTCGAGCGGTGAGTATTGCGCGAGAAATCTTGGCCAAAATTGCTGCTGGAGAGATTAGTGCGTTTAGCAAGAGGGAGTATTGCGATAAGCCCCTTATACGTACGGGCAGGCAGTTGTTACAGGATAAGGAGCGGGACAAACCGCGGCCAACACCTCAGCGTATTTTAGAGATGCGTGGTTTAGCCAAACGAGCTGGATGGCATAACTATCATTATGGGGGCTCTCAACTGTTTTATGAACAGGCATCCTTTATGGCAGATTTTGAGGATGATTGTGACTACACCAGTCATTTTTCCTGCTATTACCCTACGTATGAAGATATGAGTAACTTGGATGCGCGCGCATATTTTAGCTGGCGTACCAAATTGAAAAACCATACCATTACGCATGCTCCACTCTCTTTTTTGTTTGTGTATGCCTATGAGCTGCTGTGTAAAGTAGGCGTGGCATCTGCTCAGCAAGCTATGACTATGCTTGGCGTTTTGCGCGACAGCTTTTGCAAAGATGGAGCCAACAGAGTTCTTGATGCCTATCTGCAGGCCTGGATGTTGGATTTTGCCGTATGGCATGACTTGCCCCTAGAGTATGCCCATGCTTCTTTTATGCACTTCAACGCAGTATACGAGTTACGAGAGCTGGAACAAAAGCTTGTACAGGCGCAACTTACTTCCTCACAGGCCTCACAGATTAATGAGGGGCAGTTGTTTGAGTTGTTGTGTAGTGTGAGTTCATATCATTTAGAAAAATCAAAACTCTATACTGTCTATCCCGCATTGGTACAACAAGCGTGTGCACGTGTGTTTATTAAGATGGTTAATCACTGCAAAACGCGCAGGAAAACGGGGTATATTGACGGTCTGTTTGGGCCAGCTGTGTGTGAACCCTACACTATGTTTTCCGGTGCCATTTTTTATACACCGCAGGCACATGCAGATCAAGTACGAGCAACTCCTTGGCATGTGGTGTATAGCTGCCATGATGGGCGCTGGACTATTTCCAAGCCTTGCAAGGCCAAGAAGAAAAGTGGTGAACTTGGTAATCTCTTGTATGAAATAGATGTAGCCTTGCGCCAGACCCTACAAGAGGTAACAGCACTTAAGCCGCGTGAGATTCCAAAGTATCAACGCTCGTATGTTACCGAGGCGGTTCAGCAGGTAGTGGAAGAGAAAAACCGTATTGAGGCTGCTCAGGTAAGTATTAATCTAGACTCTTTAGCTGCTATTCGTAGTGATGCCGCTCAAATATGTGAGGTATTGTTAGTAGAGGAAGAACGCGCGCTTGAGTCTGAGTGTGAGCTCGCGTTTGCAGCTCAGGCTTCAGAAGAGACTCGGCAGATGAGCTTATTGGTGGATGAAGCAGGTATGCCCTTAGAATCCAAAATAAATAATGCAGCAAACATAAGGCTTCTCGGCAATTACCAAAAGCAGCTGCTGCAAGCTGTCTTAGAAGGCAAACCTCTTCCAAAAGCAGACGTGGGTAGCATGCTTTCAGTTGAGGTTGACCACATCAATGAGCTGCTCTATGATCTGGTGGATGATACCGTTTTAGAGTTTGATGGGCAGCGGGTAAGCTTGGTAGAGGACTATCGCAAAGACGTAGAGGAGTTTTTACGTGCCAACTAATTCAGTTCGTGTGCCTAAGCGCATTGCCGGTGTTCTCATCAATTCCCTTAAGGGTGGCGTAGTGCCGCGCGTGGGGCTGCCCTACATTACGGTTGGGCGTAAGGATGAGATTGCCGCGCTGCTTCGTGATTTGTCTATGGTGGCAGATGGTGGTGTATCGTGCAGGTTTGTTGTTGGTCGCTACGGAAGTGGCAAGAGTTTTTTGCTGCAAACCATGCGCAATCATGCAATGGGAAACAATTTTGTAGTTGCGGATGCAGATCTTTCGCCCGAGCGTCGTCTTCAGGGAACGCGTGGTCAGGGTCTTGCTACCTACCGTGAGCTCATTTCAAACTTATCTACCAAAACGCGCCCAGAAGGTGGTGCACTGACGCTTATTTTGGATCGTTGGGTTACGACGGCTCAGTCCAAGGTGATTGCTGCGGGTGTATTGCCCGAAGACGCCCGTTTTGTAGATGAGGTCCAAAAGGAAATATATGCCTCATTGGCTGATTTGCAAGAGCTGGTACATGGTTTTGATTTTGCCAAGCTTTTATCATCATATTTTCGTGCGTATATGGAGGGTAATGATGAGCTTAAAGCACATGTTATCCGTTGGTTCCGCGGTGAGTATCGTACTAAGTCTGAAGCGCGCGCCGAGCTTGGTGTAACAGCAATTATTACGGATGATGATTGGTATGACTATCTCAAGTTGTTTGCACGCTTCTTGCGTGGTGCCGGCTATGAAGGTTTGCTCATCCTCATAGATGAGCTGGTTAATCTGTATAAGATTCCTCATGCTGTCTCGAGGCAATACAACTATGAGAAGCTCTTAACCATATATAACGATGCTCTTCAGGGCCGTGCTCAGTACCTTGGCATTATTATGGGTGGAACACCACAGACAGTAGAGGATAGGCGTCGTGGTTTGTATTCGTATGAAGCGCTGCGCTCACGCTTGACGCAAGGGCGTTTTGGTCGTGAGGGAATGTCTGACCTGTTGGCTCCTGTAATTCGTTTAACAGCACTCACGCCTGAGGAACTTCTGGTTCTTATCGAGAAACTCGCGGGTATTCATGCGGGATTATTTGAATATGACCGTCGTCTTAATGAGGCTCAGTTAGCAAGGTTTTTAGAGGTAGAACTATCCCGTGTAGGTGCACAAACACACATCACGCCTCGTGAAGTAATTCGCGATTTTATCGAGTTGCTGGACATCATGTTTCAAGACCCTACTGTGACGATAGAGTCTCTTTTGGCAGATGGATCTTTTGGACAGCATGGTTTTCTGGAAGCTACAACAAGTGGTGATTCTGGCAGTTCTGATTCTGGCGGCTCTTATGGCACTTCAGATGAGGCATCGGGATTTGCCGAGTTCACCATTTAGGGTGTTTTTTGCATAACATTTTGCCTACAAAACTGTAAAAAAGATATATTATTCTAACTTTTAGCAATATACTAGAGCGAGAGGTTTACTTAAGGTAACTTTTGTAACAGTATAGGGGCAAAGCATGGACGTGCAAAAAACAGTACAAACAGATCAAAAAGATTTTATTTGCGTATCTGATGTATGTAAAAGCTACGGTCAGGCAGATGCCAAAGTAAGTGTTCTTACTGGTATTACCACCACCATACACCAAGGTGAAATGTGCGTTTTATTTGGGCCATCTGGCTCAGGCAAATCCACCTTCCTTAACTTGCTTGGCGGTTTGGAATCGGCTGACGCTGGTTCTATTGTGGTGGATGAGCAAGACATTACCCAACTGTCTGCTAAACAGCTGGTGGAGTATCGTCGCAAAGAATTAGGATTCATCTTCCAGTTTTATAACCTCATACCAGACTTAACCATTCGCGAGAATATCGAGGTAGGTGCCTACGTTTCCAAGGCTTCCTTACCCATAGATGAGCTATTGCACAATTTGGGGCTTTGGGAACATCGAAATAAGTTTCCCAACCAGGTATCTGGTGGCCAACAACAACGCTGTTCCATCGGTCGTGCGCTGGTAAAAAATCCTCGTCTTTTGCTGTGTGACGAACCTACGGGTGCATTGGACTATACAACCTCCAAGGAAATCTTGCAGCTTATGGAACAGGTAAATCGTCAATATAGCTGCACTATGGTCATAGTTACTCATAACGATGCTATTAGGCATATGTCACATCACGTTTTGCGTCTGCATGATGGCCATTTGGTAGAGGATTACCTACAAACACAGCTGGTGCCTGCTAAGAATTTGGAATGGTAGGTAGGTATGTCACCGCTTATTAAACGACTTCCGCGTGATTTTGTTCACAATTTAGGTAAGTACCTAGGATTGTTTTTCTTGCTCACCATTACCATTGCTATGGTGTCGAGCTTTCTGACGGGTGCAAGTTCCATCCAAAAACTCATTGCACAAAATAGAGCCGTAAGCAATCTTGAAGATTTTTATATCACTACGCAGTTTAAGATTCCTCAAGACGTCATTACAAAGATTCAAAATCAGGGGTCTAACTGCAAGGTGTATGAGAACTTCTACACTGATGTTCAATTTACGGCCCCGGGAGCACATAAACAAACTACGGCGCGCCTGTTCAAAAACCGTACTGACTTTAATAAGGTTAGTTATGTAGAGGGTAGGGTCCCACAACAAGATACAGAGATTGCTCTTTCGCGTACCTACTGCAATAACAACAATTTGCAGATTGGGGACAAAGTTTCTTTGGATGGGCATACGTTTACGATTACGGGTTTTGTAAGCCTGCCTGATTATCAAGTATTAGAAAAGAAAAATACCGATTTGCTCTTTGACGGAGTGACCTTTACCTTAGCCCAGGTTACCAATGAGGCATATGATCAACTGGCAAAGACGTCTGTATATAGATACTCAGTCGTGTTGGATGACAAGACCATGAGCTTGAGTGATCGCGTGACGTATGAACGTGACGTGGCTCAATTGCTTACCAACAATCAGGTGTCTTTAACTGAGGTAATAGATAAAGAAGACAACAGTGCCTATAACTATGCCGATAAGGACCTTGTAGGAGACAAAAAAGGCTGGATAGTTGCAGGTGCAATCTTGTTGGTGGTAGTTTCATTTGTCTTTGTGGTACTTACCAAGGCTACTATTCTGTCTGAAAGTGCTGCTATTGGCACCCTTCTTGCTTCAGGTTATCGCAAGCATGAGCTTATTGCGCACTACATGGTCTTGCCAACGCTTACGGGGCTGCTGGCGGCAGCGGTGGGCAATGGTATTTGCTACAGCGGTTTTGCTGAGTTTATGGCATCAAACTACTATCGGTCATATGATATCGTGTCCTTTACGCCGATTTTCTCGATAGAGATTTTTGTCTTTATGTCTGTTATACCAGTGCTTTTACTAATGAGCGTTAATTTTATTGGTATTGCCGCCAGCCTGAAGGCAACGCCATTAGAGTTTTTGCGCCAAGAAACGCGCCACCATACGCGCAGGAGCAAGCTGGTATTTCCGGACCGTTGGAAGTTTTTACGCCGTTTTCGTGCACGTGTTTTGGCAAGAAATGCGCCGCAGTTTCTTATTTTGTTTTTGGGAATTGTGTTTTCAAATATCTTACTGCTTATGTGTCTGTGTATAGTGCCTTTGGTGGAAGAGTATGCTACACAGATGACCAAGATGGTACCTGCGCAGCATATATATACGCTTAAGGCGCCGTTGGAGATTGATGTTACACCTGCTCAGGCAGATGCCGCCTCCGCTCTTAGCATGTTGCACAAATACGAGCATCCAGAAGATGAGTTAAGCGCTGCTCGATACTACGATTTGCTCATGCGAGCATCCGCGTTAGAGTCCGATTCATATACTGCGGCTGGCCATCCCGTAAACATGTATTCCAATGCAGCTAAGACTATCGAGAAGTCCGAAAAGTTTGCTGTAACAACGCTTGAAATACCACGTGCAATTTCTGGCAAAGGCGAGGAAGTGAGCGTATACGGAATTGATCTTAACTCTGATTACTGGAAGTATGATGTGTCGGGTGGCAAGGTTGTTATTGGTCGCGGATTAGCACAAAAATGTGGTCTTGTTCGAGGGGAGCAGTATACCTTTACGGATCGATATACCTCAGATACCTATGTGATTGCGCCTGATGTTATTGCAGGTAGTCAGACAGATATGAATGTGTATATGAGCCGTACTACATGGTGTGAAATCTTTGGTAAGCCAGCTGATTACTTTAATGGATATGCTTCTAACAAACCACTGCTGTTGGACGAAACCTATCTTGTAGCGCAAACAACGCCTGACCAAATGGCTTCTGCAGGCGAGCAAATGAGCCTTTCTATGGGCGGCGTGCTTTCTATGCTTATGTGGGTTGCCATCCCCGTTTCTGTATTGCTTATTTTCTTGCTTACTAAAACAAGCATCGAGCAGTCTGCACGCTCTATCTCCTATATGAAGGTTTTTGGATATACCGAGAAGGAAATTCGCTCGTTATATTTGCATCCTATAACGCTTGCGGTTCTTGTATCTGAAGTGTTGTCCATTCCAATAATCATTGCACTTGTGAATGAGCTTATGCGTCAAATGATGGCTGATTATGCGGGTAATTTCCCGCTTAATTACCGCCCAGAACTGCTTACTCAGGTATTGGCAATTGGCATTGCAACGTATGTAGTGGCAGCTTGTATTCATATGTGGAATATCCACAAGATCAGTCTAGCTGAGGCACTTAAAGTGTACGAGTAGTATACTACGAACAAGTGTACTGTTTTGTTCGTAAGGAGTTGCGCATGCCAGATGTATTTGAGCAATACGCTCCATTTGTGCGTGACTTTATCTACGAGCATGAGTGGGAATCCTTGCGGGCGATTCAACTTGCTGCTGCAGATGCCATTTTCAATACTACGAGCAACGTATTGCTTACCTCTTCTACCGCTTCAGGTAAAACTGAGGCAGCATTTTTTCCAATCCTTACTGAGCTGTGGGAGAATCCTCCTACCTCAGTGGGTGCTTTGTATATTGGTCCGCTTAAGGCGCTTATAAATGATCAATTTTATAGACTTGAAGATTTATGTGCTCAGGCGGATATTCCAGTTTGGCATTGGCATGGGGATGTAAGCGCTTCTCATAAAACAAAGCTGCTTAACCATCCCTGTGGTGTTTTGCAAATTACACCAGAGTCTCTTGAGGCACTACTTTTGCGGCGGCACGCAGAAATTCCAGCACTCTTTCATGATTTGCGTTATGTAGTTATAGATGAAGTTCATTCATTGTTGCGCGGGGATCGTGGCATGCAAACACTTTGCTTGATTGAGCGCCTTTCTCGCTTAGCAGATGTGAATCCACGAAGAATTGGACTGTCTGCCACCATTGGTGACCCTCAGTCTATGGCTGCTGTTCTTGCGGCAGATACAGGGCGCGCAACCGTTATCCCCCGTGTGGTTGGACCTCGCCAAACCTGGCGTCTTTGTATGGAGCATTTTTATACTTCTGGTCCTCAGGCAACAGAGTTGCACAAAGAGGCAGGTCAGGATCAAGATAGTAGTTCGCAAGCAGAACTATCATCAGAAAAAACAAATGGTGCGCCAGCGCTTGCCGATCCTGGCCTTGGTTATATTTACGAGCATACCCGTGGCAAAAAGTGTCTTGTCTTTTCTAATTCTCGGGAAGAGTGTGAGGCCGTTACGAGTACCTTGCGTTCATATTGCGAGTATAACCACGAGCCAGATAGGTTTTTAATTCATCATGGCAATTTGTCCTCCAGTCTCCGCGAAAGTGCGGAAGATCGTATGCGTGATGATGACGTAGCTCTTACTACTTGTGCTACCGCTACTCTTGAGCTTGGTATTGATATTGGTCGCCTAGAACGGGCATTTCAAATAGATGCGCCCTTTACGGTTTCCAGCTTTTTGCAGCGTATGGGCCGTACGGGCAGGCGTGGTTTGCCACCACAGATGTGGTTTGTCATGCGAGAAGATCAGCCAGAACCGCGCAGCTTAGTGCCTGCAACAATACCTTGGAAATTGCTACAGGGCATTGCCTTGGTGCAGTTATACATAGAAGAGCGTTGGGTGGAACCTGTACGAGAAGGTCGCTTGCCTTATAGTTTGCTCTATCATCAAACCATGGCAATATTGGCATCTTCTGGTGATCTAACACCGGCTCAATTAGCTGGTCGGGTACTTAGTCTTTCTCCCTTTAAAACAGTGAGCACAGATGATTACAAACTGCTGTTACATCACCTTTTGCAGACGGAGCATATTCAGAAAACAGAAGAGGGTACCATACTGCTCGGGCTGGCAGGGGAGCGCGTTACCAATACCTTCCGCTTTTACGGCGTGTTTGTAGAAAACGAAGAATACACCGTTCGCTGCGAAAGTCAGGAGCTGGGCACGGTCGTGCAGCCACCTCCTGTAGGGGAAAAGCTGGCTATTGCTGGGCATGTTTGGCTGGTAGAAGAGCTAGACTACAAGCGCAAACTTGTGTATGTAACCCTAGTTAAAGCTAAGGTACCAGCTTATTTTGGTAACGTTGCAGGAGATGTTCACACACGTATTTTGGAGCGTATGAAGCAGGTGCTCCAAGAGCAAACAGACTATGCCTATATGCTTCCTCAAGCACGGGCGCGTCTTTTACAGGCGCGGGATGTGGCACAGGCAGCTCTTATTAGCGATAAGCCTCTGATCAATCTAGGTGGTGATACTTGGGTATTATTTCCCTGGTTAGGCACCTATGCGTTTTTGGCTCTTGAGCGCATTATAAAGCGAAAGCTTCCAGCACGCTTGGGGCTTAAAGGTATAGATGTATACCGTCCCTATTACTTTCAATTTAGAATGAATGCAACTCCAGAAGAGTTTTTTGAGACTCTATCTGAAGTTGCATTGGCAGATCTTGATCCTATGGAATTACTCTTTGATTCAGAGCTTCCCTTATTTGATAAGTACGATGAATACCTTCCCCGTGAACTCGTACGCAAAAGCTTTGCCCATGGCGTGCTTGACATACAGACTGCGCGTGCACGCATTATGCAGTGGATACAAAGCGAGTTGGGGGCGCACAAAAACTGAGCTCTGGTGCCGGACGCTTCCTACCGCTTCTTTTGCTCCTCGGCTTCACGGCGCTCATCTGCACCACGGCGATTATCGCCCTCAATTTCTTGAATGGGAGCAATGTCTTGAGTGGTTTCCAGAGCGCCAAGATAGGTGCCATCCTGGTCACGTACGGCAAAATAGCGGATGTAGAGGAATTTGCCGTGCAGATGAATCCAAAACTCGTACGAGTCACGAGCACCGCTCTTAAAGTCATCAAATACTTGATGTACCATCGCTTGACTGCGCGGTGGGTGGCAATCATATACGTCTCTACCTAGGCAACTCATGGGACGCGGGAATGCGCGAGTGTCTCCATGGCTAAAATAGCTGGTCTTATCGTCTGCATCGACAAAGGTAATATCCAAAGGAATGGTGTTGAGAACAGCGTCAAGCTGTGCGGCGGTAAACTCTCCGGTAGAAAGCTTAATCTTCTCAACAGATGTGGTATGAGTAGCATCAGAATCTGCGGATGTAGCACGCTTCTTTTCCATACTACGTACGGCGGCATCGGCAAGGTCCATCGCAGTGGCACGCCATGTTGGAGGCTGCTCGATAAATGCCCAGCCGTACTCTTTTTCCTCGCTGGCAATTTGAGTCCAGTCGCGTGCATTGAGCGTTTCTAAAGATAGAGGTATTAGTACATTTTCTTCCTTGCTTACCATGGACTCCATGCCATCTACCGCTTCGGTCAAAGGAGTTACCACGCGCACAATAAAGGCCTTGGCAGGAACAAGCAGTGCACGCTCAGAACTGTGACGAGCGGCAGCAAGAGCTTCTCGGACCTCATCGTCCTTTGCCCACATAACCTTGGAAGGACCAGAAATATCATTTTTTTCTAGGTGCGGGAAGAGTAGCTCTTCCTTGCGCTTATAGTGGATGGACACGGGGGCAAGAAATTCAATGTCATCTACTATTTTCTGCGCAAGCTGCGGGTCACGCAGCTCTTCATCCATGGCGTTTGCTTGCGCAATGTCTGCACGCACCCGGGCGATGCGCTCAAGAATTTTTTTATTTTCCTCGCGCATGGTATGCACAGGGTGGCCGGGCTTTTCTTCGGGAGATCCAGAGAGAGGAACACAGCTTACCGCACCCTCAAACAACGTGGCATGTACATCGCAAAGCTTCTGCACACGCTCAATGGGTGTGCCAGCGGCAATGAGTTCTTGTTCTGCTTCGGCAATTTCAGAGCCGCTTACCTGAGCAAAGGCTGCGGCAAAGTCCTTTTGTACACTCTCAAGAGACTCGCCCTTATCGAGACGATCAAGGTAAGAGTGGAGCAGCGCCTTGCGCTCGGAAGCAGACGCAGGCTCATCTGTGCTGGCAGATGCTTCTTGAGTTGGTGTCTCAACAAAAGCCTCAGCGCTATCCTCGACGGACTTAGCGGCAGCTTTCGTGGCTGACGGCGTGGAAGAGGCACCGTATACAGTACCGTCTTCACCAAGTACCGTAAAACCAGCCTCGACAAAGGCAGCTATGATATCAGAAAGCGCAAGCTCTTTATACTCACAGCCGCGAGGTATGGTCATGAAACGACCCACAGACTGCAAGCGTCCGGGCTTGGTAATTTCATCAAAGCCGATGTCTGCCATGAGACCTTTGACCTCGGGGTATTTTTTGCATATATCATAAACGGATGAACTAAGAGCAATAGTCTTATCCATGTGCGCTCCTTTGCGATCGTATGGACAGTTGTTTGGTAGGGCTTACTTTAGGGATAGTATTTCCGCCAAACATTGCGTGTACGCAACGTTTTTCCTTTCTCACAAAGTTTCTGTATATCCTACCAAAGTGGGGGTATTTAAAAACTAGTGTACTAAAAAGCCGTACAGCCGTATAGGAAGGAATTAATATGGAGGATACAAGCGCTCCTGCACCAGATGTAGTGGGCCAACCAGAAGGCCCTATAAAAAATATTGCAATTGCGCATCCGCTGGTGCTTAAGGATCAAGTCGATTATGCGCCAGCTCAGATAGTGAGCAAGACGCTTGTGCAAAATGATCAGGTAAGCATCACGCTCTTCTCGTTTGATGCGGGCCAGCAGATTGCTTCTCACATAGCTGGTGGTGATGCATTTGCTACGGTACTAGAGGGGCAGGGCAGCATCACTATTGACGATGCGCAGTACTTTGTGAGTGAAGGCCAATCGCTGATAATGCCTTTGGGTCACCCCCATGCTGTTTGTGCGGTTACTAACTTTAAGATGCTTTTAGTTGTTGTGTATCCATCCAAATGATGTATTACCATCAAAATGTTGTATTCCAAAGATATCAGCAGATAAAAGGCCTAGGTATGCAAAGCTAAATAAAGAGTTTTCAAATTTTTCGAATTTGTGCTGTACAAAAGTTAGTCATAGTGTACTATACGGATAGTCAAAAGTTAACTAACGGTGATATTTTATGCGGGTTCCTAATGAACAGGTAAAACGCAGTTCACCGATTAAAGAGGCGATTATAATATGAGCGAAATTATTGATGTTCTTGCACGTGAGGTACTTGATTCTCGCGGCAATCCTACCGTTGAGGTAGAGGTCCTTTTGGAGGACGGCTCTTTTGGCAGGGCAATGGTTCCTTCCGGTGCATCTACGGGTGAGTTTGAGGCTGTAGAGCTGCGCGATGGCGATAAGGACCGCTATCTTGGTAAGGGCGTCTTGAATGCTGTAAGCCATGTAAACAATGAACTTCATGATGTTATTGTTGGCATGGATGCAACTGATCAGCGTGCAGTAGATGCAGCACTTATGGCTGCAGATGGCACAGATAACAAGGGTAAGTATGGCGCAAATGCAATCCTTGGTTGTTCTTTGGCAGTTGCTCGCGCTGCAGCTCAGTCTGCCGACCTTCCGCTCTATGCTTATTTGGGGGGTACCAACGGTCACACCCTGCCCATTCCTATGATGAACGTACTTAATGGTGGTGTTCACGCCGATAATAACGTGGACTTCCAGGAGTTCATGATCATGCCTGTTGGCGCTCCCAACTTCCGCGAAGCGCTTCGTTGGTGTGCTGAGGTATATCACACGCTTAAGGACGTTCTTAAGGAGTCCGGTCTTTCTACTGGTGTTGGCGATGAGGGTGGTTTTGCTCCCAACTTGGTCAACAATGCCGAGCCCTTAGAGTACCTTATGAAGGCGGTCCAGCGTGCTGGCTTTACCCCTGGTAAGGACTTCATGTTTGCTATGGATCCTGCTACCAGTGAGGTATATGACAAGGAGCGCGGTGTCTACGTGCTTGCAGGTGAAGGTCGCGAGCTTACCAGTTCTCAGTTGGTAGATTACTGGGAGGAGCTTGTTAACAAGTATCCCATCATCTCCATTGAGGATGGTCTTGCAGAAGAAGACTGGAATGGCTGGATTGAGCTGACCCAGCGTTTGGGCAAGCGTGTACAGCTTGTTGGTGATGACTTGTTTGTAACCAACACCAAGCGCCTTGAGAAGGGCATTGAGGTTGGAGCTGCAAACGCCATCCTGATTAAAGTCAACCAAATCGGTACGCTTACCGAGACGCTCGATGCTATCGAGACAGCAAAGCGTGCTGGTTATACAGCGGTTGTATCTCATCGTTCGGGCGAGACTGAGGATACTACCATTGCAGATTTGGCAGTCGCTACCAATGCAGGCCAAATCAAGACTGGTGCACCTTGTCGCTCTGATCGTGTGGCTAAATACAATCAACTTCTGCGCATTGAGGACGCGCTTGAAGCCTCTGCAGAATTTGGTGGTAGCAAGGCATTTTATAACCTGCGTTAATTTGAGTTCATTCGTTTACCTCTGTCGAATCAAGATTAACTCCTCTCCTAAACGTCTTGAGTTCGACCACTTTAGCGCCGGTGGTGTTCCTCCTTCCTTCACCACCGGCGCTCTTTTTGTATCAAGTCAGAGTACGGTTTGTATGTAGTATTTGGGTTGGAGGTTTGCTTGAGCGGTGCCAGTATTTTGGATGTCCGTGGTGACTCAGAATATGTATCTTCACTTGAGCCCTATGGACCCCTGCTATGCCATGCGTTTATTTCAACCTTTGTTCGCTGTGCTTCTGGTGTTATTGCAGGTGTAAAGCCTGCTGCATTGTTTAACTTTAGGCCTCAGGCTGCATGCTGTATGTGGCAGGGTCCCCGTCTGCGCGCAAAAACCTGTGAACTTTTCCGTGGCTTTACCAAGGAGATTTCTGCCTATGGCGTAAGATGCATGACGGCTGGTAGTTGTCGTGATCGTATAGCACTGGTGGCGTATCGTCCAGAACTGGTTGATGCGATTCTTCAGGAGTCTGATATACGCGCATTTTTGCATGATGCAGGCTATCCCACTACGTCATCTACGGAGCTTATGCGCGCGTTTAGATTGCGTTTGGCTCAGTATTATCAAGCAAAAGCCCAGGCAAAATCTGCCAGCCAGCCCTTAGAGTTTGTGGCTGATGGCGGCTCTGCACCAGCTATCCCCGTTGAATTTCCCCATGAAATGGGCGTGGTATTTGGATATCCGCTTGAAGACGTGCTTGGGTTTATCCACAAGCAGCCCTGCAGTTGTAGGGGTGCTTGGTGTGCCTACGGAAATGTTGAGCGAGCACGTCAACGCTTTGCGCAGCTTGCCTGCTTGGAAGGAGCGTGCCTCAATCGTTTTAGATCAGGCACAAGCCTTATGGAACTTCTCGTAAGCTCAGGTGGGTAGCCACGGGCTTTGGAAGCTAAGTATCTAGGTGTTAGACGGCAAAAAGGAGCCGACTACATAAAGAAGGAGGAAGTTATGAGTAAGGTAGCAGTTGTATTTTGGAGCCAGACTGGCAATACCGAGGCCATGGCCCAGGCTATAGCTCAGGGTGCTGACACTGACATCATTGATTACAGTGATTTCTCTGGCGCAAAGGTTGCTGACTACGATGCTTTTGCTTTTGGTTGCCCTGCAATGGGTGACGAGGAGCTTGATCCCGACTTTGAGGAGCTTTGGGATGAGTGCGTTGGTGAGTTTGGCGAGAAGCCCGTGGTGCTGTTTGGTTCGTATGACTGGGGCACGGGCGAGTGGATGGACAGCTGGAAGGAGCGCGCTGAATCTGCTGGCGTAAACGTCATTGATGCCATTATCGCCAACCTTGAGCCTGAGGACGATGTGTTGGATGCACTTCGTTCTGCTGGCGAGAAGCTCGCTGAGTAGTCAGGTATATCTTCACAGCTGTTAGTAAGCTGTGTTTGATTGAGTATGACAAGCCGCTGTCTTACGATGGCGGCTTTTTCTTTTTTGTGAGTGTGGCTTACTCTGGTTGTGAGGAAGCATTACAGCATTTGTTAGGATTGCTGGCTCTGATCAGCACGTTTTATACTGGCGAGAATCCTTGTGCGCCAATCAGAGTTCTTTGCGCTGGTATAGGCCAGCATCTCTGAAGCCTTGTGCTCGATAGTATGCGCGGGTGCCCACAGAGCTGATCACATTGAGGCTGGTATAACCCGCGTTTGCAGCAATCGTACTTGCCTGAATAAGCAATTTTTGACCAAGCCCTTGATGCTGCGCCGAGGCCCCTTCTGTACCCAATGACAGCGCTTGCCCATACACATGCAGCTCTCGAACCATGGCTTGACCTGGTTGGACTACCAGCTCATCAGCGCGCACGTCACAGGTACCGGCCAACAATTGGTCCCAATGGGGTAGTGAGAGCCTACAAAAACCAGCAATCTTGTTGGTGGTTGTTACCCATTGCAAGAAGTGCTCCTCACTCACCGCCGTGTCATAGCTATGGTCTTGCAGGGTGAGTTCTTTTGCCTGTACCTGTTGTTGATTAATTTCTCTAAATCGAATTTCCTGTACCTGGCAAGCCTGCTCTTGTGCAGCAAGGCGCTGTTCGACCATTTGCCGCAGGTTGGTGTGCTTGTTGCCTACCAAAATATCAGTGGAACTAATATCGCGAATCATGCGAGAAATGCGTACATACGCAGGAGCTGCCATCACGTCATGTACCAGTACGTCCACCAATTCCTCTTGAGAGTAGGGGTGCCAGCTACCAGCTTGGTATGCTTTAACCAGCTGTGTCCCCTCTACCAGTGCACAAGGGTAGAGCTTGATCTCATCTGGAAGGTAACCAGGATCAGTTACAAACGTTGTAAAATCGTTCTTGTCCGCCTCAGGTGTGGCGCCTAAAAGATTGATCATCAGATGGGAATGAATTTTAAACCCATACAGGCGTATAAGTGAAAAAGCACGCTTTATTTGCGCGGTGGTCATCTGACGTAGGTTAGCGTCAAGAATTTCTTGGCGTGTGCTTTGGATGCCAATTTGGATTTTAGTACAGCCAAGCTGCCTAAACATTGTGAGTGTTCTTGCTGTAATGGTATCCGGACGTGTTTCTATAACAAGACCCACTACGCGACAAGCAGCTGTCTCATTTTTTTGCTGCTGGTAAAGAAGCTCTTCAAGGGTGGCACTCATGTGCGACCATGCCTCTTGATGGGGGGTACTTGTGTCGTATAGCTTGTGAAATGCCTGGTTATAGCTGGCTGTTCCTGCATCAACAGCAGCCTGTTGGTTGGCAACAAAGCTGCGGAGGGCTTCTTCTGCGTTGTGCATTCCGTAAGAGCGGTACCAGTCCAAGCGCTTCTCGATAGCCTGTGGCGAGGCGGGCCAGTCATTGAGTGCACGAAAGAGCTCATGCACAAACCAGTATTGATAGCTTGTAGGGTAGTCACTCCAGGTGCCGCCCAGAACAATGAGCTCGACCTTATCGATAGAATGGCCCATTTGATGCAAGGCACGCAGGCGAGCGGCAACCTGTATATAGGGATCAAAAAAGGCCTGTTCCGCGCGCTGACAGGCGGGCTCATTGGCAATATAGCTTTTGGGCATGCGCAAATCGCAGGGGCAGTACAGACAATTGCTCGAGCAGCTATGGGGGCGCGTAATAACCGTAATAGTTGCTACTCCAGAGGCTGTGCGCCGCGGCTTCATGCGCACCGAGCGTACAAAGCGCGCTTCCAACTGAGGCGTGACCTCCCACGATTGCCAGAGCTTAACGTCCTGATTTTTGACTTGTAAAAAGTAGGGCAGGATGGCCCGCTTGGGAATTTGCTTGTTGCGAGGAGTGCTGTGAGCGCGCAGCAGTGCCTCGAGCTGGTGGACATCAAGAGTGGTATCGGGATGGGCGCGCAGCTGCTGTAATATGTCTACTATGAGTTCATTCATACTCGCATTATACGCAGCCAGCCTCATGTGCGCGTACCGCAGCAGCAACAGGAGAGTAAAATTCACGTATGAATACTTCTTGGGACACGTCAAACACAAGGCCAGCGATCTCTTTGCAAGCTGCTCGTCAGCTCAACCAGATTACGTCTGAGTTTTATAAACAGCAGGCATTGAGTTTTTCTGCCACACGACAGCTGCCTTGGCAAGGATGGCAGTCCTGTTTGGATGCTATGCCCGCGCTCATGGCTGTCGAGAAACTCCTTGTGCTTGATATGGGCTGTGGCAATCTACGCTTTGCTCGCTTTTTAACAGGGCAAACACTGGTGCATCCTGGGGCATATTATGCGGTGGATAATTGTGAACCGTTGGTTCATAGTACAGAGGTTAACGCTCAATGTAGTTTTATTAAGCTGGATATAATTACCAGCCTTCTGGATGGTACCTTGGCAGCCCAATTAGAGGTGCCGCTTTGTGATGTAGTGGTAGCCTTTGGCTTTATGCATCATGTGCCGGGTAGGCAAAATCGCTCACAGCTCCTGCAGCTTTTGGTAGAGAAGACCAAGCCAAAAGGATATCTTTGCGTTTCATTTTGGCAATTTATGAACAGCGTAAAACTTGCTGGAAAAGCACGGCAGACCACCGAGCAAGCCTTGCAGCAGTTGCAGCTTGATCCCAGTGTATTAGAGGAAAATGACTACCTCATAGGCTGGCAAAATCAAGGACACACTTGGCGCTATTGTCATCACACTACACAAAACGAACTCAAAGATCTTGTCGCCTCTCTTGGTACTCAAGTTCGTATCTGTGCGCAATTTAGCGCCGATGGTAAGGAAAACAACCTCAACCGCTATTTGGTATTACAGCGTCTATAGTGCGCAAGTATAGTTTGACACAGGGATAAGGTTGGACGCGCAGCTAAGAATCCCTTTTTTATTAATTTGTCAAGTCAAAAACGGTAAAGTAATAAATGTATGCTCATTTATTCATAGCTACGTATAATCAAATCATAAGTTAGCAGGTATTAACTTAGGTGCTCGGTAAGGTAGATCAGGGATAGGAGTTTGTTTAAAAAGAAAGAGGGGTGAACAATGCCAGAGAAAGCTGCTTCAGGTGGAGAAATGAAGAAAGAGCTTACGTTGTTTAACTTCTTCACCATTGGTTTTGGTGCTATTATCGGCACTGGCTGGGTTCTTCTTGTAGGCGATTGGATGGTACTTGGCGGAGGTCCATTCCCCGCTATGATTGCATTTGCAATCGGTGCCTTGTTCTTGGTCCCCATTGGCATGTGTTTTGGGGAGCTTACGGCTGCCATTCCCATTTCGGGTGGCATTATTGAGTACGTAGAACGTACATTTGGGCGCAAACTTGGTTTTCTTACGGGTTGGATGTTGCTTTTAGGCAATGCTCCCTTGTGTCCTTGGGAAGCAATTGCCATATCAAAACTTCTTGCAGATCGCTTCTCACAGTTTGAGGCCCTTTCATGGCTTACATCGGTAAAGCTCTACTCAATAATGGGTGCTGATGTTTATTTGTGGCCAACCGTTATTTCACTTTGTTTTGCAGTCCTTGTTATCTATTTAAATTTCCACGGCGCAAGTGCTGCAGCAAAACTCTCATCATTTCTTACGAAAGCCTTACTTACCGGCATGATTTTGGCGATGGTCATATCGTTTGCAACAGGCTCTCCTTCTAATGCTGGCCCTATCTTCTCCCAGGTATCTGGTGCTGCAGGTGGCAAGGCAACCGAAGCAACCAGTTTGTTGGGCGGCATTATGGCCGTGCTTGTTATGACGCCGTTTTTCTATGCAGGCTTTGATACTATTCCTCAGCAGGCAGAAGAGGCCTCTGAGGGGCTAGACTGGAAGAAATTTGGTTTGGTTCCCGCAATTGCTTTGCTTGCATCTGGCGTATTTTATCTTATCTGCATTTATGCCTTTGGTAGCATCATTGATTGGCATGAGTTTGTTAAGGCATCGGTACCTGCTCTTGCGGTACTGCAAAAGATCAATATTTTCTTCTATATCGCAATGCTCATCATTGCAACACTTGGACCTCTTGGCCCCATGAACGCATTTTTTGGTGCTTCCACCCGTCTGATGCTTGCTCTTGGCCGTAAGGAAATGCTTCCTGCATCCTTTGCGGAACTTGATCCTGCATCTGGAACTCCAAAGAAAGCAAATATTGTACTTGCGGTGCTTACCCTCATTGGACCCTTCCTTGGTGGCAATATGCTGCTCCCGCTTACAGCCGTTGCATCTCTTGGCTTTATCTTTGCGTGCACCATGGCTGGATTTGCCTGCCTCAAGCTGCGCAAGACTGAGCCTGGTCTCAACCGTCCCTATAAGGTAAACGGTGGTAAGGCTGGAATCTTGGCGGCCATAGCAGCAGGCTTGATCATCATTCTTTTGATGGTTGTTCCTATGAGCCCAGCAGCGCTCAAGCCAGTTGAGTGGATTATCACCATTGTGTGGATTGTTGTTGGCTTTGCAATTTTCTTCATCTTTGGCAAACCGAGTGCTACGAAAGACCCCTCGTCACAGGCTGCAAGTCCAACCAATGTTGCGCAGTAAGCGCAGGTCTTTTGTGAGCTCTCTTTGGTTCGCATAGCGTTATGAGCACCACCTTGTTCTACCTGTTTTACCGGCACGTATGTTTCGTCAGTTACACAGAAAGGATTTGGAGGAAACATCATGGCTAAGTACGCAATTGTAGGAGGAATGCTCGTTGACGGTACTGGCGCTGCGCCAATTAACGACGCGCTTGTTCTCATTGACGACGACAAGATTACGTATGCTGGCAAGTCTACTGAGGTTCCCGCTGGTTATGAGGTCATTGACGCTACAGGTAAAACTGTCATGCCTGGTCTTATCGACACGCACCTACACTTCTCGGGCAATTTGACCGATAACGACAATGACTGGGTTATCGAGAGCGTTGCTCAGAAGCAGGCATGCGCCGTTAAGCAGGCCTATGACGCTTTGAGCCACGGCCTTACTACGGTAGGCGAGATTGGTCGTAACGGTATTGCTATTCGTGACCTCGTTAATATGGGCGTTATGAATGGTCCTCGTATCTTTGCAACCGGTCTTGGTTTCTGCCGCGTAGCCGGCCATGGCGATTCACACCACCTGCCTCTGCAGATCTCCAAGGATTCTCACCCTTGGGGCTTCCAGGCTGATGGCCCATGGGAGCTGCGCAAGGCTATTCGTATGCGCCTGCGTGAGAACCCCGATGCAATCAAGATTTGGGCAACCGGCGGCGGCATTTGGCGCTGGGACTCCGACCGTCTGCAGCTGTTCTGCACCGAGGAAATCAAGGCTATTGCCGACGAGTGCCGCATGGTAGGAATTCCTCTGTGGGCGCACTCTTATAACAACTTTGATGCAGCGTATGACTGCGTACGTTTTGGCTGCACCCAGCTTATTCATGGCTTTGAGCTTGACGACAGGACTATGAACCTGATGGCCGAGAATGGCACTTACTTTACGCCTACCATTGGCTTTTTGCCCACCTGGTACTCCACCTATCCACCTGAGTGGACGCCCGAGCTGGATAAGTTCCCCGGTGAGACGGTTGTCGAGAAGGGCCTTGAGCGCACCTACGCTAACCTGCGTCGTGCTCACGAACTCAACGTGCCTCTTACTATTGGTTCTGACTCCTTCTCCTTTGTTACCCCGTATGGCTACATTACGATCGAAGAGATGTACGCCTTTGTCGAGAAGGCTGGCATTTCCATTCTTGACACCATCAAGGCAGCCACGCTTAATGGCGCTAAGATGTTGGGTCACGAGGATGAGTTTGGTTCTCTCGAGGCTGGTAAGTCTGCTGACGTTCTTGTGGTTAAGGGCGATGTCGCAGCGGATATTCACAACCTCACGCCTGATAACATGGACGTTATCATGAAAGAGGGCAATATTGTTGTTACAGGCGCCCTCTAAGGCTGCCGCCTAGGGTTATTGCGGACCTCGGTGTCTTTATGGTTCCAACCGAGGTACGGTTGTCTTTGTTTGTTGCTATGCGCACCGTCTGGTGCGCATAGCGCCCATCTGCTGGGTGCCTTGATCGTGTTTAAGGAATGGGGAGTTCACATGGCCGATCCAAAGAATGTCAAAATTGCGCTTATTACCGGCTACCTTGGCGCGGGCAAGACTACCGTATTAAATCGTATTCTTGCCAACACTGAGGGCATTAAAGCTGCGGTTATCGTCAACGATATTGGTGAGATAAACGTAGATGCCAGCCTTATTAAAGAGGGTGGCTTTGCCAATGGTGACGAGGTTATCCCTCTGACTAACGGCTGCTTGTGCTGTACCTTATCGAATGATCTTAATTTGCAGCTTGGTGATATAGCTGATTCAGGCGATTTTGATTACATCTTTATCGAAGCATCTGGCATTTGTGAACCCATCCCCATTACCTATACCATTACGGCGTTTTGCAATCAGAGTCAGAAATCTGATAGGCATGCTCATCTTGAGCTTGATAACATTGTGGCCGTGGTTGACTGTGCGCGCATGTATGACGAGTTTAATGGCGGCAAGGCGCTGCTTTCTGATGAGCTCGAAGAAGACGATCTAGAGAATTTGCTTATCCAGCAGATCGAGTTTTGCACGACACTTATTCTCAACAAGAGTGATCTGGTAACACCAGAGCAGATGAATGAGCTCAAAGCCATTATCCGCGGTTTGCAGCGTGATGCCACTATTGTTGAGGCAGTAAGGGGAGAAGTCCCCATGAGCGAGCTTGTGAGTACCGATCGCTTTGATTTTGATAAGGCGTATCGCTCTGCCGTTTGGATGGATGCCATGGAGCATCCCGAGGAGCATGACGATCCCGAGGTGTTGGAATATGAAATTTCCACCTTTGTGTATGATCGCCGCCAGCCCTTTGATATTGATCGCTTCAATGATTTTGTGAGCAGTTGGCCAGAAAGCATTATTCGTGTAAAGGGTAAAGCTTGGCTGAGCTGCGATTATGACATGAGCTATGTATTTGAGCAGGCCGGAAAGCAGGTTCAGCTATACGAGAATGGTCTGTTCTATGATTCCTTCCCAGAAGAGGAAAAACAGCAGATGCTGCTTGAGCATCCTGAACTGCTGGAAGACTGGGATTCCGAGTACGGTGACCGCGTAATCAAACTCTGCTTTATCGGCCGTCATATGGATAAGGAAGAGATTATAAGAGAGCTTGACGCTTGCCTTACCGCTTATCCTTCTGAAGGGTGAGAAACCCGTACATTTGTCAGTACCTTATCGAGAAGATAACGCAGCTCTCTTGCCTCATCTGATGTGAAATCAAAGCAGTCAGCCATGGCAAGAGGGATGCTTTGTGCCTGCTTTTTGAGATCATGGCCGGCTTGAGTTAGCTCAACCGTGAGCACACGTTGATCTTGCTGGTCATGATCGCGCACAAGCAAGCCCTTTGCTTCCATCTTACGCAGCAGGGGAGTAAGGGTACCAGAGTCCAAGTAGAGGCGCTCGCCAAGAGATTTTGCGGTGGTCTTTTTGAGCTCCCATAGCACCATCATGACAAGATACTGTGTGTACGTCAGTCCCAGCGGCTCTAAAAAAGGGGTATAGCGACGCACCACTTCTTTTGCACTAGCATATAAAGAAAAACACAGCTGATTATCTAGCTTAAGCATCTGATCTGCAGCGTTGTTATTCATATCAGGCATTAGAGTTGAGCCTTTACCGCAGCTTTAACCTCATCCATGGCAACGGTGGGCTCAAAACGAGCAACCAGCTTACCTTCACGGTCAATCAAAAACTTGGTGAAGTTCCACATGATATAGGCTTTATCGCCAAACTTCTTATTGTTGACAGATGCAAACTTCTCAAGACCCTTAGCTTTAAGACCATGGCCAAAGCCCTGGAAGGGCATTTGAGTTGCGAGTGAGACAAACAGAGGGTCTGCGTCCTCTCCATTAACGTCAATCTTCTTGAACTGGGGAAACTCAGTGCCAAACTTCATGGTACAAAATGCATGGATCTCATCATCGGATTCAGGAGCTTGGCCGGCAAATTGATTGCAGGGGAAGTCGAGAATTTCAAAGCCCTGATCACGAAACTCAGCGTACATTGCCTCAAGATCCTCATACTGAGGGGTAAAGCCACAGCCAGTTGCCGTGTTTACCACAAGTAAGACCTTGCCTTCATACTCAGAAAGGGAGGTAGTGCTGCCATCAGGATTGGTAACGGTAAAATCATAAACAGACATAAAGAGTTCCTTCCTTTAGGGCGTACCACTATGGTAAGCGCCTTTTCTGCTTAGCTCTATTTTAGTTGTGTACAACTTAATTGTGTACAATTATTTTAGAATATAGAGGAATTACATTTTTATAAAGGCCTGCACGATAAAACATGATATTGCCTATAGGCGTTTGAATAGAGATACTACAATCTAGTTACTATAGATTCTCTGTATTGATATGTAGGGGTAGTAGTATGAAAACCTATACAGAAGAGCTTGAGGTTGATGTTCCAGCAGCTATTGCTTGGGAGTCACTTACAAGAATGAATGTCTGGCTTAAGCGTTTAAGCACCAATAAAGATGTGACTTATGCTAACGATCAGATGCCTTTTTGTGTGAGTGGTAGAACCTACGTAGTCACCACTAAAGAGGGTCTTGAGATGAACTCTGTTTTAACTGAGGTTAATCCACAGGAGCTTACCGTACGCATCAAAGCCGAACATAAGCCCCTTGTCTCGTGCTTGAGCTGTAAAGTTGTGCCCCTTTCTGATTCTCGTGTAAAGCTCATTCGTACCCAATCTTATCCTGGGGTGTTTGGAGCAATATTCACTTTGTTTTATAATCGGCGTGAGTCTACAGAAACCAGTGAGTACCTTGAAGTTTGGGCAGCAGATGCAAGAGAGCTTCTGTCAAAGCAGCGTGTAAGCTAAATACTCCAATAAGGGTCCATAGATTTTTATGTGCCCTCTTAAAAGCATACACAAGTAATTAACTGTCATCTATTTAGTATGGTGCAGGGTAGTTTCCAATGCGGTAGCGTCATGTTCCTACATAAGTAAGGCTTTGCTTGAGATAAAGAGTTAGGTATTGTCGAAATTTAAACTTGTCTAGCAAGTCCTTTAGTTTATTTACAGCTTATTTAAATATTTGAATAGATGGAGAAATACCCGGTACGTATTTTTATTTACCAATAAAAATATACGTTCACATGAATGTGGATTAATTGTTATCTTTTACGTAGTAATATAGTAAGTGTTCTTAATTATAGGAAGCCGTATGGCCATAAAGGTCTTAGTGACCAAGGAAAGGTGCCGCTTATGAGTAAGATTGTCGTTATTGGTGCAAATCATGCAGGTACTGCAGCAAGCAATACCATTCTTGACCTTTATAAGGGCAACGAGCTGACTATTATCGACCAAAATTCCAACATCAGCTTCCTAGGCTGTGGCATGGCACTTTGGATTGGCAAGCAGATTTCTGGCTCTGATGGCCTGTTTTATCAAACCAAAGAGGGCTTTGAGTCAAAGGGTGCCCAGGTGTTTATGGAGACCCGTGTTGACTCTATTGATTACGATGCCAAGAAGGTTCATGCCATTAGGAAAGATGGTAGTGAGATCGAGGAAAGCTATGACAAGCTTATCCTAGCTACGGGTTCTCTGCCTATTATTCCTCCCTTTGAGGGGCGAGATCTTGAGAATATCCAGCAGGTTAAGCTCTTCCAAGATGCTCAGGCTGTTATTGACAAACTAAAAGATCCCTCCATTCGCAAAGTTACTGTCTTGGGTGCTGGCTATATTGGCGTTGAGCTGGCAGAGGCTTTTGAGCGCAATGGTCGTGAGGTTGATCTTATCGACATGGCTCCTACCTGCTTAACCGGCAACTTTGACCGCGAGTTTTCTGATCTTATGGCAGATGAGCTTGAGCGTGGCGGCGTAAAGCTGCACTTTGGTGAGGCTGTGTTGCGCTTTGAGGGTAAGAATGGCAAGGTGTCTCGTGTTGTTACCGATAAGGGCGGTTACGATGCAGACATGGTGGTTATCTGCACTGGCTTTAAGCCTAACACGGAGCTTTTTGCTAACCAAGGCTTTGAAATGCTCAAGAACGGCGCGCTGGTGGTTGACCATCATCAGAAGACCAGCAAAGATGATGTGTACGCTATTGGTGACTGCTCTGCTACCTTCTTTAATGCCAAGGACGGTGAGGAGAGTTATATTGCTCTTGCTACTAATGCCGTTCGTTCTGGTATTGTTGCAGGTCACAATGTGTGTGGTACTGCTCTTGAATCCATTGGTGTTCAGGGTTCTTCTGGTATAAACATCTATGACCTTAAGATGGTTTCTACCGGTCTTACTGAGGAACATGCAAAGGCTGCTGGTTTTGATGCTAAGGTGAGCGATTTTACTGCTGCTCAGAAGGCGCTCTTTATGGAGACCGACAACCCTGAGGTAAAGATTCGCATTGTATACGATGCAACCACTCGTAAAGTTTTAGGTGCTCAGATGGCCTCTACCTATGATATGACTGCCGGCATCCATATGTATTCTTTGGCCATTCAGGAAGGCATTACCATTGATCGACTTGCTTTGCTCGATGTCTTTTTCCTTCCTCATTTCAACCAGCCTTACAACTTCTATACCATGGCAGCCTACAGCGCCGTACTTAATGGCTAATGATCATAATGGCTCATGATCACATGAGCCTAGAGCTTATATAAGCTACAGAAAACAGCATAGGTAAGATGCAAAAACGCAGCTCTTTTGTGGGCTGCGTTTTTTAGCTCTACTAATGAGAAGATCCGTCTGAAAGTACACCATACGTATCAACAATCGTAAATCCAATTTTGAGATAGATACTTGCTGCAAGAGGATTATCAAAGTAAAGAACTAGTTTTTTGAGTCCAGCTTCTTTACAGGCTTGGCAGAGCTGTTTGACTGTGTGGGTGACAAGGCCACGATTACGATATGCTTTTAGCGTCGCTACTCCAATGATCATGGCTCCATAGGGAGATACTGCAGAGATAGAAGCAGTAGATACAAAGCGGTTGTCCATCTTTGTGGCAAGGGCAATACAGCCGTGAGCAAGAGAAGCACATTTTTTAGTTACGAATATCAAGGTGCTGCTGCAAGAGTTTTAAAAGCTCAGGATTACCGCTGATATATTTAATGCCTACTTGCTGTTTGCTCACGATGATTTCTAAAATCTCACTGTTTGTGAGTCCCTTGTATCCCAAAGCCCAATTGTCCAAGCAATAAACGCTACTTCTGAGAAGGGTGTAGTTGTAGGGGGTGTCGAAAGAGGTTCTTGGTAGGCATAAAGAGGTGCTGAAAATTATATTATGACAAATATAAAGAAACGATAGAATTATCACGAAGACAGGTTTATGGAACGAGGCTCCTTATGGATGATTTATTTGAAGAGGTACACGTCACACTTTACAAGGATGATGTAGAGTGCGAAAAAGTATTCAAAGGCAAGTTAGTTGGTAGATGTCAACAACATGTTGAGGGCTTCGAAATAGTATATCGCCTCTACGAAACGCCACGTCAAAAACTGGCCTGTGTAGTTCGAAAAAATCCTGCTTGGAGTGCATCTGCCTCATTTAAGGATGAAACATGGGGAGAAATGGCCCAGGATTCAAATTGGTGGAAACCACAATATCAGCTACATATCGCTGATAACTATGAGGAATTAGAGCAACTCATAGGACAAGATGTTGTTCATGTACTACAAAAGAGTTCGGCTCCGAAAAAGGTCGAATATCTCGACATTTAAAAAGCTTAAGTACGAGTTGCGGGCTAACATACCATTATCAACAAAGATGCCCACCAAATCCTAGAGCGACTCGTTCTCAGTGCATCTTTGGTAGGCTTCAATTTGCTTGGCTAAAGACGAGCTTTGCTTTTTATTCGCCGTAGATACACGTACGTAGACAGCAACCTGTAGTCAATTCTTAAACGTTTCTTTAGAGGAAGTTTTTCAAAGTCACCCATTTATAACTCCTGCGGTACCTAATGTGTTAAATCGTGTGTATACGTCACTCACCTGGAAGCTAATAGCAGGCAAAAAGGCAGGTAAAATCCAAGATGAACGTTTGTAGCGCCAAGCGATATAACCGTGGTGACTACAAAACTTTTGATGTATGTGCGTCGATTTTGAAAAGGCCCTATGACACATTTGACAGTGCTTTGGATGTTCATATTCTTGTTGCTTCATCCATGCTTTGTGACGGCAGCTATCTGAGCAAAACTTAGCAAGATCTGAGTGTCCACCTAGAGAAGCCTCACGCATTGGCACACATGAGTCACCAGTTCATGTTTACTTTCAAGGCGATGTGTTGCACAAAAGCTTCTCACCTCATCGTGTGTAAGCCTACAGAAATTAGTTATAGCCTTATAATCCCAACCACAAGCTCTTAGGTTTTGATATGTAACTCATTAATGGGTGATATGACAGGTCACCTCATAGCTTTGACGCGTGATATACGGACTTTGAGTAAGTTGTATGAACGCCGCCGATAGGCGCTCATACACATCCTGTTTGATGACTTTTGCTTTGATGAGACGTGTGCAGATAAGCTCAGCTTCACTGAACTGAATTTGCAAGTCTACATCAAAAGGCTCTGTTGGCATATTCATGTACTGTCCTTTCAATAGATCTCTCTACTTGGGACAGCCACTTGACTGGAAAACTTAACCTCATAAGAGTTTCTTTAGCCCTTTTGAATATTCATACGCCACAGATTTGTCTTACAAGAAAAAAGCGGATGCACCAGACCTCATAAGATCTAGCACACCCGCACGCCCTCATATGCTATGAGAGCTTCTCGTTTACTCGTCTTTGTACCTTATGATAGAGCGCACCAAGTCTTTGATTGCGCTCCTCACCGTTTCCAAACTCGCCATGGATGATTACAGCCTCAGCCAGTGCTTGAATGTTTGTGCTTGGCCCAGAAGGAGTACTTGAGGCTTGTACAGGTGCTGGAGTGGTGCCTCCTAGATATGGAGCTAGTACTTCACTTGGTGGATAGTAGCGACCAGGACATCCTGTTGAGACGATGTCTTTGTGGCCGACCATAGCCAGATTCCCATAGCGTGCTCGGATATTCTTGACAAGCTCAGCTACCGTACGTTTATCGCTTGAAGAGCAGCTCGGATTACATTTAATGCCGATGGATTCGAGGGTAGCTACCCAGTCTCCTGCATGCCACACGGCCGTCTTCTACTACGTAGTGTGCAGAGTTTCGTCCTCGCTCTGACACAAACCATGAAAGGACTCCATCAAAGCTTGGTGCCTTTTCTGGATCGTCCCAGTGGTGAATGACAATGCGTTTAATGCTGTGTCCTTGGCGTCCGCGTGTGAAGCATTTAGCGCCAAATCGCACGATGTATTCGTAGCTCATGGTTTTCTCCAATCAAGTGAGTCGAGATGTATGCTGACGTGCTCAATGAGTCCTTATTCACCCTGCTTAGGCATGACATCTGCTTCATCTGTTGAGGGTGTTTCAATCGGTGTTCTATTCTTGTGGGAAATTGAGGTAAGAGCATCGGATAGCCCCTCTGGAATCTTAAGTCCGAGCGCCGTGGCATTTTCTAAAAGCGAGATACCCTCATTTGAGAGGTAAAAACAGATGGTGGCAAAACGAAGTGCATCACCTTGACCGAGCACATAGACATCCAAAAGATTTGCTGCTCCCACCAAAACAAAGATGGTGAACTTGCGAGCAATGCCCTTAAAACCCTCTTTGGAAGAAAGCCTGTGGTTGATAAAAGCTGCTGCCACACCTGTCACGTAGTCGATAATCACAAAGGCTAAAAGGCAGTAGAAAAAGCCTGTGTATTCACCTAAATACCAACCGAACACACCTCCTGATACTGCTGCGAGTGCCTGTACATTTGCCCAGGTAGTTTTTGCGTCCATGAGTTTTCTCCTTAAAAAATAAGCACCTTAAGATGCGGTGCTTGAACTTTCAGTATTTTTCTGCGCGGCTTACCGCTTCATCAATAAGCGTGCAACCCGTCTTGGTTTTGAGGTAGCTTAGATTACTTGCAAGTAGAACTCTCTTTGAGGGTAGTTACATCAGCTGTACCAGCTATCGTAAGCTCAGCAGTTTCTGCCATGAGTTTTTTCTCGCTCGGCAATAAACTCATATGCAGACGCACTGTCAGGAAAGCTGCTCTTACTTTCATTCGAGATTTCAGGTTTACCAAACTTGGGCTGAAGGTTAGGCGATAATAACGATAGAAGGTATGACCTATTACTATCTCCCTACCTTTAAATAAACCTTTTTAGCTTTGCAGATGTACTGGTAAATACTTCTGTCAGTACATCTGCATTTTCCTTTGCGGGTAATCCCGCAATCAAATCATGAATAGCAGTTGGTTGGGTAGAGATGTGTTTGATACGGATTCAGGGCAAAATATCTCTCAGCAAGTTAATATAAAGAAGCTATAAAGAAGCAGCTTAGCATGGGAGACAAGATGGGCTTAGTGAAGAAGAATGCTAATAAAGGTGGGTACGCCGTTACGTTACTGATCTTATTAGTTTACACCTATATTTTCTTTTGTTCAGGAGCTCTATATTCTGAAACGAGCCTATTCAACAAGCCTCTAATCCTCTTTCAATGATTCATCAATACTAATTATCTCATACTGCTTTTTACGTTGGCATTGCTTGTGGGAAACCTATACTTTTCAGTATTGATTGCTCAGAGTGGTTTTTTAAGATTAATAAAATGGCTGTTGAATGTCATAGTCACTTTTGTTTTTATCATTAGCTCTGGTTTGTTGCTGTTCTCAACTGAAAACTTATATGAAATTCCTCTTAGTGGAGATGTGGGTCACATAAGAATTATTTGCTCTGATTTTTATTTTGTAGGAGATCATAAAGGAGATATTTATCTTTTGTCCCGTCTATATTGGCCTAGGGCAACACTCTGGTTATCACTGGGACGGTCAAGACGATATTCGCTATGACAATCCCAGTGAGATTTGGACTGCAACTTTTCAAGATGGTGTTGTACAGATTCAAACGAATGGAGTTTTTGACATTGGTCTTAACCAGCGTCAGCTTGAAATAAAAGTTCCTTAGCTATAGAGCAGTTTTGTAGCAAAGGAACGCGCTAAAATATATGCTTCATCCTTATTGGGCAAACGTTTAGCCTTTGAAATTAGTTTGTAAATCTCTTCTGTAGCGTAAGGAATTGGTTGTTTTTCCATCATATACCAGAACGCATCTTGAACGTTTTGTCTGCTTCCGCCAAAACGTTTAATAAAAAACTCAAAACGCCTAGCCTTTGGACTAATGCTTCTCATATCATTTAGTGCCTGCGAAAAGGACTTCTTGCCTTTCCAATATGCATGCACAAGTAGATATGCATCGACATCTGCCTGTAGGTCATCATTTCCAAAACCATAATTTTTACTTCCAAGGTATGAGTTACAAAAAGTATCTAAATCCATACCTCCTTCCTGATTCAGATAATCGCCCCAGAATTGCAAAGTATCAAATGCCCAACCGCCAAAATCGCCAAGCCCCATCTCGTTCTGAGGAATGTCACTTCCCCAAGTTAAATAGCCAAGAGATGTTGCAGCAAAGTGTGGGACATCTTCTGGACGGAGGCTACTCACAATATCTCCAGCTGATTTACAAGCGATTGCAACATTTTCCCTTTCTGCAACAGCAGAGTCTTCTTCTGTTTCAGGTGTGTAAACCATCCAAGCAAGGCTCGTATAACTTTTATCCCAGTATGTCGGTTTTCTTAGGGTCTCAAGAATATTTCTGCCAATAATATAGTCAGGCTGTTGATTATTCGAAAGAGTTACGTATTTGTCTTTTACCTACTCAGCCCATAATGCAAACCGATCTTTATTTTCTTGAATACTTGATGTGGAGCTGCAGGCTGGATAGGCACCTGAGTATGCTACACGATCTAAGTCCCATTTACTGCCATAGCCACTAATCTCATGGAATTGATCAAACACCCAGTCTTTAGGAATGGGAAAGCCCAGGTTTCCAGAAAAGCCCGTGCTCATATCTGATACAAATGCTGCCTCTGCAAATCCTGCATTAATTACCCTTGTACAAATATTTCTTGAAGCATAGATTCCAACACTATATCCGTTTCCTAAATTATCAGACACCGCTTTAAAATATGGAATAATGTTTGAACTTACCTCAGGATCGGTTGCGTCATAATCTACTGCAAAATAGATGATCGTTGGAGGAACACCAAGTCGCTTAGCAGCTGCAAGTGCTTTTTTAGCATGCTGAGTACCGTTTTGGGAAGAAAAATGCTCCAATCGCGTTGAGTATTCTTGCAAGATTGGAAAATACTTTAAACCGTGGGTAATAATGCGTTCAAGTTCTCCTGTTCTAAGTGCCTTGAAATAATCACTTTCATTCTTAGAATCTTGCTCGGGCTCGCTAAGGTACCTACCAACGATTTTATAACCATCAGCACGCAGTCGATTTGCTAGCTCATCTGTAATTTCAAATCGTGTGTCACACGCGATGCAGGGTCTATCGGGATTCCCTTTAGACGTTAATAAGCTCATCCACGTGTTTTTATCTACCACATGAGATACGGGAAGTACATAATCCACTTGGAATTTATGAACTGCACGATATGTGCCCTCGGTCCAGGTATTGGATGATGGTGCGTCATAACCATTACAGACTAACGCAGCATTTGCCAACCAAACCCACTCGCTCGTACCTGAAGAAATTGTTTTTAAATTAGATCTAGTTCCGTTTCCAAAATATCCCGTTGCTTGAGATGGCGTGTATCCTTCAATTTTTTGAAGCACTTGAATCATTGCTGTATTCATTTCACGGCCATATAAACCGTCGGTAGGTACGATGTCTGTATATCCACGATAAGACCTATTGATGGTTTGTTGAATCGAGCGGATGGGTTCTTTGCCACCATATACGCTGAGTAGCTTGAATTGTTTCATTGAGAGAAGCGTCATCATGATATCGAGATCAATCATCCATTCACCACCGATACCCATGTCCTTTTTCATGGTTCTAATGGAACTTTTCATACCCTCAGTAAAGTCTTGAGTGACCTTCTTACCATAAACGGCAGGATAGCCCTTACACCAAAGAGCACCCTGAACAATCGAGTAAATGTTTGATGTAGGGGCTTGTGCAAGAACGGTGTCGTTAATGCCATTTGGGTACTTTGCTTTAAAGCGAGATTGTGTTCCAGGACCAAAATTATTTGCGGTAGAAGTAATTCCGAGTTCAATTTGAAGCGCACGAATAAGACCGTAAATGGTGTCCCAACCAGTGCTTCCACTCTCTTTTACTGAGCCAAAATTTGAATTATTTCCATAGGTTTTATTGAGCCATTGTTGAGTTCTTAATACCATCGGATCTGCCATAACAAACTCCTTCACGTCTGAGTTTTATAAAATGAAATGCATCTCTTACTGATGTAAGAGATGCATTAAAAAACATGTTGAATTGGTTTACCTACCAAACCGTAACACGTTTACTATACGTAGTTCCTTGACCACCGCCTTTGTAGGTAACTGTTCTTCCTGTTCCAGGTTTACCTAAACAGATGTCTTCGGTACAACCAGATGAGCCAATTTTCCAATTGTTAAAATTGCCGTATTTAATACCTCTCGTACTACCGCCAGGTGACGATAGTGAAGCTGACATACCGTCTGAGTAGCTGCTTCCTTCACGGATAGTCACTCTAACCCAGACCCAGATACCGTTGTTATAGGTACCCGAGGCGATTTTTAAACCCCTCAAGTATCCTCACGAACACTCAAGTTTTTTGAATTTTTGGAAAGGAGCAGGTCAGAGTGAATTTTTCTGAGTTATTTGACCTGCTTTATGGATTTCTGTGGAGCGGTACGAAAAAGGAATACCTGTTGGAACTTGTTGCTGAGCTTACTGATGAGCCTAAGATTCAGGCTCAATTTAATGGCAACAAAAAGCTAAAAAAGCTGTGGGAGCAAATTACTACCGATGCTGGCGTAGGTGTGACGGATAAAGATGCAGAAAACTGGCTTGCTCGAGGGTTTTCAGCAGAGGTAAGTTCCTTGATTATTAGAAATTTAAACTCTGCACCATTTGTTTTGTCTATCGAAACTCTTTCTGATGGAGCCAAGCAAGAGATGATAGAAGAATTTTCAAAAAGAGGTGTTGTCTTTTCAAAACAGAATCTTGGTAAACAAGTCAAGAACTATCTGCTGAAGTACATTAAGAAGAATGCTGGCATTCCAGTAACCGAAACATCAACCGATGACTATCTAGCGGATACTAGGGAACTATCTAGCCAGCTAAAGCGTATTCACGGCTCTTACTTACTGTGTGAAGCCAATAATACATGTTCTAACCCTGGATGCGCTAAGAAACTCATTGCTGTTTCTGGCTCTAACGTTGCGCCTTTGTACGAAGTGGCGGAGATTAATCCAAAACTAAAAAATGCAGAAGCCGTTACAAATCTAGTTGCCCTATGTCCCGATTGTTTTGCACAATTCGTGATGAGTGGCACTCCGAAATTGGCAAAAGAAATAAAGAAGGTTAAAGAAGCGCAGTCTATTGAATTGGCTCTAGAGGCTGCGATTAACGATATCAACCTAGGAGGTCAAATATCTGCTGCGGTTCGTAAGCTTTCAGACGCAGATCTAACGGCGGATGCCTCACAGGTATTTACGGCTGTTTCTGTTGATCGGAAATTTAATGAGAGCCTATATGAGGAAGAGAAGGACCAAATAAGAAATTCCGTCATTAAAAGCTACATAAAAGTTCATGCAGAGCTTACTGTTCTGTGTCAATCTGGTGAATGTGACTGGGATGTACTGAGGTCAAAAATGCACGGTCTTTACGTTCAGCTGAAGTTGAAAACTGAGAACCAGTCCAAAATTTTCAACACCATATGCAGCACCATCCAAAAAGCTGGTAAATGTCGACAGAGCATCAGTATCATCCTGACATCCTTCTTTATACAGATGTGCGACATTTTTGATGAGCAAACTAAAGCATCATCGTCTACAGTCGATCCAAAGAAGGTGATGTAGTGTGATTTTGCCAAACAAACTCTTCTCGTATGAAAAAAGCACGCTAGCCCTTTTACCTGTTGTGCTAAATGCACTCGGAAGTGAACCAGTGAACCCAAGCGCACTTCAGAATATGCTTCCCCTCAGCAGTTCTCAATTTTTGGATACTCTTACGTGCCTTTTTGCCCTGAATGCAATTGATATTGATGACGAAAATAGGATTTATTTATGCTTGTAGAACTACATTCACCCGCTTTTAGGTCTAACGGCACTGAACGTGGAATTATTAAATTTCATGCAGGATTGAATGTCATCTTAGGCCAATCTAATGGTGCAAACTCTATCGGTAAATCAACAGCACTTCTAGCCATCGATTTCTTATTTGGCGGCTCTACATACAACTCCGAACAAATAATCAAAAATGTAGGACACCACACCATTTACGGTTGTTTCGAGTTTAACGGTTGTCAAACCTATGTCGGAAGAAGCACCGACAAAGATAACTTATATCTATATTGCAATTCCCAGTATGATGCGACTGGTCAAACCATTTCTAAAGACGATTTTGTGGAGTGGCTACAGACTCAGTATGGCATGAATTTGCCTGAGCTGGGTTTTAGAGACTCTCTATCTGCTGCTTTTAGAATCTACGGTAAAAAGAACTGTGACGACAAAGACCCTTTACTGCATCGAGTGGGAACAGGTCAAGAAAATAGTCTGAAGGCATTTGCAAAAATATTTGACGTATACAGTGTAATTGCACCATTTTCTGAGAAGAAAAAAGAATCAGCTGATGCACTGACTACGTTTAATAAAGCTCAGGGTATGCAGTTTATTCGGTCTCGCATCAAGTCTACAGCTCAGCGAGAAAAGTACTTGAAAGATAAAGAAATTTTAAGTAGAAGATTTCAAGAGCTCCAAGCCGGTGACTATTCTTCACCATCACGTGAAGTACTCGATGAGGAGGATAGGCGCAGTGCGTTGGAGGCGAAAATCATTAGCATTAATTCCCAACATGTAGATTTAAAGCGTAATCTTCAGCTTGTAGAATTATCTATGAGCTATGGTTTGCTGCCTTCTGCAGCCGACCTTGATGCTTTAGCCAGATTCTTTCCAACTGTAAATCTAAAGGCAATATATGAAGTAGAGTCTTTTCATCGCAAGCTTGCAGGAGTTTTGTCTGAAAACTTTAAAGCCGAGATGAGCGGCTTAACTGATAAGATTCAGGAATTGGAAGATGAGCTTTTTAGGCTAAAGAGCGAGCTTGAAATAATTGAACCAAATGCTACTTACAGTCAAGGATTCTTACGCGAATATTCATCGGTACAGAAAAATTTAGAGATTATCACTCAGGAAATAGATACGTGGGATAAGCATGAGAACCTCGTTCTTGAAAAGAATGCAGCTGCAGATGCGCTAAATAGAGCTTTTGCAGAAGCAGTAAAAAATGCAGTTGCACAGTTGAATGCTGAGTTGGAGCGACTATCGGCAAGAGTTTCAGGCGCTGACAGAAATGCGCCGTACTTAGCAGTGGAAAGTGCTACTAAGTATGATTTTTATACTCCAGATGATGATGGAACAGGTACTAACTATAAAGGATTAATTCTCTATGACCTAGCCCTATTAAACCTAACAGTGCTACCTGCTATTGCACACGACTCATTTCTTTTAAAGGACATAGAAGATCCATCTATAGAGCAGATTCTTGCCTTGTATCAACAAAGCCCAAAGCAAATCTTTCTGGCCTTTGATAAAGCAGGCAGCTATACATCAGAAGCGAAAACGATACTGCAAAGCAATGCTGTTCTAGAACTCTCCCGTGGTGGCAACGAGCTGTATGGACGTAGTTGGAATGTAAAAGGTTAGGTAGTTGGAATGGAAAAATTTATTCTGCAGTGCATAAAAAATAACTTAGGAAATAAAAAGCCAGAAGATATTTTCAATGCTTCGTATTTAATCCAATATCTTGACAGAAAAATGGGTTCAGTTCATAAATCGTCTAAATCTAGAAGCTCTTTTGGAAATATCTATGCCATTTATGTATTGACCGAAGACTATCTTAATTGTACAACGAACTACAGCCGGTACAAAGGTATGGCTTTCACTGATGCTTTAGATAGAACTAGATCTCTACCATTTGGCGCAAAGATTCAAAACCATCCTTTAAATAATCGCTGCAATGACGAATTTAGAAAATTTTTTAATAAAGATACGCAAGAAATTCCAATTATTTGTGATTTAAATACTAAAAGATACTGGATTAATGAGAAGCTATTAGTAATTAACCTTGAAGGGGAGAATATAAAAATTGTTAAGCACGATGCATGACGGCGCAATGTGACGTTTTGTTACGCGCTGTGTGGCTCAGAGAATGCTTTTAGGCTCGTGCGATATCAAACACGCTAACACTCGTACTACACTTGTAAGCCACACGTAACACACACGTAATCCACTCGTACTACACAAGCCCGAGATAACAAAAAAGGTTGATACCAAAAATAGTATCAACCTGTGCGTTAAACTGGTGGCGGGGAAGGGAATCGAACCCCTGACACGAGGATTTTCAGTCCTCTGCTCTACCAACTGAGCTACCCAGCCAAGTACTGCGTAAATCACAGCTCAATAAATATAGCAAACTCAGACAGAACGTCAAGTCATATTTCGCTTTGTTTGCAAAACTTATGTATGCACGTATCAAGCAAATGTGCGCTGTCCTGTAGACAGAGCTGCATAACCACAGTTACTCCGTTCTCTCTGAGCTGCTTTTTGAGTGAGAGTTGACGGTTTTCTCGCCCTTATCTTGCCCTGCAAGGAGCTGTTTGGTTGGCCATACCTTCTCGACCAATTTAGCGGGTACTGCAACTGCTGCCGCCCGACGTTTCCGGTCCTTGTACTCTTGCATCTCTTCAAGGGAAGGGGGTGTGGGAGAGTTCAAAAGCTCTTCGTAGTTTGCAGAAGGCATACTAAACTGCTGGAGCGATTGGCTCACACTCTTGTTAAGCGGTGCTAAGGAGTCGCTCACTACCTGGCCAACGAGAGCCTTAATGAGTTCAAAAATGACTTCCTTATCGGGATCCTCCAGCGCACTAACGGCTTCCCAAATCTTGCGGATACTCTCGGTTCCAATAGCTGTCAACTCGTTGGTGGTGACAGCTCCAGAGGCTTCAACGCAGCCAAATAACATGTCAGCAAAGTGCTTGCGTTCATCCTTGGTGCGCTTCTCGACAACCGCATTAAACAGGGAGCACACATGCTGTGCTGCGACAGAAGGCGCTTGACTGCGTACAAAGCGCGGACCAAGTATCTGCCAGGTAAAGGCGTCGTGCTGCATGATGTCTGCGTCAGATGTCTGCGCGTGTATGACCTGAGGGGTAGCAGCATGGTGCATAAGACCACTTACAAGGCAGTATTCTGGCGTCAAAAGCACGGTTTTATCGACAAGGGCAGCGAGTTTGGAGAAGGGAACCACATCTTCCAAAAAGCCAGGGGAGTCATTGCACCAGAGCTTTGTTATGCGCTTTTGGATGGCGGGATCTGCTAAAGCTGCGGCATAAGCAGCAAGGTTTCCACCCTTGGAGTGACCTCCCACCTGCAGATTTCCGGATACGTTTGCAGAGACGTGCGATAGATACTCCAGCGCGTCGGTCTGAGCTGCTACGGTTTGGAAGCTAATGTTGAGGTCTTCTCGCCAGCCATGAATGGTGCCGTCGGTGCCGCGGAAAGAGAGGTAATAGCTTCCATCAGGCAATGCAAAGGTAAGCGCTCCAAATTGCTCCTGAGCTTGGGGGTTGTCTTTTTCCTGGTAAAAGCCGGCGCGTACGCTTTTAAAGCGCTTTGAGGCTGCGGCTTTTTGGAGCAAAAAAGAGGTATGTGCAGAGACAAACCCGCTCGCTTCATAAATCTGCACCTTAGTGCGGCTTTTAAAGTACGTGGCGCTTACGGCTTCCAGCGTGTCTTGGTCACGGGGAGCGCCTGTAGGCACGCAACCCGCAAGATCCAAATAGGAGAGCTGCGCTAAGATGAGATTATCAACTTCATTAAATGCAGAGCCTGCAAAGCTTACGTCACCAAACCAGTCGAGATAATCAAGCACGTTTGCCATAGCTTAGCCCCTCAGCCAGAAGATTTTTCCCGTGGTTGGATCAAACTCCACCTGCTTGCCACGTTGTTCAAAATAGTCTCGTATGCGACGCTGAGCGTAGGTAAGGTCGTACTCTCCCTGGGCATTGCGCGGGCGGTCTGGGTCAAGTCCCTCCACCTTAATCTCTATGCTGCAGGTTTGTTTGCCGCAGGCATCGTGCAGGTGAATTTGAGGTGCAGCATTTGGGTTATCTTCAGACGCGTCATCTGCAAACTGGTGGTTGAGCTCAACGACGTCGCCAATTTTAATTACGTCCATGCGCACTCGCTTTCTGCCGGGGGTATCTTTTTTGTTTGTGTCTGCTTTGTTGTATACCCATATTTGTATATCACGAGACTTTTAGCGATGAGATACTACAGGGTATAAACTAGAAGACTACTATATCCTGCAACAAGGAGTACGTTATGAGCGTATCCACCAACGTATCCAGGCGCGGCTTTCTTGCTCTTACGTCCGCGAGTGCCTTAGCGGCACTTTCTGCCTGTGCTAAAGCTAAAAGTAAGCCTTCTCAGCAAACGTCTGCAGATACGCGTGACCTGAACAAATACGCAGATCTAGCCATCAAAATGGATGCTTGGAACTATGACGAGACAAACGATGTGTGGTGGCAAAATGGTTTGCAATACTGTCTAACGCCTGCCACCAAAACCTATGAACGCTTGGCAATCTATGTTCCTGGCCCCTTCTTTAAAGGCGAGAAAAACGGCAAGACATATACCTGTACGCTTGATACAGAAGCTCAGGTGGGCAACTTTAAAGCATCTGAAGCGCCGGTAGTGATGCCCCTTAACCCCGTAAGTTTTACGGGGCAAAGTGCTCCTACGGCCTACTCCTTTGATGGGCTGGCTCCCTATCTGTCTGCTGGTTTTATTTATGTGTATGCAGGATTTCGTGGACGCAACAATGGCTATGACTCCGATGCCAATGCAACCTTTGTTGGAGGAGCACCCTGGAGTGTAGTTGATCTTAAGGCGGCAATCCGCTATTTGCGCTACAACGCAGAAAGTCTTCCTGGCAATCTTGAGAAAATCGTACCCTTTGGCGCTGGTTCTTCTGGTGCTATGGCTTGTATCTTGGGCGCTACGGGCAATTCCAATCTGTACGATGATTATCTGGAGACCTTAGGTGCGGCAAGCTATGATGCCAAGGGTAACAACCTTTCTGATGGTGTATATGCAGTGCGCGCATGGTCACCTACCTTGGTTTCGCTTGGTTGCGACGGCGCATATGAGTGGTATTGCGGACAGTATTCTCAGGAGAATACGCGTGCAGAAGGCACGTGGACTGCTGCCCTGTCTGGAGATTTGTCTCGTGCGTTTGCCGAGAACCTCAACTCACTGGGGCTTACCAATGAGGGTAATGCGCTCACTCTTGAGAACACTGCCGGTGGCATCTATGCAGATGGTAGCTATTATCGCTATCTTTTGGGTTTGGTAGAGGATGCGGCTTCTGCCTTTTTAAGCACAGCTACCTTTCCCTATACACCCAGCAACACAGCTTTGAGATTGGGTGGTTTCCCCGGAGATGGCAATCTTAAGACAGATGAAGCAAACGTCATTGCCAAGGCTGCTGCCGGCGATGATGATTCTAAGGTTGCCTCTGTTACCTATAGCACGCGTAACGACTATATCAAGGCATTAAATACTAGCTATACCTGGATTAGGTTTAATGAGCTTACCAGCAAAGCAACCATTACTGATCTTGGTGCCTTTATTTCACACGTTCGTGCTGCTTCCGAGGATGTTTGCGCCTACGATGGTATTACTCATGTTACGGCCTTTAACCAGCTCTTTGGCAATGCGGATAGCGATGCTTTGCACTTTGATGGTATGGTGCTGTCTAAACTTACAGAAAATCAGAACAGCTATGAGCAGCTTACGGGATGGGACGCTGAAATTATAGAAACCTGGAAGTCCAATCTCGAACAGACAGATGCTCTTAAAAGTACTACGGTACAGCGTATGCAAATGAGTGACCCACTGTATTATTTATCGGGCAATTACGAGGGCTTTGGTAAGGCAAAAGTTGCTCCGTATTGGGCAATCCAAACCGGACTGTTCCAAAATAATGTGAACTTTACCTCTGAAGCAAATTTGGCCGCTGCGCTTAAGGCATATGATGGTGTTAAGCAGGTAACCCTAACGCCTGTGTGGGGCGAAGGACTTTCCATGAACGAATTAGGCTCAGATCCGATTGAGAGCTTTATAGCTTGGGTCAATGCTGACTTTGAAAAATAGGAAGAGTGTATGATAATGGCGCATCACGAAACCAAGTATTCTGAAGCACTGGCAGGCTTTCAGGCCCAAAAAAATTCTCGTCGTAGTCTTGATTTTGTCATGTGGCTTATGGCAATCATCGTGTCTTTATCGCTTATTTTTCTGAGCGCTTGCTCACCACAGACGAATAGCAAGCATGCTTCGGATACTCCTGCTCAAACAACAGAGCAGTCTCAAGATGCAGCTACAACAAAGGACAGCTTATATACACCTGCTGCAGATGATGTGTATGCCAAAGGAACACATCATGCGACCATTGAGGTAGCTAACTATGGCAGCATTGAGCTGGAGCTTAATGCGGATGTTGCGCCTATTACGGTATCAAATTTTTGTCATCTGGCTAAGGATGACTTTTATAATGACTTGACATTCCATCGCGTTATCAAGGGCTTTATGATTCAAGGTGGAGACCCCAATGGTAATGGTACAGGCGGCGCTTCCCAAAATATCAAGGGTGAGTTTTCTGCTAATGGCGTGGTCAATCCTCTTGAGCATAAGCGTGGCGTGATTTCTATGGCACGTTCCAGCGCTGCAGATTCTGCCAGCTCGCAGTTCTTTATTATGCAAAAAGATACCGCTTCTTTGGATGGCCAGTATGCAGCATTTGGCCAGGTAACCAAGGGTATGGACGTGGTAGACGCTATCTGTGACAAGGTTGCGGTACAAGACAACAATGGTACGGTTGCTTCTGCAGATCAGCCGGTCATTACAAAAATTACCATTACCGACTAAGTATCAATCCATCGAGAAGCAAGTGCGTGCTTGAGCTGTTGTACAGCTGCTGTGCGGTAGCTCTTGTTTGCGATATGTTCAAGCCAGCTGGTGTGTTGTGCATACCAGTGTAGTGTATCGAGCAGTTTTTCCTGTACGTTGCTGCCTGCTTGCCAGCCAAGCTCCTGGGCTGCTTTGGATGCATTGCTGGCATAGCGCAGATCATGATGCTGTCTATCGCCTACATGGCAAATAAGGCTTTGGGAGATAGCGGGGTCGTGCATGTAGACAGCAAGCTCATCTACCAGGGCGGTTACCAGAGCAAGATTGGTGATCTCAACGCCAGAGCTCAGATTGTAAACCTGAGCTGTACTACCATGGTAGGCTGCAGCAAGTATTCCCTTTACATGGTCTGCTACATACATCCATTCACGCGTTTGTAAACCGGTGCCATACACGGGGATATGCTGATGATTCATGGCTTTGCTCAGCACTACGGGGATAAGCTTCTCGGGAAATTGATGAGAGCCAAAGGCATTACAGCAGCGTACTATCACTGCATCCAAACCCTGAGCAAGCTGAGCTTGAATGACCTTCTCGGCCGCCAGCTTGCTTTGTGAGTAAGGGCTGGTTGGCGCACCTGCATAGGTTTCAAAAACGGGCGCATGATCGGCGGGAATAGCTCCGTACACCTCATCCGTAGAGACGTGAAGCATGCGACAAAAGCCTTCTGATTGAGCAAGCTCACGCACGCAGGTGGCAATGCTGTGGGTGCCGTCAACATTCGTGCGCTTAAAGGGGTAGGGGTGAGCAAAGGATCGGTCAACGTGGCTTTCTGCAGCCAGGTGAAAAACAATGCGGGGCTTAAACCGTGTAAAAAGTGCACGAACAGCGTCCGTATCGCAGACATCTACCTGGGCAAAGTAGAGGAGCTGTGCCGTATAAGGATCAGTTGCTATGTCCAGTAGATTTTCTGGATTGCCCGCATAGCTCAGAGCATCAAGAACCACCACGCGCGCAGGCTGCTGTGCTGTTAGCAAGGCTCGTGTCAGGTGAGAGCCAATAAAACCAGCGCCACCTGTGACAAAGTATGTTGCTAAAGCTTGTTGAGCCATAGGTTTTGAAGGATCCTTACGCTGTAAAAGATGTGCAGTATTTGCACCATACCGCACAGTTGGTAACTTGTACAATAAGCATACTGTGACTTTCTAAGCTTAATCAAATGAAGGGTACATCCATGGTGAATACTTCTACACCTCAAACCGAGCACGCCATCATTAGTGTCCTTGGCGCTGATAGACCAGGTATTGTAGCAGCGGTTTCGGCGGTATTGGCTGAGAGCAAGGTCAATATTCTGGATATTTCTCAAACCATTTTGCAAGGTACGTTTACCATGACTATGCTGGTAGACCTGCAAAATGCAGAGCGTGATTTTGCCTGCATCCAAGATACGCTGGCAGAACTTTCGGACAGCTTGGGCGTCCAGATCTCCATGCAGCGCAAAGACGTTTTTACGTATATGTATCGTTTGTAAAGAAACCGTCTACAGAAAAATTGACTGTATGAGCATGCCGACAAACCCAAAAACCGCGTCAAATCCGTCAAGCCCTTATAGCCTGATGGTCTTCTCGGACATGGATGGCACCTTTGTGTCTGACGAGAAAACCATACCATCGGACAACTTACAAAGCTTAACTGCCCTGTACGAAGCCGGTGGTTGCTTTGTTCCGTGCACGGGTAGACCAACGGCCGGATTGCCAAAACTGTTGTTGGAACATCCCTGCACTCGTTACGCCATATGCAATAATGGCGCGCAGATACTAGAGGTGCATCCCAGCGCTACCGGCTTACACATAACGCTTTTACATGAGGTAAACCTGGGACATGAGCGGGCGCACAAGCTTGTAGACATGCTGGAGTCATTTGATGTCATATTGGATATCTTTACGGATTCACATGCGGTGGAGGCACAGTTTGATAGTCCCCATCTGCATGAATTTATTCCTGATCCGCATACACTTGCCTTTGCAAAACAGCTGCGTCGTAGTGTAGCTGTTGCTAACTATCATGAGTTGGTGGATGCCAGCGATACGGTAGCACGCATAAGCGTAGTTTTTCGTGACCCTCACACTGCTCAGTTGTTGCGCAAGCTCATAGCACAAGATCCCTGTTTGGTGTGTGTGAGCTCGGCAGATTGGAACATAGAAATCTCTGACGCAAGCTGTACCAAGGGTGCGGCTCTTAGCTGGCTGTGTGAGCACCTATCTCAAGAGGTGGATCGTACCGTTGCGTTTGGCGATTCTTTTAATGATGTATCCATGCTTCAAGCGGCTGGTACTGGCATTGCCATGGCTAATTCCATGGGTGGCATAGCTTCTTATGCCACCACTCAGCTTACGTGGACCAACAATGAAGCTGGCGTAGGCAAGTGCCTGAGCCAGCTTATTGAACGGTATTCTCGCTAGGTATTCTTGTTAGTTATTCTCGTTAGCTTCATAGCTGGAGGAAGTATCGTCCTCTTCTTCCTCATCTTCGTCCTCATCCAGCACCAGGGGGGCAAAGCTTGCTGTGTCGCCACCCACCAACTCGTTGGTAGCGTGAGCAAAGTTTTCAGAGCGCTCGTCCTCTACGGCTGCAGAGAAAATATCATCATCGTCATTGACCGTTGTGCTTGCTACACTCTTTTGAGCTGCAATAACGGGAATAGCTGTTCGTATGCGCTTAGTATCCGTTGGATTAAAGGGCTTGCGAATCAGCTTGTTGCACTGCTTGACCTTAGAGAACAAAGGAACGTACTCAAACAGCACGTCGGAACCCTCGAGGCCATACCACCGGGCAGGAGATCCGCATACGCGACGAATAAGATACTTAAGCGTAATAACATGCTGGTCAAAGCCGGAAATGTCGGTTTCTGGGGAGAGCATTTTGCGCAGCAGGCAAAAACGGAAGTCGCCCACCTTGGAATGCTCGCGATAAATTGAGTATTTATGCTCTTGCGCCGCAAGCTGACCAGAGCTCATAAGATCCTCAACAATTTGATACAGATAGGTATTGATGCGCTGGTTAACCTTAAAACCAAGGCGAATCTGCACCTTAAAGAGAAAGTCCGTATTAAAACTGTTGACCACAAACTCATGTGTGTAGGGCTCATCGGTTACCTGCACGTTAAGGAAGTAGTATGCCTTTGCACGCTTGGGGCGCTTATCCAAAATAGAGTACAAGATGTCACGATCCAGCTTGTCAAAGGATGAGTCATTGGTCAAAAAGACCAAGTTGTCTGCGGTCATGGGGTAGTCATCATCATGGATAAGGTCATAAATTTGGTCTAGGTAGCTTGCAACAGGCAGGTAGACGGATTGGGTACGCTCTACGGCAGTGCCGCGACGCCATACGTACATGACTACAAAGAGCGATAAGCCCAATAAAACCGTTACATAACCACCATGGAAGAACTTCGTGAGGCTGGAGAAGAAGAACATAAGCTCAATGGCACCAAAGACGCAGACAAAGGCCACTGCAAACGGCATTTGATGTAGGTTCCTGCCAATATAGGTAAACAGCAAGATGGTGGTCATAAGCATGGTAACCGTGATTGCCAAGCCGTAAGCAGCTTCCATATGGCTAGAGCTTTGGAAGAGCAACACAACGCCAATGCAGCCCGCCCACATAATGTTGTTAACCAGCGGAATATAAATCTGACCCTTGGTTTCTGAAGGATAGCTAATCTTTAAATGAGGCATAAGATTCAGGCGAATGGCCTCAGAAACAATGGAGTATGAGCCGGTAATAAGTGCCTGAGAAGCAATGATTGCAGCAAAGGTGGAAAGGATAACGGCAAAGGCACGCAGCTCTTCTGGCAACATTTGGAAGAACGGATTAAGGTCATTGATGGTGGCTAAGGCCGCATCGCCGCGGTGAGCTAAAATCCATGCGCCCTGACCCAGGTAGTTAAGAATAAGACAGGCTTTTACAAACGGCCAACTGACATAAATGTTGGGTTTGCCAACATGGCCCATATCGGAGTACAGAGCCTCTGCACCGGTAGTACACAAAAATACATTGCCTAAAACCATCAGGCCGGCGTGGTTAATGGAGCCGTCAAACAAAAAGACAAGACCACGCATGGGGTTTAAGGCGCGCAAGACGTTAAAATCTACTGTTAGATTAAGGAATCCACTCACGCCCAGGTACAAAAACCATATGGTCATGATGGGGCCAAAAGCCTTACCAATGGTAGAGGTGCCGGCGCGCTGCATAACAAACAAGCCGCATAAAATGGCAATGGTAATAGCAACCACAATGGACTGGTTGTTGCCAATTACCGCATAAATGGGGTCAACGGTACGCAGGCCTTCAATGGCGGTAGTAACGGTAACGGCAGGAGTAAGAATGCCGTCTGCCAACAGAGCTGCACCACCCATCATGGCGGGGATGATCAACCATTTAGCGTTACGTTTAACCAAGCTGTACAGTGCAAAAATACCACCCTCGTTGTGGTTGTCGGCACGCATGGCTACCAGCACATATTTAACGGTCGTAATAAGCGTAAGGGTCCAGATAATCAAAGACAGTGCACCCAATACGGTATTCTCGCTCATGGTAGCAAGGCCGCCATTACCAGTCATAATAGCCTTGAGGGTGTACATAGGACTGGTGCCGATGTCACCGTACACGATGCCCAAGGTAACCAGAATCATTCCTGCCGACAGGGGAATGGAGTTTGACTTACGCCTCTTAAGAGAGGCATTTTTACTAGCTTGCACGGCTTCTCCTGTAGTTTTTTCATAACCGTTCTTATTAGGTAATTTCTCATTGTAATCCATGCCACTAGACTTTCAACTGCATTTGATGGGTAATAAACTAGAAGCAAGAACGTAATGAGGGGCAAGATAGTCTACCCAGAATCATTTTAGGAGTAATTCGTGGCTGATATCAAAGAAACTACAACAATAAATCATGAAAAGGCAGATGAGTTTCGTACCGTTGCTGCAGATCCTCGACCTGCGGTTCCTGAGGCAAAATCTGCCAAGCTTAGCTGGTCTGGCAATGGTCAGGTCATAGACTATGTGGTAACGGCTGGACATCTAGACGTGCGTGAGGATGCCGGAGCACTGTTAGCACAGATGTTTTCTATAAGTTACGTTGCCACCAAAGATGGGCAGCCTGATCCTGCTCGTCCGGTAACCTTTGCCTTTAATGGCGGGCCTGGCTGTGCATCGGTGCCCGTAAATGTTGGTGGCATTGGTCCGGTGCGCGTAGAGACAAACGGAGTAAAGCACGTAGGCAATCCAAAGCTGAGCGATAATCCCTACACCTTGCTTCAGCAGTCTGACCTCGTCTTTTTAGATGCTCCTGGTACGGGTTGGTCTACGCTTGCAGATGGCGTGGATCCCAAGAAGATCTTTGGCATTGATGGAGATGCCAGTGCCTTTGCCCGTGCTATTCAAGAGTGGCTTGAGAAGAACAATCGCTGGGGCAGCCCGCTGTATCTGTTTGGCGAGTCCTATGGCACTGTTAGAAACTCCCAGCTCATGCGCTTGTTGGGCGAGCAGGGCGTCCACGTTAGCGGTGTTGTGATGCTTTCTGCGATCTTTAACTGGGTGCAGACGCTTCCGGGAGAGGATCTGTACTATCTGGGTATGGTACCAACATATGCTGCTACCGCTCAGTTCTTTGGTAAGGTTGGCAAGAACCACGATGAGGATAGCTGGTTTGACGCTGCCATGGCCTTTACGGAAGATGTTTTGGCGCCTGCCTTACTTAAGGGAGACCGTCTGAGTGCCCAAGATGAGCTTGCCGTGGCAAAGCAATTGGCTGATTATATTGGCTTACCAGCTCAATTTATTGCAGCTCAGCACCTGCGTGTGGATCTGGAAACCTTCCGTGCCAAGCTTTTGGAGGATGAAGCCAAGATTGTGGGTCGTCTGGATACTCGATTCACCTCTGATGCCTACCATCCCGCTCAAGCTTCCCATGAATTCTTGGCTCTGGAAGACGCCGCTCTTGATGCGCTTGACGCGCCCTGGAATGTTGCCCTGCGCAACTTCCTTCGCGAGGAGGTCGGCTATGTTGCACCTACCCGCTATCTGGGGAGCAACTATATGACCATTGGCGTCAATTGGGACTGGAACCATGCTTGTGCAGGTACCGATGGTAAAGTAGGGGCGCCTAACGTAAGCTTTGATATTGCTACCGCGCTGCGTCGTAGCCCAACTACCAAGCTTGCCATTTTGGGCGGTCGTTTTGATGCTGCCACTACCTACTGGAACGTCATACATGACATGAGCACCCAGTTCTTGTCTGATGAGATCAAGCAAAACATTGAGTGGCACCGCTACGGTTGCGGGCATATGGCTTATGCAGATGTTCCTACGCTGGTGGCTATGTATGAGGATCTCAAGAACTTCTACGAGAAGGACGTACAATAGTAGAAATAATGGTGGTATCTACCTAAACAGTCAGCATGTGGCTGCCTTATACGAACCAATACGAAGAAGAAAAGTACTATGAATACACCAGCTAACCTGTGGATTGTTATTCCTTGCTACAATGAACAAGAGGTGCTGCCATTGACGGCACCTCTTTTTCTCGATGAGCTCGAACAGCTTATTGCGACAGGAAAGATTGCTTCTTCTAGTAAGATTTGTTTTATCAATGATGGCTCTGCCGATAAAACTTGGGAGATTATACAGGGCCTTGCTGCAACAAACGAGCACTACGAGGGCATATCGCTTTCGCGTAATCGAGGCCATCAAAATGCGCTTCTCGCTGGCTTGATGGAGGCTCGCAAACACTGTGATGCGTGCATTTCTGCGGATTGTGATGGTCAAGATGATATTCACGCCATTGCAAAGATGGTTGATGCGTGGCGCTCTGGCTTTGACGTGGTATATGGCGTACGTTCCAAGCGTGAGACCGACACTGCGTTTAAGCGTATGACCGCCGAGGGCTATTACAAGGTGCTTAATGCACTGGGTGCGGAGATCGTGTTTAACCATGCAGATTATCGTTTGCTGAGCGCTCGTGCTTTGGATGGTCTTGCAGAATTTAATGAGGTCAATCTCTTCTTGCGCGGGCTTGTGCCCTTAGTTGGTTATACGTCAACTACCGTGAGGTATGAGCGTTCTGAGCGGGTGGCAGGTACCAGCCATTATCCGCTTACTAAGATGCTGTCACTTGCTTTTGATGGCATTACAAGCCTATCCATTAAGCCCATTCACCTTATTGCGTCGCTAGGCGCCGTGTTTAGCGTGGCGGGTTTTATCAGCATTATCTGGGCTATCGTAAGTGAGTTTGTTGGATACACCATCCCAGGATGGGCGAGCATGATCTGCTTTATCTGTCTGTTTGGTGGCCTACAGCTTTTAGCTCTGGGTATTATCGGCGAGTATATCGGCAAGATTTACCTTGAGGTAAAAAGCCGTCCTCGCTTTATTATCGCCGAGCGTACTTGGGATAAGCAGTAATGTCCAAAAAGATTTCCCTGTCTACCTTCTTACAATCAGTATTGTGGTTTTTTAAAAAGGTATCTCTTGTATATATGGCGTGCGCCTTGTTGTTTGCAGTCTGTGCAGCTCCGTTCATTACGTTTGTGAGTAAACGCCTTTTTGTGGGACTTAACCCCGTTCTGTTTGTATTTGCGAGTGCTTTTGGTATGTGTCTGTGCGCTGTATTTACCTATGCGCGTAGTAAAAGCTGGAGATTTGTAGGTAATAAATCGCGGGTTTTCACCATACTGAGCCCTGCAATTTGTCTACTGCTCTTTGCGCTCCAGCTCTTTATTGTTAAGCATGCTTGGTTCTATTCTGGCTGGGATGTTGCCGCTATTACTAATTTTGAACAGCCGAGTAGCTCATATTTTTCCACGTTTCCAAACCAACTGTTTCTTGCAGGCCTTTTTAGAAGCATTGCGACGTTTGGTCAACTGATTGGGATTCAGACGGGATATATAAGTGTAACCATAGGTAGTTGCGTGTGCGTTACGAGTTCTATCTGGCTTTGTGCACAGGTTGCAAAGCGTATGGCAGGATATGTTGTTGGCTATGCAACGCTTCTGTTCTCTTGTATTTTTATTGGTCTGTCTCCTTGGATTTTGGTTCCTTATTCAGATACCTATGGAATGCTTTTTGTCTCGCTCCTGCTGTTTCTTTATGTGTATATGCGAGCAGGGTATGTCAAGAACTTTATGATTGTATTTTTGACCCTGGTTGGCATATTTATAAAGCCAACTGTTATATTTGTCACAATGGCAATCATAGCGATTGAGCTTGTCAATCGTATACGTCAAAAACAAGCTGTTCTATCCATACAACAGTTCATCAAGAAGCCCTTACGCTGCATAGGTACGATTGCGGTTATTACTGCTGCTGTGGGTTGTGGTGTGGGAGTGAGAGCAGCTCTCATTCCTTCTACGCTTACTATCGATAAAAACGAGGCAATTCCTATGGCACATTATTTAATGATGGGATTTAATCCTGCTGATATGGGAATTTTTTCTGCTGAAGATTATAGATACATATTTCAGTTTTCAACGCCACAAGAAAAGAGTGCTCATGCTCTCCAAAGATGGCACGAGCGTGTTCAGGCTATGGGCGTTGCGGGGGCAGCAAAGCAATTCTTTAATAAAACACTTATTGACTATACAGATGGTAGTTTTGGGTGGAAGGTAGAGGGCAGTCCTATCAAACAGATTATGGGAGATAGTACCGCACTGAATACGTGGTATGGCATCAGCTACACCACCACAACCATTGCCCCGTTTGAAGTGCTTCATCAGCTGTTGTGGTTTGTGGTTCTTATAGGCATTGCCCTGAAGTGTTTTGTGCGCAATCAGTGCAATCAAAATGATATAGAAACGGTCATGCTCATTGCCTTACTAGCACTTAATGTCTTTCTGCTGTTATTTGAATGCCGTTCTCGATACCTGTTCCTCTACATGCCTTTCTTTGTTGCCCTTGGCATGATGGGATGGAGCCAAGTAGCTCAGTGGACTCAACAAGAGCACTAGCTTATTACGCGGTTTTAGGAGGTCTTGGGTGCGCGAGAAACACCTTTAGCTCGTCCAGCCCTTCTTACGATATAGCAGTGGTGAATCTTGCTTGTGCGCGCAAAGTCTTCTGGGATGGTCTTATCGGTAATATCTTCCAGCTCAACGCCATACTTAGTGAGCGCCTCCATGTCAGGCTTAAAGCTACGCAGGTTACAAGAAAATACACATATACCTGTTTTGGTAAGCATACGCGATAAGGAAATGAGCAATTCCACATGGTCGCGCTGCACATCCCAGCCACGCTTACGCATGCGAGAAGAGTTAGAAAACGTGGGAGGGTCGCAAAAGATAAGGTCATATCGGTGAGCGCTGTGACGCTCGGCATCAATCCATTGCAGTACGTCTGACTGGACAAACTTGTGGGTGTTCTCGGTAAAACCATTGCGACGCATATTGCGCTGAGCCCACTCCAAATAGGTTTTAGACATATCTACCGTTGTGGTGTTGCGCGCCCCGCCATCTGCGGCGTAGCAGGTGGCGCTGCCGGTATAGGCAAACAAGTTGCAAAAGTAGCCATGCTCAGGAACCTTTTTGGCAAGCTCTCGCAGCAGGGAGCGCGTGTCTCGATGGTCTAAAAACAGGCCTGTATCCAGGTAGTCTTCAAAATTAACTTCAAAGGTCAAGCCATTCTCGTCCACCAAATGACTGCGGCGACGATCGGTTTCTTTTTGCTGTGCGCCGGCAGCATACTGCGAGCCGCCCTTGGAGTGCATGCGCGTCTTGACATACACCTGCTTGGGATCAAGCTTACAGATCAGGGGAGTAAGGGTGAGAATGTCCAGCAGGCGCCTGTGGGCAAGAGCGGGGTCTACCGTCTTGGGAGCGGCATATTCTGCAATCACAGCCCAGCGCTGCGGTGCTTGCAGCACGCCCCCGCGATGGTAGGGCAGACCTTCATACAGATCAATGGCGGCAGCGTAGTCGGGCAGATCTGCATCGTATACACGGTAGCAGCTTATGTATTCACGCTTAGCCCACTTTTTGCGCAGCCTATACATCTTAGAAAGGCGGGCAGCAAACTGATTGGACGCTTCCATTAGGACAGCTACCTGCTTGTTGTCACCATAGCTGACCAGCGGCGGGGTTTGTGTACGCTGCTTGAGGTTATAGGTGCGCAAAGAGGCACTGTCTTGTCCCAGTAAAAGAGCAAGCTGCTGTGTAGCTTCCATTCCCAGTGCAGCATCCAGTGTTGCACTGCTATCTATTGCGCTGAGCGAAACCTCATCGGGAAGTGCCGCAACAGCACTGCGCACACTGCTGAGGGCGCGTGCTTCCACCACTAAGCTATCTGCCGAGAAAAAACTGAGGTCGCAGACACAAACACTTGGATTGCTCAGCGCGGCAGCTGTTTGTGTGAGTGCAGTACAGCTTATGAGCTGAGGCATATATGAAATACCTGCAGCGCGCATGGTCTGCCGGGCAGCAGATTCCCAACCAGAGCGATCATCGGCGCCAATCAGTGTAAAGCTGGTTGCTGCACCCTTTTGAGCACGGGCATCTGCTTCTTCTAGCAGCTGTGTCCATACTTTGGCATCGTGACCCAGCCAGCCCTTAAAGCCCCAGCGGTTACGTAGCAAACCAGGAGCACGATCAAGTGCGTAAGCAGCAGCTTCTGCAAGAACGGTGCCTGCGCCGCTATATACGCTCAGCAGGGTAGGATTGGTGTGACGACATGCATCCATCCAACCTGCCTGTGTTAGCAGTGCAGCAGCATAATCGGGGCGCAGTGGTGCTAGGGGTTGACGAGCAGATTTGCCCATCTCATAGCCACGCCGAAAGAGGGGAGTGCCAGATAGATCAATGCCAACCATGGCTGTTGTATTGCGCAGGCGCAGCGTAATGCGTAAATCAGGATGGGAGGGATCGGTAGAAAGACGAATGGCCTTCTTAGCCAGCATACGGTCAGAAATGGCATCTTTGGTACGCAGGGCACTAAATTGTGTATTGCGCAGCTCTTCATTCATGCCATGAGCATTTACGGCAATGCTTGCCGTGGTAGGAATGTGCTCTTCCCAGGGCAGTGCATAGATGCCCTCATAAAGTTGGTTTGCATCAGCAGCGTCTATACGTGCCAGAATAAGCGTGACGCGAGAAGCCAGACGAGACCACAAGCATACACGATATGCGCAGCTCAGCATGCCATCAAAACTTACCTGACCCGTAAGAGGACGTACGTGTTTGCAGTCCAGCGCGCTCAGCTCATGAGCTAAGAGCTGTTCAAAACCCTTGGGGCAGGTTGCTATAAATTCCATCGGGACACCTTTCGCCCGTTTTATGTTTACCGAGTAAAGTGTATCCGATAGACGGATAAATCTGAGTATTTACATCTTCTGCTGACAAGTACGCTGATAAATAAGGTGCATACGCTACCATGTAAATAATAGGTATACAGCGATTGTATAGGTATGTAACGGCGCGCATGCGCTAACGGAATGATTATAACCCTCTGGTAAGGAGACACGCTCATGGATCAGAACATCAAACCTACGGTTGATCAGTGGTTGGATAACCTTACAGAACAAGATTTGCTCGATGAGCTTAAGGCCCTTGTTGCTGCCGATACGGATGAGCTGTATGACGCATTTTATCGCAGCTTGGAATTTGGTACGGCCGGTCTTCGCGGAGTCATTGGTGTGGGCACCAATCGCATGAATGTACACGTGGTTGCCCAAGCAACACAGGGCGTGGCAGATTATCTTAACGCTCATTACAGCAATCCTAGCGTTGCTCTGGCACGCGATTCTCGCAATAAGGGCGAGGAGTTCCAGCGTGTAGCAGCTGGCGTTTTGGCAGCTAATGGCGTCCATGTGTATGTGTATCCCCGCATTGAGCCTGTTCCAGCACTCTCGTTTGCTGTGCGTCGTTTGGGCACCAGTGCTGGTATTGTGCTTACTGCAAGCCATAATCCTGCAAAGTACAACGGCTATAAAGTCTACAATGAAAACGGCGGCCAGATTGCTAATGAAGCCGCAGATGAGATCAGCGCCTTTATTGCAAAGACACCGCTGTTTGGCGCTGTAAAGTGCATGGATTTTGATGAGGCTCTCCAACAGAGCTTGATCGAGTGGACGCCCGAGTACGTGCTCGATGATTTTATCAGCGCTATCAAGCAAGTTTCCATTCCGGGCTTTAAGGCATCCGAAGGCTACAAGGTTGTGTACACTCCGCTCAATGGTACGGGCATGGAGTGCGTAAGCCGTATTCTGTCCGAGATTGGCGTCAATGACGTAACGGTTGTTTCCGAGCAGTCCCAGCCCGATGGAGATTTCCCCACCTGCCCTTACCCCAATCCCGAGTTTCGTGAGGCGTTGGAGTTGGGTCTTAAACTGGCAGATGAGGTTAAGCCTCAGCTCTTGGTAGCAACTGATCCCGATGCAGATCGTATGGGTACCGCCATCCCTCATAAGGGGGAGTACAAGCTTCTTTCTGGCAATGAGATGGGCGTTTTGCTCATGGATTGGCTCTCAACCATGGCTCAGCACAATGGGGAGGACGTATCGTCCAAGGTAGCGGTTACCACCATTGTTTCCAGCTCCATGTGTGATGCCTTGGCTGTCGATAAGGGCTTTGAGTTGCGTCGTGTTCTTACAGGCTTCAAGTATGTTGGTGAGCAAATTGATCTGCTTACCGCGGCAGGGGAGTCTCAGCGTTTCTTGATGGGCTTTGAGGAGTCTTACGGCTATTTGGTTGGCACACACGCTCGCGATAAGGACGCTATTGTCGCAACCATGTTGTGTGTAGAAATGGCATCTGACTATGCCTCAAAGGGCATGGATCTGTATGAGGCTATGGAAGCGCTGTATCAAAAGTATGGCTACTACCTCAATGGCACGGTAAATGCTAGCTTCCCTGGTGCAGCAGGTGCCGAGCATATGGCGCAGATTATGGATGATTTGCGCGCCAATCCTCCCGCAGAAATTGCTGGTTATAAGGTGCTTGCTACGACAGATTTTGCAACCGGTCCTCAAATGCCTCGCGTTTCTGGTCTGCAAAAAGAAGCAGCTCAGACGCTGCCTACCTCCAATGTTATTGAGTTTGCACTTGAGGGCAATAATAAGGTGATCTTCCGTCCTTCCGGTACCGAGCCTAAGGTAAAGGCCTACTTGTTCTCAAAGGGAGCTACACGTGCAGAGTCTGAGGCGGTTCGCGCTGCTTTGCAGCAGGCTGCCGAGAAGCTCTTGTCGTAAGGCTTAGTTTTGTTATAAGACTGAGGCCATGCCATAAGGTCAAGGCAACTTTCGTTATGAAACAGCCCCACTCTCAGGTATGAGGGTGGGGCTTTTGCTATAAGCCCGCTAAGAGCTAGCTTAGTTAGTTAGAAGCGTTGCTCTTGCTGTCCTTTGAACTCGTAGAGCTGATATTTGAGCCACTAGAACTCTTGGATGTATTGGAGCCTCCTTGCGAGTCTTTTGAATCCTTTGAACCTTGCGCACCCTGCGAATCCTGTGAGGCGGCATGCATAACCATCATTTTGCTGGATGTGTATCCCAAGATGGTTTGTGCTGCCCATGGACGAGTGCTCACAAGGCTGTTGGTGGGGTCGTATACATTTACGGTGCCGTCGGCATTAAGGCTTGCCAGTACTACGTAGTGCTGGTGCTTGGTAAAGGTATTATCGTTTGCCAAAACAATAATAGGATGGTTGTTCTTAAGGGATCCCGTAATCTCTTCCATAGACGCATCTACGGATTCTGCAGATAGACCCAAATCCTTGGCCTTATCGCTAAAGAAGCTGAGGTCAGTAAAGGCATCGCCAGTGGCATAGTTATTATCTGTGGCAAGCTTGGCGATGGTTGCGGGGGTCTGGTCATTCTTGCCGGTTAAAGACATGTACGCCATAGCAAGAGCCGTAGGACCAGAACCGGTTACTCCCAAAGGAGCGCCTGCATAGTCTACAAATCCCCAGCGTGTGTCATAGCTATACAGCAGGGGAACCGTGTTTTGGGTAACCGTATCGGAGTAGGTCTGAGCCTCCTTGGAAGCTGTGGGGACTTTGGCGACAAAGTCTACTGCTGCCGGATCTTCTAGCGCCAGTTCTATAGTGCGCTCATTGCTGTACTTATCGGCATTTTTAGCAATGGTTTTCCAGTTGTCGCCGGTAGCAAGTTGGGTTTCCAAGCTCTTGCTGAGCTCCGCAGAAATTCCCGTGGCAATACCATTTTCATTTTGAGTGGCTTCCACGGTTTCTTTTTTAGGGGCAGTACAGCCGCGTACACAGCTTGTGATGCCTACGATAAGCAAAATTAGGATGATAATGCCCGCCGCAAGAACCGCAAGTGCGCGCGGGTTGTAGCCACTCAGAATGCTGCGCCTGTTTAGATTAACCCGCTGTCCGCGCAAGGAATATTCGCCCGAACCATCATTGCGTGGCGGACGGCCCGCGCCAGAAACACTAACTGATTGCCTGCGCTGACGTTGTGATGTGCGTGCTTGACGAGTTCGCTGTGAAGACGCTGGCCTTGATGAGCGAGGTTGTTGTGAGTACGGCATAGGGCTCCTTTGTTTAACCAACCAGGCTGCATGCGGGTTTACATGCTTTATTGATACTTAATATAGCTTTAATATAGCGCGGATTCGCCATAAGCGCACGTGTATTATGATATTGGCTTCATATAAAACGACAGAAGGTACTTTAGGTATGAATAAATTGTTGGCACAGATTGTAAAGTTTGGCGTTGTGGGCGTTCTGGCCACCTTTGTGGACTTTGCCGTTCTGATTGCTTTACATGAATGGCTGGGCATGAACCCCATTCTTGCCTCCGCTATCTCCTTTACTCTGTCTGCAATTTTTAACTACCTTGCATCTATGCGGTATGTATTTACTCACCGAGAAGATCTCTCTAAAACACGCGAGTTTATCATCTTCTTTGTGCTCTCCGTTATAGGCTTGCTTCTTAATTCGCTTATCATGTGGCTGGGTGAGCTTGCTTTTGGTGCTGTAGGCATCGACTATGCACATGGTCCTTACTATGTAGGAGTAAAGGTAGTTGCCACAGGTCTTGTTATGGTGTGGAACTTTGTGTCTCGTAAAGTCTGGTTGGATGCAGGTGCTTCTCATGAAGCTGATGTAGCTGGCGATAAGGCTGACGCAGCTACCAGTGAATAAGCTACCGCGAAGGCCTTAGCTATGCAATTTTTTGAGTACATACGTCAGCATCTTTATAGCGTAGTTCTTGGCGCGCTGGTGGGTGCACTCATTGGTGGTGTTGCAGCTTGGTATGTGGGTGGAGTGCCGCTGCCTTCAGGTAAATCATTTGAGTTGTGTACCTATGAGGTACAGGCTGCTCCTTCATACAGGGTAAGTCCTCGAGAAGTAGCGCGTAACTTTGTCACTTTACGTGCACAAAAACAGTTTAAGCAGGCTTGGATGGAACAGAGTGCTGCATGGATGTATCTGTATTCCAAACATGATGGCTGTATCTATGCCCTTATCGGTGCCAATTCCTCAGAGCAGCAAAGGTTTACTCAGCAGCAGCTGGCGGATAAGGCAACTCAATTCTTTGAACATGCCTATGCATCAAGCGATGGAACGTATACCTTAGTAGCACAGCAAGCACAAAGCGTGACTTCCTTAGATGCTGCTACCATTTTGGCACCTGTCTTTTGTGCATGGGTTGTTAGCTTTAGCCTTGCCGGCGCGGCGTTGTTTGCGGCAATTGCTCTGTATGTTCATAAACCCAAGGAGCAAGACAAATGCTGATATACGCCTCTCTTGCATTTCTGAGCTGTGCTTTTATTTGGTATGCACAAACAGTGCGGTGTACCAAGCGTCAGCAGCAGCTCTTGTGGGCAGTCGCGTTTGTGCTTATGTGGCTTCCTGCAGCCGTCCGTCTTGATATTGGCGTTGATTATTCTCGCTTCCAGGGCTATTCCGAGCTATATACCATCTATGGCTCTGGAGGTTCTATTCCACAGGGTATGGACATTGGTTTTGTTTTGCTTATACGTGTCTTGTGGAGTATCAGCACATCGCCCCAGTTGTTATTTGCTGTGAGTTCCGCCTTTATTTATCTGCTTATGCTGCGCGCCTGCAAACGACTTTCTATTCATCCTACCTTTACCCTTGCTCTCTTTTTTGTCGCAGGCTTTTACTTTGAGACCTACAACATCATTCGCCAATGGATGGCCTTGGCATGTATCTTTAACGCCCTGGAATGGATTGATCCATCGGCATTTGTCCAGCATGCCTGTACGGAGCAAAGCGCTGCTACCGATAAAAACAATGCGTTAGAACAACCCTACCGTGCGCTTGGATACTTCGCTCGGTATACGGTTTGGGTTGTCGTAGCCGCATCGTTTCACGCAAGTGCTCTTATCTTTTTGCTGGTGTGGCCCTTGTATTTCTTGAAGCTTAACGCTCGGCGAGCTGTGGTTTTGTTGGCTGTGCTGTTGGCGGTGGGCTATGTAGCTAAAAATGTCAGTAAAATCTTGCTTGCCGCCACTCGGTATGCATATTACTTATCCGATAGCGCTACAGGGTATGCAGCTGTTTCTCCTCATTGGGACAGCATTATTGTGATGAGCATCTGTCTTGCCTTTATGCTTTGGCAATTAAGAGGAAAACAGAAGCTTTCACGCTGGGATAACGCGTTGCTGCTCCTGAGTGTTTTAGGTTGTGCATCTGCAGTTGCTGGTCTGTATATGCCCTTTATTTTTGAGCGCATTGCTCGTTATTTTGCCCCCTTTGTTGTACTGCAATTACCTGTTGCCGTTATGAAAGAAAAGTCCCTCAATAAGCGTTATGCATATATTCTTGCAATTATGGCTTGTTGGCTTCTTGCAACGTTTATTCGCGTATACTTTGGAGGACAATTTGGGGTTTTGCCATTTCAGAGTATATTTCTGCATGCTTAATGCAATAAAAATGAAATATATGTCAATTCAGGGTATAAATCGTGCGCTTTCATAGAATTATTTCTTGCATTTGCATACATCTTTGCTAGTGTTTTATGCGTTAAAAGATACATGACTACGGAATAGTGATCAAGCTTGATTATCCAATAATTAAGCTGTTTCAATAAGGAGTTGTCGTTCATGGTTAAAAAGCGCAACAGCAGGCAAGATGCTATTCGCGACATTGTCCGAAGCAAGTCCATCCGTACGCAACGTGCCCTTGTGCAGGAGCTTATGGATGACGGCTATAACTGCACGCAAGCAACCGTCTCGCGTGACATTGCAGATATGGGTTTGCGGAAGCTCCCTGAGGGGATTTACGTTCTTGCAGAGGACCTGCATCTTCAGCGTATGGTGTCTGAGCTGGTACAGAGTGTTCGTCGCGTAGATAACCAGGTTTTGATTAAAGCCCAGCCAGGTACTGCCCCTGGTATTGCCGCCGCTATTGACGCAGCAGATCTTCCTACTGTTGTTGGTTCTCTGGCAGGCAATGACACCATCTTGGTGGTTACCGATGCCGCAAAGACCGGTGCTGATTTTGAGGTATTGGTAAATAAGCTGCGCAATGCTTAAACTGCGGCTTAAGACCCAGTGTAGCTGCAGCTTAGAATTCAGTGCATGTTACAGCGTGCGGATATGAGCTGTATGCGTAATTGATTGCTTATCGGTTATAAAAATTCCTCACCCTGTAGGTACAGGATGAGGGATTTGCTTGTGTATGCAGAGGTGTATTACTCGTCCCCAGCGGCCTCATCAGAAGAATTGGAATCAGGAGCGGTAGAGGTGGTGGGTTCGGTATCATCCGTGTCTTGCTGATCTGTCTCTTCCTCTGTTTGAGAGTTGTCTTCCAGTGTTTGTGCAAGAGTTTCTGGCTTTTGATACTTAGCAAACGGCCATGAACTAGCGGGTTTGTAGGTTGGTGCAGGGCTAGAAGTAAATTCCTGGCGCTCGGCACCTGCTAAGGTCATTTCCAAATACCTACCAAGAATGGGACAGGAGGTGTTGGAGGGGTGGCCAGCAGAGCCATGCACATAGATGGTCTTTTCTTCTCTAAAGCCAGTCCAAACGGCAACGGTAGTTTGAGGCGTATAGCCTACAAACCACAGGTCGCGAGCGTTTTCTGTAGTACCCGTTTTACCAGCAATAGGCTGGTTAACATGGGGAGCATAGCTGCGTACAGCCGTAGCGGTACCGTTGGAAACAACACCTTGCAGTACCTGTGTGGTTGCATAGGCTACTTCACCAGAAATGGCTTGAGAGCTTTGCTCCTTATGCTCATATACCGTGTTATTGTTGCGGTCCTCAATCTTAGTAATGGCAACCGCATTACGGTGAATGCCGTTGTTAGCCAAGGTGGAATAGGCCTCTGCCATCTGTATGGGTGGAACACCAATGGTACCCAAAGTAATAGATGCGTACGAGGGAATGTCTACTCCAATACCCATACTCTTTGCGGTACTAGAAATAGCAGAGCCACCAATAGCCTGCGCAACTTGTACATAGCCCGTGTTGGAAGAAATCTCTGTTGCGCGTGCAAAAGAGATGGTGCCATAGTTGGTATTGCCATAGTTTTGAACGCGCCACGTAGGCGTTACCTGGATGGGTGAGTTGCAGTTAAGGTAGGTTTGAGGATTAAGTCCCTGGGAAATAGCTGCAGCTAACGTAAAGGCCTTAAAGCTGGAGCCCGGTTGACGGCGAGCCTGTGTTGCCAGGTTAAATTGGTTGGTGTCATAGTCACGTCCACCTACCATGGCATCAATGTAGCCATTCTTGTTGTTGATGGCCACCAAAGCGCTTTCCAGCTCTTTATTACCAATGGAATCAAGCTGTGCCTGGACGGCCTTCTCGGCAGCTTCCTGCTTGTCTGGATCGAGCGTGGTGTATACCTTCATACCACCCTGATAGATGGTCTTAGCATCAAAATCCTCGGATAACAGCGATGCAATATAGCTGGTAAAGTATGGGTACTTGCCCTTCTCGCTGGTTACAGACTGACCACGGTTAAGTACGATGTCTTCCTGAGAAGCTGCGTCATACTCTTCTTGCGTAATGTCGCCCTGCTTGAGCATACGCTTAAGAACGAGGTTGCGACGGGCTTTGGAGTCATTGGGGTTAACCGTAGGGTCGTAGGCAGTAGGGGAGTTGGGAATACCCACAAGAGTTGCTGCTTCTGCAAGCGTTAGCTCATTAGCGTGCTTGTTAAAGTACGTAATAGAGGCAGCCTCAATACCGTAGGCTCCCTGGCCATAGTAAATGGTATTGAGGTACATCATAAGAATCTGATCTTTGGTGTAGGTCTTTTCCATCTCTACAGCAATGTAGGCCTCACGTACTTTACGCTTGATAGTCTTATCAAACTGTTCGTCCGACAAAACAGTGTTGCGAACGAGCTGCTGCGTAATGGTGGATGCACCTTCTGATCCACCAGAGGCATTAGAAAATATCGCGCGCATAATGCCATAGGGGTCCACGCCGTTGTGCTTGTAAAAACGAAGGTCCTCGGTATCTACGGTACCTTTAAGAACGTAGGGGGAGACGTCTTCCATGGTTACACTTTTACGGTTTTGTAGGTAAAAGTTGGCAATAACATTGCCCTTGACGTCATATACGGTGGTTGGTTCTGCAACCAAGTAGGCATCTGCAGATTTGTAATCTGGCAGGTCAGTTAGCCAAAAGGCCATAAGCGAACCCAAGGAGACCATGAGTGCAATACCCAACAGTCCAATAAAACCAAAGACGCCAAGTACACCAAAGCCAAAAGCATGAGTTTGAGCATGCCTATGAGCTCTCCGTGTGCGAACACCCATTAAAACCCTCCTCTTGTTCGCCCATTGGAAGATAGTCTGTCTGCCTTTATGACAGGATGCGAACGTAAGTAACTCTTAATTGTGAACTATCTTGCCCCATAAAGTGAGCGTCAATAGAAAATGTATTTGTGTTACCTAGCATTTTACTGTGAATTCCACAGGCGTATCACACTCAGAATGCTTGCTCCAGCTATGGTCTATAAGAGGATATGGTAAAACGTAGAGAGGCAAAGCAGGTAAAGGAGCAGGTGTGGAGACACAACACCAACAGGTAGCTGATCGTGGTGTGCACTCTGTGACAAAGTGCGCAGATTTTCTCGCCTTGGGTGTAGGAAGCATCGGTATGCTGTGTATAGTGCTGCTTCCCCTGCTTGTCATTTCTCTTTTTAATCATTCGTATGCGGATGACTGGCACTACGGCGTATGGGCCCATCTTGCCTTGCAGCAATCGGGCGGCAACGTGGGGGCAGCGCTGGCAGAAGCCTTAAGACAGGTTGTGGTTGCGTGGTTTGATTGGCAGGGTACCTATTCTGCTATTTTTTTAATGGCAATCCAGCCAGGGGTTTTCTCGGAAAGTGCTTACATAGTGAGCGCCTGGCTTGTTCTTGCTTTGCTGGTTGGGTGTACGTTTTATTTTGTACATGCCGGCATGCAGCTGTGTTTGTCCGATCACAGTTATGCCTGGTTAAGTGTGGCATCGGCAGTGCTTATCATACAGATATTGCTGCAACCAAGCCCGGTAGAGGGCATCTTTTGGTACAACAGCGCTTTGTACTACACGGGCTATCATGCATTGCTGCTTTTGCTTATTGGGTTTGTTATCCGAACTATGGCTGTCGATAAACCCTGGGTGCTTGCTGTGCGGGTTTTTGTTGCAACGCTCTTGGCGCTCTTTGTTGCCGGCGGTAACTTTGTCACACTGCTTGTGGCGCTTGAAGTGGGAATCATTGCAACTTTGGTGGCAGTGGTAAAGCGCAGTAGCAAGGTGGCTTGTATAGCAATTCCTACCATTGCGCTGGTGCTTGGTGCCCTTGTGAGTTTTTCTGCGCCGGGCAACGACGTGCGTCAGCAAACGCAATTTCCCGATACCAAGCTGGGGGTAGTGGACACGCTTGTGCAGTCTGTGGTTGCAGGGCTGAGGTATCTCACGGAGTGGTCGAGCGGGTTTGTACTGCTTATGCTGCTATTTTTACTCCCACTAGTGGTGTATGTGTTACACCATAGTGGCGCTGCAAAAACATGGAGCCTTAGCTATCCAGGGTTGGTAAGCATAGCAAGTGTAGCACTGTTTGTTTCCAGTTTTACCCCTACGTTTTATTCTATGGGCACCGCAGGTCCTGGTCGCGTGCAAAATTGTCGCTTTGATCTTATGGTTGTGCTGGGAGTTATAAATCTTATCTGGTGGACGGGCTGGGTAGTGCATAGGCGTCTCACTGAAGAAGCTGCCGTGCCGGGCAGTGCCGCCGCGGTGCGGGATGTTGTCGCCGTACATGATCTCGCTGTTGCCGTGCAGGATGTGGACAGCCGTTCTGGCAACGTAGCTTTTGGGCACGGAGATCCTCAACACGCAAGCCCAAGCCCGCACTTGCCTTTCTCGGCACAAAAGGCGAGCAGCATCTGTGCAGCTATAGGGCTTATTTTTGCAGTAAGCTTAGGCGCTATCTACCTAGACGATGGGTATCGAGAAAAGCTGTCAAGTTTGTCCGCTTTGCATTCCGTGGTTACCGGCCAGGCACAGGCATATGACAAGCAAGTATCTCATCGCATCTATTTGATTGAAACCTCGCACGAACAAGAACTAAAGGTGCCTTTCTATCAAAATGTTCCTCACGTTTTGCTGATGGGTGATATCCGGGATACCATGGACAACTACATCAATTATCGCTTGGCGCAGTGGTATGGGAAAAAGTCAATTATCGGGTATTCTCCGTATCCATCACAGGTCAAGAAGGCTTCTCGCTAATTACGGTTACTAATTACGGTTTTATTTAATCGTGTCTGTTGTGAGCGCTTGATTTGTTCTTGTGCGCTATCCTAAAAAATAAGGTTTGGGCGCGTGGGTTTCTCGCGCGTCTTTTTGTACGGTACGTCATACAACCCATGGAGGGTAGAGCAGTGCTTTCTGTTGATGAGCAACTCAAAATAATTACGTCTGGAACCATGCAGATTGTTCCCTTGGATGAACTCAAAAAGAAGCTCGAGAAGGGCTGCGCACTCAATATTAAGCTTGGCGTAGATCCAACCAGTCCTGACCTGCATTTGGGGCATGCAGTTCCCCTGCGCAAAATGCGTCAGTTCCAAGATTTGGGCCACAAAGTAACGCTCATTATTGGTAATGGCACCGCTTTGATTGGTGATCCCTCGGGTCGTGACTCCACTCGTCCTCCTCTGACTGAGCAGCAGGTAGAAGAAAATGCTAAAACCTACGTTGCTCAGGCTATGAAGGTGTTGGACCCAGAAAAAACCACTATTGTGTACAACGGCGAATGGCTCAAGCCCATGCAGCTTTCTGACATGTTGGGCCTTATGAGTCAGTTTAACGTTGCCCGTATTTTGGAGCGCGAGGACTTCCACAATCGCTATACCAATGGCATGTCCATTTCTTTGCATGAGTTCATTTACCCTGTGCTGCAGGCGTATGATTCCGTAGTGATTAATGCAGATGTAGAGATGGGCGGCAATGATCAGATCTTTAACCTGCTTGCCGGCCGCGATCTCATGCGTGCTCAGGGCATGGAGCCGCAGGTTGCTCTGACCATGCCGCTGCTTGTTGGTCTAGATGGCAGCAAAAAGATGTCCAAGAGCTACAAAAACTATGTTGGCCTTACCGATCCTGCGGACGATATGTATGGCAAGCTCATGTCCATTGCAGATGAGCTCATCCCCATGTACTTCCGCCTGTGCTCTACGCTTTCTGTGGATGAGGTCGAGAAGATCGATGCACAGTTTGCCGATGGCAGTGCTGATCCCTATGCCCTTAAGCGCATGCTTGCACGTAATATCTGCGATCTGTATCACGGTGCGGGTGCTGGTGAGGCAGCACAAGCCGCTTTTGATGCAACCTTTAAGCGTAATGAGATTCCCGAGAATATCGCCGAGTTTGCCCTTAGTACGGTTGAGACAAACGACGAAGGTATGGTGTACCTTGCCAAGCTTATGGTGGACGTGCAGATTGCAAAGACTGCAGGTGAGGCACGCCGTCTGATTGATGGTGGTGGCGTTAAGATTAACGGTGAGTCCGTTGCGCCGCATTGCTATAACGTAGCCCCCGAGCTCTTCTCTGCAGGAACCACTATTCAGGCTGGTAAGCGCCGTTGGGCTCGCTTGGTTTAAGTTCACTGTGCTGAGCTGTGCTGCGTTGACCTGCGGTTAGGTTACACTGCGCCGTGCTACGTTGAGCTGCGTTTTTTCAGCGTGCCTTGTTCGTAGCTCTTGTACACTTTACCGTTTGCTTTTGGTGCCTGTCTTGGAGTTGTGTAACTCTGAGGCAGGCATTTTTTGTATGACTTTCGCTAGGGCCTGTTGTGTCCTAGACCCGTCGGACCATTATTAATACTAATAATGGTCCGACATATCAAAAAAAGTAATAGCTAGGGTACTAGCTAAGCGCTTAGGTAGGAGCTGATTGGTTGTTTGGACGGCAGCCGGCAGCTGACATCCGTACCAGCTCTGTGCACCAGTCTCGGTCGCATCAAACACAACAGTAAGCTTTTGCTTCTTGCTTCGTTTATAGAAAACTCATCTAGCGACCATGGAAGTTCCTGCCAATACGCTACACTAGCGAGTAATAAAAATACGTGTTTGGAGTTATAACTATGGCACTGATCTCTTGTGTAGTACCTGCCTATAACATTGAGAAGTATATTGGTCGTTGCTTAAACAGCATTAAAAATCAGACATTGAATGACTTTGAGGTCATCGTTGTAGATGATGCGAGCACTGATGCCACTGCACAAGAGATTGATAAGGTTGCATATGGTGATAGTCGTTTTGTAGTGGTGCGCCATGAGGAAAATCGTGGCTCACATCTTGCACGTAAGTCTGGTGTTGCAGCCGCAAAGGGCGATTACCTCATTTTTATTGATGGTGATGACGAGCTAACAGATGCTAACGTTTTAGAAAATCTTGTTAACGAACTGCGTCTTTCTCAGAAAGATATTCTTCGTTTTGGCCTTAAAGTCCAGGCAGACGATGGTATGGATAGCTCTGCCGCTACTGGTTTTGAGCGGTGGTCAAACTTTGCTTGTGCGGAGGTAACAAGAGAAGAACTTCTCGCTAACGTATTTAGCGCAAGCAATGAGTTTGTTTGTCCCTGGCATATGACGCATCGAGTATTTCAAACCAAGCTTGTCCGCAATGCCTTTGCTTGCATGACCGCAGAGCGTCTTGAGCGCGCAGAAGATGCCTACGAGTTTTTTGTAGTCGCAAACCTTTCACAGGGGGAGACAACAGTATCTATCCCTGGTTACTTGTATCACATGGGCATTGGCGTTACGAATGTTCATACAATGAGTGCTTCGGTGTTTGAGAAAGAGGCACAGCAGGTTTACAAGTGCTATACAGCGATCGACGCGTATGCACAAACGCAATCCGATGCTACACTTTCTTGTCTTGCTGCTGACGTAACCGCCAAACTACTGGAATCTTTAGGAAACTCGCTGGCAGAGCGCGTGGCAGATGAAGATGTGCTCAGTGCAGCCAATGCATTTGCAAAGGTTTGCGGCGTCGGTAACGCTTCTGTAGAGTTGTGGCGTTTTGTGCGCGACCGCGCATACCATTTTGTTGCAAAGGGAATTTTGCCACAGGACAACGACCGTCTTTATCTATATGAGCAGGCAGTGCAGTCCATGCATGTGACCACTACCAGTGCAGAGGTTTTACAGCGTTTGAAACCCATGCGACAAATAGCTCAGAGCCATATGAATCAGCTTTGCGGTATGCTCAAAAGGCAGGAGTATGAGGCTCAAGATCTGCGCATTTTTGTTACCACCCACAAACAGGTGGATCTGCCTGAGTCTGCTGTGTTCCAGCCGGTGCAGGTAGGAGATCTTCTCAAGAATCCAGCCACGCGTTTTGCGGATGCCTTCCATGATGATGAGGGCGATAATATCAGCGCCCAGAATCCGCTGTACTGTGAGATGACGGTTCAGTACTGGGCATGGAAGCATGCCATGGCAGACTACGTGGGCTTTTGTCATTATCGTCGCTACTTTAATTTCTCAGAAACTGAGTATGAGGAAAACGAGTTTGGCGAGGTCATGGATAGCTTTATTGATGCCAATGCCATTGCTAAATATGGTTTGGATTCTCAAAGCGCTCACGCTTGTATTGAGGGGTATGACGTACTCACTACCAAGTTCCATAACTTGCGTCACATGCCCGGCAGCTATGCCACGCCGTATGAGCAGTATAAGGCCGCCCCTTTGCTGCATATCGAGGATATAGAGCTTTTGGTGAGTATCATTGGTGAGCAGCAGCCTGATTATCTGGAGGATGCACAAGCCTTCTTTACGGGTCACGAGAGCTGTTTTTGCAACATGTATATCATGCGCGGACAGATTTTTGCGGATTACTGCGCATGGGTATTTCCCCTTTTGGAGCAGTACTGCCAGGAAGCCCATATGGAGCACTACAGCAAAGAAGCGTTGCGTACGCCCGGGCATCTAGCAGAGCGTCTCTTTAACATTTACTACAAGCACGCACTGCGTACCAACGCTGGTTGGAAGACAAAACAGCTGCAGTGTGTTCACTTTGAGCAGCCGGATGTGTCTTTTGACCTGCAACCTATCGTGGACGTCTGCCCCGATGCTGTGGGTAAAAAGGTTGTACCTGTGGTCTTTGCCTCGGACAATAACTATGTGCCCATGCTGAGTACCACCATGTTTTCTATGTTGCGCAATGCTAATCCCTCCAATTTTTATGACATTGTCGTGCTGGAGCGTAATATTGATGGTGCTCGCCGAGATGCCATCAAAGAGATGGTGGCAAGCTTTGGTAATGCATCCGTGCGTTTTTATAACGTCTCGCGCATGATCCGTGGCTATAATCTGTCCACCAACAACGAGCATATTTCACTGGAAACGTACTATCGCTTCCTCGTGCAAGAGATTTTGTCGTTTTACGATAAGGTCCTGTATCTGGACTCTGACCTTATTGTGCGCGGCGATGTGTCCGAGCTGTTTGATACAGAGCTGGGCGACACCCTGCTTGCTGCTGCACATGATGTGGACTACCTGGGCAACCTCAACATGAATGATGGCAAGCGCATGAAGTATACCGTGTCGGATCTGGGTCTTTCAGATCCGTATGCCTACTTCCAGGCTGGAGTGCTTGTGCTTAACACTGCTCAGATGCGTAAGCTCCATACGGTGACCGAGTGGATGGACATTGTTTCTGAGGCAGACTATATCTACGATGATCAAGATATTCTTAACGTGGAATGCCAGGGCCGCGTAACCTATCTTCCCTTTGATTGGAACGTAATGCATGATTGCGGTGGCCGTGTAGCTTCCGTTTTCCGTTTTGCACCCAGTGCATCGTTTGATGCGTACAACGCCTCACGCGCTAATCCCAAGATCATCCACTATGCCGGTTGGGAAAAGCCCTGGGTTAATACGCGCTGCGACTTTGCTACCGAATACTGGCGTTATGCACGGGCTATGCCATTTTATGAGGAGCTCATTTCTCAAATGATTTCCTCGTTCGTTCCTGCGCAGGACGTCGCACACATGCCCATACACGATAAGGTGGTGTCTCCCGATAGCGGTCTGCGCAAACTGGTAGATCCCATTGCTCCTTTTGGCACTGCTCGCCGAGAAGTTCTTAAATCTTTGGGACGTGCCGCACTAGGCAAGAAGTAGGGTATGACACACAGACGTAATCGCACCATGCCGGAGCTGTTGGCGCCCGCTGGCAGCCCCGAGGCATTTCGTGCTGCCCTTGCAGCGGGAGCTGATGCCATTTATTGTGCTTTGGGCAATGACTTTAATGCGCGCCGTGGCGCTACAAACTTTGATGATGCCTCCTTTGCTGCTGCCTGCGATGAAGCCCATGTGGCGGGTGTGCGCGTGTATGTGGCCATCAACATTGTTATCCAGTCGTCCGAGATGGCCGCGGCTTCGGAACTCATTTTTCGTGCCTATACGCTGGGGGCAGACGCGTTTATCATCCAAGACTGGGGCTTGCTAGCAGAAGTGCACAAGTGCTGGCCTCAGATTGAATGCCATATTTCTACACAGGCAAACGTCCATGATGCCCGAGCAACGCGCTGGTGTAATCAGCTGGGTGCTCATCGGGTAACGCTTTCTCGTGAGCTTTCGCTGCCAGAGATTAAAACTATTTCCGCTACCGGTGTAGAGACGGAAGTCTTTGGTCATGGAGCGCTGTGCTATTGCTACTCGGGCGTTTGCATGATGTCTTCCATGTCTGGTGGCCGATCGGCAAATCGTGGTATGTGTGCCCAGCCTTGTCGTTTGCTCTATGACCTTATTGACGAGAAGGGCAACTCACTAGAAGCACAGGGCCGTACTCGTCCGCTTTGCCCCAAGGATGCTTGTTCCTTTACTGATCTCAATGCCCTGATGGATGCTGGTGCCGGCTCGCTTAAAGTAGAGGGACGCATGAAGGCGCCCGACTATGTATACTCTGTCATTTCTGCATATCGTGCTCAGTTGGATGATAGTGCCGCGGGTCGCCCTGTGGCTTTGACAGATAGTCAGGCCCGCAAGCGCCTTTTGCTGCGCTCATTTAATCGTGACTTTACCAATGCGTATTTACACGGCACGGCCGGTGACGAGATGATGAGCTATGAGCGCTCTAACAATCGCGGACAGCTGGTGGGGCGAGTTATTTCTTCTCGGCGTTTACCCGATGTGGTAACAACATCCCGCGGTGCCAATGGTGGTAGAGAGCGCAAGCGTACCACCACGCGTGCCCAGCTGATAGTTCAGCTTGATGAGCCGGTAGGAAAGGGTGATTTATTGGAGTTTCGCCCCCAATATGACCCTTCTCAATTCCTTACGTCTCATGTTGCAGCGGATGCGCTGCCTGGCGAGAAAATCGAGTGTATTGCTGCTCGTCCCATGCCGGCAGACTGCCCTGTGCGGGTTATCAGAAGTCAGGCTGCGTTGGATGCTGCAGCGCGTGTAGCCTCTCTTGATATCGTGCGCAGGCGTTTAGTGCAGGTGCAGGTAAGCTGCCATATTGGTAAGCCGTTTACCGTAACCATGACCACTGCTGATGGGCTGGTAACGGCACGGGCAGAAGGCTTTGTAGTTGAGGCAGCCCGGACACGTGCGGTATGTAAAGAAGATTTGGTGCAGCATGTAGGACGCATGGGTTCCACGCCCTTTGTTGCACAGGACATTGTTGTTGATCTGGACGAAGGTTGTGGCATGAGCTTCTCGGCCGTGCACGCCGTCCGTGCTCAAGCGGCACAAAACTTGATTGCGGCAATTCTTGAGCCCTGGCATAGCCGTAAGAATGAGTTGGCTTGTGCGCCTACACAAGACCAGCTTGAGCCTGTTTGTACGGATACGTTGGTGCAAATGCCAACACCTGTACGGACGGGTGCGCCTGCATCTGAGCTAGCAATTACAGCGCCGCAGGTGCCACAGCTATGTGTACTTGCAACAACACCCGAGGTTGCTCGTGCAGCTCTTGCATTTGGGGCGGTGCGTGTGTATGTTCCTGGAGATGAACTTGCTGCGGCAGACTTTCCTCAACCGTGCATTCCTGTGCTGGATGAGGTTTGCCGTGAGATTGATCACAGTCGTATCGATCCGTTCATTTACGCGGGAACTACCGTTGCTGTGGGCAATGTCAGCGAGCTGGTGCTGGCAAAGCAACAAGGAGCGGCGGCAGAGGTCCGCTCGTGTATTCCCGTGCATAATCGTGCATGCATTCATGCCTTAGAGGCGGCGGGAGCACAGGGCTTTTGGCTTTCTCCCGAACTGACACTTGCTCAGATTGCGCAGCTAGCCCCAGCAGCAACGACACCCGTCGGCTTTGTTGTGTATGGTCGTCCGCGCGTTATGACCGCACAGCATTGTGTGCTTATGGCAGCACGTCGCTGTATCCACGATTGCGCGCGCTGCGAGTTGCGTCAGCGCGGGTTGGCAATACGCAATGACCAAGGTGCTATCATGCCTGTTCATACGGACTTGCAGGCACGATCACGTATCTATGCCGCGCAGCCCATAGATGCAATTCCGCAGGTGGCGGACCTCATTCATGCGGGGGTTTCTCGGCTTGCTATTGATGCGACGCTTTTATCGCCTCAGGCATGTATCCACCAGCTCAAGCGACTTACGCAAGCCATAGCAGCCGCGCAGGGTACAGCTAAGGCTCCTGTGCGTGAGCGTGGAGCCAGTTCGGGGCATTTATATAGTGGCATTGAGTAAGTTTGTAAGAGCGGTCGCTGGTTGGGTAAAATGCCACTGTTACAACATAAATGAGGCGTGCCTTGGCACGTGGGGAGGTTTCGTATGGATCAGCAAACTCAGGATACTCAGTCCACTCAGTCCACGCAGGACATTCAGTCCACGCAGGATACTCAGGACACTTCTTCTAACGAGAAGGTCAAGGTGGATGAGATTCTTCTTAAAGAAATTCTCGAGATTATCCGCCCGAGCTTGATAGCGGATGGTGGAGACATGGAATACGTTAGCGTAGATGACGATGGTGTGGTAACCCTGCGTCTTACCGGTGCATGCTCGGGTTGTCCTATGAGTTCTTTGACGCTTTCCATGGGCATTGAGCGCATTTTGCGTGAACACGTGCCAGGTGTTACACGCGTTCAAGCGGAAATGTAAGTAAGGCGATAGTGAAATAGTAGCTATGTGGCTTAACGAGATATATCTGCATTTAGATCCTGTGGCCTTTTCTGTAGGCCCTCTTAGTGTGAGATGGTATGGCATTGCCTACCTGTTGGGATTTGTCTGTGCTGGCATAGTAATGTGGAAGACTGCCAAACGCTGGGGATTAGGCCTTGTCTTGGATGATTTGCTTTCACTTATTGTGGGTATTGCCTTTGGTGTTATCTTGGGCGGCCGACTTGGTTACGTGCTGTTTTACGGTGCAGGCTATTATTTGGCTCATCCGCTTTCTATCTTTATGCTCAGTGAAGGCGGCATGAGTTTTCATGGGGGCTTAGCGGGCGCACTTATTGGTGGTGCTCTCGCGTGTAAGTTCATGCGTTTGTCTGTGCGCACCATGGCTGATCTTGCAGTCATTGGTGCTCCGCTTGGTCTGTTTTTTGGACGCTGTGCCAATTTTATCAACGGTGAGCTTTGGGGTAAGCCAACCAATCTACCCTGGGGCGTTATCTTTGTGCAGGGTGATGTAGCACGCCATCCCTCTCAGCTTTACGAAGGCCTTCTCGAAGGCTTAGTGTTGTTTATCGTTTTGTTAGTGCTTTCCTACCGTGGTACACATGGGGAAGTGCAGCAGAGATCTGCAGTTCATGGGCCTGCTGTTACTGCTCCCACGTCAGCTGCTCAGAAACCAGGCAGTCACACAGTCCGGGCTGCCGCTGCGTTTGAGCCGTATCCTCAAGGTACGTTTTTGGGAGTATTTTTGCTGTTGTACGGCGTTTTTAGATTCCTTATTGAGTTTGTGCGCCTGCCCGATGAGCAGTTGGGATACCTTTTGGGTACCAACTGGCTTACCATGGGCATGGTTTTAAGCATCCCTCTTATACTTGCAGGAATAGTTGAGCTTGCTTTGGCTCGCAAACGCGGTATATCCCAAATTGGGTATTTTTAAACTATTCACTAAAATATAGTAATGTAATAATATTACGAGGGGAATTTATAATCCTTATTTTTAAACCTCGTTAAAATCTTTTGCTATGTGAACGTTTGAGGACTGTGACTGCATGAGTTATACCTTGCGCAACATATATAACACATATGTAAAGCTCCTAAGCCTTTCTTGGATACTCACAACTGTCCTTTTGTCATACCAACTTATGCCTACGTTAGTGGTAGTAGCTTGGGCTGCCTCTCCAGCTTCTCCCGGTGGCGTTGGAACAGCACAGCCGTTCTTGAGTCAGATTGATACCAAAGAGGTCATACAGTACAACGGCATCGGCCATGAGGTGCAGGCTGCCACACCAACGTCTTTAGTATCGGTGCAGTGGAAGACGCAGCTGGCACCTGCTGGCGCTGCATTGAGCGAGCCGCTTTTTATCAATGGTTACGTGGTGGTAGTTGCAAACAATACGCTTAACGTGGTGGACGCAAAGTCCAAAGAGGGACGTGTTGTGAGTTCCCTCGAGCTTGATGGTGTGATTGATCACCAGGCGCGACCCCTGTTTGTAAACAATACCTACTACATTGCCCTGCAAGATGGTCGCGTACAGGCAGTAGATTTGTCTACTATGCACAAGCCACAAAAGCTGTGGACTTCATCCAATACGTTTGCCTCTGGTACGCATACAACTACGAGCCTGCGTCTTATTAAGCTTGTGGGTACGACGCTTATTTCTTTTGGTACTGTTTGCTATGACGATGCTGGCCAGATTATTGGTGGAGAGTCGGCTGCGGTTTTTGCACAGACGGGCGCTCTGGCATGGACCATTTCTTCGGGAGGATCTGCTGGCTTTTATCGCAATGATATCCCTCAGTTTGGTGCGTATATACTACGGTCAGATACCTGGGGCACCATCTGTGTTTGTGATCCGCAAACGGGTGAGGTAGTAGGGTCTTGTATCAATACGGGCTCTGGCATCACAAGCGATTTCACACCGCTGAATGCTACAGAAGCCGTCTATACCTCATATGACGGCCAGGTACATAGGCTACTGTCGAGAAGAACGGTGGGCTAAGCGATTTCTCATCGAGCGTGTTTGCTTACGCTTCCTCTGCCCCAACGATTACCGGCAATCTTGCGGTTGCTACTGGCGTTGGAGCTTCTCATGAAACTCAGTTGGCTGTTGTGGATCTGAGTACCATGGAGGCTGACAAGCTGGTCTCAAGTACTCCTGAAGGTCCACTTCCCCAAGATGGCTTTACGACACCGGCGCTTCTTGTTAAGCAGGGCAGTGATGTGTATGCGTATTTTACTGTTTATACAGATAAACAGGCTGATCCTCACGCTCAAAGCTATAAAACGGGCAGCAATGTATACGTATACAAATTGGGTGATGATACGGCCAAACTGCTCTGGGCGTCTGCGCAAGCTGGCGCAAACACCAGCCCGTTAGCACTCATCAATGACCCCGAGGGTAATTTGTACCATCTTGATACGTCTGGTTTCTTGGTAAAACTGAGTGCTTCTCGACCACCGGATCCTCGGCCATCGGATCCTACCAATCCTAGCAAGCCCACGCCAAAACCTACAGATCCCGTAAAGCCTGATGTATCCCCAACGGATCCCATCGAGCCCAAGTCAACATATCCACAAGCAGAAGATGCTTTTCCGGGTACTCGTACACAGCTCAACAAACCACGGGATATGGTTAGCTTGCTACATAATGCTGCAATCAAGGCTCAGCCAGCACCCATAGAGCAGCAAGAAGACAGTGCTACATCCATACAAGACCTCTTAGCAGATGCAGCACCATCAGATGCTGAGGATGCAGATAAGCAAGTCTTGTTTGTTCCTGTAAGCGATTTTCCTATAACGCCTGCAGTTGCCCTTGGAGCCGTTGGAGTTGTTACACTGTCAGCGCTCGCGTGGTTTGTATTTGCCAAACCGTAAGCACTAATCCATCTGAGTAAAATCCAAAAATGGCTCTTCGTCAGCTTCTTCCAAATCCGCAAAATCAATGTTGGGGTCATCAAATTCGGTTTGGAAGTCCTCGTCATCGTCGTCTACAAAGGTATAGGCACAGCCAACAGATTCATCGGAGGCGGGCAGGGCAGAAGAAATAGAGGAAAGGCCGTTTTCTGTAACAGCAATCTTTTGCCAGCTCAGCATGACGGGTTTGCTCTCTTCAGCACTCAGCTCCACCAAAGAGTCAAGGTAGATATAGTCCGCATCGGACACAATGGTGCCTTCTTCATGCAGGGAAATGAGCTGAGATGCAAATTTATCCAAGGCTTCGTCTACTGTGTCGGCTACAACCAGGCAAGGAATGAGGCAATAATTATCAGTTTCGTCGGTATTGTCGTTATAGCTAAAGTTGCCTACGTAAATCATGATGTCTCCTTGGTTGGGTAGGTACTGCTGCTACTCGTATTATCCGCATAACTGATGAAAGCCGCTAGCTTTGTTCCTCTTCATCATTGTGAATTTCGCCCGGCGTTTTGGGCTTTGGGGTAAACGGTTGGGATATCCTGCCTTGTTTGTCGGGAAGAGCCATATGATGAGGAAGGGCCAAGTATTCGGTGGACGAGAAACGCCTCCCTCGGCGCTTCTCACGCAAGCGCTCCTCCATAAAGTGACGGCGCTCCACCCGTATGGCAGCCTGGCGCTCGTGCAAAACCTGTGCTGCCTCACTGGGGTGCTCGATAACCTTTTGAATGGACGCTATGGGCTTGGCGGCCAATACGGTTGTGGTAACAGAAGTAATGAGTGGAATAACTAAAACGGTAAGGGCACCAGCAGCTACTAGTACAGAAGCCATACTTTCTGTCATGGCGTTTGAAGAGACGGCGGACTCGGTGAGTGCCACGATAAGCGGAAGCGCCATGGTGCAATACAGCGATGCCGAGAACTTCTCTCCAATAGAGAGCGCGCGTGTTTCTGGAAAGAGGGTAAGTGAGATGCCCATTACCAGTCCACGCACCATAAGCAGCAAAAACATATACAAGAACAAGAGCTGCGGGTTGTTCATGATAGCAGCCGGGTTAATGGTAATGCCAGAAATGACAAAGAAGATTGGTACAAAAAATCCGTTGCCAATGGTTTGAATGCGGGTGGTAATGGAGTGATCTTCGGGAACAATGCCGCGCAAAATAAAACCAGCTGCAAACGCTCCCAAAACTGCATCGAGTGCAAAGAATTGGGATAGCAACAAAAGACTTACCATGAGTAACACAATGGCACGAACGGTAGGTTGGGAAGCTGCTTCAGAGTTTTCATGCAAGAAACGAGAAAGTGCGCTGCCTATGCGGCGAGCACGGTCTGCTTGGGCTGTGATAACAATACATATCACGGTAAAGAGGATAAGTACTACAACGTTGAGCAGCAGACTGCGGTTGGGAGTAAGGGCAAGCGTCATCATCACAACGGGTAGCAGCTCACCCATAGCGCCATACGATTTTATGACCTTACCAACGCTGGTTTGGGCAATGCCACGCTCATTGATAATGGGTATGAGGGTGCCGTATGCCGTGGTAGTAAGGGCAATAGCAAATGCTATGGTACCGGTTTTGGAAAGTCCTAAGTTAAGCAAGGGGATGACGATAAGTGCACCCCCAAGAGAAACTGCCCAGCTAAGCGCTGCATGCCGTCCACGTTTTCCAATAAGTTCTTGCGGGTTGAGCTCGTAGCCAGCCATAAGAAACAAAAAACCCAAGCCAAGGCGAGACAACAAAGAAATAGCGCTGGTATTTTGAATAAATTGCAGACCATACGGACCAAACAGGGTACCAAAAAAGACAAAAAAGACTACCTCAGGGATTGGCCTACCAGGGATAAGGCTTGCCACAAATGAGGAAAGGAGCACTCCTGATAAAATAAAAAAGAGAGTAAGTAGGTTAATCGTCATACAGCGACCACTTTCAACCTTTTGTATACGGTGTACCTAGTTTAGTGCATATGCGCTTTTGTAGGTGTGACGCGTGGAGGATGTAGGTTATTCGCACATAAGTAACCGCACTTCTCGTCAGACCTTAACAAGAGTAATATGTACAAGGTTAATGAGTTTCGTATTAGTAAGTTTTATGCTCATGCGTATGGTGGTTTGTCGTATACAGAGGCAAACTCGTTTGATTGTAAGGAGACATGCATGTCCGGACACTCTAAGTGGGCTACCACAAAGCATAAGAAGGCTGCGATTGACGCAAAACGTTCCTCGCTCTTCTCTAAGCTTTCCCGTAACATTACCGTTGCAGCTAAGCTCGGTGGCGATCCCAACCCGGATAATAACGCTACGCTTGCTGCTGCAGTAGCGCGTGCCCGCATGGTTTCCATGCCAAACGCTAAGATTAAGGCAGCTATCGATAAGGCCTTTGGCTCTGGTGCAGACGCTGCGGTATATGAAAATATCTCCTATGAAGGCTATGGTCCTGCGGGCGTAGCAGTATATGTAGAGTGCCTTACGGATAATCGTAACCGTACAGCTGCAGATGTTCGCTCCTCGTTTAGCCACTCTGGCGGCAATTTGGGCACCACCGGCTCTGTTGCATTCCAGTTTGAGCGCAAAGGTTCTATCGCTGTCGATAAGATCATTGTGAGCGAGGACAAAAAGGTTCCCAATAAGGAAAACGCCGTGGACGAGGACGAGTTCATGATGGCGGTTGCCGAGGCTGAGGGAGATGACTACGAGGACGCTGGCGAGCAGTGGATTGTGTACACTGCCTATGACAAGATGCAGGACGTCCAGAAGGCTCTTGAGGCTCAAGGCATTGAGGTAAAGGGTAGCGAGCTTACCATGGTTCCCACCACACCAACCGATGTTTCTGTGTCTGACGCAAAGAAGGTTCAGCGCCTGATTGATCGTCTTGAAGAGCTGGATGACGTACAAAACGTGTACAGCACCATGAATATCACAGATGAAATTGCAGAGGCTCTTGCTGAGGAAGAATAAGTAACCAAGCTATGACGTATGCGCCTCGGTCGCAGGTTGGCAACAACCATTGACCGAGGCGTTTTTGTATATCTCGTATATATCGCACGTATATCGTGTACATATCGTGCACACGGCTTAGTAATGTCCAAGCTAAAGGGTATCCTTTAGATATAAAATCCGAAGGGAGTGGTAATGAGCTCATTTAAAAGATTTTGTCTCTTTGTATACTCGCTAGCTGGTCTTTTGCTGTTTGCGCTTGCTGCACTTACCCATGCAAGTCCGTGGGCAGAGCAAATGCGTGCACTGGTGCTCATTCCTGAGTATGTATATGCACTTTTGGTACTTGCAACGCTTACGATAATTGGGCTGTTAGTTAGCTTTATTGTTGCGTGTACCGGTCGTGCAACCACCACGTTGCTTGTTGCTCAGACTGATGAGGGTGACATTACGGTTTCTCGGGAGGCCATTGCATCTCAGGCGGCTCATATTGTGATGGCGGCAGGAGACGCACAGGCGCGTGATGTCTATGTGCAGATCAACCGCAATAACAAGGTAGACGTGTTTGTAAAGGTTGAGCCGTTTGCCTCTATGGATATTGTGACGCGTGGCCCCGAGCTCATGGAGCAGCTTACTACCAATCTTGCGCTGTTGTGCGGAAAAGAGCAGCTAGGAAGCGTGCACCTAAGCTATATTGACGCCAAACAAGCTACGGTTCTTGTCGAGAAGGACAACCAGAAACAGGCCGAGAAGGACACAGATGCTGCTGCTGCCGCGGATCTTGATAACCCAGACGATTTTGATGCCACGCTGGATAGTTCCACTGCAAGCAAGGCATCGCGTCGTTCCAGCTATGATCAAATCGTGTATATCCCTACGTCTACAGCACAGGGGTCCGGCACCACAACGACTGAGGAGGGCAACTAATGGCAACGCAACACAATGACTCACAGTCGCACAAAGCGACTAATCCACAGATCGATACAAATTCCAGTGCTCATGCCACTCAGAGCTCTGCGGATACCTCCACGGCAAATCAGGCACAGCCAGGTGTCAAGGATGCTGCTCAAGATGCGGCACGTAAGGCAACAACGTGGCTGGGCAAAACTTTTCCTGGTAAAAGCAATGCTATTTTGTTCGCCTGCCTTGGTTTGGTAGCTGCCCTTGCGTTTATTGTGATTGGCTTTTGGCGTTCGCTTTTGCTCATCATCTTTGTTGTGTCAGGTTACGCGTTTGGACAAAGTTTGGACGGCAATTCAACCATCATTAACACGGTAAAAAGAACCCTCAAAGATCTCTTTTCTTCTCGTAATCATCGCTAGAAAGGCAGCAGGTATATGACCACTACTCAAAACAATGACAAGCTCGAAGCTAAGGCAGCTCCGGCCTCTACCACCTCTGAGGCAGAAGAGTACGGTACATCCATTTCTGTTGCATCTGAGGATGCCGCCCCAGAAGACGCTCCTGGCACAGAGCCTGAGCCCTTTGACGAGGATCTAGACAGTGAGGATTCCCTTACCTTCTCCAATGGGGTTATCGAGAAGATCGTGGCGCTTGCCGTGCGCGATGTGGATGGTGTTTTGGGCATGCGCGGCGGCTGGGTTAATCGCGTATATGAAACCTTTGGTGCTGTCAGTCCTACGCGCGGCGTTACGGTAGAGGTTACACCGGACAACGCGGTGCGCGTAAACATTGCGGTACTCATAGAGTATGGCGTATATGCTCCTCAGGTGTTTGAGGACGTCAAAAAGGTTGTGGTTAAGCAAATAACTGGTATGACAGGCCTTGAGGTTGCTGGCGTTAATCTGCGCATAGAAGACGTTCTGACGGCAGATGAGTTTGAGGCCGATAAGCGCGAGGATGCCGCGAAGCTTGCCGCCGCCGCCTCCGAGTCTGGCGAGAAACCCCAAGACTAGGAACCCCTCAAGCTATGCCAAACGCACGCTATAACGAAAGTTGTACTGTATGAATATCCGCACCAAAGCTGCCGCTACAGCAGGAAGGCTTGTGTCGTGGGGCTTACGGAGCATAGCCCACAGCAATGCTTCCCAGCTGCCCGGTAGGGTATCGCTGAGCCTCGATCCGCAGGTTATTGCAGGTCTGTCCACTAAGCTTTCTGAAGGCTCAATTGTGGTATGCGGCACTAATGGTAAAACTACAAGCAATAATATTGTGGCAGCTGCCATAGAGGCGTCCGGTAAACAGGTGCTGTGTAACCGTGCTGGCGCCAATATGGCCGCCGGGGTTGCTGCAGCATTGTTACCAACAGCAGCAGCCCATTGGGCTGTGTTAGAGGCAGATGAACTGTCCACAATACATATTTTGCCACAGCTACAACCTGCATATTTGGTGCTTCTCAACCTGTTTCGTGATCAGCTGGATCGGGCGGGAGAGATCGATCATATTCAAGAGGTGCTGGTACAAGCACTTGTCTCTTCTCCTCATACCACGCTTATTGTTTGTGGTGATGATCCTTTGAGTATGGGTGTTGCCCTGCGTGCACAACAACAGGGGATCAAGGTTGTGAGTTTTGGTATTGGAGAGGATCTTCATCTACCGCAGGATCGGGTGCCCGAGGCTAAGTTTTGTCAGGTATGCGGTGAGGAGCTACAGTATTCGTATCGCAGCTATGCACAGCTGGGTAACTTTGCATGTCCCAAAGGGGATTTTGCACGCCCTCAACTGGATTTTGTGGCAACCAAGGTTCATGCAGGCCGAGAAGGAATACGTTTTACCGTTACTACAGCTACAGGCGTCTCGCATGAGGTGCATGCCAATTTTGGTGGCGTTTACATGGTATATAACCTTCTTGCTGCCTATGCGGCCGCAAGCTTTGCTGGGGTAGATGCAGCAACGTTTCAAAAGGTGCTTGATGGCTATCATCCGCAAAATGGGCGCTTGCAACGCTTTATGGTTGACGGCAGGAAAGTGACGCTTAACTTAGCTAAGAATCCTACGGGCTTTAATCAGAATCTTTCTCTGCTGGCAGCAGATGAACGCGCTAAGCATGTGTTTATCGCCATCAATGATAACTTTAACGATGGCAAAGATATTTCTTGGATTTGGGACGTGGATTTTGAGCGTCTTGCACAAGCAAACTGCGCCACACTTTACTGCAGTGGCTTGCGCGCTCATGATGTTCAGCTAAGGCTTAAATACGCAGGTATTCAGGCTCATTTGACCGAAAACGTGCAAGATTTTATGAGTGAGATTGCCTCAAGTAATCCCCAACAGCCTGCGTATGTACTCACTAACTACTCTGCATTGTGGCCTGCAAAAGCCGAGCTGGAGAAGATGGGGGAGCGCATATGAGTTCCAAACCACTTGTTGTTGCACACCTCTTTCCCGAACTACTTAACCTTTACGGTGATTCTGGCAACATGCTGTGCCTTAAAAAGCGTATGGAATGGCGCGGTATTCAGGTGCACATGCGCGAGGTGCATCTGGGGGACACACCGTCTTTTGCCGATGTAGACATTGCTTTTATCGGCGGTGGGTCGGATCGCGAGCAAAAAATTGTGTGCGATAAGCTCCTGGCTGTTGGTAGTGAGCTGCGCTCGTTTGTAGAAGACGGCGGCGTGCTTATGGCGGTATGCGGCGGATATCAACTTTTAGGCCATAGCTATCTTATGGGGGACGAGAAGGTCCAAGGTTTGTCTCTTGTGGATTTGTATACAGACCATGGGGACCCGCGCCTGATTGGCAATATTGTGGTGGAAAGCTCTCTATGTACGCATAAGGTTGTGGGATATGAAAACCATGCTGGTCGTACGCATCTTGGTGCAGATGTTACGCCGTTTGGCAAAGTCTTGTATGGGCACGGCAATGATGGGATTACAGGGTACGAAGGCGCGCTGTATAAAAACGTTATTGGTACGTATATTCATGGACCCTTGCTGCCCAAAAATCCTGGCATTGCAGACCATGCAATTGCTCGCGCACAAGAGCGTGCTTGGGGGCAAAGCACGTTAGAGCCGCTGGATGATGCTGTTGAGCTTTTAGCTAACAGCACTATGGTAGATCGGCTGCTTTCTGGTGAGGTCCAGGAAGCGTAAGCGCTACTGTTAAAAACCTTGCTCACCTTGCTTTACAAACCCACAAACGCGCTATAATAAAGTACATAAAAAGGGAGCTGCGAGTATGGCGCGGCTGAGAGGAACGGTCCACCCGTTTGACCTTCAAACCTGATCTGGATAATGCCAGCGTAGGGATAAAGCAGCTAGAGCAATCTATTGCATCCTTTCGCATGGCGGAAGGATTTTTTATATGGCTTGCGAGCATAAGCAACATAAGCGGCGGTGGCAGCAGCAAAAGTATAAAAAGACGCTGTACCCAACGCTGTCTTTGGCGGGAGTATTGCTTATTTGGCAGCTCATTGTTGTGTGTGGTTTCGTACCAAATTACTTGCTTCCTACGCCGCTGCAGGTGTTGGGAGCATTGGGTAAAGAAGCAGCTCTGCTTGCCATGCACACCCAAACCACGCTTATAGAGGCGCTTATCGGTCTTGTTATTGGAACAGCAATAGGTAGTGCCTTTGCCATTTTAATGGATCGCTTTGAGGGTTTTTATCTGGCCTTTGAGCCCTTAGTGACCATTTCTCAAACCATTCCAACCATTGCTATTGCACCGCTTTTGGTGTTGTGGCTGGGATATGGCTTGTTACCAAAAATTGTGCTTGTAGCGCTTACTACTTTTTTCCCTGTTCTTGTCTCTTTGCTGGCGGGCTTGCGTTCTGTAGATCCAGATATGATTGATCTTATGCGCGTGATGCATGCTTCCCGCTGGCAAATTTTTATACATGTCAAATTGCCTGCTGCTGCAGAACAATTTTTTGCGGGGCTTTCTATAGCCGGTGCCTATGCCATTGTAGGTGCTGTTATTGCAGAATGGCTTGGCGGTATTTCTGGTTTGGGCGTGTATATGACGCGAGTACGTAAGTCATTCTCGTACGACCGTATGTTTGCGGCAATTTTTGTTATTTCTGCTATTTCGCTGGTACTTATGGGTGTAATCCGAGCGCTGGAGCGCGCGGCTATGCCTTGGAAACAACAGACAGCTAAGAAGAAAGGTGCTGTTCATGACCAAGTTTGATGTGAGTAAAACCACTATTTCGCGTAAGTCCTTTATTGCCACAGCAGGTGCCTCACTTGCTGTAGCGGCTATGGGTCTTGCTGGCTGTGGTTCTAAATCTGGTACCAATGCCGATAAGCCCAAAGAGCTTACCAAGGTAACGCTGTGCTTGGATTATACGCCCAACACCAATCACACGGGTATTTATGTGGCGCAGTCTAAGAATTTCTTTGCAGATGAAGGTCTTGAAGTAGAGATTGTTCAGCCGGCAGAAAACTCGTGTGAGGCTATGGTTGGTTCTGGCCAAGCTCAACTGGGAGTTTCATACCAGGATTATCTGGCAAGCTCTCTTTCACAGGCAGAGCCGTTTCCCCTTACCGCTATTGCGGCTATTATCCAGCACAATACCTCGGGTATTATGAGTCGTGCCGAGGATGGTATTACCTCTGCCAAGGGTATGGAAAATCATACCTATGCAACTTGGAATATCCCGGTTGAACAGGCAACCATTAAGCAGGTGGTTACCGCTGACGGTGGAGACTTCTCCAAGGTCAAGATGGTTCCCTACGAGACGGACGATGAGGTTGCTGGTCTTAAAGCAAACATGTTTGATACCGTGTGGGTGTATGAGGGCTGGGCGTATCAGAACGCTCAGATCCAGGATTACGATGTCAATTATTTCTCGTTTGTCTCCATGGATCAGGTGTTTGATTACTACACGCCTATTTTTGTATCAAACAATGATTACCTCAAGGACCATGCAGATCAGGCCAAAGCGTTCTTGCGCGCCGTGAAGAAGGGCTATGAGTTTGCCATTTCCAACCCTGATGACGCGGCGTCCATTTTGCTCAAAGCCGTTCCCGAGCTTGACGAGAAGCTCGTGCGTGCCAGTGCACAATTCTTGGCTGGCGAGTATCAAAAGGATGCTTCAAGCTGGGGCGTTATCGACTCTACACGGTGGTCTCGTTACTTTGGTTGGCTCAACGATAACAACTTGGTAGAAAATAAATTGGATGTTAACTCTGGTTGGACCATGGACTATCTTGAGGCTGGTAAATAGTGAGTGACGCTGGCACGCTTATACAAGACCAGATGGATGGGCAGCCTGCGCTTGAAGCAAAGGAGCTCACACTGAGCTGGGAACATACTGAGGTGGTGCACAAGGTATCCCTCAAATTGTTTGTGGGCGAGCTCGTGTGTATTATTGGCCGGTCTGGTTGTGGTAAAACTACCTTGCTCCACGCGTTGGCGGGACTCACACAGCCAACGGCAGGCCGGGTAGTGGTGCAAGGTCACGACTGTACAAACCAACCGGGTGCGGTCAGCTACATGCTACAAAAGGACTTACTTATACCCAGCAAGCGCGTGATTGATAATGTTAGCTTGCCACTGGTTATTGCAGGCAAAAGCCCCCAAGAAGCGCGCCAGCAGGTGGTAGATTTATTCTGCAAGTTTGGTCTTGAGGGCTGTGAAGATAAGTGGCCGAGTCAACTTTCTGGTGGCATGCGTCAGCGAGCAGCGTTTTTGCGTACCTATGTTATGGGCAATCAGGTAGTGCTTTTAGATGAGCCTTTCTCGGCTTTGGATGCACTTACCCGTGTTGAGCTGCGTGATTGGTATAGACAGGTATCTCGTGAGCTACAGTTGGCATCATTGATAATCACACACGACGTTGATGAGGCCATCTCTTTGGCGGATCGAGTGTATGTATTGCATGCGAATGAAGGCGAGCCTTCTACCATTAGTTTTGAACTACCGATTAAGCGCCCGTCTGACGAGAAGTTTGAGTTGTCTCAGCAATTTTTGGACTATAAAGCTCAGTTATTGGCGCAGCTATAGCTGCTGTAGAGACTGGAGTTACAAACAACAGCTATAGGAGCTTGGACTAGCTGTGAGAAGTGCACCGCTTTGTTGTTTTGGACATACATCAAAAACAAGCAGGTTTGGAATTCCAAGCCTGCTTGTTGTACTTACTGTTTTGTTGCACTTACGGTAATATTTTTTGACCAAAAAACAAGGTGAGAAGAATCATGACAAAAGCCATTACAACCAAAACCACTGATTGTCGTAGTGCTCTATGGAGAGCTACTCCTTTAAGTCCTGGGTATGGTATGAGGAGTGTAATAAGAAGTAAGGCACACATAAGTAAGGTACTCTGTAAATTGAAAAGCTGTGACGGTAATGAAAAAATCTTTTGTACTCCTGCCAGGACATACAGGATAAAAAGCCCTCTCATAACAAGTGAGGCATACCAGATGTACTTGTATGAGCTTGAATAATATAGCTTCTTAAGAGTGTGTAACATTTGGCATCACATCCGACATGTAGGATATAGGTTCTTCTGATGAACGTATATCGTTATTTTTGCACAACAAACAGACTTAGAATTCCAGGTTTGTTCGTTTTCCTCATTAGCTTGTTTATTTTTATGCCTATATTTCAGTCAAGTGCTCTACTGCTGTGTAGCGGTAGAACTTGTATCATCTTTGTTGCTTTTAGAAGTGGTGTCCGAGCTCGATGAATGAGAGGAACTGCCAGTATTCGATGACTCTTCCGTAGACTTATTTGTATTATCGGTGCTGTCTTTCGTAGAGTTGTTTGTGTTGGTCTTGGTATCTTCTGATGTGTTGCTAGTGCTCTCACCTGCAGTGTCGCTATTAGATTGCGTGCTTTCACTGGTGCTGGTGGAGTTGGTATCGGTATTGGTAGTGGTCTGGGCAGAGCTGGTGTCTGTGCTGTGCTTGTTGGTAGATGTGTCTGAAGTGGTGGCCTGTTCATTTTGTGCTGTAGGCACAAGGGTTAGACGGGTGCCAATGCCTTGACCAGCAGAAAGAACATTAATAGCAAAGGCTGTGATTGCTACGGCCAGCACTGCGGCTGCACTTGTTGCAACGAGCGCCCAACGGCGTTTACGTGCTTGTTCTGCTTGAAGCTGTCGATAATAGTCAGGAGCAACGCGACCACCAGACTGTATGATTTCAGCGGTAGTCGAGGGAGTCACAGACGCAGCCGGTGATTCACCTGCCGTGTCTGGGGTGGAAGGAGTTGCTGCGTCTACCCAATCCGGTGCAACTTCACGGATTTTATCGGCACTGGCATTGAGAAGACCCTTAAAAATTTGATATGCGGCCGCAGCTACTGCAGCTCCTACCGCGGCTCCTACTAAGCCGCCTATCAAGCCAATCTTTGAGGAGAGCAGGGCAGAAGTGAGGGTGGAAAGCACGGACGCAATAATCTGTGCGACGGAAAAATCTTCAAACACACGACGACGTGTGGGAGTGGTTTGCTTGTCTTGCAAAGCGTTTGGCATAACATCTCCAATGCATTGACAGAAGCCAGAGTATACGGCTTGCGTGTGAAGGTCGTTTGTATACTCTGTTGGCAAAGCCTGTAATTATGTCTGCAGCGTTTGCTTTTGTTCGGTTTGATTGGTGCACAGAATAAAGAGCTTGTGCTACAATCTCTATCCTATTTTTGGAGAGGATAAAGGAGAGATCTTGCACCTTATTGAAATTTTACTTTTAGGTGCAGCGCTTTCTGCCGATGCTTTTGCTGTTACGTTATCCGATACCTTTGCGTATCAGAATGAGTCTCGAGCAAAAATGTTGGTATTGCCCGTTGCTTTTGGTGTATTCCAGGTGCTCATGCCCCTGTTAGGTTATTTTTTGAGCGGAGCTTTTGCTCAGATAATTACGATGTATGCCGGCGTTGTTACCTTCATCATGCTGGGAATTATTGGGGGCAACATGGTGCGAGAAGGTGTCATGGCACTATATCGTGGTATAGATGCTAATGCAATTACTGCCTGTGTAACAACCGACTCCCAGCATCCTGCGTGTAGCCTGACCTATAAAACCATTGTGTTCCAGGCGATTGCTACTGCGCTTGATGCGTTTGCTATTGGGATTAGTTTGCGTGCACAGGAAGTAGCTATTGTACCTACGGTAGCTCTTATTGGGTGTACAACGCTTTCCTTATCGCTGGTTGCTCTTGCCATTGGAAGCAGGTTTGGCAAGCTTTTGGGTGATAAGGCAGAGATTGTCGGCGGCATAGTGCTGCTGTGCATTGGCATCAAAGCCTTGGTGTTCTAAGCCGTTAGGTATCCCTGGCTTTTGAGTTATGCAATCGATGTACGGGCTTCTTCTTTTTTACGGGCAACGGTAAGCCAGCGGCCACTGCGATAGTACACAATGTAAATGCCGGTGGTTAGAATCCACGTAAGGGGATAGCTCATCAAAATGGTTTCCATGCTATGGAACACCGGAACAACCATGAGTAGCCATGCAATACGCAGTATGCAGGTGCCAAACAGAGTAATAAGCATGGGTCGCACGCTTTCACCTGCACCACGAATAATGCCTGAGATGTTAGAAGAAATGGTATAGACCACATAAAACGGGGCAATGTAGCGAACCATGAGCGCAGACCACTCTGCCACTGTGGCATCTGGTAAAAAGAACATGCTAATAGGCTCTACAAACACAAACAACAGGGCAGACAAGGCTCCCACTAATGCCAGCGACATAGCTATGGAAACCTTAAGACTTGAATGCATGCGGTCATATTTGCGCGCACCAAAGTTTTGTGCCGCAAACGTGGTTACGGCAACACCAAGTGAATCGCCGCTTTGCCATATAATGCCATCAACACGAGCAGATAGCCCCCAGCCCGTTACGGCATCTGCGCCAAAAGAATTAACAGCAGTTTGCGCAATGATATTAGAAATGGAATACGCGGCAGACTGTACGCCCAAGGGCAAGCCCGTAACCAACATAATGCGTGCGATCTTACGATCAATGCGAATACGTTTCAGGTTTACTTGCCAGGGGCCATGTGCATGAGATAGCTTATAGAGCACCAAAGAAGCAGCCACAATATAGGCAAGGGCCGTTGCAATACCAGCTCCTAGGGTGGCAAGGTTCAATCCCGCAACAAAAATCAGATCTAAAATCAGGTTGCATGCCAGCGCAATTCCTAAAATAATGGATGGGGTACGAGAATCGCCAATAGCGCGCATAAGACCAGAGCCCATGTTATATATGAGCGAGAAAACCAGCGCACCAAAATACCAATGTCCATACAGTAATGCATCGGGCATAAGATGCTCTGGAGTACCCATGATGTGCAATACGGGTCCAACGCAGAGCACGCCTACAACAGAGAATAACACGCCACCCACAACAGAAATACCAATGGCCGTGTGTACAGAAGCCGACAGGCGGGTATCGTCATGAGCACCAAAATACTGACCTACAATAACGGCACAGCCAGCACCAACACCCACAGCAAAACCAACGGCTAAATCGGTGAGTGCTTGGGTTACCTGTATGCCGCCAACAGCAGCTTTGCCAGCAAACTGCCCCACAATCCACGTGTTCATAAGGGTGTAAAGCTGCTGCATAAAGGCGCTCAGGAAGATGGGGATATACAGTTGTAGGAGCTGCTTCCAGATAACGCCCGACGTTACGTCAAGCGTTTCTACTTGCGCTTCTTCCGATACGTGATGCTCGTTATTCTCAACAGCCTGTGCCATGCCTGCTACATACCTGCAATCTTAGATGTAAAAGAGCATCTTGTTGTAAGAAGGAACAGGCCAGAAGTCATGACTGCAAAGTTGCTCCATGGTGTCCACCGCATCGCGCAGCCTGCTCATAGCGGGCAAAACGGTGTCGCGGTAGGCGTTGTCTTGTTCGGCAACGTTGGAAATGGCACCAGCTTGGGCATTGAGCTGCTCCAGCTCATCCACAGCGTCGTAGATAAGATCAATGCCATCAGTGAGGCGCACAATCATGTCCTTCTCGGCACGCGCTTTAAGACCCAGATCCATCTTAGTGGCTACACCGGCGGCAATGTCACCAGAGTAGTCGATAAGGGCGGGAAGATACATGTGGCGCACCATATAACTCATGGTATTAGCTTCAATATTGATAAGCTTGGCGTATTGCTCTGCATAGGAAACGTAGCGAGCGCGCAGCTCAGACTCATTAAGCACGCCATATTGAGCAAAGAAATCAATGTTGTCTTGTGTAATTAAGCAGGGAAGCGCATCAGGTGTGGTGGGGTAGTTGGGCAAGCCGCGACGCTGAGCTTCCTGCGTCCACTCATCGGAATAGCCGTTGCCATCAAAAATAACGCGCTGATGCTCCGTAAGGCTTTGCTTAATCCAAGCCATGGTTTGAGTAACAAAATCATCTTGGGTAGCATGGGCTAAATCAGTGGCAAATTTGTCCAGTTGTTCTGCTACAGCAGTGTTGAGTACCGTATTGGAATCAGAGATATTTTGTTGGCTTCCGCACATGCGGAATTCAAACTTATTACCGGTAAAGGCAAATGCACTCGTACGGTTGCGGTCTGTAGTGTCTTGGGTAATGTCTGCTAGCTGAGGCACTCCCAAATCCATCTTGGTGCGATTGGCAGAGCTAAGGCTTTCACCATGGATGATGCCACTCACAATGCCAGAAAGATCATCGCCCAAGAAGATGGAGATGATAGCAGGAGGAGCTTCATTAGCACCTAGACGATGGTCATTGCCAGCAGAAGCAACGCTGGCGCGCAATAGGTCTGCATGCTTATCTACTGCGGCAATGACGCAGGTAAGGAATACGAGGAACTGCAGATTTTCTTCGGGGTTATCGGAAGGATCGAGCAGGTTCTTACCGTCTGCAGTCATGGACCAGTTGTCATGCTTGCCAGAGCCATTTACGTATTCAAAGGGACGCTCATGCTGTAGGCATACCAAGTTATGGTGAGAGGCAAGCAGGCGCATCTTTTCCATGGTGAGCAGGTTATTATCGACAGCAACAGAGCCCTCTTCAAAAATAGGAGCAAGCTCATGCTGGCAAGGGGCAACCTCATTATGCTTGGTCCGTGCAGGGATGGCCAGCTTCCACAGCTCGTCATCCAGCTCTTTCATAAATTCATTGACGGTAGGACGGATAGCACCAAAATAGTGCTCTTCCAGCTCCTGGCCCTTAACGGGAGCACAACCAAAAAGGGTGCGACCCGTCATAATCAAATCGGGACGAGCAGCAAAGTCATCCTCACGGATGAGGAAGTATTCCTGCTCGGGACCAACTGTGGTAGCTATGCGAACAGGATTTTTGCCAAACAGGGCAAGCGCACGTTTAGCCTGTTTGTCTAGGACAACCATAGAGCGCAAAAGCGGAGTTTTTTTGTCCAGTGCTTCTCCCGTGTAGGAGATAAACGCGGTAGGGATACACAAAACCTCATCTTTAATAAAGACAGGGCTACCGGGATCCCAAGCAGTGTATCCGCGGGCTTCAAAGGTGGCACGCAAGCCACCGGAGGGAAAGCTCGATGCATCGGGCTCACCTTGAATGAGTTCTTTTCCCGAGAAGGTCATGAGGGTTGTACCATCGCGCTTGGGTGTAAGAAAGCTGTCGTGCTTCTCGGACGTAATGCCGGTGAGCGGTTGGAACCAATGGGTGTAGTGGGTTGCACCTTTTTCTAGTGCCCATTCCTTCATGGCATGTGCTACTTCATTTGCAATGTCCAGGTCAAGGGCACGACCTTCGTGGATAACCTTGGAAAGCGCTTTATACGTAGGCTTAGGAAGACGTTCCTGCATTACAACATCGCTAAATACAAGACTGCCAAACTCTTCCGAGACCCTGTTTTTAAGCATATGAAACCCACTTTCCCTTGCAAAGTTTTGCTTATGTACAACCGTGGTTTATTATTGCAAAACGCACAGCAAAAAGTATGGCACGGCTGTATGAATATGTGCATGTGATTGTTGCATCCCTAAAGTATCTAAGTAATATTTCTAGACGATAACCACGAAAGAAAAAATGCAGCTTCTCTACATTTTTCTCTGCGCTCTTCATGCGGTCTCTTAGCGCTTCTTTTATAGCTCTCTGGTTGTGTTCGCAAGATTTTTTCGTACTGGTTTGACAGCACAGAGTGTGAGAGTGATAATGGCATTCGCGTTTATAAGTCTTTGCCTGCTGTAAAGTTTTGCTTGCTTGGCAGTTGCTTGCTGCTTACTGCAAAGCGTTTCACCGAAATGGGGATGTAGCTCAGTTGGGAGAGCGCGGCGTTCGCAACGCCGAGGCCGAGGGTTCGATCCCCTTCATCTCCACCATTTATTTAATGCAAAATACCCCTGTTTACCTGCACAAATGTAGAGCGGGGGAATTTCTTTTTCAGCCAAAGTGTCGTTTTTCGTCACATATCTCTACCAGGCGTTTTAATTTCTTGGGTCATACGATGGGTCATAAATGGGTCACAGAATTGACCATAAATGCAGCGCTTGTTCAGTGATATTTACCTATATATATGGATTAGGAAAAAGAAAAAAGCCATGAGCACACCACAATATTAGGAGTTGAGGTTTTGTTTTCTTATGTCACCTACGTGTAGACAAGAGAAAATGTGCTCATGACTTATGCGCAGAAGTATAGCAGCAAATAGGAACAGTAATGTACAAATGTGTGCGAAATCCTCAGATAGCTCTATGGCTTTCTGGTGTATACCCATCAGCTGTCTGCAAGCATGTCAAGAACATGAGACCAGCGCTTGGAAGCTTCATCCATTGCTTCAGCAAATGTCCCCTCGCGTCTTGGCTTTTCAATCCCGTCAGTAGAAGCAATAATATCGCTGTTATTAATAGGAATGTGATATACACCCTTGGTGTAAGTCGCCTTCCACGCACTCCCGTCACGGTGGCTAAACTCTACAATATCCATAGCGGTTAAAAAGCCGTATACACCCCAGATATCCTGTGCGGCGCTGGCAGCTTCCACCGGCACCTCTTTGCTTGTTGGCAACGTAATCTGTCCGCTTCCAAGATGAGCGAATTCTTTATACACGTTTGGAATAACGGGGCCATATGCCCAAGCTTCAATACTGTCATCGAATAGAGTGCACCCATTCTGCAAAGCTTTTGCGTAAGTAAAATATACAAGCTTGTTTAACTTCATATTGGTAAGGTAATCAGCGTCTGCGTAATTCATAATAAGAGCATTCGCGATGTCTATTGCTTTCATTGCAACCTCCTTACCATTAGTTTGGCTACTAATAATATATTTAACCAAAAAATAGTCAATGAATCCAATACATACCCACAAAAAAGACCCCACCTAGCACGCGCCAGGTGGGGGTTATTTCATTTTGGAATATCAGCCTTTTACAACCACGCTGCACCTTCGTTCATCCTCGTCCCAGGTACATTTTGCAGCTAAGTAACGGTCCTCGATAAACTGCGACACCTCTTCTTTGCTCGCGAAATACTCCGTACGCTCTTTTGAGTAGCGAAGCCCAAAGGTGCCGGACGAACTGCTACGTCAAACCGTGAGTATCCAGCTATTCATGTGATGCATCCTCAATTAAGGCGCAGCTACTGTCAAACTCATATTCTTTGCCGTCAATGGTTTGTTTGCCAGATAGCAACGATCCAAGAGGACCACCAGCATTGGGATTGGCATAGTACTTTTTGCCTTTAACCTCGATCCAGCCGGTGTCCATAGAGCCATACAGACCGGCTTCGTGAGTATCGTGCAACCAGTACCAGTGCTCACCGTCTTGCAGCCACCCTGTAGCCATGCTTCCATTTGCGCGGAAGTAATACCACCTATCATCGATAAACTGCCAGCCGACAACCATAGATCCAGAATCGCTCAGATAATACCAGTAGCCTTTATGCTTCTGCCATCCTGTTGCCATCCAGCCGTTCGCGTCAAAGTAATACCACTTGTCATCGATAAGCTCCCACCCATTGGAGGTGTAAGAGCCATCGGCATGTTGGTACCACCAACAATGACTCATGGTGCCTTGTCCGCGCTTCCAGCCCCCACCTGCTGTAATGATGCCATGAAGTCTATTCCACTTAGCATTGTTTACATAAGGCGCGGGGCAGTGCTTGTGTGGGGCAAGCGTGCGACCTTGACGTACATGGTCTACCACATCGTAGTGGCGTATTACGTGGCTTGCTGGTATGCCGTACTTCTGCATAAGGTGTTGTACAAGATAGGTAAGTTCAGCAATTTCTGCGCTGCTAAAATCTCGCCCGTCACTTACTACCTCAATAGAGATAGAGCGCTGATTGAAGTCGAGGTTGCCCACTGCCCAGGCGGTATCGCCTTCGGCTACTGACTGATAGATGGTGCCTGAGCCATCCAAGAAGAAGTGCGCGGAGGCGTGTCGGTTGCCACCACTGAAATACAGGCAGTTGTTATACGCGCTCGCTTGCGACGCGGTGTAATGCACCACGATATATTCAGGCTTTTTGCCACCGCGTCCCCTGTCATAAGTACGTGGACTTGCCCAAATGGCTTTCCAAGGATACCAAGCCATTAGTGCTCACTCTTTTCTGCACTGTCCTGGACGGTCTTTAGCAGCTTAAAGACTGCATTATTAGCAAGCTCTGGATTTATCGAGCCGATAATTTCCAGGATTGACGCGACTTCGGCACAGATAAGCGCTACGCACGTACCAAGAAGCACGGGTGTGGTCGTACCGAGATTCAGTCCCCCAGTAAGCGCGCCATCCACCACAACCCCAAGCAGAATCAGACAAAGCTCGCTGCCTTTGTGCATAGCTCCCTCGCGCGCCTTGTAAGACGCGTATTGGTGGCTAGACGCTGCATAAATTGAGCCCATAAGCACATCAATAAGCATAAGCACAAGCACCGCCGTTAGAGCTACTTTTACCTGTTGAGAATCGCGTACTTGCGCTAGGTATACGTCAATAAAATAGGGAATAGTCATGATTGTTCCTTTCGTAAATTAAATAACTGGATAGGCAAAAGAGCCATGAATGTAGTTGTTGCCAAGCGACTGTCCGCCGCGGTTTGATGCTTCGGTACGCCCGTTTGTGTCGATATATAAAGCGACGTTTGCCACCTTGTTTTCGGTGGTGCAGCTTACTTCCCATTTATGAGCTGGGCGCATGCCTTCGGGCATGGTAAGCATTACTTGGCTTGCCCAAGCACTATCAAGATTTGGGGTGAGCGTGAATGTGCCGTAGACGATTTTTCCGACACGCACAGCGTATAGGCCGCCTTGCTCGAATGTTTGCACTTCACTCGCTTTTGCATCTGCTGTATTTAGGTCATCGATGGATGGGAGTTTCTTAGCAAGCGTAATTACCCTGGGCAGCTCAAGTCCACGCACTTCAACGCGGAATAGCGGAGTTTCAACTGACGTAGCGCCACTAAGAATGTCTCCTGTCTTGTATGTAGGGTCTGCCGCATCTGATGTAGTGGCTTCGCCAGATATGGCCTTAACAGTAACTTCTTCGATGCCAGAAGACGTCACTTTTGAGTACGCCAAAACAACCAAATCGTTGCGGTTGCGTCCTGTAATGCCGCTTGCAATGCTTACCTGCGTGTTGGCTTCTAAGACGCAGGGACGGCCATTTACAACGGCAACACCTTTTGTGATACTAAGCGCATTTGCACTTGCCATAGACGGCTCAAAACCAGAGCAGATGTATGTTCCTGGGCCAAAAATTGCAGCCTGGATAGCGCCCATTTGGGCCGAGGTAATGTGGTTCTTGCCCTGCTTGCCCGTGACAAGGATGTTTGTTGCCATAGCTTACTCCTTGCCCTTCATAAAGGTATTGAACTCCCGGTCGTGGCGGTCCATGAGTTCCCTGCACTTGAGATAGCACGCATCGCACAAGATGAAGTTCTGCATAGTTCCATCAGAGCGAGTACGCCCAAATTCGTGGAAGTAATTGGCATCTGCAGTGCCTTCCTTGGCGCACTTGTGATGCTCGGGATTACGGTCACATATGTAGTCGGTAAGGCCAGTTTCTTTTGGCATACACAGTCTCCTTTCGTTTTATTTGACCAGCGGCGTTTTCCTCGCACATATCTTCTTCTGCTGGTAACGAAAAGGAGCTATTCTGTCGTATATGCGAAATTGGCATAAATATTTTGATTACCTAGGGACGTACCACCGACATTCCAGGCAGTCATTACACCGTCTGTGCGGATTTCTACAGCCACATTGGCATTGGTGTTTGCAGTTGTGCAGCTCGTCTCGATATTGAATGTTGGGCGCATACCCTCTGGGAGCGTTCCGATTACTTGTGATGCCCATGAACTTGTGAGACTTGCCTTAAAACCATTGATGGTTCCTGCTACAAGTTTTCCGACGCGCCTGGCACGAATGCCGTTTTTGCTATCGTATTCCTGGGTGGCAACAAGAGCCGCTACGTCTACGCTTCCTGCCTTTTTCGCTGCTTCTAAGGCTTCTGTGGCAGTAATATTAGCCACGTCTGCTGTAGATTGCGCCTTAGCAATATCTATCTTTATCTGTGGGAGTTCCGCGGTTATATTCGACAGAGAAGCATTCGCGACGTCAATGTCATTTTTTACAGCGTCAAGTTTTGTTTGCGTGACGTCAGCTGTGATGGTGGCATTGCTAATCTTTATGCCTTCTCCAGCAGTGTACGTAATCCCACCGCCGCTACTTGCGCTCACAGAGCTACTTAAAGACGTACTTTGAGCAGTGCCGCCGACAGTGTATTCAATGGATACATCATCACCAGCACAAGTTACGATCTTCTTAGTAACCTGTGCAGACACCTCCATTGCTGTATTTATATCGTAAGACGTGATGATGTCGCCAACAGCGTAGCTCGCATCTGATTTTAGATTTATATCGACCGAGGATGCGTTTTGTAGCTCCTTAAGCTTCTTTACTCCCTCTTTCTCAAGTTCTTCTGCTTCTGCACCGTTGTAGTCGTATTTTTCGACAACCTCATCCACGCCAAAAATGGATTGTGTCTTGCTCACATTGCCTTTAGCGTCTGCATATAAGTCAATAACAGTTCGGTCTTTAAGTTCGCCCTTGCCCAGGCACACGAGGTGGTTCACAGGGTGGTGGGTGTGTTTGAAATTATGGTCCACCACATCTGTATCTAAGGCTGGATATGATGTGATTTGCACTGCTTCAAGGCTTATAGTTTTACCATCTACCCACACAAATTTTGGGCGTGCATTTTGCGCCTTAAGCATTTTTACAATGCCTGTATAGGCGTCAGTAAAGCGGTCAAATTGGTACTTGGCCATAAACGGTGATACGGTATCAGCCACTTTAATAAGGCTATCTAGGCCACACTGCCTAATGATGCCGCGTAGGGCTGCATGCACTTCATTATTTACGACGAGATAATCCGTCCCTGCAGGGGGGCGAATAATTTTTGATGTCAAAAGGCCATGCACAGAGCGTCCAGAGTGCTTGTAGGTGCCAGCTGCGCTATCGTATGCATACGAATCGACAACCCCACCATACTCTGTACCCTCTATATACACTCGAGCGCCTTTTGAGATGCGAATATTGCTTTCTGCATCAAGCGTAAGCTCAAAATTGTTCTCACCGCTTCCAAATGCGCAGTCAAAATAGGCGCGTTGCAAGATACCTACGTCATTGCCCGCTTCGTCCGTATAGATAATATCCAAGACTATCTACCTCCCAGCTCAAATGGGGGAAGGCTGCGCATTTCGTAAAGCGTGATGTCAAAAAGATATGTATTATCGTATGTCACTGTCTGCGTTCCAGGATGGATTGGCTCGAAAATGTAGGAGCCGGAGCCTTTCGCGCCGCGGGCACGCTCGGAAAGGATACTTGTTCTGCGTCCTTGCTCGTCAATCAGTACGATAGTTTTTTGCGCCGTATCTACTTCTAAAGTCTGTCCCTCACGCACACTGGTATTGATTTTGTAAGTGTTGTCACCAATCCTGATATAAGGGTTGGTAGCAGGGCCATACACACGCCATAAGAACTGCGCGTCAAACACTCCTGGAACATCTAGTGTGTGTGAGCTTGCAGAACCGGCTAAGTCGTGCTCGAAATCGTATTCAAAATCTGCGCCTAAAATAGCATCGCTATCTTGCATGGTAATTGGCGCATATTGCGTGGTAGTCTCATGTATCCATTCGCATTTTTCGCAAACCAAAGACAGCTCAATTTCTGCGATACAGTCGCTTAGCCAATAATTGGAGAATGACACACCGACAACCCAGCATGGGAGGTACCAATCTCCCACATAGAGACGCCCTGGGCGCTTGGCCATGATGTCATACTCGCCAATTTGTGCAATGTAATTAGATTTTGCGATACCTTCTTTTGCGGTCTTGGCCATAATGCCGACAGGTAGCTTCTTTTCCTCCAAGCCGTGCTTAAAACTGGAGATGCGCGTCTTTGCCACGCCTGTTTCATATGTCCATGAGTTTGCGCGCAAGTCATGCTGGAGGTAATGAAGATCCTCGTCCGAGCCACCAAATTGCACATCCTTGCCGTTATTGCTCACATAGGTGATGTCAGTTCTCATAGGGTAGGTATCGCCTCTCTCATAACGCGTGCCACCTCACGGCGGTTGTAGCTAACTTCGACAGGCTGGGCCAGTGCTTGAGAAAGCCGTACGCCCATTACATCAATGCGGTGTGCGAGGTATGCAATGTCACTATTACGGCTAGTCCCACGATTGAGCTCGCCCATAAGCTCGGCTAAGTTCTGTGCCAGTGGAAGCAGACTTGCCTTATTTAGTGGCAGAGCATATTCGGTGCCAGCTTCGCCAAAACCATGGCCAGAGCCAAAGACGGTAGGGCCATCAAAACGCGCGCCCTCTGCGTGCCAGGAAATACCAAGACTAGGGATTGAGCCTTTAAGCAAGTCGCCAATCTGCCATCCAGATGGGTTAATTGAGAAATGCGGCACTGGGATATGTGGCCATGAAATCTTAAAGCTAAAGAAGCCCTTAATGGCATCAATAATGCCTTTTACTTTATCTCGTGCAGCGCCCATCTTGTCGCCAATGGCATTACCAATATTGGTAAAGATGTTTTTGACGGTGCCAAAGATACCGTTAAAGGCAGCTTGGAATGTCTGCGCAATGGTGTTTAGGATGCCTGTTAGCGTACCGACAAGCGCGTTAAACACACCGCCGATGAAGTTACCAATGCCACCGACGATATTTTGCACACCGTCTGCTGCCATTTGCCAATTGCCAGTAAACACTCCGACAAATACGCCAATGATGGTCTGAATTACGCCGCATACGGTTTGAATTACGCCAGAGATAGTTTGCATAGCGCCACTAATGATTGCCCCTGCAATCTGGAAGGCACCACCAAGTACGGTCATTACCACAGATGCAATTGTGCTTAGTTCACCCACCACCAATGTGGCAATTGTCGTAAATACGCCAATGATGGTTGGAAGCAAAGGCTCGATAATTCCCCATGCTGTCTGGAAGCCTTGGACAATCTGGTCAAAGCCGCTCTTAAGCATGCCTACCATGCTCTCAAAAGCTGGACCTAAGATGCCTGCTGCTTGTCCCGCAAGGTCACCAATAAAGCCTGCGACCTGCTTCAGAACATCGCAAAACGTCTGAATATAAGGCTCTGCGTTTTTAAGAATGCCAGCAAGGCTACTGATGCCATCTGCCAAGCCACCAGAGATTGCCTGCACTATGCCGGGGACTTGAGATGCAATATCGCCAATGGCTGGGCCAAAGCTAGACGCAATAATTCCTGCAATTTCGCCGAATACGCCGAATAGATTGCTCAATGCTCCCTGCAGCTCTGGGCTTGCTGCGGTAAGTCCTAAGAACGCTGCCACGCATATGCCTATAGGCCCTCCGATACCGCCTAGAAGGCTTGTGAGTGGTCCCAGAAGGGCACTTACGCCAGGAATGGCACCAAGCACTCCTGCAAGACCTCCTGCAGACCATGCTAGGAATGCACTAGCCACCAAGCCTATGACAGGCGCAAGACCACTAAGAGGACCATTTACAACACCTTCAATAGCTTCGCCCAACTTTTCGATAAAGCCTTTTGCGCCTTCTACTACAGGCGCTAAAGAGCCGGACAACTGCTCTATAAATGGCTTTATGGCTTCTGTAGCCTTGTCAATAACAGGGATAAGAGCCTGGAAGATTCCAGTAAGTCCTTGCAATATTGGACCTGCGATAGGCTCACCCAGGCGCGAAAGAGCCGCTTTTACATTTGCAAAAGAGCCGACAAAGGTCTTGCCCGCGGTCTGGGCGGTATTGCCCAAAGATTCATTCATGGCTTCGGAGAATGTCTTAAAGTCAATTTTTCCGGAAGACACCATCTCTTGGACTTCTTTTTGTGTCTTACCAAGATGCTTGCCCAAGATGTCGAGAACAGGAATGCCCGCCATCATGAGCTGGTGCATGTCTTGGCCTTGCAATTTGCCTAGGGCAGCTACAGAGCCCCAAATAACACCCATATCAGTAAGAGAGCGCTGAGAGACCGCGGCAGCTCCTGCCACACCTTTAAGAGACGTCACCATCTCTTCGCCTTCTTTTACGCCAGACGCGCTTAAGGTAGCCGCACTTGACGCCGCTTCGCCCAGGCCAAATGCGGTTCCGCGAACAGAGGTTAGGGCATTGTCCATAATTGCGGACACTGAGTCTGCGCTATGGCCAAGACCGGTAAGCTTCGCCTTTGCGTTATCAATATTGATGGCACGGTCAAATCCGCCTTTAAGAATTGCTCCGCCAAGAGCTGCGGTAAGCGCTCCTGCCACGCCTTGCGCCTTACTGGCAATCTCGCCAAGCTTGCCCACGATGGTAGCCGCACCTTTAACTGCAGCCGCCCCTGCGGAAGTAAACGCCTTGATGGCAGCTAAATTGAAGCTTGCAAAGCCGCTTGCGGCGCTTGAAATACCCGCGCCGATTTTAGACAAAGGGCCAGACAGGGCAGTGCCGACAGGGGCAAGTTTTCGTGTGATGGACGAGCCAAAAGAGGATATAGTGCTTCCCGCTTTTTGGACGTATCCACCAATCTTGTTAAATGCCGGCGCAAAAGTTGTCTGAATAGATCCTGCTGCGTTTTTTGCGAAATTGCCTACATGGCCAGAGATATTTGAGAAGACAGTTTTTGCATTTGTCGCGACGCTCTGAAAAACTTTAGTGACTGGCTGTAGTTTCTGGGAGACAATGCGCGCAACTGGGCTAAGTGCTACTGAAAACAGTCCTGCAAATCCAGAGAAAATATTAGACGTTGCTGTTGCCATAGAAGATACCGCAGACACAACTTTTTTGACCGCAGCAGTGGCCTGCGGCGTCATTTGTTTAATCGACGAGAGCATCTTTTTGCCCACATCTGGCAAGTTTTTCTCTATGCGCTCTGCTGCAGATTTTGCCTTACCCTCAAGCTCTGCTAGGGCAGATTTAAAGCTTGTATTATCGCCAAGGATTTTAAAGACGACTGTACCGTCTGCCACGCGCTACCACTCCTCAAGAATACGGGCGTTGTGCATCTTTACACGCTCATATTCTGTTAAAGGTAACGACCAGGCTCTCTCAAGCGCTCTGTGCTGTTTGCGCTCATAGTCTGCAGCATCACTTGGCAATGGACGCCTTGCCTGCATAGCATTTGAGGTAAGTGTGTCCATGGCGCATATTCCGCTAAATAGCAATGCGAATTCGTACCAATGAGCTTGGTAGACTGAGGTATCTATCCCGTAAATGTGCTTAAAGTCGATGCGCACAATGCCGCTATCGGCCTCCCAGTCAAACGTCTTTTTGCTTGTATTGTCGCTACTTCCATCACCGTATGGCATGGCTTGGCCAAAGGCACTGTCGCGCCAATCGTAAGCCGCGCTAAGCGCCATATACGGATTGTCTCTGACAATTTGGGGCATTTGTCCATCACGGGCAAACCATGATGTGAGAAGTGCTGTAGCGTCCGTCAGGCTAAGCCCATCTTCATTGGACGATTGCAAAATATAGGAGCGGACAGCACGTCTCCATCCTGTACGGATTTTGACATGCTGTCCTGCAATCTCGACTGTATCTGGCAAGGGACGAGTGAGCCAATCCATTGCTAGTCTTCGTCTGATGTGGTGGCAAATTGTTCGATGCTGGCAGACATGGCATCAATGCTTTTTTGCGACGTAGTGTTATCCAGGATGAAGTTCAGGACTGCCAAAAGGCGCGTGATATTAGAGCGGTTGCGACCACCCATAAGCTTTTGCGCCACGTCAGGCTCAATGAATGCAGACTCGATAATGGCCATACCACGGTCAGAGATCTCTTGCATGGCATCAAGGCCATCTTTAGTGTCTGCTCCCTCAAGCTTGCTAATCTCTTGGATAAGAGCGCGAATCTCAAGGGCATAGGTCATATTGCCCAGCTCTAAGTGATAAATTGCGCCGTCTACATCAATAGCTAAGGTAGGATTGGTTGGCGCCTTGAACTGGATTACGTCTGCTTGCTTTTTCTTGGTAGTCGCCTTTTTAGGGGCATTTGTTCCTGCTTTTTTAGGCATGTTTCCTCCTGCGGTGGATTTTACTTGCGCATATCTTCGGGCGCAGGTAACGCAAAGCGGCCATCACAAGGACGGCCGCAAGGAGAGGAAACGCTAGTCAAAAGATAGTTGCTTGTATGTCTTATCCACCAATGCCAGGAGCTACGGTAGCCGTAAACTTCTTGGTCTTGGGGTCATAGGTACCATACTCCCAGTCGCCGTTGAGCGACACCGTGCAAGAAAGCTTTGCAGGATCTCCTGCTTCTCCAGAGATAGGGGAGGGGGTCATGGTGGCAGTTGCGCGCTTGGCAATAAGCTTGTCTGCGGCGCACTTCACACCAGTTGCAATATCGCGGTCAAGCGTGCGCATATACATGCAGGGAACGTTAATATCGTCCTCATGCTTTGCGATTGCCGCCTGAACATCACCAGGAAGAACCGCGTCAAGCTCAAACTCAATGGTAGTGGTTCGACCAGTGATGTACTTGGGCTGGTTCTTGCGGTCGAGATACTTAGGGGAGTACTCGTTGTTGTCGGTCTTCATCTCCGCCTTGGTAGTTTCGGTTACACGCAGCATGTCGCCAAGCGTATCTGCGGTGTAAAAACCGAGGTAATGTTGCATCTCATAGATGCCCATAAGCTCGCGTTCTTTGGCCATATTTAGTTCCTTTCAATGTAGGTAAGAATTGCGATTAGTTGGTAGATCTCGCTTCCGTCTTTATCAGACGAAAGCTTGTTGGGGCGTGCTGTTACTTCGTGGGCGTACCATGTGACACCATCGGGGTGGATAGGACAATTCCCGCGGTCAATAGCATCTGCCACCTTATTTAGCTCAGATAGTGCGTTGATGCGTCCGCGCTCATCATCTGGGCGGCATTTGATGTAAAGCTCATATCCGTATTGGTAGATTCCGCCACCGCTGAGATATTTACGCAATACTGCCTGCGTGGGCGCGGGTTGGAGTTGCGCTGACACATCTAGGATGGCGGAGAATTCGCCCAAAGAAACACAGATTGGATCTAGAAGCTTTTCTGACCACTCAAGCACATATGGAGTAAGGTCAGTCATTAGGCCATCATCTCCTTGGCCTTTTGGGCAAAAATCTTTCCCCAGGCGTCTTTGCGCTCGGCGCGAGTCTTTTCAAACCAATGGTCGGAGCCTTGCTTTGGGTGGTTTAGTCCCTTGGTGTAGTACTGATAGCGCGCGTATTTGGCAGTGTCCTCGTCAGTGCCCCACATGATTTCGCAGTCGGTTTGCCCTGGCTTGGTTTTGCCGCTGCCGATAAGGTCACCGTTCAAATAAGGAATGTTAGGCTTACAGTCGCTTAAGGCGTTTTCTGCCGTCACAAAGCATGCTGCTTGTAAGGCATTGTCGCCCCTGCGCTCAAGCTCTTTGATGCTCACACCACCAAATTGATGCACTACCCTCATGCGCTCACCTCCATGTGGTGAAAATGCCCGCCATCGGCCCATACAGCTACCGTGGATACGCGTATAGAGGTGTGTGGAGGGGTTTCTGAGTCGTCCACGCCAAGCACTATACGATCTCCTGCGGCTATATCTAGCCGCCTGAATAAATACGCCTTCATGGAGGTTTGCGCTACGGGGCCAACGCCTGACGGGATATAGCCGACCGCCCAATCAATGCGGCATCCAGAAACGATGCCACGAGTCCACTGCGCCTGCTTAGGCGTGCCCGTATTGTGCCAAACGGTGATTGTGTCAGATGCGATAGCCATGAGCATTACGCCAATCCGCAGTACAAAAGACCTGTGCCATACAGCCAAGGCGTTACAGCGTCTACATCGCCCTGGTTTGCCTTGGCTTCTGTGTAGACCTTGGTGGTACCACCGATGGTCTCCTGCTTGATGCCTTCTTCTGCGTATCCAGCACCTGCCACACGCTCGCATAGCTCGGATAAGGCGGCCAGCCAATCTAGCTCCCAAATGTTGGGGATATCTCTGCCAGTAATGGCGATAAGGCGCGCACGTGCCGCAGGAAGGACGGTTTTAAGCTCATCCTCCTGCAGCTTGTTGTGCGTCTGACGGTAAATCTCGTATGTCAGAGTAGGGGTCACCTAGGCGCTCCTTAGGCGTGCTTGTTTACGTAAATACCGGCCTTCTTGTTCTTCTTGACAATGGAGCCGAACACCCAACGGAATTGGGAAAGCCAGCAGTCACCATTAGCATGAGTGCCAGGAGCGAACAGGTAGGCCACAGCGCGCTTGACGATATAGCGAATAGTGTTCTTACCGCCAGAAATGACAATGAAGTCCACGTTTTCGCCCAAAAGCGCCTGAGGAACCTCAAAGATGGTAAAGCCATCGTAAGAGCCGACAGTATCAATAATGTTCGTCTCATTGCTGAATTGGCGGTCTACAGCATCCTCAAGAGCAGCTAAGGCAGTAGAAGACATGTACAGGTCGCCACCAGAAAGACCGACTTCGGTAAACTGCGTGCGTGCCTTGCGAATCTCTGCCTTGATGTTGTCCTTGGTGATAGCTTCGGAGCCTGTGGTCTTAGCCTTAGCAGCAGCGGTCTTGAAGAAGTCCTTATCTACAGCGGGCAAGAAAATGGTGCGCTGATACTCAGATGCTGCCTTTGTAGAAAGGATTGCAGCGGTATCGATGTCTTGCACGGCGTCAATGTCAAAGGATGCCTGCTTGTCGTGCTCAAGCGTGTAAGGCGTATAAGACAAAGTGACATCGTTTTTGGTCTTGAAACCGTCGTAATCATTTACGGTATCAGACGCAAACGTAATGTCAGGCACGTTTACGGTCTTGGCATTTACGAACTCTGCGCCAGGGTCGCTATAGCGAGCAGCATAGGACGATGTGACTAGCACCTCGTCGAGAGCCTTGGTAAATACCTCGGGAAACTTGCTAATTGTGTTAGGCATAAATGCTCCTTACTTAGTGTTTTGGTGGGGTAAGTCCTGCAGCTTCGTATGCAGCCTTCTCAAGCTTCGCTGCAGAACTGGGCGTACCTGCAGAAGAGCCACCAGTACTTACGCTTTTAGGCTGGTTGAACAGATAAGGCTTTTCTGCCTTAAGCTTTTCAATATCGCCATCGAATGCTTTAAGCGCTACACGACCAAGCTCTGGGTCTACACAACCAGCAGCGCTAAGAGCTGCATTGGCTTTTTCGGTTGCGAGACTGTCCTTAAGCTCTGCAAGCTCGCTTTGCAGCCTGTCTACATCAGATGCAGACTTGCCGCTCTGCTCAAGCTGTGCCTTAAGCTCTGCAATAGTCTTATCTCGGTTTGCGATGTCGCGCTCATACTTGTGGTAGTTAACCATCTGCTCGCCGCTAGACGCACCCTTAGGGTCTTGGGACTGTGCGCCCTCGCCTGTGGGGGTCTGTGCGGGTGCAGTTTGCGCCTGTGGGTCTTGGGGAGTTACTACTCCCTCGCCAGCCTGTGGGTCTTGGGGAGTTGCTACTCCCTCGCCATTAGCATTAGGCATGTTTATTTTCCCTTCTTCGTGATTTTTGGCAGGTTGCCTTGTCACAAAGAAGTTTCAATGTGGGGTAACGGCATAAAAATACCCTCCCATGTAGGGAGGGTAAGAGACACTAAGTAGCAGATAGGAAAGCGTAGGCTTTTTTGTACTTTTTTGCGCGCTTTAAATCTGCTTGCGTAATCTTTGGAAGCCTGCTTAGATCCATGTTATCGCGCAAGTCAGCCATTTTTACAGTTCTTGCATCTACATCACAAGCGATTTTCTTAACGTAATCCATATAGGAAACGCCGCACTTATGAGTGAGTAGACAGACAATATCAACTATACGTTTGCTGACACCTTGGGAAAGTAAGGCATCTGCAGTAATCGAGGTATCTTCAATAACATCATGAAGTAGTGCTGCTGCCCTTTGGGTGTCAGTTACGCAGTTAGCAGCCACACGTTTAGGATGCTCAATATATGGCTTGCCAGCTTTATCGAATTGTCCTGCGTGAGCCTTAGTAGCTATAGATAGGCTCAGTTCGATTTGCGATTGCATCTTTAATTTCCTCTTCGGTAGCCTCGTCATACCAGTCATGACATAAGACAATGTCTTTATACAGGTCTTGGGCAGGGACCCATGTCTTGTTTACCCAGTCATAACGGTAAATGAGACTATCAATTTTCTTTGCAAGAATAAGTTTATTCTCACTTATATAGTATTTCATTTTTTAACCTCATCTATTTTAGGAGGTGCAGAAATGGTTTGTGAGTTTACTATCATTTGGCGCTCTAATTCGTCACTCTGGTTCTTGCCATCTAGAGTTGATAAGTCAAGAATGCGTGCCTGTTCATATAATACATGATTCTTTTCTTTTATTTCTAGACTTTGTGGAGTGTGGAATTGGATTTCAAATGTATATCCATCAGGAGTCTTTACCTGTGTGTTTACACCTCGATAGACTGCAGATTCATCTTTCAAGGTATTCTTAACTTTGGTAAATATATACCCCTTCTTTTCAAGAGCATTGCGAACCTCTTTAAAATCGGCAACAAAATGATTGATGTCAGATTCGAATGTATACCTTAAAACATCATTTATACTTGTCTTCGTATTAAGTTTTACATCTTCTTCTTTGGCGTTTGATATAATTTTACGAGTTAAGCTAGTTTGGCTCTTGAGTCTCTGCCCAAATCCAGCAAGTTTTCGCGTTTTTGTCTGCAAAGATTTAAGAGTTTTTGTAACTGCTGGTTCCGCTAATTGAGCTTTTATAAATAATTTTTCCGCACGCGCTTTTGCCACTTCTGTAATGGAGTTAGCTGATACTGCCTCTGTATTCTTAAAATCAATCCGCCCAAGTCCTTTAGGCTGTCTCTTCACGCCATAGGCGCGTTCGCGCTCATACAAGCGTGTAAGCCCATTCGCACGACAATGCTCACGCAGCAACGCCTGGGTGCGGCCTAGCTTGTAGCGGTCTGGCGCCATGTCTAAGCCTTGCTCTTGGCCAAGAGCTATACGGCGTTTGTACTTACGCACCTTGCGCTCTAGTGCGCGCTGCTTTTGCGTGGCCTTGTAGTATTCCTCGCTGGTCATGCCATAGCGTTTCTGTTCCTTCTCAAAGCTTAAGTCGGGCAACTGTGACAGACCAGGCATATACGGCACCATCTCATGTTGGCAATTAACGCCACACAAACGGTCTCCAAGTGCCGCAAACGGACCTGTGCCAGAGTATCCCGTGCCTTCGTCCAGGCTTGGGTATTTATCGCTTGTACCGCTTCGTGAATACACCTTGCCCTGCCACATGGCATGTGATGGGCGCGCACCAAAATGCGCGGAGACGAATACTAAGTCTTGGTCGTATTGGTCGCACCTGTCACTTAAGATTTGCGCCTTTGCCTGGGATACCTGCGAGACAATATGGCGGCGTACAGCAGCATCTATGGTGGTTTTCACACCGCTTTTATAATCGACAGTCTCAATGCCTGCATCTGATAAAGTGCGCACAGCATCTTCCATAATTGCTCGGCGCGAATCGCCTAGCTCACGGCGCACAATGGCGTTTGCAGCGATTGTATACCACGTGGTGGCCATGGTGTTGGCCAAAGCGATATTTTGGCGCGTAATCACTTCACCCACGCCACGCGCGGCCTGCGTAAGCTCTAGTGTACCTAGTCCTGTAAGCGGGTGTTTTGGATGCAGACGTTCTAGCGCTTGCTCAACTTCCACCTCGTAGCTTTCTACAGCTTCTAGAAACGCTTCACGCGTCTCTTTGCTAATGCGTCCTTTGTATTTGGTAAAGATGGCCATAGCGTCACTCTTGGCACGCGCAGCAAGCGTGGATAGCATATCGGGGTTATCCACGCCCGCCAAAAGATACTGCGTGAGCCGCGAACTCATCTTCTCGACGTAATCCTCAAGAGCACCATGTACAACCTCTTCGATAAGCGCATCGAGGTCTTTGTCAACCATTAGGCTTCCTCAGGCAGCTCTGGAGTAGCGCCAACAAGTACGCGTGCTTCATCCTCACTCATGCCATAGAAACGCATGGGATAAAGCCACGCAGGCGCAAGGCCGCGTGCAATATCGTCTTTCATCTGTTGGCGTTCGGTGGCAGTATCTTCCACAATCGAATCGTCCCATGTGATGTCTACATCGACAGACGTAGGCGCAAGGCCACATAAGGCGCATTCAGACGCATAGGCACCGGCAAACAAGCGTTTTAGCGCTTTGCCTACTTGCTGCTCATGCTTACGTACATTGCGGAATAATTGGGAGTTATCGCTGGAAACCTCGGTAGCGGTGCGTAGGCCCTGCTGGCGTGAATAGCTAAAATAGTTTGGGCCAAAGCCGCATTTAAAGCTCATAAGCGACAGAGCAGAGTTAATGGACGCGTCAGTAGCGTCTGCCTGCAAGTCAGGCGCATACACCGTAAGGGGTGTCTGTCCGCCAACACCGCTGGTTTTCACTGGTCTAAACATACGCTGGTCAAGCGTGGAAGATAGCTCGGCTTCTCCGGTTTGTACGTTGCGCTTAACCGCGGTCTCGTCCACCATCACGCGCGGCTGGCATAAACGCAGCATCCAGTAGCTTCTGTCAAATGCTTCGTCAACGCACTTTATGGCGTCAATGCCGTCGTTAAACACGCTTACGCCAAGGGGAGATGCATCAACATACGTATTGGCAATAGCAGGACGCACCAGAGCATACGTAGGCAACACAGAGCGCGTATCAAGGTCAGGTGTCACGGACTCGCACTCTACAGGCTCATTGTGGTTCTTAGGGTCAAATAGCCAGGTGCGTACGTGATAGGTGCCATCTACAGGCTCGTGCACTTGCAAGCGGTCAAGCATACGGCCGTCTACTAATACGCAGTCGGTAAATGCACAGGACACAGAATCAGAGCCATCAGACAAAAGCGGAATGATGTTTCCCGCGTCATGAAAGACAATAGACGCTTTTGTAGATCCTTCTACGCCTTCATAATTACAGCTCCATGCACCGGTCCCTAATGCAAAAGCAAGTGCAAGATTGTCTGCTTGCTCGCCGACAAAATCGCCGAATCGCTCTTCTAGCCACGTGTTAAGTGCTGCATCCTCAGAGCTAATCTGAGTCTTTTCATCCATGACAAGCGTCGCCCATTCCTCAGCAACGATGCGTGCGGGGCGCAAGCTTAGATGTTTGTTTGGCGTATCACGGCGCACGAATGTTTGTCCTGCGGTCGGGTCATAAAAGCTATTTTCAGTTTGATACCAACCCCACCAGTTCGTAATGAACTCATCCATTGTGTTGTTGCATGCATAGCCACGATGGCGCAAAAATTTCGTTGCCCATCCTGGGACGCCGTTTATCTGCTTACGCTTATCCAAGGTAGTCTCCTTAAATCATTTGCCTGTCATCGATGAGAGTCGAGCACGCATAACGAAGCGCGTCGATGGCGTGATTGTCTTTGTCCGGCAAAAGGCCTGTAACCTCGCCGTCTTTAGTCATTTCATATTGATATGCGGGAATCTCTGCTGCAGCCAGAGTGCATGCGGGGTCAATGATTATCTTCGTACGCTCTTGCAGCCAACGAATGGAGTTTCTAACGTTGTGCGCGCCTTGCTTGGGCGCGGCCAAGGCTTCGATGCCAGCTTCGCGCCATGATGCAATGCTTTTAGGTTCTGCTCCATCGCACATCACATAGGCAAATGGCTCTGCGTCTTCTACAACGTTATCGTTTTCATCTAAATACGGATGCTCCATGCGCTCTATAACCATTTGCGCGGTCTGCTCATTGGACAGGCCCTTACCGCTCATCTCTTCGATGATGTACAAGATACGCTTGCTCGCGTCATACCCGGTCTTAAGCCACACCCACGGGTCCTGGCTAAATCCCCAGTCAACACCGTAATAGTGATGCTCAAGCTCACGGCGCTCATCTGTCGTGATTGGGCGTACTTCGCATCTGCTAAATACCTCGGCACCAAAGCCTACAGGCTCGCCCATGTACTCGTGCAAATACGATTCTTCGTCCACAGCTTTGAGCGCTTGAGCGTCCTCGTAGATTTGTGCTGGCACCCACTCAGGTGGAACGTCATTGTAATTTGCCTTGTAAACAGGTGTACCCGATGCAATAAGCTCAGCGATTTTTTTATTCGCCCAGCTTGCGCGCGAACGCGGAGGGTTGAATGAATGGAAACGGAAATACACTGCATCTGGCCCAGCATCGCGCGTAACTGACTGGTAAATAGTGCGTATCTCGTTCATGCCGGCAAATTGGTCAGCTTCTTCTACCCACGTGTAGGCAAAATACGTACCATCAGGTGCCTTAACAGACTTCGTTTTTTCGGTATTGTCACCACCACGAAAGATGATGACTTGTCCTGTGGCTTTATTGCGCATACGCAAGGGAGACACTGTACAGTCCCACACATCTTCTACGCCATGCTTGCGCAGCGCCCACAACATCTGCTCGTAGACACCTTCGCGGATGTCTGCCTTGCGCTTAACGGTAACAAATGCACTTCGCTCGGGATGCTTCATTAAGCCGTCTACGATTTCAAGCGAGATACATGAGCTTTTTGTAGACGCACGCCCGCCATAAAACCAAAACTCGCCGCCCTGGTCTTTCGCAATGATTCGATGCGCCGCAAAAAATGGCTCAGCAATCAGCACGCCAAAATCGCGCACGTAAGCGTCCTGTTCGTCTGGCACCTCATCGGGCAAAGCGTCTAGTAGCGTTTTGCCCAGGGCTGCCACGCCCTGGATGGCATCACGGCTTATTCCTTCATGTTTGATTACCTTGCGCGATTCCTGAAACGTTTCTGACATACCCGCTAAGACGTCGCTTTTGCTGATAATCGCTTCTTTTGCTATTTGGTTTTTCAGATATAGGATTCTCGCCTGTACATCGCCAAGCTTTTCCAACGCATAAGCCTTGTTGTCAACGGAAGCAGGTTTCCAATTTCTGCGTGATGGATATACCTCATACATTGCTTGCTGGCGTGTCTTTCCAGCAGCGCGCAAAAGGCAGTACTTTTCGTATCTATCGTTTTTCAGCGGGTCTTTGCCTAGCATTGGCGCCGCCTTTTCTCCTTGAACAGACTTTGGCGCAGGGCGTTTGCGCGAGCGTCTTCGCGGCGCCTGTGCTCCATCTCATGTAAATAGCATCCCTTGCACAGACCCATCGCTTTTGCACGAGCTGACTCGGTCCACACAATGCGCTGTCCGCATACCGAACAAATAGGAATAGCAGCCTGCCAACGCCCGTGACGCGCTCTCATGTGTCTGATAGCCAGAGCAGAGCGTCCGGGCAATATCTCACTAAGTTCTTGTGAGGTCATTTCAGGATGGGTACGTAAGGTCTCGAGTTCTTCCTCGGACCATTTTACGCGCCTATTTAATTGTGGATGTTTTATGTATGGAACACTTGTTCCTATATCCATACTCACGCCTTGACCTCCTGTTGTATCGTTACAGAAAGTCTATGTGCGCGATAACGAGTGGCCGCCAAACCAAACTCGTGTGTCGCGTGAGCATATCCATTTTTCAACGCAAAAAAGTATATCGCACTAACAAAAAAGCCGCCCATATTGGACGGCTTTCTGTTATCGGTCTGGAAGATAACCAAAAATCAAATTTCGTAGAGTTTTACGTACAACCCCCACGGCTCTCCATAGGCTTGCGTCACTTTCGCACAAACAATCTGCTTGTCATCTTCCATGAACTGACATGCTGCCATAGCGTCCTGGATAAGTTTAGTTGCGTTATCCCAGTCTGGCTTTTGCGTATATGGCTGTCCAGGCTTGTGTTTGCCGGTTGGCTCATACACCAATACCAACTCAAGACCCAGAGCGCCTGTGAGCCGTTTTGCGGGCCTATATTTCGCAATATGACTAATTACACATTGTCTTGCTTCTGCGAGCCTAGAATCGTCGTACAGACGCCTTGTAGCCGTATTAAACTTTTTTGCCTGTGGTGTAGTTTTCGGCAGCCGCATAGGCTCAAAGAACTCAATCGTGTTTTTCACGGCTAAAACATCCCTTTGAAAAATCCAAACCACCACAAGACAGCAGTCACTACCAAAATGAAGCTGACCAAATACAGGTCAATTGCTATACCGGAAAAATTGTCTGTAACTCTTTTTCTGACTGCTGCTTTAAGCACAGCCAACAAGCCAATGGTGTATATGACGTGCCAAATATTCATTTAAACCTCCTCGACCAATGCACTGAGCATGATGTATCCCTGGTCTAGTTTTTCTGCTGCCACCACAAGCTGTGCTAACGCTTCGTGGATTACTTGAGATGCCTGCTCGACTTGTACAAGCTCTACTTTGGTTGCAGCGGCTAGGTGTGTGTCCTGAGACAAGCGAACTACACTTGCTAACTTCTTTTTGATACTTCCAGCGTAGTTCTCTAGACAATCGCATACATCTGTTTGTAGGTACTGAGTGTCTTCTGCTGCGATAGCTATTACTTCGTAATACCTTGCATAGTCATCAACGGTAGGTTCATTTGTGATAGCCATAATTACTCTCTTTCTAAGTTATAAAGCTAAGTTTATTATTTAATTTTTCGTCAGGGACTGGTTTTTTATCTCTCTAGGGAGATCTCTAGGTGTGTGTGGCGCAGCGTATCGCCACACCTAGGAGTATCTCCACTAGAGATGCTAGATATTTAGCTAAATATATATATCTTTAATATGATTCTAGCGCCTAACCTAGCCTTTTAAGGTTCCTTTATGTTTCCATCCCAATTAAGAGGCTTATCCTCGTCTGAATGAGTATCAATTACACACTTAGTTTTTCGGTCAACGTAAAACGGGGACCATGGAGAAGTGCTCTGTGTAGTGATATTTTTTAGCATCGTCGCGGTCATTTCGCCGTCTTCGTATAGTTCGCAGTCATTTATTGCTTCAAGTAGGTTTGCACGTGTAGGTTCAACTCCGTTTTCTGCGCATGCCTCAAGACCAGCGCGTACTGCCTTTTTCTTTTTCTCTTGGTTGGCTTTTGCGTTTTCTTTGTGCGTAGCTGCTGCTTTATCCCTGATTCTCTGCGCCTTCGGGTCGTTTTTGTCGTAAATATTTACAAACTCACCCTCGACCAATAGGTCATTAAGCGACCCTGTAAGGTCTGGACAATGTAGCGGATACTGGAACCACAGGTTTTTCTCATCGAACTTCGGAAACTCTCGCAGGGTTCCGTCCAGCCTCCATGCAGTCCAGGTCTTTGCGGCCTGTTTGGTAGCTTCGCCAATCGACAACAGGCTTTGGTAATACTGCGGTGCGAGGTGCTGTTGTGCCCAGGCGCATACTGCCACGGGCCCTGCTTGTTCGTCTGGCGTGAGCGTCTGTTTCCATCCAGGGACATACATATTCATCCAGGCTTGGATTTGCAGCCAATCGACTTCGCTTTGGCGCGCCTGCAACACATCGTCTGTGACATTGAGCTGGCTCATATCGATAAGCGCGTCTGGGTCACGCGCAAATACGCCAGAGCCGCTGGCGCGGTCCATGGAGCGCTTAGAGCCTTGAGCACCCTTCGAGTGGTGGTGGCAATAAATCACAGCGCATCCAAGCTGTGACGCCACCAAATCGAACGAATTGCAAAACGCGGCCATTTGGTCTGCGGAGTTCTCATCACCGGTAATTACCTTATAGATAGGGTCGATAACCACAGCGATGTAATTTTTCTTCGCAGAACGCCTAATGAGCTTTGGCGCAAGCTTGTCCATGGGTACTGACTTGCCACGTAGATTCCAAATATCGATATTGTCGATATTGATAGGCGCCCATCCAAGAGCTGCATACACATCACGAAAACGATGCAGAGCGCTTGGGCGGTCTAGCTCCAAATTGACGTATAGAACGCGACCCTGTGCGCATTGCCAGCCAAACCATGGCTTGCCTTCTGCAATTGCAGCACATAGCTCAATAAGCGCATATGACTTGCCCGCCTTGGAAGGACCAGCAATGAGCATCTTGTGGCCTTGACGCAAAACTCCGTCAATGAGTGGTGGCGCGAGTTGTGGCATATCGTCCCAAATCTCTGATAGTCCTTCTGGGTCTGGCAAATCATCATTTACTGCCTGAATCCAATCCCACCACTCAGCCCAGGATTCCTTGCCAATATTGGTCGCTACAAGATACTGCTTGTTCTTGCCACGCATTACTCCTGGCAAACGCGATAGACGGCTAGGATTTTTGTTCTGCGTATCGAGGATAAGTCCATTCTTTTTGCAAACATCGTACAGAGAGTCAACGCGCTTTTTGTATTCGGCGTAATCTGTGGCGTCTACGCGTACGATGGCGTGCAGGCTTTTGTTGCCAGAATCTACCAGAGTTGCGATTGGCAGCTCCAGCTGCTCCATAAGCGCGTATTGCATTTCTTTGCTCATAGAATCTGACTCTACAAGCGCGTAGCGAAACTCTGCTACGTTGGAATTGCGCACACCTTGGCCATCAAGGGCATTAAAACGTACCCAAGCACCTGCTTGTGGGTTGTAATCTGCCATGGCCATGCCGATGTCTTGGTAGTGGTTTAAGTCGCGCAAAATCTCGGAGCTAGTACGTGCATATGAACCTTTGGATGGCAAGAAGCGTCCGTCCTTTTCCCAGGACTCCATTACGTAGCCTACGTATTCGTCTGCTTCAAAAAGCGTTGAGATGTAAGTCGTAATTTCTTGTATCGGGTTCCACACATCGTCTGACGGAACGGGCAGTGGCTTGCCTTCCACCCAGGTTTTATCGATAAACACCGCCTCGTCTTTTTCGGCTGGCTTGCGCTTGTAAAAATCGTAATCGTCATATTCATCGTCTGGCAAAATATCGATAGGCTCGTCCCAGTCTAGAGCGCGTCCCTTTTCTTCTTCGGGGAAAATATCGACGTTGTGGTCCTCGGCAATGTGGATGATAGTCCCAGAACCTACACCCTCTCCGTCAAACGTCGCCCACTTCTTGGCGCATTCGCCTTGGTGGTAGCGCTTAGTGTCTTTTGCGCTCCATGCGTCCCAGACTTCAACACCAAACCCGCAGGCTTTAAGTGCCATACCAATTTGTGTCCACTCGGTGTAATCGCATTCAGCAGGATCTATCCTGTCTACGATGTCTGGCAGGTCTGCATGCTTTTGTGTGTCCATAAAAACCTCCTTTTGTTTACAAAAAAGTCCTTTTGCTTACAAAAAGGGGAGCACGTGTGTACTCCCCAATGCGTACGTATGTAGTTGTTGTTTGTTCTTAAACTTCATACTCGTCTTTTTTGACCAGCTCGAAAATCAACCATTTGTCACTGATGTGGCCCAGCTGAAGGACAACATACTTGCTGTCCTCTTTAAACAAGCGATTATTTGCGTACGGGCTGTCAATTTCGCATCCGACAAAAAAGCTTTTCGAATGTGTCTTGCGCAGAGAATTAGCACTGCTGCCTATTGTTGCGTCTACCCGCTGCAGTTCATTACATGATGGTTTAGCTTCTGCTTCTGCTGCTTTAATGCGCTGCTCGAGCTGGTAAAAATAGATTTTGCGAACCCCTTCTACGTCTTGGCTGTATTGTTTTATGCAGTCGTAGCCACTTAGTCCGACATAGTCTAGCTTTGCGTTGGCGTAGGCCAATCTGTTAGCTAAATCAAAGGCAATGTCCTTTAGCGTTTCGCTCATCTCTACTCCACCTCCCTTACAATGCGTGACCCACAGCTAGGGCAATATTTCGTTAACGTTGGTGGTTGGTTGTCTACGATAAATCCAAGGGTACATCCGCACGACGAGCAGACAAGCTCATCATCCATGCCATGGGTTTCGTCTACGATTGCCGTACATGTGGGGTCTATGAGGTCGGCGAGACGACGGGCTGCTTGTGGCGCAGTTACAGTTATTGCGCTATACCCGTCGTTAGTGAATGCAGCAAACGCAACATTTAGAATAAGTGGTAAAGTCTCGCTATTGGCGCCGTTCCGTAACCCTTCCGCTACCTCTGGGCGATGGTTAGGCAATGAATTGGTCATGTCTAGTCCTTACTCGTAATCTTTACGCCAGGGATTTGCTCAGGCAAGAAATTAATCTCGTAGCTGTACTTATCGACGTTAGAGCCGCTCAAATCCTCGACCGTGTAGCACGTCCACTCATTGAGATAGACGAAATGTTTGGTGTACTTTCCGTCTGGCAATTCACACGTAACTTCAAGCTCGTTGGTATCTTTGTTTTTGCTAATAGAAAACGTGCCCGTAAGCTGCAGTGTAACTTTGTCAGAGCGGCAATTGATGACCGTTAAGCGCCTGACCACGTTGAAGTTGTCGGCTTCCTTGCTGACGTTGTGTGAAACTCTCTCTGACTCCGTGCAGCCACTAAGGCTTAGTGCTGCGACCGTTGCAGCAACTACTACAAGTACTGCGACGGCAATACTGATAAGGTTCTTTTTCATTTTTTCTCCTATGCTTTGCGTTTTACCAGCTCAAAAATGGCACTGCTGGCATTTCGTCTTTCTCGATTTGTGGTGGGACATAGCTTGCTGGATCTATTGCATGCGGTACGCGCCAGCCATTGGCAGACAGCCGGCTAATTAGTCTTGACGCCTGGTCAAGTGACCATTCGCCAACATGCTTAAACCCGTAGCGCTCAAGCAAACGAATCTGCTTAGCAGAGCTCATACCTTCTGCTTTGCGTTTGTCTAGGCGATTAAGCAGAAGTGACGCTTTACCGGCACACTCAATGCCGTCTGCAAAAATGCCATGGCTCTCAAGTGCTTTAAGCTGTTTATCTGATGGTGGGGCCATTTCCCAGCCAAAACTGGGCACGTAATTCTGCAGGTCGGCGTCCATGATGGACATCTCGTATTGCAAAGGGTCTACAAGCTTGCGCTTTTTAGTGCGCATTTCTGCTAGCTGCTTTGCCAAGGACTCTTCGCGAGCTTGTGCGACATCGCTCTCAGCGCTCTTCTCGACCTCTTCAAGGTCAATTGGTACACGCTGCTGCTCAACGATTTTCGTCATAGCCTGGGCGACTTCGTCTGTTTTTGCGATTAAATGCGCCGGTCGGCACAGTTCGTGGCGCTCGGTGTGCCACAGAAAATCAAGCAAAAGCAGCTTGTCCTTGCCGGTCTCGGGTGATAGGCGAGTGCCACGTCCTACCATCTGACAATAAAGACTTCTTACCTTGGTAGGCCGCAAAACGATAATGCAATCCACGCTTGGGCAGTCCCAGCCTTCGGTTAAGAGCATGGAATTGCACAGCACATTGTATTTGCCGCGCTCGAAGTCTTTTAAGACCTCGGCTCTGTTGGACGATTGCCCGTTTACCTCGGCTGCCCTAAAGCCATGCCTGTTTAGGATGTCACGGAATTTTTGCGAGGTGGCGATAAGGGGCAAAAATACAACGGTCTTTCTGTCCATGCACTGCGCTTCATACATCTCCTGCGCGATTTGCTCTAAATACGGCTCGAGGGCGTCCCCCAAATCAGCTGACTTAAAATCGCCTGCCTGCACGCCCACATGACTTAAATCAAGCGAAAGCGGTATGGTCTGCGCTTCTATGGGACATAAATAGCCATCCTTAATAGCTTGTGGAAGTGAGTACTCGTAGGCCAGGCTGTCGAACAGCTCTCCTAGGTTTTTGCGGTCTCCTCTGTCGGGCGTGGCTGTAACGCCTAAAACCTTAGCGGCGCTAAAGTAGTCAAGCACTGCTTGGTACGAACTTGATAGGGCGTGGTGGGCTTCATCTACGATAATGGTGCTAAATCTATCAGCTCCTAGCGCATCGAGCCTGGACTGGCGCATGAGCGTCTGGACGCTTCCTACCACCACAGACTCAAAACGACCAACTGAGGTGTTTTCGGCTTTCTCAACTGCGCACGCAAGGCCAGTAGAGCGTGCGAGTTTGTCTGCAGCCTGCTCAAGCAACTCTCCTCGATGTGCCAGTATCAAGACGCGCTCTCCTGCATCAACGCGTCTTTTGGCTATCTCAGAAAAGACGATGGTTTTACCGCAGTTATGAGTAACGGTGAAGTCATCCAATAGGTAACGGTTGTCGCCATCAACGGTAAAACCAAAATATTCTCCAAAGCCAATATGCTCAACGCTAAAACCAGTGCGCAAAACGCTTTTCTTTTGTTTGCGCTTTGCGCATTGTTTGGCTTTTACGCGACAGGGGATTATTGAGCAATCTCCGCTAATTGATACACGCCAGTATGTCCCAACAAAACCGCCCTGGCAGGTCTTTATGGATTTTGAGACATATGCAGCAAGGCCAGCTGAACGAGCAATAAAAGCCACATCTTCTGATAGCTGCCGTGATTTTGAGATGAAATCATATCCACAGCATTGAGCTTTGCTGCCGTCCGTGTCGATAACGCCAGCTAATATTTCTAATCGTTTTTCTAGTGGTGCAGCTTTATACACAAGGGGAATGAACTTACCTGCTGAGCCAACTCCACGTAAGTGGAGTTCTTTAAGCTGCTGGTGAAGTAGCCCACCCTTTGCCCCAACGTATCCACAGCGCAAAAGAAAAGTATTCGCTCTTCCAGCTTTTTCTGTGCGCACAGTCATATTGTAGACTTCGCATTGGCGCTCAATCTCTTGTTCGATTTCTTTATCCATGGTAGTGATTGAGATTGAGTTTTTTATATTTCCATCACCAAGAAGAACGCCAAGGAAATATGGGTCTATAGAAATATGACTACCATCGTTTTCATGAAACTTCTCAATAGCCGAACTACGATATAGCTTGTGGGTGTGTTTTTTGTTTTTTGACCACGTAAGATATTCGCTGACTGTAACATCGGTAATTTTTCCACCAATTTGTGAGGGGTATTGAGGATGCCCCTTTAGTCCTGTTTGCACAAGTGATAGCATGTGCTGCGAATTTACGATAAATGGCTGCCCCTTAATTGGAGTGATTTTGTATAAATCATCCTTACCGTGGTGGAGGTGTAGCACTTTACGCGGCTTGCCGTCTGCTCCTAAAAGAGTATCGCTAAGGCCAATCTCTTCGACGGCTTTTGTCAATCCACTTGCTAGAAGGACTTTTTGCCCCCTAGCATGGCATCCGGTTGGTAAGACAAGGAGCGTCTTTCGACGCCCCTTTTCCCATTCGTCTTCGATTGCTTGAATTGACTGTGTCTGGTATGGCCTTAGCTCAAAGCCGGCCACTTAAAATACTCCAGGTGCAGGAGCTGCAGGAGCCGCTTGTACTGGCGGCATTTGCTGGGGCATCTGCTGGGCTGGCATGCCAACAGGGGCTGCCATAGGCTGTTGTACTGGCACAGCAGACATAGGGACTTGCTGCTGTACATAGGCTTGTTGTTGCATTTGCTGGGGAGCAACAGTGGCTACCTGGGGTGTGGGTGCTGCAGCAGCTGAAGCTGCATATGCAGCTTGCTGTGGAGTTGCGCTAAGGCCTTTCTTCGCCACTTCTGATGGCTTTAGGCATTTTTTGACATCGGCGTAGGTATCGCCGTTGTACTCTCGGTGCTCCATATGCAGCCATCCCGTAGCGCCTACTACAGCATCCCAACGAGGAGCGAACCTATCTCCGTCGGCGCTTTTTTCTGGCGCAAGACCAACGCTGATAAAAAACTCCTTGATGCGTCGCATCATCTTCGCATTGAGGATGATGTTGTAAAACGCATAAGAAGTGCTCCCATCTGCGGGGTTAGTAAGCTTAAGCGTAAGCTTTGCCATGGGAGACGCTGCCATCTTGGCACTGCCATTGAATGTGGCGCGCTCAATCTTTGTCACCTCAAAAGGATAATCTCCTGCGTCGAACAGCACAAACTCGTCATCAGGGGTGTTGTCGATAGGCTCGTCCCAGCTAAGTGCCCTGCCTAATTCTTCTGCCATGATAAAACCTTTCTAAAAATGAGTGAATAAAATCTACTTGCCGATTGTTACTTGGTGGTAATTGATGCCTTGATGGAATCCAAAACTGTGGGAATCCATGCCACGATGTCCTCGCGCGGTGCCAGAGCTTCAAATGGCATGTCAGGTGTTGCGTATCCCTTGGATACAATGGCGCGCATAACATCGTCTGTGGTAAGTCCTACGCCCTCAATTTGGGCTTTAAGCTTGGCCAGATTATCGGGAAGCGATTCTAAGCCGTTTTGAGCCGCGTTAGGCTCGTTTGTGTCAAATGGTACGGGAATAGCGTCAAACTCCGCCTGTGTGATGTTCTGTGCAGCCACAGCAGCGTTTGCCGTAGTTTGTGTCGCTATATTTTGCGTAGGTGGCATCGTTTGTGTGGGATTTGGGATGTTTGGCACAGGGATATAGGGCGCTATCTGGTTCCACTCCATAGGTACGCTGTCAGCCATGCCCCAACGGTTCTTAGCGTCATATGCCGCAGAATGGTTTGTGTGAATTTGGCGGATGCGCCCACCCTGCGCGACTGCTTTGCCGCTTTTAGCGTCGGTCACGTTGATATTGGTCTTGTAGTTACAGAACAGCACTGCATCTGCCCACTCCTTGACCATATTTGCGATAGACGTCTTCCTGCCGGCCTGAAGCTTCAATCCCCAATGGTCGTAGGTTCCAATCTCTCCCGGCTGCTCAATGCGCTCAATGGATGCATGAGCAAGACACAAGACATTAAGGCCACGCTCGCATACGTCGGTGAGTAGATTTAAAAACTTGCCAAACTCTTCGTACACCTTGGTGTAGCCACTGCCATAGCCAAAGTCTTCGATGGACTTCTTGTTTTCTACTCCGCAGACGTGAGCAGTGCAAAGCTGCTGTGCCCAGTCCAGGGTGTCAATAACAAGCGTGCCGCCACACTCATAAGGAAAGTCTCGAATCCAGCGCACCTCGTCAAGTAGCATAGACCAGCTAGTGGGCTGTGGGAGTCGCGGGACGTCGATGTGGGCAGTTCCTCCTTCCACGTCGATAAAAAGAGGGGAAGGGAACTGCGCGGCAAGCGTTGACTTGCCAATGCCCTCAACGCCATAAATGACGGTTTTTTGCGGCTTAGCAATGGTGCCGCGGGTGATTTCAAATGCCATAAGTTAGTCCTTTCTTAAAATACGCCTGGCATAAATGGTGCTTGTGGTGCTTGTGATATTGGTTCTTGCGCAGCTGTAGACACGGGCGTAGACATAGGTTGTGTGACAGGTGCTACCACATCTTGTGTGTTGGTTGTGCCTGCTGGTGTGTCTTGTTTGGCGTAGCCATCTTCAATAACAACGCTGCACTCGTCTCCTGTGGATACGCGTGTTCCGATGACTTGTAGACCTACGCTTTGTGCCCAGCTGCCAAAATCAGCAAGCGTTTGCGTGTCCATTTGCTCGAGTTTGTCTACCAGCACAAAGCCACAATCAGGCTTAAGCGCTCGAACAATGGCTGTGGCTACTCGCAGCTGTTCGGCGCTGCTCATATCAGACCACGTGATGCCCTTGTAGACCAGATAGCCATCTTTTACGTCCAAATCATCAAGTGGCATGTTTGCGCCTTCCAAAAGCGCTATACGCTGCTTGCGCACAGTCTCGATTTGGTCAGAGATTGCCTTATAAGTCTCTTCGGTAGTCTCGGCTTCGGCTTCTAAGTCAGCGCGTCTTTGATTTGCACGTACCTTCTCATTGATAGCATCAATATCGCGCAGCTTCTGCTCGATGTCCTCCGTAGACTCATCCACAAGCTTTTGAGCAATGTCTTTTGTGGAGCTTAGGCTGTTAAAGAGCTGGAACTTCTCGTTTACGATGGCGCTCACTTGGTTGTTTGCCGCCACTAAATCACGCTCAATTTGCTTTACGCGCTCACGTGCGTCGTCTTCTTGCTGCTCCTTGAGCTTCATCTGCGCTTCGAGATCTACCACTTTTTGTCGGATAGTCTGGTTCTGACTATTCTTGGCCAAGATGGCTTGCTGTTTTTCGATAAGCTCGGTTGCACTTACAGGCTCTTCTGGTGCATCTGCGTAATAAGGCATATCCGCCGCTACTTTGCGCTTACCAAGATAGTCTGTTTTAAGCGGCCTGCGCTGGTCTGATAGCGTCTCGATTTGGTTGTCAAGCGCCTTTATCTGATCTTTAACACCGATAAGGTCTAGCAAGACTTCTGCCTTCTCTTTATCGGTCGAGTTCATGAACTTGGGTAAGTTCAGGGCGAGCTGCTCAATAAACGAATTGAGAAGCGTCTGGCCGCTCTTTTTTCCTGTGGGGTCTACAACCTTAAGGGTTCCGCTGGAGCCTTGGCGCGTAACGATAAGGCCGTTTGATAGCTCTATCTTGAGCTTGGCAGGTGTGGCAGAGCCTTCTCGAGTCGGGTTTTGCGGCTTAAACGAATTGCCACCCAGCGCCCATGCGATAGCATCAAGTACGCTAGTTTTGCCCTGCGCATTACGACCACCGATGACGGTCAAGCCATCAGTGGTGGGTGTGATGGAAACAGCCTTAATGCGCTTGATGTTTTCAAGTTCAAGGCTGGCAATCTTTACGGGGTCGGTCTTGGTATCAACCATTGTTTCTCCTTTTGTGCGTAGTTAGATAAGAAAAGCCGCCCATGTGAGGACGACGAAAAGCAGTGCTATTGCTGTGCCGACGATAAGCTTCGGCACATAGATTTGCGCCAAGTGCAGCAAGCTCTGTAAAATAGACAACAGGCTGGTTTGCCTGTTTGAGCGCTTACACTTTGGCGAGTAGGGGCGCTCATTCTTTTTTTGCGGCTCGACTAGGCGCAAATACGTAGCATGCCTGCTATTTAGTGTGGGTGCTTGCAAGGGCAAGCTTTTGTATGTATGCATACAGTGTCTCTTTCGTGTAGTAGGGATACTTCGCATTCGGAAGACGTACACAGGGCAGTGGATTGTATCTTTGCTCTGTGAGTTCACGCACCTTTTCTTCTCCGATACCGAGGTAGCGCGCAGCCTGGCGAGTGGTGATGAGAAGCGGGCCTTCTGGGACAACGAGCTTCCTTTTTTGCGTGGGCGCTTTCTCATTCATCACAGCTCCTTTACAAACTTAATATCTGATAAGTTCACACACTCAATGCCGCAAGCCTCTGCCACGATGCGCTCAATAGTGGCTCCTTCCGAATGGCACCAGCCAGGAAGCGATACCAGCACATCAAAAGCAGGGCGTCGCCAAGATTCACTTACGGTAGGGTCGTGGTTCTCGCTTAGTCCAACGTGGTAAGTCAGCTCATTTAGGCAAATGAGCATTGCTTGCTCGTGGGTGGCGTAGGGCGATACGTTTCTCATGGGGTTGTAGATAAAACTCGGGTCGTGCGTGGCTATACGCTGTTCTGCCAACTCGAAAGCCTTATGTGCTTGTGCAAGGCTTTTTGCAGATGTCACAGGACCACTTAAATACACACGCTTGTTTGTAAGTTGCATAGTGTCTCCAATAAATAGTTCTTGATATTTCCTAGCAGTTCTTCTAATGAGGGCTGCCAACATGCAAGCGCTCATGAGCTAGAGACGCTTGGGGTGCCGTTCAAAATTGTTTAAGAAGCGCAAGGAGTAGTTATCTCCAGAGCTTTGTAATAGCGCCAAAAGCGAACCCAAAGAAAAACGCTGCGACCATAAGTGCGATAATTTGGTCATGTATGCTCATGTAAATCTCCTTTGTTAGTGCGGAGTAGAAAATGGATATAGCTGAATTTTTCGTCCAGCTTGTAAACGTTGAATGGGCGGAAACTCAACTTGCGCAGCATCCTGGCAAGTTTCTTGTATGGACGGCACTGTGGTTTGCGATTGGCTTTACTACTTCGCGCGTAGTGATTGGAGCGCCAGTTTTCGTCTCTTTTATTACAGAACGTCTAAAAGCTAGAGCTGAACATCGCGCAGCTAAAAAAGCCGAACTTGAAGATGCTTGTGAGCGTATCCGCAGAATGGGATGGGCTTACAAGAGCTTTCTTTTGGATGTCAGAGATGGCGTGTTTTTTCGTAGAGACTCTAATGACGCTTTTCTTTTGCGTATGTTAGATGCAACGCGAGGTCTTACGATTTCTTACGAATTTGCCCCAGATACGATGCGTATAGAGCTAACCGAGTTAGGTAGACGTGCACTTGAGGCATGTTCTGACATGCTTAAAACAGTAGAACGGCTGTAGTTAATCTTTCTATTCAACTTTCAAGGTACAAGTGGTACAAGTGGTGCGGCGTGGTGCAAGCGGCGCTAATCGATGAAGTCGGTTATCTTGCAGCCGATAGCACGAGCAAGGGCAGTCAGCGTCCCAATACCAGGATTGGGAGTCTTGCCAGTCTCGATAAGGGTGATGGCGCCTTCCGTGACGCCAGACTCATACGAGATTTGGCGCATCGTCTTACCGCTCTTCCTGCGCAGCTCGCGCAATTTCTTTCCGTTCATGTAGTCACCTCCTTTATATGTTTTTGCCCAAAAATACTGGGCAAAAATGATAATAGGCTAATAATATTGGGCAGTCAATAATAATGGCTAAAAAAATTGGACTAAATCTGTAGAATTGAAAAAGAGAACCGATAAAAATGGCCAAAGCTTTTAAAAAGCTTAGAAGGTGAACAATGAGCAGTATATTTGGCGACAATATTGCAAGGTTAAGAGCAGAAAGAGGATTAACTCAACGCGAGCTCGCAATGAAATTAGGCGTTTCTAAAAGTACTATAGGTGCATGGGAGACATCGGGAACTTTACCTGATTTTGACAGGATGAAAGAAGTAACAGACTTTTTTCAAGTACCAATGCCAAAGCTTTTTGCTGAATATTCTCCAGCTCGTGATGAAGAAGAGTTCTCAAGTGAAGAATTAAAAGTTCTTGGTAGCATTTCTGCTGGCACACCTGTAGAAATGGAATGCGGCGATTATGGATTCCCATGTCCGTCCTACCTGCTTCATAAGCATCCAAAAGCTTTTTTCTTAACTGTTGACGGCGAGAGCATGAATCGTACGCTTCCTAATGGTTGCCTGGCTTTAATAGATCCAGTTCTTAAAGACCCTGTTATTAACAATGCCGTTTATGCCGTTTGCGTAAATGGCTACGATGCTACTGTAAAACGCGTAAGGCAGCTAGAAAACGGCGTTGAGCTGGTGCCTGACTCAACCGACCCGACGTTTCATCCAATGGTATACGACCATACTGTGGCTGGTACTGAGTCAATTACGATCATCGGACGCGTTGTTTGGTACACCGTACCATTTGATTTCGAGATATAGGTGTGGCCATGTATCTAGAAGCAGAGAAGTTATTAAGAGAATTAATTACTTGCTCAAAAGATGGTGCAGCGTACTGTAAGGATGTGAGAAGCGTTGCATTTTCTGAGCTAAAAGAATGCGATATGTTCGCAGATGTAAGGCCGTATGCTTCTGGTGGTGCATATATAAAACTGTCAACCAAGGCTTTTCATTACTTCGAGGAGAAAGAAGCAGAAGACAAGCGAACAAGAGAAAAAGAGCTAGAAGAGAAGAGAGCGCAAAGAAAAGGTGCTCTGCGCGATATTGGCCTAGTGGTCTTAGGCGCAGCCTTAACTTTTTTATTCCAGCTCCTCGCTTCTTTTTTAAAGCTTGGTTAGCAAAAGAAAAAAGATGGCAGATAGCTCGACAATGATAAATGCAAGATGTATTTCGTATTTGTCCATAATGTGTTCTCCTATCTTCATTTGACAGGAGAATAGGGGGAAGGTAACAGAAATGATGTAGCAATTCTACCGTCTAAAGTATCTATAAAAATTGCCCTCGTCGCATCCGCCAAGACAAAACGAGGGCATGGCTACATGGAGTGCAACCATGGCTAATTATATATCAGGTGGTCGGTATGGCCATCGATAAAACACCTAGTGGAAAATGGCGTGTACGCGTCGAAATTGGACGCGATGCAAACGGATGCCGCAAACGCAAAACAGGAGTATTCCCCACTAAAAGAGAAGCAAAAGCAGCAGAGCACTTATGGAACGAGCTCGCGCGAAAAAACGTTATTGTGCGTGAATCCATGCTGTTTGGGCAATTTGTAAGCGAGGTGTATCTACCACAAGCACAGACGCGCGTGCGCTATAACACATACAAGATGTATATGCGCGATTTAAAGCTTAGGCTGCTTCCTGCGTTTGGAAGCATGAAGATGGAAGATATTACGCATGAGCGTATCCAGGCTGTATTAAGCGGATGTAGCAGTTATAAAGTGGCCACCAATACGCGTGATACGTTGCGTCAAGTACTCAATGAAGCATTGGCACTTGGATACATCAACGTAAATCCTGCCACGCAGCGCTACACCATGCCGAAGCGTGAAGTGTATCCAGAAGACCATAACGGTGACTGGCTGACAAGCTTTGAGCAGCACGACAAGTTTATCGCGCAAATTGACAATGAGTTATTTAAGACTGTGGCTGTGCTTGGGTTGTCCTTGGGCTTACGTAAAGGTGAGATTTTCGGCCTGGACTGGAGCGATATAGATTTTGAACGGCGGCTCGTCCACGTACAGCGCACTTATGTTAGAGAGAAGGACGGGCATAAGCTCATGCCGCCAAAGACGTTAAGAAGTGACCGACTTATTCCCTTGCGTAAGACCTCCGCGCAGTGGCTGTACAGTCTCTACGAGAGCCGTGGTAAGCCAACAGGGGCGATATGCGTAAACTACATGGGGAAGAGAGCAAATCCACGAATAACAGCTCAGAGGTGGCTTAGATATATTAGACGCAATAACCTATCATACGTTACGATACTCAATATGCGTCATAGCTTCGCTACAGCTTGTCTGATGGCGGGAATGGAGATAAGTAAAGTATCTCGCTATCTTGGCCATACATCCATTAACACGACTGTAGAGCGCTATGTGCGCTATAAAGCTCAGGATATGGTGGACGATTTCGATAATTTCACAGATTAAGAAAAAGGGTCATAAATGGGTCATGAAGGGGGCTTACAGATTGCTGGAATGGTAGACTTACCTGCGGTTACTTGCGTTTCTGAAGAATTGCGGAAAAGGCTTCGATCCCCTTCATCTCCACCATTTATTTTTTAGATAAATTAGCTCATGTACCTGTGCAAATACGGTATGGATAAGTCTCTTGAAGTGCTAGGACAAAAGACATCAGCTCTCTTGGTTTGTAGGAGAGTGCTTTGTCAAATATTTAGTCTGTGTGGTATCAACTGTTTAAATCTATACTGAAGAGCGCACTTACATGTGCAGCAGCGTATAAAAATACACATTGGTATATGCTGCAACACATAAAAGTGCACCCAAACGCACGACAGCACACATGGTGCGTTTAAGTACACAACAACGTTGGGGAGAAAACTCTTTGCAAGCATTTTCTCATTCATACGAATCTTGTCATTTGTGCCCACGAAACTGTGGCGCAAACCGAGTGGCAGGCAAACGTGGTCTTTGCGGTGCTAATGCCACCTTGCGGATAGCAAGAAGTGCTCTGCATTTTTGGGAGGAGCCACCTATTTCAGGTGAGGTGGGTTCAGGGGCTATTTTCTTCTCAAGCTGTCCTTTGCGCTGTGTGTTTTGTCAAAACCAGCAAATCTCGCAGGGCAATTTTGGCCACGAGGTTACCACTCAACGTCTTGCTGCCATGATGCTGGAACTGCAAGAACAAGGCGCGCTCAACATTAATCTTGTTACGGCGCTACACTATGCCCCTCAGGTGCATGATGCGGTACTAATGGCTCGTGACGCTGGGCTGAGCTTACCTATTGTGTGTAATACCTCGGGCTACGAGCTGGCTAGTACGGTTCGCGCTATGGGCGATGTTGTAGATGTATGGCTGCCAGACTTTAAATATGCTTCAAATATGCTTGCGGGTACGTTATCTGGTGCTCAAGATTACCCTCAGGTTGCTGCAGCAGCTTTAGAAGAGATGCTCAATCAGGTACGCCAGCATGGAACGCGCGTAACGGATGAGGACGGCTCACTTACCACAGGTATTATCGTGCGCCATCTGGTGCTTCCAGGACACACCGATGATTCGTGCGCTGTTCTCGATAAGCTCTGGGAGCTTGCAGGCAACGACATAGATATTTCTGTCATGAACCAGTACACCCCCAATGCACATTGTCGAGCTGCTGGTGGCAATCTGGCTCGTGCACTTACCAATGAGGAGTATGAGCTGGTGCTTGACCACGCAGATGACCTTGGCTTTGAGCGTATGTGGTGGCAACAGGGTGGTACGGTGTCAGAGAGTTTTGTGCCAGAATTTGATGCTACAGGTGTAGATGGTCCAGAACTTAGCAGCTTTTTGGCCTATTCTTCTCGCCAGGAGCGCTAAAAGGGCTATAGTCTATACAACCCTTGATAGGCGGGCTAAGGAGAAACCATGTCAAATGATGACGCTCTAACTGATTCTGAACGCGCCGAGTTGGAAGCACTTCGCGCTCAAGCAGCAGCTCGTCAAAATGCTCAGGCGCGTGCAGAGTTGGAAGCCTTGCGAGAAGCTCAACAAAAAGCGCAGCGTCAGGCTCAAGAGGATGCGCGTATCACTCACATTCGTGAGGTTAATCGTCGTGCGATGGAGCCAGATGAAGATTTGCACATGCCCTTTGCACAAAAGCTTGTGCTTGGTGTATTGGCTGTGATTGTCATTTGCTGTGCCATCTATTATTACCTGCGCCATTAAGTGCAGAGTATCTGACGTAGTGCCTGCGTTGTGAGTACGTGCAGGTAAAACCATTGCATTAAGCGGTAAGGAGAAAGACATGTCTTTAACCGATCGCACAAAGCCTTCTGACATTGCTCTTAATACGGATCTGTATGAGCTCACCATGGCTCAGGGCTTTTTTGAGTCGGGTCTTGGTGACACACAGGCGTGCTTTACGGTGTTCTTTCGCGAGAATCCCTTTCATGGTGGCTATGCAGTTTCTTGTGGTGCGGGTCAAATTGCAGACCTAGTAAAAAACTTTGTCTTTGAAGAGGATGCTCTTGCATACCTTGCTTCACTTGATGCGCCTGGTGGCGGCAAGATGTTTACCACTAAGTTTTTGCAATACCTTCGCGATTTTAAAATTCGTGTCTCGGTATGGGCTGTTCCAGAGGGGGAGATTGTCTTTCCGCGTGAACCTATGATTCGCGTGGAAGGCCCTGCTATTGATTGCCAGCTTATAGAAACCGCCCTGCTCAACCTTGTTAATTTTCAAACACTGGTGGCAACTAAAACTGCACGTGTGGTACAAGCAGCTCAAGGCAATGCTGTGTCTGATTTTGGTTTGCGCCGTGCCCAAGGTCCTGACGGTGGATTGGCTGTTGCTCGCGCCTCTTTTGTGGGCGGTGCAGGCTCTACGTCCAACGTGCTTGCAGGAAAGATTTACGGCATTCCCGTGTTTGGCACCCATGCACATTCGTGGGTTATGGCGTTTCCTTCTGAGCTGGAGGCCTTTAGGGCCTTTGCCAAGTCCAGTCCCAAAAACTGCGTCTTGCTGGTAGATACCTATGATGTCTACAAGGGTATCCAAAATGCTATTACGGTTGCGCATGAGATGGAGGCGGTAGGCGAGCACTTAAGCGCCATCCGTATTGACTCAGGAGACCTTGCTAAACTTTCCAAATACGCACGTCAAGCCTTTGATGAGGCGGGCCTTCCCTCTGTAAAAATCTCTGTTTCCAATGATCTGGATGAGCACACCATTCAGTCTTTGTTTGCTCAAGGTGCTCCCATTGATTCTTTTGGCGTGGGAACCAAGCTTGCAACCTGCGACCCCCAGCCTTCCTTGGGTGGTGTGTACAAACTCAATGCTACGCGCAAGCCTGGCCAAACAAGTTGGACGCCCACCATGAAGTTGTCCGAGCAGGCGTATAAGCGCACCATTCCAGGAGTGCAGCATATCCTGCGCTTTTATGATGATAGCGGCTGTCCTATGGGGGACATGATTGTGGATGACGCATACGTTGCTTCTGACACAACCAGGGCTGTTGACGTGTTAGATCCATATACCAGCTATGATTTTTCCGCGTATACTCCCGTTGAGCTTCTCGAGCACTATGTCGAGAAGGGCGTGTGTGTTGCAGGCACAGCTACTCTGGAAGAATCGCGGCGGCGTTGCCATGATGCGCTCATGCGACTTGACCCTGCTACCAAGCGTTTTCTAAATCCCCAAACCTATCCTGTGGGTATGGAAGAGGGGTTGGCCAAGCTGCGTGAGGACCTAAGTAGGGAAGAACGTGCCCGGTCTGGCCGACGATAAAGGTTTTTGGCAGGTGTAAATTGGTAGGTGGAATGAAGGTTCATTTCACGCACGTCACATACGTTTTTCAGATTGAGTAAACTTAGATACCATATACCTATACACACGTAGTTTTTATTAAGCACGTAAATGTACTAAAAATTGTTGTATGAGCTTTGCTAGACTGCTAGAAATTGCAACATTGCATGACAAATATGCAAAATGCTATCGATCAAGGAGTGACTTATGCCCGAGACTATTGAAGAGCTGGTAAAGCAAGCCATTGCTGCTGCTCAGCAGGCATCAGACTTGCCTGAATTTACCGTAGAGGATTGTGGTGTTGAGCGTCCAGCTGATACCGATCATGGTGAGTGGACTTCCACCGTTGCTCTTCGATCTGCTCGTCTTGCTCGTATGGCTCCCGCAAAGATTGCCCAAGCAATCGTTGATCACATGCCTGCCCACCCCGCCATTGCAAAGGTAGAGGTAGCTGGTCCTGGCTTTATTAACTTTTATCTGAGTGCCGCTGCAAACAATGAGATTATTCGTGCCGTTCGCGAGCAGGGTGAGGATTTTGGTCGTGCCAACGTAGGTGACGGTCTCAAGGTCAATTACGAGTTCATCTCTGCTAATCCCACCGGTCCTTTGCATGTGGGCCATGGTCGCTGGGTAGCGCTGGGCGATTCCATGTGCAATGTGATGGAGCACGCAAATTATGACGTCTTCCGTGAGTACTATATCAATGACCACGGCAGTCAGATGGACGTCTTTGGTGGCTCCGTTGCCACGCGTTACATGCAGCTTGTTCAGATTATCCGCGAGAAGGGCCTGAGCGCTCAAGACGCGTATCAACTGCTGCTTTCCGATCGTGAGGCCTATGTAGCAGATGATCTGGATGAGGCTCCGGAAACCCATCCCTACATGGATGCATTCAATGAGATCTTGGGCGGCAATTCCTATGGTGGCGACTATATCATTGAGATCGCCCTGGAATTCTATGAAGCAGATGGTGACAAGTGGGCAAACGTTGACGAGAAGACCCGCGGAGATGAGTTCCGCGAGCGCGCGTACCAAGCAATGTTGCAACGTATTAAGAACACCACCCACCAGGCTCGTTGTGACCTTGACCTGTGGTTCTCGGAGCGCAGCCTGTATGTTAAGGATGAGTCCGGCACATCTCCTGTAGACCGCGCCTTTGCTCGTTTGGACAAGATGGGACACCTGTACACCACCGATGACGGTGCATTATGGTTCCGCTCTACCACTTTTGGTGACGATAAGGATCGTGTTCTTATCAAGTCCAATGGCGAGTATACCTACTTTGCTTCCGACGTTGCTTATCACTGGGATAAGTTCCAGCGCCAGGATTATTCCATCGACCTATGGGGTGCAGACCACCATGGCTACATTGCTCGTGTAAGGAATGCCTGCGATGCTCTGGGTTATCCTGGTAAATTTGAGGTAGATCTTGGTCAGTTTGTAAACCTGTTGCGCAACGGCAAGCCGGTTCGCATGTCTAAGCGTAAGGGCACCATGGTAACCTTCCAGGAGCTGCTGGATGAGGTAGGTGTAGATGCAACTCGTTACACCTTGGTATCGAGGTCCTCTAACCAAACCATTGATTTTGATATTGAAGCCGTAAAGCAACGCAATGCGTCCAACCCTGTGTTCTATGTGCAGTATGCACATGCTCGTATTTGCTCCATTTTGCGCCGCGCTGCTGGCGTAGATGATGTTCAGGCAGAAGAGATGGGCATGGATGCCGTGGCTGCTCAAGCAATTGGCGAGACGTACGACCTCTCGCTGCTTACGGATCCCACCGAGCTTCAGATTGCACGTAAGCTTGGCTCCATGAGTGACATGATTGCTTCTGCAGCACGTGACCGCGCGCCTTTCCGTTTAACGCACTATCTTGAAGAACTTGCAAGTGACTTCCATGCGTTCTACAACAACTGCCAGGTACTTCCTTCTGACGGTCGTCCTGTAGATGCAGATCTGTCTCGTGCACGTTTGGCTGCCTGCGATGCTGTACGTTGTGTTTTAGCTCTTAACCTTAAAATGATTGGTGTTTCTGCGCCCATTAAGATGTAAGGGCTTACTAGCAAGGGCGTACCAGCGCATTTTGTGCCCGCGGGTACTTGCAGCTGTTTGCTGAGAGTACTGCTGTAAGAGTGTTTTATACAAACCTCCGTACAATTTATTTGTTACGGAGGTTTTTCTTCAGGTTTGTTATTACTTGTATGATATACTCCCTGATGGTTCAATTTCTTATTTACTTTTGAACGGTATTCCTTTTCCAACTTCACAGGTTATATCAACAGAGTGTTGATTTTTATTTCCATTTGAAGGAGACAAAGCGTGGCAGACACTACTGTCCAGAACGAACAAGCAGAACAATCCAAACCAAGCTCAAGTACTACTACAAAAACACGTCGTAGGCGCAGTAAAAAAACTGCTGACACTACGGTAGCCGATAGCGTTTCTGCATCGGAAACCTCGTCCGCTTCAGCTGCGTCAGCTACCTCAGATGCTCAGGCAGCTGTGGCTACAAAAAAATCGGCCGTGGCAGCTGGAGCAGATTCCACAGCAAACCCGGCTACGGCAAATCCACCTCTTACTTTACCCAAGCGTCGTCGTGGTCGTCCCTCTAAGGCGGAAAAAGCTGCCTATGAAGCAGCACTTGCTGCATTTCAAGCAGCACAGGCAGCGCAAGCGGTACAGCCCACGCAGCCCGCATCTGATGGTTCAGTGGCTACCAAAGCAGACTCTGCAAAGGGTAACGACGTTAAGAAGATGACAAGGCGCACGCAACGTCATACCAAGGCAAGCACTCAGGTAGCACCTGCACCTACGCAGACCCTCTCGGAAGCAGAAGCCGCAGCTTTTGTAGCTGCTGCAGCTCAAGGTAAGGCCGCTCGTAAGGATGCTGCTTCTGCAGCTAGTTCCCAAGCTGATGCAGCGAACGCCTCCATCACTACGGCTATTACGCCTACTGCCACCACTACTGCTATTGTAGCCACACCCGCTACCACACCTGCTACTACCACTGTAGCTGCCGCAACCACTGCAGATACGCCTTCCACGGATGTACCAGCAGAGCAGCAAGAAGCACGTCCTTCTCGCCGTCGTCAGAGTCGCCCTGGACGCAACGCCAAAAACTTGCAGGATACAAATGGTTCTGCAAATAATGCTTCTTCTCGTAATTCCAATACGCAAAATGATCGCGATTCTCGCAATGACCGAGATAATCGCAACGAGCGTAATTCGCGCAATGAGCGCAATACCAATCGCCGCAATAATAACCGTCGCAATAATTTTGTGGACACCAACGCCGAGCCTTCTCTTACACGCGAGCAGCTGGCCGAGATGAAGGTTGCGGAGCTGCGCGCTAAGGCCGCTGAACTGGAAATTGATTTTACCGGTGTTAAAAAGACCGACCTCATCGAGCTCATTTATACCACCGCTGCCCATGCCGAGGGCTTTAGGCAGGTAGCAGGCGTGCTGGAAATCCAAAAAGAAGGCCACGGCTTTGTGCGCTGCGATGGCTATATGCATGGCCCCAATGATGCCTACATCTTTAGCCAGATCATTCGCCAATACAGCTTGCGAGCTGGAGATTTTATCGAAGGCATTGTTGTTCCCGCTCGCGGTACCAATAAGTCATTGCCTCCCATTGGTCGCATCACATCCATCAACGGGCTTACGCCTGAGGAAGCGCGCAAGCGCCCCAAGTTCCGCGACCTTACCCCCATTTATCCTAACGAGCCGCTCAAGCTTGAGAATGGTAAGGATTCTATTACGGGTCGCGCCATTGATTTGGTTTCGCCTATTGGTAAGGGCCAGCGTGGTTTGATTGTTTCGCCTCCTAAGGCCGGTAAGACTACGGTTCTTAAGCATATTTGTCAGTCGATTGCCGCCAATAATCCCGAGGTTCATCTTATTTGCCTTTTGGTTGACGAGCGTCCCGAGGAAGTTACGGATATGCAACGCTCCATTAAGGGCGAGGTAGTAGCATCCACCTTTGATATGCCTGCCGAGAACCACACGGCGGTTTCTGAGCTTGTGATTGAGCGCGCAAAGCGCCTGGTAGAGCTGGGTGGGGACGTGGTAGTTGTCCTCGACTCCATTACGCGCTTGGCCCGAGCCTATAACCTAGCACAGCCTGCTAGTGGCCGTATTTTGTCCGGCGGTGTTGATTCTGCGGCGCTCTACCCACCCAAACGTTTTTTGGGTGCTGCCCGTAATATCGAGAATGGCGGGTCGCTTACCATCATTGCCTCTGCACTCATTGATACCGGATCCAAGATGGATGAGGTAATCTTTGAAGAGTTCAAGGGCACCGGTAATATGGAGCTTAAGCTTGATCGCGATCTGGCCGATAAGCGCATTTTCCCCGCTATCGATCCCGTTGCTTCTGGCACTCGTAATGAAGAGCTGCTTATTGATCAAGCACTGCAGCCGTTTGTATGGGGTATTCGCCGCATTTTGGCCAATATGAATAACGTAGAGCGTGCTGAGTCCTCGTTGGTTAAGAGCCTTAAGGCAACTAACAACAACGAAGAGTTCCTTATTCGCTCCGCTAAGAAGGCTCAAAACGCCGAGCACATAGATGCTTTGTAAGATTTATCTATAAGGTCTGCTCAAACGCCAGTCACTCAAGCTGAGAGGCTGGCGTTTTTATATAGCACGTGTCGTAGCGTTATTGATATTAATAACGCTACGATAATAGTGCTACGACACAGTGGAAGTACGAGTCGAAAGTACGAGTAGCAGCGTGGGGTACAAGCGAGAAAACAAGCGTGAGCACGCAGCAAAAGCAAATATTTTGCTCCATTTGTAGCAGAAATTTATAAAGTTGCCTATTATTTTGCATTTCTCGATATTTTTTTGCTAAAGTCACGCTACACTCAAAAAAGATATGTTGAACTTAGGTTTAGCAAGCGACGGTACACACTCTTAAAACAAACTACGCCGTTGTGCTTGTGTCGGTCATATTGTATGGCAAGACCAGCCTTATATCGTAGCTAGATTGGTACCGCCCTTGCATATGGCAGGGAAGGTATTGAGGCATATGAAACGCTATAGTACACATCCAGCGGTATATGCTGGACTGATGAGCGTTGTATTTGTAAGCGTTCCGAGTACCGCTCTGGCTCTTTCTGCTCAGACTCTTTCTTCGTTGCCTGGACCTCGCGTGGTAATTCCTGTTGCCGTGGCAGCCTGTGTGAGTATTGCAGGCATTACGTACGGTATTGCTCGCAAGCAAGCGCTCAAACAGCTTGAGAATTCTTATCAAACTGAGCAGGATATTCTGCAGCGCATGGATAGTGTGATTGCTGAGTCTGATGCCAGCTCTGATACCGACACCACTGGTGCCCACGCAGCTCGCGACTATGAGCAAATTGCACAAAACTATGTTAATCGACAGCGTTATCAAGAGCGTGTGGCCATTCAGCAACGGGGTGTAAAGGCAACGCTGCTAGAACGCTTAGGAGCACGCTTTAGTGGCAGCATGATGGATGGCCTGCCAGTAATTGAGCGTGCCGACGGCTCCGTTGGTGATGTGGGAACGAGCTGGTGGGAAGCTACCGTTGGCCCCAATATCACGCGTGGTAGCATTTTTGAGCCGGTGCCGGATGATCCAACTGCCCCCCAGCTTCAAACGCCAACACCTCAGGCTGCTCAGTCTCGTCGTCGTCATGCAGAAGTGGTTTCTCGTGTGGCACATCTGGATTTGGGCATGTATCCCAAACGTCGTGAAAGCCAAGAGCTCAGCGACAAGCGCGACATGTGGGAGCTTGCGCTAGCAGCACTTGACGAGAAACTCGATGATACTGGTTCTGTGGCTATTAACATTCCGTCTTCTGCGCCAAAGCCCGTAATGGCACGTGTTGCCGCTGAGCTTACCGGGCAGATGGTTGTTGATGACAAGACAACTTCCAGCGCACCTGCAGCTCAGCAGATCAGCGCGCAATCTGAGCCTTTCTCGACATCCGGTGCGCAGGGAATGGACCTGCACGGCATGGATGTCCTTGGTATAGATACGCTCGATGAACCCGATTTCCCTGAGCCCAGTACCGAGGTTTTGCACTTCCACGTTCCGGCCAATCATCCTGAGATTACGGACGAGAAGAGCTATGTTGCGTATTTGATCTCTGATGAGGAAGCAAAAGTACAATCAAAGCGTTATGGTGCCCATGCAAAGAAGTACGATTACTTGCGTGTTATTGATGGCGGTACCAATACGCGTCTACAGGTGTTGCAACCAAGCAAGAAGAGCAGCTACAAGCCACGCCATATGAAGCAGGTTTCTGAGGCTGCCTCGCATGCAGTAGGCACAGCGGATTCGTTTGTCATAGCACAGCAAGGCTAGCTCTTATCGGCACTGTCTTTAAAGCGAACTCCCGTTTGAGCTGCATGTAAATCACGCACCCAATAGCTTGGATAGGAACTGCATATGGCATCTATAAGGGCCTGCGCAGTTTTTTGTTCATGCGCAACGGCAATCATGCTTGAGCCAGAGCCAGAAATCATAAAGCCGTCGGCCCCATGCGCAAGGACACACGCCCGCAGCTGATCATAATCTGCAATAAGTTGCTTTCGATAAGGTTCGTGGAGCCGGTCCGCGTTAGCGGCTGCAAAAACATCCATTTTCCCCGAGGTCAAGGCGTCAATGACGCCAACTACGCGTCCCATTTGCCATACGGCGTCCTCAAAGGGAACCGTGGTGGGCAGTACCCGCCGAGCGTCTGCTGTACGCACCTCGTAGGGCGGAGCAATGGTAATAAAATGCAGCTGATTGCATATGGCAAAGTGTGTCGAGAAAACCTTGCTGTGGGAGCAGCTGTCTGCGTTCTTGTCGCTGGCATCCGCGTCTACCTGCAGGTTTGCGTCCTTGTCGTCCGTGTTCGCGCTACCAACGCTTGCGGTAAACGCGGTAAACGAGCTAACCAATCCGCCCATGATAGCGGGGGCCACATTGTCGGGATGTCCTTCCAGCTTGGTGGCCATATCAAGGGTAAATGCCTGATTGTAGGGCAGGCCACTGAGCAATTGAGCTGCTACAACACCGGCCACAATACAGCAGGCGCTTGATCCTAACCCGCCGGATAGGGGAATGTCAGAATCTATAGTTATGTGTACGGGAAAAGGCGCGTGCCCTAAGCGAGTTAGGGTGTCACAAAAGCTGGTCCATACAAGATTGTTGTTATTACAAAAACGTGGCTCACAGCCGTCAATCATAAGGGTATCTGAGCGCTCAAAGCTAAAACGAGCATAGAGATCAAGCGCCATGCCCAAACAATCAAAGCCTACACCCAAATTTGCTGAGGTAGCTGGTACGGTTACACAGATCATGCAAAGCTCTTCTCGCAAGCAGTGGATACAACAGCGGTCATGGCATCAAGAGAGCATACCTGAGGATGGAGTACGGCAGCCTCACGTAGCTTGCTGAGCTGTGTAGGCGCGGGTATACCAGTAAGACGCTGCAGCTCATCCATGGCCTCAAAACCAGAAAGGGTGCAAGGGGTGCCGGTGAGAGCCTCCAGGACGTCGGCAGAAAACTTGTAGGCATTGGCGGTGGAAAGCACCACGCGGCAGGCGGCGCTGGGTTTGGCAGCGTCCATCACACTCACAGCAACGGCCGTATGGGTATCCAGAAGGACCTTCTCGTCTGTCCATGCCTTATGAATGGCAGCGCGGGTTTGGTTGTCATCGGCGCGACCACCGGCAAAATTTTCCTGCAGCTTAGAGAGCAGTTCATCGCTAATTTGGTAGAAGCCTTGCTCTGAGAGCTGGGTCATATAGCTGCGGATAAGCTCGCAATCTCCCTCGGAAAGCAAATATAACAAACGCTCCAAATTGGAAGAAACCAAAATGTCCATGGACGGGGAGATGGTTTTGTTAAAGCTGCGGCGGCGGTCATAGCGTCCCGTGCGGATAAAATCAAACAGCACGTCGTTGGCATTGGATGCAACAGTTAGCTTTGCTACAGGCAAGCCCATGAGCTTGGCAAAGTAGCCTGCCAACACATTGCCAAAATTGCCCGTGGGGACATAAAACTCAAGGGGATCGCCCAGCGTGATGTTGCCAGCGCGCACCAGCTGCGCATACGCATCAAAGTAGTAGACCACTTGGGGGATCAGTCTGCCAATGTTGATGGAGTTTGCGCTGGACAAAACGATGTTTTGAGCCGCCAGCTGCTCTGCGAGATCAGGATTGGCAAAGATATGTTTAACCTGTGTTTGGATGTCATCAAAGTTACCCTCAACGGCGCTTACGGCAACGTTAGTGCCGGCCTGCGTAACCATTTGCAGCCGTTGCATGTCAGAGACCTTGCCTTCGGGATAAAATACCGTAATGCCGCAGCCAGCAACGTTTGCAAAACCAGCTAAAGCAGCCTTGCCCGTATCTCCCGAGGTAGCCGTCACAATCATGACGTTACGATCATCATCGTGCCGAGAAACACTCATAAGCTGTGGGAGCATTTGCAGGGCAATATCCTTAAAAGCGCTGGTGGGACCATGCCACAGTTCAAGCAACCATGAACTACCCAAGGCGCTTATCGGCGTTATGGCAAAACTGTCAAACCCGCTGCCATAGGCGGCGTTAACGCAGTTTGTTATCTCGGCAGCAGAAAAGTCATCTAAAAGGGTACTGAGGATCAGTACGGCGTTTTGCATAAAACTATTGTTACAAACAGTCTGAAGATCAATGCGCTTCTCGGCTAGGTTATCGCAGATAAACAGCCCACCATCGGCAGCGATGCCCTGTAAAATTGCTTGCTTACTTGTTAACAGTTCATGTGTAGAACGCGTGCTGTGGTAAAAAGTACTCATATGCTACTCCAGAGCTATAGTATTTCAAGCAAACCTATGCATAACCTATGCATATAGTAACGGCAAAAGGAATGTTGCGGGCATCTGGCTACCAACTGGAAATGTTGAGCCTAGTATTGGTGAGCCTGGCACTGTTGAGTCGATTGGAACGTGCATGAATATTGCCTTACTCGGATACGGGACCGTAGGACAGGGGGCCGATCAGATTATATCGAACTCATGTCCCACTTTGGAGGTTACACGCATCCTCAAGCGACCCGGAAAGTGTTGTGATCCTCGTGATACGGATAGCTTTGATGCCATTCTTGCCGATACAAGCGTGGAGCTTGTTGCAGAATGCATGGGCGGTATAGAGCCTGCTCACAGCTATATTTTGGCGGCCCTTAAAGCGGGTAAGCATGTGGTAAGTGCCAACAAGGCTGTGGTGGCTCGCTACTTTGATGAGTTTGCGCGCACCGCACAAGCTCACAACGTAGGCCTATACATAGAAGCAACTACCGGCGGCGGTATTCCGTGGCTGGCAGGCTTACGGAAAATGCGGCGCATAGATGCCATCACATCTTTTAGCGGTATTCTCAACGGTACGTCTAACTACATTTTGGACCGCATGGCGCATTCTCGTGATCGCTTTGATACGGTGCTTGCTGCAGCACAGGCACAGGGCTATGCGGAGGCAGATCCCAGTGCGGATATTGATGGCTACGATGTTGCCAACAAAACAATCATTTCCGCGGTGCACGCCTTTGATGTGTTTCATGCTGCAGACATCCCCACGCTGGGAATTCGCAGCTGCACCCGCGCTGATATAGATGCGCTTGCTTCCTGTGGGCTTGCTCTTAAGCTTTTGGGGCAGGGCGTGGCTACCTTCTCTGCGTATGCATTGGCTGTCCAACCAGTGGTAGTGCCGCTCTTCTCGTTAGAAGCACAGGTTCCCAAGAATTTTAATATGGTTACTGCCACAGGCATGTCCATTGGTGAGCTCAAGTTTTATGGTCAGGGTGCTGGAAGTTTGCCCACTGGCAACGCCATGGTGCAAGACATGCTGGACTGCGTTGCAGCCATCCAGCCAAGTTACACGCTTTCTGCCGATAAAACCTACGATTGTTCACTGCTTACCAGCAACTATCTGGTTCGTACCACCGCAGCTATTCCAGAGAGGTTTGTCGCCAAAGCAGGCGCGGCACCCAGCACGGAGGCCAATACAACAACCAATGCGGCATCCAGCACGGAAGCCAACGCACTTCCTCCTGAGTTAGCAACAACCTTCCAGCTTGTGCCTGCTCTTACGGCAGAGCAGGCCGCCCAGCTTTCACAGGAACTGTTGTCGTGTGATCCGCACAGCTTTATAGCTGCGTATCCGTCGAGCGCATCATCCAAGGAGATATAGTCCATGCTCAAACTCGCAAAGTTTGGGGGCACCAGTGTTGCCAGTGCCCAACAGTTTAAAAAAAGTTGCCGCTATCGTATCTGCCGACTCAGAGCGGCGTTATGTTGTGGTGTCTGCGCCGGGCAAGCGCTTTGCCACAGATAACAAGATTACGGACTTATTATTGCTGGTAAATGCCCATATTTTATATCACGTGGATTGCACGGCACTGTTGGAAACCATCAAGCAGCGCTATGTAGACATTGCGCAAGAACTCAAGCTAAGTTACCCCATAGCGCAAAAGTTTGATGAGTTTGCCTTGCATGTAAAAGATGTTTCTCCGGAGTACATCGTTTCTCGTGGAGAATGGTTTACCGCACGGCTCATGGCAGAGCTTCTCGATAAGCCCTTTGTGGATGCAGCAGATGTTATTCGCTTTCATCATGACGGTAGCCTTAACCAGGAAGCCACGGCTGAGCTTTTGCAGCATATGGTTGCTCAAAAGGGTAGTTTTGTATTGCCGGGCTTTTACGGAGCAACCTCCGACGGCAAGATTAAGCTGTTTGAGCGTGGTGGTGGAGACATTACCGGTGCCGTTGTTGCGCGCGCTTTGTCGGTGCAGGTCTATGAAAACTGGACGGATGTATCTGGGTTTTTGGCGGCAGATCCGCGCATTGTAGACAATCCACGTACCATTCATCGTATTACGTACAACGAGATGCGTGAACTTTCGTATATGGGCGCCTCCGTTTTGCAGGAAGAAGCTATTTTCCCTGTTCGTGAGGCAAATATTCCCATTCAAATCAAGAATACCAACGACCCCAAAGCCAGGGGCACCATGATTCGCGAGACGGCTGAGGAGCGTGCCAGCGAGCACTTGATTACGGGTGTGGCGGGGCGCAAAAACTTTACTGCAGTCCATATCCAAAAAGCGCATATGTCTTCCGAGGTTGGGTTCATTCGCCGTGCACTAAGCGTTTTTGAGCGCTATCACGTATCCGTAGAACATGTGCCCACGGGGATAGATTCCTTTGGCATTGTGGTTAATGGCGCCGATGTTTGCGACACTATCTACTCCCTTGTTACGGATCTGCAAACAGAACTGCAGCCTGATTCTATCCAGCTGGTTGAGCATCTTGCTTTAATTAGTGTGGTCGGTCGTAATATCAGCCGTCGTGCTGGTACTTCTGGTCGGATCTTTGGTGTGTTGGGCGAGGCGGGGGTAAACATTCGCATGATTACCCAGTCTTCTCAGGAGATTTCTATTATTTTAGGCGTCAATAATGAAGACTTCGATACAGCAATTCGTGTGCTGTACGATCGCTTTGTAAAGAGCGAGATGGTCTGTGTTACCAGCGAGTAAGGGGATGGGATGGCTGGAAAAGTTGTAGCAATTTTGGGTGCGACGGGTGTGGTGGGCACCCAAATGATGCGCTGTTTAGAGGAACGTCATTTTCCTGTTTCTCAGTTGGTGCCACTGGCATCACAGCGCTCTGTGGGAAAGACGGTTAGGTTTTGCAATGAAGATCACGCTGTCCAGCTGGCATCTGCCCATGCATTTGATGGGGTGGATATTGTGCTTGGTGCAGCAGGGGACCAGCAGGCTTCTGAGCTGTTACCTCAGGCTGCCCAGCAGGGATGTGTGTGCGTAGATAATAGTCATGCATTTAGGCTTTGCGCTGATGTTCCTCTGGTTATTCCAGAGATCAACAAGCAAGATATTGCTCAACATCCGCGCAATATCATTGCCAACCCCAACTGTGCCACCATTATTGGATTGGTGCCAACATGGCCGCTGCATCAGGCGGCAGGCATCAAACGCATGATTGTCTCAACCTATCAGGCTGCGTCTGGTGCGGGCCTGGCTGGTTTGCACGAGCTGGTTCGGGAGCATAAGGCAATCGATGCCAGTCAAGACGTGGGATCAACGGAGCCTTTTGCATATCAGCTTGCTTATAACCTTATTCCGCAAATTGGCGGCTTTGGGCAGGATGACTACACCTCTGAGGAGCTCAAGATGCAGCATGAGGGACGTAAGATCATGCATCTGCCTGAGTTTCGTGTGAGCTGTACCTGCGTGCGTGTGCCTGTTATGCGTTCGCATTCAGAATCCATCACGATTGATTTTGAGCAGCCACTTTCTCCAGATGAGGCTCGTGAGATTTTGTCGCAAGCACCCGGCGTCAAGCTTGTCGATACACCCGATGAGCTTGCTTATCCCATGCCTTTGGATGCTTCTGACCAAGACCTGATCTTAGTTGGTCGTATTCGCAGAGATCTTTCCAGTCCTCACCCTGAGCGCTCGTTGACGTTTTGGTGTTGCGGAGACCAAATTCGTAAGGGTGCTGCTACCAATGCTGTGCAGATTGCAGAGTGTCTTTTATAGCTGGTTGTAGAGTGCTCTGTATAGCTGGCTTAAATAATCTGTTCAATATGTGATTGCAAATGTGATTGCAAAAAAGTTCTCATTTACACTTGCATCCACGATAATTTTTGCAATAATAATACACGCGCCATTTGAGGTGGGCAAATGGTGGGTGTAGCTCAGTTGGCAGAGCGACGGACTGTGGCTCCGTAGGTCGAGGGTTCGAGACCCTTCACCCACCCCATTAACAAGTGTATATGGATCGTTAGCTCAGCTGGTAGAGCAGGGGACTCTTAATCCCAAGGTCCAGGGTTCGAACCCCTGACGATCCACCATTTGAACTTCTAACTCAGAGTCGCAGCGCGGCCCTGAGTTTTTTATTAGTCCGCTCTAGTTCGCTAATGGGTACAATCAAAATGCGTATATACAATCACTACAGCAGCTAAGGGAGTAGTGTTCATGGCATCTATGGCACCCGTGGCATCGGAACTTATTTTTTTGGAACCCGTCTTTCATCAGAAGATTTGGGGCGGACGCATGCTTGAGTCAGATTTTGGCTATCACATTCCCGATGGTCCCATAGGTGAGTGCTGGGCAATTTCTGCTCACCCCGCAGGTGATTGTAAAATTGCTCGTGGTAGCCATGCGGGCAGGTACCTATCTGAGCTGTGGGATAGCAATCGTGAGTTGTTTGGCAATCTTGCGGGCACTCAGTTTCCTTTGCTTATTAAGATCCTTGCCGCAGATGATGACCTGTCCATTCAGGTACATCCGGATGATAGCTATGCTGCCGAGCATGAAAACGGCTCGTTAGGTAAGTGCGAGTGCTGGTATGTGCTTTCTGCTAAGCCTGGTGCAACTATTGTGATTGGACAACATGCTCACTCGCGTGAGGAGTTTGCCCATGCGGTCCAAGAGGGTGCATGGGATGAGCTTCTCAACATTATTCCTGTTAAAGTAGGTGATTTTTTCCAAATCAATCCCGGCTGCGTCCATGCAATCCGTGGAGGCACGCTCATTTTGGAAACACAGCAGTCTTCTGACATAACCTATCGTGTGTATGATTACGACCGCCGCCAAGCAGACGGTAGCTTGCGTGAATTACATATGCAGCAGTCACTTGATGTTATCGACTACAACCAGCAGGTTCCCACCGATGGCACTATTGTTGCTGCCGAGAAGGGCGGCGTAACTCGTCTTGTTTCTTGTAATCGCTATACTGTTGATCGCGTGCGCGTGGACGGCAGCACTACCCTTACTGCCGAGTGGCCCTTCCTGTGTGTGAGCGTTATTGCAGGGTCGGGAACTGCTCAGGGTCAAGCTATTGCAAGGGGAGATCACTTTATTGTGCCTGCGGGTATTGAGGTGCTGGAGCTTACGGGCACTATGGAGCTTATTTGCTCATATCCACCTGCGGAATAGTACCTGTGGAATAACTGGTGCGCCCGGGGGGATTCGAACCCCCAGCCAGCGGATTAGAAGTCCGATACTCTATCCAATTGAGCTACGGGCGCATGCAAAGGAATTTTATCATGTTGCAGCATTGTATGCCTGATAAAGATACATTTTTACAATTTGTATGCACGTATCGATACTTTTATGTGTAAAAAGCGCTTCTAATGCGTCATACTTGTATAGAGCCTTGAAAAAATCTTCAGGAGGGTCTGTCTTGATTTATACCGTTACTCTTAACCCTGCAATCGATTATGTAATGCATCCGCTTACGCTCGACATGGGTTTTACCAACCGATCTTCCAGTGAAGAAATGTATTGCGGTGGTAATGGTATCAATATCGCTGGTATTCTCAACGAGCTTGGTGTAGCCAATACCGCAATGGGCATTTGTGGTGGTTTTACGGGTGACTATCTGATTGAGTCACTCCAGTCCCAAGGGATTTCTTGCAATTTTGTCCGCTTGGATAAGGGCAATACGCGCATCAATGTCAAGCTCAACGGTATTGTTATGTCCATCGTTAATGGCATGGGTCCAAAAATTCCCCACCGCAAGCTGGAAGAGTTGTTGCAGCGCATGGAGATGATCCAGTCCGGAGACACCGTGGTGCTTACAGGTTCCATTCCTAAGAGCCTGCCGGACACCACCTATGACATGATCATGAACCACTTGGCTGGCCGAGGCATTCGTTTTGTGGTGGACGCTCCGGGTACGCTTTTGTTGCGCGCTTTGAGTGCTAAGCCTTTCCTCATTAAGCCCAACAATCACGAGGTTGGTCGCCTCTTTAATGAGAAACCAGAAACCCCCGAGGAGTGCCTGCCCTTTGCCCGCATCCTACATGATCGCGGTGCAGCAAACGTTATTGTTTCTTGTGGTAAGTACGGCTCTGCTCTGTTGGACGAGCATGGCCATGAGCACATCACCCTCGTTCCTCCCTGTAAGCTGGTTAATGCTACCGGCGCCGGAGATTCCATGGTTGCTGGCTTTTTGGCCAAGCTGGATGAAGGCGCAGATTATGACACAGCGCTTAACTTTGCATCGAGCTGTGGTTCTGCTACCGCATCGTCCAAATACCTTGCAAATCGTGAAACTATCGAGAAACTCTACGCAGCTTTGGGTGGAGTTCTTGAAGAGCATAAAGAAGAGATTGATGCTGCCCTTGATCGTGTTCGCAAGGCAGAACGTCGTCTTGATACATTGACGGATTCATAAGGAGCGTTATGGTTTCTCAGAAAGTTACTCTTACCAATCCCAATGGTCTGCACATTGGCCCTGCAATGACGTTTTCTGACGCACTGTATGATTTTCCCTGCAAAATTGGGGTTATTTCTCAGGGTAAGTATGCAGATGCAAAGCGTCCTTTAGCCTTGCTGGGTATTGGCATTCCCACTGGTTCCGAGATTGAAATCGTATGTGATGGTGAGCGTGAAGACGAAGCCCTCGCAACCGCTCTTGATCTTATCAATAAGCTAAATTAGGTTTGGGAGGTTTCATGTTCCAAGGAGTTAATGCATCCGATGGCATTGGAATTGGCGTTGCCCAAGTTGCGGTAGAGCCTGATCTGACGTTTACCCCACACGCCCCTGAGGATACAGATGCCGAAAAGGCACGTTATGCAGCGGCTATTGCTAAGTTTATCGATCAGACCAACGCTCAGATTGAGCGCATGTCCCAAACAGTAGGCGATGATGCCGCAGCTATTATGGGTGCGCACATCGAGTTTGCCGAGGATGACGGCATCAAGATGATGGTCAATGGCTCCATCGAGTCTGGCATGTGTGCCGAGCAGGCTGTCTATGATGCCTATGAGTCCTACTACGTCATGTTTTCCCAGATGGAAGATGAGCTGTTCCGTGAGCGTGCAGCAGACGTAGCAGATGTACGAACTGGTCTTTTGGCGGACCTATTGGGCAGGCAGGTAGTAGATCTGTCCACGCTGCCGGAGAACTCCATCGTGGTAGTGCATGAACTTACGCCTTCTATGACGGCAGATATCGATAAGGACCACGTGGCCGGCATTGTTACCGAGACCGGCGGTCGTACCTCTCACTCGGCAATTATCGCGCGCGCCCTGGAAATTCCTGCGGTTTTGTCGGTCGCCGATATCACTACCGCTATCAACAGCGGTGACACGGTGGTAGTAGATGGCACCAATGGCGTTGTTATTGCCAATCCTAATGATGCCGAGCTTTCCAAGTATTCCAACGAGGCTAAAAAGTACGCTGAAGAAAAGGCTGCTCTTGAGGCGTATCGCGGCAAGGAAACGCTTACCGCAGATGGCGACAAGGTCTTGCTGGTTGCTAATATCGGCAATCCCGATGATGCCAATGTTGCTGCCGAGCATGATACCGAGGGTATTGGTCTGTTCCGTTCTGAGTTCTTGTTCATGGATGCTTCTGAGTTGCCCTCTGAGGACGAGCAGTTTGCTGCCTATCAGAAGGTTGCGCTGCGCATGAAGGGCATGCCTATCATTATTCGTACGCTTGATGTGGGTGGCGATAAGGAAATTCCTTATCTCAATCTGCAGAAGGAAGAAAACCCCTTCATGGGCTTCCGTGCCGTGCGTTACTGCCTCAACCATCCTGACCAGTATAAGGTGCAACTTCGTGCACTGTTGCGCGCCTCTGCCTTTGGTGACATTAAGATCATGCTGCCTTTGGTAACCACCATTGATGAGGTCCGTGAGGCCAAGGCGTTGGTAGAGGAGTGCAAGAACGAACTTCGTGCTGAGGGTATTCAATTTAACGAGAATATCGAAGTGGGCACAATGATCGAAACTCCCGCGGCCTCGCTTATCGCAGACGATTTGGCTGCCGAGTGCGACTTCTTCTCCATTGGCACCAACGACCTCATTGGTTATACCATGTGTGCAGACCGCGGCAATGACCGTGTTGCATATCTATATCAGGTATACCAGCCTGCTGTGCTGCGCTCCCTTAAGTATCTTATTGCACAGGGCAACAAGGCCGGCATTATGGTTGGCATGTGCGGCGAGGCAGCAGCAGATCCGCTGCTCATTCCTGTGTTGCTATCCTTTGGCCTGACTGAGTTTTCTGTTTCTGCACCCTCTATTTTGCGCACCCGCAAAACCATCTCTAAGTGGACCAAGGCTGAGGCTGATGAACTCACCAACGAGGTTATGACTCTTAAGACTGCTGCAGAAGTACGCGCTGCTCTTAAAGAGGCTGCTCGATAAGAAGGCTTGTTAGCACAAGGCCTGCTAACCCGCTCATAAACGACCTTAAGATCGTATCTAGTGCTGTAGCGCCCGTCTTTGGACGGACGCTTTTTTGAGCTTCCACTACCTTAAGCAGCTACTCAGATGGCTATCTACCACGTGCAGGATGGGGAAGTAATAACCCTCAGCTCATCAGAAAGCAGCTCAACATCAAAGCTGTGGCCCGTAAGTTCTTCTCCGTCAGCCTGTACAGGGACATCTTCATCAAACTCAAGATGGAGTTTCTTACTCCGTGTGGTTTTGACCACACGTGAAGTAGTGTGTAAGCCAGCGCGCATCATACTCAGCAGCCTCAAAATGGTAGGCACGGTTGGGATACGGGTGTTGTAGCACACATCAAACAAACCGTCATCGGGAATAGCTCCGGGGCAAACCTTAAATCCGGCTCCGTAGGTCGGACCAATATTTATGGCAAAGATGATCTCCCGCAAATCGAGGGTTGTCTCGCCATTCGTTTTGTCGTCCGTCTCGGCATTTGCCTTGCCAGCTGTCTTGTCATTCGTCTCGGTATCTATGGTCGCAACGACATGCCAGCCCTTATGTGCTTTGCTCAGCAGCTTGACACTAGAGCTGATAAACAAAGCAGTGCCTTCTTGGGTGTCACCCTGATTGCGCCGTGCGGTAGTGTCGTGCGCAATGGCGGCGTCAATGCCAAAGGACAGCGTTTGCATAAAGTACTCATCGTTTACTTTACCAAGGTCAATTGCCCGCACAGGTCCCTGCATAATCTGTCCCAAAGCCGCTTCAGGCGCATTGCGGGCCAAGCCTAAGGTGCGCGCATAATCGTTGCCGGTGCCCATGGGGATAATGCCCAGTACCGGTCTGTCTTTGGTAGGGATGTCCATCAGGCCGTTTACGATTTCGTGAATAACGCCGTCGCCACCCAAAGCAATAACTGTTTGATAGGCACGTGCAGCAGCGGCCATTACACGGGCATCGCCCATAGCAGACGTACGTTGGATGGTATAGCCCTCGGTGGCGGACTCAAAACTGTTTAAGAAGCGCTCAACAAAGTTGGTAGCAGCAGCACCTTTACCACTGTGAGAGGCGGGATTAGCAATAACAAGGGTGCGCCCTAGCCTAGGTGTTGGCATAGAGTTCCTTTCGTGGTTTAAATATATCCGCCAACTATCTTAACGGTTATAGAGTGCAATAAGGCGGCAGAGCATAATTAAGATGAAAAAAAGTCTTGCATCATTCTTGCATTATTTCTTTATAACATCTAAACTTACTAGTAATCTGATTAAAGGATTGTTACCCGTTTGGGGCAAGACCTGAGAGATGCCATCAAGGCGTCTCTCAGGTCTTTTTTTGTTTCAGAGCGTTACAGGAAACAAACAAGATGCCAATCGGGGGCAAGAGGTAAGCAACAAGAAAGGGGTTCAAATGGCTGTTGATAAGTCTCAGACACCGCAAGCTATTTTGGACGCTGTGGGTGGTGCTGACAATATTGTTAGCTTTACCTGCTGTGCAACTCGTCTTAGGTTTGAGCTCAAGGATGCTTCAAACATAGACGCTGCTGCCATCGATCAACTTCCTGGTGTATTGGGAACCGTCCCTCAGAGCGGTAACCGCTTCCAGGTAATCATTGGTGGAGCAGTACAAACCATGTACAACGAGATCTCCAATTTGCCTGAGATGAAAAAGAGGGGCGGCAAGTCCAACTCAGATATTAAGAGTGAGTATCGTGCAAAGACGCAGGGCAAGAACGCGTTTATCGACTCCTTCTTTGAGTATCTGTCGGATTCATTCCGTCCTATTTTGGGCGTCTTGCTTGGCGCATCACTTATCATTGCCTTTGCCGCAATGATGGAGGCCTTGGGCATTCAGGCCTTTAACAACGTTGATTCCAAGCCTGGTGGCTGGGTCTTTATCGACGCTATGTGGCGTGCCGTTTTGTACTTCCTGCCGGTTATGATTGCCTATAACGCATCCAAGAAGCTCGAGATCGATCCTTGGTTGGGCGCCACGATCATGTTTGCGGTTATGACTCCTAACTTTATAAGCTTGAGCTCCAACTATGACACCACTGCGGTAACCAATGCTACGTTGGGTACCACTTCGTATGTGGCAAACATCTTTGGTCTGCCCATGCAGCTTAATGATTACGGTGGACAGGTCTTTGTTCCTCTGATCATGGTGGCTGTTCTGTCTTTGGTATATCGTGGCTTCAGGAAGATTTTCCCCGAGAATGTACAGATGGTATTCGTACCATTCTTCTCGATGATCGTTATGATTCCTTTGACCGCCTTCATCATTGGACCTATCTCCATTTGGCTGGGCTCTGGTATTGGTGCTGGTCTTGCATGGCTTAACTCCACCGCACCTTTCATTTTTGCAATTGTCATTCCTCTGATTTACCCCTTCTTGGTTCCTCTGGGTCTGCACTGGCCTTTGAACGCTTTGATGCTTGTTAACATCAACACCTTGGGCTATGACTTCATCCAAGGTCCTATGGGTGCTTGGAACTTTGCATGCTTTGGTGCTACTGCAGGCGTTTTGTTCATTGCTATGAAGGATCGCGACTCCGCAATGCGTCAGACCGCAACGGGTGCTTTGGCTGCTGGTCTTTTGGGCGGCATTTCCGAGCCTTCTCTGTATGGTATTCACCTTCGTTACAAGCGCATTTATCCTCGTATGCTCGTAGGCTGCGCAGTTGGTGGCGTTGTTATTGGTCTTTTGGGCCTTTCTTCCAACGGTGTTCACACCTCTGCATTTGCTTTCACTTCTTTGCTTACCATCCCTGCATTTACTCCTATGAGCACCTATGCCATTGCTTTGGCAGCAGCGTTCTTTACGTCCATGATTTTGGTAATTGTGTCCGACTACCGCACCCCCGAGCAGCGCGCTGAGTTCTATGCCGCTCGCGATGAGGCTGAGGCTGCTGCAGCTGCTGCCGATAAACCCCAGCAGGATGGCGCTGCTCCTCAGGCTGCTGCTCAGGCCAATCAGACCGAGCAAGCCGTAGCTGAGGGCATCAGCTGCGAGGTAGTTGCCGCAGTTCCTGGCAAGGTTGTTTCGCTTGATGAGGTTAACGATAAGGTCTTTGCTTCTCGTGCTTTGGGCGAGGGCGTGGGTATTGTTCCCACATCCGGCACCATTGTGGCTCCTGTAGCTGGTACGGTTTCCGTTGTGCAGAAAGCAGGTCACGCTTTTGGTATCAATACTGCTGAGGGCATTGAGCTGTTGGTTCACGTGGGCATTGATACGGTAGAGCTAGAGGGCAAGGGATTTGAGCCCAAGGTATCAGTTGGTCAGAGCGTTGCTGCAGGCGACACCCTGGTTGTGGCAGACCTGGATGCCATCAAGGCTGCTGGTTATGACACCACTACCTTGGTTGTCATTACCAACACCCAGGACTTCTCGTCCGTAAAACCGCTGACTGGATTTGATGCAACCACTACCTCTCCAATCATTGAGGTAACAAAATAAGGTTATTTACTGGTATAAGCCTGTCGCCTGTTTGTGCGGCAGGCTTATACTGTATAGAGTGGTTTCTCTGAGCTACGGTATACTATGCACGTCTAGCGGAGAAGGTCATGAAGCTACTACGAGTCTTTAACAACAACGTTATCCTTGCGCGCAATGCGCAGGGCCAGGAAGTTATTCTTACTGGTAGAGGCCTAGGTTTCCAAAAGAAGCCGGGCGATACGGTTAATGAGGCTATGGTTGCTCAAACCTTTGTGTCTACTAATGGTCGCGACGTGGATCATATGGCGCAGCTTATCTCGGGTATTCCCTTAGAAATTTTACATATCGTAGAGAAAGCTAGTGCGCAGGCGGGTATTACGTCGGTTAACGAGAATAACCCGGCGCTCATCATTGCCCTTGCGGACCATGTTTCTATGGCTATTGAGCGCGCTAAGAATAAGAATGCATTTGCATATCCGCTTGCAGCAGAAGTACGGCATCTGTACCCAACGGAATACTGTCAGGCCGTGCTGTTAGTGCAGGCAATCAATGAGCTGCTTGCACAAGACAGAGCTTTGGTAGCAGTAACGCTGCCACAGCAAGAAGCTGTGGCCTTTACGCTGCATCTAGTTAACGCCAGTTTTGCCCAAGGTAACCTTTCTAATACCTATAAGATGACCGGCATCATCCAGCAGATTCTTGACGTCTTATCCCAGCACTACGACATGGATTTTGATGCGTCTTCCATCAACGTTGCACGCTTTATTACACATTTGCGCTATCTGTTTGTACGCATTAGCCAAAACAAACAGCTCTCTGGTACCAAAATGGATGTCATTGCAGAAGAGATCAATGCAACATTTCCCGATGCTGCTAAAATCGCATCTATTCTCAGCAGTATTGTTGCTTTGCGTACCGATGCCACGCTTACAGACAATGAGCTGGCATATCTCACCTTGCATATCGCACGCTTGGTCCAGGACAATGAGGCCAAAGAGCAGCTGCAATAAAAATCCCTCGGCAGGCGAGGGATCACACACTCAGATATACATCTAAATGAAGTAGGTATGGAGCGGCAGACGGGACTCGAACCCGCAACAGTCAGCTTGGAAGGCTGATGCTCTACCAATTGAACTACTGCCGCATGGTCGGGGTGACTGGATTCGAACCAGCGACCCTCTGCTCCCAAAGCAGATGCGCTACCAAGCTGCGCCACACCCCGATTCGCTCTGGTAAGTATAGCAAGCTTTGTGACTAATTCAAGCCGCGCGCTCCCAAAGTTCTTAATCTGCATGAAAACTTTCTTGTACCCCATGGTTGCATGTACAGTTTGTTACGAGCTTTGAGGAAATATCGGTTCGCTCAGCATAAACAGGTATGCTTTTCTCGGTAAAAATAGTCTAAGGGTCCTCGCGTCCTAAAGGTCAATCCATATCATGTTTTAACAAGGGCCCGTACCAGGGCTCATAGTAGGGGAGAAGTAATGTCGTATTCTTCTGAGGTAATTTCTAAGCTTAAAGAGCGGTATGCAGATCAGCCAGAGTTTATCCAGGCGGCAGAAGAGGTGCTTGCGAGTTTGCAGCCTGTGTTAGATGCCCACCCCGAGTATCAAGAGCAGGCGTTGTTGGAGCGCTTGGTAGAGCCAGAGCGCATCATTATGTTTAGGGTTCCCTGGACGGACGATGCGGGTAAGGTTCAGGTTAACCGCGGGTATCGCATTGAGTTTAACTCCGCCATTGGACCTTACAAGGGTGGCTTGCGCCTGCATCCCAGCGTTAACCTGTCCATTCTTAAGTTTTTGGGCTTCGAGCAAATCTTTAAAAATAGTCTGACCACGCTTCCCATGGGTGGTGGCAAGGGCGGATCCGACTTTGATCCCAAGGGTAAGTCTGATCGTGAGGTCATGGCATTTTGTCAGAGCTTTATGACGGAGCTGTATCGTCACATTGGTCCCAACACGGATGTTCCTGCTGGCGATATTGGCACGGGTGCGCGTGAGATTGGCTATCTGTTTGGTCAGTACAAGCGTCTGCGCAATGAGTGGTCTGGCGTGCTTACCGGAAAAAGCCTGAGCTATGGTGGTTCTTTGGCACGCACCGAGGCAACGGGTTATGGTGCCGTATATTTTCTCATCCATATGCTTGCCGAGAAGAACCAAGAGCTTGTGGGTAAAACCATATGCATATCCGGCGCGGGTAACGTTGCCATCTATGCGGCACAAAAGGCTCAGCAGCTGGGCGCTACCGTAGCGACGGTATCCGATTCTTCTGGCTATGTGTATGATCCTGATGGCATTGATATTGCCCTGCTTAAGGACGTAAAGGAAGTAAGGCGCGCTCGCCTGACTGAGTATGCAAGTGCTCGTCCTCATGCCGTGTATCATCAGGGCAAGCGTCCCTGGAATGAGGTTTGTGACATAGCCATGCCCTGCGCTACACAAAATGAGCTTTCTCTTGCAGATGCTCAAGCGTTGGTGGCACATGGTTGTAGCTATGTGGTAGAGGGCGCCAATATGCCTACCACCTTAGAAGCAACAAAGTATTTGCAGGAAAACGGTGTCTTTTTTGCACCTGGCAAAGCGGCAAATGCCGGCGGCGTTGCGGTTTCTGGTTTGGAAATGAGTCAAAACGCCGAGCACCTCTCATGGACGTTTGAAGAGGTGGATCAGCGCCTGCAATCCATTATGGCTTCCATCTACACAGCCGCTTCTGGTGCTGCAAAGGACTATGGTCATGAGGGTGACTTGGTGTTTGGTGCCAACATTGCAGGATTTACTAAGGTAGCTCAGGCCATGATGGCCCAGGGAATCTGCTAAAATTGTTCGGCGTGGCCTTTAGTGTGTAAAAAATGATGAGGACATAACGTTCGCGTGTTTTGACCGTGAACTAAGTGGGTAGACACTGTTTGTCTGTTATCATATCAAGGCTGTATGCCTTTGTTGCGGGCGTGGTGGAACTGGTAGACACGCTAGATTTAGGTTCTAGTGGGTAACCCCCGTGAAGGTTCGAGTCCTTTCGCCCGCACCAGCATACATTTAAACAGATGCAGGCGGTTACCGTGGTAGCCGCGTAGGTTCAAGACACACTGGAGGAACGTTGAAGATCACCGTCACCGCGCAGGAGCCCCAGGATAATAAGGTTGCTGCACAGCTTACCGTCGCTGCTGAGGATGTAAACAAGGCAGTTGCTCAGGCATACAAGGACATCGCTAACAAGTACAACTTCCAGGGCTTTCGCAAAGGTAAGACCCCTCGTCCTGTTATTGATGGCATTGTAGGCAAAGACGGTGTTCTGGGCCAGGCCACTAACGATCTTCTCAACCAGGCAGAGCCCTTCATGCTTGAAGAGCTGGACATCACACCGGTAGGCGAGGTTTCCTATGGGGATAAGCCCGTCTTAGTGGTAGAGGGTTCTGATTATGTGGTAGATGCAACCATTCCCGTTCGTCCTGTCGCAGACCTTGATTCATATGATGCTCCCGAGATTTCCATGCCTCCCGCAGAGGTAACCGAGGCAGAGATTGACGAGCAGGTGGATACCCTTTTGTCCTACCGCACCTCTTATGAGGACGTAGAGGAGGATCGCACTGCCGCTGCAGATGACATTGTTAATGTTGATATTGAGAACGTAGAGAACGCAGAGCGCTTTGCTGGTCAGAACCGCATGCTCGCGTTGGATGGCAAGGGTCTTCCCGAGGCATTTGACGAGGGCATCAAGGGCATGAAGAAGGGCGAGACCAAAGAGATTTCTTGGACTGAGTCTCACGGTGAGGGCGAGGACGCTCATGAGCACAAGTTTGCTCTCAAGCTTACCCTCAACGCAATCAAGGTTGCTGTTACTCCTGAGCTTACGGATGAGCTGGCTGAGAAAGGCTTTGGCTTTAAGTCTGTAGCAGAGCTGCGCGATGGTCTTAAGTCCGAGATTGAGTCTGATAAGAAGAACACCCTTCCCACGCTTAAGGAGAATCGCGTGCTTGCTGCTATGGCTAAGCACCTCCAGCTTGAGGAAGTTCCTTCTGAGTATGTAAACCAGGTATTTAATGAGATCACGCAAAACTTCCTCTCTCAGCTGCAGTCCCAGGGTATGAGCTTGGACGGCTGGCTGCAGATGCAGGGCGTTTCTGCTCAGGACTTCATTGCTGACCTTCACAAGCAGGCAGAAGAAAACGCTCGTCAGAGCCTGACCCTTGAGGCTATTGCTCGCAAGATGGGCTTTGAGGCTACTCCAGAAGATATCGAGAAGGAATTTGAGGAGTCCGGCGCTCAAAATCCCGCAGAGCTTATCGAGAACTGGCGCGAGAATGGCCAGCTTCCTGCAATTCGTGCTGCCATTAGGCGCAACAAGGCTCTTGACTGGCTGGTAGATAACGCTAAGGTAACCGAGGTAGATGAGGTTGCCGAGCGTCGCGCTGCCAAAAAGGACGAAGCCACCAAGGACGACGAGAAGTCCGATAAGTAACTAAGGCTCGTAGCTATACAGGAAGGGCTGTGCTATCTATGCACGGCCCTTCTGTCAAAAATGGTCGTTACGGTCTTTGTCATTGCATAGAAAGGGGAATTGCATGTTCAATCCTACCAATACTCCGCTCATTCCTTACGTTGTCGAGCAAACTCCGCGCGGCGAGCGTAGCTATGACATCTACTCACGTTTGCTTAACGACCGCATTGTCTTTTTGGGCGAGCCCGTTACGCGGGACTCCGCCAATTTGGTAATTGCGCAGTTGCTGCATCTGGAAAGCCAGGATCCCGACAAGGACATCTCTTTGTACATTGATTCTCCCGGTGGTGATGTGTACGCGGGTTTGGGTATTTTGGATACCATGAACTTTATTAAGCCTGATGTATCCACCATTTGCGTGGGCATGGCTGCATCTATGGGTGCGGTACTGCTTGCCGCTGGTGCCAAGGGCAAGCGTTTTGCGCTTCCTAACTCCATGGTGCTTATCCACCAACCAAGCTCTGGTGCTCAGGGTCAGCAAACGGATATCCAGATTGTTGCAGATGAGACCAAGTATATTCGTGAGCACCTTAATGGTTTGCTCGCTGGATTTACTGGTCAACCCATTGAGACCATCAATGCAGATACCGAGCGCGATAATTACATGCGTGCTCAGCAGGCAATGGAGTATGGCCTTGTCGATAAGGTCATTACTTCTCGTAAGGAAAGCGCCAACATATCCGAGGAGCGCTAATGTCGGACTTTAATGGCAAAGGCAAGGATCCAGAGCTGCACTGTTCGTTTTGCGGGAAATCGCGCGATCAGGTGCGTAAGCTTATCCAGGGTCCTGGTAGCGTATTTATTTGCGATGAGTGTGTTGTTGCGTGCAATGACATCATTTCTGAGGCAGATGCCTTTGCTACTGAGGTACCTGAAGAGGAAGAGCAGCTTGAGCTGGCTCCGCTCATTAAAAACTTGCCCACGCCTCACGAGATCTATGATGAGCTTTCACAGTACGTTATGGGTCAAGAGGATGCCAAACGTGCTATGAGTGTAGCGGTGTACAACCATTATCGCCGTGCACTTGCTGGTGATGATGTCTTGGAGGATGACGAGGAGGAAGTGGAGCTCGCAAAGAGCAACATCTTGCTGCTTGGACCCACCGGTACGGGTAAGACGCTGCTTGCACAAACCCTTGCACGCTTTTTGGAAGTGCCCTTTGCCATTGCTGACGCCACAACCCTTACCGAGGCCGGCTATGTGGGTGAGGATGTTGAGAACATCCTGCTTAAGCTTATTACCGCTGCCGATGGTGATGTAGAGCGTGCTCAAGTGGGCATTGTCTACATTGATGAGATTGATAAGATCGCACGCAAGGCAGAAAATCTGTCCATTACGCGTGATGTATCTGGTGAGGGCGTACAGCAAGCGCTGCTCAAGATCCTTGAAGGCACACAGGCAAGTGTGCCTCCTCAGGGTGGTCGTAAGCATCCTCAACAGGAGCTTATCCACATTGATACCACTAACATCCTGTTTATCTGCGGCGGTGCCTTTGTTGGTTTGGACAAGATTGTGGCAGACCGCATTGGCAAAAAGGGTGTGGGCTTTAACTCTGAGCTTGCCACCAAGGTGGAAGACTCTCAGGATGAGCTGATGAGTGAAGTGACCCCTATGGACCTGCATAAATTTGGCATGATCCCCGAGTTTATCGGCCGTATTCCCGTAATCACTTCTACCCGTGAGCTGCGTGAGGATGACCTGGTCAAGATCCTGACTGAGCCCAAAAACGCTATTGTTAAGCAGTATCGCCGCATGTTTAAGCTTGAGGGCGTACAGCTTGAGTTTGAGCCTGAGGCGCTGCGTGCGATTGCGCGCATGGCACTCAAGCGTGGCACGGGTGCTCGTGGTTTGCGCGCTATTTGCGAAGCAACCCTGCAGGATACGATGTTCAACATTCCCGATGACCTGACTATCGAGAAGGTCGTGGTGACTGAGCGCTCAGTTAATGGCTCTGAGCAACCGCAATTCATAACCTCGATAAAGAGCCGCAAGTAGCGCTTTGCAAAAAACAGAGAACCGTACCTAATCCTCTTGTCGGTAGACAAGAGGATTATTTGTGTATAGAGGATTTATATGCAGGAAGGCAGATGGGGAAGCGTGCAGCCAAGAACAGGCTTGCGTTATAGCTTTGCTATGCGGTAATAACAGTCCGCACACACAGATTTGTAGCTCACATCTGCTTGATCATCAATCTCAATCTGATTGCCTTCAAACGAGGGTTTGCCATTGACATAACGCATGTTAAATGTTGCTTTTTTACCACATGAGCAAATGGTCTTAATCTCTTTGATGTCATCAGCAATTTCTAACAGGCGGGTAGCACCGGGAAATCCATCGGTTCTAAAGTCCGCACGCAGACCGTAGCACATAACAGGTATGCCTTTGGTATGTGCAAAGATGTGCAGTTGATTGACCTGCTGAGGGGTCAAAAACTGGGATTCATCTACGAGCACACAGGCAATGGGCACCAAGCGCTCCTCAAAAAGACAAGCGAGAACGTCTTGCATATTGTCATCGTTGTGCAACAGGCGATCAACGGTACGTTGTGTGCCTAGCCTGCTTACCACCGTGTTATCACCCTTAGTATCCACGGAGGGTTTGAGTACCACCACATGCATGTCACGCTCTTCATAATTGTAGGCAACTTGTAGCAAAGAGGTAGACTTTCCGCAGTTCATAGCACCATAGGTGAAATACAATTTAGCCATTAAGAAATCCTTTGCTCAAACATGCCTGTGCTCAAAATGAAGACAGCTGGTCAGAGGTGAGTAGGTCTCATCTATTATTGCGCATTTGTGCCGCGCTGCGCTCGACTCTTTTCTATGTATTGGGTCAGCGCGGGGCCAGCTACTACACCAGTTATGACAAGCAAAAATCCCTTGCAGAATTTGTAGATAACGTTTGTTTGCATAAGAAATTTAAGCGGCAGCAAAACACCTACAAAGCAAACAGCAATAAGGCCCAGGCCACATACAACACGCAGCCGTCCTTGCTGCCTATTGGAATGATCAATCGTGAAGTTTACAAAGCGCTTCTCGGCCCACCATGAAACACCCAAGCCCGCCAAAAGGCCTGCAGTGGTAAAGGCATCCTTTTGCATCTCTACCACGGAGATAGCCGTGCCAGCTTGTGGGATTGGATACGGTTTAAGCACGGTGTAGAGCATTAGCAGAAGCGCTAAGCCCATAAAGACAAATGCCACGGTAGCGGGGGAGTTGTTTTGTTGTTCCATCCACTTGAGGAGCAGGGCGCTCAGCCACAAAGAAAGAGCGCCTACGGCCATGCCTACCAGTACGTCTTGCGGCGTATGGACACCAAGTATATTGCGAGAAAGAGCCACCAAGATAGTGAGGATTCCGGCAAGAGGGAGCATCCAAGCCTTGAGGTGACGATACTGCCACCCCATAGCACCAAAAACAGATGCAGCGGTTTGGCTATGTCCACTGGGAAAGGAATATCCCGTGGCACCACCGAGGGCTGCCGGGGAAGGATGGATATGAGAAGAGCGCATCCAGGGGCGGGGGATACAAAAGTAGTCTTTGAGCGTCTGGTTGATATTGGTGCCTATGGCAAAGCTGGTAAGGACATACCAGCCAGCTCGTTTGTCTACGCACCAATACAGGAGCGCTACCACTACGATGGCAACAGGACCTACGATTACAGAGCTGACAAAATTAGAAAAGCCGTCCAGTATGGGACCCATGCTCTCGCGCAGTCCTTGTAACCACAACAGGTATGTAATATCCACCCTAGTCACCTCCCAAAGCGCTGGCGAAAATATTGGCAGCATTGTGAGCCACCTGTGCGCGGAGTGCAAGGGGATCCATAGCACGAATATGAGCGATCTTTTCTATGGTTTGCCACAGTGCATCCTGGATTTCTTGTGCCGTAAGATTTGTGTGTTCGGGTGCTGGGAGATCGGTTTCCGTGAGTAGCTGCGTCAGAGGGATTTGTCGGGCGTACTCACGACCTCGCTTGGTATTGAGCATCATAGGGTTTATCGAGAAAAAGCATCCGTGGGTGACGGCTTTGTGCAGGGTATCGCTCGGACCGCTGTACCAATGAAAGATGCACAGGCATTGCGTAAGGGCATCTGTGGCTTCAAGGATGCTTAGCACTTCTGGTGCAGATTGGACGGCATGGATGGACAGAACGCGCATCTGTCCGCTGGTCAAAGACGCTTCTGCCGCAGCCTTGCAGAGCTGTGTAAACGCAGCAATTTGAGCATCTTGAGAAGCGGGATCGGTGTGTTTAGGAGAAAAATCGAGACCAATTTCTCCCACAAAGTTCTGGTGCGCAATGAGTGTACAGGCAGTTTGTATGTCTTGCTGCGTGATAGAGCCGTCAGAGATCCACCAGGGATGAGCGCCAATGCCAATGCGAAGGTTTGGTAGAGAGCCTTTGCTGTTGTGGGCGTACATCTGTTGTGCAAACGCCTGAGAGCTTTGTGGTGTTACCGGAACTGCAAAACATGCCAAACCAAGCTGCTGCGCCTGGGCAAGTATGTGAGTGGGATTGTCACAAAAGTCCAGGTGAAGGTGCATATCGTAAAGCGTGTATGGCGACTGGGAAGCGTGTGCGACTGGCGTGGCGTGCGCTGCTGTCTGTGTAGTATCTGCTGTGGTTTGAGAAGTCATATCCCGCTCTTATCGGTGTTTGGTTTGGTTGTTGACTAAACCAGTGAGATCGCGGATAACGCGACTGGCAAGCATCTGTCCCATGATGGGTGGAAGATAGCTCATGGTTCCCAGAAGAGAACCCTTATCGCGCTGGTCACCTTGCTGCCCATCCTGTTGTTCGTTATCGCTACCAAGAGCGGGCAGTGGTACTTCATCAGAATAGAGCACCTGCAGCTTACGGATGCCGCGCTTTTTGCACTCCTTGCGCATAATGCGTGCTACGGGACATATGGTGGTTTTCTCGATAGAAGCAAACTTAAGATAGGTGGGATCAATTTTGTTGGCACCACCCATAGAGCTAATCTCGGGGATGGCGTGCTTTTGACACCAATGCGCCAGCGCAAGCTTTTGAGAAATGGTGTCTATGGCATCCACAACGTAGTCGGGGCGCTCAAGGCTGTCCAAAATCTCATCTACGGTCTTGGGCAAAAACGCATGAATGGTTTGTACCTCTGCATTGGGGTTAATGTCGTGGATAAGTTCTGCCATAACTTCCACTTTACTGCGGCCTTGTGTGCTATAAAACGCTACTGCCTGACGATTGATATTACTCAGCTCAACCGTGTCCCGATCGAGCAAGATAAATTTTCCTACGCCGCCGCGCGCAAGGGCTTCTGCACAGTTGGAACCTACGCCACCAATGCCAATGATCATAACGCAGCTGTTGGAAAGCTTTAAAAGCGCCTCTTTGCCCATGACAAGCAGTAAGCGCTCCATGGCAGGATTGTTATTCATGCGGTGATCCTTGCGTGATGGTCATATTTTGGAAGCGAGCAGCAATAAACTCATCGGTATAGTTAGCATCTACCCAGGCTTCAAAAGCGTTTTGTGGGGGAATGCCTTTATCGCGCAGTGTTTTGCGTCCAAAGCACATGACGGTCATAAAGATATCTGCCGATAAATACAGGGCAAGAAGGGAGATAAAGATCAGCTGGCGCTGCGTGGTTATCATCCCAATCCTATATAGCAAGTCGGGCATAATAATGCGTGCCCAAGCAAGGCCTAATATGCCCCAAAAGAACAAAAAGCGCCAGGCAACCCATTGAGTAATGTGGTCAGGAAGATAGATGTATGTCCAGCTTGAGGCATGAAAGAAAGTCTCCATACCCCAGCCGGTAAGCTGCTCTAAGGCACCACCAACAACTACGGATACAAAAAAGATGGTCATATTGTTGGCATTACGGCAACGTAAGTGCCAACAAATAATGGTAAGCAGGGTGGCTCCAAAGCCATAGAGCGGAGAAAACGGACCCCACACCAAACCGACGCGGCTTTGGGTTAGGCCGGCTGTAAAAAACATCCACAGCTCTTCCAGTACAAGGCCCGCTACACTGCCTATCAAAAAAATGATAATGAGCTGGTAGGGCTCGAGCTTCATATAGGACAGGTAGGCCTCACGTGCGCGGTCTACGGAATGCTGAATGGCATCACGTTGTTCTCGCGAGAGATGCTTTTGGCCGGTGCGCAAGCTCGCGATAATACCATGGTCATGACGGACCTTCTCGGCCTGTGCTACATAGGCTCTAATTTGGGCAGCATATTGAGCCTCTACGGGCATGTTTTCGCCTACCAGGTGGTACACGGAAGTGCCGTGCCCCAGCCAAGAAATAAAGCGGCGTGCAATAGCAACAAGTATCCGCAGCACAAGAAGTGCTACCAACAGGGATATAAGAGCAAGTAACATACAAAGGCTCCATACGATTAGAAAACAAATAGCTATTGTCTCACATACGTCTAAACTATGGTATTCCTCCACCTAGACTATGGTATTCCTGCAGTAAAACGCATAGCTTGATCATGTTAAAACAGCTGTGAGCATTAGCGTGCTATTCTGCTTGGTATACTTGTTTGTTCGTAACTACTATGTCGTAGCTATGGCCTTACGCCAGGCCATGTAAGCGCACCAAGAGAAGGCAGAGGGTATCGTGGAAGAAATGCCTAAGTCGTATGATCCTCAAACGAGTGAGCCAGAACTTATTCAAAAGTGGATGGATGCTGGTTGCTATCGTCGGAACAAGGGTGTAGGGGATTGCACGGTTGTTATTCCGCCACCAAACGTTACGGGCATTTTGCACATGGGCCATGCAATGGATGACAGCATCCAAGATAGCTTTGTGCGCTACAACCGCATGCGTGGCCGTTCTACCCGCTGGATCGTAGGTACTGATCACGCTGGCATTGCCACCCAAACCAAGGTGGACAAAAAGCTTAAGGCGCAAGGTATTTCTCGCCTGGAAATAGGGCGTGAGCAGTTCTTAGATGCGTGCTGGGATTGGACGCATGAGTACGGCGGTACCATTCTTAATCAGATCAAGCGCATGGGTTGCTCGGTAGACTTTGAGGACGAGAAGTTTACCATGAGTCCTGAGTATGCGCAGGCCGTGCGCAAAGTCTTTGTCGAGTGGTATCACAACAAGCTGATCTACCGCGGGAAGCGTATTGTTAACTGGTGCCCTCATTGCCTGACAGCTATTTCTGATGATGAGGCCGAGTATCGTGATGAGAAGGGCCATCTGTGGTACCTGCGCTATCCACTTACGGAGCCTGTGGATGGCATGGACTACATTACCGTTGCGACAACTCGTCCGGAAACCATGCTGGGTGATACCGGTATTGCGGTTTCTCCTTCCGATAAGGACAAGCAAAAGTTGGTGGGCAAGACTGTTATGCTACCCATTGTTAATCGAGAAATTCCTATTTTTGCGGATTGGCATGTCGATGCCGGGTATGGCACGGGCTTTGTTAAGGTAACGCCGGCGCATGACCCCAACGATTTTGCTATGGGTCAGGCACATGATCTGCCCCAAATCAATATCTTTGACGAGCACGCTCATGTGGTGGAGGGTTACGGAGACTTTAGCGGTCTGAGCGCCACCGAGTGCCGTGCTGCCGTGTTGGATTGGTTTGAGCAGCACAATTTATTGGACCACACGGAGGACCTTGAGCACTCGGTTATGCATTGCTACCGTTGCGACACAACGCTTGAACCTTGGTTGAGTGAACAGTGGTTTGTTGCGGTTGACACACTTAAGGCGCGTGCAACGCAGGTGGTCAAGAGTGGTGAGCTGAACTTCCACCCACAAAGGTGGACGCAAACTTACCTTACCTGGATGGAAAATCTTAAGGATTGGTGTATTTCTCGCCAGCTGTGGTGGGGGCATCGTATTCCGGTCTTTTATTGCGATGACTGTGGATGGCAGGATGCACTCATGCAGGATACCGATGTATGTCCTGTGTGTGGCTCGCACCACGTGCATCAGGATGAAGATGTGTTGGACACCTGGTTTTCTAGTCAGCTCTGGACCTTTGCTACGCAGGGATGGCCTCAGGATACTAGCCAGCTTGCAGAGCATCATCCCACCAAGGTATTGGTAACAGCTCGTGACATTATCGCCCTTTGGGTAGCGCGTATGGTTATGAGCTCGCTGTACTTTACAGATGAGATTCCCTTCCATGATGTGTATATTTACGCCACCATTTTGGCTAAGGATGGCAGTCGCATGTCCAAATCCAAGGGCAATGGCGTAGATCCCATGGAGCTTATGGAGAAGTACGGCGCAGATGCCATGCGCTTTAATTTGCTCACGCTTATTACCAACAACCAGGACGTCAAGTTTGACGCCACCATAGATAAGAAGACAAAGAAGCTGCTTGATTCTCCCCGTACCGAGCAGGCAAAAGCCTTTGTTACCAAGATCTGGAACGCCAGCCGCTTTGTTCAGATGAACCTGGATGGCTACACGCCTGGTCCTGCTCAGGCGCAAACGCCCGAGGACGCGTGGATGCTGTCTCGCTTGGCTCGTACGGTTGCACAGACCACCAACCAGCTGGAAGGCTATGAGTTTGGCGACTATGCCCGCTCCATTCAGGCGTTCTTCTGGAATGAGGTCTGTGACTGGTACATCGAGCTGTGCAAGGGCCGTCTTTTGGATGGTACGCCCGACCAGCGCTTGCAGGTGCAGCGTAACTTGGTGTATGTGCTGGACGTAAGCTTGCGTCTGCTCCATCCCGTTATGCCCTTTGTTACCGAGAAGATCTGGGACGCGCTTCCTGCCTCTGGCTTGGATGCTCATGATGCCCCGTTCTTGATGGTGGCTGCATGGCCTGAACCTGATGCTTTGCAATCTTTTGTCAACACCAAGGCCGAGAATGACTTTGAGCTTGCTCGTCGTGTTATTTCCAGCGTCCGTTCGAGCCGTGCTCGCTATCGTTTGTCTCCCAAGACGGAACTTGCTGTTGTGGTAAAGGCCTCTGCAGAAGAGCTTGCGGTACTGGAAGCACAGCGTGACTTTATAGCCCACGTTGGTCGTGTGAGTGAGCTTACCCTTGCGCCTGAGGCAGACAAACCTGCTGGTAGCGTAACCGTAGCAGACGGTAGCTTGGAGATGTACATTGCTCTTGGTGGTTTGGTAGATTTGTCTGCAGAGGCGGCGCGCGTTCAAAAAGAGCTTGCTGGTGCAGAAAAAACCTATGCGTCTGTTGCAAAGACCCTAGCAAATGAGGCGTTTGTAGCTAAGGCTGCTCCTGAGGTTATCGCCAAAAAACAAAGCCAGGCAGCAGAATTAGAGGCTACGATTGCAACGCTTAAAGCCCAGGTAGCAGACTTGTGCTAAACAATGAGGAGCAGTCAAAGTGAACGATCGCAGATCTCTTATTCCAAAATGTAAGCAGTCCTTGCGCGAAGAGGCCTTAGCGCGCCGTTCATCCTTGTTAGCTTCTGAGCGTGCTGCGCAAGCAAGTGCCATCACCACGCACCTGCTTGCCCTACCTGAGTGGCAGCAGGCAGATACCATCTTTGCATATGTATCTTTACCCGCGGAAGTTTCGACCGTTGCTCTTATTGAAGCCGCATGGGAACAGGGTAAAACGCTGGCTTTTCCTCGCGTGGACCAAACAACCAAGCGCTTGTTGTGGTATAGCTGCAAGCCACAGCCTAGTTATGCACAGCTTGCCGCCACAGACCAGCTTGCAGATGCTGGTTTTGAACGCAGCGCTTTTGGGGTATGGGAGCCTCTGGAAAATCCCGCTGCTTTGCTTAAGGTGGGGGAGGGCTATCCAGAAATTGCGGGGGCACGCCCTGCACAGGGAGTGGCCGCCTATGCTCCTGTAAAAAATCCACAGCAACTAGCGGTGATTCCCGGGCTTGTCTATGATCATGTGGGCTATCGTTTGGGATATGGTATGGGCTGCTATGACAGGTTTTTGTCGATATTCCCAGGCTTTAGTGTAGGCGTTGTACACAGCTCCAATTTGATTTACAGCTTAGAAAGTGAACAGTGCTTGACCAACAGAGATCTTCCTGTTCGCTGTGTCATTTGTGATACGCAGGTAATTCGTCCCTAAGTTTTTAAAGCACTAAGGAAGGTTTGCCATGGCTAAGACCGATATTGAGATTGCTCAAGAAGCACAGCTGTTGCCCATTGTTGACGTGGCAAAAAAAGCGGGTTTAACTGAGCAGATGCTGGAGCCTTACGGATACACCAAGGCTAAGGTAGATATCCATTCTCTTACCGATAAGCCCCAAAAGGGTAAGCTTATATTGGTGAGTGCCATTAACCCCACGCCAGCGGGTGAGGGCAAAACAACCACCTCGGTTGGCTTGGCGGATGCAATGAACAAGCTTGGCCACAATACCTTGCTGTGTTTGCGTGAGCCGTCGCTGGGGCCTGTCTTTGGTATTAAGGGCGGTGCGGCTGGTGGTGGACACGCCCAAGTTGTTCCCATGGAAGACATTAACCTACACTTTACGGGCGATTTTCATGCCATTGGTGCGGCCAACAATCTGTGTGCTGCGCTGCTGGATAACCACATTAAGCAGGGTAATGCCTTGGGTATTGATCCCCGTCGTGTGGTTTGGAAGCGTTGCGTGGACATGAATGATCGTCAGTTGCGCAACGTAGTGGATGGCCTGGGTGGTATTGCCGATGGCATGCCCCGCCAAGATGGCTTTGACATCACGGTAGCCTCGGAGGTTATGGCTTGCTTCTGTTTGGCAACGGATTTGCTTGATCTCAAAACCCGTTTGGCTCGCATGGTCATTGCGTATACCTATGATCGCAAACCCGTTACCGTGGCAGACATTAAGGCTCAGGGTGCTATGACGGCCCTGCTTAAGGATGCTATTAAGCCTAATCTGGTCCAGACGCTTGAAAACAATCCTGCATTTGTCCACGGTGGACCTTTTGCCAACATTGCCCATGGCTGTAATTCAGTATTGGCAACCACCACGGCGCTCAAGCTTGCGGACTATGTGGTAACCGAGGCCGGTTTTGGCGCAGATTTAGGTGCCGAGAAGTTCTTGGATATTAAGTGTCGCGCGGCAGGTATTGCACCCAGTGCTGTGGTGCTGGTAGCAACGGTTCGTGCGCTTAAGTATAACGGCGGCGTTGCTAAGACAGAGCTGTGCGAGGAGAACTTGGCTGCTCTTGAGGCTGGTATGCCCAACTTGTTGCGCCACGTTCAAAACATCAAGGATGTTTATGGCTTGCCCGTTGTGGTGGCCATCAATGCCTTTCCTACCGATACCGCAGCGGAGTTGGCACTGGTGGAACAAAAGTGCAATGAGCTTGGCGTGCATGTTGCTTTGTCTGAGGTGTGGGCCAAGGGTTCCGAGGGCGGCTTAGCTTTGGCACAAGAACTGGTACGTCTGTGCGAAGAACCCAGTCATTTGCAATATGCCTATCAAACGCAGGATAGTATCGAGAAGAAACTCCATGACCTTGCTACAAAGATTTACTATGCAGATGGTGTAGATCTTACGCCAGCTGCTGCAAAACAGCTCAAACAGCTGGAAGAGCAAGGGTTTGGTAACCTGCCGTTGTGTGTTGCTAAAACGCAGTATTCCTTCTCGGATGATCAAACCAAGTTGGGCGCTCCTACGAATTTCCGCATTACCGTGCGTAACCTGCGCGTTTCTGCTGGTGCAGGCTTTATTGTGGCGCTTACGGGTGATATTATGACCATGCCGGGACTGCCCAAGATTCCCGCTGCAGAAAAGATTGATGTAACTGAAGACGGTACCATCGTAGGCCTGTTCTAAGTACACATCTGTTTTAACGCTGTGTTATTTACGGGAGGATGTTTGATTACGCCGGTTACAGACCTAAGCTGCATGGACTATGTTCGCCAGGTGGGACAAAAGCAGTCTATTCCAGGAGGCGGTTCGGTTACGGCACTGGTAGGTGCCCTTGGAGCTTCCTTGGGCTGTATGGCCGCCTCATTTACTCAGGGTAAGCCTGCCTTTTTGCAATATGATGACCGTCTGGTGGAACTTATCGCCCAGCTGGAAAATCAGGCAGCAGAACTTATGCTTCAGGTTGATTTTGATGCCAAAGCAGTAGAAGAGCTTGCACAGGCTTGGGCACTCTCTAAGACCAATCCTGCGCGTGATGCGCAGATACAGGCTGCCACGTATGCTGCGACCAAAGCGCCCCTAGCCATGATGCGCGCCCTCGTTCAAACAATTGTGCTGCTAGAAGATCTAATTGGTGTCTGCTCTCGGCTACTTTTATCCGATGTGGGAACGGGTGCATTATTGTGCGGAGCTGCCCTTCAAGCAGCGGCACTTAATGTGTTTGTTAACACCAACTGTCTTGTGGATACCCGGCAGCGTACACAAATTGAATCTGAATGTGATGAGATCTTAGACCGCTGGTTACCGCGTGCCCATGCTTTGGCAACTACGGTATACGAACACATTCGCACTTCTCGGTAGGTAACTATGACACAACTTTTGCGCGGCACTCCTGTCGCAAAACAGATACAAGAACAAAGCGCTGCTCGTGTGGCGGCTTTAATCCAAAAAGGGGTAGAGCCTACGCTTGCGCTGGTGCGCGTAGGTAACAATCCGGACGATCTTTCCTATGAGCGAAGCATTCTTAAGCGCGCTGAGTCTGCGTGTGTGCAGGTTCGCACTCTCGTCTTGCCGCAAAATTGTACGACGCAAGAGGTACTTGCTGCGGTGGTGTCGCTCAATGAAGACCCTCATATTCATGGTGTGCTACTGTTTCGTCCCATGCCGCAACAGATTGATCAGGCGGCGGTGTGCGCGGCGCTCGATCCCAAAAAAGATGTTGATGGCGTAACACACAGCTCCTTGTATGGTGTGTTTGCGCATGATTCAGTAGGCTATGCGCCCTGTACAGCAGAGGCTGTCATACGCATGCTGGACTTTTATGAGGTCACCTTGGAGGGCGCGCATGTTGTAGTTATGGGGCGTTCGTTGGTAGTTGGTCGTCCTTTGGCTGCCCTGCTGCTTGCGCGCAACGCCACTCCTACCGTATGCCACTCTAAGACACGCCAGATTGAGAAGCTCTGCGCGCAGGCCCAGGTAGTGGTAGTTGCTACGGGACATCCACGGAGTTTCTCAGCAGCGGGAACCAACCCTGAGCAAGTGGTTATAGATGTGGGTATTACCTGGGACGAGGATGCTCAAGCACTGGTGGGTGATGTGGATTTTGCCAGCGTAGAGCCTCGGGTGAGCGCAATCAGTCCTGTACCAGGCGGCGTGGGAGTGCTTACCTGCGCCGTACTTATCGATCATGTTGTGAGCGCTGCCGAGCGCAGCATCAGCAAAAAATAAGGAAGGTCTATGGCTGTAGATAAACTCCGCGCTCAAGCTGCGGTACGTGAATTGTTGATCGCAATTGGAGAAGACCCGGATCGAGAAGGTCTTTTGGGCACGCCCGATAGGGTGGCGCGCGCGTATGAAGAGCTGTTGAGTGGTATGGAAGAAGACCCCGCGCACCATTTGCTTAAGCAGTTTCACGAACAGGACAACCAAGAGATGGTGCTGGTGCGTGATATTCCGTTTTCTTCCATGTGTGAGCACCATATGCTGCCCTTTGTGGGACGCGCTCATGTTGCCTATATCCCCAGAGAAGGCTGTATTACAGGGCTTTCTAAGATTGCTCGCTGTGTAAGCGGCTATTCTCACCGACTGCAGGTGCAGGAGCGCTTGACCGCGCAGATTGCGGACGCATTGGTAGATACCCTTAATCCGCTGGGTGTGTTGGTGGTGCTTCAGGCGGAGCATACCTGCATGACCATACGCGGCATCCATTCGGCAGGCTCGCAGACGTTTACCTCTGCTGTGCGCGGTTGCTTTAAGGCCAACGTTAAAACGCGAGAAGAGGCCATGGGGTTGCTCGGATTAAGGGGATAGGTATGGGGTATTCACTTCCTTTTGCGGTGACTGATTTTACGTATGACGAAGCACTTGCACATCTGCATGCAGCGCTGCGTTTTGGTATTGAGCCGTTATTGGAAACCGTGCAGGATATGCTTGTAGAATTGGGTAATCCCGATCTTGCCCTTAAGTCTTTGCAGATTGCGGGCACCAATGGCAAGACCTCGACTGCCCGTTTTGCAGCTGCATTACTGCGTGGCGAGGGCTATAAAACCGCTTTGTACACCTCTCCTGAGCTGGTTCACTACACCGAGCGCATGGAAATTGACGGCAAGCCAGTAAGCCCCCAGGATTTTGGGCATGGTATTGCCGCTGCTGCTCAAGCGGGCCAGCGCGTAAATGAGCGCCGCCGCGCTGCTGGTCTGCGTCCCTATGATATTACCGAGTTTGATACCCTTACCGTTGCAGCCTGCGTCATCTATGCCGAGAAGGGCGTTGAGGTTGCTGTCTTGGAGTGTGGCATGGGTGGTCGTTGGGATGCAACCACCGCCATTAAGTCCATATGCAGCGTGGCCATTACGGGCGTAGGTCTTGATCATACGCGCATTTTGGGAGACACGCTCCAGGCCATTGCAAAGGAGAAAGCCGCCATCATTCAGCCTGGTAGAACCTGTGTTTTGGGTGTTGGTACCGCAACGCCCAGTTCTGTAGAAGACATCTTTTTGCAGCAGTGTGCCAACTGTGGCGTTACCCCCACCTTGGTGCGTCCCCTACATGTTGAGGATGCACAAGGGCAAATGAACCCAGGTGAGCTGCGGTCCTACGATGCTTCGATGCCGCTCAATACAGCCAGCTACAAGATTGTGCACTATCCCAACAAGATTGGCGACACGGTCCTTGCTCATGTGACCACACCCTTTGCAAGCTACGGTAGTTTGGGTGCGCTCAAGCCCAGCTACCAGGTGGCAAACTACGCCTGTGCCACGGTGCTGGTGGAGCAGTTCTTAGGCTGTGCGCTGGATGAATCTCTAGCAGAGCGCAGTATTGTCCAGTGTCCCACTCCCGGGCGCTTTGATCTGGTATGTCCCTATCCGCCGGTTCTTGTAGATGCGTGTCACAATCCGCAGTCCGTCCAAACCTTCCTTACAGCTGTACGTGCTATTGCACCAAACAAAGAGGATCGTCCACAGCTTTTGTGTGCGGTTCTTGCCGATAAGGACGTTACGGGCATAGTAAACTTGCTGGCTGCAGAGTTTACTCAGGTATGTGTGACGCAAACACATTCCGCTCGTGCCTTACCTGCAACAGAGTTGTCCGCCCTCTTTGAGCAGGCAGGATGCATGCCTTCACAGGTTTTTCCCGATGTTGAACATGCAGTAGAGGCGCTTAAGGGCACATCATGGATAGCCTGTGGTTCCATCACATTGGCGGGTGAAGTTATTGGGATCCTGCGCTAGAAGCGTTTGGCGTACAATCTCTGCTAAAATCTTTGAGAAGCGTGCCTGCGCGTTTGAAACCGTACACTAAAGGAGTACTTCCTCATGTCTGACCTTATCAATCAGCTTATTACGCCCGAAGTACGCATGGTCATCTATCTGATGCTTGCATGCGTTGTTATGTTGTATGTTTTGTCCATCGTGTACGTTATTCGTGACGCCCAGCGCCGCGGTGCCGAGCCTTGGTGGCTGTGGGCGATTATCTCTGTTATTCCCATTGTGGGCTTGCTTGCCTATGTAATTTTGCGCCCAAGCAGCTATTTGGTGGACCGAGAAGAGCAAGATCTTGATATTGCCTTGCGTGAGCATCAGCTTTCTCACTATGGCATCTGCCCCAAATGTGGCACGCCTATTGACCGTGACTTTATTGTGTGTCCTATCTGCAATACACAGGTGCGCAATGTGTGCCCCACCTGTCATCGTCCTCTTAATGCGGACTGGAAGGTTTGCCCGTATTGCCGCACGCGCATTCAGTAGCCGCCGCCGGCCGTTTGCGGCTGTCTGCAACCGCCCGATAGGGTAGTGCTCTTGATGGTCCGGCGATGGTCTGGCAGTAATGACGGCAGCAGTTTATCTTTTCAGCTGCTGTATAGGTTTTTGCAGGTCAGCGCCCTTACAACTCCATAAATAACCTTCATACAGGATATGAAGCTCATGCCGAGAAGTTCTTCTCGGCATTTTTTGTAGTTCTGGTGGATGTGGACGAAAAGTTAAGGAAATGCCTATTTTGATAACGACGTTACATGTTATTGCTAAGCACAAATTTTTGACTTTAATTAAAAAATGAGTCAAAGCTGGTACGAATACGGAACACAAGAGTACTGCGCAAGTGTGCACAGAGCGCGTAACGTGCATTGAGCGCAAAAGATGTAAGGATGGATTGATTTTGAGTAAGAAGATGAAAAAATCTGCACAGGCAGTTATTGTTGCAACCAGTGCAATGACCGTGCTGTCATCGGTGCCAACTGCTGCAATTGCACATGACGGCACTACTGTAGCAGAGAACCCTACACCTGGTGTTGTTGCCGCTCGTTCTGATGTCCCCAAAACACAGATTGATCGTACGCCGGCAAAGAGCTTGGCGGAGGCTCAGGCTACCTTGGATAAGGCTAAGAGCTTGAGCGAGGCTGCGCAGAAAAAGGTTGACAGCCTTCAGGACGGTTATGATAAGGCTGCTGCTCAAACAAAACAAAAGGCTGCAAAAGCAGACACAGCCAATCAGGCTGTTCAAGCGAGCGACAAAGCCGGTGAAGCAGCTGTTACAAAACTCAAAACCGATGCTAACAAGCAGGTAGATGAGGCTCGTGCGTCTGTAGAGAAAAGCAAGAAGGATGTACAGGATGCACAAACGCAGCTTGATCAAGCTCAAAAGCAAAAACAGCAAGCCCAGCAAACTCTTGCTGCTCACAAAAAGGAAGTTGAAAAATATACCGCAGAGCTCGAAAAGGTAGACCAAGAACTCCAAGATGCTCTTAATAAACTTGCTCAAGCTCAAAAGGAACTTCATTCGCCCTCTGCTTTGGTAACCAAGCTAGAAAAGGAATACAAAGCCGCACAAGAGAAGCAGAAGCGCACCGAGACTGAGCTTAAAAAGCTTACTGCGCAGCTCAACACAGCAAAAGATCAGCTTACGACTGCAATAAAAACTGCAGAAGAGCGTAAGCAGGCTGTTAAGGATGCTCTGAAGCAGGTCTCTGATGTAGAGGCTGCCAAGAAAGCCGTGAGTTCTGAGCTCGCAGCGCTTATCGCCCAGCGTGATAAATTGGCTGCTGCAAATGAGCGCCTTACTAAAGCTACTGCACGAGCACAGGAAACGTCTAAGCAGCTTAGCACTGCTCAAGAGCAGGAGGCTGAGAAACAGCGTGCTCTTGAGACTGCAAATGAGCGTCAGAATGCTGCACAGCAGCAGCTTACAGATGCAAACGCGCAACTTGCTCGTGTTGCTCCTCTTGATTGGAATATTCTAAAAGATGCAACAGGGGATAATCCAACTTCGTTTAATGAAGTGAACGACCTCATTAAAACTTTGCGTATGAATCGCCTTAAAGCAGCAGCTGCTCAGACTGACTACACAACTGCGCAGCAGGCGCTTGATGATGCACGACGCAATCTTGCAGATGCATTGGCAGATTTGGCTTGGGCACAAGATCAGGTGAGGAATTTGTTGCCAAAGCCTCAGCCTGCACCTTCGGTGCCGGGTTCCCGTGTTAATCCTGGTACTGGTATCAGTAAGAGTGGTGCTGCTAAATCTGCAGACGCGTCTTCTGCAACTACTGCAACACCACAAGCAGCTCCTTCTACTCAGGACAAGAATAGTTCTGGATCTTTAGAAAAGAAGGACGAGAAGAAGCCTCAAACCACCCTCAAGGCAGATGGTGCTAACAGTACGGCAAAGGCTGAGAACAACGATGTTGTTCGTACAGGAATAATTGCTTCGATTGTTGCTCTTGTAGCAGGTGGCGGTGCGTTCTTTGTTGCAAAGCGTCGCAAATCTGACAATCAGGGGCAGTAGGTTTATTTCCTTCCGTGCACCTAAAAATGGTGCCTGGAAAGACTCGCGGTACAGAGATTTTCTTTCGAGCTAGAAGAGGATTCTTCTAGCTCGTTTTTTGGTATGGCTTAGCCTGTTGGATATGTGCAACGGCGAAATACAAATCTATTTTCCATTGAGCATGTCTTATCTCTTGGGCTGAGAGATAAGACATGCTCAATTATATAAATGAATTATTTATGGATAGATGGGGACAGCTGTATTGGAGCTGAAAAAGAATTTAAAAGTGAATCAAAATTACTAACATATGTATAGTTGCAATGAGTGTATTTTTTTAATTTCGATCACAAAAAGCAGGTGGCATATGTTGTTCTTTTTGTCTAATAACAAGGATAGAGTTCCATCTCTATCCAGAGAACCTCTGCACAGCAAACAGACTTCTTCACTGGGAGACAAGCTTAAGAAAAGCCTTGCCATGTTTGTCTCAGCTCTTTTGGTGACGTCTCTTTTTCCTGCACAACCTCAACGTGCAAATGCAGTGGAAGATTCTGTCTCTAACTCTGGCATTGTCTTGTCTTTAGGCACGTATGAAAACGGACGCTTTACTGAGGGCGGAGCTACAGAATATCCCACCGATGCTCCTATTCCATTTGCAATATCTATGAATGTTGCTGACAGCATCTCCTCTATCCCAAATGCTAAGCTTGTGATTACCATTCCAAAGGCACACATCATGAAGCCTCAATTTGCAGCATCGGCAGTTGCAAAGGAATCGGTATTTACAGAAGATGCCGATAATTACTATCAGACATATACCTTTGACCAGCTTACGGGCGGCACTATTGCAACGTTTCCTACGCAAGGACTTTCTTTTTATTCAGGTAAGACTTATAAAGGAGATTCATTTACAGTAACTGCAAAGCTTACGGATGAAAAGAACATGGTACTTACTGAAGTCACGCAAACATATACAGCAAAGGTACGCGATCTTGAGTCAAGGGTACCTTATCTTTCTAGCTCTGATTACAGCGTAAAACAGGATAGTACGAAGACAACCCCGTACTACATTGTGCCTGCCTATGCAACGGGAAATGATGCCACTCACGGATCAACAGCAGCGTCGTTATATGTTGGAAATGTAGGTTCTTATTTTACTGCTGATGATATTTTTAAAGCAGGAGAAGGAAAATTTGCAATTTCTTCCCTTAGGATTATTGGTCATTTGAGTGAGGGCGCAAAATTTGCTCAATCAAATCTCAACCGCATTAGAGGTGCAAGTATATCTCCTGATGGACAAACACTTAATGTACGACTGAGCGGCAATTATTTATATCTGGGTAATGGCTTCGACGACAATCCGTATATCGATGAATCAAACCTTGAATTTGGAAAAGAAGTAAAACTCACGTGGGAATACATCGTAGATGAAGGGCTCCCTACACAAAGAACCTTAACACCTCGAGAGCTTACCTTCCTTATTCAAAAGACTGATTATAAACAAACATCTTATTTTAACACCGCGGTTACGAAAGGGGCAGGTTACTACAGTACTAATGAGGCCATTAAATCAAGCGGCAGCTTCTACTATTTTTACAACGGAAAGTATTTCTTAAAAAAATGCATATGTTATCTCATCATATATTGATCAAACGGCAGATGGTTTAATCAATACCACCTATATCATTAACTCCAATAACGGCATTTCTCCTGCGCAGCAATGGGGAGGCAAGGTCAATTACATAAAGTCAATCGCCTCAACCCTCAAAGATGAGCGCACCTATTTTAAGGGCATTCGTCTGAGCCATACAAAGACTACAGATTACGGACAACCAAATCATCTTGACGAGGATATTAACAACAGTTCAGCTATCCTGGTGGGCATTACTGCAGATGGGACTAAAGAAACTATTGCTACCAATGTGCAAGTAGGTCAATACATTGAGGTCAACGATACGGCGCGCAAGTATGTCTCGCTGCAATTTGAATTTGCAACACCCATCAAGCTTGACAATCAGGCAATTTACATCAACAACCACTTAGAGCTTACTGATACCGAGCGTGCCAAATGGGATTCTGGTGAGCGTGGCGGTGTTGAGCAGTATAGGGTGGGTGCCCAAGCAGAGTATTCCGACAATACCGACCCAGCTGTAGAGCATCCCTCAGTAATTAAGAGTCAAGAGTTTTTTGATAAGAATGCAGGTATCTGGCTTTCTGCTTTTGCTCCTGCTATTGATGAGAACGTGCCACAAAGCCAGCAAGTCGTGTATACAGCTGGTGGTACACCGTTTACTTTGCGTGTAGGTCCGACACAGTATGAAGGCAATAGTAATAGCTCTAGTCTCAATGGAAATTTCTACGGAGACATTAAGCAGGTAGATGTCAAGACCATTACTCTTCTTCCAGAGGGCTATGAATTTGAAGGGCTTAATAAAGAAGATTCATTATTTAAATATAGTGTCAGGAATACTCACATTAACCCTGACGATGTGCAGGCAAGCTTTGTAAGAAACTATAAGGGCACTGGAAAAAATGCCGTTATTGTTTCATACGGCTCAATCCCTGCCAATTTTTCGGTAACTGCACCTCTAAAGCTTCGTGCGACACTTGGCATTAAGCCTGGCGAGCAGGACGTCCCAACGTATCTTCTCTACAATAACAACGATGTCATTTATCCAGCTGGACATATCGAACTAAATGACAATAGCTACACTATTAAGCCTCGTGGCACAGTTGATACAGACTATAAAGATGAGCTTGATCTGGATGACGACGGTAATACCGATGAGTACTTCATGCAGGTTCACTCAAAGCTTAGCTTCATACCACCTCTTGAGCTTTTGTCCTATTCTCGCGTGGGTGTAGACAAACCTATCTATACAGAAACTGAAGTAGATTTAGGCAGCAAACTATTCTATGGCCTTACTATCCTTAACAATTCTGTTCAAGACTCTAGTGCGGTTTCCTTGATTGACGTTTTGCCCTATGTAGGAGACCATGCTATTGCTCCAAATGGAGAGAGTGAATATACTGCTCGTGATTCTAAGTTTGCTACACCGCTTTTAGGTGCACTTGAAGATGTCCCAGAGAACAAAGAGCTTCTCGATAGGTTTGAGATTGCCTATCAGCTTACCCCACAGGGCTCAGATCTTGCCTCTGTGCGCGACGGGCAGTGGCTTACTAAAGACCAGATACGTGATTTTTCTCAGGTTAAGTCCTTCAAGATTGTGCTTAAGCCTGGTCAGTCTTTGAAATCTAAAGAAGAGGTTACCTTCAAGATCCCTGCGATGGTTCCCTTTGACACCACGTTGGTGCAAAACAAAGAAGGCCAAGACATAAAGGCAGTAAACTCTATTGCTATTTCTGCTAACAACAAAGACTATGCTGAGTCTTTGCAGTCAGTCTCAAGACCTGTTGTCTACAAGGTATCTGGCATAGCCTTTGATGATACCAACAAAAACGGTATTCAAGATGAGGGAGAAAAGCCTCTTTCTGGTGTTAGCGTAATGCTTTTCAAAGATGGTGCCCAAGTCACTGATCATGAGGGTCAGCCGCTTAGTGCTACTACCGATGAAAACGGTTCCTATTCATTTGATGTATATACACGCTCAGATACCTATAGTGTTGAGTTTAAAGCCCCTTATGACCATCGTTTTAGTGAGGCTCACGGAGCGGGTACTAACAACGATGTCTCAACCATTAAAAATGAGACGTTTGGCACAACTACCACCTTTGCTCTTAATCCTCAAGCTACCACCCAAACCATGAATGCAGCTCTGTACTCCATACGTACTGGCAGCATTGAGGTTACCAAGACCGACTCAACTGATTCCCACACCCCTCTTAAGGGTGCAAAGTTTAAGCTTAAAGGGACTGCAACCTATGAGCTTGATGAAGAGGGAAATACCATCAGGCAAATTGGTGAGGATATAGAAAAAACGCTCACCACCGATGAGCTAGGTAAAGCGGTCTTTGACAGCCTTGTGCCTGGAACCTATACCATAACCGAGATTGAGGCCCCTGAAGGTTATGCCATCGACAACACCAAAGCTGTTGAAGCCAGTGTCTCTCTTGAAAATCCAAAGGCAACTCTGAGCTTCACGGACACTAAGATCAAAGGCACCATCACCATCACTAAGACAGGCGCGGACAACACCAAACTTGCTGGTGCTACCTTTGAGCTACGTTAAGGTGACAAGGTTGTTGCCACTCAAACCACAGATAACAACGGTGTTGCTACCTTCAAGGATGTTGTATACGGGGACTACACCGTTGTCGAGACCAAAGCACCAGAAGGCTACGTGCTGGATCAAACAGCTAAGAGCGTTAAAGTCTTAGAAAACGGCAAGACTGTAAACGTTGGTGTCACCGATGCCAAGATCAAGGGTACGGTAACCGTTACTAAGACCGATGCACAAGATCAAAGCAAGACACTTTCTGGCGCTACCTTTGAGTTGCGTCAGGGAGACAAGCTCATTGCCACCCAGACCACAGGGGACGACGGTGTTGCCACCTTCAAGGATGTTGTATATGGTGATTACACCGTAGTTGAGACCAAAGTACCAGAAGGTTATGCGCTGGATCAGACAGCTAAGGACGCTAAGGTTATCGATACTGGCAAGACTGTAAACGTTGGTGTAGCTGATGCCAAGATTAAGGGCACAGTAACCGTCACCAAGACCGATGCTGGAGATAAAGACACCAAACTTGCTGGAGCAGAGTTTGAATTGCGTCAAGGAGACAAGGTCGTTGATACTCAAATCACAGACGACAATGGTGTTGATACCTTCAAGGATGTTGTCTATGGTGAGTACACCATAGTAGAAACCAAAGCCCCAGAAGGCTATGTGCTCGACCAAAAGCCTCTAACCGTCAAAATAGAAAAAGACAAGGTACTGCTTCGCTACGAGGTAAAAAACACTGCCATACCCGCCAAACCAAAACTTGTGATAGGTATTCTTCCAAAGACAGGTGATACAACGAGCAGCATCGCTCCTATGTTGTTTGCATCTGTGGCATTTGCTGCTCTTGCGTGGACGCTTCGTCGTAAGCGCAGAGCATAAGTACCAACCATAAGTACTAGCGCAAGTAGTACAAAGCTCCACTGCCGTATCGGTAGTGGAGCTTTTCTGTGTAGCTGGCACAGTAAGGAAAGCATAAAGATTGTTGCGTCTTTGTGATACAAGCTTGCAAGGGCACAAATACGGGAAGACTAGTGCTGTACATCTGTACAAGGCATGGTAATTTGAAAGGTGGAAAACCTTATATGGTTATTGAGAACATTCAAGGTCCCCAAGATGTCAAAGATCTTCCTCAAGAAACATTGCCTACACTAGCACAAGAAATTCGCTCTGCATTACTAACCCGCGGCAGTGTGCATGGCGGTCACTTTGGCCCCAACTTCGGTTTTGTCGAGGCAACTATTGCATTGCATCGTATTTTTAATTCTCCTGTCGATAAAATCGTGTATGACGTATCGCATCAGACGTATCCGCATAAAATGCTTACCGGTCGTGTGCAGGCATATCTCGATCCGGATCACTATGATGATGTATCCGGTTACACCAATCCAAAAGAGTCAGAACATGATTTCTTTGAGGTAGGGCATACCTCTACGGCCATTAGTCTTGCGCTGGGTCTTGCTAAGGCTCGTGACCTTGCGGGAGGTAAAGAAAACATCATAGCCGTTGTTGGCGATGGCTCTTTATCTGGCGGTGAAGCACTGGAGGGCCTGAATGTAGCGGGCGAGCTTACTTCCAACTTCATCATTATTTTTAATGACAATCAGATGTCTATTGCAGAAAATCATGGTGGCATGTATGACGAGTTTACGCGCTTGCGCCAGTCACATGGTACCGATGGTCACAATATATTCCGTGCTATGGGCTTGGATTACATCTATGTAGAAGATGGCAACTCCATAGACTCTCTTCTCGAGATTTTTGAGACGGTACGTGATATTGATCATCCTATTGTGGTGCATCTCAATACTAAAAAGGGCAAAGGCTATGGCCCTGCAGAGGCAGATCCAGAGCATTGGCATTGGGCAAGCCCGTTTAACGTGGTAACGGGGGAGCAGCGCAGTTATAGCGGGGAGAGCTACAGTGCTCTGATGGGTGATCACCTAGAAAAAATTGCACAGTTTGATAAGAAATTACTGGTTGTATGTACGGCGGTGCCCGGCGTGATTGGCATGAACCCCGAGCGTCGCCGGCGTATGGGGCTTCAGTACCTAGATGTCGGCATTGCAGAAGAGACTGCTGCTGCTCTTATTTCTGGTGCAGCAACCGGTGGTGCACATCCGGTATGGGCAAGCTCTGCCACGTTTATTCAGCGTGCATATGACCAGATGTTCCAAGACATCAGTATTAACGGTAGCGCTGTTACGATTCTTGCAGCTAATGGCTCTGTTTTTGGTGGCAACGATGTTACTCACTGCGATCTCAGTTCCATTGCTATGGTATCTAGCATTCCCGGGATAAAGCACCTTGTGCCATCTAACCTAGAGGAATACTTTGCCATGGTGGATTGGTCCATCAAGCAGGATGCCGAGCCGGTATACATCACTGTTCCCGCAGGTCCGGTCGTTCATGCTCCTAAGGATCAGCAGATTCGCACTGACTACTCCCAGCTGTCTTGGGAGCTTGTGCATGAGGGCTCTCAAGTTGCTCTTATCGCAGTTGGTGACTTCTTTGGCATTGGCCAAAAAACTGTCGAGAAACTTGCGGCAGCTGGTATTGATGCCACATTGGTCAAGCTGCTCTTTGCATCGGGTCTGGATACAGCAACACTGAATGCCTTGGCTCAAACGCATGATGTGATCCTTACTATTGAAGACGGTATTGTGGATGGTGGCTTTGGTCAGCGTGTAGCGGGGTATTTGGGTACGAACAGCTCAACCAAAGTTTTGGTGCGTGGCTTTGAACGTGCGTTTTATGACCGGTTTAAGGCTTCTGACCTGCTTGAAGAGGCGCGCATTACTCCCGATAAGCTCACGGAGGATGTGCTGGCTGTTCTAAACAACTAAGCTGCTTACAGCGTTAAAAACTGCAGCGCTAAAAACGATAAAACAAAACTGGTACCATCGTAGGATGACACCAGTTTTTATGCAGGCCTTTATCGGCAGGACTCTTAAGCAGTCCTAAGCTCAAACGACTAAAATGCAGGCAAAACGTCCTTGTCGTATGTCTTGCTGAGATAAGCCTTAAAGTCATCCGAGGTCAAGACCTCTACCAGAGCTTTGATGCGCTCATCGTCTTTTTCTGCGGGTGTTGTAACAATGTAGTTGGCGTACTGCTCAACAGCCTTACCATCAGACTGCTCTACCGCCAAAGCATCGGCAACATGGAACCCTGCCTCGATAGCGTAGTTACCGTTGATAACTGCAAAATCAACATCCTGCAGCTGACGTGAAACCGCTGCTGCCTCTACTTCTACAAACTTAATGCTGTGAGGGTTGTCTGCCACATCGCCAGGAGTTGCCTCTAGGTTGTCGGGGTCCTTAAGCGTGATAAGCCCCTCTTGAGCCAACAGTAAAAAGGCGCGTCCCTCATTGGTGGGGTCATTGGGAACAGCAATCTGAGCGCCAGAAGCAATGTCCTTGAGATCCTTAGACTTGCCTGCATAGATGCCCATGGGCTCATAGTGGATGGCAGCTACGCCCACTAAATCAGTGCCATTTTGCTTGTTGTAGTTGTTCAGATAATTGATGTGTTGGAAGTAGTTAGCATCTACCTCACCAGAGGTGGTCACCTGGTTTGGAATGATGTAGTCCGTGTATTCCTTAACCGTAAGCTCAATGTCTTTTTGTGCGAGCTTGTCCTTGGCAAACTTGTTCAGAATCTCTGCATGAGGAGAAGGGCTGGCGGCAACAGTAAGTGTCTTTTTGCTGCTGGAACCACCGCCTGCAGTACCACCAGAACAAGCGCTGAGGGCACCAGTAGCAATAAGTGCAGCGGCAGAGGCAATAAAGTTACGACGAGAAATCATGGGATACTCCTTAGGTGAGTTGGTAAACATTGGTACATGAAATAATGTGATGGGACAAACTGGGACAAACTGAACAAAAACTATTTACGATGGTCGATTTTATTAGCGATAAAATCACAGGTAGACTGAATGACTTGAACAAGTACCACCATAAAAACGATGGTTACAAACATAATGTTGTCTTCGTAGCGGTAGTAGCCGTACCTAATAGCAATGTCTCCAAGACCGCCTGCTCCTACCGCACCTGCAATGGTGGTGTAGCCCAGCACTGCAATCAAGGTGATGGAGACACCACGTACAATAGAGGGTAAGGCTTCGGGCAAAAGCGCGCTTATGACAATGCGAGGAACCGAAGCACCACAAGCAAGAGCTGCCTCAATGGCGGATTGGTCCACTTCTGCCAGGCTTTGCTCAATCATACGAGCTACAAAGGGTGTGGTAGAAAGTACCAGGGGAGGAATAACTCCCACAACTCCTGTGGCGGTGCCAACCAATGCGCGCGTCGCAGGCATAACGGCTACCAGCAAAATAATAAAAGGTATCGAGCGGCTCATATTTATAATCCACCCAAGCACAGCATTAAGTACGCGATGAGGCTTAAGGCCACCAGGCTGAGTGATGTGCAGTACAACACCAAGCACCAAGCCAAAGACATAGGCAATAGCAGTAGAAATAAACAGCATGAGGCAGGTATCTACAATGCCGTTGCCGATAAGTTCTGCGTAGGCATCAAAAAAAGAAGTGATGTTACTCATGCCAGTCCTCCACGCCTAAAAGCTGCTTTGTAATCTTGTGTGATGGATGAGCAAATACCTGCTCTACGTTGCCCTTCTCGACAATTTCACCATGGCAAAGCACTGCGACGTTGTTACAGGTGCTACGAACCACGTCCATGGAGTGCGTAATAATAATGATGGTTACTCCCGTTTCTTTATTGATGGTCTTGAGCAGATCCAAGACAGAAGCGGTGGAAGCGGGGTCCAGTGCGCTGGTTGCCTCGTCACACAAGATGTACTCCGGATTGCATGCCAAGGCTCGTGCAATGGCTACGCGCTGCTGTTGACCACCAGACAGCTGTGCGGGGTAGGCGTTTGCTTTGGAAGCGAGACCAACCCGTGCTAACAGGTCCTGTGCGGTTTGTTTGTCCTGTGCGCTTACCGTGCCCTTGCTTGCTAAAAAGGGAAAACAGACGTTGTCCAATACCGTTTTTTGAGCCAGCAAGCCAAAAGCTTGAAAAATCATGGCAACCCGACGGCGGTATTCATGCAGCTCGCGTCCCTTGAGCTTGCACACCTCAATGCCGTCTACCTCAATGGATCCAGAAGTAGGACGTTCGAGCATATTAAGGCAACGCACGAGCGTTGATTTACCAGCACCACTAATACCAATGATGCCAAAAATATCTCCGTCGCTAATGTCGAGCGAGACATCTTTAAGGGCATGCACATCGGATGCGCTTTCAAAGGTTTTAGTTAAATGAGAAATATGAATCATATATCGGATTGCTTTCAAGGGTAGCAAGCGTGTACGACAACAAACCAAGCCGCTCCACTACCGCGTGGAGCAAGCTAACAATAACGCCCAAGCACCAAGCTTTCGCTCAAAACGATAAGGTGCTCGGGCTTGAGCATCTGCATCGGAGCAAATATCTGCGGGGAATATGTCGTAAAATTTTTCATGCGCTCTACTATAAAGAGATACATCAGCATAAACAAGCGTTAGTGTGCTAGTAATATATGCCAACGAGTTATCGGTTTTATCGATAACAAATATAGGTATGCTTTGTAAACAGTGATTAAACTTGCATATATGAGGCTCGGTGGGACCCTATATGTGGTAAAACCTGTATATACGCAACAGGAAGGTTTTCTCGTTATGCACAGGTCCAGGCTTTTGTCTGCAACCATTACTCAAACTCAGACTATGTAGGCGTCTGTCTCCTACAAGGCCGTATGTGCTCTGGACAGGCGCCCTATTTTGCTCTTACGCGTTTGCGTGGAGCGTTTTGTTTTGCGTTGATGCGAGTTTGAGAAAATCATTGAGATAAGAAGGACATATTCATGAAGGCATTGTTTAACGACGGTCACGTAGCAGAGATTAGCGAGGATGAAGAGCTGCAAGTTTTGCGTCACTCTGCTTCTCATATTTTGGCTATGGCAATAAAGCGTTTGTATCCTGAGGCAAAGTTTGGCTATGGTCCTGCTACGGATAATGGCTTTTATTACGATATTGATCTGCCGGAGGGCGTAAAGATTTCTGAGGATGATTTTCCTGCTATTGAAGATCAGATGCGCAAGATCTGCAAGGAAAACCTCAAGTTTGAAACCTACGAGCTGCCCCGCCAAGAGGCCATTGCTCACATGCAGGAGCGTGGCGAGACGTACAAGGTAGAGCACATAGATGATCTGCCCCAGGACGCTCGTATTACCTTTTACAAGCAGGGTGAGTACATAGACATGTGCGTTGGCCCTCACATTATGTATACCAAGGCTCTCAAGGCGTTTAAGCTTACGGGTGTGTCTGGTGCATACTGGAAGGGCGATAAGGACAACAAGATGCTTACGCGCATCAATGGTGTAGCGTTCCGCACCAAAGAAGAGCTTGCCCAGTATGAGGAACTTCTCGCCGAGGCAGAGAAGCGTGACCACCGCAAGATTGGTCGCGAGATGGACCTGTTTATGATGTCCGAGTCTGGTCCTGGTTTTCCCTTCTGGCTTCCCAATGGTATGCGCGTGCGCAATGCTCTTATGCAGTACTGGCAAGAGATGCAAGACGCCTATGGCTACGAGCAGGTTCAGACGCCCATTATCTTGTCCCGTACGCTGTGGGAGACCTCTGGTCACTGGGATCACTACAAGGACAACATGTACACCACCACCATTGATGACGAGGACTTTGCCATCAAGCCCATGAACTGCCCCGGTGCGTGTTTGGTGTACAAAAATCGTCCACGTAGCTATCGTGATCTGCCCCTTAAGCTTGCAGAGGCAGGTTTAGATCACCGCCATGAGCTCAAGGGTGCGCTGCACGGTCTGTTCCGCGTGCGCGAGTTTACGCAGGATGATGCCCACCTGTTTATTATGCCGGATCAGATTACCGAGCAGGTAACGGATACGGCTCACCTGATTACCGCCTACTATACTCAATTTGGTTTCCCGTATCGCATTGAGCTGTCCACCCGTCCCGAGGACTCTATGGGTTCTGATGAGGACTGGGAGCGCGCAGAGCAGGGTTTGCGTGATGCCTTGGATTCCATGGGTGTTGAATATACGGTAAATGAGGGTGACGGCGCTTTTTATGGTCCCAAGATCGACTTCCATCTGCAGGATTGTCTTGGTCGTACCTGGCAGTGCGGCACCATTCAGCTGGACTTCCAGCTGCCCGAGCGCTTTGAGCTGGAGTACACCGCATCTGATGGCTCCAAGCAGCGTCCCATCATGATCCACCGTGCCGGTTTTGGCTCCTTTGAGCGCTTTATTGGCATGCTTATTGAGCAGTATGCAGGCAAATTCCCAACCTGGCTGTCTCCTCTGCAGGTTAAGGTGCTTCCCGTTTCCGAGAAGACCCGCAGCTACGCCAATGAGGTTGCTTCCAAGCTTCGCGCTGCTGGCGTGCGTGTTAAGGTGGACAATCGCGATGAGAAGATTGGCTACAAGATCCGTGAGGCCCGCTCTCTTGACCGTGTTCCGTATATGCTCATTTTGGGTGAGAAGGAAGTCGAGGCTGGCAATATCTCTGTCCGCGATCGTTCCAATGAGACCCATCAGACATCACTTGATGAGTTTATTGCTGCTCTTAAGGAAGAGATTTCTGAGCGTCGTTAATGAATCACTTTCGCGCTTATAAAGCAGCTCCATTAGCTGTAACACAGTTCTTGCAAGCCCCCCGGCTGTGCGCCTGCACGGTTGTGGAGGGCTTGCCTCTTTGTTGTGTAGACGTGCGTTCCACCATTGCCGCGGTTCACGAGCGAGAAGAGCTTGCCTGCTATGATCTGCGGGATCTAGGTTTTGGTGCTCTTACCGGGGTACCTGCCTTGCGTTTGGGTGCCGATGTAGTTGTGGTGGCAATGCCAGATGCAGCAACGCAAGATACGGCAATGAAGGATGTGGCAACACCAGATGCAGTAACGCAAAACACCGCGCAGGCCCTCGTATTGTTGGCGGGGGAGGGCTTGGAGCTTTGTCCCCAGCTTGAAGCTGTCGGCTGTTCTCGGCTGTCCTCAGATGAGCTGAGCGTCTATCAGAATACTGCTTGCGAGCAGTGGCGTAAGCTCAGTGACGTAGCTCATATTGTTGCCTCGTACCTGCGCTGTCATCCCAAAATTGCTGAAGTACGCTGGCCTGGACTCACAACAGATCCATCGTATAAACTTGCATCACAGATCTTTGAAGCAGGTTTTGGTGCGCGTATTGATTGGCAGCTCAAGGGTTGTGAAGACTGGCATTCATTCTATGCGCAGTTGGAGGACTGGGCTTCTCAGGTACTTGAGTTTGAGCATATGCTTACAATCAATTAAATACGTATGACGATAATGACCTTCCTTTCATGGTCAACCTCAAATAAATTGACCATAATACACTAGTCAACCTGCAGGTAGATGGCTTAATTTCTTATAAAAATGGCTAAAAGTCCAACTTTTCGGTAAGCGGATTTTGTATCATTAAGAGGACAGCAATAAGCTCAAGTAAGTCACTGGATACCCTGGAGGTAAAACATGACTAAAGCACTGCCGCTCATTGATAGTGTAGATGCGCTTACCGAGCGACTCGCATCAATGCGCAAAGCGCAAGCGGAGTTTGCAACGTTTTCCCAAGAGCAAGTAGATAAGATTTTTTACGAGGCCTCTCTTGCGGCAAACAAGGCTCGTATTCCTCTTGCTAAGCTTGCGGTAGAGGAAACCGGCATGGGCATTGTGGAAGATAAGGTTATTAAGAACCACTATGCTTCTGAGTACATCTATAACAAATACAAGAACATGAAAACCTGTGGGGTCATTGAGGATGACCCTGCTTTTGGTTACAAGAAGGTAGCGGAACCTCTGGGTGTTGTGGCAGCGGTTATTCCTACTACCAACCCAACCTCTACCGCTATCTTTAAGGCGCTTATCTGTCTTAAAACACGTAATGCTATTTTGATTTCTCCTCATCCTCGTGCTAAAGGCTGCACCATTGCCGCTGCCAAGATTGTGCGCGAGGCTGCAGAGACGGCCGGTGCACCCAAGGGCATTATTGACTGGATTGATGTTCCTTCTCTTGAGCTTACGAACACCCTTATGAGCTCGGCAGATATGATTTTGGCAACAGGTGGCCCTGGTATGGTTGCTGCGGCATACTCTTCTGGCAAGCCTGCTTTGGGTGTAGGACCTGGCAACACGCCCGCTATTATCGATAGCACAGCAGACATCAAACTGGCTGTAAACTCCATCATTCACTCTAAGACCTTCGATAACGGTATGATCTGTGCTTCCGAGCAGTCCGTTACCATCGTGGAGGACGTCTACGACGAGGCAAAGGCTGAGTTTAAGCGTCGTGGTTGCTACTTCCTTAAGGGTGCTGAGCTGGATAAGGTCCGCAAGACCGTTATTATCAACGGCGGCGTAAACGCTAAGATTGTTGGTCAGTCCGCATATACCATTGCTCAGATTGCTGGGGTAGAGGTACCCAAGTCCACCAAGATCTTGATCGGTGAGGTAACTTCCGTTGATCCTTCCGAGGAAATGGCCCATGAGAAGCTCTCTCCTGTTTTAGGCATGTATAAGGCTAAGAGTTTTGATGATGCGCTTGCCAAGGCAGAGCGCCTGGTAGCAGATGGTGGCTATGGTCACACCTCTTCGCTGTACGTAAACGTCAATGAGGCCGAGAAGCTCGAGAAGCACCGCAATGCCATGAAGACCTGCCGTATTCTTATCAATACGCCATCGTCTCAGGGCGGTATTGGTGACCTCTACAACTTTATGATGCCTCCTTCACTTACGCTGGGCTGCGGCTCCTGGGGCGGTAACTCCGTTTCTGGCAATGTTGGCCCTCAGCACTTGCTCAACATCAAGTCCGTTGCAGAGAGGCGTGAGAACATGCTGTGGCTTCGTACTCCCGAGAAGGTCTACTTCAAGAAGGGCTGCATGCCCGTTGCACTGCAGGAGCTTAAGGACGTCTACAACAAGAAGCGCTGCTTCATTGTTACCGATCAGTTCCTCTACACCAGTGGCTTTACCAAGAAGGTAGAGGAGTCTTTGGATGCCATGGGCATTGTACACTCCAGCTTCTGGTCCATTTCTCCTGACCCCAAGCTGCAAGATGCTCTCAAGGGTCTTGAGCTGCTTAAGGCCTTTGAGCCCGACTGCATTATCGCCATTGGTGGCGGCTCTGCTATGGACGCTGGCAAGATCATGTGGTCCATGTACGAAAACCCCGAGGAGAAGTTTGAGGATATGTCCATGGACTTTATGGACATCCGCAAGCGTGTATACCAGTTCCCCAAGATGGGCAAGAAGGCATTCTTTGTAGCTATCCCCACAAGCTCTGGTACCGGTTCCGAGGTAACGCCGTTTGCCATCATTACCGATGCAGAGACGGGCGTAAAATGGCCCATTACGGACTACGAGCTCATGCCCAACATGGCAATCGTAGATACTGATAACATGATGAGCCAGCCCAAGGGCCTAACCGCAGCATCTGGTGTTGATGTTCTTACGCACTGCCTTGAGTCTTTTGTCTCTGTTATGGCTTCTGACTATACCGATGGCATGGCTTTGCGCGGCATGAAGCTGGTCTTTGAGTACCTACCGCGCGCATACGATAACCCCAATGATGTTGAGGCCCGCGATCACATGGCCAATGCTTCTTGCTTGGGCGGTCTTGCCTTTGCAAACGCCTTCTTGGGTGTAAACCACTCCATGGCTCACAAGCTGGGTGCTTTCCACCACATTCCTCATGGTCTGGCCAATGCGGTAATCTTGCCACGCGTTATGCGCTACAACTCTGCTGAGCGCCCCGCTAAGATGGGCACCTTCCCTCAGTATGACCACCCCAAGACTCTGGCTCGCTATGCTGAGGCCGCACGCTTCTGTGGCGTAACTGGCAAGGATGACCAGGAGGTCTTTGAGAAGTTCATAGAGAAGATCTATGACCTGTTTGATCATGTAGGTGTTAAGCGCACCATTGCCGAGTACAACGTAGATGAGAAGTACTTCCTTGATACCCTGGATGACATGGCAGAGCAGGCATTTAATGATCAGTGCACCGGCGCCAATCCCCGATATCCTTTGATTTCTGAGATCGCCAGCCTGTATATGGATGCATACTATGGTCGCGAAGCAACTACGTACGAGGACTAATTGGTTTAGGGTTTTAGTGTATAAGTATTTCTTCTAAGTAAGGATGTGCCGCTATGGAACTCTCTAACAACAAGCAAGAGATCGTTCGTCGTGGTAATAAGGTTGTATGGGACTGCGGTGACAGTATTGTTAAGGCATTTAACAGCAGTAAGCCTGCTTCCGATGTACTAAACGAGGCCCTTAACCTCACTCGTGTGTATGAGGCAGGTGTTAAGGCTCCTCAGTTTATTGAAGTTTCTGCTTTGGATGATGGTTGGGCGCTCAAGACCCAGCGCGTAGAGGGAACTATGCTTTCTACGCTTATGGACGAGAATCCCACTAAACTTGCAGAGTATTTGAGCAACTTTGTTGAGCTGCAGCTGGATATTCAAAGCCACGCAGCTGCGTTGCTGCCTCGTCAGAGGGATAAGTTTGCTCGTATGATTAACTCTTTGTCCTGCATTAATGCTACAACACGCTATGATCTGTTGGTGCGCTTGGATGGCATGAAGGTAGAAGAGAAGATCTGCCACGGTGACTTTAATCCCACTAATGTATTGGTACAAGAAGATGGAAGCTGCACGGTTGTAGACTGGGCTCACGCTACGCAGGGCGCACCTGCAGCAGACGTAGCCATGAGCTACATGCTTTTCTCGTTTGAGGATCAAAAGCTTGCAGACGCCTATTTGGAGATGTACTGCGACCGCGCTGATCTGGCTAAGCAAGTGGTGTATCGTTGGCTTCCCATTGTTGCTGCAGCCGAGCTTGCGCGCGGCCATAAGGAGCATGAACAGGCCTTGCTGTCTTGGATTGATGTAGCTGATTGGCAGTAATATCATTTGCTAGCACAGTATAAAGAAACCTTTCAGCCTTAAATAAGCTACGTTGAACGGAGTTGCCTTGTGGCAGCTCCGTTTTTTTCTTAAGGTGCATGGTACGCTTCTTCCGAGTAAGGTAGCAAATAAGCTTCTACTTTGTTGTTATCCATCTGTTAGAGGGGGGGGTAGTATGCGCAAGGTTCATCCTTTGTTCACGACTGTTTTAACGCTGGTACTTGCATGCGGTATGGTAGCTGGTCTGGCTGCCTGTAAGGGCGGGGACGCTGATAAAAACAAGCAAGAGATCACTACGCTTGTGGGCAAAACCTATGATAGTGCTATGGCACTGGATGAATCTGTCGTAGATGAGCTTCTTTCTGACGCCAAGCTAGACAATATGTCTGGGATGGGTCTTGATGGTAAGGATGTAGGCAAAGAAATTTTGTCTGCAGCGTTTAAGAACTTCAAGTACAAGATTGGTGATATAAAAATCGATGGCGATAAGGCCATGGTTACGGTCCATGTTTCTAATGTTGATTTTGCAACTGCTTTGCAAAAGTTTGAAACAGAGTTTACAGAGTGGGCCCAGACCAAAGAGGGCACAAGCGCTATTATGAATGAAGATTCCAATGCTATTACTAAAGGAATAAAGAGCAGCTTAGACAGTAGCTTTAATGCTTCTGATTTAGAGACCAAAGAGTCTGATGTAGTTATTACCGTTGATAAGAAGGATGGCAGCTGGGCGATTCATAGCCTTACTGAATTGTATGACAGCATGGTTGTTCTCTGATAAGGAAGTAGATCTGTAAGCACTGCAGCTTTTAGCCCGATGTGCTGAACACGGTGATACTGTACAAAATCAAATGTAATACCGTCTGGAGTTACGCCGCCTTTCTGTGTAGCAACAAGCTGCCAGTGCGGGTTAGTATCCAGATTGGGAAAATAGGCATCTGCATCACGGATGCAATCATGTTTGGTCACAATAACGTCTGAGCAATGCGGCAGCATTTGTTCGTACACGCTCATGCCACCAATGCACCATACCTCATTGGGATTGTCGGTAGCCACTGCATCGAGCGCCTCAGAGACACTGTGGACAACTTCTACTCCCACACAAGACCAGCCGGTGTTGCGAGTGAGCACAATGTTGCGTCGCTTGGGTAGGGGACGTGCGCCGGGGAAGCTTTCCAGCGTTGTGCGTCCCATGATAACGGTGCCACCACGGGTATGTCGCACAAAATGCTGCATGTCCGCCTTGTTGTCAATGAGCAAACGACCCTTACAGCCAATGGCCCAATTGCTGGTAACAGCTACAATGGCACGCATGATTACACCGCAATGGGGATGTTTTTGACCTGTGGGCCATGCTGATAGTTTTCGACGATCAGATCGCCTGTCGTGAAGTCATAAAAATTGGTGACTTCAGGATTAAGGCGCACGGATGGCGCAGGGTAGGTGGGACGCGTAATGAGCTCTTTGATGATGTCTATGTGGCGGTCATAAATGTGCGCGTCACTAATGATGTGTACAAGCTCGCCTGCAATCATGTTAACGGATTGAGCAACCATCATAAGCAAGATGGCATATTGGCATACATTCCAGTTATTAGCTGCCAAAATGTCTTGGCTGCGCTGCATAAGCAGCATGTTGAGCGTGGGTTTCTCGTCACCTTCCGCCTGTGTGACATTATAGGTAACTGAATATGCGCAAGGATACAGGTTCATCTCAGATAAATCGGCAAAGGTATACATATTGGTCATGATACGACGAGAATACGGTGTGTGCTCAAGATCGTAGAGTACCTTATCCATCTGATCCATATCGCCCTGAGGGTAATGACTTTTCTGAGCAATCTGATAGCCATAAGCCTTGCCAATGGAGCCATCTTCATTGGCCCATTCATCCCAAATGTGGGAGTTAAGATCGTGAATATTATTGGATTTGCGCTGATAGATCCACAAGATCTCATCCATAGCGCTCTTGAGTGCGCAGCGGCGTAAGGTGGGAGCGGGAAACTCCTCGCGCAAATCATAGCGGTTACAAACGCCAAATTTCTTAATGGTATACGCAGGGGTGCCGTCTTCCCAGTGGGGGCGCACGAGCTGGCCTTGCGTTGTAGTGCCATGTTCTATGATGTCAGAGCACAGAGCGATAAACAGATCGTCTGCTTTACTCATGTGAACTCCTTTCAGCGGTAGGGGCGAGTGGTAAAGATGACTGGTGTGCACAAAGCATGCGCCAGCAGTTCTGGTTAAGCATGCTTTGTGGGTGTTGCTCTTTGTGAGTGCTGCCAGTGCGCGCTGTTTTGCACACAAGCTGTCTGTATGAAGTTATGAAAGCTTGTAAGAAGTGGTGCTTACGTCGCTGTTATCCAAGAACTTATCGATAGTTTTGCGATCACGATAGCTTGTATAGTCATCATCAGAGAGGCGGTCTTCAGATAATTCTCTTCTAAATTCCTTATCAAGCTGCACAAGCTCTTCTCGAGAAAGACTGCTGACAAAGCGCTGAAGGCTCTGAGAGATTCTTTGGGCTGCCTGGTAGCTACCCAAGGCAAGCACAAGTACGATAGCGATAAAGACTATGTAGATGGTATTGCCAGCAGGGTTTTTCTTGTTGGACGTGGTTGCGCTTGCGGACTCAATGATCGGAGTATCTGTATCCTGAGACTGAGGAATATCTGGTGTTGTAGTCATGGCTTACATCCTTGCGTTAAAAGCTTTTGTACAGTACATAGTATAGATTTCATGAGGGCGGATGCCTATAAATGCTCTGCCCAGAATAGCTGTTCCCACAGAACCCCTAAACTACGGACAAGTGTAGTGTCTGCTTCAAGCCAAGCAACGTCTAAGAGTTCATCACGAGAAAGCCAGCGCAGCTCGGAATGAACACGGGCCTGAGGTGTTTGGTGGGCTGCGAGTTGGCAGATAAAAACATCCATGCTTAAGTGGAAATCAGGATAGTCATACTCAACGGTATCGTAGTAGAACATAGAACCGAGCTCGACGCCCAGCTCTTCTTTGATTTCACGCAAACATGCTTGTTCTGGATTCTCGCCAGGCTGTACTTTACCTCCGGGAAACTCCCAGCCGCTCAGGTGATCATCTGAGCGTTTACAGGCCAAAATTGTATTGTCATTATGGATGATACCTGCGGAAACGTGAACTGTTTTCATATATCCTCCTGCATCTTGTACTTACAAGCCTAGCAGGTTTATGTGCGCAACAGTACCGTGGTTGTTGGTATGGAAACAGTTCGATAAAAATCTCAGAGACGTGTGTGGTGTGCCAAGCGCGTCACGTGCGCCAGACGCAAGAACAGTGGCTTTGTGGTAGTCTTTTTCTCAATATATGCTATTTATGCAGGATAGGCGGGTGATGTGATGGCAACATATGTCTTGAGCGACATACATGGTCGTCTGGCTGCACTGGATCGTGTGCTTAATCGCATTGCTCCCGCTTGTGATGATAGGTTCTTTGTTTTAGGTGATATGGTGGACCGCGGCCCCAATCCTGTGGGCGTTATGCAACTGTGTCGCACGCTTCCCAATGTGCAGGTGTTGATGGGCAATCACGAGCGGCTTATGCTTGATGCCCTCTATTTTCCCGAGGATACCACGGCTGTTTATAACTGGGGTGTAAACGGTGGAGAGACTACCCGTGCGGAGCTGGCAGCTATGGAGCTTGCACCTCGAATTGAGATTGTAGAATGGGTTGCCAACTTGCCCTTATATGCACACACCTATGTTGAACAGCAGCTGTATTTCTTTGTCCATGCAGGAATCCGTACAGGTACGGTAGCTGTGCCACACACCTGGACAAACGAGTCCATTGAAGCCTATTTACATGCACAAGATCCCGATGACCTCTTATGGATTCGCGAGGACTTTTGGGGAACTAAAACACATCTTGCAGATAGCACTGGTGTAGCTCCTCGTATTGTTGCTGGTCATACCCCTACGCCCATTGCCTATAGTTTGGTTGATGTGGCTGCAAATGAGCCTCTTACGCCAGAGGGTCGGGCGCTTATGATGGCCTGCGGTGATACCGATCCTCAGCAGGCAGATCGTTTTGATATTGATTGTGCCTGTGCCGCTGGCTCTGAAATGGGTCAGGTGTTGGTGTGGCGTTTGGATGATGGCCAACAATTCTATGAAGCCGTGCAAGATGGAGAGTAAGCACGAAAGTGAGCACGTTCAATCGTTTGAGCCTCTTATGGATGCTCACTGTCGCGTGCTTGTGCTAGGTACGGTACCCAGCCCTAAGTCACGTGAAGTGCACATGAACTACGGTAATCCACGCAACCGATTTTGGCTTGTGATGGCTCGACTGTTTAACGAGCCTCTCCCCAGCTCAAATGAACAAAAGGCTGCGCTGGTATTACGTCATCATATTGCGTTATGGGATGTATTGGAAAGCTGTGATATTGTGGGGGCCAGTGATGCTTCTATTGTTCATCCGGTTCCCAACAACCTGAGTCGCGTGCTTGACGTGGCACCCATCCATACCATTTTTTGTACAGGTGCTACGGCAGCGCGCTTGTACAAAACGTATTGCGAGCCAGTCTGTGGTTTAACTGCTGTTGCGCTGCCTTCTACCAGTCCTGCTAATGCCCGCTGGAGCTTAGATGATCTGGTGGAGGCCTATACAGTAATAAAGCTTGCTGTTCAGTCACATCCCAGCCAAGCGGGTGAGGCTCGTGGATAGTAGTTGGATATGTGCTCCAGCCGAAGCGTTTTTGCATGGCTGCCTTGAAGTGCAGGCCCACTCGGATGGATGGGTTTGTCCTCAGCGTTTTTTGCCAGAGCAGCGTGCCGTTTTGGAAAGCTGTTTGGCTTGGCACCCTGGCCTATACAAACAGATGGCCGCTTGCACTAGCGGCGTAACGCTTGAGTTTATCACCGACGCCAGCTTAGTTGCTATAGATCTGCGCTTTGGAGAAGAGCCAGCGGGAACGATACGTTCGCGCGAACTCGTACAGAGCCATGACGAACAGCGTAAACAGCAGGTGTTGGATGGTGCAAGCAGTACAAGCGATGCAAGTAACGTGAGCAGCACAAGTAATGCAAGTAACACGAATAATGCCGATGCTGTGGGTACCCAGGTTTTTGATGGCGTGTCGTATGAGGTTAACGGCAAACACAAAGGTATGTTGTTTGCTTCACTGCAAGATAAGCAAACCACGCAAGTGCATATTGCTTTGCCCACCTCAAGTGTGTCTGAACCGGCTTTGTTTGAGTTAAGAAAACCTGTGCGAGTAAAGGTATTTTTACCAGCATTACGTTCATGTGAGGTCCGTACCATTGCGTGCAACGGGACCCAGCTTGAACCACTTGCAAAAAAAGAGCAGCTGCTCGTGTTGGGCGATTCCATTACGCAAGGTTTTGTATGTGGGGACCCGGCATATGCGTGGGCACATCAAGTGGCGCAGAAGACCAAGCTTGACCTGCTTAATCAAGGTATTGGTGGACAAGTCTTTTTGCCAGAAAGCTTCCAGGGTTTCTCTGCACATCCAAAGTTTGTTCCTCAGGTCATCGTGGTAGCCTTGGGTGTCAATTATCGCTATGAGGCGTGTGTAGCCAGCCACGTTTACGCAGATATTCGGCGCTTTTTTGCGACCCTCCACACCCTGTGGCCTTGTGTACCCACCTATGTGCTTACGCCACTATGGCACCAAGATGGCCCATATCTTACACACCCAAAGAGCTGCTTTGGGCAGGTCAGTGAGTTTATTCAGCAGGCGGTAGCTGCGTATTCCAACATGGTGATGGTTGATGGAGCCCATGTCTTAGATGAGGATGAAAGGCTTCTGGCCGATGGCTTTGAACATCCCAATAAGGCAGGGCATACCCAAATTGCCCAGAACTTATCGGCATACCTGTGTAGCCGTGAACATTCTTCCAAAGGACAGGAAGGACAGACTTTGTCCACGCCAGCCGTAGGGCACGCTCCTGTAGCTATGAAACCCATAGCTGCGTCTGATGCATCCGCAGTTACAAAGCATGTTTCGCGCCAAGCTATAGCACAACCACCTGCTGATGTAGAGCAAATGGGCTTTGAGTTTTAATACTGTCCGAGTGCCGTTGTATGCTGGGTACAGAAAATCAAACGGAAAGGCTTATTATGGCAATTCAAAAAAATCCGCTGGTACCCCATATGAACCTCGAGCTTTCTCAGGCAGACTCTGCGCTGGTGCAGCAGTACCAAACAGGCGTAGCGGTCAACCCGTACCGCTGCAACAATGAGGACGTTATCCGCCGCGAGCAAACGGATCGAGACCGTGCATCCGTTATGCGTCCATCTTTTGTGCGCGATACCGAGAAAATCATGCACTTGCAAGCATACAATCGCCTGGCTGGCAAAACGCAGGTGTTCTCGTTTAGAGCCCATGATGATCTTACTCGTCGTGGTTTGCATGTGCAGCTTGTGGCACGTGTTGCACACACTATTGGTCGTGCGCTTGGTCTTAACGTGGACTTGATTGAGGCAATTGCCCTTGGCCACGATATTGGTCATACGCCCTTTGGCCACGCGGGGGAGCGCTTTTTGAATCATGAATATCATGTGCGCACCAACAAATATTTTTTCCATAATGTTATGAGTGTGCGGGTGCTGGATAAGTTGTATGGGCGCAACCTGAGCTTACAGATGCTCGACGGAGCGCTGTGCCACAACGGTGAGTTTGAGCAGCAGGTACTTGAGCTCAGTGGTCTGTCCAACTTTGCAGATTTTGATGCCACAGTCCAGAGTTGTTGGGATGACGCACCTCAGGTTATTGGGCATTTGCGTCCTATGACGCTCGAGGGCTGCGTGGTGCGTATTTCAGACATCATTGCCTATATTGGCAAGGATCGTCAGGATGCCATCCGTGCCGGCATTGCTACCGAGAAAACCTTTGAAGATGGCATGGGCGGCGCTTATAACGCTTGGGCGCTTTGTGCTTTTGCAACAGACATTGTGTCTTGTAGCCTTGGTTCTTCTCGCATTGCTTTGAGCGAGGAGGGCTTTGAGGAGCTACGCCGTGCTAAGCGTGAAAACTATGAAAAGATTTATCTGGCAAGTGAAGTAGCAGGGGATTTGTCTCAAGACATGGCACAGATGTTTGCTATGGTATATGCCACCTGTTTGGAGTGGATGCAGTCTGGCAAGCAGGATACGCCTCTTTTTGAGCACCATATCCAACCGCTTGAGCGTTCACTTTCTTACTATGGCAAGAGCTATGATTGGCAGCAGGATCTTAATCTGACCGCGGTGGATTACATTTCTGCCATGACCGATGATTACTTTGCGGCCTTGTGCCAGCACATTGATCCTTCTTGTGCAGCATTTTTCCCACAGTATAGCTATTTTGCTTAGTGTATAAACGATGCGAGTGCACACAGGGCAATCAATACGCCTACCAGGCTTTCTCCACCCAAGACACCAGAAACGATGGTGTCCGCCTTTGAATCTTGCAGCTTGTTTGTTTTTTCGAGAACAAACTTGATGGCTGCTCCAAGAGCAGCACTACAAGACATAAAGAAGGGAAGATACACACCCAGGCCAAGCGTCATAACGGGAAGGCCGCAGCCGGCCAATACGCCACCAATGCCAAGGCCTGCGATAAAGGCAGGAACGTGAGAGATGCCGCCAGCCATAGCGGCAACGTTGGCTGCCTGCACAGAAACAAAGGTTGCTTGAGGACCAAAAGCACCGCCGCCGTACACCTGGTATAGGCCCATAAGTAACAAAGACGCTACAACTACGCCAACCAAGGCGCCAACTACCATACCCGTCATTTGGTCTTTAGGATTGGTGTGAAGACGATCGCCCGCCTTGAGATCGTTCATAACATCGCCACCAATACCGCAGGCCACAGCTACCATGGCAGCAACAAGGAACAATACCTTCATGCTGGCTATCCTAAACACGGCCTGTACCAGTAAAAGTACAAGCATGCCAAAGACCTCCATGGGGTTGATGCCTGTGGTTCCCGTCAGCCAAGCGGATAGATAGATGCAAAACCAGGTTGCAGCCACAGCGACAGTAGAGGTAAAGATGGTCAGTTGGAATACAGCGCAGATAAGCGCTACTGCCAAAGCGCATATGAGTGCACTGAGTCTGAGGCTGGTATGTAAGCGCACGGGTTTGTCGCCCTTCTCGGTAGATTGATGGGTCTGGGCAACGTCATGGGCAGCACTTTTGGCAGATGTGCTGGCAGTCTTCTTGGCGGCGTCACGTAGCTTTTTGTTACGCAGGACAGAGGCGGCAATGGTGCCTCCACCGGCACCAAGCATGAGGCCCAGCCCTAAGCTTACGCGGATGTCCAGGGCGGTAGCTGTGGTAACAAGGTTTGCTGCGGGCAGTGCGCCTACAATACCAAGATGGCCAACAACAGCACCAATAAACCAAACAGCGGTAGGAACAACTCCCACAGCAAAACCCATAGCAACGCTCATAGGGGAGTTATAGATTCCCAGTGCTACACCGGGAAGTGCGTTGGATTGGAACAGGATTGAAGGAACGAGGTGCAAAACGTCTCGTATAGCGGCGTACACACCGGACAAGCCCAAGCCCCAAAACAGGGCGGGTGCATCCTGTGCATTATTGTTCCCTACCGCAGTAAGGGTATCTGCGGCGGCAGTACCAATGGGGTAAGCTAATTTTTTGCCGCAGATAAAGTAGGGCTGGAAGGCAGCACAGGCAACCAGACCCACGAGCGTTCCAGCCAATGCTGCAATAAGCACTTCATATAGAGCAAGATCCTGACCCAAGCCCATAATCCACAGACCAGGGATGGTAAAAGCAAGACCGCCTGCAATCATGGAGCCAGCGCTCATGGCTGCGTGCATAACGTTTGCTTCATGAAGGTTGTGAGATTTAAACAGCTTAAGCGCTAAGACGCTGGCGATGGCCGCAAAAGAGATAGGCCAAGGCAGCATGCCCATACGCAACGCGATAAACAAAGAACTTGCAGTAAGAATTGCAGATCCAAGGGCTCCAATAACCAGTGCGCGAACGGTAAGTGCTTTATTGTTAGTGCCAGAATTCATGAACTGCCTTTCGGTGTAAAGAGCTGTAAAGAGCCTTTTGCGTGTGAGTTGTTTTGTTATTGAGCATCAGGCCAGTTATTGAGCGTCAGATAAAGCGGCCTTCTTTGCTTTGTACGTGGCTGCAGCATCAATAAATGCCTCAAACAGATCTGGTTGTGTGCCCAAAATCTCTGGATGCCATTGCACGCCAACCACAAAGTCCTTCTCGGCACATTCCAGCGCTTCGGGAGTGCCATCGGTTGCCCAACCTACAATACTCACTCCTTGCCCAGGAGTGCTAATTGCTTGATGGTGATAAGAATTTACCCCCAACAGCGTTGAGTGATAAATGTGAGCAAGCTTGCTGTGTTCATCCAGATCAACGGTATGGCAGGGCATGTCAAAGGGAGGAGCAACGTGCACCTGGGCTGTGGTTGTGGTGTTTGGCTGCTCGGTTACATCACGCACCATGCGACCACCACGAGAGATGTTAAGCAGCTGCATGCCGCGGCAAATTGCTAGAGTTGGCAGGTTAGAGCTCCATGCCTGTGCACATAAAGCTTCTTCCATGTTGTCGCGCACCATGTCTGTAAGAAAGATCTCTGCTGTGGAGTAAGGCTCATACACCTTGCCTCCAAATGACTCGGCAGCAATGTCTCCGCCGCCTGTGAGCAACAGGCCATCTACCAGATCCAACAAACGCGGCACCATGGCAGGACCCTGAGCAGACAGAGGGAGCACAACGGGAATACCACCTGCGGCAATAATACAGTCTGCATACCTCTGATTTATCCAGGTATGTCCATCCTCACCTGGACGAGAGGTAATACCAATAAGAGGTGCAAAATCATACGCGGTATCCACCATCATTCCTTTCTGCTGGCGCGAAACTTTAATCATAGGTCAAAACGCAGTCTCCTGCACTAAAAATAAGGCCTCAAACAATTTCTTATAGTTATTACGTAAAACCATCGCAGCGGTTGGCTGGTGAGAAAAGCGTGGTTTTGCTGCGCTAAAATGAGCCTATGGATACTTTGTTTAGCAGCGCTCAGCGCACTATTAAAATTAATAACGCTCCGATGGCCGTCAGAATGAGACCGACTTCCTTGGATGAATTTGCGGGCCAAACCGCAGCGGTTGGTCCAAATTCATGGTTGCGTCGTGCCATAGAGCATGATGTATTGTCCTCTGTTATTTTGTATGGTCCAGCCGGTACGGGTAAAACCACCCTGGCTCGCATCATTGCCAACTCTACCAATGCTACGTTTGTAGAGGTTTCTGCTATTACCGGCACGGTTAAGGATCTGCGTCGAGAGATTGAGCTTGCAGAATCACGTTTGCTTACCAGCGGAACTCGAACCATTTTGTTTGTGGATGAAATCCACCGTTTTAATCGTTCCCAGCAAGATGCGCTGCTTCATGCGGTAGAGGACCGTATTGTGGTGCTGATTGGCGCTACAACGGAAAACCCTTGTTTTGAGGTTAATCAGGCATTGATTTCTCGTTCGCGCGTGGTGGAGCTTACCACGCTTTCTGATGAGGATATCAGCGGTATTGTTACCCGTGCCCTGGAGTCTGATCAGGGTTTGGCGGGTAAGTTTACGCTGACAGACGATGCGCTGGAAGAAATCGTGTTACTTTCTGGTGGAGATGCCCGCTGCGCTCTGACCACCCTAGAGCTGGCAAGCCAACTGGCAACACCGCTGGCAGCGTCGGCGGCGCCTACGGCACCCACGCCAACACCAGAGCCATCGGCAGCACCCACGTCGGTACCAGATTCGTCGGCCCCGTCCGACGCACCCGCAGACGCAACGGATCGTCTCGTCATCACACGTGAACAGGTGCTTGATGCCAACCCACGTCATGGCATGCCCTACGACAAGTCTCAAGACATGCACTATGACATCATCTCTGCCTTTATCAAATCCATGCGTGGCTCGGATCCCGATGCCGCACTGTACTGGCTTGCTCGCATGATTGACGCGGGTGAGGATCCTAAATTTATTGCGCGACGCATTATGATTGCCGCCTCTGAGGATATTGGTAACGCAGATCCTCAGGCATTGCTGGTGGCCCAAGCTGCGTTTAGAGCTGCTGAGGTTATTGGCTATCCAGAGTGTCGCATTATGTTGGCGCAGGCTGCGGTGTACAATGCCTTGGCACCCAAGTCAAACGCTAGTTATGCTGGCCTTAATGAGGCTATGGCAGAGATTCATAACGGTCCTTTGCGTGCCGTGCCGTCGCATTTGCGTGATCGGCATCGTCCGGGGGCAGAGCAGTACCAGGAGTATCTGTATCCGCACGATGATGCAAGAGGATGGGTTTCTCAGCAGTATTTGCCCGATGGACTTTCCAAGGGTGCCTTTTTTACGCCCTCTGAGCGCGGGTGGGAGGCGTGGCGCTATGAGGCGTCAAACAGAGATCACACCGATCCGCCTGCCCAGAAGGGTTCGTCTGCCGAGAAGGGCTAAAAAGTAGATGTAATTGCCCGCTAAATGCGGACGTTGTGAGTAGCTATGGGGTTTAAACGGGTAGAATTAAACGAATGTAACGGGCTAGGGGAAGGTTGACGCGATGTTTGACGCGATGTCACCAATGGAGATTGCAGGTATTGTTCTGATAGTAGCTGGTATTTGGGCAGCTATTGAGCTTGCTTTGACCTTGCGCTCCTCACGCAAGTCTCTTGCAGAGCTTACCCATACCGTTACTGACACGGTGGCCGAGGTTAAGCCTGTGGTGCAAAAGCTGGATGGCGTGGTAGATGAGCTGCAGCAGTCTTCCAAGCAGCTTGAGCCGCTTTTAGAGAAGACTTCGGTAGCCGTGGATGCTGTGACGGTTGATCTGATTCGTGTGGACGACATCCTCTCTGATGTTTCCACGGTTACTTCTACAGGCGCCAATCTTTCCAGTGCGGTAAGCAAGGTTACCGCGAGTGCAGCAGACGGTGTAGCCGGTATTGTGGGCAAGATCACTTCAAGTGCAAGCAAGACCGTCGGCGCAAAGCTGGGACTTTCTGTTTCAGAGGCCACGGCCGCCCTACAAGATGCTGCTAGCAGCATGGAGGGTCAAGCACACAGCAAGGCAGCGGGCGCTGGTACTGGTGCCAATGCGGACACGAACGGCACCGGCTCTGAGACTTACTCATCTAAGGATCAGGGCGCTCAAGATACAGCCCAGCAAAATGCTGCACCATCCCATAAGTCGGCTAAGCCTACTTATTTTACGTACCCAGATAGCGCAACGGGTACCGCTCGTGCACAAAGCAGCGCAACGGATAAGGAATAATTAAACTGCCTCGTCGGGTTTCTCGGCAGGCACAACAGCCAAATAGGCGTACGCAAAAGGAGAGATATGTCCCAACAAGTAGTGTCGTTGAGCGTTCCTGCTCAACCGTTGTTTGCACGTTCGGTCCGTATGATGGCGGCTAATCTGGCTGTGGTAAACAATATGGATGTGGACGAGGTAGAGGATTTGCGCATGGCCGCAGAGGAAGGCTTTGTATATGCGTGTGCAACCCAGCCTGCTTCTTGTGACATTGTGTTTGAGCTGGATGAGTCTGGCATTGCAATCAACTATACCTTGGGCGATACCATTTCGTCCGATGACGATGCCCTGCAGTATGCAAACTTGTTACTCTCTGCCATTTGTGACGAGTATGATGCCGATCATGCGAACAAGAAGCTTCGCCTGGTAAAGCTTGCGGATGGTGCACATGCCAACTAGTACACGACGCTCCTCGGGTAAGCTGGCGTGGGACAAGCAGCGTACTCATGAGCTTTTTCGTAGGTATAAAGAAAAAGGTGATGAGGACGCACGTGAGCAGCTTATCGTCAATCATCTTAATCTGGTACGTTTCTTAGCGGCCAAGTTTAAAAACCGTGGCGAACCTTTGGATGACTTAATCCAGGTTGGTACCGTGGGACTTATCAAAGCAATCGATCGTTTTGACCTTGAGCGTGGCCTTGAATTTACCACCTTTGCAACGCCTACTATTTTGGGTGAAATCAAGCGCCATTTTCGCGATAAGGGCTGGTCAGTACGGGTTCCTCGTCGCCTTCAAGAGCTTTCTGCCAAAGTTAATCAGGCTACGGATACCCTCACGGAGCAACTTCAGCGCAGTCCTTCTGTAGAAGAGATTGCTCAGTACCTAGGAACCTCCGTGGATGAGGTTTTGGAAGCTATGGAATCTTCCAGCGCATATAGCTCGGTGCCCTTGGAGGGCGGCTCGACTGATGACGAGGACGCTCCCTCGGTTATCGATAAATACGCAAGTGAGGATACCGCCCTGTCTACGGCAGATGATCGTATGGTCATAGAGCAGACCATTCGGGATTTTTCTCCGCGCGAGCAAGAGGTTATCCGCATGCGCTTTGTGGAAGGCCTGACACAGGTAGAAATTGCCGAGAAACTCGGTGTATCGCAGGTACAGGTTTCTAGGTTGCTGCGCCGCACCCTTAAGAAGATCCAAGAAAAGATTGACCCCGACTCTTTAGCACAATAGAAAGGTGGCTGGGTGAGCACATCTTGTAATCAGCAGCATGATACCGAGCAATATGACAACGAGCAGCTATCACAAAGTCGTCGCATGCTTGTCATCGTATGGGCGGCCATTGGCTGTTTAGCACTGTTGTTTGTTGCCATTCAAGTCCTTGGTAAAGTTTGGCCAGCGGTTCAGCTTTTACTCTGGGGTATTGTTATTGGCTTTATTTGCAGTCCTATTACCAACTGGCTTGAAGACCACAAAGTGCCTCGCGGTCTTGCAGCGTTTTTATCGCTTCTCGTTATGGTGGGCATAGTGTCGCTGGTCTTTACGCTTTTGCTGCCTCCGTTTATAGAGCAAACCATTAACCTTTTGCGTAATGTGCCAAGCTACGTAAGTTCATTGCAAGAGATGTTTTCTCAATTTATGAAAGAGCATCAAACCATTGCAGGTACCGATGTGCAAGCTATGCTCTCGTCCAGTATCAGCTCGTTGTCTGATGTGCTGAGTCGTTTGGCAACAGATATGGCAGGCAAGCTTTCTGGTGGCATTGTGACCAATATTATGGGTACGCTTTCAGACCTGTTTACCATGTTCTTGGGTTTGGTCATGGCCTATTGGCTGGCCAAAGATTATCCCGTTATCATTCATGAGATTGCTATTTTGGTAGGCCCTAAACATCGAGAAGGCATGACCATGCTGTTTGCCGTTATGAGTCGTTCTATGGGCGGCTATATGCGCGGCATTGTGATTACCTCAGTTGTGGGAGGCTTTTTGAGCTATATAGGGTTTAGCTGGATTGGCCATCCCTATGCAGGTCTTATGAGCATTACGGTAGGTATTCTGCATTTTATTCCTGTTATTGGTCCATGGATTGCCGCTGGACTTGCCATGGTTTTGGCTCTGTTTACCAGTCCAACCTTGGCGCTTTTCTCGCTTTTGGTATCCGTGGTTGCTCAAAACGTTACGGACAATGTGGTTTCACCATTGGTTATGCAATCGGCCGTTAAGGTACATCCTATTATGTCGCTTACCGCCATCATTGTGGGCAATGCTCTGGGAGGCGTGCTGGGCATGGTCTTGGCCATTCCGCTTTCCGCAGCGCTGAAGGGCATCTTTGTGTACGACTTTGAAACGCGTACCGGCAGACAGATTGTGTCCTATGAGGGCGCCATCTTTAAGTCCACGCCTTTTCATGATAATGAGGGCGCCATCCTGCCATCCTTTGATGCCTTGGATGATGATCGTTTCTTTGAGTACACCAGACTGGTTCCTCGTGTAAAGAACGTGAATGTTACGGCGGAAACACCCCCAGATTCCATTCGTCCTACTATTGCAGATGTTGTTCGCAGGTACAATGAACAGCTTGGAACAACAGCGTTCCACATTGGCTTGTCGCGTGATACCAACAACTCAGACAAGCCTGGCGCCACCAGCGCTACCGACGCTACTGGCACTGGCGGCGACGGTGCTGACAAGAGCACTACGAGCCACGGCACCGCCGGCGCTACTAGTACCACCAGCGCTACACAAACTATGATATCAGATACACCCACTACCAGCACCAAGGAGCACCATGACAATGTCTGATTACAAGACAATGACCACCGCAGAGATTCGTGAGCATTATCTGCGCTTCTTTGAATCTAAAGGCTGCAAACTATACCCCAGCTCATCACTGGTTCCCGACGATCCTTCTTTGCTCTTAGCTAATGCTGGTATGAACCAATTTAAGGAATACTACCAGGGCACCAAGACCATGCGTGAGATTGGTGCAACCTCGTGTCAGAAGTGCTTGCGCACCAACGATATCGACAATATCGGCGATGCCCGCCACCTGTCATTCTTTGAGATGTTGGGTAACTTCTCTTTTGGCGGCTACTCTAAAGCGGACGCCATTGCCTGGGCTTATGAGTTTATTACCAGCCCCGAGCACCTTGGTCTTCCCAAAGACCGCCTGTACATGACCGTCTTTGAGGATGATGATGAGGCCATCGAGCTGTGGCATGAGCAGGGCGTAGCCTATGACCACATCTCCCGCTTGGGTGAAGAGGATAACTTCTGGGCGGCTGGTCCTACCGGTCCCTGTGGTCCTTGCTCTGAGATCTACTTTGACCAGGGTCCTGCGTTTGAGGGCGAGAAACCCGGCGATGACGGCGATCGTTACCTTGAGTTTTGGAACCTCGTCTTTACCCAGTATGACCGCCAGGAAGATGGATCCATGCCCGATTTGCCTCATCGCAATATTGATACCGGCATGGGCTTGGAACGCATTGCTGCCATCATGCAGCACGAGGGATCCAACTATGAGGGCGATGTACTGCGCTCTCTCATCCACGTGGGTGAGAAGCTTGCCGGTGTGAGTTATCACAGCTCTGAGGCGGTAGATAAGTCCCTGCGTATCTTGGCAGATCACTCCCGTGCTGTATCCTTCATGATTGGTGACGGCATCCTTCCTTCCAACGAGGGCAGGGGCTATGTTTTGCGCCGCCTTTTGCGTCGTGCTGTCTACCATGGCCGATTGATGGGCATTAAGGATGCATTCCTCAATACCTACTTCCATGAGGTACAGGCGCTGCTGGGAGACGTATACACAGCGCTTATCGACAACCGAGCCCTTATCGAGGGTATTATCGCTGCAGAAGAGGAGCGCTTCTCCGCTACCTTAGACGCTGGCGAGAAAAGCCTTGCTGCTGAGCTTGCGGCTTTGCCTGCTGGGGCGGTGCTTTCTGGTGAGGTGGCCTTCAAGCTGCACGATACCTACGGTTTCCCCATTGATCTTACCCGTGAGATTGCAGAAGGCGCTGGTCATGCGGTAGATATGGACACCTTTGACAAGCAGATGGCGGCACAGCGCGATCGTGCTCGTGCAACGGCCAACCGCGATGCTTGGGGTCAGGCCAACAATGTGTGGGTTGCGCTTTCTGATGAGCATGAGCCTACGCGTTTTGAGGGTTACAGCTCTGATGTTGTAGAGAATGCCAAGGTTATCGCTTTGGTTATTGACGGACAATCCGTTGAGTCTGCTTCCGTAGGCAGCGAGGTAGAAGTTGTGTTGGACGCCACCCCCTTTTATGCGGAGATGGGTGGTCAGGTAGGGGATACGGGCACCATTTATGGCCCTGCCTTTAGCCTGGAGGTAACCGACACCAAGAGTCGTGGGGACGGACTGGTCGCTCACGTAGCCGTTGTTCGCGAGGGTACGGTTGGGGTTGGTGCCTTAGTAACCGCTGCGATTGACCACAACCGTCGCGAGTTGATTCGTCGTAACCACACGGCAACCCACCTGTTGGATGCCGCCCTTAAATATGTGCTGGGCGAGCATGTAAGTCAGGCAGGCTCTCTTGTAACCCCCGATCGTCTGCGCTTTGACTTTACGCACTTTGAGGCCATGACGGCAGAGGAAATTGCCCGTGTAGAAGGCCTTATCAATGCAGAAATTTTTGCTGCCGAGCCCATGATCACCAACATCATGAGTCTTGATGAGGCAAAGGCTTCAGGCGCGGTAGCGCTGTTTGGCGAGAAATACGGCGAGACGGTTCGCGTTATTTCTACCGGTGCGTCCGAGAAGCCCTTCTCGCGTGAGCTTTGTGGCGGCACCCATGCACACAACACTGCTGATCTTAGCTTCTTTAAGATCATCTCCGAGAGTTCCGTTGGTTCTAACGCGCGTCGTATAGAGGCTGTTACCAGCGCGGGAGCCCTTGAATATGTGGATGAACGGCTCTTGGAGCTTTCAGAGATTGCCGCTGAGCTTAAATGTCGTCCCTCCGAGATTTTGTCTCGCGTAGCGCAACTGCAGCAAGAAGTGCGCGATTCCAAGAAGCGTATAACACAGCTGATGAGCGGTGCTGCTTCTGACGTTGTGGGCGATGCGCTTAAGCAGGCGGTGGATGCAAGTGGATATCGGTGTGCCATTACTAAACTGAACGGCGTTTCTGGTAAGGAGCTTCGTGGTGTTTGGGATGGTATTCGCGATGCCGCACAAGGTAAGCCCATTGCCTGCGTTTTGGCTTCCGCTACATCTGATGGCAAGGTTGGCCTGCTTGCTGCTGGTACCGATGCCGCTGTTGCTGCAGGATTTTCTGCAGGTGATATCGTGAGTGCGTTGGCTCAAAAGCTTGGTGGCCGTGGCGGCGGACGTCCTAACATGGCTCAGGCTGGTGGTACCAATGTGGACGGCATTGATGCTGCTCTGGAAGCTGCTCGACAGATGATAGGCGCATAAGTGCGTGTCCTTGCTTTAGATATTGGAGAGGCCCGCATTGGCATTGCTACTTCTGATGTCACGGGTCGTATCGCGTCGCCCGTCAAAGTACTTCCTGCTCAGGAGGTACTTTCGGGCGCACGCTCTTTTCGCATGATTTTGGAAGACTACGAACCAGAGTTGCTGGTGTGTGGTCGTCCTAAGACTATGACGGGTGAGGATGGTCCACAGGCACAGCATGTGATGGATCAGGCTCAACAGATTGCAAAGGCCTGTGGTTTGGCTCTAGAGTTTGTCGATGAGCGCTTATCGTCTTGTGAGGCCAAGCGTATTCTGCGCGAACAAGGACTTTCCGAGAAGAGCATGCGCGGCAAGGTAGATATGGTTGCTGCTTCCTTGTTCTTGCAATCATGGCTGGATGCTCAGGCTGTCCTGAACACTCAGGATGCTCAGGATACCCAGGATATCCAGGTTACCCAGGATGCTCAGGCTGCTTGGCAATAAAGGAGAAATGCATGGCTAGTTCCCAAGAATCACATTCCTCTCACCGTGCTTCTCGTGGTGCACATTTTTCTGGTACGCCTCGGCAAACCCCTGCTCGAAACTACGCTTCTCGACAAGTGCCTGCACAAAATCACGTTGCACAAAACCTCACAGCTCGACAACACGCTGCTTCTCCATCACGCAGCTCAGCTGTACAAAGTCCTCGCTCCTATAAACAGCCCACTACAAATCAGGCACCCGTCACCCCACCCATCAAAGTCATTGTTTTGGTTATTGCGGTGATCTGCCTGCTTGTTGCCGGTTTTGTTATTCATGGCTGCGTGACGGCAAAACAAAAGAGCACCTCTGGCGTAGCTGCTGGTACAGAGGTTACCGTTACCATTGCAGAAGGCTCTGGTGCTCAAAAGGTTGCCCAGTCTTTGCTTGATGCTGGTGTCATAAGCACCAGTGAAGACTTTTTAAAGGAGCTCAGCCTTAAGAATGCAGATTCCCAGATCAAGCCCGGTACCTATGTGTTTACAACGGGTATGTCTGTGGAAGAGGTTGTTCAGCAACTGGTAAAGGGTCCTAACACAAGCGCTAACAAGCTTTCTGTTCCCGAGGGCCTTACGGTTAAGAAAACAGCAGCACTGGTAGAGAAGTCCTTGGGAATTAAAGCCGATGATTTTCTCGCCCAGGCTAAGGCTTCTAACTATGTGAATGAGTTTTCCTTCTTGCAGGGCGTTGCAGATGATTCCCTTGAGGGCTTTTTGTATCCCAAAACCTACGACTTTAGCGGCAAAGAAGTAAGCGCTGACAGCGTTATTCGTACCATGCTTAATCAGTATCAAGCGGAGCATGCGAGCCTGGATTTTGAGACTGCTTGCGCCACCATTCAAAGCAACTATGGCATCACCATGAGTGATTACCAATTTTTGATCTTGGCATCCATCATTGAGCGTGAGGCCGTAACGCAAGATGACCGCCCTCTTGTTGCTTCCGTCTTTTATAACCGTCTTAAACAGGACATGGCCCTGCAGTCGGATGCTACGATGGGCTATGTATTGGATAGGGAAGTGACGGCAGAAGATCTTAAGACGCAGAGTCCGTATAACACCTATCTTAACAAGGGTTTGACTCCTACACCTATTTGTACACCCAGCACCGCTTCACTCAAAGCTGCATTGGAGCCTGCAAGTACGGACTACCTCTACTTCTTTATTGTAGAAAATGGTAGTTACTCCAACCATAGTTTCTCTAAGACCTACGAAGAGCATCAGCAGGCTATTGAGACAGCAAAAAATGCTCAATCGTAGCCGTGTATACCTGTTGTTGTGATAGCCATGAGTTTGCTGCAGGCCTCAAAATATGTGGCGTCGTTGCCTTTGGTGGATATAGACGAGCTTGTTCATGCAGGTATACGCTGTATTTTGCTTGATCGCGATAATACCTGCGTGCCAAAAGACAGCAAGTATCTACCCTCTGACATTGTGGCGTGGGTACAACGAGCAAAGCAAGCGGGCTTACAGATCTGCTTGGTATCCAATAATTTTTTTGCAGCTCAGGTAGCACAGACGGCACACGAGCTTGCTGTACCAAAAATAGATCATGCTCTAAAACCGGCACCCTTTGCGCTCTGGACTGCGCTTAAGCGCATGGGCGTTTCGCGCCATCAGGCTGTCTTAATTGGTGATCAGGTATTTACCGATGTGGTGGCAGGTAATCTAGCAGGCATTTCTACCATCCTTGTTAGACCGCAGTCATCCACCGATTTGTTCTACACCAAACCCTTGCGCATGGCTGAACATAGAATCCTCGACGGCATTAGTTTTGAGGGAGAGGATGTGCAGCCGTGATAGCAGCTATTCTTATATCGTTGGTGGCCTCGGTCCAAGATATAAGAACCCGCTGTGTTGCTAATGCACATTCGTTGTTGCTGCTCCTGTTGGGGGTAGCGCTGCGCCTTGCTTATGCACCTTCTACCTTTATGCTGTATGCGGGGTTTACCATAGCATTAGCCTTTGTTTTAGTGGCAGTCGAGCTTTTATTTCGTAAACGACAAAACCATGCCGCTCTGGGTATGGGCGATATTAAATTTATTGCAGCGTGGGGTATGTGGTTGGGACCTGTTACGGTTATGGCCGTTGGTATAGGTTGTGCACTAGCAGCAGTGTTTGGTGTTGTAGTCCAGCAAAAAACAATAGCGTTGGTTCCTTGGCTTACCATAGGCTTTGTGTTCGTAGTTTTGGTAGTTCGGTTTGTGTAGGAGCTTTGGGTCCTGCTGTGACCTGCCATTGGATGATAAAATCTAAAAGTTAGATGCAAAAGCTAGCTGCTTATGCAAAGAGCAAAGGAAGCGTGCTGGGAGAGTAAAGGCGCATATACCTAAGGCATACGAGGAGTGCTGTGCAAAGGCCGGAGCGTGGATATATTGTACACAAGGGCTGTGACCACGTCTTTTTTGTGGGCTTCTTTGGTGCTGGCAAGTCTACCTTGGCACGCAATATTGGCCATATGTTCAGTCGCTCATTCACGGATACGGATCGCATTATAGAGCGCATGTATCACTGCTCACTGGCGCAAATGTATGCAGATGGCGGGGAGAAGGCCCTGCGTCAGGCAGAAACCAGCGCCCTCCAGAGTTTGCAGTCACAAAAAAGTCTGCTTGTAAGCTGTGGAGGCGGTATCGTAGAAAGTGAGCTCAATTGCCAGCTCATGCATGAGATGGGTATCGTTGTGTATCTAGATGGCACCTTATCGGATTCCCTCAAACAGATTCAACGCACTGATCGCAGGCCTGATTTGACACTGTGTTCGAGTCCTGAGGAATTGTTTGAACGGCGTCGTCCTCTCTATCAAAATGCAGCTGACTATTCGATTTGTATTACGGACAAGACATTTGATGAGGTTGCGCAAATAACCGCACAACTCTTGTGGGAGAAAGGCCTGCTATGAGTCAGGAAGAAGCTCAGCAATCAGTTATTCGCCAATCAATCACCTTGCCTGGCGGCTCGTGCGATATGCGCATAGGCAGGGATGCTCTCTACAATATGGGTCGTGAGCTCCGTTTATTAGTGGGTAAACCGCGTAAGGCTGCACTCATTTGCGGGGCAGATGTTTCTGATGCCTTAGCAGAGGAGCTGCGCCGTCAGTTGGCGGATGGCGGTTTTGTTGCCGTGCAAGCAAACCTACCCGATCAGGACGATATAACAACCATAGATCTTGCCCACGAGCTGTATATCTTTTTAAGCAATGAAGGTCTTACAGCAGATGATGTTCTTATCTTTGCTGGTAATGAGCAGTTGGCTGGTTTGGCTTCCTATAGTGCAAATGCCTGGTGCGCTGGGGTGGAATATGCCTTTGTTCCCACTACCGCTCTTGCTGCGGTACAGGGTATTACTACACCACCCGCTTTGCGTGCTACACCAGGTGCTTTTCCTGTTATAGCCACAAAAGCACGACCTCGTATGGCCTTTTGTGATTTGACCTATATGGAGCTATACGAGCAAGATCAATTTCAAACCATGCTGGCCTACGCGGTTTCTACGGCGGTGTGTGACAACACAGATGCCTTTGGCCGTCTTGCCTCAAGAGCCAACAAGATTATGGAGCATGACGAACAGACCATCGTGGATCAGCTGGTAGATACCGTTAAATGTCGTGGTCGTATTGAGGCGTCCACTTCCCTGGCAATCCGTCAGAGCAATTCCTACGGCTTTATCTTTGAGGCTGCTCTGGATCGCTTATTCGAGGGCATTCCCCGTGCGCTTAAAATTGCCGAAGGTTTGCGGGTAAACGCGCGTCTTGCGGTTGGTCTTGGGGAAGCGGATATGGATTTGATGTACAGCCAAGATGGCCTGCTGGACAGCTTGGGCATTGGACAGATTGCGTGCGACGTGCAAGCGCAAGAGCTTATCGGCGCCCTTAAGGCGGTATGTTTTGCAAGGACCAATCGTTTCTTATTGCCGCTTCCTTTAGCTTTTGGTCGTGTGCGGTATACAGCAGTGCCAGATGAGCTGCTCAATGAGCATATTCAGGCTTGGTGTATGCTACACAAACAGCTGCTAGAAGCTCATCAGGCAACAAACTAGCCAGGCGATACGAGCATATCCATTGGGAAAGGATTACTTATGGCAGATACACAGGCATGTGCGGCGCGTGTTGCGCGTTTGCGCGAGGTTATGGCACAGCGTGGCTATGATGCGGTGATTTTGAGAAACAATGCAGATTTGCGCTGGCTTACGGGTTCTGAGCGCACCTTTGATCATGAGGTTGCTCATACCGCATTTATTACGGCTACTGGTCAGTGGCTGCATACGGATTCTCGTTATTACAACACCTTTATAACGCGTATGGGTACCGACCATGCTTGGATTATAGATATGGACCTGGTGGATCCTGCCTGGTGGGTTGCTGGGCTTATCGTTCAGACACACAGCCGCATGGTTGCTATTGAGGATAGCTGTGATTTGGCCTTTTATGATGAGCTAAAAGCGTGTGTGCATCAACAATCTGCTGCCTGCCTGCTGCCACGCATACATGGAGATATTGCCTCCTTGCGCATGGTAAAAGACGCAGAAGAGTTGGAGCTTATGCAGCATGCACAGGATATTACCGATGCTGCTTTCGAGTATATGTGTAGCTATATTAAACCCGGTCAGACCGAGCAGAACCTTCGAGTGGCACTGGAAAACTACATGCTGACGCACGGTGCTGATGCGTTGTCATTTGACACGATCATTGCAACCGGCGCAAACGGTGCAAATCCCCATGCTCAACCCGGTTCTGCCATAGTGCAAGAGGGCGATTTTATCGTCATGGACTACGGTGCTGGCTATCATGACTATCATTCTGATATGACGCGCACGGTATATGTGGGGACGCCTTCTCAAGAGCAAAAACAGGTCTACGACATTGTTCGTTTGGCTCATGAGACCTGCGCAGCCTATGTAAAACCTGGCGTTATTGGCAGCGATGTTCACAATCTTGCTGTTAAGGTTATTACGGATGCCGGGTATGGTGATTTCTTTAAGCACGGTTTGGGGCACGGTGTTGGTTTGGAGATTCACGAGAAACCCAATTTTAATCGCCGGTATGATCTGCTCATCCCCGAGGGTTCGGTTGTTACCATTGAGCCTGGGATTTATTTGCCTGGTAAATTTGGTATTCGCCTGGAAGACTTTGGTGTGGTAACGTCAGATGGCTATAAACCCTTTACCAAGTCTACGCATGAGCTTGTTTGTATCTCCTGTTAAGTCTGCATAGGTATTCTCGTTAAGAAGACAGACAACGGTATACTAGAATGCATCTGTGAATATGTTGCTTCAAAAGGCATAGATCAAATAGAAAGTGAGTTGTTGTGGCAAGCATTAGCACCGCAGATTTTAAGAACGGCATGGGTCTTAAAATTGATAACAAGTATTACACCATTGTAGAGTTTCAGCATGTAAAACCTGGTAAGGGCGGCGCATTTGTTCGCTACAAGCTCAAGGATTTGCGTGACGGTCGTACGATTGATCAAACCTGCAATGCTGGCTCCAAGTTTGAGAGCGTCCAACTCATCACCAAGGAAATGCAGTATCTGTATAATGATGGCGATGCATACAACTTTATGGACATGGAGACCTACGATCAGATTCCTGTCTCTGATGACTATATTGGCGATAATGCCAAGTGGCTTAAAGAGAACGACGTGTGCCAGCTGCTGTATGCAGATACCGAGCTTTTAGGCGTTAATCCTCCTATGTTTATTGAGGTAGAGGTTACAGAAACCGATCCTGGTTTTAAGGGTGATACGGTCCAGGGTGGCACCAAGCCTGCCGTTATTGAGACGGGTGCAACTATTCAGGTTCCTATGTATCTTAACCAGGGTGAGCGTGTAAAGGTTGATACCCGTACTGGTAAGTTTGTACAGCGTGTCTAGCCAGCTGTCACCCCAAATGTGAGTGTGGCTCGTAGCGTGAAAGGAATTCCCATGGAACAGACTGAGATTCTGATCTCTGGCATCGGTATTTCTAAGAGTGTTATTGGCACCGTGGTTACGGCTGCCGTAAACAAGGTAGAAGGCGTTGCTCGCGTAGGCGGCAACGATATTACATCGAGCCTGATCTCTGTATTTACCAGTAAGACGGTGCAATCTGGTCGCGCGGTAGAGTGCGAGTCTGATGAAAACGGTCTTATTGTGACGGTTCATTTGGCGGTCTTTTTTGGCTATACCTTTACCAAGCTGGCCGAGCAGGTTCGCATTGCGGTATCTCAGGCCATTACCGAGCAAATTGGCGTCAACGTAAGCGCTGTTAATGTGTGCATTGATAGCCTCGTATTTCCCAAGGAGTAAGTTTGAGCACTCCCGCTTATCAAACTCGTAGGCTTGCGCGCAGCCAGGCGCTTCAGATTTTGTTTCAGGCTGAGGCCACTGGTCGTAAGGTGTGTGATGTCCTGTCGGGTGACTATGCTTTGTCCGACGGTCCTCTCAACCCGTATGCACAGACCCTTGCTTTAACAGCAAGCGATAAGATCCCTGCGCTTGACGGCATTATTACGCGCTTTTCCAAGCGCTGGGAAGTTATGCGCATGCCTGCAGTGGACCGCAACCTCTTGCGTCTTTCCATTTGTGAAATGCTCTGTATTGCTGAGGTAGATACCGCTGTTTGCATCAATGAATCCGTGGAGTTGGCCCGCGCCTATGGTACGGATGAGTCCTCTCGCTTTATCAACGGTGTGCTGGGTGCGATTGCTGCAGCTACGCAAGCAGGGGAAGATCTGTTTGCTACCACTCCAGCGGTTGAGGCAAACGCTCCCAAACCTGCAGACCATGATGTAGATGCGGTAGAGGAATAGCTATGGCAAGGGTTGATACGTCTGCCTACCAGTCCTTTGATGACATTGTTGGTCGTTTGGACGAGATCGTGGGCACGGTTCGCGATAAAGACACCTCGCTTGAGCGTTCTTTGGATCTGTTTGAGGAAGCTATTAGCTTGGGTTCTAAAGCGGTAGACATGGTAGATAAGGTTGACCTTACGGCCCAGGATGCTGCTGCCGAGAAACCCGATAAGCCCGTTGCGTCCGTTGAGGCTGATGAGTCTGGTTCTGACTCTGACACGAGCTCCGACGCGGACGCCGATACAGGCTCCGACGCGGATGCCGCTACGGGCTCCGATACCTCTAGCTCTACCGCAGCTGAGTCTAAGTAACTCATATGGCTCGTGTGCGTTTGGACACAGAGCTGGTACAGCAAGGCTTTTTTACCAGCACCAGTGATGCTCTCCGTGCAATTATGGCTGGAGAGGTATCCACTACCAATCGAAAGCTTACGAGCGCGGGCGAACAAGTTAAACCTGGTATAGAACTGCATGTTCGTGGAAAAAATCCTTATGTAAGCCGCGGTGGGCTCAAGCTCGACTGCGGCTTAACTACATTTAAGGTCAATCCGCGTGGCTGTGCTTGTGTAGACGTTGGTTGTTCTACCGGCGGCTTTACCGATTGTTTGTTGCGTCATGGGGCTGCGTCGGTTTTATCGGTAGATGTGGGGTATGCCCAGTTTGCGTGGTCTTTGCGTAACGATACGCGCGTTACGTTGCTGGAACGTACAAATATTGTGGATGTTGCCACGCCTGAGCGTGCTGGTACCATCGACCTGGCTGTTTGTGATGTTTCCTTTACTTCAATAACCACCATTGCTGGTGCTGTTTGGGATTTACTGCGTGAGGAAGGAAGCTTTCTTACGCTGGTCAAACCCCAGTTTGAGGCAGCGCGTGAGCAGGTGGGCGAGGGCGGCATTGTACGTGATCCCGCCGTGTGGCTTGCCTGTTTGGAAACGGTAAGCCAAAACCTTTCGCACAGAGGCTTTGCGGTGCAGGCTGTGTGTGCAAGCCCTGTTGTAGGACATAAGGGAAATCATGAATTTTTGCTGCTTGCACGTAAAGGTGGACAAGCAGATCCCGTAGATTTTTCTCAAGCAATTGCGCAGATTACCACTTCTTAGTGCTCGGTGATACACTTTGTACAATCTATCGTGTAGCTGAGGAGAAGCCTTATGAAGGTCCTTTTGGTGCCAAACTATTCTCGTCCCGTTGCTGTGCAATCTGCTACGGAGCTTTCCAACTGGCTTGAGTCACAGGATGTCGTGGTAAGCTGGGCTCACGATAAGAAAAAATATCCTCAGCGCACCACCTCTGCAGAGGGAAGTGACCTTGTCGTTTCTTTGGGTGGCGATGGCACTCTGTTACGTGCGGCAAAGATCGTTGGCTATGCAGAAATTCCTTTACTGGGGCTCTCGTTTGGGCACCTTGGATTTTTGACTGCTGGCGATTCGGAAAATATTGTGGGTAGCGTGGCCAGCGCATTAGCTGGAGAGATGCACGTTTCTCGTCGTACTGCGCTGGATGTTGAGTTGCATATGGTGGATAAAGAAACGAGTGAGCCAGAAGTGGTACATCATTTTGCCCTCAATGAGCTTGCAGTTACGCGTGGCGCTGATGGCGATATGATCGAGTTTGATGTTGGTGTTTCGGGCAATTATATTGATCGCTTGCGGGGGGATGGGGTAGTTGTCTCCACCGCTACCGGATCTACGGGGTATTCACTGGCAGCTGGAGGTCCTATTGTGCATCCAGACTTTAAGGGGATGCTTATTACGCCTATTGCTCCCCATACCATTTTGGCGCGCTCGTTTATGACAGGCGCTTCTGATGTGGTAGAGATTGCTACTTCACATAATCGTCCAGCAGATCGCTCTGCCTTTGTGGATGGTCAGCTGGCAAGTAAGGGCAAGTGGCTGGAATTAGCTTGTGTGCGCCGTGGTGTGGGCGACATTGTTTTGCTGGATGGTGGCCCCTCAAGTTTTTATAATTCTGTCTCCCGTGTATTTTACGGAAGGACGAGGAAATAAATGATTGACCAGCTGCACGTTCAAAATGTGGCGCTCATCCAAGATGCATCTCTTGAGTTTTCAGATGGGCTTACCGTGCTTACTGGCGAGACGGGCGCGGGCAAAACAGCGCTTCTCGGAGCACTTAAGCTGCTTATCGGGGAGCGCGCGGACAGTTCCTTTATACGTGAGGGTACTGAGGAACTACTGGTAGAAGGCCAGGTTTTCTCGCCAGATGATCCTGATGGGCATGTGGTAAGACGTCGTTTGAGCCGCTTAGGTCGCGGACGTATAGATATTGATGGCCAGATGGCTTCCGTGCGGGAATTGGCCAGCGGCATTGGTTCAACGGTAGATTTGTGTGGTCAGCATGAGCATCAGCGCTTGCTTTCACCCTCGGCTCATTTGGAGCTGTTGGACGGCTGGGCCGCGCAGGAGATAGCTCCTGCAAAAGAAAAATTTTGCGAGGCGCTGGCTGCCGCACGCGCAGCGGCCCAAGAGCTTGAGCGTGTTCAAACCTCGGTACAAGAAAGTACCAGCCGTTTGGATGAGGCTCAGTTTGTGTTGGCGCGCATTGATGAGGTGGACCCGCAGGCAGGTGAGCTCGATCAGCTCCAGACCACGCTTGACCTTGCAGAGCATGCGGAATCCTTGTTTACAAGCGTAGAAGCTGCGTATGAGGCCCTTTCTGATGATGACGCGGCGCTCGATCAGTTTGCACAAGCGCTTACCAATCTGGAAGCCGCTGCGCGCTATGACGCGTCTTTGGCAACCAAGATTGACACGCTCAGAAGCTCCCTTCTGGATGTGGAAGACGTGGCTCATGAGCTGCGGGATTATCGCTCGTCCATGGAATTTGACCCCGCACAGCTCAATGCCATGCAAACGCGCATGTCTCGCTTGCAGGGCCTGATGCGCAGCTATGGTCCCCAGATGGAGCAGGTGTTTGAGCGTCGAGCGTGGGCGGCTGGAATCGTAGAGGCTTCGGGCGATACGGGCCAGGCACTTTTGGAGGCTCAAGCAGCGGTGGATGCTGCCGAGAAAACCTTGGCGCTTGCAGCGGATGACTTGGAAGCTGCGCGTCTGGCTGCTGCTCCCTTGTTGGCGCAGCGTATTACCGAGCAGATGCATCGCCTGGAAATGGGCACTGCGCAGCTAGACATTGAGGTTGTGCGTCTTGCTCGCAATCAGTGGACCAATGCAGGTCCTCATAGGGTAGAGCTGATGTATAGGCCTGCTGCGGGTATGAGCGCTCGTCCGCTGCGCCGCATTGCTTCTGGCGGCGAGATCAGCCGCGTTATGCTTGCGTGCAAGGTGGTTTTAGGCGAGGCAGATGCCGTAGAAACCCTTGTTTTTGACGAAGTTGATGCAGGTGTTGGCGGCATGACAGCAAAGGCTTTGGCATCAGTGCTGTCAGATTTGGCGCGCACCCATCAGGTGGTTGTGGTCACTCACTTGACGCAGATTGCTGTTGTGGCAGACCGTCAGTATGTGGTACGCAAGACCGAAGGAGATACACCACAGGCTGTTCCGCAAACCCACATTGATGAAGTTGTAGGCCAGGATCGTGTGGTAGAAATAGCTCGTTTGCTATCGGGAGATGCCAGCACTGCTTCCTGTGAGCACGCCCGTACACTGCTTGATGAGGCTTCTCGTGTGCGTTAAACCGCTTGGCACACCTGCTTGCTTTAAGGAACTCCAATGGATCTTTCTTGTGCCCTCAAAGAATATGTGGCATACCTTGCAATAGAGCGGGGAAGTGCGGCTAATACCGTTCAGGCATACAGGCGGGATCTGTTGCGCTATATACGGTATTTAGCGCAGCAAGACATCACGCAGCCGGATCAGGTGACTCGCACAGATGTTGAGCATTATCTCCAAGCACTGAGTTCTATAGAGCTCGCATCTTCATCTATAGAGCGAGCCACTTCTGCCATTAAGGGCTTCCATCGCTTTATGGTGGCCGAGCAAATCTGTGCGTCTCATCCCGCTGTGGATATCCCGCTGCCTAAAAAACCCGATCGCTTACCCGATGTTATCTCTCCAGAACAGGCGGCAGCCCTGCTAGATCAGCCTTTCTTACCAACCGCTACCTCTCAGCGCGACCGCACGATCTTAGAAGTGCTGTATGGTTGTGGTCTGCGTGTGTCTGAGCTGTGCGGTTTAGAGCTGCAAAATGTTTTGCTCGCCGATGAGGTACTTCGCGTGTATGGCAAGGGCTCCAAGGAACGTATAGTGCCCATCATGGGAACAGCTGCAAGCACCCTGCAGGAGTATCTGGAGCTGTGGCGTAGTAGCTTGGCACGTCCAAATGCATGTCAGGCCAGCGTCTCTGCTGTCTTTTTGAACGCCCGCGGCGGACGTATTTCTCGGCAGTCTGTTCATAGCATTGTTGAGAAGTACGGGCGTATAGCTGGTCTTGCGGGCCTACATCCCCATACGCTGCGACATAGTTTTGCAACGCATATGCTGCAGGGTGGTGCGGATTTGCGTGTGGTTCAGGAATTGTTGGGACATGCTGACATTTCTACCACCCAGCTGTATACCCACGTAGATCGCACGCATGTGCGTATGGCTTATATGGGAGCTCACCCGCGCGCTCATTGATTGGGTAGGCATTCCTACATGATTACATCACTAAATTTTTAAGTTACTCACTAGATGACCCACCATAAGACCCACGCTGTATTCGTACAGGTAGTGGGTCTTTTGCTTTGTTACCACAACATGTAGTGGTTGGAAAGAAGGGCGTAAATTTTCTTTTCTGAGAAGTGGGAAATTAGGGGATAAAGTGGGAGAAAGTGTTGAGAAATGTTGCAAAAGCACGTATAGTGGTTGGTACGCAACGTGGACACGACTCCACGCAGACCGCAAAGCGAAAGGAGGGTGAGCATGTATTTGACCGACCACTACAATCGAAACCTAGACGTCAAATCCCGCCTCACCCTTCCTGCGGATTTCCGCAAGCAGTTTGCTAACAAGGTTTGTTTGGTTCCGTTTCACGGTGCGCTGTGTGGGTTTACCCCTGAAGGACATCAGGAGTGGATGCAGAGCTTTTTCCCCGAGGGATTTGATCCAAAGGATAAGGCTCAGGACGCTATCCGCCGCAGGCTTTCGGCACTTACCACCACGGTTGATATTGACACCGCTGGTCGTATTGCCCTAAGCAAGGTCTCGGAACAAATTCGCGAGAAGTTCGGACTCGGTCGCGAACTCGAGATCGTGGGTAACGTAGATCACTTTGAAATCTTTAGTGCATCCAAGTGGGAGCAAATGCAAGCAAGCTTCCTGGATGAAGATTTCGATTCACTGCTGTTTGGCTAGTAAAGGGGAAGCGCTTTGACAGAAGAATATTGGCACGTACCCGTAATGCTTAACGAGGTCCTTCAGGAACTGAACCCTCAAAAAGGAGACGTTGTATGTGACTGCACGCTGGGTGGCGCTGGTCATACCATGGAGATGGCAAAACTGGTAGCTCCAGAGGGCTTATCGATAGGAATCGATCAAGACGATATGGCCCTAGCAGCGGCAACGCAACGCTTTGAGAAAGAAGTTCCTGGTGCTCGCCACGTTTTTCTTAAGGGAAACTTTGGCGACCTGGACAATCTGCTCTTGCAAGCTCGTGTTTCTGGCGTGGATTGTTTCCTCTTTGACCTTGGCGTTTCTTCTCCGCAACTCGATATTCCTATGAGGGGTTTTTCGTATCACGAGGATGCCCCACTCGACATGCGTATGGATCCGGGTAATAACACTCTAACCGCAGCAGAGGTCGTAAACACCTATAACGAAGCAGATCTCGCTCGGATTCTTCGCGTATATGGGGATGAGAGTTACGCAAAAAGCATTGCCAAACAGGTGGTTTCCCGCAGAGCAAAGGCGCCCATTACCACAACACTGGAGTTGGTGGACGTTATTAAAGCAGGTATTCCTGCGGCGGCTCGTCGTCACGGTGGACATCCGGCACGCAGAAGCTTTCAGGCGCTGCGTATTGAGGTTAACCATGAGCTTGAGATGCTTGAGCAGGGCTTGCGCGCAGCTATTCGCTGGGCAAATGAGGGTGGTAGGATTTGCGTTATAAGCTATCACTCGCTTGAAGACCGTCTTGTTAAGCATATCTTTACGGAGCTTTCACAGGGATGTACCTGTCCTCCAGATCTTCCTGTTTGTATGTGTGGCAAGGTGCCAATACTCAACGTCATAACGCGTAAACCACTTGTTGCAACGCCTCAAGAGATCCAGGTTAATCCTCGGGCTCGCAGTGCAAAGACACGCGCGGCAGTAAAACTGTTTGCTCCGCGTACCAACAAGTAGATTTCCCACCACAAAGCATGTATTGATACTATCAAGGAGCACGTACATCATGGCCTATCCACTTACACAGGCGCAGAGCCTCGGGGCACAGGAGAGCAGGCGCGCTGGCGCGCATCAAACTCGTCCAGCCTTTGAGATTGTAGAGGGCGCCGGCCTTGATGCTCGCGTACGCCAAGGTGTCTCCGATCTTTTCTTGTCTCGTGTTCGCATGGCAGTACTTGCGATCGCTGTTTTTGCGGTACTGGCTATCACGCGAGTAACGCTGTATGCCGCTACTGCGAGCGCTTTGCAGGCAAATGCTGAGCTTCGCGGTCAAATTAAGACGGCTCAAAGCCTGGAAAATGACCTCAAGGTGACGACTTCTACGCTTTCTAACAGCTCGCGTATTGATCGCATCGCTACACAAAACTATGGCATGGTTCGTGCGTCTCAGACCGAGATTATTACCCTAGGCGGCAGTGCCCAGGATAGTTTTACGGCTTCTACTGGCGATAATGACAAGCAAATTGAGGGCAGTAAGAAAGCTAAAGATGCGGCTTCTGCTCCCGAGGGTACCGCTTCCGCTAAGCAGGCCAAGCAGGCCAAGCAGACAACCAAGGCCACTGACGCTACGAGCAAGTAGTGCCTTTTCTTTGTTGTGGCTGGTTCAAATCGACAGAATGGGAAACGACGTGTTCGTGGCTCCTCCTACGATGAGGCGCCACGTACGTCTCATAAAGGCTTAGAGTCCAAAGGCCCTTCAAACTCCTTTGCCTCCACAAACGCATTTGGATGGCTTCCTTTTATTTTTGTAGGACTCTTTTTGCTGGTGGTTTTGCGCTTGCTCTACCTGCAGCTTATTGATGCACCGCGCCTGTCTGCTAAGGCACAGGCCAACCATACCAATGTCATTACTATTTCTGGTAAGCGCGGCACGATTTATGATCGTAACGGTAATGTGCTGGCTACCAGTGAAGAATGCCAAACCGTCTACGTTAATCCCAAAGAAGTTGCAAATATAGAAACTACCTCTCAGATTCTTGCTCAGAATCTCGGCGGTAAGCAGGATGATTACAAGACCGTTCTTAGTAAGAACACCACCTTTGCTTACATTCAGCGCAAGGTGGATATGTCCGTTGTAAAGCAGCTCAAAGAAGATCTCAAAAAAGCAAAGCAAACCGGCATCTATTATCTTGCAGATACCAAACGAGTGTATCCCTATGGGGCTCTTGCAGGGCAAATCCTTGGCGTGGTAGGTACCGATGGCAATGGTCTTACCGGTCTTGAGCTGTATTACGACAAAATCTTGAGCGGTACCGATGGTCAAATGACCATGGAGGTAGGTGCTGATGGCACACCCATTGCAGGTGGTGCCAGTCAGATTACCGAAGCAAAAAATGGTCAAGATATTGTTTTGTCCCTGGATGCAAACGTTCAACAAGTGGCAGAAAACAAGATTACCGAAGCGATTGAAACCTACGGGGCAGAGTCCGGTATGGTTATGGTTACCGATCCTAAATCCGGAGAGATCCTAGCCGCTTGCTCTACGCCGCTTCTTAACATCACCGATCCTGCGTCCTATACCAATGATCAACTGGCCTTTAAGATGGTTTCCAGCTCCTATGAACCGGGCTCCATGTTTAAGGTGCTCACTATGTCCATTGCTATTGATAATGGCACGCTCACTCCGGACTCCGTACTTACGGTGCCTGCAGGGGTAAAGGTTGGAGACGACACCGTAAGAGATGATGATGGCCGTGATTACACCATGGACATGACGCTTACAGAAATCTTGAGACGCTCTTCCAACACAGGAGCTATTTTGGTAGGTCGCGCCAGCGGTGCCGATGCTTTTGCAGAGGGTGTAGAGAAGTTTGGCATTGGCTCTAAGACCGGCATAGACTACCCGGGTGAGGTAGAAGGCTTGGTTACTAAGCGCTCTGAGTATACGGGTGCAACCTTGGGGGCTATGTCCTTTGGTCAAGCTACATCAATGCCCATGGTCCAGATGGTGCGCGCCATAGGTGCCGTTGCAAATAAAGGTGTCCTTACCACTCCTCACTTCCTTATTTCTCAAGGTGGAGAAAAGGTTGATTGGTCAAGCAGCAACAAACAGGTTATTTCTGAAGACACCGCCCAAAAGATGACAAAGATGATGCAGGTAGTAGTAGACAAAGGTACTGGTGTTGCCGGTAAGGTTGATGGCTATGCCGTTGCGGGTAAGACAGGTACCGGCGAGCAGGCGGGCGAGAATGGCTATAAAGAAAATGTGTATCTCAGCTCTTTGATTGGTTTTGCAAATGCCGATGATCCTGCGGTTATGGTGTATGTCGGTCTTAACGGTACAAGCTATTTGGCTTCTAGCTCTGCTGCACCGGTCTTCTCGTCAATCATGAGTGAGGCGCTTAGCGATATGGGCGTACAGCCTGTTTCCTAAGGGCATGGAGGATAGTATGGTTACTTTGGATGTTGCTTCTATTTGCTCAGCTACCAGCAGTATTTTGGTGGCGGGGGATCCCAACCGCATAGCAAAGGGCGTGGCAATTGATTCTCGTGCGGTAGGTACGGATGGTTTGTTTGTAGCCTTTGTCGGTGAGCGTACTGATGGCAATGCCTATGCACCTGCGGCAATACAAAACGGTGCCGCCTGTGTTGTACTTACAGCAGATCCTACAGAAGAGCTGCTTGCTTTGGCTGCCGAGAAACACTGTGCTGTTGTTCGTGCAGCTCATGATGATGGAGAAGAGTTTTTGCTGCGTCTTACACAAGCATGGCGTCAAAAACATGCAGAGTGGCTGGTTGTTGGCGTAACGGGATCGGTAGGGAAAACCACTACAAAGGATATGCTTGCAGCAGCAATTTCTGCTCAATATAGAACGCATGCTACTAAGGGTAATTTTAACAACCTGATTGGCCTGCCCCTGACATTGCTTTCTGCGCCCGAGGATACACAGGTTATTGTGGCCGAAATGGGCATGAATCACCCCGGTGAGATCGCGCGCCTAGCCGCTGCAGTACGTCCAACTCTGGCGGTTATTACTAATATTGGAACAAGCCATATTGGCTTGTTAGGTTCACGTGAAAATATTGCAAAAGCTAAGGCAGAAATCGTTTCTGGAATGGCTCAAGCTACACTTGAAAGTATGCAAATTGAGCCCTGCCTCTATTTAACGAGTTCTGATGACTTTAGTAGCTATATTGATAGTAAGTATGCACAAGTAAATTCGATAGCTACCTCGTATGTTGGTATATCTTCTCATGATAATCTCAGCGCTCAAAACATTAAGCTTACAGATGAAGGTTATGTTTGCTGTGATGTATATTATGAAAATGGTGATATACAGCCTGCACAACTACCAATTCCTGGAAAACATCTGTTAAATGACTATCTTTTAGCGTTAGCTGTTGCAGATAAGCTTAATATAAACCATAAAGCTAGCATTGAAGCTATACAAACTATGCCTCAGACACATATGCGCTTAGAAATTGTCGGTGGTGGGAATAAACCACGCATGATTGATGACAGTTATAATGCAAGTCCCAGCTCTATGGCAGCTGCCCTAGACGTGTTGACTTCGTTGCCTTGCACAGGCAAGCGTGTGGCCGTTCTGGGCGAGATGGGTGAGTTGGGTCAGATGGCCCCACAACTTCACAACTATGTGGGTGCGTATGCTGCCGGCAAACCGTTAGATATGCTTGTTCTTATCGGTAGTGAATTTGTGGGTGGGATGCGTGAAGCAGCTATCACAATGGGCATGTCTGACGATAAAATTGAAATGTTTGATTCTGTGGACAGTGCGGTTGCCGCGCTCAAACCCATCTTGGACCCTCAAGATTTGGTGTTGGCAAAGGCCTCAAGGTCCAGTGCGCTCGACCTATTTGTAAAGGGGGTGCTCGCATAGTGTTTGGTAAGCCAAGCTATCCGAGCTATCAAGTCTTTTTGGCAATGGGACTTTCTGCTGCTATCGTTTTGGTGCTGATGCCGCTTTTTATTAAGCTCATGCGTCGCAAGGGAGTAGGTCAGCAAATTCGTGCTGACGGTCCCCAGCGTCACCTCATTAAGCAGGGAACCCCCACTATGGGTGGCTTCATCATTTTGGTGGCCATGTCTCTTACCTGCATGCTTCTGGCGCGCTGGTCTGCCAATCTTATTATCGGCTTTGGCGCAACCAGTATTACAGCCTTGCTTGGTATTGCAGATGACATAGAGTCTGTGGCACACGGTCGCTCGTTGGGCCTTACCCCCAAACAGAAGATGATTGGCCTGTTTATCATTTCTGTTACCTTCGGTTTGCTTGCCGTAAATATGTGCGATATCGCTCCGGTACTGCGTTTTCCCGGTGGCCTTGATCTTAACCTTGGGTTCTTAACCAGTACCTTTGTACTTAATGGCATGGCTATTTCTGTGCCTTGGCTGTACATCTTTTTTGTTTTCCTTCTGATGGCGGGCATGTCCAATGCCGTTAATCTCACCGATGGTCTTGATGGTCTTTCCGGTGGAACGGTGCTTGTTGTCATGCTTATGATGGCTGCAGTTGCCTTTAGTTCTTCCGAAGTAAACCTTGCGGTGTTTGCTGCATCTATTGCTGGTGGTCTCATTGGATTTTTGTGGTTTAACTGCTACCCCGCATCCATCTTTATGGGGGATACGGGTTCGTTGGCTTTTGGTGCTGCCTTTGCGGCGCTGGCTGTTCTTACCAAGACCGAGGTAGTCTCGGTAGTTATGGGTGGCCTGTTTGTGGTGGAAGCATTGTCGGTCATGATCCAGGTGTGCAGTTTCAAGCTTACCGGTAAGCGTGTCTTTTTAATGGCTCCCATTCATCATCATTTTGAGAAGCTTGGCTGGAGCGAAACTAAAGTTGTTATCCGCTTCTGGATTATTTCGGCAGCGTTTGCAGCCCTTGGCTTTGCGTTGTACTTCCAGCTTAAGTAACGGTTAGGTTTAATATGGCTGTTTGGAATTTAGGAAATGTACTCGTGCTTGGACTGGGCAAAACGGGTTTTGCCGTCTGCGACTACCTCCTTACCCTTGATCCCAGCCGTGTATCTTCCATCACCCTGTATGGTGGTGCCTCGTCTACTGCAAGTGAGAAAACCGCACAGCTTGAAGCTTATGGTGTACGTGTTGTTGTAGGCTGCGACAGCGTTGAGGGCAGCTATGACGTGGCCATCTCTTCTCCGGGCATCTCTGAGTTTTGCGATTTTTTTCTCAGTGCTCAAAACCATTCCAGCCAGATTATGGGCGAGCCTGAGTTTGCCTTTCGTGAAAGTCCTGCCAAGTGGATTGGCATTACGGGCACCAACGGTAAAACCACCACCACCACACTTACCTGTACGATGTTGCAGCAGGCTGGTCTAGCTGCTCAAGCAGTGGGCAATATTGGCACACTGAGCATTAGCTGTGTACCTTCTCGTCAAAAAGACGAGTGGTTTGTAGCAGAGCTTTCCAGCTTTCAGTTGGCTGGGAGTTCAACTCTGCATCCGCGTGTGGCCGTGTTGCTTAATATCACCCCCGATCATCTGGCATGGCATCGTTCGCTTGATAACTATAGTGCCGCCAAAGAACGTATTTTTGCCAATCTTGGTCCGAATGACCTTGCCATTGTTTCTTCTGATGACAACCTCAAGGATCTGGTACAGCGCCTTGCTGCTCGCAAGATTCGTACTTGTGTGGTAAGCAGCTCTGCAGACCCTCAGACGCCAAGCGCTGCTTTTGTGCGTAACAATTTGCTGGTGGTACGGTTAGATGGAACAGAGGTTGAGCTCATTTCTGTGGATGAGCTGTTGCTCAAGGGTGCGCACAATATACAAAATGCCCTAGCTTCCGCTGCTGCTGCACTGGAGGTGGGAGCTGCTGCTAGCAGTATTGCACAAACGCTTGCCAGCTTTAGCCCTCTGCCGCATCGCATTGAGACGGTCGGCCAGCTTAATGGCGTTACGTTTATAAACGATTCCAAAGCAACCAATCCCGACGCTGCACTCAAAGCCTTAAGTGCCTTCCCTCCTCAAACCATTGTGCTTATGGCAGGTGGACACGATAAGGGCACGAACCTTGCAAGCTTTTGTCAAGCTGCTTTGACAAGCTGTAAGGCTGTGGTGTGTTTTGGCCAAGCTGGTGAGCGTTTTCAATCTGCTCTAGCTGCGGCCGCTGTGGCTGCTCATATGCCTACGACGCCCAAGCTTGTGCGTGCAGAACATTTGGCGGATGCTCTAGAGCGTGCCTGTGAGCTTGCTGGGCCGCAGGACACCGTATTGCTCTCTCCGGCCTGTTCATCATTTGATGAGTTTTCCGGATATGAAGAGCGTGGTTGCGTCTTTAAGCAGCTTGTTGCAACTAAAATTCAGGAGCGCTAAGTATGGCATCTCCTACTCGTGGTACATCTCAACAAGCTAAACCCAATACACGCACCAAGCGTGCGTCATTGGATACAACAAAGCGCAGCAGTGAGCGCACCGATGCTTCTGGCAGACGCGCACAAAGCAAGAAGTCCTTTTTGGAGCGTATAGCCGCTGGTGTTCCTGCACGCTTTATGGAGCCTCGTCTGATTTTGTCGCTTATCGTGGCTGCACTTGTGGTATTTGGTCTGGTCATGATTTACTCGGCCAGCTCTGTGAAGGCGCTGCAGTCTGCAGGAGATCCTGCATATTTCTTTAAGCGTCAGCTCGTTTATGCAGCGATTGGTGTTGTTGTTGCTGTGCTGCTCAGTATGATTGACTACCACACCCTGCGTAAAGGACTGTTCTTAGCCTGGGCGGTGTCGATTGCGCTGTTGTTATTAACAGCTGGTTTGGGTATTGCTACTAAAGGCGCAGTACGCTGGCTTAATCTTGCGGGATTTTCATTCCAGCCATCCGAATTTGTAAAGGTCGTTATTGTTTTGTATACGGCAGATATCTTATATAGATATTTTGCAGAGCAATCAATGACGGATCGTCAGTTTTATCAAGCGGTTGCTCTCCACATTGTGGCGCCTGTAGTACTTATTTTGTTTCAGCCGGATAAAGGCACGACGCTTATTTTGAGTGGCACCATCTTAGTGATGGCATACCTTTCCGGGTATCCCATGCGTCCCTTATTGCTTGCTGCGGCAGCTGTCGCTGCGTTTATGCTTGTATATATTTTGGTGGACGATTATTCACGTGCCCGCGTTTTTACCATGTTCAATCCTGAGGCAGATCCCTATGGTGCGGGCTATCAGATCCTTCAAGGGTTTTATGCCTTTGGTAGCGGCGGTTTTATGGGCGCGGGTATTGGTATGTCACGCCAAAAGTATTCCTATTTGCCCGAAGCGCATAACGATTTTATTTTTGCAGTTATTGGCGAGGAGACCGGTCTTATCGGCACACTTGCGGTTATTGCAGGCTTTTGTGCGTTTCTTTACTACGGCTATCGTATTGCTAAGAATGCACCTGATCTGTGCGGCAAGCTTATTGCTGCTGGTTGTACCTCGCTTATTATTATCCAATTGTTTGTAAACGTTATGGGAATCTTAGGTATTGCTCCCATGACAGGAAAGCCCCTGCCGTTTTTGTCCTATGGTGGTTCGTCTATCATATCCACGTTGGCGTTGGTGGGTCTTATTTTGTCGGTATCCAAGCAAAGCGTTTTGCCTGAGACCGAGTTTGATCGTCGTCGTAGCCAGATGAGCTTGGCAAACGATCAGAAGGGGAGTGCGTATCAGGACTCCTCAGACTCTGGGGTGGTTTCTGTCCAAAGACGCAGTGCTACTCGGTCCTCCGCACACACCAGATCCAATGTTTCTGCTGCTGCCCAAGAAAACACGCACCGCACCGTGTTGAGTTTTCGGAGCAAAGCAGCTGCGGACAAGGCGCGCGACGTGCAGACAACGCGGTCTTCTCGCTCGGAGCGCTCGGATCGTACGACCCGTAGCGAGCGCACAACCCGTACTGATCGTGCGACCCGTATAGACTTGGGGCCCAGTCCGGCGGAGCGCCTACGCTCACGCAGATCGGACTCGTCAAAGGATAATCGCAGGAGGTAATCCAATTGACAACTACTACTAAGCTTGAGATTGCTCTTGCTGCTGGAGGCACTGCTGGTCATGTAAATCCTGCCCTTGCTCTGGCAGAGGAGCTTGTGGCACGTGGCCATCATGTTACGTTTTACGGTCAGCCTAATCGCCTTGAGGCAAAACTTGTGCCCGAGGCTGGCTATGATTTTGTTCCTTTGCAGGTAACCGGTTTTGATCGCTCTCGTCCTTGGACGTTGGTAACGGCATTGTGGCGTATCCGTAAGGCACAGGCGGAGCTTGGACGACGCTTTAGTGCTACTGGCGCGCCTGATGTAGCGGTGGGATTTGGTGCCTACGTGGAGCTGCCCCTTGTTGATTGGTGTGCTTCTCATAAGGTGCCCGTTGTATTGCATGAGCAAAACTCTGTCCCAGGCCTGGCCAATAAAACATCTGCAAAAAAATCCGCTGCCGTATGCGTTGCTTTTCCCGCTGCACAAGAGGCCTTTCAAAAAATTCTAGGCTCCGATGAGCGCATTAAAGTTACTGGTAATCCAGTGCGTAAGTCCGTGGTTCAGTCCACACGTACAGCGGGTCGTCAGGCCATACACGTCCCTCAAGATGCACGCTTGGTAGTGGTGTTTGGTGGCAGCTTGGGTGCCAAGCACCTTAATAGTGCGCTTGCGGCGCTTAAGTCTGAGCTTTTGTCCAGGCAAGACCTCTATGTTATCCATTCTACGGGCGCAGCAGATTACGATCAAACGCTGCTCGAGCTGGATCTGAGCGATAAAGAAAAACAGCGTTATCATGTTATGCCTTACATTGCCAATATGGGAGCTGTATTGGCTGCAGCGGATCTGGTTGTCTCGCGCGCCGGTGCTTCTTCCATTGCAGAGATTGCTGCACTGTCCGTTCCTTCCGTGCTGGTGCCCTATCCCTTTGCAACGGCAGACCACCAAACCACCAATGCGCGCTTGCTGGTAGATTGTGGTGCCGCGCGCATGGTAGCAGACGATCAGCTGGGCGAGAAGGTCTTCTCGCAGACGTTGTTATCGCTTATTGACAGCCCTGCTCAGCTAGCAGATATGCGTGAATCTGCCAATGGCTTGGGCTCGGCAACCGCTGCGGCTCTTCTCGCCAATGAAGTGGAGAGCGTGTCAAAGAAGCGTTCGTAGAGGCTTTGCTCCCTTCAAGATGGGGTAGAGTTATAGTGTCCTTTTTAGACTCCTAGGAGATACTATGTCCCAATCCATAACTGCCCTGCCCTTCTCGAGCGCCCACTTTGTAGGTATTGGTGGTGCTGGCATGAGCGGCATTGCATTGGTGTTGCATCAGCGTGGTGCTTGTGTAAGCGGTTCGGACCTCAAGCAGTCGCATTACGTGCGCAAGCTCGTGGAGGCCGGTATTGAGGTACGCATAGGCCACGAAGCCCAAAACATTGATGACCTCATGCCCGATGTTGTGGTCGTTTCTTCTGCTATTCCAGAAACCAATCCCGAGGTCATTCGTGCTCGTGAACTTGGTATCCAGATTTGGCCGCGTGCAAAGATGCTGGCTGCTTTAGGGCGTGGCCGCACGGAGATTGCTGTAGCCGGTACGCATGGCAAGACCACTACGTCTTCCATGGTTGCTTCCATGCTTGATCACATGGGAAAAGATCCCGCGTTTTTGATTGGCGGCATTGTTGAGGAGTACGGCACCAATGGCCGTGATGGTAAGGGCGGCTACTTTGTCTGTGAGGCGGATGAGTCCGACGGTTCCTTCTTATACCTCGAGCCATCCATTGCAGTGGTTACCAACGTAGAGGCTGACCATCTGGATCATTACGGTACTATCGAGAATGTCGAGAAGACCTTCTGCCAGTTTATGGATTTGGTAGGAGAGGCCGGTTGTATAGTTATTAACGGTGATGACCCGCATTTTGTTGAACTTGCGCGCAATACACACCGTCGCTTTGTAACCTATGGCTTTGCCGATACCAATGACTACGTGGTGTGTGCTGGCGAGCGTGGCACGGGCATTACAAGTAACCTGAGCGTCACCACGCCTGCTGGCAGTGTTGTGCACGTTACTCTGAGCGCCAACCCTGGCCGTCATAACATGGCAAACGCTACGGCTGCACTTGCGGTAGCAGATGTGCTTGGTTTTGATGTTACGCAGGCGGCCGCGGCACTATTGCATTTTGGTGGGGCACATCGTCGCTTTACGCAGGTAGGCACCATAGCTGGCATTACTGTGGTGGATGACTATGGTCATCATCCAACTGAGATTGCAGCCACCCTTGCTGCAGCTAAACCGTTGGGCTTCAAGCGCATTATTGTGTGCTTCCAGCCGCATAGGTATTCTCGTACGCAGGCACTGGCGGATCAGTTTGGAGTAGCATTTAACGATGCAGATGTGCTGTTTGTGGCAGATGTATTTTCTGCTGGCGAGATGCCCATTCCAGGTGTTTCTGGCAAAACAATTTCTCAGGCGGTGCGTAAGTTGGGCACGGTGCCACAGGTTAGTTTTGTGCCAGTTCACCATGGCTTGGTAGAAAAACTGTGCGATGTTTGCCAGGAGGGCGATCTGCTTATTACACAAGGTGCTGGCGACATAACCTTGCTGGGGCCACAGTTTATTGAGGCCATGCAGGCACGTCTTGATGGCGCTGCACAGCAGTCATAACATCAACGAACGGGTTAGTACGCATGGCAGCCGATTCAGATCGCAAGAAGGTAAAGCCTACACCTCGAAAAAAGCCAACAAAACGAGAGACGGCGCGTGCTGTTAAGCAGCTTAAGAAGCGTGGAGCAAGCCCTGCGCGTATTGCTGCTAAACAGTCCATGCAGCTGCGCATCGAAAACGCAAACAAGCGTGAGGGTTCGTCGGGCTCTGGTAGTACTAGCACAGCAAAAAGCGCGAAGTCCTCTAAGGGTTTCTCGCTTAGCTTGTCCAAGCTGTCTGTTTCTCCGCTCCGTGTTCTGATTGGCATTGCAGCAGCAGCTATTTCTTTAGTGTTGGTGCTGCTGGTTTTGTCTCAACTGCCGGTATTTGTGATTGAGTCTATTGATGCGCAGCCAACGCAGCATATGGATTCCGAGTCCATTGCTAAGCTTGCTGCTGTTCCTGCGGGAACTACCTTGCTTAACGTAAATACTTCAGAGATTGCTCAAAACATCCAAAAGAATCCCTGGGCAGGTGAAGTACACATTGGTCGCTCTTTTCCTAACAAGCTTACGGTGCAAGTGGAAGAGCGCAAAGCGTCCGCTATTGTCCTTATGAGTTCAGGCGATATTGCGTGGTATATTGGCGATGATGGCGTGTGGATTGAGCCGTTTAAGATCACCACCTCAAAGGATGAATCTGCAACAACGGTAGCCCTGCAACAAGCCAATCAACTGGGCTGTCTGTTGATTACCAACGTACCTTCTTCTATTACGCCCAAGGCCGCAACTAAGACCTCTGATGCCACAATCTTGGCAGTGTTGAAGTACATCAATGGATTTAGCAAAGACTTTTCCAAAGATATTGTCAGCTATTCCGCTGCAAGTACTGAGTCTATTTCTTGCGTGTTGTCCAGTGGGGTAGAGGTATCTTTGGGTGCCGCTAGCGATATTTCCACCAAAGAGAGTGTGGTTTCACAGCTCCTTACCCAGTATCCTAACCAAATTACTTACATTAACGTGCGCGTGCCCTCCAAACCAAGCTATCGCAAGGTAGGCTCTGAGTCAGTCAATCCTGGTTCGGGTGGTCGTGTGACCGATGGCACAAAAAATCCCCCTTCAGACGCGGATGAGGCTGCCGCAAAGAAAAAAGAAGAAGAGAGCGCCCAGCAGTCTGAGGATGGCAAAAATAAGGACGCTGATACGTCCCCTACAACCAACTCTCAAGCTCATTAGGTTCATGTAGAGGGTTACATAAAGGCTAGAGAAAGTGCATATCTACCCGATAACTATACAAAGCCTGAGGTATCCCTTTAAGGTTGAGAAAAGCATATAGCAAGCAATCTACCTGTGGTTTCCATCTTTTATACAAATTGGTTGCATCTGAAGCCGAGCTATGTAAATATTACGCGCTTTACCTTGTGCTTTGAGTTTAAGTTGAACTTTAAGGTTTGCATACTTCATGGTGTGCGCAAGCTAAATGAATGAGGAGGAACCATGGCAGACGTAGATACTCCAAACAACTACCTTGCAGTCATCAAGGTTGTTGGTGTAGGTGGCGGCGGCACCAACGCTGTTAACCGCATGATTGAAGAGGGCATCCGTGGCGTTGAGTTTGTGGCTATCAACACAGATGCTCAAGCTCTTGCCATTTCTGAGGCAGATATTAAGGTACACATTGGTACAGATATTACCAAGGGCCTTGGTGCTGGCGCTAATCCTGAGGTTGGTGCAGAGGCAGCCGAGGAGAGCCGTGATGATATCAAGCGTGCTCTTGCTGGTGCAGACATGGTATTTATCACTGCCGGCGAGGGCGGTGGCACGGGTACAGGTGCTGCTCCTATTGTTGCTAACATTGCAAAGAACGATGTGGGCGCTCTGACCGTTGCTGTGGTAACCAAGCCCTTTACCTTTGAGGGTCGCAAGCGCGCTGGTTCTGCTGTAGACGGTATCAAGAATCTTGCAGAAGCAGTAGATACGCTCATTGTTATTCCTAATGATCGCCTGCTTTCCATCTCTGAGAAGAAGACCACGATGCTGGATGCATTCCGTATGGCAGACGATGTTTTGTGCCAAGGCACCCAGGGCATCACAGACCTCATTACCGTTCCTGGTTTGATTAACCTCGACTTTGCAGATGTGTGCACCGTTATGCGTGGTGCTGGTTCTGCCATGATGGGTATTGGTTTGGCTTCTGGCGATAATCGCGCTGCAGATGCAGCTCAGCAAGCAATTTCCAGCCCCTTGCTAGAGAGCTCCATTGATGGTGCAACGCGTGTGTTGCTGTCCGTTGCTGGCAACAAAGATCTTGGCATCCAGGAGATCAACGAGGCAGCAGACCTTGTCGCTTCCAATGTTGATCCTGAGGCAAATATCATCTTTGGTACGGTGGTTGACGAGTCCTTGGGTGATCAGGTTCGTGTAACCGTCATTGCAACTGGTTTTAATGATGCTAATGCAACACAGATGCCTGACCTGCTCAGCCGCATGCCACAAAGCCGTCCTGCAGCTCCTGCACCTGCTGCGGCTCCTCGTCCGGCTGCAGCCCAGCGTCCAAGCCGTCCTGCCAATGACTTTGGTAACCAGGCATTTGACATCCCTGAGTTTCTCAGGAATTCTCGCGCATAAGGGGCATCAGTGTTTCCTCGCGTGAGCGAATATACCTCATGTGGCGTGACCTTGCTGGGCGATACCTCTTGCCCAGCTGGGGTCACGCTTGCTTTTACTCAGCGCAGTGGTGGGTTTTCGGATAAGCCCTATGCATCTCTTAACGTGGGTTTGCACGTGGGGGATGACCCAGAGGCGGTACAGAAAAACCGTGCGCTGGTATGTGAAGCGTTGGGCCATAAGGAGCTTGTCTCAAATTTGGTAGTACCACATCAGGTACACGGTAGTGAGGTTTGTACCATTTCGAGCGCCGATCAGCTGCCGGCTTTTCGTGCACGCATCGCTCAGGGCTGCGATGCTATTGTCTGCACGGCGGCTCAGATACCTGTGCTGTTGTGCTATGCAGACTGCACTCCCGTTATTCTTGTGGCAGAGGGTGGAACTCGTCCAGGCTTTGCGGTTATTCATTCTGGTTGGCGCGGAACCTTTTCGCGCATTGTAGCGGCGGCTTTGCAAGAGCTCTGTGCTCAAACCAACGCTGCACCTCAGCAGGTTTTAGCATATGTAGGTCCTCATATTTCTGCCGCGGACTATGAGGTATCGGCTGAACTTATCCAGCGTTTTATAGATGAGTTTGGTGAGTTTGTGTGTGTGGGCGAGCGCAATTTGGATATGAGTGCTGCCATTAAGGCATCGCTATTGGAGGCGGGCTTGCAGCCTCAGCATTTTGTAGATTGCCAGCGCTCAACAGCAAGTGAGGTAGATAAGTTTTTCTCGTACCGTGCCGAGCAAGGCATATGTGGTCGCCACGGTGCTATAGCGTTTTTGGTTGAGTAGCTACGATAGTGTTTCGTGGCTGAGGTGTTTGTAGAACGAGGGGAGGTATGTTGGAGTATTCACAGTTTATTGCTGCTCGACGTGAGCATATCATGGCAGATATAGAGGCTGCTTGTGCGCTTGCTGGTCGTAAGCCCAGTGAGGTGAGCGTGGTTGCTGTGTCTAAAACGGTGGGCATTCCTGAGGTACAGGCAGCTATCCAAGCGGGTTGGAATCACTTTGCAGAAAATCGTCCACAAGAGTTGGTCCGCAAGACGGCGGAATTGCCTTCTGTGCCGTTTGACATGATTGGTAATCTGCAAACTAACAAGATTAACCATGTGCTTGGTTGCGGTCAGCTCATCCATTCTGTCTCGTCTTTTGATCTAGCCGCTGCTATCAATAAGCGTGTGCTTGCATCGAGGGATATGCAAATGGCGCAAACAGCGGCTGCAGACACAGGTCAAACAGCTGCTGGGCGTCAACAACCCGTGTTGTTTGAAGTTAACGTTTCTGGCGAGCAAAGCAAACAGGGTTTTAGCTCCCGTGAACTGTACCAGTCAGCGCAGCAACTAGCTGCTATGGAAGGCTTGGCATGGCAAGGCCTTATGACTATGGCTCCAGCAAACAATCCCGAGGCAGCAAAGCGCAGCTTTGAAGGCTTGCGAGAATTGCGTGATGAGCTGCAAACACAGATAGGCCATCAGCTACCTGTATTGTCTTGCGGAATGAGTGATGATTTTAAGATTGCTATTGCGCAGGGCTCGACACTTATTAGGCTGGGTAGGATTGTGTTTGATCCAAAGTATGCAAAGGGAGTAACACGATGAGTTTTTTAGATACCATTAAAGATAAGCTTCGTATAGAGCCTCAAGATGATTACTACGATGATGTCTATGATGAGCAAGATTACGATGACACCCCCGATGCATACGATCAACCTCATGATGTAGCTGCAAATACAGGTACCGGTCTGTTGGGTAACACTCCTCGTCCCGAGGCAGACAGCGTGTCTGTGTATACGCGCTCTGGTCGTCCCTTAGGTGGCAATAGCGGTTCTGTCCCTGCAACTACCTATACGCGCGATGATGACTACGAGAGTGCACCTCGTGCAAGCTATGTTCGCTCTACTCCGCTTTCTGAACGTGCTGCCGTTCCTCGTTCTGGTAGTCAGCTTCCTGCTTATGTGCTCACCCCTCAGTCCTACGATGACTGTCAGACGGTTGTTCGTCGTGTTCGCACCAATCAGCCTGTCATTTTGTTGTTCCGCAACACCAATATGGACGCAGCAAAGCGCATATTTGATTTCTGCGCAGGTCTGGCTTGTGGTGTGGGCGGTCAGATTCAGGAGTTGGGTGTGCAATGTTTTGTTGTTTTGCCCGCCGGCAAGGAGCTCTCTCAAAATGAGGTCGATAAGCTCATTGCAGACGGCACGATTGTTCGCAAGGATTAAAACGTATGATTGCAAGTGGTATTGCTGCTCTTTTTAGGTTTTACGAGTTTTTGATACTCGCCTGGTGCATCTTCTCGTGGTTCCCTCAGCGTTGTGAGTGGTTCCAGGATTTGTGTGTTGTACTCGATAAGCTCGTGGCTCCGTACATGAATTTATTTAGGCGCTTCATTCCTCCCATAGGAGGCATAGATTTTTCACCAATTGTGGGGCTTATCGTCCTGCAATTACTTGCACGTTTTGTAGTCAATTTCTTTGTAGGTATACTTTAACAAGCACGGCTATCTTTGCGTAGTGGCGCTCACATGAAAGGAACTAACAATGGCTATTACTCCAGCAGACATCGATCAGCTTACCTTCTCGCCATCCAAGCATGGTTATGACACAGAGGAAGTGGATGCTTTTCTCGAGCAGCTCTCTGGTGAGCTGGATGCAATGTTGCAAAAGATTGCAGACCTTAAGGGCCGTCTGAACAATTCAGAGCAGCAGCTTGCCGCAGCTCAAGAGCAGGTGGCTCAGCTTACCGAGCAGGCCGCAGAGGCCTCTGCCTACGCAGCTCCAGAGGCAGCAGTCGTTGTGAGTCCTGTTCAGCCTGACACCAGTGCATCTGAGGCTCAGATTTCCCGCGTTCTTATCATTGCTCAGCAGTCTGCAGATCAGATTGTTGCCGATGCTAAGGAATCTGCCGAGAAGATCCGCACCGAGGCAGATCAACGTGCCCGCGAGGTCATTCGCGCTGCCTTAGCCGAGAAGCAAAATGAGCTGGATGAGATCGACCGTCTTAAGGCTTCCCGTGAAGAGTTCCGCTCTGAGTACAAGACGCTGTTGCAGCACTTCATGGATGATGCAGATGCTGCCTTCCCCAATCAGGTGCTTTCTAACGCAACGTCGTCTGAGTACCATGCCGTTGCTCCTTCTGTAAGCGTTCCCAATGCTGTAGACGCAGCTTCTGTTTCTGTACCTGAGCAGACACCTGCCATTAGCTTGGACGACCTTGACTAAGCAAGCCGACTAAACCGGCCAAGCCTACTAAGCTGGTCAAACCGGCCAATCCGGTCAAGCCGACCAAGCAAACATATCTGGCACCAATTGATGATGGGGTCCCTGTAGCCAATGTGACTGCAGGGACTTTTTATGGTTCCTAGGGCTTCTATGGTTCCAGCTCATGCAGACCATCCCAAAAACGTTTGGGCATCCAGTGCATGCGTAGGTCATAGCCCCGTTCAGCTTTGCCTCTTTGGCTAAACCCAAGCTTTTTGTAAAAGGTTTTCCACAGAGCGCGAATATAGTGCTCTTCATCAGACGGCTGTTTTGCATCCAACAGTTCTTGCATCAGTACTTTATCCAACAGCATGACACCACAGCGTGCATCTCCAGCATTGTGTATGAGTGCCACTTCATGAGCAGGATCAACAAGGGCAAACGTTTCCGTCCGCAAGCGACCTGCAAAATGGGATGCCACCAAGGGCAGTACATTAGCTTTGCCGCTAAAACGCGCAAAGTATGATCCATCTTCCATCTTACTCATACGAATAAACTGCCGCGCGTGCTCACATTCATTGCTTGCTTTGCGAGCAAAATGTAAAAAGGCTTCTGTTTGTGGAGCGGACAGCAGTGTCTGTGACTGGTTCTTATAGCGCAAAACCATGCGTACCCATTCATATACCGCTTGAGGCATGGCAGGGTCATCATAACTACAGGCACACGCAAGAAGGTAGTTTGTTGGCTTTCCATAAAAGCGTTGCAGTTGAGTGAGGAGGCGCTTGACTAAGGCCAAATCCTGCAGTCCTTTTATGGGTGCAATGGGTGTTTCACCTAGTTGCAGCTGGCAAGCTTTCTCTAAGCTAAGTCGGAGCTGCGAGCTGTGTAGCTTTGCATTCCCGTGCCGTGCATAGTAGGTGAGTGCAATAGTGGTGAGGATTGACTCAAGCGAAGGCTTGCATAGCAGAACCACGCGTTGCTGTTTGCTCATACAGTTCTGTATCTCTGTAACAAATCTCTGAGCTTCTTCAGATAAGCCCTGCGTACCTGAGGTTTTAGAACGGGTTGTTTTAGAACAAGCTGAGTTGCTGTTCTTCAAGCTCTTTTCTTTTTTGGTTGTACTTGCTATATGTGGCATCGCTCACCACCCGCTGCCTAATGAGCTGCTCATCAAGGGGGCTTTGAGGATCGCGTTTGCCATTACAGCTCAAGAAGTGACGTGCTCGTTTAAGGGTGACATGCATACGTTTAAGATCATCAAAGCTTAAAAGGGTTGTGCGGCGTGCTTGTATGATGCGCCGAGCACCAACAGGCCCAACACCAGGAACACGCAACAAGAGCTCAAGCGGGGCATCCATTACCTCCACAGGAAAGCGATCCATATGGTTGAGCGCCCAGGCAAGCTTGGGGTCCACCTCTAAATCCAGCCATGGCGTATGGGGGTTTACCAGCTCATCAGCATCAAAGCCATAATAGCGCATAAGCCAATCCGCCTGATAAAGCCTATGCTCACGTCGCAACGGAACAGGCGTGCCCAGTTCCGGTAGATGCTCATCTTCCAACATGGGCATATACGCCGAGAAAAACACGCGCTTTAGCTCAAACTTTTTATACAGCGAGCTCGACAGCTTGAGAATGTGATTATCATCCTCAGGACTTGCTCCTACGATTATTTGCGTAGACTGTCCAGCTGCAGCAAAGCTTCTCAGAGAATTTCTTACGCGAGCAGGTTTTTGCATGGACCTGGTGGGTAGGGTATAGCAGGCTCCATTGGAGATAAGCGCACGCTCAGAGTATTGACGGGTTGTTTTCTCAGGGGCAGCAGTAAGGGTGCGCGCCTGTTTTGCGCTTGGGTTGTGCGTAGTGTTAAGGAATAGTGTTTGCTCTTCCTCCATGCGTTTGTTATGAATAAGCGCCATGGGTGCTAAGAGGGAAGAAGGGGTTTTATCAGGGCAGAGAGTAGATAAAGAAGCGGCACTTGGTAATTCTAAGTTTACCGATAAACGATCCGATAATCTGCCAATGACATCCACGAGTTCAGGACTGGTTCCTGGGATGATTTTAGTATGAACATACCCGTTAAAACGCAGGTCCTCACGTAAGATGCTCAAGCAGGCAATCATCCGCTCAGATGTGGCATCTGCCGTGCCCAAAACTCCGGAAGACAAAAACAGGCCTTCAATGTAGTTATGCTTATAAAATTCAACAGTAAGTTCTGCCAGCTCGCGTGGAGTAAACGTTGCTCGAGGACAAGAAGCGCTTTTACGATTAACACAGTACGCACAGTCAAAACTACAGTTGTTTGACATGAGTACTTTAAGCAGAGTAATGCAACGGCCGTCTTCCGTAAAACTATGACAACAGCCAGCTGCACGAGTGGCACCTAACATACCAGCCTTAGAGCTTTTGTTAGAGCCAGATGAAGTGCAGGCTACATCAAAGCGCGCAGCTTCTGCAAGAATTTCAAGCTTTGACATGGTATCCACAGTGCACCCCCGTACAGAACATATGTTCTAAAAAAGAATACCACAGGGACGGCAATAGTACAACTGTTCGATATGTCGGAGCGTTATTAAAAGTAATAATGCACCGACATAGGTCAGAGAGCTATGAGAGCTATACAAAAGCTGGTATTTATGGCTGTAGAGGCATGAGGCTATAGAAGCATGAAGAAAAAAGCGAAGTGAGCCTATGAGCCGGGTTCTGTCGAGGACGATCATTTATCTACGAACGTTGTTACCAACGCCCTCTAGCACGCAACCCGAACGCTCTGCGGGCAACATCATAGCGTTCCTATTTGCGCTTGCTCCGGATGGGGCTTGCCAAGCCGCCGTATTACTACGACGCTGGTAGTCTCTTACACTACCGTTTCAGCTTTTCTCTTACTCACCTGCCTGTACGCAAGTGAGCAGTGGGAGTCTTCTTTTCTGCGGCGCTTTCCGTCGGGTCACCCCGCCTGGCCGTTAGCCAGCATCCTGCCCTGTGGAGCCCGGACTTTCCTCATGGGCAGCTTGAGCCACCCCCGCAATCGTCGAGCTCACTTCGCGTTAGCGATTGTACCACGTCTTGCGGTATCCTTCTTGTGTTTGTCATGTGGCTTAACCATAAAAAACACCTGTCTTCTTTACCACGACAAGTACTTAGCGTTATCTAAAGACCAGTGCACATCACGAATGTATTTTTGCAGATCACTGCCATCGCGCTTTTTAAATAGCGCCACTATATGGGCATGCTCTTTATTAGCTTTGCGAGCATTAGCTTCAAGAACCTCTGGATCTTCTTGCAAATACGCGCGCTTCATAAAAAAGCGGTTGAGTTCTTCTATGTAGTTGGATAGGCGAGAGTTACCACACTTAAGCACATACGTCTGATGGAACTCACGTTGCAAGTCATCGTATCTGTCATACAGTCCACTGTTTATAGCTAATTGCATGCTATTACATAAGAAGCTCAGCTGCGCAATGTCATTGTCGCTCATTCGTCCTGCAGCAAGAAGGGCTGCTCGACCATCCAAAGGACCAAGGATTTCAAACACTTCTCTGGCAGCGGATTCGTCAAAGCCACGAACCACAAATCCTTTACGAGGAACGCGTTCTAAATAGCCCTCATCACTCAATTGCATAAGGGCTTCTCTAACGGGGGTTCGGCTTACCGAAAGAGCATCTGCAATGCTTTGCTCGCTAATATGCTCAAACTCGCTGAGCATGCCCTTGTTAATGAGGTTGGCAATGTGAGCATACACATGGTCTTTGAGGGAGAGGTATCTATCTTGTGGCACGTCCGCGCTCACCTCCATTGGATGTATATAAACGCAAATTGTATACAATCAACATTTTTGTTTATATAAACAAAAAAGTAAAGGTAAATCATAGTATTTAAGCCGTTTACAGCTCAAATTATACCGCTCAAGTTCACAGTGTACATAGCAGTTGCAAGCTCACGATATGTTGAACGTGCAGATGTAATGTCTACGCGCAATCCAAACATAACGTGGATGCATGAGGACATTAGCATCGCAGTTTGAAGTCATTCTTATGGTAGTTCTTGAGGAAAGGGGTTATAACATGACCAAGTTTACGCACTGCATTGTTCGTCGTCCGAGCCACTCTTTGCTTGATGGTATTACCTCTGCTCCTGAGTTGGGCAAGCCTGACTATGATCGTGCCCTCGAAGAGCATAATGACTACATCGATGCGCTGACTCGCTGCGGTGTAGACGTAACGGTTTTGCCGGCATCTGAGGAATATCCAGACAGCTGCTTTGTGGAGGATACCTGCGTTATTACGCGTTGCGGCGTTATTGTAGATAACCCTGGTGCGGATAGCCGCCGCGGGGAAGCTGCGCTTCTTGAGCCCGTACTTCATCGTTTCTTTGACTATGATAAAATCCGTCACATTACTTCTCCCGGTACGCTTGAAGGCGGAGATGTCATGATGGTTGGAGACACCTTCTATGTTGGTAGGTCTAAGCGCACCAATGAAGAGGGCATTCGTCAGTTTGCTGCCATTCTAGAAGAGTGGGGCCTTACATGCGTAGAAGTTCCTCTCGAGAAGGTCCTGCATCTTAAGACGGGTGTTAACTATATCGAAGATAACAACATGCTGGTTTCCGGCGAGTTTATCGATAAGCCCGAGTTTGCGCAATATAACAAGATTGTGGTTCCAGAAGAGGAAGCCTATGGTGCCAACTGCATTTGGATGAACGGTACCGTTATTGTTGCAGAAGGATATCCCACGGTGCTAAAGGCTGTTCAGGATGCTGGCCATAAAACCATTGTGGTGGATACTTCCGAGTATCGTAAGCTCGATGGTGGTCTGTCCTGCCTTGGTTTGCGCTTCTAATATGAATTTGTAATCCCCAAGAGCTGCATGGACCTTTGCTTGTGAGGTTCGTGCAGCTCTGTATTACAGAAGGGGGCTTTACGATGGAAAAACCTACTACGACAACACATGACGCGACTGAACTTCTTGTGGATGAGCAGGGCAATAAGATTATTGACCCTCACGGAATGGGCTTGTTGCGTCTGTCTATGATGGTTATTACCGCCAGTATTTGCGGTGGTATATTCTCGCTTGCAGGAGATTTGGCAGCTGGAGGAGCTCATACCGGTGCTGTGCTGGTAAGCTGGGGCATTTGTTTTGTGGGTGTGTTGGCTTTGGCCATGTGCTTCTTTGGTTTATCGCGCGCTCGTCCTGATCTTACGGGCGGTATTTATGCCTATGCTGCCGCTGGCTTTGGTGACTTTGTTGGGTTTATTTCTGCCTACGGGTACTGGATTTCTGGCTGCCTATCCAATGTCTCATTCGCTTTATTGCTTTTCTCGGCATTAGGATATTTCTTTAAGCCATTTGAGAGCGGTAATAACTTGCTTTCCTGCATATGTGCGTCTGCGTATTTGTGGCTGTTGGTATGGTTGGCAGCTAAAGGCGTTAAGGAGGCAGCAAAGCTCAATATTTTTGTAACCGTGGTAAAGATTATCCCGCTTGGCTTGTTTATTGTATCCATTTTGCTGCTTGGCAAGTTTGACCCGTCCATTTTTATGGACAACTTTATGGGTGAGCCTGGTGGACCAGGCTTTTACGAGCAAGTTGTTTCTACTATGGTGGCATTAGTCTGGATTTTTACGGGTATTGAGGCTTCTGTTGTTATTTCTGGCCGCGCTCGTTTAGCAAAAGATGTTGGACGCTCTACCATCATTGGCTTTGTCTTTATTTTTGTGCTGTACATGCTCATTTCTGTGCTCAGTATGGGCGTGGTGCCTCGTGCGCAGATGGCGGAGCTGGCAACGCCTTCTATGGCGGGTGTGTTGGAAGCCGCTATTGGTCCTATAGGCGCCGCCGTTGTTAATTTGGGCGTTGTGTTGTCCTTGTTGGGCGCTATGTTGGGCTATGTAATTATTAATGCCGAGACTCCCTATGAGGCAGCAAAGATGGGCACGTTTCCCAAGGTATTTGCACGCTCAAATACGGCGGGATCTCCTCTTGTTACCCTGATTGTTTCTTCTGGCATTACCCAGCTGTTCTTGATTTTGGCTGTGTTTGCTACGTCTACGTATCAGTTTATGTACAACTGTGCGGTCTGCACAATTCTTGTTCCCTATGTGGCATCTACCTTGTATTTTGCAAAGATTGCATGGCAAAACAAATACATGGGGGATGACGGTGCTGGCAGCGTAGCACAAGCTCGCTTCTTTGGTACCTTGGGCTGCGTATACGCGCTCTTTTTGGTGTGGTCTTGCGGTGTGACGGGCATTATGATTACCACCATTTTGTTTACGCCAGGCATATTGCTCTATGCTTGGGGAGAAAAGACACAAGACAAGAAGATTTTGCCTACCATGGCGGATAAGATTATTGCCTTGATTATTGTGGGTACCATGTTGGTTTCTGTGTATCAGATTGCAACAGGAGCTATTTCTGTAATCTAGAGCACATATCTCATTACATACCTTATGGCAATACGCGTTATAGTAAACCGTGCATGTACTTTAATTTGGCATATGCACGGTTTTAAGATGGTGGTACTCACAGCGCTGCCAGGGTAGACACTGGTGATAACAATAACGAGTAGGGTTAATTGCAAATGAAGCAAGAATATAAGACACTTGTTTCTGACGTAGTGCATACGGCGGAGTTTGTAGATCGTCGTAGTCGTTTTCTTGCGGCACTTACACACTTATCTTCAGAAGCTGCTGCTGAGGAGTATATTGCTTCTTTAAGGGCTCGCTATCATGACGCACGCCATACTGTTTTTGCGTGGATATTGGCAGATGGGCGTGAGCGTTTTTCTGATGATGGGGAGCCATCTCGTACCGCTGGTATGCCGGTTTTTGATGTCTTGCATGGTGCTGGCTTAGCAGACATATGCTGTGTTGTAACTCGATATTTTGGTGGCACTCTTTTGGGCCCTGGTGGTTTAGTTCGTGCTTATACCGCAGCGGCACAAGCTGCGGTAGCAGACGCTCAAACTGCAAACCATATAGTTGTTATGGGACTTACTACCTATGTAACGTGCTGTATTCCTTATGCTGCCTATGATCGAGTTTTGCATATGGCACAAGCTGCTGGCGGCAAACAACATGAGGCTCTTTTCACCAATGAAGTGCAGCTTACCTTGAGCTTTGCCTCTGGTTTAGAGCAACCCTTTGTGGCGGCTCTGCGTGAGTTTGCTCATGGGGAAGACCTTTGCACAATTGCAGAACCTGTCTTTACTGCACGATAATCTGGCAACTTTCCAGAGCACCAAGTGCACGTTCATGGCTTTGTGGCGTAACCCCTGCACAACAGTTTTTCTTTACAACGATAGGAACTTCAGGTACGGCAGCTTTTGCGAGCAGCGCATTAGAGATAACGCAAATGTCTGTGCACAGGCCAATGAAGGTAATCTTTTGAAGAGGTGCCTTTGCATTGAGCTGTGTAAGGTATGCTGCGAGTTCCATGCTGCCAAAACTGGGCTTATCAAAAATGCGTACATCTGCAGCATTGGCAACCTCTGCAAGCTCGGGAATAATTTGCCACCCCTCGCTGCCATATAAGCAATGTGGTACAGGTAGATTGGTGCCTTCTTGTGTGGATAGATAGTTGCTGTGATGGGTGTCACGCGTAAAGATAATCTTCTCGTTAGTTTGTTGAGCGGTGGCAATGCGTGCCATAACAGCAGGTACGATAGCGCGTGCTTCGGGTGTGCCCAGCGCATGGGTTACAAAGTCATTTTGCATATCTACAACAACCAAGACGTTCATGAGCGCTCCTTATCGTACAAAATGATTGACTTGCTTTTGGGACTTACTTGGTTTTATGCAAGTTCTGAGTACCTCTATTGTATCTACGGCGCAGGTTGTAGGAGAAAAAACATATCCTGAGCATGCTTTTTGATGACAAGGCGAGTAAAATTATATAGATGCTAAACAAACTTAAAATGCAACAAAGCAGTAAGGAGCCTACTATGAAGGCACGTTTTGTTCATCGTTGTACCCATGTGCTTGATAGAGATGCTACGGTAGCGTTTTATCAAAAGGCCTTGGGGTTAGTTGTGGCGCGTGTTTCGGGTCCTGAGGATGGGAGCTGGTCAAACACCTTTATGGTTGACCCTCAGTCTGGTTTTGAGATTGAGCTTACTTGGAATCGTGGTCGTACAACGCCCTATGAGAATGGCGGAATGGATATCCATATTGCCTTTAGGGTGGACGATATTGAGGCAGCTCATGCTTTGCATGAAGAGATGGGTTGCATTCAAAAAGAAAATCCCAAGATGGGTTTGTATTTTATTGTAGACCCAGACGGACAGCGCATAGAGATTTTGCCCGAGAACTAGGGCGTGTTGTTGCCTTGCATTATAGGGGATGGGGCATTGTATACATGGTATAAAAAGTGCATGGTATAGATACGCACATACAACAAGCCAGAGTTAGCTGAAACCTAAGAGCATACAGTTTTGACTTTGTGTATAAAATGTTGACCTTCTCTGTAATTATCGGTCTGTATAAAGTTAGCGCCTGGTTACTTATGGCAGTTGTACTACGCGATAAATGACTGCAAACTATAAGCCCTGAGATTGTGCATAGTTGCTGTGTAGCATGCACATTAGATTCGGAGCGTTATGAAGTATTTGGAAAGACAAGCTCGTAATAAGATGCTGTGGACAGCGTGCTCGCTCATATGTGGCGTAGCGTTGCTTGTTGTGCTCAGCGTGCCTAGTGTGGCACGTGCCGCTACGGATTCTGCTGCTCAGCAGTCCGCGGCGGCTGCACCAGCTGCACAGGCAACACAAACCGTGCAAGCAGATACAACCACGGTTCTTGCTGAAGCGCAAAGTAAGGATGCTGTGGCAGACCAGAGTGACTCTGTAGTGGCACGTGCAGTTTCTGTAGCCGAACCTTTGCTTGCTTATGAGGATGCAAACAAAGCTGATGACACTAACAGTACCAACAGCACTGATGGTGCTTTGGCAGCTCAACAAGATGATCAGGCCACCGCAAAAAAACGTGCAGCAGCTCCTCGTGCCGCTGCTGCCGCAAACTATGATGATAATTTGGTTGAAGGGGATGTGTACTACATCCACTCTAAGGTAGCGCCCGATAAAGTTTTAGACGTTGCCTGGGGCTCTAAGGCAGATGGTGCTAACGTACTGCTCTGGAAAAAGAATAATGGTGCTAACCAGCGTTGGCGTCTTATTCGTAATGGCGAGCATTACCTGTTTATTAACGAGGCAACCAATAAAGCTTTAGATATAGCTGATGGCCAACCTTTTAATGAGGCTAACGTACAACAATACCAACCCAATTATACCGATGGACAAAAGTGGATTTTGAATCGCATGGCTGATGGCAGCTATTCCATTGTGTCAGCTGTAGATCCAACATTTTCACTTGATTTATATGCAGGCAAGACAGCTAATGGTACCAATGTGCAGCTGTATACCAATAACGGCGGCAACAATCAAAAATGGGTTTTAGAAAATGTAACGGGTGCCTTGCGTGAGGCTAAGCAGGCTCAGGACAATAATCGCCTTCCCGAAGGCGATTACCTGATAGAGACCAAGGTAACTGATGGCAAGGCAGTAGATGTGGACTATCCTACTGCTGAGTCTGGTTCTAACGTATTGCTCTGGCAGACCACTCGTCATAAAACGCAGGTCTGGCATGTGTCGTACGATAAGGACGGCCTGGCAAAACTTACCAACAAGTATTCTGGTAAAGCACTTGATGCAAATGGTGGTATGGCTGCTAACGGTGTAAACGTACAGCAGTGGGACGCTAATGATTCCATGGCACAGCGTTGGCTTATTGTTAAGATGGCTGATGGCACCTACAAGATTTTATCGGCAATTAACCCCAAGTTTGCAGTTGATTTGCATGCGTCTCAGACTAATAACAACGCAAACATTGAGCTGTACGGCGTTCATGATGGCGCTAACCAGCGTTGGCGTTTTACGTCATTGGACATTCACGTTCCACAAACAGACCTAGAGGTTGCACACTCCCTTGATCCAAATGCAATGTACCGTATTGTTTCATCTGCCAATCCAAGCTATGCAGTAGATGTGTACGCAGGTAAGACAGCTAATGGTACGAATGCCCAGTTGTACACTAAGAACAACGGTGCTAACCAAGCATTTATGTTTGAGCCTGCCGCCAAAAATGGTTACTTCTTACTTAAATCGTTGCGAGGCAATATTGCGTTAGCCTCTAATGGTGACAACCCAACCTCTGGCAATAATGCACAGTTCTGGGAGACCCACGCCGACGATAAGAACCAGCAGTTTGCCATTATTCGCAATGCTGATGGCACCTACTCCTTTAGGAGTGTTTCGACTGGTTTGCTCCTAGACATTAATGGCGATCCTGCCAATGAGGCAAATCTGTATCTAACCAGCTTTAGCACGTATCCTTCCGATACTCAGAAGTTTAGGATAGAAAAGATTACTGACATCATTCCCAGTGGCTTATATTCTGTTGCCGCAGCTGGCAGCAAGACTATGGCACTTACTACAGATGGTGCATCTCTAACCATTGCCTCTAATGCTAAGCGTCTTAATCAGAAATGGGCTATAAGAAAAGTTGGGGGCAAGGATAACACCTACACCCTGCAGTCTTTGGATACGGGCGCCTACGTAAATACCCTGAATGGCAAGGTGCACTTAAGTGCTTCTTCCACCACGTCTTCTGCTCATTGGGTAGTGAGTTTTGTACAGGGTAACTTGCAGTTTAAGAATGAACTTTCTGATACTGTCTTAGATATTACAAACAATGTGTATGCCTCTGGTACCTCTGTAGGTATGTGGCTTGCTCATGGTGGCACCAACCAGCAGTGGACTTTGTCTCAGGCAATTGAGCTGGAAAACGGTACTTATGAGATTAACGCTGCTGTAGGCAATAACATGGCTTTGGACGTAGATGGTGGTTCATCCCAAAACGGTGCAAACGTTCAGATTTATACGCGCAACCACTCTGCTGCTCAAAAATGGACCGTTCGACGCCTAGCAAGTGGCGCATACGTATTTACCAATGTTTCCTCAGGTAAGGTACTTGACCTGTATAACAATGAGGTCAAGAATGGCTCTAATATTTTGCAATACGCCTCCAATGGCGGTTCCAATCAGCACTGGTATGTAGAGTGGAATATCAAGGGCTATTTTGTGTTGCGCTCCGCCCTTAACCCCAACTATGTTATTGACGTGACTGGTGGTCATGCAGTTAACTCAACCAACGTAGAGCTGTATGCCTATCATGGTGGTGTTGCTCAGGGTTGGAACTTTTTCCGGGTAAGTGCTGCTACTCAGCAACATACTGGTACATTCCGTTTGTATCTTGATGCTGGTCACGGTTACAGTGCCCCGAACGGCTGGGATCCTGGTGCTACCACCCCTAACTATCGTGAAGCGGATCTTACTCATGAACTCGTGGACCTTATCGCTCTACGTTTAGATAAAAAGGGTATTGCGTATCGTAAGTCCCAGGATGACGGCGTTAATTTTGATCGTCGTCAAGAGGCTGCACGCGATCATGGTTGCACAACGCTGCTATCCATTCACTTTAATGCTTCACCGAATGCTACTGCCACGGGTTTTGAGAGTTTTAGGCATGCCTGTAATGCCGAGCCTGGTTCTCTTGAGTTCCAAAGTGCTATGCATGAGGCCCTCAAGGCTTCCGTTGGCCTAAGAAACCGTGGTATGAATACACAAGAAATTGCTGTTATTAGTGGCAAGAAAGGCCATCTACCTGCAACGCTTCTTGAGATTGCATTTGTGACCAATGCAAACGATATGTATGTATACCAGCAGCGTAAATTTATAATTGCAGATGCCTTGGCAAACGCCATTGAGCAGTATGCAAAGGAGTACTATGGCGGCGGTTCTGATACTCCTCATGCTGATGAATCTCAAAATGACGTTCCATTTACCCCTGATTACCAGTCTAATTCCGAGAACCCCGTCGACCCTAACCCGGATTTGCCCAATCCTCCTTCCGTAGACGAGGACATAAGCTCCGAGACATACACCATTATGGGCAATTCCACGGTCACCGCACGTCAGATGGTTGCTCTGTATAAGCAGATAGGCAAGCAGTATCCCAGTTCTGTGTACAGCGCTTATGGCGCCCCAACTATCGAGAAGTTCTGTCAGCTTGTTATGGAAGAGGCAGCTGCTGAAGGCGTGCGTGCCGAGGTAGTTTTTGCACAGGCCATGCATGAGACAGGCTGGTTGCAATTTGGCGGTGACGTAAAGAACTGGCAGTGCAATTTTGCTGGCCTTGGTGCTGTTGGCGGTGGCGTCCGAGGTGAGGACTTTAGCGGCTACGGTGCTGAAGGTGTGCGCTATGGTTTGCGCGCCCAAGTCCAGCATCTTAAGGGCTATGCAAGCACCGATGCACTTAATAATGCATGTGTGGATAATCGCTTTAAGTACCTTACGCCAAAGCGCGGTTCTGCACCAACCATCTCTGGTCTTACGGGCACATGGGCCATGGATCCTGCCTATGCAAGAGGACTGTTTAGTATTTTGAGGGAACTTAAGGAAACGCCTCAGTACTAAGCGGTGCAAAATATACGCTGCTCTTGGGTTACAGAGCGTCTTATATGGTAAAAAAATCAGCCGTCCCTCATCTGAGAGACGGCTGATGTGTATGAATCCGATAAGTAACTTACTTACCTTGTCCCATGCCTAACGCAAAGCCGCTCCAAGGGTCGCACTCTTCGGCAGGAGCGCTGTCCCACAGCTCACGTATTTCTGCGGGCAAGTATTCACGGCGTACCACAACTTCACCACCGTATATACGGAACCATTCAGCACTCATGTACAGGTATCCGTCTTTGCCAGAGTCCTTACCCCAGCTGTTTTCTACACGCCAGGCAACAAGTTGGCCTTTATCGTTAAGCTCTACGCCCTGGAAGGTCATAGCATGGGTCAGGCATGTCTCGTGTATGTCGAGCATATCCGTGCGGTCCATGCTCAAGTCCATACCAAAGAGACCGTCTAAATCTACGCCATCCATAGTTAGGATGCCTTTGAAGTCCTCAATATGGCGAGGATATTCCTGCATAACATCGCATGCCATACTTACAGGCTCACCAGCCTTAAGCTGGGCAATGGCTGCTTGCTCTAGTATGGATTGCTCAACATTAAGGAAGCGGTTAGGACGGCCGCCCTCTACGCTGTCAATAGCGCGAACATGATAGGGGGTATTGAGTTTAGAATCGCTGGTAGGTATGCAAACAATCTCTGCGTACTCATAGGGATTGAAGGGCACATAGCGCTGCGCAAACTCCTGAGGAGTAATGTTAATGTCGCGAAGTAAGCGCTTTGTGTCCTTGTCATCTGCATACTCAGAAGCAGGAAGAATGTTACTAAGCTTTGTGGCATCTACCTTGCATTTTTTGCCTACACGCACTTCAAAATCAAAGTGGGTGGGAGGCTCACCTAAGCAAATGGAGAGCATCTTGTATACATCTACAAGCATCTCTTGCTTATGCTCTTGGAGTTGCTGGCGTGAAGCACCTGCAGCAAACTCTTTACGCAAGATGGAAGCGTCCTTGCGCAAAAGGCGCTCAAGCTGCGCATCCATTTGAGCAGAAGATTTGGTGCATGCAGTTTCTGGCATGACATCTTTAGGAACAAGACCCCATTTGGCAATGAGGTTCATGGCAAAAATCCAGTAACCACCGTCATCCATACCAGTGGACAAAACGCTCATGAGCTCACGGTCATCGCAGGGCTTATCGGCAAGACGAATGATGTTTTCCAACATGGCGTTTGCCTTCTCAAGCTTGTCATAAAACATGCCATAGGCCTGGGAAAACTCAAAGGTATCCACATCAAGAAGTTTCATGGTGGCTACACGAGCTACGTTATAAGCGCTAAACATCCAGCAGCGTCCGCTGTGGCACTGGTTGGTAATGTTGGCAGTCTTGAGCTCTACGCTGTAGGTATCGTGATAGGTGCGCATGCGATTGTAGTCACGTGCAGCAGCCATGACATCCATACTGGTAACCGCATTACGTGCCACACGGTTGGCGCGGTCTGTAGCAAAGGATGCGTTTTGAGAAGTGGCCCAATCTGGGGTAATAGTTGATAAGCTCATATGTTTGTCTCCTTAGTGAGCGAGTGAGCCCATGGGGTCCCAAGGCGCAAGCTCTATGTCGTCGTGAGCATCGTACTGTGCGCGCTGCTCGTCTGTTAGATACTTCTTGTCTACTACAACTTGGTATACATACTCATCAAACCAGGCATCAGAGATGGTGTCAAAGCCGTCGCGACCATGGTCTTTGCCCCAGCTGTTTTCTACCTTCCACATGGTGGGTTTGCCATGAGCATCAAAGCGCACGCCTTCCAAAACCATGGCATGGGTCATAAGAGATTCGCCGTAGTCTAGGCGCTCTTCTCGATTAAGGGCTGCTTCAACGGCAAAGCCAAATAGGCCGTCTACGTCCAAAGCGGCGGTATCCATAATGCCTTCGTCTTGCAGATACGACTGCATGACATCGCAGCCAAACCATACAGGTACGTTGTCTTTCATCTGTGCTATGGCTACGCGCTTAAGCTGATTAATGGGAAGGTTGAGGTGACGAACTTGACCAAACTCAACTATGTTACCAAGGCGAGAAACAGTAAAGCTGCGATTATAGGGCTTGTCTGTCGTTGCAGCAGAGATTAAAGAGACATAGTCATCCACCTTGATGCGAACGGCTTTCTCAAAGAACTCTTGTGGGGTAAATGTGCCAGAAAGTACGAGCTTATCGTCTTTATCACGCAAACGTACCTCAAAGTGTGTGGGAGGCTCGCCCAAAGCAATGACGAGCATGCGATAAATCTCGCTCATCATTTCCTTCTTCATAGCAGTTAAATCCTCTGAAGAAGCGCCTGCGGCGTTGGTTTCGCGCAAGCGTTTGGCACAGCCGCGTAAATAACGGGTAAGGTATCTGTCTAAATCACGCGTGTTACATGAGTTAGCAGTTTCTGGCATGGCCTCTTTGGGGCATACACCATACTTCTTGACAAGGCCCTTAAACATGTCCCATTGGCCACCGTCACAAATTGGATCAAACAAGAGATAGTTCACCAGACGACCCTCAAGAGGCTCATCTGTGGTGTCTAGGATGTTCTCTAAAAACCAGTTGCTTTTCTCGAGCTTGTCCCAAAAGAGGGGATAGGCCTGCGATAGTTCAAAAGTCTTAAGGTTATAGTTTTGCATAACCCGAATACGGAAGGTGTTGAGCGAGGCAAACATCCAACAGCGACCAGAGCGCTCTTGGTTAGTGCGGTCTCCCTGCTTTACCTCTACATCAAAAGCTAAGGCATTATTGGCAATGGCTTCAGGCACGCGCGCAACAGCGCGAATACCTTGAGCAGTTGCGGCATTTTTGGCTACGCTATTGGCGCGCTCAGCAGCAAAGTCTTTACGGGCTGCAGCAATATCATCAAATGTAACCGACGTATCTTGGTTCATAATAACCTCCCTGCAAACGTGTTGTACCATATGAAGAATAGCATGTACTTGATGCGTTCTATGCCCGTTACCACGCATTTGTTATACGCGGTATACTATGTACATACTATCTTCGTTTGTTGTTTGAGCTAAGGGTGCGGGTATGAGCCACCACATTTTGCCAACTGATGTGCCCGCCTATGCTTGGCGTGTGCTGTCCGTCTTGGAACAGGGCGGTTATGAGGCTTGGGTGGTTGGTGGCTGGGTACGCGATGCTCTTTTGGGAATGCCCTCACATGATGTAGATGCCTGCACTAATGCGCCGTGGCAAGAGTCTGTGCGCCTGCTTAAAGCAGCACATATAGAGGTGCATTGCACGGGTGTTCAGCATGGTACGGTAACAGCTGTGGTGCAGGGCCACCCCATAGAAGTAACTACTTATCGCGTAGAGTCTGGCTATTCTGATTTACGTCACCCCGATAGCGTTCAGTTTGTAGATTCTATCCTCGATGATCTTGCCCGCAGAGACCTTACTATTAACGCCATGGCCTACCATCCGCAACGCGGGCTTCTTGACCCCTATGCTGGCAAGAAGGACCTCGAAGCTGGTTGTATTCGTGCTGTAGGTAATCCACGGCGCCGTTTTACCGAGGATGCTTTGCGCGTGTTGCGTGCCGTGCGTTTTGCCGCGCGCTTGGGCTTTGAGGTAGAACCCGCTACACAAGGTGCACTGCAAGCATGTGCACCTGAGCTTGCTCATATTGCGCGCGAGCGAATTGGTCATGAGCTTGACGGTATTATCGCCACTGGGCATCTTGCATGGGCTTTGCGTACTCAGCGCAGCGTGCTGTTGGAAGCTGTGCCAACGCTTGCCCCTATGGTGGGGTTTGAGCAAAATAGCCCATTTCATTGTTATGACGTCTATGAGCACACCATACAGGTAGTTGCTGCCATGGAATGCTTTGCAGGTGGCATTGCTTCTAAACGGCTGCGTTGGGCATCCTTGTTGCATGATATTGGCAAGCCACATACGTTTACCATGGACGAGAAGGGCCAGGGGCACTTCTTTGGCCATCCTTCTGCTGGTGCTCAAATAGCCGAGTCATTGTTGCGTATGTTTGCGCTTCCCACCAGCTTGATTGTACCGTGCGTAAACCTTGTGCGATTCCACGATAGGCCCGTTAAGGCTACGCGTCATTCTGTGTTGCGTATGATGAGTGATTTGGACAGTCGTTGTCCTGGTCAAGCTGTTCCACTGGCGTTTGAGCTGCTTACGCTTAAGCGTGCGGATGCCATGGGCAAGGCGGCTCCTTATCGCTCGTATGCGTTGGAAATCGATAAAATCGAGCGCGTATTGCGGGAGCTGGTGGGACAGCACGCACCGTATCGCGTAAAGGATTTAGCGGTTAACGGCACCGATGTTGTAAAGCTGTTAGGAGGCCGTCCCGGGCCATGGATTGGCACTATGTTGGAAAGTGTGTTGCGTGAGGTGGTACATGGCCGCCTAGACAACTCGCGAGAAGCCCAATTAGCTTGGATACAGGGAACAACTTCGGTATAACAGATGCTTAAAATGGCATTGAGACAGGTATGAGACAGGTATTCAAGAAGTTGGCTTTATCGCTTGGCATGAAACTTGTCATGGAATGTGACCTGCGGTCTTAATAATTTTTCCAAAACATGCCTATTTTTTTCAAATTAGGACTTGCACAAATGGTGTATATCCCGTAAAGTATGTTCTCGCGTCAAGGCGCGTAGGACGTATCCCTTGGGACGTCGTCTAATGGTAGGACAACGGATTCTGGTTCCGTCAGTGGGGGTTCGACTCCCTCCGTCCCAGCCAAGAGTCCTACCTCACAGTTTGGCCCGTTCGTCTAGCGGTTCAGGACGCCGCCCTCTCAAGGCGGAGATCACCGGTTCGAATCCGGTACGGGCTACCAAGCATTTGCAGGGCTGGTTATCCAGCCCTTTTTCTTTACCCAGACCTGCTAAAACATAACAATATTTCAAATATACTTTTACGGTGGACCCGCCCTTTTTCGGGGAGGGGGGGTAAGGTGATAATGTTTATCACATATAGTTATATACGGCAGAGTATAGACGGTAGTTATGACGATGAGTCCTTGGCAGAGTATGAAACCCTAACAGGGACGGTTGGAGAAAAAACAAACGCGGTTGCCAATCGTTCTTATGATGGCTTTCAAGCACTTGTTCCAGAACAGGTAGAAATTGGACAAAGTGGCGCTCTAACTGTGAGTGTATATTATGCACGCAAGTCCTATACCACGTATTTTAAGACGGGCGATGCTAAGCAAGACTTTCATGAAGCCTATAGGTATCAAGAGCAGTAATCCATGCCTGCCGCGCCAAAGATTCCAGGTAAAATCTTTAGTCATTGGACCTATAAAGATGATTCTGGTGTATGGCAAACCTGGACTCCAGGTGCACAACCTGCTAAGGATATGACGGTATATGCACAATATGACACTCCTATACAGGCATCCTATGTTGTAAATTACTGGTATCAGAATGTAGGTGATGAGCTGTCATATACCGATGCAGAGAAAACGTATTCCCTGCTTGCAACTGAGACAAAAACACAAGACATCAATACCGATGTAGTTTCTGATAGCTCAAAATATGAGGATACCTACCACAAGTATAACCAAAGTAAAACAGAAGCAGCTAATGCGAATAAGCTTGTAAATCCAGATGGTACAACCGTTGTTAATGTGTACTATGATCGACCAGTAATGACGCTTACGTTGGTGTATTACAACCTTACGGATGGAACAGAAGATCATAGAGAAACATTCCAGGCAATCTATGATCATACCGCTGATGGCATAGTCTCACTTGATACTACTTACAGATGGACAGCAGCAAAAGACGCACACAGGGACGTTAGCATAAAAAGTTTTAATAGTGCTGATCCTGATTCTATGATTGATTCGTATCATATAGAGTTTCATGCACGTGAGCTCGCCACAACTACTGCACAATATAAGGTCTATGGTATTAAACATTACCAAAATCCCGATGGCAGTTGGACAAATGGAAAAAGTATTACCAAGGGAGTTAATACATCCGATTACAAAAATTATTATCTATATTTTAGTGAATCCACTGGTAACTATGCCTCATTTTATTATTGGGCAAACAGTGCCGATGATTTTACTACTGATGTAAGCGCTTCTAATCCTGAGTTAAATAAATATACGGCTTATGAACATGTAGATGTGCTTAAAGACGGTAAACCCATTAATGATTATGACGATGATGGCATAAGCTACCTCCATGTTTATATTGCAAAAAAGTCCTATCAATTACATTTTGTTAATACCGATAATGAGCCTGTTACCTTGTTGTATGAGGCACCCTTAACGTATGCCAAAGACAGTCTTGATCATCCAATCAAACCTGCCTCTGTGCCCAGCAGCTATGTTTTTGGCGGCTGGTACACCACGGCTGATTTTCAAGAAGGTACGGAGCTTAACGCACAGGCAACTACCATGGAAGCACAAGACAAGTTTGTGTATGCCAAGTGGGTAGAGCCAAATGTTACGGTAACAGTTGAGGGTAACGGGGCTACATCTCAGCTTCCAGACACTATTGTTATCCCCATGCATTCTACTGTACATAAGGATCTTCCTAACATTCCATCAAAGGATGGCTATTGGTTTGCTGGGTGGTATAAAGATCCCGACTTTACCATTCCCTTTGATATAGATGAAGCGGTAGATGAAGACACTACTGTCTATGCAAAATGGACCAATCGAGCACAGACAAGCTGGACGGTAAGGTATCTTGACAGCAAGGGAAAGATCCTTGCAGAAACAGAAACTGGATCTGCAGATCTGTATTCCGTGTTGCTTACCTATCTCAAAAATATTCCTGATTATACCGTGGATTATGCAAGTAAAAATCTTACCTTAACGCTTGCAACAGCTACGAATCGTTTGGATTTCATATATATCTATCGGGTAAAAACCTTCTGGATTACCGAGGATAAGACCACGCTCAAAGATATGGAGTATGGAACCCTAGAGCCAGAAACATTTGCAGGGTATGAATTTGTTACAACCTATACATCAGAAAACGGTGACACCATACATATCTATAGGGCAACTAAGCCTGCAGATAACACAAACAATGGTTCTAAAAAGACGGCAACAACTAAGCCTTCAAGTAATACAAACGACGGTTCTAAAAAGATGGTAGCAACTCAGTCTGTAAGCACAGCCAAGCAGACCGTAGCGGCTGCCTTGCCCAAAACGGGAGATACGACCCATTCTGAGCTTTATCTGACCGTCGGTGTTTTGTCAGCACTGTGCTTGGGACTTTTCTTTTTTAAAAGCAGGGAGAACTCCTTAGAGAGCTAAGCAAAAGGACAAGCTCTTACAGCACAACAAGGTACGGTAAAAGAGAAGTCGTTACGGCTTCTCTTTTTATATACAGGCTCTGTACTAGTAAAATGACAGTAATAACTATGCTATAGTGCTTTATACAACGTTCAAACATCAGCGGTTAATACGAAACAGAAAGTGCGACTGCATTTTAAATACAACTTAAACGAAGCGTACCGTTCTATCAACCGGAGATCCATGTCCAACAAGCTTACTCATACTTCTGAATCTCAGAAGCCCACCACACAGGTTGGCTCAAAGCCAAAGACGCGCGTTACGTCTAAGGATGAAGAGACTTCTAGCGCACGAAAAGGCGCTCAGTTTCTTGCTGTGGTTGTGGCTGCTTACATAGTTTTTCTTATTGTTACGGGGCAGATGGCAACTTTTGTTGATGCGCTTGCACATGCAAATCGTGCTTGGATTTTTGGTGCTGTTGTCTGCTTTGTACTCTACTTTGTGTTTGGTGTTATTGCGTATGCCATTGCAGTGTGGCTTGATCCTAACTCACCCGTTGGCATCCGTGATCTGATGAGCGTCGAGGCATCGGGTATTTTCTTTGGCAACCTTACGCCTATGATGGCAGGTGCCGTTCCTTCTCAGATTGTACGTCTTACCCGTACGGGATTGGATGCAGGAGAAGCATCGGCTACGCAATTTACGCGCTTTATTATGTTCCAGTTTGGCGTGGTACTGTTTGCAGCGTTAGCACTGTTGGGTAAATTTGAGTTCTTTTTGCATACCTACGGTGACATTGTCATTCTCAATCTGTTTGTCTTTGGTATGCATGCGATAGAGCTGATTGTCTTGTTTGTGGTGTGTCTGTGCCCGGGCTTTGTCAAGCGTTTTGGCAATGGCTTTTTGCGTTGGATTCGTAAGCGCAATTTGGTTAAGGATAGCTCACGGCTTGATGATCTTATCAACCGTCAGGTGGATGAGTTTGCAGATGCCTTTAGGCGTGCTGCTGTTCATATCCCCAGCATGGCGTTGACTTTGCTTGTTACCATGCTGCAGTTAGCTGCGTTTTATACCATTCCATGGTTTGTTTTGAATGCTTTTGGCCAGTCAGCAGATTTTTGGGCCTGTCTTGCGGCGGGTTCCATGGTACAAATGGTTGCCACTGCGGTACCCTTGCCGGGTGGAACTGGTGGCGTAGAGTCTGGTTTTGCGCTGTTTTATGGTCCGTTATTTGGTGCATCCGCAACAGCTGGATATCTGGTTTGGCGTATCGTTACCTTCTTTGCACCTACCATTTTGGCCGCTCCCTTGTTGGGCTTGCGCTCCAGTAATCCCGTATCTATTCGCCATCGTTGGGATCGTATGATGGGTAAGTACTCAGGTACAGAGTCTGGCAATAAGCGCAGCTATGGCGGTGTTGGTATGAGTGGTGCGCGGGCAGCAAGGCTGGCTGCAAAGGCACATAAGGGATTATTCTCTTCCGCCAAGAGTGAGTCTCAGGACAAGCAGGACAAACAGCAATCTAAAAAGTCTTAAACCAGCACGTAGCTTTAAAAGCTTAAAACAAGCCCCCAAAGAGCTTAAGTCTTAAAGCCTAGTGGCAACCACTGCAGGCAAGACAGGATGGAGCTTGTGCAAGCCCGCCAAGAGCGGTTTCTCTCAGTGTTGTAGGAATTGCTTTGCCTACGGAGTACATAACGCTTACAGCCTCGTCAAAGGGAACAGGGCAACCCACATTGGAAAGTGCCAGCTGAGCTGCACTAAAGGCATCAGAAACACCAATAGCATTGCGATCTTGGCAGGGGAATTCCACCAAACCGCGTACCGGATCGCATACTAAGCCCAGTAAGTTAGCAATAGCAATAGAAGCTGCCTCTAAGGCCTGTTTGGGAGTACCGTCGTGCAACTCCACAAGCGCCGACGCAGCCATAGCTGCTGCAGCACCAACTTCTGCCTGACAACCACCTTCTGCACCGGCAACCGTTGCATTGCGAGAAATAATGGCACCAATAGCAGCGGAGTTCCACAGTGCATTAAGAAGGTCTTGCTGACTTGCTCCCTGAGCCTTGGCGCTTGCTAATACAGCACCGGGAACCACACCTGCAGATCCCGCTGTCGGTGCGGCAACAATAACGCCCATAGCAGCAGAGCGCTCAAGTACCGCCATAGCACGAGCTACCGCACTGCTTAGGGTTTCGCCCAATAGTGTAGGAGCATAGCGTGCCGTATGGTTGGCAACTGCCTTTGCTTGGCCATTGAGAAAGCCTCCCAAAGAAAGTTGGGGTTCTACCAAAGGTTTGGTGGTTTCTTCTTCCATAACATCCGCTACATGCGCCATACGCTGCTGTTGAGAAGCCAGATCAGCATTATCTAGCTCTGCTTCACGCAAAGCCATAACCTCTCCGATGGTCTTGTCGGCCTTCTCGCACAAAGCAAGGAGCTCAGCACCATTATCAAAGCCATAATGGAGCTGTGCATCAGGGGCAACCTCACTGGTGCCAGGCACTTTTACGAGGGCGGTTTCTACCACATTATCCATGCTGCGGATACTGTCCAAAGCAGACTCAGGCAATACTTCGTCTGTCTCTATAATCGTATAGGCACGCCCGCCCTTAGAGGTACGATAGGTGCGAATAGTAGCGATATTGGCCTTGCTGCTCGCAAAAAAGCCGGTAAGAGATGCCAAAACACCAGGTCGATCCCAATGCCCCACAAACAGGGTGGGGTAGTCTCCGGTCAGATCAACCTCAACACCGTTAATGGAACTAAGGCGTACACGCCCACCGCCCAAAGACTCGCCGCGCACCTCTAGAGTGTTGCCATCAGTGCAGGTCATGCAGATGTCTACCGTATTGGGATGCAGGCCAGGATCATCCCCAGCCTCTACAAATTCCACGGCAACCTTTGCTTCTTCTGCAAGGGCAAAGGAATTGCGCATGCGGGTGTCATCGGGCATAAGTCCCAAGATGCCAGCTACAAGAGCACGATCGGAACCGTGACCGCGGTAGGTATGGGAAAAGGAATTGTGCAAAATAAAGCGCACGCTTTTGAGAGGCGCATTAACAAGCGAGCGAGCAACTAAGGATAGGCGTGCAGCGCCAGCTGTATGAGAGCTGGAAGGGCCAACCATAATAGGACCAAGAATCTCAAATGCTGATGTTGTCATCATGATGCTGGGATGTCCTTACTATCCGTTGTGTATCCTCGTTATACGCGTACGTTTGTTGCTTACGCTTGTCTTGTTATGCTTGCGCCAGGGTGTAGGCTTGCTCAAGGCGGGTGAGTACCAGCTCTTTACCCAGCAGCTGTAAAGACTCGCCCATAGGAGGAGATACCTGATTGCCGCATTCCGCTACGCGGATAGCAGCGTAAAACTTACGCTTGTTTGCCTCAAGCTGCTCGGGAAGGGGCGCTAAGGCCTCATCCAAATGAGCGGCAGTCCAGTTTTGTGGCTCGATGGCTGCTAAGGCTTGGTAAGCGGCTTGCAAATAGCCAAGTGTGCCTTCTTTAGCGAGGTTTTTAGCCACGCTTTTCTCGTCATACGATAGCTTGGTACCCTCATACAGGAAGCGAGCCTTGTCCACTACCTCACCAGCAAGCTTAACGCGGGGCTTGAGGATGGAAGCCAAAAGCTCATACCAAGCGCTGTTGTGAGCAAGCGCGTTATCCTTTTCCAAACCAGCAGTTATCAGTTGGGGGATAAGAACGTCTGCGGCAAAGGCTGCATCCGTTTTTGCGGCAAGGTATTCCCCGTTAATCCAGTCCAGCTTTGTCTGATCAAAGGTGGCAGGATTTTTGGATACATGGTCCAAAGAGAATTTCTGAGCAAGGACCTCACGAGGAATAAGGGTAGTCTGTCCATCTAAAGCCCAGCCTAGCAGCGCCAAATAGTTTACAAAGGCATCGGCATCATAGCCGCCGTCACGATACTCCTCCACGCTGGTTGCGCCATGGCGCTTGGACAGCTTCTTGCCGTCTGCACCCAAGATCATGGAGATATGAGCAAAGCAGGGAATGGGAGCGCCCAGTGCCTCATATACCATAACCTGGCGAGGTGTGTTAGAAAGGTGGTCATCGCCGCGGATAACGTGGGTAATGCGCATGTCTGCGTCATCCACAACGGTGGCAAAGTTATAGGTGGGAGTACCGTCGGAACGGAAGAGGATAAAATCGTCCAATTCCTTGGCGTTAAAGACTACATCACCATGAACGGCGTCGTGGATGGTGATGTCACCACGATCTTCTGGTACTTTAATGCGAATGGTATAGGGCTCGCCGGCTTCTACGCGTGCGCGCGCTTGCTCGGGATCAAGATGGCGACACGTGCGTTGATAGCCCTGGAAGGGATCGTGACGCTCTTGAGCAGCTTTGCGGTCTGCCTCGAGTTTCTCGGGAGTGCAGAAGCAATAGTATGCCTTGCCCTCATCTACGAGACGTTGCGCCGCAGCACGATATATCTCAAGGCGCTCGGTTTGCCAGTAGGGACCATAGTTGCCGCCTACCTCGGGACCCTCATCCCAGTCCAGGCCCAGCCAGCGCATGGCGCGCAAGATGATCTGGGTGTTCTCATCGGTGGAACGCGTGGGGTCAGTATCATCAATGCGCAAGATGAACGTACCGCCGTTTGCGCGTGCAAATGCCCAGTTGTAGATCGCTGTGCGAGCGCCGCCAATGTGCAGCTTGCCCGTGGGCGAAGGTGCAAAACGTACCCGAACCGCTGTGGATGTGGTCATGCGTAACTCCTCTAATGATAAAAGCGGCCGCTGGAAGGCATGGGTTTCCAGCGGCAGTTGTATAGCTTATTGACACAAGCCTAGCCGGCTCATTATACCGCTTGACTTGGGCTGTGTGTGATGCTTACGACACGGGACAGATAAACGGCATGTGCCCTACAAATGCACCTTGCAAACGGCAAATACGTTACCTCTTGCAGATAGCATGCGCCCTACATGACCTTAGCCTGTTCCAGCTTTTGTTCCACCCAGGCCGTAAGACGGAGCACCGGCTTGCGCAGGAAAATGCCAAGTATGCATGCAGGGATAAGGAAAGATGCAAGTTTGCCAAAACTTATCCAATAATCTTGAGCATATATACCGGCAATAGCTGCGCGGAAGGCGTTTTCTGCATGGACAAAGGGCAGATAGGGATACAGTGCCTGGAAAGAGCTTGGCAACATCTCCTTGGGGAAGGAACCGCCCGAACCTGCAACCTGCAGCACCATAAGAATAACGGCAATCGCTTTGCCCACATCTCCAAAAGCAGTGGTCAGTGCATAAATTATGTTGACAAACACAAACGATGCCAACCAGCCCACCAGCAAAAACAACCCAGGGTGTACGCATTGGATGCCCAAAAAGTACAGATCACCCAGCAAGATAATGCTTGCCTGTAACAATCCAATAATGACAAAGTATACCAAGCGCCCCAAGTACGCCTGTGTAGGGGTGAGCTGCAGCTCGTGGCTAAGCTCCTCGTCGGGAGAGGCCTGAGCAATGGCGCACAAAATGATGCCACCAATCCAGATAGCAAGAGTGGTATAAAACGGTGCCATAGCAGAGCCATTGTTGGCTACCGAGAAAACCGGCGTACGATCAACGCTTACCGGAGCAGCAATAAAGTCTGCCAGCTTGCTGGGGTCGGAGCCCAAAATCGTGCGTACACGATCCATATTGGAAGAAGCCAGTGCCTCAGAGAGCTGTGCATGCAAGTCTGCTAGGTTGTCTGCTGCGGCGTTGATTTTATCGGCAGCGCTCTGCAAATCTTGTGCTGCTGCATCAAGGTTGTTGGATGCATTGGTGGTGGCTGCGCGCACGGTTTTTTGTGTATCGCTCAGGCTCTCAGAAAGTCCCTTGCTGGTTTGCGCGGCCTTGTCGATAGCTCCAGAAAGCTCGGTTAAAGAGCTGTGAACCTCACCCTGTACCTTGGTAGAAATGGAACTGAGCTGCTCCTTTGAGCTGCTTACCAAATCTTTGAGCTGCTGCTTTGCGGTATTTGCATCAGTTACGCTGGTGGTTATATCGCTTTGTGTTTTGTTAAGGGCATCGGACAGTTCTTGCATCTGTTGGATGGCATTGCTTACGCGCGCATGCAGCGCCATAAGATCCGCGCGGATGTTTTGCACCGAGGTCTTGGCCAAGCTGGAATCAGGCAGGCTGTCCTCTATGGTTTGCAACAGCTGTTTGGTTTGCAACAGCTGTTCTTGAGAAGCCAGCTCGTCAGCCAGGGTTTGGAGGGGAACAATGCGGGCATCCACAACCGTTTTTGCTTTTTGTAGAGCCGCAGCTAAGTCCTTAGACTGGCTGTTGGCAGTGGAGTATGCAGCATCAATGGCGTCAGAAACATCATTAAGGCTGTCATTGCTTTGTGTAACAACCTCTTGCAAGGCACTGTGTGCTCCATCAAGAGCGGAGCTCACCCCATCAATGCCTTTAGATGCGCTGTTTAAGCTAGAGCTGGCATCTAACGTTGCACCCAAAGATGTATTTGACGCAGCGGTGGAGTCTGAAACTATGGTGTGTAAGGAAGCTACGATACGTGCATAGGCATCCGTATCGGTAGCAAGATTACGCAGGGTATTCTCACTATTGTCCAGGGCTTTGTCCAGACTTTGGGCAAATTGTGCCAGGTCGCCGTCGCTCAGTGCGTTATCCAGCTCCTTAAGCGCTGCGGCTCCAACCGTGGTAACGGACTGTGCAAACGAGCTGTCAATGTCTTGTTGCACTGCGGCACTTGCCTTATCGGTTACCAAAGCGCCAATAGCGCTGCGCTTTTGATTTTGATAGAACTCCACTTCGGGGGTTTGGGTGGAAGTGGTCAGCGAGGTTAGCATCCGAGAAGAAAAATCTTGGGGGATAATAAGCGCTGCATAATAGCGACCTTGGGTAACGCCTTCCTTGGCATCCTCTGTTGAGGTGATCACGTAGTCAATAGATTTGGATTTGCGCAAGTCTGCGATGACGTTGTCGCCAAGATTAAGCTTGACAGGTACCAAATTTGATTGATAGCCCGCATCGTCAGAAGCCACCGCTATTTTGAGGTTTTTGGTATTGGCATAGGGATCCCAGCTGGCTGCAATGTTAAACCAGGCATAAAACGAGGGAACCACAATCAAACCAACGCTTACGATAAGCACAATGACGTTGGTACGCACCATGTGAGCGTCGTGTTTAATGAGCGCTAGGAGTTTCTTCATGAGTTGCTCCTCATCTCTGCGTCTAACAAGTCATACAGCTCATCGCTGGATTTGTTGAGCAACGATTGTCCTAATTCAATGCGTGAGTGCAAGAACTCAACTACCAAGAGGTAGGTAAGGGTTATGAGCAAAGAAATAATCCATGCCACTAAAGCTACCATCTTAAAGGGCAGCACAAACAGACCTGCTAGCAGCACCAGTGGAATGACCAGAAGAGCAATCACACCCTTGCGGATCCTGCGCGCATAACCAGCTTCAAACTTTTGTGCGCGACGCACCATAAAGTCTTGGTAGCTGCCGGGCTCTCTAATGGCAAGAAGCAGCATGCGAATACGGTAGTGGTGCAGGGGTTTGACTTCATGTTCGGGATACATCATATGAGATTCCCGCAACTTTTGATCAAACAGCGCGTTAATGTTAAGCAACCAACGGCGCAAACCAACGCCTACGATAAGCGCTGGGATCAAAAAGGCTACCAAAACAAGCAGGTAAAAGCTATAGTCGGCGCCATTCAGTCCTGCAATGGCTTCTCTCATGGCATTGATGCCATAGGTAAAGGGCAAAAATGGATTAAGGAAGCGGAAGAAATTAGGCATCATTTCTATGGGATACAGGCCGCTTGAACCAGGAATTTGTAGGACTACCAACAAAACGCAGAGTGCCTTACCAATATGCTTAAAGGCCACGGACAGCGCGTAGATAAAGCCTACATAGACAAACGATTCTACTAATCCGGCCAGGATAAAGAGGGCAGGATAGATGCATTGGATCCCCAGCATGAGGTCGCCCACACAGCAGATCAGTGCTTGCAACAACCCCAAAAGGCCCAGCAGCAACCAACGACCAAAATATGCTTGTGCGGGAGTGAGTCCCTCTATCTCTTCTGAGTCTACCTCTAGCTTGTAGATGGCTACCAGCACAAATCCGCCAACCCAAATAGCCAGATTGGTATAAAACGGTGCTACGCCCGAGCCGTAGTTGGCTACCACAAAAATGGGTTTGCTTACCATCTGAACGGGGGAGCCGACAAACTCACCAAACTGTTCGGTATCCAGCTCAAGGATGTCCGATACACCCTCTAGGTTTTTGACACCCTGAATTGTGGCAAGGTCATTGGCAAGCTCATCCGTTCGTTTGCTTGTGCTTGTAAGAGCATTTTTGGTGCGATCGAGGGCCCTGGAGCTTTGGTCAAGCACCTCATCAAGCTGAGAAAGGCTGGTATTTGTTTGCTTAAGAATACTAGGCAGCTGCTGGAGGGTGCCAGAAATATCGCCAGAAACAGAGGCAAACGAGTCAAGTGCGCTGGAGAGCTGCGGATAGCTGGTGCCCATGAGCTCCTGAGTAAGCTTATTGGTGGCATCTGCTCCGTTTTGAAGAGCGCTGTTAAGCGTAGAGGACAAATTGGCTACATTTTCATTGCCCTGACGCAGGCTGTCGGAGCGTGCTTGCAGGGTATCAAGACGACCCTTTTGGCTGGTATACAAATCCTGTAGAGCACTGATTTGGGCATCCAATGAAGCAAGAACCTTGGCCTGTGCTTGTTGGCTGGTAGGGAGGATCAAGCTAAGCCGTGCGATGGTGTCACGTATGCTTTGGAGCTCTTGCGTAATGCTGGCTACGTTTTGGTTGGCGCTGCGCAGCTGTGCGAGAGCGCTGTCCATCTTGCCTTGAGCCCAGCCCACATCTCCAGAAAGCTGACCTATGTTGTAGTTTGCCTTGCTCGAAATGCTGGCAATGGTGGTGCTTGAGTTGTTGAGTGCACCAGAAAGTTGTGCCATCAGATCCTGAGACGTCTGTCGTGTTGCTGCCAGCTTGCCGGAAGCCTTGTCTAAGGTAGTGGCTAAATCATCGGTTGTACCCTCAAGGCTCTCAAGGGTTTTTTGCGCATCCGCCAGCACCGCACGACCTTGCTCAATGGCGTCTTGTGCGTTGGTGGTTTTGCCGGACAGCTCATCTAAGGTGGAACTGAGCTCGCGCAGATCACCTACGACGGTTTGCTGAGCGGTATCCAAGCCATTGGTGCGCACTTGCACCTTTGCCTTGAGTTTATCGGCAACGGTCGTGCCAGCAAGGGTTACAAATTTGCGTGAGATTTGTGTTTCAAGTGTAGTTGCGCCCGAATCAGTTACCTTAGGAGCCACTGCGTTGAGCTTCTCATTTACCAGATAAGTGATGTGTGCGGGTTTGGTGTCTCCGTCCAAAACGTCACCCAAAGAGGCGGTAAAGTTTTTGGGGATGATAAACGCGGCGTAATATTCACCAGATTTTACTCCCGTGGTGGCTTGTTCTTCTGTTACGAACGTCCACTTGAGTTGGTCATTTTCTTTCAGCTTCTCTTCAATGAGATCACCTGCGTTGTTAAAGCCCTTATCGCCTACAACCGCGCCTTCGTCTTGGTTGACAACAGCTATGGGAATGGTGCTGGTGTTTTTATAAGGGTCCCAGTTGGCTTTGATGTTAAACCACGCATATAAAGAGGGCAGAATTAACACACCAATTGTGACCAATAAAGCCACAGGATTATGTACAATTCTCTTTACGTCTCGGCAAAATACAGCCAAGCTGTTTTTACTCATTGTGCAGACTCCCAACAACCGGAGTTTTGATACGGGCAAAAGCGTAGCACTGTTGTATTTTTTGATCCGACGTTAATTTTTATACTTGCAGGATTTTTAAAGTTCTGGAGAGTTATATGACAGGAGCTATACAGCAAAAAACGGCTAAGAGTATGCGCACGCGTAAACATATTCTGGATGCGGCCGCACAGATCATTTCTGAGCGTGGGCGCGTTGAGTTCCAAATGACAGAAGTGGCACAGCGTTGTAATATCACCAAGGGTGCCTTGTATTACTACTTTGCAGATCATGATATGATCGTGGATGAAGTTTTAGATAACGCGTTTGCAGGATTTTTGAAGCTGCTCGATCAAGCTGCCAAAAAGGGCGACGGCTCGTTTGAGTCCCTGCGCAATCTGTGTCTTGTGTTTTGTGAAAAGCTCTATGAGAGTCCTACCACGGCCATTGCATTGGCAGGTGATATAGAAGAGTCTGATGCACTCATGCGTGACCCCAATTCTCGCTTTGCCTTGGCATCGAGGATCATTCAAGATACGCTGGATAAGGGCAAAGAGGCCGGTAGCGTACGTACAGACCTTAACAGTCAGCTTACGGCAGACTGCCTGGTAGGAGCCTTTTTCTTTTCTGCTCGCAGCATGGCAGAACGGAGCAGTAGTATCAATGCATCAGAATTTGCGCGCAGAGTCGTAGACGTTGTGACTAACGGAATTACTGAGCAAAAAAAGAAATAAGGTGTTTATATGGCTAAGAAGAGCTATTTGTTTACGTCAGAAAGTGTGACGGAAGGTCACTCTGACAAGATGTGTGATCAGATCTCCGATGCAATTGTGGACGCTATTCTCACCAAAGAAGCGCAGCTTGAGGCAGAAGGCTATGTGGATTGCGATGGCGTGCCTGCACGTGTAGAAAATGTGCGCTGCGCTGTGGAAACCTTTACCACTACAGGCACGATTGTGATTATGGGCGAGGTCCGTACGCAGGGTTATGTGGATATTCCTGCCGTGGTGCGCAAGACGGTGCGCGAGATTGGCTATGATCGCGCTAAGTATGGTTTTGATTGTGAGACCTGCGGCGTTCTTAATCTCATCCATGATCAAAGTCCTGATATTGCCCAAGGTGTCGATGGTCTTTACGCGCAGGGCGATGGTGATCCGCTGGATAAGATTGGCGCGGGAGACCAGGGCATGATGTTTGGCTATGCCTCAAATGAGACGGATACTCTGATGCCCATGCCTATATATTTGGCTTCTCGTTTGGCGGCGCGTCTGGCTGACGTGCGTAAACAGGGCGTGGTGGACTACCTGCGTCCCGATGGCAAAACACAGGTGACCGTGCGCTATGAGGACGATACACCCGTGGAGGTAACGGCGCTTGTTATTTCCACCCAGCATGACGCTGCTATTAAGGATATGAATATCGTTCGCAAGGATATGATTGAGCAGGTTATTACCCCTGTTTTAGACCAGGTGGGCATTGCGTGGAACCATGCTCAGATTTACGTTAATCCTACGGGTAGGTTTGCTATTGGCGGACCCATGGGAGATACGGGTCTGACCGGTCGCAAGATTATTGTGGATACCTATGGCGGCATGGGTCGTCATGGTGGTGGCGCCTTTTCTGGTAAGGATTGCACTAAGGTAGATCGCTCCGCTGCGTATGCGGCTCGCTGGGTTGCTAAAAACGTGGTGGCTGCTGGTTTGGCACAGCGCTGTGAGATCCAGCTGTCCTATGCCATTGGCGTTTCTCGACCCCTGTCCATTATGGTGGATACCTTTGGTACGGGCAGCGTGGATGATACCCGCATTGAGCAGGCTATCGAGAAGGTATTTGACTTGCGTCCCGGAGCTATTATTCGTGATCTGGATTTGTTCCGCCCCATCTTTAAGAAGACGGCTGCGTATGGTCACTTTGGTCGTGAAGATGCAGACTTTACCTGGGAGCAGACTAACCGCACGCAAGAGTTGCTTAACGCCTTGGCTTAAGCTGTCTTTATACTTTGGCTTAAGACTGGGTTAAGACTTCTGTAAGCGTGTATACTGCTATCAGCTAACTGTCAGGTTTCGAACAACCATTCGGACAACCATATTTCTTTCTCTCTGGTGTGAGGGCTCATACCAAAGCCAGGGGGAGGGGGGGATTCATGGACCAAAAAAATCGTCTGATAGCGGGGCTTATCGCCATAACGGTAGCGATGGGCGCCATACATCAGGCCCCTGTACTGGCATGTGCTCAAAGCACCCGTGAGGCCGCCTTGGATGCGCAGGCTACAAGTACTGCAACCACCACCGATCCTGTGCAGCCTCAAACTGCACCCGCATCCATACCACCACAACAGCACAGCTATGGCTGGGAAAAAGATGAAACAGGATCATGGCGCTTTTATACAAAAGAGGGAAGCGCGGTATCTGGTTGGTTAAAAAGCCCTGTTAGTGGCATTTGGTACTACTTAGATCCACAAAAGGACAACACGATGGCTGTTGGTCCATTTAAAGACGCAACGGGTACCAGCTATGTTGCTAACAATGAAGGCGCTTGCCTTGCTAACCGCTGGGTTTACGTACAGGGAAAGTGGTACCTTACCAGCCCCAGTTGTTCGGTGTATACCGGTTGGCAATACAGGAAAGCCTGGTACTTTTTAGATAACGATACGGGCGCCATGTATACCGATGTTATTGCAAATGCAGGTAAGTTTTACCTGCTTAATACCTCCGGCGCTATGGTTGTTGGTTGGGGACAAGATACCCAGGGAAGCTGGCATTATGCTAAAGCTTCTGGTGAGCTTGTAAAGGGCTGGTTTAAAAGTCCTGTAAGCGGCCTGTGGTATTGGCTTGATCCAAGCAAAGAGGGGTATCCCATGTATACCTCTGGAATCGTTACTCCTTCTAGTTCAGGACCAGAATATTATCTACATCCTAACGGTGCCATGGCATACAACGCTTGGGTTACCATTCAAGATGGAATTGAGAGATATGCCACCGCTTCTGGTGCGCTTGCCCCTCAGCGTAGCATTCGTGACGAGAAGGGCTTTAGGTATCTGCTCGACAGTGAAGGCAGGCATCTGTACGGCTGGCAGCAGCTTGGAGCCACTCGACTCTGGTGCGATCCTAACCATGGTGGGCGTATTGCACAGGGTTGGGTAAAAGAGGCTGATGGCTGGTATCTTTTCTCATCGCAAGGCGCAGCTCTTACTGGCTGGCAAAAACAAGGAGCTTTGTGGTATTACCTCAAGAGCAATGGAGCTATGCAAACAGGATGGCTCCAACACAACGGTCATTGGTATTGGCTCGATCCAACTTCGGGTGCCATGAAGACAGGCTGGTTGTACGAGTCCGGTCATTGGTATTGGCTTCATAACTCTGGCGCCATGGCTACTGGTTGGCATGTTATCAACGGATATTGGCGTAACTTTACCTACTCTGGTATTTGCACCAATGCAAATTATCAAAACCCTTCGTATTACTATCCCATTAACGGACAAGCGGTGAGTCCTAAATCGAGCACCTGGCCTTTCTCGTATGTTGCTCCTTTGGGGATTGGTTATAACGCGACAAGGGATGAATGCGTAGAAGCGTTTATTGCTACTGCAAATCTGTATATTGGTACACCGTATATCTGGGATTATGCGTGTGCTCCTGGCGTTGGTGTTGATTGCGCCGGTCTTGTTTTGCAATGCATGTATTCCGTGGGCATGGATCCTGCTGGATACTCACCCTATGATCATTACTACAGTTGGAACCACGATCACTATGCCAATGATATGAGGGCAGATCCTAAGATTCTTAAAGTATCCACGTCGGATATGCGTCGCGGAGACCTTCTTTTTTGGCCTGGACATGTAGCAATCTATATTGGCAACGGACAGGTAATTGAGGCAGCCTCCGGATATGTAACCAAGGGTGCGCCCAGCATTCCTCTGTACAAGGTAACAGCAGTTGGCAGACTTTTTGTATAAGCCTACAGCTCCATGCGTAAGCCTATTAAGCTACATTTCCATGAGGTAGTAGTACATATTGCTGAGGAGAGAGTTTACCGTTATCTCGATTGAATCAGTTGCTATAACGCTTTGAGCAGTAGGAACGTCATCGGTAATGATGTTATCTACACCATTTTCTAAGGCACGCTCCATATTAGCGGGCCTGTTAATAGTCCATGCCAAGACTCGTTTGCCATTATCGTGAGCATACTGTACAAAGCGCTGTGTGCAGCTGTTTTCTTCTACGGAGTAAATATCAGCTGCATTGAGCTCATTAATCTTGCCGTATACCAAGCTTATGATATAAGCGCGGGACATATCGGGGGCAACCTGTGCAATGTTTTTTACACAGTCATAGCTTTGTGAAGCAAGAATAACGTTGTTTGTCATGCCTGCATCGCGAATTTCCTGGGCAGCCTGTGCTTCAAGATTGGTGTAATGCTTATTGGGCTTAAGCTCAACATTAAGGCGCATATCATTAGCTTTTGCCCAAGCAAGCACTTGTTTAAGGGTGGGGTAGCGCTCACCCTTGTATTGTTTATTCAAAAGACCGCTGGCATCGAGCTTGGCAATCTCTGCGTACGTCAGCTCCCAGGCGTTTTTGTTAACACCAGAGATACGAATAAAGTTAGAGTCATGAGAGATAAACAGCACGCCATCCTTGCTTTGCTGAACATCGAGTTCTATCCAGTCTGCTCCCTGCAGTTTGGCACCACGAAAAGCGGCCATTGTGTTTTCTGGATACTGCTTGCTGGCACCACGGTGAGCAGTCACTTCAACGCGAGGAGCAGGTTCGCTCTCATCTAGGTCTTCGGTGCTAATGGAGTACTGTGAATATGACGCAGCACTTACGCACAACACCAGGTAACTCAGGGCAGTAATGCCAATAATCCAGCGATTGGTTGGAGAGGTTGGGCGCTTTATCCATTTGGGAGGTTCAGGATTGGGGATCTCTTCTCCCACTTCAGTCAGGCGATTCCAATAGCGCGTGCATACAATTGCATAACTGGTGGCTGAACCTAAAATAAAGGTCAAGAGCATGAGAGTAATTGCGGTACCAGCAACAATGCCCACTACAACCGACTTGATAAACACGCCTGCATTGCTTAAAAATGCCAGCACAGCAATCATGCTGGGAATGGCCACAATAACAATGAGTAAAACATCAAACAAAAGCTTGAGTCCTACAATGGAAACCAAGTCACCCCAAAAATGTTTTCTCGTCAAGTGAATTGAGTGCCTTGCAGACTTAACAAACGATTGGCCTTCCAATAAAAAGCTGGGGAAGGTGTAAATCAAGCGGATAAAACCGTAGCCCAAAGCCAAGGCAAGCAGTACATAGATAATGGTAAAGGTCTGATTTTCCAGAATGTAGTCCAGGATAAATTCTGGAATAGGAATCGAGTTAATGATGTTTGAGGTAATGCCTAAGTTGAGGAGCGGCACCAACAATAAGGCATACAAAGGCAAAAGGATGTTGCGCGGATAAAAGGTGCGTATGGATTGTTTAAGACCAAAGCTCAAGGCCTCGCGCATGGTGATGTTTTTATCTTCTCTCGATTGATCAAAGATGAGAAGAATGGCAGAGACATCAAAGATAGAAATGGCAGAGAGCACCAACAAGAGAAATAGGATGGCTACAACAACACCTGGATGTGCTAAAAATGCGGGCAGGCTTTCCAAGGTGATAAAGGAATAGCCATAAAAAGCCATCAGACGATCTAAAAAGAATTGAACAAGTGGTACCAACGCAAAAGTGGTTATCAGTCGCAAGAGCGCTTCAAAGCCAAGCAAGGTCCAAAAGTTACGCGCCAAAAGACGAAGCGTATAGCGAATAGTTTTCATATCTGCCTTCTCGTCAAAAATATAACGGGTATAGTGTAGCAGCACCACTCTGGATCTTTGCCAAATGGGATAACTATTACGAATTTGTAAGTAGAATAGAAGAGGCTGAGTAAGGAGGGAAATATGTATGCATCGGTAGTGTTGGACATCCCAACGCGTTCCTTGAGCACTGCATTTGATTACCGCATTCCTGCTCAGTTGGAGCCTTCGTGTACGGTGGGAACAACGGTGCTCGTGAGCTTTTCTCATCGAGCGGTAGTTGGATATGTCATTGCTGTGGTGGACCGAGCGCCTATAGGTGTTGCGGACAATAAAATCAAGCCTATAGAGCGCGTTCTTATGCCCGCTGCCTTTGATGAGAAGGCCGTGGAGCTTGCGTGGTGGATCTGTGAGCACTACGCAGCCCCGCTTTCTGATTGTCTGCGTTTATTTATTGCACCTGGTCAATCCATGCGCGTGCGCAGAAAAGATGCCTCAAGTCCGTGGGAATTGGTGTGTGAAGCCACGGGTGCGGTGGACGATAGGTGGATTGAGCTTGCACCTGCTGCTCAGGAATTTGTCCCTCGTAAAAATGCTGCCCGTCAGCGTGCGGTGTTAGCAGCGCTTACTTCAGGCTCAATGCGCATGTCCGAGCTTAATGCCACCATTGTGGGAGCAGCCAGTGCTGTGCGTGCGCTGGAGGCTAAGGATGTAGTGCATATATATACCAAGCGCCGGGTTCGTGGCTATGACAACACCACGCTCTCCAGTGCCCATGCTGCTCGGCCCAAGCAGCTTACTTGCGGCCAGCAAGAGGCGCTTGCGGCCATTGATGCTGCTTGTGAGGCGGGCAAGGGAGATGTAGTTTTGCTGGATGGCGTTACCGGTTCTGGCAAAACCGAGGTGTATCTTGCGGTAATTCAAAAGGTGCGCGAGCAGGGCAAGGGTGCTTTGGTGCTCGTGCCAGAGATTTCGCTTACTGCTCAGACGGTTGGTCGCTTTCGCTCTCGTTTTGGTTCAGATGTGGCAGTGTTGCACTCCCGTCTTTCTGCTGGTGAGCGCTACGATCAATGGGATATGGTGCGCCAAGGCCAGGCTCATGTGGTGGTGGGTGCACGCTCTGCCTTGTTTGCTCCCTTACACAATGTTGGTCTTATCGTGATTGATGAGGAGCACGAGAATTCCTATAAACAGGACTCAAGTCCACGCTATCATGCACGTGAAGTAGCGGCACAGTTAGCTCAGTTGCGTGGGGCTGCGCTGGTTTTGGGAAGCGCTACGCCGTCATTAGAAAGCCTTGCGCGCACACAGATGGGCAGCTATGCGGGTGCACAGTGGACCCGTGCTGTTATGAATGAGAGGCCGGGTAGCTCGGTGTTGCCGCGCGTGGAGATTGTGGATATGACGCAGCAATTCTCGCAAGGTAACCGCTCTATTTTCTCACAACCGCTGGTAGCAGCCTTGCATGATGTGGTTACTCGGGGCGAGAAGGCCGTACTGTTGCTTAATCGCCGCGGCTTTGCCAACTTTTTGATGTGCCGTGAATGTGGCTGTGTTCCTACGTGCCCGCACTGTTCAACTTCGCTTACCTATCATGAACGTACCCATGAGCTCATGTGCCATAGTTGTGGCAACAGCTGGCCCATCCGCGCATTTCCCGATCCCTCTACCAAATGTCCCAATTGTGGGAGTCGCTATTTGGCACAGTTTGGTGTGGGTACGCAGCGGGTAGAGGATGAGCTTGCCATGCTGTTAGGACCCGATGTAGACATTATTAGAATGGATGCGGATACCACTAAAGGCAAAGGCGCTCATCAGCAGCTGCTGGAACAGTTTGATGCAAGTTCCTGTGCGGTACTCATTGGTACGCAGATGATTGCAAAAGGTCTTGATTTTCCAGAGGTTACGCTCGTAGGTGTTATCAATGCGGATACCACGCTTAAGCTGCCAGATTTTCGTGCTGCAGAACGGAGCTATCATTTGCTGGAACAGGTAGCGGGGCGTGCAGGGCGTGGCACCAAGCAGGGTCGTGTGATTGTGCAAACCTACTGGGCCTTTCATCCAGCAATTCGGGCGGTGGCTTTGCATGACCGTACGGTGTTTTTAGAGCCTGAGCTTCTCGACCGCAAAGAGGCAGCCTATCCACCCTATACGCGCCTTTCCAATGTGGTGGTGTGGGGAAACCATGAACGGGACGTTAAGCAAACTGCAGCTGATTTTGCTGCGGTGCTGCGTGAGGAAGTAGAGGATTTGGATGGTTGGCATATTTTGGGACCAGCAGAATGTGTAAAAGCTAAGGTTAAAGACCGGTTTAGGTTCCACATTCTTGTAAAATCACCTCTTGATTCCCATCCTGGTTGTGTGTTGAGTACCTGCGCCGCACAGATAAAGCCAAAGTTGGGTATGAACATGGCATTGGACATTGATGCGTACGATTTGCTGTAAGGGCTGCCAGCAGCTGTTTATGGCTGTTTGCTAGCATGCTTATGTGTAAGGTCGTACGTGCAACACATAAGGAGATACTATGAGCGCCCTTGATGACATTGTTTTGTCACCAGATCCCCGTCTTAAACAGGAATGTGCTCCCATTGAGCACATAGATGACAACATCAAGAAGCTGGCTAAACGCATGTTGAGGGATATGTATGCGGCTGATGGCTGTGGCTTGGCTGCTCCGCAGGTTGGCGAGACCATCCAGATACTTGTGATTGATGTGGATTATGCAGAAGGGAAGAAAAATCCTTACGTTTTAATTAACCCAGAGATCATTACAGCAGATGGTGCTCCCAAAGTATACAACGAAGGCTGTTTAAGCTTTCCTGGTATTAGTGTGCCGGTAGAACGTCCTTCTCATGTGGTGGTTCATGCGCTTAATTTGGATGGCGAGCTTATGGAGTATGAGGCAGACGGCAATCTGCTGGCTGTCTGTTTGCAACATGAGATTGATCATTTGCATGGCATAACCATGGTGGATCACCTGTCTATTGCCCAGCGTGCGGCCGCTATGCGTGAATATGAGCAGGCCTTAGCCGCTGGTGCTCGTCCTGGTGATACAGAGATTGACTAGGAGTCTCATGCGCATTGTTTTTATGGGTACACCCGATTTTGCTGTTCCGTCGCTCGAGGCTGTTGCGGAGGCTTTTGAGGTCACCCTTGTGGTAACACGTCCGGATGCAGTGCGCAAGCGTGGGAAGAAGCTTGAGCCTTCTGCCATTAAAAAGCGTGCCGGTGAGCTTGGTTTGCCGGTATTGGAGACTGCTCGTATGACAGATGCTGCTTTGGATGCCATTCGAGCAGCTCGTCCGGAGATTATTGTGGTTGCTGCTTATGGTTGTATTTTGCCCGATGAGCTGCTGGCCATTCCCACCATAGATTGTGTTAATGTCCATGCGTCTTTGCTGCCTCGCTGGCGCGGTGCTGCCCCCATCCAGCGCGCCATTTTAGCAGGGGATAGTCGTGCCGGTGTGTCCATTATGCGTGTGGTACATGAGTTGGATGCTGGTGCGTACTGTGCTCAGGCAGATCTAGAAATAGGCAACAGCAATACCGCGGAGCTTACGCAGCGGCTTGCTTCTTTGGGTGCTCAAACACTGGTAGAAGCACTCCCAACTCTTGCAGAGAGAAGTGCTGTGTGGCATGAGCAAGATGAGTCCCAAGTTAGCTATGCCCATAAGCTTACAAAGACCGAGATGTTTTTGTCGCCTCAGGTTTCTGCTGCACACAATGCCTTGCTGGTACAGGCTTCTTCCGATGCCGCTCCCGCCCGTGTAGCTCTTGCCGATAAAAGCGTGCGTGTGTTACAGGCTCGTGTTGTTTCTGAGGCTCAAGCAGATACGCTTGCTGTTGCTCCTGGAGAGCTTGTGGCGGCACAGAAAAAGGTATATGCAGGCTGCGCTGAGGGTGTGCTTGAACTTATCGCCATTCGCCCTGATGGCAAGCGTGATATGGCTGCTTGGGCATGGTTTGCAGGTTTGCGCGGTGAGGGACATACGTGGGCAAAGCTATAAAGCAACGTGCTGGTCATCCATCTGCTGGTCATGCAACCCAAGCGCGTACTGTTGCCCTTGGTATTGTGGGAGAAGTGCGTCGTCGTGCGGGATATGCGCGTGATATAGTGCGCTTGTCTCCAGAACTTCGTGCTATGGACGCGCGCGATGCTGGTTTTGTTCAACGCCTCGTTTTGGGTGTTACGCTTTCTTGGGGCCTGTTAGATGAGTTTATAAACAGTCACGCTACTAAGCCTGCCAAAATCCAACCACAGGTGCGCGATGCACTGCGTATAGCAGCCTATGAGCTGTGCTATTTACAAACTCCTGCCAATGCCGCGGTTAATCAAGGTGTGGAGTTGGTGCGCAGCGTGGTTCCTCGTGCTGCTGGTATGGCCAATGCGGTGTTGCGTCGCATTGCAGAACAAGATGCACCACGGGTGGCTGCTGCGCTCAGAGCGGTGAATAGTGCTTTGTTGCAGTTGGCTCCAGCACAGGTAGCCTCAGTGCAGTCGGCTCCACCACAGGTAGCCTCACTGCAGCCGGCTTCGCTGCAGACAATTCCAACAATTGAAGAGCTCTCACTGGTGATGGCTGCACCCAGCTGGCTTGTGCAACAGCTGGTAGATTCTCTCGGTTTGCAGAACGCCTGCGAGATGGCTTTGTGTGCTCATGAGCCAGCGCCGCTGTGGCTGTCTGCCAATGTGGGTAAGCATAGCCCTCAAGAAGCACGTACATTGCTCAATAAGGAGCATATCAAGGTAGAAGATGCATCCCTTCCGGATGTATGGCAGCTGTGTAATGCTGCTGCTCTTACCTCATCTCAGTTGGTAAAACAAACGGATGTTGTGGTGAGCGATCTTGCTGCACGCATGATTTGTTACGCTGCCTCTCCAAAGCCTAGTTCTCGCATTTTAGAAATTGGTCAGGGCAGAGCTACCAAGTCTCTTTTGCTCCAAGCACTTGCTTACCAAGCAGGTGGCCCTGCACAGCTGGTTGGTGTGGATAGCTCTTCTTTTAAGACCAACATTGCAAATCGTCGTTTGCAACAAGGATGGGCTGGCTTTTGTCAGTCTGTTTGCTATGACGGCTGTGCCTTGGGTGTCCATACACACAAAGATGACCTGTTCGCTCCAAGTCAAACCCTGCCCGAGCCGCTGCGTCATGCGTTTGATGTAGTATTTGTAGACGCTCCCTGCTCAGGCACGGGTACTATGCGTCGTCATCCAGAACGTGCTTGGACGCTTACGCCAGAAGCAGTACAGCCCAATAATGCACAGTCCATTGTGGCTCTTCAACTGAACATGCTTATCTCTGCTGCAAGCCGTGTGCAAAAGGACGGTACTCTCATATATTCCACCTGTTCTGTACTCAAGCAAGAAAATGAAGCAGTGGTTCATGCTTTTTTGCAAACAGAAATTGGCCAGCATTTTGAGTTGGTTTCACCCTTGGATGCCCCTGCTGTTCGTGCTCTTAAAGAGCAGTATAGGCAGGCGTACGAGTTGTTTGCAAATTGTGTAACAGATGAGGATATGTTCCGCTCACACCCAAAAATGGGGTCGTTTGACGGTCATTTTTGCGCGCGTTTTGTGAGACGAGCCTAACACTTGCACAAGTTCGTTACGCTGCATGCATGGTAAATCCTGCACAACAAGCGTGAGGAGTGTGGCCGTGCGTCAGAGTTTAATTTCTAATTTTCAGCGTGTGTGTGAGGCAACAGCTATCGAAGCCTCCAAGTGGGCGGGGCGTGCAGATAAAATTGCGGCCAATGCCGCTGCCATGAAGGCGGTGCGCCACGGCTTAGGTGCTATGAGCATGTCGGGTCATGTGGTTATTGGTCAGCGTGTGCTTACCGATACACCGCTTGAGCAAAACGATACGGACAACAAACAAAAGCATGATGGTCTGTTGGTGGCAGGGGAGACCCTTGGCCGTGGTGGCGATTCTTTGGATATTGTCGTCGATCCCATTGAGGGCACTAATCTGGTTGCCAACAATCAGCGCAATGCGATTTCTGCCATAGTTTTTGCGCCTCGTGCAACCTTACTCAATGCTCCGGTTAAGCGCATGGCAAAAATTGCCTGTGGTCCTGCGGTTCACCCCGAGGCGGTGGGCATCGATAAAACCCCCGAAGAAAATATTGCGGCGGTAGCTCGTTCATTGCATAAGCCTGTCCATGATGTCATGGTATGTATTCTCGATCGTCCCCGTCACAAAGAGCTTATCGAACGGGTTCGTGCAACGGGTGCACGGGTTAAATTGGTCTATGACGGTGACGTGCAGGCCGCACTTGCAACAGCTATTCCCAACACGGGCGCAGACCTCATGTTGGGAGAGGGTGGCGGACCAGAAGGTGTTTTGGCTTGCGCTGGTCTTAAGGCTTTAGGCGGCTTTTTCCAGGCGCGTTTTCACTTTACAGAAGAGGGAGAACGCGAGGCAGTGGCAGCTGCCTGTGACTTTGATACCGATCAAGCTATTACCATGGATGAAATGGTGCGTACCAACGATATCCATTTTGTTGCGACGGGTATTACGGATGGCAGTATGTTGGCTGGTGTTAAGCACAATCCTGACGGCTCAATCCAGACCCATTCCATTGTGGTGAGTTCTATAGACAATACCACGTCATATACAACCCGTCTGTATCGTGATGGCTCATTTGGCTCATCCATTTCCGAACCGGGCCTGCATGACTCTATTTTCTAATGCAAGGAAATGCAAGGATAGCTTCTCGTGCACAGTCTCGTGCACAGATAAGGGTAACAATAGTGCGAGGGCGTGGCTTATTTCTTGCCGGATAGGCTACTGCCCTTGCTGCGCTGATCGGTATTGTAAAAACCCGTGCCTTCAAACTTAATACCGCTTGCCGCAAAGACTTTCTCGGCCGTATGACCACAACGAGGGCAGGCTATTTCTGGTCGTTCCGACATGGGATGCTCAACCTCAAATGTGTTGCCGCAGGATGGGCAATGATAGTCATACCGAGCCATACAAAAAGCCTCCGAAATTATGCAAAGATACTACTGCGTTGGTTACTGTACCCTAAGTGTGGGCTAAAACCTCTCGACATTGTACGCAAAAAGGCTTTACCATGAACCCTGCACGCATTTTATTTGATGGAGGAACTTGTATGGCAATAAGCGGCGCAATCTTTGACTGTGACGGCACGCTGGTTGATTCTATGTATATGTGGTGGGACGCCTTTCCCCGCCTGCTTGCCAGCCATGGCTTTGCTATGACGCCTCAGATCGAGAAAATCTTGCATGAGTGTGAGGCGGTCAGCTTGGATGAAGAGATCCATACGCTGCGCAACGCTCTTGCTATTCCCGCTTCTGCCGAGCAGCTAGCACAAGAATTATCCCAGAATATTAGCAATGCGTATGCCTCAGAGATCAAAGCATGGCCTGCCGTTAAGCCGTTCTTGGATCAGCTCAAAGACGCAGGTATCCCCATGATCATTTGTACTTCTACCGGAGCCAAAGAAGTTGGTCTGTGCATGGATCATCTTGGTTTGTCCAAGTTTTTTGTAGATATTGTCAGCGCGGAAGAAAACAATTTCACCAAAACTGAGCCAGATATCTATTACTATGCGCTAAAAAAGCTTGGTACCACTAAAGAGACAACCTGGGTATTTGAGGATGCTCCGTTTGGCCTTACTACCTCTGAGCGTGCAGGATTTCCTAATGTGTGCGTCTTTAATGCGCACGATAAGCGCGATGAGGACTTTTTGCGTCTTCATGCTACGTTGTTTACGCACATATATGAGGATATTTCCCTTGCGGATTTGCAGTCGTACCCCACCAAGTAAACCTCGCGATAAAAACTTTGAGATAAGAAGTCTACAATGCAGCAGACCACACATACCGTTTTATTGATAGCTGGTTCTCCAGAACCCAGTTCTGCGGATCTTATACGCAAGCTTTCCCAGGATGCTCAGTGCATCATTGCCGTAGATCGTGGTGCCAATGCGCTCATACGCGCTGGTGTAGTACCAGATTTATTTGTAGGGGATGCGGACACCATTTCTGCTGAGGCGCGTGCGTGGATAGAGGACAAGCGGGTTCCCGCAAAGCTTTTCTCGCCAGAAAAAGATTACACAGACCTCGACCTGGCCTGTAAAGCTGCTGCTGCGTACGGGCAGGACAATCATGTGCGCGTGCAGTTGGTGGTGAGCTGTGCCACCGGCGGCAAGCCAGACCATGCGCTGTGCGTATACGGCGTCATGGCACACTATGCCCAGCTTTGCCCCACGCTGGTAGAGGATGATTTTATCTGCAAGGTGCTCTCTGATACAGGGACTGCGTCATGGACGCTTACAGAAGATGCGGTAGGTAAGAACTTCTCGGCAGTAGCGCTTACTCCTCATACGGTGCTGAGCGAGAAGGGCTTTGCTTGGGAAGTGGAGCAGTTGGAGCTTCCCGTGTTGCTCGATAGGGGAATCTCTAATCGCGTACAAACAGCGGATGCCTGCATTAGCTGTGCACAGGGCGTCGTAGCTGCCTTCTTGCACACAAAGCCATAGGGTAAACAAAAAGCCTCCCGAAGGAGGCCTGTAAATACAAAGTACACGCACCTAGACGGTGCGCTTACAGTTATGAACGAGCAACTTTGCCAGACTTGAGGCAGGTGGTGCAGACGTTCATCTTTTGACGGTGACCATCAACAACAACGTTAACGGACTGAATGTTTGGCTTAAATTTACGATTGACGGTGCGGTGGGAGTGGCTAATAGAGCGACCAGCAACAGCGTGCTTACCGCAGACTTCACATACCTTCGACATGGTTACTACCTCCGTTGGAGTGCACGCGCAGGTGCACGCAATGACACAAAGCTGGATTATATTAGCACAGCAGCAGCGTTTTGCAAAAAGAAAAACCCTGATGATGTGTTGGTTTCGTAGTGGTGCGCCCAAAGTATTGGTAACAGCGTGGTGAGGCTTTGTCATTTTGTGAGTAAAATCCTTGGTGGTCTATACTTAATGAGGTTAAAGCGGGAAAATATTTCAACGCATTCGGCGTTTTTATCGAGAGGAGAGGGCATGGCAGATTCCGTACCCGGTACCTTGAGGGTCTCTAATGATTGCATTGCGGATTTAGCAGGGTATGCAGCACTTGAAGCATATGGCATCGTGGGCATGGCCTTTATCGACGCAAATGAGGGCGTAGCGCGCTTGCTTCCTAACAGTCGTTTGCGCAAGGGAATTGACGTAGATCTCAAAGATGGTCAGCTGGCAATTGATATGCACGTCATCGTAGAAGAGGGCGTAAACATGTCTACCGTGTCTGCCAATCTTAAGGATAACGTGGCATTTCTTATCAAGAGAATTGCCGAGATTGATTCCGTACTTGTCACTGTCCACATCGAGGGTATGCGTACTCACTAGTACAGCCCCAGCGTCAGACCGTTTATAGAACCGAGGATCTAACCCATGATTTCTTCCGTCGTCAGGAAATGCTTTCCTGTTGCTGCACAAGTAGTCGCCGCCAAGGCTGAGGACATTAACAAACTCAACGTGTTCCCTGTACCAGATGGGGACACCGGTACCAACATGTCTCTTACGTTGGGAACGGTTGTGAATGAGCTCAATGCGCTTGATACAGATGCTTCTATGGATGCTATTGCAAAGGCCATCACTCATGGTTCCTTGATGGGCGCCCGCGGCAATTCTGGTGTTATCACCTCCCAAATTTTGCGCGGTGTTGCAGAGGGTCTGGTAGAGGCTGACGAGAATAACCTCAGCTCTGCAGATATTGCTCACGCCTTCCAACGTAGTCAAAAGGTTGCCTTTCAGGCGGTTCGCAAGCCGGTAGAGGGCACCATTCTTACCGTTTTGCGTGACATAACCACCAAGGCATCAGAGTGCGCTGCTGCCAAACTATCCGTAGAAGATACGCTTAACAGCCTGGTGGTAGAAGCCTATGAATCCGTGGCACGTACACCAGATTTGCTTCCCGTGCTTAAAGAGAACGGCGTGGTAGACTCAGGTGCTTTTGGCTTTGCAACCTTTTTAGAAGCCTTTGTTAACTGCGCGTTGGGCAATAACACCACCTTAGAGTTCTCTCCCACGCTTGCAAGCCCGTCAGAGGCCGAGGCTCAAGCTAAGGCGCAGGTAAGCGCACAGGTTGCTATTGAGCTTAATGATGACTGGGAGGGTTCGGAGTTTCGTTATTGCAACGAGTTCTTGTTCCAGGCAAATGATGAGACGTTTGATGAAGCTGCGGCACTCAAGTTTTTGTCTACCATGGGCGACTGCGAGCTTTTGGTAGGCGATAACCCCACGTATAAGGTGCACGTTCATTCCAATACTCCAGACCAGGTCTTGAAGTACATGCTCCAATATGGCCAGGTATTTAACGTATTTATCCACAACATGGATCTTGAGGCCCAGGAGCGCACAGAAAAAATTGCCTCCGACCAGCAAGCATCTCATATGCAGCAAACACAAGAGGTGTTGCAGGAGGACCAGCCTCTTCCTCATAAGGAGCTTGGTTTTGTGGCGGTAGCTGCTGGTGCCGGAGAAGCAGATATTCTCAAGTCCTTGGGTGTAGACGTGGTGGTATCTGGTGGCCAGACCATGAATCCCAGCACTGCAGATATTATTGCTGCTGTGAATAAGGTCAATGCCGATACGGTCATTGTGCTTCCCAACAACTCTAATATTCGCATGACCGCAGAGGCTGCTTGTGGTGCTTTTGATGAGGGCTGTGTTGGCGTCGTTCCCACCAAGACCGTTCCTCAAGCTTTTGCAGCACTCTTTGCCGTCGATTTTGATGCCTCGCTGGATGACAATATTGCAGCCATGACCGAGGCAGCGGCAGCGGTTCGTGATGGCGAGGTCACCACGGCGGTTCGTGATTCCGCAGCAGCAGATGGTACCCCCATTCACAACGGTGATGTAATTGGCATTGTTCAAGGAGTTATCGAGGCTGTTGGCAGCAGTGTGCATGACGTTACTTTGGATATTATCAATCGCATGCAGCAGCAGGAAGAAGGCGACACGCTTACCATTCTTGCAGGTTCTGACCTTTCCGATGAGGACTTTGAGGCGTTGTGCGCTGCTATCGAGCAGGTTCAGCCGGACCTGGAGATTGATTCCCAGCGTGGTGAACAGCCCCTGTACCCTGTTATTTTCTCGATTGAATAAGCAAAACTTAGAGTAGTTTGAACGCTCTTGTCGTCAGTAGATACTTCACATAAGGGTGTGCCTGCGGTAGCCGATGTTTCTGACCGCATGGGGTGCACCCTTGCTTTGTCTGACAGCGTTTCGCGCTTGCGCTATGTATCTGAGGCGCGTGATGAGGCACTGGCGCGTCTCAACATCGTGCAGCTGCGCGATCTTTTTTTGGCAGTGCCTCATCGCTATCTTGATTTTTCCCACAAGGTAGACATTGCCCGCGCTGACGTTGGTGCTACGGTGACGGTGGTGGGCGTGGTCGATAAGGTCGTGGCTAAACGTCCTCGTCCACGTATGAGCGTGGTTGAGCTGTCCGTCGTAGATGACACGGGCGTCATTATGGCCACGTTTTTTAAGCAGCCCTGGGTAGCAGAACAGGTTCATGAGGGCGATATGCTGGCGCTTTCTGGCAAAATCACCTTTGCCTATGGATTCAAGCAGATAAAAAGTCCGTTTTATGAGGTGTTGGCATCCGCTGGCGAGCAGAGCGACTACTCTCGCATTCTACCCGTCCACCATGTAAGTGAAGGCTTAAGCGTTGCCTGGATGCGCCGCATTGTCTCCGCTGCTTTGGCGGATCGCGGTAATGTGTATGACTATCTTCCTGCCCAGCTGGTGTCTGCACGGGGACTTATGAGCTTTGCTCGTGCCGTGCGAGAAATTCATTTTCCTTCCAGCATGGTCAGTGCTGCTGCGGCACGAACGCGCTTTGCCTATGACGAGCTGTTCTGTTTACAGCTTGCCCTTCAAACGCGTAAGCGCCTCGCTCTACAGGATGTGACCGCTTGCACACATCGTGTGAACGGGTCCCATGTACAGGCACTTGTGGCTGCGCTGCCTTTCTCGCTGAGCTCTGAGCAGCAAAAAGCGGTAGAAGAAATCTTTGCCGATATGGCCTCATCCCAGGTTATGAACCGCTTGTTGTTGGGCGATGTGGGTACGGGTAAGACGGCTGTTGCTGCTATGGCCTTGGCTGCTGTGGCAGACTCCCACACCCAAGCTGCGATGATGGCACCTACGTCTGTGTTGGCACGTCAATATGCCGAGAAGCTCGGTCCGCTGTTGGATGCTGCCGGTATTGGTTGGGCGCTCATTGTGAGCTCCACTCCTCAAGAGCAGCGCAGTCAAGCAACGCAAGCGCTTGCAGCGGGGGATATCTCTGTGGTCTTTGGTACGACGGCTTTGTTGTCAGAAGATGTTGTCTTTTCTCGGCTTTCTTTGGTTGTGATAGATGAGCAGCATCGTTTTGGTGTTGACCAACGCAGCGCCTTGCGCAAAAAGGGAAGGGGCGCAGATTTACTTGCCATGACCGCAACGCCCATCCCGCGCACCTTGGCGCTGTCTTTGTATGGGGATATGGAGATCAGTCGTATTGCACATCGTCCCGTTTTGGGTGCAGGGGTGAGCACACAGGTATTGGCTCAAGAAAACCTTGATCTTGCCTATGGATGCATCCGAGAAGCTCATGAGGCTGGCCATCAGGCTTATGTGGTTTGCCCGCTGATTGATGAGGCAGATTACGGTACAGATATGGCAGATGATGCCCCCCAAACCGATACCTTGCCGCCTCGACTCCATTCTGCTCACGCGGTGTATAAGGAGCTTGCGCGCTCCGTGTTTTGCACTATGAGGGTTGGTCTGCTCACTGGTCGTATGTCTGCGCAGGAAAAAGATCAGGTTATGAGCGATTTTAGAGCAGGAAAGATTGATGTGCTGGTAAGTACTACCGTCATTGAGGTTGGGGTAGATGTACCTAATGCAACCGTATTATTGGTGCATGACTCCGAGCGTTTTGGCTTGGCAACGCTGCATCAATTGCGTGGTCGTGTAGGACGAGGAAAGCATGCGGGTTCGGTGTTTTTCTCGACCAGTGCCAAGAAAGGATCGCCTGCGCGTAGGCGTCTTGCAGCGCTAGAAGCCACAGATGATGGCTTTGAGTTGTCCCAGATGGATTTGCGCTTGCGTCATGAGGGAGAAGTGCTGGGCTTTAGACAAAGCGGTGGTGTAACGTTGCGCTATGTGGATTTAGCTCAGGATGAGCAGCTGGCAGCACAAGCGCGTAAGGACACGCAGGACATACTGGCTCACGACGCGGACCTGAGTGCTCACCCGAGCTTAGCACTTGAGGTACGAGATAGATTTGGTGCTTACTTTGAGGAGGTAGAAGGCTCGTGAGAGTAGTTGGGGGTAGATGGCGCGGCAAGCCATTAGCGGCTCCTGAGGGGCGTGAGGTAACGCGTCCAACCACCGATCGTGTGCGTGAGTCTATGGCATCCATGGTGCTTTCTGCCTGTGGTTTGGATATGAGCGGTCTGTATGTTCTGGACGGATTTGCGGGATCGGGTGCATTGGGCATAGAGATGTTGTCCCGCGGGGCTGCACATGCCACCTTTGTTGACCTGAGCCATAAGAATGTACAGATTATAAAAAATAATTTGTCTGGAGTGGGAGCTGGCCCAAACAGCTTTGCTGTACTCAGAGCCGATAGCTTTGCCTTGGCTCACATGCAGGCTTTTTCTGCCCATCCCTTTGGTCTTGTGTTGTTGGATCCACCATATGCAATAAGCTGTGAGCAGGTTGCAGATATGGTGAGGACACTGTATGCATCTGCGGCTTTGACGCCTGATGCCTTGATTTTGTATGAACACGCTGTCAAAACACCAGGGCTGAGCTTGGATTTTGCTCACAGTCTTAAGCAAAAGCGCTATGGTACTACCCAGGTTGACTTACTACGAGTGGAGTGCACAGATGAATAAGCCTCAGGCAGAACAGGACGTTATTTCACATCTGGTCGTGCCGGGTACCTTTGATCCTGTGACCTATGGGCATTTGGATGTTATTAGGCGTGCACGAAGAATTTGTCCGCGCGTAACCGTTGCTGTGGCAGCATCGGTGAGCAAAAACGGGAGCGGTCCGGTCTTTACGCTAGAAGAGCGCGTGCAGATGGTACGCGATGCCCTACAAGAAGCATGGATTGAAGAAGGGGTGGATGTAGCACCCCTCAAAGGACTTCTCGTTGATTTTTGTCGTGATGTTGATGCGAGCGGCGTGGTAAAGGGTTTGCGCGCTACAACGGATTTTGAGTATGAGCTTCAACAGGCAGATCTTAATGCACGCTTGGCACCTGGCATCGAAAGCATTTTTGTGATGTCAAGCCCTGAGCTGGGTTGCGTGTCTTCTTCTGTGGTACGTGAGCTGACGAGTTTTGGCTCAGATGTGCACCTGCTTGTTCCGCCAAGCGTAGAGAAAAAATTGGATGAGCGCTTTAGGCAGATATAACTATCTTTAAGCATTTGGATTACGTTACGTTTGGATTATGGTATTCATGTACGTATGAGTAAGCTTGCCGTTAAGCTTGTGTATAACACATGGTAGTTGGCGTGTATTACCAAAAACCTGTATACTTTGCTCATTAAGAATGCAAATTTGTGGCCTGGGCGCCTCTTTGGGGTACCAGAACAGCTTGTCCTCACGAAAGGAGACCCTTATATGCAGCCAGGTGAGGAAATCGAAAGCTTGGTAGACGAGCTTGAAGGAATTGTGGCAGATGCACGCGCCCCCTTTGGTGGCGGTGGCCAGAAGAAGATCATTGATTCTGGTGACGTGTTTGAGATTTTGGATGAGATTCGTGGACGTTTCCCCGAAGAGTTCCAGAATGCTCGCCGCATCCTCAAGGAAGAAGACGAGATTTTGTCTCGCGCTCAGCAGCAGGCCGATTCCATTATTGCAGATGCTCAGCAGCAGGCAATGATCCTTGCTGGGGACCAGGAGATTGTGCGCTTGGCTCAGCAACAAGCTGATGATATCCGTGATCAGGCTCAGCAGTACGAGCGTGATACCCGCTACAATGCAGAAGAGTATGCAGAGTCTGTTCTTGCTCACCTTGAGGATAATCTCAAGTCACTTACCAGTACTGTTTCTCGTGTTCGCCAGACCTTGGATGAGAATTCAGGGGCACGCAATACATCCAATAACGTACCTTGGTAGTTAGTGTGAGTCATACCGTGAGCCAACTAGAAGCACTTGTCGTTAAGGTAGATGATCGCCTTGCCAATCTAGGCGATACACTTTCCTTAGACGGTCACATAGATCAAGAGAGCTTTTCTCTGGGTGATCATACCTTTATGTTGCCAGAAGGCATTAGCTACAATCTGGTGCTTACCAATGCCGGTGAAGGTATTTTAGTCACCGGTATTGTTAAAGCGCAGGCAGAAGGTGTATGTGATAGGTGTTTGGATCCTGCCCATCTTGATCTATCTGCAGAGGTAGATGAGTATTTTTTGTTTGAGGAGCCTCAAGCAATCTCTGAAGAGCAGTCAGATGAAGAAGAGGGCGTGGACTTTTCCTTGGTTTCGGATGAGGATACCATTGATGTGTCAGAGGCGCTCTTGTCGGCACTTTTGATGGAAACCCCTTATATTGTGTTGTGTCGTGAGGATTGTAAGGGGCTTTGTCCTAACTGCGGTGCCAATCTTAATGAGCAGGATTGTGGTTGTGTCGCCAAAAAGGAAGAACAGGCAGCTTTGGAAGGTCCGTTTGCTGCTCTTGGCAAGCTGGATCTGAATGACTAAAATTGTTAAATTGTGATAAAACGACAGAGACAGCACAAAACACAGGTTTTGTAGCTATGATGTGGTACTATCTGCATTTGTGATTTGATACGGGCGGTGGCTCGATATCGTAAGGACGTAAGAGAGGCAACCATGGCAGTACCTAAACAGAAAAAGGGCCGCGGCGCTACGCACACTCGCCGTTCCGCCAACAGCAAGCTCGCCGCACCAGCACGCTCCGTGTGCCCACAGTGCGGTGCCGTTAAGCTTCCGCATCATGTGTGCCCTAATTGTGGCTACTACAAAGATCGTGAAGTTATTGTAACCGAGTAGCACCTGTTCTTTGATCGGCCTGGGAGGCTGGCTCTATTTGGGGCCGGCCTCCTTTTCATAGCTCAGAATGGACAAGCATGATTACAGTTTGCGTTGATGCAATGGGTGGGGATGAGAAACCCGAGGTAGTACTGGAAGGTATTGCGGCTGCTTTGAGCTGTGACAAAGACCTGAGTGTACTCGTGGCTGGTAATGAAGAGTACGTTCGTGACTTTTGTGCATCTCACGAGCGCGCCCGTGCGCTCATAACCACCCAAGAAATTGGTATGGATGAACATCCTGCAGAAGCCGTGCGCAGCAAGAAGGATTCCAGCATTGTGCGCGCCTGTGCTGCTGTAAAAGCTGGGGAGGCGGATGGATTCTTTTCCGCCGGTTCTACCGGTGCTATTTTGACCGCTGCAACTCTGGGCATTGGTCGCATTCGCGGTATTAAGCGCCCGGCAATTAGCGCAATTTTTCCTGGTCGTAATGGTCACCAGACCGTGTTTTTGGATATGGGAGCCAATGCAGACCTGCGCCCCGAGATGATCGTGCAGTTTGCACGCATGGGAGCAGCTTATGCACACGTTGCTTTGGGGACTACTCAGGCGCGTGTGGGTCTTTTATCCAACGGGGAAGAGGACACCAAGGGTTCTGAGGTTGTTTTGGCCTACCATGCAGCTCTGCGTGAGGGTTTACAACAGGATAGTGCTTGTACTTTTATGGGTAATTGCGAGGGCACCGACATCCTTAATGGCAGTTTAGACGTTATTGTGTGTGACGGATTTACCGGCAACGTTGCTCTTAAATCCTTGGAGGGCACCGCGGGCTATCTCATGCATGCCATCAAGCAAGCCGCTCAGCAATCACTGCTAGCCAAGCTTGGCGCAGCACTTCTCATCCCAGCACTACGTGGTGTGGCAGGTGCTTTGTCTGGAGACGAGAACGGCGGTGCTATGCTGTTAGGCCTTAAGGCTCCGGTGCTTATCGGCCATGGTGCTACGAGCGTACAAGCTGTTAAGAACGGTACGCTGGCTACTGCACGCTGCATTCGAGCAGATTTATGCAACAAGATTGCTCAAGATGTTGCCTAGCCTTTAGACCCTAGGTAGTATTAGCTATGGCGTGTGTAAGTATGCAACTATGAAGGAGGACTGTCATGGATCGTGCAGCCATTCTTGAGAGGGTTATTGCTCTTGTGTGTGAGACGCTGGAGGCCGATGAGGCAGACGTAGATGAGACCACTACCTTTGATGACCTTAATGCAGATTCGTTTGACAAGCTTGAGCTGGTAACAGCATTTGAGGATGAATTTGACCTTACCCTTGATGACGAGGTTATGGCAAGCATTAACAGCATTGGCGATGCGGTTGATGCTATCGAGAATGCGCAGTAGTTGTGGCTGGAGCAACTAAGCAACAAATAGAGGCTGCCGAGAAAATCACCGGGCACGTATTTACCAACAAACAGCTGGTACGTAGTGCCCTTACCCATCCTTCTGCAACAGAAAACAAGCCCATTTCCGAAAGCTATGAGCGCCTCGAGTTTTTGGGTGACTCTATCTTGGGTGGGATGGTTGCAGCAGATTTGTTTTCTCGCTTTCCTGACATGGACGAGGGTGGTCTTTCTCAGATGAAGATTGCTCTCGTTTCTGGCGCAACGCTTTCTCGTGTGGCAGACGAGCTGGGGCTTTCTGACTGTATCTTTTTTGGTGAGTCCGAGCGTGGTACGGGTGCCCGTGGTATGCACTCTGCATTGGAAAATGTCTACGAGGCCCTGGTGGCTGCTTTGTACTTGGATGCTGGTTTTGATGCTGCGCACAGCTTTGTGGTGCGTACGTTATCCCCCCATATGTCGCGTGATCTATCCGTGGTTCCGGTGAGTTCTAAATCTCGACTGCAGGCAGTTATTCAAAGCGATGCCCACCTGCAGCCGGAGTATAAGATTATCTCGCAAGAAGGTCCTGCTCATCAGCCTACCTTTGTAGCTGTGGTTATGGTTGATGGCAAACACATTGGGCGCGGTTCGGGTCCGTCAAAAAAGTCCGCCCAAACCGCTGCTGCACATGATGCGCTCCAGCGTATGGGTATAGCCGATACCGATGCTTTGTAACAGACATGCCTTAGGAAAGGGTGCGCGCGGTGTATCTAAAGTCGCTCACGCTCAAGGGCTTTAAGTCCTTTGCCGATAAAACACATATGGTGTATGACCCAGGTCTTACCGTTGTGGTAGGACCAAATGGCTCCGGAAAATCTAATGTTTCCGATGCTGTGCTATGGGTTTTGGGCGAGCAAAGCGCTCGTATGCTGCGTGGGCAGGCAATGGAAGATGTTATCTTTTCTGGTTCCAGCGCGCGTAAGCCTGTTGGCGTCGCTGAGGTTACCTTGGTGTTGGATAACTCTGACCACACCATTCCGGTGGACTTTACGGAAGTGGGCATTACGCGCCGTATGTATCGCTCTGGTGAATCGGAATACCTTATCAACGGAGCACCGGCACGCTTGATGGATATTCAGGACATCCTGCATGATTCCGGTTTGGGCAAGGATACGCATTCCATTATTTCTCAGGGCAAGTTGGATGCTATTTTGCAAAGCCGCCCTGAAGAGCGCCGCCAACTCATTGAGGAAGCCGCTGGCATCTCTAAGCATCGTCGCCGCAAGGAGCGCTCGGAGCGCAAGCTTAAGAGCATGGATGAGAACCTGCATCGAGCTAAGGACATTGCTCGAGAGATCACGCGTCAGCTGCGCCCTCTTGAGCGCCAGGTAGATAAGGCCAAGCGTGCTAGTGATTTGCAGAATCGTCTTTCTGAGCTGTCTTGCATTTTGGCAGTGGATGATCTGCGCGCGCTTAAACATGAGTGGGCACAGCTCAGCTCTAAAAGCAATGAGTCCGATGCAGAGCTCGAGCTTGCACGCTATCGGCTGGATGAGAAGCAAGCAGAGCTTGAAAAACTCCAGTCCATGCTTGAGCAAAAAGGCCTGTTTGTAGGGGATTTGGGAGATCAGCGTCGCCGCATGCAGGATGCGCTGGGGCGTATCAATTCTGATATGCGTCTGTTGGAAGAGAAGGGCAAGAACATGGTTGCCAAGCTCTCTGACATGCGTATGAACCTCTCGTCTTTAGAAAAACAAAAAGCGGATCGTACCCATGAGCTCGAGCACAATCGTGACGAGTTGGCCGGTCTTGTCGCCCGTTTTGACCAGCTGGATCAAGAGGTGAGCGAGCTTGGTCCTCAGGCCATGGCTGCCCGAGAAGAGCTGCGTGACGTGGATGGCAAGATTGCACAGCTTACGGCAGAACAGCGCGCTGCTCAGCGCATCAGCGATCAGGAAACCCTGGCGTATGCCCGCCTTAAAGAGCAGATTTCCAACGCGGAGCTGGAAGATTCCATGTTTGTGAGTCGTCTGTCTCAGCTGGATGAAACCATGGCGCTTTGCGATGAAGCACTCTCGGAGCGTACGGCCAAGCAAAAAGAGCTTACGGATGCGCTTGCCGCGTTAGATGAGCAGCTACATACTGCTGCTGTACGCATTGAGACAAAAAAGCAGCAGCTTGTACAGGCATCAGAGGCAGAAGAAGTGGCGCGCCGGGCTTTGAGTGAAGCCAAGGCGTCGCTGAGTGCCCTTGATGCTGTTCAACGCGCCAGCGATACAGCAAATCCGCTGGTAGCACAGTTGCTCAGCAATAAAGAAAGCGCGTCTGTAATAGAAGGCCGCCTGAGCGATTGTATCGAGGTTCCGCAAGCACTGGAGGCGCTGGTAGAGCGTCTGCTTGCCGATGACCTTTTTGCTCTGGTGACCTCTGCCGAGAAGGACTTGGACCTGCTGCTTAAACAGGCTCTACACGCCGCTTCTGATACCAGTCATGCAACGCTGCTCAGCAAGGACTTCTCTGCCGTCTCTGTTGGAGGAAGCGCACAAGAAACGCGTGTGTCTGCACGTCCTGAAGACGGCACCATGCTTCTGGACCAGCTTACCATTGCGCCTGGTGCCCACGCTTTAGTATCTGCCCTGCTGGGCAACGTGTGCGTTTGTCCCAGCGCCACACAGGCCCTGGCTGCACATAAGCACAATCCGCAGCTGGTATATGCCACCTTGGATGGTACAACGGTGCTGCCCGATGGCCGCGTGCTGGTAGGCAGTGCCGCGTGCACCGAGGCTGGTTCATTGGAGCGCAAGCGTTCTATACGCCAGCTCCAAGAGGGCATGGACGGTTTGGAACGCGCGCTAGCACAAGCGGGCGCTCTGGTAGAACAAACGCGCTCAGAGCTCAGCACTTCTCGAGAAGAGCTGGACGATTGCAAGAGTGCTGTGGCGTCGCGCAAAGGCGAGCTGTCAAGTGTGTCTTCTGAGATTGGGCGTTTGCAGGGTCAACACGATCAGGCGCAAAACGAGCATGCCCAGCTTTCCAAGCGTCGAGAAGAAGCACGACAGCGTGCAAGTGAGGCACTCTCTCAACTTGATGAGCATAGTACTCAGGCTCAGCAGGCTACGCAGGAGGCTGATGCCATTGCACAAAGCCTGCAAGAGGTGGTTGCTTCTCGTGAGGTGATTGCAGAGCATGAGGCTCAGCTAGCAGCCCAGTTGTCTGAGGCTCGTCTGCAGCTTGCGTTGGTGCGCGAACGCAAGCGTCATTTGCAAACCAGTGTAGCGGAGCTTGAACGGCGTTTGCGTGGTTTGGAAAGCCGCCACAGCTCACTGGAATACAGTGCACGATCCCTTGAGGTGGTACGTCTGCGCGTGCAGCCCTTGCATGAGCGCTATTCTGCTATTCATGAGCTTGCTATGAGTTGGGCTTCTCGCCTGCAGGATCGAGCCAGTTTGGCGGAGGCAGACTCCGAGTCTTTGAAGAAAACCATCAATGATGCCCGCGCACAGGTAGCGGAGGTTCAAAAAGCCTACGAGCAGGCACAGGCACAGACCAGTGATCTTAAGGTCAGCATGGGCAAGCTTGAGGTGCAGGTACAACAGGCAATCCAAGCCATTGTGGCAGATGGTGCCTATACCTTAGAGGAGGCGCTTGAGCTTCCTGAGCCCGAGGATCGCGAGGCCGCGCAGCATGAGGTTTCTTCCCTTAAGCGTCAGCTTGCAGATATTGGTCCGGTCAATCAAGTTGCTATGGACGAGTACACCAAGCTCAAGACGCGTTCTGATTACATAGCGGCACAGGTACAGGACCTGGAAGCCGCACGCAGTGCGCTGGTAAAGATTACCGCTGCTATCGAGCGTAAAATGCGCAAGCAGTTCTTACTTACGTTCGACACCGTTAATATGCATTTCCAGCAGGTGTTTGCCATGCTCTTTCCGGGTGGTAAAGCATATCTAGAGATGACCGACCCCGACCATCTGTCAGAAACAGGCATAGAGATCGTGGCGCAGCCTCGCGGCAAACACATTACCAAGATGATGCTTATGAGCGGTGGAGAGAAGTCACTTACGGCTCTGGCCTTGCTTTTTGCGGTATATCGCACGCGTACTGTTCCCTTCTACGTATTTGACGAGGTTGAAGCCGCGTTGGATGACTCCAATCTCGACAAGCTCTTGGGCGCCATTGAACAGCTCAAGCAGACTACGCAGCTTATTGTTATTTCTCACCAGCGCCGCACCATGGAGCAGGCAGACGTCTTGTATGGTGTGTCTATGCAGGCAGATGGCGTAAGTCATGTTGTTTCGCAGCGTTTGGATCACGCAACAGGAAAGGTGGTTGACGCCTAAATGAGTATTGCAGATCGTTTGCGAGAAGGACTTTCTCGTTCGCGTGAAGCCTTAAGTGAGCTTTTTTATCTGGGTGGCGAGGTTGATGAGACCTTTTGGGAAGATCTTGAAGACACCCTGGTTATGGGCGATATTGGAGCAGAAGTTGCCCTGCGTGTGACCGATGAGTTGCGCCAACAGGCCGCTAAAGAAAATCTGCGAAGTGCTCCAGCATTGCGCCGTGCACTGGCTACTAAACTGGCGGCAACGTTTTCTGTAGCGCCGCGCGATCCCTTTACGGATACACCCAGCTGTGTGTTGTTTGTAGGCATCAATGGTGCTGGCAAAACTACCACCGTGGGTAAGCTTGCTGGTAAGGCAAGGTCACAGGGGGTAAACGTGCTCATCGGCGGAGCGGATACCTTCCGCGCTGCAGCAATTGAGCAACTTGAGGTATGGGGCAAGCGCGCGCAGGTGGATGTGGTTACGCGTGAGCGTGGTGCCGACCCCGCAAGTGTGTGCTATGACGTTTTGGAGCAAGCCGAGAAAACCGATGCCTCGCTTGTGCTTATCGACACCGCAGGACGTCTTCATACCTCTTCTGATCTGATGCGCGAGCTGGCTAAGGTGGTAAATGTCACGCGCAAGCGCGCTGCTATGCCCGTGTCTGTGGTGCTGGTTATTGATGCAACAACGGGTCAGAATGGTCTGTCTCAGGCTAAAGAGTTTAACGATGCCTTGGACATAGACGGTCTTATCGTTACTAAGCTTGATGGCACCGCAAAAGGTGGTATTGCCGTTGCCATTTCTCACCAGCTTAACTTACCCATTTACCGTATTGGTGTGGGCGAGGGGATCGAGGATTTGCAGGTATTTGATCCACAGCAGTTCTGTGAGGCGCTGGTGGGCTCTACGGAAGGGATGTAGCAGATGTTTAACAACCTGTCTGACAGGCTTCAAGATACCTTTGATAAGCTGCGTGGTAAGGGCCGTCTGACCGAGGAAGACATCACGCTGGCAATGCGTGAGATCCGCATGGCTTTGCTGGAAGCAGACGTTAACTATCGCGTGGTTAAGGATTTTGTCGCTTCGTGTAAAGAAAAGTGTCTCACGGCAGAAATTCTGAGTTCCCTCAATCCCACCCAAAATGTTGTTGCCATTGTTTTGGAAGAGCTCACAGAGTTGCTTGGCGAGACTGAGTCCAAATTGGTGCTTGCACAAAATCGTACGCCCAACGTTATTATGCTGGTTGGTCTGCAAGGCTCCGGTAAGACCACCGCTGCGGTCAAGTTAGCGTATTTGCTCAAAAAGCAAGGTCACACTCCGCTATTGGCCGCGTGCGATACCTATCGTCCTGCTGCAGCAGATCAGCTTGCTACCCTTGGTGGGGAGATTGGCGTTGCTGTGTATCGTGGTGATGGTGCTCATCCCGTAAGCATTGCCACCGAGGCCATCAATGACGCTGTCAACCGTTTGTGCGACATTGTGATTGTGGATACCGCGGGCCGCTTGCAAATTGATGAAGCCATGATGCAGGAGGCCGTGGATATCAAAAACGCTGTTCGTCCTGATCAGGTGCTTATGGTTGTCGATGCCATGACGGGTCAAGACATCGTAAACGTTGTGTCTGAGTTTGCCGAGCGTACGGACTTTGATGGCGTTATCATGTCCAAGCTCGATGGTGATGCTCGTGGCGGTGGCGCCCTGTCTGTTCGCGCTGTTACGGGTAAGCCTATCAAGTTTGTCTCGCTTGGCGAGAAGCCCAGTTCCCTTGAGGTGTTCCATCCAGATCGTATGGCCAAGCGCATTCTGGGCATGGGCGATATGTATGGCATCATTGAACAGGCCCAACAGCTTGCTAATAAGGAGTCTATGGATGCTGCTGAGCGCATGATGCGTGACGGCTTTACCATGGATGACATGCTTATGCAAATGCAACAAATCCGTAAGATGGGCGGTTTATCTAAACTTGCAAGCATGATCCCCGGTGTTGAGCGCGCTATCAATCAATCTGGTGCTGCTGCTGGTCTTGACGATAGTGCTATTACTCGCATTGAGGCTATGATTCGCTCTATGACACCTGCAGAACGCCTGCGTCCTAAGACGATTAACGGGCAGCGCCGTAAGCGCATTGCTGCAGGTTCTGGTCGCTCTGTGCAAGAGGTCAATGGTCTGTTGCGTCAGTGGGGCGAGATGAACAAGATGATGAGTAGAATGAAAGCCATGACCAACAGCGCTAAGGGCGGCAATAAGGCAAGCATGCGCCAGATGAAGGGCATGATACAGCGCATGGGAATTGATCCGCGTACTATGAAGTTCTAACTCTGATCTTATAGGTTTTGCATTGCAAACAATACCGATACAACTAAAACAAGAAAAACATATGGATATCGTCCATATGTTTTTGTTTAGCTCACAAAAGCTCTATACTCCTAAAACACCTTTATTTTTTGTAAAAGGATTCTTTAAGGAGGGTTATTGTGTTTTCAAGTGTAGAGCGCTTGCTTAAGCAAATAAAGAGAGGAGGGGGGACTGTTCCTTGCTCTGCTTGTTGCGGCATCGCTTGTTCCTTCTCCTGCATTTGCAGAGTCAACAGTATATTCCAATAATATTTGGATAGCTGATCCCCTACGGTATGGCTATCGCTACGAAAAAACGATAGATATGACCAAGGCACCAGATCGCACCAAAGTTCCTGAGGCAAAGTTTAGTTATACACTTTCTACTATACCTGCAGAGGATTACAGCGCCATGGGGATAGGCACGCGTTATACCTCTTTTGATGATGGAACTACCACTCAAGAAAGCATAGTAAGAGCTGGTAGTCTGCTTGATGGCCAGTCTTCTACACCTTTTTCCACTGTTACCTTCCGCAATCAGGATCACTACTGGCCCGAACTTGAACACATGATTGATAACAATGAGACTCAAGCAACGCTTGATTACATCATTACGCATGCTTGGGGCGAGATGCGTTCCTCTGACCATATCCAAAGCGTTATTGTTAGGCTGCCAACTGATGATGAGCGTGCAGACCTACGTTATAGTTCGTATATAGGTGCAGGATGGTTAGAAGATATGAGTCCATGGCGCAGCTTCTACACGATGGATGATCCATCCCAATATCTGACGCCTGAAGGATATTATGCTTCTGATACGCCCGTGGGTTACGATACTGGAGGCCAGTCTCTTTGGGATTATGCTGTGCCATTTAGCTATACAGAGATGTTTAATCTTCATGGCAATCCTGCTGTAAACTATGTCGCCTATGCTATACGTGCTCCATATGTATCACGTGAGTGTATAGATAGCAATGGTCTGCTTACTTCCGTTTCTAAACCTTTGTTCTCACCTGAAGAACTTGAACATATCCAGCAAATGTTTAAGGATATTGTTGCAGAGGTTCAAGGCAATGGTCCTATCGATGCAGATGATGAAGCAAATGCAGACGTTCCTCGCATTTATCGCTATGTCCTTACGGAAGACGCCGCTTCCGAAGAGTTTACTCCCAATACTCAAAAGCTTATCGTTGATTATTTTGTAAGGTCTAGTAGTGCAGACAGCGATGGTACTCTGTTGATTTTTGAGAGTCCTGAGCAAGCTGATGAGTTCTATAAAGGTGTGTTCACAAAAGATAGTAGTGGTCAGTATTCCAATCAAGAAAATTTGTTAGCACACGGACTTCCTCAGGCTGCTCCCAAGGCTGGCTTTACCAATACCTATGCTGAGTCAAAGCCCGAGCCAACTCCCGAACCCAAGCCAGAACCTAAATCTGAGCAAACGCCTACAACACCTACGTCTCATTCAAACGTGAAGGGATCGGGTCGTTCAACGGCCAAGCTCCCCAAGACTGGTGATGTTACGAGTGTTGCACCGCTGATTATGTCTGCTGTGGGTGTCGGAGGCGTTTTGATTGGCCGCCGCATTCGTCGTCGTAAGTAGTAAGTAGTTACGAGCACGTTACTATAGCTGTTGGAAGAAATCTCCTCAGGCTCGCTTATAAGCAAGTCTGAGGAGATATTTTTAGCTTTTATCTCGGTTAAGAACGAGTATCGTTTACCGTTTTATTGATGTACCACCACTACGGTACCAACAGGAACAAGCTTATACAGCTCAGCAGCCTTATCGGGAGGCAAATTAACACAGCCGTGACTGCCGTTGTACTGGTAAATGGTACTGCCAAATTTTCTACGCCATGGAGCATCATGGAAGGCAACTACGTTGTCAATAAAGGGAATCCAATAGTCAACATGGCTCTTATAGTCAGGCTCGCCATCATGATCTTCATCAAAGCCAATAAGCGTTTGATTAGTGCCTTTATTGCCATTTACCGCATACACGCCAGTGGGGGTGCCGTGATTGGTTGAGGTATTGCCGCTTACCAAATAGCTTTCCCAGGTAAGGGTGCCGTCAACATAGTAGCGTGCATACTGCTCACCAAGACTTACGTTAATGTAGCTATTGCTCCAATCCTGACCACCAGTACCTGTCCATGCCTGAGCCGATTGCTTAGCAGGGATCTCAATGTCTGCAGTGGATTTTGCCTCAATCTGTGCAGCGATTTTCTCGGCAAGGGTAGCGCCGTCAATAATCCAGCCGTAGTTACCACCGCTTACAGAAAGCTGGACCCCATCGGGACGGGTGTAATTTCTGGTTGTACCAACGGTGTCAAGCTGCTTTGACAAATCTCCCTTGGCCCAGGTAGTAATGGCATTGGTGTCAAGGCTGGCATCGGTATTGTTTGAGAGGAGTACCCACTGTGCAATATCCTCGTTGGAAAGCGTGCGGACCTCTGTGCCGTTAAAGGTAAGCTTGGTACTGCCAATCATAAAGCTGTTGGCTTTTTCTACCTGCGCCTTGAGATCTGCATTGTCCGAAGTGATGGCAGGCAATGAAAGAGATTCTTCACCAAGCTTGATGTTGGATTGTAAAGCAACAATCTTGCTGCCCACATAGCTGTTGAGTGCATCCTCATTGATAGCCGTGCCATATACTTCTTTGGCAACAATAAACTTTTGCTCATTCTTATCAAACTGAGCTGCAGCATCTTGGGGCTGCGTTGCATCTTTGTTGATAGCGGCAATATCTTCGGTGAGGGCATCGTGCAGTTTGTCCTTATTAAAGCTGGTCTTGTATTGCGTGTTGAGCGTATGCGTCTTAAAAAGTTCAAGAGGCCAGGCCCAAATGTTTTGCTCAGAAAGTGCCTCGGCAACAAAGGTCTTGGTATCTAGCTGGAGGTCTATATCGTGGGTAGACAACTTCTTAGAAATGCCATCTCCGGCAATAGAGACGGTATAGCTATCAAGGTTTGCGTTGAGATGATTGGACACGTCAGCAGCAGATTTGAGAGAAACGTCTTGGGCTTGCAGCGTGGTTTTAGGATAAAACCTTCCCGAGAAAACCAGTGCTCCAGCGCAGTATATGCCAGCTAAAATTGCAACGATACTCGCCGTAATGATATAGGTACGCTTCTTGTTACGAAGATGTTTTTCTGGGTGTTGCTCATCAGAGCCTGCGGGGTCTACCGGATCTGCGGGATCCATGAAGCTTGATACAGTATCTGAAGAAAAATCATCAGATGACAGAGACTCAACCGAAGGAACTGTGTGGGAAAGAACGGTTGCGTCTAAATCCTCCGATACGCTATCCGATGAGTTGTCGGATGAATCAAAAAAATGCTTTGGATTAGACATACAACAAAACCACTCTCTCCAAGATACGCAGGCAGCGCAAAATACAAACCGTTCTCATGATACCCTGTTCTTGATTAGCAAAGTATGGCATTGCGTTTTACAAAGAAAGAGTACTATGCCAATTATACGAGTTCAAAATTTAGATGACCCACGCCTTGAGGTATATACCAAGCTTACGCAGCATCAACTCAGAAATGCTCTGGATCCCAAGCGTGGCATTATGATCGTTGAGTCAGAAATTGCAATCAGGGTCGCTCTTGCTCATAAGCTAGAGCCTCTTTCTCTGTTGCTGGACGAGAAGAAGCTTGCAGCTATGAACGATGTGTTAGCTACGCTTGATCCCGAAGTGCCTATATTTGTTATGCCTCATGCGCTTACAAGTGAGCTTGTGGGCTATAAGGTCACCCGTGGTAGGTTTGCTGCTATGAAAAGGCCTGTCCAGGCAGAGCTCACAGAGGTCTTGCAGCATGCTCGGCGTGTAGCGGTGCTGGAGGGGATAGTAGATGCCACCAACGTGGGCGCGCTTTTTAGATCTGCTGCAGCACTCAATGTGGATGCTGTTGTGTTATCTCCCGATTGTGCCGATCCATTTTCTCGTCGATCCATTCGCGTGTCCATGGGTAATGTCTTTTTGATTCCTCATGCTCGTTTTGAGGGTAGCTGGCCAACAGAAGGCATAGCACAGCTGCATGACGCAGGCTTTACCTGTGCAGCTCTCGCATTATCTGATGATGCCTGCAGCTTGGATGATCCTAGCCTCAAAAAGCATGAGCGTCTCGCCTTGTTTTTTGGTACGGAAGGGGATGGCTTAACCCATAGCGTTATCGAGGGCTGTGATGTAGTAGTGCGTATTCCTATGGCGCATGCGGTTGATTCTTTAAATGTTGCCGCAGCATCTGCTGTGGCCTTTTGGGAGCTCTGTCGCTAACCCGTAGGGCAAGCTATGCACACTCAAGCAAGGACTACCTTGTTATGCTGGCGTATTTTATGCAGGACTTGTAAGGCAGATAGAAAGGATAGAACATGGCACAGAGATTTCCCGATGGTTTTTTCTGGGGTGGCGCTACGGCTGCCAATCAGCTTGAGGGTGCGTGGAATATTGATGGCCGCGGTCCAAGCGTTGATGATCACTTAACCGGCGGTACCTATGATCGTGCTCGTGAGATTACGGTGGATATCAGGCCAGACATGCTCTATCCCAACCACGATGGCATTGATTTTTATCACCGCTACGAGGAGGATATTGCGCTGTTTGCCGAGATGGGCTTTACGATGTTTCGTATGTCTATTTCCTGGAGCCGTATCTTTCCTAACGGTGACGATAAGACCCCCAATGAGTCTGGCCTTGCCTTCTATGACCGCGTTTTTGATTGCCTGCGTGCACATAACATTGAGCCGATGGTAACGCTCTCACACTATGAGATGCCCTATCACCTTGTTGAAACGTACAACGGTTGGGCTTCTCGTGAGCTTATTGGCTTTTTTGAACGGTATTGCGCTACCGTTTTTGACCGTTACCAAGACAAGGTACGGTATTGGCTTACCTTTAATGAGATCAACTGCGGTACCGTTCCGTTTGGAGATATGCTTGAGACGGGACTTATGCAGGGTTTTGAAGGCTCAGCTTCAGATCTGGAAAACTCGCTGCAAAACCGCTATCAGGCACTGCATCATCAGTTTGTGGCTGCGGGCCGTGTTACGCGGCTGGCACATGAGCGCTATCCTCAGTTTAAGATTGGCAATATGGATTGCTTTATTCTGTCCTATCCGGCTACCTGTGACCCTACTGACATCATGTTAAATCAGCAGGCAATGCGAAAGATGAACTGGTTCTGTTCCGATATTCAGGTACGTGGTGCCTATCCAAGCTATGCTGCGCGCTTCTTTGAGGAGAACGACATAGCTCTTGTGATTAAAGACGGAGACTTGGACGATATTACCGATGGTAAGGTGGACTTCTATACCTTTAGCTACTATATGAGCAACATAGTGGGCGTGCATAAACTTGAGCAGATTCCCGGTAATCTAACCCAAGGCGGGAAGAACCCCTACCTTAAGGCTACGGACTGGGGCTGGCAGATTGATTCTGAGGGATTACGCTTTAGCTTAAACGAAATTTACGACCGCTATCAAATTCCGCTTATGGTGGTTGAAAACGGCATGGGAGCGTATGACACGGTGGAAGAGGATGGCTCTATTCACGATCAGTATCGTATTGACTACCTGCGCTCTCACGTGCGTGCCATGCGTGAGGCTGTAGCTGACGGTGTAGATCTTATTGGCTACACCTGGTGGGGTCCCATTGATCTTGTTTCAGCTGGAACGGGAGAGATGCGTAAGCGCTATGGCTTTATTCACGTAGATAAGTACGACGATGGTAGCGGTACGTATGAGCGTCGTCGCAAGGATAGCTTCTTTGCATACCAAAAGATCATTGCAAGTAACGGTGCCGATATTTAAACCACGATCTCGGCTGATCTTAGAATCTTAATAGCGCTATAAAACGCTATGGTACTGGCTGTGCTAAGACAAAAATTTGCGCGTAGGACGTCCTTGATCGGAAGTCCTACGCGCTTTGGTCTTAGTTCTTGTAAATAGAACGTATGGTTACTTTTCGTAGGCAGAACCTACCGGAGCAAAGCCATCTTCGCGCTCAAAGATGCGCATGAACTCTTCACCGGTGATGGTTTCCTTCTTTTGAAGATAGCGTGCAAGCTCATGGAGCTTAAAGCGGTTGGCGGTAAGGGCATCCTTTGCTGCCTGGTGGCCCTTCTCGACAAGACGAATAACCTCTTCGTCAATCTGTTGTGCGGTGCCTTCAGAGCAGTTGAGCTCTGCGCCGCCACCAAGGTAGCGATTGCGCACCTGACCAAGGGCGACCATGCCAAACTTATCAGACATACCATACTGGGTAATCATGTTGCGGGCAATTTGCGTGGCCTTTTCGATGTCGTTAGAAGCCCCTGTAGTAATTTCGTTAAAGATGAGCTCCTCTGCTGCACGACCGCCACACAAAACGGCAATTTTATTCTCGGCTTCCTCGCGGGTAGTGAGGAATTTTTCATCCTCTTCTACCTGCATGGTGTAGCCAAGAGCACCAGAGGTACGAGGAACAATCGTAATCTTCTGCACGGGAGCGGTACCCTTTTGAGACGCCGCAACAATTGCGTGACCAATCTCATGATAGGCAACAATTTGCTTTTCATGTTCGGAGAGTACGGTGGATTTGCGCTTCTCGCCAGCAATGACCACTTCTACGGATTCCTGGACATCCTCTTGGGTTACGCGAATACGACCCATACGAACCGCGCGCAGGGCTGCCTCGTTGATGATATTAGCAAGGTCTGCACCCGAAGCACCAGGGGTTGAACGAGCAATAACATCAAGGTCTATGCCGGGCTCCATCTTTACATCGTTGGAGTGCAGCGTAAGGATGGAAATACGACCCGCAAGGTCAGGGAGCTCTACCGGAATACGGCGATCAAAACGTCCAGGACGCAACAGGGCGGGATCGAGGGAGTCTGGCCTGTTGGTTGCCGCAAGCACAACAATGCCCTTGTGATTGTCAAAGCCATCCATCTCGGTAAGGAGCTGGTTGAGGGTTTGCTCGCGCTCGTCGTTGGTGGAAAGACCGGCGTCACGACGCTTACCAATGGTGTCTACCTCATCGATAAAGACGATGCAGGGAGCCTTTTCATTGGCCTGTTTAAAGAGGTCACGGACCTTAGCGGCACCGCGTCCAACAAACATCTCCACAAATTCAGAGCCAGAGATGGAAAAGAACGGAACGTTTGCCTCGCCCGCAACCGCTTTAGCAAGCAGGGTTTTGCCCGTTCCTGGAGGGCCTACCAACAAAGCACCGTGGGGAAGCTTTGCGCCAATAGCAGAATATTTACCAGGGTTTTCCAGGAAGCTTACGATCTCCGCAAGCGATTCCTTGGCCTCATCTTGGCCAGCAACATCTTTAAACGTAACTCCGGTTTCCTCGCCATTAACCACCTTGGCACCAGATTTACCCAAACCGCCGCCAAAGGGGCCGCCTCCAAAGGGATTGCCGCCAAAGGTCATGGAGTTATCTCCACCCATTGCCTTTTTGAGCTTACGATTAAGCCAAATACCTGCAGCAATCATAAGAATGAGAGGCAGGATGGTGGTAACAAGGTAGTAGATGATAAGCGTTTGGGAATCATTGGTTTGCGTGGTGGCAGAATACTTGACGCCCTTCCGGTTAAGGGTTTCTACCAATGAGGTATCGCCAGGGAACTGTGTGGTTACAAAGTCCTGTTCCTTATTATCTTTGGAAGCGGTGTAAAACAGCTCACCAGAATTGGTGTTGAGCTTTACCGAGGTAACGCTCCCATTGTTAAGCATGGTAGAAAACTCGCTGTAACTTGTCTGGATAGCGTTGCCCGAGCGCATGCTGGAAAACGCAGAATTGAGAGCAAAAATTACAGCCGCTGCCAGAAGCGCATACAACAACATCGATTGATGCTTTTTGCGCTTGTTCATTTCCATTAGGTACTTCCTCTCTTAGAGTATGAGCAGCAACAATGATAGGAAAATACCCCTTAGCATGGTAGTTCATACGTACACATTTTGATTATGTATGCACGGTGAGCTTTGCGCTTAGTGCTCTGCAATTTCTCCCATACGATAGGCAAACAACAGCGCTTCAAGTGCTTCAATGCGTGTGGCAATGGAAGCGCCAATATCGGTATTGGCAATCTTGAGAAGTTTTTCTTCTCGCTCAAAGCTATCATCGTCCGACTCAATATCCGCGTTGTTTACCAGTGCATAGGTAACGCCTTGGAAGGGGCGGTGAGCCTTTATGCGCATGCCATAGGCACTTGCAATAAGGGTGTAGCCAGCAATGCCCGTTTTGGCGTGGTAGGCCTTGCAGAAACCACCATCAATAACAAGCAGTTTTCCCTGCGCGCGAAGGGGCTTCTCGCCCTTAATGGTCTTTACCGGGGTGTGTCCATTAATGATGTGACAATGGGGGCCAACCAGGCCAAATTCTGCCAATATGCGCTCACATACATGAGAGGATTCGGTCAGATTGTAATAGGCATCTTGGGGCTCTACCCAAGAGCTTTTATCGGCAATAAAACTTCGCTCGAAGGTTTTTACGACACGGCCGGAGAGAGGGGAGTACTTGCCGCACCACAAATACCACATCCAGTCCAGTGCAGCCTGATCATGCTCATGCCATGCGCGTCGTGCAATACGATCGCAAAAGTCCAGGTATTCCTTGCCGGCATAGTGTCTGCCCGCACAGGTAACCGGCCTAAAGCTGCCATACAGGTGCAGCGGGATGCAGCCATGAAGCAGCAGGTTGTTGTTGTAGGTTAAGTACAGCGAGCCATGTTCGTACAAAAAGTTGATGTGCTTTTGCAGGCGCTCTGACTCTCTAAAGGACTTACGCAAGCCCTGCATAATGTCACGCTCTTCTGCACACAAAGCGTAGGGGTCTGTGGGGTCTATAGTGGGGAAGTCCGTGGTGATAAGGTCATAGGTTTTGCCACCAACCTGTACAGTACCAGCTGTAAGGTCCATCTTGTCCAAGAAGAGGCGGTCTGTCATAGCAAAGTCCGGACTGCGCTTAATGAGCTGACCTTCCAGTTTAAAGAGCATGACGGCAATGGCCTTATTGATGGGAGTAATAACGTCATCTGCTCGATAGGTTTTCTCGGCAAATAGCGCGAGCTCACGCAGAGAAATTCCGTAGGAACGCTCGAGAAGTTCGTAGGAGTTGTAGCGGATGTTGTTGCGCACAACCGAAGCAATACAGGCATCAGAGCCTGCGGCTGCTCCCATCCAGCAGATGTCATGGTTGCCCCATTGGATGTCCAGGGAATGGTAGGACATCAAACGATCGATGATTTTGTCGGCATGCGCACCGCGGTCAAAGAGGTCACCGACGATGTGCAGATGGTCCACGGCCAGGCGTTTAATGAGCGCGGACAAAGAGACGATAAAGTCATTGGCAGAGCCGGTGGCAATGATGGATTCTATGATGTGTACATGGTAGTCATGGCGGCTCTCCTCCCCAATGGAAGAGGCACGCAAAAGCTCATCAATGATATACGCATAGGGTTGTGGGAGCGCCTTGCGCACCTTGGAGCGAGTGTAAATGCTGGAAAGATGCCGAGCAATGCGGACGAGCTGCAGCAGCGTGTTGTAATACCACTCGTTGTCCTTCTCGTCCATAAACGAGAGTTTTTCACGCGGGTAGTAAATCAGGGTACAAAGATCGTCTTGTTCTGTGGCCGTGAGCTCATGTCTAAAAATGGCTCGGACGCGCTCGCGGATAACGCCTGAGCAGTTGTTGAGGATGTGCTCGAAGGCCTCCGCTTCTCCGTGTACATCACTCATAAAGTGCTCGGTTGCCTTAGGCAGATTGAGAATGGCTTGCAGATTGATGATTTCGGTATACACGGCTTGTGACGTGGGAAATTGTTCAGAAAGGAGGTTGAGGTACTTTTTATCGTAATACTGTTCTGCTCTTTGGTGCTGCACAGCACTGCTCCCTTTGGTAGTGGCTACAAATAGCTGGTTTTTATGCATCACTATGGCGTACCTTGCTTTGATTGTACGGGCGGTGCCGTCGGGCGGGGCTAAGGCTTAGGTAGGCGTATGATGGACAAAATATATTCATGAATCCCCGACGTATTATTCATAAAATAATTTTCTGAAAAAAATATTTAAATGTACTAGAGAGTCGTAGACAATAAGAGGTATGTTCACGGCTCAAAAAGTGTTTAAGTACACTTGAGTACACATGTTTGCGTACAAGGGTTTATGTACAAAACTATACGGTTTATTGCCGCAAGGAGGAAGTATGGTTATACGCCATATGGCATCACCAACAACCTTGGATGATCAGTGTGAGACAAACAGCGCTCAATCCTCAGATTTTAGCGCTGGCATATTGGGGATTTCGCTTATAGGAGCATTGGGTATTTTGTTCCTTATCTTTATGGTGCAGATGCCCAAGTATGCAACCCCCGATGACTTTGTACAGGCTTTATATGCGCGCGGTGCATTTATGGGTGACTCTCATGGCCTTATGCCGTACTCATCAATTACGTTTTCTGCACCAATATATGGTTTATATCAAATAGTCCCTGCTATCCCTTGGTTTTTAACCTCGTTGTGCGGGCTTATCGTAGCTGCATTTACAACACTGTATTATCTGACACTTAAGCGCTCGTCTCCTCTCCAGATTAAGGTACTACTTATGGTTGCCTTAGTGGTAGGAGAGATTATAAGTTGTATTTATTTTACCTATACGGCAGTTGCATTCCTGAGCGTTGGCGCAGGCATCAGTTTGTTGTTGGTGCGCGGCGCTTTTAAGAAACCGGCAACCTGGATTACGCTTTCTGATGTTGTGGGCTATGTGCTTATTTTTGCCGGAGCCGGGCTTCGTTTGGAATCAGCCGTGGCAGCCGTTTTGTTGCTTGTGCCCTTTTTACTGTGGTGTTTGTGCTGCAACCGCAATGCAAAAAGTATGGTTATGGTCCTTGTGGTAGTCCTTATGCTGGTCATTCCTGCTGCAAGTGGGCTGTATTCCAAAGACCATACTTCTGGCTGGACTCAGTACAATCAAATGTCCACAACTGCGCGGTCCATCGCAGACTACCCACCACTCAGTTCTCAGACGGTACAGAAGCTTGAACCTACCGTTTCTCAAAATGATGTAAACATGATCTATGAGTTTTTGTTTGCTGATACCTCCACCTTTAGTTTTGATACGCTCCATATGCTGAGCGAGCAGGTGCAAAAATATGGGGTCGGCATTTTTATTTCTGCACTTTTAGCTCGTAAGGCGTTTTCTGTCTTTGTGTTTGGCTTAGTGGTCTTGATAGCATTTCTTGCAGCAATGGTGGTTTGGCTGTGCCGTATACGCACACGCTCTGCTCGTCTCTTAGCTGCTGGCGTGCCCAGTATGCTGTTGCTTGAATTTCTGCTTCTTTTCTTGCGAGCCCGTCCAAAAATGCAAGTCATACTTCCCGCATTTATAGTTGCCCTTTTTGCCTTGGTAGTACTTTCATATATGCATTCAGATACAGCTAACGCTTCGAGCACGACTGACACTTCTAATACGGCTGACAGTTCAAATGCGGTCAGCGCCTTTGGTGCTCGTGTTTGGGCTGTGGTGTGCATAGCAATTCTCGCACTCGTAGGAATTGCTGGGTTTGTTGAGCGTGTCTATGCGCAGCCCAATCAGCGCTCGTTGTCGGTAGAGGTGAGTAAAAATGCCACGCGCTACGTAGCTAATAATCCTTCTAAAGTGATCGTATTTGCTCACAACCAAGGCGTCATCCTTAATATGGATGTGGTACAGATTGAAAAATGGGAGTTTCCCAACAACATCTTGCCTATTGCTGGATACGAGCAATACACGGGTACTTGGGATGAGCTGCTTGCTCGTCAGGGTGTCCCGCTTGATGGGTTGTATTTACACTTTTTGGATTCGGATACCTTCCAGATTGTGGGTTCTGAAGAGCAGGCTCAGCTGTTTACCACCTATTTACAAGAGCATTCCGGCAAGCAGGTTGTAGCCCATAAGGTGGAAAATCTTGGCTCTGGAACCCAGACTCATGGAGACTTGTTTGTGTGGTCTTATAGCTCACAAAGTCCTGAGTCTGCTCACTAAACAAGCATGCTATCATTGCTATTTATATCTATGCATTCATGTGCATACCAGAAGAACCTGTGTGGTGCAGGTTCTTCTTTTACGCGGTACGAAAAGGGGTACTTGAGTGGCAAACGAGTATAAGAAGACAATGAATCTTCCAAACACTGGTTTTCCTATGCGTGCAAGCTTGGCTTCTCGTGAGCCTGAGCGCCGTCGTGCTTGGGATGAAGAGGGTGTGTATGAGCAATTGCTCAAAAAGAATGAAGGACACGAAAAGTTTGTTCTTCATGATGGCCCTCCTTATGCAAATGGTCCAATTCACCTTGGTCATGCTCAGAACAAGATTTCTAAGGACATCATCAATCGCTATTGGTCTATGCGCGGTTACCAAACGCCGTATGTTCCTGGTTGGGACTGCCATGGTCAGCCCATTGAGCATAAGGTTGAAGAGATGCTTGGTACTGCCAAGTTCAACGAGCTTCCTGTCGAGAAGATCCGTGAGCTGTGCCGTAAAATGGCGGTGGAGCAGGTAGATACCCAGCGCCAAGGATTTAAGCGTCTAGGCGTTTTGGGCGAGTGGGACAATCCTTATCTCACTTATGTGCATGACTATGATGCTACTGACATAGAGATCTTTAAGGCCATTTTTGATAATGGAGCTGTATATCGGGGGAGTAAGCCGGTACACTGGTGCAGCCATTGCCACACCGCACTTTCTGAGGCAGAGATTGAATACAGTGATGAGATCTCTCCTGCAATCTTTGTACGCTTTGAACTTACTACGACTCCCGAGGGTCTTGAAGCCCATGCTGGCACTATTTGGGTAGATATCTGGACTACCACCCCTTGGACTATGCCTGCCGACATGGCCGTCATCCTTCATCCAGAGGCCAGCTATGTTGCCATCAAGGTTGATGGACGCGTTGAACTTATGGCAGAGGCGTTGGTTGCTAAAAACGCTGAGCGCTTTGGCTATACCAACTATGAGCTGGTTCACAACCAGGACGGTACGCTGTGGTCTCGCACAGGCGTTGAGCTTGCGGGCAACGAGTACAAGCAACCCATCTTTGGCGATCAGGGCATCCGTGGCAAGTTTATCTATGCAGACTACGTTACGCTTGATGACGGTACGGGTGTCGTTCACTCCGCTCCTGGTCATGGTGTGGATGACTATAACGCTGGTCAACGCTTTGATATCCAGCTTGTTATGCCAGTGGACGATGATGGCTACTTCTACAAAGGTGAGAGCCTAGGTACCGGCGGCCCCTTTAGCGGTATGGAAGTCAATGAGGCCAATCCCGTTATTATTCAGTGGCTGGATGAGCATGGGCTTCTTATCATGTATGAAGACATCTCTCACAGCTATCCTCACTGTTGGCGTTGTAAAAATCCAGTTATCTTCCGTGCAACGGATCAGTGGTTTGTCTCTATGGACAAGACTGGATTGCGTGCAAAGGCAACGGATGAATTATCTCACGTAACGTTTTATCCTGCACATTCTCGTAATCGCATTGGATCTATGGTCGAGGGTCGCCCAGACTGGTGTATTTCTCGCCAGCGTAACTGGGGTGTACCAATTCCTGCGTATACCTGTGCGGACTGCGGCGAGACGGTCATAAATGATGCAACGCTTGATCGTGTCATTGAGCTGTTCCGTCAAAAGGGTTCTGATGCTTGGTTTACCGATGATCCTGCAAGCTATCTGGGTGACGCACAGACCTGTCCTCAGTGTGGAGGCCACCACCTTAAGCCCAACACTGACATCTTGGATGTCTGGTGGGATTCTGGCGTGAGCCATACGGCGGTATGCAAGCATCGTAAGAACCTGCACTTCCCAGCAGATATGTATCTTGAGGGTTCTGACCAGCACCGCGGTTGGTTTATGAGTTCCCTTATGACCTCTGTAGGGGCTTATGGTAAAGCTCCTTACAAGGCCATTGTGTCTCAGGGCTTTACCCTGGATGGCAATGGTCGCAAGATGTCTAAATCTTTGGGCAATGTTATTGACCCCAACAAGGTGTGTGATACACAGGGTGCAGATGTTTTGCGTCTGTGGGTTGCTTCGGTGGATACCTCTACGGATGTGGCCTGCGACAATGACATTCTGTCCCACGTAGGCGATGCCTATCGTAAGATTCGCAACACCATCCGCTTTTTGCTGGGTGAGCTTGAGGGTCAGTTTGACCTTGCGTCTGATGGCCTTGCCGTAGATGAGCTGCTTCCTAACGATAAGCTCGCGCTCGCTCGTATGTGTGAAGTTCACAGCATTGTGTCCGAGGCATACGAGAATTATCGCTTTAACGTGGTATACCGCACACTGTATGACTACATCATCACCGAGCTTTCCAATGATTACCTCAATGCCACTAAGGATCGTACTTACTGTGGTGGCAAGGATTCCTTTGAGCGTAAGAGTGCCCTTACTACCTGGTCTTATATCCTTGGCATGCTCGTTCATGATTTCCAGCCCATCTTGGCATACACCACTGATGAAGTTATGGACTTCTTGCCCGAGTCTTTACGTGACGGCCAGACCCATGCAGCACTGCTTGACTGGTTTGAGGCTCCCTTAGCAAAAGAGCAGTACCAAGCATACTTGCCCGTATATGCTGCCGTGAGCGCTGCTCGCAGCAGTTATACTCGTGCCTATGATGCCGCATTGGCTGCCGGTGTTATTACCGAGAAGACCACTCAGGCTACTCGCGCAGAGCTCACGCTGACACAAGATTTGTATGATCTGATTGTTGCTCATAAGGTGGATCTGGCGGAGTCGTTTGTCTGCTCTGACGTATGCATTCATGTGGGCGACGAGCTTACCTGTGACGTTGTTCCAGCGCACGGCGATAAGTGTCCCCGTTGTTGGAATTGGCGTACTGTAGGTGAGGATGGTCTGTGCCACCGCTGCCACGATACCATCGCTTCAGTGAATGAGTAAATTGACAAAAACATCAACGCCTGGTGCACGAATGACCGCACGGACCAAACTGTTTATTATGACAGCGGTGGTCTGTGCGGTTGTTGCGCTGGACCAACTCAGCAAGGCGTATATGCGCCAGTATCTTGCTGCTGGTCCTCAGCCCTTGTTGCCAGGCGTTATACGTTTAGTGCTGGTGCAAAACAAGGGCGCTGCTTTTAGCATTGGAGAAGGTGCATCTTGGGTGTTTGTGCTCTTTGCACTTGCTGTCGTGATAGCTGCCTATTTGTGGGTACTTCTCGATAAACGCCTCCCTTTGAGTGTAGTTCTTGGTCTGGGTGTGGTGTGTGGCGGCGGTATAGGTAACCTTATTGACCGTGTGGTCTTTGGCGCTGTTACAGATTTTCTCGCTACAGAATTTATTAACTTTCCGATTTTTAACCTGGCAGACATTGCCGTTAGCTGTGGCATTATTGGGACCTTTTTGTTGGTGCAGCGCGCCGATGGCGCGGTGTTGGCCTCTGACACAAGCCGTGATGCCCACGATGGATCCTCTGAACAAGGACAAGCATAATGGCCAGCCAAAGGTTTGAATTTTTGGTAGACCCCGCAACCGATGGTCAGCGCCTTGATACTTTTATTACGCAAGCAGGAAACTTTGCTTCACGCTCTGCCTGCGTCAAACTGATAGAAGCTGGTGCCGTAACCATCAATGGCACCGTTGCTCAGAACAAGTCTGAGCGCGTTGTGCTGGGTGATCGTATTTATGTATGTTATGACGCGCCAGAGGAGCAAAATACCGGTGTCTTGCGTCCCAATCCGTATATAGATCTGGATATTCGCTTTGAAGATGAGTATCTTATCGTGCTGTCCAAACAGGCCGGTTTGGTTTGCCACCCCAGTCCTGGTCATGTGGATGATACTCTTGCCAATGCCCTTGTCGCCCACTGTGGCTATGATCATTTGGGACTGCTACAAGGAGATGACCGACCAGGTATTGTGCATCGTTTAGACATGGATACCTCGGGCCTTATGGTCGCTGCCAAAGACGATGCAACCCAAAAGTATCTACAGGATTTGATTCGCCTGCGCACGCTGGATCGTCGCTACATCGTTTTGGTGCAAGGCTATGTTTCCATGGAGAAAGGCACTATTGTGACGGGCATCGCCCGCTCTACCCGCAATCGCCTGTCCATGACGGTTTCCGATGATCCCATGGCACGAGAAGCCATTACCACGTTTCGCACGCTTGAGCGTTTTGAAGCGGGACCCAAAGATGAGGGATATTCCTTATTGGAGTGTCATTTGTACACGGGGCGGACGCATCAAATCCGTGTACACATGCGTCATATTGGCCATCAGGTGGTGGGAGATCCACTGTATGGCAGGGGTAGCTTGCAAAGAAATCTCAACCTCAATAGGCAATTCTTGCATTCTTGGCATATCAGCTTTTCCCACCCCGTTTCGGGAGAGACCATAGAGATAGCCGATTGCTTGCCCATTGATTTGGTGACTCCTCTACAATCAATACAAGATCGCTCACTTGGTAGGTCTGAGGTGGGTGAGAAAATCATTCCACAACTCTTTACGCACGATTGGATAGGGTAGTGTACGAGTTTAATCACATGGCCATTACACCCATTGTGTTGTTTAATGGCATCTTGTTTTTGTTTTATACCTTTGCCTATCTTTATCAATTTTTCTTTATTATTCGGGTACTTATTAAGGGCGATGTCAAACTGCCGCCTGCAAAAAAGCAGCATACATACGCGTTTTTTATTGCAGCTCACAATGAGGAAGAAGTGATCGGCAATCTTGTACGCTCTATCAAGAACCAAAATTATCCTGCTCAATATATTGAGACCTTTGTTGTAGCGGATGCCTGTACCGATGATACCGCCCGCGTTGCCCGCGAGGCGGGAGCGGTGGTGTATGAGCGCAATGACCTTGCACGCAAGGGCAAGAGCTGGGTTATGGATTACGGGTTTAACCGCATTCTTAATGAGTATGGCAACAAGTTTGAGGCATTTTTTATTTTTGATGCCGATAATATCGCTTCTCCTGATTACGTAAGCATCATGAACCAGGTCTTTGATATGGGCTACTTGGTTTCTACGAGCTATCGCAATTCCAAGAACTTTGATTCTAACTGGATTTCTGCTGGATATGCTACCTGGTATTTGCGCGAGGGGAAATTCCTTAACAATGCGCGCATGCAAAGCCATACCAGCTGTGCTGTTTCCGGCTCTGGCTGGATGGTGTCTGAGAAGATTATTCGTGGCATGCATGGATGGGATTTCCATACCCTTACGGAAGATATTCAGTTTTCCACCTTTTGTGCTGCACATGATATTTGCATTGGCTATGCGCCGGCAGAGTTTTTTGATGAGCAACCCACTACGTTTAAGGCGTCATGGATTCAGCGTATGCGCTGGACTAAGGGATTTTACCAGGTATTCTTCTCATATTGGAAAGACTTGCTACGTGGCATTGGGGCTCGTAAATTTAGCTCATACGATATGATGATGACCATTGCCCCTGGCATGATTTTGACGCTGTTGTCCTTTTTTGTGAATGCAACCTATTTAATAGTGGGCAATTTATCCAGTGGATTTTTGGCAAAGACCAATGAAATTGCCATGGCATCTGGCTCGTTGGTTATGACCTTTACCTCTATGTACAGCGTATTCTTTCTCTTGGGGCTTCTCACCACCATTACGGAGTACAAGCATATCCATTGCGATAAGAAGATAAAGATCATTACCAACCTGTTTACCTTCCCGCTATTCATGATGACCTATATTCCTATTACGGTTGCAGCCCTGTTTAAAAAGGTCGAATGGGTACCCACAAAGCATACAATCGCCGTTTCGTTTGACGACGTTGTGAATACCAAAGCTGAGGCACGGTCTTCTGAATCAGCTCAGTCATAAAGTTCAGAGAGTGCGTTACAATCGTTCAAACTACTAAACCTGCGGCCTATGGGTCGCCAGAAATGAAGGGGGAGCAGCTTATATGGCAACGTTTTTCGAGGGGGAGTCTCACACTTTTTCCGAATACCTTTTAGTCCCTGGTTATTCCTCGTCGCAAAATGTCCCTGCTAACGTCTCTTTAAAGACGCCGCTCGTTAAGTTCAAGCGTGGTGAGCAATCGGCTATCACCATGAATATTCCTATGGTTTCCGCCATTATGCAGGCTGTTTCCGGTCCCCGTCTTGCTATCGCTTTAGCACAGCAAGGCGGCATTTCTTTTATTTATGGCTCTCAAACCCCCGAGGATGAGGCCTCCATGGTACGTGAGGTTAAGTCTTACAAGGCTGGCTTTGTTATTTCTGACTCCACCCTTACGCCTGCAATGACGCTTCAGGATGTGCTGGATATACGTGATACTACCGGCCACACCACCATGCCGGTTACCGAGGATGGACAGTCCTTTGGTAAATTCTGCGGTATTGTAACCAGCCGTGATTACCGGGTTTCTCGAGATGATCGTAACCTTAAGGTGAGCGAGTTTATGACTCCCGCATCTGAGTGTGTAACGGCAGATCCCAGCGTGTCTTTGAAGGAATGCAACGATATCATCTGGGACAACAAGGTCAACACGCTTCCTATTGTCGATAAGAACGGTAACCTGTGCTCTTTGGTGTTCCGCAAGGATTATGATTCCCACAAGGCTCGTCCGGAAGAGCTGCTCGATGAGCATAAGCGCTACATTGTTGGTGCTGGCATCAATACCCGCGATTATGCCGAGCGTGTTCCTCTGCTGGTGGAAGCCGGTGCAGATGTTTTGTGCATTGACTCCTCCGAGGGCTTCTCGGAATGGCAAAAGCTTACGCTGGACTGGATTCGCGAGCACTATGGTGACCGCGTAAAGGTTGGCGCGGGTAACGTGGTGGATGCGGAAGGCTTCCGTTATTTGGCACAGTGCGGTGCAGACTTTGTTAAGGTTGGCATTGGCGGCGGTTCCATCTGCATTACTCGTGAGCAAAAGGGTATTGGTCGCGGACAGGCTTCTGCCTTGATTGATGTCTGCCGTGCTCGTGATGAGTATTATGAGGAAACAGGTGTCTACGTTCCCGTTTGTTCCGATGGCGGCATTGTTTATGACTACCACATGACCCTTGCGCTTGCCATGGGCGCAGATTTCTTGATGCTTGGTCGTTACTTTGCTCGTTTTGATGAGTCTCCAACGCGTCGCGTTAATGTCAATGGCTCTTACATGAAGGAATACTGGGGCGAAGGCTCTGCTCGTGCGCGCAATTGGGCACGTTACGATTTGGGCGGCTCCAAAAAGCAGCTTTCCTTTGTTGAGGGTGTAGATTCCTATGTTCCGTATGCAGGTCCGCTTAAGGACAACGTGGATGGTTCGCTTACCAAAGTACGTTCTACCATGTGCAACTGTGGTGCCCTTGATTTGGCAGAGTTGCGCGAAAAGGCAAAGATTACCTTGGTCTCTGCAACCTCTTTGGTAGAGGGCGGCGCACATGATGTTATGCTCAAAGACAGTCCTGCCGAGAATAACTTCCGCTCATAGGGCAGAGTAACCCCACCAGAGCTTCTCGCTCTTATCGGGAGCATAAGAACTAGTTCGTAATAATTGCGTAACGACACTTCAAAGCTTTGAGGTGTCGTTTTTATTTATTTAAAACTGGGTTAAACTTTATAGCTATCTAACCAGTATGAGGGGAGTACACGTGACAGACACGAGCACACCAGATGAAAAGAATTCCACCATCCCTTGGTATGACGCCAAGGAGATTGAAGCTAAATGGCAAAAGGTATGGGAGACCGAGAAAACCTTTAAGGCTTCTGATAAATCGGATCGTCCCAAAAAGTATGTGCTGGAAATGTTCCCGTATCCTTCGGGTGACCTGCACATGGGCCATGCACGCAACTATTCTATTGGTGATGCTATGGCGCGTCAGGCACACATGCGTGGTTATGATGTGCTACATCCCATTGGCTTTGATGCCTTTGGTCTTCCTGCAGAAAATGCTGCCATTAAACATAACACCCAGGCGGCTGAGTGGACCTATCAAAACATTGCTCAAGCGGTGCAGACCATGCATCGTATGGGTTTCTCGTATGATTACGACCGCCTCTTTAACACCTGTGATCCCGAGTACTATCGCTGGGGTCAGTGGATGTTTATTAAGATGTGGGAGAAGGGCTTGGCGTATCGAGCCACCAGTCCAGTTAATTGGTGCCCTCAGTGCAAGACTGTGCTTGCAAACGAGCAGGTAGTAAATGGTGTGTGTTGGCGCTGCGGTTCTATTCCTGAGAAGCGCAATCTTTCTCAGTGGTACCTCAAGATTACGGACTATACCCAGGAGCTGTTGGATGATCTGGATACGCTTGAGGGCTGGCCAGAAAATGTAAAGGCTCAACAGCGCAATTGGATTGGTCGCTCTGAGGGTGCAGAAATAGACTTTACGTTGGTAGATGTAGATGGTGTGACCCCTACTGATAAGAAAATTACCGTCTTTACTACGCGTGCAGATACCGTTTTTGGCACCAGCTTTATTGTGCTTCCTCCAGAAAGTGAGCTTGCGGCACAGTTGGTCGCCGGCACACAGTACGAGGATGCGTATCGCAAGCTTAAGGCAGAAACAGAAAAGATTTCCAGCGTTGATCGTCAGGGTTCTGGCTTAGAGAAGAACGGCGTGTTTACCGGCCGTTATGTTAGCAATCCTGTCAATGGTCGTCTTGCACCTATCTGGGTTGCCAACTATGTCCTGCTGGACTATGGCACCGGTGCTGTTATGGGTGTTCCCTGCGGAGACCAGCGCGACTTTGACTTTGCAAAAAAGTATGGCTTAGACATTGCACCCATTATTTGTACAAAGGATGATCCGCTGTATGAGCAGCTCAAGGATGAGAAAGACCTGCGCGTAACCTCGGTAGATTGGGATAGCGCGATGGCTACTGAGGGCTATCTCATTCAATCCGGTGAATTTACTGGGCTTAAGGGTGGCAAGCATTCCGAGGCGGTAGAGGCTATTACCACATGGCTTGAGCAGCATGACTGTGGCCGACCTAAGGTCCAGTTCCGCCTGCGCGATTGGTTAATTTCTCGCCAGCGCTATTGGGGCAATCCCATTCCCATGATTCACTGTGATGATTGTGGTGATGTTCCTGTTCCAGAAAAGGATCTTCCCGTCTTGCTCCCTCAAAATCTGGATTTGGGCGCTGGAGAAACCCTGGCACAAAACGCCGCATTCTATGAGACAGTCTGTCCGGTATGTGGCAAGCCCGCCAAGCGTATTACGGATACCATGGATACCTTCACGTGCTCAAGCTGGTATTACATGCGCTATACCGATCCTCATAACACCGAGTTGCCCTACGCGCGTGAGAAGGTCAATCATTGGATGCCGGTAGATAACTACATCGGCGGTATTGAACATGCGATTTTACACCTTCTATATTCTCGCTTCTGGACTAAGGTTGCACGCGACTTAGGCATGGTGGATGTAGACGAGCCGTTTACCAACCTGCTTACCCAGGGCATGGTTAAGGATGCCAATGGCGATACCATGTCTAAGTCAAAGGGCAATGTTGTTCCTCCCTCAAGCGTTATTGATCCATATGGCGCGGATACTATGCGTCTTGCCATTTTGTTTATCGCTCCTCCCGAGAAGGACTTTGACTGGGACGAAGAAGCTGTTGGAGGTGCCAATCGTTTTATCAAGCGTGCTTGGCGCGTGGTGTGGGGCCTCACGCAGTCCGCAGACTTTAATGCAGAGCTGAGGCTGGATTGTCTGGATAGCAAGGCTTTGGAGCTCAATCGCTGTCTGCATGAGCTTGGTATTCGCTGCACCAATGACTATGATCGAGGGCAGTTTAACACGGCTATTTCTGCGGTCATGGAGCTTGTTAATGCTGCAAGCAAATATCTGGTAGATACTCAAGAGGCTCCTCAAAGTCGCGATGCGGCTTTGTGCGCACGGGTTGCTCGAGATATTGTGGCCATGCTGGCACCCATTTGTCCTCATTGGGCAGAAGAGCTGTACCATGAGGCATTTGGCCTGAGTGGCTCGGTGTATGATGAGAAGTGGCCTGAGTTTGACAAACAGCAGGCTATTGCTGCAACGCAAGAGATTGTTGTACAGATTATGGGTAAAGTACGTGCACGTATTGCCATTGCCACGGATGCCACTAAGGAACAAATGCAGCAGCAGGCCCAAGAGGCAGTTTCTGAACTACTTGCCGGAAAACAGGTTGTTAAGGTAATAGTTGTGCCTAATAAGCTGGTAAACTTTGTAGCAAAGTAATCAGCGGTAGTACATAGTATGTAACGGAGGAAGTATGTTGTGTCCAAATTGCTCTCATGATCTTGGAGATGGCATACTTCCTGTTCGTTGTCCTGAATGTGGACATAGTCTTGCCAACCTATCTGACATTCCCGATGTGGCAGAAGGGGCAAAGCGCGCAGAAGAACGAAAAAACCTTTTGCGAGATTCTGTTGCCATCCAGCGTATGAGCCATCCTTGGGACGGTCGTAGCAAAACCTTTGGTATAGCTATTTTTGTGCTTGCGCTTGCTGGTATTGTTTTTGTTCTGTGGCATTTGCAGGCGTGCGGGGGAGTGACACCTCACAATGTGGTTGGCTGGCGTCTTGAGCGTGCACAAGCCGCTTTGGAGCAAAAAGGGTTTATCGTAGAGACATCAGAAGAATTTGATGATGGTGAGCCAGGGTTTGTCCTCAGTATGAGTCCCAACTATACCGATAGGATTGCGCCAGGTGCCACCATCAAGCTGGTGGTTTCCAAAGCTCGAACCATGCCTGATATTGTCGGCAAATCAAAAGATGAAGCCAAAAAGCTGCTGGATGAAGCCGGGCTGAGCTATGAGTTTGTAGATGTCATAGACGACGGTGATGAGAACATCGTGCTTTCTGCAAACATAGCTGCTGGTAACAAGGCATCCTCCAAAAATAAGATTACGGTTGAGGTATCAAAGAAGCGTACGGTACCCGATGTCCTTGATAAATCAGAGGCGGATGCCACTAATTTGTTAAGTATGGCGCAGCTTAAAGCCAAGGTCGTTTACGTAGCTGCTCAAGCAGACCAAAAAGAAGGAGTTGTTGTCGCAGCAGATCCGGTCGTTGGGACTGCCGTAGAAAAAGATGCGGTCATTACCATTTCTGTTACAAAAGGGCATATCAAAACCATTGAGGATGCTGCTAAAGCAATTCTCGGTGCTGTGTATAGTGGAAGCCCAGCAGCTGATGGCTATGCCTGTGGCGGAACCATCAAGCAGTATGTGGATAGTTCCATCACTATAGGCGGTAGGTCCGCCGCCTTAGCTTCTAACAAAGATGTGTATTATGCGTTTGTCAAAAACGGTAAGTCGTTGCCTGCAGGTGTGGATACTCGTTTGGGAACCTTACCTCGTACGCTGGTAAGTATCGACAACTTACGTGGAAACGAGAAGGGCCAGGTAAGCGCTTCGGTTACGGTACGCTGGGATTGGTCTGTTTTAGGTGAGGAGTACGCAGGGGTGAGCTCTACGGATACTCATACGGCAACTTTGAGCTTTAATAAAGAAAGAAAGCTCACCGCGTTTTATGATCCACAAATGGATGTACCGTCGTACACCGTAAGCTAGCTTGCACGGGCGGCTTTCTTGTAGTATAGTTGCTCAAGATAGTGAAGTTTTACTGCTAAAGAAGTGGGGTGCACGTCCGGCCCCGCTTCTTTCTTGTATGTATACAGAAAGGAGGGCGCTATGGCTAACGAGGCAGTTGTTGCAGGCATTCTTGAGGCTTTGGAACAAGCTGGAGAACAGCACAACATTGACATTGTGGACGTAGAGGTTGTGGGAGCTACTAAAAACCCAACCGTACGCGTACGCATTGATTATCTTGACCCAGAGGCACAAGCCATCTCTTTGGATGAGGTAGCAGCTCATACGGGTTGGATCGGGGAACTTATCGATGAGGTTGATCCTTTCCCCGGCACCTTTACGCTCGAAGTTTCTTCTCCAGGACTTTCTCGTCCTTTGCGTCGTGCTAAGGATTTTGAGCGTTTTGCTGGCGCTACCGTAGCGCTGAATACCACCGCCCATGAAGGTCGCCGCCGCTTTACCGGTGAGCTGGTGGGCATGGAGCATGAGAAGGTCGTGCTGTTGTGTGATGGCGAGCGTTATGAATTTGCGCTGGAAGAGATTGGCCGTTGCACTATTAAACCTGATTTTGATTTTTCGTCTTCTTCATCCAAGAAAAAGTAGTTAGGGGAGAATATGGCATCAGAAATGATGGAAGCATTGATGGCGCTGTGTCAAGAAAAGCATATCGATCAGCTGTATTTGTTGGATCGCTTAGAGCAGTCTTTGGCTAAGAGCTATGCAGATGTTATGCACCTGATTGATGGTGCTAAGGTAACCATCGACCGTGCAACAGGCAAGATTTATGTGTATAAACTGGTTCCTCGTGAGGAGTCGTGGGATGATGAGACCGGTCTATACACCGAGTTTGACGAGGTAGATGTCACTCCTGAGGACACCAGCCGTATTGCGGCGCAGCATGCTAAGATTGAGATTAACAACATTGTGCGCAACGCTGCTCGTCAGCAGATTTACGAGGAGTTTTCTGAGCGCATCGGTGACATCATTAACTGCACCGTGTTACAGATCACCAATGACTTTACGATCGTAAAGATTCGCGAGGGTGTAGAGGCAGAGCTTCCTTATTTTGATCTGCGTCGTTATCCTGAGGAGCGCAACGAGCGCCCTGCAGGGGAGCGCTACGTGCACAACCAGCGTCTCAAGGCCATTATTGTGGATGTGCGCGATCCATCCAGCACCGCAGCTCCTGTCCGTGGAGAGCATGTACGTCCTTCCATTGTGGTAAGCCGTACCCATCCTGATCTGATCCGTCGTCTCTTTGAGGCAGAAGTTCCTGAGATTTACGATGGCATTGTAGAGATTCGCTCTATTGCTCGTGAGCCAGGTGCTCGTTCTAAGATAGCTGTGTATTCCGCAGATGAACACCTTGATCCCGTAGGTGCTTGCGTTGGTCCTAAGGGCAGCCGTGTTCGCGCTGTGGTAGGTGAGCTTCATGGTGAGCGCGTTGACGTGGTTCTTTGGAGCAATGACCCGGTACAATGCGTGGCAAACGCGCTGTCTCCCGCAAAGGTCAGCCGTGTGGTAGTGGACCCAGAGACTAACTATGCAACCGTTATTGTTCCGGATGATCAGCTGTCCTTGGCAATCGGTAAAGAGGGCCAAAATGCCCGTTTGGCTGCTCGCCTTACCGGTTTGCACATTGATATTAAGAATGAATCGTTGGCTGCTAATGTATTGGCCGGTATGCCAGTACAGCCCGTTGTGCAGGCAGAGGATCTTCTCGATGAGGAAGATGAAGAGCATCGTTGTGAGTATGTCTCTCCAGCCGGTGTTCAGTGCCGCAACATGGCTCGTCCTGGCTCTCGCTTCTGTGGCGTTCATGATCGCATGACTTCGATGGCTGATATTGAGGTTTCCGACGATCCAGATTCTTTGATTTAGTCTGGGCTTTGTCCTGTAGGTTTATGATGTGAGAGAGGTAGAGTCTATGGCTAAAATTCGAGTACATGACCTTGCCAAAGAATATGGCATGACCAGTAAAGAGATGCTGGGGCACTTAAAGGAAATGAAGATCCCCGCTTCTTCTGCGTCATCTTCATTGGAAGATGCGTACCTATTCATGGTGCGCAAAAAGCTTGCTCCCATTATGGAAGCTCGCGCTGCAGAAATTGAGGCCGCCAAAGCTGCGGAAGAGCAGGCAAAGGCTGAGGAAGAAGCTGCTGCAAAGGCCAAGGCAGAGCAGGAGCGCATTGCTGCAGAGCAGCGTCGTGCTGCCGAGCGCGCCGAGGAAGAGCAGCGTCGTGCTGCCGAGCAGGCGGAAAAAGATCGTCTTGCTGCCGAGAAGGCCGAGGCACAGCGTAAGGCTGCCGAAGAGGCTGAGAAGAACCGTGTAAAGGATACCGCTCCTAAGGCCGTACCCTCTATGATGAGCTTGCTGGATCAAATTACGGCACAGCAAAAGGTTTTGGAGCAGCAGAAGGCCGAAGAGTCCGCTAACAAAAAGGAGCAGGCTGCTGCTAAGAAGCAAGCCAATCGTCGCAACAACCGTCGTAAAGCTGCTCCTACAGCTGCGGCGCAAACCACTCCGGACGATGTGGCTGCTGCTCAGGCTAAGGCCGAGGCTCAGCCCACCAATTCCAAGCGCAGTCGCAGCCGTAAGGCTCGTCATGAGCAGGAAGAGGATCGCTATACGCGTATGGCGCGTGAGGCAGAAGAGTACAATCGCGATCACGTATTGGCTGCTGCTCGTGCTGCTGTTGAAGAGGCGAGTAAGGAATCGACAGGCCGCCGCAAGAAGCGCAAGGAGCGTCGTCAAAAGCAAGCCGAAGAGGCTGCCGAGCAAGCGCGCATTGAGCAAGCGCTGGCAAACGACCAAGACCTGTCTCAGCTCGATACCGTTAAGGTGCCGCAGGGTGCTACGGTAGCCGAGCTAGCAGAGCTTCTCGGCGTATCCGCTAATGATATTATCAAGCGCCTGTTCTTGCTGGGTACCCCCCTTACGATGACCCAGTCTATGACCGATGAGCTCATTGAGCTGGTGGCGGACGACTTGGGTGTAGATGTAAAGGTTATGTCCAAGGAAGAGGAGAATTCCTTTACCTTCTACGATGATCCCAAGGATTTGCAGCCCAGGCCTCCCGTGGTTACGGTTATGGGCCACGTCGATCACGGTAAGACTTCGCTTTTGGATGCCATTCGTCACACCGGCGTTGCTGCTGGTGAGGCGGGCGGCATTACCCAGGCAATTGGTGCATCGCAGGTTAAGATCAAGGGTCGTACCATTACCTTTATTGATACCCCTGGTCACGAGACCTTTACCGCCATGCGTGCTCGTGGTGCTCGCGTAACCGATATCGTTATTTTGATTGTTGCTGCGGATGACGGCGTGATGCCTCAAACCATCGAGTCCATCAACCATGCCAAGGCGGCGGACGTACCCATTATTGTTGCGGTCAATAAGGTCGATAAGCCCGGTGCGGACCCCACTCGTGTACGCCAAGAGCTTACCGAGCATGGCGTCATTCCTGAGGAGTGGGGCGGCTCCAACATGTTTGTAGACATCTCTGCCAAGCAAAAAATTGGCATTGATGACTTGCTTGAATCCATCTTGCTTGAAGCAGATGTTTTGGAGCTTAAGGGCAATCCGTCTACCTTTGCTTCCGGCAACGTCCTTGAGGCCAAGCTTGATCGTGGTCGTGGCTCTGTTGCTACCGTTCTTGTCACCCGTGGTACGCTGCGCGTTGGTGATGCTCTTGTCGCTGGCATGTCCTTTGGTCGCGTCCGCGCTATGGTGGATTCCAAGGGTCATACCGTTACAGAGGCCGGTCCTTCCGACGCAGTAGAAATTCTGGGCTTGCAAAGCGTTCCTATGGCAGGCGATGAGTTCCGCGTGTTCCCCGATGAGCGTGATGCGCGTGATCTGGCAGATCAGCGCGCCCTCAAGGCTCGTATCGAGGAGCAAAATCGCGTGAAGCACGTAACGCTGGAGAACCTCTTTGACACCATGGCAGATGCCGAGGTAAAGGAGCTTAACCTCATTATTAAGGCAGATGTTCAGGGCTCCATTGAGGCACTGCAGGATTCTTTGGATAAGATGGATCAATCTGAGGTCCGTATTAACACCATCCACTCTGCAGTTGGTGCTATTACGGAAACCGATGTTGTTCTAGCAGACGCCTCCAACGCCATTATCATTGGCTTTGGAGTTCGTCCCGAGGCAAAGGCTCGTGCAGCTGCGGAGCGCCAGGGTGTGGAGATTCGTTCCTATAGCGTTATCTACAAGGCCATCGAAGATATTGATGCTGCGCGTATTGGTATGCTCAAGCCTACCGAGCAGGAAGTGCAGACCGGTACTGCCGAGGTTCGCGATACCTTCAAAGTACCCAAGGTTGGCATTGCTGCAGGCTGCATGATTATCGAGGGCGAAATTTCTCGAGAAGACCAGGTACGCCTGGTACGCGATGGTATTGTTATCTTTGATGGTAAGCTTGCCTCGCTGCGTCGCTTTAAGGATGACGTGAAGAGCGTTAAGTCTGGCTTTGAGTGCGGTATTGGTCTTGAGAACTACCAGGACATTCACCCCGGCGATCTGATTGAGGGATACAAGATTGTCCAGGTTGCCCGTACTGAGTAAGACACAGGCAGCATAAGGAGTAACTATGAAGCAAAATCAGAACTCAAGGCGCACTAATGAGAGAGCGCGTGAAAAGCTCGCAAGCATTTTGCTGTTTGAGATCTCTGATCCTGATCTGGAGCTCGTAACCATTACGGGCGTGGAAGTCTCAGTTGATCGTTCGTTCATGCGCGTGTATGTAAGCTGTGAGCCCGAGTCCTATGACAGGACCCTTGCGGCGTTTAATCGTGCTAAGGGACGGATTCGTTCTTTGCTGGGCCACAGTTTGGGCTGGCGTGTTACGCCAGAGCTTACGTTTACTATTGATAAGACCACAGATGAGGCGGACCGTATTGCTCATGCCTTAGAGCAGGTACCTCCCACCTTATCTGTCGAGAAGGACGAGGAGGGTTATCCTGTTGTGGATAGCTCCAACTCGTCTGCCGATAAGGGAGATGAGTAGTGGCACCTCACTACACAGAATCTTTTTCTGCACAGCCAAAAATGTTTGATGCCATCGCCGAACTCATTGACGAGGCACAAACCATCGTAATCTGCGCCCATACCAACCCCGATGGCGACGCCTTGGGGTCTGGCTTGGGCTTAGCTATGCTTATTGAGCGTGTTTGGCCTGGTAAAGAAGTTGTAAATCTCTTGGCTGACGATAAGCCCATTCCTTCGATTTATCGCTTTATGCCTCAGTCAGAGCGCTTTGTGCCTGCTTGTCAGTATACGGGTACGCCCGATCTGTTCTTCATGATCGATCTGCCGCATCCTTCACGTCTTAATGAGGCACAGGCCATTTATGAGCGTGCTGTTAAGCGGGTAACTATCGATCACCATCCCAGTGACGACGCCTTGGGTGATGTTTGCTTGTCTCGTCCGGAGGTGGCAGCAACAGGGGTCATGATTGCGGAGTTTGCGCTTAATCGTAAGCTGGCACTTACCCCCGATATTGCAATCTGCTTGCTTACAGCCATCGTAACCGATACCGGAAGTTTCCAATATCAAAATGCCGATTCTGAGGCATTTGAAATTGCAAGTTTGCTGGTGGATGCGGGTGCAGATCCAGCACTTATCTCACTTAACGTGTATCAAAGCTTTAGACTGGAATACTTGCATCTTGCCTCATTGGTCATGGGCCGTATTAAAACCTACGGTAATGGCCGTATAGCCTACAGCTATGCCTTGCAGGATGATTTTACCGCCATGGGCGCGCTGCCTGAAGAGAGCGAAGGGCTTATCGACATCGTACGAAGCGTAGCAGGAGCGCAGTTGGCCTTGTTTGTAAAACAGGTGGATGCACATACGGTGCGCGGTAACCTCCGCTCTAAATCCGACCTGGATGTTTCGCAGGTTGCTGCCAAATTGGGTGGTGGTGGTCATCGTGCCGCAGCGGGCTTTAGCTGTAGCGGTACCATCGAAGAGGTCCTAGCACAAGCGCTTCCCCTGTTGACGGCCTTGCTTGAAGGGGAATAGAGGTTTGCTGAGGTGAAACGTTCTTCATCAGGGTTGCATGCGCTGTTGGCAATCGATAAACCCGTGGGTATGACAAGTCACGACGTAGTAAATAAGCTGCGTCGTGCTTTGCATGAACGCCGTATTGGCCATGCGGGAACTTTGGATCCCGATGCTTGTGGTGTGTTAGTGGTAGGGGTTGGTCAGGGCACCCGTCTTATGGGCTTGCTTTCTGCAGAGCGTAAGCGCTATCAGGCACGTATCTGTTTTGGCTCACAGACCTCTACGGATGATGCTGCAGGTAAAGTCATTGCTACGGCTCAGGTTCCTGAGCAGCTTTATGATCCAGACTTTGCCGCGCACACCATATTCGATCTTGTAGGAGAGCACCAGCAAGTGCCTCCCGCATACTCTGCCATTTCTGTTAATGGTAAGCGGGCGTATGATTTAGCGCGCAGTGGTAAGACGGTTGAACTTGCTGCGCGTACCATTCATATTTATGAGGCGTCACTTATCGGCATAAGTTCTGTACAGCCCCTGATTTGGGACGTAGATATTCTTGCTTCTAAGGGGACCTATATTCGCAGCATTGCTCGTGATGTGGGGCAACAGCTTGGTACGGCTGCTCATATCTGTGGCTTGCGTCGCATACAAAGCGGTAGGATCTCCATGGATGCGTGTACCCAGCTCGCCCAGCTGCAGTCCTTGGAAACACGTACAGAGGCCGAGCGCAAAGCAGCGCTGGAAGCCTTATGGCTCAATCCCCTGGCTGCTCTTGGGTATTATGTGCGCAGCTTGGACGATACGCAAATGGAAGCGGTGCGCTGTGGTCGTAAACTCTGGCTTACCCCTCAGGAATATAGCCTGTTACCAGTGGATCATCAGCGTGCCAGTTTAGTTTATAACAACAAGCTTGTTGGTGTGTGGGAGCGCGTGGGTAAGCACCTGGTCTGTGTGGCTAACTTTCCCGATGGTATAGAAGGAGTGCGTCTGTAATGCAAAGCTATCCTTTGGATGCGGATACGCGCACTCATCTTATGCAACGGGCGTTGCTATGCGATGCTCCGACACCGCTTAGTGTAGAAAGACAAGCGGACGCGCAAGTATATGTCTACACTGACGCGTGGAATACGCCAGAGATTGCTCGCTCGTATATCATTGGCGCTTTTGATGGCATGCATGTAGGTCATCAGGCTTTAGTGCACGATGCTTGTGCCTATGCACGGGCTCATGATACCTTGGCTGTGGCAGTGACGTTTGACCCCGATCCTTCTGCTTTGGTAGGAGCTGCGCCACAGGCCTTGTTGCTTACGCTTTCTGCTCGTGTACGGGCGTTGGCGGCTGCGGGTGTTGATGCGGTGGTGGTGCTTCGTTTTACCCCCGAGCTTATGAAAACGAGCTATCAGGATTTTTGCTCGAAGGTCTTGCAGCGCTTTGGAAAGCTGGCGTCACTACATGTGGGTGCAGATTTTGCGCTGGGTGCTCAGGCGCAAGGCACGGTTGAGGCACTTACGCATCTGGGAAAAGAGCAGGGGTTTGTCGTTATGGGGCATCCCTTGGTGGAAGTTACCAATGGAACAGTAACCGCAACGCGCATTCGAGCTCTCCTCCAACAGGCACAGCTTGATCAGGCTAACGAACTGCTGGGTCGCTGCTATTGTGTGCACGGCAGGGTAGAGCACGGCAGGGAACAGGGTGCTTCATTTGGCTTTCCAACCGCCAATGTGCATTGCGATAAGAGCTGGTGCTTTCCTCAGCAAGGGGTGTATGCCTGCATGCTGCACTGCGATGGCCATGCATGGCCTGCAGCGGTAAACGTTGGTGCTCCGCCAACTTTTACGGAAGAGAAGCAGAATTTTTTGGAAGCCCATTTGCTGGGCTTTGAGGGAGATTTATATACCAAAGAGGTGGATGTTGCGTTCATTTCTTTTTTACGACTGTCTAAAAAATTCCCATCACTTGAGGAGTTGAAAAAAACGGTTGTGGGGAATATCCAATGGATAGCAACAAATATTGGCACGGCACCTATGGAGGTTAGTTTGTGATTGACAACAACGATAAGGAACGGGTGCGCGAGGCTACAGATTTTGCTGCGTTAGTTTCCGAAACCGTTGTGCTCAAACCTCGCGGCGGTGACCTGTGGGGCTGTTGTCCTTTTCATCAGGAAAAAAGTCCTTCGTTTAAAATTACTCCCTCCACCGGACTGTGGCATTGTTTTGGCTGCGGTAAAGGCGGTGACGTCTTTGATTACGTTTGCGAGCGAGAAAACCTTGATTTTCCAGATGCCATTCGTTTTTTGGCGGATCGTGCAGGCATTGAACTTAAAGAAGAGCGTACGGGGCACGCTGCCGGTCCTAAACGCAATCGTTTGATTGAATGTTTGACTGCTGCGCAAGAGTTTTACAACAAACAACTTATGCGTGTAAGGGGTGCTGCCTTCCAAGAAGCACGTAGCTATTGTGCGGGACGTGGTTTTGGTTCTGAGGTCTGTAAAAAATGGATGCTTGGCTTTGCTCCTGGTCATGCCCTGCTCGTGCAACATCTTCAAAGCAAGGGATTTACAAAGGCAGAAATGCAGGCTGCCAACCTTGCAGTGGAGCGCAAAGGATATTTGCAGGATGTGTTTTATGATCGCGTGATGTTTCCTATCCACGATGAACTCGGTCGTTGTATTGGCTTTGGTGGGCGTGTTATGGGTGATGCAAAACCAAAGTATCTTAATACGCGAGAAACGCCCGTGTTTCATAAAGGGAAGTATCTGTTTGCCTTTGATTATGCAAAGCAAGCTATTACTACCACAGCAGTAGCCATTGTCTGCGAGGGCTATACAGACGTGATTGCCATGCATGAAGCGGGATTTTCTCATGCTGTAGCAGCACTGGGTACTTCGTTTTCTCTTGATCACGTTAAGCTGCTCTCTCGTTTTGCAAAGACGATCATTTGTATGTTTGATGGGGATGCAGCGGGTCAAAAGGCTGCAGAGCGCGCGCTACAATTTGTAGACAAAACAAAGGCTGATATTCGCTGTGTTGTCTTGCCCCACAATCAAGATCCGGCAGAGTTCTTGGCAGCTCATGGCGCTCAGGCACTGCAGGAACAGCTCGATGCCTCACAGCCGTTGATCGATTTTGTCTTTGCTAAGCGTCTTTCTACCTATGACCTTTCCGTGCCTGGTCAGCGTGTTCATGCATTGGATGAGCTTGCTTCAGTGCTTGCTCCGCTCAAAAACTCATTGTTGTTAGACAGCTATGCTACGCAGCTTTCTGATGCATTGGATATGGACTACGAAGAGACCAAGCAGCGCATTAAACATGCTAAGCTGCCAGGGGATACGCTGGTTAGCACGGCGTCAGATGAGTATGAACCCTATGAGGAAGCTGTGGCTTCTGCAGAGACCGCGGCAAGCAGCCAAGCCGCTTTGCTCGATAGCTCGGTTTTATCGTTAGATGACCGCCGCCAAATATATATCGAGCGTGAGCTTCTTTCCTATATGGCAGAACATATGGAGAAGGTCCGTCCGTTTGATATGAAGATAGGTGCGTTTTCATGGGCAGACTCTCGGCATGAGGCCCTTGCATGGGCAATGCTGGCAACACCTGTGCAAACCCCACCGGCTCAAGTTGTTGCCGCTGCAGAGGCGGTGGTAGCTGATGCCCGTCAGATTTTATCGTCAGGTCGCCTCTCTCATGTCTGGACAGGCAGTGAAGACAAGAAGTTGGATTTTCTGCTCAACCAAGTTGAGTACTTTTCGACTAAGCGCCAAATTAGACAGATTCGCTCACAGCTGCGTGGTGCGCCTATGAGCGATGAGGCAGAGCGCCTCTTTTGTGAGGCCACGCAACTGCAACAACACGTGAATGAGCTGAGTAAAACGCTTTCTCAACTGTTATCTCCTGAAAATAATGGGTAGAATGGAACAATCCGTGCGTCGAAAGGACTTTTGTGGCCGCTAAAAAGCAAAAAGCCGACGTCAAGCTTTCCGAGGAACTCGCGCAGGTTGCTCAAAAGCTTGTAGATGCTTCCGTTAAAAGTGGAAGTATTACAGAAGATGATATCCAAGTTGCCTTACGTGATATCGATATTGAAGATGACGAACTTTCCGATTTGTATGATGCTGTTCGTGCTCGTGGCGTGGAAGTAACTACTGCTGGTGATTCTGAAGCTGCAGGTAGTTTGATGGACGTTTTGGGCGCTGCGGACGACGACGATGCTTCTGTATTTGATGATCTTGATGATGAGGACAAGCGTCCTGGTCTTGATGAGATCAAAATTGCAGATGAGGAGCTTCGCAGTGTTTCTCGTGCCAAGCCCAGCAAAAAGCGGACCACTACGCGTGCTAAGAAGCATGGCAAGTCTGATGCCTCTACGGTGTTGCTTACTGGAGATCCAGTACGCATGTATCTAAAAGAGATTGGTAAGGTAGACCTTCTGAATGCTGCAGAAGAGGTACATCTTGCCATGAAAATTGAGGCAGGTTGTGAAGCTGCCGATAAGCTCGAGGCTGCCGAGAATGGCGAGGTTGAGTTTACGCGTGCACAAATACGCCGTCTTACCCGTGTTGAGCAGGTGGGTCTTGAGGCAAAGCAGGCCCTGATTAGCGCTAACCTGCGTCTGGTTGTATCCATTGCAAAGCGCTATGTTGGTCGCGGCATGCTGTTCTTGGATCTGATTCAAGAGGGTAATCTTGGTCTTATTCGTGCGGTAGAGAAGTTTGATTACACCAAGGGTTTTAAGTTTTCTACCTATGCTACTTGGTGGATTCGCCAGGCTATTACCCGTGCCATTGCAGATCAGGCGCGCACCATCCGCATTCCTGTTCATATGGTTGAAACCATCAATAAGCTTGTTCGTGTCCAACGTCAGCTTCTGCAGGATCTTGGTCGCGATCCAACCCCTGAAGAGATCGCTGAAGAAATGGGCATGACGGCGGATCGCGTACGTGAGATCCAAAAGATTAGCCAAGAGCCTGTTTCTCTGGAAACACCTATTGGTGAAGAAGAGGATTCTCAGCTGGGTGACTTTATCGAAGATGCACAAGCTGTGGCTCCTCCCGATGCAGCTTCTGACTCTATGCTGCATGAGCAGCTTGATCAGGTGCTTGATGGTCTTGCAGATCGTGAGCGTAAGGTTATTAAGCTGCGCTTTGGTTTGGAAGATGGTCATCCTCGAACCCTTGAGGAAGTGGGCCGTGAGTTTGGGGTTACGCGTGAGCGTATTCGTCAGATTGAGTCCAAAACTCTGGCAAAATTGCGCCATCCTTCCAGGTCAGGCAAGCTTAAGGACTATATGGAAGATTAGCCTTAAGTTTTTTAAAAAAATGCTTGCACACAGATACGAGTTCGCTATACTTAGTATTCGTTGCTTGCAACATTCCCCGGTGGCGCAGTGGTAGCGCAGCTGACTGTTAATCAGCGTGTCGCAGGTTCGAATCCTGCCCGGGGAGCCAGTTAGAAATTGTGCGAACCCGTGAGATGCTTACCTCACGGGTTTTTTGTTTCTCGCCCTTTCCCTAAATCTTCATAGAATATCACAAAGTCTTACGCCATTTGTTTGGAATTTTCCCGTTGGTAGGGTGTACATGGTAGGATTTACAAGAACGTAAACACCATAGACAGCAGCAAGAAAGCGTTTTGTCTATGCAGGTTACGAAAGGATTTGGGGAGCTAAATAGTGAGTATTTCTCAATCTGTAAATCAAGATCAAATAATAAGTCGCAGGGATGCATGGAACGCTCCGCTTAAGCGCGATTTTTCTATCTTACAGCAGCTGGTTTCTAAGGATTTTAAGCTCAAGTACCGCCGTAGCCTTTTGGGCGTAGCGTGGAGTGTTTTGAACCCACTGCTTATGATGATTGTAATGGCAGCGGTGTTTTCTTCATTTATGCGCTATCAAAACGCGGATCTTGGCAATTACCCTCTGTATTTGATCTTGGGTAACACGGCATGGCAGCTGATGGCAGATTCTACTTCTCAAGGAATGGTATCTATTATCGGCGCGGCATCGTTGCTCAAAAAAGTAAGGGTTAATCGCTTTGTATTCCCAGTGCAAAAAGTTCTGTTTGCTATGGTCAATTATGCATTTTCCCTGGTTGCTGTTGCCTTGGTTATGCTCTTTTTCCGCATACCGCTAACCCCCTTGGCACTCTTCATGCCCATTGCCTTGCTTTTGTTGGGTATTTTTTCTATCGGTCTGTCCCTGCTTCTCTCTACGCTCTCTGTTTTTTTCCGTGACGTTATCCATCTGTGGAGCGTTTTTCTTACGGCATGGATGTATGCCACGCCTTTGTTCTATCCCTATGCTAATTTGCCTGAATGGATGCAGGTGGCAGAGGCATTTAATCCCATGTATTGCTACATCACGCTTATTCGTGATGCGCTTTTGTGGCAAGAGATGCCAACCATCGGCTTACTTGTTCGTTGTGTTGTGTTTGCGTTTGCTGCGTTGGCGCTTGGCTGGCTGGTATTTCATAAAAACGAGCACAAATTTATTCTTTATATCTAACAGGGGAGTAGCTCTTGTCAGACACTACATTACATAAACCCAATGGATGGACCGCTCAATTTTGGATTGAGAAGTCCCAGCTGCTTACGGAAGAAACCGCCGTAGTTAAGCCTCGCATTGAGGGTATTGATCATAAGGAGCTATGGCTCAATTATACCTGGTCATTTGAGGGTCGTTGGGATGAAGGTAATTGGGATTCTGTTTACAACCAAACCGGTTCCTATACGCAAGAGACCTCTTGGGTTTTTGAGCCGCCACATGAGGGTCGCTACCAGATCTTTGTAGATATCAATGACTCCAATAATGGGACCATGACGGTTTCTGGCTGGGTAACCGTGTCTGCTCCTGATGGCTTTAAGCGTCCTGATCTTCCTGCTCCAGATGCGCCAACTGTTATTGCCGTGGACGATGTTTCCATGATCTTTAATATTGCTTCGGAGCAGTTTAACTCCCTTAAAGAGTACTTCTTAGCGCTTACCAAAGGTGAGCTCAGCTTCAAAGAGTTCCGTGCGCTTGATCACATTAGCTTTGAGGTTAAACGAGGCGAAGCGTTTGGTTTGGTTGGCACCAATGGCTCCGGTAAATCTACCATGCTTAAGATTATTGCTGGGGTACTTGAGGCTTCCGAGGGTAGCTGTCGGGTAGCAGGCACCATTGCACCACTCATTGAGTTGGGTGCAGGCTTTGATATGGAGCTTACAGCTACAGAAAATATCTACCTCAACGGCGCGCTTCTCGGCTATAAAAAAGAATTCATAGACGATCATTTCGATGAGATCGTTGAGTTTGCAGAGCTCCAGAACTTTATGGACATGCCTCTTAAGAATTATTCCAGCGGCATGGTTGCACGTATTGCCTTTGCCATTGCTACGATTACCGAGCCGGACATCCTCATTGTTGATGAGACGCTTTCCGTTGGTGACTTCTTGTTCCAGCAAAAGTGTGAGCGCCGCATTAAAGAACTCGTTGAGTCGGAAGGCGTTACCGTATTGTTGGTCAGCCACAGCATTGATTTGGTAGAGCGCATCTGTGATCGCGTCTGTTGGATTGAAAAAGGCAAGCAACGTATGCTCGGACCTACCGATGATGTTTGCGAGCAGTACAAGAGGTTGGAGGTTTAACGATGCCTACGGTCTCTTCAGAAAACCCGAGCCTGAGTATTTTGGTTCCCATTTTTAATGTCGAGAAGTACCTGCGACAGTGCTTGACATCGCTTATGGCCCAAGACTATCAGGACTTTGAAATCATCTTGCTCAATGATGGGTCTACCGATGGTTCTGCGCGTATCGCAGAGGAATTTTCGGCTGCCTACGAGCATGTTTCACTTATCAATAAGGAGAACTCCGGTTACGGCGCCACTTTAAATCTGGGTATTGATAAGGCGCGCGGTGACTATATTGGATTTCTTGAATCAGACGACCTGATGTATTCAGGCGCGTTGCGTGTGCTTATGGATGCAGCGGTGCGCTATGATGCGGATGTTGTTCGCGGAACCTATTCGTATTATTGGTCGCTGGAAAATAGGGATGAGCTACAGCATCCCTATGCTGCAGATTTGATAGGTCGTCCCAAGGACTACCGTGCAGATGTACGACCTTTCTTAGCGCAGCATGCCATTTGGGATGGCGTGTATCGTCGCCAGATGCTTTTTGATCAAAACATCCGGTTCTTAGAGACAGCTGGTGCTTCCTACCAAGATACATCCTTTGCTTTTAAGACCTATGCTGCTTCTCAAAAAACGGTCTTTTTAGATACCCCCATCATTCATTATCGTCAGGATAATGAGGGCTCTTCTGTGCGTTCCCGCGGCAAAGTATATGCCGTGTGCCAAGAATATGATGAGATTGATCGTTGGCTGGCCCACCGCAACAATCAGTCGTTTGAGAAAAACCTCCAAAGGGCTGCGTTGATCAGCCGCTATAACGCATACTTGTGGAATGTAGATCGCATTGCTCCTGAGTTTCGTGAGGAGTTCATTTGTTTCATGAGTAAAGAGTTTTCTCTTATGGATGATGCAGGCAGGATTGACTGGACTCATTTAGATGAGTGGCGCACCCTTAATTTGCGCAAAATCATGCTCGATCCCAAGGGCTATCTTACTATTCGTCAACGCTTGCATGGAAAGTCAGCAGTATCTAAAGCGGCATTTGCTTTGGAATTGGGTGGTCCCGCAGCGCTTTTCTCTGCGATTAAAGAACGAAAGACGCGATAATGACCAGCTGTTCTTCCGTTTTGCCTTCTGCCGAATATTCCGAGCATCCCGAGCACCCCAGGCGTTCCGAGCATCTTGCATGCCCTGATCGTGCTGAGCAACCCGCGCAACCCGAGCAACCTTTAGTCTCTCTTATCGTTCCCGCTTATAACGCACAGGAGTTTTTAGAGGACTGTCTGAGTTCTTTATGTGCGCAAACCTTGCACAACATCGAAATTATTTGTATCGATAATAACTCTACGGATGCCACCGGTCAGCTTCTCGAAAAAGCTGCTGCTCAGGATAGGCGTATTGTCGTACTGCACCAGCAACATAGGGGTCCTGGCCAAACTCGTAATGCCGGACTTGCTGCTGCGCGCGGCCAAATACTTATGTTTTGCGATGCGGATGACATGCTTAAACCCCAGTCTTGTGAGCAGGTATATAAGCAGTTTGCTAACACCAAGTGCAGCGTTGTGGTCTTTGGTTTTGAGGTATTTCCTGCGCGTGCCCTGCACCCTTCCATGGCTGGTCAGCTGCACCCGCGTGACGCAATTATCGCCCAGAGCAAGCACGGCGTGGAGCAGCTGCTGTTTGAGGAGAAGGCGCGTCCCTTTGGAGCGCGGATTGCCTTGCGCGCGAGCTTTGCGCGTGAGCACAACATTCATTTTCATCCTGAGCTTACCTTAGGCGATGATCAATACTTTTGCTTTGCCGTGTATCCTCGTTCAACAAAAACGGTGCTTATGAGTGATCAGCTGTACCTGTATCGCATGAATGATCACTCCATAACCCATACCATTGGCTCTGATGTAGATGCTCGCCTCAATAAGCTTTCCAAGCATCTGGCGTGTGAGCATGCCATTATTCAGGATTGGACAGCTGCTGGGTTTTTAGGCATCTGTGACGAGAAACTCATTGAGTGGTGCTTGGATCTGCTGTTATTAGACGTTTCTAAATTACCAGTTTGCGCGCAAACATCATTTTGGAGCCAGTGGCGCGCCGAAGTGCTCGATGCCTTCTCTTTGCAAGACCTCTTAAGCTCCCACAAGCTTTTTCACGCTGCAAAAGCCTGTCTTGTTGATATTGCATCCGATGCGGGTATGGTGTCAAAGTGTCACCTTACGATGTTTTATCTGCGAAAACGTGGGGTGGTAAGCAGCATGAAGCGCGTGGTATGGGGCCTTACCCACACCAGCTAGTCAGCCGTATATAGCTGCTGTTACAATGGGAACACTCAAACAAAGGATTGCCATGGCCTCTTCCAATCAAACAGCTCCACTTATCTCGGTATTAGTGCCCATCTATAATGTGGAACGCTATCTTGAGGAATGCCTGGACTCCTTACGTGCCCAAACCTTGGACAATTTTGAGGTGCTTTGCATCAACGATGGCTCTACCGATGGGTCACGCACGCTTATCCAGCGCTATGTGGATATGGATGCTCGTTTTAAGCTTATCGATAAGCCCAATTCTGGATACGGTGCATCCATGAACCAAGGTCTTAATGCCGCGCAGGGTAGCTATATTGCAATTTTGGAATCGGATGATCTGTTTATCCCGCAGGCGCTTGAGCTGCTGTATCGAGCAATAAGCACCAATAAGGCGCAGCTTGCAAAAGCAAATTTTATGCTGTATTGGTCCGTACCCCAAAAGCGTACGGAGCCCTTTGATGTGGTGGGGACCTTTGCTCAAAAGGTGCTTTGTCCTGCTCAAGAGGCACAGGAAGTGTTTTATCAAAAGCCCTCCATCTGGAGCGCTCTGTATAGCCGTGCCTTTTTGGACGAGAAACACATTCGCTTTTTAGAAACTCCGGGTGCTTCCTATCAAGATGCTTCCTTTAGTTTTAAGGTCTTTGCTTCGGCAACACGAGTAAGCTTTATTGCCGATGAGGTTGTTTGGTATCGACAAGACAATGAGGCCTCTTCCGTTAACGCAGCTGGCAAGGTGTTTTGCGTTTGCGATGAGTATGCAGAGATGCAAAGCTGGCTCGCGAGCCAAGCTGAGTTAGAGCCGCAGCTTAACCAGGTGTTGGCTCGGATGAAGCTCAATACCTATCTATGGAACTATAGTCGCCTGTCGCCTGAGCTGCGCAAAGAGTTTTTCCCAACTATGCGTGCAGATTTGCAAGCAGATTTTGATCAGCAAAAGTTTGATGAGCAGAGCTTGGGTTTGGTTCGTACGGCAGAACTAAACACGCTTTTGTATAACCCCAAACGCTTTGTGTCTGCCTGGCGCAATGGGGAACCCAAGCCTGGTGTCTGGAATACCTGCAAGCATTTATATGCCCTTGGTGGTCCGCTGCTCTTGTTCTTTGTGGCGGGCAAAAAACTCATGAGATGAGTGTCGTATGGCAAAGCTAAGCGTCATAGTGCCTATGTATAACGTGCAAGCGTATTTAGAGCAGTGCCTCGATTCCTTGCTTGCCCAAACGTTTACTGACATTGAGGTTATCTGTGTCAACGACGGTTCACCCGATAATTCTTATGACATTGCCCAAACATATGCTGCCCGTGATCCACGCTTTACCCTTATCGATAAACCCAACGGTGGTCTTTCAAGTGCTCGTAATGCCGGGATCTTGGCAGCTCACGCACCTTACGTATGCTTTTTAGATGCGGACGATCGCTTTAAGCCACAAACCTGTGAGCGCATAGTACAAGAATTGGATGCCACCCATGCCGATGTGCTGGTCTTTGGTGGGGAAGCGCTGCCTTTGAGCGAGTCATATGCATGGCTGGAAGAGGTGTTGTCTCCGCGCACCATTACCTATGAGACCTGTACGCCAGAGCTTATTTTTACTGAGGCAGTCAAACCGTTTTCATGGCGTCTTGTCTGCAAAAAAGCATTCTTGCACGAGCAGCATATCTTGTTTAATGAGACGGTCCGTTATGGAGAAGATCAGATCTTTGCCTTTGAGCTCTTTCCACGCTCAAACAAAACAAGGCTTATTTCTGACAAATTGTATGAATACCGCATTGTGCACACCGCTTCGCTGCTTAATACTATGTTGCAAGATAGAACAGATATGTTGCTGGAACACATTAAACTGCAGCAAATCATTTTTGACTCATGGCAGCGTATGGGCATTTTACAGCGCTATATAAACTATCAGCTCGAGTGGCTGATAGAGTTTTACCTTCTCGATGCGCTCATGCTTGATACCCAAGGTTTTCTTACGGTATGGCAAGCAGCACATAAGCAGCTGCAAGATACCTTTGAGCGCTCACAGATTAAAAGTGCCCAGATCAGGCGGCCCTCAAAGAAAGTGTTACTTGCTTGCTATGAGAACAAGCCCTTGTCGCCCACCCGGCGTAAGCTGCTTAAACTGTACTATTTGGTGGTAAAGCGCGGTGCCAAGGGAATTGTGAAAAGAATTCTTCGTGGACGAGCAAAAGTTCATAGCTAAACCTAAGGGCTATGGTATAGTGCTCTCAGACCTTTAAGTGTGGTACGAGATACCCACAAGGCGTTCCATAGATTCATATGCCTTTTCAGATGTCTCGTGTCACATGGTGGCAGGGACATCTTTTTTTGAAAGGGGTCATATGGAGCAGAAGGCTAAGGCAGTTCTTATGGACGAGGCTGCCATGAACCGCGCCATCATCCGTATTGCTCATGAGATTGTGGAGCGCAATGAAGGCGCCGCTCATCTCGCGCTCGTAGGTATTGTGCGGCGTGGTGTCTTTTTGGCTGATCGGCTGGCGGACCAGATTGAAAAAATTGAGGGAGTGCGTCCTCAAACCGGTTCGTTGGACATTAGCTTTTATCGCGATGATGTTACGCGAACCATTGCACCAGTGCTTCATGCAACCAATATTTCCTTTGGCGTAGATGATATCGATGTCGTTTTGGTAGACGACGTACTTTACACCGGACGTACGGTTCGCTCCGCGCTTGATGCGCTTATGGATCTGGGTCGACCCAGTACCGTTCAACTGGCGGTTATGGTGGACCGCGGCCATCGCGAGCTTCCTATTCGCGCTGATTATGTTGGCAAAAACGTACCTTCTTCTCATGAGGAAGACGTGCGTGTGCAAATTACCCCATTTGATGACGAGGATTCTGTTGGCATTTGGGATATTCCATCCAAACAAAACTAGGAGGTGCTTGCCAAGATGCTTTCTGTCAAGAATTTAATCGACACCAACAGCTTGACTGCCGATGATATTACACAAATCCTTGATACCGCTGCTTCGTTTGAGCAGGTAAACAGCCGTGCTATCAAAAAAGTTCCTGCGCTTCGTGGTCGTACCATCGTCAATTTGTTTCTTGAGCCCTCTACGCGCACGCGCAGTTCGTTTGAGCTGGCCGAGAAACGCCTGAGTGCTGACGCCTTAAACATGGGTGGTTCTACCAGCTCTGTCGTAAAAGGTGAAAGCCTAGCGGACACCATTCAGACTATCGACGCCATGAACGTAGACATGTTTATTTGTCGCGCTCGCTTGGCTGGCACCCCTCAAAAGATTTCCGAGAATACCGATGCGGTTGTTATCAACGCAGGCGATGGTAAGCACCAGCATCCCACACAGGCCATGCTTGACCTGTACACCATTCGCAAAAACTTTGGCCATCTCGACGGCCTGAAGGTTGCCATCGTGGGTGACCTCAAGCACAGCCGTGTATGCGGTTCGCTTGCGCCTGCGCTCAAAACCATGGGCGCAGAGGTTACGCTGGTAGCACCTCCAACCTTCCAGGTGGATGATCCGCAGTGGTTTGGTTGCCCTCAGACCTCCAGTCTGGACGAGGTACTTGAGGATATGGATGTCGTGTACATGCTGCGCGTGCAGCTTGAACGCATGGAGGGTGCTGCAATTCCTTCTCGCCGTGAGTATAACCGTCTGTATGGATTGGACGAGGCGCGCGAGAAGCGCATGAAGCGCGATGCTATTGTGTGCCACCCTGGCCCCATGAATCGCGGTATGGAAATCAATACAGAAGTTGCAGACTGTGCTCGTTCGAGGATTTTGGACCAGGTAAATGCTGGTGTTCTTACGCGCATGGCCGAGATGTACCTGCTTTTGGGAGGAGAAAACAATGGCGTTTCTGCTTAAAGCTGCTCACGTAGTAGATCCCTCAGTTTCGCTGGATGAGATCTGCGATGTTTTAATTGAAGATGACAAGATTGTCCAAGTGGGTCAAAACCTTACCGCTCCACAAGATGCCCAGGTCATTGATGCTACAGGCAAGTATTTGGTTCCCGGTTTGGTAGACATGCATGTGCACTTCCGTGATCCTGGCTTTGAATACAAGGAGACCATAGAGACGGGTTCGCGCGCGGCGGTTCACGGCGGGTTTACCGACGTAGCAACCATGCCCAATACAGACCCCATCACGGACTCCGGCGCCGAGATCCGCTATCAGATTGACCGCGCTCGTGAGGCGGGCTATGCGCATGTACGTCCTTTGGGTGCACTGACCCGTGGCGAGAAGGGCGAGGCGCTTGCAGAGATTGGCGACATGGTCATGGAGGGCGCTTGCGGCTTCTCTGATGATGGACATGGTGTTCAGTCTGCCGGTATGATGCGCACTTGCATGGAGTATGTCTCCCAGTTTGATCGTGTGGCCATCGCGCACTGTGAGGATGAGTCATTATCGTCCCACGGCGTTATTAACGAGGGCTTTACCTCTACCCGTTTGGGCATGTTTGGCTGGCCTGCCTTGGGTGAAGAGCTTGAGATTTATCGCGATATTGAGCTGTGTCGTCTTACTGGTTGCCCCTTGCATATTGCTCATATCTCCACCAAAAAGGGTTTGGATCTTGTCCGCGCTGCAAAGGCAGAAGGTCTGCCGGTAACCTGTGAGGTTACCCCGCATCATCTGTTCTTGTGTGAGGACGACATTACGGATACCTACGATACCAATCTCAAAATGAATCCACCGCTGCGTCTTGCTTCTGATGCCCAGGCCCTGCGCGAAGGGCTTCTCGACGGCTCCATTGATTGCGTGGTTACCGACCATGCGCCCCATGCAGCTCACGAGAAGGACTGCGAGTGGGAGATTGCGTTCTTTGGCATGATTGGTTTGGAGACTTCCTTGCCCCTCATGCTTACCAAGCTGGTACTTCCTGGCAAGATGAGCTGGTCTCAGCTGGTAGAGGTGATGGCTATCAACCCGCGTAAGATTTTGCGTCTGGCTCCTGTAAGTATTGCCGAGGGCAGCGTGGCAGATCTCACGCTTATCGATCCTTCACAGACTCGCGTGATCACCAAAGAATACTTTGAGTCCAAATCCAAGAACTCAGCGTTTTTGGGCGATGAACTCACGGGCTTTGCAAGTGATGTGTTTGTTGCAGGAAAACAGGTAGTTGTCAACGGTGACGTTGCATAAACGCGTGCCTATGCCGTCTTCCTAGCGTAGTATTTTGCTAGGGAGACGGTTTTTATAAGGAAGGAGTTGCGTTTATGAGAGCACGTTCGCGCACGCAGCTACATGATTTTACGGTTGTGGAAAATGTATCGGTAGCTGCGGGTCTTAAGAAACTAGTCATCAAATCAGACCTGCTTGCTCAAAAGATTATTCCTGGTCAGTTTGTAAACATTGCGGTTCCGGGAGATCCTTCGCACATTGTCCGCATTCCGCTTTCGTATAGCGCTTCAGATCCCAGTACTGGTACGGTAGAAATCGTATACGCACTGGTAGGAGAGGGTACTCGGCGCCTTGCTGCCATGAAGCCTGGTGATAGTTCCAACCTCGTTGGCGCATCCGGTAATGGCTGGCAGGTCCATGATGACGATACACGCGTGCTATTGGTAGCTGGTGGCGTGGGAGTAACGCCTGTGATTGGTCTTGCCCGTGAGCTGGGAGGTTCTTCTACCACCTTTGATGTGGTCATTGGTGCTCAAAACCAAGATCGTCTGTGGGGAGCAGATGAGGCGCGAGCAGCCGGTGCTGACCAGGTGATCATTACTACCGATGACGGTAGCTGTGGCCTTAAAGGCTTTACCACGGACGGCATGAAGCACTTACTGGCATCTCATAGCTATGATCGCGTTTTTACCTGTGGTCCTCAAATCATGATGAAGGGCATTGCCCAGTTGGCTCTGGAGCATAACATTGTTTGCGAAGCCTCGCTTGAGCGCATGATGACCTGTGGTTTTGGTGCCTGTCATGTATGTAATGTTGCTATGGTTGGTGGCGGCTACAAACGCTGCTGTACGGAAGGTCCTGTCTTTGATGCAACCGAGGTGGTGTGGTAATGCAATCCACTCACACAATGAACCCTACACAGTCCAACGTCGATATGTCTGTGACGTTTGCAGGCATGTCTCTCAAAAACCCTATCAATACGGCCTCGGGAACCTATGGACAAGGTTATCAATTTGAGGCCTTTTATCCGGTTTCTACTCTAGGAGCCATCACCACTAAGGGCTGTTCTGCAGAGCCTTGGGAGGGCAATCCACATCCCCGCACCGCAGAGATTACCAGCGCAATTATTAATTCCGTTGGCTTGGAAAACCCCGGTGTAGAAGGCTTTGTTAAGGCCTATGGCACATACCTTACCAATCTTGGTAAGAGCGGTACCCGCATCATCGTGCAAGCTGTTGGCCATACGATTGAAGAATACATTGCATCTGTCGAGCAGTACGAGCAGTTGGCACCGTTTGCGGATGCTATAGAGCTTAACGTAAGCTGCCCTAATGTTTCTGCTGGTGGTGCAGCCATGGGCGGTACGCCCGAGGGTGCTGCGGGAGTTGTGCGTGCAGTGCGTAATCGCACTTCTCGACCGCTGATTGTTAAGATGGCGCCCGTTGCTGTGGGGGAGATCGCCCGTGCCTTGGAAGACGCTGGTGCAGATGGTCTTTCTTTGATCAATTCCATCCCTGGCATGGCCATTAACGTTCATACGCGTAAAAGTAGGCTTTCTAGGCCTACAGCAGGCATTTCTGGTCCTGCAATCCATAACATTGCTGTTCGCATGGTATGGGAGGCCCACAAGGCCTGTAAGCTGCCTTTGTGCGGCATTGGTGGTATTTCTACTGGTGAAGATGCTGCCGAATTCATCTTGGCTGGTGCAAGTGCAGTTTCTGTTGGTACAGCAAACCTTGTTGATCCTAGCTCAGCACCGCGTATTTTGTCTGAGCTTTGCGATTGGGCGGCATCTCAGGGTGTTTCGAGCATCACCGAGCTGATTGGAGCTTTTGAATGCTAACTGCTTCCGAGCGCATTATTGTGGCATTGGACTGCGAACGAGAAGAAGCCATACAGCTGGCACAGCGTCTGCGGGGCCATGCTCAGTGGGTTAAGATTGGCATGACCTTATACTATGCCTGTGGGCCAGAAATTGTCCAAGTAATGCATGAGGCTGGTCTTAAGGTGTTTCTCGATCTTAAACTGCATGACATTCCTCATCAGATCAGGGGGGCTGCACAGTCTGCTGCACGTGCTGGTGCAGACATTTTGTCCATCCATGGACTTGGTGCTGCAGCTATGATTGCTGCAGCTCGTGAGGGTGTACAGGCAGCTGCTCAAGAGCAAGACGAGCGCACCAAGCTTGTAGCTATTACGGTACTTACCAGCATGAATCAAGAGTCCCTTACCTCCATTGGAATTGAGTTGTCTTTGCAAGAGGAAGTCCAGCGTTTAGCAAGCCTTGCTTGTTCCAATGGCTCGGATGGTATTGTGTGTTCACCTCAAGAGGCATCTGCTATGCGTCAGTTGTTGGGTCCCGATGCACTTATCGTAACGCCTGGCGTTCGTCCTGCTGGTGCGGATCTGGATGATCAGAGACGTGTGGCAACACCTGTCCAGGCGCTTGCAGATGGCGCTTCCATGCTTGTGATTGGACGTCCTATTACCCAAGCAGCAGATCCCGTCCAGGCGTTTGATGCTATCGTTGAGGAGATAAAAAATGCCGATTAAAGGTATTCTTTGCCTAAAATGTGCAAAAATACCTGTTAGTTGTGTAAAGTGAGTGGTACTAAACCATAGTTTAGCTATTCAAGGGTTGATTTTAGTGCTGTGTATTGCCAAACTATGGTTTCGTTAACGTGTTAGAGTACGTTTTTATGCAGTTTGCATTGACGATATATAAGATGTTTTGTGTTTGGAGGAAAAATGGCTCTCCCTAACCTCACCCCAGAGCAGCGTAAGGCCGCTCTCGAGAAGGCAGCTGCTGCCCGTCACGCTCGTGCAGAGCTCCGTGAGAAGATTAAGAATGGCGAGGTTTCTCTCGATAGCGTTCTTAATTCTGATGATCCCATTGCTAGCCGTCTGAAGGTTTCTGCTCTTATCGAGTCTCTTCCTGGCTACGGCAAGGCAAAGGCTGCTAAGGTCATGGCTGAGCTTGGTATCTCTGATTCTCGTCGCGTAAAGGGTTTGGGTGCTCGTCAGCGCGAGCAGCTCCTTGAGGCTCTTTCTAAGTAAGTGTCGGCGAATCCAAAACTTTTCGTCGTTTCGGGACCGTCGGGTGCAGGTAAGGGCACTCTGCTTGCAAAGTTGCGTGCAGAGCGCCAAGACTTGGGCCTGACGGTTTCAGCAACTACACGCAGTCCGCGTGACGGCGAAAAAGACGGCATTTCTTATCATTTTCTTTCCGAAGCACAGTTTAATGCTGGTATTGCTGCGGGTGAATTCTTGGAGTGGGCGCAGGTGCATGGTCACAAGTATGGCACTCCAAAATCTGAGGTAGATACGCGTTTGGCGTCCGGCCAGTCCGTCATTTTGGAAATTGATGTCCAAGGCGCACTTATCGTTAAGCAGCGGTATCCTAAGGCAGTGCTCATTTTTATTGAGCCACCTTCGCTTGACGTTCTCGAGAAGCGCTTGCGAGATCGGAAAACAGAGGATGAAGCTTCTATTAGGCTTCGTATGACAAATGCCGCCAAAGAACTTACGCTTGCCTCACACTATGATGTACGCATCGTAAACGATGAGCTTGACGTGGCAGTTAAAGAACTCGATGCCACCATCAAGCACTACGAAATGATATAAGGAGTGTGCTTAATGTCCGTCATTCAGCCACAGATTAACGATCTTCTGGATAAGACCGAGAATAACCCCTTCCTGCTGTGTTCTATCGCATCAAAGCGTGCGTGTGATATTAATGATATGCTTCGTGATCAGCACCTCCGCGTTACGGCTGTGCAGGCTATAGATGACATTACTACCATTGCATCTGGTAAGGATTCTATTGGCATTGCTATGTCCGAGATCTCTGAGGGCAGTTTAAGCTTTGTAAAAGATGCCTTTGATGAGGATATCAAGGGTGCAAATAGCAAATATGATCAGATTGACTAGTGTTCGCATATGATCTCGCGCGTTTGTCTTGTTCATTATCATGAGATTGGTTTAAAGGGCAAAAACCGTTCTCGTTTTGAAAATCAGCTGGTTACCAATCTGCATCATGCGCTGCATGCGTTTCCTGTGGCAGATATTTCGAGGATCTCAGGCCATATACTGGTGTCGGTAACGGATGATTCTTGCATTGAACAGCTTGCCCAGGCTATTGCTTTAGTACCAGGAGTTGCGCGTACTTCTCTTGCCTTTAAGACTGCCCAGCATGAAAAAGAGTTTTGTGCTGCCGCTATTCAGGCATTGGCTGAAGCAGGGGAGTTTACGAGCTTTAAAGTGCACGCTCATCGTGCAGCTACCAACTATCACCTCCATACGCTGGAGCTTAATAGGCTTGTTGGATCTGTTTTATGCGAAGCCTATCCCTCTAAAAAAGTTGATGTACATAACCCCGATGTAACCGTTTATGTAAACGTCGTTCAGGGTGCGGTATTTGTGTATGCTGCCTCGTTGGTTGGTGTGGGTGGTTTGCCTGTTGGAACAGCCGGTAAGGTGGTTTCACTGCTTTCCAGCGGTATTGATTCTCCTGTGGCAAGTTGGATGGTTGGGCGTCGCGGAGCCAGCGTTATTCCCGTTCATTTTTCTGGTCGTCCTATGACGGTGGATACCAGCGAGTATCTGTGCCAAGATATTGTCGAGAAGCTCAATGCCGCAGGTATGATTGGCCGTATGTATGTGGTTCCCTTTGGAGAAGTACAGCGTGAGATTTCCCTTGCGGTGCCACAGGGTCTGCGCATTATCATGTACCGTCGCATGATGTTCCAAATTGCAGAGCGTATTGCTCGTATTGAGGGTGCACAGGCGCTGGTTACAGGCGAGTCTTTGGGACAGGTTGCTTCCCAAACTTTGGAAAACATTACCGCTGTTAATGAAGTGGTGGAGATGCCCATTTTTCGTCCTTTGATTGGTACGGATAAGCAGGAAATTATCGCACGTGCTCAGCAAATTGGTACCTTTGATATTTCTAGCCAGACAGCTCCTGACTGCTGTACGCTGTTTATGCCTCGTCGTCCTGAGACGCGCGCACGGCTTAAGGATGTACATGCAGCGTGGGAGCAGTTTGATCATGAAGCCTATATCGAGAAGCTCATGGATGAGCTTGAGTACCTTGATTTTGAGGGCAGCCCCTCCTATAGACCTCCCAAAGCCATGCGAACGTATCACGCTACGCTTGGTCCTGCAAGGTCAAGTTCTGAATAGCATATAACAGCAGCTCATAAGCGTGCTTTTTGTGATGTAAGACCTCTGTTTGAGTTTTGTTAGATCCCTGACAGTTCAAACAGAGGTTTCTTTTTTGACTCTAAGATGTGCGGTACCGCATGTACATACTTAAGAGCAAGGAGGACCTATGGCACAAATGCAATCACATTCCATTGCTCGCAAATTGGCTGTTTTAAAACGACGCTTTCATCTGACAAAACCCAAATGCCTGGCAGCGGGGCTTATCGTTATGGTGCTGGTAGGAGGCTTGGTATTTGCTCTGGTGTATTTGAGAACGCCAGGTTTTATGATTGGGCAATCAGACGGGAAAGCTGCTCCTTCTATTGAGGAGAGCAAGCTAAAAGAGTTGGCAACACAGGCCGATACAAACGTTGAACAAGCAACAACAAGCTCACAGGCTCAAACATCAGAGGCCGCACCATCTGTGGTAGTGCATATAGATGGCGCTGTAGCAAAACCAGGGGTTTATACCATAGTACAGGCTAAGCCGCGCATTCGAGATGTGGTAGATCTTGCTGGAGGCATGACAGAAGAAGCGGATAGCTCTACTATCAATTTGGCCGCCATGGTAGAAGACGGAAGTAAAATCCACATTCCAAAACAAGGGGAGACCCCTTTGGTGGAGGGTTCCACTGCTGTAGCAGAGGGAGATGGCTCGGCGAGCATGGGTGTGAGCTCCCAGAACGGATCTGCTCAGGGGCTTATCAACATTAACACAGCCACGGAGCAAGAGCTTATGAGTCTACCTGGTGTAGGAAAATCGACGGCACAAGCCATTATTGAAGATCGCAGAACAAATGGCGTGTTTACTACTACAGAAGACCTGATGCGTGTATCCGGTATTGGCTCTAAGAAGTTTGCAAAACTGCAAGGAAAAATTCGTGTATAAAGATGCGGTGCTTCCCAGCAAACCGTATATACCAGAAACCTTATTTGTTCTGGCTTGTTGTTTGGGAAGTGTCAATTGTCTTCTTTGGGTGAGGTTTTCTCTTCCTGCGGTGGCATGCGTGCTTATGATAGCTGTCATAAGTACGGCTGCTTTGTGTTGGCAAAGAGCAAAAAGCAAACGCTATACGCTGTTGTGTGTAAGCATGGTGCTTGCGAGTGTTCTGAGTGTCTGCATACAACAACAGCAGGTTCTTGAGACGGCACAACTGCTGCAAGACGTCTCTGTTTCTGCTTGTGAATATGAGCTCGTGAGCGACAGCACGCAGACGCGCTTTGGCTGGAAAGCACGTGCGCAATGCCGGTATAGCGCTTCCAACAAGCAAGCACCTTATCTACGTGCACAGGTATGGCTTTCTAGTAAAGAGTCCCTGCAGTACGGAGAGCTTATTCGGATTGTTGGGCGCTATAAAGAAAACTCAGATGATTTGCAGGGACAACAAAATGCCGCGCGAGGTATTTGCGGCACCGTAACGGTTTTACAAATCAAACAAACGACTCATCTGCCAGGAGTACAAGGGTTTGTGCTGGCCTGCCGAGAAAAGCTCTTATGTCGCATTGATCCACTTCTCAGTCCCTCACGAGCGCTCTTAGCGGGATGTATATGCGGATACAAAACAGGACTCTCACAGTTTGGAATTTCTCAAAGTTTGGCTAGTTGTGGGCTGGCTCACATGGTTGCGGTATCTGGCGCACACCTGTCCATAGTGGCAAGTATCTTGTCGGTATTTGTGGCTAGAACACGGTTTAAACCTGCATTGCGCTTTGGAATTGTCGCATGTGTAGCCGGTGCCTTTGTCGTGCTGTGTGGCTGTCCCGCCTCTGCTATACGCGCCTGGCTTATGTCGATAGTAGGACAAACGTCGGTTTTGTTTGGGAGACGTTCGTATGCGCTTTCAAGCAGCTGTTTGTGTGGTATAGGCATGCTGATAGTCGATCCCTTTTTGGGGATGGATGTGGGGTTCTTGCTATCCCTAAGCTCTGTTATAGGACTGTGTTTGTTTAGCTCCTACGGCAGCTATGTAGCAAAGCTGCTAACGCCTCAGCTGCTTCTTCCTTCTTCTCCAGTAGTACATCGGGCTGTGCGGCTTATACAACCGCTTCAAAAGTCACTCCGTTCATCTGCGATAACCTGTTGTGTGGCGATGATATGCACCTTTCCGCTCACCTCACAGGTATTTGGACGCTTGCCTTTGGTAGGACCCTTGTCTAACTGTGTACTTGGGCCGATCTTTGTATTCTTTATTTTGTTTGGATGCAGCGCCGCTCCCTTTTTATTCATACCGCTTGTTGGAAGCGCACTTCTTACAGCATTGGATGTAATAGGAACGCTCATCTTAGAGCTGTCTGGAAGGTTTTCTCAGCTGCCGCTGGCCTGTATTGAATTGGATTTGGGCTGGTTGATGAGCATTGCTATAGGAGTTCTGCTTGTTTTTGTGGCACTTGTTTGGCCACGTTTGTCTGCTTGTGTTATCCGCCGGATTGCGTGTTTGCTTACCGTTTTACTTGTGCTGTGGTTTGTACGCGTGCGCTATTTTGCGCCGCCGCGTATGGTGGTGCTTGATGTGGGACAGGGCGATGCAATCGTGCTTCAAGATGGGCCGTACGCCTTTTTGGTGGATACTGGTCCCAAAGGAGCTATTGTAAAGGCACTTGGACGTAAACAGGTTGTGCATCTGGATGGAGTACTTCTCACTCATCTACACGATGATCATGCTGGTGGTGTGGAAGATCTGGCACATACGTTTCATGCTCAGCAGGTGCTGGTGGCACAGGGTACAAAGCAGTCCATCTCTTCAGAGCTTGGGCGTGCTATTCAGACGATGACCGGTATTGATGCGCAGGAACTTGTCTATGGCTCTGTGATTCAAATCGGTCGTTTTTCTGTACGCTGTGTGTGGCCACGTAAGCCTTCTGATGGAACGCACAATGCAGATTCCGTTATGTTGCTGTGCAGCTATCAAGATGGCTCATCTGCGCAGACGTCTGTGACGTTTTTGCTCACGGGAGATGCCGAGAAAGACGAGCTTAAAGCTGTGATGCAGGCGCACGATGTGGGAAAGATTGATGTGCTTAAAGTGGGCCATCATGGATCGCAGGAAAGCCTTACACAAGAGCAAGCACAAGTCCTTGCGCCCAGCTATAGCCTTATTAGTGTTGGTGCACATAACAAGTATGGGCATCCTACGCAAGCCTGTGTGGATGCGTTGGAACAGGCTGGCTCACAGGTTTTGTGTACTAAGGATTACGGAGACCTTGAGCTGCGTCCGGATAAGAGGGGAGGCTTTGCTATTATGGGAACGCGCAAAGGAGGTAGTGATGGCTAAGATGAACAAAGAGGATTTGCTTGCTGCTTACTTATTGGTAGGTGCCGATGAGCTTAAACAGCAGCGTTCAGTTGCTCGTCTTAAGCAATACCTTACTCCTGAGTTTGTAGATTTTAACTTGGAAGAGCATGCTAGCGCCTCCGGCTTGGAAGAAGAAGTCCTGATAAACTCGTTACAGGTGCTTCCTTTTGGAGATAGCCGAAGGTTGGTTATTGTATGGGAAGCCGATAAGCTTCCCAAAGAGGTATCAGAAGCTTTGGTACGGTATTTGAACAATCCCAATCCTTCCAGCATTTTGGTGCTTATCGCTCACAGTTTAGCTAAGTCAACCCGTCTCTATAAGGCTGTCGCTCAGATTGGTTCTTCGGCAGTTATTGATTGCGGTGCCAAGAAAAAATTTGCCCTTGCCACCGATGTGGTACATATGGCTCAGGTGCATGGCATATATCTTGATACAGCAGCCGCACAAAAGCTCATTTTTAAAGTGGGCGAATCAACCATCATGCTGGATAATCAACTTACTTCTTTGGCTGAACGCTTTGGAGCAGGGGCAACTATTCAGCTGGCAGATATAGATGCGCATGTGGCACAGATTGCAGAAGTGAGTCTCTGGGATTTTTTGGACGTGCTTTGTAACAGGGATTTTGCCCAGGCTATGGATCTGTTTTGTGTGATGAAGGCCAATGGATACGTGGCACTTCAAATGTTTATTACCACTCGCTTGCGTGAACTCATTTGTGTAAAGGCATTACAAGCGCGTGGCAATATAGCAAATATGGCTCATGAGCTGGGTAAGCAAGACTGGCAAGTCAAAAAATATCCCAGTTTTGCTCGTAACTTTGCTCCAGCTGAGCTTGAGGAGCTTCTTAAAAAAAGTAAAGAGCTTGAGTGGACGCTTAAAAATTCAAGTGAAAAAGATACGGCGTTTATCCAATTTATTGCTGCTGTTTGTGGAAAATAACGCAAAAGCTAAAAAAGACCCCGCCAGCACGCGGGGTCTTACACACAAAGATTACTAAGAAAAGCGCTTAGTTATGCAATGGTATTTACAAGCTTAGCAACGCCGCTCTTACGCTTGGCTGCCTGATTCTTGTGGATGATACCCTTGGAAGCTGCCTTATCAAGGAGCTTACCTGCATGTTGAGCTGCCTGCGTTGCTGTTGCAACGTCATTTGCCTCTACGGCAAGACGAACGTTCTTTACAGCAGTCTTGAGCTCGGAACGAACTGCCTTGTTGCGAATGCGAGCTTTCTCGGCAGTTTTGATGCGCTTCTTCTGAGACTTAATGTTTGCCACGTGTGTTTCCTTTCAAAAATAATCTCTGTGAGGCCTCTGACGTTGAGACACGGTGAGGTCAACAAGGAAGTATAGCATGAATGGGGTGGTATACGCTATTATCTCTACTATGACTACATTTGATACCTTACATATCCGCAACTTCTCCGTTGTGGCACACATCGATCACGGTAAATCAACGATTTCTGACCGTATTTTGGAGCTTACCCATACGGTTGAAGAGCGTGATATGGAACAGCAGTTGCTGGACTCCATGGATATTGAACGTGAGCGTGGCATTACCATCAAGTCCAACGCGGTACGCGTGGTGTATGAGGCGCGCGATGGCCAAAAGTACCAGTTTAATCTTATTGATACGCCAGGCCATGTTGACTTTACCTATGAAGTGTCTCGCTCGCTTGCTGCCTGTGAAGGTGCCATTTTGGTTGTTGATGCAACACAGGGTGTAGAGGCACAAACCGTCTCTAATGCCACTCTTGCCATGAATGCTAATTTGGACATTGTGCCTGCTATCAACAAGATTGATCTTCCCAGCGCACGTCCTCAGGAGGTTAAGGAAGAAATAGAGGAGGAATTGGCCATCCCCGCAGAGGATGCCGTGTGTGTTTCCGGCAAGACGGGCGAGGGCATCCAAGACCTTCTCGAGAGCATTGTGTATCTTGTTTCTCCTCCTTCTGGTGATCCCCATGCTCCGCTTAAGGCGCTCATTTTAGATTCCTATTTTGATGAGTATCGCGGCGTAGTCGCCACGGTGCGCATCTTTGATGGTGCCATGAAAGCTGGTCAGAAGCTTAAACTTATAGCTGTAGGGGAGAACTTTATCTGTGATGGCGTGGGCTGTAAGCGCCCTGTTGAGGTGAGCTTGCCTCAGCTTGGCGTGGGTGAGGTTGGTTTTGTGGTGACCGGTCTTAAAGATCCAAGTCTGGTCAAGACCGGCGATACCATCACCTTAGCGGACAACCCTTGTGCACAGGCGTGCCCTGGCTACCACGAGGCTAAGCCTATGGTCTATACGGGCTTGTTCCCCATAGATAACAAACAGTATGAAAATCTGCGGGATGCTCTTGAGAAACTCAAGGTCAATGACCCCTCTCTTACCTGGACTCCGGAAACATCGGTAGCGCTGGGCTTCGGTTTTCGTGTTGGCTTTTTGGGCCTTCTTCACATGGAAGTGGTAAAGGAGCGCCTGGAACGTGAGTTTGATCTGTCTTTGATTGCCACCTCGCCTTCGGTAAGCTATCACGTATTTCTGACGGATGGGGAGCAGATTTCTATTACCAGCCCCCAGGATCTCCCCGAACCCACGCGTATTGATCATATTGACGAGCCCTATCTTAAGGCCAAGGTTATTGTTCCGCCTGATTACATGGGTGCAGTCATGCAGCTGGCGGTAGAGCATCGTGGCACTATGCAAGACATGGTGTATCTAAGCGAGAAAAGCGTGGAAATGCACTTTGATATTCCCCTTGCAGAGCTTATTTTGGACTTCTTTGATCAGCTTAAAAGCCGCACCAAGGGCTATGCCTCTCTCGACTATGAATTCGGAGACTATCAGGCATCTGACCTGGTTAAGCTGGACATCCTGCTTGCTGGCGAGGTTGTTGATGCCTTGTCCTTCATAGTGCACAAGGATAAAGCTTATGATATGGGACGTGCCTTGTGTGACAAGCTCAAAGAAATTATCCCTCGTCAGCAATTTGAAGTTCCCATCCAAGGCGCGCTGGGCAATAAAATCATTAGCCGTTCAACGGTGAAAGCCATGCGCAAAGACGTTCTTGCCAAGTGCTACGGTGGCGATATTTCGCGTAAGCGCAAGTTGTTAGAGAAACAAAAAGAGGGCAAGAAGCGCATGAAGCAGATTGGTTCGGTTGAGGTTCCTCAGCAGGCCTTCCTAGCGGTGCTTAAGGTGGACGACGCATAAATGAGCATGTCTGTAGCTGAACTGCTTAAAACCTACGGACCTCCCGCGGGCTTATCGTCAGAGATACTTCCTGCTCCACGTGAGACCTCCTTTGCCCAGCGTCTGGCTCATAATCCGTTTTTGATGGCGCCTATGGCCGGTGTATCCGATGCGGCATATCGCATTATGGCCCGTGCGGGAGGTGCGGCTTGGGCTGTCAGTGAGATGGTTTCCGTTGCTGGTCTGCATTACGGTGGCGAGAAAACCTGGGAGCTTGCGATCCCCCATGATGCCGAGCCTGACCTTGTGGTGCAGTTATTTGGCAGCAAACCAGAACAGTTTGCTGAAGCCGCACAGGCGGTGACGGAGCGGCTCGGCAAGCGTTTAAGCGCTCTTGATGTCAATATGGCGTGCCCGGTGCCCAAAGTGACGCGTAAGGGCGAAGGTTCGGCGTTGCTGGATGATCCACAGCGCGCCGCAGATATCATTGCGAGCGTGGTGCAACATACCAATGTTCCCGTTACGGCAAAAATTCGTATAGCTCGTGTACCCGAGCATATTGTGGGGCCAGAGTTTGCAAAAAGATTAGAAGCTGCGGGAGTTTCTGCGCTTGCGGTGCATGGGCGCAGTGCTTCACAGCTCTATCGTGGCCAGTCGAGCTTGGATCAGGTATGTGCGGTTGCAAATGCGGTGTCTATTCCTGTTATTGGATCAGGAGATGTGTTAACGCCCGAAGCTGCTGCCTTGATGGTTGCGCAAACACCCTGTTTGGGAGCGTATGTGGCGCGAGGCAGCTATGGTAATCCGTGGCTGTTCCATGATGCTGCCCAGCTGCTGCAGGGCAAGCCAGCTGCCAAGCATGACATTATTCAGCGCCTCAATGCCTTTGAGCTGTATGTTCGTTTATTGGTTGCAACGGGCGCGCATCTCGCTCGTGCACGAAGCCTTGCCGGTTGGTACCTACGGGGCATTCCACAGGCAGCTGCCTGGCGACAAAAAGCGGTGAGCTGTAACAGTGCTCAGGAATACTACGAGCTCATAGCTCAGGTGAAAGATGAGCTTGCTGTACACGCAGTGCATGCAGCACATGACGGCGTGAGCTAAGGATATGCTTACCAGCACAGACATGTCTTTGCCGTATGGCTTTGCTCAGGATCATTCTCAAGAGCTGCCGTACGCGTTGTATCTACATGTTCCCTTTTGCGCACAGCGCTGTAAGTATTGTGACTTTGCAACATGGGCTGTGGATCGCGGCTCTGCCAGCATGAAAGACTACGTTGATAGCTTGCTTGCAGCACTTCACCACTGTGCCTCGGTAGGGTTGTTGAGTGCTATTCAAACCGTCTACATTGGTGGTGGAACCCCTTCGATTTTAGGCGAACAGCTTCCTAGTCTTGTACGAGCAATTCGTCAGCTCTGTACTCCTGTAGAAGTGAGCTGTGAGGCTAATCCGGAATCATTTTCCCAGGATTTAGCGTGTAGCTTGGCTGCTTGTGGGGTCACCCGTATTTCTTTGGGCGTGCAGTCTTTAGTAGACCAAGAGCTCCGTGCACTTGGAAGGATTCACAGTTCCTATACTGCGCTCCAAGCCCTTGGATATGCTTGCAAGGCTGGTCTTGATGTATCCGCAGATCTTATGTGTGGTATTCCTCTGCAAAGCTGCGAGAGTTGGGAGTATTCTCTTGAACAGCTTATGGACTGCGGGGTTGATCACCTAAGCATCTATCCGCTCATGATTGAAGAAGGTACCCCGTTTTGGAAACAGTGCCAGAAAGGATTGCTGGAGTGGCCCGATGATGATCTCCAGGCACATATGATGCAGCGTGCTCAAGATATGCTGCAGCAGCAGGGGTTTTCTCGCTATGAAGTAGCTAGTTATGCGCGGGATGGGAAGCAGTGTAGGCACAATTTGGCGTATTGGTCTGGTTTGCCCTACCTTGCTCTAGGAACTTCGGGCTCTGCTTTGCTATCCAGTCAGGCTTACGAGAAGTTTTGTGCTCTTGTTGGGAACTTTCCGCAGCTTGATGAGGATATTTCACGAGTTAGATACCGCATGGTAAGCGGATATACACAGCTAGCAGCTGCAAAAAATCTAGCTGATCTTTCGTATGAGCTGGAGCTGCTCACTGATTGCCAAGCGGCGGCAGAAGATTTGATGTTAGCAGCGCGCACCAAGTATGGCATTGCCCCTGCACTGTACAGACGTGCTTGTACGGCAATAGGACAATCAGAGCTGGATGCGGCGCTTAAAAAAGCGCAGGAGCTGGGGTTGCTTAACCAGCGTGCACCCATGCACTGGGTGCCAACGCAACAAGGTTGGCTGTTGGGTAATGAGCTGTATGGTCTGTTGTGGGACTTAGCGCAGGGGCATGTTGCATCCTTGCGGCTGGATGGCACCGAGGGGTGGCATTAGCGCAGGTAGCGAGGGAACATCTCTTTGAACTTCTCGGCACACAAGGGCGTGGTAAGCAGCGTGAAGCTATCGTTGTGAGCCTGAATAAGCCCCACAGCTGCATTAGACGTTTTGACCGTGCGGCTTTCCCATGCGCGGGTAAGGTAGCTGCCTTCCATAAACTCCCATACCAGATAGCGCACTAAGGCACCGTGAGCAACCACAAGAATCTTATCCCCATCACACGCTTCGTGGTACATGTGCTTAAAGACACGCAGGATTCGTGCGCGGACCTGAGCGGCGGTTTCTCCACCAAAGCGAGAAAAGTCTTGCATAAGGTAGCTGCTGAGAAAAGCAAAGCGATGCTCTTCATAGGGCGTACCGTCAAGGGAGCCAAAGTCAAATTCACGCAGGTCTTCCGTGAGCTGAAGTGGTACGTTTTGGTCGCGCAGCACCAAGCGAGCTGTGTCCTGGGCGCGCTTAAGGGGAGAGCACCAGCAGGCGTTAAACCGTATGTTTTTGAGGGCGTCGGCCGTATTGTGAATGAGGTATTTGTACTCATCTACCAGCGCAGAATCAACAGAGCCACCCTGAATAATGTGGTCACGGTTAAACTCTGTTTTCCCGTGGCGCACATAATAAAACGTAACCGTTTTATCCGTTGGGGTGTTTGCGGTAAGAGATCCGTGGGACATTGCTGCTCTTCTCTGTCAACATAGACGTAAAAACGCGTGTAAGAACCTAAGCTTGCGCGTTTATTGTTGGTACTGTGCCATAGCATGCTTAAGATGCGCGTAGGATGGATATAATCTCGCACGTATGAATTATAGTATTGTAGGTCACTGCAGACCCTGTGGATAGGACTGAGCCTTGGCTTCCATGAATGAGAAAGACTATTACGAGATTTTGGGTGTCTCGCCTCATGCAACGGTGGATGAGATCCGTAAGACATTCCAGCAAAAGGCTCGTAAGCTACATCCCGATGTCAATAAAGCGCCCGATGCGGAAGAGAAGTTTAAAGAACTGTCTGAGGCATATGCTGTGCTTTCCGATGAGACCAAGCGTAAGCGCTATGATGCCATGCGTTCAGGCAACCCCTTTGCCTCTGCAGGTAATTGGAGCTCTTCGACCTCTGGTGATGTAGATTTTGGCTCGTGGCCTTTTGGTGGCTGGGGGACTCCCTTTGGCTCTTCTCCCTTTGGAGGGGGTAGCTCCACAACAAGGACGCGGGCGCGTGCCTACAATCCTAAAGCAGGTGCCGATGTGGTGTATCAGATAGATTTTGATGCAGAAACTGCCAAAAAAGGCACTCGTCGTGGCGTAACCTATAACCACTTTGTGAGCTGTGATGTGTGTGCGGGTAAGGGATCAGTGCACACGGATCACGCTCAGGTTTGTCCTACCTGTAATGGTAGTGGTCATATTAGTGTTGACCTTACAGGTGTGCTGGGTTTTGGTGAGATCAACATGGTCTGCCCTGAATGCGAAGGCACTGGTAAGGTAGTAGCAGATCCATGTGAGCACTGTGATGGCTCGGGTCGTGTTTTAACGGCCAGTGAGATCGTGATAGACATTCCTGCTAACTCACACGATGGCGATATTATCCGTTTGGCTGGTAAGGGAAACGCTGGCACTAATGGCTCTTCTGCTGGTGATTTTGTTTGCAGGGTTGGTGTGCCAAGTGAGCGCTTGGATCCCTTGCAAGCGTTTGGTTTTAGGCTTGTGGGCGTTACGCTGCCGTTTTTTGCGTATGGTGTTATCGCCAGAACGTTGTTAGGCTTTAGTTTTACCTTCTCAATTCCTCTGTTTATTGGCCTGTACCTCGTATTTTCTCGTGGGGTTGTAGGCAGGCGCTCCATATGGTGGAAAAACGCTGCACGCTACTTGGGTAGCGGCTTGGCAAACGGTCTGATGGTTACCTTGTTCTTACTGGCAATGGTATCGTGCGTTTCCGGTAGGCTCTTCTAGGTATACGGGCCTAAAAATCTGTTGTAACGGTTCGATGTGATTGGTTTTGGTGTGGCTGCTTCAAAGGATTATTACGAGATCTTAGGTGTTGATCGTGATGCGGATGCAAAGACGATTAAGCGTGCTTTTTTAAAATTGGCGCGCAAGTTGCATCCTGACGTATCAAATGAACCTGATGCGGAAGAAAAATTTAAAGAGGTCAATGAGGCGTATTCCGTCTTATCTGACGAGAAGCGCCGCTCTAATTACGATACCTTTGGCAATCCCGATGGTCCTGCTGGCTTTGGCGGAGACTATGTGGATATGTCCGATATCTTTGGCGGCTTTGGTATGGGCGATTTGTTCTCGTCCTTCTTTGGCGGCATGGGCAACTCCGCTGGCGCTCGTTCCGCCCGTACCCGTGGTCGTGATATGGGCCTAAACCTGCAGATCACACTGGAAGAAGCTGCCGCTGGCTGTACCAAAACCCTTGCGTATGATCGTTTGGCTCCTTGTGATGACTGTAACGGCAGTGGAGTAGGCGCGGGCGGTAAGGTCACAAACTGTCATCGTTGTCATGGTACGGGTCGTGTGGTTACGGTTCAGCAGACCATCTTGGGTCAAATGCAAACACAGACTACCTGCCCTGGATGTGGCGGTACGGGCAAGATTGTCGAAGGCGCCTGTGAGACCTGCGGCGGTCAAGGTCGTACGCCTTCGCGTGAGACCGTTGAAGCGGACATTCCCGCTGGTATTCACTCTGGTCAGTCCATCCGCATTAAGGGCCGCGGTGAGGCAGGCGTGCGTGGAGAGTTGGCGGGTGATCTGATCATAACCATCAACGTATCGGACCATGAGCAGTTCCAGCGCCAGGGTGATGATCTGTACTACGTGTTGCGCATTGATGCATTTGAGGCCATGCTGGGCGCTACTCACACCATTGATGGCATTTTGGCTGACGAGAAGGTCAGTGTGGTTGTGCCTGCTGGTTGCCAGTATGGTCAAAGGATAGTGGTTTCTCGTCATGGTATGCCGCGTTTGCATAGCTCGGCACGCGGTAGTTTGATTGTTGCAGTTGAGGTAAGTATTCCTACTGATTTGACCGATGAGCAGCTGAAGACTGTTCGTGAACTGGTAGCACAGCGTGGTCAAGAGGATGAGCTGCACAGCCAAGAGGATGAAGAGCAGAATAAACAGGATGAGTCGCAGCCAGAGTCTGAATCTGAGCCTGAGCCTCACCATACCAACAATCCTTTTCGCAGGCCACTAGGCAAGAAGAAGCGTCCTCGTAAGGGTCAGCGTAAGTGAACGGCGTCACTCCCCGTATTGCGTTTGTCAATTTAGGCTGCCGTGTTAATCGATTTGAGCTTGATGACATGGCCTATACCGCCAAGCTGCTCGGTGCACAGATTGTGTGTCCAGAAGAAGCAGATTTGGTTGTTATCAATACCTGTGCCGTAACAGGAGAGGCCGAAGCAAAAACCCGTAAAGCCATCAGAAAACATGCTGTTTTGGCACAGAGACCGTTGGTCATGGCTACGGGCTGTGCAGCAAATCTGTTTAGCGATGAGCTTACCAGCTTAGGAGAGCGTGTTCTTGTCGAGACAAACAAGAGCTTGGTTCCGCTGCGTGCAATGCACGAGCTTGGATTTACCGTTGACCAAGAGCTATTAGCATCTGCCTATAGGATGGATGATCCTACTGCTCAGTCTCAACCATCTTTGGCAGCACGTGGTGTAACGCCAACAGGCCGTACTCGTCCTGGGATCAAAATCCAGGATGGTTGTGATCATCGCTGCACCTATTGCATAGTTTGGAAGGCGCGTGGCACCGGGCGTTCCTTGCCTGTGGACCAGATTATTCAGCGCGTGCAGTATGAGTGCGCACTGGGTGCTCAAGAAGTGGTGCTGACAGGTATCAACTTGGGCTGTTATGAGGACACCAGCACCGGTTACACCATCAACCTTGCAGAGCTTCTCGATACTATCTTAGAGCGTACGGATATTTCTCGCATTCGTCTTTCGTCCATTGAGCCCCAAGATGTGAGTGCGGAGCTGTTGGGTGTGATTGCTCAATCCAAGGGTCGCATTGCACCGTACCTGCACATTCCGCTGCAGTCGGGCTGTGATCAGACGCTTAAGCGGATGGGGCGTGCCTATAGCTTGGATGATTATCTGCGCACTATTGACCTCACCAAATCAACGCTGCCATTGGTGTTTTTGGGCTGTGACTTGATTGTTGGCTTTCCGGGCGAGACAGACGATGAGTTTGCACAAAGCCTGCAAAGCTGCATGAAGGTGAGCTTTGCAAAAATGCATATCTTTAGATATTCCAAACGTCCTGGGACACCTGCGGCGCGTATGCCCAATCAGGTTGATGCTCACGTAATGGCCGATCGCGCAAAACAAGCTCGTGAGTTGGCACTATCTATGCGCAAAGAAGTGGCTGCCGCGTTGGTAGGTACTACGGATATGATCATTTCACAGATGGATGGCAGGGGCATTTCTTCCGGTTTATTTGACGTGCAGTTTAACCATCCACTTCCTCTTGGCATGCATACCTGCACAATAACTGGGGTGCAGGGTACAACGCTTATGGCAGCTGCTTGCAAAAATAGCTAGAATAAGGCTATAAGCGTTCGCATAAAGCGGGATTACCTTGGAGGGCTATGGATCCCACGCAACTTCGTTTAAAAATTCCTGATTCAGTGGACCTTACCTTGTTGATGGGGCCTGCGGATTGTTTATTGCGTCATATTGAGCAAGCGTTTGATGCCATTATTACGGTACGTGGAAATCAAGTGAGTGTAAGCGGTGCTCCTTTGGAGGCCAATGGTGCTATACAGGTATTTTCGCATCTCATAAGACAGGTGCTGGATGGTGATGCACCTACGGTTTTGGACGTAGACGTGCTTATCAAACAGGTCAAGTCTGGCACCACGCCCGTGGCCTCTGGTTCTGATGACATTTTGTTAACCTATCGTGGACGTGCCATCAGACCAAAAACAGCTGGTCAGAAGGCGTATATCAATGCTATACGTACCAATACCGTTACCTTTGGCATTGGGCCTGCTGGTACGGGTAAAACCTACCTTGCTATGGCAATGGCGGTAGCAGCGCTTAAACGCCATGAGGTGGGGCGCATTGTTTTGGCTCGTCCTGTGGTAGAAGCGGGGGAGTCTTTGGGATTTTTGCCAGGAACCCTGGAAGAAAAGCTCGATCCCTATGTACGTCCGCTGTACGATGCGCTGTATGATATGACGGACATGGAAAAGGCGCATGCGCTTATCGAGCAGGGTGTTATAGAGATTGCTCCCTTGGCCTTTATGCGTGGACGCACCTTTAATGACTCGTTTGTGATTTTGGATGAGGCGCAAAACACCACGCCAGAACAGATGAAAATGTTTTTGACACGCTTGGGTTTCTCGTCACGCTTTGTGGTAACGGGAGATTTATCTCAGCGTGATGTGCTAGGTAGAAATGGTTTGGAATCAGCTCGGCGTGTGTTGTCCAACGTTGCTGACATTGACTTTGTAGAGCTCACGCGCGCGGATATTGTTCGTCACTCGCTGGTGGCGCGCATTGTAGATGCGTATGCACAAAGCGAGGAGCATATCTCGTAGGGACAAATCTCATTTGTAGAGGCTTGAGGCTTAGCTTGAGTAAGAAAAACGGACCGGATTTTCACCGGTCCGTTTGCCTATGAAGCGTATGTGCTACCGAGAAAAACGTTGTGTTATTTACTGCGGCGCTTACAGAGGCTTCCGACTCCCGCAAGGGCAGCACTCATTACTGACGCAACAGCAGCAAGGGCCGAGGAAGCATCTCCCGTATGAGGCAGTTTATTGGAGGACGTAGTGCCCTTCACAGTCTTTGATGGGTTGGCATGCTTCGTTTTATCTTGCACTTGAGACTGATTGTTGTTATCAACGGTATTGTCATCTGATGGGTCTGTTTGATTAGGGTCTTTTCGCGTGTCGTCGCCCTTCTCATACTTTACATCCAATTCGGAGTTGAGCTCTGCAGCAAAGGCAATGAAAGAGCGACCGTTTCTATCGGTAAAGACGTGTACTTTACCAAGGCTGCTGTCATCGGAGCCATAGAAAAACGTTGTGGGCGTAAAGCCAGCAAAGCGCTTGATAAGCTTGAAGTTATCAAGGTAAATTCTTTGCTCAGAACCTGGGATAACGTTTTCAATGACTTCTTTTATAGGTGATCCGTCTGCCTCAAAGTACTCATCGATCAAAGCCGAAGGAGCTGAATCGTTGTGATGACGATAGCGAATACCTAAGGTAAATGGCTTATATTTTGGCTTTGTGGTATCCAGCTTTGTCTCTTCGAGAGCCTTTGTGGCTGTTTGAAGTTGGGAAAGCGCGCTGTCTACATCGCGTTGCTCGGGATACAGGGTGTTCAACATGATCTTTGCATGTTCGAGTGCTTCGTAAAAAGCAGTGCGGGAAGCAGGTGTCCACCCAAAGCCTTCCTGCGGCATCACATCAAGGGCATTGAAGTAGGTCTCGCGAAGACTATCGGTTTTGGCAAGATCCATTTTGATTGGATTAAGAGCCTGGGTAAGACGATTGAGTTCATCTGCAGTCGTATCAAAGTCGCGCTGGGTCTTAAGGGGGCCTCCCTCATGGGGACCAATGATAAAGGCAAGGTCTTCGAGGGCGTCCAAATCCTTTGCTGCAAGATAGGAACGATAAAAGGCATCAAAGCCGCTCTTCTCAAAACCCATACCGTCCTTGGCAAGCTCCGGAATGCGATTAAGTGCTTTTTGTGCCTTGTCAAGAGCAGCTTTGAGGGCAACTCTATCATAGGGTAGTGGCTTGAGTGCACCAAACGCTTCGTTCAGTTTTTGGCGCTGAGCAGTAATTTCGTCTTGTGTAACGGAAGAGGGGCCATCCTGAGCCTTTTTGAGCAGGGCATCGCAGGCGGCCACCTCAGCCTCAAAAGCCTTCGAGCTTTCCTCAGAAATCTTCATACCGTATGCCTTAGCAGCCTCATACTGGCTTTTATGCTCGGTAAGAGCATCTTGCAAAGGAGAGGTATCCAGACTTGAAAGATCGGCAGGAACAGCAAGCTCAAAATCTTCTCCGTTCAGTTGCATCTTGAGTACTCGAGTTCCCTTTTTGACAAATACGGGGAGTTTGTTTTGAAAGACGGTACGGTCATACGTCCCAACAGAGGGATCTGTTGGTGACCATTCAAAGAACGACTTGACGTATTCGTTGGGCTTAAACCAGTTTTCGTCTTGGTTGTCCAGGTCAATATCTTGAGAGGTATAGGGGAGTTTAAGCTCACCAAAAATCTTTAGTTCAAGATTATTGGTATGATCGGTTTGCTTTACAGCAACAACGTACATGCTTCCATAAGCACCCACATCGGTTTTAGTGCCTATGGCTTTTGCATCGGCAAGGGTTATTTCCGAGGAAGCAGTGGTCTGAGCAAGAGCGGGTTTTGCTTCAAAGAGCTGCGGTACAATTCCACAACTGCCGGTAAGGGCAAGCGCCAAGCCGGCGGCTACGGCAACATGACGTTTTGTTTGTTGCATAAAACACACTTCCTTCATTCACACACATCCTTCATGCTGGGAGTTTAGGAATCGAGATAGTTCGTATTCCACAGAAATTAACCTAGGTTGACTTTTATCATACACAAAGATTGAAAATTTGCACGAAAGTATTTATATAATTTGCTTAGACCTCTGATACGCAGGGAATACTTTTGTGTTAGCGTGATATACATGCGTATAAAAAGACTGGCGCTGTAACAGGGAGAACTGAGCATGGCTGCAACACTTGATATGTTTTGCGAAGACAACGTTTGTCCTGCCATAGATCAACAAGAGTGTCTTTCCATTTTTAATACCGTTTTGGAAGAGCGCAGCATTTCTCGTGAATGTTCTATTTCTTTATCGTTTGTTTCTAACGCCAGTATCGCAGAGCTTAATGAGGAATGGCGTAGCGTAGCGGCTCCAACGGATGTTCTTTCTTTTGAGATTGAGCGCCCTGATGATCCGGACTTAGTTGCCGGTGAGGTATGCGAATTGGGCGACATTGTTATTGCACCAGAGTATGTTGCCAATCAGGCACATGACTTTGGTACTACGCCTGCTGACGAGACACGCCTGATGTTGGTACATGGTCTTTTGCATTTGTTGGGCTACGACCACATGGAAGAGCATGATGCTATTATCATGCAGCGCATCGAAGATAAGCTTGTGCAGATGCTTGCTACAGATGGCACGTTAAGCAAAACGGTTCTTACGCGTCATCGTGAGGATGTATAAATGATTCCTGGTTCTACGCATAATCACCCAAGCTTCAAAAAAAGTTTTGGTTTTGCCATTAAAGGCTTTGTAACGGCATTAAAAACCGAGCGCAATATCTGTGTGATGGTCGGCGTTGCTTTGGTGGCAATCCTTGCTGGTTTTACAGTAAAGCTTGATCCCCTTGGTTGGGTAGTAGTGCTGTTGGGTAGTGGAATGGTCCTCTCCGCAGAGCTTATCAATACGTCCATAGAGACCGTCGTTGATTTAGCTTCTCCAGAGCTGCATCCGTTAGCCGCGCGTGCTAAAGATATTGCTGCCGCCGCTGTTTGGATCCTGTGTATGTTTGTAGCCTGTGCGGGTCTGCTTGTGTTTGTACGCGCACTGTTTTGTTAGGAGTAGGGTATGGCTGCTGAGTCTTCCGATGTGTTTCATAGTGGATTTGTTGCCTTAGTTGGCCGTCCTAACGTGGGTAAATCAACGCTGCTCAATGCCTGTTTAGGACATCGGGTTGCAATTACCAGTCCTGTTGCACAAACCACGCGCAAGCGTTTGCGTGCTGTGATTACTACCAATAGCTCTCAGCTTGTTATCGTGGATACGCCCGGTTTGCACAAGCCCAAGGATGCTTTGGGCAAAGAGCTCAATCGAGCGGCGTTGGGTGAGCTTGCCGATGTGGATGTGGTTGCCTTACTCATTGATGCTACAAAACCGGTGGGTACGGGAGATGAGTGGGTGGCCTCACATATGGCTGCTTCATCTGCGTTTAAGCTGTTAGTGATTACCAAGGCAGATTTGGCGAGCGCCGAGCAAATGGACGCACAGCTTACGGCGGCGCAGGCTTTGGCAGATTTTGATGACGTTCTGGTGGTTTCGGCAACGCAAAACTTTAACGTAGCCGCCTTTGTCTCGCTGGTGTCTTCTCGGCTGCCCGAAGGTCCCAAGTGGTTTCCTGATGATATGCAAACCGATGCAACGGATGAAGAGCTGGTTGCAGAGTTTGTTCGCGAGAAGGTCTTGCTTAACTGCAGGCAGGAGATTCCTCACTCTGTTGGTGTGCTGTGTACAGAGATTGTTTGGGCAAAGAACGGACATGCCTCTATAGAAGCAACCATTTTAGTAGAGCGAGAAGGACAAAAACGCATTGTTATAGGTCATGGTGGCCAGATGATTAAGACGATTGGCATGCAGGCAAGAAAAGATATCGAGCGCCTGCTGGGTGCTCCGGTATTTTTATCACTGGAAGTGCGCGTTCGTCCTGCATGGCGTCGTGATCAAAATGAAATTCGCCGCTTGGGTTATGACGCTGGCCAATAAAAGATCATGCCTCAGCGTCGGACCTTTCGCACAAAAGGAATTGTGCTTCGCAAAACAAAATTAGGTGAACAAGACGTCATTCTCACCCTTTTAACTGAGGATGGCTCGCAATGTCAGGCAGTGGCTAAAGGAGCTCGCAAACCAGGGAGTCGTTTGGCTGCGCGCTGCGACCTGTTTTGTGAGGTCGATTTTTTGCTGGCGCATGGTCGGTCGTTGGCGGTGGTGGCGGAGGCTTCTTTGATAACGCCGCACCAGCTATTGCGTATGCAGGTGGAGCATATGAGTGCTGCTGTCTGTGTGTGTGAGATTGCACAACATACCTCGTTTGAAGATGCTCAGGATGGGTTTTTGTTCCCCTTGCTGTCACGCGTGCTCTTGGCAATTGAGCAGGCAACTGTCAGCGAGCAGCTCGATCTGATTGTGGCTGCCTATACGTTTAAGGTGTTTGCTCATCAAGGATGGCGGGTGCAATTGGATAGTTGCGTTGCCTGTGCAGATCCAGCACCTTCGCGTTTCTCGGCAGCTATGGGTGGCGTTGTGTGTGAAAGTTGTGCGGCAGCTTTAGAGGGTGCAGAGCCCATTTCCCACACAGAAATCGAATGGCTTGATGCTCTGTTGCATATGACCTTTGATCAGATACTTGCAGCTCAGGTTGATAAACAAACAGCGGCCTATATAGCTTCTTTGGCACATATTTGGGCGGTCACGCACCTGGATTGTCGGCTGCGTGCCTTTGAATATTATCTGTCAGTGTAGTGATTTTTGTAAAACCCCAGCTTTTGTAGGGAGTTTTTGCTATACTTTCTGGGTTGTATTACCCAAGCTTTGTTACCACGTACCACCTACATGGTTACGCAGCTATGGGCGTATTATCCAGCGGTCGTAGGCCGCGCTATGGTGTTTGACACCAGAAAGGTGGGACAGTCTTATGGCTACCATCACAAATGAGCAGATTGTTGACATCATTAAAGAGTTTGGTAAGAGTGAGAAGGACTCCGGTTCTGCACCTGTTCAGGTTGCAATTCTTACCACGCGCATCAAGAACCTTACCGAGCACATGAAGTCTCATCCTAAGGACTTCCACACCCGTCGCGGTTTGTTGATGCTTGTAGGTCAGCGTCGTCGTTTGCTTGGATATATCAAGCGTAATGACATTAACGAGTACCGTGAGCTTATTGCTCGTCTGGGCATTCGCGACAACGTCCAGTAAATTGGCAAGAAGGGGCGCTGCACAGCGCCCTTTTTCATATGAGGCCCGTCTGCAATGGGGCAGGCGGAGTTAAGGGGAAATATAAGATGACAAAAGTTACCCACGAGTTTGATCTTTATGGCAAGCATTACGTTTTGGAATCCGGTGAGCTTGCAAAGCAGGCTACGGGCGCGTGCTTGGTTTCATGCGGCGACTCAACGGTTTTGCTCACCGCTGTTGTATCGGATGAGCGCAAGGATTATGACTTCTTTCCACTGACCGTTGATTTTATCGAGAAAATGTATGCTGTTGGGCGCATTCCTGGCGGCTACCTCAAGCGTGAGGCACGTCCTTCCGAGAAGGCTACGCTTACGGCTCGCATGATTGACCGTCCTTTGCGTCCAAGTTTTCCAGAGGGCTTCCGCAATGAAGTACAGGTTGTAGCTACTTCGTTGGTTGCAGATCAGATTCATGCGGTAGATACCATTTGTATCATGGGCGCATCTGTTGCTTTGGCAGTGGGCGGTGTTCCTTTTGAGGGTCCGCTGGCTTGTGTTCGTATTGGTCGCTCTAAAAGCACGGGTGAATTCATGGTTAACCCAAGCTACGAGGAGCGTGCGGATTCTGATTTAGACCTAGAGCTTGCAGGTTCCGATGGCTTTATCTCCATGCTTGAGGCTGGAGCGGAAGAAATTTCAGAGCAGGATATGCTTGCTGCTATGGCCTTTGGTCAGCAAGCAATCGCGGCATTTTGCGAGGAGCAAAAGAAGTTTCTTGCAAAATATGAAGCGGAGAATGGCCCCATTGAACAGCGTGAATACATCCTTGATGAGCCTATTGTGGAAGTTCATGAGCGTATCTTTGCTCACTATGATGAGATGAGCGCTGCGCTTAAAAATGAGGACAAGCAGTCTCGTATCGGCTGTGTTGCTGCACTTAAAGAGCAGATTAAGGCCGAGTTTAGTGATGAGGAGCTTGAGGAGTGGAGCCGCGCTATTGCGGTAGAGCTCAAGAGCCTTGAGAAGCACGCTATGCGCATGATGGTTGTAGAGACGGGCGAGCGTGTGGACGGCCGTGTCGCCAATGAGGTGCGTCCTTTGATGGTCAAGCCGGACTACCTGCCTTTGGTTCATGGTTCCGGTTTGTTCCAGCGTGGTCAAACCCAGGTTTTGTCGGTAGCTACCTTGGGCATGCTCAATGAGTGGCAGCGCCTGGATACCATTGAGCCTGTTGAGGGCAAGCGCTATATCCATCACTATAACTTCCCGCCTTACTGCACTGGTGAGACAGGTCGTATGGGAAGTCCTAAGCGTCGCGAGCTTGGACACGGTGCCTTGGCAGAGCGTGCCCTGTTGCCCGTTTTGCCTTCCGAGGAAGAGTTCCCTTATGCCATTCGTGTGGTGAGTGAGGTCATGGAATCTAACGGCTCTTCTTCTATGGCTTCTACCTGCGGATCTACCCTGGCATTAATGGATGCCGGTGTGCCTATTAAGCGTCCTGTTTCCGGTGTGGCCATGGGCCTTATCCAGGAAGAGGGCAAGACGGTAGTGCTTACGGATATTCAGGGTCTTGAAGACTTCTTGGGTGACATGGACTTCAAGGTAACCGGTACCGAGCGTGGTATTACCGCCATGCAGATGGATAACAAGGCAACCGGTCTTACTGCGGAAATTTTTGAGCAGGCCATGAAGCAGTCTCATGAGGGTCGTATGCATATTTTGCAGGCCATGCTTCATGAGATTGAAGCACCTCGTGCACACACAAAGGAGACCGCTCCTACCATTTTGAGCCTCCAGATTCCTGTTGATAAGATCCGTGATGTTATTGGTTCTGGCGGCAAGGTTATTCGCAGCATTCAGGATGAGACGGGCGCCACGATTGACATCCAAGAAGATGGCACCGTCTTTATTGCTGGTGTTGGCAGCGCTGGTACCGACGCGGCAGAGCGCGTGAAGGCTATCGTCAAGGTACCCGAGCCTGGTGAGGAGTACACCGGTCGCGTGGTTGGCATCCAGGCATTTGGTGCCTTTGTTGAGCTGCTGCCTGGTAAGGATGGCTTGCTGCACATTTCTCGTGTTGCTCAGGGCCGTGTTAACAAGGTTGAAGATGTCCTTAACGTTGGAGATGAGGTTAAGGTTAGGGTACTTGAGGTAGACGATAAGGGTAAGATTTCTCTTGACCGTATCGATAAGCCCGAGGTCAGTACGGGTGATTCCAAGAATGGAGATGCGGGCAAGCCGCGCGCTTCTCGTAACGATAAGCGCCGTCCTGGTGACCAAGGCTCTAACACTACCCGCAAGCCCCGTCGTCACCATGAGGCAAATTAGCCGTTGTTGTCATAAGGCTCACTAATAAGGGTTATCACTCTTTGAGCTCTATCAACTTGTTTAAGAAGCTGCTTTCTTACAAGAAAGTGGCTTCTTTTTTTGGTTTTGCAACCTGCTCGTGAACGATATGAGAAGACGGGCGCTATAAGCCGATATAAGAAATATGCCCTTTTAATTGTGGGTATAGTGCAGGTAGCTCTATTAAAACTGACTTTCTATTACAATAGATAAGTTACAACGTTTGTACCGTTCAGCACCATGGTGCTGTGTTTTTCATACAAAGCTAATGAAAGGATTTCCTACTATTATGGCAAAAAAGAAGCCACCTCTAAAAATTATCCCTCTGGGTGGTTTAGACGGCATCGGTAAAAATATGACCGCCTTTGAATATGGCGATGATATGGTGCTTATCGATGCTGGTCTTATGTTCCCAGATGATGATCAACCAGGTATTGATCTGGTACTTCCTGATTATACCTACGTTCTAGAAAATGAAAATAAGCTCCGCGGTATTATCATCACGCATGGTCATGAGGATCATACGGGCGCTTTACCGTATTTGCTGCAGGATCTTGTCCCTAAGGTACCTATTTTTTCCAGTGCTCTTACCCTTGGTTTTATCGAGGGCAAGCTGGCAGAACACAAGATTCGCAATCCTAAGTTCCGCACCGTAATGGACGGGTCTCACATTGACCTAGGCGCCTTTTCCATTGATTTTTTCTCTATGACGCATTCCATTCCGGGCGGTTTTGGCGTGTTTTTACAAACGCCTCAGGGCAGCGTTATGCATACGGGAGACTTTAAGTTAGATCAGACGCCTATTGATGGCGTGCTGCCCAATTACTATGCCATTACCAAGTTTGGACACCTGGGCATTGACCTGCTGCTTTCAGACTCCACCAACGCCATTAGACCTGGCTATACTCCTTCTGAAGCAGAAGTTGGTGCCTCGCTGCGTCATATCATCAAAAACGCTACGGGCAAGGTTTTTGTCGCTTCCTTTGCAAGCCACATCCATCGTTTGCAGCAAATTTGTGACTTTGCAGTGGCGTCTGGCCGTAAAGTGGTGGTTACCGGTCGTTCCATGGTCACCAACACTAAGATTGCTCGTGAACTGGGCTATTTGCACATCGCGGACGAGGACATTATCGATGCCTTTAATGTGGAAGAGATTCCTGACGAGAAAATTGTTGTCTTGTGTACCGGCAGCCAGGGAGAGCCTTTGAGTGCGCTTGCTCGTATGGCAAACGGCGAGCACAAATCGCTGACCATTACAGCAAATGACACCGTCATCATTTCCGCAACACCTGTTCCGGGCAATGAACGTTCCGTTCAGGGCATTGTTAACTCGCTCTCTAAAATTGGCTGCACCATTTACGATAAGAGCAATGCTTTGGTGCATGTGTCCGGCCATGGCTCTCGAGAAGAGCTTAAGCTCATGCTGGCCATGACGCATCCCGTTAACTTTGCTCCCGTTCATGGTGAGGCCATCCACCTGCGTGCACATGCACAGCTTGGACGCGATATGGGTGTAAACCCGGATAATATTTTCCTCTTGGATAACGGCGACACCTTAGAAATGCGTGGCGGAAAGGTACGCTTTGGCACTCCCGTCGAATCAGGTATTGTATATGTTGATGGTCTGCGCATTGGCGATACGGAACCCGCGGTATTGCGCGATCGTCAAAAACTTTCGGAAGACGGCATTGTTACCTGTTTTGTGGCGATCTCTACGCGGAGCCACAAGGTTTCGGAGATTGAGATTTCCATGCGTGGTGTTTCGTTTGCAGGAGATGATTCCTTGTTGTCCGGTGCGCAGGATTCTATCCGCGATTCGATAAATCATGCTGCTAGCAATACGGGTTCTTCTCTTGAGACCCTGCGCAAAACTGCTCGTAATAACCTTTCTAATTATTTGTGGAATAAGACTCACACGCGCCCGATGGTTATTCCGGTCGTGATGGAGGTTTAGGATTTTCATGCCCAATCGCAGCTCAAATACATCCCGTAAAGGCAAAAAGTCCAATGCTCGCACTAATCGTGGGACAGGCGCTCGTCGCGCCGATGCTTATTTGTTTGCTTCCAGTACGGCAGTCAATGACATTGTAGGTGTGTTGATTGCCGTCATTGCGCTTGCATTTGCCCTTGCGCTTCTCTCTCCTTCAGAGGCGCCGGTCACTCACTTTACCGGTCAGATGCTTATGCAAGGGTTTGGCGCTGGTGCCTTGTTGGTGCCCATCGCATTGTTTTTGTATGCACTTACCTACTTTATGTCATCCGACGGACCCATATCTCAGCGCATTGCCCTCGGACTGACCCTCATAGTCGTGGCCATATTGTCCATCTTGTCAGTATTGGTGCCCGGCGTAGAAGCTAATCCAGCTATCGTTTTTCAAGAAACTGTTTTACCGGTAGCTGGTGGATATGTTGGCGGCGGCGTTGCCTGGGCTTTGGTTTCACTCTTGGGCAAGCTGGTTTCTTTGGTGGTTTTAGCTGGCATTATAATTGCCGGCGTCATTGTTTGTGGCTTCTCGATAAGCGCCGCTGTTGCCAAGCTGCAAGATCGGGCAACGGAGTTTTATGAGGCCGCCGCTCGTAAAAGAGAAGAAGCGGCCAAGCGTGCTGCTCAAAATAAGCTTACGCGCAATCAGGATGTGCAGCCACAGTCCAACAGCAAGCGTCAGATGGCTGTTGTGGGGGAGGAGCCTGCAACCACCTTTATTGGTGCTCGCAAGACAACGGTTATTAAGCGTGGTGAGACCCCACAAGAGCAAAAGAGCTCTGCCCCTGCAACCACCTTGCTTAAGCGTAAGAAAAAGACTGCGGCTGCAGATAAGCCAGCGGAGGGGTCTGCTGCCATGGCTGAGTCTGAAAACACAGCGGCTGTTGCAAAAGATGCTCCAAATGGCACAATGGCTATCCCTAGCTTTTTGCAAAAGGCAGCTTCTCAGGACCAAAAGCGTAAAAGCCCGGCCGCACCAAAGGCAGACCCCTTGCGTGAGCGTACTGGGGATCTTGATGGTGCGCTGCCCCCCCTTGACATGATTAAATGTACAGAGGGTTCTTCCACTCATACGGTGAGTTCTGACGAGCTTGCAGGCACCGCTGCAAAACTTCAATCCACCTTGGAAGAGTTTGGTCTGGTAAGTAGGGTAGTGGGCTGGACGAGTGGTCCTGCTGTTACCACCTTCAAAATTGAGATGGGTGAGGGAGAGCGTGTAAACAAGATTCGCAATCTTGAGGACGATATTGCACTTTCGCTGGCTGCAAAGTCCGTGCGTATCTTTGCCCCCATCCCAGGTACTTCATTGGTGGGTATTGAAATCCCCAACAGGACAACGCAGTCCGTTTACTTGGGCGATGTTTTATCGCATGTAACAGGAGGTCCACTTGAGGCGGCGTTTGGTCGCGATTCTGAGGGCGCGCCGGTTGTGGTAGATATTGCTGCGTTGCCGCACTTGCTTGTGGCAGGTACTACGGGATCTGGTAAATCCGTTCTTCTCAACAGCATTGTTATGACCATGCTTATGCGCGCAACCCCCGAGGAATTACGCCTTATTATGGTTGACCCCAAGCGCGTAGAGTTTACTTTTTATGCCGGTCTTCCGCATCTGTATGTGCCTGTTGTTACGGAGCCTCGCCAAGCTACCAGCGCTCTTCAATGGGGTGTAACGGAGATGGAGCGACGCCTCAAAGTGTTTGAGCACTATAAGGTTCGTGACATCAAATCCTTTAATAAGCAGGTAGAGAGCGGTAAATTATCCGAGATGGACAATCCGCCTCAGAAGATGCCCTATTTTGTTATCGTTATAGACGAGTTGAGCGACCTTATGATGGTTGCTGGCAAGGATGTGGAATCGTCTATTGTTCGCATTGCGCAATTGGGCCGTGCCGCAGGTATTCACCTCATTGTCGCTACGCAGCGTCCTTCTGCAGACGTGGTAACCGGTCTTATTAAGGCCAATATCGATAACCGTGTGGCCCTATCTGTTGATAACAGCATCAACTCGCGCATTATTTTGGATCAGACGGGTGCCGAGAAGCTCTTGGGTCGCGGTGACATGTTGTATAAGCTTCGTGGTCGCAAACCAAAGCGTGCTCAGGCTTGTTTTGTGTCCGAAGCAGAAGTGGAACAGGTTGTGGAGTTCATTAAAGAACACCATGAATCCGACTACCATGAAGATATTTTATCTGCGGTAACACCAGGAAAGCCCAGCGTTGGTGGGGCGGAGGCTGCCTCTGATGACGATCCTTTGATCTGGGAGGCTGCACAGATAGTTGTGGATTCCCAACTTGGTTCTACTTCTGGTATTCAGCGCAGGCTTAAAGTTGGTTATGCTCGTGCTGGACGCATTATGGACATGCTTGAGGCAAAGGGTGTTGTTGGTCCTCCTGATGGATCAAAGCCTCGTGAAGTACTTATCGACGCAGACGGATTAGAGGAACTTCGTGCTGCAGAGTCTGAATATAGGGAGGTGTAGTCATGGCTTATCCACGCTTTAGCGAGCTGTTGCGTAATCGTCGCATGCAGCTTGGACTGTCTATTGAACAGGCCGCTCGAGTGCTCAAACTTAAAGAGCAGGCACTTATCGCTTTTGAAGAAGCGGATTTCACGTCCATTCCTAAGTCTGGCTATGCACAAGGCATGCTTTCCTCGTACGCTCGCTATCTCGGCTTAAACCCCCGTGAAGTGGTAGATCAGTTCCAAGAAGATTTGTATGAACATACCAATGGGGTTATGTCTCATGAATTGCGCCGTCGTACGCGCGATGGTGTGCATGGGCGTGGGCCGATGGAAGCCTCCAGCTATGAGCTGCCCCTTGTTGGAAAGCGCTCATCCAATTCTCGCTTGCCCGAGCCGCCACATTTGCTTCCTGAGAATCCCGTGTTGGGTCGTACTGGTTCCTTTGATACCACCTCTCAGGCGCGCTCGCGCTCAGAGCTGTATCAACAGGGTAGTTCTAGCCTGCGCAACTATGAGTCCACCAGCACCAACCTGTCGACTCAGCCCAACGATGCATATCCACAGGGTCGTCCCTATACCAGCAGCTCTGCCTCCTCGGCGTATACGAGTCCTCGTCGTTCTTCTCGCCGTTCTCGTAGCGGTGCGGGATCGCAAGCTGGTCAAAGTCGCTCTACAACGCCGCGTACCGGTGACGTGGTTTCTCGCCGGCCGACATCAGATCAGTATACGGATGACCTGCGCATTGACAATAATGCCCGCAGATATGAGGCTGCCTCTTCTCGTCAGGGCAGGCATTCCTATCGCAACATTGCTTCTACCAACCGTCCTTCGGTTAAGCGCAATGATGAGCTCAAACGTCAACAGCTGCGCAACAGGCGTTCCCGTACAGCGCCTCAGCAACCTGGCGTCATAGGCTTTTTGAGCTACTTTTTTTCTGATCGAGTTCGCACCATAGTAACCATTTTAGTAGCCTTAGTACTCGTGCTTATTATTTTGATTGCTACAGCTGTTCGTTCCTGTACCAGTCGCGTTACCGATAGCAAAAAGACGGTAGCAGTAGAAACAGCAACACCCGCGACAACCACTTCTACCACGGATGCTGCAAGCACCGCTGCCTCTACCGAGGCTACAGCGGCTACCACTACCGCTCCGGTTACTGAGACTGTGGTAAAGGTGGCAGTAAACGATGGTGCTGTTACCTGGCTAGAAATTATCAATGATGGAACTTCAGAGGTTGCCCAAACCGTTACGGGACCGTGGTCAAAGACGTATACCGTTACCAAGGAAATCACGGTACGCGTAAATGACACTTCTGCGGTAAGCATTACTAAAAACGGGGAGAATGTACGTTTTGACGAGCATTCAAGCGGGGTAGGCACCATTACCATTCAGGGCACTAATCCCAATGCTGCTACCGCTGATGCTGCGGATGAGAGTTCTAGCACCAACGATACAAAGAGCACAACAACAGGCTCTGCAAAAAAGAATAGTTCTGACGCTTCGTCCAAATCGTCTTCCAACAACAACTAAGGAGAATCGCCATGGCTAAAGACTCTAGTTTTGATGTGGTATCTACCGTGGATATGCAGGAAGTTGACAACGCTTTCCAGCAAACAGCGCGCGAGCTCACGCAGCGCTACGACCTTAAAGATACCGGTGCCACGATTGAGCTTTCTAAGGCAGAGAGCACCATTACTGTTCATGCGCCTTCCGAATTTACCGCTTCTCAAGTAACCGATGTTCTTGCGAGCAAACTTATTAAACGTAAGGTTGACCTTAAAGCTTTACGCTGGGACAAGCCTCAAGCGGCAACAGGATCTTCTGTGCGTATAGTTGGTCATATCGTTCAGGGCATTGAGCAGGAACTTGCTAAAAAGATCTCCAAGGATATTCGTGATCAAAAGCTTAAGGTTAAAGCTACAGTAGAGGGTGATAAGCTTCGAGTTTCCTCTGCCTCAAAGGATGCTTTGCAGCAAGTTATTAGCTTCCTTCGTGAGAAGGACTATGATCAAGCTCTTCAATTTGTTAACTATCGTTAGGATCAAGCGTTTATGCCGTCTGTTTGTTATGTCACGCTCGGTTGTGCAAAAAATGAAGTAGATACTGATCGCATGCGCGCTTTGCTGCGCATGAGCGGCTATGCCGATGCTACTGGGGTTGAGGATGCAGATGTTGTTTTGATCAACACCTGTTCTTTTCTCGCCAGTGCTACTACAGAAAGTATCGAGACAACCCTTGAGCTTGCAGAAGGTATGACTTCTGGTGTACGTAAAAAGCCCATTATTATGTGTGGCTGTGTTCCATCTCGCTATGGCAAAGAGCTACCTCAGGAACTTCCTGAGGTTGCTGCCTTTGTGCGTACCGATGAAGAGGATGGCATTGTTACGGTGGTTTCAAGCGTACTGGGCATTGATCAGCAGACCTGTGTTACTGATTATTCTACCTATGCGTTGCGTACCGTTGAAGGTGCAAGTGCGTTTGTCAAGATTTCTGATGGCTGCGATCGTTTTTGTGCGTTTTGCGCCATTCCCTATATTCGTGGGCGGTATGCCTCAAGGTCCGCGCAGGAGATTTTGGATGAAGTTCATGCTCTGATGGAGGGTGGCGTTCGCGAAATAGTGCTCATTGGCCAAGATACCGGTGTTTGGGGTAAGGACATCAAGGGTTCTTATAACCTTGCATGGTTGTTGCGTCAGGTTGGCAAAGCTGTACGCCCGTATCAGGCTTGGGTTCGTGTTTTATACTTGCAGCCAGAGGGTATGACGGACGATCTTATCGCTGCTATTCGAGATACTCCTGAGGTTTTGCCTTATATTGATATTCCCATTCAGCACTGCTCGGGATCTGTTCTTAAGGCAATGAACCGCAGAGGTAACGCAAGTGAGTATCGCAAGGTGTTTGATCGTCTGCGTACAGAGATTCCCGGTATGGTTTTGCGCACCACGGCACTCACGGGGTTTCCAGGAGAAACCGAGCATGATTTCGATGAGCTCATGGGCTTTTTGTCCGAGCAGGAATTTGATTACACCTCCGTGTTCACCTACTCGGCAGAAGAGGGTACGCGCGCTGCAACGATGCCTGATCAGGTTGATGAGTCAGTTAAACTTGAGCGCACGCAGGCTCTGATTGATGTGGCTGAGCAACTTGGCTTTGCGGCCACTGCCAAACATGTGGGCGAGCGGGTGCCGGTTATTATTGACGGCATAGAAGAGGGCGACAAGGGCGCTGAGCTGATTGGTCATACCTGGTTCCAGGCACCGGATTGTGACGGTGCAGTGCATATTGCCTATGGTCAGGCGGCTGTGGGCGATGTAGTCATGTGTGATTTGGTTGATTCGTTTTGTTACGAGCTTGTTGGTGAGCTTGTGAACGCTGCAGATGAGGAAGCATAAGGTATGAGTACAGACTCTTCTACGAGCAAAAAGGCTGGTTCTGGTATTCGTTGGACAGCTGCCAATATTGTTACTACTATTCGAGTGGTACTTATTCCTCTATGGATTTTGCTAGCAGAGCTTATCTCTTCTAAGAGTGATGGCACCACTGTAAACTGGGGCGGGTTTGTCGTCTTTGTATTCTTTGCTTTTTTGTCTCTTACCGATAAGATCGATGGATATCTCGCTCGCAGCAGGGGAGAAGTAACCGTTTTTGGTAAGTTTCTTGATCCCATTGCAGACAAACTGCTTGTCGTGACGGGCATGATTTGGCTTTTGGAACAAGGCTTTGTTCCTGCTTGGAGTATTGTTCTAGTTATTTCTCGTGAGTTTTTAGTATCTGGCCTGCGTATGGTGGTTGCTTCTAAGGGTACTGTTGTTGCAGCAAGTAACTTAGGAAAATGGAAAACCGCAACTACTATGCTTGCCTTATGTGGTTACATGCTGGCCCTTACCCTTCCTGCGGGGACGCTCTGGCTTGTCATCTTTGGTATTTCTACCTTCAGTTTTTATGTAGCAATGATCCTTACCGCTTGGTCTGGCATTGATTACTTTATCAAGTCTTGGAGTTCTTTAGGCGAGGATTAACTCATGGAAACACCACGTTGCGTGTGCAATCAAGATACGTATGAGCTGGCAGCTAAGGTTGTTCAGCATGCCTGTGCCCACAATCAACGTCTGGCCACGGCAGAATCTTGTACCGGCGGCCTGGTAAGTGCCGCACTTACTTCGGTAAGTGGATCGAGTGCTGTTGTGCGTGGGGGCATTGTTAGCTATGCCATTGAAGTTAAACATGAGGTACTTGGTGTAGATGCGCAGACACTTTCTGATGTGGGTGCTGTATCTTCTGAATGTGCCCAGCAAATGGCTCAAGGTGCAGCCAGGGTTCTTAAGGCTGATTTTGCGGTATCGGTTACCGGCATTGCTGGACCTACTGGTGCAGAACCCAACAAGCCCGTGGGTACCGTTTGGTTTGGCCTGTGTACACCATCTGTAGTTACAAGTTTTGTTAAATACTTTGATGGCAATAGGGATGACGTGCGTCAACAGGCTGTCTTGACGGCTCTTCAGGCTTTGCTGGATGAACTGGTGCGTTGCTAGACCTCTGTCAGGCCTCTGTTTATGGTTGTTTGATTTATGTTGGCTGCTTCTTGCAAAATGAGTAGTATCAATTGACACAGAACAGGTGTTCGTATATTCTCTTTCGTGAGAGAAGGGAAAAATCCTATGGCAAAAAGTAAAGGTCCAGGTCGCGAGATTCACGCTAAGACAACGGGTGAAGAGCGCGAGAAAATGATTGATACTACTACAGCAGAGATTGAGAAGCGCTTTGGTAAAGGTGCAATCATGCGTTTTGGCGACGGTGGCCCAGACCTTGAGGTGGAGGGAATTCCAACCGGTTCTGTTGCCTTGGATGCCGCTTTGGGTATTGGTGGTGTGCCACGTGGTCGTATTATTGAGATTTATGGACCTGAGTCTTCTGGTAAGACCACGCTTTCTTTAGAGATTCTTGCAGAGGCACAAGCGCTTGGTGGCGTTGTAGCATTTATCGATGCGGAGCATGCGTTGGATCCTGGCTATGCTGCACGTATTGGCGTTGATATTGACGATGTTTTGATCTCACAGCCGGATACAGGCGAGCAAGCCTTGGAAATTTGTGACATGCTTGTGCGCTCAGGCGCTATTGATGTTGTGGTTGTAGACTCCGTAGCTGCTTTGGTTCCTCGTGCAGAAATTGAAGGAGAAATTGGCGATACAACCGTGGGCTTGCAAGCTCGCCTGATGAGCCAGGCCCTACGTAAGCTTGCTGGATCTTTATCTAAATCCAATACTACCTGCATTTTCATCAATCAGCTTCGTGAGAAGATTGGTGTAATGTTTGGTAATCCAGAAACGACGCCCGGAGGTCGTGCACTTAAGTTCTTTGCATCCGTACGCATGGATATTCGCCGTGTTGATTCCATCAAAGAAAGTGGAGAGGTTGTTGGTAATCGCGTGCGCGTAAAGATTGTTAAAAACAAGGTAGCGCCACCTTTCAAACAGGCAGAATTTGACATTATGTATGGCACCGGTATCTCCAAAGAAGGCTCTATCTTAGATATGGCCGTTGAGTACGATATTGTTAATAAGTCGGGCGCTTGGTATACCTACCAAACCGAGCGTTTGGGGCAGGGTCGTGAGGCTGCTAAGGAGTTCCTACGAACAAATCCAGAGCTCTGTCTTGAGATTGAGCATAAGGTTCGTGAAGCCTGTGGCCTTGAACTGAGTGATGAGCCTGTAGGTGCTCCCATACTGGATAAAGAATAGCTATCGTGCCTGCCGAGACATTTTCATGGGATTGCGAGCTTCCTGATAGGACTGCTTCTGTTTTGGGCGCTCGCAAACCTAAAGCACAACTGCGTATCACTTCGGAAATAATGGGAGAAGAAACATTTTATATTCCCATTGTGGTTGCTCGGAAATTGCTTAGTGCTCACAAAAAGCATGAAATTGTTCCTCAATCACGTGCCGAAGTGCTCTATGAGCTAGGCCGTCTCTCAGAGCACTGCGCTTTTTTGCGTCTTACTAAGCTCGTGGATAGAAGGGACTATTCCAGCAAAGAAGCTTCTGACAAGCTTCGTTTGGACGGCTATTCTCAAAAAAGTATCGAGTATGCTCTTGCACGTGCTATTAAGCTTAATTTTATTAATGATCAACGCTTTGCAGAGGTCTTTATTCGTTCAAAAGTATCTATGGGCTGGGGTAAGCTACGCATAGAGCGAGAGCTTTTAGCTAAGGGTATTGATATAGCAGAAATTTCTGGTTGGCCAGATGATTTTTATGAAGAACAGAGTGAGTCTGATCGGGCTTATGCCTTTATTTGCACCAAGGCTATTCCAGAGAAAAATGCCTATCAAAAACTTATGAGAAAACTCGTCTCACGGGGATTTTCTTATGAGGTGGCTTCTCATGCGGTAAAACGTTATCTGCAAGAATAGGGTTTTCCCATATTTTTTTAATAAAGTTCATGAATTACTGCATTTACGCAGGTAGGTTAAATAGAAAGATTTGACAAGTTCAGCTTATCTACCTACGATTAGAAGGTCACTTGAGTTTACTTGCGTCTGCCATAGGTTGACGTTTTATATATGTTTTGATGAGTTTTGCCAACTATATAGCGGTCCTAGGTGCTCTTTTGACGGGTTCAATCCGTAAAGATTGATTCCTGAACTAATTCATATACTTCTTAGGAGAGCAGTTTTATGGAACCGATTTCGATTTTGATTGGCATTGTGTGCCTCATTGTAGGTGCTGCTGGTGCCTATTTCATTGCAAATAGCGCTCATACCAAGCGTGTGCAAGAAGCCCAAGCAAAAATTAAAGAAGCAGAAGATAAGGCAAAGCAAATCCATGTAGATGCTCAGCGTCAGGCAGAAACTTCGCGTAAGGAAGCTGTGCTTGAAGCTAAGGAAGAAATTCTGCAAATGAAGCAGGCTTCAGAAAATGAAGAGCGTCAGCGCAAGAGTGAACTTCGCAGCATGGAAAATCGTATTATGCAGCGCGAAGAATCTCTTGATCGCCGCAATGACGCACTGGATAAGCGCGAGCATCATCTCTCTAGCCTGCAAGGTCAGCTTGATCGTAGGCGTAATGATTTAGATGGTATTATTTCTCAGCAAACCATAGAACTTGAGCGTATTTCTGCATTAACTACGGATGATGCTCACAAAGAATTGCTTGATAGGGTTCGTAAGGACACCATCAAAGAAGAAGCACAGATTTTGCGTGAGTCTGAGACGCGCGTACGTGCAGAGGCAGAAAAAACCGCCCGCAAGATTGTTTCCATTGCCATCCAGCGCTGCGCCTCTGATCAGGCCGGTGAGATCACGGTTACTTCAGTGCACATCCCATCCGATGATCTTAAGGGTCGCATTATCGGTCGAGAAGGTCGTAATATTCGTACCTTTGAGCAAATCTCCGGCGTTTCTCTGGTTATTGATGACACCCCAGAAACCGTTGTGCTTTCCAGTTTTGATCCTGTCCGTCGTGAGACCGCTCGTGTTGCGCTAGAAAACCTCATTGCGGATGGCCGTATTCATCCTGCACGTATTGAAGAGATGTACAAGAAGGCAGAAGAACTGGTAAATCAGCGCGTTCAGGAGGCGGGCGAGCAGGCTGCATTTGATTGTGGTATGCATGATTTGCATCCAGAAATCATCAAAATCCTTGGTAAGCTTCGCTACCGTACGTCTTTTGGTCAAAACGTGCTGCAGCACTCCATACAGGTTGCAGAGCTCTGCGCCATTATGGCTTCTGAGCTTGGGATTGATCCCATTCCGGTGAAGCGTGCTGGTCTGTTGCACGATATTGGTAAAGCTATCGATCATGAGGTTGAGGGTCCTCACGCTGTTATCGGCGCAGATTTTGCTCGTCGGTATGGCGAGCGTGCCGATATTGTGCATGCTATTGAGGCACATCATGCTGACATTGAGCCTAATACCATCATGGACCTTCTCGTCCAAGCTGCGGACGCCATCTCTGCGGCGCGTCCGGGTGCTCGTCGTGAATCTGCAGAGAACTACATTAAGCGTCTAGAGAAGCTTGAGACTATCTCCAACGCACATGAAGGCGTTGAGCGCACCTATGCTATGCAGGCCGGTCGTGAGCTACATGTCATGGTAGAGCCTCAGAAGATTTCTGACTCTGAAGCCACCATTTTGGCTCATGATATCGCTCAGCAAATTGAGGATGAGATGGAATATCCTGGCCAGGTTCGTGTGGTTGTCATTCGTGAGTCTCGCGCCGTGGACATTGCTAAGTAGGATATGAGCACATCTGCTCAGCAACATAACGATTTGCTCGACTTTGTAGAAACACTTTCGGGCGATAAGACCCTTCGCGTTGAGGAAAACTTGGGCGAGGGGTTTGTCCGTCTACGCGTAGCAGAAGCGGAACGTCGCCAGGCTAAGCATGATATCCGCTGCTCAGAGGATGTTATTGTTGAGATGCTGCGCAACTCGCGTGATGCCGGTGCTCGTCACATCTACGTAGCTACTGCTCGCGAGAAGGACGTGCGCACCATTGTTGTTCTTGATGATGGTCGGGGCATTCCTGACTATATGCATGCAAAGGTCTTTGATGCGCGCGTTACTTCCAAGCTGGAATCGATGCATATGGACCGTTGGGGCGTGCATGGACGTGGCATGGCGCTTTATTCTATTAAAGAGAACAGCAGTAAAGCCTGTGTTATGTCTTCTGACGTAGGCAAAGGTTGCTCCATTCAAATTGTGACCAATATCTCTCAGCTTTCAGAGCGTGCAGACCAATCAACCTGGCCACAAATTGGTGTGGATGACGGCGGCAATCAAAGCGTTATTCGTGGCCCGCACAATATTGTGCGAACGTGTTGCGAGTTTGCACTAGAGGAGCGCCCTGGGGTTTTCGTGTACCTCGGTTCTCCTGCAGAGATAGTTGCAACTATCCGTGCGCGGGTTCGTCCTGAAATTGATGATGCAAAGCTGCTGTTTATTGACCGTCTTGATGCATTGCCCGTGCTACACAGGCTGTATGCTGCAGCTGATGCACTTGACCTGCAAAAGGTTGCTCAAAGCCTTGGTTTGGATATCTCAGAGCGTACTGCCCATCGTATTCTTGCAGACCAGATCAGGCCACAGCGCAGCGTTGTTGCACAGCTCACACACGCATCAGATGCAACAGCAAATCATGAAGTAGATCTGCTTAAAGATTGCCGAGGTCTTAAGCTCTCAAAAGATGATCTCGATGATTTTTCTCGCCTGCTTGAGCGCGATTTTGAGCTGATCGCAAATCGATACTATGTTTCGCTGGCCGGTCAACCAAAGATCAGGGTCTCAAAAAATAGGATTTCAGTCAGTTTTGAAATAGATAAAGGCGATTAGTAACATTTTTAATCTTTCATGTATTTTGTCCAAGCGGTATCGTACAATGAACCCGCATAAACGCAGTACACATACGCTTACATACAACAATTTGCAGGAGTCATAGCAATGGAGTTTCTAAAAGTATCAAGTAAATCCTCGCCAGCCTCTGTCGCGGGCGCCATTGCTGGTATGGTTAAAGACGGAACTCCGGTAAACATGCAGTGTGTTGGAGCGGGTGCTGTTAACCAGGCAATTAAGGCTTTGGCGATTGCGCGCGGTTTTCTCATCCCCACGGGCATTGACATTTCCTGTGCGCCTACGTTTTCTGATATTTCTATTGGTGGAGAAAATCGTACCGCTATCAGGATTGCTGTATATGTGCATCGTCTTGCTGCACCTTCAACAGAAACTTCTGTTGAGTAATTTTTTGGAGAGAAATTTTTAATGGCTGATTTTCCTGTTCTTGTGGGCAAAACCTACTCTATTAAGACCTTTGGCTGCCAGATGAACCTGCATGACTCAGAGCGCGTCTCTGGTCTTTTGGATTCTATTGGCATGAATGAAGCACCTTCAATGGAGGAAGCCGATACAAACGTCTTTATGACCTGTTGTGTGCGTGAGAAGGCCGATACGCGCCTGTATGGTCAGGTTTCTTCCTTGGTAAGTGCCCCGGTTCCTGCGGCTGGCAAGCGCGTTGTTGCGGTTGGTGGATGCATTGCCCAGCGTGACGGTGAGAATCTGCGCAACAACATTCCCAATGTAGACGTCGTTTTTGGCACCCAGGCCATTCAGAATTTACCTCACTTGCTTGTTGAGGCGTTCAACTCCCAAAGCAACAGCACGATCTATGCCGATACAGAAGAGTCCTACAAGAATTTCTCGACAGAGCTTCCCAGTAATCGCGCGCAGTCATTCCACGCCTGGCTGCCCATTATGACGGGCTGTAATAATTTCTGCAGTTATTGTATTGTCCCGTACGTACGTGGCCGAGAAAACAGTCGTGACATGGAGGACATTGTTATAGAAGCAGAGCACCTCGTGCACGATGGCGTTCGCGAGATTACCCTGCTTGGTCAAAACGTCAACTCATATGGGCGCAATCGTTATGGCAAGCCTCGCTTTGCGGAGCTGCTGCGCCGTGTGGGCAATACAGGCATTGAGCGCCTGCGCTTTACCTCCTCGCACCCCAAGGATTTGTCCAGCGATACCATTGCTGCTATGGCAGAAACTCCAGCGGTTATGCCGCATCTTCATCTGGCGGTACAAAGTGGCTCTACCAAGGTACTGCGTAAGATGAATCGCCATTATACTCGTGAAGACTTTTTGCACTTAGTGGACAACCTTCGTGCCACCATGCCCGATATTGCGCTTTCCACAGACATTATCGTTGGTTTTCCCGGCGAGACCGAAGAGGACTTTGAGCAAACACTTTCTTTGGTAAAAGAGATTGGATTTTCTTCGGCGTTTACCTTCATTTATTCTAAGCGTCCAGGTACTCCTGCCGAGAAAATCGTTGATTCTACTCCTCATGAGGTAATTCAGGAACGTTTTGAGCGCCTTGCCCAGTTGGTGAGCACGCTTTCATATGCGTCTAACCAAGCTGACCTTCATACGGTCTCTGAAGTGCTTGTGGAGGGTCGTTCTAAGTCTGATGAGAACGTTATGGTGGGCCACAGCCGCAAAAATCAAACCGTACACTTCTCGGTGCCCAATACCATGCAAGCCCAGGATCTTATCGGCAAGATTGTAGATGTGCGTGTGGATGAGGCGCGTACTTGGTATCTGCGCGGGCCTCTGATTGGTGCCGTGCGATGACAACTCCCGTTGTCTGCATAGTTGGGCCAACGGCATCTGGGAAAAGTGCTCTTGCTGAGGTATTGGCGGAGCATTTTTGCGTTCCAGTCATTTCTGTAGATGCTATGCAAGTCTATAGGGGTATGGATATTGGTACCGCAAAAACCCCGCCTGAGCAGCGCCGGGTAGAACTGCAAATGGTGGATGTGTGTGACGTTAATCAAAACTATTCAGTTGACTTGTTCCAAAAGCAGGCACGTCGCTGTGTTGATGCACTTTTACGTGAGGGTCGTCAGCCCATTTTATGCGGTGGTACGGGGTTGTATCTCGATGCTGTCATCGATGAGATGGAGTTTCCTGCTGGCGACATACAAAGCGCTTCTCGTGAGCACTATACACGGTTTTTAGAAGAGCAAGGCCCTGCGGCGCTATATGAACTGTTGTGTCAAAAAGACTCCCAGAGCGCTCATGAAATACACCCCAACAACATGCGTCGTGTTATACGTGCGTTAGAGCTGCATGATCAGGGCTTGTCGTATGCCTCAATCCATAGTGGGCTTCTTCAAAGAAAGGCGCACTATCCCGTGTTGATCTTTGGTCTTACGCACAATCGAGAAGAACTGTATGCTCGAATTGATACGCGCGTTGACTGTATGTTTGAGCAGGGTCTTGTGGATGAAGTGCGCGCGCTTCTTAAGCAAGGTCTTTGCAATGCTCAGACGGCTCATAAGGCAATTGGGTATAAAGAGATTATTGATGCACTTGAAGGGCGTATCTCACCGGATGAGGCGCGCGCTTTGATCAAGCTTCATACCAGGCACTATGCAAAGCGTCAGCTTTCTTGGCTTAAGCGTGACAAAAGAACCATTTGGGTTTCTTTGGACGACATGACGCAGCAAGAAGCTGTTACGTTCATTACAAGCTCGATCGAACAATGGAAGCAAGATCGGTAGTACTATGGCTAAACCTCAGCGCTTTAAACCGCTTTCAACTGCGCCGGTAGCAGAACGTGCGATTTTGGTCGGCGTAGATTTTGGAAAAGGGGAGTGGAGCATTGATGAGTCCTTGTCTGAGCTGGAGCGCCTTGCTCAAACCGATGGAGCAAAGGTTGTTGGGCGCCTTACACAAAGGCTTGACCATCCTGTTTCAAAGACCTTTATTGGATCCGGCAAGGCACAAGAACTTGTAAGTATGGTTAAGCGTCTTGAGGCAGACGTTGTCATTTTTGACGATGAGCTTAGCCCTTCTCAGCAGTCAAATCTCGAGAAGATCATTGGAGAGCCCACTAAGGTCATTGACCGCACAGCCCTTATCTTGGATATCTTTGGTGTTCATGCTAAAACGCGTGAAGGGCGTCTTCAAGTGCAGCTTGCTCAGCTGCAATATCTGTATCCACGTCTGCGTGGTATGTGGAGTCACTTGGTAGGCGAACAAACCCGAGGAGGCATTGGCAGCCGTTTTGGACAGGGAGAAAGCCAGCTTGAGGTAGATCGTCGTTTGGTGAGAAAACGTATTGGCATGCTCAAGGAAGCGCTTGCACATTTAGATGTGCGTCGTGCCACACAAAGTAAAGCGCGCTGGGAGTCTGGAGTATGGCGTGTGGCATTAGTGGGTTATACCAATGCAGGTAAGTCAACACTGCTTAATGCGTTAACCGGCGCAGAGGTCTATGCGCAGGATGAATTGTTTGCCACGCTGGATCCAACAACGCGCTCTCTTGACTTATCTGAAGGTAGGAAGATTACCCTGACAGATACGGTAGGCTTTATCCAAAAATTGCCTACTACCTTAGTTGAGTCCTTCAATTCAACGCTTGCAGAAGTTAAGGCCGCAGATCTCATAGTAAAAGTGGCAGACGCGAGCGATGTCCATCTCATAAAACAGCTACAAGCTGTTGACGAAGTGCTGCAGCAAATTGATGCGCAGGATATTCCGTATATTGTGGCTCTGAACAAATGCGATTTAATTTCACCAGAGCTCAAGCGTACGCTGAGGTTTACGTTTCCCAAAGCAGAGTTTGTTTCTGCTGCTCAAAAGACTAATCTGGATGGTCTTTTGTATCGCATTGCCAAAGAAGCATCTGCAGGAAATAGCGTTATTACCGTTAGGATTCCCTACGATAAGGGCATCTTGCTCAAAATGATTCATGAGCAGGCGCAAGTTATCCGAGAAGAGTATACCGAGCAAGGCCTTCTCGCCACCGTAAGCGTTGCCACACGTATGGAGCAGACCCTTACGCCGTACAAGATTGTTGCAAACTCATAAGAACAGGAGTTGTACTAATCCTAAGAGCAGCGGCTGATGTAAGACGTATATCAGCAAAGCATGCCGGCCGACAAGCTCTAGTGGCTTGCATTGCATATTGATAAACCAGCTTGGGATTCCAGTTTTTTGCCAAGCAGTGCAAAAAGACCATGCTGCAAAATAGATAAGGCCATAAGGGAGTAAAGGGTAATAATCGCCCGAGGCAAATCCAGGTCCTGGTAGTCCAAGCCAGCTAAAGTATGGAGTGGAGTACAGCTGAGAAGGAAGCATAAGTCTCATGCCAAGTATGTCTATATAACCACTTGAAAGAGGAAGTAGACAGAAAAATACTACAATGCGCAGCGCGCCTAGCTTATATCCGTTGATTTTAATCTTGCAATGTTGAATAATCCCAGCTAAAAGTGTAGATACGCCAAGGCAGTATATAATTCCAAAGTTAATGGGCGTATCTACAGCAACAATACTGGTGACAAAATAAATAATGAATGCGAGCAGTAAAAGTTTGCAAGAACGTTTGATATTGTTTTTTGAATAGCATGCCATGCAGCCTGCAATGCCTAAAAAAGTCCATGAAATGCTATTACGCCAGAGGTCTTCAAGTAATCCATCAAACCAAGGCAGTGCAAGAGGAGAGAAGCTTGTTAGGTCGTAGCAAAGGTGAAAGAACACCATAGATACAACAGCAATGCCCCTGAGAACATCAAAGCCATGAACTCTTTGAGTCTGGACCTTTTTCATTAGGAGATAGAACGAATAAGTGCGGTTACCCTGCCTAAAATCTTAGGATTTTTGACATAAATGGGATCCATGGTGTCATTTTCTGGTTGTAGACGAACGCGGTACTTCTCACGATAAAAGGTTTTTACCGTTGCAGAATCATCAATAAGCGCAACAACAATCTCTCCGTTATGGGCATCTGCCTGCTCTTTTACTACAATAAAGTCTCCGTCAAAGATACCGGCATTAATCATTGAATCACCGTGAACACGCAAAATAAATGAGCTGTAATCACCAACAATGCTTGTAGGTAAAGAGAGGTTTTCTTCTACATTTTGCTCGGCTAAAATTGGCTGCCCAGCAGCAACTCTTCCTACAACAGGAAGAGAAATGAGATTGTTATTAACATCAAGCGATACCGTGGCCAGCTTTGAATGGGCTGCTGGTGTAGGCTGTGTATCTTCTTGCTCCGTTACAACACCGATTGCACGCGGCTTCTTAGAGTCTCGATGGATAAAGCCGTTATCTTCAAGGTATTTCAAATGCATATGAACAGTGGAAGGTGATGCGAGACCAACGGCACGCCCAATTTCACGAACTGAAGGCGGAAAGCCATGCGTTTGAGAATAGACACAAATATAGTCATATATCTGCTGTTGACGCGCGCTGAGCTTTGCTGTAGCCATTTCATCCTCCTTGTAGGTATAAAAAGATACTACCTCTGTTCTAAAAAATATGCAAACATTTGTTCGTTTTTACTTGACAAGAACATATGTTCGTAGATACTTAAGTATAAGAACACTTGTTCTAAATCCAATACTGTCTGAGCACTCCTCTATAAATGACTCAGAAGACACAAGAAAGAGGAGAGGGATATGAAAACTGGACGTGAATATATACGCTATAGCTCCGATGGCTGTGCTGCTCGTCAACCTGAAGTTATTCAGTTTACCGTCTATGAAGGCGGCCTTAGTGCACTAGATTCTGATGGAGCTTCGTCTGTACAAAAGCCTCAATCTAAAAGTCAGAAAGTCGTTCATACCCAGCTTGCTATCCGTATGGCAAGCATCATCGCTGTTATACTTATCGCTGCGGTCATGTTTATTGATAGTACGGCAGCGTGGCAGCGTAGTACTGGCTTTGACTCTATTCAAACAACAGAGATTTATGTGCAACCAGGAGAGTCTCTTTGGTCTATTGCAGCATCTCATGGCGTTGAGGGGCACTCTACAAAAGATGTTGCGAGCTACATCTCTAACAAAAATAATTTGTCTGATTCAATGCTAACTATCGGTCAAAAATTGACCGTTCCTCTCGTGCAGTAAATTCTTTTGTTTTGCTTGTGTTTGTACCTGTAAATTGACAACTATATAGCGTTTCACAGGCTTTTTATGCTATCGTCCTTGTATCTAAAATCACTTGTAAAGATAAAAAGGATATGCCCATGCGTTGTCCAAAGTGTGGCCATGAAGAGTCACGCGTGGTAGATTCACGTTCATCCGATAACGATGCTATTCGTCGAAGGCGAGAGTGTGAAAAGTGCCATCATCGTTTTACTACGTATGAGCGTCGTGAAGAAACGCCCCTTACCGTTATTAAGCGTAATAGTATTTGTGAGCCATTTGATCGTCAAAAACTCATGCGAGGCCTTATTGCCGCTACGGTAAAGCGTAATATTTCTACCGATCAACTCAATGAATTTATCGATAAGATTGAGTCAGAAATTCGTGACACTGGCAAAACAGAGATCCAGTCTTCTGAGTTAGGCAGTCTTGTTTTAAAGAAGCTTCTTTCTTTAGATAAGGTTGCCTATGTTCGTTTTGCATCAGTCTATCGTGACTTCAAAGACCTCGAAGAATTTAGTAATGAGCTGAGGAGCCTTTCTGATGAGCGTTAATCACATTACGTTAGCTATCAAAAAGCTTGATCCAACTGTTGAGTTGCCTGCCTATGCGTATGAGGGAGATGCCGGCCTTGATTTACGCGCTAATGAAACGGTGACTCTTCAACCGTTTGAGCGTCGTCTTATTGCTACTGGTTTGGCAATTGCTATTCCAGATGGCTATGCTGGCTTTGTACAGCCTCGCAGCGGTTTAGCCTTGCGTGAGGGTCTGTCTATGGTTAATACCCCTGGTCTTATTGATGCGCATTATCGTGGTGAGCTCAAGGTGTGTGCTATTAATCTTGATAGCACCAATCCTATTCATATCGAACGCGGAGAGCGCATTGCTCAATTAGTTATTCAGCAGATTCCTGTAGTTACCCTTTCTGAAGTAGACGAGTTGGATGCAACGGATCGTGGAACTGGTGGATTTGGTTCTAGCGGCGTTAACTAACGCTGTGGAATAGCCTGTTACAGGCTTTTATTGTCCGTCTTTTTGACGTAGAGAGGGTAATTTTCAATGGAAAAGTTCTTTCACTTGGAAGAGAGGGGAACGTCAGTAGGACAAGAGCTGCGAGCTGGTCTTACTATCTTCCTTGCAATGGCTTACATCATTGCAGTTAACCCAGCTATTTTGGGTAATCCAGAGGTACCTCTTCTGGCTTCTATTCCAATGAATGCACTTGTTACTGCCACGTGTGTTGGTGCAGGTGTCATGACCATTTTAATGGGCTTGTTCGCTAACCGACCCTTAGCCTGCGCCTCTGGTCTGGGCGTAAATGCCATGATTGCTTCTGCTGCAACCGGTATTACTGGTGGCGACTGGCATGCTGCTATGGCAATTATTTTTGTTGAAGGCGTTGCAATTTTGGTTTTGGTTCTTGCGGGTCTACGCGAGAAGATCATGGATGCAATTCCCGTTTCTTTACGTCATGCTATTTCTGTAGGTCTTGGCCTGTTTATTGCCATGATTGGCCTTGTAAATGCCGGTATTATTGTCCCTGGTGCGGGTACCATTGTGAGTTTTGGTGACATCCACAGTGCATCTTTTCAGGTTGGTATGATTGCAATCATAGCCACTCTGGTTTTCTCTGCACTTAATATCAATGGTTCAATCTTACTGGGCATTTTGGTAGCCGTTGTAGCAGGTATTCCTTTAGGGGTAACCATGGCACCCACCGGGATTGTCTCTGGCCTTGATTTTTCTACCTTTGGAGCACCGTTCCAATCTGACGCACAGGGTGTTATGGGCATTGTTAAGGTTTTAACCAGTCCCAGCCTTCTTATTTTTGCATTTTCTCTTATGATGTCTGACTTCTTTGACACCATGGGAACGGCTCTTGCGGTTGCAAAACCCGGTGAGTTCCTTACCAAGGATGGTAATGTAGAGAACATCAAAGAGATTTTGATTGTTGACTCCTGTGCTGCTGCTATGGGTGGTTTCTTTGGTGCCTCTTCCATCACCACCTTTATCGAATCTACGGCAGGTGCTGCAGATGGTGGTCGTTCTGGCTTAACCTCTATCGCAACTGGTGTCCTCTTTATTTTGGCTGCGTTCTTTGCTCCGCTTATTTCTGTTGTAAGTACTGCTGCTACCTGTGGTGCTTTGGTTTACGTTGGTTATCTCATGATGACTGAATGCACAGAAATTGACTGGTCTAACATCCTTGATGGTTTCCCTGCATTTATGATTGTTGCCGGTGTATGTATGACCTATTCCATCTCTGATGGCATTGGCATGGGTTTTATCTCTTATGTCGTTATCTCACTGGTAACAGGTAATGCAAAGAAGGTTAAACCCATGATGTGGGTTGCTGCCCTCGCATTCTTGGTTTACTTCCTTATGCGTTAAATGTAACTAAGTGCACCTAAAAACTATAGTCAAGCTAAGAAGAGGCTCGGGATTCCGGGCCTCTTCTTTAAAAGGGGAAGAGGAGCGCAGCAATCTCATGAATAAATTGTGTACAACTTAATTCTACTAAAAGTGGGGTAGAAGAAGGATCGTATAGATACGAATGCTTACAAAGGAACTACTATGGCAACTACCGAATATCATGATCTAGTTATAATTGGCTCTGGCCCCGCAGGTCTCTCTGCTTCAATATATGCAACACGTGCAATGCTTGATGCCATTACTATCGAGCAAACAACTATTGGTGGGCAAGTTATTACTACCAATGAGATTGATAATTATCCAGGAGTTCCCAATACCACTGGCTTTGAGCTGATGGATCTTATGGAAAAACAGGCTCGTGATCTGGGCGCTCAAATTGTGATGGACAACATTGTTTCTATCGAGAAAGATCAAGCATCTGGCATTTTTACTATTGTCGGCGGTTCAGCAAGCTATACGGCTAAGGCTGTAATTTTTGCTACTGGCGCAACGCCTCGTCATGCTGGTTTTGAAAATGAGGAAAAATTTGCCGGCCGTGGTGTTTCATATTGTGGTACCTGTGATGGTATGTTTTATCGTGGTAAGCATGTTTTTGCTATTGGTGGTGGCAATACTGCAGTGGAGGACGCCTTATTCCTCACACGCTTTGCAGATAAGGTAACCATGGTGGTTCGCAAAGATCATTTCAGGGCACAGCCTGCATTGATTAAACGCCTTGAGGAAAATGAGAAGGTAAACATTAGGTATCAAACTTCTATAGTCAAGGTTGACGGCAATCAACTGCTCAATGAAGTAACTTTCCGTAACAACGTTACAGGCGAGCAAACGACCGAGAAATTCGATGAGGGTTCCTTTGGTATCTTTGTTTTTGTGGGACAGCAGCCTGCATCTGAGGTTTTGGGAGACCTTGTAGATAAGGTAGCTAATGGTGCAATCATTACCGATGAGCACATGGCCACCAAGACTGAAGGTCTTTTTGTTGCGGGAGATGTTCGTGCAACACCGTTGCGTCAGATTATTACGGCTGCTGCAGATGGTGCAATTGCAGCGACAAGTGCATCATCGTTTTTGGGTATTCCTGTAGACTGCTAAGGTGCGTAAGAGTCTACAGCGAGGTACTAATCTTACAGTAGTTGTTTGGTTCATATATAGCTAAGATGTTTCAAGCCAATAGCCGTTCTTAGAGACTATTGGCTTGTTTTGTTATCAAAAGAGAGTGCGTAGTCCAGCAGTCTTTACCTTATTATGGGACTAAGTCTATCTGCTTGTCCCTAAAAATACGATAATATATCTTATGTAAACTAAAAACATATCAAGAATACCGTTCAGGATGATCCAGTACTTCCCTCATACGCGTAAGTTTCAAATTCTGTATGTGGCTGTTTGAGCTCAGCGCCTCTATTAGATATCGCCACTTTGATCAGGTACATAATCTTCAGCACAAATGGCACGAAGCTTACGCTGTGAATCCGTTTCGGTTTTCTCGTCCATTAATACTATGAGTCGATCAAGTGGCTCAATGCGCGTGTGTCCAGACGGAATAAGCTCAGTTCCCGCTCGATCAATAGATACAACCAAGGTAGATTCGGGCCAGGATATCTCACTAATGAGTTTATGTGCCGCCATACTATTGGTAGAGACAATATGACTTCTCAAGAGCTTCTCAGAGGAATGAATCCGAGAATCGTAGTCATCTCTATTGTGACGACCAAGCATTTTGGCAAAGAGATGCTCGTAAAAAGCGTCAACATTCATCTGATCTGCTACAAGATATGCAACGATGGAGACCAGCACAGCCGACAAAAGCGAGCTAAAGCTGCCAGTGAGCTCAAATACCAACACCACACCGGTGATAGGAGCTCTAATAACGCCTGCAAAAAGTCCCGCAATGCCCAAAGCGATGTAATTGGTAACATAGGCGTAGCTGACACCAGTCATTTCTGTAACTACCCTACCAAAGATTGTTCCAGCTAATGCACCCATAACTACCAGTGGAAACAATGTTCCACCCGGCACGCCAGAACCAAAAGCAAGAGTTGTGAGGAAATATTTGCCAATAAGGAGCGCTACTAACAGTGTTAAGGGCTCAACGTACGGGTCTTGAATAATCTCAAAAAGTGCGTCTCCACCATCGAGCAATGCTGGTACCGTAAATGCCACTACTCCAGCCGCTAAAAATGGAATAAGATAGCGACTAAAAGGTGCCTTATAGGTAAGTTTTGTATAGAGGTCTTGCGCAAAAAACATACCAACATTATGCAGTGCACCAAGCACTCCCAGGCAGATACCCATGATTATAACAATGATATAATCAATATGAGGCAAATGGCTTACAAAATGAAGCGATAATACAGGCTTTACGCCCAGTACTTGGGATACAAAGAAGTCAGAGGTAACAGCTGCTGCCATAACCGCTGTAATAAGTGGTGCCGAGAAGATCTTTTGCATCTCTTCCAGTGCAAATACAATACCTGTAAGCGGTGCGTGAAATGCTGCTGCCATACCAGATGCCGCACCGCAGGTAACTAAAATATGCTCTTCTCCCCTTTTGGTTTTGAAAAACCTTGCAACACCTTTGCCAGCCATTCCACCAAGTTGAACAGAAGGACCTTCTCGGCCCATAGAAAGGCCTGCAAATGCTACCAGCGTGCCTTCAATAAACTTTGCAACAATAATCTTATGCCAAGGCAAATTATAATGTCCTGCAACATCGGCCTGAGTTTGAGGAATGCCAGAGCTTGCCGTATATGGTTCCCACCGCACCAACAAAGAGACGACAAGAGCAAGAAGAACAAGTATTCCAAACCAAAGGGCAATAAGGGCGTAGTTTTGTGCAATAGCTGTCGTAATAAAGCGCAAGAGCTTCTCGGCATTGCTCAGAGCAAGTCGGTAGAGTGTGACAAGAGCGCCTGCAAAAAGGCCAACAAGGGCACCTTTACCAACGATTTTGAGCCTAAAACTACGGGAAAGCCTCCGCTCTACAGCTGTTCTTGTGTCTGCTTGCGTACTCACATACCTCTTTTCCTTGTAGTCTACTTTTCTACAATAACAAAAAGACGTTGCTTGTAATCAAACAACGTCTTAGCACTTATAAACTCAGCATATTTTTAGATATGTTAGTAGGAGCCACCGCCATAAAAGGCCCAGACCGTGGTTTCGGTTACCCTACGTCCCTCTGCTGGTGCATGAATCATCCTATTATTGCCAAGATAAATACCTACATGGCCAGAAGAAGTAAAGATAAGGTCGCCAGGATTCAATTCGGAAATGCTGGTTTTCCAATCTCCAGAAGCCTTAAGCGAGCTGATCATCTCATAGGTGGTACGTCCACGACGTGTGCCATAGGAGTAAACAACCAAGCCAGAGCAGTCTACGCCACCATCTCGATTAGGGTCAGAGCCGCCCCATTTATACATAACACCAATCAAAGAGCGTGCGGACTCAATGCCAGCACCAGAATAGCTGTTATACGTCTCTTTAGGTTTAGATTGAGTAGTAGTTTTTGAGCTGTTATTTTGTGTGCTTGAACTGTTTGTGCTAGTGCTCTTAGTCGTGCTGGATTGAGAACTTGTAGAGCTGCTCGTAGAAGAAGAGTTTGAGCTTGAGCTTGAACTAGAGCTCGAAGTATTGTTCTTGATGGCATGTACTACTGTAGATACAGAAGAGTTTTGAGTTGAGCTTGAAGCTTGACCAGAGCTAGAACTTGCAGCCTCATCTGCAGCTTGAGCCTTACTCTCAACCTGTTGTTGAGTCTGCTCATCCAAAGAGTTGAAGTAAGCTTGAGCCTCATCAACCTTTTGTTGATAGTCGGCAAGTTTAGCCTGTGTAGAGGTAATAGAAGCCTCAAGTGACTGTTTACGAGCTTCAAGCGACTGATTTTGAGTAGCAAGATCAGAGCTTAATTGCTGTACTGCTGCAATAGCGTCTACATTTTCTTTAGAGGCCTTATTCATATAGTACATACGATTAGCAAGGTCTTCAAAACTTGAAGATTCAAGAATGACATCCAAAACAGAACCGCTACCAGTTTTATAGTTTGAACGGGTAAGTTTTGCAAGCGTTTGCTTTGCTACATCAAGCTTTTGAGTGGTCTCGCCAATCTGAGCTTGGGTTTTATCGATTTCTACCTGTGTATCTTCCATCTGCGCAGTCTTAGTATCCAGCTCACTTTGGATGGAATCAAGCTCTGCACCAAGGGACTGTAGCTTGTTGAGCGCCTGCTCTTGTGTGGTGGGCTCGGCTAAAGCAAGGGTAGGCATATATGCCTGGAAAGAAAGAGCTACAACAAGACTAGCCGAGACAGCTATATTTTTGTTGAACATACCATAACCTTTCGTTGCGTGAAAAACGCATGCTGTTTACTATACCCTTTGCCACACAACAAAAAACGCTACTTCACAAAACATGAAGTAGCGTTCACATACATGGATAGTCTGTGGGGATACTTAATCCACCGTAATAAGCGAGAAGATCTCTTTATCAAAATCTTTCTGTACAACCTCACGGGGCTTAAGGAAGGCCAACTCAAGCAAGAAGGCAAACCCTTCTACCTCAGCACCAGTTTTCTCGACAAGCTTGCCGCTTGCAACGCAGGTACCGCCCGTGGCCACAAGATCATCTACGATCAGGACTTTATCATGGGCATTGAGTGCATCCTTGTGGATTTGCAGCTCATCGGTACCGTATTCCAAGGCATATGGTTGCGAATAGACTTCACGAGGCAGTTTACCAGGCTTACGAGCAGGAACAAAACCTGCGCCCAAACGATATGCCACAGGAGCGCCAATCAAAAACCCGCGAGCTTCTGCGCCAACAACCTTGGTAATACCCTTCCCCATAAAGTGAGTAGCAATGGCATCTACCGCTGCCGATAAACCCTGAGGATCCGCAAAGAGCGGAGTAACATCTTTGAAGATAACACCAGGCTCTGGATAGTCAGGAATATCTACAATGAGGTTTTCATAAGCAAAATTAGACACAGTTGTTCCTTTCACTGAATGCACAGCCTGATTAAGTGTACTTGAACTTAACTGGTGTAGACACCATTTGTTCTATTTGTGACGGATTTCCGTATAAGCGTGCTTCTGAGCGCATTGGTAAGCGCAAGCATCTGATCAAAAGCCGCGTCAAACGCCGCCTGGCGCTCTTCATCACTGTTTTGGCGTGCCTTGCCATAAGCGATAAGTGCTTGTTCAAACATGGTAGACTCACGATTTGCAGCGGTTACATATTGGCGCAAATTTTTTGGTCCAATATTGTAGCGGCCCAGCTGCGATGCAATACGAATGATCGCAAAATCATGTCCATCAACAAGATCTCTCCCATGGGGGGATCGCTTAAAGGCAATGATGCCTGCCTCTGCTAACTGGCGCACAAAACTTACCGAGACGCCCAAAAGATCAGGCATGCGATCAATGGGATGCAAGCGATTGACGGTTTGCTCATCATCAATATCAAAGCGCAACTCAATGTTTTTCTCGCTTGGTTGCATGGCAATATACTCAGAGTGTTTGAGCTCTTCTTTGATCACAGACAAGGGCAAAAAACGATTCTTTTGCAAATATAAAATATCCTCTAAGCGCTTAGCATCGCGTGCAGAGTACAGCCTATAGCCACCAGGAGTGCGAGAAGGATTAAGCAGTCCCTCATCCTCCAAATAGCGAACCTTAGACACAGTGAGGTCAGGATAGGTATCCTGGAGCTTTTTTACAAGCTTTCCAATCGTTAAATAACCAGCGTCTGGCATGAGTATCTACCTTGCTATACGGAAGTATTGCTATGGAACACCATGTAAAACGTACCAATTTGGATGGAGGCACCGTCGCAGATTTGTGCCTGAGACACAATAGCGCCGTTTACCCAAGTACCATTAAGAGAGCTTAGATCCTCAATTGTGGCAAATCCAGAGGCGATATTGGACAGGTCAATACGGGCATGATGACGCGACACCGTCATATCGTTGAGAAAGACGCTATTAGAAGGATCACGACCAATGGTGATGGAGTCTTGATCCAGCTCAAACGACATGCCTGCTTGTGGACCTTTTACAATGCTCAAAGAGGGGTTAACGATAGTGCGCGTACCCATCAGATCGGGCATAGTGGCATCCTGAGAAGGAATGCGAAACATTTTAGTTGCGTCCCCATCCTCTGGGGTGGTAAATCCTTGTGCCATCGTATGCTCCTTAAAAAGTATGATGTCTACAATTGTACCCGTCTTAATTGGAATATGTTCAATCTATACCTAAACTTTATGCCAGACGGTATGTTTCCTCAAATAGACTCCCTTAAGCTCAAGTAGATATTCCCTCTAGCTACCTTTACCTTTAGAGAGAAGTTTTCCTCAAGCTCAAGCAGACTCTTACTTAAGGCTCCTTGAAGTACATTGAGGCATATGGACGTATGTAATAAGAACTGTGGCTCTTACTGAGCAAGCGCACGAGCGCCGATAAAATCATCTGAAGTTCTGCAAATATGCCAATCTGTAAGCATACTGCGGGTGGCGCTTATACGATCAGAATGAGATAGCGCGCTTGTCCAGGGATTTTGTTTACGTTCCAGCTCTTGTATCACATCGTAGCCCACAGGTTTAACCTCTGCAAAAGACAAAAAGCTTCTCCAAAATACTGGAGCAGCAGCTGGTGGAAGCAGCACCGTATAACAATCTTGTTGAGCAAGACTGTTATGCAAAACAATGCTCAGTGTAGTGTCGAGAGTAAGGTTAGCCACACAGTGCATCTTGGGCAGGTAAGTGGCTTGTTCTACATAATCAGATAGCACAGCGCCTGCTTGTGGACCAGCAAGCTGCAAAGGAACCAGGGCAGAAGATTCATTGCTCACCGACGTGTTTGCATAAGGAGCAATGCCGTCTTGCTCCACACAAGACAGCCATGAGATCCATTCAAAGAGCAGCTCAAAGCGAGAAGAGCCATCTACAAGTAAAAACTCAGTATCTCCGGTACGAACTACCAAAGGAACACTGAGCAAAGCAGCATCGCCAGAGAGAACAGCCCCGTACGCACAGGATCCCACCGCAGGTAATTCACAGGCTATAGCAGCCTGTATAAGCTGTGGTGCATCTGAGCCACGTACAAGCATCATGCCCAGATCGGAAAGATGGGTAAGACCACAGGATTGAAGTAGCGCAGTTTTCTCGTCAGAAGTGGAATGGTAGTGCAAAACTACCTGAGTTCTATATCGTTGAGCCATTACGCCGCCAAGCAGCAGGTGCTCCTTATCAAGGTTCATAGGGTGTCCTTAGGCATGGTAGAAGGAAGGTGTTGTAAAGATGTCGTATGAGGGTACGCCCAGCACCGGGGTACCTGCGTAGTAGGAACAAATCGCAACCGTACGCTCCCCTTGGTACCAGCGAGTGACACCATAAGCATCCTGAGCGGTCACTAAGGTATTGGTACGATACTGCCATGAATCATACGAAAGGGTTGCACCGTCAAAAACCGCACCCGTTGCTTCAGACGTATAGATGGGACACTTAAAGCTAAAGTTGTAAGCAAACGGTGCCCAGCGCACGACGGTATCCTGTGTTGCGAGCGTTTGTTCCTGCATGTGAGAAAAACCCCAGTCCAGAAGGGCTGCACTATCTGCAAAACGACCATCATTTGTTTGGCAGCCGAGCACGGCAGCATACAGGCGCACGCCTCTACGCTGAGCAGCCGCTAAAAAGGTGGTGCCAGACTCAACGGAACCGGTTTTGATGCCCAAAAGACCCTTATATGTTTCCATGAGCTGATCGGTTGACTCAAACGTTTTGTTTTGGTTATTAATAGAAACGGTTACCGAGCGTTTGGTAACGACCTGAGCAATGAGTGGATAATGCAGCAGCGCATAGCGCCCCATGATTACCATGTCATGAACGGAGGAATAGTGCTTTCCCGCATCCTCCAGTCCATGTACGTTAGTAAAATGCGTGTGTGTCATGCCAAGCTCTTGTGCCTTTTTGTTCATGAGCTCAACAAATTTATCCTCATGACCAGCTACAATACGTGCAATCTCTGTAGCAGCATCGTTAGCCGAGAAAACCAGCATGACATCAAGCAGATCAGAAAAAGTAGCCTGATCATTTTCTTTGTATCCAGCGGTTTGAGAATAGGGACCAAGATCTACAGCAGTCATGGTATAGCTTGCATTGAGATCTATTCCGGAATCCAAGGCCACCATAGCAGTCATAATTTTGGTTACAGATGCTAGGCTCATCTGCATATCCTCATTTTTTGACCACAGCGTCTGTCCAGAAGCATCAGCAATTATGGCAGCTTGAGCTTCAGAAAGCTGAGGTTCATCAGATGTGGAGGCCTCTGCAGCAAAAGCGCTGGTAAGCGGTGTGAGACTAACGCTTATGATAACGGCAACAACAAGAACCGAAGTAAGAAACTGTTTTGCCCTACACATGTGATACTGAGTCCTTTTGATCTGAACGAGCTGAACGAATGATGGAAACGCCGGTTTTGGTGTACATAATAGCTGTAATAAGAGAACAAACCACACCTATATACACGGCAAGCATGCCAAGTGGCGCGGGTGTCTCGTTAAGAAGCGGCAACCAGTTTATGCTCACAAGATGCATGCCTTTTAGCATGGGAAGTCCCAAGAGCAGATCACTAAAACCAAACATAAGCAGTGCGGTGGTTATCTTGCCAATAAAGATAACATCTACCGGGCGTCGCCGATACTTTTGTACGATTTGGGCACCAATAGCAAGATAGGTATCTCGACCAATGACAAAAATTGCAGTCCAGAGGGGCAACTCATTGGTAAGGACTAAGCCCAAAACACCCGTAAAAAGCAGCACACGATCCATAATAGGATCCATAATCTTGCCAACCCAGCTGACCGTTTGAGTACGACGGGCTACTTGACCATCGACAAAATCTGTAAGCGCCGCGGTGACATAAAAAATGAGCGCAAGATAGCGATTCTCATGTGTCACAAAAAGGTAGAGAAAGATAAGCGTAAAAATCAAACGCGTAAAGGTAATAGCATTTGCAAGCGTAACAATGCGGGTGCTGGGATTATCTGGTGTACCAACGGGACTGGTGGTATTACCGGTCTGTTGTGCAGTTAACGCATCATGGTCAGCCTTATTTTTAAGGTCGTTCTTAACACGTTCTTTTATGTGGCGATTCTGGACCATGCACTACCCTTGCAAAGTTTGAATGACAGATACCTGTGTAGCGATAAACACGGATTAATCCTACCCTATCAATCGTCTAAAAACGCCTCTTTGATAAAGCGCACATACTCCCTAAGATTGTAAAGTGTATGGCGTGAAGCCTCCGTGTAATGAGAGAAGTTTTTGAGTTAAAACAAAAGTTTTGCTTGAAAGCATCTCTGATGAATGGTAAGTTATTCCTCGTGCTCAATGAGCATATCTTTACGGGTGGTGGCGCAGTTTGGTAGCGCACTTGACTGGGGGTCAAGGGGTCGCTGGTTCGAATCCAGTCCACCCGACCAGTAACATAGGAAGCCAGACGGGTTTTCTCGCCTGGCTTTTTTGTTAGCTAGACTCTTTGTTTGTGGTGACCGCAACGTCTGTGGGCCTGATGGTCAGGCTTGGGTGCTACAGGTAGTTCTCAGGTAGTTCTCAGGTAGTTACCTATGGGAACGTAGACGATACAAACCATACAGTGTCAGCACGAGTACGAGCGGGGCAATTCTTACAAACACCCACTCAAGCGCATGCAGTCCAACAGCTACAATCATCAGCTCTGGATCTGCAGAATCCCAGTTGAGATAGGAACCATCAAGCGTTATAAAGAAAATAAAGAGCAGTACCACAAGGGTGCACAGAGCGATAAGCGCAATTTGAAGACGCTTTTGTCGATCGTGTTTTTGGTCTGCAAGCTGTTGATTGATTAGCTCCAATTTAGTGGCAAGCGTTTTAAGTTCATCTGCTTGTTGTTCTGGAATATCCTCACCAAGCAAGGTGCTTACGGATGTATCCAGCACTTCTGCAAGTACTAGTAGCATATCCGCATCAGGAACAGAGAGTCCCTTTTCCCATTTAGAAACGGTCTGTCGTACGACATGAAGCTTCAAAGCAAGTTCTTCTTGCGATAAGCCCTGTGTTTTACGAAGCATCTTGATATTGGTGCTGAGCATAGCGGTACTCCTTTGCTACAAAACTGCTACAAAAACGTATGCAACCCTTTATCTAGCACCATCGTATGCATATGCGTTCGTTGCTGGTAGCAATGCAAACTAACAAGGCTTTTGAACTGCAGTTCTTTTACGCATTTTCAAACTGGCTCTGATACAACGTGGCATAAAATCCATCTTGAGCAAGAAGGTCATCGTGGGTGCCGCGCTCGATGATTGTGCCGTTGTTGATAACTAAAATGCAGTCGGCATTGCGGATCGTAGAGAGACGATGTGCTACCACAAGTGACGTACGACCCTGCATCATGCAATCAAAGGCATCCTGTACTTGTCGTTCGGTACGGGTATCAATAGAGCTGGTAGCCTCATCCAACAGCAAAATGGAAGGATCTGCCAACATAACACGAGCGATGCACAACAGCTGGCGTTGACCTTGGCTTAACAGGCCACCCTCTTCATCAATCAGCGTATCGTAGCCTTTTGGAAGCTGCTGGATGAACTTGTGTGCATGAGCCATTTTGGCAGCCTGTATGATTTGCTCGGTCGTTGCATCAGCTTTACCATAGGCAATGTTTTGTTTAATCGTTCCCTTAAACAGCCAGGTATCCTGTAAAACCATGCCAAAAGCCTCCCGGAGACTTTCTCGCGTGGTCTTTGTAATGTCCTGACCATTTACCACAATTTGCCCGCTAACGGGATCGTAAAAGCGCAAAAGTAGGTTGATGAGCGTAGTTTTGCCACAGCCCGTTGGTCCAACCAATGCAACGGTTTGTCCTGGTAGCACATGGAAACTGAGATCATGCAAAAAGGGTTTCTCGCGCGTGTAGGAAAAGGATACGTTTTTAAACTCAATTTCACCCTTTTTGCTGGTAGGCAATGGCTGTGCATGAGGATTCTCGGTGCTTTCTGGAGCATCAAGAAGCGCAAGAATTCGTCGCGCAGATGCAAAAGCCGTTTGAATTTGTGTTACTACAGCAGAGATCTCATTAAAGGGTTTCATATATTGGTTGGAGTACGCCAAAAAACTTTGCACCTGACCAGCGGTAAGGACGGATGGCACACCAGTAAGCATGCAGACAACGCCTACCACAGCCACCACGGCATAGGTGATGTTGTTAACCAAACGTGTGCTGGGATTGGAAAGTGAGCTTATAAACTGCGCTTTCTCCCCTGCAACGTATAGATCTTGATTAATATGGCCAAACTGCTTTTGTGCTGCTGTTTGATAGCCAAATGCGGCAACCAGGTTTTGATTACCAATGAACTCCTCTGCATAGCCACCAAGATTACCCTGCAGTTGCTGAGCGCCCGCAAAATATCGTGCCGAGAAACGCGCAATAAGGCTTGCCGCCACAATGGACAGCGGAGTGATAAGTATCACAATAAGTCCTACGGGAATAGAGATACTAAACATAAAAACCAGCGTACCAACGATAGTTACCATTCCCGTAAAGAACTGGCTGAGTCCCTGAAGCAAGCCGTCACCCAGCTGATCAACGTCATTGGTAATGCGAGAAAGCAAATCACCATGAGCATGAGAATCAATATATGATAAAGGAAGGGTATTAAACTTGTCATATGCCAGGGTACGCAGGTCTCGCACGGTTGTGTAAGACAGCCTATTGGTACTGTAGCTGGCAACCCACTGTAACAGTGCAGCACCAGCCATGACAAAGGCACTTTGCTGCAAGAGGGTAAGCATTGGTTTGTACAATACGACACTAGCGCCAACAAGCAAATCTATGCCTCGTCCAATAAGAATGGGAACATAAAGCTGCAAGACAACCGATCCAGCGCTTGCAACAAACGCTATCAAAACCAGCCATATATGAGGTTTTATAACCGAGAAAATCCACCACAAGACCTGTTTGACCGAATAGGAGCTGGCATCAAGTTGGTAAGCGTTGTCGTGCGGTTGCTTGGGATCGGTATTACGAATGGTAGAGATAACCGCCGCTCCTCCGCCGGCACCAGTATATGCATTTGCCATCTGCGCTACACCTCCTCTTTGCTTAACTGAGACAAACAAATCTCCCGGTAGATTGGACAGTCTCGCAAAAGCGTTTCATGGTCTCCCAAACCGGCAACACGTCCATGATCAAGCACTAAAATGGCATCAGCATGCATAACGGCGCTGACGCGCTGAGAAATAATAATGCTTGTTACCTCCTCACCCAGGTTGGCAAGTGCTGCACGGAGCCGAGCGTCCGTTGCAAAGTCCAATGCAGAGGCTGCATCATCCAACACCACTATGCGTGGCATCTGCACCAAACTACGTGCAATGGTTAGGCGCTGGCGCTGTCCTCCAGAAAAGTTTTTTCCTCCAGCTTCTACCACGCTGTCCAGCTGATTAGGTTTTTGTGCAACAAATTCTTGCGCTTGAGCCACAGTGAGCGCATCCCAAAGCTGCTCATCTGTTGCCGCAGGATTTCTCCACAGTAAGTTGGAACGAATGGTGCCACTTATCAATGAAGTCTTTTGAGGCACATATCCTACGAGTTCATGAAGCTGTTGGAGCGGATAGGCTTGAATATCGGTGCCAAACAAACTAATAGAACCACTGGTCACATCGTATAGGCGGCATATGAGTTGTGCCAGACTGGATTTACCAGATCCGGTACCACCAATGATACCCAGGGTCTGACCAGCCTGAATGGAAAAACTTACGTCATGCAGTGCAAGCGCTTCGTCATGCGTGGCTGCGTTATAGCTAAAGTTTACGTTTTCAAAGCGTAGAGCAGCTGCGGTGCAATCAAGTTCTACGCGGGTGCTGGGTACCGTAATGCTCAGGTGGGTGTCCAGCACCTCGGCTATACGCATGGAAGAAGCCCAGGCACGCAAGAAAACAATGACCAAATTAGCCAAATATCCTATGGAGATCAGCGTTGTAGTCATGTAGGAAACACAGGCAATAACCTGGCCTTGTGTTAGCGTGCTGCCCGGAAGTGTGTCTCCCGAAATCCATACTGCTGAAATCCACAAAATGATAAGGATCGCACTATACATGACAAAAAACGTAGCGGGATTAAGCAGTGCACTCAGTTTACCTACGCCAATGGCTATTTGTGCTTGGTTTTGTGCAGCTGCCGAGAAACGCTTGGATTCATAGGCATCTTTTCTGAATGCGCGGATAACACGCACGCCTGAAAGGGCTTCTCGCGTAATTTGAGAAACCGTATCTAATTTGTTCTGCATATCCTTATAAAATGGAATTGACGCACGCATAATAACAAAGAAAATGACGCTTACGAGTACCGTACTTATCAGCGCCACAGCACCAAACGCAACGTTTAAAGAAAAACAGGCAATGATAGAGCCGATTGCTAACAAGGGCCAGCGTGTGAGCTGACGTATGCCTAGAGCAATGCCAAGTTGGATTTGATTTACGTCATTGGTAAGACGGGTAACCAGTGAAGGTGTACCAAAAAAATCAAGCTCGGCAGCAGAGAACTGTGAAATATGTTCATATAAGGCATTACGAATGTCCGTACCGATACCCTGGCTACAGACAGAAGCACACTTTTGGCATATCAAGGTAAAGCAATAACTTACCGCGGCAAAGAGCAAAAGCAAGGCACCCAGGCCTATAACCGCAGCTACATTATGGGTATGTACGCCATGGTCAATCATGCGCGCTATCACAAGCGGTGTGAGCACCTCAAACACAACCTCAACCATTTTGGTAAGAATGCCCAAAATAGCTTTTGAAGTGTAGGGTTTCATAAATTGTTGCAGAAGCCTACGCATTGCGCTGCTCCTCCAATAGCTCTTCAAGCTCAAGCCACTGCGTTTCCAGTTCCTCTACCCTTGCCTGTGCTTGTTCTAGCTCCTCTTGTAAGGCTTGGAGCTTGGCAAAGTCCGTTGGATCTGCCTGATGCATTGCTTCAACAATCTGATGAGACTTTTCAGATGCAGTAGCGAGCTTACGTTCCACAGAGTCATGACGCTTGCGCAGCTCACGCAGCTCCGCATTGGAACGTTTTTTCACTCCAGAGGGACAGGGCCTCGCTGTGCTTGTCTTGGTCTGCTCAGCAGAACCCTGTTGAGCATCCTGAGGCTTTGTCACAGTGTTACTTGTACGAACAGGCGTATGCGCAGCCAGCAGCTGAAGATACTCAGCTACGCCACCAGGTACATGGCGTATGTGTCCATCAATGAGGGCAAACTGATTATCTGTTACACGCTCCATCAAATAGCGATCATGGGTAACCACCAGCATCGACCCGGGCCAGCTGTCGAGAAGATCCTCAAGAATGGTCAGCATATCGGTGTCCAAGTCATTGCCCGGCTCATCCAATACCAGTACGTTGGGCTCTTCCAACAGTACGCACATAATTGCAAGTCTGCGCGCTTGCCCACCGGAAAGGTCACATACACGGCTCATAAGCTCCCGCGTATCAAAGCCAAGACGCTCCAGCAAACGCTCCGGGGAATACGTCTTGCCATCAATGTAATAGCTGTTTTTATACTGACCCAGTACCTCGCGTACGCGCCACGTTTGTTTATCTGCCAAGGCATCCATATTTTGTGTCAAAAAGCCAAACTGTACGCTTTTTCCGATGCGTATACTGCCCTGTGTTGGCTGTATGGTTCCCGTCATGAGTTTGAGAAGCGTCGTTTTACCAGCGCCATTCTCGCCTAAAATGCCCCAGCGATCACCAGGACCAACCAGCCAATCTACCTGCTCTATAACGGGTTTATCGGCATCAGCATATGAAAACCCGGCGTTTTTCATCTCTATGACCATCTTGCCTAAGCGCGCCACTGCTAAATGCTTGAGCTCTAAGGGATTGCGCAGTGGAGGATCATTGGCGATAAGTTCCATTGCGGCATCAATTCTAAACTTTGGTTTAGAGGTTCGCGCCTTAGCGCCATGTGCTAACCAGTTAAGCTCTTTGCGCAGCATGTTTTGACGGCGCTCTTCACTTACCGCTTCCTGGCGTTGACGCTCTACACGCTGCTGAATATAGGCAGAATAACCACCCTCAAATGGATCTACCACACCGTCATGGACTTCCCACATGCTCAGGCATACTTCGTCCAAAAACCAACGGTCATGAGTAACTACCAGCAGCGCTCCCTGACCTGTTTGCCAGCGGCGCTTGAGATGAGCGGCAAGCCAGCTAATAGCGGCCATATCAAGGTGATTGGTAGGCTCGTCCATGAGCAAAACATCCCAGTTGCCAATCAACACTCGTGCCAAATCCACTCGCCTGCGTTGACCACCAGAAAGTGTACCCACCAAGGTTTCCCAGTCCATATCGGACAAAAGTGCAGCGATAATCTCACGGATAGCTGGATTGGATGCCCATTCATAATCAGGCATCTCCCCTACCACCGCTTGATGTATGGTTAGCGCATCGTCAAGGGCATCTTTTTGGCTTAGGTAGCCAACACTTACGCCACCACGCCAGGTAATCTTGCCTGCATCAGGCTTAAGTTCATGAGCAATGAGCTGCAGCAGTGTGGATTTACCATAGCCGTTTTTACCCACAATGCCTATGCGATCGCCCTCGGTAATTCCCAGCGTCTGATCAGAAAAAACCTTTTTACCAGGCCATTCATGAGATATTTTTTCACAACCAATAAGAATTCCCATGGGCTTAGGCCTCCTGAGCGGCTGCACGTAATAGGGCGATTTCGGCTGCATAGCCATTCAAGGATGCTTGGGGCGTCTCCAAAATCATAGGCAAATGAGCCACGCGTTTGTTGTTTACTACCTGCTTAAAAAAGGGCAATCCCAAATACCCCTCACCTATCTTCTCATGCCGATCCTTGTGTGAGGCGCAGGGATTTTTAGAATCGTTGAGGTGCAGTGCCTTAAGACGAGAAAGGCCAAGCACTCGATCAAACTCATCCAGCACTGCATCAAAATCTTGTACAACGGCATAGCCGCCATCATGGACATGACAGGTGTCAAAACAAACACTCAGCTGATCACCATGGTGACAGGCATCAATAATCGTAGCAAGTTCCTCAAAGGTTCTGCCAAGCTCAGTGCCTTTGCCAGCCATAGTTTCCAACAACACCGTAGTATGCATGCCTTCAAACAAAATGGAGTCAAGACCATCTGCGATGAGTTGCATACCTAAGGTAGCTCCCTGTTTGACATGGGAACCAGGATGAAAATTATATAGATTACCTGGGAGTTGCTCTAACAATTCAAGGTCTTCTCGCATGGCTTGTTGTGCAAAGTTACGCGTGTGTTGCGTTGCAGAGCAGAGGTTATAGGTATAGGGTCCATGTACCACAAGCGGCCCAAAGCCCTGCTCTGTTATAAGATTGCGCAATGCTGTCACATCAGCCTCAGGAACATGCTTTCGAGAACCGCCACGCGGATTGCGCGGAAAGAAGGCAAAGGTATTGGCGCCAATGCTTAAGGCCGTCTGACCCATTGCAGCATACCCATCTGAAGAAGAAAGATGACATCCCAGATAGAGCGTCATGAGCCGGCCTCATTCATGCGTTGTATCAACGCGTCTATAATGTGCGCTGCGACTTTGTCCTTGCTCATGGTGGGCAGCTGTTCAACTGCGTCTTTGGTAATCAGGGCAACGCGATTGGTGTTAGACCCAAAGCTTGAATCGGGGCATGAAACATCGTTTGCCACAATCATAGAACACCCCTTTTGCGCCAGCTTGGCCTGAGCATGTTCTATCAGTTGATCCGTTTCTGCCGCAAAGCCAATCACCACGCGGCCCTGTGCTTGAGCGCTTATGTGGGCGAGAATATCTTGAGTCTGCACCAAATCCAGCTGATCAAGCAGCTCATATGCCTTTTTGAGCTTATGGTCCGATGGATGCGCTGGTGTATAGTCTGCAACTGCTGCAGTAAGAATGGCGGCATCAGCGTCTGAAAACGCTTCTACAACTGTGTCATACATCTGTGCAGCAGAGGTAACCGGAAGCGTTGTTACACTCCAAGGTGCTTCTTGGGTAACAGGACCAGAAACCAACACGACGTTTGCGCCAGCATTGCGTGCTGCGCGAGCCAAAGCATATCCCATCTTGCCAGACGAAGCATTGGAGATGTAGCGCACGGGATCGATGGCTTCATGGGTGGGACCAGCTGTAATAACTACTGTCTTGCCTTTTAGGGGCATGCCAGATGTGGCTTGTTCTAAGCTGCAGCATACGGCATCTACAATGGTAGAGACTTCAGCTAGTTTACCCGTTCCCATCTCTCCACAAGCAAGCATGCCAGAGACGGGATGGACAAAGCGCACGCCCCTATCCATGAGCGTTGCTACGTTTGCGCTCGTTGCAGGATTGTTCCACATGCGGGTATTCATAGCAGCAGCTACCACGATGGGCTTCTCGCAAGCTAGCAAGGTGGTGCTCACTACCTCATCTGCAAGACCGTGAGCCATCTTGGCAAGGATGTTTGCCGTGGCCGGAACCACTACCACCACATCGGCCCAAGCACTCAGATCAATGTGAGGAATACGCGACTCAGGATAGTCATACAAACCCGTGGCAACGGGATGCCCCGAGAGCGCTTCAAAGGTGGTGGTGCCTACAAATTTGCAGGCATCGGCTGTCATGGCAACGCGGACATCCATTTCTGCCTTTTGGAGGCCGCGCATGACTTCGATAGCTTTGTAGACCGCTATGCCACCGCTAACCAATAAGAGCACATGGCGCTGTGCTGTATCTGATGAAGAAGCAAGCATGGTACACCTACTTGTTTTGAGCAGTATATGAGGGATCAACGACCACTAATATCCTATGACAGTAGGGACAGGTGGTGATATCTGTGTTCTGAGCGCGAATATCCGCGTATGAGCTGGGCTGCAGAGAAACGCGACAAATTGAGGGGTTGTTGCCTATAAGTCGCTCCACCGCAAGACCCTCAAAGCGCTTGAGGGCGTGCTCATAGGTATTAAGTAGCTCAGGATCCAGTTGAGCTACCAACTGTTCGCGCTCCTGATTGAGTTGCGCGATGGTGGCGTTGTTCTGCTCACTTGCTGTTTTATAGGCAGCTGCTTGGGCTTGAGCTTCACTTTGTAAGGTACGACCCAGCGTACGAGCTTTTGCCTCGGACTCTTGAAGCTTTGCAAGGTCTTTATCGAGCATTTGCTTTTCAAAATCAAGGCGCTCAATGCGCTTAGCAAGATGCGTAAGCTGAGACTCGAGGTCTGCAATGGCACGATAATCGCTGGTAGTATGCATCTTGGCGGAAACCTCTTCCACCAAGTCAAGCATGTGTTGATGTGTGGCACGATTGTCTTCCAGCTCAATTTGGACGTCCTTGCGTGCACCCACCAACTTAGTGAGCTCAGTACTCAGGCTGTGAGCAGCCTGCTTGATTTTGCGAATCTTATCCTTTTGGGGAAGAGCGGCGTAAGCCCGCTTGGTACGAAGTAACTCCAAATCGACTTCTTGAAGTCGCAAAAGAGCGTCGGTCTGCGTCATGTAGACTCCTGAATAACGGGTCCGCCTTTATTCGGTTGAAGACGAACAAGATGGTCTTGTTTCTAGTAGTTTCTAGCGATAGGTTTTTACTATCTGTAAAAGCGTATCGCAAAATGCGTCAAGTGCCTCTGGAGAAACGCGCTCATCAAAGGAAATACGAAGAGAGCCAAACGCCAATGCGCGGGGAATACCCATAGCAGTTAACACATGGCTGGGATCAAGCGATGCGGAAGAGCAGGCAGACCCAGCGGATACTTCAAACTTTGCGGCATCAAGCTGTAGTACCAGCGTCTCTGAATCCAGACCATCTACGACGATGCTCACTAAACCGGGCAAGCGATACTGATCCATGGTGGCTGTTGTGGTCGGAAGAATATGGCTGTTCTCTACACACAGGCGGTCATAGACCTTTTGAGCCAGTGCCGCTACCTGCGGTCGCACCACATCCATTTGTTCTACGACCATTTGAGCGATCTTTGAGAAAACATAGGCAGCCTGTACATCTTGTGTGCCGGGACGACGCCCAAGCTCTTGTCCCCCACCAAAGGTCTGTGCTTTAAAGGGACAGTTGCGCCGCAGTGCTAATACGCCCACACCAATGGGCGCACCAATTTTGTGAGAAGCAATACTGAGTGCATCCACCTGATCAAGAACAAGGGGAACACGCCCAAATGCCTGAATGGCATCCGTATGAAACGCTGCCTGATGTGTGTGCGCCACCCGTGCAAGGGCATCCACATCGTTTATGATGCCTGTTTCATTATTTGCATACATGATAGAAACGAGCGCCACTCGCTCATCCATATGTTTTTGCAAATCTTCTGGATGAACGGTACCGTCGGATTGAGGGGGTACCAACACCACTTCAAAGCCACGCTCGCGCATGGCAGGCACCAAATCAAGCACGGAATCATGCTCAATGGCCGAAAAAATAACCTTGGTACGTGCAGGATCTTTCTTGTGTACTGCTTGCGCAATGCCATAGATGGCAAGATTGTTGGCCTCTGTGCCACCAGAAGTAAACACGATGTCTGTTGGCCTAAAGCCTCCTCCCAGCGCTTGTGCTATACGCTTACGAGAAGCCTCGAGTTCTTGTGCAGCCATTCTGCCTAAGCTATGAAGCGAGTTAGGATTAGCCCCCGCAAAAGGTTTTTCTCGATATTCTTGCATTGCAGCATATGCTTCTTTCCTTACGGGTGCAGAAGCGGCATAGTCCAAGTAGGTAAATTCTGATGTCATACAAACCTCGGTTATACCTGCGGATTCATAGCGGTATTACCAGCTGCGCGCAGCTCAGAAATATTTTGAGCATAGTCTCCCTTAAAGACTGCGCTTCCGGCTACCAGCATAGTTGCTCCACAGCTGCAAACCTCTTGTGCCGTTTGTGTATTGATGCCTCCGTCTACCTCAATGAGGGGTGATACACCGGCCGCTTGGCACAGTGCACGAACCTTCTTGAGTTTCTCGGCCGTGGTAGGAATATAGCTTTGTCCACCATAGCCCGGATTGACGCTCATAATAAGAATCAAATCCACATCATGCACCAGTGAATCAAGCATGGCAACAGAGGTACCAGGATTGAGCGCTACACCAGCAAGAGCACCGCGCTCATGAATACGAGAAATAATGCGGTGTGCATGCTTGGCAGCCTCTACATGAAAACAGACAATGTCTGCACCTGCATCCAGATAGGTATCCACCATCTCATCTGGGTTGCTAATCATCAAATGCACGTCTACGGGAAGCTTGGAGTACGCTTTAACCTGCTTGAGTATGGGGATGCCAAAGGAAAGATTGGGAACGTAGTTGCCATCCATTACATCAAAGTGGATGTAATCAGCTGTTGCAATCTTATCAAGCTCAGCACCAAGCTGCATAAAGTCTGCCGATAAGACCGATGGAGCAATTAAAACTTCCTGGTGCATAGGTTCATCCTTCCCAAGCAACGGTTTATCCTTTCCAAGCAAGTGGTACGAGTGTTACAAGCTTACATTCACTACGAGCACTATGAGCGCTCAAATCCGTAAAATTCGCTCCGTGGCTTGCGCCCCAACAGCTCCTTGAGCCCTTGTTCAAGCGACACGCCTTCATACAAGATAGTATAGATTGCTTTGGTAATAGGCACCTCAATGTGCTTATCAAGAGCAATTTCATACACGCTTTTTGCAGCACGCGCGCCCTCTACAATCATGTGCGTTTGTGCCTCATACTCCTTGAGTGTTATGCCTTGAGACAACGCCACGCCAAAGCTGCGATTGCGTGAATGCTTGGAGGTGCAGGTGGCAACAAGGTCTCCCATTCCAGCAAGGCCCATACAAGTAAGCGGGTCGCCGCCGCAGGCGCTTACAATACGGCCAATCTCTGCTAAGCCGCGCGTCATAATAACGGCAAGTGTGTTGTCTCCTTGGCCATATCCTGCAGCCACACCCGCAGCAATAGCAATGATATTTTTAACAGCACCACATACTTCTACGCCAATCACATCAGTAGAAATATAGGTTCTAAAACTTTGCGATAAAACCAAATTCTGAAAGCGCTCGACCACATCCATGCGCGGCCCTGCAATAACAGAGGCTGCCACCTTGCCCTTACAAATCTCTTCTGCATGGTTGGGACCCGATAGCACACATACCAACTCTGGCTCACCCAGCTCTTCTGCAACCACCTCTGCCATGGTTTTGGCGCCTTCATGCTCCATTCCCTTGGTAAGTACCAAAGAAGGCGTACCAGTCGTACGGTAAGGAGCCACTTGCTTAGCAACCTGGCGTAAATGTGCAGATGGAACTACAAACAAAAGCTCAGAAGCGCCTTTTACAGCTTGCTGAATGGAGTTGGTAGCCCATACCGTGCTTGGCAACTCATAATCTGTAAGGTAGCAGGGATTATGATGAGTCGCACAAATGGCCTCTGCCACCTGAGGAGAATGCGCCCACAGCGTGACGTTATCTACATGAGGGGCAACCAACCCTGCTGCGGCGGTACCCCAAGAACCCGCTCCTACTATACAAACGGTATGCGACATAGCTACTACTCCCCATCAGAAGAATGGAAAGAAAACCGCTGCTCTTCCCCATGAAATAGCTTCTCTATATTATGACGATGCGCCCACAGAACCACGCAAGAAGCAAGAACAATACTCATAAGCACATTTGGAAGTGCATGGTACAAAACCGCAATCCATAAAGGCATAGAAATTGCAGCTGCCACCGATCCTGCGGATACCAGTTTGGTGGTAAGTACAAGCGTAAGAAATACTGCTAAAAGACCCACTGCCACTAAGGGTGCATAGCCAATGATGGCGCCAAATCCTGCAGCAATGCCTTTTCCACCTTTAAAATGCAGATATGGCGAGAATACATGGCCTACGATGGCCGCCAAAACCACAATGCCACCAATCCATCCCCAGCTACCGTCTGGCATAGTGGCAGCACTATTGCCTGCTGCAAGCGTTGTGAGCACCACGTAACGGGCAACAACACTGCAAAGAATTGCCTTGCAGGTATCTGCTAAAAGCGTTGCCGCTGCAGCCGCTTTACCCACAGAACGTCCCACGTTGGTTGAGCCAATATTGCCCGAACCCATGGAACGAATATCGGTATGCGTGGTCAGTGAGGTGATGATAAGACCGAACGGAATGCCACAAATCAGATAGGTACCAACAGCTAAGCAGACCGTAATGAGCAGTGGATGTGCCATGTTAGTCCTTCTTGCGAAATCTCAGACGGATAGGAGTGCCCTCAAGCGGATAGGCTTCACGCAAACGGTTTTCCAAATAGCGCTCGTAATTATCGTCAATCAAATCTGGTGCGTTACAAAAGAACGTAAAGGTAGGTGGGTTAACCGTAACTTGTGTAGCATACTGAATCTTTAAGCGGCGGCTCTTATCAACAACCGTATGTCCGGTTTCCCGCAGGCGCACAATGAGCTTATTCAGTTGAGCCGTTGAGATACGAGAAGCACGTGTAAGTGCCACCTGAGAAGCCAGGGGCAAAACCTTATCGATACTGCGACCTGTCAGTGCGGAAATGCGAAGAGTGGGTGCCCATGAGGCAAAGGTAAGCCGCAGCTCCAACGAGTTCAGAACCTTCTCGCGCTGCTGATCATCTTCAAGCAAATCCCACTTGTTAAGCAAGATTGCCAAAGCACAGCCACGCTCAATGGCCAGTGCCGCAATCTTTTGGTCCTGCTCGGTAACACCATCAAGAGCGTCGATGACCAGCAAACAAACATCTGCTTTTTCCATGGCGCGCAGGCCACGCACCATGCTGTAGTACTCAATATCTTCGTGAACCACATGACGCTTACGCATGCCCGCAGTATCTACCAGGCGATATTTTTGACCCGCCTGCTCGACTACTACATCTATAGCATCGCGCGTGGTGCCTGCAACATCAGAAACAATGGAACGGGCTTTTCCAGCAAGCCTATTGGTCAGCGAAGACTTACCCACGTTAGGGCGGCCTACAATGGCCACGTTAAGCATGTCGTCGGTATAGATCTCTTCTTTTTCCTCTGGAAGGACGGCGATAATATCGTCAAGGAGATCTCCCGTACCATGTCCATGGATTGCAGAAAGCGCAATGGGCTCACCAATACCTAAAGAGTAAAAGTCCCAAATCTCACCTTCATGGGCAGGGTTATCCAGCTTGTTGACACACAAAAAAACAGGCTTTTGCGTCTTGCGCAGGATGCGCGCTACCTCTTCGTCCTCATCGGTAACGCCTACCGAACCATCAACCACAAAGATGATGGCATCCGCCTCTTCACAGGCAGCAACTGCCTGTTCACGAATGCGTGAGGCAAACACATCCTCAGAACGAGAAGGCTCCATACCACCCGTATCAATCAGGATAAAATCGCGACCAGACCAGTCTGCTTCATGATAGGAACGATCGCGGGTAACACCGCGCGATTCATGAACAATAGCCTCTTTATCTTGTGCAATGCGGTTTACCAATGTGGATTTGCCCACATTAGGACGACCAACAACCGCAACGATTGGTTTTGTCATGCGTACGTTCTCCTTAGTTGAATCAGCCATAGCCTTAAGTCTATCAGCTGTTAGAGCTGCTCACATAAACTAACAATGGCAGCGTATACCGTTTGAATTTGGTTTGCAGGAGTGGAAGCCCCAGCGGTAATGCCAATGTGCTGTGAGCTGGTAAACCATGCTGCCTCAAGCTCATCGGGTGTCTCGATATGGTGTGTGTTGGCACAGCGTTCAGAACAAATCTCTGCCAGACGAGTGGTGTTGGCTGAAATGCGTCCACCAATCACAATCATCGTATCTACACGAGAAGACAAATCGGCTGCCGCCGTTTGGCGCTCTGTTGTAGCAGCGCAGATGGTGTCAAACACGCGCAGTTCCTCTACCCTACCAAGAAGGTAGGCCACAATTGCCTGTAGATTGACCTTGGATTGTGTTGTTTGCACAACGATTCCAACCTTGCGCTTGAGCTTTACCTTCTCAAGCTGTTCTGGCGTAGTAACCACTAATGCGGAAGGTGCATTTCCACGGGTACCCTCTACCTCTGGATGGCCTGATTCACCCACCACAATGACTTGATAGCCCTGCTCTTCAAGAAACTTAGCTGCATGATGAACCTTTTTGACATAGGGACAGGTTGCATCTAAGGTGGTTTTCCCCAGTTCGCGTGCTCGTACCACAACCTCTGGTGCAACTCCGTGTGAGCGAATGACCACGGTATTGGCGGTGGCATCGTCCACACTGGAAGCCACGCGTACGCCGTCGTGCTCAAGTTCTTGTACAACCTGAGGATTATGAATGAGTGGGCCAAGGGTTTGAACGGAGCCCTTGGCCTGGCAATTAGCTTCTTTTACCAGGCGCAGCGCGCGTTCAACACCATAGCAAGCGCCCGCTTGTGCTGCAATTTCTATGCTTGGCATAGTCATAAGGCTTACGCTACTTCCTTCCGGGATGTTCAGCCATCAGCTGATCGCGCAGCTCATACATCTTTTGTGTAGCTAAGCGCTCCATCTCTACCACTTGCTCTTTTCGTCCCTTTGAGCTGAGGTCATCAAAGGATAAGGGCTCTCCTACCCGACAATACACCTTTTTGGGGCGCGGATAATGCTTTCCGGGAGGGGTAATATCCAAGGCACCCACAATAGCCATGGGCACAATGTCTGTCTTAGCCATTTTTGCCATGAGAGCAAAGCCACCATGGATCTGAGAAACCTGATCAGGCTTGCGCACGCGTGTTCCTTCGGGATAGATTAGGACGGATTCACCTTTTTGTAGTGCACGCTGAGCACGACGCAGTGCCTTAACGTCTGCAGTACCACGAGCAACCGGGATAGCACCTAAGCGTGGCAAGGCCCAATGCAAAAGACCAAAGCGGTTAAAGTCGTCTTTGTAGATAGGACGTAAGCTTCTTCCCGACAAGATCATGGCACACGCAGGGATAAAAGGATCGAGATAGGACACGTGGTTCATAATAATGACCACACCGCGATCAGCCGAGGCAGCCAACAGCGTCTGGAGATTCTCGATAGTCCAGCGATACTTAAGTTTGGTGTAAGCATTGCACAACACCACTGCTACTTTAAGTAAGATGCGGGCATGCAAGGGGAACTCCCGCACTTTCATCTCATAGTAGGATTCCCATTTGTCTTTAGCGGCCACAGGCTGCTGTTCTGCAACAGATGTTGTATTCTTTGCAGCTCCAGCCTGCAGCTCAGAGGCTTTTTTTGCTAAGGCCTTGTCCATAAGTGCTTCAATTTGAGCACAAACCTCATCAACCGACAAGTTTGATGAGTCAATATGAACAGCATCTTGTGCGGGCACTAAGGGAGAAGTTTTGCGTGTGGAATCCATTTGGTCACGACGCAGCAGATCCTCATAAATCTTTTGCTCTTCCGTATGATTGGTAGCAACATCATGTTTGGCAGCATTACCGCCCTCACGCTCTACCGCACGACGATGAGCGCGGGCAGAAGCATCCGCCGTCAAGAACACCTTGACCTCTGCATGAGGAAAGACAACGGTTCCTATGTCACGACCCTCGGCTACCACATCTATCTTCTCGCCAGCTTTACGCTGTAGGTTAACCATGGCCTCGCGAACCTGAGGAATGGCCGCAACCAAAGAGACGTTTTGATCTACCTGGGCGCTTCTGATCTGCGAAGTGACCTCTGCGTTGTTTACAAACACGCGCTGCGCTGTATCGCCCTGCTCAAATCGAATATCAATAGCTTGAGCAACGCCAATAACTGCCTGGCTATCGGTTAGGTCAATCCCCTGCTCAAGACAGGTAAAGGTAACACTGCGATACATAGCACCGGTGTCCAAATAAGAAAGATTGCGCTGCTTTGCAATTTGCTTGGCAACGGTTGACTTGCCCGAACCCGCGGGACCATCAATTGCTACTTTCACGTACGCCTCCCTTAGTAGGAATAAACTCTTGTTGTATACCCATTTTTGTAAGACATGCCAGCTGCTGTTCTGTGAGCAAACGCCAAGCGCCGCTTTTAAGGTTTCCCAAGGTTAAAGGTCCAAAACTTTGTCTATGTAAGCGAAGTACCGGGTGCCCTATGGCTTCAAACATGCGCTTAACCTGGTGTTTCTTTCCTTCATGTATGGCTATTTGCACCACGGTTGTTGAGGTTTGTTCCACAGCAGCACGCTTTTTTGCCTGCTGCAGAGAAGATCGTTTGTTCTGAGAGCAGCCTACTACAGGCAGTGCCTGTTTTGAGCCTGGATCCAGAAGCGCACACGCTGCGGGCGCACACAAACCATCGTCAAGCATAATGCCTTGACGCAGAGGGCCTAACTCCTCATCCAATACGATGCCTTGCACCAAGGCAATATAGGTTTTAGTAACGTGTTTGGATGGATGCAACATGTTTTGTGCTGCTTGACCATCAGTGGTAAATAACAGCAATCCGGTTGTATCCTTGTCCAGCCTACCCACAGGAAAAAGACCAGGATATTGCTGGGTAGGAACCAAAGATGCAACACAGGGTCTGCCTTGGGGGTCTTTCATGGTAGTAAGAAAGCCAGCAGGTTTATTAAGCATCAAGAAGATTGCAGTATTGGTAAGTGAGTACGGTATATCATCAACGGTAACCACATCCACCAGAGGATCTACTTTGGAGCCCAACTCTGTTACCACCACACCATTAACGCGCACGCGACCAGCAGTCATCAGGTTTTCTGAGCCGCGACGACTGGCAGCACCGGCGCGCGCTAAAAAGCGCTGCAAGCGCATAGGAACCATGCGTTGTACTTGTGTTTCTGAAAGCTCGAAGGGTTTCTCGTTAGTGTGTTGAGTCATGGTCTAAGCTTGCCTCAACATCCGTAGTATCTGTCTGGAGCAAATCACGCTCTTCATCAAGATCCTCATCAATATCTTCCAAGGTAGAATCTATGGAGCGGCCGCTTAAGCGCTCACGAATAAACTGCTTAGACTCCTCATCGGGAGCAAACTGTTCTAAATCGGGAAGTGCCTTAAGCGACGTAAGACCAAAGCGCTCGAGAAAGACCTGCGTGGTGCCGTACAAAATGGCCTGACCGTGGTTAGCATCGCGACCAAGCTCACGTACCAGCCCCTTATCTACCAGAGAAGACACCACGCCGTCGGAGTTTACTCCACGAATAGCACGCACGCCTTCGCGCGTAACTGGCTGATGGTAGGCAATAACCGCAAGGGTTTCCAAGGCGGCCTGAGAAAGCTTTTTGGTGTCCCAGGACAGTACAAATTCCTCTACCTGCTCATGATAGGCAGGGTGGGTATACAAGCGCCAACCACCAGCAACTTCACGCAACTGAAAGCCACGATTGGCATCGCTATACTCTGCAGACAGCTCCGCAAGTGCTGCAGCAACTTCTCCGGGTGTGGTGCCTAAAATTTTGGAAAGGGATACCGCAGACACAGGTTCGCTTGCAACCAATAACATTGCTTCAAGTGTGGGCTTAAGCGAGCCAAAATCCATGGCTTGCAAGTCTTGCAAATCTGACATTTATCCATCCTTTTCCACACTGGAAAGCTCATCGCCCGCCTCATAAGCAGGTGCGCCTTCCACGCGCGTAATAGCAATTTCACCAAAAAGTTCTGACTGAGCAACGTTAATGGATCCACGTTTAAACAGTTCAAGCACTGCCAAAAAAGTAACAACAACCTGCTCTGGGGTTGTTTGTCCATCCAGAAGCTCGGAAAAGCTCAGCATCTGTCGGGCGCGGGTTAGCCGATCTACCGAAGCGACGGTAAGAGCTACGGGTAGACGCTTGGGCGCAATATGCTCTGCCTCAAGCAAGAAGCTTTCTTTTCTACTATCGAGGTCCGCACAAATAACAGCAAGCCCGCGCAGCGTAATACCGGCAAGGTAATCCGGCATAAGGTTGAGGAATTGCGGATCTGCACCAGCAGTACGCGGATGCATACGTGCTTCATTTTCCATGCGCATACCCAGCGCCAAGCCGGCGTTTCTAAATTGCTTGTAGGCAATAAGTCGAGCGATAAGTACTTCTCGTGCCTCATCTGGACTCAAATCAGATAAGTCATCGTCATCATACTCATCCGCATCGTGCTTCTTGAGGACCACATCTTTTGGAATGAGCGAGGCAGCCTTCATATCAAGCAAGGTAGAAGCAACCAATACAAAGTCACTTGCAACATCCAAATCCATATCGCGCATGCAATCAATTTCGGACAGATATTGATCTGCCACTTCACTAATAGAAATGGCTCCAATATCTACTTTTTGCCTACTTACCAGCTGTAGCAGTAAATCAAACGGTCCAGAATATGCTTGGGTAGCAACACGATACGACACTACCTACCTCCCATAAGAAGAGGCTGGATGAGGTCTTGTATCACAGAGGCCAGCCGTAAGAGCTGATCGATAACTACGCCTCCAACACCTTGAATGTAGCTACCGATAAGGTCTATGTGCAGCACCGAAGGCATGAGATAGATAACGATCAAAAGAATGGGTAGTGCGCTGCTTTGAACGGTGTAATAGATAGCTTGAGCTTTTTTATTGAGCAAAGGAAAAATGATGGCAGAACCATCCAGCGGTGGAAGGGGGATGAGATTAAACAGCATAAGAGAGATGTTAATCACCAAATAGCTACCCATAAAGTAGATAAAGGCTTGTCCAGCTGTTGTGTCTTGCCAACCAAAAGCAGTGCCAAAGGCAACACAGATTCCCAGCAAGATGGCTGCAACAAGCGCCTGTAGCAAATTGCTTGCTGGACCAGCCAGAGCAACCAAAACTTCATCACGCTTACGATGTTTTAGGTTAAAAGGATTGTAAGGAACAGGTTTGGCAAACGCTACTGCCCCACCACCCATAACCATACACAGCAAAGGTAAGATAACAGAGCCAAAGGGATCCAAATGCGCTAAAGGATTAAGCGTAATGCGTCCTGCGTCCTTTGCGGTCGTATCTCCACAGTTTAAAGCAACCACCGCATGAGAAAGCTCATGCAGCACCAGTGCAATGATAAGAGCAGCAACCTGAAGAAGTAGGTACAAAGGTTGCGCGAACATACTCATAAGTCCAGAAAACAAGGTATAAACTCCTCTATTTCTTATTTATACAATGCATAGAGGCGTGCAAAGAGCCAGTCTAATACAAATAGTAGACTTGCTATCAGAGCAAAATCTCCTCTAAATGCGCCACCAAGCGGGGTGGGAACAACGGCAATCCCGCGTATACCATCAGGAAGAAGCATGGTAATAGCAGTTTGGATTTGCACCAAAAAAGGACGCAAAAAGCCTGTTGAGAAGCACAAAAGAACCACACAAGCAAAACATACATATGCAAGTACACGTGACAGCAGGCTTAGCGCATGGAAGATGCGAGCAGGAGTGCTATTCAAGGTTTACCTCCTCAAGTTTTGCCTGTAATTCCAACCACTCTTCCTCAAGTACAGGAATTTTCTTGGATAGAGCCGTGTATTCACTCATTGCTTCATCAAACTTAGCAGCATCTGCATAGAGTTCTTCCGAGGCCATGAGCTCCATGAGTTGTTTATACCGCATTTGTGCCGGTTCCAACGCCGCTTCAATTTCTCGAAGACGCTTCTTGGTACCCGAAAGCTTTTTATGAGCTGCATTACGCGCCTGCGCTTCTGCACGACGTTGCTCTTTTGTTTTGACGTTTCTTCCCTGTGAAGTGGTAGGTGAGGTTGCCGTGTGCATGGATGGAGCTTGTGCATTTTTAGGAGCAGACGGTGTGCTATACCCTACCGTCCTTGTCTGAGTGCCTGCTGCACGAGCTTCTTGCTCTGCACGTTGAGCTTCAAGCTCTGCCCGTTTAAAGAGATAATAGTCATAATCTCCATCATAGACAGTTACGTTGCCATCTCTCACATCAATTACCTTGTTGGCAACAGCTCGTACCAGGTGTTCATCATGGCTGATCAAAACGATAGTGCCAGCAAAGCTTTTCAAAGCCTCCTCAAGCACCTGCACCGAATCGATGTCCAAATGATTGGTTGGCTCGTCTAAGCACAGTAAAGGATCGGGCGCTACCAACATCTTTGCCAGAGCCAAACGAGCACGCTCCCCACCGGAAAGCACGCTTACGCGCTTGTCCACATCGTCGCCATGGAACAAGAATGCCCCCAGCAAACGACGCTCTTCTGAAGTAGTCCAGCCAGCAGCTACACTGTCCATCTCGCCCAAAACGGTATGAGACTCTGTTAGCGTTTCCAATTGATGCTGTGCATAGTATGCGCTCGTAACGTTTTGACCGAGCTCGATACTGCCAGCTGTTGGCTTGGTATGTGCAGTAATGAGTTTCATAAGTGTAGATTTACCAGCACCATTGGGACCAACCAGCACTACATGGTCTGAGCGGTACAAAGAGAAATCAACGTCTTTGTATACCAGATTAGTGCCATATGACTTAGTAAGATTTTTAACAGCAATAACACAGTCGCCTGTGCGCGGTGGCTCAGGAAAGCTAAAGTGCACGTGTTTAGATTGTTCAGGCAATACCACAAGCTCTTCTTTGATTTTTTCCAGCCTTTTAATGCGCTCCTGAACCTGCTTTGCCTTGGTTGGTTTATAGCGGAACTTCTCGATAAAAGTTTCCATATGGGCAATGTCGCGCTCTTGAGCCGCGCGCTTAGCCCGCAGCTGTTCAAGATTGTCCGAACGCTGATGCAGATAGGAAGAATAGTTACCGGTATACGTGACCAAACTGCGATTCTCTAAAGCGGCAACATGGGTTACACAAGCATCCATAAACGCACGATCGTGGCTTACGAGAAGGACGGCGCCATCATAGTTTGAAATAAATGATTCAAGCCAACGTACGCTCTCCAAATCCAAGTGATTGGTGGGCTCGTCTAACAATAAGAGGTCTGGGTGGCGAAGTAAAAGCTTAGACAGGGCAATACGCATTTGCCAGCCACCAGAAAAATCCTTTGCGGGCTTATCGAGATCATCTACCGGAAAGCCCAGGCCGCACAAAATTTGCCGTGCACGACTTTCTAGCTCATATCCCCCAGCATGCTCAAAGCGATCCTGCGCTCGACCATACTCTTCAAGCATGCCTGCCAGCAGCTTTTCATCCGTGGTTGTCGATATGTCTTGTTCCAGCGTTGCAATACGCTTTGCAAGGGCTTTAATCTCCGTCGCTGAATCCATAACTTCACCCAGCGCGCTTTTCTTACCAGCAAGCTTGTTTTCTTGCTCCAGATAGCCAATGGACGTACCACGAGCAAAGCTCACAGAACCCTCGTCATAGCTTTCTTGTCCCATAAGAATTTTAAGCAAGGTGGTTTTGCCAGCACCGTTGGGTCCAACCAATGCCCAACGTTCTTGAGCGTTCAATTGTAGGGTGGCAGCCGTATAGAGTGTGCGCCCACCAAAGGACTTACTTATTTTATCTGCAAGAACAATCACAGAGTTTCTCCCATATAGATAAATCTTTGCACTATAAAGTATACGGAACCACTAGAACTATGCAGCTCACAGAGCTCTCTTTTATAATCATATAGATTATGACCTGCGGTTTTATAGCTTTCTTGTAATAAAAACTACAAAAGGCGACCTTAAAGCCGCCTTAATACAAGCAAATGGTGGGCCCAGCAGGATTCGAACCTGCAACCCAGGGATTATGAGTCCCCTGCGCTAACCGTTGCGCCATGAGCCCTAATAAAAAATAAAAAGCGACGGCAAATGCCGCCGCCCTTATATACCATGGTGGAGAATAGGGGGATCGAACCCCTGACCTCATGACTGCCAGTCATGCGCTCTCCCAGCTGAGCTAATTCCCCGCGCTTTACGCTTGAATAACTATAGCAGAGCACGTGACTTGGTCAAGTAACAGAACTAAAAAAATTGGTAAGTTCATATCTGTAAGGAGCTCATGAGCTTAATCAAGCTTTGGACCTGCAGCAATGAGTTCTTCAGACATCCCGGGATATTTATTGCGAGCATTATCAATAAACCTGCCGGCAAGGGCTTTAGCCACCTTATCGTACTCTTCCTTATTGCTCCAGCACTCACGAGGATTGAGCAGGCGACTATCTACGCCTTCAACCTGCTGTGGAACATCTAGGTTAAAGATAGGATCATGCACAAAGCTGGCAGCCTCCACAGAGCCAGTCAATGCTGCGGTAACGATGTGTCTGGTAGCAGTAAGCTCTATTCTGTGACCCACGCCATACGACCCTGCTGTCCAACCTGTATTGATGAGGTATACCCTGGTACCCGAGCGCTCAATTTTCTCTCCAAACATATCTGCATACAGAAGTGGAGATAAAGGCATGAAGGGCTCTCCAAAAAGTGTGGAGAACGTTGGCTGAGGCTCAGAAACTCCACGCTCTGTACCAGCAACTTTACTGGTAAAACCGGAGAGGAAATGGTACATGGCACTGTGCTTGCTTAAACGAGAGATGGGTGGCAAAACACCAAAGGCATCAGCTGTGAGGAAAATAATAACCTTAGGATAGCGACCTTGGCCCAGCACTTGGGCATTCTCAATGTAATCCAAGGGGTATGCAAGACGTGTATTCTCGGTAAGGCAACTATCAAAATAGTCAGGTATACGCGTAGCCTGGTTAACTACTACGTTTTCACACACGGCACCAAAACGTACGGCCTTAAAAATCTCAGGTTCAGTTGCAGGGGAAATTCTAATGGCTTTGGCATAACAGCCACCCTCAAAGTTAAAGATAGAATCAGCGGCCCAGCCATGTTCATCATCACCAATGAGCATACGTTGAGGGTCTGCAGAAAGCGTGGTCTTGCCAGTTCCCGAAAGGCCAAAAAAGAGCGCGGTCTCGCCCGTATGTGGATCCATGTTTGCACTAGCATGCATGGGAAGGATCTCTTCTTCAAGTGGCATGAGGTAATTCATGACAGAGAAGATTGATTTTTTGATTTCTCCGGAATAAGAAGTACCTACCACAATGATGCACTTGTCTTCAAAGTTTATAAGTATGGCTGCTTCTGAATGCGTATGATGAAGCTCTGGGTTAAGTTTAAGCCCAGGAGCCACCAATACCGAGAAGTCTTGGGGCACAAAGGTCTCTAGTTGCTTTTCTGAAGGACGTACCAATAGCTGATGAGCAAAGAGTGCCTGACTTGCGCGCTCGCAGACAACCAGAAACTTCCTGCACCAACGCTTGTCAGCTCCGGCTATAGCGTGAACTACATAGAGGTCTCGAGCTGAAAGATAGTTGACGCAGTCATTCTTGATACGCTTATAGTGCTCTTGTGCAAAGGGAATATTAACAGCTCCCCAGGCAATGTTGTCGTGTACGTCAGGCGTATCAACAATAAAACGATCCTTTGGCGAGCGTCCGGTATATGAGCCTGTTTCAACTGCAAGCGCACCGGTATCTGTGAGAATTCCCTCATTTTTGCGTAGTGCTTCTTCAACCAATACTGCAGGAGAAGCATCAACCAACACAGCCCCATGACATTTTGCAATGCCAGCAATATTGAGTTCTATATCAACCATAACTCCCCCTTTGCTCCTGTTTAATCTGTATGAGAGCGGTGCTCTATGGTGAAATGCACTATACCTTATACGGTTGTCGAGTCATCGTAGCTTCTGTTAGTCATTATCTATAAGTCCAATATTTGACTGTTATTTCTTAGATATGGCATATATGTATATAACAAGCGCTATAAATGTGCAGAGCATTATTACAATACAAAAAAGTAGCAAATTGTTTAAGGGGCTACAAAAAGCAATGATAGGAATATGCATAATCACAATATAGATAAGAAAGTTTGGTCTACTTTTTGTATCGGGTCTGAGAAATACACTAATTGTATGTATTGCACTAACACAGAAAAGTATGTCCAGAATGTAAGCTCCGATTAAGCCACCTGCGCCTTGCAACAAAATTGCAAAAGATGGTGAGAAGTATGAGGCTACAATTCCAAACAATATAACATCAGCAATGCTGATACAAAGAGGAATGATGGCCTTAGCGCTTGCATACTCAAATGGTTTGATACCGCAATAAAATGCAGTAGCTCTCGTTCCGTCATCAATGTCACACAAGAGCGCCCGTCCGAGAAACTCTACGCAGCTAGAAGCCCCGAGCAATACGATAAGCACTAGCTGCAAATTGGCGCGCCCAAATAACAATACTCCAGAAGTGTTTACATGAGAAATCGCATAAGCAGCAAAACAGAGACCAAGGACAAGAATTCCGTTCATAAGTAGCATTTTTCCTTGGTACTTTAGAGCTTTGCAATCATGTCTAATGATGGTTAGAAGCATAGGAACGTCTCTGTCTACTCGTAATCAATAAGTACTCATTTTGGAAATCTTTGCTGCTAGGGTACTTGCTGGGTTCTATTTGAGCCACCCTTTTGCCATCCTGCATCACAATGCAATAGTCAGCAACACTATAGGCAAAATCCAAGTCATGGGATACTACCAAAGCAGATCTATGGCTGTGCTTGCAATCTTTTAGCATGTCCTCCAGCAGAAACCTTGTTTCTTGATCTACTGTATTCGTAGGTTCATCCAACAGTACCAGTGAGGGGTTCACACAAAAGCCAGTTGCAAGGCTTGCCCTTTGACGAAGTCCACTCGAAAGACACTTTATCGGCATATCTTTGTGACGCTGTAATGAGAATTGATCCAGCTCTTTGGTGGGATCTATTGATTCATTTCCTAGTAGAGCAAGTCTGAACTCCAGGTTATCTGCCACGGTCATGTCTTCATTAAGTGCAAAGTGCGAGTCTAGGTAAAAGATATCGCGGTAGCTCTGAATGACTTCTTGGTTAATGAGGACCTTTCCGGTGTTGGGTCGCAGGATTCCATATATGAGATTCAGAAGGGTTGTTTTGCCAGCACCATTATGACCAAGGACACATACGATTTCTTCTTCGTAAAGGTCAAGGTCAAATGAATCCAGTGCCGGGGTTTTCTGGTTCTTGTACCTAAAAGACAAACTCTGGGCTAGGATGACCTTGCATCTGAGTTTAGACACTATCGAACACCCCCAACTCACTTAGGGCAGATGCTTCAGCTTCTTTTTGTTTACTATTGTAACTAGCTACTGAATCGATCATAGCATTGTAAGGACTCATTTATTGCAATACTGGCTTTGTGATAAGACCTAAAAATCTATAACGCACTTTGCATATATTCTGCTATAGTAAGAACGCACGGGCGATTGGCTCAGGGGTAGAGCACTTCCTTCACACGGAAGGGGTCATGCGTTCAAATCGCATATCGCCCACCAACGCATGTAAAAGGTCGGAAGAGATTCTCTTCCGACCTTTCTTTGATTGTCAGTGTAAGTTCTGCACTAACGTATCTTATGTAGACGCTTATCGGCGCTGCTCTTCAATGAGTTTGGCAAGTATGCCAGCAATCTCAGAAATAGCAACTTCACTACGCTCGCCTGTTGCACGGTTCTTAAGCTCAACATTGCCGCTCACAACAGCCTTCTTACCACAGATTATCTGATACGGCATACCAATCAAATCAGCATCCGCAAACTTAACGCCTGGACGCTCTTTACGATCATCAAGCAACACGTCCACGCCGAGTTTGGATAGCTCAGAGGCAATCTCGGTAGCTACAGGCCATACGACCTCATCTTGTATATCAAGTGGTATAACCTCAACCTCATACGGAGCAACACTAACAGGCCAGAAAATACCATGAGCGTCGTGGTATTGCTCAATAACAGCAGCCAAGGCACGAGAAACACCAATGCCGTAAGAGCCCATCATAAGAGGCTTCTCACGACCATTTACATCCATAAAGGTGGCGCCCATGGATTCAGAGTATTTGGTGCCCAGCTGGAACACCTGGGCAACCTCAATGCCACGCGCACTCTTAAGCGGAGCACCACAATGAGGACAGAGGTCATCGGCCTTTGCAGAGATCAAATCTACCCAGTTAGTGATAGTAAAGTCGCGACCTTGCTGAGCATGCAAGAAATGATAATCAGGCTCATTAGCGCCAACGGTCCAATACTCAATATCTTTAAGAGTGCTGTCCGCATAGACGGTAACAGTTTCAGGAAGGTTTACCGGTCCCATAAAGCCACGAACCAAGCCAGCCTGAGCCAGCTCTTCTTCCGTCATAAAGTGATACTCACCAAAGTACTTCTCGGCCTTACAATCGTTCAGCTCATGATCACCAGGAATCAAGCACACCACATTATTGTTTTGCTGGTCTACCAAAGCAAGAGCTTTAACCGTTGCCGATGTGGGAACACCCAGCTGCTCCGCCAAATCCTCGATCGTATAGATCTGAGGGGTATGCACGCGCTCAAGCACTCCTGCACCAGAAGACTGCAGACAAACCTTTGCAGTAGCCGCCTCCACGTCTGCTGCCCAGCCGCAGTCGTTGCAATATACAAGCTCTGCCTCACCTGCCTCTGCCAATGCCATGAACTCAACAGACGTATCTCCACCAATTTGACCAGAGTCTGCAACTACCTGTAAGGCGCGCAAGCCTATGCGCTCACAAATCTTTGCATATGCTTCTTTTTCCTGGTCATAGCACTCTTGCAGTGACTCTTGATCTGCCGAGAAGGAATAAGCATCCTTCATAATGAATTCTCTTCCGCGCATCAGACCAAAGCGTGGGCGACGTTCATCACGGAACTTATCCTGAATTTGATACAGCGTTACGGGAAGTTGTTTGTATGAGCGCAGCTCATTGCGGACTAGATCCGTAAAAGACTCCTCGTGTGTAGGGCCAAGCGCGTAGATGTGTTCATGGCGATCATGCATACGCATCATCTCTGGACCATAGACATCCCAACGACCAGACTGTTTCCAGAGGTCTCCATCGGTCAAAATAGGAACGAGCATTTCTTGTGCGTCAATCTCGTCCATTTCTTCTCGAATGATAGTTTCAATCTTAAGAAGAGAGCGCCATGCAAGCGGCAAATAGCTATAAAGACCGGCAGCTCCTTTGCGAATCAGACCGGCACGAAGCATGAGTCTATGGCTGGCAAGCTCGGCATCTGTAGGATCTTCTTTAAGTGTAGGCGCATAGAGCTTACTCATCTTATGAAATGACTTCACGAGAAATCCTCTCTGTTTGGGGTCATCCCCACACTAACGTACTTTGAAATAGATGGATACTAGCTGCATCACTACTATCTATTGTGTTTGCTCTTAGATAATAAACGCTGTATCGGCATTAGCAAAAACGCTTCTGAATCTCCTCAAACAGTGCATCTATAATCTGCTCTTCTGGTACGCGTCTCAGGGTTTTTCCTCCGGCAAAGATTAAGCCTTGTCCACAGCTACAAGCAACGCCAATGTCTGCATCGCGCGCCTCACCAGGGCCGTTAACCTCACAACCCATAACGGCAACAGAAATAGGTGCAGAAATGGTTTGTAGACGACGTTCTACCTCTTCTGCAATAGGAATGAGATTAATCTTGGTACGGCCGCAGGTAGGACAACTTACCAACTCTGGATTACGGCGGCGTATACCCAGTGCTGCCAAAATTTCCCAAGCAACTTTAACCTCTTCTACCGGATCTGCGGTCAGCGATACACGCATGGTATCGCCAATCCCCTGTTCCAGCAAACAGCCCAGACCAATGGCACTTTTGATAGTGCCTTGGAAAGCAGTACCCGCCTCTGTTACCCCAAGATGTAGTGGAATATGAGGCAAGGCGCGTGAGAGTTCTCGGTACGTTTCCAAGGTAGTAGTAACATCATGCGCTTTTGCAGAAAGAACGATATCGGTAAAGCCATGCTCCTCAAAATAGCTCACAAATGACTCAGATGAGGCAACCAGTTTTTGAGGCTGAGTCATGTCCTGACGCACATCAAATTCTTTGGCCAATGAACCGGCATTTACTCCAATACGAATGGGAATATGAGCTTGTGCAGCGGCTTCTATAACGGCATCAACCTTAGCAAACGAACCAATATTGCCAGGGTTGATACGCAACGCACAAGCTCCGCGACGAGCGGCCTCAATGGCCAGCCTGTGATCAAAATGAATATCTGCTACTACAGGCAGCTCGGACCGAGCACAGATCTCTTCAAAGCCACCAATCGCATTTTTATTGGGCAAGGCAACACGAATAATTTCACAGCCCGCTGCAGCTAAACAAGTAATCTGAGCTAAGGTAGCTTGAGGATTTGCGGTATTGGTATTGGTCATTGATTGAACACAGATGGGCGCTCCCCCACCTACTGCTACGCTACCAACCTGTACGCGCTGTGTCTGCGCGCGGTCGTGGCGCTTAGCATGAGTAATTACCATGACAAACTACACAACCTTAGATAAATCGAAGAATGTCGTTCTTAAGCGACAGCAAGAATAGACAAGCAAACAGAGCAATTCCTACAAAAGAGATATAGCTTTGCGTACGCTCGCTGAGGGGTTTACGGATAATGACCTGTATAAACTCGATCAAAATCTTACCGCCATCCAAAGGAGGGATAGGCAGCAGATTCATAAAGGCCAGTGAAAGAGAAATTTGTGCAGCAAATAATAAAAGCGTACCCAGACCAGAAGAGGCAGCTTGAGAAGCCATAACAGAAATCCCCACAATGGAAGATGACTGAGAAACCACATTCATGGTTTGCGTGGGAACTATCAGTTTGGCCGCAAATTGAGCAATCTGTACTGAAAACTTCCAGGTAATGTTAAGAGCTTCTCCAACAGAGAGGTGTGCCCATTTTGTAGGTGCGTATATTCCCAAGGCCGTATCGTTTTGAGCTGGAGTAATCTGCAACGATTGAGCAGATCCATCACGCTGATAAGACAGCTCAAAGGCCTCATGCTTATCAAACTTATCTTTAAGCAAGCCAGCAAGGTCCGTAAAGCTATCTACCTTGTGGTCATCTACAGCAAGCAGGCGGTCTCCGGACTGTAAGCCAGCTTGTTGAGCAAGAGAATGCTCAACAACAGCACCAATCATAGGATCATTTGTTGGCACCTCTTGACCTACCACGCTCAAAGAAAGCACCATGAACAGGACACCGGTAATAAAGCTTGCAACTGGACCTGCAAAGATCATAAAGAAACGAGCCCAGAATTTTTTGCCCACATAGATTTTTGAGCGCTCTTGATCCAAAAAGTCCTGAGCAGTCATGGTTAAGGGCTGTGCCGTACCAGCCTGCATAAGCTCGGTATTTTCGTCAAAGGAATCATCAAACTTGGTGTTAAATGCACTATCACGTAAGGTAGTTTTATATGAGTTTGGTAAGCTGCGCCCTTTGGGTTTATCGCCCTCATGCGACTCATAATCAGGCTCAATGGCAGCCCAATCCACCAAGGTTTCAAAGATGTCATAGGCATCTTCTACGGAACAATCCAGCTGCTGTGCGGCTTGTTCTACCTCGATGCTGCCCTGCGTTTGCACCAATTCAAGACCGCGGGCATATTCAAGCTGGTTAAGCGGCGACATACCACAAATCCTGGTATAACCACCCAACAGGATGGGAGTGATTCCAAACTCGGTACCATGCTTTTTGCTGCGCCACGACCATTTATGACGGGAGGGCATGCCGATAAAAAATTCGGTAACGCGCGCTTTACAAAGACGGGCTGCAAAATAGTGCCCTGCTTCATGAGCGGTTACTAAAATGGAGAGTACTAAGACTCCCCAAAAGATTGCTGAGATCGTAGAAACAAACTGGGGCATCAGATTACCTCACGAATATACTGTTCTGCTACTGTACGCGCATGCGTATCTACCTCTGTGAGCTGCTCTAAAGAAACTAAATCTTGCACGGGTATATGATCCATGACCTTCTCAACAAGCTGCGCAATTTGCAAAAACGAGAGCTTGTGCTGCCTAAATGCAAGGTTTGCCACCTCGTTTGCAGCGTTAAGAATGCAAGGCAGGGTTTTACCTGTGCGACCTGCTTGACGAGCAAGCTCCAAACACCTAAAGGTTTGATCATCTGCAGGTCCAAAATCCAAGCTGGTTTGCTCAAAGAAATTGACAGGCGTTGCAGGGGCTTCCCAGCGCTCGGGATAGCTAAAGGCAAGCTGGATTGGACCACGCATATCAGAAGGACCAAGCTGTGCTATGACTGAACCATCGATGGTTTCTATCATAGAATGAATACGACTCTGACGCTGCACTAACACCTGAATATCATCGATTGCTACACCAAACAGATGGTGGGCCTCAAGAATTTCCAAACCCTTATTCATAAGCGTGGCAGAGTCTATGGTAATCTTTGGTCCCATCTTCCAATTGGGGTGTTTAAGCGCCTGATCTGCAGTGACGTTACGCAGCTCAGCTACGCTCTTGCCGTAAAAGGGTCCGCCGGAACAGGTAAGCCAAATACGGCTCACCTGCTGTGGCTGTGTTCCCAACAGACATTGGAAAATGGCTGAATGCTCAGAATCAACCGGAATGAGTTTGCCTGGTTTGACCAGGGGCATCAAAAGCTCACCCGCGCAAACCAGAGCTTCTTTATTGGCAAGCGCCACTGTCTTGTTATTGATAAGGGCAGTATAGGTTGGCAGAATGCCTGCTGCTCCTACAACACTTACTAAAACAAGGTCAACCTCATCAAGAGTTGTAAGATCAGCGACTGCTTGGTTACCAAACCCAAGCTGCACATCTGAACCCAGCTGATTGACAGCTGCTGCCGTGCGCTGGTTTTCATCTGCAAGGGCAAGATGCTTTACACCAAATTCCTGGGCAAGCTCTATGAGCTCATCGGCAGAACGGGCTGCCGATAAGGCCACAACCTGCAGCCTGTGTGCATGTTTGCGACATACCTCTAATGCTTGGGTACCAATAGATCCGGTAGCACCAAGAATTGCAATGCGAAGTACTTCTGGGCGTTTGACCTCAGGCCAGGGAGCTTCGAAGATACTCAAATGATTCCACCTAACATCAAAATAAAGGTTGCAGCGATAAGACCAAAAAGCAGCGAATCAGAACGATCAAGCATGCCGCCGTGTCCTGGTAAGACATTGCCTGAGTCTTTGACCCCAACCCCACGCTTAATGCGCGACTCAAATAGATCACCAAAGACACCCATAAGCCCTGTGGCTAATCCAGTGCACAATGCAATGGGTAGATCCATGGGAAGTAAGGTTTTAGACAAAAATACCCATATAAAAAGAGAACCAAACATACCTCCAACAAAGCCCTCCCAAGACTTTGCAGGAGAGATACGTGGTGCCATTTTATGCTTACCAATGCGTGTGCCTACAGCGTAAGCAAAAGTGTCATTAAGCCAAATAGAAGACATGGCCAAGAAGGTAAGCACACCACCCATGATGCTGGGGTTTATCGCACGCAAAATAATAACTGAGATAAAGAGCATGCCGGTATATACGGGTCCAAAAATGGTAAGCGCAACATCAGAAATGTTTGATCTTGGTGTATTAACAAACCAAATACCCGTTGCGGTGGCAAGCAGATAAAACACAATTGCTACCCAATAGAGTGAAAAATGAGCAGCTAAAGGAAAACCTACCGCTGCAACAATCCCAATAAATTCATTGGGATTACGACCAGCCATGCGCATCATTTTAAAGAACTCAAAGCAACACAGACCTGCATACAAACAAATAAGCGCGGTAGTCGTCCACCGGCCAATCAATAAAGCGACAAGGGTAAGAACCGCGTAGCCCGCGCCATAAAGCACGCGGATTGCTCGCTGTTGCATCTTTGATTGTGTAGAGACCTGATCAGCTTCTGCAGGGCGAGTGCTATTTGTGGATGCTACATCAGAATCATGAGAGGTTGTCATTTAGGACTTCACTCCCCCAAAGCGTCGGTCACGCGATTGGAAGCTTGCAAGGGCACGTAAGAGCTTCCATCGATCAAAGTCGGGCCAGAACATATCGGTAACGTAAAACTCAGTATAGGCAAGCTGCCATAAGAGAAAATTAGAGAGACGCAGCTCACCGGATGTACGAATGAGCAGTTCTGGATCGGGTAACCCAGCCGTATAGAGATGTTGCGATACAGACATTTCGTCGATCTTCTCGGGAGTTATGTTTCCATCAACAACCTCTTGAGCAATGAGACGAACTGCACGGGCAAGCTCTGCACGAGAGCCATAGTTAACCGCCAGTGCTAAAACCATACCCGTATTGTTCTGAGTGCGCTCAAGCCCCAGTTCAAAGGTCTCACGCGTCTTTTTGGGAAGCGCCGTAAGGTCTCCAAGAAACACGAGCTTGACGTTCTCTTCCTCAAATAGATGGAGCTCCTTGATAAGTGTTTGAGCAAAGAGCTGCATGAGAAGATCTACCTCATGCTGAGGACGCCGCCAATTCTCGGTAGAAAACGCATAGGCAGACAAAACATCAATGCCAAGGCGCACGCAGGAGGTGATGATTTCTTTAAGAGAAATGACTCCCGCCTTATGACCTTGGCTTCTATCCAAACCTTGCGCACGAGCCCAGCGCCCATTTCCATCCATGATGATAGAAATATGACGAGGCAAGCTATCAAGCTTAATGTCTGCAAGTGAAATATCAGAAGGTGCGTTGGCGTAGTAGTCTTGAAGCTTTAAAAAGTCAGGTACCACGCTAGATCTCCATGACCTCGGACTCTTTTGTCTTGAGCATCTCATCAATCTTAGCTACGTAGGTATCGGTAAGCTTTTGGATTTGGTTTTGCTCACGCTTGACCTCATCCTCAGAATACTCGTCATCGCGCTCGATCTTGTTGTTATAGTCGCGGCGAACATTGCGGATGGCAATACGAGCCTCTTCTGCTAGTGCACGGCACTCCTTAGCAAGCTCACGACGACGCTCCTCTGTGGGAGAAGGGAAAGGAAGCCTGATGCAAACGCCATCATTGCCAGGAGTAATCCCAAGATCAGAGCTCTCGATTGCTTTTTCTATTGCATTGAGGGAAGACTTATCCCATGGCTCCACTACCAACATGCTTGCCTCAGGAACTTTGACAGCAGCAAGCTGAGTGATGGGAGTGGAAACACCGTAGTAATCCACCATAATGGGGTCAAGAATATGAGGATTGGCGCGACCAGTACGTACCTTGGAGAAATTTGACGCAAGAGCGCTTATACACTTCTCCATATTAGATTTAGCCTTATCGGTATACTCGCTCATTATTCGCTCTCCTCTTCTACAACAGTGGTACCAACGTTTTTACCCTTTAGGGCATCGTCAAATACACCAACCTGATCAATATTAAATACAAGCATTGGCATGTTATTGTCGCTACACAGTGCCGTTGCCGTTGCGTCCATTACCTTAAGATTGCGCGTTAATACCGTATGATAAGACACCTCATTAAAGCGCTTAGCATCGGGATTACCAACAGGGTCCTTATCATAGATGCCGTCTACCTTTGTTGCTTTCATAAGAATCTCTGCATCGATCTCACAAGCACGGAGTGCAGCTGCGGTATCCGTTGTAAAGTAGGGGTTACCGGTACCAGCCGCAAAAATAACCACACGACCCTTCTCAAGATGGCGAATGGCACGGCGGCGGATATAGCCTTCTGCTACCTCATGCATCTCGATAGCAGTCATAACACGGCACATCATGCCATTGCGTTCAAAGCAATCCTGCAAGGCAAGGCTATTCATAACCGTGGCAAGCATACCCATGCTGTCTGCCTGTGCGCGGTCCATACCAGATGCAGCACCCGCAAGACCGCGGAAGATGTTGCCGCCACCTACAACAATAGCAACTTGAATTCCATGATCGTATGCCGGCTTAATCTCCTGAGCCAAACGGTCTAATACGTCTGCCTGGATCCCATACTCACCAGATCCCATGAGTGCCTCACCGGACAGCTTGAGCAATACGCGCTTGTACTTGTAATCGGACAAAGCCTACGACCTCCTTGATTTGTGGTAGTCGGCCGAAGTGCTGCACCCAAAGGCGTTTACCACGACCTTATCAATTCTACCAAAGCAAGCTCCATAAGGAACAACACGCTTGATAAGCGAACACTTTACATAGAAAAAGAGCCGACATCAAAGACGTCGGCTCTTGATTGGGTTAATGAGAAAACTTAGTCCTCATCACCAAAGGCAAAGCGCTCAAAGCCAGCAACCTTAATCTCATCGCCACAGGACTTAGAAACCTGCTCAGCAAGTTGAGAAACCGTTACAGAGCCATCCTTGATGAAGTCCTGCTCGGTAAGGACATTCTCCTTATAGAACTTCTCCAGTTTGCCCTGTGCCATACGCTCCTGAATTGCCTCAGGCTTGCCAGACTCTGCAGCCTGTGCCATATAGATTGCCTTCTCACGTGCAACAACGTCTGCATCTACATCCTCGCGGCGTGCTGCAGCGGGGTTAGCAGCAGCAACCTGCATAGCCACATCGTGAGCAAAGGTCTTGAACTCATCGTTTTGAGCGGTTGCGTCATTGTTGAAGGTAAAGGTTACAATGTCACCCAACTTGCCACCCAGGTGAATGTAGCTTGCAAGCGCACCAGACTCAACGCTTACGCGCTTAAAGCGATTTACCTTCATGTTCTCACCGATGACGTGGATCATCTCGGTAAGCTCTGCCTCAACGGTAGAACCGCCAAGCTCAAGGCTCTTCAGCGCATCAACATCGGCAGGATCATTCTTTGCAACAACCTCAGCAAGCTTGGCAGCAAAGCCGGTGAACTTAGGATTGGTTCCTACAAAGTCAGTCTCACAGGTGAGTTCAAGCAATGCGCCCGACTTACCATCCTCAGAAATGTAAGCAGCAACGGTGCCCTCATTTGTATCGCGACCAGCACGCTTAACGGCCTTGGCAATACCCATCTTACGAAGAACGTCTACTGCTTTTTCCAGATCGCCATCAGCCTCTACGAGAGCCTTCTTGCACTCCATCATAGGAGAGTCGGTCATCTCACGAAGCTGCTTTACGAGAGCTGCGGTAATAGTAGCCATGTAAATCCCCTCCCTTGGGGGTTAAGAATGATTAAAACAAAACTGCTAAAAGAAGCTCAGAGAAATTAACTACTCAGCAGCAGGTGCTTCTGTAGCCTCTGCAGCCATCTCGGCCTCAGAAATCTGCTCCTTGCCAGAACCAGCAAGAACGGCATCTGCCATAAGCTCGCACATCAGAGATACAGAGCGGATAGCATCATCATTAGCAGGAATGCCGTAATCAATCACATCAGGATCAGAGTTGGTATCCAAAAGACCAACAACAGGGATGTGAAGACGGTTTGCCTCACGAACAGCCAGCTCTTCACGCTTGGTGTCCACTACAAAAATAGCCTGAGGTACAGCCTTCATATCACGAACGCCGCCCAAGTTACGCTGGAGCTTATCGAGCTCTTTGCCGAGAACAGCCTGCTCCTTCTTAGGAAGGGTGGCCATACGACCATCCTCTACCATAGCCTCAAGTTCTTCCATACGATCAATACGAGAACGCATGGTAACAAAGTTGGTAAGCATACCACCGAGCCAGCGCTGGTTAATGTAGGGCATATTGCAGCGTGCAGCCTGAGTAGCAATGGGCTCCTGAGCCTGCTTCTTGGTGCCTACAAACAAAACAGTGCCACCCTTAGCAGTGATGTTCTTGAGGAAGGTATATGCCTTATCAGCGCCCACAAGAGTCTGCTTAAGGTCAAGAATGTAGATGTCATTGCGCTCACCAAAGATGAATGGCTTCATCTTAGGATTCCAACGACGAGTCTGATGACCATAGTGGCAACCAGCCTCAAGCAGCGTCTTAATGCTAATCTTTGCAGCCATAGTAAAACCTCCAGTTTGGTTTGCCTCCGTGCGGTATCAGCCCTATTGAACCACCCAAAACCTGGCTTAGTCTTAGGCACCATGGCAAATAGGTAGCCACACGTGTGTAATAGATAGTTGTGCCTTTTACACAACTCGATGAAGTATATCAGCTCTTTAGCTATTTAGAAAGCACGAGTTTTACGTACATAAACCCATCGTATCATGTGTATAGAGCCACCGGACTAAGCGCGCGGATGTGCTTGTTTTGTCGCTTCTTTTAAGCGCGATACCGATAAGTGCGTGTAAATCTGTGTCGTAGATAAACTCTTATGGCCGAGAAGCTCCTGAACACTGCGCAAATCCGCTCCTCCATCCAACATAACCGTTGCAAAGGTATGCCTCATAGCATGTGGTGTAAGCGTTGGATCTAATCCTGCCTGAACAATGTGTCTCTCAAAGACCTTTCTTAATGCTGCCGCAGACATTGCTCTGCCTCGTGTTGAGATAAAGAGTTTTTCATGAACGGCACCAGAATCGTTTGAATGTGCTCCACGGGCTTTGGCTATAAGCTGTGGACGTGACTGTTCCAAATAGCATTGCGTAGCATTAAGGGCATGACTATACAAAGGAACAATTCGCTGCTTGGATCCCTTTCCAAATAGTGTGAGTTGTCTTTGTGTAAAATCAACATCCTTAATGCAAAGATTTGCCAGCTCAGAAATACGTGCGCCACTTGCATAAAGCAGTTCAAGAAAGGCTGTATCTCTTATGGATTGTGCATCGCTGCCTTCGCAGGTTTTAAAAAGTTGGATCACCTCAGTGTGTGACATAACATGCGGTAATGTCTTAGAAATCTTAGGACTTACCATAGCTGCTATGGCATTCTCTTGTATGAGCCCCTCACGCATAAGCCACTTATACATGGAGCGAAGGGCCGAAAGATGCCGGTTAATAGTTCTCTCAGAATAGCCAGCGCGAGTAAGCTCAAGAAGATATCCACGCAGTTCTCTGTGACTTACTTTGAGAGGATCTACTGCCTCACGCTTTAACCACTCTGCAAACGCATGTAGATCTGTGGCATAAGCTCGCAAGGTATTGCTCGATAGATTTCTTATATCGTCATCAAAGGTAATAAACTGCTCGATATAGGTTTTAAACCGTTCTTGAGAAGCACTGCGTGTACAAACATCCGTATCAGACATAACAATTAGTCCTCAAGTACAGGAAGTATGTCTTGACCAATCCCGTTGGGGAACAGATCTGGTCGAGAAGAAATGTAAGCATGTAAGTCATTCGTAGCACGTGCAGCATAGGCAGCATATCGTTCTTTTTTACTGCGTATCTGCTGATCAAGAGGCTTGATGATTCCAAAGTTTACATGCATAGGTTGATAGTCTTGTGTTTGAGGATTGGTAGCATAGGCTACCAATGAGCCAAATGCACCCGTATTGGGAAGCTGTACCTGCTGTACCCCAGAAAGGTCTGCATAGGTATTAAGTGCTGCCAACAAGCCAGAGGCAATTGCCTCAACATATCCCTCGGTTCCTGTAATTTGACCTGCAAAGCGCGTTTGCATACCCGGAAGCGCAAAACTTGAGTCAAGTACATGAGGGCTATCCAAAAATGAATTACGATGCATAACACCATAGCGGAAGAACTCTGCATGCTCTAATCCTGGAATCATACGAAAGACACGTTTTTGCTCTCCCCAATTGAGGTTTGTTTGGAAGCCAACCAGGTTATATGCAGTACAGTCTTTATTTTCAGGACGCAGCTGAACTGCCGCCCACGGACGTTTATTAGTACGGGGATCAGTTAAGCCTACAGGCTTCATCGTTCCAAAGCGCAGCGAGTCTATGCCAGTACGAGCAATCTCTTCTACCGGCTGGCAGGCGTTAAACAGATCGGATTGATCAAAGTCTTTAGAAATGGCACGCTGAGCATTGAGAAGTTCAGCAATGAACGCTTCGTATTCTTGCTTATTGAGCGGGCAATTAAGGTAGTCACCTACACCAGATACACCATAGCGCGACTGCTCAAAAATAATCTCCCTATCAAGAGAGTCAGCATCCACAATAGGCGCGGCAGCATCATAAAAGGCGCTGCCCTCGCTTCCTACACAAGCCGTAAGCGCGCTAAAAAGCTTTTCTGAACATAAGGGACCAGCAGCAATAACACAAAGACCTTGAGGGATGGAACAAACTTCCTCATGGACTACCGTAATATACGGATTGGATTGGATTGCTTGTGTGACAAGAGCGGAAAATATATCTCGATCAACAGCGAGCGCAGCACCTGCCGGAACTCTTGCTTGCACAGCCAGTTTGATAAGCTCAGATTCCATATACAAAAGTTCACGCTTTAGTAGTCCTGCTGCGCTGGTTTCACGCATGGACTTAAGAGAATTAGAACAGACAAGCTCAGCGAACTTATCGCTATGATGAGCAGCAGAATGAACTAACGGACGCTGTTCATACAAATACACCTGTACACCGCGTTTAGCCAGTTGTAACGCACATTCACTACCCGCTAAACCTCCGCCAACAACCGTAACAGCATGATTATTTGACATACAATCGCTCACAAAACCTATCCTTATCCTAGGGTCTTATGTGTTTAAGTATGACTGTTCTGAAGCCGAATAACGACCATCAGGCAATCTTTTTACAAGGCGCTTCGCTTCATACTCTGATAGCGTACGAATTATCGTCAGAATATTACCATCTAAACGCAGTGCCAGCTCATCGGGACGCATGGGATTAGCCACCAGCGCCTCAATAATTCTTCCGCGCATAGGAGTATCTCCGGACGACACAAGCCTGCTTTTACCAAAATCAAGAGAAATAAGCGTTTCAAGGGCAACTTCGTCAGAAATTATGGATGCGTTCATTTCAATAAGCCGATTGGTGCCACGAGATTGTGGTGAGAAAATCGATCCAGGTGCGGCATATACATGTTTGAGTAGGTTGTCTGCCGTCTGTGCAGTACTAAAAGTACCCGAAGGCATGCCTGCTTCCGTCACGATCAAGCTAGTGCACAACCCTGCAATGATCTGGTTGCGCTTGGGAAACGCATAGCGTCTCGGACCTTGGTGCCACGCCTCACAGGAAACAATGACTCCCCTACCAGCCTTTGCTGCAGAAAAAATATCTTCAGAACTGTGCGGATATACCACATCTGCGCCGCAGCCAGACACAATTATGATCTCACCACCGGCATCAAGAGCAGCTTTAGCTGCAGCATAATCAACGCCCATAGCTCCACCAGATACAACCACAATGTCGCTTTCTGCCGCAATACGCCCAGCCATTTGTGCAACGGCAATGCCATAAGGAGTTGCCCGACGAGCGCCGATAATAGCAAGAGAGGGCTTATATAAGATATCCAAACAGCCAAGGGTGTACAGGCGTTTATATGATGCATCCAAAGAATTTAAACTTGCTGGCCAGCGCGGATCTTCTCGGCCAAACTCTGCACAAGCTGTCTGGTGAGTCATACAACATCACGCATCCTATATGCTGCAGCTTCAATAACATCATCACCATCAACACGCTCACGCTGGGCTATATCAGCAATGGTTCGCGCAAGAGCAATGGTTTGAGCAATGGCACGACCTCCCAAACTATACGAATCAGAAAATGATTCTAGAGCGTGTCGTGCTTCTGTCGAGAAGGACATGAAGTCATTTGACTTTATGTTGTTCTGCGAGCGAGTTGGATGTTTGAGAGCCATGGCTTGGCGATCTTGTCTAAATGATAGTCCCTCTAAAACAAGCTTTTTCATATCTTGGGTAGATAAACCAGCATGCTGACCAAGTACTTGAGCTGCAGATGGACGAGGAACATCCACATATAACTCAATTCGATCCATCAGAGGGCCGCCAATCTTACCGAGGTACTTATCGATAGCTGCCTTAGAACAACGACAGGTATGGCCGCTGTCACCAAACCAGCCACAAGGACAGGGGTTAGCAGTAGCTATGAGTAAGAAATCGGACGGAAATTCGTAGACACCATCTGCACGAACAAGACGTACCAATTTTTGTTCAATAGGTTGCCGTAACACTTGGAGTGTATTGGAGGCAAATTCTGGTATTTCATCCAAAAAAAGTACGCCTTTGTGTGCTAAAGAAATTTCACCGGGCATAACAGGCCGTCCTCCACCTACCATTCCTGCCATAGAAATGGAATGGTGTGGTGCTCTAAAGGCTGGTATTCCTTGAGCGATTTTATGTGTTGGCAATCCTGCAACGGAGTGGATAAGCAACGATTCTTGTCGTTCTTTTTGAGTTAAGGGTGGCAAGATTTGAGGAAGACAACGTGCAAGCATAGTTTTGCCTACGCCAGGTGGTCCAACCATGAGCAATCCATGTTTACCCACTGCAGAAATGACAAGCGCACGTTTGACTAACTCTTGTCCGTACACTTGATTGTAGTCCCCCCACCTCATCTATCTCAGAAGTAAAGTAACTATCAACTGCTGCAGAGGAATGCGTAAGCTCTTTGGCTTTGGCAGGACTGCGTAAATCTGCAAGGGTATGAACACTCCACCCATAGGAACTTGTTTGCAACGCTCCACATAAATTCATAGTATTCGTTTGGCAGTACCGTTCATAGGCAGACTCTCCACGCACGGGACACACCTTACCATCCAGTGAAAGTTCTCCAACAACTAAAAACTCATCAAAAGCAGAACAAGGAATTTGCTGTGTCGCGCAAAGAATTGCGGCAGCAATGGGCAGGTCTAAGCCACTTCCCGATTTGCGTATATCACTAGGAGATAAATTAACCGTCACATGCATCCGTGGAACGGAAAATCCCGTTGCGCGCATGGCACAACGTATACGTGAGCGCGCCTCCAACACCGCAGCATCGGGCATTCCAACAATAGTAAGACCTGGAATGCCACCAGATAAGCCAACCTCAATCTCTATGGGAATAGCCGTAATACCTCTTAAAATTGCTGCATGAATTGTCACTGCCATTGCTGTTCATCTACTTCAAAGGCACCAATACTATGATGAATGCGTGCAAGATTGTCGTTCATAAGCTGAATGGAAATAACGTCAAAGCGTATGGGCCTACTGTAATCAAAACAGCTTTCAAACGCCTGCGCTGCCCTTGCATAGCGCGCTTGCTTGCGCCTATCGACAGCATATTCGGGATAGGTATCTTCTGTGTCCTTGCACAGGCACACGCGTGTCTTTACCTCGATAAGGACAAGCTCTCGTGCTTCTCCCACATTAACAAGTGTGTCATTTTGGTTGCTCTGTGCAACGATATCAATCTCTACTCCCGCAATCTTGAGATTGGTGGCGCGGATAGTGTATCCACGTTTAATGAGGTATTGCTGGGCGATGTTTTCTCCCTCACGCCCAACCTCTTGGGCTGAGTAATCTGTAATAGGTTTGGTATATATGCGGCCCTTAGTTTTTTCTTGCGCTTTTGAAGAACTATCATGCATGCTGCCTCCTTTAAAGAGTTCTACACACACAGCATGACAAACAGGCCTTACACAAACCAAACAACTAACAACAAGAGACAAACACTACCAGTTGCAATGTTAAAAGAGAGGTGGCGTCTCTAAGAAATTGCCGCAAAATGAGACGCGATGGATGGGACATAGGCCCTTTGCTTTGATAGCAGCAATATGTTCTGAAGAGGCATACCCTTTAGATTCTGCAAAATGATAGCCTGGATATTCTGCGTCATAGGCAACCATTAGAGCGTCACGCGTAACTTTTGCAACAATGGAGGCAGCAGCAATACAGGCAATCGTAGCGTCACCCTTAACAACACAGCGCTCTTTTGGATGTACCTGTACGGGATTGCCATCAATCAACACAGCGTCTGCCTGCACACCCGTATTTTTAATTGCGCTTGCCATGGCCATACGAAGTGATGTGGCCATGCCTGCAGCGTCAATGGAAGAAGGCTCTATATGTGAAATGCCAATGGCAAGTGCGTGTTGTGCTATTTGCGCTGCAAGGGCTTCTCTGCGTGCAGCAGTAAGCTGTTTGGAGTCATTAATGCCCCAAATGATGGGCTCTGCTGGAAGTGCCACAGCACACACCGTAAGTGGACCTGCTACCGCGCCACGACCCACCTCATCTACGCCCAGTACCATACCCTGGCCGCCATACTCTTGCATCTTCTGATACATAGTTACTACGCGCGTACGCTCTGCAGTTTCCTTCTCGTAGCGCCGTAAAGCAACGCCAACAGCATGCTTGACCTGCGTACGGGGATCCTCGCTATACCGCTGAGCTAAGACAGGGATTTCATCAAAGGGAGCATCGGATAAAAGAGCACAGATCTCACGTGCCGTACCTGGACGCGCCTGACCATATGCCCCCATAAGAACCCCTTTACTACTATGTGAATTGTGTCCTGTATCCTATACGCCACAGGATACCCTATTATCTGGATAAGTAAAAAGCCGCCCCAAAAGGACGGCTTTATAAACAAGCTCATGAAAACCGAGCGGTCTAGCGCTTCTCGCGAATACGAGCTGCCTTACCAACGCGATCACGCAGGTAGTAAAGCTTAGCACGACGAACATCACCATGACGTACAACCTCAAGCTTAGCAATCTTGGGGCTGTGTACGAGGAAGGTACGCTCTACGCCAACACCAAAGCTGAGCTTACGAACGGTAAAGGTCTCACGAGAACCAGCACCAGAAAGGCGAATAATATCACCCTGGAATACCTGTACACGCTCACGATCGCCTTCCTTAATGCGATAGTGAACCTTTACATTGTCACCAACCTGCAGCGTAGGGATATCCTCGCGGATCTGCTGACGCTCAATAGCACGAATGTAATCCATTAGAATCCTCGTCTCTAGAGGTGCCGGCGCACAAGCGGACGACACATAGTTTTACACACAGCAGTCCAGTATATCTAAGCAACTTCAGAGCGCAAGTGATAATTGGTTTTTAGCATCTAAATGCAAAAACCCACCACAACACCCAACTGCTCATTAGGAGCAGAATAAGCATAGGGGTAACCAGTAGGAAGTACGTTATAAAAGTAACGATGCTCCAAACCTTCATACACAAAGAAGAAGGCCGAGCGGTACCACCATGCAGACTTCTCACTTTGATAATTCTTAATCAAAGTACCTGACGGATCAGAATGAGGCGTAATTCCTTCACTGGTATAGCGTTCATACTGCGTGCCTTCTGCATTAACCACGTCATCAAGATAGGCATACTGGTTGCCATACTCATGTGCAAACCAATCAATCTTGCCACAGACTTCCGTTGCCGATAAAAGCCACAGCTTGTCATCAGTTGTGCTCACCGTGGAAGCATCACGAGTATTGCCTGTATTGTTCGTAGCTTTTTTAACAGAAACAATCGTCGATTGAAGCTCTGCAGGGAACTTGGGTAGCACGGTTGACGCTAACCAACTGCGCATTTCTGATGCTTCCCAACCGCCCGCGTTATCAGCAGAGGCATTCATACTGTGCTGATCCAGCGCCTGCTTTGTTACAAAGGTCAAACCCGCCTTACCTGAACCATCTGACATATCATCATGACGAATACCTACCAGTTGAGCGGACGCAACGCTACCATCGCTGAGTTCAAGACGAACCTCTTCATCGCTTAGCTTGCCCTGCTCGTCCACCAACTTATATTTTTGCGCAAGAGCACGTGCCTGATCATCAGTGGAAGCCGCAGCTATCTCTTTAGAAATCTGAGACAGTTCAGCCCAGCTGTAATCATCAAGACTTTTTTCCTGAGGGGTATCTTGCTCCTTAAGCGTATCCGTGCTATTTGCAGACCCCTGAATAAACGGAAGCGGTGTACCGGTGTAAGCAAGATAGACCGCCGTCGCACCTGCCGCTACAATGAGTAGCGACATCACAATACGAATCACTTTTCCAAAACTCATAAAGAACCTCCCATTCGCCATGCGCGGGGAACCATAAGGTTTTGGAAGGTTCTAATGGCATAGCGGTCCGTCATACCAGCGATAAAATCAGCCACTTGAATCTCAGGTTTGTCCTGATCATGAATACGATACTCCGCAGGAATTGCATCAATATGCTCTACAAAATAGAAAAAGAGCAGATAAAGCAGTTGATTTGCCTTAGGTTCTTCCACCTTGGCATCACTTTTTGTATAGATATTGTCATTCAAAAAGCGACGCAGCTCCATCATAGCCTCAAACACCTGGGGAGACATGCAAATATCGTTTTGTGCCTGACTGGTGGCAATTACATCTTCAACCATCGTGGCAATGCGTTGTGAGGAACACGTTCCCAGTACTTGACGTGGCCCGTGAGGTAAATCCTCTTCGAATAAAAGACCTGCACGCGTTGCATCATCAATATCGTGGGAAACATACGCAATGCGATCTGCTAAGGCCACAATTTGACCTTCTCGTGTCATGGCTTTTTGCTTGCCAGTGTGGCAGACAATACCATCTACAACCTCACGCGTAAGATTAAGCCCTCGTCCGTTTTTCTCGAGTAAATCAACAATACGTGCACTTTGCTCGTTGTGCTTAAAAATAAGAGACTGCTGTGTGAGGCCTTTTTCGTCTGCAGGCTGATGCCTAAATTCCGCAAGCGCCCTGGAAAGCGTGCGCTCCCCCGTATGACCAAAGGGCGTGTGACCAAGATCATGCCCCAGAGCAATTGCCTCGGTTAAGTCCTCATTAAGACGCAAAGGTCGAGCAATAGCACGGGCAATTTGCGTGACCTCAAGTGAGTGCGTCAAGCGCGTACGATAATGATCGCCTTCGGGCGCGAGAAAAACCTGCGTTTTATGCGCTAGACGTCTAAAACTTTTGCAATGCAAGATACGATCACGATCACGCTGGAAGCTCGTGCGGTACAGATCGGGCTCCTCATCGTGCAGACGACCCACGGTCATGTCAGAAAATGCTGCATACTCAGACAGGATTTCGTGCTCGCGTTGTTCAAGCACTTCTCGATAAGCCAACTGAGTTTGATTGGACATACTTTCTCCTTTCTGCTAGCAGTGTAGCAGCAACGCTGTGTATGCAGCAAAAAGGGAGGAGTTTTACAACCCCTCCCCTCACAAAGCTTCCTACATATGCTTACACGTCGCGCTCTACAGCGCCGCCATTTGCCAAAATCTTTGCCTGAGCAGCTGTCAGACGTGCAATGGGCACACGATACGGCGAGCAACTGACGTAGTCCAAGCCATCCTCGTAATAGCTGTGAATGGACTCAGGATCGCCGCCGGTCTCACCGCAAACGCCGCAAACAATCTTAGGATTGGCAGCGCGACCGCTTTCAAGTGCAATCTTGACCAGCTTGTTTACGCCGCTATCAAGCGTCTCAAAGGGGTTGGAGGCCAAAATCTTGCGACGGAGGTAGGTTGGGATAAAGGCACTCTCAACGTCATCGCGAGAAAAACCAAAGGTTGTCTGCGTAAGGTCGTTCGTACCAAAGCTGAAGAAGTCAGCATACTTACCAATTTCATCCGCCTCAAGAGCAGCGCGCGGGAGCTCAATCATGGTACCGATAGGAATATCCAGATCAATACCATAGCGAGCGCCTACTTCTTCAATGTCCTTCTCAATCTGAGCACGGAGCTGAATAAGCTCTTCTGCGGTGGAAATCAAAGGCACCATGACCTCGGGCTTAGGATCAAGGCCACGACTCTTAAGCTCTGCAGTAGCGGAGGCAATAGCGCGAATCTGCATGTCAATCAGCTCAGGATAGACAATGCCCAAACGGCAACCGCGCAGGCCAAGCATGGGGTTGGCCTCAACCATGGCATCAATACGACGCAGCAGGCTGCGCTTCTCGGCAATTTGAGACTTAGGAGCACCCTGCTCCTCCATGTGAGCAAGCTCTACCGCAATGGCGCGTGGATTGTCCAAGAACTCGTGCAGAGGAGGATCGAGCAAACGCACAATAACGGTGCGTCCGTTCATGGCCTCAAACATACCCAGGAAGTCGCCCTTCTGGGCATCCAGAAGCTGACCTAATGCATGCTCCTTTACGCCGTCAGACTCAGCCAAGATAAAGGATTGAATGATCTGCTTGCGCTCACCCAAGAACATGTGCTCGGTACGGCACAGACCAATTCCTTCTGCACCAAAGTCACGAGAAAGCTGGGCATCATCAGGGTTATCCGCATTTGCACGGACGCCAATGTTGCGACCGCGAGAAGCATCCAGACGGATCTCATCCGCCCACTCGAGAATAACCTCAAGATCACCACTAAGATCAGGGCGAACCAGTGCAACCGAGCCAAGAACCACACGACCGGTGGTACCGTCAATGGAAATGACATCGCCCTCATGCAAAACAACATTGGTGCCAGAAACACGCGCTTCCTTGCGTGTAGCATCTATCTTGAGCGCTTCTACGCCGCACACGCAAGGAGAACCCATGCCACGAGCGATAACGGCTGCGTGGCTGGTCTTTCCACCGTGGCTGGTAAGGATGCCCTCTGCGGCAACCATACCCTTGAGGTCATCGGGGTTTGTTTCCCAACGAACCAAAATGCAGGGACGATTTTGCTCTGCAAAGGCAACGGCATCATCAGACGAGAAAACAACCTCGCCAACAGCGGCACCAGGACTTGCGTTAAGGCCGGTAGCCAAAACTTCAACCTTGGCACTGGGGTCAAGCTGTGGATGCAGCAACTGATCCAGCTGAGAAGGATTCACGCGAAGTACAGCCTCTTCCTTAGAGATGCGGCCCTCGCGCTGCATATCAATGGCAACCTTAAGAGCAGACAGAGCGGTACGCTTACCAATACGGGTCTGAAGCATCCAAAGCTTGCCCTGCTCGATAGTAAACTCAATATCCATCATGTCGCGGTAGTGATCTTCCAGCACCTCAAAGATATGGAAGAGCTCCTCGCCAGACTGCTTAAAGACAGGCATCTTGATAAGGTCATCAATGGGCTCAGTATTGCGAATACCTGCAACAACGTCCTCACCCTGAGCGTTAACCAAGAAGTCACCATAGCGCTCATTGGTGCCATCTGCGGGGTTACGTGTAAAGGCAACACCGGTAGCAGAGGTCTCACCCTTATTACCAAAGACCATGACCTGTACGTTTACAGCAGTACCAAGATCATCAGAAATCTTGTTCTGTTTACGATACAAAATGGCACGGCTGTTCATCCAGCTGCCAAATACTGCCTCGATAGCAAGCTTGAGCTGCAGCTGAGGATCTTGAGGGAAGGAGACTTTACCGGAAGCATCCACAACCTCGGGATGCTCCTTAGCATCCACATGCTTGGAGAAAATCTCCTTGAACTGACCAGCCAGATCCTTTAGGTCATCAGCGGTCAAATCTGTATCGCTTTTAACGCCCTTAGCCAACTTACGGGAGGTAATGGCATTCTCAAACAGATCCGCATCTACACCCATAACAACATTGGAGAACATCTGGATAAAGCGACGATATGAGTCCCAACCAAAGCGAGGATTTTCAGTCTGAGCGATAAGACCATTGACGGAAACATCGTTAAGACCAAGATTGAGGACGGTATCCATCATGCCAGGCATGGAGAACGGTGCACCAGAACGAACGGAAACAAGCAGAGGATCCTTTGGATCGCCCAGCTTTTTGCCCATACGCTGCTCAAGATCTTCTCGTGCGGCATCAATCTCATCCAAAACCGCCTGATCAGTCCAGGTATTGCCAGCGCTGGAATACGCTACACAGGTCTGGCACGTAATGGAAAATCCTGGAGGAACCGGAAGGCCAATACGAGCCATCTCGGCAAGGTTTGCACCTTTGCCGCCGACAATGTACTTGGCTTCATCGACTGTTTTTCCTGCTGCTTCAGTAACATCAACGCCTTCGGCGTTTTTACCAAAGCGGTAAACATGTTTTGTATCAGCCATTTACACTCCTTGGGTCCATGCACACAACGTATGCAACCAGCTCACGCTCTACACGTAAAGTCTTAGTCCAATTGTTACCAATAGGGACAAATTTGGGACAGCGAAAACCGCTCATAGGCTCATATTTTCCGTAGACGGACGAAAAAGAGATGCAATATTGGTGCTGAGTTATAAAAAACAGGAGATGCTATGAACATCTCCTGTGCATCCTATGTATATTCGAGTAAGCCTTTATACGGCCAGCTAAGACTGCCCCACACTACTCTGACAGGGCGGCGCGCGTCTTACGAATAGATTCTATATGCTCGATAATTTCTGATGCGGTTTCTTCCACTGCTTTACCCTCAGTATTAATGATAATGCAGCCTAAACGCTTCATAAATTTACGCGCCTCATCCTGCTCTACATCAATCTCTTGGGGATCTGCGTAGGAGCCAGCAATGGCAAAGGCAGCATCATCAGACAGGCGGCGCTGGCGAATAGCGGCCAATACATCCGTAGAGGACACTAAACCAAAGACGTTGGAAGGACTGACATTCAAAAGCTCCGCAGGGGGCTCAACACCCAAGGCCAGAGGTACATTGGCCACCTTAAAGCCCAAAAATGCAAGATACATGGACAGTGGTGTCTTAGAGGTACGAGAAACACCCACCAAGATAACGTCCGCCATACCCAAATCCTGTGGATTGCGGCCATCATCATGCTCAACAAAGAACTCCATGGCTTCAACGCGACGGAAATACCGATCGTCGGTGTTGTGGATAACACCAGGAATGTTCTTGGGCTCCTCACCCGTCAAGCTTGACATAACCGTGATGGCAGGACCCATCAAATCAATGGAAGGAATGCCCCTGTGATCAAGCTCGCGGCGGACATCGGCACGCAAGCGGGCATCAACAATGGTGTGGAACACAGCGGTTTGCTTGTCGGGATCATCCAGGCTGTCTAAATACTCACGGACCTGCTCGATATTGGAAACTTTTGCCAAACGCTCAATACGAATGGACTCATCGGGGAACTGACAGGCGGCGGCATTTACTACCTCACTTGCGGTATCACCTAAAGAGTCCGACAAGATATGTACGACAGGCACGTCCTCACAGGCTGTGTCGTCAACAAGATCAAAGTTTGCCTTCACGTCATGCATTCCTTTCAATAAGCACCTAGTTCTTGCGAGCCAGGGCTCCAATATTAGCTACGTCAGCAAAGACGTTGCAAAAACGATTCAACAGTCTCAAACGATTATTCCTAACTGTATCATCCTTGTCCATGACCATGACTTCATCAAAGAATCGGTCGATGGGGCCCTTCAGTTGGGCAAGCGCGTGTAAAGCTTCGGCAAAGTTGCCCGCCTCCATCGCTTCTCCAACGTTTTTCTCGGCAGAGCTGATGGAATGAAGCAACTGTTGCTCGGGATCGGTCAGAATAGAAACATCAACCTGGCTGCCCAGGGATGCATCGGCCAAGTGAGAAGCACGGGCAAACGCACCGGCCAGTGCCAAAAAGAGCTCTGGGTTGGTTGCACGCGCCTGATCAAGAGCGGCAACGCGATTAAGAAACTCTTGCGGATCAATGATGCCAACGGCACTAACCGCCTCAATGGTATCGGGCTTGGCGCCTTCATCTTTGGCAATAGTTGCCAGGCGGCCACCAAAGAAATTGGCTACCTGCACCGCAACATCGTTCTTATCAAAAGATATACCCTGCTGTGCAAGCCCATCAAGAGCGCAGTCGATAAGAGCACGCAGCTGCACTGCAGGCAATGCGCGCAAAAGCGCAATAATGCCAATGGCAGCACGACGCACCGCAAAGGGATCGGATGAACCCGTAGGAGGCTCCCCTATCGCAAACAGAGCAGCAACGGTATCTAACTTATCCGCTAAAGCAACCAGCTTACCATAGGTATTTTCAGGCAAAACATCACCAGCAAAGCGAGGGCGGTAGTGCTGTGCTACTGCAATGGCTACCTGGGGATCCTCTTGAGCTGCCTGCGCATAATAGCCACCCATAACACCCTGTTGGCTCGTGAACTCAATGACTGCTTGACTTACCAAGTCCGCCTTTGCCAAATGAGCCGCACGAACAACCTGCGTGGTTTGTGCCTCATCCAGCTTGATGGCCTGAGCTGCAGCGCGTGCAATGCGCTCCATGCGCTCAACCTTTTGCAAAACGGTACCAAGCTTTTCTTGGAAAACAACGCGGTCCAAACGCTGGACAAATTCATCCAGCTCAACCTTAAGGTCCTCTTCATAGAAAAACTTTGCATCGTCCAAGCGGGCGCGCACTACGCGCTCATTGCCATTAACGATGGTCTTCTCGTATGTAGGATCTCCATTGGAAACAACAACAAACTCGCGCGTAAGCTTGCCCTCTGCATCATAGATGGGGAAATAGCGCTGATTGGAAAGCATGGATTCACAGATAATCTCGTGAGGAACAGCAAGAAATTCCTCATCAAAGCTGCCGACCATAACCGTAGGCCACTCGCACAGATTAACTACCTCATCAAACGTGCGCTGAGGGGTGTCAACATGACTGCCTGGACGCGCCGCTTGCACCTGTGCAATCTGCTCACGAATACGCTGAGCACGCTCTGGTGCATCAAGCACATGTGCCTCTTTAAGAACCTCTTCATACACAGCGGGAGAGGCAACCGTATAGGTACCCTCAGAAAGCACCCGATGCCCGCGCGTAGTATTGGAAGCACTCACATCACCGTAGTGTACGGGCACAACTTCAGAGCCCAACAGTGCACAAATCCAACGAATAGGACGTACAAAAGACTCTCGAACACAACCCCAACGTTGGCTGCGATAGTTAGGCCACTCAATCGTGCCGATAAGATCGTGGCACAGCGAGGTCAAAATAGGCTTGGCAGGACGAGAAGCGATGTTAATTTCTGCAAAGACATACTCACGGCCATCATCGTCCATCTTACATACCAACTGAGCAGGTTCAATCCCGCATTTGCGGGCAAAACCAGCGGCAGCCTTTGTATACGCACCGTCTGCATCAAGCGCAATTGCCTTTGCAGGACCACGCTTAACCTCATGGATTTCCTCGGTTGCCACCGAAAGATCCTCCACCAAAACCGCCAAACGGCGAGGACTGCTAATAACACGAATGGCACCGTGCGCTAGACCGGCTTCATCAAGAGCCTTGGTCATAAGCTTACTAAGCTGAGTGCAGGCATTATTCAAGGGTGCCGAGGGCATTTCCTCTGTACCAATTTCGAGCAAAAAATCCTGTGTTTGAGCCATTAGGCTACCCCTCCTACCTGCTTGACATCACTAGATGCACAAGCAACCTCTGCCAAATAGCACTCACAACAACGTTTGGCTATGCTACGAACACGTAAAATATAATTTGCACGCTCCGTAGCAGAGATAGCACCACGAGAGTCAAGCAAATTAAAGGCGTGGCTGCATTTCATCACGCAATCATATGCAGGAAGTGGCAACTTGCGATCAAGGCATGCCTGACATTCTGCCTCATACTCATCAAACTTACGACGCATCAAAGCCACATCTGCTACTTCAAAGTTGTACTCAGAAAATTCCCGTTCATTTTCTAGGAAGACTTCACCATAGGTCATGGGAGTTCCGTCAGGAAGATAGCTCCATACAATGTCATATACCGAGTTAACACCTTGGGCATACATTGCAATACGCTCCAGGCCATAGGTAATCTCAACAGGAATAGGATTTACTTCAATGCCACCTACTTGCTGGAAGTACGTAAACTGTGTAACCTCCATGCCATCCATCCAGACTTCCCAGCCCAGACCCCAAGCACCAAGCGTAGGGCTTTCCCAGTCATCTTCTACAAAGCGCACGTCATGCTGGGCAGGGTCAAGACCAATGGCCTTCAGTGAACCCAGATACAAATCCTGAGAATCTGCAGGAGACGGCTTGAGAACTACCTGGAACTGATAATAGTGCTGCATACGATTGGGGTTTTCGCCATACCTACCATCCGTAGGACGACGGCAAGGCTGCGGATAGCAGCAACGCCACGCAGCAGGACCAAGCGAACGCAACAAAGTTGCCGTATGGAAGGTACCAGCACCTACCTCGCTATCATAGGGTTGCATAACCGTGCAGCCCTGTTCTGCCCAATAGTGTTCTAGTGCCAAGATCATATCTTGGAATGTAAGGGGCGTATTGCTCATATGCCACATACCTTTCCTTATGGAATGACCGCGTACGTGCTACAGCGTACTTGCGTCTTCAAAGGGCCAATAAATAAACAGACAGTGAGAAGTAATATTAGCTACCGAAACAGCACCAAAATAACGAGAATCAAGTGAATTGGTACGATTGTCCCCCATGACCCACACATATCCTTCGGGGACGGTGTACGGATAGGACAATCCACCTTCTACAATAGTCTTATCCAGCGGATACGAAAGCTTGCCAGCCGTATAGGGCTCATCCAATGCTTTCCCGTCCACTAAGACTTTGCCATCTTGCATGGTAACTGTTTGACCGCCTGTGGCAATAACGCGTTTGACAAGGATGGTGCTGTTGTCTTCCGGGCTTTTGAACGTAATAACGTCTCCTGCTTTGGGCTGGGTAAAGTGATACGTGATTTTCTCGCCCACCAAACGATCACCCAGCTGAATGGTTTGAAGCATGGAACCCGAAGGGACGATAAAAACTTCCGCTACAAACACACGGATGAACACAGACAATATCAGTGCAGCAACCACTATACCTATCGTTTGCACATACCACGGTGTGCCCGTTTTAGGTGGTTCTGTCTTTTCGATTTTCTCGTCGATAGACTCATTGGTCTTATCGATAGTGTCGAGACTCATCGCTCTTCTCGTTCTCCTTTATCTGAGCATCCAATACCTGTTGAGCAAACAGCTGCTCCTCCTTAGATAGAGTAGCGTGCTCAAGCAAGTCGGGACGACGTAAAACGGTACGCTCCAAAGCATTTGCACGTCTCCAGGCTGCAATCTTGCCATGATCACCCGACAATAGCACGTCGGGCACATCCAACCCACGATAGCTCGAAGGTCTGGTGTATTGCTCGTATTCAAGCAGTCCATCAGAAAACGATTCATCCTGTGCACTCGCTTCATCTCCAAGCGCTCCAGGAAGCAGGCGCACGATTGCATCGACCACAACCATGCAGGCAAGCTCGCCACCCGTCAGAACATAATCCCCTAACGAAAGCTCCTCGTCCGCCAAGGAATAGGCGCGCTGATCCATGCCTTCATAACGGCCACACATAAAGATAATGCGGGGCTTCTTGCTCAGGCGCTCAGCAACCGTTTGCGTAAACGGAGTACCTGTAGGTGTAAAGAACACCACATGCGGTTTTTCCAACGAGACATCACAAAGGCTGTCCAGCGCTTCAAAAATCGGAGCAGGCTTCATAAGCATGCCCGCGCCACCACCAAAGGGGGCATCATCTACTGTTTTATGACGATCATGCGTCCAGTCTCGCAAATTGTGCGCCGTAAAAGAAAAAATGCCACGTGCCTGGGCCTTGCCTAAAATTGAGGCTGCAAAATAGGAATCAAAAACTTCTGGAATTACGCTCAGAGCTTCATATGAAGGCGTCACTCTTGGCTCCTTTAATCCTCAATAAGACCATGAGGCGCATCCACATGAAGAGCACCCTGCTCATCAAAACCTATAATAAATTCTGCAACCGCTGGCAGCAGTACCTCACCAAAGGGACCGTACATAACCCAAACGTCCTGGGCAGGTCCGCGCATGATCTCTTTTATCATGCCTAGGTAACCAACTTGCTTGTCATACACTTCTTTACCGAGAAGCACATCTGGATCTTGCAGGTCTATGTCTTTTGGCAAGTCCTGAACACAAGCCATGACCGTCTTGCCCACAAGCTCCTCAGCGTAAGACATGTTTGATACTTCTTCAAACTGCACCAACTGCCCAACGCTGCTATCGCTTGCAGCCTGCACGGTATACCATCTTTTACCTTTGAGCTCAGGCGGCAGTATGCACACACACATGCCAACATGCAGAAGAAGGGGAAGGCCGTCTGCAGGAACACATACGACCTCCCCCTTTTTACCATGTGTTTTTGCCACACGAGCTATGGGTTTAAGCTCTTTAAACACTGTAAGATGCCTAACCTAGAACTTCTACCTCAACCGATGTGCCAACACGCTGACCCAAGGCGCGCGCAAGGGTACGAATTGCCTTAATGGTTCGCCCGCGCTTACCAATTACCTTGCCTGTGTCTTCTTCAGAGCACGATACCTCGATGAGCGTTCCATCGTCGCTATCGGTAACATCAAGCGACACGGAATTGACGTCGTCTACTAAACCACAAACAACATACTCAACAAGATCTGCCACTTGGTCTGATGGCAAACCCTCAGAGGCACTTCCCTCATCAGCAGTAAGGGTGTACTCCTCTTCCGCATCAAAAGACATAATTACTCTGCAGACTCTGCGGCAGCAGCAGCTTCCTCAGCAGCGGCGGCATCCTTTGCAATCTGCTTCTTGGACTTTTTGTCCTTTTTGGAAGGCTCTGGAGCGGCGCCACGAGCAATATCAATAAGATGAGCAACGGCATTGGTGGGTTGTGCGCCCTTTGCTACCCATGCATCTACCTTCTCGAGATCAATCTCGATGGTCTTAGGGGTGGTAAGGGGGTTATAGCGACCAACCAACTCGATGTAACGACCATCGCGAGGCATACGGCCATCTGCAACAACGACGCGATAGAAGGGACGCTTCTTGGCACCATGACGGGCCAAACGAATCTTGACTGCCAAAGTAAAACTCCTCTTTAAACGAATGCGGCACGGGTAATCAGAATTGGTTTGCCGCAAAGCTACATACAGCAATAGATAATAATATGACATAAATCCGCATCTGAAAAGCACGTCTGCAAGTTCGTAAAAAATATTAAATAAATTCTTACGAAAAGCACTTTTTTAGGAACCTGAAAGTGTATATTCTTGTTATACGAAATAAAGGTTCATACAACAGTATGAACCAGCTATAACAAAGGAGGTTCCCAATGAATATTTTGGTATGCGAAGACGAGAAAAACATGTCTGATGCAATCTGCAAAATTCTTGAGGACAGCGGCTTTAAAGCAGAGGCTGCCTATGATGGTCAGGCTGGTCTGGAAGAGGCAAATAGCGGCAGATTTGACGCAATAGTACTAGATATTATGCTTCCCAAAATGGATGGCATGACCCTCGTATCCAAGATGCGCGAGAAAGGCAACTCCCTTCCTGTGCTCATACTTACGGCACGCACGCAAATCGCCGATAAGGTCGAAGGCCTTAATGCCGGTGCGGACGACTACATGACCAAACCGTTTGAAGGCATAGAGCTTGTCGCCCGCGTTCGTGCGCTTACGCGTCGGCAGGGAGACGTCGTCATTGATGAGCTGAGCTTTGGTGATCTTATGCTGGACCTCTCCACCCACGATCTTCGTTGTGGAGACAAAACCGTGCACCTTTCTCAAAAAGAGTACGAGGTTATGTCCATGCTCATGAACTCAAAGGGCAGAATTATCTCCAAGCAAGATCTTCTCACCCGCGTTTGGAACATTGATGGCGATGCTTCCGAGAATTCGGTGGAGGCATATATCTCCTTCTTGCGTAAGAAGATTACGCACCTTAAGTCTACGGTTCATATCACTACCCTACGCATGCTGGGTTATCGTCTTGAGCAAATTGTCGGAGCCTAAGATTTGTAGGTAACGTTACATGATAAAAAGACTTAAAAGGAGCTACGTCATCCTGACGAGTACCTTATTGGGTGTTATTTTGTTCGTTGTGCTTGCTAGTTCCTTTTATAACACCTATACGCTTATGAACAGCTCCCTTGACCTAACGTTTGATTATGGCGTAAGTGATGTATCCGTTGTTCAGCTGGTCATTGGAAAGACGGATTCCAGTCCCTCAGATCAGCGCAGTCTTTCAGATCAACGTATTGCTTTGCAGATGTTAGTGGCCCGTGCAATTTACAACACGACCACCGGGGAGCTGTTGCAAGAAAAAAATGACTTTTCCCAGGTCGAAACCAGTATTTTAAAGTCAATTGTTTCTGAATACACGCAAACAGGCATGACCTCGGGAAAACTTCCTTCCTCTCACCTTAGTTGGCGCATCAAAGAATTGCCCAACAAAAACATCCGCATTGCCGTTGCCGATACATCGAGCATAGACATCGTGTTGCAGCGCCATTTAATTGCGAATGTCTCTTTATTCATCGGAACCATGCTGGTGCTCATCATGCTTGCGCATGCGGTGGCTAACTGGGCTGTTAACCCCATAGAGAAGGCCTGGCTCAGTCAGCGTCAATTTATTGCCGATGCCTCGCATGAGCTCAAGACTCCCCTTGCAGTGATTCTTGCCAACACACAAATTCTTTCCACGAACCAAAGTGCCATTCCTGCAGAGGACAAACGATGGATTGCGGGTATTTCTACCGAGGCCCAACGTATGCAAGCCCTAGTGCAGGCACTGCTTGACCTGGCACGTATGGATGCAGCAGAGGCAGAGGGTACAACTGCACATCCTCACCAAGATGTTGATTATTCTTTCGTAGTCGAGAAAACCGCACTACAGTTTGAGGCTCTTGCTTTTGAGCGCGGTATTGAGCTGGTAACCAATATCGCTCAGGGAATTCACCTCCATGGAGATGAAGAAAGCCTTGAGCGTATGGTTGGCGCTATCGTGGATAACGCGTGCAAGTATGCCTCACCAAACACGGCAATAAGCATTTCGCTTTCTGCCCATTCTGGCCACTCATACCTGCGTGTTAACAATAAGGGTAGCTACATTGCACCAGAAGACATTCCTCATGTATTCGATCGCTTTTATCGCAGCGATAAGGCTCGTACTGCCAAAACCACAAGTGGCTACGGCCTTGGTTTAGCTATAGCCGCTAACATTGTTCAAGAGCACAATGGTCGCATTTGGGCAGACAGTTCTCCCGAAGAAGGAACAACGTTTATCGTAAGTATATAAACCTCATTTACGACAGCTATAATTGATAAGCAGCAATGAGTGATGTTTTTAACATATCTTCTGGTGCTGCACACCGCCCTTGGCAAGGCTGTGCTATTGGCTTGTTAGACCTTGATGCCTTTTTTGCCTCGGTAGAGCAGCTGGATCACCCTCAATGGCGTGGTAAGCCTGTTATTGTGGGTGGTTCTGCCGATAAGCGCGGCGTGGTTTCTACCGCATCCTATGAGGCACGTAAATTTGGTGTGCACTCTGCTATGCCCTCTGCCCAAGCACGTCGTTTATGCCCACAAGCCATTTGGACCTCTGGGCACTTTAGCAGGTACCGTCAGGTAAGCCAGCAAGTTATGGCCTGTATCTTGGATGAAACTCCCTTAATAGAACAGGTCTCTATTGATGAGGCGTTTTTTGACATCACTCCCGGACGCTATTCAAAAGAATCGCCCGAAGCTATTTGCAAACGTATTTCACAGCGCGTCTCACAGCTAGGAGTTACCTGCTCCATTGGCTTGGGTGCCAACAAAACCATTGCCAAGATTGCCTCTGAGCGCAAAAAACCCTGTGGACTGTACTTGGTTTACCCCGAGGATAGCGCTGCGTTTTTAGCTCCTCTACCCGTAGAAGCCATGAGTGGGATTGGTAAAACAGCAGCAGACAAACTACACCACTTAAAAATCTTTACCTTGGGTCAACTGGCCCAAACGGACAAGACCATCATACTAAAAGAATTCGGGAGCTTTGGGCACACCATGCTACTGCGTGCTGCTGGTAAAGAGGTTAGTTCGGTTACACCGTTTGCCCAAAAAGATGAGCCAAAGTCTGTCTCGTCCGAACGTACCTTTGCACAGGATTTACTCTCACCTGTACAGATCTATGCTGCTATAGACCACGTAGCCGAACTTACGGCAGAGCGTCTGCGCGCCAAGCAGTTGGCAGGACATACCATTACGCTCAAAGTAAAGTTTGACTTTGCCCATCAAAAGACGGTGCAAACTCAGCTTTCTTCCACCACAAACAGTCAATCTATATTGGCTGAAACCGCCAAAGAACTCTTGCATAAGATATGGAAAGAGGGCATGCCTATTCGTCTTTTAGGAATAGGAGTAAGTGGCTTTTCTGAAACTGCGCCTGCACAGCTTTCACTTTTTGATTCTTCTGATTCCAAAAAGGGTCAAGTTCAGTCCAACCAAAAAGAAAGTCCCGACAAGCAAAAACTTGCCGAGACATACGATCATCTGCGAAAGCGATTTGGCTCACAGGCGCTCTCTTATGGGCACGATCTACGTTTTGAACGTCATACCACCGATACCAAACCAACGGCTGGTAAGGGCAGCATCTCTTAAGACAACCGAAAGAAGAGCTGCTTTACTCTTTGTCAGCCTACTCTTCTATGAATTGACTCTTTAGTCAAACCTAAGCTCTACCCGTGGGGCATCTCCCCACAGTTTATCCAAGCGATAAAAATCACGCTGCTCCGGTAAGAACACGTTAACCAAAACAGCACCATAATCCATCAAAATCCAGGTTTTATCTTCCCTACCCTCAATGGAAAGAGGCTTTTGCGCACAATTAATGCCGACTTTTTCTTCCACCTCATCAATGACGGAATCCGCAAGGCGACTATTGGCAGCGGTGCAAATCAAAAAGTAATCACAGATGTCTGAGGTTTCGGAGACATCAATAAGCACCATATCCTCGACTTTTTTCTCGTTTGCAGCGGCTGCTGCAACTTTTGCTAGCTCTAGTGGGGTAACGCTCATGCACGCTCCTTTGCGGTGGCACGTTGTAAAACAAGGGTGTTGTATATTTCTAATGTTCTAGGATACAGGTAGCGATGGGTGCTAAGCACATATAAAATTCCTTCTACAAAGGTTTCCCAGAACAAGCTGTCAAGTGATACCACACCCACCTGTTCGCGCAGCTGCTCCAAAGGTTGTGCAGATGGCCTGAGCGGCTCTATTGCATCGGCAACAAACACGATCTTATCGAGGTCGGACATCTGTTCATGTGCAACGGTGTGACGTGCTATAGCCTGCAAGACATCTTCTCCCAGCTCTGGATATCGCTGTGCGAGCGTCCTTTGGGCGATAGGTCCATGCAACAGAGCGCCCACCAGCTCCAGATCCACACCAAAATCCAAATTGAACTCACGCGCCCGTGCAAGCTGGACCGACAAGGGATTAACCTTTTCCCAGTCATGCAAAATACCAGCTACCCGTGCTTTGTATGGATCAATCCCATACACCAGTGCTAAATGCTGCGCTGTTTTTGCAACGGACATACTATGAGCCAATCGGTGCGGATTTTTTTCCATATGTGCACATAAATCTGCTTCATAGCCACGAATTGCAGCCAGCTGCTCTGAACTATAGTGGGGCTCTAAATCTAGAGCTGCAGTACTATAAACGAGTTTGTGGTCCATACAGGCCTCGCTTAGAAATATATCCGATAACCGAATCTGGTGTTAAGTACGCTAACGACTGACCAGCCATAATACGTCCCCGCAAATAACTTGAAGAAATAGCCAATGCCGGAACCTCAAGATACGTCACATCAAAATCAATCTGAGACTTAAATATGACGTCTGTTGCATTATCCAGATCATAGCCAGGTCTCGTAGCGGCAACTAAACGTGCTAAACGCGCAATCTTTTTGGCATCATGCCATTTTACAATGTCGATAATAGCGTCCGCACCCGTAATAAAGTACAGCTCAACATTGGATGGATACAACTCCCGCAAGGTACTGAGAGTATCTGCGGTATAGGTAATACCCTTACGATCAATCTCAAATCGACTGGTTACAAAGTGCGGATTATCAGCTGTAGCAAGCAATGTCATAGCATAGCGATCTGCTGCAGAGGTGACGTTCGCGTTCTGCTTAAAAGCAGGGCTTCCGGCAGGCATAAAGACCACCACATCGAGGTCCAGATCTCCCAATACCTGCTCTGCAGCTACCAGGTGCCCATTATGAATGGGATCAAAGGTACCGCCCATGATGCCCAAACGATACGTTTTTGCACTATCGGCTCCAAGCAGCGGAAGATCGAGATCTTCAAGTACTTGTGCGTCCACCTTTGACTCCTCATTCACTCGTGGCATGTTACTCACACCAACACCGTCGTAGCACTTGGTTCTTATGACAACAGACGATCATCATCGGTGAGGTTTTCGTCCTCTTCATCAACAAGCTCGGCAAAGTCGTCATCATAAAATCCATTGTACTCAAAGGAGTAGCCTAAAATACGAACCTCATCACCGTTCTTACAGCCAGCCTTTGCAAGCTGATCATCTAAGCCAATGCGCTCAAAGCGGTGTTGCAGGTATACGATTGCCTCATCGTTATCCCAGTCAGTCTGAATAACCATGCGCTCAATAGCCGCACCCGTAACATGGAACACGCCACCGCCTAAATTCTCGATACTAAACGCCTTGTCACGGCGACGACGCCGCTGTTCCCAAATGCTATCGTTAGGCGCAGTGGAGCTGTCTATCTGAAGTTGCTTACGAAGCTGAGCTACCTGGCTGGCACAGTGTCCAATGAGCTCATCAAGACCCTCACCTGTTACGGTAGAAATTGCAAAGAATGGATGACCATCCGCAAGCGCTGCCTCGCGCAAACGAGCAACAGCCTCTTGGGTATGGGGCATATCAATCTTGTTTGCCACAACAACCATGGGACGTTCAGCCAACTCAGCTGCGTAAGCCTGCAGCTCATTGGTGATGATACGATAGTCCTCAAGCGGATCTCTCTCTTCAAAACCGCCGGTCATATCCACTATATGAACAAGCAGTGCTGTACGCTCAATATGGCGTAAGAATTCATGACCTAAACCCTTGCCCTGGCTGGCGCCTTCAATTAAACCAGGAATGTCTGCCACAACAAAGGAAGACTCGTCGTGTGCACGAACTACGCCCAGATGAGGAACGAGTGTGGTAAAGGGGTAATCCGCAACTTTAGGCTTTGCAGCACTGATACGGGAAATCAGTGAACTTTTGCCAACGGAGGGCATACCCACCAAAGCCACATCTGCCATGAGCTTCATTTCCAGCTCAATCCAATGCTCAATTGCAGGTTCGCCCTTCTCGGCAAAAGCGGGAGCACGACGTGTTGAGGTTACAAAGTGAATGTTACCTTTACCGCCCACACCACCAGGACCAACAATAACGCGCTCGCCGGGGTGTGTGAGATCTGCAATGTCATATAACGGTTGCATGGTTTGGGGATCAAGCTCACGCACCACAGTACCAAGAGGCACACGCAAAATAAGATCCTCGCCATCGCTCCCATGCTTACGTGCACCTTGACCGTGGGTACCACGCTGAGCCTTAAAATGATGCTTATAGCGATAGTCAATCAACGATGATAGTTGTGGATCTGCCATAAGAATGACATCTCCACCACGACCACCGTCGCCGCCATCAGGCCCACCCTTAGGAACATGGGCTTCTCGGCGAAAAGACATACAGCCGGCGCCGCCATTGCCACCAATAACATTGATATGTGATAGATCAGTAAACATAGATAGAGAGCCTCTCTTTGGCGACTCAAAACATCAAATCGCAGGGTTAGTGAAGCATTAGCTCCTACGGACACAAACTGTCCTAGCAGCAATACTACCCCATACGGCACCACTACATACAAAACAAGACCCCCGACTAGGTCGGAGGTCTCGCGGTATCATACAAACGTCTTTTGTTATGCCTGAGCAGGAATAACAGAAACGGTATGCTTGATACCCTTCTTAAACTCTACTGTGCCATCGACAAGAGCAAACAAGGTATCATCCTTGCCGCGACCTACGTTAGCACCAGGAGTGATGTGGGTACCACGCTGACGAACGATAATCTGACCAGTCTTGATTGCCTGACCACCATAAATTTTGGTGCCAAGGCGCTGTGCATTAGAGTCACGGCCATTACGAGAGGAGCCGAGACCTTTCTTGTGAGCCATGTTAACCTACCTTCTACTCAACGAGGAAATACTCGAACTACTCTGCTGCGGACTCGTCAGCAGTAGATGCGGCCTTAGCGGCACGAGGCTTAGCAGGAAGCTTTACGATGGAAAGCTTAGTGAGGTTCTGCCTGTGACCATTAAGGCGATGATAGCGCTTACGCTTATGGAACTTGAAGACAAGCTGCTTCTCGCCCTTAAACTGCTCTACGACCTCTGCCTGTACAGACATCTTAGAGAGCTTCTCGGGATCGACAACAACGGTCTTGCCGTCGCTGAGCATAAGGACGTCAAGCTTAACCTTATCGCCAGGTTGCGCGTCGAGCTTCTCTACGTCGATGACGTCGCCCTTGGCAACCTTATACTGCTTGCCGCCAGTCGTAATGATTGCGTACATGTTTAATGCCCTTCATTGCTATGAGTGAGTGCAACAGCTGGTAACTTTATCATCGCTTGACAGCTTGGTCAACAAGAAAATCCAGCTAACTACTGTTATTCACTACAAAAACTCATGAACTACATTTTTACTGAGTACGATCCTCTTGCTCAAAACGAGCTGCTAGGACTCGACCAGTGGAAATAGTTCCACCAAAACCCACGGATGCCTTTACTACAGCGCCAACAACAGGAACAACGCTTAATAACGCGCGGGCTGCACCACGATACACCAAACCTGCACCCACTACAGCGACGATATCACCCACACGAGAAAGATCTTGCTCATGCCCATACACGCGAGCTATATCAAGTGCGAGACGCATTTGATTGGTAGTCATAACAGGCATATCTGCACCAGGAATGAGCACCAGAGCACCTACTGCAGCATTTTGGAGAGCACAGCTGTGAACCAATTGGTTTACTTTTGCCTTACGCGCAAAAGTAAAAGCACGGGCAAATGCAATGCCCTTCTCGGCAAGTGCATCTACTACCCATGAAGCCAGCTTTTGTTTGAGTGTAGCCGCATCTGCAGCAGTGACAAGCCCCACCGCGCTGCCATCAGGATCGGATGCACAATACGGTGCCTCGACACTTGAGCGGGCAATCACCGCACAGGGCAGATGAGCCTGTTGGTACTGGACAACAACATGCGCCGCTGCCTGACTATGGTGACCACAGAGTACAAAACAAACATCACAATCTGTTTCAAAACGCATGCCAACAGGACTGTCTACTGCCGAGTCGACGTTCAAAATACGCAGCTGAGCACTAGGATCAGCAGGAATAAACAGTTCTTTAACCGTGGCGATGATAAAATCTGGAGCTGTAGTATCCACATACAGATGCACACGAATAGGATCTGTTGTATTTGCTGTCATAAAAAGCATGGCGGCATTTTTAAGCGTGTCTACTGACGTTTTTGACCTACGCATACGTGCTCCTTATGCCACTCTTATGCCACCTTTGTCCGATGTAAGTAAACACTTTGGACAATACCAATTGACATAAGCTGGACCACCATGGACGACGAACCAAAGCTAATAAACGGTAAAGGGATGCCGGTAATAGGCATGATACCAATACACATACCCACGTTTTCTAAGAGCTGGAACGACCACATGGCAACAATACCAACCAATACCAGCTTACCAAAGGGAGACTCCAACTTAAGCGCCAATCGGATTGCCGAGAAGATCAGCACAGCAAACAGGGTTAACAAAATAACAGCCCCTACAAAGCCAAACTCTTCTGAAAGCAAAGCGAACACAAAGTCTGTGTGTGCCTCGGGCAAAAATCCACCGCCCGCTTGCGTAGCATTGCCAATACCCTTGCCAAAGAAACCACCAGAGCCCACAGCAATCTTGGATTGTAATAAGTTATAGCCATCACCCGTAGGGCTCACGCTTGGGTCTACAAAGACAATAAGACGATTAAGCTGGTACTCCTTAAGCAGGTGCGGAAGACCGGGCGTCATAGAGGTAATGATGATAAACGCCGACCCCACAATAATCAGCGCAATGGTTACCAACACCCAACTTCGTCGTGCTCCCGCACATATAATAATTGCAGCACCAGAAACCAAAATAACAAGACCGGTTCCCAAGTCTGGCTGTGTAAGGATAAGGACAAATGGAATAAGCAGATAGATGCACAAGCGTACGTAGTCACGCAAGGACTCAATTTTGCCGTTGTATTGCGCACTCAGCGACGCCATAAGAGAAATAGTAACCAGCTTTGCTATCTCAGACGGCTGCATGCGTAGGTGGATAAAGGGGATCTGTACCCAACCCGTAAGACCTTTTGCGGAATAGGAAAGCCCTGGAACCTTAGGCATGAGCATCAAAACAATATCTATGGCCAGCAGTATGTTGGTCATATTGGCAAGATTTCGATAATCATAGCGACGAATGAATGCGGCACCGGTAAAACCAATGCCTACACCAAGCATCTGGCGGGGCCATGAAGCCTCAGGAATGGTCAAAGAAGCGGACCAAACAACTAACAGTCCGTAGACACACAGCAAAATAGCAGGAACGAGGTTAGCCAAATAGTAGGCACCAAAGCGCCGTTTGACTGGTCTCATGCGAGCATGGGAAGGCGATTTTCCAGCATCGCCTCCAAAGAGAGAAGACAAGATGCCGCCAAAACCAACATCTGACAGACTTCCTTTTGGTGTCTCGATAGCCATTCCTCCCCCTTTCTGAGCTGTGTTAGTGAGTCTCGGTATCTGAAGAATCACCCGTAGTGTCAGGTGAATCATAGATGGCACCTAAGGTATCACGAACGGCATACATTGCAGATGTTGCACCAAAGCCGCCCTTCTCGACAACCGCTGCGATGGCATACTTAGGATCATCTGCAGGAGCATAGGCACACAGCCAACCGGTTGCTGCCTCACCTGCACGTTCGCCAGAACCCGTTTTACCTGCTACCCGTACGGGAAGATTGGTAAAATGTGCCGTTACGGATCTATCTTCCTCGTAGATAACACCTTCAAGCGCACGATGCAACATATCGTATTGCTCGGTGCTTTGCTTGGGCTCCAAACGCTTAGAGGAATCGGTTTCCAGAATAGTACCATTACCAGAATGCGACTGTACGCTCTTGAGCACACGAGGCGTCCAAATAGTTCCTCTATTCGCAAGACCCATATAAGCACTTACCAGCTGAATAGGCGTTACCAAAAAGTCACCCTGACCAATAGCCAGGTTGGTGTTGTCTCCGCCCTTCCACTGACGGTCTGCCTCAGAACTGGTGGTGTAGTAATTCCACTTCCAATCCGCATCGGGCACGCGACCTTCTCCCTCACTCGGAAGATCAATGCCTGTCTTAGAGCCAAAGCCCCATTTTTTCATGGTATCCTGCATGCCCCATTTGTGTGCATCATCCGCAAGCCAGAAGCTCTTACCGATTTCATAAAACACCACGTCACAAGAAAAAGTAATACCTGTTTGCAGTGTCATGTATCCATGTCCACTATGCTTCCAACAGTACTGACCAGATGCCTTGCCAAAGCCTGTCCAAAAACCAGTACAGTTATAGCCAGAATCAAAACCTGCCAAGCCACTGTCCATAGCAGCCAGGGCATTGATAGGTTTTATAGTGGATGCGGACATATAGGCACCGTCTACCGCACGGTTCATAAGCGGGTAGCTATTTGACTCATCGGAAAGCTCAGACCAATCGTCGTTAGAGATACCGCCGATAAACACGCTTGGGTCATAGGTGGGCGCACTTGCCATAGCAAGAACCTCACCATTGGTAACGTCCACTACAACCACAGCGCCGGCCTTGCAGTCAGCATTGCCCTTTTGCTGGGACGCTTTAATGGCGTGTGCAAGACCTTCTTCCGCACCCTTTTGAATCTTAGCGTCAATGGTAAGCGTAATGTCAGAACCTGGCGTTGCATCCACTGAGGTGGAATAGTCCACTACCTTACCCGAGGCATCAACATACACTTTTTGTTCGCCATGAACACCTTGCAAAATAGACTCATACTGGTATTCAATGCCCGCCTGACCAACAATGTCACCCAACTCATAGCTGGGAGAACTTTGATCATCATTTTTATGCTTCTTGATAAAATCCTGTGTAACAGAACCCGTATAGCCCAGCAAATGCGCAGCTAAACTACCCTGTGGGTAATTACGCGTAGATCGTGTTTCCACCGTAATGCCCTCAAAGACGTCTGCATGCTCACCCAAATAGGCAACCACGCGGCGGCTCACATCACTTGCCACCACGCGCAGGTTCTGTGCCCCCGCAGAAGCATCTTGAATCTTTCGTTTAACAGCAATTTTTGGCATACCTAAAAGATTTGCTAACAGCTGCAGTTTGATCTCATCGTTAAGAACATCGCTTTTTGCTATCACGGTTAAACTCGAGCGATTGCCCACCAGCTCAACGCCATTGCGATCCAAAATTCGTCCCCGTGGTGCCGAGGTGGCAATGGAGCGCGTACGATTACTTTCTGCTTGCTTGGCGTATTCATCTGACGAGACAAGCTGCATACTCCACAATTTACCCACCAGTGCTGTAAGGATAGCGCCAGAAAACACTGCCAGACCGTAGAGCCGCGTTTTAAACCCGCCCTCGGTAGAATGGTCTTCTCCACCAGCAGCTCGAGGTGTTTGTCCACCAATATCAAAGGTAAAACGCTTGCTACCAGAGCGCATGGTTATAAAAACAATAACCGCAATGGCTATTGAAGCAAGCGCAATAATAAGCAGGATGACAAGAGCTAACGACATAGTAGGTCCTAGAGCTTCTTACCAAAAAAGTGTCCGCTGCTGCGATCAGGGCGCTTGACCGAGAAGGACGAAGCAGCACTGCCCGTACGCAAGCCACTGAGCAGCAAGACGATAACAAAGGCTACGCAGTCCAGCACAATAGCTGGAATACTATGCAGTCCAAAGGTGTACAAAATATTGTGTGAATTACCCGTTAACACCATGGTAAGTCCATACACTAGCTCTATAGAAACACAGGCAATCAAGAACGGCCTCAATACCCCGCCAAAGCCGTCAGCAAACCTATTGCGTCCCTCAAGGCCGACAAAATATGATGCTATCGTAAGCTCAAAAGCCATAAGACCAACGGGTCCTGTGGTGGTCAAATCAAAGAATAATCCCGCGACAAAACCGGCAATAACGCCTGTTTTCCCTCCGGTGCTTAAGGCAATATACAAAGCAACAATCATACAGACATTGATATGCCCATCAAACAGTGCAATGTTTGGAACAATGGCTAAATGAAGCACAAAACAAAGAGCAGCCGCAATAAGCAAGGCTTTACGCGTCTTATTACTATCGTTTACCTGCATTGCCATCTGCTACCTCCTTTGTTTTGCGTTGGATGAGTCACTGGAAGAATCTGTAGAAGCCGCTTGATCCGCATCTTGTGTCGTGGCCGCAGCAGAGGTGGAGGATGATTCTTGTTTGTCTGCCTGCGCAGCCTCTGATGCATCTGCCTGTTGTTCATCGGTAAGCGAAGTGATAACCAGGACCTCTTCAAAGCTGGACGTTGTTGTAAACGGCTTTACCGTAATAACATAGTAGGTGGATCCGGTATTTTTTTCGATAGAGCTTACAGTGCCAAGCGGCAACCCCTTGGGGTAAATACCGCCCAAGCCGCTGGTTACAACCGTGTCTCCTACCGCAACGCTTTGATCGGTAGTTACCAGCGTTAAACGTAAGGTTCCATCCGCAGAACCAACAAGCATGCCTTGAGCACGGCTTGACTGCACCATAGCAGAAACAGAGGATGTCTCGTCAGAAATGAGACGAACCACAGAAGAAGTAGGTCCTACCTCGGAAATCTGGCCGATAACCCCTGTGGAATCCGTAACGGGCATACCAATTTGCATGCCTGCCGCAGAGCCCTTATCGATAGTAATGGTAGAGCTCCAAGAGTCTGTAGAACCAGAAACAACATGTGCCGCCGTTGACTGTAGTTTGTAGGCATTTTTGAGTTCAAGAAGACTCTGCAAGCGTTCTGCAGACTGTTGAGCTTCAGACAACTCCACATTTTTAGCGCGCAAGGCGTCATTTTCTGCCTTGAGCTCGCTTAAGGTTTCTTGGCTGGCCGTCAGATTGGAAAAGATATTTCCCAGTCCCTTAAACGGCGCTGTGATAAACGACCCCACACTACGAATAGGGGTTGTTACCACACTAACCATGTCACGCGCCGCAGTTATAGGCCCGTGACCTGTTTCTCTGCAGCTCAAGGTAAACACGACAAGAGCAATAACGCATAAAACTGTTGCAAGACGACCACCGGTTGCGCTTTTGCGTGGCATTGTGTTTGTGCGAGCAGAATGGGGCGAAAGTAAAGCCACGATTTACTGGCCTGCACTCTGAATAAAGCCACCCGACAAAGCATTTGCATCAAGAACGCGAGCGCAACCATTAACAACGTTCTCAAGAGCCGTGGGGCTTACGTTTACTGGAACACCCGTCTCATCACGCAGGCGAGAATCAAGGCCGCGCAACAGTCCGCCACCGCCAGTGAGCAAAATGCCATAGTACATAAGGTCACTTGCCAAATCTGGAGGGGTAACGTCTAAGGCATCCTTAACGGCTTTGGTGACCTCATCCAAAGGTCTATCCAACGCACGACGAATCTCTTCGGACTCAATACGTACCGACTTGGGAAGACCATTGATAACATCACGGCCATTAACCTCAACATCAAGCTCTTCTCGCAAAGGTGCGGCAGAACCAACCTTAATCTTGATATCTTCTGCAGTGCGCTCACCAATAGAGAGGTTATAGGCATCCCGAACATGCTCAAGGATGGTCTGATCAAACTCATCACCAGCGGTTCGGATGGACTGTGACACAACAATACCGCCCATGGCGATAACGGCAACTTCGGTTGTGCCGCCACCAATATCTACCACCATAGAACCCGTTGGGTCTTCAATGGGCAGGTCTGCTCCAATAGCTGCTGCCATAGGCTCTTCTATAAGATACGCCTGACGAGCACCAGCAGAAATAGTTGCTTCAAATACTGCGCGCTTCTCTACCGAGGTAACGCCTGAGGGAACGCAGACCACTACCCGTGGGCGCGGAGACCAAGGATACCGGCGAGAGCCACGGGCCTTCTCGATAAAATAGCGGAGCATGACCTCGGTTACATCAAAGTCTGCAATAACGCCATCCTTAAGTGGACGCACCGCCATGATGGAGCCGGGCGTACGACCAACCATGCGCTTTGCATCCGCACCAACTGCCAAAACACGCTCAGCGTCTTTATCAATGGCAACAACAGAGGGCTCATTGAGAACAATCCCCTGACCGCGCACGGATACCAGCGTATTTGCAGTACCAAGGTCTATGGCAAGATCGCCGCCATACTCACCAAATAATGAATCGAAAAAGGACATGTCGTTGTATCCTTCAGACGTATTTTACAAACGTAATTGCCCTAAAGCTACAGGCAATACAACTTTACTACTTGTTGGAGCTTGATGCCTGAGTATTTGCACTATCAGCTCCTGTTGCCTCGGTGCTTGCTGCAGAAGTAGAAGCAGTATCTGTCTCTTTGGTAGCAGACGTAGCAGCATCGGTGCTGGAGCTGGTGGCAATGTTGTTACCATTGCTTGCTTGAGAAGCATAGCTAGCACTCACGGCAGTTACCTTCCAAGAAATACCGTCACGGATAAGATCAACGGTATAGTCCTGGGTACCACCCTGAGCAAGGGTTGCGGTAACGTACACCTTAGAAGAGCTTATGGAGCGATCCACGCCGCCAATGGAAACTTTGGCACCCACGGGCAAGCTCGAAATAATCTCTGCCTGTTGTTCTGCAGAAAGTGAACTGCTGAAATACTGGTTTGCTTGGCCAGCATTAGAGACAGATTCAAAGAGCTGCGTAGCAACCGTTTCCTGCGTAGGATAGCCATAGCCTTTATAGAAGGCCGCACCACCCGCAGCGGCAAGCAAGAGCAGTATGATAAACAGGGTGATAAAAATCTTGCGCCCAATATGCCTATGCTTACGACGCACCTTACGATTACCCTTTTCTGCCTCGATAAGATCGGACTCGCTTACCGAGAAGAAACCAGTATCCTCGGGAGAAGGGATCATCTCGCCCGATTTGCCCAAAGGATCTAGCGGATCATAGGAGCCGGTGCCGGCATAGCCAGCTGCCTCCAAAAATGCATCGGTTTCCGAAGGCTGGTTGCCAACAAACGCGATCATAGCCTTCTGAGCAGCAGCATATGCTGCTTGCTGTTCATTTGTAAGCTCATAGCTTCCATCTGCAAGAGCATGACCAAAGGCATCGAGAGCCTCAGACATGCGATTGGCAGCAACGTATGCATCACCGAGCTGAGCATAGATTGCATTTTGATTGACCATGGGTGTAGAAAAATCAAGAGCCGTACGATATGCCTCTACGGCATCAATGGGACGACCAAGCTGCATAAAGCAGCCACCCAAACTGGTAAGTGCACTTGCAGGGTTGGGGTTTGTCTCGTCAATTGCAGCGTTACGGTATGCAATACCAGCATCACGAACATTGCCCAAAGCAAGCTGTGCTGCACCCAGTGCTACCTGTGCTTTATACGGAGTAGCATAGTCAGGATCTTGCAAAGCATTGGTCAAGACCTCTACTGCCTCTTGACTGCGTCCAGCAGCCAACAAAGCACGTCCTTGATTGCACAGCAAGGCACCACGCTTACCATATGCTTCATCGCGCAGGGCATCAGAATATGCCTGGGCAGCCTCATCAAAACGACCCAGCTTCATGAGCGAATTGCCCTTAAGGTGATCCGCTGCACCAAACAGCTCACCCGGATCCTTAACAGCTGCCATTGCAAATACAACAGAAGACCAATCTCCACGCTGATATGCAGTACGTGCTGCTTCGAATGCTTGCTGATCCATATTGCTCCTTCGATTATGCTACAAAAACAAGGATAGAGCGCTATGCCTTGTCGTGTTCAATACGAACAGACTCAATGACATCTCCTGCACGCAAAGCAGCAATGACATCAAATCCATCGATTGTTTGACCAAAAACAGTGTACCCGTTATCTAAATTATGTTGGGGGCCCAAGCAAAAGTAGAATTGAGAACCAGCGGAATCAGGCATCATAGAACGAGCCATGGCCAAGGCGCCATCCTCATGGCTGTTACGAGGATTTGTATCATACTCATGCTTGATGCAATAACCAGGACCACCCGTGCCAGGCATACCAAACTCACCGGATTTACCAGCAGCTACTTCCTCACTGCTAAGATCACGGGTGTTGGGGCAACCGCCCTGGATAACAAAACCTGGAACATAGCGATGAAACTTGAGATCATCATAAAAGCCAGACTCTGCCAACTCACAAAGGTTTCCCACATGAATAGGGGCACCTTCACCATCGAGCTTAACGCGGATTACGCCTTTGCTCGTGGTAAATACTGCAACCTCATCACCAGCGATTGTGTACTGGGGTGTATGCAATGGATCTCCAAGAAAACTCATTTGGTACCTTTCTTCATTTTGTCTATCTGAATTAGTTTACCAGCACATAAAACGGTTCACAGTTTGAGCAGAACGTCAGCTTATGATTCTGGATTCCAACTTTCATAGTTTTGCTCAAAGAGTGACTTGTAGGCCTCTTGGCTTGAGCCATTTTGCGATGAACGAAGAATCGACATGATGTCGGATTTATCGGAAGACGGATTATCTGACGCCAAGACTTTCTTCCACGCCTTGTTGATAATATCCAATCTATTACGCAGATAATTCCCTAAGGTAGCCATATGATTGATCTGCGTTACATAGGTACCTGTAGTGGTGTCCAGTGACTGAATTTCTGTAATCAAATTGCTGGTTTGATATGAAAGAGACTTTGCCTCATCCGCTGCTTTTGCACGAGCATCAGAGTCAGAACCAAACGCTATAGAGCTGAATGACTCAACGTTCTCATCGGTTTTTTGAGCAAGATCGCCCAGCTTTTTATACGCTTCAACCAGCTTCTTGTAGGTTTGCTCGTCACCTGATTCCACCTGCGTTGTGGGCGTGGTATCTGAATCCTGCCCTGTAAGCTTTTCTTTAACACCAGGAAATCCTGCCTTAGAGGTATCCATCTGTGTTGTGTTTTGCGCAGAAGATCCCTGTGGCGCCCAGGGATGTGTAAGGTACAACACCGCGCAGCCCACTAACAAAAGTGAAGCTATAGCAGCAGTAACAACGGTACGTACGCTCGGGAGATTTTCAAAGGCATAACCGTTGTTGGAATTTGCAGGAAGCGCGCTTGCAATACGAGGAATAGCATGCGTTTGCTCTGCCTCGCAGTCCGATGAATCATCAGCCTGATCATTGCTTTGATCGTCTACATCATCAGGTTCCTCCAACATGTCATCCAAGGATGGAATATCCTGTGGCTGCAAAGTATGTGAGGCTTGTGGTTGAGGCGGGGTTGACTGCTCTAATGAAGGCAGATCTGCCAGCAAAGAAGCAACATCAGCTGGCGCTGCTACATCAGAATCCGATGCAGCATTGCGCGTTTGGTTACGCACGGGCTTATCGACAGATGTATCGGGCGGCAGTGATGGAAGCTTTTTCACAGATTTCTTGTGCTCGACAGGCATACCGCAAGAAGGACAAGCCTGTACACCATCTGGAACCAGCGCTCCACAGGTCTTGCAATACGTACCGTCAAGCTTGGGGATACTCATGGTGAGATCCAAGGTAGAGTGGCAGGCCGGACACACCGACGAACCATTAGCAATATGCGTGCCACAATAAGGGCAAATCACGTGAGTCCTCCAGCAGACCAAGCAAATGGTGCCCTCAGTGGGGATCGAACCCACGGCCTTTCGCTCCGGAGGCGAACGCTCTAATCCACTGAGCTATGAGGGCATGTACGTACCAGTATAACCCGATAAATGTTACACCAACATGTACGATATCTATACCACAACAATTGAGCTTAAAATACGTAGTATTATTTGATACCTATACGATACGTTTTACAGATAGAGAACAGATGACGCAGAGTTCTAACACGCATACCGTAGGCGTTTTAAGCCTTGGTTTAATTGGTGGTTCATTTGCAAAGGCCTTTATACGCGGTGGATACACCGTGTATGCCTATGATGTAGCTAGCTCTAGTATGCACAAAGCACAGGCGGATGGCGTTGCTGGCACACTTGACGACACAACCATTGGAGCCTGTGAGCTTATTGTGCTGGCAGGTTATCCTGACGTATGCAAGCGTTGGCTTGAGGCTCATGCGGCCAGCATTGCAGCTGATGCCTTGGTCATAGACACTGCTGGTGTAAAACGTGCTTTGTGCCAAGCATGTACTAACATCGCGGCAGAGCACAGCTGGACCTTTATAGGTTGCCATCCCATGGCCGGAACTCAATTTTCTGGCTATGGCCATGCTCGAGCAAGCCTGTTTGTCAATGCGCCGCTGGTAGTCTGTTTACCCGAGAACTACCCAGGTACCTCAGAGTTGCTCGGACGCTTGCGTCTACTGCTTGAACCCTGTGGATTTGCCTCCTTTACCTGTGCAACGCCAGAATTTCATGATGAACAAATTGCCTACACCAGCCAGCTTGCTCACGTGGTGTCCAACGCTTACGTCAAAAGTCCTGCTGCTCAAGCTCACAAGGGCTTCTCGGCAGGATCGTATAAGGATTTAACGCGCGTAGCTCGCCTGAATGCAACCATGTGGACCGAGCTGTTCTTAGATAATGCAGACAAGCTCTCCGCAGAGATAGGCACCCTTATCCAAAACTTACAGGCCTACAAAGATGCCCTTGACACCAATGATGCTCATACGCTGCATGCACTGCTGGAAGAGGGCGACCGTCTTAAAAAGGAAGCTGAGGCTCGATGAATACTACGGTTACGGTCACTACCCCATCGGCACGCTACAACGTTTTTGTGGGTTCGGGACTTCTTGCGCAGCTGGGCACCATTACGCGCGAGGTCAATGGCGGTACGCGGGCGTTTGTAATCACCGACAGCACGGTCGGACCCCTATATTTAAAAAAGGTAAGCGATGCGCTTACGCAGGCAGGCTACACGGTTTTCTCGGCAGCGTTTGAAGCTGGCGAGAAGTCCAAGCATTTTGGCACCTTATCTGACCTGTTGGAGAGCATTGCTGCGGCGCAGCTTTCTCGCAAGGATGTAATAGTTGCCTTGGGCGGCGGTGTGGTCGGAGACATAGCTGGCCTGTGTGCAGCCCTGTATTTGCGCGGCATAGACGTTGTGCAGGTGCCCACCTCGCTGCTTGCCATGGTCGATTCTTCTGTGGGCGGCAAAACCGCAGTTGATCTGCAGGCCGGTAAAAATCTTGCGGGCGCTTTTTTGCAGCCACAGGCAGTCGTTGCAGATGTTGATGTTCTGGCAACCATAGCGCCTGAACTGTTTCGTGATAGCACCGCCGAGATTATCAAACATGCCGTGCTAGCGGATAGAGCAATGTTTGATCGGCTGATGAGCAAACCTTTGCTTGGTTCTGATTACAACACGCAAGCGCTAATAGATATTATTGTGCGCAACGTGCAGATCAAGCGCGATATTGTGCAGGCGGATGAGACGGAACAGGGTATGCGTCAAACGCTTAACCTTGGCCATACCATAGGCCATGCCGTTGAAGCAGCAAGTAACTTTAGTCTTGGTCACGGCAGCAGTGTTGCCATTGGCCTGTGCTGCCTGGTGCGCGGCGCTGCCAAGCTGGGCTGGTGCGATCCTTATTTGCTTCAACCCATTACACAAATCATCCAAGCACATGGTCTGCCCACTAACACAGACGTTGATCACGCAACCCTCTTTGAATATGCTACCCATGACAAAAAACGTCTCGCTCAAAGCGTTAACCTCATCGTACCTACCACCATTGGTGCTGTAGAAATAAAACCAATTTCCCTCACCCAGTTACAAGACCTTATTGACGCAGGCTGCGGCAAAGCCGGCTGTAGCAAATAAAAGGAGTATGATGGACGTCAAAATTACCCCGCATGAGCTCAGCGGCTCTGTGAACGCAATCTCATCCAAATCGGTTGCCCACCGCTTGCTCATTTGCGCAGCTCTTGCCGATAAGCCCTGCAATCTTGAATGCGATACAACAAGCGCCGACATCATGGCAACGGTAGACTGCCTACGGGAGCTGGGCGCACACATTACTCGAACACAAACGGGCTTTAGGGTTGTGCCCATCAAGCAGCGTGGACGTCACTTTTGGATGCCTCGTGCAAAACTTGATTGTCGTGAATCCGGTTCCACCCTGCGCTTTTTACTTCCAGTAATCTGTGCTCTTGGTACTAAGGCAGCTCTTTCCATGGGCGGCAAACTGCCGCAACGGCCGCTCTCTCCTTTATATGAACAGCTCATTGCATCTGGTGCTCAAATAACTCCGCAAGGCACGGTACCCATGATGGTTTCTGGTGCTATGCATGCAGGTATTTTTAGAATGCCTGGCAATGTATCTTCTCAATATGTCAGCGGCCTGCTTATGGCTGCCCCGCTCTTATCGGACACCTTGCAGGTTGTGGTTACAGAACCCGTAGAATCTCGTCCGTATATCCAACTTACCATCAATGCCATGCAGCAGTTTGGCGTACCCGTATACACAGAGCGCACCGTTGAATTTGATCAGAAGGTCACCATTTATACGGTTGATGGCTCTGCTCGGTATAGTTCACCGCAGACAGCGTATGTAGAAGGAGACTGGTCCAATGCGGCATTTTGGCTGTGCGCCGCAGCTTTGGGCGGTAACGGCATTGCTGTCAACCAGCTCAATCTATCAAGCGCGCAGGGTGATCGCTCCATCATGGCAGCACTTGCCCGCTTTGGCGCACGCATTTCTCGTAAGGGTAAATCCGCGCTGGCACTGGCAGATCATATTGATGCCTGTGTCTTAGACGTTGCCGATTTTCCAGATCTGGTTCCTCCCCTTGCCGTCGTTGCAGCGTTGGGTAAGGGAACTACCCAGCTCACGCGCGCGGGGCGCCTGCGGCTTAAGGAATCTGATCGCCTGCAAACGGTATGCCAGGGCCTGAGTGCCCTTGGTGCTACCATCCACATTCAGGACGATGGACTGGTTATCGAAGGCGTTGAGCAGCTCAAGGGTGGCGTGGTGGATGCTTCCAATGACCATCGCATTGCCATGATGGCCGCCCTTGCCGCCGTACGCTGTGAGGGCGACGTTATTATTCGCGGTGCACACTGTGTTACTAAGTCATATCCTCATTTCTTTGAGGACTATGCCCAACTGGGCGGGCTTGTTGAGAAGATAGAAGAGGTACAGGAATAATATGGCATCTACGTTTGGCACAAGCGTGCGTATCAACCTGTTTGGACAGTCTCATTCCGATGCCATTGGCGTATGTATAGAGGGTCTTCCTGCCGGGTTTTATATTGACCAACAAGCATTAGCGGCCTTTATGGCGCGACGCGCACCGGGACAAGCTGCTTGGTCTACGCCGCGTAAGGAAGCAGATGCACCTCACTTTGTGTCTGGCCTTAATCCCGATGGCTACACCTGCGGCGCACCTCTTTGTGCACTCATCAAAAACAACAATACGCACTCGGCAGACTATGATGAGCTGGTCCGCATTCCTCGTCCTGGTCATGCAGACTTTCCCGCACAGCAAAAATGGCTGGGCTTCCAAGATGTGGCCGGCGGTGGGCATTTTTCTGGCAGACTGACCGCGCCTCTTTGCATTGCCGGTGGTATTGCCCTCCAGATGCTTGAGCACAATGACATTTTTGTTGCAGCTCACCTCAGTGAGGTGGCCGGTATTGCGGATGAGCACTTTGCAGCCTATCACAACGACAGCGCTTCTCGACATCTGCTGTACCAGCAGATGCAAGCGCTTCACGATGGACGTCCTTTTCCTGTTTTGAATGATCAGGCCAGCGCACAGATGCAGCAAGCCATTGCACAAGCACGCCATGATAAGGACTCGGTAGGTGGCATTATTGAGTGCGTGGCTACAGGGTTGCCTGCAGGTGTAGGAGGACCGCTGTTTGATGGCATTGAATCCGCCATTGCACGGATTGTGTTTGGCATTGGCGGCATAAAAGGACTGGAATTTGGCCGAGGCTTTGAAGCAGCATTGATGCGCGGCTCTGAACACAATGATGCCTATCACATGGAACAAAACACTATTGCTCCTCTTACCAATAATGCGGGCGGCAATCTGGGCGGCCTTACTACGGGCGCTCCCCTGCTGTTTAGAATGGCCGTTAAACCAACATCTTCCATTGGTCTTGAGCAGGATTCTGTGGATATGCAGCAAAAACATAACGCACGCCTTGCTGTGGTTGGGCGCCATGATCCTTGTATTGCTCCCCGCGCTGTTCCAGTAGCAGAAGCTATCATGGGTATTGCCCTGTTAGATCAGCTTATTTCCTATCCAGCACAGCAGACCTATGCTTCATTTGCAAAGGCTCTTGCTACTCAAAAACATGTAAACACGGATTTAGACTCACGTTCAAACACAGACTTAGACACGAAATAGGGTTGGTATGCAAGATCTTTCCGACATTCGTCAGCGCATAGACGAGATTGATGACAGTATTATTGATCTATTTGTGCAGCGTATGCACTGTGTTTCTGAGGTATCAGCATATAAAGCTGCACATAACTTACCCATACTGGACCCCAGTCGTGAGCGTGCAAAGCTCGCCTATGTAGCCTCACAAGTTCCTGACGCGCTCAAAAGCTCAAGCCAAATCCTCTTCTCGCTCCTTATGGAAACAGCCCGCGCAGCCGAACATACACAGCTTGATGGTCCCACCAGCAATACGCTTTTGGGCGATAGCATCTTAGCGGCCCAAGCCAACACGCCAGACCTGTTCCCACAAACAGCACTTGTGGCGTGCCAAGGCGTTGAAGGAGCCTACTCTCAAGTTGCCACCGATAAGCTCTTTAGACATCCCAACATATCCTTCTTTAACACCTTTGAAGGCGTTTTTAACGCTGTTGATATGGGCTTTAGTCGCTATGGCGTCATTCCTTTGGAAAATTCAACCGCTGGTTCGGTCACGCAGGTATATGACCTTATGATGAAATACGACTTCCACATAGCCCGCACACTGCGCCTTAAGGTGGATCATTGCGTTTTGGCAAAGCCGGGCACCCGTATGGAAGAGGTGACCGATATCTATAGTCACCCCCAGGCAATTGCACAGTCTTCTGAATTTTTGGACGCCCATAAAGCCATTACCGTCCATGTTGTCGAGAATACCGCGATGGCAGCACAGCTTGTTGCTCAGTCACCAAACAACACAAGCGCCGCTCTTTCGAGCCGCTGGTGCGCCGAGCTGTATGGCCTAGTTACCCTTGCAAAGAATGTGCAGGACAAAGGGAACAACTACACTCGCTTTGCCTGCATCAGCAAAGGTCTTGAGGTGTATCCGGGTGCGGACCGCAGTTCTCTTATGCTTGTGGTTGGCCATGAACCAGGTACGTTGTACAAAGTGCTTTCTCGATTTTATGCGCTGGACATCAATATTTGTAAGCTGGAAAGTCGCCCCATCCCAGATCGTGACTTCGAGTTTATGTTCTACTTTGATATAGAATGTCCCGTTGCTGCTCCCCAGTTTGCACTGCTCATGAACAGCTTGAGTGACGTATGTGAGGAGTTCCGCTACCTTGGAAGCTATTCGGAGCTGGTGTAATGGCAGATCAAACACACGCTTCTGCACACAACAATCCACAAAACCCGGCGACCCTCATCCCCTCTACGCCATATGGACTTGTTGGTCGCACGCTTGCGCACAGCTGGTCTTCCAAAATCCATGCGCAGCTGGGTAGCGCCCCCTATGCACACTATGAGCTTGAGCCGGAACAACTCGAGACATTCATCCATGCTGACGGCTGGCAGGGACTTAATGTAACCATCCCCTACAAGCGTGCCGCCGCTCAGCTGGCCGACGAACACTCTCAAGCGGTACAGGAGCTGGGTGCTGCTAACACGCTGGTGCGTCTTTCTAACAATACCATCTATGCCGAGAATACCGATGTGCTCGGTTTTTCTTGGATGCTTGAACGGTTTTGCACAACCCAGCTTGCCGGTAATGCTACCGACGTGCTTACCAACAAAAAGGTGCTTGTGTTGGGTAGCGGTGGTGCTTCACGCGCCATTTGCTATGTACTTAAGCAGGTACAAGCACAGCCCGTTGTGGTTTCTCGCACGGGCACGACCACCTACACCAACCTGCTGCCACAGCATCAGGATGCCACGCTCATTGTTAATACCACGCCGGTAGGTATGTATCCTCACGACTCCACCTCACCTGTATCTCAACAGACGCTTCAAGCGTTTTCACAGCTCAAAGGCGTATTAGATATTGTGTACAATCCAATACGCACGCGTCTTTGTCAACAGGCACACCAGCTAGCAATCCCTGCTCAAACCGGTTTATCCATGCTCGTTGCTCAGGCCTGGGCCTCCTCTAAACTTTGGCAGCAGCGCGCTCTTCCTGAAGAGTATATTGAGGCCATCGAGAAGGACCTCCAACGTCAGATTTTAAACATTACCTTTATCGGCATGCCTGGCTCTGGCAAGTCTTCTACCGGTAGAAAGCTTGCGCATATGCTTCAGCGTCCCTTTGTTGATCTTGACGATGCAACAGCTCTTGCGTGTGGTATGTCGCCAGCACGCTATATCACGCAGTATGGTGAGGCCGCTTTTAGAGACATAGAGACGCAGGTATTGGCACAGTACAGCCATGAATCTGGACTTATCATCTCTTGTGGCGGTGGGGTGGTTACCCGTCCAGAAAACCATGATCTACTGCATCGTAATTCAGTGGTGGTCATGATTGACCGCCCACTCAACGAACTTTCTGTTGAGGATCGACCGCTTTCGCAAACACAGGGTATCCAGGCGCTGGCAAAACAGCGTATGGACTTGTATTATAGCTGGTCAGACCATGTAGTTCAGACTACGGGATCTCCTCAAACAGACGCTGAAGCTACCAAGAACCTTCTTGATCTCTAACGTAAGGCTTTTACTAAAGAGCGTCACAAAATCCCCACTGCAGCTGCCATTTACGGAGAGCTGAGCACAACTCATAGATATATATGCTTGCAAAACAGTGTAGCGTGCAATACTTATCGTTTAACAAAGCATGTAAAAGCACTTCAAAGAGTAAGGATGTAACGGGGATTTCTCGCACAAGCAATCATGAACTATGAAAACGTCGCAGCACACATTTTGGATAACATTGGCGGTAAACAAAACGTGCTCACCAGCACGGTCTGTATGACCCGTCTGCGGCTCAGCCTGAGCAATGTTGCCCTAGTAAATGAGGATGAGCTTGCGGCACTTGATAGCGTTTTAGGGGTTGTTTCTCGTGGGGACCACGGTATAGAAGTTGTGTTTGGACCTACGGTTGTCGAGAAGGTATATCAAAGCTTTACCTTGCTCATTGGTTCAAAAAATAATGAAACTACGCCTCCCGAGCGCCCACGTGGTGCTGTACGCGTTCACATTAGTCCTGCTCGTCGCCAATCCTTTGCTGCTCAAGCGCAAGCACTCATGACTGCAACACAAGACACGCAAGATGCACAGGCAGGTGTGGGTGCTAACGCTGCTGCCAAGACTATAAACGCCAACGATGATATTTCAACACTTGTTGCCGCCCTGGATAATGCACCAGCCACGCGCAAGGCTGTTTCTTTTTCTGCTTCACACAGACCGAGCGCGCAAAACAGACAAGGTACTCAAACAAAACCAGCAGCCCATAAAAAGGTGTTGGTATTGAACGGACCAAACATTAATATGTTAGGCATCCGTGAACCACAAATTTATGGCGCTCAAACCTATGCCGATCTTATCGACCTATGCCAGGATGAAGCCGGTAAACTAGGTTTTGAGGAATGCAGCTGTTTTCAATCCAATCATGAGGGAGATCTCGTGGATGAAATTCAGCATGCCTATGGTATCTATGACGGTATTATCTGTAATCCCGGTGCCTATACCCACACGTCCATTGCCCTACTTGATGCTCTCAAAGCGGTACAAATTCCCTGCATTGAAGTACATATCTCCGCAGTGGATGCTCGTGAGGACTTCCGCCAGGTCTCCTATATTCGTCAAGCATGCTTTGAGACCATTGTGGGACTGGGTCTTGCTGGCTATCGTAAAGCGCTGCAGTCTATGGCCCGATATCTGTCTCGTTAATCCATATTGCGTTAGTCCATGCTATGAGTGCTGTAGACCTTCTCGTCTTCCCATAACACTACTTGCCCTGCCTCAAGCGATTGGGGTACATCTATAAGGCGTTGATTAGAAGACCCTCTAAAGCGCAGGGTAATATCGTAGAGCTCCTTTATAAACATGCCATCAACCAGCACATCGAGGCAGGCCAAAATACGATCTGTTACCTCGGTATGGTGAAAGCCGCCCTCATTGATCTCTTCCCAAGTATCACCTGTGTAGCACCAGATGCTTTTGTTGGGAAATTCTTTGCGTACGCGCTCAAAAAATGCTACCAAACCACGCTGGTTTTCCGGCTCCATAGGCTCGCCACCCAATACGGTAAGCCCTTCAATCCAGCTGGGACGTAGGCTTTCTACAATGGTGTTTGCAACCTCTTCTGTAAATTCCTCACCAAAGCTAAAGCACCAAGTCTTAGCATTAAAGCATCCCTTGCAATGCCTGCGACATCCCGATACAAACAAACAGGTACGCACGCCTGTGCCGTTGGCAATATCCGAATATTTGATACCTGCGTAATGCATGGTGAAATCCTTTGCAAAAGTATACTACGAAGCATGTGTACAAAAATGCGAGCTACCTAGGCAGCCCGCATTAGTTGTTACAACATATACCGCTTAGAGATGAAGTACGCGGTCCTTAATCTCTTCGGTACGGCCCTGATTCCAGAACTGGGTACCAATATAGCCGCAGGTACGACGTGCTACATTGAGCTTATCCTGATCACGATTGCCGCAACGTGGGCATTCCCAAATCAGTTTGCCATCCGTATCTTCGATAATCGTAATCTCACCGTCATAGCCGCATTCCTGGCAGTAGTCACTCTTGGTATTGAGCTCGGCATACATGATGTTGTCGTAAATAAAACGCATAACGCTTACAACAGCTTCCAGGTTATCCTGCATGTTAGGAACCTCAACGTAGCTGATAGCCCCTCCTGGAGACAGGCGTTGGAATTGGCTCTCAAAAGCAAGCTTCGTAAACGCATCAATGGTTTCAGAAACGTGCACGTGATAGCTGTTAGTAATGTAGCCGTGGTCCGTGATATGAGGAATGACACCAAAGCGACGCTGCAATGACTTGGCAAACTTATAGGTTGTAGACTCAAGAGGCGTACCATACAGTGAGTAGTCTATATCCTCAGCCTCTTTCCATTGCGTGCACTTATCGTTCATGTGCTGCATAACAGAAAGTGCAAAGGGTGTAGCCTCCGGATCCGTATGAGAGTGCCCCGTCATAAAGCGTGTAGTCTCATACAGGCCAGCGTAGCCCAAAGAAATGGTGGAGTAGCCGCCATACAACAGCTTATCAATGGGCTCTCCCTTGCTCAGGCGAGCAAGGGCACCGTATTGCCACAGGATGGGTGCTGCATCGGAAAGCGTACCCAACAAACGCTCATGGCGGCAGCGCAATGCCTTATGACAGAGCTCAAGGCGCTCATCAAAAATCTCCCAAAAACGATCCATGTCACCACCAGAAGACAGTGCCACATCGGGAAGGTTGATGGTTACAACACCTTGGTTAAAGCGACCGTAGTACTTGGGCTTGCCGGGAACATAATTCTTAGCATGAGCGATATTGTTAAAGCCGCCCTCAGAGCGATCGGGCGTCAAGAAAGAACGGCATCCCATGCAGGTAAAGGTATCACCCTCACCTTCCTTCTCGCCAGTAGAGAGCTTGTATTCCTTCATCTTCTTCTCAGAAATATAATCGGGTACCAAGCGCTTGGCCGTGCACTTAGCAGCCAGCTGCGTTAGGTAGAAGAAGGGCTGACCAGGCTCAATGTTATCTTCCTCAAGGACATAAATAAGCTTGGGGAACGCGGGGGTAATCCACACGCCCTGCTCGTTACGAACGCCCTCATAACGCTGACGCAGGGTCTCCTCGATGATAAGTGCCAGATCCTTCTTGGTGCGCTCATCCTCAACCTCATTGAGATACATGAACACGGTTACAAACGGTGCCTGGCCATTGGTAGTCATCAGCGTGACCACCTGGTACTGGATGGTCTGAACACCGCGACGAATCTCATCACGAAGGCGCTTCTCTACAATCTCTTGCAGCTTGTCTGCAGCGGGCTCCACGCCAAGGCTATTAAGCTCGTCGATGGTCTGTGAGCGAATCTTCTTACGAGAAACGTCAACAAAGGGCGCCAAGTGAGACAGAGAGATGGACTGGCCACCATACTGGTTAGAAGCAACCTGAGCAATAATCTGCGTTGCAATGTTGCACGCAGTAGAAAAGCTGTGAGGTTTTTCTATCATAGTGCCCGAAATAACCGTGCCGTTTTGCAGCATGTCCTCCAGATTGACCAAGTCACAGTTGTGCATGTGCTGCGCGTAATAGTCTGCATCGTGGAAGTGGATAATGCCCTCATTATGAGCCGCTACTACGTCCTCCGGCAGCAGCATACGCATGGTAAGGTCTTTGGAAACCTCTCCGGCCATGTAATCGCGCTGCACCGAGTTAACGGTTGGGTTCTTGTTAGAATTTTCCTGCTTTACGTCCTCGTTATTGCACTCAATGAGCGACAAGATTTTGTCGTCCGTAGTGTTCTTCTGACGCTTAAGGCTTTGAAGATAGCGATAAATAATATACTTACGAGCCACCTCAAAACGATCCAGAGCCATGATCTCATCCTCAACCATGTCCTGAATCTCTTCTACTGTAACCGTGTGGCCTGCATCCTCACAACGATCGCGTACATTCTCTGCCGCATAGGTAATCTGACGCGGTGTCAGACGCATATCAGAGGGAACTTCATTATTGGCGGCGGTAATAGCGTTAGAGATTTTTTTGATGTCAAAAATAACCTCAGAACCGTTACGCTTAATAATCTTCATGGCAGAAACTTTCTTCTTTATGCAGATTGAGCTACCGAGAAAACCGATAAGCTACGCTGCTTTCTTCGACACCGTCTATCCTACTCTATTTGTGGGCCTTAAGTATGCACAATTTTCCTTAAACCACAAAATATTGTTGCTCAATTTATCTATAACCACAATATATGGTAGACGCTGAACAGGGGTTTTGTAAAGAGCTGCAGGTAGATAATTTGCGTCCAACACCACATATTGCGCTTGCAACCTTTTTCCCACACTCTTATGTCATGCACCACGAACCATGGGACGTTGGCTCCACATAATTTATCCACCAACATCCACCGATGCCGATAACCTTACTGTGCAAGCGCACACACTGACCGCAACCTTTATCTGCTAAATGCACTACACTAAGTAGGTTACCTGTTACATAATTGCACCAATGGTGAAAGGACTATTATGCCCAACGAGGGTAGTTACGAAGTTGCGCTTAAGCGCAGCAATGATATCCATCATGACATTGAATCTGGCAATGTTGCACCCTATACCATGCTTACGGGTGATCGCCCTACCGGACGCTTACACCTTGGCCACTACTTTGGCACCATTGCACAGAGGGTTCGTCTGCAAAACCTTGGTGTAGCCACCAATATTATTATTGCGGATTATCAGGTCATCACGGATCGAGATACCACGGAGCACATCCAGGACAATGTGTACAACATGGTTATGGATTATCTTGCCTGCGGCATTGATCCCAATAAGACTATGATTTTTACCCATTCTGCAGTTCCCGCAGCAAATCAGCTTATGCTTCCCTTCCTATCGTTAGTGACCGAAGCAGAACTCAAGCGCAATCCAACCGTCAAGGCAGAGCAGGCAGCCTCTGGCCATGCACTTACCGGCTTACTCCTTACCTATCCCATACATCAGGCCTGTGACATCTTGTTCTGCAAGGGTAATCTCGTACCCGTAGGGCGCGATCAGTTGCCTCACATTGAAATTACCAGCAAAATTGCTCGTCGCTTTAATGAGCGCTATGGCAAAGTGTTTCCCGAGGTATCCGGTCTACTCACCTCTACCCCACTACTTCCCGGTCTTGATGGACGAAAAATGTCCAAATCTTACGGTAACGCCATCTCTTTGTGCATGACCGAGGAAGAAACCGCCAAGCTTATTAAGAAGTCCAAAACAGACTCTGAGCGTGCCATCACCTTTGATCCCGAGAATCGCCCTGGCGTAAGCGCACTGCTTACCACCGCAAGTATCTGTACTGGCCGTAAGCCCCAAGAAATCGCAGAAGAAATTGGTATGGGCGGGTCCGGACAGCTCAAACGCTATGTTACCGAAGTGGTTAATAGTTACTTTGCTCCTATACGCGAGCGCCGTCGTTCATATGAGCAAAATCTTCCCTACATCAAAGAAATTCTGCATGAAGGCAATAAAAAAGCAAACGCCCTTGCCGAGAAAACCTTGGATGAGGTACGTGAAGCTATGGGTATGACGTACTAACGTTAATAAAATAGTTCTACATGCCGGTAAAGGTGAATGAGAACTTCTTATTCACCTTTTTCTTCACTGATTTTTGATTTAAAAAAACCGCCCCACTTAGGTGAGGCGGTTTATTACTCTATCTATGCGAGCGCGTAGCTTAGAGAACCATCATTGCGATGGTAAGGATGATGATGGAAGCCAAAGCAATGGTTCCAACAACCTTAATAGCAAACTTAACCCATGTACCGTACTCAATACGAGACAGAGCCAAGCCACCCATGATTGCACCATTAGTAGGAGTAATCAGGTTTACAGCACCGGAAGCTGCAGAGAAGATCATGATCATAACTGCAGGGTTGAAGCCAAGCTGCTGAGCCAGAGGTCCCATGATAGGCATGGACACGGTTGCCATACCAGAGGTGGAAGGAATGAGGAAGGACAGCAGGAAGTACAGCAGGTAGCTACCAACAGAGAAGACAACACCCGAAGTGCCTGCAAGAGCTGTAGCTGCAGCGTTCAAAACGTAGGTAGAAAGACCAGTAGAGCTCATAACTACCGATACACCACGGGAAAGAGCAATGATCATTACTACGGACATCATGTCGCCAGCACCGGCCATGAACTCATCAACGATTTCATGCTCGGAAAGGCCACCAACAACACCAATAATAATAGCAAGGAGCAAGAACCAAGTGGTGGACTCTGCAAAGTACCATTGACCAAGAGGGGTACCGGTCAAGAAAGAGGACCAACCAGCATTGTCGGTAACAGAAGTGGTAAGCGTACCCTTTACATCACCATCGAATGCAAGGTCACCAATCTTCTGATCCTTATAGGTGTCAATGAGATCGTCAGCCGTAATATCGGTAACTTCTTCGTGAGAAGCAGCATCAGAAACAAATACATTTACATTAAGGTCTTCCCAAGGTACGAAGGAAATAACCATGATGATAAATGCTGCAGCAAAAATGCCCAGAACAGCCTTCTGCTTGCCGGTAAGCTTAACGTCCTTGCCGGTCTCCTCAGAAGCGCCACCATAGGTAGCCTCTGCATTTTCAACCTCAGTAGCAGAAAGAAGCGTACGAGAAGGATCAGCCTTAACACGCTTTGCATACTGAATGGTAAAGAATACAGCGATGAGATAAGAAACAACCAAAAGGGCAACGCCCAAGAAGATAACGATGGACTGGTTAACCTCAATGCCAGCAGAAGTAAGAGCTGCTGCTGCTACACCAGTTGCAAAGGGGTTTACGGTAGAACCAAGGCAACCAACACCAGCACCAAGAAGAACCATCATTGCACCCGTAAGGGTATCAAAACCAGCAGCCATCATGGTTGCGGAAAGCAGAGCATAGAAACCTACGGTCTCTTCGCACATACCATAGGTGGAGCCACCAATAGCAAACAGAGCCATAAGAATAGGGATAAGCTTGATCTCATTGCCGCCCATCTTACGAACGAGTGTTGCAATACCATCATTAAGAGCGTTGGTCTTGTTTACGATTCCAAGGAATCCACCAAGAACCATTACGAACAAGCAAACGTCAATAGCGTCTGCAAAACCCCTAGCGGGAGCCATCGTGAAGTCACCGAGCGTAGCGCCGGTAACATCCGCAGTGGTGCCTGCTATTGCAATAGTAATCAGACATACTGCTGCAAGGATAATGAAGATGATGGAGAAGGATGTAAGCATCTCCCTCTTCTTCTTAGGCTGTGCCTGGTCTGCCATGACCGTTCTCCTTTCGTGAGAAACATAAGCAACAACGAACAAAAATAGAACAACTAAAATGCTGCCTATCACTTACATACTGATTTTTGCAGATTCAGTGCAAAAATGCACATAATATTTCTGACCGTTATTCAATAGTCGGTGAGCGTAGTTTTAACAACAACCTTGATTTTTAAAAAAACTTGTAGATGGACTTGAAAATAGCTTACTAGCATATTACCAGTACACTTTTCGTGTCCCTCTTTTTTTATTCTTTTCTAAAAAATAGTTGTAGTTTCATTTCAGTATAGTTTTATGCATAAATACTGCAGTTTTTCTCACTTTTATTGTATAAGTTAAGTAGCCGTTCATGGAACAGTTCTTGACATAGAAAGAAAAACATTGTCCGAAACTAAAGTTTAGCTCAACACATACATAACGCTGAAATAAATACGAGTAAGCATGGCACCTCTCTAAAAGACCTCCCTGGATTGGACCAAGGAGGTCTTAGTACCACTTATATTAGTACATGCTTACTTAAGGGTTGCGTACATTACAGCCTTAATGGTGTGCATGCGGTTCTCTGCCTCTTGGAAAACCTTGGAAGCAGGAGACTCAAATACCTCGTCGGTAACTTCCATCTCAGTGATACCAAACTTCTCAGCAACCTCAGCACCCTTTTTGGTGTTGGTGTCGTGGAAGGAAGGCAGGCAGTGCATGAAGATAGCATCAGGAGCAGCCATAGCCATAACCTCAGAGGTTACACGGTAAGGCTCCATCAGAGGAATGCGCTGCTTGTAAAGCTCATCGGGCTCGCCCATGGATACCCAGATGTCGGTGTAGATAACGTGAGCACCCTTTACACCCTCAGCAACATCAGAAGTAAGGGTAATGGTAGAACCATTCTCAGCAGCAATCTCGCGGCAAGTAGCAACAAGATCCTCTGCAGGCATGTTCTCCTCAGGACCGCAAGCAACAAAGTTCATGCCAAGCTTGGCGCAAACAACCATAAGGGAGTTAGCAACGTTGTTACGAGCATCGCCCATGAATACCAGGGTCTTACCCTTGATGTCGTTGTTGAAGTTCTCCTTAACGGTAAGGATATCAGCAAGCATCTGAGTGGGGTGGAAATCGTCGGTCAGACCATTCCATACAGGTACGCCAGCCTTATCGGAAAGCTCCTGTACGACATCCTGATCAAAACCACGGTACTCAATACCATCATACATACGGCCAAGTACGCGAGCGGTGTCCTCTACGGACTCCTTGTGGCCCATCTGAGAACCAGTAGGCTCAAGATAAGTTACGCCCATACCAAGGTCATAAGCGCCAACCTCAAATGCGCAACGAGTACGAGTGGAGGTCTTCTCAAAAATAAGAGCAACATTCTTGCCCTCAAGATAACGGTGAGGCACACCAGTCATCTTCATGCGCTTGAACTCAGCGGAAAGGTCAAGCAAGTAGTTAATCTCCTCGGTAGAGAAGTCAAGCAGCTTAAGGAAGCTGCGACCAGAAAGGCTTACACCCATAGATCTGATCCTTTCAAATAGAAAACAACAACCGGGAACTCCCGGATAGTACCTAATTAAACAGTACTAGTCCGGAGATGAGTGTAACTCACCCCCGGACCGAGACCTAGAACTCTATAAGACTAGAGATCCTCACGTACAAAAGGCATGCTCATGCAGCGTGGGCCACCACGGCCGCGGGAGAGCTCTGCGGAAGGTGCAACGAGAAGGTCAAGACCTTCTTTGTACAGTACGTCATTGGTAACAGAGTTGCGCTGATATACGCAAATCTTACCAGGAGCAACGCACAGGGTGTTGGAACCATCGTTCCACTGCTCACGAGCAGCTGCAACAGGATCGCCGCCACCGCAAGGAATGAGCTTAACAGCGTCAAGACCCATAGCCATTGCAAGAATGTGCTCGAGGGTGTCGTTCATCTCTTCGATCTTGATCTCGCCCTCAGCAGCACCCTTGGTGAGCTTGAATACGCGCAGCGTACCCATGATTGCTGGGTGGATGGTGAACTTGTCAACATCAATCTGAGTAAAGACGGTGTCAAGGTGCATGAATGCACGAGAGGAAGGAATGTCAAATGCGTAGATGGTGTCGATCTCGCACTCGTCGCCCTTCTCCCAGAACATGTTCTGAGCCATGATGTCAATAGCAGCAGCCTGGGTGCGCTGAGAAATACCAACAGCCAGGGTGTGAGCGTTGATGTTAAGAACGTCGCCGCCCTCGGTGTGAGCTGCAGAGTCACGACGGAACCACAAAGGAGCGTCATTGTACTCAGGGTGATCGCGGAAGATGTACTTACCGAAGAGGGTCTCGCGGTTACGAGTTACGGAGTACATACGATTGAGGTTAACACCCTTACCTACGATTGCGAAGGGATCGCGAGTGAAGTAGGTGTTAGGCATGGGGTCAATCAAAAGGTCAGACTCGCCATCGGAGTCATGACCAACAATCTCGTCAAGAAGAGCGGTGGAGTTGGTGGGAAGCTCAAGCTCATTCTTACGGATACCAGCAATAGACTTCTCTACAAAAGTCTGGGTATCAGTAATGGAGTCCATGAACTCCTTAACGGCTGCACGAGCGGTTGCACCATGAAGGCCAGACTCGTCGAGCCACTGATTAGTGAATTCCTCACGAGAACCAGCAGCGTCAAGTGCCTCAGCAGTCAACTTCTCGAGGTATACAACCTCAGCACCTGCCTCCTGAAGAAGCTCAGCAAACTTGTCATGCTCAGCCTGAGCTACCTCAAGAAAAGGTACGTCGTCGAACAAAAGACGACCAAGCTCATCGGGGGGAAGATTGAGAAGCTCCTCGCCAGGGCGGTGAAGGCAAACCTTCTTCAGAGAGCCAATCTCGCTGTGGACGTAGAGTCCGTTAGCCATTGTCCCTCCTCCTTTCAATGTCGCATCCCTGCGACGTATCTGGATTGTACATGCGTATGCATGCACCACTACCAACACGGCACCGTAGCACAACCAAGTACCACGCCCGTGGATTTACGATTATCAATATACATTCATTATTCAGTAATGCAACGAGAAAATCTGAACGGTATATTTGCGTCTGTTAACGGTCTTGAAATACTAAACAACTCATAAACTAACCATATATCCAGCATAAACTATGAGAATTAACTGGACTTTCTATTTTTCACTTGAAATTTCATTTATCTTTTTTGTAATTTTTCGTCCTGAATTTACACATTTCTTACAAAAGTTTTAGGTATTTCGAGAATTTCAGAATATTCAAGATATTGGGTAATTTATGCAATAAATACTAGTAATCGGATATTGCGATTTTTGTTTATTACCCCCTATTTTCTTGTAATGGGGGCCTTACATGCGAACAAACCAGCTTATAAACAGAAGCTAGTACTCATTTATACTCTGCTACAAATGTTTGCTTTTACATGTACAAGTAATTGTCGTTTTTACCCTATCCCTGTAATAGATCTAAAATTTTTTCCTTATCTTTTAGGGTGGAAAACTCTTTAAAAGAATGCCCATCTAAATGCAAAACCTTATTACAGGCAGTCATGAGGAACTCATAGTCATGAGAAATGATAAGAACAATTTTCTGTTTTTCCTGGAGTCGCTTCATTCTCTCTGCAATAAGCCGCATATTGTTTGCATCTAATCCACTTGTAGGCTCATCAAACAGATAGACATCCCTTTCCAAAAGCTCAGCTACTGCAATGGTCAAGCGCTGCTTCTGACCACCTGACAGAATTTGCGGATGTAAGGCTTTTACTGTCTCTAAATGAAACTGACGTAGGATTTCATCTGTATCGGCCTTTGGATTGCTTAGACGCAGTTCATCTTCAAGAGAAACCTCAAAGAGGTTGCTGTCAGTATTATTTGATAGGTAATAAATCTTTTTCTTTCTTTTTGATCTCGTTATGCGCTGCCCATTAAGGACTATGCTGCCCTTTTGTTCCTTAAGCAGGCCGCTTACTAGTTTACATAAGCTGCTTTTTCCAACACCGTTATCCCCTATGATTCCGTAGACATTGCCACTCTTAAATGAATAGCTGAGGTTGCTTATGAGCTTTTTATTCTTATACGAAAAACAGAGCTTATCTAACTCCAGTACCTTTGAATTGAGTTCTTCTCTTGAGATTGCTTGTCCAACAACACGATCTAGGTCATATGCTCTCAGTCCCGCTGTTTTGAAGAAATCATTACTACTTGCAAGAAGTTCTTTTTCTGAAAAAGAGGCTTTGATCTCACCATTCTCAAGGTAATAATAGGTATCGACAAGCCCCTGTAAATAGTAAATTCTATGCTCAGAAATCACCATTGTTTTTCTTTGCGCTTTTAATGACAGCATCAATGCTCTTAACGCCTCTACGCTTTTCATATCAAGATTAGCCGATGGCTCATCAAAAACATAAATTGGTGGATCAAGAGCATTTATAGAGGCAATTGCAATTTTTTGTCGTTCACCACTTGAAAGGTGAAGGAGCTCTTTATCAATCAAATCTTCACCATTAATTGAAGAGAGTGCCTCTGTAATCCTTTTTGCAATTTTTTCTCGGTCTACTCCATAATTTTCTAAGCCAAAGGCAATTTCATCAGCTACGTTATCTGCAAAGAACTGACTTTTAGGGTTTTGAAAAATTGAACCGACTCGTCTTCCTATTTCATAGAGTTCCCTCTCACGGGGATTCATGTCTCCTAGTGCAATGTTTCCGCTTACATTCCCAGCATAAAATTTATATGCAAGCCCATTTAGTATTCTTGTTAGTGTTGTCTTTCCGCATCCACTGGCCCCAATAAGAGCGACCACCTCTCCTTTTTGAATTTCTAAATTGATATTTTTGAGTATGGTTTTAGGATTTTGATTGTATGAAAAACTAAGCTGATCAAGTGTAATCACCCTATCATCGCCCCTTCCATAAAGTACAGACCAACTGTACAAAGAACAGCTAAGGTGACTACAACAGCATCAACCTTTCTGAATTTTATTTCTCGCCTTGAGCTGTGCTTCCCGCTAGCAGAGATTCCCCTTACTTCAGATGCAGCTGCTAGTTCCTCGGCAATTTTGGACGCAGAAAACATCATAGGAACAAACAAATATTCCATCATTACCAGCGGTTTTCTAAAAGAGAGCAGTCCTCGTAAGGTAAGTGAATCAATAATCTCCGAAAACTCGCTCTTTACCACAGGAAAAAATCTCATCATAAAAATCAGCGGCAGAGCTATATTCCTGTGGACTCTCATTTTCTTCATTACGGCCATGAGCTCGCCTGGTGATGTTTTCATTATTGGTATAACAGATAAAACAATAACCAGGGTCCTCATAACTATAAAAAGAAACATATCCGGAAGAATAATCCCAAATCCATTTCCTTTTGAAGCCAGCCGTAGAGCGCTGATAAATATGAGTGCAAGCATGATTTTTACGCTCGATTTGCCATATCCTACTATGGATACATAGAGCAGAAGAATAACAGCCAGTAGAAAAAGTACAGTATCTTTGGACAACATTGCCGCCAAAAATACTGTACTTACAAATACCGCTATTTTGGAACGTAAATCCAAATGCATTATTGGAGTATGCCTATCTTTTTAAAGTGTTTCTCGGTCATTTTATTTCCTAAATAGCATCCCAGTACGGCCGCTACTGCAGTCAATGCCAAAGAAATAAGCACCCACTTCTCATCCGTATAATACTGTGTTTGAATTTGAACCTGCTCCGAAGATACTCCCGTTTTAAGAAATGCATCTTTAAAGAACCAAATTTCACTCATTCCATGAGCTGCTCTTGTAAGCGAGGTAATAATCCAAGCAATCGTAATTCTTTTTACATTCCTATAGCTATCAGTGCCTATCATAGACAAATCTGCCAGAATGCCACCGCCTAAAAACCAGGGAAACATAAACGGTCCCATAAAGAGCGTTGCTAAAACTGCTTGCAAGATATTGTAAATAAGGGCAACCCCAGGCTTCCCAACTTTCATTGCCATGTATACGAAAAAGGGGCCTAAAATTAATGCCGTAAACACCGCATTAAAAATCATGTTAAAGAATAGTGATGCCCCCGTTACCATGGAAAACGCTATAAACACTACAATCATGATTGCAGAAAAGATTCCTATGGTTGCCAAATCCTTTACGGATAATTTCTTTGTGCTTTCCATAAACATTCCCTTCATTGTGTCTGTAAAGATAAAGGCAATGTTTATTGTTAAGGCTATCTAACTTTAATTTCTTGCTAAATCAGACTGAATGTACTGTTTTAGACATCTTTCTATACGCAGAGGGCGTAAGGTTGTACTTCTTTTTGAACGCATTAGAGAATTTAGAGTGATCAGTATAGCCAACTTGAAGAGCAATTTGGGTAATGGGAAGAGCGGAATCTTTTAATAAACTCGCAGCCACCTCCAAACGCTTTTTGATTATGGTTCCATTGATCGTTTCACCGTAGATGCTCCTATAACAGGTTTTCATCGTCGTACTCTTTATATGAAACTCTTCAGACAAAGTTTTATACGTTACGGTCTTATCAAAGTTTTGCAGTACGTACTCGTGGATCTTTTTAACAATGTCAGTATTGCTTTTCACAAAATACTGCCGGTTATTGTCACTATGGAGCAGCGTATTTTTCACCGTTATAAGATACAAAAACAGTTCTTGAAATTTTACTTGTAGGTACTCGACGATAATATCGTCTGAAACGGTATACATTTCAGAAAAAATATGCTCAATCTCAGCTGTAGCCCGCTGTAAAAATAGTTTATCTTCGTAACAAATCTCTTGTAGGACAGACTCGTAGTTTATTCCAAACACTCTTTCTAAACAGTGTATTTCCTCATCAAACTCTGAAGGTGTTATACAAAAAGTAACACCGTGATAATGACTTATAGGAAAGAAGGATTCTTGAGAGCTATTGCTTATTACGTTGATAGCAAAATCTCCGGCTTCCATATAGGTTATAGTTCCGTCTCTTAGCACGCATTCAAATCTGCCTTCCCTACAATGGTTGATCTCATACCTTTTTACCGTGTGTAAGACATCGGGAAGGGAGCTTGTCATTTTTGCTACATGGATATCGTTATAAAATACGCTGACCCCTTTAAAAATTTGGTACTCCGTAATGACATACGTACCATTTTTCAGATCACCATACTCATAAACCTTGCCTTTTGAGGATTCTATTACTTTTTTCTTATCTCTTCCGTAAAGATGACTCATGTAGTCCATAGTGATTACCTTGCATCTCTTTTGTGCGGTATCGTTGCGGTATCGTTTTCTAACGATACTACTCTAATAAATTGTTGATTTGTTTATTGGGTAGCTCTGATTCATGCTTTTATCGAACGTTTTGCAATAAAATACTCCAACAGCGATACGTTTTATATTCCCTAACAGATGGATTCACCATGGCAGAAACACTCACACTCACAATTGAACGAATGATGTATGGAACAGATGCCATAGCACACGATACCACTGGTAAAACCATCTTTGTATATGGCGCTGTACCTGGCGATACGGTTTGCGCACAAATTACTTCTTATGGCAAGACCTATAACAAAGCACGTGTGGTCAAGGTCTTAGAAGCTGGACCTTATCATCGTGAAGCTGCGTGCTCTGCCGCTGAACTGGCAAGCGGCTGTCCATGGGCTCAAATAAACTATGATCAGCAGCTGGTGGCAAAGCGCGCCAATGTTGTAGATGCCCTCACCCGTATTGGCCATTTTGATCCACTCTACACAGAGGAGCTTGTGGATGCATGCAACTCCCCTTCCGATGAATGGGAGTACCGCAACAAACTTGAGTTGGGATTTGAACGTAAGGGAGGTCGTGCACAGCTTGGCGTGCACGCTCTTAACACCAATGAGCTGATCAAGCTTGACCAGACCTTGTTGTTGCCAAAACAGCTTGCAAAGCTACCTAAGGCAATTTCGGGCGCACTCTCCTACCTATCCAACTCGCATGATCTATCTTTTACGCGAGTAGGTATTCGAGCATCTAAACGCACCAAGGATGTAGAAGTCGCTTTATGGACAGAGCCTGGACCATTCCCCCGTGCCCAGGTTGCACGCGTGCTCAACGACGCAGCCAAGCTTACGAGCGTGGTTCGTGTGATGAGTAAGGGCCGTACAAAGGCACGTAAGATTGCCGGTGTGGAGCGCCTAAGCGGTAAAGGTTTTTGGACTGAGAAAATCGGTGAAGAAACCATGCTTTTATCGGCACCCTCTTTTTCCCAAGTGAACACGAAAGGTGCAGAGCGCTTAGTTGAGCTGGTAATGGAGGGACTCGACCCTCAAGCAGATGATGTTGCTATGGATCTATACAGTGGAGCGGGCACCTTTACCCTCCCCCTAGCGCGTGCCTGTTCTTTTGTATACGCCGTAGAAAGCTATGGTCCTGCTGTAAAGGATTTACGTCGTAACATGCAGCAAGCAAGGCTAGATAACATTGATGCTGTTGGCGGTGATGCCGCACGTGAGTTCCCGCAGGGTGAAGCAGATATTATCGTAGTAGATCCACCGCGTGCAGGATTGGCTCCTGAAGTCATAGAGCTTCTCTGCAAACAACCTGCTCGTTCCATAGCCTACGTGTCATGTGATCCTGCAACGCTAGCGCGTGATGTAGCGCGTTTTGCTGCGGATGGTACCTTTGCTCCCGTTCGTATTACGCCCGTTGATTTGTTCCCGCAAACTTTTCATATAGAGTGCGTGTGTTTGCTGTCAAGGGCGGACTAGCTGGGTGCAGATTAGGCTTTGTGTAGCTGGGTTTTATGGTGGCTATTGTTAAAAGGTGCAGCTTGTGGCTGCTTTAGGCGGGATGATAACGGATGTTAGCTGTAATTTTGCTGTTTGTGGAAATATGTCAATAGCTTGGGGTCGAGTGCACAAGATGGATATTGGTGAAAATGCACCCACCTGCACCCATCCTACTGGTGTAAGAAAATATAGCTCGAAAGGTAAAATAGGGTGTAATCATATGTGCGAGGAGAGATACATTACGCTTATTAAAAATAATCCAATATCATTTAGAAATCGCATGAAAGAATTGCGTTTTGACTATCTAGTTGTCCTTTTGTATTTAGCATTGTTATTCGGAGTAACCATGGCAGTTTATCACCTGTTTTTTAAGGGAATTCCGAAAATGAATGAGACACAGTCGCAACTCATTGCTTTATTGACATCAGTTATTCCGATTATTCTAATTTTTGCTTATTTGGATTATGCAAAAGATGGCAGTATTGGTAAACGAAAAGCTAGTCTAAAACTCGTCTATAAACGTAAATCTTTTCAATCAAGCGTTATAAGAAACGTAATCAAAATTTTTACCATGGCAACTAGGACATATGAGTACGATTCATGGAATCTATACTGACTTTGACATATGGGCTATCGTGCTGTTTTTTATGAGCATCGGATTTGCTGTGCTGTTGTTATTAACGGGTTTCATGCGCAAGGATAAAAGACATTTGGGCGATTTATTGGCGCATACGCAAGTACAAAATCAATAACAGACTAGAGATTTAAGAGGTGATTATATGAGGATCTATAGCAATAAGGAAGAACTGAAATCAGAGATAAAGAAGACCTTTGAGAAATACATTGCTGAATTTGATGCTATCTCTGAGGCGTTAAAAGATAAGCGTGTTGATGAGGTTGATCGGACACCAGCAGAAAATCTCGCCTATCAAGTCGGCTGGACGACCTTGCTTCTTCAATGGGAAGAAGGTGAGAAAAATGGGCGGAAGGTAAGTACTCCGTCTGATCAGTTTAAGTGGAATCAACTGGGTGAACTATACCAGTGGTTTACTGATACCTATGCCCACCTGTCACTAGAAGAGTTGAAGACCAAATTAAAAGAGAATATTGCTTCCATTTACGCAATGATTGATGACTTAAGTGAGGAAGAATTGTTCAAACCACATATGAGGGTCTGGGCGGATGAAGCGACCAAAACAGCCGTGTGGGAAGTGTATAAGTTTATTCACGTGAATACCGTTGCACCTTTTGGAACATTCAGAACCAAGATCAGGAAATGGAAAAAGGTAGTACTGTAGAAAAAGGAATCCAGGAACCTATTTGTTTTTATCAGGATATTTAGGTTTGGAATCGCTGGAAAGGTGACTTTTATCAAGCGATATAACGGCACATGCTACAATAACCATTAGTAATTGTTTTATGAAGGTATCAGAAGATGGCAATCAATAAATCCTTTTCTAGATAATGAGAGAGGTTAAATCCTCTCGGTATGTATAAGGAGGATTTATGATACATGTTGATGCTTTAACAAAAGTCGTAGGTACAAGAACTTTATTTGCCATTGACCATCTAGCTATTAATATCTATGACAAGATTGGCTTAATTGGCGATAACGGTACTGGAAAAACCACATTTTTGAGGATACTTTCAAACCTTGATACTGACTATACAGGGCATGTTCATGCGGATACTAAAATTACTTATTTGCTTAATGATTCGGATGATACATTTAGTTGCGTAGATCAGTATGGATCTCAGCAGAATAGTAGTCCAGGCGAGCGGCAGAGACAAAAGCTGGAGGATCTTTTAGCCGACAATAGAACCTTTGTGCTTATTGATGAGCCAACATCCCATCTGGATAGTAAGCAAAAAGATGCATTAGCTAAGCGTCTACAATCTCGTAATAAGGGATTTATTCTCGTTTCCCATGATCGAGATTTTATTAATCAAACATGTACGATAATTTTTGAACTGATACACGGGAAAATTGAGATTTATAATGGCGATTATTCATTTTACTTATCAGAACGAGAAAAGCGCAATACGTTTGCTGAGCGAGAATATCAGAATTATACAAAAGAAAAGAAGCGTCTTTTACACGTTGCAAATGCGATAAAGCAGCAGTCTGCAAAAGTAAAAACCACACCAAAAAGGATGGGTAATTCAGAAGCTAGGCTGCACAAAATGGGCGGTCAGCAAAATAAGAAAAAGCTCGACAAACAGGTAAAAACTACTTTGGAGAGAATGAATCAGCTTGAAGTGAAGAACAAGCCCTATCAAACTACTGCAATCAAGCTTAGTATGGATGAGCGAGAAAAAATTCATGCGAAAGTGATCATTAAGGCAGAAAATCTCAACAAAAGCTTTGATGGTAAGGTCATTTTTAAGAATGCCAATTTTACAATAGACAATATGAGCAAAGTCGCTTTACTGGGAGATAACGGTACCGGAAAAACAACACTGCTTAAGATGATTCTTCACGGGGAAGTTTGGACACATCCAAACTTACGAATTGGTTATTATAGTCAGCTGGAAGAAACACTCGACTGCATAAAGACAATTCTAGACAATGTTTTGCCTTACTCGATCTATGACCAGTCAATGACGAGAATAATTTTAGCTCGTTTAGGTTTTAAAGCAGATGATGTGTTTAAGCAAGTGCACGTGCTTAGTGACGGTGAAAAAGCGAAGGTAAAATTGGCGAAGCTTTTAACGGGTGATTTTAATTACTTGATAATGGATGAGCCAACTAACTTTCTAGATCTTCGTACCATAGAAGCCCTAGAAGATTTACTTCAAGGCTATGACAGACCATTGCTCTTTGTAACGCATGATGTGTCTTTTATCAATACGGTAGCGAATTCTTTGTTGCTTATCTCAGATAAAAAGATTACTGATTTTAAAGGCAGCCTACAAGAATTCAATGAGAGAAGTATCCGACCGAAAGATAGCAAAAAGCAGGATGGGTTTCTCATTGATTTTAGATTGGCCGCAATTAACAATCGACTAGCTTCGCATATTTCAAAAGGAGAACGAGACGAGCTATTAGCTGAATACAACGATCTTATAAAACAGAAAAACAAAAGTTAGGCTCTTAGAATATTCTTGAAAACACCAGCTATAAATTTCTCTTGACATAGTGACATATCGTATTATTATATAGTTTGAATTCAAACTATATAGCGGTGATACCAGTGACGGATAATTTCCACTTTCAGTTGATGCAATTATTTAACGGTCATAACCAAGTTCTGCAAAAAGAGGCTAGAACCCTGGGGCTTTCCCCTGGCCAGCCAAAGATTCTTGAATGTTTAGATTCAAAACAAGCACTTTCTCCAAAACAGATCGGAAAAATGTGCATAATTGATAAGGCGACAATGACGAGCCTTCTAGAAAAAATGGAGAAAGACGGTCTTGTCATACGTTTTGCTAACCCCGCAGACAAGCGTTCTGTTCTTATTAGCCTGACCGATAAGGGCATGGGTCTGGCAAAGCAAATCAATAGCTCCTACAGCAATATAGACGAAACGGTCCTGTCCTGTCTTTCGACAGAAGAGAAAGACCAGTTTCTTGGCTGGATCAGGCTTGTCGCATCGAAGTATATAGAGGACTGATCTTATGAAGGGAGGATTACGATGAACAGAACCCTTAGTCGCTGGTTTTGGTTTACCATCGGGCTCATCATTAATGCATTTGGCATCGCCTTTATCACCAAGGCAAATCTTGGAACGTCCCAGATTTCGAGTATCCCCTATGTGCTTTCACTAAAACTTCCCGTATTTTCATTTGGGATAATGACTTTCTTTATCAACATGCTGTTTATCTTGGTGCAGATTCTCTTGCTTAGACGAAAATTTCAGCTTCTACAACTTTTGCAGATTGTAGCAAATGTGCTGTTTAGCGCTTTTATCGATATTGGAATGATGACTCTGTCTGGGCTTAACCCAGCCGGATTTTTGCAAAGGATTCTCTGTGTGCTAGTCGGATGCATCATTCTTGCCTTCGGGATCTGCGTAGAAGTCGCACCAGATGTTGTCACGGTTTCTGGTGAAGGTATTGTAAAGGTAATCGCTCGGGTGTCCCATAAAGAGTTCGGACAAATAAAAGCCGCTTTTGATATCACGCTGATTGTAATTGCCTCCGTGCTCTCCCTCATCTTTTTCCATACGCTCTACGGCATCGGAATCGGGACTGTTATTTCCGCATGTCTGGTAGGACCTATTACGCTCATTTGCAAGAAAGTTCCACTTGTCCAGCATATCCATATTCTTTCACTGCAGGCATCCGAATCATAGATAGCAAAAAGTACCTGTGCTTATCACGATATTTAAAAATACATTAATAAGGAATACCTATTCATAGCAAAAAAAACCATAGATTTCAATAACAGATTGGATACCCCTGTTAGGCAGTCTCTAAGCTGAAAGCATATGTATAAGGAGGACAGTATGGATTTTCAGCAGTTGGCAAAGCAAGTTGTTGAGGATATCGGAGGTAAAGATAATATCCAATCCTTAACTCACTGTGTAACCCGACTTCGCTTTAAGCTCAAGGATAGAAGTCTGGCGGACAAAGAGGCAGTGAGTCGGATTAAAGGCGTCATCAATGTAGTAGAGCAAGGCGGTCAATTCCAGGTTGTCATAGGTAATGAAGTAACAAAGGCCTACGACGCTGTAGTGGAACTAACCGGCATTCAAGGACAGGCCATCGATGTGGTGGAAAAGGATGACCTTAAAGTCAAGGGCAAGTTCTTGGACATAGTGATTGACTTAGTAACATCCATTTTTACACCCATTATGCCATCCTTGATTGGTGGCGGCATGATTCGTGCCCTACTGATGATTTTGCTTCAAGTTGGGGTTTTGCAAGAAACGAGCGGCGCTTACATAGTCATCAACGAGATTATGTTGCTATCTTTTCATTTTTACCGGTTTACCTTGCTTTTTGTGCAGCCAATCGCTTTAAATGTAATGAGATGCTAGCTGTTGCTCTTGCTTTGACCATGGTGAGCCCAACTATCGTAGCAACCGTAAAAGATGGTACAGCAGCAAACTTCTTAGGTCTGCCCTTAACCGTTCCTGCTGGTGGCTATGGTGGCGGAGTCTTCCCCATCATCATCAGTGTTTGGTTCTTGAGCGTGGTGGAGCGCTTCTGTAATAAACACATTCATCCAATGGCGCGTAATTTCCTCACCCCCATGATTGAGCTGGTCATTACGGTGCCCATAATGTTCCTTGTTTTTGGTCCACTTGTAAGCGTTTTGGAATCTGCTGTTGGAGATGGCTACCTTGCCCTTCAGCATGCAAGCCCACTCTTAACAGGAATTTTGCTCGGTGGTTTATGGCAGGTCTTGGTGGTATTTGGTCTGCACTGGGGTATTGTTCCTATTGGCCAAATCAATCTGGCTCAGTACGGTCGTAACACTATCGGAGCTATTATTGGACCGTCTAAATGGGCACAGGGTGGCTCAGCTCTTGGAGTTGCTCTTCGCAGTAAAGATCCAGACATCAAACAAAATGCTTTCTCAGCTGGTTTGACCTGTATCTTTGCTATTTCAGAGCCCGCTGTATATGGCGTTAACTTGAAGTACAAGACACCATTTTATATCGCTCTTGTTATGTCTGCGCTTGCTGGCGGTATCTGCGGTTTAGGAAATGCAGCGCAAGTCGGCGGCGGTCCTGTTGGAATTTTCAGCTTCCCCCTCTTCCTTGGAGAAGGTTTCTTTGTATTTTGTCTTTGCTATGATTTTTGCCCTGCTGGCATCCTTTATCGTGACCTACTTCTTTGGTTATGACACAAAAAATGACAATTTGCCTGAAGATACTACGGCAGAAAAGCCTGCTCGCAAGGGCGAGAAGAAAACGGTGTATGCACCACTCTCCGGTAAAGTTTTGCCTTTGGATCAGATTCCTGACCCCGTCTTTGCGCAAGGTGTTATGGGTCCTGGCTGTGGCATTGAGCCCAGTTCGGAAACGGTTTGCGCTCCTTTTGCAGGAACAGTAAGCATGGTGGCTGCTACCAAGCACGCCGTTGGCTTGACAAGTGAGGACGGCATGGAGGTCTTGATTCATATCGGACTCGATACCGTCAACATGAACGGGCAAGGTTTTGAAACACATGTAACAGCGGGGCAAAAAGTGAACCTGGGTGATAAGCTCATTACCTTCTCAGCTGCAGAAATTGAAAAAGCAGGCTACTCACGGACAGTGGCAGTTATTCTCACCAATGCCGATGAAGCTGGTCAAGTAAGCCTTAAAGCCGAAGACACCGTTCAGACAAGCGATGTATTGTTATCCGTTGACTAAGATGACGATAAAAGGATAAACATGGGATTTCCAGAGACATTTTTGTGGGGCGGAGCAACAGCCGCTAATCAATACGAGGGAGGCTACCAGACGGGCGGTAGGACACCGTCTACTTTGGATGCCATTACCGCAGGAAAATACAAAGTGCCTCGGATGGTGACCTTCAAGCGAAAAGACGGAAGTATAGGCACGGTCACTCGAGAGGATGCTTTGCCAGAAGGAGCGATTGGCTATATTGATCCTGATCGCTACTATCCAAGTCACCAAGCAACAGACTTTTACCACCACTACAAGGAGGATATTGCTCTGTTTGCGGAAATGGGCTTTAGATGCTTTAGATTTTCCATCTCTTGGTCTCGAGTCTGTCCCAATAGCTTAAAAGAAGTCAATCCAGAAGGACTTGTCTTTTATGATGCGGTGATTGATGAATTGCTAAAGTATAAGATTGAGCCTGTTATCACTCTCAATCACTTTGATATGCCTATGCATCTCGCAGATAGCTATAATGGCTGGGGCGACCGTAATGTAATTGATGCGTACCTTTTCTTCTGTGAGGTTCTGTTTACTCGCTATCGTGATAAGGTTCGCTACTGGATGACCTTCAATGAAATTAATATTTTGCGGGCTTGGGCTCAACTAGGGATTCATGACAATGGACCTCAAGGACGCTATCAAGCAGCTCATCATGTCTTTGTTGCAAGTGCCAAGGCGGTTTTACTGGGGCATTCCATCCAGCCAGATTTTAAGATTGGAATGATGTGTTACTATATTCCCACCTACCCCATGACCTGCCAGCCAGAGGACGTCTATGAGGCCCTCAAGGAAGACCGTAAGCGCAAATTTTACATGGACGTCCAATGCCGAGGTTATTATCCAGCGTATCAGCTCAAAGAGTTTGATCGCTTGGGAGTTACCATTGAAAAAGCTCCTGAAGATGACGAGATAATTCGTCAGGGAACGGTGGATTATATCGGCTTTTCCTACTACAACTCAACGGTAGCAACGATAGATACCAACGCAGAAAAAACCGAGGGTAACCAAATTCTTGCCTATAAAAACCCATATCTCAAAACAAGCGATTGGGGTTGGGCAATAGATCCCTTGGGCCTGAGGATTTCTCTCTGCCGTCTGTATGAGCGATACCACCTTCCACTCTTTATCGTGGAAAATGGTATCGGAGCAGTTGATACCGTGGAAGATGATGGTAGCATCCAAGACGACTATCGAATTGAGTATTTTCGCTCCCATATCCAAGCTATGAAAGATGCTGTTGAGATTGATGGAGTGAATCTTTTGGGATATACCCCATGGGGCTGCATAGATCTTGTCTCTGCTGGGACGGGAGAAATGAAGAAGCGCTACGGTTTTATCTATGTCGATATGGACGACGAAGGTAAAGGCAGTCTCAAGCGCAGCAAGAAAAAATCTTTTGACTGGTATAAGAGAGTCATTGCTAGCAACGGAGAAGACTTAGGATAGACCATTAGGATAGGCTAGCATTTTACCTGCTCAAATCCGTATGATTTTCGAATAACGTATCGCAGCAGTGCGATACGTTATTTTTTACTTTCCAGAACGGTTAATTTCTTACGATTGTCATAACGGATATAACTCATACAGCTTTATATTTAGCGCAAAACACGCCTATTATATACATAACACGCACATAACCATTGCTTTTTGCTATATTATCTTATAATGAATTACAAAGGAGGAACCACTATGGCTAAAGTCAGCACTAATATCAATCTGGATGCAGATCTCAAACGCTCTGCACAGGCTTTACTAAAAGATCTTGGAATGGATCTCACAACAGCAGTGACGATTTTCCTTCGTCAGACAGTTCGCGATCAGGGGATCCCCTTTCAAATCACCCGCAATGTTCCCAATGCTGAGACTATATCCGCTTTACACGAATATGAAGAGATGAAATTGCATCCTGAGAACTATAAGCACTATGCAAACTTTAAAGAGGCAATGGAGGATGTTCTCGCATGAGTTTGCAAGTACGGTGATGAGCTGATCTTATTTCTTAACCGCACAGGGTCACATGCCGATCTCTTTGGTATGTAAGACAGCTCATTCAAGTCAACAAGGAGTATGATGACCTACACGCACACACGTTTAAACGTGTGTGCGTGTATCTATAAAAAGCCAGAAGGAACAGCAGGTATGTTTGATAAGCGCTTACTTAAGCTCTGCCAAGAGGCAAGGCTATATATCGCCGGAAATATTTTCTTCCAATGGGTAGAGTTGCTGCTTAATGCAGCAATGATTTATGTGATTAGCAATGCAGTCCAAAGGCTCTATCTAAAATCCTGGGGCACACAAGAACTGTTGCGCCTTGTTCTTATCATCATATGCTTTACTATCGCACGTTTTGCAACAACAAAACTGGCGACAAAAATGAGCTACCTCGCATCCCGCAACGTCAAAAAAACGCTACGCGAAAAGATATATAAAAAGCTCCTTGCGCTTGGCGGAAGCTGGCATGACAAAGTAAATACCGCAGAATTGGTACAAGAAAGCGTAGAGGGTGTTGAGCAGCTTGAAAACTATTTTGGACTGTATCTTCCACAATTCTTTTATGCATTTCTAGCACCAATTACGCTCTTTGTGCTGTTTGGACTTTACGGGAGTTGGACAGTCGGTGCCATACTGCTGGTTTGCGTACCCCTAATTCCGGGGGCCATTATGATAGTGCAAAAGATTGCCAAAAAGCTTCTTAGTACATACTGGGATCAATATACACAGCTGGGAAGCACCTTTCTTGAAAATCTACAGGGCATGACAACACTAAAAACTTACCAGGCGGACGCATGGAAAAATGAGCAGATGAACGCTGAGTCGGAGCACTTTCGCAAGGTGACCATGGCGGTACTCACCATGCAGCTCAATTCCATTATCGTCATGGACTTTTTAGCGTATGGCGGAGCGGCTCTCGGCATTATCCTTATCGTAAAATCCTTCATGGATGGAAGCCTTTCTCTTGCAAGCGGCTTGTTCATGATTCTGTTGTCGGCAGACTTCTTCCTGCCTATGCGCAAGCTGGGAAGCTACTTCCATATAGCCATGAATGGCATGGCCGCAAGTGACAAAATTTTTACGTTCTTAGACCAAACAGAGCCAAAACAAGGGACTCAGACTGTCTGCGGCAGGAATATCTCTGTCAAAAATCTCGGCTTTTCCTACGATGGAAAGCGAGAGGTATTGCACGGTATTGACATGGAGATTCCGGAGCAGAGCTTCATTGGGATTGTCGGTAAATCTGGTAGCGGCAAATCAACCCTTGCCCGCCTTCTTATGAGAAGAAGCCATCCAACCTCTGGTGAGATCCAAATAGATAAAACGCCGCTCGAAGCCATTTTGGAAGAAAGCCTCATGGAGACCATAACCTACCTTGGTTTTGGAAGCGTCTTTTTTAAGGGAACGGTGTACGAAAACCTAGCGCTTGCTATGACAAAGCCAGACGAGAAGCGCATGTGGCAGGTACTTCATGATTGTCAGCTTGACGCTTTTCTCCACACCCAAGACGGGCTACAAACGCAACTTCTAGAAAACGCCTCTAATTTGTCGGGCGGGCAAAGACAACGCCTTGCACTGGCAAGAGCAATTTTGCACGATACACCCATCTATATCTTTGATGAAGCCACCAGCAACATAGATATAGAGAGTGAAGAAGCTATTTTAGATGAAATACGTCGTATGGCTCAAAGCAAGACAGTCATTATGATCTCCCACCGTCTTGCAAATGTTGTCTTCGCAGACACCATTTACTGTATGGACCAAGGCACCATAGTTGAAAGCGGAACTCACAATGAGCTGCTCAAGCAAAACGTTACATATGCTGGGCTGTGGGAAACGCAACAGATGCTAGAGCAGTATGGAAAAGAGGCTCTGTAAATGAATCGTCAATCAAAAGCAAAAGTCCTCTTTAGGATGCTTGGTCTAGTAAAGCCGCTTGCTGGCTGGATGGTACTTACTGTTTTGATGGGGACCCTGGGATTTCTTGCGGCACAGTTCATTCCCATTCTTGGTGCATATGGCATTTTGTGTGGACTGGAAAACCGTGCCTTCTCCCCTCTTTGGCTGCTTTGGGCATCATTGATTGCCTGTGCTCTTTTGCGAGCCGTGTTTCGCTTAATAGAGCAGCGGACAAATCACTACATCGCCTTTACCCTGCTTGCCATCGTTCGCGATAAGGTATTTAAGGCGCTCAGAAAACTCTGTCCTGCCAAGCTGGAGGGACGAGACAAAGGAGATCTTATTAGCCTCATCACTTCTGACGTGGAACTGTTAGAGGTCTTTTACGCTCATACCATCTCGCCCATCTGCATTGCTGTTCTCACATCGGGGATCATGTGCGTCTATATTGGCCATTTTCATTGGAGCCTTGGGCTGCTTGCCCTCGTTGCATTTTTGGTCGTTGGAGTCGTACTTCCTCTTGTGATTTCAAAGCAAAGCGGGACGGTGGGAGATGCGCTTCGTGCCCAATCGGGAGAGCTGGCAGCATTTATGCTAGAGAATATCCGCGGTCTGGACGAGACAATACAATATGGTTGTGCAAATCAAAGACTGACAGCCATAAACCAAAAAACGGACGAGCTCAGCAAGCGTCAGGCCCTGCTCAACCGTCTTACGGGCACCAACCTAGCTCTTGCCAACACACTGATTCTTCTCTTTGATGCGGCAATGCTGCTGCTTTCTGGCAGCTTGTACCTCAACGGTACGGTGGGATTTGACGGTTTTCTCATCCCTCTTATCGCACTGATGTCCTCGTTTGGTCCGGTTATTGCACTGGCAAATCTTGGTACAACCTTGCAATCCACCACCGCAGCCGCTTCCCGCGTACTCAGCCTTTTGGACGAGAAGCCCCAAACGCAGGACATAACTGGGAGAGAAGACATTTCCTTTACTGGTGCAGAACTGCGTGACGTATCGTTTTCATACAGTGGAGAAACAATTCTGGATCAGCTATCGGTTTCGTTTCCCAAAAATACAATTGTTGGGATAGTGGGAAAATCTGGCTGCGGAAAATCTACTATGATGAAGCTCCTTATGCGTTTCTGGAAAGCAAACAAGGGCTCAGTGAGCATTTCCAATAGAAGCGTGGAAGAGATCAACACATCTAACCTGCGCGCCATGGAAAGCTATATGACCCAGGACACGCAGCTGTTCATGGATACCATTGCAAATAACATTAGGATAGCCAAGCTTTCTGCCAGCGATAAAGAAGTAGAGGCTGCCTGTAAAAAAGTGGCTCTGCACGATTTTATTATGACGCTGCCCAAAGGCTATGAAACACAGGTAGGAGAGCTGGGCGAAACCCTCTCTGGTGGTGAACGTCAGCGTATTGGACTAGCACGAGCCTTTTTACACGATGCACCCTTTATGCTGCTTGACGAGCCTACCAGCAATCTGGACAGCTTAAATGAGGCGCTTATTCTGCGTTCATTACGCGAGCAAGCAAGCGATAAAACCATTGCTCTTGTATCGCATCGCAAAAGCACCGTACGTATTGCAGACACGGTGATCTCTATGGAACAGGGAAGAATTTCGTAGCGCATTCGCACAAAATATAGCTTGGTTTTAGCTCTCCGACTCCTCCTGAGCTTTAACCTACTGAGCTTTAATAATAACGCTGTTTTTAGTTTTATTTAAGGTATGTAACATAATAGCTGCTACCATGTACATAAGAGAAACCTTTGTGATAGCGTACATGCTCTCTCGTACACACAAGAAAAGGAGGCCACATGGACTTTTCCGAGTTGGTCAAGCTACTGGGAATCCTAGTAGTAATTGTGGGATTTACCCTTAAATGGGATTCAATCCTTACCATTTTGGCGGCTGCCATAGTAACTGCAGTTATTGCAGGCATGGATCCCATTGTCTTCTTGCAAACCTTAGGCAAAAGCTTTGTATCCAACCGCGCCATGCTTATTACCGTAGTTATTTTCATACTTACGGGTACCCTCGAAAGAAATGGTTTGCGTGTAGCAGCACATCGCGTTATGTCCAGCATCAAGGGTGCTTCGGCTGGCATTGTTATGGCAATCTACGGTGTGTTCCGCGTCATTTTTGGTGCCTTTAACGTAAGCTTTGGCGGTGTAGCCGGTTTTGTGAAGCCGGTTGTTATGCCTATGGCAGAGGCCGCGGATGATCCCGACGGTAAAACTATGAGTCCCAAGCACCGCGACGAACTCAAAGCCATGGCTTCTGGTATGGAAAACATTGCTTGGTTCTTTGGTCAGGTCCTCTTTGTGGGATCTTCGGGCATGCTGCTGGTACAGGGTACCTTAAAAGATCTTGGTTACACTGTTGACCTGGTCAAGCTTGCTGTTATAGAAATCCCTGTCGCTATCATTGCTGTCCTATTTACCTCTGCGTATTACATCATTTTGGATCGTCGCTACCAAAAGCGTGATCAAGAGCTTTTGGCACAGGCTGCCGAGAAGACCGCACAGGTCGCAGACCAGGAAGGAGGCGAAGCGTAATGGGAGCATTCATTGCATTCTTCACCTCAACCGATCCAGAGATTACGCTTTCTTTGAAGCTGCTTGAGATCGTCTACCTCATCGTAGGCCTCGTTTTGCTATATGCCGGCATTGCCAACTTCCGCGATAAAACCAACGAGAAGCGCATTGGCTCAGGAATCTTTTGGACCATGCTAGGTCTGCTTTTTGTGGTAGGCCGCTGGATACCTGCGGAATACACTGGTATCGGCCTGGTTATCATGCTCCTTCCTGTCATCTTTAAACAGATCGACAAGGGCAAAGATGTTACCAAGCCAAGCGAGGAAGAAATGGAGTATGCCTTTAACACTATTGGCAACAAGATTTTCCTTGCAGCATTTAGTATTGGCGTAACCGCGTTGCTCGGAGCTTTTATTTTCCCCAAGATTTCCTCTCTTGTCGGTCTAACTGTGGGCGTGTTTATCGGCTGCATCATTTTGATTGTTCTTCGCCCCAAGCAAAACACCCCCAAGGTCTTTATCGAGGATGCTCGTCGCATGCTTGATGTGGTTGGTCCTTTGCTCATCCTTCCTATCTTGCTTGCAATTCTTGGTGCTACCTTTACCGCGGCAGGCGTTGGTGACGTTATATCGCACCTGGTAGGCGGCATTATTCCTGAAGGCAACCTTGTGGTTGGCATCATTGTCTACTGCGTGGGCATGGCGCTGTTTACCGCCATCATGGGCAATGCCTTTGCCGCTATTACCGTTCTTACCGTTGGTATTGGCGCTCCCTTTGTACTTTCTTTGGGTGCAGATCCAGCTGTTGTAGGCGCACTTGCACTTACCTGCGGTTTTTGCGGAACCCTTATGACCCCCATGGCAGCAAACTTTAACATTGTGCCCGTTGCTATCCTTGAGATGGATGATGAGTACGGCGTTATCAAAAAGCAGCTCATTCCCGCTGCCTTTATGCTGCTGGTCCAAACAATTATGATGATTATTCTTGCTGTTCACTAAGGAGAATACCATGGCAAAGATCCTTGTAACTGGTTTTCAACCTTTCGGCGGAGAATCTATGAACCCAGCGTGGGAGGCGGTACGCGCACTGCCCGACACCATTGCGGGCGCTGAGGTTGTCAAGATAGAAATCCCGGTTGTGTTTGGTGAAGGAGCCGCAAAGGTAGCAGCAGCTATCGAGGCCGAGCAGCCCACCCACGTGCTGTGCGTTGGACAGGCTGGCGGCCGCGCTAAGATCACCCCCGAGTTCGTAGGTATCAACTATCGCGATGCCCGCATTCCAGACAATGCCGGAAATCAGCCAATTGACGAGAAGATCGTCGAGGGAGCACCTAACGCATACTTTGCAACCCTTCCCGTACGCGCCATGATACGTGCTATGAATGACGCTGGTATTCCAGCAGCGGTTTCCTACACGGCAGGCACCTACGTATGCAACGATGTTATGTACAGCCTCTTGCACGAGCTTGCTACCAAGCACCCCAACGTACACGGTACCTTCCTGCATGTCCCGTATGCAACCGAGCAAGCAACCAAGCAGCCCGTAGGCACAGCCAGCATGACTGTTGAGATGATGACACGAGGACTGGAGCTGGCACTCGAAGCAGCCATTACGCACGATGTCGATGTTGTTGATGGCGCAACCGGAGATATTCAGTAGGTTTGCAATCAAACAAACATACGGGGCTTCTCGCCCCTCTAGCCCTCTAGTAAAAGCACTAAAAGGCCTGTCACGCGGTGGCAGGTTTTTTAGTGGCACAGGTACAGATTCCAACCCAAAACAAACGACGCTTTCACAAAGCGCTTCCTTAAAGCACACGACACTCCACCAACGCAGCGCCGCTCCAGAATGCTGCAGAGCGTACTTTAAGTAAACTTTGATATATCAGCTGTATTCCCATGCGCGCGTGCTATACTAAAAAACTGTGAATTTTTCTGCGAAAGGCCTACACATGAGTCGTGTATCACGCAAGGAAGATGCGTTTTTTAGCCTCTTTTCTGAGTTTGCATCATTAACCGTTTCTGCAGCTAAACTCTTTGTTGATCTCGTAGACAACTACCCCGCTTCACAAGATTTGGTTCCCAAGATTAAAGACTATGAAAACCTCTGCGATGAGCAAGTGGGCAAGATCATTACCACGCTCAATTCTTCTTTTATTACGCCTTTTGATCGAGAAGATATTTCTGAGCTTGCACTGCTTATGGATGAGATCGTAGACGGCATGGAAAGCACCTCTGCTCGTTTTGCTTTATATGACATCACTACCATACGCCCTGAAGCCACTCAAATGGCACATCTACTCTTGTTTGCAACAGAGGAATTGCAAAAAGCCTTTGATCGTTTTTCCGATTACAAAAAAGATGAATCCGTTATCAAACATACTAAAGCAACCAATGAGTATGAAGATAAGGCAGACGTGGTGTATCGCACTGCAATGGGTGACATCTTCCGTGATACCGAGCATCCCGTTGAGGTCATTAAATGGAAAAGCCTCATGGACAAAATGGAAGAAACCATGGATGCCTGCAAACATGTTGCAAATGCAGTACAGAACGTAATCGTCAAAAATGGTTAGTGTATTACTCGTTGCGGTATTAGCCGCCGCACTACTCTTTGAATTTATCAATGGCTTTCACGATACGGCAAACGCTATTGCTACCACGGTTTATACCAAAGCACTTCCCCTGCGCGTAGCAATCATGATGTCCGCAACCATGAACTTTATTGGTGCTCTTACCAGCGAAAAAGTTGCTATGACTATCGCAAGTGGTCTTGTTACGGTACAACTCCAACTCTATGTTATCTTTGCTGCACTGGCAGGTGCTATTATCTGGGATTTATTTACCTGGTGGTTTTCCATCCCAAGTTCCAGCTCCCATGCACTTATTGGTAGCCTTATTGGCGCAACCATTATGTTTACCCACTCAACCAGCGATATTCTCTGGAAGGGTGTCGTAGAAAAGGTTGTTATTCCTCTGTTTACCTCCCCTCTTATAGGCATGGCTTTAGGTTATCTGTTTATGAAGCTTGTTTTTGAGCTCCTGGCAGAGTGGCCACCCAAAAAAGCTAATGGACTGTTCCATAAGCTGCAGATCTTATCGGCAGCGTTTATGGCTTATAGTCACGGCAATAATGACGCACAAAAAACCATGGGTATCATTACGCTTGCTTTGGTTACAGCTGGCTTATACGATCCGTCGCTGGGCATTCCCCTATGGGTCAAGCTTGTGTGTGCTACCACCATGGCACTTGGCACCTCTATTGGCGGCGGTCGCATTATGCGTACCGTAGGAGATGGCGTAACCAGGCTTACCCCTGTTATTGGCTTTGTAGCAGAAGCCAGTTCCACCATTGCCATTGAAGTCATGACCGCCTTGGGCGCACCTGTTTCTACCACGCAAGTTATCACCACCTCTATCATGGGCGCTGGCTCTGCTCGTAGGCGCACTTCGGTACGCTGGGGCGTTGCTCGCAAGATTATTGCTGCATGGTTTATCACACTACCCGCAACCATCTTTTTAGGTGCTCTGGTAGCATTTGCAACAGGCTTGTTCCTAGCCTAAAAGGTCTACGTAGTGGTTATGTAGGGGTAGTTCGCATGTTTAACCTTGTGCTTGTAGAACCAGAAATACCTACCAATACCGGCAATATTGGCCGAAGCTGTGTGGTCAGTGGCACCCGTCTTCATCTTATTGGGCCTCTAGGCTTTTCTTTGGACGATAAAAGCCTCAAACGTGCGGGCATGGCATATTGGCAAAGCCTTGACGTACAGCTCTATGAGAGCTGGGAGGACTTTATGGAGCAGAATGCTCCCTTTGCAACACCAGCTCAAACGGGGCCAACACCGTCCACATCTCCAAACCACAGCCTCCCTCAACTGCATTTCTTAACCAAAAAGGCACGTAAGACCTATGCAGAAGCCACCTATCGTGACGGAGATTTTCTCATCTTTGGTAAAGAGAGCTGTGGGTTGTCCGAAGAGCTTCTGGCTCAACACGCTTTAGAGTGTGAACGTATTCCCATGCTTTGTGACGATGAGTCCCTCATAAACGGTGATACCTGGAGCAGTAGGAACGCTTCACTGGCTTCTCAAACTACGCCACACACCCATGAAGCCTTGCTGGCTCAAGACATTTGTGGCAACTTCATTGATCCAGAAGACTACCACGTAAGCGCTCTTAATCTGTCTAACGCAGCCGCAATCGTACTCTATGAAGCCTTGCGTCAGACTAATTTTTCCACTATGGGAAAATAATACTTGCATAACTGCGATAGGACGCGTACAGTTCTTAGCAATTATAAAACGGCTAACAAACTTAAGGAGGCGCACGGATGACCAGCTCCACAGTACAATTTGTTCTTACTAACTGGTGGTGGCGCATGCATATTGCAATCGGTCAATCGTGAGTCTTCTGCACGCGCTACTCGCTCTTCTGTAGTATTTCAGGAACTCCCGGGAGACCGGGAGTTTTTTATTAGCTCAGTAAGTTCAGCCAGTTCAGTGCAGCAAGACCTATGACCACCAGCTCTAAAACAGGTTCTACGATGCAAGCACCCATAAGCAAAAGGAAGGTAGCATATGCCAAAACCCGGTCAACAGCCAAGGACGTGTACCGTCGAGAAGGTCGATGAACTAGAAGTTCGTTCCCTTATTTTGCTTGCCGTTCTTCTCGCTGCAGGATTTATTTTGAACTTTACCGTTGGCAAAGCAATCTCAAGCATTTCTGGTGGCCTCATTAGTCCTGAGTTTATCATCTCGGCTTTTTGCATCACCATTTTGATCGTAAAGCCACGTACGCGCCAGGCATGTATATTTGGTCTCATATCTGCTGCAGTCATTCAAATCACCACCACCTCACCGTTTATTGATTTTGTCGCCGAAGGCATTGCCGCCGTACTTATGGCTTGGATGGTACGCGCCGGAAGCAAACTGCCCCATGCCAAGGCCCTGCCCTTTATAAGCACCGCGATAACCACTACTGTCTCGGGACTCATTTTTATGGGCATCAAAATTGTCATGATTGGCGCAGCAACCCAGCTTGTTGCCGCCATGACGCCCGTTATCATTTTGACGGCCCTGTTTAATGCAGTGCTGGTACAAAGCCTATACAAACCTGTTGTTGACGCCCTAAAGATTGGATAAACATGACGCAGCAATCCGTTATTCATCTTGATGACGTAAGCTTTTCTTACACGTCCAATCCGGATGACGCACACACGTCCACCTTTGCACTTGAACAACTCTCTTTGGATATTACCAAGGGAGAATTTGTTGGGATTATTGGTCCTTCTGGTGCAGGCAAATCAACACTGGCCGCCGTACTTTCTGGAGCAATCCCCCACCATACGCAAGGAGCCTTCTATGGAGCGGCTTTTATCCAAGGTCAGGACAGCTGCAACGTAAGCCTGACAGATATTTCTCAACAGGTAGGCAGTGTATTGCAAGACATCGACGCACAGATGGTTGCCTCCGTCGTAGAGGATGAAATTCTCTTTGGTCTAGAAAACTTTGGCGTTCCCCACGAACTTATCGAGAAGCGCCTGGAGGATGCCCTTGCCACTACTGGCATTAGCAATCTGCGCTACCGAGACATCGCTACTCTATCGGGCGGACAAAAACAAAAACTTGCCCTAGCAGCTATCCTAGCCTTACAGCCGCAGATCTTAGTACTTGATGAGCCAACCGCAGCCTTGGATCCGCAGTCTTCTCAAGCCATCTTTGACCTGCTCAAAGATCTATCTCAAAACAGCAATATCACCATTGTGGTTATAGAGCAAAAGGTTGCGCTGCTCTCCCACTACTGTTCACGCATGCTGGTCATGGACCATGGTCGCATTGCTCTTGATGGCACCCCACGCGAGGTTTTACAGCACAGTGAGCAGCTGCGCACCATTGGCGTAGACAGCCCTCGAGTCACCAGAATTTCCAACAGCCTGTATACGGCAGGGCTGTTAGCCACCCCTCAGACCTGCATTACCCCACAAGAGGCCTGTGACCAAATATGCTCACTCCTCACAGCTGCCAATATATATCCCGATCCCAGCTCCATAGCAGCTAGCGAGAAACCCTCTGATGTTGCAGCGGTATCTACCTCAGACGCGGCTGTGGTTGCTCGTGTCAATAACCTGTCCTTTTCCTATGCAGGCGGCGATGCTCTCCATGACATAAGCTTTACGCTTCATGAGGGGGAGACGCTGGCGGTCATTGGCCAGAACGGCGCAGGTAAAACCACTCTCACCAAGCTTATGAACGGATTGTTGCAGCCTAAAAGCGGCAGCGTGCAGATTGCTGGTATGGATACGCGCACGACACCAACAAGTACCCTTGCTGCATCGGTGGCAACACTGTTCCAAAATCCAGATCATCAGCTATCCAAAAACACGGTACTTGAAGAAGTAAGCTTTACGCTTGAACTCCATGGCTGTGATCGTCAAACAGCGCACATGCGTGCACAGCGTGTTTTAGACAAGTTTCATTTACCGGCACAGGCATCTCCCTTCCAGCTATCACGCGGGCAGCGGCAAATGGTAGCCTTAGCAAGCATTGTGGTCTTAGAACCCAAACTTGTTATTCTAGATGAACCAACAAGTGGACTGGATTATCGCGAGTGCATGACCGTTATGCAAGCCATCACAGAACTCACTCAGAACAAAACAGCCGTCCTTATGGTATGCCATGACATGGAAGTGGTCTTGGACTTTGCAGATCGCATACTTGTTATGGCAGAGGGTCACCTGTTAGCAGATGCTACGCTTGCCTGTGTATGCGCTCGGCCGCAGCTCATGCAAAAGGCTTCTATTCAGCCTCCTCAAACGCTTGCACTTGCTGCACAGCTCACGCAAAAGGGCTATCCAAACTATGCAGACCTTACCCACGTAGATGAGTTCATTGCAACCACGACGGAAATGATGCACCATGAATAACCTCATTGATTACACCCCTGGAACCAGCGTTCTCCATCGACTCAATCCTGTTGCTAAGCTTGTTTTAGCTGCCAGTATCATTGCTGCAACACTTCTTGCTCACTCATTTGTGATGTTGCTTAGTTTGCTGGCACTCAGCTTTCTTCTGGCGACAAGTGCCGGCGTTGCTCGCAAGCTTGCTACCCTGCTCTATATGCTCGTGCCACTGGCGCTCATCATGTTGCTGTTCCAAACCTTCTTTATACAAGAAGGTACGCGCCTGTGTGCATGGATCACCCTTGATGGTCTAACTACAGGCGCGATAGTGGGGTTGCGTTTGATTGGCATTGCTCTTCCGTTGGTACTGATGCTTATGGTTACACGCCCTAACGATCTGGCCAATGCCTGCGTTGAGCGCTTGCATATTCCTTATCGCTATGCTTTTACGTTTACCTCTGCACTACGCTTTATTCCCATCTTTTCCAAAGAGATGACCGCTATTATGGAAGCTCAAACGGCGCGTGGAGTTGAGTTTGACACCAAAAATCCGCTCAAAAAAATGCAGCTCATGATGCCCGTTATCATACCTTTGCTTGTCAGCTCTGTTGCCAAGACAGACAGTGCTGCCCTCGCTGCCGAACAGCGTGGTTTTTACCTCAGAGGTGCTCAGAGCTCATTCAAGCGCTACCCCTTGAGCGGACTCGATGCTGTATGTTTTGTTTTATGCATAGGTATTATCGCCTGCACTGTAATGTTCTAAATTTTTATAGAACCACTTGCCGTAAATATACGCACATCACCTTTTTTACACATCAAAAATTCGACTGGAATACCTATTATAAAAACCGGTAGTATGCCCAGCTTATTCAGGTAGCTGGGTAGGCAAAAGTTCGTAGGTAAAGGAGAAGCATGATACCAACAAAGAAAGGGTATTCGCTTTTCAAAACCGCTGGTAAAGTCGTAACACTCGGCACAGCTCTTTTGATGGCACTACCTCTCGATGCTCTAGCATGCACTCAGGTGTACGTTGGACCAAAGGCTACCGATAACGGCAACGTCTATGTTGGCCGCACCGAGGACTACAATCCTCGTCATGGCAAGGTATTTGGCATTCAGCAGCCTCGTACCAATCCAACGTTTTCCTCCGCTGAGTCCAACTTTGAGTGGACTTACAATGGCACCACACATCGCTACACCTATGTGCGCGACGTGGCGGGCGATTGGGATGGGCGTCAGGATGCCTATTCCGAGGCCGGCACCAACGATGCCGGTGTCAGTGTTTCCGCAACGCTGACCACAGACTACAACTCCAAGATTGCTGCTGTTGATCCCTGTGGCAACGAGGTAGAGGGTAGCGAAACCGGCATTGGTGAGTACACCTTGGGCGATGTATTGCTGGCTTGCTCTGGTAGTGCTCGCGAAGGCGTCCAGCTCCTTGGAAACATTATCAAAGAGCATGGCAGCTTTGACTGCAACCAGATCATCATTACAGATGCTAATGAGACCTGGGTATTTATGCAGCTATCTGGTCATCAGTGGTGCGCAGTTAACCTGACTGCAGCTGCTCCTGACAAGGTTTCTGTTAACCCCAACATTGGCAAGCTTAAGTTCCAGGTAGATCTCAACGATCCTAATGTTTGCCTCCACTCTGAAGACATGGTAAAGACGGCAGAGCAAGCTGGTACTGCTACCTACTTTGACGCAGAGAAGACCCAGTTTGACGTAGCCACTTCTTACGGCGCAGCCGATCCTGGCCCTGGTCAGTACACCCGCTATGCACAGGGCCATGCTCACTTTGGTGACATCTTGTCAAAGGACAACTACACCTTAGATCCAAACAAGGGCGTAACTGATATTGTCGATACTCAGTTGCTGTTCACCCCTGGTAAGACTGGCATTACCCTCATGGATTCCATGAAGGCGCTGTGCGCTCGCGGTCAAAATACTGCGTTTGACGCCAACCTCAACAAAAAGTTCTACTCCATTGGTAACAACCGCAACGTAGAGGGCAACTTGTTCCAGGTTCGTCAGGGCATGTCCTCTGATGTAGCTACCATTCAGTGGGAAAACCTTTCTCGTCTTGAGTTTGGTCTGTTCTTGCCCAGCTATTCCGCACTTCTTACCGAGGTAGATACCAACATCTATCCTACGATTGACAAGTTCACCACTGAGCACACGGGTGCGAGCGAGCGCAAGGACTCCGTAGAGGCAGCTATGGATGCTTCTACCGAGAATGGCTCTTTGGATTACACCATCATGGACATCAACACCTTGGCATACAACAATCGTGATGATTTGGCCAAGCCTGTTCGTACGTATCTTGATGCACTCCAGAAGCAAATCATTGCTCAGCAGGATATGGTAGATACCGTTATGCAGGCAACCCCTGCCGCTGAGCGTTCTGCCCTTGCCAACAATGCTCACAAGGTAATCAGCCAGCAGGCCTACAATAAGCTGCACAATCTGCTTACCGAGATGCGCGAGTGGCTCAACGGTGACAAGTCCTCTGCCTTTGTTCCAAGTGACTGGAATGCAGACACCAATGACACCAAGGGGCCCATCTACTACGCAGCTTCAGCAGTTGCTCCTACCATTACCAAGGTTTCTGACTCCTCTACCGTTATGGTTAACGAGACCGCAACGCTTTCGGTTGAGTCCAACATTCCCGATGGTGTTAAGGGCAGCGACCAATTCTTGAAGGTTGCTTGGTTTAACAAGGCCACGGGCGAGCAGATAGCCGAGGGTGCAAGCTTTAATGCCGATACCTCCCAGGCTGGTACAACTGAGTACTATGCCGTGGTACACAACACCCTTTCTGGTAAAACTGTTACTTCTGATGTGGTAAGCGTTACCGTTAAGGCTCAGCCTGCTGCTACGGAAGATCCTCAGGCCAACAAGCCCATGCCTAACAAGACCAACAAGGTTCGTGGTGGCAAGCTTCCTAAGACGGGCGACTCTGCCAATATGGCTGTAGCATCCGTTATGGGTATTGCCGGCGTTGCTCTTGCCCTGGCAGCTGTAGATCACAAGCGCAAGAACCACTAGTCTTAACTAGTATCGTTTAGCGCACTTTTGTGAGCTTAAGCAACACGCCCTCGCATAATGCGAGGGCGTGTTTTTTCTTCAAGGAATTCTCTAAGATGTATCGTCTCTAAAGCAGTCTCTAAAACAAGCTAGGACAAAAACGCAGCTCTTTAACCTAGCTTTCTCTAGGACCTAGCTCTCATCCAGATCATCTTCCCATGATTCAAGACACGCATCCAACAGCGTCTCAATACGATCCCGATCCATGTTGCGCCCAATAAAGCACAGCTTAGTTTGGCGGTCCCCCGTCTTGGAGTTCCACTCATCCATAATTTCCGGATTCTGAGCAATCAGCTGCTGTTGCTGCTCTGATGGAGCACTGGCTACAAACAAGCCATTCTCGCTTAGGGTTACCTGACGACCCGCCTGCTCAAACACAAAGCACATATCAGGGTCTTGAGAGGCCCACAACATGCCTTTACAGCGGATAATACCCAGCTCATCCCACTTTTGTAGTACGTCATTAAAGGCATCCACATTAAAGGGCTGGCGACGACGATACACAAAGGTAGAAATACCATATTCCAAAACTTCAGGGTCCTCATGCTCCTCTGGATGCTCCATAGCATGCATCCACACGGCGGAGTTATAGGCTTTATCAAAATCAAAACAACCCGTGTTAAGCAACTTATCCAAAGGAACGCAACTGTTTTGTGCCTCAATGATGGTGGCATCTTTTTGTAGGCTTCGCACCAAGCCCTTTAGCTCTGCAAGCTGCGCTTTAGAGACCAGATCGGTTTTGTTGAGTACCAGCGTTGAGCAAAACTCAATCTGCTGAATGAGCAGCGCCTCAAGATCATCCTCATCGATCATATCGGAAAGCAAATCCTGACCGCCATTAAACTCGTCATACATACGAGCACAGTCCACAACGGCCACGATGTTATCCAAATCCAGCGGCGCACCATCGCCAGCCCACTTGCTTTGATCGCAAAATGCGCTGATGGTATAGGCAATGGGAATAGGCTCACAGATGCCGGATGCTTCAATCACGATGTAATCAAACTTGCCGCTGTTTGCAATCTCAGAGAGCTGCCGCTCCAAATCTTGCGACAAGGTACAGCACAAACAACCATTGGTCATAGGAATGAGCTCATCGGTTTGAGATAAAGCGCCGTCTGCAATCAGCTGGGCATCTACATTTACCTCGCCAATATCGTTAACGATAACCGCTGCACGGATGCCCTCAGTATTAGCCAAAATATGGTTGAGCATCGTGGTTTTACCGGCGCCCAAATAACCAGTAAGCAGAATAATTTTCACTGGAGTCTTTTGCTGTGTCATAACACCCCTTCTTCAATTTCTGTACCTGTGCCATGATATGCCTACTATGCAAACTCACATGACACATGCCCTATGTTTCGCCAAACCATTATACTCAGTAGCTGAAACATATACACATCTAAAGGAATAGCTATGATTCTTGCCTCTTCTTCCCCACGACGCTTGCAGCTTTTGCAAGAGCTTGGCATCACGCCTATTGTGCTGCCAGCCGCAATTGATGAGTCTCCTCTTCCTGCAGAGAAGCCCACTGCACTTGTAGCGCGTCTAGCCAAGCAAAAAGCGCTGGCCTGTCAAAAACGTGCTCTGCATGAATTAGAGCTCGCATCCAGAGCAAATCAGGTCATAGTTGCTGCAGATACAACGGTGTGGTTTCAGGACACCATCTTGGGCAAGCCAAGCAACGCAGAAAATGCCATTCATATGCTCAAACAACTCTCTGGAAAAACGCATCAGGTTTCTACAGGAGTGCAGCTTCTTAAGCTCGATGCCAGCGGTACTATTGCCGCTCAAGCAACCTTTATCGAGACGAGCCAGGTAAGCTTCTATGACCTTAGCACGCAAGACATTGAGCGCTACGTTGCCACGGGCGAACCCATGGACAAAGCAGGAGCGTATGGCATTCAGGGATATGGCCGCCTGCTTGTACAAAAAATTGATGGTGACTTCTTTAGTATCGTAGGACTTCCTGTTGCACGCCTTATGCGAGAAATACAAACACTTGAAGAACAGGTCCAAGAAACGGAGGGGCTATGAGCCTTAGCTCTATTACTCAAATCCCAGGCATCTATGCCGCTCATTATACCAATGAACAGGATGCCACAGGCTGCACCGTTATTATTTGTCCCGATGGCGCTACTGGTGGTGTAGACGTTCGTGGCGGAGCACCTGCCACCCGAGAGACCGATCTGCTACGCCCAGAAGAGACCGTGGCTGTTTTACACAGCGTTGTGCTTTCCGGTGGTAGCGCCTATGGTCTTGAATGTATGTCCGGCGTGGCTAATGAGCTCGAGAAGCGCGGTGTTGGCCTAGACGTTGGCGTTGGAATTGTTCCTATCGTCAGCGGTGCATGCGTCTTTGATCTTGCTTGTGGCAACCCCACCGTTCGTCCCGGCCTTGCTGCAGGTGCAACAGCCGTAGCAGATGCGCTCGATACCAACGCTCCCCTTGCTCGCGGTAACGTTGGAGCTGGCACCGGTGCTACCGTAGGCAAGCTTGCTGGTCCTTCTCGCACTATGAAGGGTGGACTTGGAGAAGCGGTCCAGGCATGCGGAGCGCTTATCTGTGGTGCCGTAACAGCGGTCAATGCGTGCGGCACAGTAGTAGATCCGCTTACACATCTGCCCATAGCAGGCGTTTTGGACGAGAAGGGCAGCGCATGCATAGCAGATACAACAGAGCTGCTACTAAACGCAAGCGCACAGATGCCTTTATCGCGCACGAATACCACTATTTCGTGTGTCGTAACTAATGCCAAACTTACCAAAGCTCAGGCAACTAAAGTAGCTCAGATGTCCGCAGACGCCTATGCCCACACCATTGAACCTACGCACACCACCAATGATGGTGACACTATTTTTGTAATGGCTACAGGTCAGGTAGAACTACCGGTAGACGTGGTCGGTGCACTTGCTACCAGAGTTTTGGAAACCGCCATTGTAGACGCGGTCCAGCAAGCAAAAACGGCTTATGGCTTTAAGGCAGCCTGTGATCTGTAAAGCTACAGCAGCGGTAAGGATTAATTAAACTTATACAGCTTTTGTGCCACCCGATAGATATAGATGGTTGTTTTAACACCCGCTTTAGTAGGCAGGTTAGTAGCAAAACCAACTACTCCGCGACGTGCCCGCCGATACATGCGGTCATCATAGGCCTTTAGTTCATCCCAAAGAGCCTGGCAATTATCCATAGCATCTGGATCGTCAGACATACGCGAGTAAACAGAACAGACAGCCATCATAAGGGTAAAGTGATTGCACATATAGCTGCGCAGTTTTGCTACTTCTATATCATCATACAAATGGTAGGCATGCATCATGATACGTGTAACCGCCAGCTGTTGACTCACACGAGAAATGGCCACGCTCTCATTGATGGACTGGTCTTCTCGGCCAATAAAGTAGCGATAGAGATCCACATCCAAGTAATACAGGGTCTTACAGCGCGGCAGCGGCACGTAGGCATAGATGTTGTCCACATAAAACGTGTGAGCCGGCATGGGCAGACCACCATCGAGCAGCACATCCGTACGATAACACAGCGAATGCATGAGCAGATTTTGCGTCATCATAAAGTGACCGATGTTTTTCCAGCCAATCACACGATTGCGCGGCAGAGCATACTTAAAGTCCACGATGTTTTGCTTGCCATCCACCACATGTTCAAACACGTAATTGGTAATAACCAAATCTACCTGCTCATCTGTGGCGATAAAACTGCGAAGCTGAGCGAGAAGCGCCTGAAGAGCAGAGGCTTCTACCCAGTCGTCTGAGTCAATGATCTTAAAGTAGGTGCCCTGCGCATGATTTAAAGCAGCAAGGACGGCCATACCGTGGCCACCGTTAGGCTGATGAATGGCCGTAATGATGTTGGGGTAGCGCTGTGCCCACTCTTCCGCCCTTTGCGGCGTGTTATCTTTGGTAGAGCCGTCATCAACAATGCAGATATGGATGTCCTCCGCAAAGTGAGAACCTTCCAAAATGGACAGAATACATCTATCCATATAGTCTTCAGAGTTGTAACACGGAATACCAAAGGTAATTACTTTGTTTTGGCTTGCAGACATGAAACTACCTTATGCATGCTGGGCAATAATCTCATCACACAGGGTAAGAGCAGAGGCACAGACGCCATCCATATCGTAATAGCGGTACTCTGCCAAACGACCTGCGGGATGGAAGTTTACCAAACCACGCACACGGTCACGATACTGTTCATACAAAGCGCGGGTATTATCCTGCAAAATTGCATAATACGGAGTCTCTCCACTACCTGGCTCAAAGGCCTTGGAATACTCACGCATAATGGTGGTCTTACCAGGAACAACTTGACCAGTCATGTTCTTAAACTCGGTAATGCGCGTAAAGTCCTCAGAGGTGGTGTAATTAACCGTGCCGACGGGCTGGAACTGATCCATATCCAAGGTTTCAAACTGCATGTCCAAGGTACGATACGGCAGGCCGCCCAGATCTAGATCAAACAGCTCATCCAAAGGACCGGTATAAATGACCTCGCCACCATAGGGACGCTCACGGACCTCCACATTTGTCTCGGTAACCGTAAGAATGTCACGCACATCTACGTTGAGAAATACGTCAATCAAGTCGTGATCTAACATGTGCTCAAATAGCTTGGTGTAGCCCTGAGCAGGCATGCCCTGGTAGGGAGCCTGAGGGAAATACCTGTCATCGTCACCCACAAAGATGGGTACGCGACCAGTAATGGATTTATCAATTTGATCAGGCGTTTTACCCCACTGCTTCATGGTGTAGTACAGAAAAACGTTCTCATAAACATAGTCCGCTACTTCTGCAAGCTCATCATCATTCTTGTCGCGCAGCTCCATGATGGGAACCTTTTTGTTCTCTCCAAAGGTAGCTACGAGTTTTTGATACAGGCGCTCGCCCTTCTCATCACCAAAGGCAAGCTTAAGCGAAGTGTGATTAAAGGGAACAGGCATGAGCGTGCCGTGAATGTTTGCTAATACCTTGTGGTCGTAATCCGTCCACTCAGTAAAGCGAGAAAGGAACTGATGAACGCGGCTGTTAAACGTATGATAAATATGGGGACCATACTTGTGAACCAAAATACCGGCGGCATCCTCATAATCGTAGGCATTGCCAGCAATGTGATCACGACGCTCAATAACGGCAACTTTGTATCCGCAGGCTTCAGCCAACCTACGCGCGCAGGTAGCCCCAGCAAAACCGGCGCCTACAACCAAAACATCGTAAGAATCAGCGCTAAAAGTAGCAGGTAATCCATACTCACAGTTCATGTTTATCCTCCCCTAGGCCAACTGGCCCGCAGGCTCAAAAAAAGCGAGTGTGGGATGATCCCACATCTCGATCGTATGGTTGATTTTATCACGTGTGTCTATAATGGTGACACATCGTGTAAAACGTCCGTTGGTTGTGCATAATCGCTCCGGCGCTCGACTGCACGAGTATGTCGTAGATTTTTGGGAGGGGTTTTGCATGAGTGATTTTCTCAATCGCATGAAAGCTGCAGCAAAAGCAGACAAAAAGACTATCGTGTTGCCCGAGGGTGAAGATCCACGCACCCTCGAGGCAGCCCGCATGATTGTGGATGAGGGCATTGCCAACCTTGTTATTTTGGGCAATCCTGACAAAATTACCATTGATGGTGTTACGGTCATTGATCCTATGAACTCTGAGAAGCACGAGGCATACTCACAAAAATTTGCTGAGCTGCGCGCTAAAAAGGGTGTCACCATTGAGCAGGCTCGCGCACAGATTAACGACGCCACCTACTTTGGCACCATGATGGTAAAGATGGGTGATGCTGACGGTCTGGTTTCTGGCGCATGCCACTCCACAGCAGATACCCTGCGTCCTGCACTGCAAATTCTTAAAACCGCCCCCGGCACTAAGCTTGTCTCGGCCTTCTTTATTATGTGTACCGATACCAGCGAGTTTGGTGAAAACGGTACCGTCCTCTTTGCAGACTGCGGCCTGAACATTGCTCCTACCGCCAACGAGCTTGCAGAGATTGCAGCGGCATCTGCCAACTCTTGGAAGACCTTCATGTCTGATGAGCCTCGTGTGGCCATGCTCTCCTACTCCACTATGGGTTCTGCTGGTGGAGAAACTGCAAAGAAGGTCCAGGAAGCTACCGCCATTGTTAAGGAAGCCTATCCTCACTTGGCAGCAGATGGTGATTTGCAACTTGATGCGGCTTTGGTACCCAGCGTGGCCGCACTTAAGGCTCCCAACTCAAAGGTTGCTGGCAAGGCTAACGTCTTAGTCTTCCCCACGCTTGAGGCGGGCAATATTGGCTACAAACTGGTACAGCGTTTTGCCCATGCACAAGCTTACGGCCCCATCCTTCAGGGTATTGCCAAGCCTGTCAATGACTTGTCTCGCGGCTGCTCTGCAGCAGACATTGTAGGCGTTGTTGCTATTACTGCAGCTCAAGCCCAAATGGCAGAGTAATCAAAAGTAGCGTACGTCTTTTTGCTCTCATATAAGCGATAGCTCTCGAGAAACTCCGGATGCCTGGCAGCAAACCTATGCATTCGGAGTTTTTTACAGGTTCGTTTTTGTATAAGTTCATACCTGTGATACCAGTGAGCGCTAAATTTTGACTGTGCCGTACACATTGATACACAAACGTATAGAATAGTGCAGCTATTTGTATCACGTAAAAAAGAAAGGGTGACTTACTTACATGGATATCACTTCTTTGGTATTTCAGTTCAATGCTAGCAAGCCACTTTCTCAAGAGCTGAGCATCGCATTGGCACAACCGACTGACGTCGATCAAATTATGGATACCATCACTGCAGCACGTGCTATTATGCGTGCTAACAATAACTTTGCACAATGGACGAGTGAATACCCTTCCCGCGAGCTTATCATCCAAGATATTGCTGCTCACCGTGGTCTTATCTGTGTAGACGCAAGCCACAAAGTAGTTGGATATATGGTTATATTCTTTACCCCAGAACCAACCTACGCCTCCCTCGATGGGAGCTGGCTGAACGATACTGATCCCTATCTAACCGTTCATCGAATCGCTGTACGTCAATCCGGTTTAGGCGTTGGCCGCATGTTGATGCAGTTTGCCATGAGCTGTGGTTTGAGTGTTCGCGCAGATACCCATGAGGTTAATACACCCATGCGCACGCTCTTGAAAAAGCTTGGCTTTTCTGAATGTGGCACCATCATTATTGACGATGGCACTCCTCGCATTGCTTATCAGTGGATGCCTCATACCAGCTTTGATGCTGCGTAGCAACAAATAAAGCCCTAACAACAGCGGTGTGTTGTTAGGGCTTATCTATGCAATAAAAAGACAACGCTGCCGACAAAAACAATTAGTTGCCCAAAAGATCCTCTACATCCATGGCAATCATGAGCTCTTCGTTGGTAGGAATGACCAAGACCTTAATAGCACTATCCTCGGTGGAAATAACGCGAGGCTCGCCAGAACGAACCGCATTAGCCTGCTCATCCAGCTTGACGCCCAACCATTCCAGCTCTCGAGCAACACCAAGACGCATAATATCGGAGTTCTCACCAATACCGGCAGTAAACACCATAGTGTCAAAACCGTGCATAGACTGAGCCATCTCGGCAATAAGTTGAGAAGTGCGGTAGTAGAACATCTCTAGGGCAAGCTCACAGTTTTTATCGCCACGAGCAGCACCCTGTTCAATATCGCGAGAATCAGAAGAAACGACAGAGAGCGCAGCCAAACCAGACTTTTTGTTCATCATGGTATCTACTTCATCAACGCTATAGCCGCCAACACGCTGAAGATAAAATACAGTTGCAGGATCTACCGTACCGGTACGGGTACCCATAATAAGACCATCAAGAGGAGTAAGGCCCATGGTGGTATCCATAACGTGCCCGTCCTCAATCGCGGCCAAAGAAGCACCTGAACCAAGATGGCAGCTTACCAGCTTGTGGACCTTGTCGCCCAAAAGCTCATGCGCGGTGCGCCAAATAAAACGATGAGAGGTACCGTGAGCACCATACTTGCGAATATGCAGCTTATCTACCACATCGCGGGGCAGCGCATAACGCCAGGCCTTCTCGGGCATGTTGTAGTGGAATGACGTGTCTGCAACAATGACGTTGCCAATGGAAGGAAACATCTCGCGACAAATCTCGATAACATCTGCCTCGGCATAGTTGTGCAAAGGTGCCAAAGGTGCTACCTCGCGCACCCATGCCAGCGTTTCTTCCGTTACAACCTTAGACTCAGGAAAATACCAACCGCCCTGAACTACGCGGTGACCAATGCCCTCAATCTTGTTGGTATCAAAGCCTGCTTTATCAAGAATATCAAATACGTACTTAACGGCAACCTTATGGTCTGGTAATGCTACCTCAAGCTTTGATTTAACACCCTGCTCCTCATGACCAATAAATGAGTCATTGATGCCAATACGCTCACAATTGCCTTTTGCGTACACCTCATGCGTGGTGGTATCCAGCAGCTGATACTTAAGCGATGAGCTACCTGCATTGATAACCAGAACGTTCATGTATTCTCCTAAACGATCAATACCTAATGTGCTTGCTGTACAAAAATTGCAACTCTTCAATAATACGACCAACACAGCACAATGACACACACGTGGATGAGTTTAAATTAAAAAACCGCTAAGCAAGCTGATCCGATAAACGCTTGCCGCCCAAAACATGCCAATGAAGGTGATTAACCGTTTGACCAGCATCCGCGCCCACATTGGTAAGCACGCGAAAACCGCTGTCTTTAATACCGGTGCGCTGCACAACTTGCTCGACGCACTCCACCATGGCCATAAGCGTTTGAGCATCCACTCCATCAAGCAGGTTGTCATGATGAGCTTTAGGCACTACCAGTACGTGTACTGGAGCCAAAGGAGAGGCATCAGCAAAGGCAGCTGCCAGTTCATTTTGATATACCATTGTGGTTGGAATCTCGCCCTTGGCAAGCTTGCAAAAAATACAATCACTCATGACTACCCCTTCTTATTTGATTGTTTGAATACTCTATTCGTTGATAAACGCGGTCGAAGGCGCAGCGGTGGTATCAGGCGCAGCGGCTGCAGAAGCATCTAACAATACCTGTACGCGCTGCTCAGCATGCGCAAGACGTTCACGTAAATCATTGAGAAGCTCGACGCCTCGGTTGTATTTCTCAAGCGCTACCTCAAGCTCAAGGTCACCGCTTTCGAGCGAGCGTACAATCTGCTCAAGCTCGATATTAGCCTCTTTAAAGCTCAAATCCTTAAGAGGAGTTACCTGCGTCTGATCCATCTTTACTTCTCCTGTTCCATGGAAGTTTTGTTTTGTGTCTGGGTAACCACCACATCCAGCTGGCCCTTATTTAACAAAACACTTAATTGATCATTGGGGCAAACATGGCTGGCATCACGCACCACTGCACCCGACGGTGTCCGCACAATGGAATAACCACGAGAAAGCACGTTGAGTGGAGAAAGCGCCTGTAAGGATGCAGCTTGACGATCTAATGCTAGGGCATACGGACGAGTCATGCGAGCAGCTGCACCGGTAAGACGCCCACTGAGTACTCCCACATCATGCAAGCGACGCTCCACAATGCGTGGCAGCGCATCCATTAAACGCTGCTCCGTTTGCATCAGAGCACTGACCCTATCGTCCACTAAAGAGCTTGGATCGATAAGACAACGATGCTTTGCAAGGGCATCAAGATGGGTTTTCTCGATAGACAAGCGATTTTGCATAGCAAGCGCTGCACGATTAGCAGACGCATCCACTACACCTCTGGCAGTGGCCACTATGGTGGACATAGTCTGCACCAAACGCTCCTGCCTCATGTTGACGGCGGCCACAATCTCCGAAAGAGCAGGTGCCACACTTTCTGCTGCAGCGGTTGGCGTAGACGTACGACGATCAGACACCATGTCACAAATGGTTACATCGGGCTCATGTCCTATGCCAGTGATTACCGGAACAGGACACGCAGCAACTGCACGGGCCAGCGCCTCATCATTAAAGCACATCAGATCCTCGTAGGACCCGCCGCCGCGCACCAGCAAGATGCAATCCGGTTGCGCTGCAGCAGCAACCTCCAATGCGTGAATAATGGTTTGCGCTGCCGTAGCGCCCTGAACAGCACAGCCAGCACACAGCAACTCTACCAATGAATTACGGCGCGACAGCGTACGACGTACGTCTTCAATGACGCTACCGGAAAGTGAGGTAACAACGGCTACACGCGTACAAAAGAGGGGAATTTTGCGTTTGCGGGCACTATCCATCAACCCCTCTGCCTCGAGCTTTTTTGCAAGCGCAGCCACCTGCTGGCGCAACAGTCCTTCTCCAGCTACCGTAAGCGTTTTTGCTTTAAAGCTCAGCTTTCCGGAAGCCTCATACACATCAAAGGAGCCCGTCATTTGGATTTTAAGGCCATCTTCCAAATCAAAACCAGCAGCAGCGTAAATGCCACGCCACACAATAACGTCCATGGTGGCAGAAGCATCTTTGATTTGAAAATAGCAATGCCCGGAACGGCTGTTAGGCCCTCTAAAGCCAGAAACCTCACCGACAACAGTACATACAGGAATAGATCCCACTGCCATTTTGGCCTTATGTATAGCTTCCGAGACACTCAGAGTAGGTTCATTATCCATAGCAACACACTAATCTCTCGAAGACCTTGAGAGCAGATACAGCAATTGCAACACAGAAACCAGCGCGGCTGCAACATAGGTAAGCGCGGCTGCAGTTAACACCTGTTTTGCGCCTCTCTCGGAAACCTCATCTAAACCAGATTCACCCGATGCGATATACGCTACCGCACGACGAGACGCATCAATCTCTACAGGAAGCGTAACCAGATGGAATACCACAGATGCTGCAAACAGCGCGATTGCCAGCTGAACCAGACCCGTAAATTGAAGCATCACGCCTAAAAGAAATAGATATATCCAAGTGTTAGAAGCAAACTGCACTACCGGCACTAAAGCCGAGCGAATCTTCATGGGCACATAGCCCTTTGCAAACTGCACCGCATGACCTGCTTCATGACACGCTACTGCGATAGAAGCAACTGAGCCACCCGTGCGATTGGCCTGTGAAAGATTAAGAACATTGGTGCGTGGATCAAAATTATCCGTGAGCTCACCATCAATGGACTGAATTCCCACGTTAGAGGCACCGTTTACCTGCAACATATGACGTGCAACCTCTGCACCCGTACGTGAAGCATTGGCGTCCACACCTGACCAATAGGCGTAGGTTTTCTTGATATAGGCTTGCGTGCCCAAGCCTATAGCCGTGGACAGCAGCACCAAAAGAATATATGCAAAATCGCCACCAAAAAAGTAATACGGCATTATACGATCCTCTCAAACCAACTAGGGTAACCCAAACGGTAGTTCATAGGGCACTCCATACAAGTACGGTATATGTACCCAGATATACACACCGTGCTCAAGGCAGCACTTTTGCTACAAATTTCTCCTACAGAAATTCGATATGGCCGTCTTTGACCGTAAGGCCCGTTTGCCCATCCAGCAGCGCTTGCAATTGCTTGCCTACCAAATCGTAGCGCCAGCCTTTAGACAATCTGGACGTATGAGGATGCGTGGCAAACTCATATAAATCATCACGTGTCGAGATAAGCTGCGTAGCTACGCCGCTTTTATCGGCAACCATACGAACCATGGCATACATCAGGTCAAGCACGCTTTCCATAGTGGATGAAGGGCGTGGCTTTTTCTGAATAGTGGGCATGTCTTGAGCTGGACAATGCAAGCCAGTCACTACCGCCTTGCAGATATCACTGCAGTCAAAGGAGGTGAGTTGCTCTGTTCCACGAATACGTTGTAGCTTGTGCATGCTTTGAGGAGCTAATTTACAAATTTCCACGATGGTCTCGTCAGACAATATCCATTTGCGTGGAACATCGCGCGCGCACGCCATGGAATCGCGCCAGGCACACAGCTCACGTGCAAGAGCAAGCTGCTTGCGCGTTAACGAGTTGGAGCGCTTAAGACGACGATACGCCTCACGAGGATCCACGTGCCAATGGCTGGGGTCACAAAACGCCTCGAACTCCGGCATCACCCAGGACAGGCGATTTTGCTTCACCAGAGACGTAATCATCTGGTCATAGATACCCGGCAAATACCGCACGTCATCCTCTGCATACTCCAGCTGTTCACTATCAAGGGGACGATATGACCAATCCGTAAGAGAGGCAGCTTTGGGTAGATGAACGCCCGTGTAAGCCTCCACCAAGGCACCATATCCGAGCTGCATGCGATAACCCAAAAAAGCCGCCGCAAGCTGCGTATCAAAAATGGGATGTGCAACCACGCCAAGCGTATGGTCAATAACCTCCATATCCTGGCTGCAAGCATGGAAAATCTTTACTACAGACTCATCTGCTAAAAGCTCTTTTACCGGTGTAAGGTCCTCAATGAGCAGCGGATCAATTGCTGCAGTTTCCTTGGCGGTTCCAATTTGGATCAAGCACAAGCGTGGATAAAAGGTTTTCTCGCGTAAAAATTCCGTATCAACCGCCACGGCCTTCTCGGCACGAACACGGGCGATAAATTCCTCCATCTGGGAGAATTCTGAGATATACATTGATTCCTCTCGGCAACAAAAATCCTTCGCTAGTATCATAGCTAAGGTAAGGTGCTGAGGTATGCAGATGTGGGAGGATTTTGATGCGTGCTCTTATCATCCACAATCAGATGTCTGGGTTTGGCTCAGATGCAATTTACGAGTTTGAGCGAGCGTTGGTCAAGCAGGGTGATGAGGTTGTGCTGCGCATCCCCACCGCCGATTTTGTGCCCCAAGACGTCTTAGCGGATGCGAATAACTTTGACATAGTTGTCCTATCGGGCGGCGACGGCACTATGGCATCGCTGTTATATTATCTCCGTAACACTACGATTCCTACCTGCGTATTTCCTTCTGGCACCTCTAATTTGTTGTTCCTTAATTTGGGGAATGCGCCCGACCCCGCTTCCATTGCCCTTGCCTGTCGCGCGCGCAAAACCATTACTGCAGATTTAGGTGAAATGTCTTGGACTGACGAGAAGGGCGTGGAGCATACCAAGGGATTTTGTCTCATGTCCGGCCTGGGCTACGACGGTGAATTTATGCGAATGGCAGCAGAAAACAAATCTGCCCTTGGCGAAGCAGCATACTTTGCTGCTGCGGTTAAAACGCTTAATCCCCAAGTATCACACTTTAGTATTACCGTTGATGGCAAAACGTTTGAACGTGATGGCATTGCGTGTATCGTAGCCAACAATGCCATGATCCAGGGTGACATCAAAATCATTCCAGAAAACACCATGACCGATGGCTTGCTTGATGTCATGGTCCTTGAGGTTAACCAAACCGTTGAGCTGCTTCCTTCCGTGGTTGCCTCCATTCTTGATAAAACGGGCAAAGTGCTTGAGCGCCCCATGATTGAAAGCTTTAGAGGTAAAAACATCGAGGTGCAGGCACAAAATCCCATGGCTTTGCAAATTGATGGCGATCCTATGGCAGACAACATCACCAGCTATCACGCGCGGGTGCTCGAGAAGACCAATCGCTTAATCGTTGATGATGTCAGTTTTTATGCAAGCCAGGCAACACAGCCAGACAAAACCTTGCCCGAAGCAAAGGTTATTCCTAACCCCTTTACCTAGAAGCTCCGCCCGCTTTTATCGACCAGTATCGGTCAGTATTTAGAAGGGAATGCACAGCAAAAGAGCGTAGGCGATAACACCACTCACGGCACACCAGAGCAATGAGCGGGTTTTTCGAGCTACTACTACCACAAAGGCGGAGGCAATAAGTGGAGCTATGCCCTGTTGTAGGCCCTTATCAAACATAGTGGGAGACAGAATATCATTAGCTACCAGTGAGGCAAAGGCTGCCGTGGGAATCAGGCCCAGCACCTCATTAATGCTTTGTGGGATATCCTTACCCTTAAGAATCAGCATAGGCGCAACGCGCAGCACAAACATGGTTGCGGCACAGCAGCCATAGAGTATAAGAAAATCTTGTATACTCACTCGCCCATCACCCTATCGTATATAACGCCAGAACAAACGCCTAAAAGGGCTCCGAGCAAAATAGCTGGACCGGCTAAGCCAAGATACTTGCACGCAAACACGCCAACCATGGAAGTAGCAATAACAACCAGAGCGCGTTTATCGATACGTTGAACACAGAGCAAGCAAATAAAGATTGCCGTCATTGCAAAGGATGCCAGGTTCATGGGGATGGAAATGACAGAACCTACCAAACAACCAATCATATTTGAGGCAATCCATGAACACTGGCAAAACACATTGACCAAGCTGGCCTTTTGCACGGTCCAGGAGCTAGCATCGCTAAAGTGCTCCAGGTTAACGCCAAAGCTTTCATCCGTTACAGTGGACGCAAAAAACACGGTAGCAAGCCTATTTGCGCGTTTGGTATGAGAAGAAAGCGCTGCAGAATAGAGCATCTGGCGCGTGTTGACAAACGAAACGCTCATGATAATAGATGCTAAAGGAGAACCTGCCATAAGCATATTGGCAGCCATGAATTGCCCAGCACCAGAATAAAAGAGTAGAGACACAATAAAGATCATCCAGGGCTGCAGACCAGATGCGCTTTCCAAAATACCACAGGGAATACCAATAGAAAGGTATCCAACCATGACGGGCGTAGCGGCTCGGAGTGCCTCGTGTATATCATTTCTGGAAATGCTCACAACCCACCTCTGCATCAGGACTTCTCTAGCACGTATAGATACTAGCGCCTAACGCACAGACATATGAGCTCATGCATAATTTCAAGAGTTTTTATACAAGCTTGAGCGTTTCTTTATTGAACAGAATTTACTGAGCAGAATGTTCGCTCAAAGCATTGAGTCCCGCAGAGGCAAGTGAGTCAACCGTGTTGGCGATCTCCTCTACTGACTGTGTTTGTGCACCTGAATCCAACCAACGCTGTACAAGCGCAATAACACCACCAGATACAAAGCCTGCAACTGAGACAATGCCCGCCTTGGCCTTGTTGGCATCCACAATACGAGCCTCTAAAAACTCACGCACCCGCTCCATAAACTGATCATGCACACGTGAATTGAGCAAACAGGCAAGCTCCGAGCTTGTATCGGCAGCTAAAGCACCAATGTTGGTAAGTACCTCTTTGACATGATCTGCAGAAAAATTAATGGTAGTGCCACCAAAAGCGTCCTTGATAGATGTCAGCGCAGACTCCTGCATTTCATCTACCACGGCAAACACCGTATTGTAATGAGCCAAGAACGTCTTTTTGGAAATAAGGGCACGATCAGCAACATCTTTGATAGTGATTTGAGACAAATCGCGCTCTGCCATAAGCGACAAAACCGCCTCTTTAATAGCACGACGCGTCTTAACAACACGCATATCCAGCTGATTTTTGACCGATGACATAGCCACTGCCTCCACCAAAAACTCTTGCCTTTTGTTCTGTTCTCTTACCCTGCCTATAGCACACACAAGCATACGCGCTACAAGCAAGCCCCCTCCTGTACACCCTTGATTGTGTGCAACTTCTGTTTATGGTTCCCACTATAGCAAGTTTTATTACATTTAGGTCACTTTTTTTGACTTATTTCCATTTTAGGAAATAATACTAATTGAAGCGAGAAAACTGTACGCAAAACAAAAGCCGAGAAAGCCGTGCACTAGAGGATGCTCAAAACGATAAGCGGAGAACCACGATGAAATTTGCTGACCTGACAGATGACTTTACACAGCTTGCACTACCTGTGTTGTCTCATCCTCGCGTTCGTAGCATGGATCAATTCATACAGCACGGCAGTACAACCACCCTGGACCACTGCATGGCGGTAGCGTACTGCTCGCTGCTCTTTGTTCGCACACTAAACATTACCTGCAATGAACAGGACCTCGTAACCGCTGCCCTGCTGCACGATTACTACTTGTATGACTGGCATATTAAAGACGCATGCCCACAGAGACTGCACGGGTTTTCTCATCCTCACTTAGCCCTCCGTAATGCTATGGAGGATTTTATCCTATCCAAGCGCGCAAAAAACGCCATTAAACGCCACATGTTTCCCCTGACCCCTATCCCGCCCAAATACCGTGAAGGCCTCATCATTTGTTTTATCGATAAGATCTGTTCCACCTACGAAATTTTTGCCAAGCAGCCCTGGGCTTGGGCGCATTTAAGAGAGCTGGAGGTATAGCTATGCTAAATCCGGTTTCTGGTGTTGTTGTAAGCTTCTTTGCCTATGCCTTTTTTGGATGGGCTTGGGAAACCGTCTATTGTTCGCTTGTCGAGAAGCACTTTGAACGCCGCGGCTTTTTATTTGGTCCCATCTGTCCCATTTATGGTGTGGGAGCCATGAGCGCTGTCTTGCTTTTAGACTGGATTCAAAACCCCTGGCTGCTCTTTGCGGCTGGTGCACTCCTTTCCACAGCTATAGAGCTTATCGGTGCCCATATATTGCTTGTCTGCTTTAAAAGGCGTTGGTGGGATTACTCACATATCCCGGGTAATTACAAGGGATATATCTGTGTGCCGGCAACAATACTTTTTGGTCTGTTTTCTGTTGCCTGTGTACAGGTCATACAACCCGCGCTGATGCAGGTGCTTTATGTGCTCGCTCCTCATACGTTAAATCTCATGGCTGCAAGCTTCCTTGGCTTGTGCTTTGTAGACCTTATTTGCAGCATCGACCACGAGCTAATAGGTGTTTTTCCGCTTGATGGAGCAAAAAATCGCATTATGTACGAATTACAAAACTACATGTATTCACGCTAGAAACCGTCTAATTTGGTCCACGAGGGGTAAAATTATCCCAAAGCTATATTCTGCAGAAACTGGACCATATGATTGAGCTAAAAAACATTCATAAAGCCTATACTACAGGCTCCTTCGTACAAACCGCCCTTGATGATGTTTCTGCCACCTTCAGAGACAATGAGTTTGTAGCAATCTTGGGTCAATCTGGCTCTGGCAAAACCACCATGCTTAATATTTTGGGTGGACTTGACCATGCAAATAGCGGTGAGATTGTAATCAATGGCGTCTCTACCAAGCAGTACAAAGCTAAAGACTGGGATACGTACCGCAATCATCATGTTGGTTTTGTATTTCAGAGCTATAACCTCATTCCTCACCAAAGCGTGCTCTCTAACGTAGAACTGGCACTTACCCTTTCTGGTGAACATGGAGCCTCCAGGAAAGAACGTGCACGTAAGGCACTGGAGCGCGTAGGACTTGCTGATCACGCCCATAAAAAGCCTAATCAGTTGTCCGGCGGTCAGATGCAGCGCGTTGCCATCGCGCGCGCTTTGGTAAATGATCCCGACATTGTTCTTGCAGATGAGCCTACTGGTGCTTTGGATAACAATACCGGTATCCAGATTATGGACCTCTTACGTGAGGTTGCTCATGACCGCCTGGTCATCATGGTCACTCATAACCCAGAGCTCGCTCAACACTATGCAACCCGCATTATCCGCTTGCAGGATGGCAAAATTGTTGATGACTCCATGCCCTTCTCGGCTCCTCAACAAGATTGCAAAGCCGGTGCTGTCGATACAAGCGCTGTAGATGCAAGAGCTGTTCCTGCTCAGAGGTCCAATAAGTCAGGTAAGGCTTCGATGTCTTTTTTGACTGCCTTGGGCTTATCGGCAAACAACTTGATGACAAAAAAGGGTCGTACCATTTTGACGGCCTTTGCTGGCTCCATTGGCATTATCGGCATTGCAGCAATTTTGGCTCTGTCCAACGGCGTCAATGACTACATTGCTCAGACGGAAAAAAATGCCATGTCATCCTATCCGCTTACTATCAATGAAAATGCGGCGGACTTTACCAAGCTTCTTACTACTATGGCACGTGCCAATTCTGAGGACAGACAAAAAGATGTTAAAGAGGGCCAAATTGGCATTACCTCGGATGTTTCTTCCATGTTTGACACGGTCAAAAAGAATGATCTGGCAGGATTTAAGAAATACATTGAGTCTTCTAGCAGCTCCATTAAGAGCAACTCCAATGCTATTCGCTACAAGTACAATGTTGCACCCAATTTTTATCTACCTACAGCAGATGCTTCAACGCTACCCTTGGGCAAGGTGCTAGAATCTGGTCCTCAAGGCAGCACGTCTATGATGGGCCTGTCTTCTAGTTTTGGTAACACCAGCACGGATTCGTTCCAAGAGCTTATAGACAACCATGAAGTACTTGCTTCACAATACACGGTAGTTGCCGGTAGATGGCCTAAAAACTACGATGAAGCGGTCTTAGTGTTGGACAAAGACGGTCAGCTGTCTGACTACACCTTGTACAACATTGGTGTGCTTGACCCCGACATCTTCCGTAACCTTTTGAGCAACCTCACCAAGGACCAAAAGTCTACGGTAGAGGCAGCCAAAAATATCACCTTTACCTATGAAGACGCACTCAAACTGACCTACAAAGTGGTTGAACAGCCTACGCTGTATCAATTTAATTCGTCCACTAATACCTGGTCTGACATGTCTAATGACACCACCTACATGCGTCAGGCTATCGATAAGGGTATTACAGTTAAGGTTGTAGGCATTATTCGTCCTGCAGAGGGTCAGTCAAGTGGCTCACTATCTCAAGGCATTGCCTACACCAGCGATTTAACGCACAAGCTTATGGAAGACAATGCCCAAACAGATATTGTTAAGCAACAAATTGCCAACCCTGAGGTTGATGTCTTTACAGGCCAAACATTTGAACAGCTCAAGAACAACGCCAATTCAAGTTTGGATTTGAGCAAGCTGTTTACTGTTGACCAAAAGATGCTTGCCTCTGCCTTCTCATTTGATACCTCAAAATTATCGAGCTTAAGTTCTGCGCTCGATCTCTCAAAACTTGATACCAGTAAGATGGACCTTGATCCCTCTGCTCTTACGTTTGATACCGATGCGCTTACCCAATCCATTACACCTGACATGATAATGAGATTGCTCCAAGGCGCACCTAAGCCTGATTTTGAGAAACTTGGTCAACTGCTGGGTACGCTCGATCCCATGCAACAACAGCAGATTACTGATATTCTCCAGCAGATTGCTAACGGCTTTTTGCCTTGGTGGTATGCCCAACATCCTGGCCAGTCTCTTACGCCAGATATAGATCTTAGTGCGGATTTACAGGCTTATTTACAGTCTGAAGCCGTTCAAACCTTGCTTGGTCAGCTCAACTCTATTGTGGGTGATACGTTTAAAACCGGTATTCAATCCTTTGCGGAGAAGTACTTTAGCAAGCAGTTTGTTCCCTATCTTCAACAGCAAATGAGTGAGTTTGCACAAAAGGCAGCTCAAAGCATGATGGAACAGATAAGTTCTGCGCTGCAGTCTCAGATGAGCGTCCTTACAAACGGATTAACAAGTGCTTTGCAAAGCAGCCTGTCCAACAGTGCTCAAAGTTTACAAAATGCATTCTCTTTTGATCCCGCTGCCTTTGCTAAAGCCATTCGCTTTAATATGACCCAAGAAGAGCTTATGGCTATGTTTACCAATCTTTCTTCTGCACGGCGTTATTCGTACGATAGCAACTTAAGCAAGCTTGGCTATGGCAACCTAGACAAACCAAGTGCTATTGATATCTATCCCAAAGACTTTGAGGCAAAGTCCACCATCATGTCCGAGATTGATTCGTACAATGCCAAGCTGAGAGAAGAAGGCAAATCAGATAACACTATTACCTATAGTGATCTTACCGGAACACTTATGACGTCGGTAACCAACATTGTGAATATGATTTCCCTTGTACTCATTGCGTTTGTAAGTATTTCATTAGTGGTAAGCTCCATTATGATTGGCATCATTACCTATATTTCGGTACTGGAACGCCGCAAAGAAATTGGTATCCTGCGTGCAATGGGTGCATCCAAACGCAATGTGGCTAATGTCTTTAATGCAGAAACCTTTATTGAAGGACTCATCTCTGGTGTATTTGCCATTCTTGTAGTGGTAGGTCTATCCATTCCTATAAACGCTCTTGTTGAGCACCTTAATGGCATACGTAACATCATGCAATTAGCACCAGGTTCTGCAATTATCCTGATACTTATCTCTATTGTTTTAACCGTTATTGCTGGCATTATTCCTTCTCGCTCTGCTGCTGCAGCAGACCCAGTAGAAGCCTTGCGCAGCGAATAAGAACAGAGGCGATGTATTGTATTCCTTTTCTTCGCGCGTACGTTACAGCGAAACCAATAAGCAGGGTATCTTGTCTTTAGTTTCGCTTGTAAATTATTTGCAAGATTGCGCACTGTTCCAAACCGATACCTTAGGTGTTGGTCTTGATCATCTTAGCCAAAAGAACATCGCATGGTTTATTGCAGCCTGGCAAATTCAAATACAAAAAATGCCTCGCTATGGGCAAGATATTGTCGTGAGCACCTGGCCCACCCAGTTAAAGGGTGTAATTGCACATCGTAACTTTACTATTTGTTCCCCTGAAGGCTTTGAATACATCCGTGCGGACTCCCTTTGGTTCATGTTTGATTTTGCCAAGCAATCCCCTATTTTGCCTCCAGAAGAGGAGTGGGCTCCCTATAGGTCACAGATGCATGAACCATTGGACATGCCAAAAACGTCTCGTAAGGTGCGCATAGATCCTCAGCTTGAAGCTACGATCAAACCTTCTTTTGTGGTAAGCGCTCAAAACCTTGATACCAACCATCATGTAAACAACGCACAGTATATAGACTTTGCTCAAGCTGCTGCAGGCGACATATCCTCATTCAAACGCATAGCCGTACAGTATGTTTCTTCAGCCACGCTTGGAGATATCATTGTGCCTGCGGTGTATGCCACCTCTGATAGCATCACCGTAAGTCTTAATGGAGCTAACGAGAAGCCCTATGCTCTTGTGCAGTTTCTTAACTAAGCCAGCCTAACACTTCATCCCAAATGAGATACGCATCAGCTGTGGCTGCGGTATTTTGCGGCTGTTCATCTAAATGCTCATCAGACCATACATGAATACGTGCATGAACCCCATCTCCCGCCAGAGCCTCACGTTCAGCCTTTTGTTCTTGTTCGCGCAAGGCCTCTGCAAACCCCTTGAGCGGCTCAAACGGCTGAAATATTTTTGCACGATCAGCAAGGGCCATAGGACTATGGTGAGACAGAGCCTCTGGATATACTTGCCCATCCTTACGATGCTTCTGGTCCTTCTCGTCCTTATTGTGCTTCTCCACTACGGTGCCCTCCAATTTGCAGATTACGTTCACGCGCAGTGGCCTGCGGAAGCAGGTCAATACCACGAAGCAAAGCGTTTTTGCCAAACTTTCTTTTTACATCATTGATCGTATGGCTCATGGCATGTTCTTCAGACAGCTGCTGTGTATTAGAAAACAAATCAAGCTGCACATCAGCTGCTTGCTCATCAATCACTCTCGTAGCAGCAAACCCCACCCGATGCACCGCACGATGAGGAAGGCACTTCTCATAAAACAGCTGTGCTGTTGCTTGACGAATTTGCCGAGAAGATGCAGTAGGCACAGTAAAGCTATAGCTACCCGTAGAAGCAGGACCTCGATGCTGATGCAGGGCAAGAGATTGCTTTATAAGCTCGCGCTCAGCGGTACTGTTAGCGGAATACCCAATATACAAAGAAATCCCTGATGCCTGTTTATGCTGCTCTACCAGCTGTAATGCAAGCTGGTCTGCCATTTCTTTAAACACAACAAGTGTATCTTGCAAGGTGTAATCATGGTCAAAAACCTGCGCTGTAGAGAAGGACTGTGTGCATGGCCGATATGCTTTAATATCTGCCATGGTTGTTGGCTCTATGCCCCAAGCGTGGTCTATGAGAATCTCTGCATCAATACCAAACTCCTGATACAAGGGCTCAATTGGAGCTGCTGCCAGTTGACCCATGGTATGGATGCCCATGGCTGCTAACCTACGAGAAATTCCCGGTCCAATGCGCCAAAAATCTGTGATTGGTGTATGGTTCCACAGGTGTTCTCTGTAGCTCTGTTCGGTAAGTTCGCCAAAAAAATCACTACGATGCTTGGCAGAAATATCCAATGCAATCTTTGCCAAATAGAGGTTGGGACCCATACCACAGGTAGCAGTAATACCCAAGGTGCGAGCAACATCTGCACGAATAGCCTCTCCCAGCTCACGTGCACTCATACCGTATAAAGATAGGTACCCCGTAATATCAAAAAAGGCCTCATCGATTGAATATACGTGAATGTCCTCTTTGGCAATCCACTTCAGGTATACGCCATATACTTCAGCGGAGCGCTTGATATATAAAGACATGCGTGGCGGTGCCATAATGTACTTGATGTGTTTTGGTATTTCAAATACACGACAACGGCCGGGCACACCCAAGGCCTTCATCGCAGGAGATACCGCCAAACAGATAGTTTTAGCAGTGCGCGTAGGGTCCGCCACAACTAAGTTAGTTGTAAATGGATCAAGACCCCGTTCAACACACTCAATTGAGGCATAGAATGACTTGAGGTCAATACACAAGTATGTCCTGTTATGCTGTTCCATACTCTAAGATGCTCTAGTTCTTACGCTAGCGCAGTGCAACAATGCTTTGAGATACCTCTTGCACGACCTTCTCACCCAAATATGTGCGTACAATTTCTAAGGCAAACGCAAGAGCTGTAGCCATCCCCTGGCTGGTAATGATGTTGTCATCATGCACCACAGCAGCATCCACAAGCTTTGCTCCATGCTCGGTTATTAGATGCTGAAAGCTGGGATTGGCAGTAGCAGAACGCCCCCGTAAAAGCCCTAATTGAGCAAGAATAGAGGGTGCGGCACAAATAGCAGCAATATACTTTTTGGAAGAGACAAATTCTTTGAGTGCATCACACAAAGGCTCACAAGCAGCCAAATTGGTGGTACCGGGAAGTCCTCCAGGCAAAACAAGCATGTCATAGGAGTTAAAGTTAAAATCTGCATCAGGCACACTACATTGACAGCGAAGCGCTACGTTATGAGAAGAGATAACACTGAGCTGCGAAGTAATAGAGACCATATCACAAGGAATACCAGCACGATATAAGATGTCTACAACAGTAAGTCCCTCAATCTCTTCCATACCGTTAGCAAAAAATACAGCAACGCGCTTGTCCGTCCGAGCCTCCATGGTACCTCCCCTATCCAAACACCAGTTCTATATTGTATACTATCACTATTCTCAGACAGTATGTTTGGCATAAAACGGGCACAAGTATGTAAGCATCGCAACGTAATGGGATGAGCATGGGACAGTTTAATGAACAGGTCTATGAGGTAGTTAAGCAAATACCTCCTGGTAGAGTGGCAAGCTATGGGCAAGTTGCTCGGATGATTGGCAGGCCTCGCAATGCCCGCTTTGTAGGATTTGCCCTACATAGCAACCCTCAGCCCGGTATTATTCCTTGTCACCGTGTTGTGTTTAAAGACGGCTCGCTCGCACCAGGCTTTGCCTTTGGCGGACCAGAAGCCCAGCGTGCACTTCTGGAACAAGAGGGTATTCAATTTTTAGATGACGGTCGGGTGGATATGGAACAGTGCTGTTGGGAAGTTTATTAGCAAGCAAGCGGTTTAAATGCAGTCCAATCAATAAGTTTCTCGATAGCTGCTACCAGCTCTTCTAATAACGTGGCATCTTCTGCCGAGAAGCGCGCCAAGCTCGTAGAATCAATATCTAAAACGGCAACCACCCTACCCGAGACATCTCGTACGGGCACCACTATCTCAGAATTGGAAGCCGCATCACAAGCAATGTGACCAGCAAAGGCATGAACATCGGGTACCAACTGCGTTGTATTCGTTGCAGCACAAACACCACAGACGCCTTTACCCCATGCAATGCGCGTGCAAGCAATCTTGCCTTGGAAAGGCCCTAAGACAAGTTCTGGATTCTTCTGTAAGGATTGAGTCTGCTTGTCCTGCAGCATATAAACCCAACCCAACTTACATCATCCAGCGTTTCCCACAACAGTGCTACCACATTAGAGAGCGCTGGCAGCCATGCACGGTCGGCTTGCACCAGTTCAAAGGCCTGTTTTGAGAGCAGAGATTGAGCCATGACATCTTCCTCATGCTTGAATATGCTTTACGCTACAAAAAGGCTATTGCTTAAGGCAGATAAGATCGAGCGGGTCAACCGCAAAGGGAAGCCAAATTTTATAGGTTCCCATAGTGCGAGACATCACATCACAGGGTGTGTAGGCGTCATACCCATTCCACTGCTCAACCGTTCCCAGCGTGCACTCGCGGATGGGATAGTGTGCCGATAAAACCTGGAGCTGATCGGAAGCCTTGGCCTTATTGCGACAATGTACCTGAACCTCATACCTTCCCTGCTCGTCAGGCTTCTCAGCGCAAGCAATGACGGAAGCAACCATAAGACGGTCGCGCATATAGTCCACATGACCAGGGTTTTGGGTAGGATTGCCATAGAAGAATCCGGTGGAGTACGGACGGTGGCTCACGGCGTCAAGCTCGCTGATCCACTGTTGGGCTGGCTCTCCATCTAGAACATGGCGATATGCATTGGTAACACAGGCAGTATAATATGCCCCTTTTGCACGACCCTCAATCTTGATGGTGTCCACTCCAGCGGCCGCTATATCATCGAGGTGTTCCAGCATGCACAGATCATTAGAGGACAAGATGTAGCTCCACTTGTCATCTTGTTCTATATCCATACGACGGGTATCTGGTTTGGACTCCTCTACCAACGCCCAGCCCCAACGGCAAGGCTGTGTGCAAGCACCCACATTAGCCCCACGCTCTCGACCAACCAGTTCACTGGACAAAAAACACCTGCCCGATACCGCCATACACATAGAACCATGGGCAAAAACTTCAAGCTCAAGCTCAGAACTTACTCGACGACGAAGCTCAGCTATTTCCGCCAGGGCCATTTCTCGAGCAAGCACAAGGCGGCGCGCACCTAAGCGCATATACTGCTCGGCAGCAAGCGCATTCATGACGGACGCTTGCGTAGAGACATGAAGCGCAAGCTTTGGTGCATATTTTTGTACCAATGCCATACCGCCCAGATCAGCCACAATAGCAGCGTCAACACCAATGTGATTGATAAAGTCAAGATATGCAGGCAAACCATCGGTATCCTCATCACGCATGATGGTATTAAGCGTGATGTGCACACTGGCGTTTTTGCTATGAGCCAGCTTTACCGCTTCTTCTAGCTGCACATTATCAAAGTTTTTGCTGCGCGCGCGCATACCCCACTGCTTGCCAGCTAAAAAAACTTCATGAGCGCCAAAGTGCAAGGCCATTTGTAATTGTTCAGGACCACCCGCTGGTGAAAGTAGACGAAGGGGCAACGCAGACATAGAACTCCTCGTTCAACCGTCATTTTTGAAATCACATGAAATGACAAAGGAACCACATCTTTTGATGTGGTTCCTTTGTCATAATTCAAAAAAACAATCAGTACAAAACAGAACACTAATGCAAAACAAAAATAGTAAGAACAAGAAATAGTAATATAATTATTATATCCAAACTCCCATAAAAGTCAATAGCTCTCAGTTCTTATCTCTCAATTTTAAGCCATGCACTATCTGGTCGCGCAATTAAGCGAGCATTATTATATGCCATATCAAGAGTTAAACAGGTATGACCTAGATACTGATCTCCTGACTCACTCTTACTAACAACAAGCGCTAAATCAGGAACACTCGGATCAATTAGGCATATCGGAATAAGCAACTGAATATGCCCTCTGTAATATTGGGGCACTGCTGTCTTATAATTTGCATCTATCATATGCTTTGCATGCTTTATTGCACCATCAAACAGAATTTCTCTATTCATTTCTTCGCGCACTGACTTGGGAATACGATTTCGATTTTCTGTATTTCCAAATATATGTGCATATTGCGGACAGATTTCACAGTTTGTATCAAAAACTAAATCAGCTGGGTTTTCAAAATAGTTTGCCCTTTTAGGACGAGATGAAATCCCCATTGATGTCAATTGATACTCAGTGTAGAAGCCGTTGAGGAACCACTTTTGACGATTAGGAATTTCATTCCTCGTAAAATAGGTATAGATTGCTTCGTAATGTTCTGTATATAATCCCGTGTTAAAAAGTGCATAGTCTTCTGACTGAAATATATTGTTCTCTTCAACTAGCTTCAAAAAAGTATGCATTATATAGCTTTTAAGTATTGTATTTGTTGGTTGATTGTCAAAATTCCATTTTTCTGGACACATTCCAGAAAGATATGAAAGCTTCTTACCAAATTCATGACAAAATGCAAACTCAAACAATTCCATAGCACTCCTCCTTAATAAACTAGTTGTAATTATCAATATAGTGAACTCAAACTGATAAACATATAAGGTATTTGGTGAACGGATATCTAACAAATTTTTACAAGACGTGAACCTCATCCTTGGTAAAGTTTACGAAAGCCTCATCACCTACGTTATAAATCTTGTGCGTACGAGGATTGAAGTCCGTGATCTTAATAAGACAATCACCCACCATAACCTGATAGTTTTGGTAATGGCCCATAAAGCGAGACAGCACCACCTTGCAAGGCAGGACACCTTGGTCCGCAAGCGTAGCAGACTCAGGACGCAAAACAATACAGCACGCGCTTCCCTTCTGCAGGTGTTTGCAGCCGTCCACCTCAAGAGTCTGTCCTTCAAAGCTGCACAGAGCACTTTCTTCCGTGGGCTTATCGGTAACCGTGGCATGAAGGAAGTTAGATTCACCGATAAAGTCTGCGACAAATTCATCTTTTGGATGATAGTACACGGTTTGCGGATCACCAATTTGGTCCACGAGACCCTTCTTCATAACAATAATGTTGTCGGACAATGCCATGGCCTCAGACTGGTCATGTGTAACATAAATAGCAGTAATGCCAGCCTGTTGCTGAATACGACGGATCTCATTACGCATATCTACGCGCAGTTTGGCGTCCAAGTTAGACAAAGGCTCATCAAAGAGCAGGACACTAGGCTCAATGACCAAAGCGCGGGCCAGCGCAACACGCTGCTGCTGACCACCAGATAGCTGGTTGGTCATACGATCTTCCATGCCCTCCAGACCTACCAGCTTAAGGATGTTGAGGACCTTTTCGCGAATGGTCGCTTTATCCATCTTGCGCAGCTTGAGGCCGTACGCAACATTATCAAAAATATTGTAATGAGGCAGCAAGGCATAGCTTTGGAACACCATTGCCGTATCACGATTATTGGGTGTGATCTCATCAATCTGCTCATCGCCCAAGAAAATCTTGCCTTCATCCGGAGATTCAAAGCCAGCAATCATACGTAAAATGGTGGTCTTACCACAGCCGGAAGGTCCAAGCAGGGTCACAAACTCGCCGGGATTGATGGTGATGTTGGCATCATGAACGGCGTAAAAGTCTTTACCTGTTTTAGGATCCTGATAAATCTTGGAAACGTGCTCCAGAGTAATACCTTTTTTCTGCTTAGTCATGAGTTACTCCTCCTTGAGTGCTTGACTGGTTCCGAAGTGCTTCATGACCCAGTTCATTAACAAGACCGAACCGTAGGTAATTACAATAAGAATGGTTGCAAAAGCACAGGCCATACCATATGAACCCTTGCCTGCAAACTCGTTAATCTGAACAGTAATGAGTAAGAACTGTGGTGTAACCAGCAAAATAACTGCGGAAATTGCCGTAATGGAACGAACAAACGCCGTAACCAAACCGGACAGGAATGAGTCTTTAATAAGCGGTAAGGTAACCGTCATAAAGACCGTAAAACTATCAGCGCCCATATCGTAGGCGGATTCCTCAATGGACTTATCGATCTGACGTAAGGCAGAAATACCAGAACGCGTACCCGTTGGAAGCGAACGTACGACAAACACGATAATCAAAATTAAGCCAGTACCATACAGGCCCTGCATAAATCCGGTATGCAAAATACCGCTAGAAAAACCACGGATGTAACCAACACCCAAAACGGTACCAGGAACTGCCATGGCCAACATGGACACAGCCTCTATAAAGCCACGGAATCTAAAGCGCCGCTTAACAACAAGGTAAGAAATGATCATGGACAAAAGCGCAGTAATGGGGGCAGCAATAAGCGACAACATAAAGGAGTCGCGGAAGGCCTGCAAGCCATGATACTTAGTAAATACCAAGGTAAACCACTTGGTCGTGAGGGCATAGTTGGAGCCCCAGGAACGCACAAATGACCCGTAAGGAACCATCAGGTACATGGAAATGACAAAGATTGCTACACCACCGCACAAAAGAGAAAGCGGTATACGTACAGAATTATCGGTAATCAACATGCGCGCACGGCTTGCTTTACCAGAAAGCGTTGAGGTGCTTTTTGCCTCAAGGATATACTTCTGAACAATAAACATCAGAAGGGTGATGGCAAGCAAAATAACGGCCATTGCAGCAGCACCTTGTTTGTCATACGCACCGGTAATCTGCAAATAGATGGATGTTGCTAGCGTATCGTATCCACCACCGATAATCATAGGGTTAGCAAAGTCTGCAATGGACTCAATAAAAGAAACGAGAAACGCATTGCCCAGACCAGGCAAAATCAAAGGAAGCGTTACACTGGTGAACACTTTCCAACGGCTTGCCCCCATATCGCGTGCTGCCTCTTCTAGGGACGGATCAATGTTTTTAAGGAGTCCCTTGAGCATCATATAGCACACAGGGAAAAACGTCATAGTCTGAACGATAAAGATACCCCAAAAGCCATAGATATTGTTGTCATAAATGCCCAGTAAACTGCGGGTAATAAGGCCTTTTTTACCAAACATCATGATCATAGAAAGAGACAGCACAAAGGGAGGTGACACAACAGGGAGCATGGATACAACCCTAAACAGAATATCCATGAAGCGGGTATGCAGCTTAACGTAGACCTCTACATAGGCAAAGAGCAAGCCGATAAGTGCTGACAAAATACCAACCGCAAAGCCCACCCTTAAGGTATTGGAGATCGATCGCGTAAACGAAGGTAACGCCAAAATGCGATGAAATACATCAAGCGTTATCCCCTTTTCTGAGACAACGGAATCTACCATAAGAATGGCTAGAGGATATAAGATAAATAAGGTAAGAAATACAATCAATACGATAATGGTCGTAACCAAAATCGGGTCACCCAACAGCTTTTTTCGATCAAGCCGAGCGCTTTGGGTCTTTGCCATACTACTTCCTAACTCCATGCGTCTGTATTTGCAAATCAAACCGGGTAGACGAACTTTCCGTCTGCCCGGTCTTTAGAGTAGCAAACTTGAGAGGTTTTGCTGACATCAAACTTATATAGACATGCAGATACGCTATTCCGTCTTAAAGCGATTATCGCCGCCACCCAGAGCCTGCATGACATCCTTTACGTACTGCTCGGTATGCTGCTTTGCATCCTCAAAGTCATAATCCATTACGTTGTTGGGATCCAAGCCATACTCTTCTGCAATCTTAGGCTGCTGAGCATTGTCGATTACCAAGAACTGATAGGCACCGTTTTCCTGTGCACGATTTACACAAGCGGGAGAAAGCGCATATTCAACCCAGAGCTTTGCAGCGTTAGGATGCGTTGCACCCTTAAAAATAGCCGTTGCGCCAACCTCATAAGAAGCACCAGAGGAAGGAATCTGAAGACCAATATTGTCATGCTCTTGATCAACAATCTGATAAATACCGTCATGCAACATACCCAAACCAATGGTGCACTCTCCGGTACCAATAGCCTTAGAAGGACCAGAGCCACTCTTGGTGTACTGAGCAATGTTCTTGTCAAGATTTACGAGATACTCAATGCCTTTGTCATGGCCATACTTCTGGATAACCGTGTTTACAACCAGCTTAGCAGTGCCAGCAGTGTTGTAGTTAGAAGACCAAATCAGACCCTTGTACTTCTCATCCGTAAGATCTGCATAGTCCTTAGGAGCATCAATCTTGAGGCGCTCAAGCTCTTCCTTATCGTACATAATACCGAGAATACCCTTGTAAACGCCATACCAGTCATTATTGGTAGACTTAAACTTATCAGAGATAAGGTGAGAAGCGTTCTTGGGGTCATACTGCTCCAGCAGGCCCTTAGAAGAAACAACATTGTATGGATCTGTAGTGCCACCAAACCATACGTCTGCAGAGGGATGACCGTTCTCTTCTTCTATCTTTGCTGCAACCTCACCAGTAGAAAGGCGCTGTGCCTGCACATCAATGCCATACAGCTTTTTGAAATTATCGCAAACTGCTGTCATGTGCTCCTCTTCGCAGGAACCATATACAATGAGTTTGCCCTCTTCCTTAGCAGCCTTAACTAATTCTTCTGGAGCACCAATAGCCTCTACTGTATTGGTATCGGTAACGTTAGCGGGCTTAGCCTTGTCTTCAGAGCCACCCTTGCTGCATGCTGCCATGCCAAGACCAGCAACCACCGCACTAGCACCAAGGAAGTTACGACGAGTAAGGTTAATCATAAAAACTTCTTTCTCTCTTAGCCATTCACTATAAGTGCTCACAGGTACGATGAAAGAATACCTATTTATTACAATACCTATTTATTACTAATGTTACGTACATTGGAAGCATTGATAAGCACTATTCGCCCAGTGGACGATTTTTAGCGGTTCTCGTCATGTTTTATTGCTACCTGATGCCGTTTATCGATTCTTGGCGCCGTTAAGCGGTTTTTGATACCGTTAGCGATTCTCGATACTCCCGACGTTTTTGATCTCTATGCAAATCTTGCCGTTATCCGTACGCTCAAAGGAAATAAATTCTGATGAGCCGGCATACTCAGAGGGAAACATAATTTCAATCCCTGTATTGGTACGAATGCGATGGTTCTTTGCAAGACGTTTTGCATCTGACTTGGCCACACTTATGCGTTCTGGAAGAGACGTCTGTGTTGCCTCACGCTCATAGTATTCTGCCGCATCTGGACTGGACTGTGCAAAAACAGCCTTGCCAACCTCTGCAGGAGTAACATCACAGGCCGCAGAGGCGCGCTCGATAACATATGACTTTACCTTTGCTGCAGCAACAGCAGATTCCAAGCCGTGTTTTTGCGCCACATCCTCCACTAACTTAGTAACGGTATCTACCACCTCTTTATTGGAGGCAATGGAAGAACACTGCAACAAGAGTTCTGGAATGATGAAGGACTTCTTGCCCATGACAAGGCGCTCAACATCATGAAAATCAATACTCAGGCTATCCGCTTTTACCAACACATAGGTATCAATTTTTTGGGAAGGATTGGGAAGTGTAGAGTCATAACGAACAATATCGTTATACGCTTGGCCATCTCTATTGCGCACATCATGTATAAAGGCTTGTTTGCGCGGTAACAGCAACAGAGCAAGACCGCGCGTTCCTTCGCTATCATAGGCGTCGTCTGGACTGGAAATGGCAGCAGACTCAGTGGACTGAACCGCTTGTTCGCCCTGAACCGCCTGCACACCCGTTTTCATATCTCCGGTATCGACAAAATCAACTACCAGTAAATCACAGGCATCCAGATCCTCACTTTTGCGCAGCGCATCATAAAAGCTGAGGGCAATATCTGCAGAAATATCCAAGAAGCTACGATGCCCAGAAAAATAGCGCTGTAGCTCTTGTTTAAAGTTTGACTCTGGCGCAAACTGACCATGCTTTGACTCGGCATTTGCCAAAATACGACGCACACTACGCGTTACATACGACTTAGTCTGCTTAACCTGAAGATCTATCTCACACTGAGAAATATCACATTCGCCTATTTCCAGCTCAAACCCATGCAAAGCAGCATGCTTAATACGAAGCAAAAGTCCTCCTCAAAACACAGCAAACAACAGTTTTACGCCATCTTACAACCATGTATACAAACCATAAGGCATTCAGAATAGCAAACCAAAGTCACAAACAGCTCAATTACACGTTTTAGTCCTCGATAATAATTTTTCAGTTTGAGAGTTTTTATCTGCAAGTTTATATTGAGCGCCTTCAAGAGAGTAGCAGCTGTTGTTGTTTGTGATGGAAGGATCAGCCGATACCTTCTTTACAGTAGCTTTTCCCTTCATAGGGGCAGGTTCTCCTTCTGCTACAGCATATACAATGATGGTGAGTTGTTTGGAGCTATCCCATGCACCAAGCTTTTTGGCACCGTACTCATAAAGCCACTGTCTCCAGGATTTTCCTTCCTTCATCTCAGACCATCCAGCCCGCTCATAAAGCTCATTGGCAGCATCTGCTTTTCCTGCTCTACCATGTGCATACTTAAGGATGTAACGTGTGCTAGCTGCGGTTAGGCTTCCTTGTTCAAATGAGGGACGATAGCCTACACCAATGACACCAACAATACGAACACGTGTTGCATGAGCATGCTCACGAGCATCAGCTAGCGCAGCTTTAGCTGCTGTGTTATACAGACGCTCATATTTAGCATCCATCTTGCAGCCAGTGTAGTCTTCAAGCCAGCCCTTCCATTGGTGTTTTTAAGGTGGTATACAAAAAACGTATCAGACTCATTGCAATCTTTTCGTTGCTTTTAGGTGTCTGGCACGCTGTTGCGAACTTCTCCGCTTGTATGCTGTTGTTTTAGATGTGCCAGACACACTAACACTTACAAGGCATTTCTGTCTTGTAAGTCTGCACACTTTCTTTCTGTTTATAAGCTGTCTGCTTCAGCTTTTTGGTCGAAGATGGATAGATACTTTTTTTGAATAGATGCTAGATATTAGATGTCTGCTTTTATCACCTACCCCCAGCAACCTTGTTCGGGATGGGTCACAACTTTGGTTTGTGCGGGATGGTGCTTTATTCCCGTGCGAACCTTTCTTACGTCAACCGTGTGAGTTAGGAATACGTCGTCTTCTATAGCTCGTTTTTTACAGTAGTCATACGCTGAGGATTCTGTCGAAAATTCCTTACCATCGCTTGTAATCCACACTGATTTTTCCTCATATTTAGATTCATCCCAGGCTTCTTTCACAACAACCGTCTCGGTCCAAGCGGGTTTATCAACTATCCAACGTTTTTGCTTAGCCGCAGGTCTTGATGTTGTTTGTCCCGCACTCGAACTAGAAGATGAAGAAGATCTTTGTGTTGAACTTGAAGACGACTGTTCTGAGGAGCTGTATTTTGAAGACGTGCCAGCACCACCAGAAGAAGACTCACTAGATCAACCAGGGCTACTATCAGATGAAGCGTTAGACGTGCCTTGCGTGTCAGTTACCCCATCTGCACCAACAGCATTTTGTGCTACCGTGCCAAGTTCAGGGCTCTTATCGGCAGATTTAGATTTTGCTACAAGTAGTGCTGCTACGGACTTAGCTGTGTTAAGACCTGCCTGATGTTGCATGACAGTAATGACAGTAATGCCAGTACCTCCTACAAGTAACAACAGCGCAAGGGCTCCTCCTGCTATGCATTCACACTTATGATTTTAGATTCAGGTATTGAGTTCGAAAGAACTGGCTGTAGATTTTAAGTTGGAGTTGGGATTTGTACTGGAACTGGCATGAGAGCTTTATGTTACATCGGGCTTCTCATCAGACTGAGAATTGGTCTGCATGATAGGCGTTCCTTTCGGATGGAAAGTACTTTTCTGCAAGAAATATACTACACATATTATGCCGTACATCAGACAAAACTAATTATAGAAACCAGCGTGTACTCGGCTTGTTTAAAGATCAACTTTGCATTGAAAATCACTGCTGCTTTTGTGCGCGTGGGAATGTGATCAAATTTGCGGCGTTGCAGGCGCACTTCAGCCTGGCGCCGAAAAGCTATAAAGAAAAATTAAGCATTTCGGACAGACACTCAAGACAGTCTTATAATGAAGCTGTAGCGCGCAGACTAGAATCGCTCAAGGCGCAACGCTAAGGGTGCCCGGGGCTGTGATCACGCAGGATGCACGATGCGTCCGCACAGGTGTGATGCCCGCGGGGTGCTCACACGAAAAGAGGTGATTTCGATTACGATTTACTGCGTGGAAGATGATCCTTCCGTCCGCGACCTCATGGTCTACACCTTAAATCTTTCGGGATACGAAGCACAGGGCTTCTCGAGCGCTGATAGCTTTTGGCCAGTATTGAAGGCCGCCAAGCCCGATCTCATTATTTTGGACGTGATGCTTCCTGGCGAGGATGGCTTGAGCATTTTGAAGCATCTTCGTGCGTCGTCGTCCACCGCCGAGATTCCCGTCATTATGGCCACCGCCAAGGATAGCGAGTACGACACCGTCATTGGCCTAGACTTGGGCGCGGACGATTATCTGTCCAAGCCGTTTGGCATGATGGAAATGATTTCGCGCATTAAGGCGGTGCTGCGTCGCACTACGCAGAATAAGCCCGAACTCATTGCCAATGGCATCATCAGCATTGATGAAGAGAAGCACATCGTGAGTGTCGAGGACAAGCAGGTGCTGCTCACGCTCAAGGAGTATCAGCTACTGCACATTTTGCTAACGCATCCAGGACGCGTCTTTACCCGCGAGACCCTGCTTTCGCGCGTGTGGGGTATGGATTTTGCTGGCGAAACACGCACCGTTGACGTGCACATTGGCACGCTTCGTACCAAGCTTTTGCAGGCGGGAAGCCTGATCAAAACCGTGCGCGGCGTAGGCTACAAAATGCACGCAGCTGACGAATAGCAACCTGACGCACATACGCCTAGCGAGAAGACCGACTGGCAGCGCGCAATTGCGAATAGCCGCTCGACGAGCAGCCACCTGATAACAAACGCGAATGACGGGACCCCATGAATAAGAAGATTTTTAGAACGATTTGGCTCGTGGCGTTGTCAGTATTTTTGGCATCGCTCGCGTTTATCATGACGGTGTCCTATAGCTATCTGTCGTCCGAACAGCTCAAACAACTGCGCATCGAGGCACGCCTTGCCGCACAGGGCGTCGAGCGCCTCGGCAAGGACTATTTCACGAACCTCGATACCAAAGACTATCGCATCACCTGGATATCCGAGTCGGGTGAGGTCCTCTTTGATGACGACGTCAACGCCAGCAACATGCAAAATCACAAAGAGCGCCCCGAGATCCAGCAGGCGCAAAAGTCGGGCTTCGGGCAGGCCATGCGTCACTCATTTACCCTCGATGACCAGCAGTCCTATGTAGCGCTTCGCCTTGCCGATAAGAGCATCATTCGCATGTCCACCACGCAGCTCTCGTTTTTGACCCTGCTTTTGCGCTGGATACAACCCATTCTGTTTGTTGTTATTATCGGCGTGGCCTTAAGCTTTGTGCTAGCGCGGCAACTGTCCAAAAAAATTATGCAACCTCTCAACGAGCTCGATTTTTCGCGCCCAGAGCGCTACTTCGGCAACGAGAATTACAAAGAGGTCGAACCGCTGCTCATGCACATCGCCCAGCAGCAGCAACAGCTCAAGGCCAATCAGGAGCAGATCGAGAAGACCGCCCTTATCCGCCAGGAATTTACTGCCAACGCCTCTCACGAACTCAAAACGCCACTGCACGTCATTTCGGGGTATGCTGAACTGCTCAAAAATAAGATGGTGCCTGACGAGAATATCACGCTATTTGCCGATAAAATCTGCGCCGAGGCTACACGCATGTCCAAGCTCGCCGAAGACATTATTAATTTGAGCAAGCTCGATTCGGGCGGCGCGGAGCTTGTGCACGAACGTTGCGACTTATATCAAATATGCAAAAATGTGCGCGACAGCCTTGAACCCACAGCCACAAAGGCGCAGGTTAGCCTGTACGTACATGGTGACCACACCTTTGTGAGCGGCTCGCCAGGCCTTTTGCACAGCATTGTCTACAATCTGTGTGACAACGCCATTAAGTACAACCGTCCAGGTGGTTCGGTACATTTGTATCTTGATCAGCAAGATGATGCCACGTCAGGCACGCTCACCACCTTGCGCGTGCACGATACGGGCATCGGTATTCCTCCGCAGGATATTGATCGCATTTTTGAACGCTTTTATCGCGTCGACAAAAGCCGCAGCAAACAAGCTGGCGGCACAGGCTTGGGACTTTCGATCGTCAAACACGCCGTGCAGCTGCATAATGGCACAATCCAGGTACAGAGCTTTAACGGAGCTGGCGCTGGTAGCGGCCAGGCCGAAGGCACAACCTTTACGGTTACGTTTCCCGCGCTGTAGCACGCGATGCCGCGGCGGCACGGTACGTTCGGTTGCACCTCCGTCGATCTTCTTGCCTGCACAACACTCCCCCAAACAACACTTCATAACTTTACCTATATTTTACAAAAGCACGGTGCTGCTTCTTACATAGGCTCGATAGCCTAACAGTAAGCAGACGTCGCTTCACGCACGCAAGCCGAACGCCACGCAAACGCCGCACGAGCGACGACCAAAAAGCACGCAATAAACCTACGGTAAAGGAGTGTTTTTACATGAAAGCATGCCGCCTTATTAGAACAACGAGTGCCCTTATTGCAGGCATCGCTGTGACCTGCGCCCTGCTGCTTGTTGGCTGTGGAAAGCCCACCGAGGCCCCTGCGCCCAAAGAGGACGCCCCCAAGGAGCTCTCGGGTGCCGTTGCCACCAATGGCTCGACCTCGATGGAAAAGGTCATCGGCGTTTTATCCGAGCAGTTCATGGCCGACAATCCCAAGGTAAAAATCACCTACGATCCCACTGGTTCTGGCACGGGCATCGAGACCGTCAAGAACAAGACCTGCGACATCGGTCTGGCTTCTCGCGCCCTGAAGGACAACGAGACTGGCCTGACGCAAACGACTGTCGCACTCGATGGCATTGCTATTATCGTCCACAAGGACCTGGGCGTAAAAGATCTTTCTGTCGAGAAGATCGCCGACATTTTCACGGGCAAAATCAAGAACTGGAAGGAAGTCGGCGGCCCTGACCTGGCGATTTCCTGCATTGGCCGCGAGGCTGGCTCGGGCACCCGCGATGGCTTCGAGGATGTCACCAAGACTAAGAAGAAGTGCGTCTTGGAGCAGGAACTCACCTCGACTGGTGCTGTTATCTCGGCCGTTGGTAGCAACAAGCACGCTATTGGTTACGCTTCCCTTTCGGCTGTCGAGAAGCAAGAAGGCATCGCCGTCCTCACCGTTGATGGTGTTGAGTGCAGCGAGAAGACCGTCCTCGATCAGTCCTACAAGATCCAGCGTCCCTTCATGCTGATCACCCGCGAGGACGAGAAACTCAGCCCGCAGGCACAGGCGTTCTTCGACTACGCAACCTCTGCCAAGGTGGACGATCTTATCCGCAAGGCTGGTGCCGTACCTACCAAGCACTAAGGTGCTACCCCTCGGGTGCAAAAGCTGGCGAGAAGATCTCGAAGCTTTAAAGATCATCACACGTGCGACGTTGCATCCCAAACCCGCGCTACATGCGACGTCGCACCCCTCACCTCGTCTCTCGCTGCGCCTCTGGTCGCACCCCTTACGAAATATCTTGCATCTCACTCATGACAACCTGGTAGCTATCAGATGTAGATCACTTGATAGCTACCAGCCTCTTACTAAATCGACCTTTCGCGAGATTCGCAAAGAGCCCCACGCGAGGGCTGCAGGGTTCCACACAAGGAGCTGCACAGAGTCCGCACGAAGGTCCACAAAGAGAACAGCACACACTATGACACTATCCAAATCATCACATGACCCCATCGAACAAGCCTTTCACGTCTTCTTTTTTCTGCTGGGCGTTTGTTCGGTGGGCTGCGTTGTTTGCATAAGCATTTATCTGTTTATTGCAGGCACGCCTGCCATTATGCAACTCGGGTTGCCGACGTTTTTGTTTGGCACCACCTGGGATGCTTCACAAAATCAATTTGGGATCCTTCCCTTTATTCTGACCAGCATCTATGGCACTGCTGGCGCTTTGCTTATTGCGCTGCCGCTGGGGCTTTTTACTGCCGTCTTTTTGGCAAAGGCAGCGCCCGCGTGGCTAGCAGGAGGCATTCGCTACTGTGTCCAACTGCTTGCAGGCATTCCTTCGGTTGTCTACGGCCTTATTGGCATGACGATCATCGTTCCTGCAACACAAAGGATGTTTAAGCTTTCGAGCGGAGCGTGTTTGTTTGCCGCCATTATCGTACTCGCCGTTATGATTTTGCCCTACATCGTCAGCGTAGCCGAAACTGCGCTGCGAGCCGTGCCGCAGGAATACGAAGAAGCCTCTCTTGCGCTGGGCGCTACCAAGGTGGAGACCTGGTTCAAGATAAGCCTCGTCACTGCGCGCAGTGGTGTCGTGGCCGCCATCATCCAGGCAATCGGCCGCGCCATTGGCGAGGCCATGGCCATTGTCATGGTAGCAGGCAACGTTGCGCAAATGCCATCGCTCTTCTCGTCGGTACGGTTTTTAACCACGGCCATCGTCTCGGAGATGTCCTACGCCTCATATGGATCGTTGCAGCATCAGGCGCTCTTCTCGATAGGTCTTGTTCTGTTTTTATTTGTTCTGTTGCTTAATGGGGCCTTGCGCCTTTCGAACGAAAGGGGGTAGAGGGCATGAGAGATGGCAAGCGACGTTTTAAAGAATCGCTGTTAAAGATTGGTATTTACGGGTCGGCAGCACTTACCTGCCTGTTGCTGATAACGCTTCTGGGAGTTATTTTTTACAAGGGCTTTGGCGCGATTACGCCCGAGTTTTTGACCTCTCAGACGAGCTACATAGCCGATACGATAGGCATTATGCCCAACATTTTGTACACGTTTTATATCGTGTTTCTTACCATGCTCATCGCGACGCCCATTGGTGTTGGCGCCGCAATCTACCTTACCGAATACGCGAATCGTCCGCGTTTGGTCAGCCTCATTACCTTTTCGGTAGAGACCTTGACGGGTATCCCCTCGATTATCTTTGGTCTTGTTGGCATGCTTTTCTTTACCCAGATTTTGGGGCTCCGCCAGGGCCTTCTTGCCGGTGGTCTTACCTTAGTTATTCTTGTGCTGCCGACCATTATTACCAACACGCGTGAGGCGCTGCTCACTGTACCCGATGCGTATCGTCACGGTGCGCTGGCGCTGGGCAGCGGCAGGTGGCACATGATTCGCACGATCATCTTGCCGCAAGCGCTCAATGGTATTTTGCCGGGTTGTATTTTGGGAACGGGACGTATTGTGGGCGAGTCGGCGGCGCTGCTGTTTACCGCAGGCTTTGGTCTGAAGCTACTCTCGTTTGGAGAGGCGCTGCAGTCCTCGGCGGCGACCCTGACCGTGGCGTTGTACATTTACGCCAACGAGCAGGGCAAATTCGAGGTTGCCTTTGGTATCGCAGCCGTACTGCTGCTCATCACCCTGACGCTCAATGTGATCGCGTCCGTCTTTACCAACCGCCTCAAGAGAAAGAGTTCACAATGACAAGCGTTTTACAAACCGCACCCACCGTCGCACCTGCACCGACAGTGGCGCCCGCCCCCAGTGCCGTGCGCACACTCACGCAAACCATTACGTCACGAGGATTACAAACCATGCCCCACACACTTGCTCAATCTGCACTACAAACGGCGGTCAACACCTTAGACACGGCTGCCTCAGAAGCTGCCGAGGCCGCCACCGCCACGACTGACGCTGCGCATGTCACCGCACAGACCAGTGCGCAAACCATCGTCGAGACCAAGAACTTATCGCTGTGGTACAACGATTTTCAAGCGCTGTACGACGTCAACATGCAGATAAAAGAGCATGAGATCACCGCCCTTATCGGCCCGTCGGGCTGCGGAAAATCCACCTACTTAAAGACGCTCAATCGCATGAACGACCTTGTGCTGGGATGCAAAATCGCGGGCTCGGTGCTGATTGGTGGGCACAACATTTATGCCGACAGCATCGACGTCACCGAGCTGCGCACGCGCGTGGGCATGGTGTTCCAGAAGCCAAACCCCTTCCCCATGAGCTTGTACGACAACATCGCGTATGGGCCGCGTCTGCATGGCACCAAAAAGCGCAGCGAACTCGACGAAATTGTCGAAACCGCCCTGCGTCAGGCCGCCATTTGGGATGAAGTGAAGGACGATCTGAAGAAGTCTGCGCTGGGACTTTCGGGAGGTCAGCAGCAGCGCTTGTGCATTGCGCGCGCCCTTGCCGTAAAGCCCGAGATCCTGCTGATGGACGAACCCACGAGCGCCCTCGACCCCATCTCGACCGCAAAAATCGAGGAGCTCGCGCTTGAGCTCAAGGAGCACTACTCCATCGTAATCGTGACGCACAACATGCAGCAGGCAAAGCGCATCTCGGATGCGACCGCATTTTTCCTGCTTGGCAAGCTCATCGAGTGCAACAATACCGAGAAGCTCTTCTCGGATCCCAGCGATTCGCGCACCTTTGATTACATCACGGGCCGCTTCGGTTAAGCTCGCGGGGCGCGTGCAGGGAATGTCTTCGAGAAACACGACACCACTTCAGTAACACTCGCTCTTCTCGTCAAGCGCTCTGCTCTTCTCGTCAAGCACGTCGCCCTCCTCAGTTAAGTGCTCCGCTCTTTTGAAAAACCGCTACAATAGCTTCGAGCTTTGGCGAAGGCTGTATTGGCTTGCCAGGCTTGAAGCTTTTTGGGTCTGCTGCTCACCAGCGAAAACGAACCTGTCATGTTTTGCAACCACCTCTTCCCCCGATCCAGGCGCGACCTGCGATAATGTCGTGTGGTTTGACGATGCCGATAACCCCGTCGAGCTCGTAGCCAAGCAAGCGTTTGCTTTTTCTCATCTTTTTGAAGGTCGACTTTGCGCGCTTGATAGCCGTCACGGTGGATTTGTACTTATAGACGGGGTTATAAGTTTGGTTGAAACTTTGCACAACCGTTCTTTTTAGGGACGGTTTTTGCATGAGTATCTGAGTATTTTTAAGATGCGCAGGATCTAATATTTGAGGTTTTAAAGGCGAAGGTATGTATGCTTGAGTCTTGTTCAAGCCCTCTGGGGTAATGCCTAAACCGGCATTTACAAAGCTAGATGACGTAGTTACGGAGTTGAGTTTTATTCGTGGCGCACCTCTCGGTCGGTGCGACACTCATTTTTCTACTTCACAAAAATTTTTCAGAGTATGCCCACTCAGGTCATGTGATAAAAACATAAATGGCTATACTAAACATGCTTCATCCTTAAGATTACTTTTATTTGGAGTTGAAAAAGATGACAGATTTGACCATGCTTTCCTCTCAATGGTCAATACTTCCTTGTGTACTTTCTCTTGTGCTTCTTTTGCTTGCTGGTCTTATATGCTGGCAACGCAAGGGGATACATAAACCTCTTTATCTGGGAACCTTTGCCTGGCTTGTTCCCATCATTGGAACGTATGTAGCAATGGCTGTCATGTTTGTACTTCACCTAGTCTCAGCACCTGAAGAAACGGTCAAGCTCAGTTGTCTTATACTATTCTTAGCAGGCCTTATCGTGGTGTTTCGCGCACCGTTGCGTGAGTTTGCACGCATCGGTATTCAAAAGCTTGCACTCAGCCCTTCTCGGTTAAAACAGCGGCTTGCTTCTTTCTTAGTAGGCCTTCGAACTGCAGTGCTTATTATTTGCATAGCTGCACTCTCTTGCCTTTCTCTAGAATATGCCCAAAATCCAAAGATTTTTGAGACAGTACAGCTGCCCTTTGTATTTGCAAGCATTGCACTTACCGTGCTGTTTCTTACCACGCTCTATTTTATTGCCCAACGTCATGGCGCTCTGATGCCCCTGCTGAGCTTTGTCTTCTTTGGCTTTGGCCTTGGCTGCTATTTCCTTTTGCGCTTTAAATCCACTGTTATCATTCCATCGGATTTCCTCGCCTTAGAAACAGCCGCTTCTGTAGCAAACGGCTTTGTGTATTACATCACCGAAGAAGCATTCTGGGCCGCCGTATACATGGTAGGTGCCTTTGCTCTGTCATCGCTGCTGTATCCGCTGCCCTTATCGGCCGCGGCACAAGCACCACAGGATGCAAACCACAAAGACACCGCTGATGTCGAGAAACCCCTTCTCCCGAAACATATGGCGTCAGAGCAAGTACAAGCCAAGCATTTTCATATTCCACAGCTAGGCACTGTGTGGAAAAATACTCTTATTGGTGCAACTCTTCTCGTTAGCTGCATAGCTATCACCACTATTCCGGTCTACAGGGATTTAGGTGTAAAAACTATCTATTGGTCAACCTGGATTACTTATGAATCTCAAGGCTCTCTTTTGACCTTTATCTCGGAGTGTCAAGATCTGCAGATTAAAAAGCCAGCGGGCTATACCAGTGAGGATGCAAAGAATCTCATCGACTCGTATGCTCAGAAGTATGATGCATCCAGGGGCTCTTCAGAGAAACACATGGCTGCAGTGGCACAGTTTAACGAGAAGAAGCCTACGGTTATTGCCGTAATGAACGAGGCCTATTCCAACCTTGCCATTTTTGACGGCATGCACTCAGGATACACGGGTGAGAATTTTGTTACCAACGGTATGTCTGATGCTTTGCAATCCGGGAACCTGCTTGTTTCCACCTATGGTGGTGGCACATCTAATACAGAGTTTGAATTTTTAACCGGTGAGTCCTGTTACTTTATTGGTGAAGGCAATGGATATTCACTCTATGACTTTAGTAAGGTCGATTCCCTTCCCCATATCTTTAACGCGCTGGGCTACACCTCTACTGCTATTCATGCGTACAATCCAAACAACTGGAACCGCAAAAATGCTTACCGAACCCTTGGCTTTAAATCGTTTATCTCTGGTGATTCATTTGTTGATGTAGATACCTGGCGAGGATGGCCTTCTGACAAAGCAACATATCAAAAGGTACTCGAGCTGCTTACTACTAATCCAAATCCGCAGTTCATTTTGAATGTAACCCTTGCTAATCACTCAGGCTATTCTCAACACTTGGTTGATGATTCTTACCGTCCCGGCTACACGCCTGATTTTGGCGATGACACTCTCACCGACGAGCTCAATGAATATCTGGGCTCTATGAAACGCACCGACGAGGATCTCCAGTGGTTTGTAGGGCAGCTCAAACAGCTTAATAGACCTATTGTACTGGTCTTTTTTGGTGATCATCAGCCTTCATTTACCAAAGAATACAATGATGCTTGGTTTACCGATGAGACACGGGCTGCCCATATAGCACGTCAATATCAGACGCACTATATCATGTGGGCTAACTATGATGTTGCCGGCAATGAACAGAACAACGATAAGAGATTTACCGCTGCATCCAGTCTTGCAAGCCACCTGCTTGATGCTATTGGCGCTCCTCTCACAGACTTTCAGAAGGCGCAGATTGCTTTAGGCGAGGAGCTGCCCGGTATTGGCCATTACACCACTCTGAGTGCGGATGGCAACTGGTACTTCCCCGACGATAAGAACGCTCCCAGCTATACTCTGCAGACAGAACTACAAAAAATGAGCTACCACAACTTTGCAGAACGCGTCTAAAGTCGCCATCCAACAGCACCTTTAAGCGTTACTTGCTCCGCACAGCCTTGCGCACAAAGCGAGCAATAGTTTGGTAAAGCAACACAAGAAGCCCGACCACAACAAAAATCAAAAGGCCCTTGATAAAAGGATGCATACTCAAGAGTTGAGATGCGCGAGGATGCGTCCCCAACTGTACGCCCAGCCAATTAATAGCTGGATAATGGAACAGATAAATACCAAAGGTTAGTACAGCAATGCGATTAAGTATGGTTTGCATCCCTGCAGGAAGTTTTTGAAGCAGTGGCTCTGAACAGCGAACTGCATGGAACAGTGCACACGCCTGAATAACGGTCAGGATATTGTTGGGACTGGTCCAGAAATTATCGGTAGGCTTATCGGGAAAATATAAGCCAGCAGAGAAGGACGTAGCAGAGTTGGCAATACGCGCCAGACAGTACATTGCCGTCAAAGAAGCCACCAAGGACACAACGGCGATGATTGCACTCTTTTTAGACGGTTTGATATAGGTTGCTACAAAATAGCCCAACACATAATAAAACGCCCAGTTATCCGTAAAGAAAGGCCAGGCAAACAGCTGTGTAATGCCTGTAAAGTCATGAAACCAATTAACGGTAGGTAGCACAAATCCCAGTACACAAGAAACAAGAAGAAAGAGCTTGAGGATCTTCTCGTCTTCTACAATAAGGGCAAGCAGCGGCGTTAATACATAGAGGTACACGAGGGAATACAAGAACCAATAGACGTCACAAATCTGATTGGTGCAAAAACGTCGAATAAAATCCTGAACGCCTAGGCTGTTGGCCAACTGTTGTGCGCCATAAAAATGATCTGGCAACAGACCGTATGCAAGGTATACAAGAATGCTTGAAATAATCAGCGGCACCACAACACGCTTAACACGTTTACATAGAAATTGTTCTGTTGAATACTTTTTACGATACCCCAGCAGATTTGCTCCACTCAGCATGAAGAATACTGGTACAGAAAACTTACCCATTACCTGCCAAAACAGGGACACATACCAAACTTGATCGCGCACAGGCGAGAAATATACAAGCGTGACATGCAGCATAACCACTGCAAAACATGACAAGATATTCAATACGGAATATGACAGTAGTCTTGTATGAGCAGAGGCGATAGAAGCTGCAGAAGCGGTAGCGATCATCGAAGCCGTCGATTTTGGCTGCTGGGCTATGACAGACTGGTTATTCTCTTCAGACACAGGTACTCCTTATGAGGTCGCCGCCTTTATGGGGATGCCAATTTTTATACCTTTGCCAATACTGCGAGATTGGCACTTTTCTTTCCTAGTATACGTAGTTTTTAATTTCTGTAGCACCACAACAAGACAGAAAGCAACAAATGGTTGCTGTTCAATCTTACTTCTGATGCAAGAAGTTGAACAAATCAAAGAGGTAGTAATAAAATGTGTACGATAAAACCTATATCTGTTATCCGACTGATTTGAGACTTCTTCATGAATTCTGTGTATATGCTGTTTGCTAACATGGCAAACCTTATCTCTACCCTGCCGCTCATTCCCATAGCTTTTGTCGTAGCACTGCTTATTGTCAACAACATAGCTAAGCTGGATAAAGGTGCCAAGAAACACCTTCCTATAGCAGTACAAATCCTTACCGCCAATGCATACAGCTGTGCCTTTGGTTGCGCAGGCTTTGCCGTCTTTTTTGGTTTAGGGTGGACATCACTTTGGATAACGCTACTTAGTGCAGCCGTTCTGTTTGGCATAAGTTTTGTTGCAGGCAAGCGTGAAGCGTATAGCGCCCACATTGCACATGCTTTGAACTGCCTACCATATCGTGCACAGATTGTCCTTGTGGATGTTGTTTCCATAGCCTTTCAGCTTGTATCGGCATTTTACGCTTTAGAAGCACCCTATAACGAAGGACTCGTATTCGTTGAGCCACCCTTTTTGTTTATGGATTTAGGGCTTATGCTTTTGGCAATAGTAAGCATTTATTACCTCAGTCATCGTAATGCCATTGCAAATAGCGTACTGCAAGGGTTTTTCTTTGTATGGGGCCTTGCTCAATACTACCTATGGCAGTTTAAAAATACCGCCATCATGCCCGCCGACCTCTTTGCTTTAGGTACGGCCGCTGCTGTTTCTGGCAATTATTCTTATGCCTGGAAAGACAGTGTTTTAGCTGGTCTGATAGCTTTTTGCTTTGGCATGCTTGTAATTTCCTATCTGGGTATCCTACGCCACAAACTTCAGGCACAAGGACAGGTCAAAATCGCCAAACGCATACGGTATACGTCTGTTGGCATGACCACATTGATCGGCCTTGTAAGTGCGACTGTGTTGGGAAGTATGCTTGTTTTTCCCAACTATAACCAGATAGGTGCCGGCATTAACTATTTCTGGCCGCTGTATGTCTTTCGTCAGCATGGCGCGGTGCTGAGCTTTACTGCAGGTGTACAAGATTTGATCATCAAGAAACCAGCTGGATATAGCGATAAAAGCGCGCAAGAACTGCTCGATTCCTACGTGGCACAGTACAATACCACACTCGACAACACCTCAGGGCGCCAAGCTGCGGTAGCGCAGTACAACGCCCAAAAACCTAACATCATTGTTGTCATGGATGAAACCTTTGCAGACCTCTCCGACTTTGACAACATGCATGACAACTATACCGGTCCCGAGTTCTTTACTACCGGCATGAAAGACGCACTGGGAGCGGGTAAGCTTGCAGTATCTGTTTTAGGTGGTGGCACCGCAAACTCTGAGTTTGAATTCTTAACCGGCAATAGCATGGCCTACCTCGGTCTTGGCAAGTACCCCTATGCCATCTACCGCTTTTCTCGCTATGAATCCCTGCCTTCGCTCCTTAAAAAGCAGGGCTATGATAGCACTGCTATACATCCCAATCTGGCCGGTAATTGGAATCGCGATAAAACCTATGAGGACATGAAGTTTGACCGGTTCTACAGCATTGATGATTTCCCTAATGCGCCCGTATTCCATAACGGCGTTACGGACAAGGCTACCTTTGACAAGTGCCTCGACCTTATCAAAAACTCTGACAAGCCGCAGTTTATTTTTAATGTAACCATGCAAAATCACTCGGACTATAGTAAAAATAATATCCCTGCAGATCGTCTAACCAAGATACATCCTTCTGATCTATCTTCTCCAGAGCAAGATGGCATCCTCAATGAATATCTCAGCTGTATTAAAGCTTCCGACGAAGATCTCAAATACTTAGTATCACAACTCAAAGAGCTCAAGAAACCTACTGTTTTAGTTTATTTTGGTGACCATCAGCCCAACTTTACACCCACCTACAACGATGCCTGGTTTAGCGGTGAGTCCGATCTTATTCACAATCAGCGCCTATATCACACTTCATATGTGATGTGGGCAAACTATACGGTAGCTGGTGCAGCACAGAACACGCGCGCTGAATACAGCAGTGCCAATTTCCTAGCCGTACAAATGCTGTACACCATTGGCGCCCCTCTTACTGACTATCAGAAAGCTCAACTGGCTATACGTATACAAATGCCCGCCATCAATGCTTTTGGACTTTTAGACACTGCAGGCAACTGGCATAGCCTCACCCAGCAGGATGATTCTATGCATACTCTCTCGGAGGACTTCCGAACACTAACATACTACGAGTTTGCAACTAAACTTTCCTAGGTTCGTACCTTCATACATAAACAAGGAGACAACTCATGACTTCTCATAACAACACAAGCCCTCTGGGCCCTAGCTATCACCGTGGACCCGTTACCCTTCGCGGAAAAATGATCCCGCAAAGCACTTCCACCCAGCATTTTTTGTCGCCCGACTACAACGCAGACTGGATTCATGATGATCCCTGGCGCGTGCTGCGTATTCAAGCTGAGTTTGTAGACGGCTTTGGCGCTCTGGCAGAGCTTGGCCCTGCAATCTCTGTGTTTGGTTCTGCGCGCACCACTCCGGATAACCCGTACTATCAGGCTGCACAGACGATGGGTGAGCTTATTGCACAAAAGGGCTATGCGCTCATTACGGGAGGCGGCCCTGGCATCATGGAGGCAGCTAATCGTGGTGCTACAGAGGCTGGCGGAGTATCGGTGGGACTTGGTATTGAGCTTCCCCACGAACAAGGCATCAATGATTGGGTTAACCTTGGCATGAGCTTTCGTTACTTTTTTGTGCGTAAAACGATGTTTATGAAGTATTCTGCGGGCGCCATCATCTGCCCAGGCGGCTTTGGGACGCTGGATGAAACGTTTGAGCTCCTTACCCTCGTGCAAACACATAAAACACCTTCTATGCCCATCGTAATGTTTGGCACAGACTACTGGTCTGGCCTGTTTGATTGGATTAAAACATCCATGCTTGCCGAGGGCGCTATCTCTCAGTTTGACACATCACTCATTACGTTTACCGATAATCCCCAAGAGGCTGTAGACTGCGCATGCCCTGATCATCTCTTGTCTTCTATCGAGAAAAACAGACCTGAAGCACACTAAGCATTTTGAGAAAGTACTTCCAGATGGTCAGTAATCCTCGAAGAAACAAATGTGTTTTGTGCTATCCACAAATACATACGATAATCGATCTTTTATTGTATATTCAGCTATCCCCAATCACAGAAAAATGGTTGGGGATTTTCTTTCTTTTTTGGTCTTTTATGGCGATTACCTGCAAATACGCTTACCAAAAAATGTCTTGCACAATTGTTTCAAACATGTTACAAAACAACTGTAATGAATAACGCGTCCGGTTTTTGAATAAGGAAGGAGTATTGTATGGGACCAATTTTTTCCTTTTTGCCCTTGCCTCTCATGATTGCAGCGCTCGTCCTCTGTGAAGTTGTTTTTCTCGCCAGCATTTTGGGTATTTGCAGTCTAATTAGAAAAGCTATCGATAAGATCACAGGCACACCTACGGGTCATTACAACTCTATGACCTATCCCAGTGAGATGGAGTTCCGCTGCCTCTAAGGCACCAGCTGGTCGTGTTAATCAGCCAAACACGTCGGCTTGCTACAATGGTGTTGGGGCTAGAGACCTGCTTTGCATCTATACAAGGCAGGTCTTATTCTTTCACAAAGCATGCACCAATCTTCTGAGGGCCTGCTATCAGTGATGAGGTAAGAAATCTGTTGTAAATCGATAAGGTGCAAAAAGCTGTCCGTAGAAATAAGGTAAAAAGTTTTACATCAATACATAAAAGGTCCACACATAAGCATGGGGGCGCTGTCACGTAGGTTAGAGACTACTTATCTAAAAGAAACTTCTTTACCAATAAGATTATACGAACCCTTTATGGCTCATATGTCTAAATGCCCGCCAGAAATATATACCATTTCAAGCAAATCATCATCAATCGCCATATTATACTAACCAACGCTTGGTGCATTTTTTGCAAGCTTTATAACTGTTATAGGCTCACTACCAGCAGATAAGACCCATGAATCAACTATTTTAACTTTATCCATTAGTCTCATCTCCCTTTTAGTAAATCATTAAGTTACCCCCAATAATAGCTGAGGTTCTTCTTGGCAAATTCTATCTCATTTTTGGTATTTGATACTAATTTGTTGCACCTAAAAGATACTTTTGTGCATCAATTTCTCTACGCAATATCATCTCTCCAAATGACAAATTCTCATAGTCCCCTAGAAAAGCCTGTTTGAAGTGGTATATCTCTTCAAACATCTCAGAAGTAGTAGCATTCTCACGAAGAAAAAAAATGTATCACCAATACTTGAAGCACCTGCACCCATTTTGTCGAGATGCTGCACCACATCACCACTTGGAACTTAAGGCTGTTTTGTCCTTACCGTGCCACTATGTTACAGAATTGAGCTATGTATCTACTTAACTATTACATTACAGCAGTACTATTGGATTATAATTCGATTATAAAAAAGGAGGTCTTCTCGAATGAACGCAAAAACAGAATTTTTAAAAATTATGGCTGAACAAACAACAATAGCCTTAGCAACCTCTGTAAATGATATTCCAAATGTGAGAATCGTAAATTTTTATTTTGAGCCAACTGAAAATAAAATTTATTTTTCGTCTTTTAAAGGGGACGACAAAATCAAAGAAATAGAATCAAATCCATGTGTGTCATTTACTACAATCCCTCACTCAGGAAATGAATATGTCAGAGCTAAGGGTATCGTCCAGAAAAGTCCAAAAACTATTTTTGATGTTGCTAAACAATTTATTGCTAAAATTCCGGATTACAAAGATGTTATAGAGTGTGCCGGGGAATCCTTGATTTTATTTGAAGTAAGCTTTGATACGGCTATAGTTACAAAGGATTTAGACACAATTACAACATTAAAGCTATAACTTATAACCTATATATTAAAGTAAAAGTGAAATACTTTCTTTGAAGAAACTTCAGTTAACAGACCTTTAGTTAATGTTTACCGTCCTGTTGCCTAGGATAACCATCACTTCGCATTTTATACGCTTCTCTTTGCAGCAGGCAATACTAGTCTCCACCGCATCTTCCAATCCAGAATTAAGAGTATAAGATATACCGATAAAAAATATTGTATGCTCTCTTTTCCAAACATAAAGAGTTTCTCGTAAAGAGCTTGCATAACTATGTGTAATGCCATCGTTATTTTATATAAAAAATGGAGCCTCTTTTCTAAAGAAACCCCAGGTAAACATATGGAGGCGGCACCCCGATTCGAACGGGGGGTCAGGGATTTGCAGTCCCGTGCCTTACCACTTGGCCATGCCGCCTTATAAAAAGGGCCGAATGAGTATCCGGCCCTGTGCTCACATGGAGCGGGCTACGGGGTTCGAACCCGCGACCTCAACCTTGGCAAGGTTGCGCGCTACCAACTGCGCTAAGCCCGCGAACGAGTTACTAATATACGGGAATTTACCTTGGTATGCAAGTAGAAATAGAAAGAAAAATTAAAATCTTTTCTCTACCTACAGCACCACAGTTAAACGCCCTCATTTGCAGACAAAGAAGTGGCAATGGCCTCCGCCAAGGTACTTAGCTGCTCCAAAGTTTCATCATTTAGACGCGAGCGAATGGAAACAAACGGCTCAATCATAGTTATGTTCTTCATAGCATCAAACTGCGCACGCATTAACTTGCCAGAGCAAGGAGCCCAAGAGCCATTCTCGATAAGCGCAACGGAACGTTTTTGCAGCGCATGAGCACGCAAGTCCAGCACAAGCGAACGCATGGCATCGTAGATCTCCATGTTTTGCGTAGAGGAAGCAAATACCAAGTGAGAAGCCCTAAACGCCTCGGAGACCATCGTAGCAAGGTCTGCGGTGGCCGTATTGTATACGCGCACATCGCGCACGCCACGCTCAGACAGCATACCGGCTAAAATATCAGCCGCCTGCGCGGTACCGCCATAGATAGTGCCGTAGTAGATGACAACGCTTTGCTCCTCTGGCTCAAAAGAAGCCCACTGAGCATACTTGGAGCGAATAACATCCAGATCCTTACGCCAGATATGACCATGCAAAGGACAAATGCGATTGATGGGCAACGCAGCAGCCTTCTTAAGCAAGTTGTTGACCTGCATGCCATATTTGCCAACGATGTTTGCATAATACCTACGAGACTGATCCAGCCAGTCACGCTCCCAATTCACCTCGTCGGAATACAGGTTTCCACCAATGGCACCAAACGCACCAAACGTATCTGCCGAGAAAAGCGTGCCCGTTGCCAAATCAAAGGTAACCATGACTTCTGGCCAGTGAACCATAGGTGCTGTTACAAACTGCAAGATATGTTTGCCGAGCTCCAAGGTATCCCCTTCGGTTACCACAATGGCATAGGGTGTAGGGTCAAAATTATGGAACTGGCGAATGAGATCAAAAGTCTTGGCGGTACCAACCAATTTGACCGTAGGATATTTTTTTACCAGCCAGGGAATCTCTGCACAATGATCGGGCTCCATATGGTCAATTACCATATAGTTCAGCTCGCGGTCACCGAGCATATACTCCAAATTCTCACTAAACTGACCAGCTACAACATCATCCACACCGTCAAGAAGACAGGTCTTCTCGTCAAGAATGAGATAGCTGTTATAGGCCATGCCATTAGGAATGTGATAGGTATTCTCAAACAGGGATAGTCTGCGATCAGATGCACCAATCCAATAGGTATCTTCGCAAATTGCGCGCACGTTATGCATAAATGCCTCACTTGCCAAAATGAAGTAACCTGTAGTAAACATAGATAACTTTACCAAAAAGTATGCTTCTAATCTGTGTATTCGTCTATGAAATATAAATATGCTTGGATAGTTTTTGTACAACCAACCTATGCAATGCTCAATTTAGGGAACACTGAGAAAAGCAAGCAAGATACAAGCTTACGATACGCAGCTCAGACATATGGTATACAAATATGTCGTGTAGGTACTGCTTGGCGCGTAAAATGATATGCAAACCAAGAATAGGAGTTTTATGGCTTCTCGAGATCATTACAAAAATGCAGGTAATCCCACTGGCGACGCTGGTCGTGAGCTCCTTGACGCCATGAATGCCGGCACACATGAGCGCTTAGCGGGCTGGAGTCTGCCGCTCCTTGAGCAAGCAACACAGCAGGCGCCCGTCAAAAAACCCCTTGCTTCGGTACTTGATGTTGGCTGCGGCGGCGGCGCTAACTTGGCTCACCTCATGAACTTGTTTGATGCCAGTCAAGCCTATGGTCTTGATCACTCTCCCATTTCTGTCGAGAAGTCCAAAGCAACAAATGCACAAGCTGTGGCCGATGGGCGTTGCCAGGTTGTGGAAGGTGATGTAGCAGCTCTTCCATATGACAACGCAACCATCAATGTGGCTACCGCATTTGAAACTATCTACTTTTGGCCTGATGTAGCAGCTGGCCTGAGCGAAATCCTGCGCGTACTTACCCCCGGCGGTCTGTTTATGGTTTGCAATGAAACTGATGGCAGTGGCATGGATCAGCTGCGCTGGAGTGACCTATCTCAGGCAGCAGACTTACTAACTATTTACTCCGAGCAACAGCTAAGAGACTTCTTTACCAACGCTGGTTTTGTTAACATACAAGTGTGTCGCCATCCAAAAGAGGACTGGATTGTTATGTTTGGTCAAAAACCTGTTGTTAAGTGACGAATAGAGCCTCTCTAGAGTGGCAGTGTCTCGCTATACCATCTCTCTGATAGACGTATTCGACCACCAGCAGGAAACTGATTTTTATGTCCACAAATCACGACAAGCTCTTTACGCAGACGCCGCTTTATAAAATGCTACTCATTATTGTTGTCCCTGGCGCTATTAGCATGTTAACGTCGGCTCTGTACGATATTATCGACGGAATTATGGTTGGCAATCTGCTCGGAGAAACCGCTTTTGCTGCCATTAACCTGGCAATGCCTTTTGTAATAATTCTTTTCTCGATAGGTGACCTTATTGGCGTTGGCTCAGCCGTCCCCCTCTCCATTACCCTTGGCGAGAAGGACCATGAGGCTGCCAATAATATCTTCTCGTATTCCATTGTCATGCTGTTTATCAGCGGCCTAGGCATAGGACTGCTTGTATTCTTTGCAGCTCCCTTTTTAATTGCTCTACAGGGAGCAAGCGGAAAACTTGCTGAGATTTCCATCATATACCTGCGCATATATGCTTTGTTTATCCCCATCTCCGGCATGATGTTTGCAATGGACAACTACCTTAAAGTGTGCGGCAAGGTCGGACGCAGTATGGCTCTCAATATTCTTATGGCTGTATCTGGCGCCATACTAGAAGCAATTTTGCTGATTGTCTTTCATACCGAGGTATGGGGTGCTGCATTTGCTTACAGCCTCGCCATGGTTATAGCTTCTACCATTGGTTTGTGGCCCTTTATTCGTGGCAAAATGGTTTTGAAGCTCGTACGTCCAAAACCCACCTTAGCCCTTACAAAACAAATTGTTATGGCAGGACTCTCTGCCTTTCTCAACAACGTTGCTGGTCGTGTGGTAAGCATCGTACTGAATGCTCGTATGTTATTGCTTGGTGGTGAACAAGCGGTATCCATCTTTGGCATCATGATGTTTACCGATGCCTTTGTTATGTCCCTTATCTATGGCACCACAGATTCCCTGCAGCCATCCATTGGGTACAACTGGGGAGCAAAAAACTACAAGCGAGCATTTGAGATTGGCAAGAGCAGCTTTATCATTTCTGCGGTGTTTAGCTTTATCTATATAATCTTGCTTCACCTGTTCCCCGAGGTTCCCGTACGCATCTTCATCTTTAATGCCTCAGATGATTTTGTACAAGCCGCCGCTGCCGCTTTTGCACTATTGTCACTACAGTGGCTTACCCGCTGGTTTGTATTTGCTTGTGATGCTTTTTTGCTTGCCTGCGGTCAATCCAAACGTGCTGTATGTCTTTCTGTTGCATCTTCTATTGCTGTTCCATTAACAACTATTGTCTTACTATCACCCCTGGGACTTACGGGAGTATGGTTAAACGCAGCTGTTGCAAATACGGTTGCAGCCCTCTTTGGCATATGGCTCTTAACGAGCTTCTTGCGCAAACATAACCACGGATTGGAAAAGAAGAACACCCTTCATGAATGAAGTAACAGAACCAGAAAAAGTCACTAAAGCCACTACGGCAAATGAAGCATTTCTGAGCATTTTTGAAAACATCAAGCAGGATCCACAAAATAAAGTCTATACACAACAGGGTATAGATCCTCTGTATACTGCCGCCTCTGATGCACGTATTTTAATAGTAGGGCAAGCTCCTGGACGTATTGCACAGCAAACACGTATTCCTTGGAACGATAAAAGCGGCGAACGCCTCCGTACTTGGATGGGCATTTCTCGCGAGGACTTTTACAATCCTCAAAAGCTTGCCCTCCTACCCATGGATTTTTACTTCCCCGGTAGTGGCAAAAGTGGAGATCTTGCCCCGCGTAAAGGCTTTGCACAAAAATGGCATCCTCAATTGTTAGAGCTCATGCCCCACATTCAACTGACTATTCTGATTGGGAAATACGCGCTCTCCCACTATTTGGAACTTCCAAAATCTGTTCGCATCACAGAGGTAGTGCATAACTACGAGCACTATGCTCCAGACTATTTTCCCTTGGTTCATCCATCTGGACGTAACCAGCGGTGGATAAAGAAAAATCCTTGGTTTGAAGAAGAAGTGCTCCCTCAACTACAAAAGCGTGTTTCTCAAACACTTTTTAGCTAAGTCTCGTATCATCAAATACCTGATTGGCGCTTATAGAAAACTACTAGATCAAAGGAATGGCTACCTCTATGACAGACACGCAAACCAATGACCTCTTGCACTTCTCGTCAGACTATATGCAGGGTGCTCATCCTGCCGTGCTCGATGCTTTGGTGCGCACCAATATGGAGTCTACCTCTGGTTACGGCACAGACCACTATTGTGTCGAGGCCGCTCAGGCAATTTTAGAGGCCTGCAACTGCCCCGATGGCGAGGTTCGATTCTTGATGGGCGGCACGCAGACCAATACCTTTGTTATTGATGCGCTCCTGCATCCGTGGCAGGGCGTCATAAGTGCAGCAACGGGCCACATAAACGTACATGAAGCAGGCTCTATTGAGGCGGGCGGTCACAAAGTCATATCCCTCGATCACACTAACGGTAAGCTTTCTGCCACAGCTATCGATAAAACCGTGCAGGCTTGGGAGCAGGATGACAATCGTGAACATATGGTTCAACCTGCCATGGTGTACCTTTCCCAGCCCACTGAGTACGGTACGTTGTATAGTACGGCTGAGCTTGAAGCAATTGCTGAGGTATGCACTGCACACAATCTGAAGCTTTTTGTGGATGGTGCGCGCCTGGCCTACGCACTTGCTGCACCCCAAAATGATGTCAGTCTGGCAGACTTAGCGCGCATAGCAGATGTTTTTTACATTGGTGGCACTAAATGTGGCCTTCTTTTTGGTGAAGCCGTTGTCTTTACCAAAAAGGGCATGGTAAACGGACTTACTCCGCTCATAAAACAGCACGGTGGTCTGTTAGCAAAAGGGCGCTTGCTGGGCGTTCAGTTTAAAGAGCTGTTTAAAGATGGCCTGTACGAGCGCATAGGTCAAACTGCTTTGGAATGTGCGACACGCATTAAAAAACGCCTTGCAGAAAAGGGGTTTGATCTATATATAGACTCCCCCACCAACCAAGTATTTTTTGTCGCCACCGATGCTCAACTTGCCTGGCTAAGCAACCATGCGGAGTATGGCTTTATGGAGCGCCTGGACGATAACCGCGTCGTTGTTCGTTTTGCTACCTGCTGGTCCACCACACACAAAGATACGGACAAACTGCTTGAGTGTATCGACCAGATGGCCGAGCTTTAAGACAACCAAGCTTTAAGATGGTCAAGTTTTAAGACAACCGTGCTAAAACTCTAAAAACAACAAGACAAGGCGAGAAGTGCCTTTCCAAGTGTAGAGAGGCGCTCGTACTTTAGCCCAGTGCAACATCCAAGGTCATCATCAAAGCAAACCCAAGCATAAAAATGACAGTAGCAAGATTTGAGTGCTTGCCTGCACTCATCTCTGGAATAAGCTCCTCTACCACCACATACATCATGGCACCTGCTGCAAAACCAAGTAAATAAGGCAAAATAGGAACAATAGCATTTGCCGCTACAACAGTTATTACAGCACCAATAGGTTCTACAATGCCAGAAAGCGTACCCATAACAAAAGCCTTGGGCTTAGATTGACCAGCTGCGCGCAAAGGCATAGAGATAATAGCGCCCTCGGGAAAGTTTTGGATAGCAATGCCCAAAGCTAAAGAAAAGGCAGCTGCCAAAGAAATGGTGGAGCTTCCGCTTAACCAGCCAGCGTACACAACACCAACAGCCATGCCTTCAGGAATGTTGTGCAGCGTTACCGCAAGTACCATCGTCGTGGTACGTTTAAGATGAGTCTTAGGGCCTTCTGGCTCATCCTCGCCAATATGAAGGTGAGGGATCACGGTATCCAAAAATAACAAAAAAGCAGCGCCAGCTAAAAATCCCAGTGTGGCCGGGACAAAAGCAAATGACCCCAGAGCAGAGCTCTGCTCAATCGCAGGTTTTATCAAGCTAAAAAATGAAGCTGCAACCATCACACCTGCTGCAAAGCCCTCTAACGCATGTGTCACAGAATCACGTAACTGTTTACGCATAAAAAAGACCATTGCTGCACCAAGCGTGGTGCCAGCAAATGGAATAAGCAATCCATACGCTACATCACTATTCATAAAGTGGTATTCTCCATCCTTTATAACCACCAACTGCAAAAAGTTGCAGAGCACCACTTATTTCCTCTCCAAAAAATAAGCAGCTAAAAATATGTGGTCGTATAGTTTAGTGCTCTTACGCTCGTAAGATACCCAAATATATAATCTTATTGCAAAAACGTAAAATGCTTGTGAGCAAACGTCCCAAACAAATTCAAGCACAGCATCAAAACTACCTCAACTCCAGCAATGGAACCCGTAAGCACCGCTGCATTCCAAGAGATAGCCGTAATAGCAAAAAGATTGGACAAAAAGAAAGCTGTCCCAATAAAGCCTGCAACACAGCCTACAAAGATAAGCGTGTGCCACAGATTAAATGGTCTACTCAACTCAAACAGAACCATAAAGCCTGCAAGAGACAACAAAAACGTACTTCCTACCCCTACGTCCATCTTAGAAACCTCTAGATACGGCGCAAGAGCCACAAGCAGCACAATCGCAAGAAAAGAGGTACAGGCCGCAGGAATAGCACGGGTAAGCGCCTCATAGATAAACCTACCATGCTGCTTTTTGTTGTTCTGCTCCATAGCCAACAAAAAGGCAGGCACGCCAATATTAAACATGGACACAAGGGATACCTGCGAAGGTTTAAGTGGATACACCCATGCAAATAAAATTGCACAGGTCGCTAACAGCATCGAGAAAATATTCTTATACAAAAACAGCGTTGCCGAACGCAACAAGTTATTGATGTCACGCCTACCCTCAGAAATGATTTGCTTCATGTGACTAAAGTCATCATCTAAGATAACAACTTGAGCCGCCTGACGAGCAGCATCACTGCCCGTACCCATAGCTATAGAGCAATCGGCTTCCTTCATTGCAAGGATGTCGTTTACGCCATCTCCTGTCATGGCTACTCGCAAACCCTGGGCTTTGAGGGCATTTATGATTTTCTTTTTTTGCTCTGGCTTCACACGACCAAACACGGTGTACTCTGACACAGCCTCAGTAAAGTCTTCATCCGCTATATCGGTAGCAGTAACGTATTGATCTGCATGAGGTATGCCCACCTGGCACGCAATATGAGAAACCGTCTGTGGATTGTCACCAGAAATGACCATAACACGGACTTCCTGCTGATCAAACCATGCAAAGGTTTCGGCAACATTGGGACGCAGGCCGTTAACCAAACTCACAAAGAGCAGCGGCTGGAATACACCCTTCTCGTCAGCCTGAGCAAATACCAGCACACGCTGGCCACGTGCAGCACGCTCAGCAACCTGCGCTTCACAGACAGCAAAAGTCTGAGCATCTAACACAAACTCAGGTGCTCCAAAGCGCAACGAAGCTCCGTGTACCTGGTCTATCTGTGAATACTTGTTCTTTGACGAGAAAGGCAACACACTGCTAGCAGTAAGCACACTTGCCTGATGTACAAAGGCACGCACCGCTTCCATAGTGGCATTGGCATCAGGAATGGTAGCCGCATACTGTGCCAACAGATCACAGGCAGCAGATGTATCCTTTGTAACGGCTGAACCCGCCTGATCAAACACCTCAACTACCTGCATGGTGTTATCGGTAATCGTTCCGGTTTTATCCACACACAACACATCAATACGTGCCAGCGTCTCTGTACTACGCATGTCATGCAGCAAGACCTTGTTTTGTGCTAAGCGCATAGCAGAAAGTGCCAAAGCCACGGTAACCAGCAGGTACAGTCCTTCGGGGATCATACCGATAATAGCGCCAACCATAGCCTCAATAGATTCCTTAAAAAGGTACCCATTCACAAAGAATGCCTGATAGAACAACAGACAACCAAGAGGAATGATGACAATACCTGCAATTCCAACAATCAAGTTGATGTCATGGATCATTTCGGAGGGCTTCTCGCGCATCTGTTTAGCCTCTGCCTGCAAGCGCGCAGCGTAGCAGTCCTCACCTACCTGCGTAAGCAGCGCGGTACAACTACCCGAGACAACAAAACTCCCGGATAACAACTTTGCATGGACCGGCTTTTCTATCTCATCCGCCTCACCGGTAAGCAAGGACTCGTTTGCCGCAATAAGCCCATCTACCACCGTGGCATCCGCCGGAATTTGCTGACCGGCCTCTAACGTAATGAGATCTCCCACCAAAAGCTCTCCACTTGCCAAAGATAGCACGCGGCCATCACGTGTGATGGAATAGGTGGAGCGCGCTAAAAGTGACAGCTGATTAAGCACCTTTCGTGCACGCAGCTGCTGCACAATGCCGATAAGTGAGTTTGCTATAACGACGGGTAAAAAGGTTAAACTACGATAACTACCTGCAATAATGAGCAGTATAGCAATGATCGCAAAAATTGCATTAAAGTACGTAAAGACATTGTTTATGACAATATCTTTCGCTGTAAGTTCTGCTTTGTTGTTCTGTTTTCTCATGAATCTCATTAAATGGTAGTCACCGTATAAGTGCAAGGCCTATTACCCAGATGCAACAAAAGACCCTAGAAGCCCACACAGCTTGCGCTGACCTCTAGGGTCTTATAAGCTGCTCTTTACTCACTTTGAAACGAGTAAACCGTCCATTGCGATAAGAGCAGCGCGCACAACAGTCGTGCTTATCACACGAGTCGTGTTAATCAATGCCCAAAACTTTCTTACCCATTGCATCGGTGGCGACAATAGCGTCGTAGAGTGCATCGGGGGTTACGTCACCAGCAAGATTGTGAATGGTCTCACCAGGAACACAGGCAGCCTCGGCAATCTGCTTGATTTGCTCGGGAGTGCTTACGCCAAGCTCTGCCAAGGTAACAGGAAGACCAACCTCAAGACAATAGCCTTGAACATCAGAGAACTCATCCTGGTCCACACCCTCAAGTACCAGCTGTACCAAGGTGCCAAAGGCTACGCAGCAGCCGTGAGGAGCACTGTGACCACCCAAGGAAGTAAGACCATTGTAGAAGGAGTGAGCAGCAGCACAGTTAACATTATCGGCACCCACGCCAGACAGATATACACAAGCCTCTATGATGTTCTCGAGAGCAGGCGTTACCACGTTGTTCTCGCAAGCAGTGATTGCCTGTGAGCTGTAATCACGAAGGGTCTCATAGCAAAGCTCGGCCAAGGCCATACCTGCGCGCGTAATGCCAGTGCCCTCAAGGCTGGGAGATTCAGTACGAAGAGAGGCACGACCCTCAAAGTAGGTACCCAAAGCATCTCCCATACCCGCCACCAAGAAACGAACGGGAGCATCTGCTATGACCTGCGTATCCACCATAACTGCTGCGGGATTCTCTGGATAAAACAGGTACTTATCAAAGCTACCATCATCGTTGTAAATGACCGAGAGGCCCGTACAAGGAGCATCTGTTGCAGCAACCGTTGGAATAATAACAACCTTTTTACCAGCGTAATAAGCCGTTGCCTTAGCAGTATCTACCGCAGAGCCACCACCGATTGCCACAACAGCATCAATGTTGTCCTCTTCCACAATGGCCTGCATTTTTGCAATCTCGCCCTTGCTAGAAATGCCGCCAAAGATCTCATAGCGACGATAGCTATCGGAATCACCAAAGCTCTGCTCAATCTGATCATGACAAGCCTTGTAGCCGCTGTTAGAACACACAAACAAAAAGCGTGTTCCCATATAACCCATCTCTTCTTCAAAGTGAAGAAGAGCATTCTTACCTTGAACATACTTAAGGGGCTCACGCATAGCACGCAACAGTTTCATAGCATCCTCTATTCTTCCTTTTTTGCTTTTACTCTCCCTTTTTATGGCAACCAATGCCACTAGGTATAGCTTAGTACACTTAGCTATATAACGTGTATATTTTTATCAAAAAAATGAATATAATGTAGAAGTTAGCCATGGTTTATACATTAAAGTAAGAGTTATTTACTGCTTTAAGCCTTCAGCTACAATCAAACATTCTGCGGTTTTTTCTCGGTATTTAAACTAAGGTAAAAAACAGCACTCAGTAAATGTAACTTGTTTATAAAATTAGATGATTTGATAGTTACATCGATCTAACTATTTGATAACTTAATAATAAAATAGTTATCTCAAGCTAACTATTTAGTTGTAAAGCTTTTTGATACAAGGTCAAGCTCTATCAAGCTAGGAGGAGACGTTATATCAGAACGAAAGACCTTTAAGATTGCAACATCGGGCGCATTAGCTCTCATGCTTGTTGCAGGTTCTGTTACCCCTGCGCTCGCGCACACCCCCATCGCCCCAGCTGCCTACGCAACAGCGGCAACCCCTGTTGCGGCTCCTAATAGGGATAAGAAATACGAGGGATATACCGTAACTGTTGGAGTCTTTGATGAAGACGGTAAGCAGGTAGGCACTCCTCAAAAATTGCCCTTTAATCAGTTGCAGACACAGGTCACAGGCCTTGAAAGCAATAAGAAGTATACGGTTAAAGTCCTTAGCATCATGGACGATAAGGGCAAGGATGTTACTGCTCAATTTACCCACGATGTCTCTTTTACAGAAGAGGTTATTCCTGGAAAAACGCGTGATGTGTGGGTAAAGAGCCCTAATGGTATCCAGGCAGGACAACAAAAATTGCCCTTGTCTATGAATCTGAAGGCAAAACCTACCTCGTAGGCGTTAACGACGCCAATGGTCTTGTCGGCACACAAACAACCATCGATCAGAACCAAGAGATTGCAACCGTAGATGCAAACAACCTTTGGGACATCAAGAAGGATGACCAAGGAAACCTTAACGTTGGCATCTCCGGTAAAAACTTGTTTATGCACATGAGCTATAACGGACCAAGTATGCGTGCGCTCGACACCTGGATGAATCCAGGCTTTATCTATGAAAATGGTAAACTGCGCGGAAACAATTCTTACAAATACTTTATTGATGCCAAGGCTGGCGCTGTAAGCTTTGGTTACACCGACGGTATTCAGCTCAGCGCTTGGGTACCTACAACGCTTAAAGATACCGACACTAAAACGCTGAATATAACAGCTAAGGTTACTGCAATTCCCGATAAGCCCGTCACGCCTCCTGCAGGCAATAATGACCCTGCCAATAAACCTGGAGCAAACAAGCCTGGTACCACTAATAAACCTGGAGCCAATAAACCAGGGGCTTCTCAGAACAAAAAGCAGGCACTACCACAAACGGGTGACTCTCAACTGGCGGTACTACCCCTTACAGCCGGCACAATCGCAGCAGTAGCAGGTGCTGTTTTAACTGGTAAGTCTCGTGTAAAGGACTTCCTTAACAACAAGTAGTACGTATTGCCATGCCAAAGATGGCTAACGGCAACGATGTTGTGTAGCAGTAACGTAAAGAGCGACAAGGTTATGCGGCCCTGTCGCTCTTGTTGTTGTATCCGCTATGCTTTGCGCAGGACGTGACAAAAGAATCCAAGTAGGTTATATAACGTTTGCCCTAAACCTTACATGAAGGTGTCGCGGCCAAAAGCCTCACGCCAAGCAGCAGAAAACTCATCTACAGCAATTTGAGTACCAGGATGGTCAATCATAGACCAGGCAACTGCAGGAGGAATAGTAACAGCCTGAATACCAGCAACAATCAACTCATGAACCTGATGAGGGTTCTTGAAAGACGCAGCAATAACCTTGGTGCTCATATTGTTAATGGAAAGCATCTCCAGCAAGTCCATAACCTGACCAATGCCGTCCCCATAGCTTTCCATACGGTTTACGTAAGGAGCAAGGTAATCTGCACCATTCATAGCAGCCATAAATGCAGCGTCAGCATTATAAATAGCAGTAGCTAAAACACCAAGACCTTCTGCTTTAGCCGCCTTAATTGCACGCAAACCTGTATGCGTAACAGGAATCTTTACATACATATTCTTAGAGCGAAGAGAACAAATTTTGCGAGCATCTGCCATCATACCCTCAAAATCAGTGGCAACCGTCTGCATAAAGAAAGATTGATCGTCGGAAAGTACATTGAGCATCTCATCTGCAACCTGCTCGGGAGTCTTACCGCTCTTGGTAATAATAGTTGGATTAGTGGTAACGCCCGAGACAGTAAGAACCTCAGAAACTTCCTTAACGGCTTGTGCATCGGCTGTATCGAGTACTAGCTCCATTCCTACTCCATTCATTTAGTACCTTACCATGAAACTTTAACTTATAAACGTAAGTATTCTTACTTCCTTACGTAAGTATACCTACACCGGCCAACTTATTCACCATCAATTACAACAGATAAGCCTACCTTCTCTAAAATTGCTACAATTCCCGCAATTTGTTCAGCGCTTGGTGGCTGTACCTCATGCATGGTATAGGGACGTCCTACGTAACTGTACTTATTTTCTCCCAATTGATGAAACGGAAGTACGTCCGCACGAACAATTCCCAACTCACACAATTTTGCTGCATTGGCACGCACATTATCCAGCCCGTCTGTATAACCAGGTACAATGGGCATACGTGCCACCACAGACGCCCTTCTCGATAAAATCGTCCTAAGATTGGCATCTCTTACGTCAGGGTCAAGCCCCAAAAGGGTTTTACTCGTAGCACGATCCGCAATTTTGAAGTCAACCAAAAAGCTATCCACCACCGCTACCAGCGCTTGAGCATCCTGCAGGGGCAACGCAAGGGTAGTTTCCAAAGCCGTATGTAAGCCCTGTGCCTTTGCTGCAGCAAAAAACGATCGCACAAAGGGTTCGCGCGCAAGGGCTTCTCCACCAGAAAGCGTTACTCCACCGCCACTCTCTTCAAAAAAGATACGATCGCGCAGCACTTCTTCCAACAGATCATCCACGCTACGCTTAGTGCCCATGATAGTCTTGGCACGGGTGGGACATAGGGCAGGTGGAATAGCACACAAAGCACCATCAGGGCGCGGCGAGCAATGGATGCACAGGTTTTCTTTGAGGGATACTTCCGGCTCAAAGGAAAGATTTTCTGGATTACAGCACCAAGGACAGCTAAAAGGACATCCCTTCAGGAAGGCCACGGTGCGGATGCCGCCACCATCATGAAGGGAGTAGCGCTGTACATTGGTAATTATTGCTGACGTAGCCGCCTGCCTAGGGGCTGTAGCAGCGTGCCCGCAGGCTGTAACGTCTTGCCCACAGGATGTGACGTCGTGCCCACAGGATGGAGCAGTATGCCTAGAGGACATGCTCGGTCCTGCTAATGATGTCATCTTGAACAGCCTTTGACAGCTCAACAAACATGGCAGAATACCCCGCCACGCGCACAATCAAATCCTTGTGATTCTCTGGATGGATTTGAGCATCAAGCAGTGTTTTCTTATCGACCACATTAAACTGCACATGTTGAATTCCCAAACGAGAAAAAGCCTTGAGAAATGCCTCAAGCTTAGTCAGCCCACTCTCGCCCGCCAAGGCTGCTGGCGAGAATTTTACATTGAGCAAGCTACCGTTGGAATCCAAAACATTCTTGAGCTTGGACACGCTCTTGAGGCTTGCGGTAGGTCCGTTAGTATCACGACCTGCCATAGGACTCAGGCCACCATCTGCCAGCTGCTCATGTGCAAAACGACCATCGGGCGTGGCACCGCACTTCTCGCCAAGCGGAATATGAGCAGACACGGTATAGCTACCCGGCTGAAAATGGCCGCCACGAGGATTGGTGTACTTTTCCACCTCATGTCCATAGTGCTCCAAGAAATGACGACCCAGCATATCCACTTCATCAATATCATTGCCGTACTTGGGATAGGCGTTAATCAGGCGCTGACGCCATACCTCATCCCCCTCTCCTGCCCAGTTGCGCTCAAGCAGACCCACCAGCTCTTGCCAGCTCAGGAGCTTCTCTTCAAATACGGCGTACTTAATTGCAATGAGGGAATCGGCCAGGTTTGCGGTACCTACGCCTTGCACGCCAGAGGGATTATACCGCGCTCCACCTGCGGTAATATCCTTGCCATTTGTCATGCAATCCGCTACCAGCGCACTGAGCAAGGGCGTGGGACTGGTTTTTTGATGAGCCACATCGCACGCATTGCAGCCTTCCGCCATAAGGGCAACATAGCTATCGATAACAGCGTCCACCGCATCGAGAAGCTCTTGGAAGCTGCGGTATCCCTCAGGACGGGCCTGCATGGCAATCTCCAGACAGCGCACCATATTGAACATAGAGATGTCATGCAAACCGTACATGCGACCCGGGATGGACAGCTCCACGCAGCCCACAACAGCGTAATCGCGGGCATCCTCAAGACTCACACCACGGTTAACAAATGCTGGAATGTTTACCTCATCGTTGAAGCACTGAGGAATACCATCACCCAAACGAATAACCTCTCCAGCCTTGTGATACAGCGACTCAGGTGTACCAGAAAACACGCGCAAAGACAGGTTGGGCTGAGGCAAGCGCGTGTCCTTCTGAATATCGAGCAAAAGCTCGGACAGCTCATTGGAAGCATCGTTGCCCGCTTCATCAACTCCACCTACCACCAGATTAAAGCCCGAGGGAAAGCCGGCAAATGATTTGGCGCTATCCGTAGATCGCACAAACACAATGGTATTAGTTTTGAGGTAGAAGCACTGTATGAGCTCACGAATATCCTGCTCACACACGCCCGCTGCACGTGTTGCCTGATAGTACGGCCATAAATACTGGTCCATACGACCCAAAGAAATGGAGCTTGCATTGGACTCATGCTCCAACACCAGTTCTGTCAACCACACCAGCTGCAGAGCATCCCGCAAATCACGCGCCGGATTGGTGGCAATATGCGCCAGCACCTCTGCCATATCCAGCAGCTCTTGCGCGCGCTTCTCGCCTGCCGTGGTCGCCATCGTGCGACATACCTGCTCATAGCGCTGTATGTACACAATTGTTGCATCCAAGCACACGGCTGCTGCCGCATAAAACTCGTTGCTCGGATCTTGTGCAGCACGCTGGTGGGCATCCGCAGCAAGAGCTGCAAACCCGCGCGACAGCACAGCGGGAATGTCGGCAATAATGTGCCCCTGGCCCTTATCGGTCTGGGCTACCGAGAAAATCTTGGTCTTTTGCGCATCTGCTGCCTGCTGAGACAGATGTGCCTGATACCAGTCATTGAGCGACTTGCCGCTCCAATAGCTGAGCAGCTCATCCTTAAACCTGCATTTGTCCTGCTCACTCATCTCAAACCTGTCTTGCGGACGAGTGGGAAAAGCATCCAGCTCATCCACAATCCAATACGGAGACATTTCTGGAGACAGCACACCGGCGCGGGGCGTGCGGGTACGATTACCAACAAGCAAGTCATACTCGTCAATCACAATTTCGTGCTGCTCAAGAATGTGACGCAAAGCAAGCGCGCGACTCATTACAACAGGCTGCCCTTTTGTCTGCTTCCAGCTTTGGGTGTATAACAGAGCACGCTCAAGATCAATTTGACGAGGTTGTGCGAACAAAGAATCCTTGATTGCTTGAGTCCGAGCACTGAGCATACGTATCTCCCAACACAGTTTTGAGTGCGAACCATCTGATGAGACCAGTTTATATTGCTATATATTGGTTTACAATTGTTTTTTATTGTTAGTTATTGTTTTATTTCAATACAATACCGATTTTTAACCGCTAATCGATAATCTTGCACATATTTGAATATCTTTGCAAATGTATTGTTTAGTATTGGTGTACTAAAAACAATCCAACTTTAGAGGAGAGTCTATGTTCCTCAAAGAACGACAAAACGCTATTGCCACCATGGTAAAAAATAACGGACGTGTAGCTGTGGCAGATCTTGCCAAACAATTCAATGTAACGGTTGACTGTATCCGCAAGGATTTACGCCAGCTGGAATCGCAAGGCATCCTTAAGCGAGTATACGGTGGCGCAATTAGCATTGCTGAGACCCCCGAACGTACGGTCTACAAGCGCTTAAATACCTATACTGCCGAGAAATACCTTGTGGCAACTAAAGCGTATGATCTTATCGCTGCTGGAGACAGTATCTTTTTGGATATCTCTACCACTAATTTAGAACTGGCTCGCTTGCTTGCTGCAGGTCAAAAGCGTTGTGTGGTTGTCTCTAACATGATGGACAGCCTGCAAATTATGGAAGAAAATCCAGCGCTTTCTGTTATGTGCCCTGGTGGTACGGTAAGCTTGGACCTTAATGGTTTTGTTGGCACGCTCACCATTGCTAACCTTGAGCACTTTACTTTTGACAAAGCTTTTATTGGTGCCATTGGCATCGACCTTCTCACCGGAGCTGTAAGCACCTTTGAGATGGACGATGGTATGGTTAAGCATGCTGTTTTAGAAAATACAAATCAGGCGTATTTGATGGCTGACTCCCATAAATTTGATTCTCGCGGTAATTACAACTTTGCCACCCTCAACGAGTTTAAAGGTCTTATTACTGATTCCCTATCTTCTAAGCAGAGAAAAGCGCTAGATAAGTTTACTGTTGGGCTCGTCTAGCACATCTAACTACATACCACGCTTATTGGCAGAGCTAGCTTAGCCAAGCTCTTTTTGAACCTTAGCTACAATTGCGTCAGAAGACTTGATTACCTGCCCGGCGGTCAGTCTAATCTTAGGAAGCTTCTCAAAACGCTCAGCACCCTTAATAGGCATATCAGTGGTAAGAACAACAGCGGTTGCCTGAGCAATATCTGCTTCAGATAGAGCATCTTCAATACCAATAGAGCCTTGCGTTTCTACACTGCACTTAACACCAGCCTTGGCGCAAGCCTTCTTTAAAGCCTCAGCAGCCATATAGGTATGTGCAACACCAGAGGGACAAGCAGTAACAGCAATGATTTTCATCGATACAATCTCCTTTATTAGATGTCGTTGCGACATATGATTAAGCGTATACAACAGGTGAACGGAGCCTTAGAACTCAATCTGAATATCCAGATCATCTTCTTCTATAGAGCTGACTTCTTCCTCTACGTAATCCTTCTTAAAGAAGAAAATAAGCGCTAGATACAAACCAATGCCTGCAGCTAAAGAAATCAGATACGTGGCGATTGAGGTAACAGGAAGAACTACCAGGCCACCCCATGCAGCATTGCAGTACGTACCCAAAGCACCTGCTACACCGCCGGCAAAGGCACAAGAAACTACATTGATAGGAATCATACGACCGGGATCGGTAGTGGTATAAGAAATTGCACCCTCGGTGATGCCACAAGCACCCATAACAATAGCGCCAATACCAGCATCACGCTCCTCTTGGGAGAACTTATTCTTAAAGATAAAGGAAGCAAGACCAACTGCAATGGGAGGTACACAAATTGCCAAAGCAATGGGGCCAAAGAATGCACAGTTGTTACCAGCCATAACCTCGGTACCCACCACAGCTGCACCTGTAGAATATGCAACCTTGTTTACCGGTCCACCCAGATCAAAACCAATCATAGCGCCGCAGATAATACCTACGATAATTGCACTTGCACCGCTCATTGAGGTGAGCCACTTGGTGAGCGTATCCAACAGCCAAGCACAGGGTGCACCAACAATACAAATCATGATGGTACCCACCACGAGAGAGGTGACAAGAGGAATGATCATAATGGACTTAAGGGAGAGCATGGACTTAGGTAGTTGCACTTTCTTAAGTTGCTCTGCAAGAAGACCGCAAAGAATACCAGAAATAATGCCACCAATAAAACCAGAACCAACAGTTACGGCAAGCTGACCGCAAATAAGACCAGGCGCAATACCAGGGCGATCTGCAAAAGAAGCAGCAATATAAGCGGACAGAACAGGAACCATAAGACCAAGACCTGTTCCGCCAATTTTGCTCAACACATCAATAACAATATTGCTTGCCTGCACAGAACCTGCGGTAGTTACCGAGTTAAGAGAGAGCATTGTTGCGATTGCAAACAGAATACCGCCGGTTACAACGACAGGAATCATGTGCGAAACGCCGTTCATAAGATGCTGCTGAAGTTTTTGTGCCGAAGAAGTAGACTTGCCCATTTTCATCTCCTTTTAAACTTGTTTACTATTTATTTATATTGTTTCTTATTGCTGTGTCCTCAATATATGGAGGTACCTTATTGTTGTCAACATGATTTCTGCTAAAAGGTGGTTAAAAAACTGCTAAGCAGCCGTACTTTAGCAACAACTTTAAGCTGGGCTGTGGTAGCGTATAAGTGCCCAAAGGTTCTATACACAACCATGGGAAACGTCATCCCTAGGAGAAAGGGTCTATATGTCAGAAGAGAAGAACATGCAGCTGGTTGTTGTGCGTCATGGTGAGAGTGAGTGGAATAAGCTCAATCTTTTCACCGGCTGGACCGACGTAGATCTTACCGATACTGGTCGAGCTGAGGCTGCTGCTGGCGGAAAGGCACTCAAGGAGGCAGGTTATGACTTTGACGTCTGCCATACCTCCCTTCTCAAGCGCGCTATCCACACGCTCAATATTATTCTTGACGAGATGGACCGCGCCTGGCTGCCCGTACACAAGACCTATAAACTCAATGAGCGTCATTACGGTGAACTTCAGGGTAAAAACAAGGCCGAAACTCTTGAGCAGTACGGCGAAGAGAAGTTCATGCAGTGGCGTCGTAGCTATGATATTCAACCCCCTGCACTAACCCCTGGTGATCCTAGGGATCCCCACGTACTTGAGCTCTTCCGTGATGTACCTGCCGATGAGCTTCCCTTTACTGAGTGCCTGAAGGACACCGTTGCCCGTGCATGGCCGTACTTTGAGCAGGAGATTAAGCCTGAGCTCGAAGCCGGTAAGCGTGTACTGATTGCCGCTCATGGCAACAGCCTTCGTGCTCTTGTTATGCAGCTTGAAGGTCTTAGTGAAGAAGAAATCATTAAGGTCAACATCCCTACCGGTGTGCCTCTGTCCTATACCTTTGACAAGGACTGGAACATTGTAGATAAGCACTACATCGGTGACGCCGCAACCATTGAGGCAAAGATTAACGCGGTAGCTAACCAGGGTAAGAAGTAAGTTGCTCGAGTAAAGCTAAGATGCACTCATAATCAAAAGCTTGTTGGCTTGCAAAACAGTCAACAAGCTTTTCTTCTTTGCTTACAACAGACCCATCACTATCCAATGCAATTCATATAAAGAAGAGTAACCATGGAAGAAAACGTAAACACACCAACAACTACGCCTACAGAAGAACCGCTATCGCCAATTAAAAAGTATGCCGCAACAGCAAAAAAGGCACTTATGGGATCAATAGTCGCGCTTCTTCTTTGCTCGTTCGGGTTAGCAATGGCTGGTAGCGCTGTAGAAAAAGCACAGCAAGACGTGGTTCAAGCAGAATCTATTTCGTATAAAGGCTATGACGATATGTCTTCCCAAAAAGCAGCGAACGCCGCTAATCTTAAAGTCTTTATGGACGGGCTAGCTAATTTGGCTATCATTTCTACAGGAATTAGTGCAATGGCCTAGATTGGCTCTTCTATGTTAGTAGCATACAAAGAATCATAGTCCAGCTTTTCAAATAAAGGTTCATTGAACGTCACCTATAAAGGGTGGCGTTTTTTGTTGCTCGTGTTGTTCGTAACACGCACAAACAAACCGCAAAGCACTAACTAACCACTTCTCCAGAGTTCTTTTTATGGAAAATTTTTCGCTACCAAATTCGCAACCAATTCGCTACCAAACAAAAAAGGCCAGACGAAAACACCGTCTGACCTGCTATTTTTGGTGGGCGATACAAGATTTGAACTTGTGGCCTCTTCCGTGTCAGGGAAGCGCTCTCCCCCTGAGCTAATCGCCCGAATGCACTACAAAATGTAGCGGAGGTAACTATACGACAATAACAGCTGTCGTGCAAGGTATATTTTGTAATCCTCCACCCATCTTACTTATCTCACAACACCGTGACGCGCTGCAAATTGTTTTATGGCCATCATATACGCTTTACGCTGCTCAGAAGTCCACGTACTAATAGCACCTGAAATAATAAGCGCTTGGGTATTGCCCGTAAACGCATCTATCACTTGGTTACGACGACCCTCTTTTAAAACCGAAGGGTCATTACACACCAGCACACCAGGATCTACACCAAATGCATGCCCGTTGAGGCTTTGACGAGCAGCAATGGTACGAAGAGCATGTTTGGTACTCTTGCGCTCTCGGGTGTTAAGGCGGCCAAACATGCGGCCATCCCAATCACTGCTGGTACCACAAGAAATCTCACAAAACTGTGCACGACCAATCGCACAACAAAGCTGCGCAGCACCCAACGAGATACTGCATTTCTCGCCAGCTGCTGCACGAATGATATCCAAAGCAGCGCAGGTAAGTTGAGCACGATTATGACCGGCATGATCGATAAGGGCGGCGGCATAGGTATAGTCAATCTTAAGATACTCAAACCCCCACTCATGCACTGCCGTATGTACTACTGTGCGGATATAAGCCTGGACTTCCTTATTACACACATCAAGTGCGTACAGACCACCATTGTTGGCACTCACTTTTTGGGGCTTACCCTCAATATCAGTGAGAAGCCAATCCGGATGTTCACGCACTACCACGGACTGCTTCTGGGCAACAAAGGGAGCCAACCATAAAGCTGGACGCAGGCCTGTGTCACGAATTGCTTGTGCAATTTCTGCCATGCCATGAGGGAAGCGTTCAGAATGAGGATTAAGCCAGTCTCCCACCGTGCAATAACCCTCTCCTATCTGAAATACCTTATCAATACCGGCGAAGTGTAACTTTGATTCCGCCAACAGATCGGTAAAAGCAGTAAGACTTTTGTGTACACCAGACTCGTTGACATCTGCCACACGAGCCTGTTCAGAAGCAGCGGTAGGATGCGTTATACCATCGTAGCTCGTAGTATATCCAATAGTAGGTCGGGCATCCAGCGAGTGGATTGCATAGCGACCAAGCCAATGGCGCGTAACGTTTTCCATCGTGCCAGAAAGGATGCACACCGCCAAAATATCATAGTCTACCTTGGGCTCTAAAGCTGCAGCGGAAGGCTCCTTCTCAAATGAAAGCAATTCTTTTGATGCACTCTGACGGATAAGCGTAAGACCGTCATGCTCGTCCAAAGAGCCAAACAGGGTAACGTTAGAACCACGCCGCATATACCCATAGGTGAAGCCATGTTGATGGCCAGCCTGGGAATCCTGTTTTACAAAGCGGTAATCACCAATAACGTCTGCCGCAGTAGCGTTGATAAGAGAACGGGGATAAAACGGTAGCGCTTTAGTCTTACCAGAGACAGATTGTTCATAGCAATCGGTATCCGATTGATAGCCATTAAAAAAGATGGTCTGAGCATCCTTTTGGGGTACCTTGAGCACCATCGTAAGTTGGTCAATAACTATCCATTTGGTTGGCACAACATGTATATGCCACTCGTCCTTCTCGGCCTGGACGTAAAAGCCAATCTCACGAGCATAGGCAACGGGTCTTGCCACGCGGTCGCTACCCAAAAAAAGCTCATAGCGAGCACGTTCTCCTGGAATATGATATGTAAGCTTTACTGATTGCAGCGGATTCATCTATGGCTCCTTTGCTTGCTTTACTTATTTTACGTGTTGCGGCTTTACGGGTGCAAGATGTGCTTTGTTGGTGCTAAGCTTTTTTATGTGACCGTTCAGTTTTTGTAAGTAGACGTCACATAATCCGTGTATGAGACGCATACATTCCATACACAGCACGGTATTGTCTTATTTTGCTTTGGAGGTAGCTGTGGACAGGATTGCAGATTCCCAAAACCTTATTTCGTTTATTCAAAACTCTCCCAGTATGTTTCATACTGCAGCAACTATTTGCAAGACGTTAGACCAAAATGGCTTTATCTATTTGCCTGAGGGTTCGGATTGGTCGGGTTGCATTACAGCAGGTAAAAACTATTACACTACACGCAACGGCTCCAGTGTTATTGCGTGTAAGGTAGGTGCCCACGCGCTAGATGGACTTGCCAGCAAGAGTGCCTCAGATAAGGCCAACCCATCAGATCAGTCTAATCAAACGGCACCGTTCCATTTTCAGATTGTTGCTTCCCACGCTGACTCCCCCAGCTTTAAACTCAAAGCACAGCCCACACTGCAGGGTCCGCACAGCTATGTACGCCTCAGCGTTGAAGGCTACGGCGGCATGATCAACTCAACTTGGCTGGATCGCCCTCTAGGATTAGCTGGTCGTGTGCTGGTACGCACCAAAAGCGGTATTCAAAGCCGCCTATACAATTCCAATGCAGACGTTGCACTGATTCCTCATGTTGCTATCCATCTTAACCGTGAGGCCAATAAGGGCTTTGAATACAATCATGCTGTGGATCTTTGCCCGCTCTTCTCGGCAGGAGAGCTAGAAGAAGCAGATGTCATGCGTATGGTTGCTCGCGGGCTAGAAGTGGATGCGGCCGATATTGTGGCCCATGACCTCTATCTGGTTAATCGTCAACGCGCTTGCGTATGGGGTGCAGCCAACGAGTTTGTATCCTCACCTAAACTGGATGACCTACAGTGCACCTTTGCCAGTCTTAAAGCATTCACTCAATCCAACAACGAGCATACCATTAGTGTGATGAGCTGTTTTGATAACGAGGAAGTGGGATCGTGTACCAAACAGGGCGCGCTCTCCACCCTGCTGCACGACAGCTTGCTGCGCCTATCTTTGAGTATGGGTGCGGATGAACAGGACTATTTACGTGCACTTTCCGCCAGCTTTATGGTGAGCTTTGATAATGCCCATGCCCTGCATCCCAATCATCCCGAACTCTACGATGCCACCAATCAGTGCTTCCTTAACAAGGGTCCCGTTATTAAAGAGTGCGCTAACCAAAGCTATACAACGGATGCCTTTAGTCGTGCCGTTTTTGTTGCGGTATGCGAGAAGGCCGGTGTACCTACACAGCTCTTTTCCAACCGCTCTGACAGAAGAGGCGGCTCTACCTTGGGTAACTTATCAAACATCCAGGTAAGCATCCATGCTGTAGACGTAGGCCTGCCGCAGCTTGCTATGCATTCCAGCTATGAAACGGCTGGTAGTGCCGATACAAGCTATGCTATTGCAGCATTGCAGGAGTTTTACAATACCAACGTCATTATCGACGGTGCCTCTACCATTGAGCTGCGCTGAGAGTCCAGCGCTTACCGCCCGTTATGCAAGTGCTTGGCTGGATCTTCCTGCCAAGCTTGCTTGCTTGTTTCTTTAATCAAATAGACGGGACGGTCTTTTACTTCCAGGTAAATTTTGGATAGGTAAAAGCCAATGATGCCCAAACCGAAGGTGATAAAACCGGTCGCCAGCAAAATCATTGCCATCAAAGAAGGCCAGCCAGAAACAGGATCGCCAAACAGCAGCGCACGAACCACAACAAAAATAAGGGCAAGAAGCGCCAATACGGACATCACAGCACCAATAGCCATAAGCATTTCCAGCGGCTTTACGGTATACGCAACAATACCGTCAAAAGCATAGCGAACCAAAGACCAAAACGACCAGTTAGTCTCCCCTGCCGCACGTTCTACATTAGAGTACTCAATCCAGGTAGTGGGATACCCTACCCAGCCAAACAAGCCCTTGGTAAAGCGGTTGTACTCACCGCAAGAAAGCACTGCCTCAACAAAGCGCTTAGACATAACAGAAAAGTCACGCGCACCATCGCGTAAATCTAAATCTGTCACATGAGACATGAGTCCGTAAAAACGGCGAGCAAACCAAGAACGAATAGGCGGTTCACCCTCGCGAGAAGTGCGACGCACCGCAATGCGGTCATACTCACCGCCAAGCGCTAAGTCGCACATCTGAGGCAATAAGCTGGGAGGATCTTGCAGATCAACATCTATAACCGCAATCAAATCGCCACATTGAACAGCCGCTTGCAAGCCCGCTAATAACGCTGCTTCTTTCCCAAAATTGCGTGAGAAGGATAGGTATGACACTTCTTCATGAGCTGCTGCCAGCTTGCGCAACTTTTCCAAAGTATGGTCCTGAGAGCCATCATCTACAAACACAAAGCGCAATGCCACCCCACGTTGAGCCAGTTCCTTTATCTCGATCGAATGCGCAGTGGCATAGAACAGCTCTACAGTTTGCTCCTCATTGTGGCAAGGAACAACAAGGGATAAACGAGTCATATATGATCTACGGCCTCTCCAAAATAGAAATGGTCCACATATTGGACTTATAAGGACGCCAAAACGTCTTTGATTCTACAACGGATGCACCTATCTTGCGGGCAAACTCTTGTGCTGCTTGATCATCTGAGCCATTGCCTATGTATATCATGCGTCCATGCTGCTCCTTAGCGTGGGCAGCTACATCATCTACCAGTTCAATGGAAGGCGTATAGGCTTCATACGCACGCATTTTGGTGGGAATGAGGATGGTGGACTCAGGTACATAGATAGACAGCGGCGCTGCGGCAACAATATTGCTGCCAATGTTGCCTTCTGAATATACCGGGAGCAAGGACCCACCATCTGTATGCACGACATCGCGATAGTAATCCACCACAGCCCAGTTGCGCCAGTCATAACTTGCTTTGCAAATCTGCAGCTGATTAGCACCACCTAAAATGGCATAACTGAGTATCGCAACACCTAACAATACCTTTTTAGTAAAAAGCCCTTTGCCTAATGGTGCCTTATCCCATGCTGCAGCTGCATCATTAGACACAGCAGTATCTTGAGTAGACCCTGCATGAGCACTAGAAGCGCCATCTTCTATAAGCTTTGCAAATAACACCGCTAGTGCCAAACAGGCAGCGCCTGCGATGCACGATAAATACCGTGCCTGCATGATGGACTGATGAATCGCAAGAGACAAACCTGCAGATAGCAAAATAGTGCCGTACAGCAACAATAAGGGCATGCTCAACGCACCAGAAAGGCTGACGATAGAGCAGCTCCGTTGCAGCTGGGTACTCAGCATATGATGGGTTTTCTTTGCCCTTACTAGGTCTTTAATGTATACAGCTAAGGCGATCACGATAAGAATCATCAAGACAAAAAACGCGATACGTGGAATAAGCACCTCAAGATCAAGGTTTTGACTTTTGATGATGCCATCAATTGCTACCGAACGTATGGGAAACTCTATAAATTCAAGGAGGGTTTGAGGAAAATAAAACTCTATCCAATACTCCTGAGAAACCCCTTTAACCTGCGACATCATAGCATGGATCCAAGGAGCGTAGGCAAGCAAGCACACTACTGCACCAAGCATGAAACTACGCAATGCCTTGCGGGCACCCTGCGATTTTATCGCCAGCTCATACTCAATGGTAATGAGCAACACAGCCATGCAGACAAAGGCACCAATAGCAGAATAGTAGTGCGTATAAGCAGATGCCAAAGCAAACCCAAAAGCAAACAGCCACCAAGAAGTAGGAATACCCTTAAAGCCCTCTTGAGTAAGCAGGCCTAAACAAATTCGCCGGGTATAGATGAGCACAAGCATAGTAAATACTGCAGCCCAAGAATACATGCGCACATCAACGGATTCTTGCATGCCCCAAGGGCTCATCAAGACAAAAAAGGTAAACAGGATGGCGGTGACGTTGTCATAATCCTTACGAATATGTGTCCAGCCCAACAAGCCTAACACCGCAGTTCCCACAAGCGAGAAAAGCCGCATAGCAAGAATGCTTTTACCAAAGATCAAATACACTACATGAAGCATGCAATAATACAAAACAGGATGTACGTCTGCTGCACCAATGCGCCAAATGTCCGGAAAGGATTTGGTAGCAAGCGCCACAGAATAGCTCTCATCAAACCAAATTTGACCATGAGCTACATCAAGTGCATTGATAGCTATGCCAACAACAAACACCGCTACAAAAAGCACTGCAGCACGATGTTGCTTTATCCAAGCAATAAGCTGTTTCATTACAACACCTCGGCGCCAAAGGGAGCAAGGGACAGACGCGCCATTTTAAAAAGCTGCATACCAAAAGGAATGCCAATGATGGTCAAACAGTACACCAGACCAATGAGTGTGTAATATGCGGCCATCAAAATCCCTGCACAGACGCACCAAACAATATTAGCAACGATACTTACACTAGAACCATTCCAAACAATCTGTGCACCAAAGGGCATAAGCGTGAGACGTGCCATCTTAAACGCTTGCAATCCCAGGGGGATACCAATAACGGTACAGCAAAAAAAGATACCGACCACAAGCCACGCGAGAGCCGTCGTAATACCACCTAAAATGATCCAAACAATATTACCCAGCAATTGACCAAAACTCACAGCATTTTCCTTATCTTTACTCGCTCGTTATACGCACGTTATCCATGCTTGCTCGCTACATGCACTCATTGGGTGCACGTACCTACAAGCCCTCACTCTTAATTAAATTTGACAATCTTGCCTGCAATACGATAGCCACCCATGGTGATCTTGGTGCCCAACTTGGTAGGCAGATTAGTGCTCACACCAACAACCCCCCAGCGACAACGACGATACAAGCGGTGGTCATATTCATTCAAATCATTCCACAGTTTTTCCAGCTCATCCATCGCATCTTCGTGGTCAGACAACTTGGAAAAGACAGAACAGATTGCCATCATAATGATGAAGTAATTAACCATATAGCTGCGCAGTTTTATGGATTCAATATCTTTATACAGGTGATATGACTTCATCATAATGCGTGTTATGCGCACCTGCTGATCAATGCGGCCAGCCATGACGGTCTCATTAACCGACTGATCTTCTCGGCCAATAAAATAGCGGTAGAGATCCACATCCAAATAGTACAAACGCTTGCAGCGAGGCAACGGTACAAAAGCATAGATGTTATCAACGTAAAACGTATGAGGAGGCAACGGCGTACCACCATCCGCTCGCAAAATATCTGAGCGATAACACAGGGAATGCATGAGGAGGTTTTGCCACATGTGGAAATGACCCACCTCGTCCCAGGTAAACACCTTATTGGAAGGCAAGATACTACGATACGAAACATAGTTGCGCGTGTTGTCCGCAGTATGCTCGTATACATAATTAGTAATGACCAGATCAAGCTGCTTGTTGTCCGCCTCAGACTGGCGCAGGGTATCCAACAATGCAGCTAAGGCATCTGCATTCAGCCAGTCATCCGAGTCCACAACTTTATAAAATACGCCCTCTGCTGCTTGCAAACCAGCGAGCACGGCACTACCATGGCCGCCATTAGGCTGATGGATTGCCTTAATAAGCTCAGGATACTTCTGTTCCCACTCATCTGCCTTCTGAGCAGTGTTATCACGCGTAGAACCATCGTCCACAATGATGATCTGAATATCATCCGCATACTGAGCACCCTCTAAAATAGAAGTGATGCAGTGGTCCATATACTCAGCTGAATTAAAGCAAGGAATGCCAAAACTCAAAATCTTTTGTGCCATTGTCTCCCTTTACCGCCGGTTACAGAATGTGACTTTCTTCATTGACTTTCTCGTTAACTTTCTTGCCACCGTGCTTATCGAGAAAATCTTTTGTACTTCATTGTACCTGAAGAGTTTTGCTACGAAATATTTTCATGTGCTGGAACCACCTAGCTATATGACGGATAATAAACAGCACAGAAGTTTCTACCTAAGGCTGGTTAGCATGATTTATACCGTCACATTTAACCCTGCGCTTGACTACGTTGTTCGCCTTGACAAGCTTGTTCCTGGTGAGATTAATCGCATTAACTATGAAAACGTTATGCCTGGTGGCAAGGGTATTAATGTCTCTATTGTGCTGGGTAATCTTGGTCACGCTTCCTGCGCTTTAGGCTTTACTGCTGGGTTTACGGGTAGCGCATTAGAACAGCTTGTTGCCGCCCATGGCTGTAAGACGGACTTTATCCACACACAAACCGGTATGACGCGTATCAATGTTAAGGTTAAAGCGGATGAAGAAACCGAGATAAACGGCATAGGTCCTCGCATCACCACCAATGAGCTGCAACGCTTGTTTGCACAGCTTGATCAGCTAACCGCAAAAGACATGCTTATTATCTCTGGCAGTGTTCCTTCTGTATTACCTTCTGATATGTATGAGCAAATCATGGCTCACCTCTCTGGTCGCGGTATAGAGATTGTGGTGGATGCAGAGCTTGACCTACTGCTTAACGTCTTGCAGTATCACCCCTTCCTTATCAAGCCCAACAATCATGAGCTGGGTGCTATTTTTAATACCACCCTTACAACCCGCGATGAAGTCATCCCGTATGCCAAAAAGTTGCAGGAAAAGGGTGCACGTAACGTGCTTATTTCTATGGCCGGGGAAGGAGCGGTATTTGTCTCCGAGAAGGGCGAGGTGTTGCAATCCCCTGCTCCCAAAGGCGTGGTAGTCAACTCTGTTGGTGCAGGCGACTCTATGGTTGCTGGTTTTGTCGCCGGTTGGCTCGAGAGCAATAACGATGCGCTTACGGCATTTCGCATGGGTGTCTGCACGGGTTCCGCAAGTGCTTTCTCTGCAGACTTTGCTACCCGTGATGAAGTCAATGCACTACTTGCAACGCTTTAGCCACACACCATGCTACTCAAGCATTCTCTTATATCCACATCCCTATAAGCAAACAACAAGCAATTTTCAGGTGAGTAAGCGGCCGGGTTTTCCTAGCCGCTTTTTCGTGTTTCTCGAGAACTTATATTTGTATCATTGGTACAGAATGTACTTTTTGCATATATTGTATACACGCAATTCACACGCACTTTTTTAAACTTTTGGAAAAGATCGAAGTTACATTGACCGCTCGTGCTACAAAACAACCGCTCAACAATTTAATTGAGCTTAAAATAAACACGTTAAAAATTCTTTTTTATGCACAAACTGGGGTGCTGTAAAATAATTATTCAGATAAACGAATATTTAGCTGATATTCAGCCATAATCGTTCGCAAAAATGCAAAGTTTTTGCTGTGGTATTCATGCTACATATCAATAGTCCGTGTTTTTATCTAATCCTTTTTGAGGAGGTACGATGAACGACCGTTATCGTCTTAAAGTTCTCAACGCTAAAGCCAGCATTCGCGCCTGGTCAAAGCGCCGCACCTTGCATGCCATTGCTGCTGCCGCCTTGGCCATCTTGCTTTCCTCGCCTATGGCTGCTCACGCTTTAGAGTCAGTCTCTACTGAGTCTGTAGCGAGCCATACCGACGCTGTAGCAGTCGAGCGCACCGATGCTGTAGCAGTCGAGCGCACTGACGCTACCGTTGAGGATGAAGATGACAATGAGGCACTCGTAAACGCAGAGGCTGTTGCAGATCCAACACCTGCCACCCCTGCCGCAGATCCCACACCTGCAGCTCCTACCACAGATCCTGCAGCTCCTACCACAGATGAGGTAAGCGATACTTCTGCAGCTGCAGATCCTGCGCCCGCACAGCCTGAACCCGGCGCAAATACCAATGCTGCAACTGCACCCACCGCTCCCCTAACCGCTCCCGTAGTGGACAACACCAACTCCTACGGCACTAAGGTCATTTTTGACTTCAACGGTGACGGCAAGACCGATGCTGAGGACTGGAAGGCATACCTTAAGTGGATGCACGAGTATAAGCCTTTTGACTTTGATCTGGCCACCAGCGATTTGGGCGATTCTCACAACGGTGGCCTTCAGATTACTGGCGCAACCCAGCTGTTGGTTAACGGCCAAGTTCGCAGGCTTGATTCCATTGATACCAACCTCAATATCGAGCAAATCACTCAGTACTACCTGAACAACCTTAAGCAGACTACCCCAGTAAAGAACCAGTCTCCCTTTGGTACCTGCTGGGCATTTGCCTCCATCTCAGCTCTTGAGTCTGCCATCCTTAAGGCACAGGGTGGCGCTGCAGCTCAGGCATACAATCCACAGGATCATATGCACCCCATTCTGTCCAACCTTGAGGACAATGGCGTAGACCTTTCTGAGCTCTACCTTGCTTGGATGGCATACGATCTGCAAAAGGCCGGCAGCCAAAAGGGCGAAGGCCAGGTAGACGTACTTCCTATTGACGAGGAACCCGACCGCATGGATTGCGGCGGCTGGGCAACCATGGCAGAAACGCTCTTTACCGCTTGGAAGGGTGTAGCCACCGAGAAGGCTCAACCTTACTGGCCCAAGGGCGTCGAGATGACCTTTGAGAACTTCCTCAAGATGCGCAATTGGCACGACAACTGGGGTCTTCGTACCGATAAGGACGGCAAGCCAGAAGAGGGTAAGCCCGGCGTACACGTAGATGGTGTGTACTACTTGCCTAACCCCAACAACCTGGTGCCCGATAAGAATGACCACCTTATTTACAAGGGCCATAATGACTATGCCGATAAGCTCATCAAGCAGGCATTGGTAAAGTATGGTGCTGTACAAATTGGTTATGGCGCTGACTCTTACAGGCCTGGACAGCCCTCAAAGAGCGATTACTTCAACGGCGACCACTGGGCACAGTACTGCGACGCTACTGAGGTAGAGATTACCCATGCCGTAACCATCGTTGGCTGGGATGACAACTTTGATCCATCCAAGTTCCAGGCTGGCAAGAACAACGTTACTGGCCTTAAGAAGGGTGCTTGGCTGGTAAAGAACAGCTGGAACTCCGCTGACTGGTTTAAGAAGAACTTCGGTGTGGACGATGCCACTGCAGCCAAGATGGCAAAGTGGGGCATTGTTAACGACAAGGGCGAGCACACTGGTTACTTCTGGCTGTCCTACTATGATCACTCCATTAACACGCCTTCGTACTTCACCGTAGACCTGGAGAAGGACGGCTTTGATTACGACAATAACTACTCCTATGACTTCCTTATCAACCAGTCCCAGTCTCCCTTTGTACTGCGCACTGCCGATAAGGGCACTCAGGTAGCAAACGTCTTCAAGGCCAACGGCGATGAGACCCTGCGCGCTGTTTCTGTACACACCGGTGAGCCTAACTCTAAGGCAACCATACAGGTTTACGTCTACAAGAGCATGGACGCCTTTAAGGACAATGACCCCACCAATGACGGCATGCCCGTTATGGAGTTTACCTACGATGCAACCGTTCCTGGTATGCACACCGTTAAGCTTCCAAGGGCTTTGCAGCTCAAGGCTGGCCAGATCTTTGCTATTGTCCAAAACATTACCGGCGTCAATGATGACGGCACCACCAATTCGTACCTCAATCTCGAAACCGGTATGTCTCAGAACGCTCAGTTCCCCGATAAGACCAACGATGAGACCAAGGGTCGCGCTATGGGCTACGTATGGTCTACGGTTGTTGCCAACGATGGTGAGACCTATGTCAAGCTCTTTACCGAGAATGGCTACAAGTGGGTAACTCCTAAGGAAATCGGCAAGATTCTTGGCAATGACGAGTTCTTTGAGTTTGGTAACGCTCTCATTAAGGCCTTTACCACAAACGGCCATGATGACGCAGACCGCATGGACTACAAGATGGAGAAGGAAACCCCTAAGGTAATCAAGGGTAAAAACGCCATCTTTGTATCCAGCGCACCCTTTACCCTGTTCAAGGAGGTTCGTGTAGATGGTAAGACCGTCGATCCATCCAACTACACCGCTATCGAGGGCTCTACTGATGTTACCCTGTCTGCAGCCTTCATCAAGACTTTAGCTCTGGGTGAGCACACCATCGATATTATCTCTGAAGATGGTATGGCAAGCGCTAAATTTAGTGTTGCCGATCCTGAGTCTGATGAGCCCAAGGTAACTCAGGCTAAGGCAAGCGTTCGGAATAACGCAGCTGCTCTTCCTGCAACAGGCGATGCTTCTACCGTTATTCCTCTCATGCTCATGGGCTTGGGTGTAGCAATTGCCGGTAGTGGTGTTCTTGCTCGTCGTAAGGATCAGTAAGTCCACGCAGCTTTAACAAAAAGCAGTAGTGCGTGTAAGAGCTACGCAGACGTAAGAGCTACGCAGCTTAGTGAGTAAAACGAGGTACGCCCCTTATGGGAAACGGCCTCGATTTTTTATAGAGACTGGCGTAGCTTAAAAGTGCTTACACTAAACATGAACGTAATGCAACCGCCAAATCGGTTTTTGTTACTCACGGAGAACTAGCGGCCGTTCACATATATGCCCCGTTTTTATCAGTCAATACTAGTATTATTTCTAAATTGTTACGGCATATATTTTGTTGACACTTGGGCTGTCAAACAACATGCAACTTTCCTATGAAGAAAGGAACAACTATGGCCGATGAAGCCACGCTTTCAGAGCAAAGTTCTCCACAAGACTCTAAGCGCAAAAAGTTTAAGCTCCATTTCCCCACCGCAATTACGGTGCTGTTTATCGTCATGATTTTTGCGCAGGTTTTAACGTTTTTAGTACCAGCTGGTAGCTATTCTAAACTTCAGTACAATGCAGATGACGATGCATTGATAATTACGCACCCTGACGAGACAACCGAGAAGGTGGAAGCCACCCAAGAGACCCTCACTAAACTGGGTATTTCTGGCAAGATTGAGGATTACACCAGCGGTGCAATCTCCAAACCCGTGGCTATCCCTAACACCTACGAGAAGCTCGATGCTAAGCCTCAGGGCGTTATTGAGTTTCTGCTCGCTCCTATCTCAGGCGTATACGACACCATTGACATCATCTTGTTCGTCTTTATTCTTGGCGGTTGCATTGGTGTTCTCAATAAGATTGGCGCACTTAACTCAGCCGTTTTTGCCCTATCCCGTATTACCAAGGGTAAGGAATTCATTTTAATTATCGTTTTGTCGCTTCTCATGATTGTGGGCGGCACTACCTTTGGTCTGGGTGAGGAAACCATCGCGTTGTATCCCATCCTGATGCCCGTCTTTTTGGTAGCTGGCTACGACGCTATGACCTGCATTGCCGTCATCTTTGTTGGCTCATCCGTCGGTACCATGTACTCTACACTCAACCCCTTTGCCATTGGCGTTGCAACCAAAGCCGCTGGTATTAACATGGCTGACCAGATGAATTGGCGCTTTATTGCTCTGGTTGTTGGCTCTATCATGGCTATTGCTTATGTATTGTGGTATGCACACCAGGTACGTAAAGATCCTTCTAAATCTGTTTGCTATGACATGAAGGAAAGGATCGAAGAGCGTTGGGGTGGCCAGGGTGAATCCTTGGAGTTTACTGGTAGGATGAAGCTTTCCCTTCTGGTGTTCCTCGGTGCCTTCATTGTTTTGGTCTGGGGCATTGTTGCTCAGCAGTGGTGGTTTGATAACATGACTGCGGTCTTTTTGGCTGCTGCTGCCGTTTTGGCCTTTACCTGTGGTCTTACCGAAGAAGACTTTATGGACACCTTCATTGATGGTGCTGCAGACCTTATGAGCGTTGCTCTGGTTTGCGGTGTTGCACGCGCCGTTAATATCCTGCTAGAAAACGGCCTTATCTCCGACTCCATTCTTAATTACTTCTCTGGTGTCGTAAATGGCATGAGCCCCTTCGTCTTTATCGTAGTTATGCTGCTCGTTTATTGCATTCTGGGCTTCTTTATTAACTCTTCTTCTGGCTTGGCAGTTCTGTCCATTCCTATTATGGCTCCCTTGGGCGACGCTGTTGGCGTATCTCGCGCTGCCATCATTGCCGCATATAACTATGGTCAGGGCCTTATTTCCTACATCACGCCTACCGGCTTGATTTTGGCCTCGCTCGCCATGGTTGATGTTCCCTTTAGCCGTTGGCTTAAGTTTGTTAACCCACTGCTCATTGCAACAATCGTGCTTAACGCATTGCTGCTTATCGCACAGGTTGCAATCGGATAAGCATGATTAATGGTTAATACATACGCTCGCTCTTCTAAAAGAGCGCAGGCGTTTTAAAAAAATCGGCGGCAGAAAACCTGTCGCCGATTTTTATTACGTATGAAACTCATATGCTCGTATTCTCGTTATGGAAGCATATCTTCTCTTGAGGGAAGCTTGCACTCTCTTAAAAGCTTTTCCATGTGTACAACGGTACCGCTGCCGCTTTGCTTTTTTTGAATAGACACCACGTCAACCAACATGCGCATAAGCTTAATGCCGCGCCCACGCTCTTCACTGCCTGTCTCTGATACCGCTTCTTCGCTGTCAGACAGAGCATATCCACAACCACAATCACTCACTTCAACAACAACACGATCTGGATAGGTTGCTAACGTAAGGTAGATACAGCCATCACTACAATGAGCGTGATCCACCGCATTGCCCAAGGCCTCCCCCGCCGCCAGTGTCATATCAAAAATATCATCATGAGAAAGGCTTACGCGCTCCAGCATATGCACAGCCCACCTACGGGCCTCAGCGAGCTTATCGGGATAGACAATCATGGAGCTTTGCCACAGCGGATGCACAGAAGCATCCAGTAGGGGCACTGCAAGCTTTTTGCCTGCTAACGACACGGGAATAACATCCACCACACAGGCAATGCACAGCATGCGATACACTCTGTCGGACACTGACTCCAGCGAAAGTAATCCGCCCGATTTTCTCATCCGACGCATTTCGCAAAATAAGAGGGCCATACCAGCAGAGTCCACATAGCTCACATCTGACATATTGATAATGATGCGCTTACAGCCATCCTCAATCAGATCATCAATGGTTGCACGTACCCGAGGCGTAGATACTACGTCTAAATCTCCAGAAAGGGGCAAAACTACAATGTCGGCTTTGTGTGTCATACTCGTTTTGTTCCCCAACACAAGCAGCTACATACAGTTATTAAGCGCCGATTTGTGTAAACGTAAGCTCTACCATGGCAACGTCATCCTCAAGGCTTCGCGCCGTATAGCGATCAAGCGTTTCCAGCAAGCGACCAAGCATACCCTCACTACCCTGTGCCGCCTCACGAAGCGCGGCCTCACGTAGGTTGCGCTCGCCAAAGAAAACACCCTGAGGATTGCGTGCCTCTGTTACGCCATCGGTGTATAAAAGCAGCGTATCGCCTTGGGTAATAGTCACCTGACCATCCCTATAGCTCATCTCCTCAAAGGCGCCTACCACACCCGATTGCACATCCAGCACATCCAAGGTTTGCTTGTCTGAGCGTACCAACAAAGCAGGTGGATGCCCAGCAGAACAGTACGTCAACTTGCCATGCGCTAAATCAATGACTCCTACAAAGAGGGTTGCAAAGGTCTCCAATCGCGAGAAACCCAGTAAGAAACGATTAAGCGTACGTACCATACGTGCTGGATTAAGCCCTTGCCAGGCATAAGCACCCAATGCTGTTTTTACCGCCGCAGAAACCGATGCGGCCTCTACCCCGTGGCCTGAGACATCACCCAAAATGACACAGGCGCGACGCCCCGGTAGACGAATCAGATCGTAAAAATCGCCGCCCACAAAAGCATCAGCTGTAGCGGACGAGTAGATGCCATCCGCCGCAATACCCTCTACTTGCTGAAGCTCATTGCGCATACCCAACTGGAGTGCCTGAGCAATGCGTTTATCGTTAGTACGAGCTTTTGCGCTGACTAATCCATCCTTAAGCGTCGTGCTCACGGTACGTAAAAACGCAAGCTCAATATCATCCAACGGCTCGGACTCATGGGGGCGCAGAGCCAGATACGCCCAGGTCTTTTGCGCGAGGGTGCCCAAATACACAAAGGCACCTTGGCTTTCTACACCACAAGCTTCCAACCATGCAGACAGCTCACGTCCTGCCACCGTGTTTGCAAGCAGACGCACCAGTACTTCATCCGTGGTACCCAGATCACAAAGCTGCGCCGCATCTACAGGTATATCCTTGCTATGCCTAGAGACGTCACCTGCATGGTAGAACTGTAGCGTTCCATCTTCTGCAACCTTAAGAGGAACAAAACGCGCTTCTAGCTGCTCACAGGCATTTTTGAGCATATCTTCTACATCGGTGGCAGTAAAGTTATCCTGGTTGGATATACGATCATGGAGCTGGGCGACAAAACCATCCAGCTGTGCACGCCGCTGCGTACGAAGGTCTGTAAGCGCTCCCATGAGCTGCACAGACAAGTACTGTGCAACAGAGTCCAAAAGGCGCGCATCGTCACGTCTAAGCGACCGAGAGCGCTCCCAGCCCACAACAATCAAGGCAATAACGCGCTCTGCAAACCATACGGGCACCAAAATGCTACTGGTAAAAGGAAACAGCGCTTTTGCGGGGATGCTAAAGGTCTCATTGGTTTCCTCGTTAAGAACCCGGCGCGTATCAAAACGCTGGGCACGCAAATCCTCTTTTTCTGGAGACAGCAACTGCACGCGGATTGCCTTCCCAGCAGCGATGGCGTGAACTTCCATCCCTTCGCCGAGCGATAAGTACTTGGGGACGCGTGAAATTTCCATAGAAGCAGTAGTGCCACGCAGCACAAGACCGTCAGACTCTGCCAGATACAACAAGGTGCCTGTGGCCTCCATGGTGTCGCGCAGCTGCTCTAGCACGTTGGTAAACAGCGTTGCAACGTCACTCCAGTCCAGTGTCTCAAGCACAATGTTAAGGACGCCAGAAAGTCTCCTGTTGGCTCCGCGCAGCTCACTGACAAGCTCATCGCTTTGCTCGTTAAGAGAGCCGGCAAGCAATGAGGCTGGTTCCATAATGAGCACGTAATTCTCACCAGGAGCGCTAATTTCATCACAGCGAACGCTGAGAAAAACGTCGGTGCCGTTACTGTGACTTGCTACCACAGCACAGGTGGAACCATCGGTAGCAAAGGGCGGCACAAAAGCCGTAGTGGCCACCTGAGACCCCAAAGACTGAGCAGGATAGATAAACTCGTCTATTCTGTGACCAATGAGTGAGCGCACACCCAGCATATGAACCGCACGTTCATTAGAAAAAAGCACAATGCCCGTACTTGAGAAAACAATGACTCCATTGGAGGTAATGTCCAGCAAGCGCGCCAGAGTGGCGGGCGCCGTAATACCCGAACCAACAGAATAGGCGCGTTCAATGCTTGTGGAGGGATAGGAATCGGTCTGGAAATCTTCTAACATACGACCACACCTTCGTATCTTACGCCTAAAGCGATACAAAAAAAGCCCCTGCGGGGCCCTTGTTTGCGTTAACGCTGGTGTCGGAGGCGGGACTTGAACCCGCACGACCGTTGAGTAGTCACTAGCACCTCAAGCTAGCGCGTCTGCCAATTCCGCCACTCCGACGTGCGCTACAGCAAGAAGTAATATAGCACATGCGCTTGCTTATGCAAACAATAATTTTGATAATTTCTGTGATTAACAGCTTTGAATACCCCGACAAAAACACAGCCGCCTATTAAGCAAGGGTGCCAAGCAGGGATGTTAAGAGAGTGCTAGGGTGCCAAGCAGGGACGTTAAGAGAGCACTAGGCTAAAGCACGGATTTCTATATCCAGCTTGTTGATAATTCCAATAATTGATGCTCTCAACGCTCTGAGCTTGCGTAGAGACTCTTTAATTTCTCCCTGCACGCGCAGATCTGTAAAAATGTTGTCAAACCAAACATCAAGCATGTCGTCTGTGAGCGTATCACTAATCTGCTGAGGCATAGACATGTTCACGTCTGTAAGCTCCTTGTTGAGAATACGCAACAGAGCAGATAGACCTCTAATGCTACGATTGGCTTCTTTAATCTTATTGCGCTTTATGAGGCTCGTAAAGGCTTCTCCGCCCATCAGGTCAAACAGGCCCCAAGAAGAAGCGCTGTCCAGTGAAGAAATAGCGCAATCTATTTTTGCAACCACGTTATGTGCTGCCGTACGTGCTTCTTTGAGTTCTTGTAATCTGTCCATGTCTCTTCCCGATGCATCAAGCCTATCGCCGATATATTTATACCAATGATAGCTTATTAGGTCTACGGAGTAAGTGCACGCGGGTGCAGGGATATACACAAGCTAGCCTGCTTTAGTAAAAACCTCGTCGTAGCGTTATTAATAACGCTACGACGCAATACGAGCGCAATTAAAGCCTTTCTTAACGGTATTCAGACTCTCCATACAACAGTAGAGGGACTACGGCAGTTCATATACGCCCGTAGTCCCTCTTTATCTGGCAATTAATGCGGTAACTTCTCTGTGCTAGCTATCAGAATTAGCTAGATGCACTAAGCTTCCTTACGCATTTTTATTGCTGCAACAGCACATACAACTGCTGCAAAACCTACTCCAACAGCATACAATGCACTATTTGAGTCGCTGGTTTTTGGCAGTATTTCCTTCTTGTTATCTACCGTCTTTGGCTTTGGGTTTGGATTTGGAGTTGGATCTGGAATCTTTGCATTTGGAATTGCATCCAAATTTACCATGGTCTTATCGCGAGAAATCTCAAACTCATAAACCTTGTTCTGCAGCTCATAGCCTTGAGGTGCCTTTGTTTCAGTTAAAGAATACTTTGACCAAGCAAGATTGGTTACCTTAAGCTTGCCAACTTCTGGGTCCTCATCATGCTCGCCATTGTCGACAACCTTGGTAGTAGTGCCATCCTGGTCTGTCAACGTCCACTCAGAACCACCAAGCAACTCGCCTGTCTTCTCGTCAGTCTTAGACCAGCTAAGTGTGCCAGGAATAGAGGTATTGGTAAACGTGCCCGCATTGACCGGAACGGTTGTATCAGCAAAATTGTAGTTTTCATCAATCGTAAAGGTATAGAGCTTACTGCTTATGGTATAGCCTTGAGGTGCCTTGGTCTCTGTAAGTGTGTACGTTCCCCAGGTGTTTCCAGTCTCTATGTTTTGACCCCAATAGAGGTTTGAAACCTTGAACGAACCTACTTCTGGGTCCTCATCAAACTCTCCGTTATCCACAATAGTGCGCTCAAAGCCATCCGCTCCTGTAAGTTTCCATTCAGAGCCAGCCAGAGCTTCACCGGTGGCCTCATCAGTCTTTTTCCAGGTCAAAACGCCAAGCTTACGAACATTGCTAAACGTTACAACAGGATCGCCATCACTATCAGTGATTTGTTTGGTTTTGGTCGACTTAAACCCAGCCATAGGAGCTTCTTCAATGCTATATTCCATTGCATTGCCGCTACCACCGGGCTCATATTTTGGCAGTGAGAAGGAAAACTGCCAAAAATCTCTACTCGAATTTGGATTAACATACGCAACAAATTGCTTACGAACAGAAGCGCCTAGGTGCGCATAAGCAAACATCTCTTTACCGTCTGCATCCGTTGCAAAAACACCTGAGCCAACACGTTTGCCATTGACTTCCTGAACACTGATTTTATAACGGGCCACTAAAGATGTGTATTTTGGTTTGGAGGTATCAGGCTTTGGATTTGTATGATTTGGGCCAGCAGGGCTTGTATCTGGCAACAAAGGATACCTGGTTGCATAAATATCAACCAAAATATAATCTGGATGGACAAAATCCGTGCCAACTGGGTTTTGTGTATCTGCTAATGCCGTCTGAAATGGCGTGACAATAAGCGCCAAAGACGTAAGCAGCGTCATAAACCCTTTAGCAAGATAGCCTAGTACGTTTGTTTTTCGTAACATAGACTAAACTTTCTATACAATACGCCTAACTTTATAAAGCTAAAAGTTAGCTTAACATATCTTTAGTCATACGCAGCAGCTAAAGCGCTAACATTTCTGCAAGCGAAAAGTAGAAACGGCAAACAGCAAGCACCTAATAAGCCAGTGCCATCTTAGGCTTGTCCTCAAAAAAGCGAGGTAGCAAAACTACCTCGCTTACGTACAGCTGTAAGAATCTTGAGGACGAGAGTGCAGAGACCCTCTACAATTCAATTGATTTACAGCTCAATCGACGCATCCTTAATGGGATTAACGGATGCAAAGTGGCAGGCACAAAAGTGCTTCTCGCCCACCTCAGAAAACTCAGGCATGGGCTCTTGAGAACAGGCATCCTGAGCAATGGGGCAACGCGTATGGAAGCGACAACCCAAAGGTGGCTCAATAGGAGAAGGTACATCGCCACGCAAAATAATGCGCTCGCGTGTGCGTTGAATATCGGGGTCAGGAATGGGCACTGCCGACAACAGCGACTGTGTATAGGGATGCTGGGGGGCATCATAGAGGGTTTGCCAATCCGCAGTCTCCATCATATTGCCCAGATACATAACAGCAACGCGATCGGAAATATGCTGAACAACCGAAAGGTCGTGGGCAATAAACAGATACGCCGTACCGTATTCCTTTTGCAAGTCCGTAAGCAGATTGAGCACCTGTGCCTGGATGGAAACGTCCAACGCGGAAACAGGCTCATCGCAGATAATAAGCTTAGGCTTAAGGGCAAACGCACGAGCAATACCAATGCGCTGGCGCTGACCACCAGAGAACTCATGAGGGTAGCGATTGATGTGCTCGGGGTTAAGACCTACCACATCAAGCAGGCTACGGACGTAATCAATACGCTCTTCTCGCGATGGCATAGTCCCATGAATAAGCAAAGGCTCAGAAATAAGCTCGCCAATGGTCATACGAGGGTTGAGCGATGCATACGGATCCTGGAAAATGAACTGCATATTGCGGCGCATTTCCTTAAGACCAGCCTTGTTAAGCTTACTTACATCCTTGCCATCAAACACAACTTTACCGCTGGTAGGCTGGATCAAGCGCATGATGCAACGACCGGTGGTTGACTTACCGCAGCCAGACTCGCCGACAAGACCGAAGGTCTCGCCAGGCCAGATATCAAAAGAAACGTCATTGACCGCATGGACGCGTTTTTTGTTCATACGGCTTGCAAGCACACCGGACTCTACAGGGAACTCCTTGGTGAGGTGCTCTACATGCAGGAGAGGCTCGCCAACGTGTTTATCTACAAGGGCCATTACTTCTCCCCTCCTGTCTTGACGCTCCGAGAAGTCTCGGGCGCATTCTTGGCAACAAACGCAGCGTCACCAGCAAAATGACAACGAGAATAGTGCCCAGTCTTAGTTACATGCAGCTCAGGCTTTGTTGTACGGCACACATCCGTTGCATACGGACAACGTGGTGAGAAGGCACAACCTTCTGGCACATGAACCAATGAAGGAGGATTGCCACTAATAGGCGTAAGCTCGCTCTTCTCGTCAATTGCAGGCTTGGGAATGGAACGAACAAGACCCCAGGTATAGGGATGCATTGCCTCGTAGAAAATCTCATCCGCCGTACCAAACTCTACCGGAGAGCCGGCATACATGACCATGATCTTATCAGCCACATCTGCTACAACGCCCAAATCATGCGTAATCATGATGATGGCATTGCCGTTTTCTTCCTGCATACGCTTCATGAGCTCAACAATCTGAGCCTGAATGGTTACGTCCAATGCCGTGGTAGGCTCGTCCGCAATCAAAATATCAGGGTCACATGCCAGCGCCATGGCGATCATAACACGCTGACGCATGCCACCAGAAAACTCGTGGGGATAGCTCTTAATACGCTCACGAGCATTAGGAATACCAACAAGCTCCAAAAGCTCAATAGCACGCTCATTGGCCTGCTGCTTTGTGTATCCACGATGCAAGCGAAGACCCTCACCCAGCTGGCGACCAATCGTATACACCGGATTAAGCGAGGTCATAGGATCCTGGAAAATCATTGCAATGTCGTTGCCACGAATATGCTCCATTTCGTGCTCAGACATCTTAAGCAAGGACTTACCACGATAGCGAACGTCTCCCCCTTCAATCTTTCCCGGGGGCATATCGATGAGACCCATGATGGTAAGACTGGTAACCGACTTACCAGAACCAGACTCTCCTACTACACCCAGGGTCTCTCCACGATCAAGCGTGTAACTCACCCCATTAACAGCCTTTACAACGCCATCTTGGGTATGAAAGTACATCTTTAGGTCATCTACCTCAAGAAGGTGATGTCCTTCGGGTACCGGCTGCGTTTTAAGATCAACCCAGTTATCATTTCTTTTTGCCATCTTATGCATCCTTCATCTTGACATCAAGTGCATCACGCAGACCATCACCAAGCAAGGTGAAGGACAGCACGGTGGTAAGAATTGCAATACCAGGCATAATCATAAGCCAAGGCTGCGTTGCCAAATAAACCTGACCATCCTGAATCATAATGCCCCAGGAAGGATCTGGTGGAACAACACCCATGCCCAAGAAGGACAGCGCGGCTTCGGTAAGGATGGCGCCACCGATATTCATGGTTGCATACACAACAATGGTTGCTACCGAATTAGGGAAAATGTGGCGTGCAACAATACGAAAATCAGAAGCTCCCATAGCACGAGCTGCGTCTACGTAGTCGTTTTCTTTAACCGTGAGAATTGCCGAGCGGAATACACGAGCAATGGACGGCCAACCCAAAACACCAATTGCAACAAAGACGTTTTGAATACCCGGTCCAATAACCGCAAGCAAGGTAATAACAAACAAAATATAAGGGAAGGCGAGAAACACGTCCGCAAGACGCATGATAATCGTGTCCCAAATACCGCCATAGTATGCAGCCATGGCACCCATAAACAAACCGATGATGGTTGAAATAGCGGTTGCCAATAGTCCAACGGAAAGTGAAATACGAGCACCATAAATAACGCGGCTTAATACATCACGACCCAAGGTATCCGTACCAAACGGATGCTCTAAAGAAGGCGCAAGCCTAGAAACTGCAGCCATGTTAGAAGAGTCAGATTGTGTTGGACTACCCAATACCTGAGGAACCCATAAGTCTGCACTCAGGGTGATAACAACCATGAGGATAATCCAGATAAGACCACCCATTGCCAGCTTATTCCTACGAAGACGCTTCCAAGCATCACCCCAAAGCGTACGAGTAGGTGCTGCAGCGGACGCAGTAGATGCCGTATCAGTAGTTGCTGTAGTGGTTTGATTTTTTTCTTCTGCCATCTAAAACACCTCCTACCCTTGGTCCTTAGGTGCGCCATACCTAATGCGAGGATCAAGGAAGGCGTAGCTCACATCTACCAGCAAGTTAATAACCATTACTAACACAACAATGATCGTTACCGAACCCAAAACAATGGGCCAGTCACGCTGCGTAATGGCGCGATAGGTTTCAAAACCAACACCAGGCCAGTTAAAAACGGTCTCGGTAAGAATAGCGCCAGCCATCATGCCACCAAAATCCATACCAATATAGGTAATAACAGGAATAAGCGCATTCTTAAGCGCATGGTGCCAAATGACATTACGCCGAGAAAGACCTTTAGCACGTGCCGTACGAATATAATCCTGATTCATAACCTCAAGAAGCTGAGAGCGCATGATACGTGCGGTATAAGCCGTAGATACTGCTGCCAAGGTAAGTGCGGGAAGAATATAGTAGACCCAACCCTGGAAATCAGCACCAGGGCCACCTGTACCAGAGATGGGCAGATATACTGCTCCACCGGTCAGGTTCTTGAGCGCAACACCAAAGGTAAGCTGCAATAACATACCAAACCAGAATGCTGGCATAGCAACCAAAATGGAAGTGACCAAGGTCACTAAAATATCCCAAAATGAATATCGTTTAATTGCGGAAATCATACCGGCACCAATACCAATTGCTGCCTCTAACAAGATGGCCACAATAGATAAACGGATGGTATAGGGATATTTAGCAAGCAAAATATTTGCCACACTCTGACCACTGCGCTGATAAGAGGTACCCAAATCACCGTGGAGCAAATTATTTAAGTACGTTACATAACGCTTCCACATAGGCGTAGGAATTGCATTGCCAGCCTCGTCTTTAAGGGCCTGACCATTTGCATCAGTTTCTACCAACCCATATGAAACGCGTAAGTTTAATTCGGTGACAGGATCAAGCTTTTTTTCTCCAGCCATAAGCTTGATGGGATCACCGGGGACGATATTCTCCATCGCAAATAAAATAAGCGTCACACCAAGAAATACTGGTATGAATTGGAGAATTCGCTTAAGAATGTACTTCCCCATACTTAGAATCCTTTTTTTCATTATTGGGACACTTACGAACACAGACCAATAAGTATAGATGCTTATCTATGCAAAATTATAGACATATCTATGACAAAACATCATACATTAGAAAGGAGGCAGGATACCTGCTCTATGGTACCCTGCCTTACACAATAAAAGCAGTCTAAATACTAGGCCTGCATCTCCGCGTTAGCGAAGTCACCCTTATTAGTAGGATCAAAGTAGAAGTTCGCAAGCTTAGAAGAACCAACGTGCATGTGAGAATAGAACATAATAGGAACAATGGGAACAGATTCACCAATCTTCTTATTGATCTCACGATAGGCTTGACGACGCTTTTCCTCATCAGTCTCTTGACGAGCAGCAAGAATGGCAGCATCAATCTCTGGATCATTGAACTTGGAGTAGTTATTCTCTGCCGTAGAGTAGAAGTTAGGATAGATGAAGTTATCCATGGTTGGATAGTCAGCATTCCAACCAAGACGACCAAACTGAATATTACCGCTGGACAAAGAGCTCAAGTATGTTGCCCACTCCATACCATCCTGAACTACCTTAAAGCCGACCTTCTCAAGATCACTCTGGACAATAGTCATGAGATCCTCATGACCGGCGCCCGTATTATAAGAGAGCTTAATCTCGGTGCCAGCAAGGTTATTATCATCCACAATCTTCTTAGCAGCATCAGGATCATACTTGGAATAGGCCCACTTATTCTCATCACTCTCGTCAATCAGAGCGGGGAACAGGCTGTCTGCAGGAGTACGAGTACCCTCATACAAGGTATCGATAATGTTTTGACGGTTAATTGCCAAAGAAATAGCACGACGTACATTTATATCCGCCATGGTCTTGTCTTCAAGGTTCATGACCAAATAATACAGAGAAGCATTGGTGCCTGTAAGTGCCTGCTTACCAGGAGTTACGGTATAGCCATCGTCAGACTTACCATACTGACTCTCTACATCCTTGACACGACCGGAAGGAATCTGGCAGAAGTCCATATTACCAGCAGTAAACTCATTAAATGCGGTATTAAGATCCTTTTGGATAGAGAAATTAACGCCATCAAGCTTGGCCTTCTCGCCATAGTAATCATCAAAACGCTTAAGATTGATGTACTGGCCGGACTCCCACTTACCGTCCATCATTAAAGGACCATTACCAATAGGTGCCAGCAAGAAGGCATCAGGATCATCTAGGGCTGCCTGAGGAACAGGTGCCAGACCTGGGTGAGATACGATATAGGGGAAGTCTGCCGTAGAAGAAACAAGCTTAACAACCAGAGTGTTCTCATCGGGGCACGTTACGCCAGAAAGCTCAGTTGCAGTACCAGCCTTCATCTCTGCTGCACCAACAACAGGATCAAGGTGATAGGCAATCTCAGAAGGAGTCTTCATCTTGGTGTTGCAGATACGCTCCCAACCACGCTTAAAGGATTGCGCATCCACCTTGTCTCCATTGTGGAACTTGGCACCCTTTACCAAGTGGAAGGTAAACTCGGTAGCGTCATCATTGGCTTCCCAAGACTCTGCGGCCTTAGGTACCAGCTCTTTTTTCTTCCAATCAAAATAAGTAAGGGAATCAAACAAATTGTGCTCGACATGGGTACCCTCAGTCTCTTGGACATTATAAGGGTCAATCGCAACAGGCTCGTTAATGTAGAACTTCATGGTTCCACCAGTCTTGCCGGATGCACCACCACTGTTCGAGTTATTCTTGCATGCTGCGAGTGCTGCAAGAGCACTAGCTGCAAGGCCGCCCTTAACAAAGGTACGACGCCCAATCATGAGGTTGTCAGCCATGTGTCCTCCTTATAGCCCAGTATAAGCGGGGCAACCGGTTTGCCCTCAGAAACATATAGTGGGTGCTTTTACACTATACGGAATATCCGGCTATTTATGAAGTATTTGGAGTCTCCTGTAGCAAAATAGTAACAAACCGCCCTCTTTCGAGAGCGGTTTAGGGGGCTACAAAGATCATAGAGATAGCTCATATGACTAGCATGAACCTATGAAGGTAGAGGTTTTATCGGAAATAAAAAACCTTAAAACGTGCCGTGAGGGAACGTGATTACAAAAATAAGGATGGTTGCTACAAACACAATCGAAGCAATAACCGTTAAACGATCCAGGTTTTTCTCCCACACACCGGAAGCAGCAGAAGAGTTATACAAAGAACTTGCGATCATGTCAGAAACGCCCGTTCCTTTACCAGAGTGCATGAGCACCAGAATAACTACTGCAAGAGCGGAAATTGCCCAAATTACCAGCAACACAATGTTTAATGGACTCACGACTTGTTCTCCTCAAATACCAATTTCATTAAAAAGCCGGCACTGCGTGAGCGGCACCGACTTTATAAAGTTTTGCTCAACAAGTGAGTAGCATAGCACAGGAACTGTGGAAAGACCACTCTTTCACAAGCACTCTACCTGTTATTTTTACAGGACAGTACCTTTGCAAAGCTCTCTTACATAACTGCCTTAACCATCGAGGCAAAGGAATCTGCCTTGAGAGAAGCGCCACCAACCAAAGCGCCGTCTACGTCATCCTTCTCCAAGAACCCGGCAACGTTTTCAGGCTTTGCGGAGCCACCATACAAAATGCGGATACCATCTGCAATTGTTTGACCAAAAATATCGACAAGAGCTGCACGAATAGCACCGCATACTTCCTGTGCGTCATCTGCAGTGGCAGTCTTGCCCGTACCAATGGCCCAGATAGGCTCGTATGCAATAACATACTTGGAAGGATCAGTAATGGTAAGACCCTTGGTATCCTTCTTGATTTGATCAACGACAAACTCTACCTGCTTGCCAGCCTCACGGACCTCAAGAGACTCGCCACAACAACTGATGGGAACAATATCATGCTCCATCAAAGCCTGAGCCTTCTTATTGACATCTTCATCAGTCTCGCCAAAGTACTCGCGACGCTCGGAGTGACCAATGATGCAGTACTGTGCGCCAATAGTTGTAAGCATGGTGGGAGCGGTCTCACCGGTATAGGCTCCAGATTCTTCCCAATACACGTTTTGCGCGCCGAGGCCAAAATGAGCACTTTGCTGGTTAATAACTGTTGAAACACCCTTAAGGTCTACGGTTGGAGGACACACAACAACGTCTACCTCGCCCGTGCCATCCTTTAGTTCTTCGGAAAGTTCAGAAGCAAGAACAACGGCCTCGGTATAGGTCTTATTCATTTTCCAGTTGCCTGCAATCATACGTTTACGCATCAAGCAGCGCCTCCACTCCAGGAAGAGCCTTGCCCTCTACGAGCTCCATGGATGCGCCACCACCGGTGGAGATCCAGCTCATCTTATCTGCAAGGTTAAATTTATTAATAGCAGCTACAGAATCACCGCCACCAATAATGGAGGTGCAATCAGAGTCTGCAATAGCACGTGCAACTGCCTCGGTACCACCGGCAAATTGGTCAAACTCAAATACGCCCATAGGACCATTCCAAAATACGGTCTTTGCACCCTTAACGGCATCGGTATACAGTGCAATGGTCTTAGGACCAATGTCCATACCCATACGATCCTCAGGGATGGCGTCAGAAGCAACTACCTCGCCAACAGCATCCTCACCAAAGTGGTCGGTCACTACGTTGTCGATAGGAAGCAAAATCTTGCAACCCTTTTCCTGCGCCTTAGCAAGCATCTTGGCAGCAGGCTCAATCCAGTCGGGTTCTTTCAAAGACGTACCAACGGTCTTATATCCCATAGCCAAGAAGAAGGTGTAGGCCATGCCGCCACCAATAATCAAGGTATCAGCAGAATCGATCAGATGGTCAAGAACGCCAATTTTGCTGGAAACCTTAGAGCCGCCGACAATAGCAACAAAGGGACGCTCGGGCTCAGCAAAAATAGACGTCAGTGTGTCTACTTCCTTCTCCAACAAAAGGCCTGCAACAGCAGGGATATATTGAGCCGGTCCAACTACGGAACCCTGAGCACGGTGAGCAGTGCCAAACGCATCAAGTACAAAGACGTCACCATAAGAAGCAAGCTTCTTAGCAACCTCAGGATCATTCTTCTTCTCTGCCTTAAGGAAGCGAACATTTTCCAAAACCAGAATATCACCAGGCTTGACTGCAGCTACAGCAGCGGCGGCCTTATCGCCATAGGTATCATCACAAAACGTTACTTCATAGCCGGTGAGCTCAGCGAGTTTATCGGCAGCAGGCTTGAGAGAAAGCTCGGGCTCAAAGCCAGTGCCTGCGGGACGACCAAGATGGCTCATCAAAACAATACCAGCACCATGCTCTTTGAGGTAGCTAATGGTAGGGATGGCTGCACGAACACGCGTGTCATCGGTCACAACGCCATCCTTCAAAGGCACGTTGAAGTCCACACGCATCAAAACGCGCTTACCATCCACATCAATATCGCGGACGGTCTTTTTTGTAAAGGCCATAGTTCCTCCTTATGGGAAAGAAAAACGCGGTCGCGGCTAAAAAGCTGCAACCGCGTCCAACTGAATTACCTAGTAGCGAGAAAACCGGTGCACTTAAGCAACAAACTTCTCAAAGTACTTAATGGTGCGGACCATCTGAGAGGTGTAAGAATTCTCATTGTCATACCAAGAAGTAACCTGTACAAGGCTCTGACCATTACCAAGGTCCTGAGCCATGGTCTGAGTAGCATCAAAGATAGAACCGTGGGTCTCACCAATGATGTCACGAGATACGATGTCATCCTCGGTGTAGCCGAAGGTCTCAGGAATGGTCTGGGCATATGCCTTCATAGCTGCATTGACCTCATCTACAGTAACCTTTTTGTCTACTACTGCGTAGAGGTTGGTAAGGGAGCCAGTGGGCGTAGGAACGCGCTGAGCAGCACCGATAAGCTTGCCGTTAAGCTCAGGAAGTACCAGACCAATAGCCTTAGCAGCACCCGTAGAATTAGGAACAATGTTTTCTGCTGCAGCACGAGAGCGACGGAAGTTGCCCTTACGCTGAGGACCATCAAGGGTCATCTGATCACCAGTGTAAGCATGAATGGTGGTCATAATACCAGATACGATAGGTGCAAAGTCATTGAGACCCTTTGCCATAGGAGCAAGGCAGTTGGTAGTGCAGGAAGCTGCAGAGATGATGTTGTCATCTGCAGTAAGCTGCTCATGGTTAACGTTAAATACAACGGTGGGAAGATCATTGCCTGCAGGAGCAGAGATAACGACCTTCTTGGCACCAGCATTGATGTGAGCCTGTGCCTTGTCCTTAGAGGTGTAAAATCCGGTGCACTCAAGAACTACGTCTACGCCGAGCTCACCCCAAGGCAGGTTGTTAGCGTCAGCCTCCTTGTAAATGGTGATTTCCTTACCATCTACAATGATGGAATTCTCGGTTGCCTCAATCTTGTGATCGCGGGAGTAATTGCCCTGAGTAGAGTCATACTTAAGAAGATATGCGAGCATCTCAGGGGATGTGAGGTCATTGATTGCAACAATCTCAGAACCCTCGTGACCAAACATCTGACGAAATGCCAAACGACCAATACGGCCAAAACCGTTAATAGCAACCTTAACTGCCATGCTTTCTCCTTTCGAGGGACCTCAGCACGCTCCATTTGCGGCCGACCGGTCTCAACAATGGACTGTCTTAATAGTACCCTTATTGGGCGAGCGCTTTCTCCACAACGCATAAATTTATGCAAAAATATGCTATCTACCTGCAACTTGACTAGCATATTATGGTCAAATTTACTAACACAGCCTATTGTTTTGTCGTAAGCTGTCGCTCAAGCTCCTGCAGACGCAGCAAGCGATGATACAGCGCAGACTTAGACAAGGGTGGTGTGCACTGCTGCCCCAAATCGCGCAAAGAAAGCTCGGGGAAATCACGACGCAGCTCACAAAACAGGCGAAGTGAGGCTGGCAGATTTTGAATACCGCACTTTTTATCAATGGAGTCGATAAGGGCTAACTGAGCCGCTGCGGCATCAGTTGAGCGCGCTTGGTTAGCAATTTCTGCATTAACCCGACGGTTCACATCATTTTTGAGGGATTTCATTTGCCGCACCTTAATAAGGGTACGACTCATACGCCGTGCGCCCAACATAAGCAACAGGGCCACGATGTCATCGTAACTCTTAAGGTACAGGGCATAGGCACCGCGACGATGGTTAAGTCTGGCGTGTACTCCCCTCTTATTTACCAGTTCTACCAGCTGATTTGCAAACTGATCACCCATAACAGCAATTTCTAGATGAAAATCCCCACGAGGATCTGCAATAAAGCCACCTGCTAAAAATGTGCCTCGGATAAAGGCATCGCAGCAGGTGGTATTGACCAACAGCTCCTGGTTAATGCCTTGCGCAAGACTGCCTGTCGGCGTAAGAATCCCCATCTTAACCAGTGCATCCTGTAAATTGTTTTGCTCGGGGATCTCTATAAGGTAGTTACGGGTCTTATGCAAGATAGACTGACGAAACGTAAGCTTGGTCTTGAGGTTAAACACGTCGTGCGTAAGCCCCAAAACCATGCGCGCCACCGCGCCCGTCTCGGTAGAAACACGAATGGAATACCGACCCGGTCCCCTAAAGGACAGGGTACCGCAAATGCGAATAAGCGCCGCAAGCTCAGCCATATCGGCTGCAGTGGATTTGCGCTTTACGCGAGAAAGCTCATCTTTAACTTCGGCAGTAAATGACACGTGTCACCTTTTTTCTAGGGGGATGGGGCACACACCACAAAGAGCATCCGCCAGTTTATCTGGATCATGCACGCAAGGCATGCCGGGCATATCAAAATCACGCACAACAACCGTAGGCACCTGTGCTTCTATTCGTTCTACAATGGCTGCATCAACACAAACGGGCTTGTAATCCATGGAAGAAGCCACTCTATATGCGCTATCCTCCTGTAAGTGCTGTGCCGATAAGCCCACTGCGTGAGCTGTGATTTGTTCCTGTGTCAGGGCCCTAAAACTAACGGTAGCCGCACCAACGCGCTCCTTGGTTTTATGCAAAAGTACCGCATCTATACAACCGGCCAGCCCATGAGAAGCCAGCGCTTGTACGTATTCATCCGCAGCAAGACCCCAGGATTCATACTGCTCATCTGCCTTAGGACAAACAAACAGCTTAAATGCAGTTGTGGTGCGCAGAGCCTCCAAAATACCCGGTACTAATAGGTTTGGAATAATAGATGTAAACAAAGACCCTGGTCCCAACACCACAAGATCAGCCTGCTTAATAGCTTTAATCGCCTCAAAACACGCCATCGGAGCTGCCGGTTCTAGCCACACGCGTCCCAGGGTACAGGGTCCATGGCCGATAAGATCTTCTCCGCAAATAATGCGTCCGTCGAGTGTCTTACCACGAAGCACCACTTTATCCAAGGTAGAAGGCACTACCCTACCCACACACGCAAGGATGCGCTCACAAACCTCAATGGCCTCCATAAAGGAGCCTGCCTCATCCGCCAAACTTGTTAAAAACAAATTGCCAAGCGCATGGTTGGAGGCAAAGGGCAAGCGTTTTTGAAAGGTGCGTGCTACAGCACCGGTAGGATCTTGTGCCAGAGCAACCAAGCAATTGCGCACGTCCCCAGGAGGAACGGACCCCATTTGCTGACGAAGCAAGCCCGTGGAACCGCCATCATCTGCCATAGCCACAACAGCAGTAAGCTCACAGTTTAAGCGTCTGAGTGCACGGATAACTTGGGTTTGACCACTACCTCCGCCTAAACTTACAACGCGGGGGACCCGCACCGGATGTATAGAAGATACAGTGTTCATTGTCATGCACTCATCGTAGTGGTTTTTCGCTAGTTTGAGCACGCGATAAATCACGATGTGAAAGATTTACCTGGTAGCCATGCTCCTTGAGGTATTGAGCGGTCTGCGTTGCCAAGGTAACGGAGCGATGCTGGCCACCCGTGCAGCCCACCGCAATAGAAAGCTGGGGTTTGCCCTCCGACACATATCCAGGCATAACCGAATCTAACAAGTTTTCCCACGCTGCTAAAAACTTCTTTGTCTCTGGGCGCTCCAGTACAAAGTCGGACACCATTTTGTCCTGACCGGTAAGCGTACGCATGATTGGATCATAGTAAGGATTGGGCAAAAAGCGCACATCAATAAGGATGTCTGCCTCTATTGGCATGCCGTATTTAAAGCCAAACGAGAAAACATGCACTTCCATCAGTTGGGTATCCGTAAGCTCAGAATAACGAGCACGAATCCTATTACGCAAAGTAGACGTACGCATCTTAGAAGTATCTAGCACCATATCTGCACGATTGCGCACCTGCGCCAGCTGTTCTCGCTCGCGCCTAATAGCATGTATGGTATCCTCGCCCTCATTGGCAATGGGATGTCTGCGGCGACGCTCAGAAAAACGCCGGCGTAAGACTTCGTCAGAAGAGTCTAAAAACATGAGACTGTAGCTCATCTCATGATCTGCCAAGCTATCCAACTCATCCAAAAGCTCATCAAATAGACCTTGACTGCGCAGATCACACACTATGGCCAAGTGACGACCAACGCCGCTGTTGATGCCTACAATTTTGGCGAGTGTACGTATGAGTTTAGGCGGCAGGTTATCAATGACGTAATAGCCAAGATCTTCAAAAATATGCATGGCTTCCGTGCGACCTGCACCGCTCATGCCGGTAATAACAACGATATCGGGGACTTCGGTTTTACTTACATGAGCCATATGCCCTCCAACTATGTCCTCCAACCACGCCCTCATATGCGGGTACGTATACCGTCCAGTATAGGCTACTCAGTGCCCGCTGCACGGGTACGTGTTTGCGCCAGCTCTGCATCCCAAGCACGTAAGGTGTCATAGACGTTTTGCGCTACTGCTTTTGGAATGCCTGGAACAGCAGCGATGTCTTCTGGCGAGGCGGCTCGCAGTTTTTTGAGGCTGCCAAATGCTTTTTTGAGTGCGGCTTTACGCGTAGGCCCAACGCCTTCAATCTCATCCAAGATAGAGATGGTCATGGCCTTACCGCGCAGCTCACGATGGAAGGTAATAGCAAAACGGTGAGCCTCATCACGTAGCTGCTTAACCAGATACAAGGATGCAGAACCCGAGGGCAACACCACGGGTGCATCATCCCACAAAACAAATAATTCCTCATCAGACTTGGCAAGGCCAGCCATGGGGATATCCACACCCAACTCCGTGAGCTGCTTGTATGCAGCATTGAGCTGGGGCTTACCACCATCCAAGATGAGAAGATCGGGTTTTTTGCCAAAGCGCTCGTCTTCCATACGCTGTGGCCCATAGCGACGATCCATAACCTCTGCCATAGACAGCACATCATTTGCCTCGGTAAGAGGCGTTTTGATCTTAAATCGGCGATACTGAGACGTATCTGGCTTACCTGCAGTAAAGACCACCATAGAAGCAACCGTATGCTTACCATGAATGGTTGAGATGTCAAAGCACTCAATACGCAGGGGTGGACCGTCCAGTGCCAAGGCACTTTCCAGCTGTATAAGAGCATCGTTGGTGCGCTTATCGTCATAACCACTGCGCAGCTCATAACGCATAAGCGCATGACGGGCATTTGTGGAAGCCATCGCTGCAAGATGGGCCTTCTCGCCACGCCGAGGAACATGCAGCACAACCTTACGGGTGCGCTTGGCGCTCAGCCACTGCTCTATGGCAGTGGTGTCCAGCAGCTCAACAGGGATGTTTACCTCCAGCGGTATATCTGCCGTCTGCTCGTAGTAGCGCTTTATAAAACCGGAAACAAGCTCTTGTTCGGGCACATCATTGCCCTTGTCCAAAATAAACTCACAGCTGCGAATAACGCGCCCTTCTCGGACGAGAAAAACACAGACACCGGCGATGGTCTCTTCACGCCAAAAGCCGATAAAATCCGCGTCTATGGGTGTGGGAAATACCACACGCTGCTTATCATCCAAGCCCTTAATAACGTCTAGACGACGCTTGATACGACCAGCTTTTTCAAAATCCAGCTCTGCAGCAGCATCTTGCATCTGCTCCGTGAGCTGGGCGATGAAACCACCACGATGTCCTGATAAAAAATCCTCTACCAGACGCGTGTTTTGTGCATACTCTTCTGGCGTAATTTCTCCTGCACACACGCCAGGACCCTTACCCACATGAAAGTCAAAACACGGACGTCCCTGTTGCGCACAGATAAGCTGGATGATGTCCTTGTCATCTGGATGTGCTTGAATCAAACGCATCACGCGACGCCACTGGGCGCAGCTGCCCACACAAAAAGGAGTGACTTTGCGCACAATGTCTATCATTTCACGCGCAGATTTTGCATCTGTATAGGGACCAAAGTAACGCGTACCAGGCTTATGCTTCTCGCGCGTGTATTTAAGCGCCGGAAACACATCACCTTTGGTAAGGGCAATGTAGGGGTAGCTTTTATCGTCCCTCAGATCTACGTTATACGGCGGATGATACTGCTGGATAAGATTGATTTCCAGCACTAACGCCTCATGCTCAGAGCCAACCACCACGTAGTCAAAACTGGCAGTCTCCTCCATGAGGAAGGGGATTTTGATGCGCTCATCCGTACCATGTACATACTGACGCATGCGAGCACGCAAGTTTTTTGCCTTGCCAACGTAGAGCACCTTACCCGCAGCATTCTTCCACATATAGCAGCCAGGTTCTGTGGGCACCTGATTTACCAACTCTATGAGCGTATGGTCCACCAAATCGTGAGACGTCTGCGATATGTTATGAAAATCTGACATAGCCTCATACTACCCAACTTTGAGCACCTCGCGCGCTTGCCAAAGCACCCGTATCCATCTTTTTACCAAATCCCACATGATATAATTCATACATTTGCTGCTCAGATGCGCAAGGCGTCCCTTTTATACGACAGCTTGGCATGCTTGCTACGCTTGGTGTGCTTGGCATGCTTGCTGCCAGCGCTTGCGCTTATCACAAGGAGATTTTATGGTTGCTTCTACGCACCGTACCGATATCTTGCCCGTTGTTATTGGTGGCGACATTGGAGCCTATGCCTTGGCTCGCGAGTTTCACGAAGCTCTAGGCACAAAGCCTATGCTTATCAACACGGGTTTTATCGGTGCAATCTCTCACTCCAAAATACTTGACACCCATGCCGTCAAAGCGCTGGATGACAAACAGCTGTTAGAAGCAATAACTCAGATATGTGCCACTGCTGGCGAGAAAACCATCCTCTTGGTAGCAAACACAGATCAGCTCATTGAACTGCTCGAACGCGTACATGACCAGCTGCCTTGTGGTGTAGTGTGCCCTATTCCATCCTTAGAGGCTTTCAATGCCGTTTGCGATAAAGCCAGCTTTGCAAAGCTCTGCGAGGCACATGGCTTAGCGGTCCCCCAAACTGAAGTGGTTCACCTTGCAGGTACCGACCCCATCGCCCCCACTGCTTTAAGCTTTCCTGTTATTGCCAAGCCTGCAGAATCTGCTGGGTATTACACCACACTTATCAAGGGATTTAAAAAGGTCTACTGCATGCACCAGCAGTCCGAACTGGATGCACTCTGGGCTAAGCTGCGCGCCAGTGGCTTTAGTGGAGACTTCCTTGTCCAGCATCTCATTGCGGGCGATGATAGCTACATGGACTCCATCACAATATACATGGGAGCAGATGGCAAGGCGCGCATGCTGGGAGCGGCGCAGGTGTTGCTAGAAGACCATGCCCCCACCATGCTGGGTAACCCTGTTGCTATGGTTATTCGCGAGAAACCCGAACAGTGGACAAAGGTAGAGCATATGCTGCAAAGCATTCAGTATCGTGGCTTTGCTAACTTTGACATCAAGCGAGATCCCTTGGACGGTACAGAATACTTCCTTGACTGCAATCCGCGCATTGGACGTAACTCCTACTATAATTGCGCGGGCGGTGTTAATCCCATGCAGGTTTTAATTAACGAGGCCATTGATCAGACATCTGAAGAGGTCCACATTGCCAACAGCCCCGCTTTATACACGCTGGTACCCCTCTCGCTCATGCGCAAATACATCCAAGATCCCCAGCTTATGGACGAGGTTAACCATTTGATCTCCACAAATAGAGTGGTTAATCCTCAGCATAATCCTGCCGATAAGGGCATAAAAAGGCTGCTGGATGTCTTTTTGACCGAGAGCAACCAAATCCGCAAATTTGCAAAGCACTATCCCAGGGCTACGGATACCTCGTTCTAGCTTTGCATTGCTGTTGACCTTACAGTGCCGTTAGCTTTGCGGTGTTGTTGATCCTGCAGTGCGGTTAGCTTTGCGGCGTTGTTGATCCTGCAGTACTGTTAGCTTTGCATTGCTGCAACAAACCAGCTGGTAAGAGAGGTTGGATGGGTAATGCCCGTGCCTACCACCACAGACCACGCACCGGCCTCAAGAGCTGCCTTGGCATCTGCAGGGGTATGTACGTGACCTTCACATACTACGGGGAAGTCAGGAAATTCTTTTGTTGCTTGGGCAAGCAAGGCAATATCTGGTCCTTCATCCATCGTGGTATCAATTGCAGCCTTGTTGTGAGACAACGTGGTAGACACAAGGTCACAGCCACAGGCAACACCACGACGAATATCCTCTATCGTCATGCAATCAGCCATGATAAGGACGTCGGACTGGCTTTTAAGCGCAGCTACGGTTTGCTCAAAGCTTCGGCCATCAGGACGAGGACGATCAGTGGCATCAAGTGCAACAATATCACAGCCTGCATGCACACACGCCAGCGCATGACGCAGGGTAGGTGTGATATACACGCCTTCATGACCTTCTTTCCAAAGCCCAATCACAGGAACTTCTACCTGACCTTTAATGGCAGATATATCAGCCAAACCCTGGCATCTGATTGCTGCAGCGCCGCCTTTCTCGACAGCTAAAGACATAGCAGCCATGATGTCTGGCCTGCGCAAAGGCTCACCGGGATATGCTTGGACGCTTACGATCAGTTTGCCACGAAGTGCCTCTAACATGGGATTCATACCTATCTCCAAAACTATAGAACGTAGCCAAAGCTTAGGAAGTTTTCCGCCGCGCCAATCAGTGGCGCATCTCCGCCGAGCTCGCCTGCCAAGATGGGCGTCTGCACCACAGGATCCATGGCTTGAGATGCAAAGCCCTCCGCCAAAGCATCATGCCAATAGTTGGTGCATTGAGCAACCGAACCAGAAAGCACAATGGACTGAGGATCAAGCATGTTGCACATGCTGCCCAACACCATACCAAGGGCATAGCCCGACTGTGCTTCTGCACGCTGTGCCGCTGTATCTCCAGCCTGCGCGCGTTTATCGATAAGAGCGCCGTTGATGGGCGTGCCATCTTCTAAAGTAGCTGAACCACCGAATTCGATATACGCATTGATAATCCCAGGACCAGCCGCTATGGTTTCCAGATGAGAGCCGCGGCCACAGGCACAGGGCTTATCGGCAGCCTGAATGCATAATACGTGACCAATATTACCTGCCACATCATGGGCGCCACGCAAAATGTGATTATCACAAATGAACGCACCGCCAATACCGGTTCCAACCGCTACAACCAAACAACTACTGCTCCCCTTACCCGCACCATGGCGAGTTTCACCCAGTGCGTGGGCGTGAACATCATTCAGTGCTTTTGTAGGAAGGCCGCACTGCGTCTGCACGTCACGCGCAAGCTGCGTGCCTATCCAACCAGGCATAATATCATTGGCAAAGGTAACCTCACCCGTAAGAGGGTTGATAACACCAGCACTAGAAATGCCGATGCCGCTCAGCACAATGCCGTGCTCCTGAGCTGCTTTCTGGACACGCTCTACCTGCTGTATAACGGTGGACAAAACCTGAGAACCACCAGCAGCTGCATTGGTCGGCACCTTGTTTGTGTGCACTACTTGAGGTACACCTTCACCAAACAGCACGATGCCGGATGCAATTTTTGTTCCACCAATATCTACTGCTACAACAGCACTTTTTTCTGCCATGGTTTATCCTTCGTACCGTGTATTTCTTACAGAGCTGCTACGGCTACGCTCTTCACAGCCCTGTAAGAAATAGTTGCTTGATCCAACGTGTAGCAAGCCGCTGGCTTTACAGCAAGCCGCTGACCCTACAGCAGACCGCTGGCTGTAAGCACCGCGCGGATTTTCTCGACATTCTCGCCTGTCATGGCCTTAACGGGACGAGGCATCTGATTGGTAGAAAAGATGCCCATCAGCCACAAAGCGGTCTTGAAAGAACCCACACCGCCAGCATACCCCTGCAAGCCAGAAGTGACATCAAAGATGTGAGAAAGCTCGTTGAGCTTGTCCTGCTCGGCCTTGACGGCAGTCCAGTCCCCAGCCTGAAACGCCTTCCACATACGAACATAGCCGTCAGGATCCACATTTGCCAAGCCTGGAACAGAGCCGTCTGCACCGGACAAATAGGCACCATCTACAACAATTTCATGACCGGTAAGTAAGCTCATGGGGTGTCCGGCCTTCTCGTTTTCCTGACACAGATAACGGAAGTTAACGTCGTCACCGGACGAGTCCTTAACTCCGGCAAGCACTCCTTCTTTGCCCAGTTCAAGAGCAAGCTTCCAAGGAATTTTGCTATGAACACAAACGGGAATATTATATGCAAACACGGGCAAAGAAAGCTCACGTGCCAAAATGCGGAAGTGCTCTGCCATCTCGGTCAAGCCACCCAAAGCATAAAATGGTGCCGTGGCAACAACTGCATCGGCACCCAAGCGCTCGGCCTGGCGACCATGCTCAAGCACCCGCTCGGTTTCTGTGTCGATAATACCCACCAAGACAGGAACGCGATGATCCACAATGCGGACAGCCTCACGAATGACCTGCTCACGCACGGCATCAGTAGAAAAAACTACTTCGCCAGAGGAGCCCAGGAAGAACAAGCCATCGACACCAGCCGTAATCATCTTATTGATGAGTTTCTCAAAAGAAGCAACATCCAAAGAGTGATCCTCAAGTTCAGGAACAACTACGGGAGGTACTACGCCAGAAATCTTAAAATCACTCATGAATGTGTCCTTTCAAAGTGCATGAATTGCAAAATCTCATCCTCAAAATCATTGATGCGCTCGTAGCCCCATTTTGGATACGAGACAAGTTGCTTATGAGTAGAGCCTACCAGGTTATAGAGCTTTTCAAGAGAAGAAACTTGATCTTCTTGACCAAGCTGACCAATACCAAACAATGTTTCTGCTGTAACCTGTGGCGCATAGGTCATACAATCAAGCGGTGCCAGCTGCTTAAAGAGGGTATCTGCCTGTGTTGCCTGTGGATCTGTGTACCTAAAATGCCTATGAATACCTGCATACACAGGAATAGTGGCACAGGTTTGCCACGCTGTTTGTAGGTCAGTTGGACAAGGATTAAGCACGGCAAGCTTGGCTACTCGGCTGCCCATAATTCCCGCAAGATCAAGTGCCAGCCCTGCCCCGGTACCTTCACCTACCAAAGCAAGCTGCGTTGTTTTGGTTTGAGGCAAACGACACACAAGCTCAAAGGTCAATATCGCATCTTGGATAAGGGTCCAAAACTGCGCTCCCCCATCAAAGGCAATATCGTGTGACCACAGGCGCTGCTCCAACATAACAACACGATACCCCAGCGCTATCCAGCGAGTAAGATGGGTCCAACCTCGAGGACCCTGGTTCATGTCATGAAAATACAGGACGGTCGGGTAATTGGTATGAAGCGAATCTGCTTGAGGAGAACCTGCATGCAGGGCAGTCTTTGGTGTAAGCATACGTACCACCAGCTCAACACCATCCAAAGCCTTGAACCTAAGCTGCTCGTAGTGTGCCAAGGGTGACTGAGAGCCAACAGAAACAGTGCAACAACTGTAATCACACTTGGCTGCATAGTCTGCCAGTTCTTGTAAGCTCTGCTCGCGCACTTTGCCCTGATCAGGCATCCTATGCGCGCTCTTCTCGTCTACTGACCGCATATGTCCAAACCCCCTTTGCAAAAGAAGTTGATAACCATGTCATCAAAAGCAGGGATTTCCTCGTGCCCAAACTCAGGAAAGAGCACATGCTGTTTAGGACAGGTCATAGTGTTATACACCGCATACTGTGTAGGAAGCGGGCATACCTCATCGGCAAGACCGGTACCAAAAAGCACTTCTGCTTTAACTAAATGGGCAAAGGACAGCGAATCAATATATCCGAGCCGAGTAAATTTCTCTTGAACATGGGTTGCGGTAGCATCGAACCAACGAGCATAATAGCGCAAGCCCTCATAGGCAATTTGGTCTGCTCCGAGCTCGCACACTTTTTGGAAATCAGACAAAAATGGATAGAGAATGGCCGCTCGCTTAATGAGATCCGCATTGAGTGCACAGGTTGCAATCCCTACGCCTCCCCCCTGTGAATCACCATATACCTGCACATTGCTGGCATCCAAGCCCTCAAGCTCTTTGACAATGCGACAAAGGATGCGAATGTTTTGATGTAGGCGTACGTAATACATATCTTTTGCAGGGCCATCAAGCCCAGCCACTAAATGGCCAGCAACCGTTGTACCTGTGTAGCCGCCCAAATCTTGACTGCGGCCACCCTGACCAGGATTGTCCATAGTAATGGTTGCAAAACCCATTCCTGCAAATGAGCAGTTTTCTAACCAACTGCGCGTACGCCCCGGATAGCCATGAAAACGCAGTACCACGGGCAGAGGGTTCTGAGAGTGCGGCCGCAAAAAACGCGCATACAGGCGCGCGCCACCCATGCCCTCAAACCACAAGTTATAAAACTCACAGCTTGGATAGGAATCTACCTCGGCGGGGTCAAGCGTATAGTGCAAGCTCACAGCATCTGCCTCATCCATACGCTTTGCCCAAAACTCATCAAAATCTGCTGGAATGGGATTAGTCCCTGTATATGCTTCAAGAGCATGTTGTTGTTCTAAAAAGGTAGGCATTACCAAAACTTCCATATGATGTTCTAGAAAGATGCCCCGCATATACACGGGGCATCAAAGGTATTATCGCTTGCTGTAACTACTGACCAAGTTTGGGATGAAGCAGTGAAGGAGCAGCACCCAACAAAAGCTTGGTGTAATCATCTTGCGGTTTCTCAAAGATGTCCTTTGCAGGACCGTGCTCTACAACCTTGCCGCCATTCATAACCATGATCTCATCAGAGATATACCGAACGGTCTGGATGTCATGGCTGATAAAGACCATGGCAAGACCCAGGTCACGCTTAAGATCCGTAAGCAGATTCAAAATCTGAGCACGAACAGAAACGTCCAGTGCAGACGTAGGCTCATCTGCAATGATAGCGTCAGGACCAATGGCCAAAGCACGAGCAATAGCAACGCGCTGGCGCTGTCCACCAGACAGCTGACCTGGCAAAGCTTCCAAAGAGCTGGAAGGCAAACCAACCATGCCGATAAGATCTCTAATACGACGCTCACGCTCAACCGGTGTGAGCACACTGTGCACCAGCATAGGATCGAGCAGCTGATCATGCACGGACATGCGTGCATTGAGCGCCGTTGCTGGGTCTTGGAACACAACCGAGATAACGCGACCAATCTTAAGACGATCCGCAGCAGTGCGCTTGGTTACATCGTTTCCTTTAAAGAAAACATGACCAGAGGTAGGTGCTTGCAAACCGCACATAACGTTTGCAGTCGTAGACTTACCGCAGCCAGACTCACCTACAATTCCCAAGGTCTTGCCAGGCATAAGGCGCAAGGTTACGCCCTGCACTGCATGAACCAGATTGGGATGCAAAAGAGAGCCCGTACGGGTACGGAACGTAACGTGTACATCATCCAAGTAAATGATGGGGGTCACACCGTTAATGGTGCCGTCATCAATAGTTACTGGCATGTTTTTCTGGACAGTTGTACCACTCATGCCGCACCTCCTGCAAGAAACGAAGTAAGTCCTGCCTCTGCAAGAGCCTCGTCAGGCAGCTCGGCAACTACGTGATGCGTACCAGGAATCTCTTTCAGAACTGGATGGGTATCAATACCAACCTCAGGATGGCTTGAACGGGGAGCAAAGCGATCGCCCGGAGCAAAATCTTGAGGACTGGGTACGGTACCAGGAACCTGGTGCAAACGACCGGCACCGCCTTCGATAGAAATAACCGAACCCAAAAGACCGCGCGTATACTCGTGAATGGGGTTGGTGAGAAGTTCCTTAGTGGGAGCCTGCTCAATCACCTGTCCGGCATACATAACGGTAATATCGCATGCCACCTCAGCTACCAGCGCTAAATCGTGCGATACAAAGATCATGGCAAAGCCAAGTTTAGCCTGCAGCTCATTGAGGAGCTTAATAACCTGCTTTTGAACGGTTACATCCAAAGCGGTAGTGGGCTCGTCGCAGATAACCAACTTAGGATCGCGCGTTAGTGCCATAGCAATCAAAACACGCTGACGCTGACCACCGGATAGCTCATGAGGATAGCTTTCCAAGACACGCTTAGGATCCAGACCTACCAACGTAAGCAGTTCCTCAGCAGAGCGCGTACCACCACGATCGGTAAGCTGCTTCATCTGAGACTTAATGAGCATGGAGGGGTTAAGGGAGCTCAAAGCATCCTGATATACCATTGCAATCTCATGCCCACGAAGGTCATTGCGCTGCTTATCGGACATCTTGAGCAAGTCCTTGCCCTCATACAGCACCTCACCCGAAAGTTGGGCACGGCTGTCGATAAGCCCCATGATGGTAAGAGAGGTAATAGACTTACCGCAGCCAGACTCGCCTACCAAACCCATGGTCTGACCAGGACGTACGTTAAAGCTTACATGGTCCACGACGTTAACATCACCATGACGTGGGAACTTAATGCACAAATCCTTTACTTGCAGCAAGGGTGCAACCGTATAGTCAGGTACATGACGATCCGTACGTGCCCCTTCTACTGCAGCAAGCGCTGTGAGGGATTTGTTGAGAGACTCAGCTTGGGCAGCATAGGCCGCTACTGGATCTGCAACCAGACGGTCTGCCTCACGTACTGCCTCGGGATCATGATCCTCCACTGGCGCAGAAGGAGCGGCTACTAAGGCATCCGTAATACCCTCAGACAGGATATTGAGGCACAGGCAGGTAATCATGATTGCCAGGCCAGGATACATTGCCTGCCACCAGCGACCGGCCAAAACACCAGCACGAGCATCTGCAATGATATTACCCCAGGTGGGAGTAGGCTCCTGGATACCAGCAGAAATGAAGGTAAGAGAAGCCTCAAAGATAATGGCATCCGCAACCAGGGTTACGGCATATACCATAATGGGAGCAATGCAATTACGCATAACGTGGCGCCACAAAATCCAAGGTGCACGCGCACCGGATACCACAACGGCACGAACGTAATCTTCACCATACTCGCTCACGATATTTGCACGCACCAAGCGAGCAATCTGAGGAATATACATAAAGCCAATAGAAAAAATGATGCCAGGCATGCTGTTGCCCAAAATGGATACAAAAACGGCTGCCAATGCAATACCGGGGAACGACATAACGACGTCCAAGATACGCATGATGAACTCAGAGATCCACTTACGAGAAACAGCTGCAAGAGAACCAAGGATGGAACCAATTATCAGAGCAACACCGGTTGCACTAAAGCCAATAACCAACGAGAAACGACCGCCGTACAAAATACGAGACAAAACATCACGGCCCTTATCGTCAGTACCAAACAAGAAGCTTGGAGAAGGAGCTTGGCGTGCTATAAAGATCTCAAAGGGATCATGAGGTGCAATGACCGAAGCAAAGATCGCGCTCAGAGCAACCAGAACAAGTACTGCCAAAGAAATCTTAGAGGCGGTACTCATACGCTTAAAGCCAGCAAACTTTGCTTTCTTATGGACTGCCTCTTCCACTGCAGCGGCTTGATTTTTACGCATGATTACACCGTCCTTATCCTGGGGTTGATAAGGATGTAGAGCATGTCAACCACAATGTTAATGATGATAAACGACAGGGCAACAACAATAACAACACCCTGTACCAAATTGGGCTCGTTACCCTGAATACCTGTAGTAATTGCCGTACCCATGCCAGGAAGGGCAAAAATAACCTCAATGACTACGGCGCCACCAAGCAGATAACCAATCTTCATGCCAAGGGTGGTTACCGGAGTGATAAGGGCATTGCGCAAAACATTTTTTGCAACAACAACGCGTTTAGGAATACCGGCACCAATAGCGGTACGTACATAATCTTTATCCAGCTCTTCTACCATTGCCGTACGAATAACACGCGTGAGCTGACCAGATAAAGGAGTGCCCAGAGCAAGAGCGGGCATAATCATGCGACGCCACCAACCAAAGCTAAACAGCGCGGGCAAAGGACCAGATGCAGGCAATGTATGCAGATTGGCAGAGAACAGCAAAATGAGCAGGACGGCAAGCCAGAACGAAGGTGTAGCCAGTGACAGAATCGAAATGACACGAATGAGTTGATCCGGCCAACGATCTCTATACAAAGCAGCAATAATGCCCAAAATAAATGCCCAAACAGCACCAATGGTAAGACCCAAAAACGTGAGCTGCATGGTAATGGGCAAGGCATCGGAAATCTTAGCATTAACCGAAGCATTGTTTATGCCATAGGTACCAAGATCTCCCTGTAAAAAACCTCCCATATAGCGAACGTACCGAATGGGCAGCGGATCATCGAGACCATGCACTGCATGATACTGGGCCACCGCGTCAGGTGTAACGTTTTCTCCTAACTGCGAATACGCAGGATCTATTGGAGAGAACGACATGAGAACAAACACCAGAAACGTTGCCCCGAGAACCATAAAGGGCAAAGCTACAATCCTTCGCCCAATGAGTCTCAGAAGATTACTCACTGTGCTGCTCCTCTCTCTTTTCGTGCCTTTCATAAAAAGGTCTCGAGTACCTCGTGGTTCTCGAGACCTCCTTTTATCAAAAAACTTTACGACAAGCTAGGCGCCTGTAACCATATACCTTTGGTTGACTATTTAGCCTTGGCACCAACTGCATAGACACCCGTGGTACCAATACCCTTGAAGTCCGCGATCTTATCCTCGTAGTATGCAGTATTAACCTGCTTGTGTACCACAGGATACAAAGGAGCGTACTCAGCGATAAGGTCAAAGCACTGGTTCCAAATATCTTGCTGCTCAGAGCCTTCCTTGGTAACAGCCTGAGCCATAAGCTCCTGAAGCTCCTTGCACTTAGGATCGCCAGCCCACTCGGTGCGCTTCTGGGTCCAGGTGTTGTCGCCATAGAACCAGTTCATAAGCAGGTCTGGGTCATTACCGAAGCAGGAAGGATCGCCAGGGGCAAGAACAACGTCGTAGCTCTTAGGATCCTGGTCGATTGCAGAGTACATAGCAGCAGACTGGTTCTTCTGGATCTCTACGGTAAAGCCAATGGCCTCAAGATCCTGCTGTACCTGTGCAGACATGGAAACTACGAAGTCTGCATCCGTGGTGGAAAGGGTAATCTTGCCAGGAGTATAACCAGCCTCGGAAAGCAATGCCTTTGCCTTGTCCACATCATGCGTATAGACCGTAGCTGACTTGTGATAGTTAGCGTGATTCTCGGGCAAATAGCTGGTTACTGCTGCTGCTTGACCAGAGAAGGTATTGGCAATCATCTTGTCTACGTCAAGAGCATAGCGGCAAGCCTGACGTACCTTTACGTTGTCAAAGGGAGCCTTGGTTGCATTAAGCATCATAAATACCAGACCGAAGCCCTGTACGGTATCAATCTTAGCGCCAGCGGATTTAAGGCTGTCTACGTCCTCTGCAGGTACGGACTCCATGATCATGTCGGTACCCTCATTAAAGGCGGTCTTACGAGCAGTAGCGTCTACCTGGACATCCCACTGCATCATACCAGCGCCAGCCTTGAGGTCACCGTTGTAATACTCATTGGGCTTAGCGGTAACCTGTACCTCACCGTCGACCTTATCGTATGCCCAAGGACCAGAACCAATGGGCTTGTTGGTAAGGGTGTCATCATCCATAGAAGCAGGAACGATACGAATAATGGTCAGGCGCTGCTTAAGCAAAGAGAAGGGATAGGCCGTCTTTACGGTTACGGTCGTATCATCCTTTTTCTCAATAGAAGCAATGGGAGACAGCATGGGGATATAGATGTTGCCCTCAGCAGTGCAACGCTCAAAGGACTTCACAACATCATCTGCGGTTACAGCGGTGCCATCGGAGAATTTAGCATCCTTACGAAGAGAAATCTCAAAGGTGGTATCGTCTACCTTGGTAGGCTCATCCTCGGCAGCAAGCTCCTTATGAACAGAGTAATCACTGTAATCAAAGCCATACAGGCCCTCTACAACATGCCAGTTAGTACCACAGGCCAATGCAGAAGAGGTATTGGATGGATGGAAGTTCTTGGTCTTGTAAGCGTTAGCAATAGCAATAGTGGCATCGGTATTTGCCTTGACCTCTTCCGAGGACTTCTTCTCGCCACCGCAACCTACCAAGCCCAAGCCCAAGAAGGCAGCAGCCGTAGAAGTTGCGCCAATAAACGAACGACGAGTCATACCAGCGTTGTGAAGCATCTCTCGATCTCCAATCTCGAGTACGACGCGCGAGGCGTTGTGCCACGCGCATAGGTAAACCTTGCAACGTGCCATACACTTTCTTACTAGCATCTTTACTAGTACTTGCGTTAATAGTATTGAGAAATGCCAACTGATACACCAACTGTTAGATGAATAATCGCTGAACGGGCTAAATCATTCGATACATGGCATAAAAAATAAAAATTCTTGACTAAACGGCGAAAATATCGTTCTTTTTTCCGGTCAAACTGGCATATCACTTTATCTCAAATTTATTGCTTATAAAAAAGTTGTCTACAAACTAGTGCTCATTGTTTGCAATAATTCTTACAAATAGATAATTTTTTTGCACATATCTCCTGAGTTTGCTCAAAACAAACGATAACTGGTATATCGCTAGCACAATAGCACATTGTTATAGTGGCATATCACTGCTCTTGTCACTACTACAACAAAGCGGTGTTTCAATACTGCATTACACTATACCTTGGTTACCAAATAGATAAAGGATACTTTATGCCCACAGATATAGCCCCTGTTGTTTATTATGATGTTGTAGTTATTGGGTCAGGCATTGCCGGCTGTACCGCTGCTGTACGTGCCGCCCAAACAGGTGCGCAGGTAGCACTTGCCTGCTGCGGACCCCTTTTTTCTGGCTCCAGCTTTTACCGGGGCACCTGGGGCCTAGGCTTAATTGGTCCGACCGATGAGGCTGACGAGAAAGACTTAGAGCACACCATCCGTTCCGTTGGCTGTGGGGTTGTCAACCACAAACTGGTACACCGCTTTGTACATGCCATTAACCCCACTCTTGACTGGTTAGAGCATGACTGTCACACCTCTGTGCGTCGCGCAAGCGCTGCTGCCGCACAGCAACGCGATTACCTGCCATGCTTTGACCATAAGCATCGCAACTGGCAAGGTCTTGAACATGAGGCGCTTATACAATCCTTTAGCAAGCTGTTTGACCAGCTACACATTACAACTCTTCCCTACCACAGCTTACTCGACCTCATAGAGGTCCAAAACCACATTACCGGAGCTCTACTCTACGATCAGGCCTCCCACAAGCCTGTGGTTATCCATGCACCTTCCGTCCTGCTTGCAACAGGCGGCTTTGGCGGACTGTTTAACCCCACGCTTACCCAGCCAGAAGTACTATCTTCTGCTCATGCAATTGCACTGAACCATGGTTGTTCGCTCGTAAACGCCGAGTTTATCCAGCTTATGCCCACCATCGTATCCCCCATCCGCGGTGCAATCTTTAACGAGAAAAGCTTTAAGTATGCACGGGTGTACAGCAAAGAAGGACGCGCTCTTGTACACGCAACCCCTACCTGTCTGGATGCCCGATCCGAACATGGACCTTTTTCCAGCAGACTTGCCGATGCCGCATTGGATTTAGAAATTGCAGCCCAGCCCTCAGGAACTGTGAAGGTGCAGTATGACCTCCCTGAACAAATCCCCGAATTTATGAAAACCTATTTTGACTGGCTTGCGGCTGCAGCTGCTGTTACACCCCAAGATACGTTGGAGATAGCCCTCTGGCCCCATGCTTCTAATGGCGGCCTCTATATAGATGAAAATGGTAGCTGTATTGGTGGTCCAGCAGGGTTATACGCTGCAGGAGAAAGCTGTGGTGGGATGCATGGGGCTGATCGCTTAGGAGGCCTCTCGAGTGCAAACGCACTGGTATTTGGTCATATCGCAGGCAGCAATGCAGGCTTATACGCACAAAACAACAAACACACCGGCAGGTCCTCTGCAGTATATATAAATGCGATAAGAGCGTGTCAAAACGCCTATACACAATTTACAGAGGGCACTGCCTGCGCACGGGCGCAAGAGTTTATCGATAGTATACGGGAGCACATGCAACAATCATGCGTGCTTAATCGTAGCGAAGAGACCCTTGCTGCTACGGCACAAAAACTCGCCTGGCTCCAAGAAACCGCGAACAGTAAATCTTGCAGCTACGCCGAACTCAGCGACTATGAACAAGCACGGCTGAGTCCTCAGAAGTGGAATGATCGCCGAGCACTGAGCGCTTTACAGCAAAATCTTTTGCTGGAAGCTCAAGCGCTCGTGGCTGCCATGCGCATACGCACAGAAAGTCGTGGCAGCCATTATCGAACAGATTTTCCGCAGCAATCAAAGGACCACGATATCATGTATCGTGTCTTTTTGGACAAAGATGGCTTACCGAGAGCAGCGCCGCTTAATGAAGGCGCCAGCCACGTCAGATAACAACATCCGTGCCATATACCTGCAGATTACAACAAACTACTTATCCACTGTATGCACGGCGATAAATATTGATTAAGTCCTGCTGCGATACATACCTCAGATTAGTGGGCGTGCAACGATCGTGCTGAGCAGCTTCGGCCATTGCAACCAGCTCATTCTCAAATGCCGTCGCATCAATACAACTGAGCTGAGAAAGCGATGTTTCAACATCCAGCTCACGAAGGAACAGCATGATTTTTTCTAAGAGCGCATGCGCATCTACCAGCCCAAGTTCATGAGCAAGCTGATTGTAGGGCTCAGCATATTTTGAATCGCTCATATGAAAGGCTATAACATAGGGCATGAGAATAGCAATCAACCTACCATGTGCTACATGAAAGCGCCCACCCAAGGCATGTGCTAAGGAATGATTGATGCCCAGGCCCGCATTGGTAAAGGCAATACCGGCTGCGCAAGCTGCTTCCATCATGCGTTCACGACTGCGCATAGCCATGCCATCGCGATACACAACAGGCAAATCCTCAAATATGATACGCAATACCTTTACCGAAAATGCTTGCGAGAAAGTCGTTGCCTCAAGGCTCACATAGGATTCCAGAGCATGAGATAGCGCATCAAGGCCGGTATCGACGGTTATGCGCGCTGGAACAGAGCGGGTAAACTCTGCTTCGAGCAAAGCTCCGTCAGGGGCTAAGAAATCATCGATAAGCGCCACTTTATTAGGACCACGGGTAATAACCGCAAAATTAGTAACCTCTGAACCCGTGCCTGCAGTAGTAGGAATGGCCAAGAAGTACGGCTTTTGTAGTCCACGCTCATGCGCAAAATACAAAATGGCTTTTGTGGCATCAATGCAGGAACCACCACCAAAGGAAATAACCAGATCAGGCTTGATGTCGCAAATCATATCTACGCCTTCATCCACCAATTCCTGGCTCGGATCTGGTTTAACATTTGAATAGATGTGGCATGATGCTTTTTGCGGTAGGTGCTGAATCATCTTATTTACCATGCCAGACTTTGCTAAAAAGTCATCGGTAATGACAAGCACTTGGGAGCAGTCATAGGTTCCAAGGTGCTGTATGGCCTGCATACCAAAGAAGAGCTCTGTTTTAAGTTTAAATTCTTTCATCACGTATCTTCTTTCCAGAGAGTATCACCGTATGTGCAAGACGCTTAGTTCTCATCAGTCTTAATGGGCACAAGGATTTCTGCTACAAATAGGTTTGGATCATAGGTAGTCCAATAATCGGTTACAAAGCGCATATAGCACCCATCTTGCAGGCAATATCCAGCACGTTTGGCAAAAGCAATGATGCGATTGTATGACTCATAAAACTTATTAAATGAACCGATATGATAGACGGATAAGTACATACCACTATGTATGTGATAGGTATTTTCAGGATCAATGGGACGCATAGCTTTTTGGAGCAGCTGCACATCACAAGGGACCGCATTACATGACGCGTCCCGTGCTTGGCTTAACGAATTAAAGCGAATTATCACAGGACCCGTGATAACGTTATCGCATTTCTCAACAAACGCTGCAAAGTCCAAGCTTACAATTGCTTCTGCATAATTGCCGTTAAAGCGAGAGGGCATGCCGATAAGATCTGCGGAGTTTACATATTTCACGCCAACACTAACGGACCTTACACTGAGTACAAAATTTGCCTCACTTACCAGGCGATTCCAATCATCCAGTACTTCTCGCTGCTCAGCAAGCCTACGAGCCTCTTGATCATAGGTGTCAAGACGCTTTTCAAAGCTGCGCATAACTTGATTGAGATTTTTGCTTCTGAGCATGGGAGCGATCTCCTTAAGAGAAAAGCCCAGCATCCTCAGATAACGAATAACCGGCAGTTTGAGCATGGTTTGCAGCGAATAATACCGATAGTTATTATCGTCCACAAGGTCTGGCTCTAATAACTTTAGCTTATTATAGTGACGTAGGGTCCGCTGAGAAATACCTCCCATCCGACTAACCTCACCAATTTGATATAGCTTTTCTTTCTTTGTAGTATCACGACTCATTGCTCAACCTCCCCCTTCACTGCCTGCATTACACGCAACGTAAAAACATAGGTTCTAACAATGGGGTTGTGACCTTGCTTAGTCATGTCAGTAAGCGCTGCTACCAAATCAAATAACGCAGCTAGACGAAATGGAACAAGCTCGGCGACAAAATAATCTAAAGAAGAAATGTGATCGGTAAGGGTGGTATCAGGGCGGGCATGCTGATGTGTGACGGGAAGGACTTGTCCCGCAAGAATCAGCTGGTCAGCCAAAATCTGATATATCTCATCTAAAACTTGTTGTTTTACTGGTGAGGGCTGCTCGAGATTGTTTTTTACAAGATGCCTATATTCTTCTGGATTGCTCAGACGCATCATACGTGCATATTTTTCTGCAATCAGATTTTTACCCTCTTGCTGCGCATGCTCAAGCGCATAAACAGCACCGTTAAGTAAGGCTTCTGGAAATGCTAAATACTGTGCTGTCCTGTGTACAAAAAATGAGCGAGCATCATCCTGGCATGCAGCTCTGCCATCAATATGCTTTACCAGATCAAACTGTTCCCATTCCAGCAAAACGGCTTTTTTGAGCAGTACATAAAATGACCCACTCTTACCAAGTTCATCCAATAAAGCAATAACTTCTGGTAATGCGAAATAATCATGCATGCCACAGCGGCACACAGAACAAGCCTCGTTGTGCTTATCGCTGTTTTGCATAACAGCTGCTGTCATAGTCGATACGCCCCCTCACCAAGTGGGCGTAAACGCAAGTCCTCAGTATCAAGCGTTTGCCATATGTCATATGCCGCATCGAGCAAAAAATCTCCTGGTATGGAAGTCCAGCCTAATTTTTGTACCGAACCAAGTACAACAGCACACACAGAAGAAATCTCCTGTGTGTTAAGGCTATCTATGGGAAGCTGTGCCATGCGTTGCAATGACATACACAGTGAGTTTGGAACCTGTGCACGCTCCACCAATGAACGGAAAGCCCACTTATAATAAGGCATATAACAACGATATAAAAGATGTAGCACCGCCATAGTAGACCAGATAAATTCTGTACGCGCCGCATTTGCCGCAACAAAATCAGATCGCTTAAGACAACGTGAAAGATTGTATTGGCCTGTCTGAGCCATCAAAGCCATATTGGCAGCAACCTTTTTACGAAGCACCATCTCTGGATAAAAGCATAAGAGTCCCTGACGAATGGAGCTAAATTCTTCTGAGGGGTCAAAAAATACTTCCCCATTAACCGCCATAGCCAAGAGCTGTTCAGGAATTGCTAACCATTCAAGCTCGGTTTGAGGAGCTCGGTCAAGACCGGTATATGAGCGATAAAAAGCCTGTATCTCAAAGACGCCTACACGCTGCTCTGCATACGGGCTTTCCTTGCGCTGCATACCCATAAACGTAGACGGAAGGGCCACATAGCGACGCATAAATTCATCTTTCCAAGCAGCATACATGCTGTGAGGAAGCCATATGCAAAACCCTGGACCAAAATCATGATCGTGAGAAATCTCGTCATCAAAACCTAAACATTCAGAACCAGCGCCCACAAGACCGACAGCAACACGATTAGTAATCTCATGAGGAAGCCCGTTGAAAAGAGTGGATTTATACGCAGAAAAATACTGCCTTGAAAGATCAAGTCCTTTCATATCACACTCCTCTCACTATCAACACCATGCCGTTCTTGCGGTATTTCTCGCTATCTATACGTGTATTCAAGTTCTTTCATACGCTGTGCTTCACGCACAAGTGCATCAACCGCTGGTGAATCACCCAGTTTTTCCTTTAAGAGCTGGGCGGCCCATTGATAACAGGCCCACGCATGTTTATAACGTTTTTGCAAACCAGCAATTTGGCCTGCTACCGCCAGAGCATAGGGGCGGTGAATGTCTCTTCCTTGCTGTAAGGTTTCAAACGCAATCAGTGCTGGTGCAAGCACTTGGCCTGCTTCAACAAGACGCCCCTCATCGACAAGAGCTTGAGCCAGATTGATAGCATTCACTGCACGTTTACCCTCAGAATTGGGCACGGACTCTAAAAGTTGGGCAGCGCGTTTAAGCTCTTGACGTGCTTGATCCAACTGTCCGAGCCCTCGATACGCAGCGCTGCGATTATTACAAAGAGCACTCAGCTCATATGCCGCATCTGGTCCATGAACAAGGTGCTGTTCTGCCTTATCAAAAACCTGAAGTGCCTGGCTATACTTTCCCCATGCGACGTAAACATCTCCCAAATTTATGAGCACACGAGCATAGGAAAGATCATCTGCATCTTTTGCATCAAGAAGCAACAAGGCCTTTTTATAGAGCTGCTCTGCCTCTGCAAATTCTCCTCGAACACGTAAAAGACTGCCAAGTTCATTTTCCGCGGCTATCTCCAGAGCAGTGTAGCCCCCAAGCTGAGCCAGGTGCAAGTGATTGCGCAAATACCCAACCACATCTGCACCCGGCTCGCCAAAAAGACGAGTAAGTTCTTGATAGAAATGTCCCGTTTCCATACATAACCCCGTACGTCTTAGTGAGGAACGCTTTACTTACTGCCTCTAAATGCCGCTACTAATTCATCAACCATATTCTTAAGATCGTCTACGCCAATCTCACCATCGGATGAGGCTGTGCTCGTTACTGGTTGGCTCGTAGAAGAGCAGCTATTGCAGCCGAGCGAATAGCTAATGGGAGACTGATGTCCCACAGGCATCTCAATACCAAGATCATGATGTGTGCCATCAACGGCTGAGGTATGAGAAACCTGTGCCTGAGATGCTTGGTAGCTTGAGTGATCCCCAGAATTCTTTATAAGCTCAGGGTGATACTTAGCAAAAATCTTATCATGTGCGATAAGCTCATCAGGCTCTATAAGCCCATTTACTACACGCTTTACATTAATAAGATGCTGTGGCCCAACGTTTTCAGAGATGGAACTTCCACCCCAGGTTCCACAACCTAGAGTAAGAGCTACTTCAAGACCAGTGGAAAGGCCTGTACCACCTTGGGTGCCACCCGTATTGATAAGAATGCGTGAGGCAGGCTTAACAGAGAACTTACGCACAATCGTTTTGTCCTCTGTATGGATGCTCATGGTGTGACCAATACCATTTTGCAACAGGGCAATTGAAAGATCACACGCTTCTTCCCAATTTTCCACCGTATAAAATGCCAATACACAGGTGAGCTTCTCAAAGGAAAGCGGCCATTTATCACCAACACCGCCCTGCTCGCCAATGAGTACCTTGGTATCTTTAGGAACCTCAATACCTGCAGCGTGTGCAATGGCTTGAGCATCCCTACCCACAAACTTTGGACACATAGCGTGGCCATTACGGAAGAGTAAGGAGCACACGCGCGCGCACTCTTCTTCGGTCAAGAAATATCCGCCCTGGCTCTTGAACTCAGCAACAACGGCATCACGGTTGCAGCTTTCGCAGATAATACTTTGCTCAGAAGCGCAAATCGTACCATTATCAAACGTTTTAGAGGCAATTATGCGCTTTACCGCTGCATGAACGTCAGCCGAACGCTCAATGTACGCAGGAGAATTTCCAGCGCCTACACCCAATGCTGGCTTACCAGAGCTATAGGCAGCCTTCACCATGGCGGGACCACCTGTAGCAATAATCATGTCTATCTCTGGTGCATGCATCAGTGTTTCTGCAGCCGCCATGCTGGAAAGCGTAATGCCCTGAATGCAGTTTTGAGGAGCACCAGCGCTCACGGCCGCATCGCTCATAATTTGGATGGCCAAATTGGTGCATTTAGCAGCCTGAGGATGAGGAGAAAAGACAATTGCATTACGGGACTTAAGTGCAATTATTGACTTATACAGTACCGTTGAGGTGGGGTTGGTAGACGGAGTAATGCCCATAAGCAAACCGACTGGCTCTGCAATGGTAATAACTTCGTTTTTCTCGTCTACGTCGATAACACCAATGGTCTTCTTATCTTTGATTTGCTCGTAAAGCAAACCAGAGGCCATATGATTTTTATAAATTTTATCGTGAACGTTACCAAAGCCCGTTTCGTCTACAGCCATTTGCGCAAGTGCCTCGGCATTTTGCTCTGCAGCCTCAACCATGGCACGCAAAATAGCATCGATCTGCTCGCAGGTATATGATGCAAGCTGAGTTGCTGCAACTTTACCTTTTCGAGCCAGGTCACGCGCTGCCTGGATGCTTTGGAGATCGTAATCGAATTCTTGCATCATAACTCTTTTCATGTTGACGTCCTACGCAAAAGAAAGTCGAATGCAATCTGATGTGCAGACTTCTTACGCTGTCTTTTTACTTTGCCGCAGGCAAAATGGACTCAACCATGCCATCAGGACGTGGGATAACATGTACGGAGAGAAGCTCGCCTACACGCTGAGCTGCTGCAGCACCAGCATCGGTAGC